>Ga0183098_10014_pt2 | contig 872818 bp, 662 predicted proteins | sample BioMet9_FD_128884 | JGI IMG/M metagenome (GOLD analysis project Ga0183098, IMG submission 128884) | Microbial communities from bioreactor (seeded with sewage sludge) at Lawrence Berkeley National Lab, California, USA - Biofuel... | ecosystem: Engineered > Bioreactor > Anaerobic > Unclassified ...
AAAGGAGGAATCAAGGTGCACACTGTGATCCATGCCAACGAGGGGGTACCTTCAGATATTAAATTCACCTCTGCAGCGACTAATGACTCTTTTATGCTAAAGCCTGCTGACTTAAACAGCGGTGATATAATGACTATGGACCGTGCTTATATAGACTATGAAAAACTAGAGGAGATGACAAGAAGAGGTGTGATCTATGTGACTAAGATGAAAAAGAATCTGAAATTTAGGATATTGAGTGATACCATGTATCAAACGCCTAACGGACTAATGGAGGTACGCATACAGTCTGTGGAATTCTCCAAACAATTAAAAGGAGGTGAAACCCTTATTCATCATGCGCGTATTATAATACATGCTGATGAGAAAAAATATAAGCTTATATCATTACTTACCAATGATATGGATACAGATCCTTCGGAAATTGTAGCCATATACCGCAAACGTTGGGAGATAGAGCTCCTATTCAAGCAGATAAAGCAGAACTTTCCATTGAAGTATTTCTACGGGGAGAGTGCCAATGCAATCAAGATACAAATTTGGGTTACACTTATCGCCAATCTACTGTTAATGGTTATGCGAAGGGGGCTAACTCGTTCGTGGAGCTTCTCCGGACTGGCTACAATGGTCAGAATAACATTGATGTATTATGTAAACTTCTATACCCTCTTCAATCACCCGGAAAGGGATTGGGAAACATGCCTGGAAGCTACATCGGGAAGTCCTCCGGAAACATCACTTTTTGATTAAGGGGCTTGTATTTCAAAAAAAGAACCCGGAAGTACCATTTTAGGAAGCTTCCGGGCATATCTATATGCTGTTGTGAGTTTTATCGGACAGCAATAACTTTTTTTATTAGCGTATACCGAGTATACATAAAAAGCGAGAAGGTCTACCATCACTGGCTAACCTTCTCTAGTGTGTCGAAAAAATCTTCTTTTTTTAATCAGAGAGTGAATGTTTTAAATCATCTGTTGTTATTGAAAAGTCTTTATTTTGTTTTATTCTGTTCATTACTATTTCTCCCGTTTTACGGGCGCTTTTTTCATTAGGAAAAGCTTTAATTGTATCAATTGCAGGAATGGTTGGCTGATAAATCAACGTCTTCTTATTCACCAAAATTCTATAACCCCACCCATTCCGCAATTGAAACGTTTGCAACTCCAGTTGCTGGCCACGACGAGACCCCATTTCTCTGCCGTGAAAGTAAACTAAGGAAAAAAGCAACGAAAGCAACACTAAGCCTGCACTAACCTTGATAATCTTTTTGCTTTTCATTTCATCATCCCATTAATCATCATCGGGATCATACTCAGTTGGATGTAGTTCCCAAATATCATCAAAGCGGTATGTGCTACTTTTTCCCGTTGCAATAAAGCCCCTTGTCCCATTAGAAAAAGAAACTGCCACTGTACGTGTTGTTCCTTTAAAATCGTGTACCTGTTCCCACAAATCAGTGGAAGGATAATACTTCCATGTATCTTTGCGAACGCCACTTTGTTCACCGCATGTTATATAAGCAATGCCGTCAATAACTAATGCATTGGCATTTGTGCGTGTGATTTCGTAATCATCATCATAATCATCATCAGATGTATTACTGATATCGCGAAGTTGTGTCCAAGAGCCTGTTGATGGATTAAATTTCCAAAAGTCATCAACATAGGTTCCATTATTTACACCACAACAAACATACGCTTCGTCGTTAATGACAAAACTTGTAGCTCCCATACGTTTGGTTCCGCCAATACTGGTTATTTGAGTCCAAGTACCATTTGAAGGATTGTAAGAATAGAAGTCTTTCAAATAATTGCCGTCATATCCGGCTCCTACATATCCTTTACCCGAAACGCCAAATGCAACTGCGCCGTAACGTGCCGTGCCCGGGAAATCAGCTTCTTTTGTCCATGTATTATTCGATGGGTTATATTCATAGAAATCGTTTAAATAATTTTCGCCATCATATCCTGTACCAAAATATCCTTTATCATCTATGGCAAACGCTGTGGCTGAGTTTCTGGCAACACCCGGAAAATCTGCTTTCTGAGTCCAAGAATCTGCATCCATATTGTATTCCCATAGATCGGAAAGACGCTTCTTCCCGTCGTATCCACATACTATATATCCTTTATTACTTATTGTAAATGATGAAGCATCACTTCGTGCTAGTCCATCAAAATCTGAAACTTTAACCCAATAACCGATTAAGTTATCATCGTCATCACTGCTACATGAAGCAATAACCAAGGGTAAAAAAGCTATTAAGTATATGTATAATTTCTTTTTCGTTACCATATTTGCTTTCACTAATTAATTATCTGGTACAAAAGAACAGGTCTTTTTGTCCTCATACAAATTAAATCGACAAACTGCCCAAACTTTCCGACGAACTGGCCTCTCAATCGGGTGAAAGCAAATATGAAACCCCGAAATAGTCCAAACGACCTTTAGTCCATAGATATCCCTTATTAACCGAATAAAAAACCATGTTTACAGGTTTTTCTTGCAGGTTAGAAAGTATTTGATCTCTTTTGCACTACAAATATACATACAAATTACAATATTGTAAGCAAATATATGAAGAAATTTTTATTTATCTTGTTTTTTTTTATTGTTGCATGTTGTTTTTATTCATGCTATGATGAGAACAATACATACGGCGAGAGCCTTGTAGATACTTCTTTTCGTAATGTCTCGACAGACACGAGTACAGTACTTCTTTCATCTTCCTTAATAGATTCACTGGAGACAAGTGGAAAAGGTGTTGCTTTAGCAGGCAAATATACGCATTCACTTTGGGGTACAGTCTCTTCAACTTCCTACATTCCTTATTCCGCTCCTTCTTTTACTTCGGATGCTGATGAAACACTTGTTTTTGATTCATTGGTTTTTGTGCTTAAGTATAATGGTTATTCAATTGGTGACACAACCAAGTATCAGTATTTCTCTTTACATCGTATTCAGGAGAAGGTGGTGTTGAATGATAATGGATATCTCTATAATAATGCTTCTTTTGCATATGCTCCGGAGTCGATAACGTCATTCAGATTCCGCCCGAAATCTAGTTCGGAAGATAATAGAATTGAAGTTCGTTTGCCGGATGAAATGGGGAAAGACTTACTAACCCGTTTACATAATAATGACCAATCAGTATCTACCGATCATTTCGAAGACTACTTTAAAGGAATAGCTATTGTGCCGTCGCAAGATAACTGTAATGCTCTTATGGCGTTTGCTGTAGATGACACTGCTGCTGCGATCATTATTAGATATCATGTGTCCAGTGAGCTGAATGTATCAAAAGAATGTGTGATTCATCCAAATACCTCCAATGAGTTTTATCATATTGATCATGATCGTACAGGAACAATGCTCAATGGTTTGCCTTTTAAGAAGGTGGAGGTCTCTTCAGAAAATCTGGGGAATCGTGGTTTGATTTTCGGCGGCATAGGGTGGTTTACCCGTTTGAAATTCCCTTACCTTAATAATATATTGGATCAGGGCAAGCGAGTTTCTATCGAGTCTGCATCTCTGAAAATATATCCCGAAGTAGGAACCTATTCGGATTTTAATGCTTTGCCGGACAGTATCTTCTTGTATATTACGGATGAAAATAATGTGGTTACCGATGCTGTGAAAGATTATCTTGGTACAGAAGTTCAAGGTGGAACATTAGTCAGGGATGAAACTTTTGCCGAAAAGACATACTATTTATTTGATATCACAACATTTATGCAAGAAGAACTTGGCACTTTCGGAATGTATAAACACAATTTACAACTGGTTTTCAATGAAGATGAGTATACAAAGACATTACGAAATCTGACGGTCAGCGACCAAAAGGGTAAGTCACCTATTGTATTACAATTAATCTATAAGGTATATGAAAGTTACTAATAAACAATTTAGGATATATTTTACAATTCTATCTCTGTTTGCCGTTGTTTGTTTGCAGGCACAGAATGTAATGACATCGTCTCCTTACTCTATGTTTGGTATAGGAGAAATTGATGAAGGTTTATATGGTTATAATGCAGGTATGGGGGGTGTTGCATATGGTATGAGAGGAAATGAATTGATTAATGTCACAAATCCTGCAGCACTGACCGCTTTGGATAGTATGCACTTGTTCTTTGAAGCATCTTCTTTTCTAAAATGGGAGAATTATAAATCCAAGGGAGACGGAAACAATGCTTTCACTGGTAATTTGGGCCATTTTTCATTAGGAGCGCGTATGTATAAGCGGTGGTATGTAGCAGTAGGATTGTCGCCATACAGTTCTGTCGGGTATTATTTTAAGTCGACTGAACCACTGGAAGGTTCTCCCGGATCATATTATAGTAGTACATTTGAAGGTGACGGCGGATTCTCAAAAGTTCGTTTATCGAATGCTTTTTGTCTTTTGCCTTCTTTGTCACTAGGTATTAATGTGAATTATGTATTTGGTAATATCACTGAGACCGAAACTCAAGGAGTGATGTATGAAAAGCAAAAGCTGACAGGACGTACATTTACGCTTGACGGAGGCATACAGTATCAACGTCGGTTAGGACGTGATTTGTCATTAACGGTTGGCGCCGTGTATGGTTTGCCGCAAACATTGTCATTGGGGCGCTCAAAAACAATATATGCAACAAGCAGCAGTACAAGTAGCTCTACATCTTCTACTGCAACCACTGCGACCGATTATCCGATGAACGATCTTAAGGAAAAACTTCCACTGTTTATTGGTGCCGGAGCGTCTTTTCAATATAAACAATGGACATATGCGCTCGATTATTTGTTTCAGAAATATAGTACACTCGTTTCAAACGACAGTCGCATTACTTTCAATGACACACATTCATTGAAACTTGGTACTACTTATTATCCGGCTAAGTATTCGTCGGAACATTTTTGGAAACGGACACAGTATAAGTTTGGTTTGGATATTTCCACTCCTTATATGCATGTCAATTCGCAATCCGGTTATTCTTATCGGATAACTGCCGGAATGGGATTTCCGGTGTTAAATGGACGAATAAACTTATCTCTGTTTTATGATCAGTTGAAGTTGAATAAGAATGCACTACAACGGAATTGGACAGGCATTACAATCACTTATACATTGAGTGAGCTAATGTATAGAGTCAAGCTATAGGATGTTATCCTGCAATTAGTCAGGAAGTGCAATCCGATGCATCAGTCCGGGCAAATAGGAATCGCTGATTGGAATCATATCTGTTCCGATGCGGATGCGCTTATGTTCAATATAGCTGATTTGTGAAAGGGCGACAATATATGACCTGTGAACGCGACAAAACCTTGTATTGTCGAGCTTTTCTTCAAAGCGTTTGAGGCTGATTTGTGACAAAAGAGGTTTGCTGTTATTGCAATGAATCTTTACATAATCGCCGTAGCCTTCCAGATATAGAATATTTTCTTCATGCAAATGGATAATTCTAGTCCCTTCACGGACAAAGATCGGCTGTCCTTTCTGCTCCTTCTTTAATACATCGTGGACTTCACTTAGTGCTTTATCCAACTTCTCAAAATAACTCATCAACGTATTTAATGTTGAAGCGTCTCCATCAAAAGTGATACATTTTAACATAGCGCTTTTTTTTTATTTTCTGATATGAAGCAAAGTAAATTGCTATTTCGGTGAAGAAAGGTTAAGCGTCGCTAATTGAGTAATTTTAGTCGGTGAATCGACCGGATGAGGAAGGGAAACGACATGGATGCAAAAGGTGCGATGTTGTTATTCTTCTGCTAATATCCATTTTTTGAATAAGGGAGTTTTGGTTTTGCTTATTATGATGCGTTCGGGTATAGTAATAGTCAAGTTTACTGATAATCTGCTACCGAACCAGAGGTCAATATCTTTGATTGCTTTTCTTGAAATGATGAACTGACGGTTTGCTCGGAAGAAAAGTTGTCCGTCAAGCTGTTCACTCAAAGTGTCCAGCGTTTTATCTATTGGATGTTGTCGTCCGTCGGATGTATACGCGGTTACTTTTTCATTTGACGTATAAAAGTATAAAATGTTTTCTGTCAGTAATGGATAAAACTTATCAGGAAGCATAACCAACAGACTTTTGATCATTTTATTTGGTTGGAACGTGTTGTTTGTTTGCCTGATATGTTCATCGCGTTCTTCCGGGCTAAATAGATATAGTTTCTTTAAAGCTCTTTCAAGCGAGATTAAAGTGATTGGTTTCAAGAGATAATCGATACTGCTTACCTGAAATGCCTGTAGTGCATATTCATCATATCCCGTAGTAAAAATAACAGGCGCATTAATTTCAACCATTTCAAATATTTTGAATGCCAAGCCGTCGGCCAGGTGAATGTCCATAAAGATGATATCCGGATTTGGTGCTGAACTGAAATATTCTACACTTTCGCTGATACTGTCCAGTTCGGCAACGATTTCAACAGGCATCACACTGTTTTGTCCCAATATGGCTTTGAGGCTTATAACAGCGGCTGTTTCGTCTTCAATAATTACTGCTTTCATTTGTTTAGCGGGGCATTAAGTAAAGGAAGTGTAACTTTAAAATATTCGTTTCTATTTGATATGACAATATCTTTTCCCGTGAGCAGTCTATATCTTCCCCACAGATTTTTCAATCCCAGTCCGCCCCTGTTCTCTTCCTCTATTTTGGGCTGGATGTGATTGGATACAATTAAATTGTTGTCGGTGGTTGTATAGATATCAATCCGAAGCGGTGACTGTTTGCTTATCATGTTGTGTTTTACTGCATTTTCAATTAACGGTAAAATGCTTAATATGGGCAAATGCCATAATAGCAGTTTTGGTTCAGCCTGTATTGAAAAAAATAATTTACCTTCATAACGTACGGTCAGCAGATAGGCATACGCTTTGACAAACTCCAATTCTTCAGCAAGGGTGACAATCTCCTTATTATTGCTTTGCAAGATATATCTGAATACATTCGATAATTCATCAAGGTAAGTCAGTGTTTTTTCTTTTTCATCGTTTTGAATGAGAGAATTTAATCCGTTGAGTGAGTTGAAAAGAAAATGCGGATTGATTTGTCCCATCAATGCATTATATGAAGTCTGAATTTTCTCCGTCTTTAGCTGTTGCATTTCAAGTTCCATCTGTTGTCGCCCTTTCAATAAGCGGATCAGTGAAACGCTTAGTATGATCGTAAGCAAGATAATTAAATGTTCCATAAACAGTGGGTGCATGAAAGGTGGTCTTGGTTTTGGGAAAAGATTGTTCCGGTTAAGACCGTTATGTGGAAACATATGCTGATGTGGAGGAATGTCATTTTTTATAAGCCGGGGATGTTCGAAATATTCTTTTACATCCTCAGGACCAACGTTTTCTAGCAGAGACTTATAAACAGTCGGATAGCTTCTGAATGCACCTAATGAGATAACACAACTGACGAAAACCGATAGTAGTATACTTTTATATTCGACATGGTGAAACCAGTGATCTCCCCATTTATATATTTCATAATTAACTAAATACAAAACGAAGGGTAAGAGGAAAAACCATATCAGTGCAAAAAGAAGGAAAAAATTTTCGAAAGAGACGAGATGTTGGTAATGATCATTAGTGTCAAAAGCTTTACGCATGAGCATCGTTGAGTTAACAAAAATACTCAGTAAGACAGAGATAGTAAAACCGATAAATATATCGTTTCGTTTCATAGCTCTTTTATTTTCTGTAACAAAGGTAATAAAACACTTTTTCGACTCAAACAATAATCGATGAAACGGCTAAATTCATCGGTGAAGCGCCCGTTATTCTTTCTTCTTTATCATAAAAAAGGCTGCCTGATAAATTCAAGCAGCCTTTTTGTATTTGATCGAAGTAGAAAAATCAGACTCTTTTTTCTTTAATTCTAGCTTTCTTGCCGGTAAGATTGCGCAAGTAATACAATTTTGCACGACGAACTTTACCTACCTTGTTCAATTCAATACTTTCGATGAAAGGTGAATTCATCGGGAAAATTCTTTCTACACCAATGCTTTCAGACATTTTGCGAACAGTGAAACGTTTCTTTTCACCATGACCTGTAATGCTGATTACAACGCCTCTGTACTGCTGAATACGTTCCTTGTTACCTTCTTTGATACGGTATGCAACCGTGATGGTATCGCCACTCTTGAAAGAAGGAAAATTCTTCTTTTCTGTAGCGAACGCTTCTTCTGCGATTTTAATTAAATCCATTGTTTTATAGCTTTTTATTTGTTTTATTATTTGGTTGAAACGCAATATAACGAACCACTACATTTCGCCAGAGATTACGTAAAGCGGGTGCAAAGTAACGAAATAATTATTTGATATGCAAGTTTGAATAAATTTATTTCAACCATTTATTGGCGAATTTAATATAATTGTCCCAATCAAAATCTGTTACATCATGTTTCCCGCTACGTATATGATAAGCTACACGGTTCTGTTCCGGCTTTTCGATAGCCGGCATAATATCCGACTCCAATCCTTTGTATCCGTAAAGTTTATATACATCTCCGGCATAATAGGCAGAAAGAAATTCGCCTCTCGGATCACTCCATTGGTCGCCTAACGCACTGGCTACGTATACGGGGCGTGGAGCAATAAGCCCTATTAGTTCATGTTGATCGAAAGGCAAAGCCTTCTCATTGCGGTTATATTGTCTGAAGTTTTTGCAGAACCAGTGAGGGAAGGCGGTGTTAATACGATTTACCGTTTCGCCATAAGCACGCTTTGAGAGCGCGGCTCCACCGCAGCCCGATTCATTAGAGATAACGATAGCAAAACGCTGATCTTGCGCACCGGCCCATAAAGCTGTTTTGCCTAAGCGCGAATGGCCTAACAGTATTATTTTCTTTGCATTAATTTGCGTGTCTGTTTCGAAATAGTCCATCACACGACAGACTCCCCACGACCAGGCTGCAATAGCTTGCCCTTCATCTGCGGCCAGTTCATCGGCATTATTTTTTCCAAAAAGGGTGAGAATACTATTGTTCTGGCCATCATTCTGATCCGGGAAGAAGTCGAAATACCATACGGTAGCAATGCCATAACCGGCATCAATGATCTTTTCAATTGGCCATCGCGATTTAGCGGAACCGCGTTCGGCTTTGGAGTTGAAAGAAGCTATGATATCAGAATCGTCATTAATACTTTGATTGCCCTGGAAGTTGCAGCCGAAAAACATTGCAACGGGTGTTTTGATCTGGTTAGGCAAATACATTAGGAGTAGGGCCTTATGTTCTATACCATTATGACTAAAAGTTATTTCAATTTGTTTCCGGGTGGCACTCCCGTTGATGGCACTATGATTATCATCAAGTTTATTGTAGGATACATCGACTTTATCAGTCGGCATTTTACCGAACATCTGTTCAGTGAAGAGCGTCATCAGTTCCGGTCGGCGAATATTTTCCCATTGCTCCGCCGTCATGATCTCTTGTCCATTATTGCATTTCAGTAGCTCGGGTAAAGTGAATTGCGGCACTTTGCTCTCATCATAATTGGTATCATTCGGTTCTTGTGCTTGCGCAAGAGTAAGACTGAGCAGGAGGCATAGTCCCGTTATCGGCAGTGTTTTCCAGTAGGTTAATCTTTTCTTTTTCATAAACGGATATGTTGGAGATAAATGAGTAATATAATTACTTACAAAAGTAATACTTTTTATTGTAAAGCTTATTACTTTTTAGGAAGGAAGTAATGAGAAGCTATTGATATTTTTTATGTTGAATAGGGGTACGCTTAGCGAAGTTTATATGTACTCTTAATGGCGAATACCTATACGCTTGGTGGAGTATAGGTATTCGCCATTAAGAGTAGACCTATACTCCATCAAGCGTATACTTAAAAAGTTTATACTCTTAAACTAAAAAGTGCTTATCAATGGATTAGGAATCTAAGCGTTTTGCATTAAATTATTGGGAACATGTGGACTTTATTCATATTTGTCTTTCTGATATTTCTCTTTAGCTATGTAATTAAAGCTAACGACAGGGCGTATGAATTTCTTTTGTAATAGATGCAGTGTATGATAAAAACCGTTGGTTATACCAATTTTCCTGATATAGAAATGTGAGTTTTCTCATAATAATGTGTACATTTGGAGATGTTTTTAGGTTTAAATGATGATGAAAAAAATATTTCTATTTTTATTTTGTTGTGTTTGTGCACTTTCTTCTTATGGGCAGATTACGCCTAATCTTTATAAATCGGTTGATAAAATTCAGATGACGCACTGGGTGGATTCTGTTTTTGATGCAATGAGTTATGATGAACGTATCGGGCAGCTTTTTATGATCGTCGGCGATCCTGACGATAACTTTAAGAATATGCAGAAGTTGGTTCAGTTGGTTAATGATATGAAGGTCGGTGGAATCCTATTTCACGGTGGTGACCTGCTGAAGCAGGCTATTGTGACCAATCGTTTGCAGAAAGATGCACATATACCGATGCTTGTTGCTTTGGATGGTGAATGGGGTTTAGCGATGCGTCTGAGCGGGACCACACGTTTCCCTAAAAACATGATGCTTGGTGCGGTGAATAATATGGCATTGCTGACTGAATACGGCAAGGAAGTCGGACGGCAGTGTAAGGAAATGGGTATACAAATCAATTTTGCTCCGGATATGGATGTGAACAGTAATTGGGAGAATCCGGTTATTGGAATCCGTTCGTTTGGAGAGAATGCTTCGGCAGTAGCTAAGCGTGGAATAGCCTATAGCCGCGGTCTTGAGGAAGCCGGTGTTCTTTCTGTAGCCAAGCATTTTCCGGGTCATGGCGATACAAATGAAGATTCGCATGTGACACTACCCGTTGTCCGTCATGATATGGCAAATCTGGAGAAGGTGGAACTTCTGCCGTTTCAACAATTTATTCAAGAAGGTTTTGGAGGTGTGATGACCGGGCATCTATATGTCCCGGCTATCGATAGTTCTGTTACTCCCACTTCGCTTTCGTATAAAGCGGTTACCGGGTTGTTGAAAGAAAAGCTTCATTTCGAAGGGTTGTGTTTTACGGATGCTTTGGAAATGAAAGGTGTCACAACCAGCACTTCCGATAATCCTTGTGTGCGTGCCTTGTTGGCTGGCAATGATATTCTGCTCGCTCCAGGCGATCCTTTGGAATCCTTTAATGCCGTGAAGACGGCCATCGATTCAGGTGTGCTTAAGTTGGCAGATATGGAAGCGCGGTGTTTGAAGGTCCTTCAATATAAATATGTACTTGGATTGAATCATTATCAACCCATCAATACCCGCAATCTGTCGGACAGGCTCAATTCGTCGCATGCCGCATGGCTGGCTTCAAAACTGAATGAAGAGGCAATCACGGTAGTAAAGAATGTTGCCGGAATATTGCCTGTCCAGCATTTGGATAAAAAACGCATTGCAACGTTGGCTATTGGTGAAGTGGAGGGAAATCCTTTTCAGAAGATGCTGAATCGTTATGATTCGGTGACCTGTTATAGTCTCTTGCGAACAGCCACAGCTTTGCAGACAAAAAAAGTATATGCCGAATTGAATAATTATGATCTGATAATTTGTTCAGTTCATGGTACGCGCATTCCTGAAAGTAAAGCGTTGGAGCAGCTGGTCCAGAAAAAGAATGTCGTATTTGTGTTCTTTACTTTACCGTATTATTGTCAGGAATACAGAACTTCGCTGCAACGGGCCAAGGCTATTGTGATGGCTTACGAAGCAACGACCTTGTCGCAAGAATATGCAGCGCAAACGCTATTCGGCGGTATTGAGGCTCGTGGAATATTACCGGTTTCGGTTCCCAAAATGTTTGCAGTGGGGACAGGTTTCAATACGATAAAGAATCGTTTGGGATATCATGAACCCGAAGAAGTGGGATTAAGTGCAGCCCGTTTGCATGAGATCGATGATATTGTTGCCGAAGGGCTTGAAAAGAAGGCTTTCCCCGGATGCCAGGTACTTGTGGCTAAAAACGGGATGATTGTTTACAGCAAGTCATTCGGACATTTCGATTATGAGAAGAAACAGGCAGTGAATGAGAATGCCGTATATGATTTGGCCTCTTGTTCGAAAGCTTCCGGAACATTGCTTGCCGTAATGCATTCGTATGATTTGAAACATTTCAGGCTGAATAACAAGATCTCTTATTTTTTGCCGGAACTGAGAAATTCAAATAAGAAGAATATTACGATTAAAGATATGCTTTATCATCAATCGGGTTTAACGCCTTCAATTCTTTTCTATGCCGATGCTATCGATAAAAATAGTTATGAAGGACCACTGATTAGTTCGGAGAAAGATGCCGAGCATCCTATACATTTCGATTCGAAGGTATATGTACGCAACGATTTTACGTATCTTCCCGAATATATTTCCAATGTAAAGAAGCCGGGATTCACTTTGACAGTGGCTAAAAATATGTATGTGAGCGATTCATTTAAGAAAGTGATTATGCGTGACATCAAGGAATCGCAATTGAGTAATGCCGGTAAGTATGTGTATAGTGATTTGAACTTTATCCTACTAAAATGGATGGTGGAAGCGCAGATGCATGTTCCTATGGATAAGATGCTTCACCATTTTTATTTTTCTCGTCTGGGCGCCTGGCACACAACTTATAACCCTTTGAAAGAGATGAATATTGAGACTATTGTGCCAACAGAAGATGATCGTTTCGTACGTTGTCAGTTGCTTCGTGGTTATGTACATGATGAGGCCGCTGCATTTCAAGGAGGCGTTTCGGGTAATGCCGGATTGTTTACCAATGCCAATGATATGGCTAAACTTCTTCAGCTCTATCTTAATTTGGGCACTTATGGTGGCGAACGGTTTCTGTCAACGGAGACTTGCCGTTTGTTTACACAGAGTAAATGCCCGACAAGCCGCAGAGGTTTGGGATTTGATAAACCGGCTGTAGGCGATCCTGATAATTCTCCTTGCGGACGGTTGACGCCGGCTTCTGTATATGGTCATACGGGTTATACTGGAACTTGTTTTTGGGTAGACCCGGATAACAAGCTGATTTATATATTCTTGTCTAACAGGGTGAATCCGACACGGATGAACGGAGAGTTGGGTTCTTTGAATATTCGTACGCGAATACAGGACACCATATATAAAGCGATGCAATAATCTTTCACGTTCCGAAAAGATGTGTATCTTTGCACGCGATTTTAGAAAATACGTAATATTTAAAACTTCAAATAGAATATGTTATTCGGACACGGGGATGATTTTTATAATTCTCAGAATGAGATTAAAATGAACTTTAGTTCAAATGTATGGCACGGTGTGAATCTGGAAAAGCTTCAGGAACATTTGAATGAACAGTTTGAAAAGCTTACGCGCTATCCTGAACCTGATGCGGCTTCTCTGAAGCGACTGATTGCTCGTCGGAATGAGATTGGCGATGAGCATATAGTGGTGACGAATGGTTCGGTTACAGCGTTTTATCTTATTGCACAAGCATGGAAAGAAGCAAAGTCTACAATTATAATCCCTTCATTTTCAGAATATGAGGATGCGTGCCGTCTGCATGGTCATGAGATTCAGTTCTGTCCTTCAACAGAAGACTTGTCGGATATCTCTTTGGAAGGACAAGATTTCTGTTGGATCTGTAATCCGAATAATCCCGACGGTACATTGTGGCATCGTTCGGAACTCTTGAAGTGGATCGATGCAAACAAACAAACGACGTTTGTTGTCGATTTGGCGTATGCCGGATTTACGACTGAAGATATGCTGAAACCTTCAGATGTGAATGCTCATCCGAATATGATTTTGGTGCTTTCTATCTCGAAGGCATACAATATTCCGGGGTTGCGCATCGGCTATCTGGTTTCGACTGCAGAAAAGGCAGCGGAGATAGGTAAGTATGTTATTCCATGGAGTGTTAATGCGGCTGCCATTGAAGCAAGTAAGTATATATTGATTCATCCGGCACAGTTTACATTGCCTATTCGTAAATGGCAACGCGAGACAGCTGATTTTATTTATCAACTCAGCAAACTTGATGGATTGGAAGTTCTTCCGACAAATACAACCTTTTTCCTTGTCCGCCTGAAGAAAGGCTCAGCTTCTGAACTTAAAGATTTCTTGTTGAATAATTATGGCATACTCATTCGTGATGCTTCAAATTTCCGGGGTTTGGATGAAAGCTATATTCGCCTGTCCACTCAGTCGGCTGTTGAGAATGATGCTTTAGTAGATGCAATTAAGGAATGGTTAAAGTGATGTGTGATCTTTTTCCCATTGAATAATGATTGCTTTCTTTTCGGCGCCCCAATGAAACTGTCCTAATTCGCCTGTGGAGCGGATAACCCGATGACAGGGAATGAAAAATGATACCGGGTTGTCGCCAACCGCTGTTCCGACGGCGCGACAGGCGCGAGGCATATTCAGAGAACAAGCAATCTCTTTATAGGTGGTGAGTTGACCCATAGGAATATTTAGCAAGGCCTTCCATACGTTGAGTTGAAAGTCGCTGGCTTTGATATGTAAGGGAATTGTCGGCTCCCCTTCTTTATATCCATCTTCAAAAAATTTGAGTGCCCTTTGCTGAGACTTATCCGATTGTTGCAAGTATGTCGCTTCGGGGAAAATCTCTTTTAGTTCGCTTAAAGCGTGTACTTTATTGTCGCTTAAGGCATTGAAGCATATGCCTTTTTCGGTTGAAGCAAGAAGAATTTTTCCAAAAGGACTATCTGTGTAGCTATAACTGATGGTAAGTTCTTCTCCTCCATTCTCATATTCTTCCGGTGTCATCCTTTCAACCGAGACGAAATAATTATTGGGTATTCCCTTGAAACTGAACGTTGAATGTGCATCATTCATTGCCATAACCTTTTTCTTTAATAGTTATACAAAGATAACGTTATTATCCTTATTTTTGTAGAGAAAATGATGAAATTTTATGGACGACAATGTTCTTGAGAAATTAAAGATATTAGCTGAATCGGCAAAGTATGATGTCTCTTGTGCTTCCAGTGGAACGACTCGCAAGAATCAACCGGGAGGACTTGGCAATGCGGCCGGTTGGGGTATTTGCCATAGTTTTGCAGCTGATGGACGTTGCATATCGCTTCTCAAGATCATGTTGACCAACTATTGTATGTTCGATTGTGCTTATTGTATCAACCGGCGCAGTAATGACATCCGGCGTGCTACCTTATCAGTTTCGGAACTGGTTAATCTGACGATTGAGTTTTACAGGCGCAATTATATTGAAGGACTATTCCTGAGCAGTGGCGTTGTACGCAATGCCGATTATACTATGGAGCGACTGGTGCGCGTCGCCAAGGACCTCCGGTTGGTTCATCATTTTAATGGATATATTCATCTGAAGAGCATTCCCGGGGCAAGTCGGGAATTGATTAGTGAAGCCGGCCTTTATGCTGATCGAATGAGTGTGAATATTGAGATCCCGAATGAGAAGAGTTTGCAACTTCTGGCGCCTGAAAAAAATTTCAAAAGCGTTTATGAGCCAATGCGATATATTCAGCAAGGCGTTTTGCAAAGCGAAGATGAAAGAAAGCATTTTCGTAATGCACCCCAGTTTGTGCCGGCAGGACAAAGTACGCAAATGATTGTTGGCGCAACGTCGGATAAAGACAAAGACATTCTCCGTCTCACATCCGCTTTGTATCAGCATCCGACGATGAAACGTGTTTATTATTCCGGTTATGTCCCGGTTAACAACTATGATGATCGCCTTCCTGCATTAAAACAACCTCCATTGGTCCGTGAAAATCGTCTGTATCAAGCCGACTGGTTGTTGCGTTTCTATCAGTTTAAGGTGGATGAGATTGTGAATGATGCTTTCCCTGATTTGGATTTGGAAATCGATCCTAAACTTTCCTGGGCTTTGCGACATCCGGAACAGTTCCCTGTTGATATAAACAATGCAGATTATGAAATGCTGTTGCGTGTGCCGGGTATTGGTGTAAAATCAGCAAAGATGATTGTTGTGGCGCGTCGTTTTCAACGTCTGGCCTTTGAGCAATTGAAAAAAATAGGAGTAGTGATGAAGAAGGCTCGGTATTTTATAACTTGCCATGAACTTCCGATAATGACGGTTCAGGAACTCACTCCTGAATATGTCCGCAGCCTTTTAGTAAAAAAATCTCTGCGGAAGCAGGAAGATGAGCGACAGTTGGTGTTTCGCTTCCAGGAGTAGATTATGACTGTATTCTTTTATGATAAGACTTTTGAGGGATTGCTTACGGCTCTCTTTGATGCCTATTTTCGCAAAACTTTTCCCGATCTATTACTGACTGAGGGCGAACCTTTGCCTTTGTTTTATGACGATGTCCTGCATGTCTGCACAGATCAGAAAAAGAGTAGCCGCGTTTGGAAAGGATTGGAAAAACGATTGCCGACAATCTCTCTTTCAATGGTAACATTATGTTGGCTTTCGGAATTGCCGGCGGTAGACGGCTTATTGTTTCGTTATATGCGCAAGGTGATAGATTCGTCTAAGCCAATAGAACAGAATTTTGGCGATCCGGATGTGTTGGAGGTGAGCCGTATTGCGAAGAAAGTGAGTTGCGAACGCACACATGTTTTGGAGTTCCTTCGTTTTCAGAAAGCGGCCGACGGAACTTATTTCGCTCCCGTTGAACCTCTCTATAATGTTATATCTTTGATTATACCTTATCTGAAAGATCGTTTTGCAGATCAAAAATGGCTTTTTTATGATTTGAAACGCAATTATGGGTATTATTATGATTTACAGGATGTCAGTCAGGTTACTTTCCCTACTGATCAGACTCAGCGTTTGTCTGCTTCATTAAGTGATGATCTACTGGATAAGGATGAGAAACTTTTTCAGCAACTTTGGAAGGAATACTTCAATACAATTGCTATCAAAGCGCGTATAAATCCTCGACTTCAGCGGCGGAATATGCCCGCCCGTTTTTGGAAATACATGACGGAGAAACAATAATCATTTAGCATAATCTTTATTTATTTTCTGATATTTCTCTATTAGCTCGGCTTTATTCCAATCATATCGTCCGCTAGAAATGAACTGCATGTTTTCTTTCTTGTTATAAATAGGAAAGAGTATGTTGAAATCAGACTCTTCTACGTCCCGAATAAATAGTCTGTTCGTTTCAATACGTATCATCTTATTCTTTCTGTTCTTGATAAACTTCATCCAAACGTCCTTCCCAAAGATACTTGTTTGTTTCGCGAGCTATGACGCCTGAAAGAAGGATTAGTGAAATAAGGTTAGGTATCGCCATTAGCGCATTCATGAAATCGGCAATGTTCCACACAAAGGTGAGATTCATCACTGAGCCGATGAATACAGCGATAATCCACGCTACGCGATAGTATCTGATCCATGCTTTTCCACCAAGATATTCTATTGCTTTCTCACCGTAATAACTCCATCCGAGGATGGTTGAGAAAGCAAAGGTGATGATTCCGACTGTTAGGATCATGGTTCCTACCACCGGAATCTTCCCGAACGCCGCTTTTGTCAGAGCACCGCCTTGCGTGTAGTCGATGTCCGGGTAAGCGATGATGCTGCTTACAATAACCAAACCTGTCAGTGCGCAGATAATCACTGTATCCCAGAATGTTCCTGTAGACGATACCAATGCCTGTCGCACCGGATTACGGGTTTTTGCTGCAGCTGCAACAATAGGTGCCGAACCAAGACCTGACTCATTGGAGAACAGTCCTCGTGCAATGCCGTAGCGTGCTGCGAGCATTACTGTTGTTCCTGCAAATCCGCCCCCTACGGCATGTGCAGTGAATGCAGAATTGAAAATCAGAAGAACTGTGTCTTTTAGAAAAGCTGAATTCATAATCAGGATATATATACAACCGACGATATAGAACAGTGCCATGAAAGGAACTAACCGCACACAGACCCTTGTAATGCTTTTAACACCAAAGAGGATCACGAGTGCAACTAATGAAGCCGTCACAAGACCGGTGATATATGGCGATACTCCACAAGTCTCGTTTACAAAAAGCGATATAGAGTTGGCCTGAACCGTGTTGCCAATACCGAAAGCAGCAATTGCCGTAAAGATGCAGAACAAGACGGCCAGCCATTTCATGTTAAGCCCGCGTTCCAAAGCATACATGGGTCCGCCAAGCATCTCTCCGTTATTGGTCTTGACCCGGTATTTGATGGCAAGTAATCCTTCGGCGTATTTTGTAGCGATACCAAAGATTCCTGTAAGCCAGCACCACAGAACGGCTCCCGGCCCGCCAAGTGCGACGGCTGTTGCCACACCGATAATATTTCCTGTACCGATTGTTGCCGCTAAGGCTGTTGCCAATGCACCAAACTGACTCACATCGCCGCTGGCTCCTTCATCTTTGGTGACAGAGAGGCGAATCGCGGTGAAAATCTTGCGTTGCGGAAAACGCAGCCTGATTGTTAGATACAGATGAGTGCCGAGCAACATAATAATCATTGGCCAGCCCCAAAGCCATGTACTTGCTTGAGCTAATAAATCGGTTAATGTATCCATGAGCGAAATGTTTACTGTTTTGGAACAAAAATAAGCATTTTATCATAAAATATACAGAATCATTGATTATTTGTTTGTTTCTTTATTCGAAAAGTTTCACCCAAATAGAAGGGAATATCCTATTTGGGTGAGAGAATATATATTTTTTTGTTTGAGTAGATACACTTCTTCCGGGCTAATGAAATGTTGTCTTCATCCGGTATAATCTGAATCGCACAGGACATTCATTGTTTGCCTCCTCGATGTTGGCGGATAGGCCGAGTAATTGTACGGTTACTTGAAGCGTGAAGTATCGATGGTACCGCGTCGCTTTTCCTTATAATTGCCGAACTTGTAACTGAGCGACAGTACGAAGGTGCGTTGGCAGGCCGAATATTTGTTGACGACGTATTGCCCGTATGAGGTCATGCGCGGCGAGATGCTTGAAGTGTCGAAGATGTCGTTACATTTGGCTGTCACGGTAACTTTCTGATTTTTGCTCATCCAGCGGAGCGATGCGTCGAGATTTCCGGATTTAGGCAAGTCGAAAAGCCCCTGAATCATGCCGTTTTGATAGAAACCGTAGAGCATGAACTTGATGTCGGGCTTCCGGCTTACCGTCACCGTATTATTAAGAATTAACATAAAAGAGTGTATATTGCGGTCGAAACTGGTGTCCCAGAAATGGTCGCAGCGCTGGCGGTCGTAGAATCCGATTGCCGTAAACCTGCCGTCTATTCTGTTGAGTGCCGTAAAAGGCATGCTGACACGTATGCCTGCCTGTCGGTTATAGTCCATGTTGAAAAACTTGTAGACTTCTCTCAGCTTGTTGGGCTGTTGGTAAAGCTGCTGTGTGAAAAAATCTTTCGTATTGCTGGCATACAGCGTGAACATGTATTTATTGAGGAGCATATATGTTAGATCAGCCGAGTAATCCAGTGACGGCTTCAGATCGGGATTACCCTGAATCTCTGAATAGGCGCTCACGTAGGAAGTGATATTTTGCACACTCCAGAAGCTTGGATAGGAGCGGTCGCTCGACAAAGAGGCTTGCAGCATGTGTCCATCTTTTGGAGTAAAATTCAGACTGAATGTGGGAAACAGAGCCCATTCGTTCCATATGTCAGTGTGATAGTTTTCGGCAGCAAGCGAAGCCTCTGCCGACAGTTTGCTCCCGAAGTTTTTGCTCAGTCCGCCGTAGATGTTGGTCGTCTTCTCATGGTGGACGGAAGCCATGGAGTTGTCGGGAATGAGTGTCCCCGTTTTGGCATCGTAATAGCTCTGGAAGCTATGGTCGTTGGAAGTGACATAGAAGCCGCCGAAGTTGATTGCCCAGTCTTTGGGGAGCACGATGTCTTGTCCGGCAGACAGCTTTAGCTTATTGATACGCTGTCCTTCGTGGCTGTTAATATTAATTTGTTCGTCACCCAGAATACTGCTCAATGTCTGCGTACCGGGATTGTTATAGTGTGTATATTCGGCGCCAACTTTGAGATGAAACGGCAGACTGTAGTCCAGCTGCAAGTTATGCAGATCACTGTTTGCTTTGTGTCTGGTAGAAGCTGTTTCGTCGCCCCATGTAGCTGCTGTATTATTGTTGTTGTTCCATTGCGCCGTATAGACGAGGCTTAGTTGATGATCCTTGCCGAAAGCATAATCCATCCCGAGACGGGCATTGTTGCCTTCGCTCTTGTAGATATTGCGTCCGTCAGTATTCATTTGATGCTGCGTCCCGTCGTTGAGTGTATGGATAGCCTCTTTATTGGAGATATTGAGTTGATGTCCGTGCTCGTACGAATAGAGGAAGTCAGTCGAAAATTTCTTCGAACTGTATATGAAGCTTCCTCGATCGGTATATTCGCCGTAGTGCTTTTGTCTCCATTCACCGAAAACTTCGCCTTGAAGAGAAGAAGGATTGTCTGTCTCAGATTTCAATATGAGGTTGATCGCAGCACCACGCACTTGATAACGGGCTGGAGCGGCATACATTACCTCTGCTTTCTCGAGGCGGGAAGGCGGCATACTTTTCAACAGTGCATAAAGCTGATCAGTTGAGAGCGTGCTGACTTTACCGTTGATGATAATTGTCATACCGCGGCCGCCGAGGCTGAGCGATTCGTCCATATCCACGACGCCGGGCAGCTCGCGAAGCGCTTCGTAGATATTGTTCACGGGGCGGTTGGCGATGAGGCGCGGCATGTCATATTCGAGCATGCCTTTCTTTGCTTTCACTACCGGACGTTCGCCTTTAATCATAACCTCTGGAAGTTCCTTGAAGATACTGTCGGTGTAGGCTTCGAGGGAGTCTTTTTTTATATCCTGCGCTTCGGCCGTTTGTATAGCAGAGAGGAAACCTAATCCCAAAATCAAATGTGTAATTTTTATCATTGTCTTGTTATTTATTCGCGACAGCAAAAGTAAGCACTTGGGTAACAGGTGTGTGTTATCACTCGCTTACGAAGTGTTATCTACTGTTATCATTTGGCTTATGAAATGTTATCAAAGGAGGTAAAACCATTATCTTTGTGGCATGAAACTTCCGATTATACCGATTGCGCTGTTGGTGCTGTTCTCACTGTTAGGTATCTTTGCCTTTCAGGGTTATTGGTTGCATGACGTCTATCGCACGACACAGAAGCGTGCTGATACGGCTATCCGTGATGCGATACAGAATGCCGATCATATTGAGGTGTTCTTTCGTGCCGACAGCCTGGGCAAAGAATATGCTTCCGGAGGCGGAGCTACGCAACACGGGAGTGTTTCATTTAGTACTTCTTTTGACAAAGAGGTGGAAGAAAACCAGATAATCGAAAAGACATATAGCAAAACAGATACAACCAATGCAGTACATTATACATTAGAAGTGAACCAGAATAAGCGACCGGATACGACCTTCCATCGTCAGAACCGTAATGTCTTTGGAGAGTCGGGCATCGGCCTGGATTATCATTCTTTGACTCGCCTGGGATATAAATTGCAGCAGTCGCTTCATACGGCAATGGATTCGTTTACGGCAATCTCTTTGGCGCGTTTTGATAGTGTTATGGAAAGCGATCTCAAGGCTTCTGGTTTTCCGATTTGTCATTATTCGAAGATTGTCGTACTTCGCAATGATAGTGTGATAGCTTCGTCGCTTCCGGCTTCGGTCGATACAACAAAACTGAAACGCTGGCGGCAGGTTTACGATATTGAGTATAAGCATGCTTACATTATATTTACCGAACCGACGGATAAGGCCGTGTTGCACCAAATGGTGGGTATTCTTATATCTTCTTTTCTGATGATGTTGATTATTATCTTTTCTTTTGGGTATCTTATTCGTGTGATTCTGCGTCAACGCTCTTTGGATGAGATGAAGAGTGATTTTACTAACAATATAACGCACGAATTGAAAACGCCTATTGCTGTGGCCTATGCGGCTAACGATGCATTGCTTCATTTCAAACAGGGCGAGGTTAAAGAGCAGCGTGATCGATATCTGCAGATTAGCATGGAACAGCTGCAACGGCTGAGCCATCTTGTAGAACAGATTCTGAGTATGAGTATGGAACGTAGGAGAACATTGACACTACATCTTGAAAAAATTGTCATGCGAGAATTGATGAAGCCGCTTATCGAGCAGCAGAAACTCAAAGCGAAAAAGACTGTCGAGGTTATTTATGTGGAAGAACCGGAGGGTTTGACTGTTGTCGCCGACCGTACGCATTTGGGTAATATCATCAGCAATTTACTCGATAATGCCATCAAATATTCGGGAGAATTAGTGACTGTAGCGATATGCTGTCGGACAGATGACCAGGGAAATATCGTTGTTTCTGTACGAGATAATGGTATAGGTATCTCAGCAGACAGCCAGAAACATATCTTTGAGAAGTTTTATCGTGTGCCGACTGGAAACAAGCACGACAGCAAAGGTTACGGACTGGGGTTATATTATGTCAACACAATACTAACAAAGATGAACGGTAGTATCCGCGTAGAAAGCGAACCAGGTAAGGGTAGCATATTTATAGTAACATTATGGAAGGAAAAAGGATAAAGGTATTATTGGCTGAGGATGAGGCGACACTGGCAATGATTATCAAGGACACGCTTGAAGAGGACGATTTTACTCTACAAGTGGCTTCCAACGGTGAAGCAGGCTTGCAGTTGTTTTACGATTTCCGTCCCGACGTAGTTGTAGCTGATGTGATGATGCCGAAGATGGACGGGTTTGAGATGGTTCGTCGCTTGAGACAGACCGACAGGCAGACTCCTGTTCTTTTTCTGACGGCACGTTCGGGCATTAATGATGTAGTGGAAGGATTCCGTCTGGGCGCCAACGATTATCTGAAGAAACCTTTTGGCATGCAGGAACTGATTATCCGCATCAAAGCCTTGGCCGGACGCGCATTTCGGCCGATTGACGAAACAGGTAACCCGATATTTGAGATTGGTCGGTATTTATTCAATGCTACAACGCAGACACTCTCGATTTTAGACAAGAATGAAGAGCTGTCGTATCGTGAGTCGGAAATATTGAAACGACTATGCCAGAACCGGAATCAGGTGGTGAACATGCAAAGTATCCTACTCGATCTTTGGGGCGATGACACCTTTTTCAACCAACGCAGCTTGCATGTATTTATTACCAAATTGCGACATAAGCTTTCTGCAGATGAACAGATACGCATCGTCAATGTACGCGGTGTCGGATATAAACTGATTTGCGAATAAAGAATGTATAGAAGCTTGTTGGAGAGTCTTATATATCCCGCATATCAATCAGCTTGTTCATAATGGCGTAAACGGTAAGACCTGAGATGCTTTTGATCCCTAATTTTCTTGAGATGTTTTTACGATGTGTGACGACAGTATAAATCGATAGATTGAATTCGTCAGCAATTTCTTTATTGCTTTTACCTTGAGCTACGGCTGTAAGGATGCTGCGTTCACGGGCTGTAAGGTCATTATGTTCAGTACGCGGTGTATGGCCTATTGAAGTGAGCGATTCATGTAGTTTGCGAATGATTTGCGCCGGCGAATCATATAGACTTAGGCAGCCGTCGAAAGCATGTGTGGCATTGTCATCATATGGGCCGCAAACCATGGCGACTAAAGCCGTGTCGGGCGGAATGCCCAGGAAAGAACGTATGGATGATCTCTCAGTATAATTTATTATAACAGGATCGATAATAACAATGTCAGGTACCTCTGTCTTGATTTTTGCTTCCATACCTCCGGAAGTGTCGTTGAATGTGTGCGTGACGACGAACTCACCAGTTTGCTTCAACGCCTCAGTCAATCCGGACGTAACAATTGGTGAAGGTTCAATAAGAATGATTTTGTATCGCTTGATCCTATTCATTGTGTTCCAGTTTAGATACTAACGGAATAAGAAGCTTGTTTTCTATCAATGTATGCTTACGCAAATCTTTCTCAATACGGAAGATTTCGAGTAGAACTTCATTACGCTTCGGCGTTGAACAAGATTCAGGGAGATACTTGATGATAATGTTTTTCAGATCATTAAGCTTTTCATCAATATTACTGTGATTGCGTTCAAATTGTGCAATGTTGTAATCTAGCGACCTGCAGTTCTCTCCGGTAAGTAGCGATTCTACATATGGAAATACAATTCTTTCTTCGTAATCAAAATGATTGCTCACTTCGGTATCATAGTTATCATAGAACTTGTTAATGATCTTGCTGTTCAGATCATCACACTCTTCCATCATCAGATGAATATTCTCGTGAAGATGTGGAAAGCAAGCTTTTGAATAGTATTGGTGCGAGGTGTGAAGATAAGTAAGTGTTTTAGCGATATCTTCTTTTGTTAGTGTATTAATATGAGGCGTGTAATCTTCGAAAGAATAAATATTGCAGATGATAAGAAACAATTCGGTGGAGAGTTTGTATTTTTGGCATACATTCGCGACACTAGCTTCACCGAATCCAAGACGGATATTAAGACGCTCGAGTATAGAAAGCAAGTTGCAGTCTGCCAGGATCATGTCTGCCAGCTTCATGCGCCCCGAGAATGTTGTTATATTCCTTTTCATATTGTGATGCATTTTGTACAAAGATAATAATGATTACATCATTTCTTCTTTTTCGAGGACAAAATTACGGTTGTACAGACAGATGATCAATCCCCACAATTGATTATTTCCGTTGTAGACATACCTATAAATAGTTATCTTTTCAGATAAAATCTCCTCATAAGGCATTATCTTTTGTTCAAAAATAGCCCTAAATAGGGATTGTCTCGGCTGTAATGAAAAACTATCTTTGTTGCAATTGAAATAGATAAAAGAATGGAAAACGAATCAATCAAAAGGAGTAAATATACGAAAAATCTCATATACGGATTTTATCACAAACAAAGGAATAGAAGAGTATAAATGTATACGGGTTAATAATTTAAAATGTAAAAGTATGAAAAGGATTGTTTTACTCCGTCATGGAGAAAGTGTGTGGAACAGAGAAAATCGTTTCACGGGTTGGATGGATGTAGATCTGACTGATAAAGGTGTTGCTGATGCCTATAAAGCAGGTAAGTTGATGAGAGCCGCAAACTTTCATTTTGATAAAGCTTTTACGTCATATTTGAAACGTGCGGTAAAAACGTTGAACTGTGTGCTCGATCAGATGGATCTGGATTGGATCACGGTTGAGAAGTCGTGGCGTCTTAACGAGAAGCATTATGGTGCGTTGCAAGGGCTGAACAAGAGCGATACTGCTGCCAAATATGGTGAGGAGCAAGTGTTGATCTGGCGGAGAAGCTACCATATTGCCCCTGAACCTTTAAATGAAGAGGATCCTCGTAATCCTCGATTTGAAGCACGTTATCAGAGCGTACCGGATGAAGATCTTCCGCGTACTGAATCGTTATATAACACGGTAGAACGCATTCTTCCTTACTGGCAGCATACCATTTTTCCTGATTTGGCAGTTGCTGATGATCTGTTAGTTGTTGCTCACGGAAATAGTCTGCGTGGAATAGTCAAGTATCTAAAACATATATCCGACGATGAGATCGTGCATTTTAATCTTCCTACAGCTGTGCCCTACGTTTTTGAATTCGATGATAACTTGAAAATCATAAAAGATTATTTTCTTGGGGATGATGAAGAGATTAAGAGACAGATGGCTGCTGTAGCTAATCAAGGAAAGATAAAATAATGGAATATAGGAAAATATAATAACGACTAAATATAACTAATATGTTTGAAAAATTATTGCAAAATACCAGAAAACCTGCAGAAACTTGAGGAGGCCGGATGATTTTGTATGGAATGAATTTGATGCATAGTGTTGGTGCTATGTGAAGTTTTACTTTTCTGCCTTTTGGAGATGAACGTAATATTCTAGATATCGGTTGCGGTGGAGGAAAGAATATTTCCACGATGCTCAAGTCTGCACCCTTTTTTTGATGTGGAGATCGCTTTTGAAACTATTTATTTTGGGCATCCGATAGAGAAAGCTTTACAAGAAGTTTATCGTACATTGAAGCATGGTGGGCGTTTTATGATTTTCTGTGAAGTAAACGACCCATAGAAAGCAAAGATGTGGACAAATAAGATTAAGGGAATGAACGCCTATACAGCAGATGATGTGGTCATGTTGTTAGGTTATGTCGGATTTGTTGCAGTAGAAGTTCATGAAAAAGGTGATTGGATGTGCATTATTTGCAGGAAATGATGTTATTATTTTTCATTACTGCAAAGATAGGATCGTTCAGTTATGAATTTAATCTTGTTGCCTTAACTTCGGATTGGCAGTAATAATAAATACCAATTATTGGTTATTCCATTACATTGTTTTCATGAATTTTAGGGATTGCAGCGCACTACGGAGCAGCCTACCTTTGCGATATAATTTTTAAAGAATAATAGATGAAAACAATAATGCTTACCTTACCGATTATTGCTGCGCTGCTAAGTATATGTAAAGCGAATGCTGCAGGTGAAAACGAAAAAAATAAGAATAACTTACTATCAGAAGAAAAGTCTGATAACAATCAGGCTTCTCTTTTATTAAACCGTTTGACTTTGGGAGGTTATGGCGAGGCTGTTTATACGCGAAATTTTTATAGCGATAATATGTTTCGCTATTCGCATGCTGCCGATTATAAAAACTCTAAAGGTCACGGTCGAGTAGATCTTCCGCATGTGGTTATCATGATGGGTTATGATTTCGGTAAGGGGTGGTCAATGGGCAGCGAGATTGAATTTGAACATGGCGGAACAGAGTCGGCTGTGGAAATTGAAGCAGAAGAAACCGGTGAATTCGAAAAAGAGATTGAACGTGGAGGCGAAGTATCTTTTGAACAGTTTTGGTTACAAAAATCGTTTGGGAAAAGATTTAATATTCGTGCCGGACATATTATTGTTCCGGTTGGCGGACTGAATAGTGCACACTTGCCGAATGAGTTTTTTACGGTTTACCGCTCTGAAGGGGAGGCAACCATTTTCCCTTCAACATGGCATGAAACAGGTTTGAGTCTTTGGGGACGTACCAAATATTGGCGTTATGAGGTAATGGTTTTGCCGGCACTTAATTCTAATATGTTTAATCATAGCGGGTGGGTTCACGATGGTTCGGCTTCTGCTTACGAATTTAAGGTGGCGGATAATATAGCCGGTGCAGCTCGTGTAGATAATTATTCAATCAAAGGACTTCGTCTAGGAATAAGCGGTTATATAGGCAACAGCTTTCAGAATGATATAGTAAGCGATGAAAATTCAACGAAATATAAGAATGTAAAAGGAACGGTTGCAATTGGCACATTTGATTTCAGTTATTATGACCATAATACCATTATACGTGGGAATATTGATTATGGACATCTGAGCGATGCAAGTATGATCTCTTCTTATAACGCTTCACTTTCTAACAGTACTCAATCGCCTTATCCTCATACGTTGGTCGGGAAGGAAGCTGTTGCTATGGGAATAGAAGCCGGGTACGATATTTTTTCACAGATTCAAGCTTTGCGTGAACATCAAAAGAAACTGTATCTCTTTGGTCGTTATGAATATTATGATTCATATAAACCGGCAGCAGGCGTGACTGATTATCAGTGGACCGACCGTCATCGCATGGCTCTTGGTATCAATTATTTTCCGATCAAAGAGATTATTGTGAAGGCTGAATATTCTAAAAGATTTCTGAAGAGTCGGTATAATGATGAACCTTCTTTTTCTATAGGAATTGCTTATGCGGGCTATTTTTTTAAATAAAAATGATATATAAAACAATGATAAAATAGATAGAGATGAATAAAGTATTGAAATTTTCTTTATCAGCTGCGGTTTTGGCAGCTATGATAGGTGGCTTTAGCGCATGTAGTGACGATGACGACAGCAGTACGGAAGTATCTGCCAAGGATGCTCAATTTCAGGATATAGCCAAACAGTATTTGAATAATACGGTTCTTGTTACTTATCAGAATCTGGCAGATAATACCGAATTGCTGGTAAATAAACTTCAAGCCTTAAAGGCAGATAAAACCGATGCCAATGTCGAAGACGTTTGTTCGACTTTTATTGAAGCACGTATGTGGTGGGAAAAGAGTGAAGCGTTTATCTATGGTGCTGCAACTGATTTTGGTATCGATCCTCATATTGATTCATGGCCACTTGATTTGGATGGTTTACTTACGGCACTGAAAAATACTACCCAGATAGAAGCGATGACCGGCGAAGATGGTGATGTATACGCCGGGGAAAAGTTGGGAAATTCACTTTTGGGATTTCATGGCATTGAATATATTATTTTCAGAAACGGGAATCCTCGCAATGCTTCCGAAATAACGGATTTACAATTGATTTATGCGATAGCGGTGGCCGGGGATTTGCGTAATCGTTGCTATCAGCTGCAACTCAGTTGGGCAGGAGAAGATGCTGTAGCAAAAAGTCGTGTGCTAAAGATAGCTGAAGATCTGGAATTGCCATATACAGTCAATGGTGGAACAAACTCATATGCTCAGAATATGCTTAATGCAGGCCGGGCCGGTAGTACTTATGCTAGTTGGACAGCCGCAATGCAGGCTATTGTTGACGGCTGCAAAAGTATTTCTGATGAGGTTGGAACCAGTAAAATTGGGAAGCCCCATAATGGTGAAGATGTGAACTATATTGAATCTCCTTATAGCCATAATTCTATTTCAGACTTTTACGATAATATCCTTAGCGTTCAAAATTCATATATGGGAGGTATAGAGGGCAAACGTAACGAGAGTTATTCTCTCCATGCTTATATGAAGAGTATAGATGTGGCTTTGGATACTAAGACCGTAAACGCAATCGAGAATGCTCTTGCAAAAATTAAGGCGATGAAAGCTCCATTTGTTAACAACTATACAGATGCGTCTGCTGGTGAAGCTATTGATGCCTGCCAGGCTTTGGATGATGTATTGTCTGAAGTGAAAGTTGCATTACAAAAGAATTAATTATCAAACGGGTGGGAAAAGAGCTTCACCCTTTTAAATATTTACAGTATTTATAAAAGGAATCAAACGAAAGATGAAACGAAATAGTATAAAATGTCTAGTGGTTGTCAGTTTTCTTTGTACTGTCTTTTTTGCGTGCAGTAATGATGACGATTCGGGCAAAGGAGATAATAAAGGGCAAGAGACTTCATTATTCGATGTTGAAGAGGAAACTTATGCGGGAGGCAAACTTGGTACTACCTTCAATAGTTCGGCTACGGCTTATGAAGATCCGACACCGGCTACAGAGAAGGCCGGATTAAGCGATCGGTTTAAGTATGGTGAATATTTTTTTGAACGAACTTATACGCAAAAAACAGAACCATTTAATGGCTTGGGTCCACTTTATGTTCGCAGTGCATGCATTAGCTGCCATCCCGGTTACGGACATGGTAAACGCATGGATCGCTATAAAGCAGATGAATGGGGAAACGGTTATTTGTTGGTTATTACAGATGAAAATGATACCTATTTGAGCTCACTTACGGGAATGCCTCAAACAAAAGCGGTTGCTCCGTTCAAAGCTCCTATTGATGAGGCCAAGATTAATATACAATGGATGAACTTTACAGATGAATGGGGCAATAAGTTCCCGGACGGTGAATCTTATGCACTGATCTATCCGGAAGTGATAATACCCGAAGATGCTTACTATGTTCCGCTTGAAGTGGGAGGTAAGACGATCCCTTACAACAATGTGAAGGTGCGCCTGGAATCGACTATTGGCATCTATGGAACAGGTCTTCTGGATGCAATTCCGGATGATTCCTTGAAAGCCCAATATGCAAAAGAGGAAGCTGTTGGTGTCTCCCTTAATCCAAGTGTTTTTGCAAATGGCAATTGGACAACTCTTTATGGAAAGACAACGTATCCGAAACGATTTACTTATGCTTTATCACGCGGGCCGCTTCAGGATGCTGCCGGAGCTAATGCTATTTGGAACATAACGAATGTTACACGTAGTGATCGCCGTTATCATTATATGACGCAAACTTATGCAAAGGTAGCTTCACAAGATAAAGATGTACAAAAAGATTTTTATTCTTATTTTCCGATATGGAACAAGACGGGCAATGTGGAAACAGATATTTATAATTATTTAATGAATAAGGAACTGCCGGTCGAAATGAAAGATGAGGATTATGTTAATTTCATGGTTTGGCACAGAGGCTTAGCCGTTCCTGCTGCCCGTGATTTGGATAATGAGACGGTACAGAAAGGACATCAGCTGTTTCGACAGATAGGATGTGCCCATTGCCATCGTCCATCGTGGACAACAGGTGATGATAATTACAGCGATCCTAATGGATTCTTTAAAGATGGCGATAGTAGACTGCCCCGTTATCCGAATCAAAAGATATGGCCCTATACGGATATGGTTCAACATCGCTTGTATATGGTTAATAATATTCGTACCGGTTGGTGTCGTACAACCCCGTTGTGGGGACGAGGTTTGTCGACGATTTGTACCGGAGCCAGCGATCGTTTGCATGATTGTCGTGCGCGAAATGTGATTGAAGCTGTCATGTGGCATGGAAATGCAAATAGTGATGCCCGTACTTCGGTCGAGAAGTTTCGTCAATTGAGTAAAGAAGAGCGTTCGGCTGTTGTGAAGTTTATTGAATCAATTTGATAGTCACGTAAGTCAATAATTTTTCTGCAGGGAGCCGATTTATTTTATTGGATCGGTTCCCGTTTTTTGAATAAATGTATGATGAAGATATTTAAATATACGGCTTTCAGTCTTTTAGGGATTGTTCTGCTGTTGTTGGTGTATGCAACTGTATTGGAGAAAATGTACGGTACTTCTTTTGTGGACAGATCTATATATGATACACTACCATTTGTCGCACTGTGGACTGCATTGGTATCTGTCAGCATTGCTTATCTGCTTTTTCGCAAAATGTATAAGCATCCTGTGACATTTCTGATTCATTTGTCGCTTGTGTTTATCCTCTTCGGAGCATTAGTTTCATGGCTATCAAGCGAACATGGCTTGTTGCAAATCAATAAAGGAGAGCAAGTTTCTTCTTTTGTGGATGATAAAGGTAAGAAATATTCAATGCCGTTTTTAATTGAATTGAAAGAGTTTCAGATCATATATTACACAGGAACACATGCACCTATGAATTTTATTAGTGAAATTAGAGTTTTTGACGGAAATAAAAAAATGGAGGGTCAGGTTTCTATGAATAAGATATTTACTTATCGTGGATATCGGTTTTACCAGTCCGGATATGATATGGGAGGATCGGTTTCTCTTTCTGTTGCACACGATCCCTATGGTATTGCAATCACATATATTGGATACGCATTTCTTTTGTTCTCTTTTGTATGTTTCTTTTTTAATCGCCGCTCTCGCTTTTATATGCTCCTCCATAATCCTTTATTACTGCGAGGTGCGGCGATTTGTTTTTTGCTTTTGTGCTCTTTTTCATCTCTTCGGGCTGAAATAAAACCGAAAGTATTACCAAAAGACGTAGCTGCCCGGTTTGGTGATATTCGTGTAATGTATAATGATCGTATATGCCCGTTGCAAACTTTGGCAAAAGATTTTACAATTAAGCTTTATGGGAGTCCTTCTTATAAAGGATATACGCCTGAACAGGTCTTAACAGGATGGATGTTTTATTATTCTTCATGGAAAGAGCAACCGATGATTAAGGTAAACAGTACTTATGTCAGGCGACTTCTTGGGATAAATGAAAAATATGCTTCTTTAGGTGATTTTACAAATGATGTGAATGTGTATAAGCTGGAGGATGCCATTTGTAGATCACAATATGATAAACGTTTCAAAGACAGTCGTGCAGTTGAAGAAGCTGATGAAAAATATAATCTTATTGCATCTTTTAATTCAGGGAAGCTGCTAAAGATATTTCCATATCGATTGAATAACGATGTGGTTTGGTATTCACAAGCTGATTTGTTACCTGAGAATATGAATAACGACGAATGGTTTTTTGTTAAGAAATCATTGAGTTATTTGTCCGAAACAGTAATTCTGAAAGATTATAAGCGTGTTTCACTGATATTGGAAAAGTTAGGAAAATATCAGGAGAAGAATGCCAATGGCACATTGCCTTCTGCACAAGTGCTTAAGGCGGAAAAGATATATAACCGGCTACATTATACATTGTGGACCTCTATATTGTGTATAAGCATAGGATTTATGGCTTTTGTATATTATTGCTATTGTTTATCAAGCCGTACCGGAGTTAATAAGAAAGTGTCTATGTCAGCTGTTCTTGTGTTATATACCGTTTTCTTTTATTTGACTGTTGTTATAGCTTTACGCTGGTTTGTCAGCGGTCATATCCCTTTGTCTAATGGCTTCGAAACGATGCAGTTTATGTCATGGAGTGTAGTAGGCCTTTCTTTGTTATTGCATAAGCGGCATTCGATGTTATTGCCTTTTGGCATACTTTTGTGCGGATTGACATTAATGGTTTCGATGATTGGCGAATCAAATCCGCGTATTACGCAACTGGTGCCAGTACTGTCGTCTCCTCTTTTGAGCATTCATGTTGCTGTTATCATGTTGGCATATTCGTTATTTGCATTTGTAATGTTGAATGGGGTGACAGCTATAATTCTTTATGCAAGAAGCCGAGATAATCTTATTCCGATAGAACGCCTTCAAATTATAAGTCAGATTATCCTCTATCCTGCTGTTTTTGGTTTGGCAATCGGGATTTTTGTCGGTGCAGTGTGGGCTAATATATCATGGGGACGTTATTGGGGCTGGGATCCTAAAGAAACGTGGGCGCTGATTACTCTTTTAGTCTATTCATTAGCGCTTCATCCTGAATCATTACCTCTGTTTCAGAAACCATTGTTTTTTCATGTATTTACTGTTTTGTCTTTTCTGATAGTGCTTATGACCTATTTTGGTGTAAATTTTGCTTTGGGGGGAATGCATAGTTATGCATCTTCTTGATGTGGTTGCCGGCTTTTACCGTTCGTCAAGTATTTTACTCCGTTCATCAGCATAATTTGAAGCGTTATCCGGGTCTTCTTATTTTTGCCTCGAAATAAAAATAAAGGTAAAATGAGTTATAAGATTATTGGTTGCATATTTGTGTGCATTATCATGGCATCTCCACTACGATCTCAGTCGGTAGAAGGACGGATAATAGACGATAAAAATTTACCACTGGAAGGGATTACTTCAGTCGTTTTGCAAGCGGATGATTCGTCATATGTCACCGGCGGTATTACAACGGTAAACGGGTCGTTCTCTTTATCTTTGCCGCGACCAGGAAAATTTATACTTCAGTTTTCGTGTATCGGATATAAAAAGCTGAATGTTTCTTTTTTACTTGTACGGAAAGAAAAGAAACAACTGGGAGATATACGTCTTAATGAAGAAGCTTACGTTCTGAATGGTGTGACGGCAACGGCAGCAAAACCACAAATGGAACTCAGCGCATCAAATATTGTAGTGAATCTCTCTTCTTCTATTTTGAGTTCGGAAGGTACATTATTTGATGCATTAAAAAGGATTCCGGGTATAATGGTTAGAGACGATGGTACAATACTGATCAACGGGCAAACAGGTGCTACTGTGATGATCAACGGAAAGCCTACTTATCTGTCAGGTAGTAGTCTGGCTGGTTATTTGCAAACAATTCCGGCTTCTTCTATCGGAAAGATAGAGCTGGTGAGCACGCCTTCGGCTCAATATGATGCCGGAGGAAAAACAGGCCTGATAAAAATAGAAATGTCGAAGAACACGACCCAGGGGATCATGTCTTCATACAACGTCGGTTACCAACAATATAAAATATATAGTAAAGGGAATGGAGGAGTCACATTCCAAATGTGTAAAGATAAACTGAATTTTTCTTCCAATTATGCTTATTATCAAGGGACTGATTTCCACCCGGCCATCATATTCCGAAATCATACGGATTATGATAAGGCATTGGTGACACCGCTTTTGCTTAATCAAGCAGCTCATCGGACAAGCGATTATAAAGTACATTATTTGCGCCTTAGTGTGGATTATGATTTTTCACCTCGTTTTAGTATTGCTCTATATTCCAGTAATAGTTGGGCAGACCGTTTGGACAAAGAAACCATGGTGTCAGCCTTCACATCGGTCTCACTTGAGGCTGACTCGGTTTTAACGACATGGAACAGGGATAAGGCATTTCAAACAAACCGGCAAGGTGGCATAAACATGACTTACAAGTCGACGAAACAATTACAATGGGATACGTCTTTTGATTTTCAACATTATAATTCTCCTGATAACCAGGATCAGAACGATTTATTTAATATTGCGTCAAAGAAAGGAATGGAAACACGCGATACGCTCAATGGTGATTTGAAAGCGAACATTCGCATTTATACGGCACAAACAGAAGTATCAGAGCCGTTGAATTACAACATAAAATGGATAGGCGGATTTAAAACTTCATTTGTGCGCAATGACAACATAACCACCTATGAAAACAGAGAAGGTGGTGTGTGGATTCCCAATTTAGGCATGAGCAACCATTTTCTTTACAAGGAGGCGGTATATGCAGGTTATATTCAACTGCAAGGAAAAGTAGGTGAGAATAACCGCTTTGAAACTGGATTTCGGATAGAGCACACACATATTAACGGGAATATGCTGGAATATGCATCGTTAAGTGATTCTGCTTTTTACGACCGGTATACAAACTTTTTTCCTTTCATGTCGATGGAATATCTACTTCCTGATAAGGCAAGACTGGCGATTACTTATGGCAGTCGTATTGTACGACCTAATTACAAGGATTTGAATCCATTTGTATCTATCAATGACCGCTATCTGTTCAATCAGGGAAATGTAAATCTGAAACCAGAGATCAGCCAACAGCTAGAATTGGCATTGCTCTTAAAAAAACGATATCGGATCGTTGTTTTTGGTACTTATACACATAATCCCATCAGCAAAAGTTACTACTCGGATGATAACAACCGGGCGTGTGTATATCCGCTTAACTTATCTTCAGATTATGCCTGTGGAATCCGGCTTACCGGAATCAACCTGCACCCGTGGCCTTGGTGGACCATAAATGCCAATGCCGTATGTATTTATAAAAAGTATGCCTGGCTAAATGAGAAAAAGAAATATGATAATGAAGTAATAACTCCGATGCTCTACGCAGGAAATCAATATAAGATAACGCATGGATGGTCGGCTGAGGTTAACGGCTATTGGAATGGAAAAACACCTATGGGACAAGGGTTGATAAAGCCGTTATGGTCTGTATCTATTGCTATTTCGAAAAGCATACTAGAAGGTAACGGGTCGATTCGCCTGTTTGCCGATGATGCTTTCTCCTCTCGCTGCACGAATGTTAAAATTGTTAGTTTCGGTCAGGAAGCGTGGTACAAAGACGACAAGCATGCCATGCTGGGAATAAGCTTCTTGTACAAATTTCATAGTGGAAAAGAAATGAAAGATTCGCATACAAAAAAGGAGATTATTGAAAGCAAAAGAATAACTTTGTAATATTAATGATACAAATGAAAACAATCATCCGCTGGATATCACCATTGCTTTTGGGTACAGTCATGTTTAATTGCATCCGCCTGGTGACAGATCTACCTAAAAACGAACGTTTTTGGGTAGGACATTCCATTCGATATCATCTGCAAGCTTTGGGCGTTACTGTTATATGCTGTTACTTGTTTGATTACTGGAGCCGGAAATTTCTCAACAGAAATATAGTGAGCAATAAATTGTCTGCTTTTCAGGAATACCTACGGATTGCTTTAATCATGTTTGTTTCTTTAAATCTGATCATGATATTAGGTGAAGCAATGAATCTGCTGCACATGGGAAATAAATTGAATGACTATGTCATAGCCAATGTTATTTATATTCCTTTCTTTATGCTATATTATACAATCGTGAGAAGCGATAAAATAGCAAGTAATTATCATCGCCAAACACTTCAACTTGAAAAGGAGAAGGTGGAGAAGCTGGCCATGGAATTGAAGTTTCTCAAGTCGCAATATCATCCGCATTTTCTGTTTAATGCACTCAACACGATCTATTTTCAGATTGAAGGAGAGAATACACAAGCGCGGTCTTCTATTGAATTACTCTCTGATCTGTTACGTTATCAGTTGTATGATATACAAAGGAAGGTAACGCTCCGGCAGGAAGTCGACTATTTGAAGGCTTATATTCGTTTTCAGCAGATGCGTATGAGTCGGCGCTTACAACTCACCCAGGAATATGATGAACAGATAGGGGATCAGAAAATACATCCTTTACTGTTTCAGCCATTATTGGAAAATGCATTTAAATATGTGGGCGGTGATTTCAAAATTCATTTCAGTTTCAAACTTAATGAAAATCTTCTGACCTTCAGGGCTTGTAATTCCATTCGGCCTGAAGTAGTCAAGACTGATTTTAGTGAGAAAGGCATCGGTATCGAGAATCTTCGTCGGCGGCTCAACCTCTTATATCCCGACAAGCATCAACTATCAATCATACCCGGTGAGAGTTATTATTCAGTGCAACTTACTATAGAATTGGACAACCATGCAGATTAAATGTGTAATTACAGATGATGAACCTATTGCCCGCGAAGGCATACGGAGTTATATAGAAAAGATAGATTTTCTTGATTTGCAGGGAGAATGCGAGGATGCATTGCAACTTAACAAGCTCCTGTCTGAGAAAGTGTTGGATCTGGTTTTTCTGGATATTGAAATGCCGTACTTGTCGGGAATGGATTTTTTGGCGCAATTGAAGAATCCTCCGAAGATTGTGATTATATCGGCTTACGAACGATATGCTTTGCAAGGCTACGAATTAGAGGTAGCCGATTACCTGTTGAAACCGGTTTCTTTCGAACGTTTTTTGAAAGCGGTGAATAAGGTGCGGGGTTTACTGGAAAAAGAACAACAGGAATCTCCTGAACCTTATCTTTTTGTGAAGAGCAATAAGATGTTGAAAAAAGTGATGTTGAATGATATACTTTTTATCCAAAGTATGGAAAACTATGTGATCATTTATACTCTTGATTCGAAAGAGATTGCTTACACACCGCTAAAGAAATTGGCAGACTATTTGCCCGAACAGTTTATTCAGGTACATCGTTCCTATATTGTAAATACTTCCATGATCCGGGCTATTGAGGGAAACCAGCTGATTATCGGACCGCATAAAGTACCTGTTGCCAGGGATTTGAGAGAACATGTGTTTGATGTCCTACTGAAGAATAAATTGATTTCAAGGTGAAATATTGCAAAATAGAAGTATTGCAGGAATCACTCTCATAAGAGTGATATCGGGAAATTCAAAACAATTTCTTTCCTAATCTTTGCCCTTTATCCAATATCCTTTGTGGAATGAAAGTTCTGCCTTTTGTGCCGGATATGACCAATTTGCCCGTGATTTTAAAACCTGAATAGTGAAGAATTTCTTTCATGGCATGCAGAGCGTTGGTTGTCTGACGGAATAAAACACTTATTGGCCAGATGGTAGTGCATGCGGTGACGATGACCGCTTTCTTCCCTTTATGGAGTGGAATAGGAATTCCTCGCTTTGATTCACTCATCATGGTGGGGACGATTCGGTCGAATACCAGCTTCATTTGTCCGCTTATGTTTCCCCAATATACAGGAGTGCCGATCACCAGTGCATCACAAAGTTTCATCTCTTCGGCAATCTTATGAGCATCATCTTCAGGAAGAATGCAGGTTCCTGTTGTGCGGCAGCGCATACAGCCGGTGCAGGGACGAACCTTCAAGTCGTTCACATCATACCAATGAACATCAGCTCTTTCAATATGGTCGACAATGGAATGGAGCATTGTCGCTATAGTGCCTTTTTTTCGCGGACTGCCGTTTATAACTAATATTCTCATGAATTTTGTATTTTACAGATAAACAAAAATAAAGCGCAATCCGTTTAAAGATTGCGCTGAATATTTATGGTAGAGAATTTATTTATTGTCTTTGTTGCGGATATCCACACGGCGGATTTTACCACTTATTGTCTTCGGCAATTCGTCAACGAATTCAACGACACGCGGATATTTGTAGGGTGCAGTTGTTCGTTTGACATGATCTTGCAGTTCTTTGATCAGCGCTTCGCCCGCCTTGTCTTTATATTCTTTTGAAAGGACAATCGTTGCTTTAACGATCTGACCGCGAATCTCATCAGGAACGCCTGTGATTGCACATTCGACTACTGCCGGGTGTGTCATTAATGCACTCTCTACTTCGAACGGTCCGATACGGTAACCTGAACTTTTGATGACATCGTCGGCCCGACCGACGAACCAGTAGTAACCATCTTCATCACGCCAGGCTACATCGCCGGTGTAATAGATATCATTATGCCAGGCGTCGTGCGTTAATTCTGCGTCGCGATAATATTCTTTGAACAATCCCAGAGGTTTTCCATGGTTGGTATGAATAACAATCTGCCCCTGTTCGCCATCTTCGGCACGTGTCCCATCAGGACGAAGCAGGTCTACATCATATTGCGGGTTCGGAACGCCCATTGAACCCGGTTTCGGTTCCATCCAGGGGAAGGTAGCGACAGTTAGTGTCGTTTCTGTTTGTCCGAAGCCCTCCATTAGTTTGATTCCGGTAAGTTTGTAAAATGTATCAAACACAGCCGGATTCAATGCTTCACCAGCGATGGTGCAATATTTGAGCGACGACAGGTCATATTTAGCCAGGTCTTCGCGAATCAGAAACCGGAAGATTGTAGGCGGTGCACAAAGAGACGTGATATGATAGTCCTGAATCTTTTGTAGCATGTCTGCCGGTGTGAACTTTTCATGATCATAAACGAATACGGTCGCACCTGCAATCCATTGTCCATATAGTTTTCCCCATACAGCTTTTCCCCAGCCGGTATCGGCAATAGTCAGATGCAGGCTGCCTTCATGCAGATTGTGCCAGAAGCAACCGGTGACGATATGTCCTAACGGGTAAGTAAAGTCGTGAGCGACCATTTTAGGGTTGCCGGTTGTACCTGATGTGAAGTACATCAGGGAAATATCTTCGTTATTGTTAGGATGCGTAGGACGAACAAACGGAGCAGCGTTATCAATTCCTTTATGAAAATCGTCAAATCCTTCAGGAATGATTGGACCAACAGATACCACTTTTGTAACAGAAGGAGAATCGGCCAGCGAGTCGGCGATATGTTTCAGGATTATTTCTTCGCCGTCACAGACAATCATCTTAATATCAGCTGCATTAGTACGATATGCGATATCTTTCTTCGTCAGCAGGTGAGTAGCGGGAATGGCTACGGCACCGATTTTATGAAGTGCGATAATAGAAAACCAAAATTCATACCTGCGCTTAAGGATGAGCATTACCATATCCCCATGTCCTATACCTAAGGACTGAAAGTAGGAGGCGGTCTGGTCGGTATAACGTTTCATGTCGGCAAAAGTAAAGTCGATATGCGCATTGTGATCATTGGTCCAGCACAAGGCAATTTTGTTAGGGTCTTCTTTCGCCCAGGCGTCTACTACGTCATATCCGAAGTTGAAGTTCTCCGGGGTTTTTATCTTTAAGTGCTTGATAAAATCTTCTTGCGACACAAAGGTCGTCTGTTCCACAAATCTTTCTAACATGATATATATGTATGTTATTGTCTTTTTATAAGATGATTGCAAGGAAAACGACTTTCTCGTCGTCCAGGGCTTTCATGCCGTGGGGAAGTTCCGAGTTGAAATAGATACTGTCGCCTTCCTCCAGAATGAGTTCTTTATTATTGATTTTAATTAACATGCGTCCACTCAGAACCATTTCAAATTCTTGTCCGGCATGTGAATTAAGATAAATAGGAGCCTCTTCCGGTGCCGGGTGAACAGTAACAAGGAACGGATCACTTTTGCGTCCGGCAAAACCGGCTGCTAAGGATTGATACTTGTATGCTTTCGTGCGTTCAACAGCAGTCCCTTTCCATTTGCGGGTAACAAAATAGCTGCTCATCTTGGGCTCATCGCCAAACATCAGGGTGGTCAGTTCAATACCATAAGCTTGCGAAATCTTGTGCAGCACACTAACTGAGATATCGGCGTCTCCTTTTTCAAGTTCCAGATATTGCTCTGTTGTAAGGTTGCATACTTTAGCAATCTCTTCAGGCTTTATGCCAATAGCGTCACGTAGTCCGATCAGTCGTTCTGCGATCTGCTTTATTTGTTCGTCTTCATTCATTGCTGTATCTTATTTATTAAATAATGTGCCAAAGATAAGTATAAAATGCAGAATGATTATCAAAAGTACACTATAATGATTTTTGTGTAATTAAAGTTGTCTTTTTGTAAACAATTTTATTATATTTGAATGCTAAATGTTAAATGGGTTATTATGAAAAGCATATTGAAAGAATTTAAGGAATTTGCCATGCGCGGCAACGTGATCGACATGGCTGTAGGTATCATTATTGGTGCTGCATTTGGTAAGATCGTATCCTCATTGGTCGGTGATATTATTATGCCGGCAGTAGGATTACTTGTTGGCGGTATGAATTTTACGGATTTGAAACTTGTTCTTAAAAATGCGGTCATGCAGGGTGATAAAGTAATTACCCCGGAAGTTTCGATCAACTACGGTACATTTATTCAGGTGACAATCGATTTTGTTATTATCGCTTTCGCCGTATTCTTGTTGATTAAGGGTGTTAACGCGTTTACCCGCAAGAAGAAAGAAGCACCTGTTGTTCAATCAGCACCGCCTGCCGACATACAGTTGCTTACTGAGATAAGAGATCTCTTGAAGAAAGACTGACAGGTTAACCTGATAAATATGATACTTGACAATTAAGAAAGTTTCTATAATCATCATTCGATATGCTTATAGCACTTTTCTTAATTGGCTGTACTTTTATTTTCCTGTTTTCAGACCGCGGATCACTGAAGAGGTAAAGCCCGAAACTTCCATCTCATTCAATCCCCGGATTGTAATACCTCCCGGAGTTGTCACTCTATCAATCTCGACCTCCGGACTTGAAAGGTTGGCCAATAACAGGTCGACTGCGCCTTTTACCGTGTGAACAACAATCTCCTGTGCCTGTTTGGGATAGAAACCCAATTCGACGCCTCCTTCAATAGAAGCTCTGATATAGCGCAGTGCATAAGCTATCCCGCTAGATGCCAGTGCTGTACCGGCAGGCATCAGCCGTTCTTCAATAAGCATACTGCAACCCAAGGCATTGAATATTGAAAGAATCAAATCTTTCTGCTCCTGTGAGGCATTATAGGCAGAAACAAAAGTCATGCTGCTGAGTACTTCAATAGCCGTATTCGGAATAACACGGAAGATTGTAGGGGCAACATGATCGCTGTGTGTGTCTGTATCTTTAGTGAGATAAGCATTAAACAGTTCGAACGTGACACCGGCAACAATCGAAACAATGATTTGTTTCTCGTAATTAACGGCATCTCTGATCTGATCGATCACCTTTTCTACATGCCATGGTTTCACGGCAATCATAATAATATCGGCCTCTTTTACGGCTTCAACATTATTAAGGGTTGTGTTGATTTCTGCATTAGCAACTTTGAGTTTGTCTAATGTCTCTTGGGTTAGTGCAGTGCAAGTAATATCCGAAGCATTCACTTTCTGGCTTTTTATTAAGCCTTTGGCAATAGCTCCACCAATGTTTCCGGCACCGATAATTGTAACTTTCATACAAAGATCTCCTATGAATAATTATGTTTAAATACCTTTCAAAGACGGCACAAATGTAAATAAAATATTTGTATCTTATGAAAGATACCGTATATTTGCGTCAAATTGCTAAATTTATAAATAAATAAGAGATGAAGAAACTTTGGCTTGCCAGTCTGATACTGGCCTTCTCGCTCTCAACGGTAGTAGCGCAGGAAAAAAGTGAGGAATATGTATTTACTCCAGTTAAAGAATTGAAGATTACTCCGGTTAAAAATCAAAATCGTTCGGGAACGTGCTGGTGTTTTTCGACTATCGGATTCCTGGAGTCTGAACTGTTGCGTCAGGGAAAGGGCGAGTTCGATTTGTCGGAGATGTTTATTGTCAACCATTCCTATAAAGATAAGGCTGATAAGTATGTTCGCCTTCACGGTAAACTGAACTTCGGACAAGGCGGTTCATTCTATGACGTTCTTTATGCGTGGAAGACTTATGGTATTGTTCCGGAGTCGGCTATGACCGGTTTGCAATATGGCGAAGACAGCCATGTTCACGGCGAACTGAACGATTTGGCTGAATCTTATCTGAAAACGATTGTCCGCAATCCGAACGGAAAGCTTTCGACCGCATGGATGAAAGGTTACGATGGAATTATCGATTCTTATCTGGGACAGGCTCCGGAATCGTTCTCCTATAACGGAAAAGATTATACACCTCAGACATTTGCTAAAGAGCTGGGTTTGGATATGGATGATTATGTATCACTGACTTCTTACACGCACCATCCTTTCTATACCACTTTCCCGATTGAAGTGGAAGACAACTGGCGCTGGTCTGATTCTTATAACCTGCCGCTCAACGAACTGATGGAAGTGTTTGATAATGCCATTAATAACGGCTATACCGTAGCTTGGGGCGCTGATGTAAGCGAAAAGGGTTTTACACGCGATGGTATTGCTATCGTTCCGGATATTAAGTTGATGGAAACTTCAGGTTCCGACCAAGCCAAATGGGTTGGTTTGAGTAAAAAAGAAAAAGAGGATGAGATTGCCAAGATGATCAAAAAGCCGGGCTGCAAAGAGCTGACTATTACTCAGGAAATGCGCCAGAAGGGTTATGATAATTATGAGACTACAGATGATCACGGCATGCAGATTTTTGGTATTGCTAAAGATCAGAATGGCAAAAAATTTTATATGGTGAAAAATTCCTGGGGAACGGAAAACAAGTATAAAGGTATCTGGTATGCATCAGAGGCATTTGTTGCTTATAAGACAATGAATATTGTTGTAAATAAAAATGCACTTCCGAAAGCAATCAAATCAAAGCTGGGTATTAAGTAAATAAATATTTAGCAGATTAGTCTTCTGTTTGAAATTGCTGACTATATTTCTTTCGGGAGCTTTAGTCTGTATTCCTCTTCACACGAATTTGTCTTTGGTCGGCGAAATCCTGTGAAGAGGATTTTTTTTAATAGGCAATAGAACATAAAGTTCGTATATGCCTTTAATATTACGCGTGATGCACATCCATTTAGTTGCCTTTATATTCTGCGGTTCTTCCTTATAAAGAGTTTTGTTCATAAGGAAGTGAAATTTGCCGGTTCAGGATTCATTTATTATTTTACATCACGAAATAATTAAATACTGACACAAAATAAGTATTTCACGTTATGAAATAATGATCTAACGTCACTATTTAATAAATATATCTTCACTCTCTTTTCTTTTTATTCAAAGTAATGCCTGTTTTTATCTGGATATAAGAACATTTATCTGATGGCTTTTTTTCAATAACTCGTTTAGAATGGCTTTCTCCATATAATTCCTCGCTTCGATCGGCATTACTTTGTTTTTAAAGGAATAATTATATATTTTTAGCATGGTATATGCAGCGGATAGAATTGAAGATGCATCTATATTAGTAGTTATTTCTATACGGATAGTTAAAGCTTAAAATTTAAGATTATGAATAAAAAAGCTGTTCTTTTACTATTGATGTCTGTTATGATTTCCTTTTCATGCAGTAACGATAAACTATCTCAACCAAAGACAAAAAACAATGCAGAATATGAATTGTATATAAAAGATGCATTGGAAGTTATGGGTATGCCTCGCCCTGCTGACTCGTACAATTATCCATGTCTTCCCGGAATGGAGGAATGGAAAGTGTTTCAATCATCGAAAGAAATGACTGATGCCTGCCAGGTTCCAGTAGATATATTGAAAGCCCAGTCTACTCAAGCGGTCATTCAAGATTTGTGGGAATACCCATTTTTTAACTCTTGGGGGAATGAAAGTAGTTCATGTTATAGTTTTCAGGATCATATACTCAATATAGTCAAAGGACTAAATGCATACACTGAGTTGAATTCGCGAAAAGATGCTGCTCAATGTCTGCTTGATCGTTACAAGGTGATGCCGGTTAATCTATCGCTCTCTTCTTATAGGAATGCTTATGAGCTTCTTTTTTCTCAACCGCAATTTATCGAACAGTTATCTAAAGAAGAGAAAAGAGCCCTAATTAAAGAGGCTTTGGGTAAGGATGTGGAAATGGAAGAAAAAGCAAAAGTGGGTGATTGGTCTTATTTTCCAAATGCAGCACACAGTTGTACTTGTTTTTTGATAAGCAGAATTATGCAAAATGTCAATTATGAACCGTTCATACAACTCTGTAAAGAGAATGAGCTTGTAGCCCGTTTTGTTGAATTCGGTTTTGAACAATCGTGTCCATCTAATCTGGAAGCAGACAAAAAGGTTTTTGAACAGATTATTCAGAATGGAAAAATTTTTATCAATAACAAATGATGAGGATATAGTATTTATTTAAGGATAAATATAAAAAGGACTGAATGTTATTGTTGCTTCAGTCCTTTTATTTTATTAATTATCCTAATAAAGTAAATCTTTATGGTGAAGGACATTTTTTCTTTGTAATGTAATACATATTTTTATCAAAAGACAAGAATAGGAATATGATGACAAAGAACGAAAAATCTTCTATAGTTCATGTTACAGAAGGAATAGTATAAAGTAGTTTAAAGTTGCATAATCTATGCAGCACTTTGTTCCCTGTTATCCGTCTTGCTTTTTATTCGTATTTTAATATCCGATGGTAAAGCGTTCGCGGTGATGGTTTTCCTGTTCCAGTTCGTCTGCCATGGCCATGGCATAATCTTCCACCGAAATGAAGCTGTCACCTTTTTCATCAACGATCAGGTCATCTTTCCCCAAACGGAATTTTCCGGTACGCACACCGTTAGTCAGGTTTCCCAGATTGGCAGCCGGAGAGAAGAATACCCAGTCGAGTTCCTTCTCGTTCATCAGGGTCTCAAGATAAAATAGAGTCATGGACTTACTGCCCGGTATCCATGCGGCGGGTAGTGTTCCGGTATCTATCAGACGCAGTCCCGGTTTGACAAACAGGCTTCCGGCTCCTCCTACTATCAAAAGACGTTTTACTCCTGCTTCTTTTACCGCTTTCAGTATTTGCGGATAGATGCGCAGTGTGTCTTCATATAGATTGGGATTGCTCCATCCCGGATTATAGGCGCTGATTACGGCGTCTTTTCCCTGGCAGATCTTAATCATTTCGGGCAGGTTTTCTGCATCCGTTTCTTTGACATCCAGCTTCGGATTACTCAGCTCGATTTTCTTAGCATTCCTTACAACGGCGGTCACCTGATGGCCTCTTTCCAACAATTCGTTCAAAATGGCTTTCCCTACATAGCCACTCGCTCCGATCAATACTACCTTTTTCATGATGATAACTAATTTTGGATTAAATACTGAATATGATTTACACAATTATTCTTTACTCGCGGAAAATTTCCGGATGTTTATTTATGACGGTCTTTCAGAAACTTTGCGATAGGTTTGTCCAAAGAATATCTACCCGGCCCTATAACATAGAGAAAAACAAATACAACCAGATAAACAACAGCTAACTCTCCTTCAAAAACGTTTCCTTTATGAACGAAGACGAATGCCACGAGCATTGTTATAATCATGGGGATCATACTGAGCCTGTATAGGAAACCGGTAATAAAGCCTATAGAACAGAACAGCTCTCCGAAAATGGCAAGACTCACGGAAACCCCACTCCCAATTCCCAGCGGATCTGGGAAAGCACCACCGGCTAATGTGTCATAACTACCCAGTTTCTGAAAACCGTGGACCATCAGCAGACAGCCGAATACGACTCTCATGCCTAACAGTAAAAGGGATTCTCCCTTTTCTCTGTTCAAACTCTTCGGAAATAAAAATGAATAGAACATACCAATTAATTTTAAAGTTTTACATAAAGATATAATCTTTGTTCTTTTATGACTATAAAGATCGGATATTTTATTGAAATAAAAAAGTAGGCACTTTTTAGTCAGATACTTACTACAAGGAAACTATTACTGGATATTAGCTTTTTATGAATTCGTGCTTAATCAACTTTAACACAATAATTATAGTGAGTTTGTTGCATAACGGATTTATACTTACTTTTGTAGAGTAATTAAATGTAGAGCAACTTATGGATGTTGAAAAGTTAAAGGATGATATCTTCATACAGAATTGTCCCATAAGAAATGTATTATGCAGGATCAGTGACAAATGGTCCATATTGGTGATCTTCACCCTGGAACAGATTCCCGTCATGCGTTTTGGGGAACTTCACCGCATGATACCGGATATATCTCAGAAGATGTTGACCGTGACATTACGTACATTGGAAGAAGACGGACTGGTTAAAAGGCATGTTTATGCTCAGATCCCCCCAAAAGTGGAGTATTCTCTGAGTGAAAGGGGCTTGTCATTGTTGCCACATCTGAATTCGCTTATACAATGGGCCAAGGGAGAAATGGAGGGTATCATGCAGGAACGTAAAAAGTATAATGAAATAACGGAATCGTAATATCTTTGGAAAGGATAAATTAAATACATATGAAATTAGATGGATTTGGAATAATGGTAAAAGACATGGCGGTGATGGTACGTTTCTATCGCGATGTGTTGGGGTTTGAGATCAAGGAGGATGAGGATACCACGAATGTATATCTTGAAAAAGACGGTACTTTATTTCTACTGTATCGTCGTTCGGACTTTGAAAAGATGATTCATAGAGGTTTTAATTATGCTGATGGTATAAACGGACATTACGAGATAGCACTCAGTGTGGAAAACTTTGCTGCGGTTGATGATATCTATAACAAGCTATTGACAAAGGGAGTTGTACCGGTGATGTCCCCAACGACTGAACCGTGGGGACAACGCACGTGCTATATTGCCGATCCCGAAGGAAACCTCCTTGAGATTGGATCGTTTATTAAATAGGCATCCATAAAATGATATTTAAGACGCACACAGCCAATATCATCACTTTGTCAAGAATTGTAATGACATTGTTTTTGCCGTTTGTATCACCTGCCGCTTTCATGATATTGTATGTAATGTGTTGCATCAGTGATATGATCGATGGCTATATGGCGCGAAGGATGAAAATCGTTTCGGAATTCGGCTCACGACTAGACAGTATTGCTGATTTATTGCTATTTGTCATGGTGGCAATTCTTCTTTATGACCATATTAATCTTCCGTTATATATATGGATATGGATCGTAATTATCGTATTATTTCGATTGATAGCGTGTGGAATAAGATTTTATCGCAGCGGAAAATTGATTGTAGGGTTGCATACCTATGCCAACAAGCTTACCGGTTTCCTCCTTTGCTTGTATCCTATTGCCCTGATCATGAATCGTGCAACGGAAAGCATGGCCGTAATCCTTTGTATTGTTGCAAGCTATGCAGCGATTGATGAATTGAGAGCTAAGCACGAAGTTTATTAACTGCTCGATGGGCGAGTGACGATTTATCATATATTCCCTGAATGCTTATCTACAGAATAGATACGATATATATTTCTGGCATAGGGATAAAAAAGATCGTAAGATGTTTCATAATACATCCAGCAAAGTGCTGGAATCAGACATGTCAGGCTTAGTGAAAGACTGATTAACAATTGACTATAATGAAGAATTCATCTTTGACTGTAAATGATAAGAGCATTAGGTATTGTATAAGTCACTATCTACAATAACTTTTTGTTTTGTTCGTGACAAAGGTATGGTATCTTTTGTATAAGTGGATGGACAGTTTTTATGATATAAAATGTTATTAATCAGATAATAATGCTGTTAGTGAGATGGACAGGTTATATAAAAGTTTGTGCGAATGCTTTATCTTATTATAAATAATATACAATATGGATACTTTTCAATCAGAAAGTATTGATAAGTGATTCCAATTCACCGTTTTCCCATTTCCTATCCCTGTTTAAACGTTTTTTCAGGCGTTGCTTGCGCTTGGTTAGTGATTCTTCTGTTATGGAGAGAAGTTCGGACATCTTTTCGGCATCATATCCTTGTTTTATCAGACAACACAGATTGATATCATTTCTTGTTAATGACGGATAGGCGAGGAGCAACCGCTTGCTGAAGTTCCTGTACATTCGGTCGGTTGTTTCCAATAATTCTTCCCATTCTTCGTCAGAAGTCAGATGTTTTCCTTCCTGTTTGAGTCGCACCAGAATATTAGGATGAGCTTTTATCTCATCGGCAATACGTTGTATGGCAATTAATTTTTCATCTTTGGCACTTAGCATACGAGTCTTATCGCGTATCATCTCTTTTAGTTTTCGATTGGCTTGTTCCAATTCCTGATTAATTTGTTCGAGATTGCTTTTTTGAGGAGTTGTCCCTTCCTGATTATTCTTTTGCTGTTGAAGCAGAGCGGCCTGCTGTGCGATGATTATTTTATTGTTTTGAATGGTATTTTCATTGTTTTCTACTTTTTGTATCAGTTCGGCCAATTGCTGTCTGATCCTATTAATTGTTTTGTTTCTGAGTAAAAGCCGTCGTTGATATATGATGATAATGACAGCTGTAAGGATAGAAAAGAGTAGTAATGAGACGAGGCCTGTTATGATTATGCGTGTGTTCTTTAGTTGTAATGAGGTGGTTTCGTTCAGAAGCTTTTCGCTTTTGTATTTTTCTACAATCTCAATCACTGCCTTTTTGTTATTTCGTTTTTGAACGGAATCGGCATAAGCCCAATATTTGTTATTATAGGGAATAGCTTCTTTGTATTTATTTAGGCCTTCGTAGAGATAATAAAAAGATTGATAGGCGCTTTGCCTGATATAAGGGTCGTCGGACAGAGAGGCTTTGTTGAGATATACTATAGCTGAATCATATTGGTTAACAGCACGATATTGATTTCCTATAGTCAGGCATGCCTTTGCATAATCGAACGGTGTTGATATATCTTTTATGCTATCCAGATATTGTATGCAGGCTGATGCTGATTTGAATTTTTCTGTGTGAATATAGAGTCCGCATACTTCAAAGAGGGCAGACTTTAGTGCTTTATAATTATGCGTTTGTTGGGCTATACGGATAGCTTTTTGGTAGTAGTCTTCAGAATGATCCCAATCATGTGACAGGGTATATATTCTTCCTATATTTATATATGCATGAGCAATAGACGAACTGTCATTAATTTGTGCGGCATACCAGCTTACATTTTGATAGGCGTTTAAAGCTTCAGGCTGTAGATGCATAGATGCGAATAAAGCTCCCATGCGTGAATAGATTAGAAGCAGATTTGCAGAACTGGGTTTATAGTATGCCACTTTTAGGGCTTTCTTGTAATAGGCCACGGCTGAATCTTTTTGCGACAAATTTTCTAAGACGCAACCTTTATAGTAAAGTGACAACATGTATTTTTTACTTTTCCTATATTGTTGAAAGTAGTTTACGGCAATATTGATTATCGAGTCTGAAGGCTGTTCTATATGACATTTGTCCTCTGCTTCAGTGATTAGCAAACACCAGATAGCATTATCGAGTGATGATTTTCTGATAGAATGCCTGGTTATATCCAATAGTGCTAAAGCACTGTCCGGATGTTGTTGCATGAGCTGTTCTGCCTGTACTAACAAAGGGGAAGCCAGTTCGTCTCTTTGACAAGCGAAAAACAGACTCGTGGCAACAAGAAAAAGGACATATTTTTTTATCATGTAGAGACCGGACATTGTATTTTTGTTGTAAGCAAAAATATCTAATTTAAATGGCAATTCCAAATATTCAATGCTTCTTCTCTGTATGTTCTATAAACTCTCCGGGTAATTGAAGTGTGTATAAGGCTGCTTCAATACGTTTGATATAGTTGCGTTTGTTCGTTTCGGGAGCGAATACAAAACCTTCAACTACAATAATTCGCTTGTTTTTTTCATCCAAGCGTATGTGACTGATAAACGGACCGCCCATCATATCGCCCTGCATTTCCCAGAGTCCACGAAGCACACCGCAGTACTTGCCGTTCTTGAGTGTTATCGGTTCGTAAGTAGTCTCTGCTATATTGGTCCTCATATATGAGTTGGGAAATGCACCCGGAATGTTTCGCTTTAAAGCCGAATCACGCTTTGCTATCAGATATTCTGCCGTGAATGTGTTATTGTCCTTATAGGGGAATGTGTAAACCACAAAATCTGTACGGCCTAATTTCGCATCGTTGGAAGCCCAGAAGAAGTTTGTTGTATCGCGATAGGACTGCATATCGGCCGGTACTTTAATTTCGATATCAAAGGCCTTCTTTACATGTTCCATAACCAACGAACTATATTCTGAATCCAAAATATGAATTGTACGGTCTGTTTCAACTTGATTGAAGAAATCGACTATTGAGGTAGGGTGTGCTTTTATGTGATTAACGATAGCATCCTTTGACGGAGCGCTCAGCACCATGATTACCTGATTTTTTGCATAGCGGTCGCGGTCGGCTTTTACTGATACTTTAGTATACTTGGTGCTGTTTATCTTTACAATCAATATGTTACGAATATAGGTGAGGAAACTGTCGAAGTGACCGGGAGTGCAGTAGGACACTTTGAAGGACGCTTCCGACTGCGGCAATCCGGGAACAGGCGAAGTAAGCTGTGTTTTGATGGCTTCGCCTGCCGGAGAAGCCCAGGCTGCCTTATCCATGACAACTACGACTTCATAGGCCATTCCGGTAGCATTTTGTTTCACAGGACCGGAACCCCAACATCCTGTCAGTAGAAGAAAGAATGGCAGTAGAATAAATAATGAAGTCCGACTTTTAATTAACACTTTTGCATTCATGAGCTTTTTTCATTTATTTTGATTCGCAAATATAATGAGATTGTTTTATATTCGGGCTGGACACTTTTTATTGTTTAAGGTTTTATATATCAATAATTATTGATGAATTCAGGGTGGACAGCTTTTATTAAATGGTGGCATTTTTGTCAATAAAATCGATACAGGAATAGCTAGGATACATTTTTATCAGATAGTATTGGCCTTTTTCAAAGTAAATACCGGCAGAATAAGCTGCCGGTTAATTACTTCGATATTGCTTGTATAATATGCAATGCAATTATGCAAAAGCGGGAGCTACCTGAATAGCCTTCGCTGCGTATAAGTTTATTCCTATTTGGCTCCGGGCGTAAGATGTTCCAACCAATATTTGGCCATGGTCTTACGAAGGTGCAATGTTGTTCCTTCACGTTCGTATATTCCGTGGGTACGCATCGGATAACTGATCTGACTGAACATCTTACCGTATTTTACCAGTTCATTTACCAACAGTTCTGTATTTTGATAATGTACGTTATCATCACCTGTACCATGGATCAGAAGCAAGTCTCCTTTCAATCCTGAAGCATAGGTGATCGGTGATCCTTTGCGATAGCCTTCGGGGTTATTCTGCGGCGTATTCATGTAGCGCTCCTGATAAATAGTATCATATGTACGCTGATCGGCAACAAACGCAATAGCAATGCCCACACTAAATACGTCCGGATAGCGGAACATGCAGTTCAGGGTCTGGCTTCCACCACCGCTCCAACCGGTGATTCCAATGCGGTTTGTATCGATAAACGGATAGCGGCGGGCCATATCTTGTATGCCATGAGCTTGATCTTTTGAAGCAAAAGTCCCCACTTCACCATAAATGCATTTGCGCCATTCGCGACCGCGAGGGGTATTTGCACCTCTGTTGTCAATGCTTACAACAATATAGCCCTGGTTGGCCATGTATTGATCCCATAAATCACCGCCGCCCCAAACGTCTTGTACGGTAGAACTGGCAGGTTCGCCATAAACATCAACGATGACGGGATATTTTTTTGAAGCATCGAATCCGACAGGTTTGATCATCCAGGCATCCAGTTCTATATTGCCGGAGGTCACTTTGACGAACTCTTTTGGATTCAGCTCCAGTGCAGCATACTGCGCTTTGGCTTTGGCATTGTCTTCAATTACACGTACAGTCTGGTATTTTGGAAATGCAACCATATCAATAACAGGAGGTGTTGCTGCATTGCTGTATGTATGAACAGCCCATTTGCCTGTCGGCGACATATTATAGCGGTGCTGTCCGGGCTGATTCATCGGACTGAGACGTTTTGCGTCGCCTTTACCAAACAGTTCGGCTGAGTAAAGATAACGCTGGTTAAAATTATCGGGCGATGCAATGAAATAGACTAACCCTTTCTGTATATCTGTTCCGACCGGTTCGATATAATCGAAGTTCCCTTTTGTGATAGGTTGAATATCCTTGCCGTTTCTACTGACGCGGTATAGATGACGCCAGCCGCTGCGTTCGCTTTCCCAGGTGAAATAACTGTTATTCTTCAACCACTGAATGTTATCATTAGTTTCAAGCCAGGCGGCATCCGTATCGGTAAAGATATTTTTAGGTTCCGCGCTTCCGATCGTGGCAATCCATACTTTGTTTGTATTCTGTGGACGATTCAGCTGTTGGATGAATAACTCGTTGCTTGCCGGAATAAATTCCATACGGGGAATATAGTTGTTTCTCGGATCACCTGGAATATTAATCCATGTTGTAGCCCCACCATCCGCTGATACGTATCCTACTTTTACAGCTGAATTACTGAAGCCGGCTTTCGGATAGGGAAAATGCTTGACGGTAGGATAAATAGAATCAACATTGTCGATGATGTCGAACACTCCGGTTCCTTTGGTATTGCTTTGCCAGTAAGCAATATACTTGCCGTCTGGACTCCAGCGGAAGCCATCGCGGCAGCCGAATTCTTCTTCGTAGACCCAATCGAAAGTACCGTTGATAATTGTTTCGCTTCCGTCATCTGTAATCCGATTGATCTTTCCAGAAGCAATATCTTCGATATAAAGATTATTGTTCGAAACATAAGCTACGCGTGTTCCATCGGGAGAGAACTTGGCGAACATCAACGATGATTCGGGAAGTCCTTTGCCTAGCTGGCTAAAGGTTCCGCTTTTGAGTGTGAGTACCCAGTAATCGCCGCGCGTATCATAACGCCAAACACGCTGAGTGTTGGTATAAACCAATACTTTACTATTGTCGGAACTCCAGGAAATACTTCTCACCGGAACAGGTTTGTTTGTGGCTTTGTTGACAAACATTGATGCCGGGATCATTACTTCACGCTTGTTGTCTTTTGCACTGTAGGCAACGATATCCATACCGCCCGTTTGTTCGTTTCGCTCCATGCGGCTGTAGCGTTCTCCGTCTTTTAGCCATGTCATGGCTCCAATTCCTTTGGTCTGTATTATACGGCCGTTGACAACGCTTTCCAGATCTAACTTCTGCTGCGCTGTACAGATGCTGCTGCCAAAAAGTACAATGGAAGCAGCCAAAAATAGTTTGTTGAGTTTCATATATTGAGATTGAGATTCATTTTTCTCTACAAAAATAGAAAATAAAAATAGAATAGGCCCATCTATTTTGCGATGAAATAAGAAAACGGATTGATTTAAAAAAGGAAGAAAGAAATTATTTCTGTTCTTGGACTTTGAAAATGGCTTCTGATATAGATAACGCAACAGATATTTTTTATCTTTGCAAAACAATAATTAGTAAATAATTCATATGAAAAAACAAATTTTATTATGTCTTACTGCACTGGTATGGCCTTATGTTTGGGCTGTGCAGCCTGATTCTCCAAGCAAATTTAAGGATAAAGTGCTTGTGGATAATATCCGTATAATTGTGCAGGATGGGGGTAAAACTCTGGGCTACTCAACGAAGTCTGGAATAAAAATTTTAACTGTAGATGGTTTTGCATTCAAAGACTTGAATCGCGATGGAAGATTGGATAAATATGAAGATTGGCGTTTGCCTTATGAAGAACGCGCCAAAGATTTGGCTCATCAGCTTTCTATTGATGAAATTGCAGGTCTGATGCTTTATAGCTCTCATCAATCAATCCCGGCTGTTTCGGGTGGTATGGGTGCTTCAACATATAATGGGAAGAGTTTTGAGGAGAGTGGTGCTCATGCTTATGATTTGACTGACGCTCAGAAAAATTTTCTTTCTAAAGACAACGTCCGACATGTGTTGGTGACAAAGGTTGAGAGTCCATCGGTAGCAGCTCGTTGGAATAATAATGTACAAGAACTGACAGAAGGAACGGGTCATGGCATTCCTGTAAATAACAGTTCGGATCCGCGCAATGGTACGACGGCAACAACCGAGTATAATTTGGGAGCCGGAGGTTCCATCTCTCTTTGGCCCGGGCAGTTAGGTTTGGCTGCAACGTTCGATCCGTCTATTGTTAAGAATTTTGGTGATATAGCTTCACGTGAATATAGAGCATTAGGTATAGCAACAGCTCTTTCTCCACAAATTGATTTGGCTACCGAGCCCCGTTGGTCTCGTGTCAATGGCACTTTTGGTGAAGACCCTCAGTTGGCTGTAGATATGGCACGGGCTTATTGTGACGGGTTCCAATCTTCTTCTGATAATGGAGGTGACTGGGGTATGTTCAGTGTAAATGCCATGGTAAAACATTGGCCGGGAGGAGGACCGGAAGAAGGCGGACGTGATGCGCATTTTGGCTATGGAAAATATGCTGTTTACCCCGGTAATAATTTTGAAACACTTTTGAAAACATTTACAGAAGGGGCCTTTAAATTAGATGGTTCTACTAAGTCGGCTTCGGCTGTTATGCCTTATTATACAATTTCTTATAACCAGAATGGAGGTTCCGGTTCGAACAGAGGTAATGGTTATAATCGCTATCTGATAACCGATTTACTTCGTGGCGTTTATCATTATGAGGGTGTTATATGTACGGATTGGGGCATTACTAGTGATGTGACTGATCCTGCTAATTTTGAAGGGAAATGTTGGGGTGCAGAGAATCTCAGCATAGCTCAACGCCATTATGAAATAATTAAGGCCGGAGTTGATCAGTTTGGTGGAAATAATGATAAAGGTCCTGTTTTGAAAGCTTACCAGATGGGTGTTGATGAATATGGAGAAAAAGTAATGCGCGAAAGGTTTGAGCAGTCGGCGGTAAGGTTGTTGACTAATATTCTTCGTGTGGGATTATTTGAAAATCCTTATCTTGATCCGGTAGTGAGTCAGAAAATTGTAGGGTGCCCTGAATTTATGAAGGCCGGCTATGAAGCTCAACTTAAGTCTATTGTTTTACTGAAGAATAAAGCAAATGTTCTTCCAATAAAAGCAAAAAAGAAAGTATATGTACCGAAGCGTTTCTATAAGGGAATGGCGGATTGGTTCGGCCATACTGTTCCTGATCGCTGGGATTATCCTGTAAAGTTATCTACGATCAGTAAGTATTATACTGTAGTTGATTCTCCGGATAAAGCTGATTTTGCTATTGTTTTTATTGAATCTCCAAATGGCGGAACCGGATATAGTAAAGATGATCGTGCAAATGGTGGAAACGGCTATGTTCCGATTAGTTTGCAGTATAATGATTATAGGGCAACGACTGCCCGTGATGTAAGTATCGCCGGCGGCGATCCATTTGAGAAATCTGTTAACCGTTCATATAAGAATAAATCGATTGTCACTACTAATAAGTCGGACCTCCAACTTGTATTGAATACCAAAGAGGCGATGAAAGGTAAACTAGTCATTGTATCGATCACGTTAATGAAACCGTGCGTTGTCTCCGAATTCGAGCAGGCTGCCGACGCTATTGTGGTAAATTATGAGACCCAGGGGCAGGCAATAATGGATATTATTAAAGGGAAGGTTGAGCCGAGTGGATTACTTCCCATGCAGATGCCAGCAAATATGGAAACTGTTGAAAAACAATTTGAAGATGTTCCTCGTGATATGGATTGCTATAAAGATAGTGAGGGGCATGTATATGATTTTGGGTTTGGGATGAATTGGAAAGGCGTTATTGAAGATGCTCGTGTGCAAAAGTACACCGGAAAATAGAAATGCATATTATAAATAGTAAAAAGGCTGATCTTTCACAAGATTAGCCTTTTTGATTCAAAATTATAGAAAAATTATATTTAGGATAATAAAATCATTCTTCTGTCTGAGTCGCCTCATAAGCCTTCAGTAACTTATCCTGAACGTCGGTAGGAACAAGTTCATAACTTGCAAATTTCATTATGAATGAAGCACGTCCTCCCGTGATTGAACTCAATGATGTTGAATAGCTGGACATCTCTTTCAGCGGTACTTTGGCCATCAGTTTCTGATACCCTTTTTCGCTAGTCATACCCATAATTATTGAGCGGCGTCCTTGCAAGTCACTCATGACATCACCTAGATAATCGGCAGGAACAGAGACCTCAATATCGAATACAGGCTCCAGAATCTTTGGGCCTGCGTTTTTGAATGCGGTGCTGAAAGCATTACGTCCTGCAAGCATGAAAGAAACTTCATTACTGTCAACCGGATGCATTTTCCCATCATATACGATGACACGTACGTCACGTGCGTAAGATCCGGTAAGCGGTCCTTGTTCCATTCTTCCCATGATACCTTTCAGGATAGCAGGCATAAAACGAGCATCGATAGCACCTCCTACAATACTGTTGATAAATACCAGTTTACCTCCCCATTCCAGATCAATCACCTGCGTATCGCGAACACTGATCTTATATTCTTGTCCACCGAAACGATAAATATCAGGATTAGGCATTCCTTCGTAATAAGGTTCGACAATCAAGTGAACTTCCCCAAACTGTCCGGCACCACCGGATTGTTTCTTGTGACGATAATCTGCACGAGCCGCTTTTGTAATGGTTTCACGATACGGAATCTTTGGTTCCAGAAATTCAATAGGTACTTTATCGTTGTTTTCAATACGCCACTTTAATGTGCGGAGATGAAATTCTCCCTGACCGGAAATGATAGTCTGCTTTAATTCTTTCGATTGCTCAATAACCCATGTTGGATCTTCTTCACGCATACGTATCAGGATTTCCATCATTTTCTCCGAATCGGCTTCATTTATAGGCTTTATGGCGCGACGATACTTTGGATCCGGGTATTTGATAAAGTTAAATTTATAATCGCAACCTTTACCATTCAGCGTATTGCCGCGACGCAAGTCTTTTAGTTTGACTGTGGCGCCAATGTCACCGGCAATCATTTCTTCTACTTCTGTACGTGTTTGTCCAGCTACGGTAAAGAGTTGGGCAATACGTTCTTTTGAGCCACGGTCGGCATTTAGCAGGTCGTCGCCCTCCTTTATTTTTCCACTGATTACTTTGAAATATGAAACTTGTCCGATATGAGGTTCCATCGTTGTTTTGAAGAAGAATACACTGGCAGGACCATTTGGAGCGGGTGTTACTTCTTCACCTTCGGTTGTTACCGGACGAGGCATTTTATCGGTACAGGGCACTACATTCCCTAGAAATTCCATTGTACGACGGACGCACATGTCCCGGCCGGCACAGACACAAAATACAGGGAACATTCCACGTGTGATTAATCCGGCACGGATACCGGCGCGCATATCATCTTCCGAAAGTGAACCTTCTTCAAAAAACTTTTCCATTAAAGCATCATCATGTTCAGCTGCTGCTTCAATAAGTGCCTTATGTAATTCCATAGCTTTATCGGATTCGCTTGCAGGAATATCAAGAACTTCCGGAACGCCGCCTTCAGGCTGCCAACGATACATCTTCATCTTTAAGACGTCAATGACTGCATTAAAAGAAGCACCGACAGAAATAGGATATTGGATCTCAATTATTTTCCCTCCATATTGATCTTTAAGTTGAGCAATAGTTCCGTCGAAGTCGGCTTTTTCTTGATCTAATTGGTTTACAATGAAAATTACAGGTTTATGAAACTGCTCCGTATAACGGAATTGATTTATTGTTCCTACTTCAACACCATATTGTGCATTCAGAACCATCAATGCGGTATCTGTTACGTTTAAAGCCGAAACCGCACCGCCAATAAAATCGTCGGAACCCGGGCAATCAATGAAATTTAATTTCTTGTCTTGCCACTCAACACTGAAAACGGTTGAGAAAACTGAGTATCCGTACTCCTTCTCAACCGGGAAATAATCGCAAACCGTGTTTCCTGCAGCAACAGTTCCGCGACGTTTTATAACTCCACCCTCGAAAAGCATAGCTTCAGCGAGAGTGGTTTTCCCAGAGCCAGAACTTCCCAGTATAGAGATGTTCTTAATTTCGTTCGTTTGATAAACCTTCATGATATGTTCTTACTTTAGTTTTTAACAATAAAGATTAACTGTGAACCTTTTATTCACGCGGCGCAAATTAGAAATTGTTAATGGAATAAACAATTATCCATTTATGTTTGAGAACAATGTTGTGTAACATGTATGTCAGAACAAGCATAAATGCAGCGGTTAGAGTTTTTATAACCGATGTTAATTTATTCTCGACTTATCAGATAAAAGAAGTATTATCAGACGAAACAGAAAAACAAAGAACAAAAGTACAAAAATCTTTTGTACTTTTGCAGACATTAAATTCTCAAGAGTTTAGTACTTCTGTTAGGTAATGAAGACGAAATGAAAAAGAAGAGCAATCCGATATACGAACGTAATACGCTGGAATTTGTTACAGTGGCTTTGGAGTATTGTGCTTTTGTGGTGCATGCTCCCGAATCTGGATTATTTGATTTTGTAGATAAGTCTATTAAGATTTTACCTCTATTGTATTTGAAAGCAACTCTTTTGCCAGAGTTAGAGGAAGATGAAGATGTGGATTTAGAGTTTTCGGTGACAGAGGAAGACTACGAGACTATTCGTTCAGGTTTGTCGGTACTACTTGGAGAAAGAGACTCATTTTTGGATACATTTCATTCGGATATGCAATATAGTGATACGCCTATAGCTGCTACAATTTCGGAAAATTTAGCCGATGTTTATCAAGATATTGAAAATTTTATTTCTCTTTACAGAGAAGGGAACGAAGAAGTAATGCATGCCTCGATTATCAAGTGTTATACCAATTTTAGAGAATTTTGGGGGCAAAAATTATTAAATGCATTGAAAGCTCTTCACACCGTGCGATATAATGATGAGGATGGTATACGAAGCGGCGATAAGGCATGATAAAAGAATACATGATACAAGAATATATAGAATCGATAACGAAAGAGGAAATAGCTCGGTTTCCTGTAGAAGAATTTTTAGGGCGCATTATTGTGATTGATACAGAGGAGGATGCAGGGAAAGCCGTCTCCTATCTTTATAAATTTCCGCTTGTCGGTTTTGATACGGAGACTCGTCCTAGTTTCAGAAAAGGACAACATAACAAGATTTCGCTGATGCAGATATCAACGGTTGATGTATGTTTTTTATTTCGATTGAATCGTATAGGAATTCCTAATGTACTGAAGAATTTTTTAGGTGGTGCTCAGGTAATGAAGATAGGATTATCTTTGCGTGATGATTTTGGAGCAATGCGTAAACGGACGGAAATAGAGCCGGCCAATTTTGTTGATTTGCAGAATATAGTAGGAGCTTATGGTATCAAGGAATCCAGTCTGCAAAAAATATACGCAATTATGTTTAATAGGAAAATATCAAAAGGACAACGTCTAACAAATTGGGATGCAGAGATCCTGACCGATGCGCAACAGAAGTATGCAGCATTGGATGCGTGGGCTTGTCTGAAAATATATAACCAACTGAAAGAAGGCCATGAATTATTGTAAAGTATTTCTCAAACCCAAAAAAGAAGAATCGCTGTTAAGATTTCATCCGTGGGTGTTTTCGGGCGCGATTCAATCGATTGATGGTCAACCGAAAGAGGGTGATTTAGTTGAAGTATATGGCTTTGGTAAGCAATTTTTGGGAATTGGTCATTATCAGATAGGCAGTATTACTGTACGGATTCTTTCTTTCAGTCAGGTGGATATTGACACTGCTTTTTGGGAAGAACGCGTTCGGCGTGCTTATCAGATGCGTCAGGCTCTTCACCTCGTTAAGGCGAACAATAATAATACCTATCGACTTATTCATGGAGAAGGGGATAATCTTCCGGGACTTGTTGTTGATATTTATGCTCATACGGCCGTTATGCAGGCCCATTCGGTGGGTATGCACTATGCGCGTTTTGCAATCGCTGAAGCATTAAAAGCAGTATTGGGTGATTCATTGCAGAATATATATTATAAGTCTGAGACAACGCTTCCATTTAAAGCCAATCTGGATAATGAAGACGGTTATTTGTATGGAAATAGCGGTGATAATATTGCGATTGAAAATGAATTGAAGTTTTTTGTTGACTGGCAAAAGGGACAGAAAACGGGATTTTTTGTTGATCAGCGTGAAAACCGTAAGTTGTTGGAATATTATTCGAAAGATCGTTCTGTTTTGAATATGTTCTGTTATACGGGAGGTTTTTCATGTTATGCCATGCGTGGAGGAGCGAAGCTTGTGCATTCGGTTGATAGTTCGGCTAAAGCCATTTCTCTGACGAACAAAAATATTGAGATGAACTTTGGCGAAGATCTCCGTCATAAATCTTTTGCAGAAGACGCCTTTAAGTTTTTGGAAAAGATGGAAAACAGTTATGATTTGATTATTTTGGATCCGCCCGCTTTTGCAAAGCACAGGAGTGTTTTACGTAATGCCTTGCAAGGCTACCGGAAGCTCAATGAAGTGGCTTTCAGAAAGATTAAGTCCGGAGGCATTTTGTTTACCTTCTCTTGTTCTCAGGTTGTGAGCAAAGATGATTTTCGTCTGGCTGTTTTCAGTGCTGCTGCTGCAACAGGTCGTTGCGTCCGTATTCTTCATCAGTTAACGCAGCCTGCAGATCATCCTGTAAATATATATCATCCGGAAGGTGAATATTTGAAGGGGCTAGTATTATATGTAGAGTGAAAATTGTTTACGGAAAAATTTCTTTATTCGATAATAGCTTGTATCTTTGTGAATCAATTGTGAGAGTATTATTTAATAACAATATTTAAAAACTTATCATTATGTCAAAAGTAACAGTCGTAGGCGCCGGTAATGTTGGCGCAACAGTAGCGAACGTGCTTATCTTTCATGAGGTAGCTGACGAAGTAGTCATGCTTGATGTTAAGGAAGGTGTATCCGAAGGAAAAGCTATGGATATGAACCAGACAGCACAACTGTTAGGATTCGATACAAAAGTAGTAGGTTGTACAAATGATTACAGCAAAACAGAGAATTCTGATGTTGTCGTTATCACTTCAGGCATTCCCCGCAAACCGGGTATGACACGTGAAGAGTTGATTGGTGTTAATGCAGGTATAGTAAAGAGTGTAGCTCAAAATATTTTGAAGCATTCTCCCAACGCAATTCTTGTTGTTATTTCTAATCCGATGGATACCATGACTTATTTGGCATTGAAGTCTCTTGGTTTGCCAAAGAACCGTGTTATTGGCATGGGTGGTGCTTTGGATAGCTCTCGTTTCAAATATTTCTTGTCGCAAGCTCTTGGTTGCAATGCTAACGAAGTTGAAGGCATCGTAATCGGCGGTCATGGTGATACAACGATGATTCCATTGGCTCGTTTGGCTACCTATAAAGGCATTCCGGTCAGCACATTGCTGAGCGAAGAAAAATTGCAGGAGGTTGTTTCTTCTACCATGGTTGGTGGTGCCACATTAACTAAACTTCTTGGTACATCTGCATGGTATGCACCAGGTGCAGCAGGAGCTTATGTCGTTGAATCAATTATTCACGATCAGAAAAAGATGATTCCTTGCTCAGTTTATCTGGAAGGCGAATATGGTGAATCAGATCTTTGCATTGGCGTTCCTGTAATCTTAGGAAAGAATGGTATTGAGAAGATTGTTGAACTCAATTTGAATGCAGTCGAGAAAGAAGCATTTGCCAAGAGTGCAGCAGCAGTACATAACACCAATGCAGCTTTGAAAGCTGTAGGTGCTCTTTGATTTTAAAGATCAGAATTTTTTTATAAATAGAAGAGAGATGCCCGAATACTTACAGGTATCTCTCTTTTTACATAATAAGCATTATAATCCATGAAAATCATCTATACTCTACTAGTCAGTATTTTGTTTTGCTTTTCGTTGTCCTCTCAAAATAGTGAATTGTTGAAAGGATCAATAATCGGTTCAACTTATTCGGCCGATTATAGTGTTTCCGGCGGAATCCAATCGACAACTGTGAATACAAAAGACAACGTTTTCGATAATAATATTGATACTTATTTTGCGTCGTACGATAGGAGCGGAGGCTGGGTTGGTCTTGATCTGGGTGAGAAACACATTATAAAACAAGTTTCATTTGCGTCACGTAAAGGTTATGCCGGCCGCTTGGAATTAGGTATTATAGAAGGTGCTAATCATCCTGATTTTGGAGATGCAATACCAATTTATTTGATTAAAAACAAACCCCAGGATGGCGTATTGACCACTGTAGATGTTTCTTGTAGTCGCGGATTTCGTTATGTTCGTTATGTTGGACCCAATAATGTGAGAAGCAATATCGCTGAATTACACTTTTTTGGAATTAAGGGAGAAGGCGACGACAGCCAGCTTTATCAGGTAACGAATATACCTGTAGTTGTAATTCATACCGCAAATAGTGAAGATATTCTTTCTAAAGAGAGTTATATCAATGGAATTGTTTCTGTTATTTCTAATAATGGAAAGAAGTTCTTTACGGATAGTTTGGATATCAGGGGGCGGGGAAATGCAAGTTGGGAGTTTCCGAAAAAACCTTATCGGATGAAATTGTACAACAGTGCCAGATTGCTCGATTTTCCTGCCAAAGCGAAGAATTGGACTTTAATTAATAATTACAGCGATAAAACATTGATGAGAAACTTGATAGCGTTTGAGATAAGCAAACGTTTCAGGATGAAGTATACACCTGCGGGTGCACCTGTCGATGTTATTTTGAACGGTGAATACAAAGGATGTTATCAACTTTGCGATCAGGTGGAAGTGAAAAAGAATCGTATCGATATTATCGAAATGACAAAAGAAGACGTTTCGCTTCCAAATTTGAGCGGAGGTTATCATATAGAAATTGATGCGTATGCCTATCAGGAAACATCTTGGTTTGAATCGGCTCTTCTGAAGATTCCCGTAACTATCAAATCACCTAAGAATGATGAAATTGTAAAAGCGCAGAGTACTTATATCAGAAACTGTTTCAATCAGTTGGAAAGTACCGTTTTAGGGACCTGGTATAACGATCCTGAAAAAGGTTATCGGAGTATTCTAGATCTGGAGTCTTTTCTTAAGAACTTCCTGATTGGTGAGCTTTGTGGTAATACCGATACCTTTTGGAGTGTCAATATGAGTAAAGACAGAGGCTGTGACAAGTTTTATACCGGACCGGTATGGGATTTTGATATCGCTTTTGAAAATGATGTCCGTACGTATCCTATTAATTCCTTATCGGATTTTATATTTCGTACCAAAGGATCGTGTGCTAATGGGATGGACGCTTTTGCAAGTCGTATTATTGATACCTCTTTAAAAGAACAGAAAGACATATGGAGAGAGGCGCGCATAAATGGAAATATTAATGCTGAATCTTTACTTGCATTTATAGACAGTACGGCAAATGTTATGAACGAATCACAGGAATTGAACTTTAAGCGGTGGCCTATTTTGAATGAATATCTTCAGCAGAATCCGGTGATTTATGGTTCATTTGCAGGGGAAGTGTCGGCTGTGAAAAAATTTCTGAAAGATAGAATTGTATGGATGGATGAAAAGATGAATTTTACGATACCGACATCGAATGTTTCAGTTACGTCGTCTGAGGGCATTCTTCATACCGGGAACAGTTCCGTTACGGTTTATGGTTTTGCTTCCGGTTGTATGCTTAGGATATATGATTTGAGTGGAAAGCAAATAGTTGCCAGGATTTTGTCTGCTGGAAGCGGGGAGATTTCATTATGCCCCGGATTTTATATAGTTGAAATTTCGGACGGTACTGAACAACAAGTTTTGCGTAAATTGATTATCAGGTAATTAAATGCATTTTTGAATATAGTATATATAAAGAAAGAAAGTATATACCTTCGAAATCAAAAGTATATACTTTTTTGAAAGGAAGTAATCAGTGTTTTTTGATTACTTTAATTCCCTGATTTTAATGTTGCGGAACCATATTGGATAGCCGTGATCTTGCAGACCAATATAGCCTTCATGAGCTATACCTTCTGTAAAGCCTGGGAAATCTTTAAATTTACTATTAGCAACCATGTTATCCCAATCTTTTGTCCACAAGGTATACTCAACAACTTTCTTACCATTCTGTATGTGGGTTACTTTTCCATTATTCACTTTGATAATGATTGTATTCCATTCGCCTGCAGGATTTACTGTTTTGGGATCAGCGGGAAGCATATCATAAAGCGAACCTGCCAAGTGATTGGCCAATTTGTTATCAGTTGCATTTACGTTGTCTAGTACTTGAACTTCAGGAGCAGCATAATAAATAGGCTTTCCCGGCACTTCACGTACGTAATAGAATATACCGGAGTTGCCCATGTTCCCGGCTTTCCAGTCAACAGATAATTCAAAGTTTTTAAATTTGCGCTTTTCGAACACGATATCGCCATTCGAGCCTTGTCCCGGTTTTTTCCCTTCGGCAGTAAACACTTTCATCGCATTATCGTCGATTACCCAATTCGCAGGCATAGCGGTACCATTACATTGACGCCATCCGTTAAAGTCTTTACCATTAAATAATAATGTCCAGCCTTGTTTTTTTTCTTTTGCTGTAAGAATATTTGGAGTTTGAGCCAAACAAGGAACTGCAGCAGAAACAGCCAGCAGTATCAAAAATGATTTGAATAAATTTTTCATCATATCGTCATTACTAAATTAAAGTTGTATTCTTTATAAATGCTCAAAGAGAAGGCTTATCTTCCTATGTGTTTTTTATTCCTGGGATAATACCTAGTTTTGAATTGTTGATAAACTCTATGATATGGCATATCTCCGGACTGTCGGGTACTTGATCTTTTATCATAAGTAACGCATCATAGAGGCTGGCATTACCCTGATAAATGATATGGTAAGCTTGCCCGATATGTTTGATAACCCGTTCGTCAGTCCCCTCGCGCGACAGAATAAGCGAATTTACTCCATAATAGATTGTTGGTTCTTGTGCGGCAACAATGTATGGAGGAATATCTTTTCTGAAACGACAACCGGTCTGTATCATTGACCAGGCTCCGACGCGTGCGCCTTGACTAACCAATACGTTTCCCCCAAAAATCACACAATCTTCCATTATACAGTTACCGGATATTTTACAGCCGTATCCAAAAACGCTTTTATCTCCGATATGTGTATCATGTGAGATATGTACACCTTCATGTATAAAATTAGCATTGCCGATAATCGTTTGACCTGTAGTAAACGATGAACGGTTGATAACTACGTTTTCACGAATGATATTATCATTGCCGATTACTGCAATTGTGTTGCCACCTTTATATGCAAAATCTTGCGGTTCTGCAGCAATAACCGTGCCTTGAAATATGCGATTTCTTTTTCCTATACGCGCACCACTCATAATGCTTGCATAAGGCATGATTTCGCAATCGTCGCCAATTTCTACATTCTTGTCTATATATGCAAATGGATGAATAGTTACATTCTCTCCAATTTTTGCATTCGCATCTACATAAGCTAAAGGACTTATCATAATAACTTTATTTTAATCTTGTTATTCTCTTCCTCCGCCCAGTGCATTATACAGGTTGACGACAGCCTGAATACGCTGGAAAGAATCCGATACTTGATTCAATTGAGCACTCAATAATGATTGCTGTGACGTAAGAATTTCCAAATAGGATGACTTGCCGGAATGGAAGAGAGATTGCGTATAGTCGACAGCTTTTGTCAATTCATCAGCTTGAGCTGTATGTTCTGTCAGTTTCTTGGAAGCGGCGTCATACAGATATAGCGCATTACTAACTTCTTTCCCTGCATTGAGCAAGCTTTGCTGGAAATTGTTTTTTGCAATTTCTTCTTCAGCTTTGCTTACTTTTAAATTTGCAATAAGCTTTCCCCGAGAAAAAATAGGTTGAGAAAGTTGCCCGACTGCTTGCATGGCAAAGAAGGCCGGATTGATGATCTTTCCTCCTGCAGAGTTGGTCCAACCTGCCGTCCCTGTTAGGGTAACGGAAGGATAAAAGGCGGATCTTGCCTGATTAGTTTGATAATAGGCACCGGCTAATGCCATTTCTGCCGACTTTACATCCGGACGGTTCGATAACAAAGCTAAAGGAACACCGGCTTCCAACTTTTCAGGTAATTGCTGATTTTCTAATGTTCCCCGGTCAATGCTATGAGGAGTCTCAGCCAATAATACCGATAAGGCATTTTCCGTTTCCCGTATTTGGCGACGCAGATCGGTTAAGGAAGCCTCAACCTGATAACTGTTTGCCTTACTTTGAACAACAGCTGCTTCTGTTGTCAGACCTGCCTCTTTCATCGCCTCCATAGCACGTACGTTATCTTTCCAGATAAGGGATGTTTTATCACTGATATATAACTGTTTGTCAAGCATTAGCAATGTATAATAGGTATTGGCAATGTTTGCTATCAGTGATGAACGAACAGCCTGTTGGTAAGCTTTTCTTTGTAATAAAGCCGCTTTAGATCCTCTTTCGGAATTTAGCAGACTGCCGAACAAATCAACTTGCCAGCTTGCTACAACAGGTAGTGTATACGTTTTAGAAGTGTAACCTTCTGTATGCGATATAGTTCCTTCCGGACCTAAAGACAGGGAAGGCAAAAATGATAATTTGGCTGCTTTCAGTTGAGCTTGGGCTTCTTCAACACGAAGTATGGCTGCCTGCATATCGACATTGTTATTAAGACCTTTGAGGATTAAAGCCTGAAGTTTTTCATCTTTGAAAATATCTTGCCATGGCACATTGCCTATAGAGGTTGTATCGGTCGAAGCTAATGTGTCTGATGCAGCATATGGATCACGATATAGTCCTGAGGTATCAATATCTTTCGGACGTTCATAAGCTTTATAAATGTGGCAACTGCTCAACAGAGCGGTTACACACATTATATATATTATTTGTTTTTTCATTATCATTGCTTATCAATTTTTGTATATTGTTCTATTTCACTATTCAAATCACTGTTGTCCATATTTTCCCATACGATAGGTTTTATTTTCTCTTGCAAGTATTGGAATACGACAAACAGCGTCGGAACAATAAATATCTGAAGTAACATACCAATCAACATACCACCGATAGCCGCCGTACCTAATGTACGATATCCGTGACCGCCTGCACCGAATGAGAACATCATTGGCAACAGACCGATGATCATTGCAAATGAGGTCATTAAAATAGGACGAAGACGGGCTGCAGCACCAAGAATTGCCGACCAGGTAAGGGCCATACCCATTTTACGGCGATCCAGCGAGAACTCAACAATCAGGATCGCGTTCTTTGCTAACAAACCAATCAACATTATCAAGGCAATCTGCATGTATATGTTGTTAGACATAGTACCCAAAATCATCTTCAAGACTTGAATGTTTCCAAGGGCCCCAATTCCATTGACGAAGAGAAAACTTCCCAATAATCCGAAAGGAACCGAGAGCAATACGGCCAATGGCAGGATATAACTCTCATACTGTGCACTAAGTAATAAATAAATGAATACGAAACATAGCAGGAAAATCATGCTTGTCATGTTTCCGCTTGAACTGGCTTCCTCGCGAGCCATACCTCCTAACTCATAGGAGAATCCGGCAGGAAGAGTATTATTGGCTACTTCTTGAATGGCTTTCATTGCTTGACCGTTTGTGAAACCACTTGCAGGTGCAACCATGACTGTGATTGCCGTGTACATATTGAAACGACTGATGACATCAGGACCATAAACCTTTTTTATCGACATAAACTGCGAAATAGGGGCCATCTCATCCCCATTGCGAACCTTGATGTTCTTTAATGATTCCAGATTTGTACGATATGCCGGATCAGCTTGAATCATTACACGATACATCTTACCGAAGCGATTAAAGTTGGAAGCATACAGACCACCATAATATCCTTGCATAGTCGTCAGAATATCACTTGGGCTTATACCGGCTTTTTTACATGCAGCCGCATCAATATCAATCATGTATTGTGGAAAATTGGGGTTGAATGACGATTGAGCCGATTTGATTTCCGGGCGTTTCAGCAAAGCTTCCTGATAGGCTTTTACTACCTCGTAGAACTTGTTGATTGAACCCCCGGTTTTATCCTGCATATTTAGCTGAATATCGTTTGAAGCCGAATAACCTGGAATAGATGGAGGAGCAAAGAACAGAACCTGCCCGTCTTTTACAATCTTTTGAGCGCGTAACAGTAATGTAGCTGAAACAATATCGACATTCTGCATCATCGAACGATCTTTCCAGTCCTTCAGTTTCAGAACGAATGAGCCATAACATGAACCCTGGCCTCCTAGAAAACTGAATCCTTGAATAGCCGTATGTGTTTGAACGGCAGGATCTGATGTGATCAGACTATCCACCTTTGACATGACCTCTAATGTATGTTCCTGAGATGTTCCCGGAGGCATGGTTATGGTTCCCATTACTACACCTTGATCTTCTGTTGGAACCATTTCCGTGGGCGTTATTTTCATCAAAACAAGCAGAGCAATTATAGCTGCGCCTACGATACTAAATGTTATCTTTTTGTGCTGGATAAAGAACTGAACATTCTTCTTATATTTTCCCAGCATTGATTCGTATGCCGTATTGAACGAAGTATGAAAACGGTTTATAAGCTTTGACTTTTTTGTTTTTCCATTTTCATCGTGCGGTTTCAGAAATATGGCACACAACGCCGGACTCAGTGTTAATGCGTTCAGCGCTGAGATACCGATGGCAATAGCCATTGTAAGACCGAATTGTCTGTAGAATACACCCGCCGTTCCACCAAGAAAACTTACAGGAATAAACACGGCCATCATGACCAACGTAATAGATACGATAGCACCACCTAATTCATTCATGGCGTCAATGGCAGCAACCTTGGCCGATTTATAACCTTGGTCCAGTTTCGCATGGACGCCTTCGACGACGACTATGGCATCATCGACCACAATAGCAATAGCCAATACCAATGCGCAAAGAGTCAGAATATTGATACTGAAACCAATGACGGATAAGACCCCGAATGTACCAATCAATGCGACTGGAATTGCAATGGCAGGGATAAGTGTTGAACGTAAATCCTGCAGGAATACGTAAACAACCAAAAAAACGAGGATGAATGCTTCGAGTAAGGTTTTAATTACTTCATGTATGGACGCATATAAGAAGTCGTTGGCGTTCATTGAAATATTGATTCCCATTCCTGGAGGCATAATCTTTTCGGACTTGCTCAATGATTTCTGGATTTCTTGAATCATTGCAGTAGCGTTGGTACCTGGCATTTGGTTAACAACGCACATAACAGCCTTATGACCATCAACATTATTTACAAAACCGTAAGAGATACGACCCAGTTCGATTGTGGCGATGTCTTTTAAATGTAATACTTGTCCATCTGATTTTGCTTTGATGACGATGTTATCAAATTCACTTGGCTTTTGCAGACGTCCTTTGTAACGAATTGTATATTCAAAGGTCTGATTACCTTGTTCGCCAAAGGCACCGGGAGCAGCTTCAATATTTTGCTCAGCCAATGCTTGTGTAACATCAGTCGGCACTAAATGGTATTCAGCCATCACATCCGGTTTCAACCAGATACGCATGGAATAGTCGCCTCCCATGACCTGAGTTTCACCAACACCGGGAATACGCTGTATTTCAGGAATTAAGTTGATCTTTGCATAATTCTCCAGAAACTTTGTATCGTAACGACCTGATTTATCATAAATGGAGAACATCACAAGGAATGAAGTCTGACGTTTCATGGTGATGACACCTACTTTTGTTACTTCGGCCGGTAACAGACCTTGTGCCATTGATACACGGTTTTGTACATTGACAGCATCCATATCTGGGTTACTGCCCTGCTTAAAGAAAAGCGTAATCATGGCAGAACCGTTGTTCGATGCAGTAGAACTCATATACATCATGTTCTCTACACCGTTTAACTGATCTTCCAATGGAGCGATCACACTCTTTAATACTGTTTCAGCATTAGCACCTGTATAAGTTGCCCGCACGGCTATAGTCGGCGGTGCAATGTCCGGATATTGCGTAATAGGCAACGAAATCATACCTATGATACCCAAAATAACAATCACGATAGAGATTACCGTGGAGAGTACCGGACGATTTATAAATCTATCTAGCTTCATAATTTACTCTTCTACCATTATTTGAATGCCGTTTGAATATTACCATCATGCTGGTCTTTCAACGCTTTATCGTATTTAGCCTGACGTTGTGCCGGAGTGATGGGCTTGATTGTTTGGCCGTCTTTCAGTGTCTGAACACCCTCAACAACAATCTTATCACCCACCTTCAATCCGCTGGTTACAAGATAGTTTTTTCCATCATCCAGGTTAGATACCTGAATTTCGGTGTTTTTTACCTTATTATCACTCCCGACAACATAAACAAACTTCTTATCCTGAATTTCAATTGTAGTCGATTGAGGAATAATCATGACATCATTGATCGTATATGGAAAAATGATATTACCTGTACCGCCACTTCTCAGTACGTCTTTTTTATTCGGGAAGATGGCGCGCATACTTACGGAACCGGTGTTTTGGTCAATTACTCCACTGACGGCGTCAATTTTACCATCTTCAGTATACATTGAGCCATCGGCTAACTGTAATTTGACAGCCGGCATTTTTGCTAATTGATCTAGTAAAGAACCTTCGGCTCTAGTTAAGCGAAGCATTTCTTTTTCTGTCATCGAAAAATAGACGTATACGTTTCCAATTTCTGATACAGTTGTGAGAGGCTGTGAAATCGATGCACTGACCAAACTCCCTACACGGTAGGGGAATGTGCCGACAACACCATTTGATGGACTCTTAATGGTACAGAAGGATAAATTCTGATTGGCACTTATCAACGAAGCTTGTGCCTGAGCAAGACCGGCTTTCGCTGAAGCCAATTGATTGACTGCGGTTTGATACTCATATTCGCTGATAATTAGCTTATCAAACAATACTTTCTTTGTTTGTTCAGTCAAAGTCAGGGTGTTTACATTAGCTCTCGCCATAGCAACGGCTGCTTTTGCTTGTGCTACTGCTGCAGAATATTGAGTAGGATCAATTTGGAATAGGGCTTGTCCTTTATGTACAGTGGCGCCTTCATCTACACAAAGCTTTACAATAAAACCGGCAACTTGCGGGCGGACTTCAATATCTTGAAACCCTTTGATTGTTGCAGGGTATGAGGTTGTCTGGTCGCTTGATCCGGAACTTAAAGTAATAACCGTATACTCATCGTCGCCTAATTTCATACCACTTTGGCCGCCGCCACCGCATGCAGTCAATAGAGAAATACCCAATGCAAATAATGTGATTTGTTTGGTTGAATTCAATTTGATTTTCAGCATTTGTTTATTCATATTTGAAATTTATATATTTTGACAAACTATGTCATATCTTACTATACCTTTACCGAGGTGATTTTTGCTCATATTTTTTTGACCTGCAAATATATGCTGTTTCCAAATAAGTGTTTTCTAACTAATCGAATATATATTCGTCTAATTTATTATATTTGGATACAGCAAAATCCCTAATGCGAAATTATTATTGACATGTTGTTATCTCCGATGCAAATATAAAAAAGTACGTGCATATACGCAACTCGTTTTTGATAAAAGCGGATAATTTTTTATAAAAACGAAAATATCAAGATCCAAAAGGAACTTAAGTCTTTCCTATGAAAGACAATGAGTATAAGAAATAATCATTGAAGGCTGATCAGAAAGTCCGGAAGAAAAGACAACTGTTTATTTAATCCTAACGGAATGATCTGTTTATATAGATTTTACATATTTAGAATTTAAATGTCTTACTTCATATATCCGGGCGTATAGGATATGAATTCGAGATATTTGTAAAGACGCTTCAAAACAAATTTACTTATAATATTATGTTGAAGTACTATTTTTTTATTCTTTTTTCATTGTATTTGTTCTTTCTTGAAATTTTGTCTTATTTTGTATCGTATTTAAAACAAAAAAAGAGATGAATATGAAGAAATTTTGGAATTTAATATTGATTGTAGCGATGATTCTGTCGGTATCGCCGGTTTGTTCGCAGGTTAGGTTGGGTATTAAGGGCGGTCTAAATGTTTCAACTATTCATATGTCTGATTTCCCCGCTAATTGGAGTAATGATAATTTGGCTGGATATCAAATCGGTGCAATGATTGAAGCCACGGTGCCTGTAACCGGTTTTGGTATAGAGGCTGATATTCTTTATTCACAGAGAGGAACCAAAGCCAACAGTTCGGATGCTTTAACTAAAGATGTGAATGTGAAAAATAGCTATATTGATATTCCGGTTAATTTGAAGTGGAAGATTGGATCTGTCGGTACTGCTTTTTATTTGCAAGGCGGACCGTATATCAGTTTGCGTGCCGGGGGGCATAAAAACTGGGAGGCCTACAGTTCGCAGTTGAAGTCTAAGTCATTCGGCGCTGGAATAGACTTGGGTGCAGGTGTTCAACTGATAAAGCATTTGCAGATAGGAATTACTTATTATATAAGCATGACTGATAATTATAGCGTACAGAAAGCTAGTATATCTAATTCATCAAATTCAAACGCCAAGGATCGTGGCTGGTCGGTTACGGCAGCATACTTGTTCTAAATGAAATATGCCGATGTAATACTCCCACTTCCGCTGGAGAACAGTTATACGTACAGTATTCCTGCTGACTTGGAAAAGCAGGTGGTACCGGGATGTCGTGTGATTGTGCATTTTGGAAAGAAGCGTTATTATACCGCTATTGTTCTTGTTGTACATGAACAACGTCCATTGGTTGAGGTGAAAGAAATTTTTGCTGTATTAGACGTTGTTCCTATACTTCTGCGTCCACAATTGAAATTCTGGGAATGGATTGCTTCTTATTATATATGTAAATTAGGCGATGTTTATAAGGCCGCTCTTCCTTCAGGATTGAAATTGGAGAGTGAGACGACGGTTGTTTATAATGATGATTTTGAAGCAAATGGTCCGCTTCGCCCTGCTGAACAATCGGTTTTGGATGCATTCAACGGGATGCAGAAATTAACGGTTTCGGAGTTGGAAAAGAAAACCGGATTAAGGAATGTTGTTCCTGTCGTTTCTTCTTTGATGAATCGGGGAGCTGTTGAAGTAAGGGAAGTTCTAAAACAAGGTTATGTGCCTAAATTGCAGTCATTCATACGGCTAGCTAAAGACTATAGTGATACGGATAATCTGCAATCAGTATTTGATTCATTGAAGCGGGCTAAACAGCAAGAGCATCTGCTTCTCTGTTTCTTGGATTTGAGTCATGCGTTGAATAAAACTTTACGACAAGAGCTGTCGCGTAAAGAATTGCTTGAACGCAGTGGATGTTCACCGGCTATCTTGGATAGCTTGTTGAAGAAAGGTGTTCTTGAAAGTTATGATAAGGAAGTAGGAAGGTTGGATATGCATTTTTGCAGGCTTCATTCTCCGGTTTCACTAACTGAGGCTCAACATAAAGTATTTGATGATATTCATGAAACATTTCGAACGAAAGAAGTATGTTTACTTCATGGTATTACATCAAGTGGAAAAACGGAAATATATATCCATTTGATAAAAGAAGTTTTAGGATGGGGAAAGCAGGTGCTTTTTTTGCTTCCTGAAATTGCGATTACAGTACAGATCACCGAACGCCTGGCAAAGATATTTGGGGGTCAATTGTTTGTATATCATTCGAAATTTTCAGATAATGAACGCGTAGAAGTTTGGAATCACATGCTGAAAGAACGAAATCCGGTTGTTGTATTAGGCGTTCGTTCATCCTTGTTTTTACCATTTACAAATTTAGGATTGGTGATTATCGATGAAGAGCATGAAACTTCTTATAAGCAGCAGGATCCGGCGCCTCGCTATAATGCCCGTAATGCAGCGATTGTATTGGCAAGTATGCACGGTGCAAAAACATTACTTGGTTCGGCAACTCCATCGGTCGATTCTTATTTCAATGCTTTAGTAGGGAAGTTTGGCTTGGTTGAGTTGAATGAACGTTTTGGTGATTGTATGATGCCTGAGATTATTCCCGTCGATATTAAAGAGTTGAAGCGGAAAAAAGTGATGAAGGATACTCTTTTTTCGCCTCTTCTTGTTGAGAAAATGAGTAATGCTTTGGCTAATAATGAACAAGTCATCTTATTCCAAAATCGTCGTGGTTTTGCACCTATGGTAGAATGCAGAAGTTGTGCGTGGGTACCACGTTGTGCCAATTGTGATGTGAGTCTGACTTATCACAAGCGGACAGATGAGTTAGTTTGCCATTATTGTGGTTATCGGATTCGTATGCTTCGGGAATGTCCCGAATGCCATAGCGCGGATATACGATTGGTGGGTTTCGGGACGGAAAAAGTGGAAGAAGAAATTTCATCTCTGTTTCCGAATGCAAAAGTGGGCCGTTTGGATTTGGATACAGCACGAACACGTATGGCTTATGAACATATTCTTGAAGATTTTGCGAAACAGAGGATGCAGATTATGATAGGGACTCAGATGATTTCTAAGGGGCTGGATTTTGCTAATGTGACGGTTGTTGGTATATTGAATGCCGATGGAATGATGAATATACCTGATTTCCGAGCCCATGAGAGAGCCTTCCAACTGATGGTGCAGGTTAGTGGCAGAGCCGGGAGGCGTGATAAACGAGGAACGGTTATTCTACAGACATCTCAACCGGAACATCCTTTGATACAAATGGTTAAAGGTTACGATTATAAAGCGATGATGAATCTGCAACTTAGTGAGCGTCGCTTATTCCGATATCCGCCTTACTACAGATTGATAGAATTGATATTGCGGAGCCGCAACGAGGCGGTTTTGGATCTGATGGCTAATCTATATGCGGAACGATTACGCAAACCTTTGGGTGAAAGGGTACTGGGCCCTGTTACACCGCCTGTTTCGTTTGTCCAGATGCTTCATATACGAAAGATTGTGATTAAAATAGAAATTACTGCAGCAGTGGCTCCGGTACGCGATATGCTGGCGGAGGTGTATACTGAAATGCAAAACGATGCGCGTTTTAAGCAGCTTATCGTTCATTACGATGTCGATCCGGTCTAGAAATCTAATCTGTTTTTATATCAGGATAACTTATACGCGTGTGGTACATGGTTTTCAGCTTGTCAACGAAGATTTCTTTAATTTTTTCAACATCCTTGAAGGTCAATGGAGCGTTCTTCATCAGTCCGTCGGCAATCTGTCCGTCAATAATTTTGTCGACTAACGATTGAATGCTCTCTTCCGTATGTTCCTCAAGACTTCTGGAAGCAGCTTCTACCGCATCGGCCATCATTAAGATTGCTGTTTCTTTTGTGAAAGGATTTGGACCCGGATAGGTAAAGGCTTCTTCATCAATAATGCGATCAGGATATTTGTTTTTGAATGAATTATAAAAATATTTGGCTTTGCCACAGCCATGATGTGTACGGATGAAGCTTATTATTTCTTTGGGTAACATCGCTTTTTCTGCAATCTTGACTCCTTCGGCAACATGACCGATGATGATCTTAGCGCTTTGGTCGAATGTTAATTGACTATGCGGATTGATTCCGCTTTGGTTCTCTGTAAAAAAGACAGGGTTGACCATTTTACCGATATCATGATACATAGCACCTGTACGTACTAGTTGCGCATCGGCTCCAATTTTTTCTGCACCTTCGGATGCTAAAATGGATACTTGTACGGAATGTTGAAATGTGCCGGGAGCAGTTTCCGACAGTTTTTTTAATATTGGTGTATTGATATTGGATAGTTCAACCAGTGAAATACTTGAAACATACCCGAAAGCTTTTTCCATGATGTATACCAAGATGTAGCTGAAGGTCAACAGGATAAAATTGATACCAAAGTAAAGCATCATGATCCAGTTGATTTTTTTAAGATCCGCCTCTTGATAAATATAAAGGCTTATATAACATAATGCATAGGAGGTGAAGATAAAGAATGCACAACGAATTAGCTGGGATCGTTCATATAATTCTCTTAAACTGAAGGTGACAACCATACCTGCGATGACCTGGAGCAGTAAAAATTCATGCGGAAAAGGAACCATTAACGAACAAATCAAAGTAACAATCAGATGAGTAAATAATGCAGTGCGCGAATCGAAGAAGGTTCGCACAACGATAGGTACGATAGCATATGGAAGAATGTATATGTTAAATAGCTTGTAGGTGACACATAATTCAGTGGTTATGCAACTTACAAAAACACATAAGATGAGGAAAAGGGCGTTGCGCCTGTTTTGCAATATCTTCTTTCGGAAAGACCACAAGTATAACCAAAAGCAAAAAATTAAACCTGCTACCAATATGAACTGTCCTGCAAGAATGATACTTTGACGTTGTGATCCGCCTGATTTGGTTTCGTGGACGATTTTTAATGAACGAAGTTCATTGTAAGTATGATTATCGATGATTTGTCCACGGTCAACAATGCGTTCTCCTGCTTGCACCATGTCGTTCGCCAATGGAATGCTGTTCAGAATGTTCTCTTTGACTTTTTCAGACATTACTTTATCGTAGCTGACGTTCTCAACTAAGTAATTGTTTAAGTCGCATGATTGTAGGATTGTTTTGTTCAACCTGCCCGGACAATTATTGATAATAAATTCGTATGCTGTTTTGATTGTAAACAGATCGCTGCTGTAATAAGATTGTGCTATATTATTCTCAATTATGTTGATTTGCGGAAATCCTTTTTTCTGAAATGATTCCTGATCAGTAATGGAGACAATGCCGTTTTTATATAGTTTTTGAAGAATGTTTATAATGTATAGAGAGTAAGCAGCCGGAATGCGACTTCTGAGATTATTCTGATAATCATTCCGGAATTTGGCTATCTGCTCGGATTCGACATTCGTATTAAACCGATAGTAAGGCTGGAATTTGGTAAGCGCACTATCGCGTTCGGTTTTAATCTGCTCGTCAGTTTTGTAGATTGGAAAATCACTGGGAGCAGTAAGAAGTCCATAACGCCAAGGTTTCCCTTCGTAAAATTGGTAGCGAAACTTTCCTTCTCTTGGAAAGAAGTACGCTATAAATATTGCGGCCAAAATGAAATATATACTGGGATGAATATTGTAATTCTTTGGTTTCATAACTTCAACTTTTCTTTTAAAAGGCGAAATGTACATAAAAAAGTTTATTAGGAGAAAAAAAAAGCCTACTTTTGCCACATTATTTTAGAAAGGCATAGTTATGAAAGAAAGAAAAGTAAGAGTACGTTTTGCGCCGAGTCCTACGGGAGCATTGCATATTGGCGGCGTTCGTACGGCATTATATAATTATCTGTTCGCCAAACAGCATGGCGGAGAGATGATTCTTCGTATTGAAGATACCGACTCACAGCGTTTCGTGCAGGGAGCTGAAGAATATATTATTGAAGCGCTTACTTGGCTTGGCATTAAATTCGATGAAGGGGTTGGTTTCGGTGGCAATTACGGACCTTATCGTCAAAGTGAACGTCGGGATATTTATAAAAAATATGTCAGGCAGCTTCTAGATAAAGGGCACGCATATATAGCTTTTGATACTCCCGAAGAATTGGAAGTTAAGCGAAATGAGATTGCTAATTTTCAATATGATGCTTCTACCCGCATGCAGATGCGTAACTCTTTGACTTTATCTGCTTCGGAGGTACAAGCTTTGCTTGATGCGAATACTCAATATGTTGTTCGGATTAAGATTGAACCCAATGAAGATGTGCATGTACAAGATTTAATCCGTGGTGATGTTGTCATCAATTCATCGGTCTTGGATGATAAAGTTTTGTACAAATCGGCCGATGAGTTGCCTACTTACCATTTGGCAAATATTGTAGATGACCATCTGATGGAAATAACGCATGTGATTCGTGGAGAAGAATGGTTGCCGAGTGCTCCATTACATGTTTTGCTTTATCGATATTTCGGTTGGGAAGATTCAATGCCACGTTTTGCTCATTTGGCATTATTATTAAAACCTGATGGCAAAGGCAAGTTAAGCAAGAGAGATGGTGATCGTCTGGGATTCCCTGTTTTTCCATTAGAATGGCATGATCCTAAGAGTGGTGAAGTGTTTTCCGGTTATCGCGAAAGCGGTTATCTACCTGAGGCTGTAATTAATTTTTTGGCTTTATTGGGATGGAATCCCGGCAATGATCAGGAAGTAATGAGCATGGAAGAACTAATCCAGGAGTTCGATCTGAGCCGTTGCAGCAAAAGTGGAGCAAAGTTTGATTTCGAGAAATGCAAGTGGTTTAATCATCATTATATTCAGATGATGGATAATAAGAAAGCCGCGGAGTTATTCATGCCTGTACTTGCAGAACATCAGATCCATGCTGATGCGGCGTATGTTGAAAAGGTGGTAGGCATGATGAAAGAACGTGTTACATTCATTAAGGATTTGTGGGAGACCTGTTCGTTCTTTTTTGTTGCACCGACAGAATATGATGAAAAGACTTGCAAGAAACGCTGGAAAGAAAATAGTGCAGCTCAGTTGACGGAGCTCGTTGACGTTTTGAGAGATCGTGAGCCTTTTGATATAGAAGGGACTGAAGAGGCCGTAAAATCTTGGATAGATAGTAAAGGTTACAAGTTGGGTGATGTGATGAATGCAACTCGTTTGGCGTTAGTGGGCGAGGGTAAAGGACCACATATTTTTGACATCACAGAAGCTATAGGTAAAGAAGAATCAATCAGACGTATACAACGCGCTGTTGAGGTCCTGAAATAAAATTATCGGTATAAGATTCGCATGTATAGTTTGTTAATACATTTCTATGCTTTTATAATTGCATTAATTTCGCCTTTTCATAAGAAAGCGCGGGCAATGCGCTGGGGGCAATGGAAAACTAATGATATTTTGCGTAAACAGATTGACAGAAATGCCAAATATATCTGGTTTCATGCTTCGTCGCTGGGAGAGTTTGAGCAGGGTCGACCATTAATGGAACGAATCAAGGCTGAGCATCCTGAATATAAGATTTTACTTACGTTCTTCTCGCCATCAGGTTATGAGGTGCGTAAGAATTATAAGGGTGCAGATGTGATTTGTTATCTTCCTTTTGATACTCCTTTTCGTGTAAAGAAGTTTCTGGATTTGGCAAATCCTTCGATGGCTATATTTATCAAGTATGAATTTTGGGGTAATTATTTATATGAGTTAAAGAAACGTCATATCCCTTTATTCATCATTTCAGCCATTTTTCGTCGAGATCAATTGTTTTTTCAGTGGTTTGGTTATCCATATCGGAAAATGCTATATTGCTTCGATCATCTGTTTGTTCAGGATGAGCGTTCTGCAGACTTACTTCGTTCGTTTCATATAAATAATGTAACCGTTGCAGGAGATACCCGTTTTGACAGGGTGCTGAATGTTTGCAAGCAAGCTCATGACCTGTCTTTTATTCAACGCTTTGTTCAAGGAAAAGAAGAGAAGCATCCGTTTGTTTTTATTGCTGGAAGTTCATGGCCTCAGGATGAAGAAATATTAATTCCATATTTCAATAAACATCCTGAAATGAAACTTATCATAGCGCCTCATGAAATTCATCATGAGCATCTGCATTATATTGAGTCTCTTTTAGAACGACCGTCGGTTCTTCTTTCTCAGGCGACAAAGGATGAATCGTGTGTTGACCAAGCTGATTGTTTCATCGTAGATGGTTTCGGCTTGTTGTCTTCCATTTACCGATATGGGAATGTGGCTTATATAGGAGGAGGTTTTGGAGCAGGCATTCATAATACTTTAGAAGCTGCTGTTTATGGTATTCCTGTTCTTTTTGGATCGCGGTATCATAAGTTTCAAGAAGCGAAAGATCTGATTAAGGTAGGTGGAGGTTTCACCGTTTCAAATAAAAAAGAATTTTGTACAAAGATGGACGAGTTATTAACTCGCCCAGATATTCTTAAAGCGGCAGGTGATAGTGCAGGTCATTTTGTTCAAAGTAAGGCAGGAACAACAGATACTATTTATAGAGCTTTACCTTTTTAGAGTTGACAATTTTGTATTCAATAAACGCGGATCGATTATATGTATGATGGTCGGTTCGCGTTTATCATTAATCATTAATGAGGATAGTCCTGTTTATTCTTCTTCCGCAAACATTGGATCCCAGGCCGGAAGTTGAATAGGTTTCATCTTCATCACCTCTTTTACTTTGTCGGTGATGTATTTTTTGTCGACAACCAGACGGAACATATATTCATTAAACCATTGATCAGTCATAATCAGATGCCCGTTGTTTGCTCCTGGTCCCCAGCTGTTTTCAACCATCCATTTCTTTGAGGTTCCATTAGTGTCCAAGTCGACAGCCATCAGAGTCATGGCGTGTGATGAGCCGCTTGCAAATGTTTGGATTCGTTGTTTCTTATTCATATCGAATGAAGTTCCCATCAGTGAACCGTAATCATAATAGTTTATGTCCAGAACGCCGCGGTCACGGTCAAAGAATTTACCTACATCACATGAAAAGTACATCATTGTACTGTCTTTTATGGAAGCGATAGCCATACCCTTAATATCTTCCACCGGCAGATTGACATAAGTCCAGTTTTCGCCATCATAAGTATGACGATCAAAATCAATTTCGTAGAGTTTATAATATTCGCGCGAAGGGTCATTCATCAGCATAACATAATTATGCTTTAAATCTTTGCCTACATACTCATTAAAGAAGGATTGTGGCGTATATTCTTTTGTTTCAACCGGTTTCCCTTGAGCATCTTTACGTGTCCAGGTAAAATGCGTGGGAGGTTCGCCCAGATTAAGGACAAGCATGCGATAAACAGTTCCAAGCATTTCGGTCTTTTTCTTATCAAAATCAGAGGCCTTTGTCGATTTTGGCATTTCACGTAACTGAAGTCCGAATTCTTTTAACCTCAATCCGACGAGATTAGCCATCCGTCCTGTGCTGTTGCTACTGTTTGTTTCAACCATCACGTCAGATGGAACGACACCGTATTTAGTTAAGATATCGGCAATACCCGTGAATTGTCCGCCGTCGCTGATTGGGTTCTTAAAAAGCCATTCCACCATCTTGTCGTCCATCGGTTTTTCGCGTGTGTCGATGACTCCTTGCAGGAATAAGTTCGCTTTTTCCAATTGATCCCAAAAGAAACAATAATTTTGTGAGAACTGGAAATCACCCATATTATATTTAGCGATAGCTTGCGAACGGAATACATTGAGTCCCGTAAAGAGCCAGCAACGCCCGGATGATTTCTGGTTGGTGATTCCCTTGCTGTTTACCTTGTTCGAAAAATAGGTATCCAGATTGTTCTGGCTGTCGAGGTTTATAACCAGTTTGTTAATGTCATTATTTGTAATGGCATTGCGGATAGCCTTGTCAGCCGGAGTGTCTTGATAAGCCTGTTTGATTTGCTTTAGCATTTCCGGTGTGAGGCCTCCTGTGCTCTTTTGACCGAAAGCATTCATTGAGAGGCCTAAAGCGCAGATAGCTAACCATAAGTTTGTATGTCTCATAAATCCTTTTGTTTTTAGTTGTGCCAAAGATATTAATAATAAATGGAAGAACGCCCTTATATCCTGATTTTCTAATTTGCCTTAAGACAGGTTTTGCTTTGGACCAAACGGCAAGTTGTAAGCGCTAATTTTTCTATTAAGGTAATGCGCGATCTAAAAAATAAGTATGTTTTTTAGGTTCTGAAAAACTCTTTTATGTAAATTTTTTTTTTCATAGTGTCCATTCTTTTTTATATCATTATATTTGTCATTATTTTGAAAAAAGCTAAAATGAGATTGAAGTATTATTTATTTTTATTCTGCTTGTGTTGTCTCTCGCTTTCGGCAAAAACGCGTAAAGCTGTATATATTATTGTAGATGGCGTTCCTGCTGATCAGATAGAACGATTGCATACTTCTGCAATTTTTGATATTGCGTCAGAAGGGGCTTTTGGACGTGCTTTCACAGGTGGAGAAGTTGGAACTTATTCGCAGACTCCTACTGTTTCGGCTATTGGTTACACAAATTTGTTGACTTCTACCTGGATGAATAAACATAATGTGGATGGCAATAGTAATTTGAATCCGAATTACTATTATTGGACGATTTTTCGTATTGCCAAAGAACAGAAAAAGCTTTATAAAACAGCCATTTATTCGAGTTGGACAGATAACCGGACTGTGCTGATAGGTGCCGGGAAGCCTGAAACAAATTACCTGAAGATAGATTATGTAAAAGATGGTTATGATTTGGATTCAATTCATTTTCCAAAGCGAGAAAATGAGTTGCAGATATTTGATTATGATGAACAGATTTCTAAAGATGCGGCCGAAGGAATACGAAAGGAGGCTCCTGATTTGAGTTGGGTATATCTTTGGTATACAGATGATGCGGGTCATATTAAAGGTAATGGCGCCTATTTTGATGAGTATGTAAGAAAAGCAGATGTGGAAGTGGCACGTATATGGGAAGCCGTAAAATATAGAGAAAGTCATTTTGATGAAGAATGGATGATTGTTGTTACGACTGATCACGGGCGCGACGAAAGTGGGCATGGTCATGGTGGACAATCCGCTAGAGAACGTACGACATGGATTTCTACCAATGTTCCGGTGAATGCGCATTTTAACAGCAAGCAATTGGCTATTGTCGATATTGCACCATCTATAAGTCGTTTCATGCATTTTGAAGTACCTCGGAAAATACTATGGGAGCAAGACGGGATGCCTTTTATCGGTGATATCGATATTTCCGATTTAAAAATGATGCCTTATGATGGTTTTGTTACATTGACATGGAGTGGTTATAGAAATGTTCCGGTTGAAGTTTATGCAGCAACTACCAATAATTTTAGTAAAGGCGTTTCGGATGAATGGATTAGATTGACGACTATTCAGTCGCATAAAGGGAAATGTGAATATAAGGTAGATTTGAGTATGTTTCCACAGTCGAAGTTTTATAAATTTGTAGTCGTTGCTCCCAATAATCATCTGAATAGATGGCTAAAGCGTTGAGAATAGTTTAATAAACTCACAGTGGAATTAGTATGGAACTTAATAACGAGAAGCAATTGGTTAAACAGTTATCGGAAGGTGATGAAAAAGCTTACCGAGCATTGTTTATGCGTTATTATACCAAAGTCCGTTGTTTTATAAATGGTTTGTTGAAGTCTGAGGTTGAGGCTGAAGATCTTGCTCAGGATGTATTTGTTAAGGTTTGGATTAATCGGGCGCATTTTGCGGAGGTCAATACTTTTGGTGCTTATTTGTATATATTGGCAAAAAATACCGTATTTAACTATATCGAGTCAAAGCGAATACGCAAAGTCAATTTGGATGAAAGACCATTTGAGGAGGAAGATAATGAAACTCCATATGAAGAACTGGTGGCAAAAGACTTGCAATTGTTTATAAATATGGTTATTGATAGCATGCCTTCACAGCGCCAGGCGGTTTATCGTATGAGCCGCGAGTCGGGATTGACGAATGATGAAATTGCCGAAAAACTTCATCTGGCAAAGAAAACAGTAGAAAATCACCTAAATTTGGCGTTGAAAGAGTTAAGAAATGCAATGTCTCTATTCGTATTCCTCTATTTTTGTTAATGATTTGGGTGCTAAAAAGAAATAAATGGTCAATAAGAAAATATAAGAAAGAAAAAGAATGAGTTATATAAAATATATAGTCCGATATTTTTTTAACCATCAATTTTCGAATGAAATGGTGGATGAAGTTCAACACAGGTTGACGGCTACTCATAATGAAAAAGAAAAAGAGGAGGCTTTATTGTCGACGTGGGATGAGCTCGGATTCCCTGAAATGTCTCCAGAAGCATTAAATCAGGCCTATTCAATGGTTGAACTGCGTGCCGGATTAAAGAAACCTTTTAACTATTCTTACTGGTTAAAATTGGCAGCTATATGGACTCTTCCATTTTTATTGTTATGTGCCTCTTTTTATTTGTATCATAAATCATCTGTCAAAGAAAACATTTTGTCCAAGGTTACTTTTGTTGAGCACTATGTTTCAGCGGGTAAACGAGATATTGTTACTTTACCCGATGGAAGTAAAGTATGGCTTAATTCAGGAACATTATTGATTCATCCCTCCATATTTGTAGGACAGGAAAGGCAAGTTTATATATCTGGAGAAGGTTATTTTGATATTCAAAAGAATTCTGAAATGCCATTCGTTGTCCGTACGAATGCATTGCAAATAAAAGTATTGGGAACGAAATTTGATCTATCTGCATATCCTGAAGCCGAAAAAGTGACGACAACATTGGAACACGGATCTGTAAGTGTTTTATTAAATCGTGCATCGTCGAAGGGGAAGAGTTTTTCTTTGTCTCCTAATGAACAGCTGGTATATAAGCCACTTACAGGTGAAGTCGTGAAATTGAATGTCGTTGCTGTTAATTATTCAGATTGGAAAGAAGGAGGTTTGAATTTTAGTAGCAGTTCCTTCCATGATATTATAATGACCCTCGAACGTATATATAATATAAAAATACATGTACAAACTTCTGTATATGATGAAAACCGCCTGACTATACACTTTAATAAAAACGAATCTCTTGAGAATGTGATGATGCTTATAAAGGCTATGGTGCCTGATCTGGAGTATTATGTAGATAGGCGGGATATCTATATTCAATAAATTTATATTCATTAACATTATTTGGTTGGGTGTATTTTATACCCTAACTGTCCTTATTGTACGATTTTAAATTTATTGTCAAACATTTATATCTATTATTTCATGAATAGGAACAAATCGATGCGAGTGATGACACTCTGCCTGAGTCTGATAGCGGCAGGATGTTTGCAGTTAAGCGCACAGAAAGTGACTTTTCAGGAAGGTACAGTATCGCTGAAGCAGGCGTTCGAAAAAATTGAATCTGCTTCAAAATACAAGATAGCATACAATGATACCCAACTGGATGTTACAAAACAGGTTGTGCTAAATCAGAAAAATAAGGAAGTGCTTCAGGTACTGTCTGATGTTTTAAAAGGCTCAGGCTATACCTTTAAAACTAAAGGTAATTATTTGATTATCACGTCTGAAAATCAGCGTGACAGTCAATCATCTCAGGGGCATAAATCCAAGCGTGTCTCAGGAACTGTAGTTGATGAAAAGGGAGAGCCTCTTTCCGGTGTTAATGTTGTAGAGAAGGGAACAACTAATGGAACAATTACCGGTGTTGATGGTTCTTTTAACCTTAATGTTGATGATGCATCAATGTTGAGTGTTTCGTTCATTGGCTATAATACCCAGGAATTTTCAGTAAAGAAGAGTTCTGTTTTTTCAATAAAGATGTCTGAAGACTCTAAATTACTGGATGAAGTTGTAGTCGTAGGTTTCGGTACACAGAAGAAAGTGAATCTGTCGGGATCGGTATCCTCTGTAAATGTATCTGATATGGCAAAAAGCCGCCCTATCACGAATCTTTCAAGTGCATTAGCCGGCGCTTCGTCCGGTTTGAACGTAACATCAAGCAGTAACCGTCCGGGTAGTGATGATGCATCATTGTTGATTCGTGGTGTTGGTACATTAAACAACTCATCGCCACTTATCATCATTGATGGTGTTGAAGGTGTTTTAAGTGATATCAATATTAATGATGTTGAGAATATTTCTATCTTAAAGGATGCATCTTCATCAGCTATTTATGGTTCACGAGCTGCCAATGGTGTTATATTGGTTACCACAAAAGCAGGACAGTCAGGAAAGATGAAATTAACATATAACGGATATGTTTCTTTTCAGTCGGCACGTAACAATGTCCTTGAACCAGTAAGCAATTATGCTGACTATATGGAATTAATGAATGAAGCTTATACAAACAGTGGAGTAGCTGCTCCTTATTCAACTTCATCTATTAAGGCATGGCGTGACGATAATGGTGCAAATCCATTGCAATATCCGAATGTAAACTGGCTTGATGATTCATTCAGAACAGGGGTCGGGAGTAATCATACCTTGTCTATGCAGGGAGGTGCTGACAATATCCAGTTCTATAGCTCTATTGGCTATTATGACAACCCTGGCGTTCTGGAAAATACAGGCTATCAGCGTTATCATGTAATGTCAAACATTACCGCAAATGTTACTCCATGGCTCAAGATGGGTCTCAACATGAATGGATACTATGGCAAGGCTGATCCTGCTTCGGGTGATTTTGGTTGGGGGTTTGCTACAACACCGGCCATGATTTTGAGACATAATGGATTGTATGGTGGTATTCAGGATTCTCAAGACGATGTATCATCGTCCAGTAATAATATGCTGGCAAGTTTGAATTCTTCAAGAGGTGATAATATTACACGTAATGGTAAGGGTCGTCTTTTTGTGACAGTGAATCCAATCAAAGATTTGTCTGTAACAGGATCAATGGTGTATGAATATACAAGTAATAATACAAAGACTATTCCAATCTTTAATGATTATTGGAATTTTGCAACAAACTCAATCATACTAAAAGGTGGCGGACAAACTTATATTTCTCAATCAACATGGAGAAGACAGCGTAACTATATGGATGTTGTTTCTCATTATAACCATCGTTTCTTAGAAAATAATTTGGGCTTAAATGTTATGGCAGGTGCTAGCCAGGAACAATACACATACGAAAATGAAGGTGTAACGAGAAAGGATTTGCTTGATTTGAGTCTTTCAGTTTTGGATGCAGCTAATGGCAGTTTGTCGGCTACAGGTGCAAAGACCGTTTGGACAATGCGCTCATATTTCGGTCGTATTAATTTGGATTGGAAAAATAAATATTTGTTAGAGTTTAATTTACGTACAGATGGTTCTTCTCGTTTCTTGAAAGATAATCGTTGGGGATGGTTCCCTTCGGGTTCCGTAGCTTGGAGAATCAGTGAGGAAGGATTTATGAAGGATATTGACTGGATGAACAATCTGAAGGTTCGTGCTTCATATGGTTCGCTGGGAAATAACTCTGTAGGTAATTATGCTTCTCGTTCAACTTATGGAAATTCAACTTACGTTATTGCAAATGCAGTACAAACAGGCTGGGCTATTACCGCTTTGGCTAATCCTAGTCTTACATGGGAGAAAACGAAGGTAGCGGATGTCGGTCTCGATTTTAATTTGCTCAACAATCGCTTAAGTACTACTGTTGATTGGTTCGATAAAAGAACTTCTGGAATTTTGATTCAGTTGCCTGTACCGGCAGTTCACGGAACAGCCAGTGCTCCAACAACTAATGCAGCAAAGGTTTCGAATAAAGGTATTGAGTTGACAGTTGGCTGGAATGATAAAGTTGGCGATTTCAAATATGGAATTACAGCGAACTATACTCATATTAGTAATAAAATTGACAAGTTCAAGGGTAAAGATTATAGCTTGAGCGGATATAATTATATTAAAGAAGGCGGATCTATCGGTGATATGTTCATGTATAAAAAAGATCGTATCATTAGTACAAGTGCAGATTTAGATATCGTTAATCAGATGTTGGCCAAGAATCCGAAAGCATTCCAGTCACTGGGTGCTGTTCCGGGAATGGGTGATATATTGTTTAAGGATGTAAACGGTGATGGCGTAATTAATACAGATGACCGTACGGTTGTAGGTAATGCAAATCCTAACGATTTGCTTGGATTGACGCTTACTGCCGGCTGGAAAGGTATTGATTTGTCAGTCAGATTGGATGGATCATTTGGTTTCCAAGGATATATTAATGAATATTATTATAATACGAATGTTTCTAAGGGTCATCAATTATCTAAATATGTAACTGATAATGTTTGGAAAGAAGGAAAGACCAGCTCGATGTATCCGAAACTTACTTATTCATCAGCTATAAATACGATTACTAACACAACATGGATGCAGAATCGTGATTATTTAAAAATTCGCAACATTGAACTGGGTTATACTTTGCCTAAATCATTAACCCGGAAGATTTATACCGAAAGAATTCGTTTGTATGGGACATTAGAAAACTTCTTTACTTTTACAGGCTGGAAGGGTATTGATCCTGAAACGGATAATTTGGTTTATCCTACAATGAGACAAGCTGTTATTGGCGTTAATGTTGAATTTTAATAATGATCAAAATGAGAAAGATAAAATTATATTTGACAATAGTATGCTGTGTGGGATTATTTTTCACAACAGGGTGCTATGAATTGGAACAATATCCTTCAGATGCTGTTGTTGTAGATTTCAATAATCAAAAGCAAACATATGAAGCTTTGATAGGTGTATATCAGGCTCTGAATCAGGGTGGAACATATAAAGGTTATTATTCTCGCGAATCTATATCTGATTTAGGCTGGAGTAATAATGGATGGTGGCCGTCATATGATAAATATGATATTGGTATGGGTACTGCCAATGCTTATTACGGAGGTTTTTCCGATGTATGGCAAGCACAATATGATGGTATATCACGTGCAAACAAATTTATTGGTAATGTGGCAAGTAGTACTCTTCCTGCAGGTTTATTACAGCAATATATTGCTGAAGCCCGCTTCTTGAGAGCCTTGTATTATGACAATTTGTTGATGGATTTTGGCGGCGTTCCTATTTACGACGAGACAAACTCGGGCAATGCGTCAGAAATGTTGCACCCAAGGAATACGGCTGAAGAGGTTCGTGCTTTTATTATTAAAGATTTGGATTTTGCTTGTCAGTATTTGCCAAAGACTAGAGGTGACTCTGTAGGTTTGGCTTCACAAGGTGCTGCTTATTCGCTTAGAGGGAAAGTATATTTGTATAATAAGCAATATGATCTTGCAAAAGCTGATTTTCTTCAAGTAGTAAATGGCGGTTATGGATATACATTGAATTCTAGTTACGCTGATTTATTTCGCCCGGCAGGTTATGAGAAAGGAGCTGATAATTGCTCTGAAATTATTTTTGCTGTAGAACATATGGGTGGTACCAGTACAAATTATGGTATGCATGTTCAGTTTTTGGGTAATCGCGCTTCTTATGGTGGTTGCATCAATACAAATGTCGCATCACGAGAACTGGTTAATATGTATGAATGCAAAGATGGTAAACCTTACAATCGTGATGATTTCTTTAAGGGAATCAGTGACAGTGCTTTGTATTTGAGTGAGTTTGATAAGGCTGGAGCGTATGTTGTCAAATATCCGTCTCAGGTAGACAAACTTAAAGCAATGTATGCTCAAAGGGATCCACGAATGAATGCAACAATTATTCTTCCGTACACTAAATATGCCGGTTGGTATAATAATGCAAAGATGGATTGCGAAATGGTATTGTCCGGTGACGGCGCATATCATTCTTATGAGGGTAATGGTTATGTTCGTAATGCCTATGCTCAAGATACATACTTGTGGAGAAAGTTCGTACAGGAATATGATTGGAATGGTCAGATTACCGGCCGCGACAGATCTCCTGTCAACTGGCCTGTTATTCGCTATGCAGATGTTTTGCTGATGTTGGCGGAATGTTATAATCAGACTGGCGATCAATCGAATGCTGTAAAGTACATCAATCAGGTTCGCGCAAGAGTTGGCATGCCTGGATTGAATAGTGGTCCGTCTTGGTTAATAGCTACAAGTCAAGATGCAGTATTTGAACGTATTAAACACGAACGTGCTGTAGAGTTTGCATTGGAAGGGTTACGTTATAATGACTTAAAACGTTGGGGACAACTCGTCGAAAAAACCAATGGACAAAAAGAAACCGATATCATGGGCAGACAAGTCGGTGGTGTTAAGAATATTGATTCAAAATATAATTTGTGGGCAATCCCGGGATCAGAAATTGATATCAATGCTAAGTTGACTCAAAATCCGGGATGGTAATAAATTTTAACAAGTGATTTTATTATTATTTGAAGGGGGAAATAGTTTTACTATTCCCCTCTTTTTATTCAAAACAGTTTCTATAATAAAAAAGTAAGTCATAGAATGAAGAAAAAATTAAATCAAACCTTTGTGCTATTTTGTTTTTTTGTTTTTACGATGATATCTGTCATGCAAGCCAGTGAATCTCAAAGCGTAGAAAAGCATAACATAAAAACGATAAATGGTGATGTCAATTTTAGCGTTAGTGATGAATTCGTTACTTTTAAATCTCCTTTCTTTGCTATGTCCTGGTATAAAAATTTTCCCATGTTATCTTATTGGGGTGTTGAATCAGGAGGTCGGAGTCATCATTATGCAGAACGCAATTTGTTACGCCCCGGTCTTGGGGGAACATTTGTTTCTTATACGGATAATTCCTTTGGCAAAAAAGGAGCAATTAAAGTTTTAGATGATGGGCTATGCTATGAATCGGTTGCCCTCGGAAATCATCGTTTGAATTGTTCAGTCCATATTTTGGGTCCAAGGCAATATAAAATATTAATCAAAGGTATGGATGGTTCTTTAGATGGAGAGGTATTCAGGATTGCGACGGCTCCTGACGTAACTCCAGTTTCTGTCTGGTCAAAGAAGTTAAATGTACCGGCCTCAAAAGAATATGACGAACCTGAGAGTATATATAGTCCGCCAGTAGAAAAAGCAAGTTTTGAATTGCCTTCCGTTTTTTCTTTTCCTGATTATGGTAATGTTAGAATTGAGGCAAATGATCCAAATGTATATATTCAGGAACACTTGCTTCCGGATAAATCGAATGTCGGTTTGAACTTAGGTCTGGGAAATGTAGGAGGGCATACTAGGAGAGTCGCTGTTCATCTTGGTTCGGTCGTTTTGTCCTTTCATACTTTAGTGCCGCTAAAGGAAGTTGAGTTGATGTTTACTGTGATGGATGAAAATTATCCCCATATGGCAGGATGTGACTTCAGTGATGCCAAATTTGACGGACTTAAGCGATGCTGGCAAAACAATTTTACTTTGGATCCTGCAACAATGTCGATGGGTGATAATATACTTCTGAACGGAATTGGCCATATTTCGCTTTATTTTAAATCGGATTTATTACCATTCACTCCTCGGTTTTCAACTTCGTACTCTATGAATGATGCGATGAAGGAATCTATTGAACTTGCTTTATTGAATAACATAGATCAAAAGACGAACCGCTTGAAAGGCTTTGCTTACGAAGGAACTGAATCAACCTTAATAGCCATTTATAATTATTTGCTTACTACAAATGATTGGGCATTTATAAAAACATATCAGAAGCAAATAACACAATTGGTTCATGGCGTTCTTGATACGGATGTAGATCATGATGGAATACTGGAAGATCCTTTCCATGGTAATTATCTGGGTGGAAATATTACTAGCAGTTGCTGGTGGGATGATTTTGCTTTTGGATATAAGAATGCTTATCGTAATCTATTGGCTTATAGGGCACTTTCCTCAACCGGAAAAATATTTCATAAGCTTCATCTGTATACTGAGGAAAAGGAGATAAATTTATTTCTTGCTTCTTTCAGAGAAGAGTTTCATAAAACATTTTACAATAAGAAGTCTGGCTTTTATGCCGGATGGATTAGCCAGGATGGCAATATTCATGACTATGCTTTTACATTCGTTAATTCCACTGCTATTTATTTAGGTCTTGTTCCTCAAAAACTTTCCAAGTCTATTCTTTCGAAGATGCTTTTGATGATGGAAAAAGAAAAGTATGATTTTGTATATGGCGTTCCGGGTAACATTATTCCGGTTGATAAAAAAGATCGTATCGATTGGGATGAAATGTGCCGTTGGGGGAGGTATGAGAATGGAGGTTTATGCGGTCAGACTGCCTATCATTTTATTCAGGCACTTTATACTGTTGGCATGAAAAAGGAAGCAGACCGGATCCTTTTTAGTATGATGGCTACGTTTGAACGCGATTATACACATTCCGGGCTCATGCCTGGATACCAGAAAAGTATTGACTGGAGAACTAAAGGCGGAGAACCTTGTGGATATAATTATTTGGCAGACAATTACTATTTTTTATTGGCTGCGATAACCGGTTTTTATAATAGACCTTATCCGGAACTGCAGAATCCAGATTGAGAAATGTGATATGTACTGAATAAATCTATATTAATTTGTTCAGTACATTTTCTTTGCTTCGTAGGATATTTTTCTCTGGGATCCTTTAATATAAAATGTACCAGGCCTTTTCTTGATTCTTTTTATGGAACCTATTCAATCATTGTGTTAGTCAAATTGCGCTAATGCTTCTTTTTTATTTAAAATTGATTTTAAGTTTATTTATGTATATGAAAATATGTAGATGTAGTAATTGTATGTTTATTAGGATTATAATAAATTTTAGATTAATGATATGCTTATAGTTATATTATTTCTTTAAAAATATATACATCATATTGAAATATAATATACATTTGCAAAAATATAATATAAGGGAAGTAAGAAGATAACGCTATATGATGTTAACTGCGCCGAAAATTTTTAGAAGGCCATGGTAAAGTACTATTTGTTTGCGGAAACACATTGAAAGACATGAATATTCTATCTTATTTCAATATTATGAATATATCTATTACAAACTATTAATTAATCATTTATTAACAAAAGTCATGATTTACACGAGATTAAGGCAGCTACACATTCCCCTTGTGTTAGTATTTTTAGTATTTGTGTTTGCGAGCACAAATGTCATGTGGGGACAACATTCTGTTCGTGGAACGGTGAAAGATTCAAAAGGTGAATCTGTTATTGGCGCAAATGTGGTTGAGAAGGGAACAACCAATGGGACTATAACTGATATTGATGGTAAATTTACCCTTCCAATATCCGGTCAGAATCCTGTTCTTTCAGTTTCGTATATCGGTTACAAATCTAAAAACATTGATTTAGGAAGTAAAAAGAGTATTGATATTATTCTTGAAGAAGATGTGGAAGCTATAGATGAAGTGGTTGTAGTTGGTTATGGTACGATGAAAAAGAGTGATTTAACAGGTTCTGTCGCAAGAGTTTCTTTGGATGAAAAAACTACAATACCGAATGTGAATCTTTCTCAGGCATTGTCGGGAGCCTCTCCTGGTTTGAATGTTACACAAACAGGGTTAGCCGGTGGAGATGCATCTTTATCAATTCGTGGACAAACATCATTATCGGCAGACGATGGTCCATTAATCGTTTTAGATGGGATCATTTATAATGGAGCAATCTCGGATATTAATCCGAATGACGTTCAATATATTGATGTTTTGAAGGATGCTAGTTCTGCTGCAGTTTATGGCTCTCGCTCAGCAAACGGTGTTGTTATCATTACTACTAAAAAAGGAAAATCTGATAAACCGAAGGTTTCATTTAATGGATATTATGGAGCTCAAGATATGACTAATAATCCGATGAAAGTGATGAATGCAGAACAATATGCACTTCGCTTAACAGACTATTACTATCAGCAGAATTTGTATGCGTGGTATAAAACCGCTCCTACGAGCGATGTTGGCAAGCCTGTTTATCCCGATGTTACGAATAAAGATGTTGTTGCCAGCACATTGCGTCGTGAAGAAGAACGTGTAAACTATAAAGCTGGAAATGATATTGATTGGGTTAAGGAAGTACAACGCAAAAATGCTACAATACAAAGTTATAATGTCAATGTTTCTGGAGGAAATGATAAATTTAATTATTATACTTCTGGTTCATATGTAAAGGAAGAAGGCATTTTGAAAAATGATCAATTCTCTCATTACACTTTGACTGCAAAAATGGATAGCAAGATTACTGATTGGTTCTCCATTGGAACGAATATTAATTATTCATATCGCGATTATTCCGGCTTGAATGCAAGTCTTGAATATGCTCGCAAGGCAAGTCCGTTGGCCAATTATGATTTGGATTCTCCAGATCATTATGCGATGTATCTGACCGGAGAATCATATATGGCGCATCCACTTGGTTATTTGAAGGCGCTAGATCAGGATATTAGCAATAATATTTTCTTTGTGGCAAGTGCTCATGTTGATTGCCCTTGGATTAAAGGACTTTCATACGATTTTAATTATTCTAATACATACTATAATAAAAAGAAGAATACTTTTTGGCCGTCATCAATAGCTGATGGATCAGATAATAAAGGTAAAGCGCAAAAGAGTCCGGAAGATCAAAGAAGCTGGATTTATAATAATATTATTACCTATACGAATGAATTTGGTGATCATAGTGTCAACGCTACATTACTGTATAGTCGGGAGAAACATCATGGAGAATCTTACAATTTTACTGCTCAAGGATTCGATAATGAAGCTCTTGGTTTTGATAATATGACATTAGGTACGGTTATTACAACAAGTAAGAACACATCATGGGAAGAAATGGGTATTTCTTATATGGCTCGTTTGAATTATCAATATAAACACAGATATTTGTTGTCTTCTACTATTCGTCGTGATGGATATTCAGGATTTGGTACTAATAATAAATATGTAACACTTCCTGCGTTATCGTTAGGCTGGGTTGCATCAAATGAAGATTTTAATCCATATAAGAATTTGTATTTGAAATTTAGACTGTCTTATGGACAAAATGGAAATCAGGGGATTGGTCGTTATTCAAGTTTATCGCAAATGGCCAATGCGTACTATACTTATGGCTCTACTACTGCAATTGGCGTTTATCCTAATACATTAGGTAATGCGTCATTAAAGTGGGAAAAAACAAATTCGTTAAATCTGGGTATCGATTATGGCTTTTTTGATAGAAGAATTAATGGGTCAATAGAATTGTATACATCAAAAACGACCAATGTTTTAGTTAAAAGAAATATTCTACTACAACTGGTTACGATATTGTATGGACCAATATTGGGGGTTTGAATAATAAAGGTGTCGAATTTGAAGTGAATACAATTAACCTGAAAACTCCTAGTTTGCAATGGGAAACCGGTCTTAAATTTTCTTTAAACCGCGATAAAATCACTAAGTTATATGAAGGAACAAATGAAGATATAGGAAATTCATGGTTTGTGGGCGAGTCTATTTCTTCTATTTATGATTATCATATTATTGGAATGTGGCAGGAAGAAGATTTATATAATGGGAAAATCTATAAAGGCTGGTATCCCGGACAGTATAAATATGAAGACTTAAATGGTGATGGTGTCATTGACCCTCAGCATGATAGAAAAGTTATTGGAAAAAAGGCTCCCAATTATCGTTTTAGTATTACAAGTACGTTTACATGGAAAGATTGGACATTATATTTTTTATTGAACTCAGTTCAAGGTGGACACGGTTATTATATGTATAATAATTACGATGTTGTTAATGTCTCTTCGCGTTCAGATGATGTTTATCGTATTAATCAATCTAATGTACGTCATTATTGGACTCCTCAAAACCGTGTTGATAATGCTACTGGGATATATAATTCACCGGCTGTAACAAGTGGTGTTTATGAAAATCGTGCGTTTGTTCGTTTACAAGATATATCTCTTACATATAATTTCAACAAAAAACTTTTATCAAAAATGGGGCCAATTAATATGTTGCAACTCTATTTAGCAGCAAAAAATATTTATACGTGGACTGGTTGGTCAGGATGGGATCCGGAATTAGCTTCAAAAGATGTTAATTACCCGGCCATGAGAAATGTTACTATGGGTATAAAATTGTCATTCTAATCATTTAATATGAAATTCATTATGAAAAAGATAAATATTAAGATAAAAACATGGATAGGTCTTTTCTTTTTATTACCAACATTATTCATTACCTCCTGTAATGACGATGAGTTTTTAAAGGAAACGCCAAAAGATTTTCTTTCACCGGATAATGCATATAATTCTATTGCAGGCATTAAGCAAGGCGTCACAGGTTTGATCTATACAGTTCGTAATGACTGGTATTTTGGAGATGAAAATCAGGATGTTGGTAGTATATTTAAGGGACTTGGAACGGATGTTGCATATCATGGGGAAGATCCGAACAGTACGCGTTTTCTTTGTAATTACGTGACATATCTAACTCCATCCTCTGAATACGTTAAGTTCTATTGGGATCATCCATATCAATTGATTCAACGGGCAAATGTATTGGCTCAGGCTATTGATAATTTTGATCCTACAAAATGGAGTAGCGATAATGAAAAGATGGCCTATAAGGCTGAAGCTTTATTTTTCAGAGCATGGGCCTATCATCTGCTTGTTTCATTTTTTGGAGATGTGCCAGTCGTTACTGAAGTGACAAGTACTGCAAAAACAGATTATGTGCGTGATCCTAAAGCAGACGCTTATGCTTTGATGGAGGAGGATTTGAAATTGGGAACCCAATATTTGCCAAATCCGGGGTCAGAAGAAGCGCCCGGAAGATTAACGAAAGGGGCTGCATGGCAGTTGCTGTGTGAGGTTTATTTGGAAGAAGGCAAATATACAGAAGCTGTTGAGGCTGCTTCTAAAAATATTGACGGCGGATACTATCATTTGATGACAGAACGTTTTGGTTCGACTGTTGATGTTTTTGGTACAGGTGATGTCTATTTGGATTTGTTCGCTTATGGAAATCAAAACTTGTCTGAAAATAAAGAATCAATTTGGGTACTTCAATTTGAACCATTGATTGATGGTGGTTCAAATGCAAGAGGTTGCCGGGCTTTCGGTCCTGCTTATTTCCGTATGGGAAATACTCCTGATGGTTTCCCTGCTTTTAGAGGAGAATATGTGGATGGCGCTTATACCGGTTATTCGGATACTTTAGGTCGTGGTGTTTCATGGATTCATCCAACAGCTTTATCTGCATATGGGGTTTGGAATAGTGACTGGAGCAATGACATCCGCAATGCGCCTCATAATATTAAGCGTGACTATTATTATGATAATCCAGCTTCTAAATATGACAAACAAAAGATCGATTTTAGTAAATATCCGGCTTCTGCTGGAAGGGATCCAATTCGTGATACCTGCCAGTATCTCTATCCGTTCTTTTTAAAGGTAGCTGATCCTTGTCATGTGGTTGATAATTTTGCTAAGTCAGGAAATGGAGCTACTTATAAAGATATTTATGCTATGCGTTTAGGAGAAACTTATTTGTTGCGTGCTGAAGCATATATTCAGTTGGGAAAGAAAGATTTGGCGGCTGCCGATATAAATGCGGTTAGAGCACGTGCTCATGCTAGACCAGTTGATCCTGCAGATGTGAATATTGACTACTTATTGGATGAACGCATTCGGGAACTTTATGGAGAGGAAAATCGCCATTTTGTCTTACGTAGAACAGGAAAGTTGCTAGAACGTGTGCGCAAATATAATAACAATCCAAAGAATCCAGGATTGAATATTCAGGATTATAATATATTATGGCCTATTCCTCAAACGCAACTTGATTTGAATATTGGTGCAAAATGGGCACAAAATCCAGGTTATTGAAATGAAGGATACGGTTTAATAAACTATGTAAATGGAAAACTACAAGAATTCGTTCTTGTAGTTTTTTTTATATCTCAGAATTTATAGAAAAAAATTGAAGAGAAGAAATATAATTACAAAAATATGATTAATTTTGTAACAATCTAAATTATTAGTCATTATGAAAATAAAATAATAGTGGAGATTTGATGTAGAGGATGCAAATATGATTTTTTGTATAGAATTAAAATCTGGTATACTTAATTATTTAATAGAAATATGAAAAAAGAAGTTGTATTGTATTTATTTTTGTCCATCATGGTGACAGGTTGTTCTTCAATCAAACAATCGGATGAAGAATTACCCTCCATTGATATCTCAAAAGAGTATCCTGAAAAAGAAATAAAATTGACGGATATTGCTGACGTTTCTTATGTACGCCTGACTTCGAAAAGTGACGACTATCTTTTTAAAGGAAGTATCGATTATGTCACACCAAACAAAATCGTTGTTATAGATCGATCTTCGCAGAGCCTGTTGTTCTTTTCGAGAGATGGAAGTCCTCTGTCGCATTTCAATCGTAGAGGTCAAGGGCCGGAAGAATATACGGATGTCGCTTCTGTAATGTATGATGAGACAAATGATGATGTTTTTGTTTCTCCGGATTTTAGTGATCATATAATGGTTTATTCTTCTTCCGGTGAATACAAAAGAAAAATAACCTTGCCAGAAACAAATATTAATGGACAAATGGCTTTATTCGATGACAAATCCATATTGGTGTATGATAATACTAAATTGTGGCAAACTATTGTCCGACATAATTCAAGGAAGAAAATTACTTTTACGGAACAAGTTGGTGATTCATCTTTCTTCCTTATTTCCAAAACAGATGGAAAGGTATTGGAGTACATTAAAGTGCCAAACAAGAACATTGATTTGAGTTATGGAGATTTAGGTGGTGCCTTTATTGGTCAGATCAGCTATGGACGTGTGAGAAAATGTCAGGAAGGACTCTTTTTGTATAATCCTGAATCGGACACTGTGTTTCTATTTAATAAGGATAAGTTCTTAACTCCATATTTGTATAAAAAACCTTCATTGAACGATTATAGTCCAATGACCGTTATGGATATTTGCATGGATGGCGGTAGATTTCAATTCTTGTCTGTTTATCCTTATTTGAAAACGGGAAAATCTCCGTCTCCAAAATATTATATGCGTGACAAAGAAACAGGTGAAATATTTTGCCAGAAAATTACACTTCCTGATTATCAAGGGAAAAATTTCCAGATTAATCCACGTCTTTCGAATTATTATGAAAAAGGGTATCATTTTGAATTGGACTTTACCGAACTCAAAGAGGCATATAAAGAAAATAAGCTAAGTGGAAAGTTAAAGGCATTGGTTGCTTCACTTCTGAAAGAAGGTGATGATAATAATGTTTTTGTGTTTGTTGATTTTTTTAATTCAAAATAGAAACATAAAGCTATTGAAAAATCTGGAAACTGAATTGTATTGTCTGGAGAATTATGAATTTTTGATCATCTTGCTTTTTTGTGATAAACCTGACCTTTTTATGTAAAGAGGAGGATATTAAACATGCAATAAGCTATAAAACAGACTATTAATACATAAAATATATCCGAATGTATTTTGTAATACATTCGGATGAAAGAATCATTTCTTTCGAATGCGTTGAAGGTTTCTTTCGAATCAAATGGTTCGTACATTCGGATGAATTTTGAACCTCATTCGAAACATTTTTTTAACGATTAAAACATGGATTTTTGATACAAAAGAGAAACTGTCGTATGCGAAGATTAATAAGTGCCACGAGATGGAATTAGGTAACTGTATTCTCCTGCCATTAATCTACTCTTTGACTCGACAGATTTAATGGCAAAATTATGACCTTTTTTTGTGAACACCAGACATTGATTATTTAATACTCTTTCTTGCAGATTAAATACTAAATTGGGGTTAAACGGTTGTCCGTTTATTCGTATTTCATAGTGTAGATGAGCGGTTGTAGCACGACCTGTGCGACCTGTTAATGCAATGGCTTGTCCGGCTTTTACAATATCTCCGGGTTTAACGAAATTTTTAGAGTTATGACTGTAAAGTGTTTCTAATCCATTATTGTGGCGGATAACAATTACGTTTCCATATCCATAATAAGGTTTCGCCATACGTACAACGCCATCAAATGTCGCAACGATTGTATCATTTGGGCAAGTTTTTAGATCCACGCCTGTGTGATGCTTTCGTTTTCCACCGAATGGAGAGATGACTTTTGCTCCCGCTAACGGGAATCGATAATCTGATTCTTTAATTTGACTCAGATCAAGCACCAATGATTTATTTTCGCTTAGCAGATTTGGATCGGCAACAGCTACATTGTTTTTTTCATTGTCTGAAAATTCAATGACTTCATTTGTTCCCTCTTGGTTTGTTGTTTGTCCTAAAATATCATTAAGTTCACATGGAAAGAGAGGAGTAAAATCAGTTATCGGAAGCGGATCACTTGTTGTAGGCAATACGGTTACTATATTTGATTCATTATATGAAGCTGTCTCACCATTCGATCTCAACAGAGTCTGACATGATAAAAGTGTCATACATGATATTATTAGTGCCGTATTGTAAAGTGATCTGTGCATCTTTCATTTTTTGTTAGCGTTACAAATATAAGAAAAAGTTCTTTTGTTGGAACTTTTCATCAGTCGGTTTTACGTATCCTTCTGATTTTTTTTCATTTCTTTTGTTTTCTAATCTGGTGGTTTTGTACAAAAAAGAGGCTCTTTTGATAAGGAAGAGCCTCTATAACTGTTAAAATTCAAAGCATGCCAAACTCTTACTTCTGGTAGAGTGTGCGTGCTATACCGATTTCCAGTCCGCGTAATTCTGCCAGTCCGCGCAGGCGTCCGATACATGAATAACCGGGATTGGTTTTTTTATTTAAGTCGTCAAGCATTTGGTGCCCATGGTCCGGACGCAGGGCGATAGAACAACGACGACGCTGTTCAACATCAAGTAATGCTTTCATAACACCATACATGTCTACGTCTCCTTCCAAATTATAAGCTTCATAGAAATTGCCTTCTGCATCTCGCTTTGTTGTTCTGAGATGTACAAAATCAATTCGGTCTCCGTAGCGCTCCATCATTCCAGCCAAATCATTATCAGCCCGGACACCGAGTGAACCTGTACAAAGACATAATCCATTACTTTTGTTTGGAACGGCTTTAATCAATTTACGAAAATCTTCTTCTGTACTCATGATTCGAGGTAATCCTAAGATAGGATAGGGAGGATCGTCGGGATGAATAACCATTCGGGAATCTACTTCGTCGGCTACCGGAGTGATCTCTTTTAAAAAGTAAATTAGGTTGGCACGAAGTTTCTCAGAATCAATATTACTATACCGGTTTAGTTCAGTACGAAACTGATCTAGAGTAAAGCTTTCTTCTGATCCGGGAAGCCCGGCAATCATATTGCGTGTAAGCAAATGAATTTCGGCGTCGCTCATGTGTTCGAAACGAGCTTTGGCTATTGCTTTATCTTTATCGCTGTATTCATTTTCTGCGGCCGGACGTTTTAAGATGAAAAGATCGAAAGCCATAAATGCCGCGCGCTCAAAGCGAAGAGCTTTAGAACCATCGGGCATGGTGTAGGCCAGATCCGTTCGGGTCCAGTCCAGGACAGGCATGAAATTATAAGTTATTACATGAATACCACATATTGCAAGGTTGCGGATGCTTTGTTTGTAGTTATCTATATACTGCTGAAAATTGCCTGTTTGTGTTTTTATATGTTCGTGTACGGGGATACTTTCTACTACACTCCAACGCAAACCGGCATCTTCGATAATTTTTTTGCGTTTTTGAATATCTTCGATTGTCCAGATTTCACCGTTTGGCACATGATGTAATGCGTTTACAATACCTGTTGCACCGGCCTGGCGGATATCAGAAAGGCTGATCGGATCATTAGGTCCGTACCAGCGCCATGTTTGTTCGCAGAGATACATATTATATAATGTATAAATGTTATAAATTAAATTGAGAATGCGTTGAAACCGCCGTCAACAACGGCAATGGTACCTGTAACAAATTTGGAAGCATCGCTAATCAAATATTGTATTGTTCCGAAAAGTTCGTCAGGCGTACCAAGGCGTCTGAATGGCGTATGAGCAATAACCGATTCGGCACGAGGCGTATAAGATCCATCCGGATTTGTCATTAATGCACGATTCTGATCGGTCAGGAAGAATCCGGGTGCAATGGCATTGACGCGCAATCCTTCTCCAAATTTAATAGCCAGTTCGCCTGCCAGATATTTTGTTAAGTTAGCGATGGCTGCTTTAGCTGCACCGTAGCCAACAACGCGCGTTAGAGGACGTAGTGCAGCTTCTGAAGCGAAGTTTACGATGGCACCTACTTTCTGATTAGCCATAACTTGTGCAAAAACCATCGTTGGAAGGACTGTTCCAAAGAGGTTTAGATCGACTACCTTGCGAAAAGCATCAACCTGCAAGTCGAATATGTTGCTGTCAGGGCCAATGGTGGCTCCTGCCATATTGCCTCCTGCCGCATTTAATAATGCGTCAATGCGATTGAATTTTGCTAGAATATCTTTTTTATTTTGTTCAAGAACAGCCTTATTTAATACATCTGTTTCGAAAAAGCAGGCTTTTCCTCCTTTGTCTTCTATTTCAGCGACAATTTTTTCACCTGTTTCAACAGCCCGATCAAGAATAACGATGATTGCGCCTTCTTCTGCCAGATGTCCAGCAATTCCTTTACCTAAAATACCGGCTCCTCCGGTAATTACTACGACTTTGTCTTTTACAGAAAATAAATTTGCCATCTTATATTTATATTAGTTATTTGTATATCAAACTAAATTTAAAGCATTGTGTTCGTGCACACATCTGAATGCAAATATAGGGCATTTATTTATGATAAGAAAATATCCTGTTGCTTTTAAATATAATTATTGTAATACTTGATGTTTTCTTTCAGTAAAATATCTATTGGCATATAGTTTATTTGTTCGACATCTTCTTTTAATACCAAGTATCGGAATAGAGCGCGTACGCTATTAAATCCCTGCACTTCAGGACGTTGTGCAATAAGTTGAGTGATGAATCCTTTTTCCAGATAATGCACATTTGCATCTATTACGTCGTAACCTATTATTCTAAAGTCTTTGCCTATGTCTTCAAAATGCTTACCAATTAGGTGTGCTCGTGAATTGAACATGATACCAATATAAACTTCAGGGTGATCCTGAATAAACTGTTCTATTATCGCTAGATTTTTTTCGGGTTCGTCGGCATGTAACTTAACGGAATAGATGCGACCATCATAATTATGGTTGTATAAATAATTTCTGAATCCTTCTTCGCGTTTCATTATTTGAGTAATCTGCATTTCACCGTTGCGGATGAATCGGAAAATAGCAATACTGTCGCTTGAATGAATTTGCTCGAAAAGCAATCGTCCGGCAATATAACCTGAATCATAAGAATTTGTACCATAGTAGGCTATGCAATTTGTCCCTTCTATAAAAGCATCAATCAGGACATACGGAATTTGTCGTTCATCCAGTCTGGTGGTTAATTGAAGTACACTTTCATGAAAAGAGGTGGCTATAATAACACCTTGGCAGTCAGTCTCCTCTATCCCCGGAAGCAACTGGTCAAAGCTGTACTTATCGTACTGATTGAAATACATTCGTTCTACATCGATATTGTAACTGAAAAGTTCCTCCTCTGCTTTATCAATGCCTAATGAGACTTTTTCCCAATATTCTCCTTCCACGAACGTAGGAATGAGCGCAATGAAATGGTATTTTTTCTTTAAAGCAAGCGACCGTGCAATGAGATTTGGATGATAATTAATCTTTTTCAAGATTTTGTCAACCTTTGTTCTTGCTCCTTCGGATACTTTACCACGATTGTGCAAAATTCGATCTACTGTACCTGTCGAAACACCTGACATTTCTGCAATGTCCTTGATCCTATATGTCTTATTCATGAGAAGATTCTTCTTGGTTTTGTGTTTCAATTGCAGTAGTTGTTTCTAAAGCAACCAGCTTGCGGAATATGTAGCAATACATGATGTAAATAACGGGAATAGCAACAAATATACCAATGATAAAAAGAATGAGACCTACAATGATAATACCTATTTGGATTAACAGAACCCAGAACAATGGCAGACATTGTCCTTTTGTAATAGCCCAGCTGCGTTTGAATGACTCGATAATACCTGCATTATCTTCAACTATGAATGCAGTGAAGAACTGAAGTCTGAGAGCAAGATATATTCCGGGAATGATAAGCAGTGCTAAACCTATTATCAGAATGACAGAAAAAAGAATCTCTGCAAGAAAATATTTGATTATTTTCCGAGATTCTTGGCCATAGGCGGAAAATTGGGGTTCTTCTCCATCCAAAGTTTGAAACATATTTTTAATATATCCTAAAGAGAAGATGCAGGCAATTGCAAAATTGATAATTGTAATAACAATTTCTCCAACTCTAGACCCTAGAGTTGGTCCTGTTAGTAAACTAAGAATCAGGGATAAAATAGTGTATCCGATTAATAAACCGGCCAATACCCAAATTTGTGATTTCACACATTTCCATGATGCCTTGAACGCATCTGAAATAGTAAACTTCGCTTCCATTTTATTACATTTAATGTTATCGTAAATAAAAATGTTTATGCCCAAAAAACTCATTCTCAATGTAGAGTCCGGTCAATGGTAAAACAAAAGATTCATAATTATATTTATTAAGCCTTTGTTATGGAAGCAAAAGTAAATAATTTGGTTGATATGTCCAAACAGCTTCTCAACTTTTAGGTGTGAAAAATAATTTTTTGCAACAATCCTTCAGACGATATTTTGTAAAGTCGCTGGTTTGTTTTTGACGAACGTAATCCTCCCAGTGATTCAATGTACGGTCCTGTTTTGACAAAGTTGAATAGCGCATACCCGAATCCGTCAGGAAGTTTGTTGCGTCCCGAATACCAGGCTGTTTTAAGTGATGGCCATGTTGTACGGACTAATTCTGCAAGTTGTTCAATTTCTTTGGGCATTTGATCTCCACCCATAAAACAGATGCAGGTTATATCCGAAGCATATTTATCAATAATGGAATGCATGGATTTTTTATTTAATGGTTCACCTATGTCTTTCCAAAGCCAGGGACTGTGACATCCCAGGCAATGATTCGGGCATCCGGTGATATTGATGGCCAATGTTATCTCGTCTGGAATTTCTTGACAGACAATGTCGTAGTTATAATACTTCAACATTTTACATCTCCTTTTTCTTTCGCATAATAACGGCAGGAAGCTTCCTTTTGTCTTGCGGACGAAAAGTTGCTTATGCGTTTCATGTATCCGATCACGCGCGTTAAATAATCTATATTTTTGCTATGACATTCGGGGCACTCCTTAAGATAGCGCTTATCAATATGTCCGCAGTCGTTACATATGGTATTGGGTATATTGAATGTGAAATAATTGCAACCTTCCTGGGCTGCGACACGTAGTAGTTGGCGATACTGCTTCTGTGAGAGATGTTCTTCCAGATTCAGATGTAGAGCCGAACCACCTGTCAGATGTTCGATATACTTGTGGCCATGTAGACGAAATTTATCAATGATGTTCAGAGAATCGTCTTCTACAATGTAAAAATAGCTATTATAGCAATCGCGAGATACAACATATCCGTCTTCACGATCCCATTTGGCATGTTTTACGCCAACGTTTTCGGCTGGAATCATTTCACAGTTGAACAAGATATCTTTACTTCTATACATTTTATTGTATTGTTCGATTATACCCAATACATTTTGTACGAACTCGGTATATTGCGGATTATCACTGATTGTGATACCCAAGAATTCGGCTGCTTCAACTAATCCGTTAATGCCGACCGTTAGATATTGTCTTCCAATGTTGATGTATCCGGCATCAAACAATGGCATCATACCCTTGTCTTTCATTTCTTTGAGGTTTTCATTGTATGCTAATTGTACTTTGTGTACCAGATCTACTACTTCTGTGAGATAGGTCAGATAATTTATTCCCTCTTTAGCGGCATATTGAATGCAACGATTGAGATTGATCGTCAGTACACTTTTAGAACCTGTTGACACACCTCCTGCTCCCAGCGTATAACTGAATCCGTTGTCTTGAATTTCATTACGCAGACGACAGCATGATGACAAGGAGTCTGCATTGTCACTCATATAAGTAAAAAATGAGTGTCCGTCAGCATACATTTCGGCCGTAAAGTCTCCCCATTCTTTATCCTTGACATCTCCGTTTTCGGTTAGTAAGGCCATGGTTTCGACAGGGAAAGTGAGTACAGCCTTCGTCCGTTCTGCATTAAACCATTTCATAAAGCGTTTTTGTAACCATGATAACGATTCCCAGTCGGGGCGTGAGCCATCAGGAAAGAGAAAGTTATCAAACAAACTTTTGAAATAGTAATGATCGTAATAGGAAATATTCCAAAACACGGCTTGAAAGTTGCGGGCACCTGTGGGCTGATTGATGGAGTAAACAATTTGCTCAAAACAGTCGGTGATGACTTTATCCAATGTTCGTTGTTTTATGGATAAATCGACTATTTTGTTCGCGTTTTTGAAATAGTCTTTACCATATTCTTTAGCAATAAAATAATTCATATACATGAGGAATTCGGGTGTTGCGCAAGCTCCGCTCAGCATACTTGAAACAATAAAAACCAAATTGACAAATCCGCCACAGAAAGATTTTAGATTGGTTGGTTTTGTTGAATTGCCTCCTACAGAGGTGGTTCCATCCAATAACCATGGATACATTGTAATGCTGGCGCAATAGTTGGCGAGGCTTGTCTCATCATTTTTATAGATAAAATGTCCGTTTAGCATTTTTAAATATTTGTCGGAGAATTCCTTGCCGTACATTTCTTTGAGTCTGTCGGTAAGCAGTCTGCGGTTTAAACGGATGAAGCCGGCTTTAGGTAGTTCACCTATAAGTGTTGCAATATTTTTATGCTCGACATTGGCGTTAGCGTCATATTTGCTACCTGAGGCAGCGTTGTCTGCTTTGCAGTAATTTACTAAAAACTCCAGACGGTCTCTTACTTCACGGTCTTCTTCGTGGCTTTGCCGATAAAGCATGTACGATTTGGCAACAGCAAAATAGCGTTCGGCCATTAAAGCAAATTCAACTTGATTCTGTATTTCTTCAACACTCATTCCATTACTGATGCGTAGTCGTGAAAGAATGTTTGTCAAATCATCTTCAATAGCAAAGCCGCCCACTGAAAGGAATGCTTTACGTATTGCATTCTTGATTTTATTTATCGTGAATAACTCTTGTTTGCCATCACGTTTTACGATTGTAATTTCTGCACTGCCCATTTTTTTTATGTTTTTTAAGTTCGTATCTAATCATGTTTTGCGGAGACACGACGTGCATATTAAAAAGATTTTGCACTGTACAGTGTAGGCTGTAAACAGTAGAAAACCTTTTGCATACTCTTGTACCCGAAAGCTGCAAAACCAATATGTAACGGCAGGTCTTCTGACTCGTTCCGTATTGCGGCGCCTTCCCAACCAAACTACTGGTCAGTGGCAAAAGAGTGTCGCTATATGATGCCTTAACAGCAGGAACTTACAGCAGCGGGAACTGTTCGGGATTTACACCCGATTCCCATTTTAATTCGTTTCTCACGAGTGCAAGAAACGAAACCATTACTTTGCAAAGCTATAAAAATATGCTGATATGTGGAATGGTTTTGAAATGAAAAGCTTAAAAATATTATTGAATACTTAGTAATTGGCAAGAAACGAGGAGGGAAAAATATCTATTTGTAAATACATAAAAATAGCGCGAATATACTAGAAGCTGTTTTGAATTTCTTGTTATGAAATAGTTCGGAGAAAATTCAAAACAGTTTCTTATCTGCGCTATCTGATGTTTGAATTTTTAGTCGTTCAAGGCCTGTTTGATGTCGGCGAGAATATCATCTACGTTTTCAATACCGATGGAAAGACGGATCAGATCCGGGGCAATACCTGCTGCGCGCAGTTGCTCGTCAGAAAGCTGGCGGTGTGTATGGCTTGCCGGATGTAATACACAAGTTCTGGCATCGGCTACATGTGTTACAATGCAAATCATTTTTAAGCGATCCATGAAGCGGATAGCATCTTCGCGTGTACCCTTCAACCCGAAGGCGATGACTCCGCATGTTCCGTTAGGCATGTATTTTTCAGCCAAAGCGTGATATTTATTGTTTTTTAGTCCCGGATAGTTGATCCAGGCAACACGTTCGTTTGCTTCCAGCCATTCGGCTATTTTTTGAGCACTGAGGCAATGTTGAGGCATCCGTAGATGAAGCGTTTCAAGCCCGAGGTTAAGAAGAAAGGCATTCATTGGTGAAGGGATCGAGCCTAAGTCGCGCATCAGTTGTGCTGTTGCTTTGGTAATATAGGCCATTTTGCCAAACGCTTTAGTATAGGTTAGACCGTGATAGGATTCATCGGGCTGTGTAAGTCCGGAAAACTTGTCTCCTTGTGCTTCCCAATCGAATTGACCACTGTCAACAATAGCTCCACCGACAGTAGTGGCATGCCCATCCATATATTTTGTAGTAGAGTGGGTGACAATGTCAGCCCCCCATTCAAAAGGACGGCAGTTGATTGGCGTGGCAAAAGTGTTGTCAACGATCAAAGGTACGCCATGATTGTGTGCAATCTTTGCGAATTTTTCAATATCTAGTACATCCATTCCCGGATTAGAAAGAATTTCACCGAATAGTGCCTTAGTGTTTGGACGGAATGCTGCCGAGATGGTTTCTTCTGGGTCGTCAGGATTGACAAAGGTGACGTCTATTCCCAGTTTTTTCATTGTAACTCCAAACAGATTATAGGTTCCACCGTATATAGTGTTCGAACTTACGATATGGTCGCCAGCTTCACAGATATTAAATACGGCAAAAAAGTTGGCTGCCTGACCTGAAGAAGTAAGAATTGCGCCAACACCACCCTCAAGGGCTGCAATCTTTGAAGCTACTGCATCATTGGTCGGGTTTTGCAGGCGTGTGTAAAAGTATCCGTTATCCTGTAAATCAAATAGACGGGCCATCTGTTCACTGGTGTCGTACTTGAATGTTGTACTTTGGTAAATAGGCAGAACACGTGGTTCGCCTTTCTTAGGTTGCCATCCACCCTGTACACAGATGGATTCGCGCTTTAACGATTTGTTCATTATCTTAGGTCTTTGTTATAATATTTTTTATTGTACGGCAAAATTACGACAAATCGTAACAATCATAACAAAAAAAGCGGAGAAATCCCCGCCTTTTTTGTTAGCTGTATATTTAGAATGCGTACGAGAGACCTATTGATGGCATCAAAGCTGCAATATTATAATGACCTCCGAAAGTTCTTGGTTGACCTAGTAAGTCTTTGTCAGTATACGAACCATTGCGACCGAAACCGGTAATGTATGAAAAGGCGACATCTACCGAAAGACCGCTCAGTGGGCGGAAACTTAGTCCGGCACTTAGTCCAAGCTTGTTCATACTAGGAGTCTCCGGGTTTAAATAATCATCTTTAACTGGTGTTTCATCGAAGTATGCACCCATGCGGACATCCAGGCGTTTTGTAGCTGCGTATTGTCCACCCAGACGGTAGGTGCGGGAGTTCTTATATTTCTTTGGCGCACTGATGTTGTATTTACCTAGTTCTTCATCAGGATTAAATTTGATCATTAACATTTTGTATGTCCCCCATCCGTTAAATTGAACTTCGCCTGAAACAGTCCATCTATTGGTTGGATAGTAGGTGATACCTGCACTTAATACACTTGGCAATGGTAGTTCAGCAGAGAAAGTTCCATTGTCTAATGAAGGAACTTCAATTTCTGTAGGCACTCCTGAGCCTTGAGGAAGTTTACCTAAAAGACTGTTTACACTTTTAAGAAGTTCTTTAAATTCCAACTCATTAGCATAATTAACATTAACCTCCCCTTCTTTTACTTTCGCAGTTACTTTTGAACGGTATGATGCACCAATAGTTATTTTATCATTGACATCAAACATGGCTCCTACGTTATATCCCATTCTTATTCCGGCATCGCCTGTAAGACCGACGGAAGCCGCTGACACATTGTCGTATTTGGCGATGACGGCTTTAGATTCTTGTGGAACCAGCTTTTCAAGTGCCGGGTTTGCTGTAAAAAGTTTGTTTGCCAGCCCACTCATTGCTCCGGGAGCTATTAGCGCACGATCGAGGTTGATGCTGCCGTACTCCATCATTAATCCGGCGCCGACGCTTAACCGATTCGTTATTTTCCAAGAGATAGTGGGTTGAATGTTAAATACTTTGAGAGATATATCCTGAATAAGATGTGCTCCCTCCCAATCGTTTCCCCATTTTATGGAGCTTCCATAAGGCGTATTTAGCATTACACCAGCTGCAAGATTGTCGTAGATCTTAAACCCTGCGTATAAAAACAAAGGAGTGCTTACCTTACTATCGGTTTTAACAGAGTAACCATCCGATAGATTTTTGTATTTCCCTGAAGAAAAAACTCCCGATACTCCGGCCGACAGATCAATGTTTTTGTCCATAAAGACCATTGCTGCAGGATTAAAATGCATACTCTCTGATCCAAGCTTCATCGCAGTTCCCACATGTCCCATACCTGATTGCTTTGCACTTTGAGCATTAACAAGGTATCCTTCTGCTGCGGCATAAGTTAAGGGCATTATAGCCATACATGCCATTACAATTACATTTCTCATAAATTCTTTTACGTTTATACTTTTTAGTTTTGTGCTTTGACTTTCGAAAAGCGGCGGCAAAGATATATATTGTTTTTATGAGAATTGCACAATTTTACAATAAATGTGCAATACATTTTGAATAATGGCTGATAAAATTGATTTCAAAGTATCTTTTTTTGTAAAATACTAAACCAGATGAAGGCAATGATCCCCTTTAGCATGCTGGAAATACTAATTGCCCACCATACGCTGTTGATGCCCCATCCCAGCGAAATGAAACATATTACCAAAGGAATACGCAGGGTGTTTAGAATGATGCTGACTATAGCGGGTGGAATGGTTCTTCCTGTACCGTAAAACACTCCTTGAGTGGCGATTTCCATCATCATAAACATCATTGAATAACCGTCAATGCGCAGAAAAATGCCTCCGGCTTCATAGGCGGTTTGTTCTGGAACAAACAGTGAAAATAGCTGACTGCCAAAGAATACGAATAGTATCGTTACAAAAATCCCAATGATCGCAAGGATTTTGAGCGTGCTGTGGTAAGCTTTTATAACGCGTCCTTTCTTTTGAGCTGCGTAGTTTTGAGCTACAAATGCACTTAGTGCAGTACTGAAACCTTGTGAAGTATTCCAGGCTAGAGCTTCAATCTGTCCGCCTCCCGTGAGCGTCATCACTCCGATATGTCCTCCACAGGCTGAAGCAGTTCGTGCAAGAAATAAATTAATAAAGGAAAATAAGGTATTCAAAAGTGCTACAGGGAGTCCAAGTTTAAAGATATGTTTTGTGATTGTGCCGTTTAGCGGAGTGAAAAACTGAAATCCTCCGAAAAGTTTACTTCGCTTTTTTAGCTGATATACAAATAGCATGCAGACGGTGGCCTGAGAAATCCAGGTAGCCCATGCTGCTCCTCTGACTCCATAATCAAATCCGAAAATCAGAAGCGGGTCAAGTAACATGTTTATAATAAGACCGCAACCATTGATGTAAAAAGGAATTTTACTTTGTCCCGCGGCATTATGAATTCCGGTAAAAGCAGCCGATAGAAAGATGAAAGGGAATGCACTGGCTACAATTTGCAAATATTGAGTGGCTTTTAATGTGATGGAGGATTCCATCTTATAGATACCTACGATGGAACTGGAAAAAGTGAACATGATTCCTCCAAGCAGTAAAGATAGAATGAGCGCGATGGTAAGGTTGTGTGATGAATATGAGCGTGCGCCTTCTTCATCACGCGAACCTATTTTCTGTCCGACGCTCACTTCAGCTCCAACTTTATTCAGTAATGAGATAGAATTGGCCATCCATGTAAGGATGCCAACAGCTCCGATGGCAGCAACATCCTTGCTGCTGAGATGTCCGACCCATGCCATATCTGTCAGGCTATAAGCCATTTGGATAAATGATGTACCCATGATTGGCAAGGCCAAATTGAAAAGTTGTCTTTGGATAGGGCCTTTAGTTAGATTCTTTGCTCCTTGAACATGCATACATTCATATTATTGCGACAGTGAGAAGCGGAAGCTAATGCCGTAGTTGGAGTTCGATGTCGGATAAGAAGAGCTTGATATCAGAGGTGTATTCATTTGAATATCATAGAATGCACGAACTGTTAGGGCCCGGCTTAGTCCATAATCGGCTGAGAACTGGATTGTTTTAGCTACATTACCGCTGGTTGCTTGTGTATAGCTATCAGTAATCTTTCGGATGAGCGACTGCATCTTGTTGTAAGAAAAGTCTAAACGAACCGTCAGATCATTACTGAAATTATTGGTTTTCTTCATCTTTAATACTCTATTGAACTCAGTCATCTTATATCCCAATCCGACAGTAATCTTTCTTGATAACGCTTCAACTATGTTGTAAGAAGTTGCATTGAGACTCAGATTACGCGTTGTTGTGTAATCGCCGCGCAGTGTTACATTATTCAATAGCGTGGCATCAACGCCGAACAACGGACTGAAGCTTTCTGTGATATTGACCGAAGAAATGGAATATTGAGAAGAGGGTATCGGATAATCATTGAGTGTAGCTTTGATATATCCTAAATCATCTAGTCCGGCACTAACCCAGTTTAGGTAAGAGGTGTAAGAGCCTACGGAGTATGAACAACGATATTGGTGACTTAAAATCAGGCTTTTGAGATGTTGTCTGATGGCCGGAATACGAATAAGTCCATCAAAAGTAACGCGCCAGTTCGGAAGCATACTTTTAAGTGAAGGAAATGCGCTGAGGCCAACCTTATTGACGTCCTTTCCTGTATAAGCTGCGATAAATGCAGGGATCATGACATCGGCAGAATTGCGGCTTACTCCGTAGGTATTGTCAGATCCCGGATCATAAAGTTTTCCACCCAATCCTTGTTCGTGAATAAATCCTTTATCAGGATATCCGAGAGTTGAATATTTTTGTTCAAGTCGTTGGGCTATGATTTCACGATTGGCAATAAATTTGTCGAACGCTTTGGATGCGTAGTTGTTATTGGCATTTCCACTACCACTTAGTGCGCTTCCGATAGCAATCGTCGTCATGGTGAAGTTGCCCCCTAATTGTTCGGGCATTCCTGAATACATGAACTGGACGTCCGTACTTCGTGTGTCGTTACGAAGTGCAGTCAGGTTGATTTTCAATCCGGGAATAGGCTCGAGATCGGCTTGAACATTGAGATTTTTTGTATTATTGATTACTGCCGGTGCCAAATTACTTTCTGTACTTTCAATTAGCCAGCCTTTGTTATAGGCTTCATCAATATACTTGCGGCTTACGTTTCCGAAAGCAAAGCCTACACCGGGAGTAAGACCATATGTGGTATGTCCCTGACCCAGCATATCTCCAATCTCGGGACGGAATCCGGGAAGCATCATTCCCGCTGTGTTCGAGAATTGGATATTCACACGACGAAGCATCATCAGAAATCGTGTACTATACTCGATAGCGTTGTTTGTCATATCCTCCTTAGGCGAAGCTCCCGGAGTAATAGTCAGTTTCAGATGGGCTGTATCTTTAGTTGTAATCAATACTTCAGTGACATTGATAGGCTTATACTTTATGGAATAGAGTTTTCCATTAGCACCTCTGGCGGTGATATAAACTTTGTTTGTATACATGCCATGCCTTACAATTGTACCACTGTCTTTGTTCAGTACGATTTCTTTCTCAAATTTTTTCTTTTCAAGCTTTCTGGGTTGATTATTATTGTCATTACGCGAATTAGCATTTGCTGTGTTTAAATTGCCGACTTTCTGATTTATCTTCTTAAGGAAGTTGACTTTATTATACAGAGATATAAAATTGAGATTACTTTGTATTTGAAATTGACGTTGATTTTTGATTGTATTGCCGATTTCGATACTTGAGTTTGTTGATGTGGCTCCACGATCCCAGTTATATGTCGCATTGTAGTTGATAGAGTTGTTTGTCCAATCTAAAATAGGGATAAACTGTGTAGGCAACTGCCATGTGACAGTAAACGTCTGATCGTATTTTAGTGGAGTTCCCAAATCGGCAATGCTTTGCTTGATGGAATCTTTCCATAGTTTGTATGAATCAGGATCCAGTTTCTTGTTCACTTGCACATACGGAGCATCAATACGGGCATTCGTTCCGGATGTGAAATGAATATTCACACTGTTGGTGATTGCCCAGTTCAAACTGAAAGCCCGGTCCCAATAAAAATTCTCACTGAATGTAACGGGAATATCATTCTTTACGCCTGTCTCGGCCTCTGTAAGATCGCGGAGCTTAAGTTCGTAATAGTTGCGCATCATGGCCGTCTGAAAACTGATTGACGGGGCAGGATTGAGTGAGAACTGCTTGATATACCTCGTGTAGCCATTGTTCTTTTTTATTTTTTTGAATGGCTGAAAAGGGGTTATATATGGCGTATAATTATAAGCCATATTTGCTCTTGTATCTTGTGTACTTTCATATTCGGTTTCAGGATTCTTATTATCCGTTATGCTGTGCGAATATCCGAAAGTAAAGTTCGCCGGATCATAAGGCATCGGCGTTTTACTCTTGATATTGACCCGGACATTATTGAAAGATACACTTTTGATCGTCGATTGTGTGCGGGAGTAGCTGCGTATAGAGTCTTGTTCCGTTTTTGTATCGACAGAATTTAATGCATCTTTTAGTGTTATATCCTGATCCAACGGATTGTATTTCGGGTCAGTAATCTCTTTTGAGTATGAGTAATAGAACGGAATATTGACTTTCGCTTTTTCAGGGAATATACGTCCCAAATCAAGATTTGTTGCTACGCTATACTGCTTAAAATCTTCCATGCGCCGTTCTGTCAATGATTGATCCAGAGATCCGAATCCGGCTGTTTCTACTTGTCCGGCTGCGTTCACTGTGCCCCAATCAGAAAGAGCTACATTGAGATTTGCTTTGGCAGCCCAACCACCACCGTCGTTGAAATCTGTAAGTCTCAATTCATTGACCCATACTTCGCCACTTTTTTTATCCTTGGAGTTGTTGCGTATACCAATCATGATAGCTTTGACTTCGGACAGACTCGGGTTACCGATAATACTGATTTTGTTTAATGAGTTGTCCGGATCATATTCCGAATAGACATTGGCAAAACTTACTCCGTTTTGACCTTCGCGCTTGGCTCTGTTTCTGTTTAATTTTAAGTTTGTTAGCACAGCTAGCTTAAAATTCAGAAGATTTTCTGCCGGCCAAACAGTCTCTGAAGTGAACATGCCATTGAGCGGGGTCAACTGCAACGGTACTTCGTATTCGTAATAATTGTTCTTATAGTCGGATCCCAAACGAATAAATACCGATAATTCTCCGTTTGCCAAATTTGTAATATTGTCTTGAAATGCTTCAGCATGGGTGAACAATTGAATGCGTTTGTATTGGCGCAAGTCATAGTTTGTGTTCTTATAAATAGCACATGCATCCAGTGGACACAAGTCTGCGACCTTCAATGAAAGTGATTGTTCGTTCTCCTGACGTATTTGAGGCTGACTTGGATCGAGTACACGTGTAACTCCAGGAGGCAGGACGTAGTTCACAGGCTTGCGGTCGCTGTTCTCTTCGATGTTGACAGTTGATACATCCAGCGTCGCCTTGGCTGCCGGCGGCATTTTAGGATTTGACAAGTCTTGTTCATATGTACGCCATTCGCCCCTTACCAGCTGTAGAGTACCAAAACGTAAAACAACAGGCTGTTTGAAATCTGTCAGGTACATACGCATGAAGCGAATTGTTTTGAAGTCACTGATAGAACCTACACGGCGGGTATAGTTCTTTACCGGAATCTTAAACTGATACCATGTAGCAGGTTCTGTGGTATTGTTTGCCAATGTTACAAGAGCGGTTCTTTTATCAACGATATAGTTTGTTCCTACTACGGTGTCGTTTGGTCGTATGGAAATTTTGTATTCATAATACTTTTCATTTTCATTGAGTGTATTATCCTGATTGAGATCTTCTATGTCAGGAACCGTTTTAGAAGCCGTGTTATATTTTTCATCTGAATCGTTGATGTCTTTGGAGTTCCCCTCAGTTCCGTTATATCGTTTGTAGCGGGTTAGGATGTCGGTTCCCTGAGCATCATAGTCGGATCCGCGAAAGTAATGAAATTTATCACCTGCCGGATCAAAGAACGGTGACAATTTGAGCGGATCATTCTCCATAGAGGTGATGGTTTCGGCTGATAATTTTTGCCTTAACTTTTCCAGATATTCTTTATAAGTTGGAAATGTAGCTTCTTCGGCAGATGACAAACCGTTTAGTCCGACATCTTGTATGGCCCGTGCGCCCGCAGTATTATCAAAGGCATAAACGGTACTTTGCTGTTTGGGAACTTTACCCCAAACAGTTGTTTCTACTTGTGTGGTATCGCCATTGACAGGTAACCCGTTTTCAAAAAATTTCTTTTCATCTTTCAATATGTCTTCCGATACTTCACCCAAATTGAAATACAGGTCGCCACCTGAGACATTGCGGTTATAAATAAACGGGTCGAGCATCCAGAATTCAATATATTCTACATTCGCTGTTTCGAAGTCTGTCTGATCAATCTTACGCATCATACCGCCGAAGCGTTTTTCGGGATTCATCAATGATCCGTCAGAGTTTATTTTGTCGGCATCCAGGTTGTACGGACCGCGCTCATTAGGATAGTAAGCTACATTTAAAACTTTGAGTGTATTGCTTTCATTTATTGTCGTTTGACGTTCAGGAAATAATTCACTCATCTGTACGGCACGAACATAATGATTCGATAATTGATTTTTGTCGATCGATTTAGGTCTGAGTGATGAGTTTTGTCGCGTAAAGAGTCCATCAATGTAATACCATGCCAATAGAGCGCGATTCTTTCCGTAGTCGATATTATTGGTCAAACTCGACTCCGGAAATAGCGGTGTTGATCCATCCTGGAATGGAACGCTTGAAAGTTGCCATGGATACGGATCTTGCATATCGATGTTACTTTGCGTTGATTCAAAATCATCCAAATAAGAATATCCGCCAGTATTTTTATTTTCATAATGACCGGCAATAAGATCTGCAAATTCTGCATTGAATGATATTTGACTTGGCTTAGTAAGCGAAAGTATGGGTAGTTTGTCAAGCAGGTTTGTTAACCATTGGCTTTCACCTTTGTAAGAAAGATTCATACCCCATAGTGTGTTTTTTACTGATTCGTCGCCGTAGGAGGTCTTGGTTGTTAGCGGCATTTCTGACATGTGCATGATGGTTCCACCCAGCGTTAGCTGTTTGTTGAATTGATATTCGAGATTCAATCCCATCATGGTTTTTCGCTGCATATTGTATGTTGACTGATTTTCCAGCGATACGCTTACTGGTGTACCGGCTGCAATAATACCTTCGTTAAGCATGGTAACAGTTCCTAAGGTGTAATCAACTGTGTAATCCACGTTTTCAGTAAGAGTTACACCGCCGGCCGTTACTTTTACAGACCCTCTTGCAACGTTCGTAGCACCCAATTGAATTTCAGAACTGGATGAAGCCTTATATTGTCCACGCAAGATGAACTTGTTTTTTTCAGCGATTTGTTTAGCCGTAGTTAATGTTGAATCATAAAGTTCCTGATAAACGTATTTGTTTGCAATCGCATCATTACCAATCTGTTTTCGTAAATAGGATCCAAAAGGTTCAAGTACGGGGAAAATGATTTTGCCATTATCACTCAATATCGTTATTCCTTCGATATAGTCGAATATGCCATCCGGATGTGCTTCGTTGTTTGTATTCAGATTATCCAGATTTAATACTCGGAGCAGGATTACATTAGCCTTGTTCCCTTCAGGTAAATAATTGATGTATGTTCCTGTGTTATCGCTTTTATAAAGAATGTTTAGGCGGAATTTGTCTTTTTGTACTGAATAGGCATTCAGCGAATATATATTTTTCATCATCAAGTCCCAATAAGGCATACTTGGTGATAAGGTGGTACCTTTCAACATTTTGATAAACAGACAAGAAGAGGTACTGTTTGCATTGTCTGTCGAAAATTCGCCTACCTGATAAGTCTGACCATCAGAATAGGTATAGTTGTAGGCAACACCTAAGACTTCGTCGGACTGCAGCTGTGTCTTTAGTGATATGTAACCTAGCTGCGCATTAAGTGTATATTCAGATGCATCCAATAGTCGTGCGCTTTCAACTTTTTCAAATTCAGTACCGTTGACCATGATACTTCCTAATGTTTGAGTCACTTTCCCAATATCACGAGCACCGGCATAGCTATTGACCAATGTACTATAAAGCGTGTTTGTTTTATTGTAAGGGATACTTAATGGACCCGAAGATTGAACCAGATTCTTGTTGAATATATGATCATGTTCGGCTAAGTCGGAGAAAGCAACAACGTTACGCGCCTGATCATAGTTACTCTTTTTATTTGTAACCCATACTTCTATTTTTGTGATCTTGATGCCGGAGATGATGCTGGGCAGACTTCTCAGTGACTTCTCATAGTTGTCGCGGAAGTATTGTGAAAGGAAGAAGTGACGGTTTTCATCATATTGATCAACAGTAAGTTCAAAATCTTTTGTCTGAGCTCCTCCTTTCGAACTGACGGTTTTTGATTCTGACTCTTGTTGAGCTAATAGGGTATTGACCCTCAACTTACCAAACTGTAAATCTGCTTTCATGCCAAATAGCGCCGCTCCTCCATTGATTAGGGAGTTGCTTGTATTCATGCTTACATTTCCGGCTTCAATTGACTTGATTACTTCATCTTCGTCTCCTTTGTAAGCCAATTTTAGTTTCTTGGAATCGAAGTCAAAAGTCGTCTCGGTGTTGTAATTCATGTCAAAATTCATCTTTGTACCGACAGACGCATGTACATTCAGTTGTACATTCTCATCAAAATTAAAGAACGAACGATTTCTGGCTCGTTCAGGCAGAGACGGGTTTTTTGTTTTGTTTTGTTTCAATCCTATTTGCACTTCTGCTGAACCCTGTGTCTTCAGACGGACACCTCCCGGGCCAAAGATCTTTTCAGCTGATCCGATTCCAAAAGCCATGTCCGTCAGGTTGAATTGTTTGTTTGCAGCCTTCTGGAATTCTTCTTCATTTTTTTGTCTGTAATAATCTTGAATAGATTTCTGTAAGCTATAGTCCTGGTATTGTTCGGGTGTTAAGGTCATAGGCGTAGTTAAGTCGGCTTCACCCAATCGTGTATGAACGACATAAGTTCCAGTTTTAACATCGTATTCGATAGTTGTCTTTACATTATCAGGTGTTTTAAGATCTATTGGAGATTTCTTTTTTAGGTCTTCATAGTTTTGAGGAATAGTTTTGGCTACAGGATAGCGAGTGTGAGGAACCGTATCTTGTGGTGTATCAATCTGTTCTATTTCAGGCATAGTCGAAGTGTACGTCAAATAGTTCGCATTCAACGAATATAAGCCACTGCCGAACAAGATTACGGCGATCCATATAAAATATTTAATTTTCTTTCTCTTCATTCGTACAAATTAATTGTCAATTGCATGTCAATTAATTGCTTATAACATTCTTAGTGCCGTTTTAATTACTTGTTCAACGGTCATTATCGGTGAGCTCTTTAATATGGAGTTCACTACCTTTTGTGTTGGCACTTTTTGGAAACCTAACATAATCAATGCAGCAACAGCTTCTTCGGCTACAGTTCCGTCTCCTTGTATTGGTAAATCCGAATTGTTAATAGTAAACCCTTCCATCGTTTTTACCTTATTTTTTAGATCCACTAATATGCGTTGAGCCGTTTTAAGGCCGATGCCTTTTACTGCTGTTAATGATGTTTCGTTTTTGTTTGCTATCGCTTGTACCAGTTCTGTGGGCGTTAATGAAGAGAGAATCATTCGTGCCGTATTCGGTCCGACGCCAGGTACGGATATGAGCATCAGAAACAATTCGCGTTCTATTTTTTGTGCAAAACCGAATAGTAAGTGTGCATCTTCGCGTATCACTTCGTAGACGTATATTTTCCCTTCAGACTTTCCGTTGTAAAAGCTATAGGTATTTAATGATATGTTAAGTTCGTAACCAATACCCGAACACTCTATAATCATTTGTGTAGGCGTCCGTTCAACTATTTCGCCCTTAATATATTCAATCATTTCAGTTTTTAATCTTAGTCATTCATACTTAACAATAACGGTGAAGGAGGAAAAAACGTATATATTTTTTTAAGAATATTTTCGATGTTTGCATAGAGTATAATGTGTTAAAAAAAACATTCGAATGAAACGTTCGCTCCATTCGAATGAAATGTTCATTACATTCGAAAGAAATGGTTCTTTCATTCGATTGTATATGGAAATATATTCGAATGAATTTGCCGTTTGTTATTCTTTTTCCTGGTGTATCAGAAATTGATGTTAAACCCGATCATAGCATTAAAACTTTGCAACGGATAGCCATAGTATAATTCGTACTTCTGACATAACACGTTGTTCATCTTCAAGAAAAGGCCGAAGGTGTCGTTTAATGTATAAGTACCTGTCAGATCCAGTTCATTTATATTATTCATTTTCACGTTCTTCTGTGAATATGGTTCCAGATAGTAGCGTCCTGTTGCCAGATAATATTCAGCCGAAGCCGTGATCTGACTTATAGGATGAACGGTTGCACCAAAAGTAAATTCCATCTCCGGTTTACCATACGCTTTGTATTCAGAAAGTGTATATGCGACATCTTTCGGATCTTCCACTTTCCAATAATTATATATGCCTTTAATATTGATGTCTACTAGTTTTTGATAGTTATATTTGAAGTTTACGCCTCCATAAGCTTGCGTGCTTTTTGTTTGGAAAGGCTTGCTTACGTGAATGAAATCGTATTCTGGATTATATTGAGGTGTATAGAATATATCGTCATCGGTTTTTTTCAATCCCCCGAACAAATCGAACCAAAATCCGGAAGTAAACGAGCTCTTAATGCCGATCTTTGCATCCAACCAGTTACGTGAGGGAACCATTCCACCACCTAAGTCAATATAACGATTGATTAATGAAGTTTCATAAAGACTGTTTGAATAAAGATGTCCGGTTGCAAGACCGTAAAGAACCGTCTTGTCTGTTACCGTTATATCTGCTGAAATGTTTGGTGATGCCGAGATCTTATCATTGTCGCCGGTGATAATCATAACGTTGGCGCCTAACTGAAGATGCCAGTTGTCTCCTTCCACTTTGTAATATGGCGTGAGAAATGCTTCGAGATGGTTGTTGTAGACGGCTTTCATGCTGTCTGTTTTCTGAGGCAAGTTGTAATTGAAATAATTCATGTTTCCACTTACACCGATGCGCTGGCTTCCATTGAACGGAGAGTTCAGGTCGAATCTGGTTGTAAATGTACGTTCGGTCGGTCCATCTGTAGCTTTTCTTAAAGCATATTTATATTCCAAATTAGTAAAACAAAAGTCGAGCAGATAGTTTACAGGAAGTTTTTCTTCTTTTGATGTAACACCTATATGTGCCCGTAGAGCTTGAGAAACCTGATTCGTCGTTTTATCAGGGATACCTTGGTATGACAGGTCTTTATTAAGTTCGTTTTCAAATAAATCAGGAAAGTATCCATAATAATTAAAAGCAGAATAGTTATATTTTATTCCCATGTTCAGCCATAGTTTATTGAAAGCATGTTTAAAATCCATTCCGCCGATATTGTCATTCAGTTTGGCTTTTGTTTTTTCTTCCGAATTTGTACTGTTTGTATATTTAACGTTTCCGCTAGTAGAACGATGCGAGAACCAAAAATTCAGGATATCTTTGTCAGTACTGAGAACATGATACCCGAAGTCTCCATTGATGTTCGTATAGTTTCCGATGCCGAAGTTCAGATAACCACGACGTTTGTTGTAGGTCATATCGGTCATGATACTTCCCGAAGGGAGTAAAGAGAATTCTTTCTCCGGAGTGGCGGCAATGGAAAAATTCGAGTAGGATATAGGCACCTTCTTTGCTTCCGGTTCTTTAACTAACGGTAATGTGTTGACTTTGTTTGCATCCTGAACCGTAGGCGCATATTCGCGCTCAAGCGTCATCTCGCGGTTAAGACTTTTGTCTTTTGATTTATCTTCCTGAGCATTTACGTTGGCAACAGCACCAAGAGCTGTTACCATACACCAGAACTTTATGTTGTATATTGTCTTCATCGTTATTATTTCTTTAGTTTAGCCAATCTGTCTTCAATCAAACCTTGAATCTCATCCTCTGTTTTGTAGTTGTTTTTCAGACTAGTGAGATATTGACGGGCCTGGAAATCGTCCCCTTGTCGTATATATACATCAGCAAGCAGAATAAATCCGCGTGCCAGCCAATATTGATGCGGTGTTCCATCTTCAATGAAGTTCATCAGAACCTTTTCGGCATTTTTATCTTCTTTATTATTATAATAGAGCTGTGCCAATAGGTATTTAGCTTCGGCACCCTGAACGGTACGTGTATCTTTGCTAAGCTCTTTCAGGTCTGTCATCGCTTTACTTTCCTGTTTCAGATTGATATAAGCTTTAGCCCGTGCCAGACGTGCTTCAACACTGATTTCCGGAGAAAGCTTTGTCTCTTTTAATAATTCTTCAGCAGCAAGAAGTGCATCTTTAGGATTATTGTTTTGTTGAGCGCAACGCATGATTCCTATACGTGCTGCCTGTTTATTTTCAGGTTTTTCTGCGATATTCTGCAACTGTTTGAAACTTTTTGCTGCTGCGGGGAAATCGTTATTCAGATATTGCATTTCGGCTGTACGGGCTACGGCTTCTTCCATAAACTTGGTGTCTCCGCTTGCAATAACTGAGTTGAAATGGTTTTCAGCCTTTTCATATTCTTTTTTATTAAAGGCGATGCTCCCCAAATAGTAATTTGCATTCGAACTGAACGAACCGTTCGGGAATGATTGCAAATATTTGGCTAGACTGCGCTGAGCACCTTCATTATCACCCCGCATAAAGAGTTTCTCGGCTGCCATATAGGTCAGTGAGTCTTGTTCACTTGTTTCCAGTTTAACACTTCCACCTAATGAATTTACATAGTTTGCGTATGAATTAATGTCATTCAGTTCGATATATACTGATTTCAAATCCTGTAAAGCCGTTTTGGCTTCGTCGCTTCCCGGATATTCGCTGATAACTCTTTTATAGGCATCGGCGGCTTTTTCCAGTTGATTATTGTTGAAGTAGATCAATGCCAGTTGAACACCTGCTTTGCGGGCATTACTGCTTTGCGGAAATTCCCGCGTTAGTTTTTCAAATGCTTGAGATGCTGCAGAATTATTATCCATCAACAGGTAGGTGCGTCCTTTCTCAAACAAGGCATCATCAACATATTGGGATTGCGGATATTCTTGTGTCAGTCGATCCAGCGATTTGATTTTGCCTGTATAATCTTTCTGTAATCCCAGCAGGAACGCTTTCTGATAGAGCGAGTAGTCACCGGCAGAAGGCAGTAGTTGTTCAGCGCGTGTGTAATTTTCGGCTGCTTCGGTAAACTGGCGGTTTTGATACAGACAGTCACCAATACGATTGTAGGCATCAGCCAGAGCTGCTGATTGCTTGTTTGTCTCCAGTTCAGTATATTTACGAAAACTGTTTAAAGCAGTCGGATAGTCTTTCTGCTTGAAGTAGCTGTAACCTAAGTTATAGTGTGCCAGTGCGTAGGTATCTGTATTGCGTTGGCGTGTATTATTCAAATAAATTCGATAGTCGCTTATGGCGTTTGTAAATTCCTGCAGTCGATAGTAGGATTCGCCCCGCCAGAAGTAAGCGTTACTACGCGCCTCAGGGTCATATTCACCTAAGGCAATAGACTGATTGAATAGTTTTATAGCTTCGTCGGTTTTCATGTTGGTGAAAGCCTGTGTACCCAACTGAAACAAGATGTCCTGTTTGGCCTCTAATATTTTTTGACTTGGTTGTTTGATTTTGTTGATCGAACTCAGTGCAGCGCTATAGTTTTTGGTAGTCATATAGACTTCAACCAGATAGTCGTTCACATTGTCGGCATATTTGGAACTCGGAAATTCATTCAAGAAGTTTTCGAAGACGACAACTGATTCACCGAAGCCATTAAAATTTGTTTCGTGGATTATTAATGCGTAATTGTACATTGCAGCCTCTTGTATCTGTTTGTCGTATGCTGAAGAAGATGCAGCTTCAAATGCCATACGGGCATTGTTTCTATCTTTTAGTTTCAGATAACTTTGTCCCAGATATAAATAAGCATTTTGACTAAGGGCATCATTTTCCTTGACAGTCTGTCTCAACATTTTTACTCCATTGTTGTATTCTCCCTTATTGTAGTAGCAGACACCCAGAATGTATAAGTCTCCACGCGTCGGATGTTCGGTCATGGTGTAGTACTTGCTTAAGTTGCTTATGGCTTTATTCTCATCGCCCAGCTGGTAATAGGAGTTCCCCAGAATTCGGTATATCTCTGTATTGTTGCTGCTGTTCGGATAAGCCGAAAGAAGGGCCTCACCTTCACTTGCTACTTTATTAAATTTGTTCTGAATAAAATAGATTTGAGCGATGTGGTATAGTGCTTGTTCTTTGAAATCCGGGTTTTCTTTCAGTTTTGTAAATTCTATTAAAGCATTATTATATTGGCCGGTAGCATAATCAATATGTGCTATGTAATAGGAAGCGGCTTCTTTGTATTTTACTCCCACTTGAGCGATACGACTAAAATAGCCGCGTGCTTTTTCCTTATCGCCTGTTTGCAATAGAGAATAAGCCAATCGGTAAGAGCATGTTTCTTGCTGTTCAGGACTAAGCAAGTCTATGTTTGCTTCATTGAACCAAAAGATGGCTTTTTGATATTCTTGGCGTCCGAAATGAACTGAGCCTATCAGAAAGTTTATCTCATCGCTGTGTCGGGAATCGGGATATGTTTCCAGATAATCTTTCAATAGCTCTTCGGCTTTTGGGCGGCCTTGTTCATATGCTGAATAAACCAGCATATAATCAGCCTCTTGTATTAAGTCGGTATCAGAAGCTTTTTGCTTGAATGCCTCCAGTTTATCTATACACCCGGAATAATTCTTTAGCCAGAATAATTCTTTTCCTTCATCGAATAAACGATTCGATGCGTCAAACTGATGCGAACGTTGACTATAAGTAACTTCGCTTATGATCAGTAGGCACAATGGGATAAATATTTTCTTCATCACTCTTTCTTTAGTATTTATGATATAAACGTAATTTTCTTTAATCAGCCGTTATTGGTGTATTCGTTTTTGTATTTTTCGACAGCTTTTTTTACTGATTGCAATCCAAAATCATCTTTATTTAATAATTCTATTGGAAGAACAACTATTTCTGCCGCATCATCGGCAGCTTTCGCTTCTTCAAAAGAGTCCGTCTTGCATTCGAAAAACATATCGAGCGTGTGAACTTCAAAACCGCAGTAAAGATAAATATTCGATAGTGAAAACAGGTATCGGCAATCTGTAATATTCAGCCCCGTTTCTTCCATTACTTCTCTATGGACTGCCTCTTCTCCCGATTCAAACATGTCGACAAATCCGCCCGGTGTATCTAAAGTTCCTTTTCCCGGTTCTTTTCCTCGACGTACCAGCAGGAGTTCGTTCTTCGGGTTACGTATAAAACAGGCGACTGCAGATGATGGATTGAAATAGTATATAAAACCGCAAGTCTCACATTGTTTGGATTTCTCGTTGTGTTCAACAAAAGACTTTGCGCCGCATTTCGGGCAATATATGAACTGGTGTAGGGGGTGGAGCATTATAATATAATTTAGGCACGCAATATACATGTCGTGTGTATCGCGTGCCTTTAGAAATTTACAAATCTTATTTCAGTTCCCAACCCAAAGCGCTGGCACCTAATACGGCTGCATCGCTTTCTTTTAGTTGTGAGAACAAAAGTTTGGTCTTGCCTGCAAATACTTTCAGCATGTTTTTTTCCATCGAACGTTTGATAGGAATCATCAACAAGTCGCCTGCTTTTGCCAAGCCGCCAAACAGAATAATAGCTTCCGGACTTGAGAATGCAACAAAATCAGCAAATGCTTCACCCAGGATTGTACCTGTTTTCTCGAATATTTCGATAGCTAAAGCATCACCTTTGGCTGCTGCATCATATACATCTTTGGATGTGATTGAGTCTGGAGCAAGATCTCGTAATAAACTGGCATCGTTACGGATTTCCAAATATTCGCGAGCTGTACGTGCTACACCTGTTGCAGAAGCATAAGCTTCCAGACAACCTGTACGACCGCAACCGCACAAACGTCCATTATTGCGACGCATAATGACGTGACCTAACTCACCGGCAAATCCATCGTGTCCGTAAACCAGATTGCCACCAACAACAATACCGCTGCCAACGCCTGTTCCCAGTGTGATTACGATAAAGTCTTTCATTCCCCGTGCAGCTCCATATGTCATTTCACCAATGGCAGCCGCATTTGCATCATTTGTGAGCGCAACAGGTATACCTACTTTATCACTGATCATCTGTGCCAATGGAATCTTCTCTTTCCACGGAAGATTCGGGGCGAATTCGATACAGCCGTTGAAGAAATTTCCATTGGGAGCTCCAACACCGATACCTTTTATTACCTCTTTACCACCAGCTTGATTGATAACTAATTTTAATCCTTTGGCAAGTTCGCTGACATAATCATTAACGTCAGGAAAATTACCTGTCTTTATTGCACCACTGTACAAGATTTGACCTCTTGCATCAACTACACCGAAAACCGTATTGGTTCCACCAATATCGATACCTACTACATAAGGCTTCTCCATGATTCTTTTTTGCGATTAATAATGAATTATGAAAGCAAATATAAGGCGAATATACCAACTCGCAATATATTTAATGAAAAAAAACTGAAATAAAAGGAAATATATATCATTCAGGTTGCTTAACAGGCAGTATTTCAATCCAATAATCATCCGGATCATGGATAAAATATAAGCCCATGGCCTTGTTTTCAAAACATATACATCCTAATTGACGATGGTATTCGCGGATGGCCGCATAATCACCTTCAACCCGAAAACAGAGATGACTCTCATTGTCGCCAAGTTCGTAGGTGCCTTCATGTTGATGTAAGCAGGTGAGTTCTAATAAAAAGGAGCTTGAATTGTCGGTCAGGTAGACAAGGGTAAATGAACCATCTGAAGATTCATGGCGGTGATGTTCGCTGAGGCCTAGTGCCTTATGATAGAAATCGATGCTTCGATCGATATCTTGCACATTGATATTGAAATGGTCAAAATGACTTTTTATTTCCATTTTTATTATGGTTTAAATGTTAGAATTCTATACTCTCGCCCGGAATTGAGAGCAAAGCGAATTTGCTTCCGTGAGCTTCAGCAATTGCTTTGAACGATTTGATTTCTTCAGGTCTGCTCCAGAAATGCATAGGAACAAAAAGGTCTGTTTTTATTTGTGAAACAAATTGCTGAGCGCCTCGCATAAAGTTTGTCCCTATACGTGGATCAACAGGGAACAAGGCTAAGTCCAGATGATCAGTTCTTTTCACTATGTCTTCCAATTCCTTAAGATAGTTCTTTTCCGATTGAGCCGCTTCCTGAGGAGTCGATTCGTCCTGCCAGTGCCAGTTATTCAAATCTCCGGCATGGAAGATTTGCTTTCCGTCCGCATTTATTAAAAAAGAATCACCGGAATCAGTCGAACCGAAGGCTTCAATACAAATATGATCGTCCTGATAAGAATCACCTTTTTTAATATAAATGGCATCTTCTTTATTTGCTCTTTTATGTTTGAGAATATCCTTAGAAAGAACATAAATAATATTCTTTCTTTCATCTTTCCATTTTAATATTTCCGGATTGAAATGATCCGGATGGAAATGCGATGCCATAATATATAATCTGTCCGATCTCTTTAACAGCTCGTTATGTATAAATCCTTCCCGATTTGTTTTACCGGTATCTTTGTAGTAATCAATGAGGATAGAATAGCCGTTTCCTTCAATCACAAAGCCGCTATGGAATATGTAGATCAGTTTCATAATTACTTATTGTATATAATCCTTTTTCCTTTATGGTTGCATTCATTCTCTTTGTCGGTGAAAGGAGTTTTGTACTTCTGTCACTTTGGCAGTTGGAAATGTATTCACCGTTGGTTCTACGCTTGGTGTCTGGCATAATACCACTGTCACTAATCCTTAATCGTTGCAAAAAATGGTTTGCCGTCAGCCGGTTCCATTGTTGACATCATTTATTATGGAACGTTTTTTCCCCTTCTTAGCTATATAACTAATTAGCTTCTGTCTCTTGCTCCCAGAAATATCATAATGTAATATAGCAATGAAGCAAGTGATCCTAAAGCTGCCACAACATAGGTGTATGCAGCCGAGCGTAGAGCATCTTCTGCTTTGTCGTGTGTGTATACATTAGTTATTCCCGCATTGCTCAACCATGCAAGGGCTCTGCTGCTGGCATTGATCTCGACTGGTAAGGTGATAAAACTGAATAAAGTTGTTGTTGCAAACAGAATAATGCCGAACAGCAACAATTGTGGAAACGAATGAATTAATAACATTCCCCCTAATAAAACCCATGTCATTATATTGGAGGCAAAACTGACTACAGGCACTAATGCCGAACGCATTTTCAACGGAGCATATGCGTGTGCATGCTGAACGGCATGACCGCATTCATGTGCAGCGACTGCTGCTGCTGCAATACTGTTATTGTAATACACAGACTCGCTTAAGTTAACTGTCTTATTCATTGGATTGTAATGATCAGTCAAATGACCGGGTGTTGATGTTACCTGAACATCATATATGCCATTGTCATGTAGCATCTTTTCGGCCACATCTTTTCCACTCATGCCATTGGGCATGGCTATCTGTGAATACTTCTCGAATTTGCGTTTCAAGTTTGAAGAAACTAACCAGCTAAGAATAGCAAAACCAATAAATATAATCCAATACAAACTGATACTCATAAGATTCAAATTTTAAATGTTTCTACAAATTATCTATATACAAAAAACTTGCCAAAAACAAAAATGGCAGTAGAACACATATATTTCATGTGGTCTTCTGCCATTTTGTAATATTACGACTTAGTCTTCGGTATATCTTATAATTGTTTGTTCGCGATCCGGACCGACAGATACGATCTTAATGGGAACGCCTAACTCTTCCTCCAAGAATGAAAGGTAAGCATTGAATTCTTCCGGAAATTCGTCTTCGCTTTTCATTTTGGTCATATCTATATTCCATCCCGGCATTTCAACGTATACAGGTTCGATGCCATCATTGATTTCGAAAGGAAATTCATTGGTTTCTTTTCCGTTTACCTTATAGGATACGCAAGCTTTGACCTTCTCAAAGTCGTCCAGAACATCACTCTTCATCATGATGAGTTGCGTAACGCCATCAATCATGATGGCATAGCGGAGAGCAACCAGGTCAATCCATCCGCAACGGCGTTCACGGCCTGTTACCGCTCCATACTCATGACCGATCTGACGGATTCTCTTTCCCGTTTCATCATTCAATTCGGTAGGAAAAGGACCACTGCCGACGCGTGTGCAATAAGCTTTGAAGATACCGTACACATCTCCGATATTATGAGGCGAAACACCCAATCCCGTACAACATCCGGCACATATGGTGCTTGATGACGTTACAAAAGGATATGAACCGAAGTCGATATCCAACATGGTACCTTGCGCTCCCTCAGCTAAAATGGACTTGCCGTCTTTAAGAAAGTTATTAATAACATGTTCGCTGTCGATCAGACGGAATTGTTTCAGATAATCTAATGCCTTAAACCATTGTTTTTCTAATTCGGTAATGTCATACTGATAGTTCAGCGAACGAAGGATGGCTTCGTGGCGCGCTTTAGCTGCTGCGTATTTCTGATCAAAATCATGAAGAAGGTCGCCAACGCGTACACCATTACGACTGATTTTGTCGGTATAGGTCGGGCCAATGCCTTTTCCTGTTGTCCCAATCTTTCCTTTACCTTTTGATGCTTCGTAAGCAGCATCCAGAATACGGTGAGTAGGCAGAATCAAATGTGCTTTTTTTGAGATATACAACTGCTTGGTCAGATCATGTCCACTGGCAGCTAAAGCTTCTGCTTCCTGTTGAAACAAAAGAGGATCAAGCACTACGCCATTGCCGATTATGTTAATCTTTCCTCCCTGAAATATTCCTGAAGGGATAGAGCGCAATACATACTTTTCACCATTAAACTCTAATGTATGTCCGGCATTTGGACCTCCCTGAAAACGGGTTACTACATCATAATTCGGAGTCAGGACGTCGACAACTTTGCCTTTGCCTTCGTCTCCCCATTGTAAGCCTAATAAAACATCTACTTTCATTTTTCTACTTATATAGACTGCTTGTTAATATTCATATTTGTTTTTTTCGAGAAAGCTTGTATTTGCACTTGCTACAAATGCCATATATGTATAAGGCATAATATTCAGCATTAAAGCGAGGAATTTTTAGATTTTCGATATTCTGCTTTAATGAAACGTTTTTTAAATCCCTTATGGCACCACATTTTGTACAGATCAGATGCTGGTGTGTCTCTGCAAGTATTTTCAATTCATATAAGGTGGATTGAATACTTTGGTGCCGAACAACAATATGAGAATCTTCAAAAATGTCTAATGTGTTATATAGTGTAGCTAAACTTACATGAAACTTGATCTCTTCCAGCTTTTGTGATAATTCTGAGATATCAAAATGGCTTGGAAAGCTACAGATACAGCGCAGAATCATGAAACGTTCTTCTGTTTTTCTCATTTTCTTCTTTTCAAGATATTGTGTTAATATCTCACTTATATCCGTATATCGTTTCGAGTCCATGTTAATTTATGTTCTTCTCAAGCATCGACAAAGTTAATGCATTTATTTCTAATTGTAACTTTTTATTTGTAATAATCGAATTCGAATTTTAACTCGTTATAGTATTCATCGAGTTCTGAATTCCCGCGGTGAATATACTCTTTCAGTCGGGCCGTTGCTAACTCAGCCTGTTCTGAAGATTGCCGGCCGTAAAACTTTAGCCACTTGACAGCAGACTGTTTTTCAATGGGTGAAGCTGTATCAGACAATAGAGATCGGTTCGCTTCAAGCAGAAGTATGGAAACCGTTGGGCTATCCATATTTTTCTTTTGCGCAAGCAAATTGACGCCAACAAGAAACGCTATCGTTCGTGCATGATGAACTTCTGTTTTTTTGAACAGTTCTGAAATTAAGTCGTTTGCTTGCGTCATTTTTGAGAAGAGATTCCGGCAGCAATGTTCTGCGATTTCCAGATAAGGAATAACGTTTATCCAGTTTATAGCTTGTTCTATAGTGAATTCCTCTGCCGGCTGTAACATTGTTGCCAGTATCTTAAATTCACGAATATCTTCATTCCATAGCATCTGAGCTAATTTGGCATTAAGCTGATGTTGCGACGCTATACGTTGTATGTCCGGAACAGATGCACCGAAGTTTATCTTGTAATGCACCCCTTTTTCCCGCATGCTTGCAGCTGTTACGCCATTCATGATAGAACGTAGTTCTACCCGAATCATTTTGATTTCTTCATGAAGTTCCATTGTTCACTCGTTGTATGAAGGAAGAAATGAGTAATCCCGGCTATAGCGCATCATTTGATCGACATAATTTTCGCTGTAGTCCAGTATGACATCAGTCACTTTGTTCTCTTTGTTTTTGACCTCTTTTATGACCGGATTGACAAACCCTTTATAGGGTGCCAGATGTAATTTTGCATAACGTGCGAGCACTTCTGCATGAAGTGTCTGGTCTACTTTTACGCCATAATTTTCTACCAATCGTTTGCCGGCAGCATAGTCGCCTTCACTTTTAATGCGTTGAACTTCAGCTAGCAAAGAACCGAACAACGTACGTAGTTTCTGATAATCGTTTATAACTACATACGTCTTGTTATCTCGCTTCTTTAATTCAATAACCTTGTCGGTCTTGCCTTTTTCGTATACCCATTTTGCAATCAACTGTCGGTTTCGCATGTGTGCTTCTTCCACGTTCTTTCCCTGTTCTATGCGTACTAGTTGCGTGATCAAGCCGTTCATGATATATTTATAATATTCGGCTTTATAGGCTTCAGCGTCAGGCACAAGTTTTAGTTCAACCAGCTTGGCGTCGCCTAAGTAGTAGAGACCAAATAAATCGGCACGTGCCTCTTCAAGAGTTGAGTTATAAGCTTTTAAAGCATCCGGATCTGTATTCGGCAATAATTTTCCCGAACCATGTCCCAAGCATTCATGCAGGTCTGTATGCAGATTGTCGGTTATAAAACCATATTTTTTAATGATGTTGCGCTCTATATCGCTCCATGTAAATTCCTCGCTGAACCCATTTCCTTGTGAAGCTTTGTCGTAAGCCTCGGTGATGTTCTCGATAGTAACGGATTTTGAACCATAGTCGCGACGGATCCAGTCGGCATTAGGTAGGTTGATTCCAATAGGAGTGGAGGGATAACAATCGCCACCCAACATCGCTATATTTATGACTTTGGCACTTACGCCTTTTACTTTTTCTTTTTTGAAACGTTTATCAACAGGAGAATGATCTTCAAACCATTGTGCATTGTCGCTGATGATTTTTGTCCGTTTGGTAGCCTCTTTATTAATAAAATTCACGGTTGATTCCCAACTGGCCTTCATTCCCAACGGATCTCCGTAGGTTTCTATGAAGCCGTTTACAAAATCCACATCCGACGCCGTATCTTCGACCCATAGGATTGAATAAGCATCGAAAGTTTTCAGGTTACCGGAGCGATAGTATTCAATCAGTTTATTGATGATCACTTTCTGGGCATCATTCTCTGCATATGCAGAGGCCTTCTGTAATTCATCAACAATCTTTTCGATAGCCGCCGAATAGAGTCCTCCGACTTTCCATACTTTTTCAATTACTTTGCCGTTTTCTTTCACTAAACGGCTGTTCAGTCCATAAGAAACAGGTCTGATGGTATCTTTGCCTGCTTTCATGTGAGTATAGAAGTTTTCGACCTCTTTCTGTGTTATGCCACCTCCATAATAGTTGTTAGCAGAAGCGAGGATTAAATCTTCATCGCCACTTTGTACTGTTCGTTTCGGCATCACTTTCGGATCAAAGATAACAGGGCAGATTTCCTTGATAAACTGATCTGCCGTTTGTCCTTGACGGAGAGGTAGTTTGGATGGCTCTATTTGTGATACACAACTTTTGAAGAACTCTTCCGTAAAGCCTGGAACAAACTTATCTTCTGCATAATGATGATGGATACCATTGGCAAACCATACCCGTTTCAAGTAAGTTTCCAAAGCAATAAACTGTGCATCTTTGCGATCGCCCTTGTATTCTTTATATATAGCTTCCAGCGTACGACGGATCGGCAAATTGTATCGGCAGTTTTGGTCGAAAAGGATGTCTCTACCCATAAGCGCTGCTTCCGAAAGATGGTAGAGTAGCTCTTTTTGTTGAAGAGATAGAGATTCGAAACCGGGTACTTTATAGCGTAATACTTGTATATCAGCGAACTGGTCTACAATATAGTTGAAATTTGTATCTTCTTTTGTTTTGTCCATATTATTCTTTTGTGCGCCTGCGCAAGCGGTAAGAGCTGCTGCGGTCATCCATATTAATGTAACATTTTTCATAAAATATTTTTTTTGAGTGAAAGCAAAGTTCTTTAGTGCAGTAAAGATACGTCAATCTTTTTATTTAACAAAGGATCGATTATTTAAAATCTGCCGGATAGGCTAATAGCTGATACATCAATGCCTTGGCTATCCTATAGTGGCCTTCTGCATTCGGATGCAGGCGATCGGTTTCTTTATCGTGGAAGTAGCGCGTGTATTCATTTTTGAGGGGATAAAGCCCGCATATACTGTTGAGGTCAATAACGGGGACAGCCCAAACATTGGCAGTTTCTTTGATAACATCGACATAGTCGTCTATATATAATCCCAATGTATTGGGGAAAGATTCTTCAGGCTGAATGTTTTTCTCGCCGAACTGGGCAAAGGCACGATGTATAGGTGTCAGAATAATAATCTGTTGAGTGGGAAAGTTTGCCTTCAAATAATCCATCGCGATATTGATTCGTCCGCGTAACGTTTTGTTATCCATTTCCGGAATTCGTTTTTTGCGAACAACCACCGACGGACCGGATACTCTCACTTCTTCCTCTTTCGTCGTGTACCATTCGCCTAAAGGAATGTTTCCATTGTAATCGTTTGTCCCGGCAAAGATAAAGATGGCATCGACTTTGTCGCCTTGTTCGGCTTTGAGCTTTTTCGCCTGTTCGAGTATGCCGTCCCATTGATAGCCATTGATGCCGTACACAAGCGGTTCTATACCGAGCAATTCTTGCAAATATTGCCAATAGTTTTTGGTTGTTCCTACATGGATCTTGTCTGTAATGGAATCACCCAGATAGGCCACTTTCTTCCCTTTCCATTGATTTTTAGAAACTGATTGGTATGTTTCCGGTAAAGCGTTTTTCGAATAAGCGTATGCATCAGCCGATATAAGTATGGCCGACAATAGTAAAATAGAATATTTAATGTTCATGATATATGAAAGTTATTTTTGCAAATGTACGTTTTTTGTACATATTCGGACCGGCCTGATAAGAATTTTGTTTAGGTGCAATAAAAAACCTCCGGCTCGTAGGAGATAGAGCCCGGAGGTTTAAAAATATATGCAAGAAGATTAGATTTATTTTGGATTGCCTACTTTGCCGGCGAAAAGCATGCATCCGGTACTGTTTTCAGTAATGATGAAACCAAACGGACGGTTGAAGTTGGCTGTAATGATTTTAGGATCGATTTGAGGGCCGGCCGATGTAGCTATTTCTGTTCCGGTCACCGCTGCGGCTACAGTACCTTTTTCGGTTACTTCAATAGCCGTTTTTTGTTCTACCATGGATATGCTAAGAGAGGATGTGCTCATTTTAGAGAAATCTGCCGCTGCATTAAAAGCGTCTTTAATACCTAATGTATTCAATATTTTTGTCATGTCTCTCTTGTCTTCCATCTTAAAACGAGGAAGCGAAAGAATTACCTTACTATTGTTCATGGCGCTGATCCACTTTGTCCAAGTGTCGGCATTTATATTAGTCAGCAGTGCATCGATGGATTTTCCGGTATCGGTCGGTATGAATGCAAACATGCTGAATGCACCGTTGCCGTAAGGCATTTGAACAATCGTTACATTCTCATCGCTCATTGCATACGTGTTAACTTGCTGTTGCATCATGTGCACCGTCTCACGTGAACCATTCGCGAGATAAAAAGGTTTATTGTCGGTGTTGTTTGCATCGAATGGAGAGGTCCATGTTCCCTTAAAATAAAGAGCATTAAGTATTACGGCGATAAGATTATCAGGAACTCCATCCAGAAACTGAGGTATCAGTCCTTTTGTTTTGGTATTACACCATTGATTGATCTCATTAAGGGTGGTTTCGTCAAAAGGAAGGCCGTCTTTTGTTTCTGCATCATAGTAAGTTTTATTCATGGCAATGTATTCGTCTTTGAAAGTTAATCCTTTTTTTGCCCAAATACTGTTTGCTTCGGTGAAGACACTTAGATTGTCCAGTTCCGGCAGTGAAGTTCGCATCACTTTAATATATTCATTGATATCTTTTATCGAATAACCCGCAAATCCAAGTGCGTTTTGCATCTGTTTGAAAGTTTCCTTATCGGCTCCGTTCATCACCATTCCCATATCAAAAGTGACGCCAAGCGGGGAGAGGCAGTAATTGGTCTCTTTCTTTGCTTTTGCTACTTCTCTATACAGGTTAAAGGAAAAAGCGCGAACCTGCTTATTGATTTTTATCCCTTCGGATGTCAGATTGATGTTTTCGCGTACTTTAGCTTCCACTGTATTCATTGGATCTGGAGCCTCAGGAGTTTCACTGCTGTCGGCTGTACAGCTGAATAATGATCCGATAGTTAATGTTGCTGTTGCAATTAATGCTAGTGTTTTCATTTCAAAATATATTAAATACAATAAGTAGATGTATGAATTAGTAAGAACGCTGCATGATATTTTTGTTAAAGTATATTAAACGTGTTTTAGTTAATTGGTATCGAGGCTAATTAATAATCATATAGTTATTTTTTCTAGATGTATATATAGTCATTTATGAACACATATATTTGGCTTAAAAAAAGTATGTACTTTTAAACTCAAAAGTATATACTATAGAGGGGCGAAAGTATATACTTTCATATACTAAAAGTATATACTTTTTATCTGGATATCAATATGATTGATGTATACTGAATTTAGTTGACAGTATTGTTATTTAATACTATGTAGGTTGACAGTCCTACGCTATTTATACGAAATCAGTTGACAGTTCATCCGGCTTAGGACGAAAAAAGTTGTCATCCGTGTCAAGTGCAAAAGTAATTACTTTTTTGTCATATTACCAAAAGTTTTATTGTTTCATGATCTATGATACTGATAATTCATTCAGGACAGCTACCATTACAATGCCAAGAGCAACAGAGCAAGGCTTTGCTGAGAAGCAACTCGGCGAGAAATAGGTACAGGACAGAACAATGTCTTGAAGGAATGGCTCATCAGTCCTTTCCTTTTTGTTCTAGCTTGATCTTCAATGCTCAGAAAACCTATCTTTATTTATGCGGTTCTAGCCTCCTCAAATGCTTCTATCGGCGTTTTCATTGCCAGAGCCTGATGAGGTCTGATGTTATTATACACATATACAGCTTTCTTTATCTTCTCTTTTACTATTTCAAAGGCATCTCCTTCACAATCAAAGAGCCAGCCATTTTTCAGCGTGTTGTTCATTCTTTCTGCCAAAGCATTGTGCAAAGGGTCGCCGGTTTGCGTCATACTTATCCTTATCCTATTTTCTTTCAATACGGCAATATACTCATTAGAACAGTATTGAGCTCCACGGTCAGAATGGTGAATAAGATTTGATATGTCTATACCGTGATTGCGATAGAAATCAAGAGCCATTTCCAGTGCAATGAGAGGCCCCTCACGATCAAGTGAAGGGTGAAGCGCATAACCGATAATTATACGAGTGGCTGCATCTGTGGCTAAAGAGAGATAAGCCCATCCTGATTCTGTTGCAACGTATGTTATATCCACCACAGCAAGTTGTCCGCAGCGTAACGCCACAAACTTTGGAGTAGTGTTCAATAAATCAGGGTATATGTAGTAATTATGGTTCGAATTAGTTGTTCTCGGCCGTTTCTTTTGTCTCAAAACCAACCCATTGGCTCTGAACACATCAAAACATTGATCGCGACCGACCACCATCTTCTCCCTAAAATGCCTGCAACACAACTCGTAAAGCTCTCTCATCCCTGCCCGCGGCAATTTCTCAGCACGCATCTCTTGACAGTAGAGGACAATGCTTGAACGAAGAATGTCCACTTCGTTTTCTTTCGACGTATGCTGATAATAACCTTGTCTGCTTATGCCAAGAAAATCACAGAGAGTCCATATTGAGGGTCTTTTACCCTCGGATATCTCCTTCTGTGACAAGGTGTCGATTACTTGGCATCTGAGTTTTTTCTCACCCTGATATGATAGGTGGATTCTGCCATATCGATGAGTGTGTCGTATGTTAGGGAACGGAGTTTTTCTTTCTCCAGATCCTTCTCCAATTGACACTTCTCCTTGCGTAGCTTTACAAGCTCGGCTTGCAACTCTTCTTCTGTTGACGGGATATTTGCTTTCCTCATGAGATTCTCTATTTCTACTTTGTCTGGAATACCATATTTGGCAAGCCATAGGTTAAGGCAAGTATGACTTACACCGATGCTTTGAGCAAATTCATTTTTACTCGAATTTCCATTTACATACTGCTTTAGTAACGTGAGAATCTCTTCTTCTGTATGCTTTCTCATTCTTTCTTGTTGAATAAACTGTCAACTTATTTAGTACACTACAGATGTATATTCGGATCCATTTCTGATGCAATAACTGTTTTTTTACATTATAATGTTGGTTTTAAAAAATTGTTCCTGAAAAGACACCGAACATTGAATTAAATTCATATCAAAGCAGAATCCGGGAGGAGCTACAACTAATTTATTTTCAACATCATTCAGCCGTTCAATAATGGCTATGCATTTCCCATAGAAATGATCAACCGGATAATCTATCCCAATAATATAAGCATCCGTTTCTTCTCCATCAGGGGCTAAAGTATCTGGTATATATCCGTAATTAATCGGATATCGATACTTATATTCAGGATGATAACTGCCTAATGGTCTATCCACAACCACATGTAGCATCTGATTTAAATAAGAAAGCTCCAGCATATATCTGTCGGTGAGATTAATTTGTTTGTAAAATACATAACTTATACACAATATTCGGTAAATATCTTAAGAGAGCCAAACAAATAGCCGGTCATTTTTTCAACGAGAAATAAATGTTTTCCATCAGGGCATTATTCTCCGATAAGTTTGCATTAACTTATTCAGTCCATACCATGCAGTTTATGCTCAATTGATCTTCATGACCTTTTCTTCGAACTTGTTTTTGTCGCCTATCGCTTTGTTACGTATTTTGCTTCGGTAATTGTAGATGGTAGTTACCGAATATTGAAGGAATTCGGCAATTCGTGTACTATCCGTGATTCCTAATCTGATCAGCGCAAAGATCCGTAGCTCTGTATTTAACAATTCACCGTTTTTCAATGAGATATGATCGTTCTCATTGAGTAAGTTATTGAATTCTTCAACGAAATGCGGAAACAGAACCAAAAAAGTATGATCGAATTCGTTGTAGAAATCCGTCCTTTCTTCGTCGATAAAACTGTCGGACTTGATGGTTTTATATAATTCTTCCACCTTGGATGCCGAAGCAAGTTTAGCCAGTTTACGGCGGTAATTGTCTATCTTGTCGATATATGCCGAGCAACGATTGATATATTGGGCAATGTATTCTTCTTTTATTTTATTTGTATCTGTAAGCGTATTGTTTATTTCCTGCAACTGTTTGTTTACTTCGGCAAGAGCCTGACGGGCTGCTGTCAGTTTCCTTAATTGTTGGTAAACATAAATGACAGCACCGATAAGACTTAATGCTAGAAGGCTTATTCCCACCAGTAAAACTTGTATCGTTCTTTCTATACGTAAACTTTTAATCTGGTACGCTTTATCTATCACTGGAAATATTTCGGCTACCTCTATCGTTCTTGAACGGGCATTACATGATAAGGCATCTTTAAGAGAGAACTTCATATATTCGTAAGCCCTGTTTATGTCCCCTTTTTTATAAAGAAGTAGAGCCAGTCTACTTAGAGAGATATATTCTTTTATTGAGGAACGCAGATCTGAGATGGCTGATAATATAAGGTAGTGTTCCTGACTCTCCGTGTCTCCTTTACCACGATATGATTCTGAAAGTGTATAAGCAAGAAACCTTATTTCTCCGACATCTGTGCTTGAGTCGGTCATTCCTTTCAATAATTTGATAGCTTTATCGTATTGGCCGTGGTAATTAAGCTTGTCGGTCAGGATAATTTTATAAATATTTTCTGTAGGAGGTATTACAGACAGCAAGGAATCCCGATAGTTATCCGTATATAGTAAATATTTGGATTTTTCTTCTTCAGTGAGAGCATAGTCGGCCATACGTCCGTATAAAGTGCGGCAATGATGAAAATATTGTCGTACCAGTTGTTGGGGAATTTTTTTTCTCGGTATGCTTAAAAGGGTATCTAATGCTTCTTTATACATGCCTGTTATGGTCATAAACCCGACATAGTTGAGCTGCGTATCGTATAAATAGTAGTTATCCGGGAGTTGCGGGAGCAATTCTTTTTTTTCACGGATATATTTGAATGCCAAATCGGTTTGATAGGAGAGGTACGCTTCGTATAATTGCGAGCATACCTCGAACCGCTTTTGTGCTGATACTGTTTCTGAAAACTTATTTTTCAGTTGCCTTATCTGGTTTTCTTTTTCATCACGATATTGAGCACGCTTTTTTATCGTTGTATCCAATTGTTTAAGCAGAGCGGTATTGGATATGGGGGCTGCAGAAAGTACGTTTACCCAGAAACAAGCAAATAGGATGTATATCAATCTTATCATGGATATTATGTCTAGAATCACTTTTGTAAAGATAATGATTTTTGGAAAGGGGAAAATATATTTATGTAATATTTATATTATGCATACATCATTGTTTTTTTATCTTATTGATATATATACTTTTATGATTGTGATCGGTTTCTTATTGTTTATATTCCATTTCTTTTAGAATCTGTAATATGTCCTAATCTATAACTTTGTCTACAACCTTTATATACGTATTAACTTATATGCAGTCATTTTGTTATGCATATGATCAATGATTGATTAGTTAATAATGTAAATGTTGAAAATGAATGGAGGTTTTGAATGAGTGGATATTGATCTTCAAAATAGGGAAATATGGAGAAGAAAGTGATGCCTATAAGACGCTAGGTCATTCAATTATTGATTGGCTGAACATAGTTATTATACAGCATTGTCTATAAATCACAACATTATATATAGCGGTATGGAGTTAGTCCATACAATTTGTATCCGGTTGTATATGCCGGAATGATGTTCCGGGAACATCTTATCTTAAGCGCTATATGGCATCACTTTATTTTTCTCTAGTGTATTTACAATATTTCTTCTGACTTAATTAAAAGTCAATATCCTCCCTGAACATAGACGTATAAGCAAGTGTTCACAGAAGAATATTTGGCTCCTAATATCATCTTTAATCGCTATACATATATTATTTTGTTGGTATTACCAACGTGGTAAGCGATTTTGCAGGGATATTGAGTGAGGCGGAATAATTATTTATCCTTAATTTGGGATTTGCTGCTTTTTCACTCTTGTTTAAAACTTCTACAATCACTTCGCCATTTGGATTAATGCATGATGATACTTTTAAATTATCTGTATAGCAACTGCTCCCAATGCGTTTGGCTCCTCTTTCAATGAATTTACTGAAATGTCCGAATGCATAATAAAGAGGTTCCAGCGAAAATGTATTTTTTGCTGTATCAACAACGATCTGAGCTTTACAACCTCCTGTACGATTATGGTATGGTCCGCCATTCAGATCGACAACCAGATTCCAGTCGACAATAGCTGATACATAATTGTTTAAATCGCCAATGATTTCGTTGCTGTATGATTCTACATCATCCCAATTGCTTGCTGCAAAGTTTGGACCTTTATTTTCAATACCTGTGCAGAATTCAGTCAGGATTATGGGTTTGTATGGGAATTTCTCGTGTGTCATACGTAAAGCATCGAAATGATCGCCGGAATACCAATGACATGCAATACCCCAAATAGCATTTGTAGCCCCAGGTACAGCTAATGATTCGCTGGCGCGATCTAAAACACGCTCTTTGTTATGATCCCATATCATGATTTTGATATTGTCGAAACCCGCTTTTTTAAGTTGCGGCTTCAGGTATTTGGTTGCAAAATTGCCTTCGTCAGTTCCACTGTATTGGCAGCTTTCCCATGTCTGGATGGCTCTCGGCTCATTTTGTACGGTTACTCCAAAAAAGTTAATCCCTTCACTTTTATATGCTTCCAGATATTTGACAAAATATCTGGCCCATGTGTCATAATATTTGGGTAATAGCTTACCGCCATTGATCAGCTTGTTATTGCTTTTCATCCAAGCGGGAGGAGACCATGGTGAGGCGAACAGATAAAGGTTGGGAGCATATTTTTGTGCCGCCTTTAGCATGGGAATAATATATTTGTTATCACGTTCTATTGAGAATGTTTTCAGCTCAATATCATTATCTTTTACGTAATTGTATTCGCTTACGGAAAAATCGGCAGAATTGATATGTGTACGACAAAAGTTCAGGCCTATGCCTTTGTCTTTATCAAAATAGGATTCGATAAGTTTGTTTCTTTGCGGTCCGCTTAATTGCATATAATTATATGCAGAAGTCTCAGTAAAAGCACCACCAAACCCAAGAATCAACTGATATTGAATTTTGGGATAGATGTTTATCACTTCCATTTCGGTTGACTCGTCAGAGACCATTTTAATAGGGCTCAATTTCTCCATCATGGTGCTTTTCCCTTTCACGCTTTGGAAAATTTGGACTTCGTTTGGAGTCTGTGCGGAGAGTGAAAGAGACAAACCTAGAAAGAGGCTCGCTGCAGCTATTCTTGTTAAACGCTTATACCCTTTATTTTTCATGTGAATTAAGTTTATAATTGATTTATATGATTTTGTGACAGCCAAAGATATAAATTATTTATAAATAATGATTTTTTAGGAGGATAAAAAAAGTCGCTCCCCATATGAAGAGCGACTAAAGTAATCATTATATATGGTGAGTTATAGCTAAAACTATTAGAAAAGATACAATGAACTAATGGATTCACCGCTGCATACACGACGAATCGCTTCGGCAAACATGGGAGCAACAGACAAGATTTTAATCTTGCTGCATTTCTTTGAATAAGGGATGGAATCAGTGAATATCATTTCTTTTAAATCAGATTGATCAACACGAAGGGAAGCCGGATCAGACATGACCGCATGGCTTGCAATAGCGCGAACGGATTTTGCTCCGTTTTCCATCATCAATGCAGCTGCTCTGGTAATGGTTCCTGCTGTATCAACCATATCATCAACCAACACAACATCGAATCCTTTTACATCGCCAATTATACGCATCTCTGCTACTTCGTTTGCACGCAGACGTGATTTGTGGCAGATAACCATGGGTAATCCCAGAAATTTGGAATAACTGCTGGCACGTTTTGTTCCACCAACATCAGGCGTTGCAATACACAAATTGTCCATAGGCAGGGAGTCTTTGATATAATCAAGAAAGACAGATGAGCCATACAAGTGATCAACAGGAACGTTAAAGAATCCCTGAATCTGATCTGCGTGCAGATCCATTGTGATCAATCGGTTGATACCAGCTGTACTTAACATGTCTGCAATCAGTTTGGCAGCAATGGATACACGGGGTTTATCTTTTCGGTCTTGACGAGCCCAGCCAAAATACGGGATTACTGCAATAATAGAATGAGCAGAAGCACGTTTGGCGGCATCAATCATCAACAACAGTTCCATCAGATTGTCGGAATTTGGAACAGTTGACTGAACAAGAAATACGTCTCTTCCGCGGATAGATTCTTCGTATGATACGGAAAATTCTCCGTCAGCGAAGTGTTGAATGTTCATTTGTCCGAGAGAACAACCTAAGTTATTACAGATCTTATCTGCAAGATACCGTGAGTTAGTTCCTGAAAACACCAAGAAAGGATTTTGTGCACTCATTATTTCGAAATATTATGTCTTTTTGAATGTTAATTGTGGTGCAAAGGTATAAAACAATTGAGAAACGACAACTGACTGCCGGCAATTTTTTATGATGGCCTCAATTTGACGAATCTCACTATACAGAATAAGCGAACTTCAGCACTTTGTAATCATATCCGGGGATAGTAATTCTGAATGGGCATGCAGCAGTTAATGTGCTTATGCAATTTTCTTTTGTACATAAGTCTGTGAGTGTCGCCGCTTTGTTATCTTCAAATCCTAATGAACGAAAGGCTTCTTCCGGGATATTGACATCTATTGTCTGAACTTCTTTATCAAAGTTCACAGTGACTAATATAATCTCGTTTTTGTATTTACGTAAAAATACATATTGTTTGTCTGGATTGAAATTCGGTCTATTTAAATTGGCGTACATTAAATCATAAAACGCTCCTTCAGTGATAGCCGCTTCGGTCTTCGCAATGTGTAGCAACTGACAATATTTCTTTCTTAGTTCCTTTTGTTGCGGATTTAAAGCATCTTCATTAAATTCTCCGTTATTGTTCCACGCTCGAATACAAGCCAGGCTCCAATAATCAAAAATCGTTGTACGTCCATCGACCCCGCTGTATCCTTCATTATCCATTCCGCATTCGCCTAATTCCTGTCCGAAGTAAATCATTACGGGATTCGTATTCATCATGGCCGCAACAGCCATTGCCGGAATGCCTTTGTTTGCATCGTTTGCAAAGAAACTCGAAGCTATGCGCTGTTCGTCATGGTTCTCAAGAAAATTGAGCATATGCGACTGAATACCTTCATTAGCTTCCCAACAAGTGGTAATCAGTTTTGCGGATGCTGTTCCGCACATCACTCCCCGTAGTGTGTCATATAATCCTACTTTATCATAGATATAATCAAAATGTCCGAATTCTATGAAATGCCGATATTCGGCCGGATTGTATACCTCAGCAATGAAGCATACATTATTATTATATTGTTTGATAAAGGGGATGATCCAGTTCCAAAATTCTACCGGCACCATCTCTGCCATATCACATCTGAAGCCATCAACTCCTTTACTTGCCCAAAACAGCAGTATATCACGCATCTTGTTCCACGTATTGGGAACAGGAGAAAAGTGTTTTGTCCGATCATTGATGTAATCGATTCCGTAATTGAGTTTTACTGTTTCATACCAGTCATTCTTATTTGGAAAGGCATCAAAACGATCATTGCCTGTTGCCTTTGCCGGAAATTCACTATATTCAAAGTCTGACTCTTGCGCGTCAAAAGATAATGTCAGAGGTTGTCCAGGAATATAATAGAAATTATTGTTGATATCAAACGCCTTGGAAGTATTGTCGTGTTCTCCTAAATCTTCCACATACACCGGCCGGCTGTCTGAATGATACTGACGGGCTACATGATTAGGAACAAAATCGATAATTACTTTCATTCCGGCATTATGCGTACGTTTGACCAGTGCTTCAAATTCTTTCATACGGTGTGGAACTTGCTCGGCCAGATCCGGATCAACATCGTAATAGTCTTTAATGGCATAGGGTGAACCGGCCTTTCCTTTGACAACAGCTGCATGATCGTTGGGTATATGATAGCAAGAGTAATCGGTTGTTGTTGCATGCTCAATAATGCCAGTGAACCAGATATGAGTTACACCAAGTTCTTTTATGGCACTTAATGCCTTATTAGTAAATGAGGCAAATTTGCCTGTACCATTTTCATTCGCACTTCCATTTTGGATTAGCTTATCGTTCGTGTTTCCGAATAAACGGGGTAGAACCTGATAAATGATTATTTTGTTATTTATTTGCTCCATAAGCTTATTTTATAAGGCCTTCAAACAATTTTAAGGGAGTAACTTCTGATTACCGCCCGAACGAATTGTTTCTATTATGGCTTCCTTGTTATTGTTTTGAACCACCAGCTCGAATGCTCGGATAGCCGCTTCATAACCAATATTTACGATCTGTCCGACGTTTTGCAGGTCGAACATACTAAATGAACCGAATTTCTTTGTTTCAATCAATACATCGCACATTTCACGATCTTTCAACGTGTTCGCGTGAAATAAATAGTGATACGAACGTTCTGCAATATAGAATATCGTTTGTTTGTATTTTTGTGGCATTTGGGGACTCACATTTACCCCAATTACTGTCTTGCAGTCTTTTCGTATGACTGAAACAGGAAAATTTCGAAAAAGCCCGCCATCAACATAATGAACACCTCCTATCATAACCGGACTGAATATTATTGGAACGCTGCATGATGCAGTAATAGCCTCCACCAGTGGGCCGCTCTTGAACTCATGGCTTTCTCCATGATCTAAATCTGTAGCAATCACAACAAGAGGAATTCTGAGCTCTTCGAATGTTTTTGCACGGAGGTGACGACGGAGAAAGTATCTAAAACGATTGCTGTCAAATAGTCCTGCTTTGGGTAATTGAATTTGTGCGAATTCAGAAAATTCGCGTCCCGTGAATAGTTCTTTGATTTCATCGGCTGTATAACCATCTGCAAAAAGAGCGCCCATCAATGCTCCGGCACTAGTCCCGGCAATGATGTCGGGCTTTAGGTTGCATTCTTCCAGGAGTTTGAATGCCCCAATGTGTGCAAACCCTTTTGCTCCACCGCCGCTGAGCGCTAATCCCAATTTGTAATGCTTATAGTCGGTTTCTTCTGTCATCTTGTTTCCATTTATGCATATCAAAACTATACCTTATTTTTATTTTATAAGAACAGTGTAACCGGATGAAAGGTTTTGCATTCAGTCTGTTTTTTATAGCCTTTGGTCATTTAAGAAAAGGGTTATAGTAGAGAGGGGAAAAAAGTTTGTTTGTCTGATTGTCTGATTCTTTCCGGAAATGGCTATATTTGTAACCGTAATATAATATGTTTTGCTTTTGTTCGAAGGTGTTATAAGATGAACAGATTATTGCTTTTCATTTCGGTCGTACTATTTGTGAGTTTGCGCGCGTCTGCCAATATCCTCGATATTTTTGTGAAGAATTATTCAGTAGAAGATTATCGGGCAAGTTGTCAGAACCGTGGATTATCGCTTACTTCGGACGGCATACTATGTGTGGCTAATACGGCCGGATTATTGGTCTTCGATGGAAACACATGGAAACTGTATAGTTTGCCTGACAAACTTCCTGCTATTGGTGTTGCTTATGATAGAGGTATCGTTTATACACAAAGTGAACGAGGTATTGCGGCGTGGATAAAGGACAAGGCAGGAATACTACATTGCCGCCCATTAAAAAAATTACCTGCCGCCGTACACTTTACAGAGCCTCCCGTTTCCCTCCCTTTTATACTTCCGGAAGAAGTGCAGAACGCCAGGCCTACTTCTTTTGCGGCCAATAGATTTTATTATTTTGTGGGAACCTATACGGATGGGCTGTTTATACTGGATCAGAAGGGACAAATTGTTGAGCATCTTTCAACAAAAAATCAGCTTATTGATAATATTGTACATGCTGTGAATGTTCAGAATGAGTCGCAAGTTTGGCTCGCTTTGGATAATGGCCTCTCGAGAATCACATTTCAGTCAACAATAGTGATGCTGGGTGGACGAAGTTCCATAGGAAAATTAATGAATGGCGGAACCGATGGAAATAAGGTGTATATACAAACTAATCACGGCTATTTTAAACGAGATATAAAAAATAGCAGATTGTTATCTGTTTCGGAGAAAGAAGCTATCCCATATATGAAACCTTTGCGGAATGAAAACCACTTGCCATTAAGCAGAATATTTACGAATGCGAATCAGCTGGGCTTGTTTTCGGCGGCCGAGCATGTTTATCCTGCAGGAGATAATTTATATTGGTTGACATTGGAAAATGAAATAGGATTGTTTCAACTGTCAGGAGGAAAGGGAACATTGAAATGCCGGCTGCTGCTTGACGATTATAATATGAATCTGGTGACAAACGGACCGCAAATCATCCAGCTAAATGATACGTTGACACTTGTTTCAGTGATGCAGGGCGCTGCCATGCTAAACATTAGATCGTTACTGAATTCGAATTCGTCAGGTCGCATACCATTGAAAGTGTATGGCTTGGAGTTTGTTGATGCTTCGGGCACTCATGAAATTTCACTTGATACCAAAGAAATATCTTTACCGCATGATTTTCAGGAGTTCAGAGTCTTTGTCGGAACTTCTGTTTTTACTATAAATCATTTGATCAGCTATAAAATTGAAGGAGTTTCCTCCGGTTGGTCGGCCTGGCAGCAGAGCGGAAAGATTTCATTTTTGCAATTGCCTGAAGGCGACTATGAACTGAAAGTTCGGAAATATGTATCTAGAGGTCCGTTTTTGGAGTTGACGCTTCCGATATCTGTCCGTCCTCCCTGGTATAATACAATCTGGGCGTGGATCTGTTATATAGGGCTGATATGGCTTGTCTCGCATTGTATATTAAAGTATAATCTTCATAACCTGCATAAAGAAGAACAACAGAAAAAAAAGATCGAAGAGCAGAATGAGCAGCAACAAATGCAGGTAATGAAAAGCCGGATGCTTGAGCAGGAATTACAAAACAAAAATAGTGAACTGACACTACAGACTACGGCGCTGCTAAAACGAAATGAATCGATACAAGCATTGATTAATGAATTGGATAAACAAAAGGAAGCTCTGGGTGAGCGTTATCCGAATAAGCTTTACGTTCGTTTGAAGTCAATGATGGAAGAAACACTGGATGCTAAGGCCGATTGGAAACTTTTTGAGAGCTATTTTAATGCGGCTCATCAAAATTTCGTGGAAAGACTTCGTAGTCAGTATACTGATATTACTCCGGGCGATCTTCGTATATGCTGTTTGCTTAAAATGAATTTGTCTACAAAAGAGATCGCATCGCTCTTGAATATATCTATTAGAGCTGTTGAACTTAGACGATATCGTCTAAGAAAGCGCTTAATGCTTGAAGGGGATACTAATTTGACGGATTTCTTGATACGTTTTTAAAAAATATTTCATGAGAAATGTATATATATAATATTATTGATTTATAATATATTAAACATTTATATTATTATAATGAGAAACTAATGATGTATTTATTTTTCTTTAAAACAGGACTTGCGCAAATGGTGTAGTACTTCCTTTTTATTTATCCTTTCATAATTGCCGTTCCTTTGTGCCGAAACAAAAAATCGGAAATGGAGCATAAACTCGAAAAACAATTACGTGATTTGGAAAAGAAAGGTGTTGATCGTCGTTCTTTTGTGAAAATATTGTCGGCTGCCGGATTATTATCAATAGCAGGAACGCAGAAAGCAAAAGCTTTTTCGAGTAAGGCTACAGGTAAAATCGTGATTATTGGCGGTGGGGCGGCTGGTATAAGTATGGCTGCGCGATTGAAACACTGGCTGAAAGAACCCGATATTCAATTGATAGATCCTAGTGACCGGCAATATTACCAGCCGGGTTTTACATTGATAGCTTCAGGAGTATACCAACCGGATGAGGTATGGAAAAAACAGAAAGATTGCATGCCAAGCGGGATTACCTGGATAAAAGACTCGGTACTGGCTGTAGATCCTGTATGGAACCAGGTAATTACTAAAGCTCACGGAAAAATATCATATGATTTCTTGGTACTGACCCCCGGACTCCAAATAAACTGGACCGAGGTGGAAGGCATTACTCAACCAACATTAGGTCAGGGAAATGCTCATTGCATATATGATTATGAAGGTGCGCAGAAAACATGGAAGGCCTTACAGGATTTTTCTAAAACCGGAGGAAAAGGCGTGTTTACTGACACCTATACCAAACATAAATGTGGCGGTGCGCCTAAAAAAATATGTCTTTTGACGGAACATTATAACCGAAAACAGGGGACGCGTGATAAAGTAACACTCGACTATTATACGGCAGAAAAGGAATTGTATGACGTGCCTTATTTTACCAAACGTCTTTTGGAGATATATAAGGAAAGGCATATTCCCATTCATACAAATGTGCGTGTAAAAGGCGTCGATACAGCGGCTAAGCAAGTTCATTTTGAACAAATATCAACCGTTGGAGATCAGAAGATATATACACCGTTTGTGGAAGATTACGATTTCCTGCATTTTACGCCGCCTATGTCGGCTCCTGACTTTGTCCGTCAGTCTGGATTAGGCTGGACCGAAGGGAAGCTGGCTGCAGGTTCGTGGGTGATGGTTGATAAAGAGACGTTGATTCATAAGAAATTTCAGAATATTGTTTCTTTGGGTGATGTTGCCGGAGTTCCTACAAGTAAAACATCGGCTGCTGTTCGTAAACAAGTACCTGTAGCTGCAAAAAACTTGATTTCAATTATGGAGGGAAAAGAACCTGTTGAAAAATATGACGGTTATGCGGCTTGTCCTATTGTCACGGATTATGGCCACGTCCTTCTTTGTGAGTTCAATTACGACAAAGAGCCTGAAGTATCTTTTCCATTTTCATTGCTGGATACTTCCAAAGAGCAATGGGCTGCATGGCTGTTGAAAGTATATATTTTAAAACCTTTATATTTTCATGGAATGCTTAATGGATATGCATAATATTTAAACCACAATAACTCCTATAATATAAATGCCAAATTAAATAAGGCCTCCCACTCAACCCTGAGTTTGGAGGCCTTTAGTATTTTTTTTCGAATTTGAAAAACGACAATTCTATTTTTTTCTTGTAGCTTTATCTACTAAATAAACGATCGACTTATAGGATATTCCGCCGGACATGCTCAGTCCGATTTCACAGGTACGACTATTGCTGTATCCTTCCGTTGCTCCGTCAAGGCTATTGCGAAGCGTTCGCAAAGCAGACCTGTTAAGCTCGGGATAAAAGAATCCGCGATCGCCAGCCCATCCGCAACAAGTTACTTCGCTGGGCGTTACAACTTTTGTGGCGCACATATTTGCAAGAGCCTGCAGTTTGGGTGTGATATTCATTTTAGTTGTACTGCAAGTGCTGTGAATAGCGATCGTTTCAGGCAATTGTTTGAATGTTAGTTTATCAAGCATAAAATCGTAGATAAATTCGACCGGTTCATAGAGATGTAATTTTGGGTCCAGTGTTTCCCGCATATGAAGAAGGCAAGGGCTCATGTCGCATAAAATCGGTAATTTGCCGTTATCACTTGCTGCCAGTAAGGCTGTATTTAGTTCATCTTCTTTCATTTTTGCCTGACTTCTGAAGCCTTTGCTGCTGAAAGCCATCCCGCAGCATAAATGGTGAATATTCCGGGGGTAGCGAATGGAGAACCCGGCTTTGTGTAAAAGAGCGATAGTCTTCTCTGTTACACTTGCTTTCTCTTCGTAGTCGGCAGACGCTCCCATAGTACGTGTTATACACGATGGAAAATACACCATTTCCGGTTGTCCTGCCTGCGGCGTTTCTGAAAGATATTTCAATTTGCGTGCGCCGGAAGGTGTAAATCGGGTCCAGAGAGGAAAACGGTGTCCTGATATCTTGAATAATCCACGTGTGATATGCTCCATTGTTCCATACCCTACGACATGTGCTACGCCATGAGCCAAACGGAGTGAAGGACGAAGAACGTTTAGTACACGGCTCATATTCCGGGCGATATAACTGGCTATCTTATTTGCAAACGGGCTGTTTTCTTTCCAGCGGAGTTCCTTGATTAATAATCCGGTATTGATGCCAACAGGGCAGGCTGTACCGCAAAGTCCGTCGGTTGCACATGTTTCATTGCCATTATATTGAAAAGCTTTTTTTAGCTCCTGATAAAGCATTGTATTTTTTTCGCTTTGTTCGGTCATGGAAGAGAGCGCCCGATAGGCTACTATTCGTTGACGCGGCGTGATGGTCAGATTACGTGCCGGACAGAATCTCTCGCAAAAACCACATTCAATGCAGCGATCAATCATATCGTTGGCCAGCGGCATCTTTTTTAGGTTTTTGATGAACACTTGCGGGTCTTCATTGATAATAACCCCCGGATTCAGCAGATTCTGCGGATCGATGAGCTTTTTGATGTCTTTCATTAATTGGTAGATATCTTCGCCCCATTCCTTTCTTACAAATGGCGCCATATTGCGCCCTGTGCCGTGCTCGGCCTTAAGACTGCCGTCATGACGAAGAACCGCATCAGTCAGTTCATACATGAATGCGGCATAACCGTCTACTCCTTCCTGCTTGTTAATATCCGGGAAAATAGTAAAGTGCACATTCCCGTCTAATAGATGTCCCCACATCACAGCGTCCGGATAGTGATGCTTTGCAAGAACTTCGCGCACATCCGTTAGTGCGTCTCCTAATATCTCTCCGCGAAAAGCAATATCTTCAATGATGGAAACAGTTCCTTTCGGTCGTCCTGCAGCAGCTGATGTGAAAAGTCCGCTGCGAACATTCCAATAGGTTGTATATAGTGTAGGATCGGTTGTGAAAGAGATCGGATACAGCGTTTTGACTGATGCCAGTTTTTGTTCGATCTCGGCAAATTGCTGTTTTAATGTTGCCTCGTCGTCGGCCGAAGTATCAATAAGCAATGCGACGGCATTATCAGGTAAGGACTTGAGTATTTCCGGCATGCCTTCGTCATTTTCAACAGCTCGCAACGCATTTCGGTCCATCAGTTCGGCCGCCGACACGCAGCATTCGCGTAAAGGGAGTATAGATTTACAGGCTTCACGAATAGATGCGAAGTAGAGCAGGGCAGAAGCTTTCAGCTTTAAGTCGGGTACGGTGTTGAAGGTTACTTCAGAGATAAATCCCAAAGTTCCCTCGCTGCCGATCATCAGATGCATCAATATATCTATCGGGTCGTCGTAGTCTACCAGCGCATTTACACCATATCCGCAAGTATTTTTCAGTTCATATTTATGCCGGATGCGTGTCTCTATAGCCGGATTATTATGTACGCGTTTTTTGAGATCGAGCAGACCGTTAATCAGTCCGACATGGCTTTGAGTAAATTCGCGCCTGCTTTCCGCGGAAGAAGTATCAAGGAGCGATCCGTCCGCTAGAATCAGTCGCATATCTTTTATCGTATGGTACGAATTGTATGTGATGCCATAACTGGAACCGCTGGCGTTGTTCGATACAATACCTCCGATACGGGCGGATTTGATAGAGGCAGGACTCGGACCTATTTTACGTCCGTATTTCTTCAGGAACATATTTGCCCGTTCTCCCGTGATTCCACAAGAGAAGGTGGCCTCGGTTCCATCATGACTGATTTTATTATAACCATAATCAGGTCCGACTTCTACTAAAATGGAATCTGTGATGGTTTGTCCCGATAATGACGTCCCCCCGCATTTGAATGTAACAGGTTTGCACGCAGTCCTGCATTCGGCAAGTACTTGTTGGACATCAGCTTCGCTGTTGACCACTTCTACTTTCTCAGGAATAAGTCTGTAAAGTCCGGCGTCGGTACCTTTAGCTAAAGTTATCAACGCGTTTGTGTATGTTATTCGTCCCATAAAGCATTTTTTGCGTTACAAACATACGAAGAACTTTTTAGTATAAGTTTTATTTGTGTATTATTTCTTGATTATTGCAGTTTCTTGTAGTACCGGGGAGTATAATCGGGCATAAGTTCCGGATGAAAAATCCAGATAAAGTCTGCCAGAAGATAGTCCGGATGTAAAGGAAATTCTTCGTAATAAGGCACAATTCCCGTGTTGCATCCGAAAATGTGATGATTTGTAAAGGCATCAAAATTGGCATACGGTGCATATTCAGTCTTAAGATCCTTATACGTCATATCCTGGTTCAGATTATATTTGATTAGCCATAGATCAGCATGTATGGCTTTATCATAAACCGTTTCAAAAGTCAACGGCACTGCGTCAGCCCCTTGCAGATAGCTGAAAATGTAGTTGGCGCCTGCATCTTTGTATAGATTTGCAGTGTAACTGTCGCCTGCAGGAACATACCATGACTGACCGAACTTCTTTTCAGCAAAGACAGTCGGGCGGGTAGTTGCAGAGGCTACCACTTTTTTTAAATCCATATAGTGTTTTTCTGCTGCCCGAAATATTGAATCCGCCATTTTTTCTTTTTCGAACAATACCCCGTAAAAACGAATCCATTCCGTGCGACCGAGTGGTAGCGGCTCCATGTAATCGGCGCTTTCAATAATGGGAATGCCCAGATTCTCTACCGGTCCGTAGCTGCTGTTATGAAACGGAGAAGCGATCACAACTTCTACCTTCCTGTCGATCATCATTTCTATATTCGGCGATGTCGATTCACCCATATCGACGATTTGTCCGTTTTGCAAAGCTTTTTGGATTGTCGGCGTACTTATATAGCGCGATTCGCAAACACCTATTATTTTATTTGTTTCCTGCAGCTGGTCAATAATAGAGGCATGTACAGAAGTATATACCACCAAATTACGGATAGGCGTCCGTACAATCGTTCCTTTAGGTAAATTTTCGGGAACAGGTTTGTTGCGCGAGATCAGCAAATATCGTTGCAATAGTTTTGTACTGTCCCACGGATCACGAATATCGACAGCTATGTAATTTTTATAGTGATGGATAGCAAATCCTTTTGCATAGCGTATGGTGTCAGACAATAATTCTACATCTTTCGGATAGTTGCCCTGCTTCGTATTGCAACTTAATACGAAGCAGAGCATAAAGAGAAACGGGACAATTTTTTTCATGTTTGCCGGACTTATCAATTGATATTAACAAATGCTGCACTTATCGGATTCAGGCCGACAGAGAACTGATACACTTTTTTGCCTGACTGGTCGAAAACATAAACGTCGCCATTGTTTTTATAATCAGATGTAGTAATATATATGTATTTACCTGAACTGTCGGCGCCTATTTTGTATGGTTTTGTAATAGTCGTGCCATCGGTTACGAAGTTATTGCTCAATACTTTCTCATTGATTGCATCATAAGAAATGAATGAGATCACCTGGTTCCAGTTCGCATCATATTGCGAATACATCATATACAAAGTATTTCCTGTAGATACTAGTTCTGTCGCATTTGTTTCCGTAATGGTGGTGACGGCATCGCTTTTCGAGTCTATCCGCTGGAATGTATTCGGAATATTCTTGTAATCCCCCATAGAAACCAGATAGACGTCTTCCTGATTATCCTTGACTAAGTTTACCGGATTCGTCACCACATTGATTTTCTTTATCTCCTTAAATGTTGACAGATCGACGACAGAAACCGTTTTGTCGTAGCCAATCTCCTTATTATAATCCAGGCCGCCAGAGTTTGCCACGTAAAGTTTGTTATTTGCAACGACCAAACCCTCAGGATTACGTCCAACAGTTGTTGTCGCTTCGATAGCGAGCGATGTTGTATCTATTCGCGCTACATTGCCGTCAAATAGCGACACATATACTTTTCCGTTATAAGCCGTAAAGTGGCGCGGCAGCAATGGATCACTACTTGTTGATTTGATTTGTTTGATGGATTTTCCACTTAGGTCGATGACATCAATAACGTTTGAACGATAAACGGCAACATACATTTTCGAACCGTAAAGAATCATATCATTAGGCGTGTCACCCAAACCGCGTCCGTTTATTATTGAGAAAGTGTCGGTAACAGCCGTATTTTTATCAATATTGCAGAACGAAATCGACCCATTGTTTCCTTCATATTTTCCACTGTTTAAGACAAATATACCGGGTACCGGTTTTGATGCCGGGGTTATCGGTTCGTCTTCATCATTGTTGCTGCAACCGGCAACCGATAACGATACCAAAATACCTATCGCCAGTTTGAAAAGTAAATTCTTTTTTTCCATTGTACTATTATTTATTTATTGTTAATATATTAAACTTACACTAAGTCTCCATGAGCGGCCGGGCATCGGATAATATTGTATAATATCATAATTCTTGTTCAACAGATTCAATAGCTCGCCTTGAATGCGTAGTTTGCATTTATTCAGAACAAATGATCTGTTTGCAGAGAAATTGTGTTCCATGTACGAGTCGATCTGATTGCTTTTGATGTTCTGAGGTAATGCGTATCTTTTGCCTGAAGCGACTACAGAGTAGGAGACGTTTACCCATGAATTTTCACAAGTGATGGATGCCGAACCCGAATGTCTTGGCGTATAGGGAATTTGATCATTATAATTTTTTTCCGTGGGATCGGTAATATCGACGGCATGCTGATAACTGTAAGCCGTAGTCATAATGACCGACATTTTATTTTCTAGAGGTATTTCCGCGTTCAAATTTATATCCATTCCTTTGATGTCTACCCGTCCCATGTTCATCATTTTCCAAATATACATGGATGGGATAGCTACTATTTTATCCCTTACCTTATTATAATATGCGTCGGCCGAGAGACTAAAAGATGTGAATAACTTCGCGGGCTTATTTTCCCATGTAAATCCCAAATTATACTGCGTTGCTTTCTCCGGTTTCAACAGCGTATTGCCCATGCGCAGGTAATACAGGTCGGCGAAAGTCGGCACACGGAATATATCTTTGTATGATGCTCTTATGCGGAAAGGCACTCTATCGAACGGTTTCCATGAAAGGCTTAAGGCAGGCGATAATCGTTTGCGGTCGGCCGGCCGGTCACCGTTTTTAACTTTGTCGGTAATATATGTGCCTAGTATGCTGGCTGTAGCCGTTAGTGACGAACTTTTGTATTGCAAGGATACAGCTGTCAGTGAAGACCAGCGCCTTGGTGTCGGAGCATTCATGAAATTATTTGTCAATGTATTGTACGACAAATCGGTGTTTATGCTGAATGAAGTATAAAGCCATGGCCTGTACAGCAGACCGGTCGAACCGTAATATTCGTTTTGCGTGTTCAGATCTATTTGTTCGCCGCCGGAATATTGTTTGCCTAATTCCCGATATTTACTGAATGAATAATCATATTTGGCATTTGCTCTAAAACTCAAATCATTAGTGAGTGGACTCTCATAGTTCAGTTGTGTAAAAAAATTGTTGTCCCACAATCGCTCTGTTGCATTGGTATTATAAAAGATTACAGCTCCCGGCAGTCCTCTCTCTGAATCATAATAATATATTTTCGTACGCAAAGTCCCGCCGTTTTTGAAGCTGCCGAACAAGTTGCCTTCCAGTCGCAGGGCGTTAACATCGCTGTTGTAGCGCGTTCCGACTGTTTTTTCTTTGCCGTTGATGAATGTGAATTCATATTCGCCGTTCGCTTTTGTCCAATCCGAATAGACAGAAGCAGACCATCGTTTTCCCAGTTGCTGTTCGTAGCGAACAACCGGATTATATAATCCAAACGATCCCGTTTTCATTTTTGAAAAAAGATTGAACGTTTTCATTTTAAACTCAGGAGCTGCCGTTTGTATGTTTAGCGCTCCGGCCGATGAATACATGCGTGCAGTCTGGAATATATCGTCGGCTTGTCCGATAGACAGCGATATGGCGTTGACGTTATCAAGCGAGAACCGGCTTATATCTACTTGTCCGCTTTGCGCATCGGTGATGGCAACACCGTCGTAGCTTACGGCCGTATGTTTGGCCCCCAGACTGCGTATCGACACGGTTTTAAGTCCGCCTATTCCTCCATAATCCTGAACGGTGACACCCGAAAAATGCTTCACCGCCTCCGACAGGTCCTGTATTCCCAGCCGTTCGATATTTATTTTGTTTATAATCTGCAGTGGAGTAGCCTCACGCGTGGTAGAGCGACGTGCTTTTGCCGTTACTTCAACGCCTGAAATCGAATGATAATTAACGGTATCGACCTGAGCCGATAGCGACACAAGCGAAAACAGCCCGACACAAAGCAGGCATAATCTTTTTTTTATAGAAATATAATGCATCAGTTTCCGATTTATCAATGCCTTACCCGAGGTATTGTATCCAATTGATTAAGGCAGGTTTTCTGGCTCGTCCTCCCTTTCAGCGACCTTCCCGACAGATACATCATGTCAGTGGCAATAGGATTGCGTGGGTTTTATAGGACTTACAGCTACGGGTACAGCTCCTGTCTTTCACAGGATTCCCTTTTACTAATTGCCGGCGAAAAGCAGACAATTACACCTTAATATCTGTGCAAAGGTATATATATTTTATTGTTCAGGCTGTATAATGATAAATATATTTGTGAACAATGTTTAAATTTTGATTTCAGCTGCTGATTTGATAGTCGAAACGGGCAATCCGACCCCGGACAATTACAGCAATAACAGACGAACCGGAGGTGTGACCGTTGTCGTTCAAAAAGTGTATACATTATTATATGTAATGTCTGATATTGTAAATCGATTAATTTTCATGAATTTATCCCTTAAATTAGGAAATTTCAATTTACTTTGTAAAATCATTATACCCGGTTTTGTGATATGTAATGAAGTTAATAAATTGTAATTATAGGTACTATGCAATACATGGTATGCAGTTAATACATATATTTGCTCCGTATTGAAGAAATAATAAAAAGTGACGTAACTTTTTTGCCGGGTTATGCGTCTAATAAGAATATAAAGTAAACGATTATGATGATACAGCTAACAGACATAAACAAAACGTACAATAACGGTGCTCCGTTGCACGTATTAAAAGGTATCAATCTGGATATAGACAAAGGAGAGATGGTTTCGATCATGGGTTCGTCGGGATCAGGTAAATCAACACTGCTGAATATTCTCGGTATTTTGGATACTTATGATACGGGTACGTATATGCTAAACGGGCAGCTTATTCGAGATTTGAGTGAGACTCGTGCCGCCGATTACCGTAATCGGATGATTGGATTTATTTTTCAGTCGTTTAATTTGATTTCTTTCAAAAATGCGATGGAAAACGTCGCATTACCCCTTTTCTACCAAGGCATCTCCAGAAAGAAACGTAATAAAATGGCCATGGAATATTTGGATAGACTGGGCTTAACTGATTGGGCAATGCATATGCCGAATGAGATGAGCGGCGGACAGAAACAGCGTGTTGCTATTGCCCGTGCTCTGATTACACAGCCTCAGGTAATTCTGGCCGATGAACCTACGGGAGCACTTGACAGTAAGACCTCTATCGAGGTGATGGAGATTTTGAAGGGTCTGCATAAGCAGGGAATGACTATTGTTGTTGTCACCCACGAGAGCGGCGTGGCTAATCAGACGGATAAGATTATACATATAAAAGACGGTATAATCGGTGCTATAGAAGAAAATGTCAATCATGATGCATCGCCTTTCGGTTCTAACGGGCTGATGAAGTAATAATCAATAACACATGTTCAGATGATAGATTTTTGGCAAGAGATATATGGAACCATCAAGCGTAACAAGCTGCGTACGTTTTTGACCGGTTTTTCTGTGGCGTGGGGAATATTCATTCTTATTATATTGTTAGGAGCGGGCAACGGCCTGATTCATACCTTTGAACAGGATTCCGCAAACCGGATGCTGAATTCGATGCGAATTTTCCCGGGTAATACTTCAAAAGCTTTTGAAGGACTTTCGATTGGAAGAGATATCCAATTCAAAAATAATGATCTAGGAATACTGGAGCGTAATTTCAAAGATAATATCATTAAGGCGGGTGCAACAATCTCGTCCGGAAGCATGACCCTTAGTTATGGTCCCGAATATGTAAAGACATCTCTGATAGGTGTTTATCCTAATTTTACGAAAACGGAGGATGTGAAAATTTCCTCAGGACGCTTCATTAATGAAACGGATCTGGAAAGTAATCGTAAAGTGATGATACTTCACCAGAAAACGGCAAAGACTCTTTTCTTACATAATGAAGATCCTGTCGGTCAATACGTGCAGGCTAGCGGCGTAATGTATAAGGTGGTGGGAATCTATACTAATTCGGGAGACAACGAGCAAGCCGATACCTATGTTCCATTCTCAACAGTGCAGCTTATTTATTGTAAAGGCGATTCGATCAGCAATCTGATATTCACTACGAAAAATCTTTCTACACAGGTTGCTAATGATAAGTTCGAGAAAGACTACCGCAAGGTGATGGGGAAAGCTCACCGCTTTGATCCTCTGGACGACTCGGCTATCTGGATTTGGAATCGTTTGACCAATTATCTTCAGCAACAGCAGGGCTCGAATATTATTCATACGGCGATATGGATTATCGGAATCCTGACTTTGTTGAGCGGGATTGTAGGCGTCAGCAATATTATGTTGATTACGGTGCGCGAGCGTACGCGCGAATTCGGAATCAGGAAAGCTCTGGGCGCAAGACCTTCTTCCATCTTGAAACTGATCATTACGGAGAGTATTGCCATTACCACCCTGTTCGGATATATAGGAATGGTTTTGGGTATTGCCGGCACCGAATTGATGGATAAGCTGTTTGCAAATCAAACCGTAGATATAGGAGTCGCTTCAACGAAATTTTTCCTCAATCCGACTGTTGATATAAGCGTTGCCATTGAGGCCACATTGACATTAATCATTGCCGGGACATTGGCCGGTTTCTTCCCTGCCCGCAAGGCAACGAAGATTCGTCCGATCGAAGCATTAAGAGCAGAGTAGCATATGAGAATGGATGTAGATACGTGGAGTGAAATTCTCCTGACGATAACAAGAAACAAGACCCGTAGTTTTCTGACCGCTTTTGGTGTGTTTTGGGGGATCTTTATGCTGATTGTTCTGATTGGCGGAGGTAAGGGACTGCAATCAATGATTTCACAAAACTTTGCAGGTTTTGCAACCAACTCGGGTTTTATCTTTGCACAGTCTACGAGCAAAGCATATAAAGGATTTAAGAAAGATCGCAGCTGGAATATGGTGAACAGCGATATTGATTTGTTGCGCCAACGCGTAAAAGGACTGCAATTAATTACAGCGTTTAATGCCAATTTCGGAGCCAATGTCACCTATCAGGAAAAGAAAGGGCAGTTTACGATGAAAGGACTTTATCCGGTATACGATCAGATTGAAGATCAAAAAATCAAGTTCGGACGATTCCTTAACGACGTCGACATTTCTGAAAGCAGAAAAGTATGCGTAATCGGACATCGCGTGCATGAACAACTTTTTGGAAAACAGACGAACCCGTGCGTGAAGTATATTAGTATTGATGGCACCTATTTTCAGGTAATCGGTGTGAGCGGATCCGAAGGAAATATGAATATTAACGGCCAGGCTTCTCAGAGTATTGTAGTTCCGTACACTACCTTTAACAAGATATACAATCGCGGCGAGAACGTCGATTTGCTTTGCGTGTTGGCAAAGCCGGGCTACAAGGTCAAGGGGTTGCAGGTAGATATAGAAAAGGTTCTGAAAGAAAAGTATAAGATCGCTCCTGATGATAAACAGGCTGTGTCGCTGGTGAATGCCGAAGCCTTATTCACGATGGTCGACAATCTGTTCAGAGGCGTCCGTGTCCTGGTCTGGATGGTCGGATTAGGCACTCTGCTGGCCGGAGTCATTGGCGTGAGCAATATTATGATGGTGACTGTGCGCGAACGGACTACGGAGATTGGTATCCGCAGAGCTATCGGCGCCCGTCCCCGCGATATTATTCAGCAGATCCTTTCGGAAAGTATGGTGCTTACGTTAGTCGCGGGAATGGCCGGCATCTCGTTTGCGGTGCTGGTGCTTCAGGTTCTTGAAGTGGGCGTAAATTCAGGAGATACTTTTAGTGATATTATGTTTCAGGTTTCATTCTGGACAGCGTTGGGTGTAGCCTTCTTGTTGACCGTGTTAGGATTGCTGGCAGGTCTGGCTCCCGCTCTTCGCGCCATGAATATTAAGCCTATAGACGCAATACGCGACGAATGAGAATAAATATGAATATTGAATGAAATAATAAAAAGTATATTTATGAAGAAGTATGTAAAAATTGCCTTATTTGTTATTGTGGCATTAATCTTCGTAGGAACATTTGCATTCCTTTATAACAAGTCGAAGCCTAAAGAGGTAAAGTATGAGATCTATAAAGCAACCGTTTCCGATCTCGAAAAGAGTACAGTCGCTACGGGTACGATTGTCCCGCGCGATGAGATTCTTATCAAGCCTCAGATTTCAGGTATTATCAGCGATATCTATAAGCATGCAGGCGAGAAAGTGCGTAAGGACGAAGTGATAGCCAAAGTGCGTGTGATTCCGGAATTGGGTACACTCAATGCAGCCGAGAATCGTCTTCGGATTGCGAAGATCAACGAATCTCAAGCTCAGAATGAGTACGGACGAATGAAAAAGCTTTTCGATGACAAATTGATCAGCCGCGAAGATTTTGAGAAGAGTCAGGTTACCTGGAAGACGGCAACGGAAGAGACAAAGACCGCTACCGACAATCTGCAGATTGTACGCGAAGGAATCACCAAAAACAGCGCATCTTTCAGCAGCACGCTGATTCGTTCAACCATAGACGGTCTGATTCTGGATGTTCCGGTAAAGAAAGGAAACTCCGTCATCATGAGTAATACATTTAATGACGGTACGACGATTGCTACCGTTGCCGATATGAACGATATGATTTTTGATGGCAATATTGATGAGACTGAGGTCGGTTTGCTTCACGAAGGTATGCCGCTGAAGCTGACGATCGGCGCTTTGCAGAATCTGACTTTCGATGCTTCGCTGGAATACATTTCTCCGAAAGCGACGAAGCAGAATGGAGCCAACCAGTTTGAAATTAAAGCCGCAGTGAAGGTGAACAACGCACAGATACGTTCGGGTTATTCGGCCAATGCGACAGTCACTCTGGAAAAAGCCCTGAAGGTAGTCTCTGTTCCTGAAGGAGCGGTCGATTTCTCTACCAAGACGCCCTGCGTATATGTGATGACCGATAGTGTTCCGTCACAAAAGTTCCGCAAACAAACCGTTACGACCGGTATGAGCGACGGCATCAATATCGAGATAAAGAGCGGATTGAAAGCGGGCGACAGAGTCAGAGGCGATGTGATCTCGAAGGATAATAATAATAATAACAACAAGTAAAGATTAGGGTCATGAGAAGTTATAAATACATAATAACTGCATTGATCTTCGGCTTGTGCTCGTGGCAGTCTGAAGCTCAGACAGCGACGGCGGCACCCGTAACATGGACTTTGGAGCAATGCATTGAATATGCCATTGCCCACAATGTCACTGTCAGACAAAGTGTCGTAACGGCCACTGAAAGCGAGATCGATGTCAACACCAACAAATGGGCCCGCTTACCGCAGTTGAGTGGTTCGGCACAACAAAGCTGGAGTTGGGGACGCGCTGCTTCACCGCTTGATAACACATATAATAACACTCACAGCAGCAACAGCAGTTTAAGCTTGAGCACCGATGTTCCGTTGTATACCGGCATGCGTATTCCTAATCAGTATAAGCTCTCGAAGCTGAACTTTAAGGCGGCTATGGCCGACTTGCAGAAAGCAAAGGACGATCTGGCTATTAATATTGCGTCGAGTTATCTGCAGGCCTTATTAAACAAAGAACTATGTAAAGTAGCTGAAGAGCAGATCACATTAAGTCAGCAGCAGCTGGATCGTTTGAAACGGATGGAGGAACTCGGGAAAGCAGCGCCGGCTGAAGTTGCCGAGGCTCGGGCTACCTTAGAACAAAATAAGCTCAGTGCCGTGCAGAACAATAACAGCTACAAGTTGTCTATTCTTGATTTGAGTCAGATGCTGGAGTTGCCGACACCTGAAGGTTTTGAGGTTATCACCCCTTCGGTTGACATGCAGTTCACCGACCTGACAGCTCCCGATGCGATTTATCAGACAGCTGTTACGCAGCGTCCGGATATTCAGGCTGCACAATATCGTCTCGATGGCAGCGATTTGAGCATTAAGATTGCAAAGGCGGCCTATTACCCGCAATTATCGTTCGGCGCAGGTTTGGGAACAAGCTACTACACTATGTCGGGTATTGATGCCGAAGCTTTTGGTTCGCAGTTGAAGAATAACTTGAATAAGTATTTCGGATTCAGCTTAAGCGTTCCTTTGTTTGATCGTTTCTCAACACGCAACAGCGTTCGTAAGGCGCGTGCGCAGCAGATCGGGTATCAGCTTCAGCTGGAAAACACCAAGAAGACACTGTATAAGGAAATCCAGCAATCCTGGTATAACGCTCTTGCTTCAGAAAACAAATACAAATCGAGTACATCGGCGCTCGACGCCGCTCAGGAATCTTTCAGGCTGATGCGTGAGAAATATGAGAACGGCAAAGCGACGGCAGTCGAATTTAATGAATCGCAGATGAAGTTGCAGAAGGCCGAGTCAGACCTGATTCAATCAAAATACGATTATATTTTCAGAAACAAAATACTTGATTTCTATAAAGGCGAAAAGATTAAGTAACTACTCATACACATAAATTCATTCTTATTTATTCAGAGGCATTTCCGTGAGGATGTGCCTTTCGCTTTTTGTAAAGTAGTGGGTGAATTTCGGTTACGAATATCTTTGGAGCTGCCTGTTTTGCATCAGAACTCTATCTTTTGATTTTTGAGAGAACTATAATGATCAGTGTCAGAAGCAGAAGCAGCGCCGGGGCAAGCTTCAGCGGCGATTGCTTAGTCTCGCTCTTGAGACTTTCTGCTGTTCTCTGCTGCCGGAGCTGTGCCCATGCGCTGCTATATTCGTAGACCAACTGTTGCAGACTGTCGCACGAGGCCTCTACAAATAGCGTGTCGCGCAAGAAGCGCACGGTTGCCGTAGCCCGGCCCCGATGCTGCGTAAAAGCAGCTGCAGGTGGAAGCTGATGCAAGTCATGAGACGCTATTTTGAGTGTAGCCCGACTCTCGGGCAACGTTGTTGAACGGACAGTCAGTCGTACGTTCTGTTCCAGGATGTCATCCGTAAGGTGCTCTTTCTGCACTGCCTTTTTGGAGGAGCACGCGAATGCAGCCGAAAAGACCAATAAGATGGAAAATACATATAACTTTTTCATTATAAGAGAATTAATAAATACTTTATTTTACCTTACCTGATCATCACCTGTTGTCGGTTCTTTCCCGGCCGGTACGACAGATGCAGGAATCGTTCGCGATAGAGTATCGCCTGATCGAACGGCAGTTTTGACGCCCTGAGCGCAGAGAGCAGTTTCTCCGGTCCGTCGCCGGTGGTGCAGTCCGCCGCTTCGCCCGCCAGATGCTGCGAGTTTACGACTCCGCCCACCTTGCTGTTCAGCTCCTTCGAGCGGTATCCGCTCAATACCGTTATCGGTTTGCCGATATGATTGCGAAGCGGTTGCAGCAAGCCTTCGCAGAGTTGTTTAAGCGATGCTATGGTTGCCTCGTCGGGGCTGTTCTCAATCTTGCAGACCGCCGCCGTATAACTGTAAACCAGTTCTTCCAGTTTGAAATTTTCCGTTAAATCCATCTTTGTCATAAGATCAGAACTGTTTGCTGCGGTAATGGTAATCAACGCCTATCAGTGCGCCGCCGAAAGTGCAGGTTTCGCCGAAGGCCACCAGTACGGAGCTGTCTATAACGCCCGTCGGCGGCATGAATATGCCCATGTACAACAACAGTAATCCGCTTAAGATCAGCATTGTTGCCAGAATAAGCTGTATGTTTTGTAAATCAAGTTTCATAAAATTATCTTTTTGTTTTTAATCGTTTTTGTTCATTGAGAGCCATCCGGTTTTCATCCCGATGGCCATTGTTTATTTCTAAAGTTCCCCTAAAAAAACTTGCAGATCAGTACCAACTCTCTGTGGAATACCCGGTCTTGTAGATATCTTGTTTTCAAGGTTCACCAAGAAAGTCATATATCAGTTCCACCTGCCTGGGCGTCAAATAACGTTGCCTCGGCTGATAGCCATTGTCTTTCAAAGCCTTTACGAGTGGTTTGTTTAAAAGAATCCATCGTTTCAGCTGTCGGCTTTGCGATTTGAATGAGGCGGACGGGAAGTATTTCCCGCCCAGCTCACGCAGTGTATAAACCTGGACTTGTTCTTCCATTGTTTTCATTTTGTATCAATCAGTATAGTCCGGGTTTATCATTACCCGGTTATTACAATTCGCCCGGCTTTTCCTCTCCGCCGCCGTTTTCGGTGGACTTCACCTTCACGTCAAGCGAAGTGAATGAAGCCGTCTTGCAGGTCTGCCGCAAGTTCGCCCCCGGCGTGAAGTGAAGTCGGGCTTTTTTTACATTCGAGTTCGTGAACTTGTCTTTAGTCACTGCTCCCGAACTGCGGAGCGTGAGGCGGAAAGTGCCCAGCTCACCCAGATAAACGATACGTCCTGCCGCCAGTTCAAGCCCGAGCACGAAGTTCAGGTTGTCCAGCACGGCCTTGACGTCGGCGCTGGAGATCGCCGAACGCGCTTCAATGAGTTTAGATACCGTTTCGATATCCGTTGAACCGTTGTACTTTGCGATAGCGAACACTTTTTCCGTCTTCTCACCGCCCTTAAGGTCGGAGACCTTGCGAGTCACCAATTTGTATCCCTGTGCCATAATCTTAAAAATTTTAAATTAAACAATCTGTTATGATGTCAGTCGCGATTTGACAAGGGCAAAGTTATGGCAGCCCGAAACGGCGCAGTCCGTTTAGTGTCCTTAAGTGTCCTAAACTGTCCTTAAATGTCCTAAACTGTCCTTAAGTGTCCTCAAGTGCTCCATTTTATTGCGTCAGTTCCTCCTTTTCGAACGGCACCTGTTCCATCCCGATTGATTTCAGATGGCCGAAATAATCGATCACCAGTTCCTCCTTGGCCTGCATCTCCGACGAGCAGAGCCAGTTCCTCAGATCGAACTTGTTCATTTTGAAAGTCTCGCCGCGCGTCTGATTCATCTCTCGTTTTTTCTTCCTCTCGACATACTTCCCGATCGTTGCCCGCAGCTTCTCGTCGGATACAAAGATCATGTTCATCTTCCGCAGCCTGTCAAAAGTGAATGGTGCAATTATCAGTCTTTCAGTGCCATATTCGAGATACGCCTCATAACATTGCTGCACATAATCCTCAAAATTGAAATGTTTCGCCGCCTCCCTGTTCCGGACTATTTTCTCGGCTTCAGCCTTTTCTTCCTGTATCCGGCTCTTCACCTTCTGCCGGATGTCGCTGTTGCGATACAAGTTCAGCCAGGTCGACAGCGTATAGACATTCAGTCCCACGAACTGTCCCAGATCGCCGCGCGCTCCCATTTCGAAACAAAGTTTCATCTCTTCGATCGTCAGGTACTGATAACAGGTCTGCAGCGTGTTTATCATGTGCAGTATGATTGTCGAGAACGTGTTCGAGTCCGGCAGTTTGAAACCCAGAACCAGGTAAAGTTCACTCATCAGATTGCTCGTCGTTTCAATCAAATCCTCTTGCGACATATCCTTGAGGATCGTTCCTTGCAGTGCTTTTCTTATTTCGGATTCGTACATTGCGCCTTCAGTTTTTGTTTGATTATCTCCATTGATTTTTCCTGCAACAGCCTTGCCTCGTCAGTCCTCGAAACTTTCGTAGCCGCCGGAACATTTTCTTTTTTCTCGTTTTGCGAATCCGTTTCGTTTACGGAATCATGTTTTTTTTGCCAGAAAAAGAATCGCCGTTTAAAATCATCATCATTTTCCAGAGAATCTTCTCCGCCGGTAATGATGATATAGTCGTAGTATTTTTGCAGTTTTTCATTCAGTCTGCCTGCATATTCATCCGGATTGTTTGAATTGGCGCAAGCCGCCCTACACCATTCTTTGTCTTTTAAGAGATTAAAAATTAAAGATCTGATTTTATTTCGAAAAGTCTCTCTCTCCCCCTCGTGTGCGTGATCGCACGCGTAGAGAGAGCGTGAGTCTCTCTCTATATAAAAATTATTTTTAATTTTTATTCTTCTCTTCTCTTCACTTCCCTTCAGTTCATTCTCTTTTCTTTTGGTTCTTTTCTTTTCTCTTTTTGTTTTGACGCTATTATTTTCAGTCACGTCCTCATTATTTGCAACATCTTCGTTTGCACTATGATCTTCAACTTTCACCTCACCGTTTCCGCCTTTTTCCGATGTTCGTTTTGCCTGTCCTTTTTCGCGTCTTCTGCAGTATGCTTTCTTTTGCGCGCCAAAGGCCGTCATCAAGTCGATAAGCAAATAGGGGTAAACCTCCTTTTTCAACCCCGGAATCCTTTTTTTGACAATCGCATAGTGATTTTGAATATCAACCGATGTCAGGACTCCACATTCCTCATAAAGCGATTGGTCGTAGACCTCCAGATCCACCAGTTTACGAATCACATTTTCCACCTCTTCCTTTTTGAGGCCATTGAGTCCGGCCAAATGTAATAAATAGTCGTCGTCCGGCTTGAGATAATAACCGTTATCAAAGATATCGGCCATAAGTTCGAAATAAATCACAAGTCCGACAGGACCGAATAAACCCGTAAGCAAGCGTGCATTTTTAGTGTTAAAAAAATGTACTTCTACCTGAAAATAATCCAATCCGAATTTTGTTATCATAGTATTTATTTTATTGACAATTTATTTTAAATCATTATAGTTAATTTTGAAATATATTTCCACTTATAAACCATTCAAATTAATGAACATGCTCTTAGTATTATTCTTATGGTTTTGTAGGTAAGCAGATCAGAGGGTATAACGCGTATTAATTTCCAGCCAAGAGCAGCTGCCTCGTTATATTTTTCCATATCATTAAGATAGCCTTCCTGACTGGTATGTTTACCATTCTCAGACCAGAAATAGCCTTCTACTTCGATAGCCACTTTGTGGGAAGGAATGGCATAATCGAAGCGCCATTTCCTGCCCGGGTGGAACGTATATTCGCGTTCGATATCTATCGAACCGTACTTTTTTATCATACTGGCGAATAGAGAAAACTTGTTATTCATAGTACTCCTCCATGTCTTTGAGCGCGTCCACCGCTTCGCGTTCCGTATCGTAGCATTCCACCCAGAACTGTCCTCCGCGATTATCAAAGGCTATCCATCCTATATCGAATATACCTTCGAAATAGCCATAGAAGCCTTTCCATTTGTCATCCAGATATTCACGTCCGCTGCTTTCGCCTATCGACATAAGCAGAAAATATTTTTCGGCCTGCAGTTCGACCAACATGTTCTCATAGAAATGGTAGGCTTCCTTAGGTCTCATTGATTCACCATTTTTAGTTCCTCAATATCCTTTTCGGCCATTTCGAACGCGCTGTCCGTCTCAAAGTTTTTCCCGAAGTCGATGTATGCATCGGCTTCCCGTTCAATCGAATCCATGATATCCATCAGATCCTTCAAAGCTGAATAGTCGTCTTTGCCGACATAAATGCGCGATTCGAGTGTAGATACACCCTTGCGGGCATAGTCGTCGCATCCTTCGCCAACGCGCGAAAAGATGGTCACCAGCTGGCTGTCGCCGCTGTTCACTTTGATATAACCCAGAACGTAAAGTTCCTGCATGATCGACAGGGCGGAGATATTGCGCACGTGAGGCGCCAGTTTCTGCATGGCATCAGCCAGATCCGGATGCACCGACAACGGATTTTCATACTTAATCATGCTTGCCGTATCAGCCTGTTCCGGCTTCTCGTAAACTGCTTTCAGATGACCGTTTTTGATGATGACACTCTTGTAATTTCGCTTTAGATAATTCATAATATTACGTTAAATAATTAAATAATTAAAACTGATTAAATCACTTCGTATATGCCACCTCCCTATACCGGATATTCTGGCTGTTAATATATCGTCCGTTTTTAGCCTCTTTTGCAGCGTAAGTGATCATCGTCGAGAGCGCGCGTTGAAGCTCTTCGTTCGAGAGCGACAGGCCGATCTGGTTCCACCAGTAGTTTATCATTTCAAGATAGCCCTCCTTGTGCAGCACTTCGGGCACCCGCTTTGTCGAGATCGACAATTTTTGCAGCATCAGCTGCTTGTTTATCATTTCGTCAGACAATTCCTTCATCGCCGCGTTTTTTTCCTCTTCGTTCATCTTTTTGCTTCTGAGGATGCTTTTCTTCACCTTCTCGCTGCGCTTCATCAATAACTGTTCCTGAGCTCTGATCATTTTCAGCAGATCCATTTCAAATCCTTCCTTGTATTGATTGATTATTGCCGCCGTCGAGCCGCTTGTAAGCGGGTTTATTTGGTTTTCGAGTGCAATGAAGTTGCTTTTTGCCCCGTCCAGCAGGCGGGTGTATTCCTTACGCCGGCAATTCATCGACTCACGCGTAAGCTTACATCTCTTGAGGTAATCCTTCGAACGCTGCCAGCTGGCCTCGTTCATTCCTTTGAGGGTGATTTCGCTTACCAGCTCATTCCCTTCGTTAACAAGTGTTTGACTTGATTTCTTGTTCAACACCAGCGCCTCCGAACAACGTTGCAGAGTGCTTCCTTTTTCTAAAAGTGCGATTTCTTCGATCGGTTCAATCGCAGACATTTTTGATTCTCCCATAGTAAATGGAAATTAGTAATGATTAATGATTTGATTTTTGGAGCGTGAGTGTTAAGTTTCTTGGTTGTTTATTCAGTAGAGTTGACGAATCCGCTCCCGGATTTCACCCGCTCTACCTATGCCGGTTTGGGAACAATGACTGATACGATTAATTTTTTTTCCATAGTTTGAAACACATTAAATTGCTATCTTTGTTTAAGTATATCGCAAAGATACACTAGTATCTTTGAAAATCCAAATATATTTGCACCTAAATATGTTAATATAATATAAATTAATTAGTATAAATAATAATGTTAAATGCAAATATATAAGTATGTTTAATAACATATTTTATATATGAAAATAATTATATATACGCGCATATAAAATATAATAATGTGAAATTATTATTCAATCATTACATAAAACTAATCTATCATATATACACTCAATTTAAGTTTATATACCCATCCAATATCTACATTTTGAAGTGTTAAATAATTCATTCGAATGGACGAACACTTTCATTCGAATGAAAAGGTCGCTACATTCGAATGAAATAGATATTTGTTCCGAATGTATTTGGAAACAGATTCGAATGAAATACGCCAAAAGCAGCATTATTGACAAAGATGGTACAAGGAAAAGAAGATACCGAAGTGACAAGTATCATAAATCGGTGGCAAGTACAAATAAAAAAGAAGGTCTAAACTCGCGCTCAAACCTTCTCCATAATAAAACCTTAACTTTGAAAAATTAATTTTCTGATGCAAAGATACAGACAAGAGAAGATCAATGCAAATATTATCGCATGTTATGAAACATAGGGAATAATTTGAAATAGAGATATATAATGATAGAGATGACTGCTACATCTTACATTCTTTTTATTTCAATAAATTCCTCGTTCATTAACATATATAGCGGACACTAACTAGTGAAATTATACAAAGCTCAAGAAGTATAATCAATTAAACAAGCTACTTGTTGGATTTTACTTGAATAATATCATCAATGTTTGTTGTTTGATTTTTCAGAGGCTGAAAACAATTAAGGTTTAGTTTGGACTCTTCAAAACCTTGCGATGCGATGCGGATCTTATTCATTCCGTAACGCGTATTAATTGAATCGGCGGCAGCCATAAGTCTTCGTTGCCGACCATGGTCGTTATGCGAATCGGCAAAAAGATCCAGTTGGACTGATCTGTCTGAAGCTATATCCGAAAGAATAATACCAGCCTTTTTGTAGTTGTAGCCGCTTCTGTATATTTTACCCAACAGCACAAGAGCCGTCTTGATTATCAATGGCGTCTCGGAGCTGGCAGTAGTGAGTTGCATTGAAGCACTATTGTTATATTGCGGCAGATCTTCACGATGCCTGTTCGTTACGATATAGACAGTCACCGAACGGCAAACCGAATGCTGGTCACGCAGTTTTCGAGTGGCAGCTGCAACAAAATTGCTCATGTATGTATTTAGCACTTCGATGTTGTCAGTCATATACGTAAATGTTCTCGAATGCATAATACTTCGCTGTTGCGGAGGATCATCAATATTGATACAAGGTTCGCCTTGAAGCTCTTTCCATGTTCGTACGCCGGTTATACTAAAGAAGCGCTTTATGAACGATTCTTGCTTATTAACAAAATCATCAGCCGTATGTATTCCAAAATGGTCAAGTTTGTGTTTTGAAGCGCGTCCTATTCCCCATACCTCTTCAACAGGAAGCCTCTCGAGTGCGGCCGTAATCTTCTCTTTAGGAAGAATACATACTCCGTTGAACGCCGGATAGTGCTTCGAATACCATGTAGCCACTTTTGCCAACGTGTATGACGTCGAAGCGCCGCAAGAAACAGGGACGCCGATGCCTCTTTCGATATCATCTTTGAGCTTCAGCAGCAATCGTTTTAATTTATCGGGGTCATCTTCCAGAATCGTTCCAAAAAACTCATCCACACTGTATTGTATAAAATTATGTACGATATTCTCATCAATCACAACTTGCATGATACGTCGTGATATGTCACAATACTTTACAAGATTGGCCGGAAAAACAGCCACATTATTCTTTTCTATTATCTCCTTTACCTGAAAAATGGGATTGCCGCGTTTTAGTCCGATTGTTTTTGCTTCCTTGCTGAGTGCAAGGATTATGCCTCCGCCTGCCTCATTGCAGTTAGCCACAACAACAGGTTTCCCCTGCAGATCAGGACGGAAAATAATTTCACATGAGGCATAGAAACTGTTACAATCGATATGAATTATCATACAAGATAAAAATGTATTTCCGCAACAAAGATAAGAATAAAGCCCAAAAACGAACCACGATTGCCGTGTCAAAAAAATATCAACGTTCTTCCATGCTATTCTCTTTCAAAATAATCCATATCTTTGCTTTAAAAAAAACATGTCGAAGAAGCAACAACAATCATTGCAGTTTTTCCGTCTGGAAGAACGTTCGCCATTGAGCATTGATTACGCTGAAGGCGGCTTTGTTCATGCTGGATTTCCAACACCTGTTGACGATGCTTTCATGCAGAAAATCGATTTGAACAAAATTCTGATGACGCATCCGGCCACGACATTTCTTGCGCGTGTTCAAGGCGACAGCATGATAGATGCAGGTGTCAACGAAGGCGACCTTCTCATTGTAGACCGAAGTCTGAGGCCAACCGACAAGTCGCTCAACGTATGCTGTCTTGAGGGTGAATTTTCGTTAAAGCGCATCGAAAAGCGCGTCGATAAGCTGATCCTTCACGCCAATAACCCTGAATACAAACCTATCGAAGTGACAGCGGAAATGAATTTTCAAGTCTGGGGAGTCGTTACATATTGTATAAAAAAAATGAAATAAGTGGAATGAAGAGTATGTCACTAAGATTCACACTCAGTAAGTGATTTTAAATCCTGACGACTATTTAAATTCAGAAATAAATACTTAATAAATAATTTAAGATTAAAAAGCTGATTACTAACATTATAAGTTTGAAATTATTACGGAAATTTGAATAAGTGTAGTCATCCTTAATCTTTATCTAGAGAGTATTTATCAGGTGGTATAGGTTGAAATATTGCTTTATATTTTCCCTTTTGAACTTTGAACACTTGCTTTATATCTCCATTATCAAGTTTATTTTCTGATATAATTTCTTGATCAATAGCTTTGAACATCAAATAACCTAATTTATTTTCATTACGTATAAAAATTCACTACTCCTTTCTATATCAGATCTAATTTGTATGTTTTATATGTTATCATAGTAAACTAACATTTCCCGGTGTGAACACATGCTTTTGGAAAAAGGTTATTTTTTAAATTGAATATGCAGCAGTCTCGCCTTTTTTTTCTTTACATTTGTTGCTACAAACATAAGAAGATGTACCATGACATTTGAAGATATACTGCAAAGATTTCGTACTGAGTCATTTACCGAGCGAGAAAAAGGTTCCAAGTTTGAAAAGCTGATTAGACGCTGGCTCTTGTCGGATCCCAAATATTCAAACATGCTTGAACATGTCTGGTTGTGGAATGAGTTCCCGGCTAAAGATGATTTTGGAGGGAAAGATGTAGGCATCGATCTGGTGGCACAGACCGATCAAGGCGAATATTGGGCAATCCAGTGCAAATGTTATGATGAAAATGCGGTTATCAACAAACCTGCTGTAGATTCTTTTATTGCCACGGCGCATCGCACTTTTAGAGATGTACTGACTCTTCAAACCAGAAGCTTCAGCAATCTGATCTGGGTGGCAACGACTTCTCATTGGGGTCCTAATGCAGAAGAGACACTGAAGAATCAAACTATACCTGTTACCAGAATCAACCAGTACGAACTGAAGTATTCGTCAGTCGATTGGGAGAAATTAGTCAACGGAAAAAGTGGCAAGGAGGTTTTGCTTGGGGCGAAACAAACTATGGATCACCAGAAAAAAGCCATTGACAATGCTCATAAATATTATAAAGATCATGATCGCGGCAAGCTGATTATGGCCTGCGGGACAGGAAAAACCTATACTTCTTTGAAGATCGTTGAAAACGAAACCGAGGGCAATGGTCTGGTTTTATATATGGTTCCAAGTATTGCTCTCTTGGGACAAGGACTGAATAATTGGATGACCGACACTTCCTTTCCAATGAAAGGTGTTTGTGTTTGCTCCGATTCCAAATCATCCAAAATAAGTAACGACGATGACGAAACAAGCATCATTGATATTCCGCTTCCTGCAACCACAAATATCAAAACAATCGCCAAACAGTTGCTCGGATATAGAAAAAATTCGGGATTGACGGTCGTTTTCTCTACATATCAAAGCATTGATGTGATTTCGGAAGCACAGAAAAAAGTTTTAGAATCAACTAATGGCGCTTTCGGGCAATTTGATTTTATAGTCTGCGATGAAGCTCATCGCACAACAGGCGCAAAAGCAAAGTCGAAAGAGGAGAGTAATTTCACCAAGATTCACAACAACGATTTCATTAAAGGCAAAAAACGTCTGTATATGACAGCCACACCGCGTTATTACAATTCTTCTGCCAAAGCAACGGCCAAAGAGAAAGAACTTCTGCTTTGGAGCATGGATAATCCTACGTTTTATGGCGATGAATTTTATCGTATCGGGTTTGGTGAGGCAGTGAGTCTGAATCTGCTGACCGATTATAAAGTGTTGGTGCTGACTATCAGCGAAGATGATATTCCTGCGGATATGAAAGAAAAGCTGAAAGCAGGCAAAAAAGAGGCTGACGGAAATGAATTTAATTCTGAACTGAACTTCGATGATACCAGCAAATTGCTTGGTTGCATTAACGGACTCTCCAAACGCATCAAAGGTGATAATGGAATCACCAAAAAAGAAGATCCCGGATTGATGCATCGTGTAGTGGCATTTTGCTCTACTATACGCAAGGGAAAGAGAAACAGTGGTTTTTCTTCCATGGATTTTGCCGATGAATTCCCTTCGGTTGCCAAATATTATAAAGAGCATGAGCTTACCGAGGAGGAGAAAAAAGAGGTCGTTGATGTGGAAGTGAAACATATCGACGGTTCGATGAATGCCGAAATACGCTCGGAAGCCATTGACTGGCTGAAGGCTGAAACCGGTCATCCGAATGAATGTCGTGTGCTGTCCAATGTTCGCTGTCTCTCCGAAGGCGTTGATGTTCCGGCATTGGATGCAGTCATCTTCGTGACCGCCCGCGACAGTCAGGTTGATATCGTACAGAGCGTGGGTCGCGTGATGCGCAGTTTCCACAAAGGTCAGCCGGATGAGAAAAAATATGGCTATATCATTATTCCGGTGGTTATCCCTACTGATGCTGATCCGAATTTAATTCTTAACGACAACAGCAACCGCTTCAAGGTGGTTTGGGATATTCTGAATGCGTTGCGTGCGCATGATGAAGAGTTTAATGCTACTGTGAACAAGATCAATCTGAATAAGACGAAGCCTTCAAAGATAACCATCGCCGGCATTCCAAGAGGACAGTTCGGAATGCGTGATGGCGATACCGGTTCTTCGATCAGCAACGGTGAATACGAGAATGAGAGCATAGAACAACCTTCGCAAGAAGACGTTAGCAAACAACTTGAAATTCGTTTCGGTGAAATGCAGGATGCCATTTATGCACGCATGGTAGAAAAGGTGGGCGATCGTCTTTACTGGGAAAACTGGGCGGCAAAGGTGGGCGATATTGCGCATAAATTCATCAACCGTATTAATAGCTTGATTCAAAACGGAAGCAACAAAAAAGAATTCGAGAAATTCCTTCAAGGATTGCAACAGAACCTGAATCCTTCGGTCGATACAGGGCAGGCCATCGAAATGCTTGCTCAACACCTGATTACGCGGCCTGTTTTTGATGCGCTGTTTAAGGATTATGAGTTTGTGAAGAACAACCCCGTGAGCCGCAGCATGGAGAAAATGCTGGAAATGTTGGAAGGCGAAGCTTTCGAAAAAGATACCGAGGTGCTGCAGAGCTTTTATGAAGATGTGCGCATCAATGTGGGCGAAATAGATAATCTTGAAGGAAAGCAGACCATCATCAAGACGCTTTATGAGAAGTTCTTTAAAGGCGCTTTCCCGCTTACAGTCGAAAAGTTGGGCATCGTTTATACACCGGTTGAATGTGTGGATTTTATTATTCATTCGGTGAATGACATTCTGAAAAAGGAGTTCGCATGTTGTCTTTCCGATGAGAATGTACATATACTTGATCCGTTTGTAGGAACGGGAACATTCATCGCGCGACTGATGCAGAGCGGCTTGATCAAAAAGGAAGATTTGGAGCGCAAGTATCTGAATGAGATTCATTGCAACGAGATTGTATTGCTGGCTTATTATATTGCCGATGTGAATATAGAAAGCGTGTTCCATGAAATAACCCATCGCAAGGAGTATCTGCCCTACAACGGCATCTGCCTGACAGATACTTTCCAGACGACAGAGACTCCCGATAATGTGCTGGATAAAACGTGGTTCCCCGAAAATGCAACGAATGTAGAGAAGCAGCGCAAGGCGCCGATCAGAGTTATTATTGGAAATCCCCCGTATTCTGTTGGGCAAAAATCTGCCAATGACAATGCGCAGAATCAGAGTTATAAAAAGCTAGATAAGCGCATATTCGATACATACTCAAAAGAATCAGGTGCAACATCCGTAAAAGCTTTACACGATTTATATATCAAAGCATTTCGCTGGGCTTCCGATAAACTGAGTCAAAACAAAGACGGCGGCGTAATTGGTTTTATCAGCAATGGCGCTTGGTTAGATGGTAACGGTGCCGATGGAATGCGTAAATGTTTGGAAAGAGAATTTTCTTCTATTTATGTACTCAATTTGCGAGGAAATGCTCGCACAAGTGGAGAATTAAGACGCAAAGAAGGAGATGGTATTTTTGGTATTGGTTCACGTACACCAATTGCCATCACATTACTTGTAAAGAAACCCAATCAGGCCGCAGATAATAAAGCCACTATCTATTATCATGACATTGGCGATTATCTCACTCGCGAACAGAAGTTGAAGATGGTCAAAGATTTTGCAAGCATCGAAACCAATAAGTTTGATTGGACTCCGCTTTATCCAAATGAACATGGTGATTGGATTTCTATGCGCAATGAAGGTTTTGATGAATTGATTCCACTGGCTCCGGAAAAAAAGTTCGATAAACAGGCAAAAAGTTTGTTTGTTACTTTTGCTATTGGTCTGGCTTCTAACAGAGATTCGTGGGTATATAATTTCTCAAAGAGTGAAGTCGAAAATAACATGAAGCGGATGATTGACTTCTATAATGAACAAAAAGAGGGATATAAGATCGCTTTATTAAAAGATTCTTCATTAACTATTGAGAATTTTATTGATACAAATCAGCAAAAAATAAGTTGGACACGAGCTTTAAGAAAATCAGCAAGAAAAATTGAATCAATATACTATATTTCTGATATTTCAAGAAAAAGTCTTTATAGACCATTCTGTAATCAATATTTATATTTTGATGATGATTTTATAGAAAGTCCAGGTCTAAGTCATAAGCTCTTCCCGACTCCCGATACAGAAAATCTTGTGATATGTTTATCATGTGTAGGTAGTACAAAATCCTTATCTGTTTTAATGTCTAATTGTATTCCAGATTTGCATACAGTTGGCGACACTCAGTGTTTTCCTCTTTATTATTATGAAAAAAATGAGCATAAGCAACTGACACTCTTTGATGATGAAAATGCAAATGATTATATTCGTCATGACGGCATAAGCGACTGGATTCTGAAAGAAGTGCGCAATCGCTTTGGAGGAACGCGAAAGATCACGAAAGAAACCATCTTCTATTATGTCTATGGTTTGCTTCATTCGCCGGAATATCGTGAAACATTTGCTGCTGACCTGAAAAAATCGCTCCCACGCATTCCTATTATCGACGATATTGATGCGTTTCTGGACTTCTCTTTTGCCGGAAAAGCACTGGCTGAGCTTCATCTGAATTATGAGAATGTCAAACCATATGAAGGCGTTCGAGTTATAGACGGCGCAAAAAGCGAACCAGCCGGAAACGATGCTTTATATAATTCGGCGGCCGAAGCGATGGCAACGTATACCTCCAATAGTGATTATCAGCATTATGCTGTAAACAAGATGCGTTTCCCGCAAAAAGGCCGGAAAGATACCCTCATTTATAATGATCATATCCGTATCGAAAATATTCCGGCAGAAGCATACGAATATATAGTCAACGGCAAGTCTGCCATCGAATGGCTGATGGAGCGTTATGCCGTAATCGTGGACAAAGCCAGCATGATCAAGAACGATCCGAACGATTGGAGCCGCGAGCATCATAAACCGCGATATATTCTTGACCTTGTCCTTTCGGTTATCAATGTCAGCGTGCAGACAGTGGCACTTGTCAAACGTTTACCGAAACTTCATTTCGAAGGGAGTGCTGTAACTATTGTCACACCCGGGAATATCAATATTTCAGAATTTGGCAGCATTGAAAAAGAGGAGCAGGAAACAAGCTTTTCTTCAAGCTCTGATACACTTTATCTTCCGATCAAGCAAGTCTATTTTGATGAGATAATAGCCGGTACCAAGAAAATTGAATACCGGGAAATCAAGACGACAACAGCCTCAAAATATCTGGCTGTCGATGCCAAAGGAAATGTCCTTTGCAACCCGAAGAACACCGTCGAAGGGACGGTTTACTTTCTGAACGACTACAACAACGGCAAATTTCCGTTTGTTGCAAAAGCCATCAAACGTCTGAAGTTAGTCGTAGGCTACAATGCCAACCGTGACGAAGCCTTGGTGGAAGTCAACGACATCACCTTTTCTGCCGAAGATATCCGCGCCGGCAAGTTCGCTACCTGGTGGACTGAATTCCACTTGGGGAAGATCATAGAGGTGAAAAGAAAAAGATAGGTACATATTTCGGTGATACCCACTTTAATCAAAATCAAATGGCAAAACAAAAAGTATAACTTTTTAATAGTCTTTTTATTGTTACCTAAACAGTATCTTTCTCCCATCAAACGGAACCAAAGTCGTTCCCCTTATGTTAAATATGCATGAAAAGCGTGGCAATTTTACTTGTTGTGGAAATTATTTATTAATTTTGCCACGTGAAAACAGATATAAATAATCAATTCAACATGAACAAGACTATCGGAAATAATCTAAAAAAATTGAGGAGCGTTTCCGCTTATACTCAGGATGAAATAGCTTCTGCACTTGGCATAACTCGTTCTGCTTATAGCAACTACGAAAGTGGAGAAAGAGAAATCCCCTTGAGCTTATTGGAAAAGGCATCTAATTTGTTTGGTTGTGAACTCTATGTCTTTTTTGAAGAGGAGGCTTCTGTTGATGATATGATCCTTGCCTCCGCTTTTCGTTTGGATGATTTATGTGAGAAAGACCTTCAGGAGATTGGCCAATTCAAGGATATTGTGAAGTCGTATTTGAAAATGGATCAATTAGCAGCCGCCCAATGAAAGCCGGTCAGATAAAACTTATCGAACGATCCGTAGTTAAGTTTCGCCAGGAAGTAGGATTAGGCGATACTGATGCCATCAATTTAAAAAGTCTTTTACTCAAACTAAAGGTCTTGACCATATTCAGACCCTTATCTGATAATTTTTCAGGAATGAGTTTAAGGGATTCGTCTTCTCACCGCTTTATGCTGATTAATTCGAATCAGCCACGAGGAAGGCAGCATTTCACAATAGCTCATGAGTTATATCATCTGTTCATTGAAGACAATCCAAAACCTCACAAATGTGGTTCAAATAATGGAGCGAAAAATTTAATCGAACAGCAGGCTGATATGTTTGCTTCCATTTTATTGATGCCAGAGGATGGCATAATCCAAATGCTGACACAAGATGAATTAACTAAAGGCGAAGTGATATTGGCTTCAGTTATTAAGTTGGAGCATTATTATTCTGTATCACGTGCTGCTTTGCTTAACCGTTTATGCGACTTGTCATTGATAACGAGGGAAGCGAAGGATTCATTCGCTAAGCTTGCTGTTATTCAGACAGCTCGTGAATATGGTTATGATATAGCTCTCTATAAATCAGGCAATGAGAATTTGATTATTGGTGATTTCGGGGAGAAGGCGCGCAACCTTTTTGATTCAGGTAAAATATCGGAAGGACACTATATTGAACTTTTGAATAAATTGGACTATAATGACGGAGAATAAGACTAAAATTGTACTTGATTCAGATGTCACGCTTATATACGCAAAAAAATGACAAAGAAAGAATGTGATGAATTTATTCAAAAAGTTCTTTCCAAAGGGAGTAAATTGCCTCTTGTTGATATATCGACGTACTCTTGTTCCGTAGCCATATAAATTAGGAATAACAAGCAGATGCTTTTCTAAATCTGTCAACTTCCCCCTTTCAGAACTATTTTTCAAGGGGAAGGTCAATTTGAGATAGCCAGTCTGCTGCCGGTACAATATGAATAGTATGACCATTCTTTTCTACCTCTTGCTCCGCATCAAAGTTTATGAGGAGAAGGTTTTCGCATTTGAACATTTCTGCAGCCTTTACAAGTCCATTAATCTCGCGTCGTAGTGTTTTCTCTGAGCTTACATCATAAGATACTTGTATTAATTGTTTTACCTTTCCCTCTTTGGCTATTAAGAAATCAACTTCACATTGTTTGTCGCGATAATAAAAAACATCTGTGTATTGGGGGCGGAAGCGACGAAGGAGTTCTATATAAACAACATTCTCTAATCGCCAACCAAGATTTTCAGTAAAAAAAGTGCTTTCCCTCTTTGAAACAAAAGCCACATCTACCACATACACTTTTTCATAGCGAACACGTTCTTTACTTTTATAAGAAAACTTGTGGAGGCCTTGCAAAAGAAAGGCTTCTTTCAGATATGAATAGTAATTTTCAATAGTATGATCGGAAACACCAAATGTTTTAGCAAGTTCTGACGCAACAAATTCCTGGCAGAAATTGTCCGAAAGGTGTTCTGCCAATCGGCGCAATACCTCCACATATTTCACCCTGAATCTTTTGGCTATATCATTCTTGATGATTGAATTGAGAAGAGCGTTTATATATCCTCGTTTGTTTTCTTCGTTCATCAGCTCAGGAAAACCTCCATCCAACAAATATTCATGGAGCGCTTTCTTCCTCAAAGCTTTTGATTTTGTAGATATCGACTTGAGTTCTACTTTCTTCATCATACTGTATTCGGAGAATGAAAACGGATAGAGTTCTACTTTGTTGTGCCGACCTGTCAAATGGGTGGTTAATTCGCTACTTAATAATTTGGAGTTGGAACCCGTTATGAACAGATGAACCTTCTGGCGCAGCATCCTATTGACGAACAATTGCCAGTTTTTTATGTTCTGAACCTCATCCAAAAACAGATACTTAAAATCTCCATATATTTGATATAGAGCATCAAGAACATTATCAAAGTCCACTGATTTCAAATTTTGCAAACGGTCATCATCAAAATTGGCATAGGCAAATTCAATTCCGTTTTGATGGATAAACTTTTCGCATAGTGTTGATTTTCCACTTCTTCTGACACCAATGACGATTTGAGCAAGATTACTTGTCAGAGAAAGTTGTTTCTCTTCCAATCTCGTACACAATGGAGTTATGTTGTTATTCTGTAGTTCTTCTTTCTGATCAGCGAACACAGTTAGTAATTTTTTTGAATCCATAAGCATGTGATTTTGATGTTGTAAAGGTATAAAAACTTCGATAAGTTCCAAAATTTTAATGCATTTACTTCGATAACTTCCATATTTTAGCTAGCTAAACTTCGATAAAAGGAAAATATTAATGAATATACCGCTCCCCAATGTGTCACTTTTCACAGACTGCAAATAAATTGCTACGGTAACTGTTACCGTAGTAATTCGGATTATTCTTATATCGTTTTCTGACATTGGTTCGATACCACGAGATTTTTACCGGTCAGCTTCTGTATGTCTTTCAACATCGCTTTCTCCTCATTGGCACAGAAGGTTAGGTGTGTCTGCTAAAATTTTTGACATATTTATTAGTATTAAATATTAATTACTATCTTTATGCCATTCGTGACATTTGAAATGGTGATATATATAGATACACGTTTTGTTAAATATTAAACAAGATTGGGAAATAATTTAAACAAAATGGAAAATTTCTTAAATAAAGCTTCTGTATTTGATCGCATCAAAGAATGTTATTCTTTAAAAGACCATTCGAATTTAGCTTGTTTTTTGGGAGTTTCTTCTAATACTATAACCAATTGGTATAGCAGAAACACTTTCGATATTGAAACCATTTGCACAAAGTGTTTGAATACATCCCGGAATTGGTTAATGTCTATCATAAGTAGGTGAAATTTGAAGTTAAGTTAGTTAAACTATCTCTTCAAGTCAATAATATAGCTGAAGTAATCGATATGAAAATTGAAATAATAAATTATATACATTTTAACAATATTATCATATGGATTTTAAAGATATTATCAAACAATTAGCTAATAAAGTATGTCAAATGAAGGATGGCATTCTTACTGAAGAGGCTACAAAGAATGCATTTATTATGCCATTTATAAATGCATTAGGATATGACGTGTTTAATCCGCTAGAGGTAATTCCGGAAATGGACTGCGACCTTGTAAAAAAGAAAGGGGAAAAGATTGATTATGCTATTATAAAGGATGGACAACCTATAATGCTTATTGAATGTAAACATTGGAAGCAAGATTTATCATTACATGACACACAACTTAAAAGATATTTTGTTGCTTCGAAAGCTAAGTTTGGTGTCCTAACAAATGGAATTAAATATTTGTTTTATACTGATCTAATAAGTCAGAACATAATGGATGAAAAACCATTTTTTGAGCTTGATCTCACTGATTTAAGGGATTTTCAAATCGAAGAGCTTAAAAAGTTTCATAAATCATATTTTGATGTAGATGATATTCTAAGTTCAGCAAGTGAATTAAAATATTCAAGTGAACTTAAGACATTACTTGCAAAAGAGTTCGCTGAGCCTGCTCCAGAATTTGTTAAGTATTTCACAAAGCAAGTTTATGATGGAGTTGTAACTGCAAAAGTTCAAGAACAATTTACAGAATTATTAAAACGTTCAATAGGGGGCTATATTAGTGATCTTATTTCAAGTCGACTCAAAACCGCATTAAAAACGGAAGAAACTCAACAAAACAGCACACCAATTCCAGAAAAGGAGAATATAATTGTAGAGGAAAACAAGATTGTTACTACAGAAGAAGAACTGCAAGGCTACATGATTGTAAAGGCAATTCTTTGTAAGATTGTAGATTTGTCTCGTGTTGTTTATCGTGATGCCCAAACATACTTTGCCATTTTATTAGATGATAATAATAGAAAACCAATATGTCGTTTATATTTCAACAGCAAGTCAAAAAGATATATTTCTACATTTGACAATGAGAAGAAAGAGATTAAACACGAATTAGCAGGATTGAATGATATTTTCAAATATTCTGATGAGCTTTGCAATATCATTAATGTATATGGTATTGAAAAATAATTATGTAATAGAAGATAAACTAATTAAAGTTATAAAAATGAAGATAATGAATTCACAAAAAACATCTGGAGAAAAGGATATGAAAATTAAATTATTTGTCTTAAGCATTTTGTTGTTACTGGGTAGCATTAGTTATGCGCAAACAGAAAAACTGACAAACAAATCTATCACAGACATGATCGGATTAGGTTTCTCTGAAGATATAATCATTACAAAAATAAAAACTTCAGATGCAGATTTTGATACAAATATTGAGGCATTAAAGGATCTTAAGTCTAAAGGAGTCTCAGATAAAATTATTGTAGCAATAATGAATAGTAAGGAGAAACAAGGAACGGTCCAAAATAAAGAAGCTGATAACAAAAATGGAATATATATTAAGTTTAATGACAAATATACAAAGATATTGCCAGCTGTATTCTCTGGAAGCAAAACCAATACTCTGGGTGCAGCATTTTCTTATGGAATAGCAAGTGCTAAAATAAAATCTATAATGAATAATGCGCACTCAAACAACGTAATTGACTCAAATAAACCTGAGTTTTGGTTTTTCTTTACTAGGAAAGACAATGATTCTTTTAAAATAAGTTCTGTCAACTGGTGGTTTTCATCAGCTTCATCGCCAAATGAATTTGCATTAGTTAGGCTTAATTCTAAAAAGAACAATAGAGAAATGGTTACAGGTAAAGTTAATGTTTATTCCGGATCAAAAACCGGAATAGATGAAAAATATTTAATACCATTTGATATAGAAACCATAGATGAATACACTTACAAAGTAAAGCCTAAAAATCCTATGGAAGATGGTGAATACTGCTTTTTCTACCAAGGTACAATCCCTCAAGGAGGTTACACAAATCAATCTGTATTTGATTTTTCTGTAAAAGCCAACGATCAGCAATAAGCTATCTCCATATGTTTTTTTTATCAGCAGACAAAATAAAATTAAAGATAGCGGTGTAAAGGAATGTTTGTTACATCGCTATCTTCAAATAGGAGGTTTGCTAACCCGCTTATGTATAAAGGAATTGTTGCTTCCTCTTATTGGTTTGATACCACGAGATTTTTACCGGTCAGCTTCTGTATGTCTTTCAACATCGCTCTGAAACGAGACTATATCCCGATTGCGAGTTGATTGAAAAAAGTGCCTCAGGTGGCAAATCCACGCTCTTGCAAGTTCTCTTCCGTGACTACTTGTTACAACAGGATATACCGGCTGATCATATCATTTCTATAGCTCTGGACGACCGACTCAATCAAAAGCTAAGGAATCCTGACGCCTTATTAAAGTTTATCCACTAGCAGATTAAAGACAACCATCTATATTTCATACTTATGGTGGGCTGCCACACACATTGGCATTGACAGGTACTATATCCAATCCGCTTTCGCTATGCCTAGCGTTGAGAAAGAACAGCAGGAAAAAACATCTTTTTCGCTCTTAATGATTCTTTCAAGAAGATGATTGTCGTGAAAGACGATATTAAGCCTAAGAGAGATGAACAGGGTATTATAACGGTTGGATTGCTGGATTTCCTATTGAATAAGGACAGCCTTAGTTTGTGACCGATTGGACAAATACAGAATAATGAGGCTTTATTAGTCTGCTATAAAGCCAACAAAATCACAACAGACCGTATCATTAGTGATTTGAAAAATAGAGGTTCACCATCCTGCTTATATTGTTTGATCATTTATAAGTCAATGAAGAATTGATATATTTTTTGGTTTGTGGCATATATATTATTAAGTATAATATTTTGTACTATTAAATATATTTAGCTAAAATAAATAATGATAATTAAAATAGATGTATATATTTGCGGCATACTAAGTCAGTGTTATGAGGATATTAATTATGTTACGCAATCGTGTGTATGCGGATTATATCGGATATCACATGAAAAAACTAGCGAATGAAGTAAAGATCGTCAATAAAGGCCAGGAAGTTCTTCCGCTTTTAGTGAGTCAACATTGGGATATTGCCATACTCGGCGTTTCCAGTTTCTATAATAGTCTTGAAATCTTAGATTTATACAATAAACATTATAAAGAAAAAGCGCAAATATCAGGAGAAGAAATTCCTAAGAAAACAAAGATTCATATATTGAGTACCTTTCAAGATAAAGGGTATATGACCAATGCAATTCTGTTGGGAGCTGCAGGATATTTTAGAATACCTCAAAAGACAAATGAATTTATAGATCATATAATAAGGAATGACTTATGAAATCTGTATGTGTGACTTTTGTGTTGTTGACAATTTGCTGCATGGCATATAGTCAAGAAAAAGAGATTAAACTTAAATCATTAGGTATCAATAATACTATTGAATTTTATACTGAACCTTCGCGACTTAACTGGAATATAACTTCAATTGAGGGCACTCTAAGATCGGAGATAGATAGTACCAGAAAGATAACATTAATTCCGAAATTCAATTTTGCCCAAAAAGTTCCTGTAGGTGAACATTATTTTAAAAATATTTATGTTCAGGAGGAATTGGATGCATACGTGTCTTTTTCTAAAAAATTCTCCTTATATGCTATGTATGCTTATTCACACTCAAATGTTTTTGCCAAGCATTTGGCATTAACAGAATGTACGCTTTCGTTAGTGAAAGGATGGGGAATTGTTGGAGGTGTAAAGATGTATTATTGGACAAATTCCATATTTAGTTATACGTTAGGGTTTGAAAAATATGTTGCGAATTTTTGGATTATAGCAAAACCGTCATTGACATATATCAATTCAAATTGTTATGGCTCAATCAGCACTGGAATAAGGTTCTATTTTAAGGATCCTCTGAATTATATCCATTTAGGAATATACGAAGGGCATTCCGCTGAAATTGTTCCTCACCTTGACAGCCAGTATTTATTAGGGAATAAAACGTGGGGAACTTATTTTTTATGGCAACAAAAAGTGAATTCTTCATTTGTTTTGAAGTCTGCTATATCATTCAGAAATGAACAATATGCCACTAAATTAAATCGGAATATCCCGGGATTTACAATTGCGCTTAATTATTTATTTTAAAACAACTGGCATATGCTTATATTTATCAACAATCTATTGTTTCATATGATAAGGATTGCATTGTTCATCTTTATCGTATTGGCGTTTGCAGTGCCTTTGGTTACGTTGTTCTTAAGTTGGAGAAGAAATCGTGTCGAAAAAGATAGAAAAGCAATTTATGAGAAATATGAAAATGCGATCTTCCCATTTTTGTATTATGATGATAATAAAAGCCAGGATATCAGTTTGTTGAAAAATAAACTAGGGAGGGTACAAAAAAAATATTTCGTAGATATTCTAAATGAATTAAGCAGATATATAAAATTCGGGGAGCAAACAAAGATAAAACAGTTAGTTATTGCATATGACCTGGAAAAGTATTTATTAAAAAAAATTAGCCGGGTATTTTCTTCATATAAGATTCAAAGTTTACAAATACTGGTAAATATTGGCTGTACTGAAAAATCATATCCTGTTTTACGAAAGTTAAGCAATAGCAAAAGTGTCGAAAAAAGACTCTATTCAATTGAAAGCCTAATTGCTTATGGAAGTTTCAATATTGAAAAAGATTTTTTGAACTATAAATATTCACTTTCGCTTTGGGAACAGATGAATTATTATTACTTTATTTCTAACAAGTTGGAGAATAAGCCGGATTTTAAAGTTCTTTTGTATTCTACGAATGCTACTGTTATACTATTTGCATTACGGATGATGAGGTTGTTTAGCCAATCTTTGAGTTTAGTTGAAGATTATAAGCATATCTATACAAGTGAAAATCCTCAAATACAAGTGGAATTATATAGATTGCTGGCTCATAATAAAAAAATTGATATCAGTGAAGAGCCCATTCCGGATGTAGGATTGTTTCGCCTGGAAGATATGTTATCAAATTATGCCCGACTGTATTATGTGACGACGGAGATGATGATAGATATTTATCAAAATACAGATAATCTTGCTTTAAAAGAGCATATATTGATTTGTATTTATGACTATGTAAAAAATGGCAAAAATGATATTGAATATTTAGCTAATCAAGATAAAAACGATCTTTTGAATAGAATGTGTAAAAGCTTAATAGAGAAAAGAAATGATAAAGACATTTTTCAGTAATATAACAGATACAGTAAATATGTTGTTTCTTATTTACTCGATAGGCATTGTTGTAATATATACATGCATGTCTGTAATTTCTATATACTATCTCTATTTTTATAAAAAGAAGAACTCAAACATCAATTACGATATAATACTTTCATCCGGAACAGCTGCTCCAAGTGTAAGTGTTATCGCATCCGCCTATAATGAATCGGCCACTATTGTTCCATGTGTACATTCTTTACTTAATTTGAGATATCCCAATTATGATGTCATTGTTGTGAACGACGGAAGTAAGGACGATACTCTTGAAAAAGTAAAAGAAGAATTTCAATTGGAAAAACAAGATTATATTGTTAATTACAAAATTAAAACTAAAATGGTTCGTGGCGTATATCGATCTAGAAATGAAATATATAGAAATCTTATTGTTGTCGATAAAGAAAACGGAGGTAAAGCCGATGCGATGAATTGCGGAATTAATATTTCCTACAAATTCTTTATAGTTTGTGTTGACGTGGATTCTATATTAGAACGCAATGCTCTTTTAAAATTGGTAAAAGCTATTGTGGAAGAGAAAGATAATAAGGTATTGGCTGTTGGTGCATCGGTGCATATAGCTAATGGATGCAAGTTTGAAAACGGAGAATTAAAGGAGCATCTTGTACCTAAAAGGTATTTTACATGTATGCAAATAATAGAATATTTAAGAGCGTTTTTGATCGGCCGTATATCATTGGGACAAACAAAAAGCCTTTTGTTGATATCAGGCGCCTTAGGAATCTTCAGGAAGGAGGCTGTACTTCAGGTAGGCGGTTATCTTGTATCAACCATTGGTGAAGATATGGAGCTGGTTACACGCATGCAAGAGTACCATCGCAAGAAAAAAACTCCTCATTTAATGCTATATATTCCGGATCCATTATTGTGGACAGAAGTGCCTGGTTCCGTAAAAGTATTAGGACGACAAAGAACTCGTTGGACAAGAGGTCTGATAGATACTTTGAAATTACACAAAAAATTACTTTTTAACCCAAAATATGGTTCGGTCGGATTAATAGGGTATCCTTATTTTTTCTTTTTTGAATGGATGGCTGCTTTTATTGAAGTTATTGGATATTTGTATTTTATCATTTTAGTCATTTTGGGGGCAACGGTTTGGAATACTTTTTTCTTGTTATTTGTATTCATGTATTTATTTGGCACCACTTTCTCTTTCTTAGCCATTTATATAAACGAAAAGACGTTTCATGTATATGATAGAACAAAAGACGTAATAAGGCTTATTCTATACTCAATGTTCGAAGCATTTATATACCATCCTTGCATCGTTTTTTGGGCTATTAAAGGAAATTATCTGCATCTTAGGGGCATTAAGAATTGGGGTGTAATGACTAGGAATGGCTTCGGACGCTAAATTGAAGATAGCGGTGTAAAGGAATGCCTGTTACACCGCTATCTTCAAATAGGAGGTTTGCTAACCTGTGTATGTATAAAGGAATTATTGCTTCCTCTTATTGGTTTGATACCACGAGATTTTTACCGGTCAGCTTCTGTATGTCTTTCAACATTGCTCTCTCCTCATTGGCACAGAAGGTGAGGGCTTTGCCGGTATTACCGGCTCTTCCTGTACGGCCGATGCGGTGAACGTACGTTTCGGCAACGTCGGGCAGGTCGTAATTGATGACAAGTTCCAAATTGTTGATGTCAATGCCCCGGGCTGCGATGTCGGTTGCAATAAGGGCTTGTATATCGTGCGATTTGAATTCCGACAGAGCGCGTTGTCTGGCATTCTGTGATTTGTTTCCGTGGATGGCGGCACAACCTATCTCGGCTTTATTGAGTATCCGGGCTATCTTATCTGCTCCGTGTTTTGTGCGGGAGAATATGAGTGCGGATTTCTTTTTGTCTTTTTTGAGGAGACTTATAAGCAGGTCTTTCTTTTCGGGTTTCTCAACGTAATAAAGGTACTGCTCAATGGTATCAACGACCGATGCCGCAGGCGTTACTTCCACTCTCACGGGATTATGCAGGATAGAGCGGGAAAGAACAGCTATGGATGAAGGCATGGTGGCCGAAAAGAATAGAGTCTGCTTTGTTTTGGGCAGCTTCGGCAGCAAACGCTTGATGTCATGGATGAATCCCATATCCAGCATCCTGTCGGCTTCGTCCAACACAAAATGGCGGACAAAATCAAGGCGGATAAAGCCCTGGTTCATCAAATCCAGCAAACGTCCCGGAGTGGCTACCAATATGTCTATTCCGGCTTTTAGTTCGCTCACTTGTGAGGCTTGCTTGACACCGCCGAAAATCACGCAGTGGCGTATGCCGGTATAGCGGGTATAATCTTTCAGGCATTCGTCGATCTGGATGGCCAGCTCCCGCGTAGGGGTGATGATCAGCGCTTTGATCTCTCTTCTCTTTTCACCGGTCTTGTTCAGATATAATTGTTGGATGATGGGAAGTGCAAATGCGGCCGTTTTGCCTGTTCCGGTTTGCGCCAGCCCCAGGATGTCGCGGTTTTGAAGCGCCGGAATAATGGCTTCTTGTTGGATAGGTGTCGGGGTTATATATTTTTTTTCGTTCAGAGCTTTTAATATAGGCTCAATTAAGTTTAATTCTTTAAATGTCATAATTTGAATTCGCCGTGTATCGGCTTTTTTAGTTTGAAATGCGGCTTTCCTGTTTCGCAAAAGGGGAAGCCATGTTTGTTTATTAATTAATTTACTATTTTATTTTTATGAAAGGATATAGTTGTCCTTTGTCGGTTTTACTTCAAATGTTTTGCTTCAGCTGCGGCAAATTGTTGCTTCAGATTGGAGATAACTTCTTTCACGCTGGATATTTTTTTAGATAGATGAACATTCATTCCTGTGAATGCGTATCCTTTCTTCATGTTGCCCAGTGCAGCCTGGTAAAGGCACTGCGAAATACAGTAAGGACTTTTGGTGTAGTCGCATGTTTTTATACAATGAAATGGGCAGCTTTTAGGGGCCTCGAGACCTTTTTCCACGCTTCGTATAAATTCGCCGTCAATGGCTCGTCCCGGCATGCCTACCGGACTTTGTATGATTTTTATATCTTCCTGATTGGCATTCACATAAACATTTTTGAATGTTTCGGACGCGTCGCATTCCGTAGTAGTGATAAACATTGTTCCCATTTGTATGCCGGAAGCGCCAAGTTTGAGAAAACGGTATATGTCTTCTCCGGTAGAAATTCCCCCTGCGGCAATAACGGGTATGCGTTTTTCTTCTTTATATGAATCCGTGACTTCGAGTACTTCGGGTACCAGTTTTTCGAGCGCATAATTTTCATCTTCAATCTGGTTTAATTTAAATCCCAGATGACCTCCGGCTTTGGGTCCTTCTACGACGAAGGCGTCAGGCAAATAGTTATAATTGCTTTTCCATTTGTCACATATGATCCTGGCTGCCCGTGCCGACGATATGATTGGTGCAAGTTTTGTTTTGCACCCTCTGGTCAGGAATGACGGCAGATTTAAAGGCAGGCCGGCGCCCGAGAAGATGATATCAACATTCTCGGCAATAGATGTTCTCGCCATATCGGCATAGTTGGTGAGGGCAACCATAATGTTTATACCGATAATGCCTTTACTTTTTTCCTTGGCTTTTTTGATTTCTTCTTTAAGCCCGGTAATGCTTTTGCTTAAATAATCTCCCGGCGATTGATGGTAGATCAGGCCGAGCCCGGCACAGGATATAGTTCCTATACCTCCTTCGTTTGCAACTGCTGATGCTAATCCGGACAAGGAAACACCTACACCCATTCCACCTTGAATAATCGGTAGTTTTACTTCTAGATCCCCTATAAAAAATGATTTCATACAATTTACAAAAATGTGTCACGATAATTGTTTTGTATATTTCGCGACTTGTTTTTACTGTAAACAAATTAGTTGATTTTGATGTCTATTTTGACGATGGGAAGATCCACGGAATAGGGTTGGAGCAAATCATTGAAAAGAAAGATTCATTATAAACTCATTTTGTTCTGGGTGCAAAGGTATGAAATAAAATGGATTGTTTATTATTATTCTTTACTAAAGATTATTTATTGCTGCTTTTTGCTGTTTTTTAGTGATTCGTAATCCTGTAATACAATCCTGACGCTTGAAATAAGTAATTCAGGATCGTCATAATGAACAAAATGTCCGGCATCTCCGCTGTATAAGAGCATTCCTTTATCTACGGATTGGATAACGTCAGTCCATCTTTCTACCCTGTATTTCATTTTTGCCCTGAACAACAAGGAGTCATTAAATTCTTTTGCTCTATATTGTAGAGGTGTATCATAACGACCGCCTGTCAATATATGGACGGGAATATTAGGTAATTTTGAATTTTGAATTTCTTTAAAATCCGAGTTTCTCATCATCGCAAGAACATCCTTTTTCCTTTCTTTAAGAAAATTCGGATTATGGCTGTTTCGTATACTATCGTTTTTAGCCCATTTTATAAATAAGGAATCGACAGCATTTTTCGAAAACCCGAGGCTGAGGAACGGAAGTTTTTTGTTTTCCTTCGTTTCCGTGAAATCAGCGGGATCGATGATTATCAATCCTGCAACCATTTGGGGATAATATACGACAAAACTTCTGACCAGGGCTCCACCCAGAGAATGACCTACAAGAACATAAGGAGGGGCGGCATTCAAACTGTTCAATATTTTAAGCAATCTGTCGGAAAAACCCTTAATGGTAACGGAATCTTTTTCAGGACCTGAATTTCCTACGCCGGGTCTGTCATAGGTCATTAACGGAGCCATTTTAGAAACGCCGTCAAGCACTTTATCCCAATTATCCATAGGAGTTCCGCTGCCGCTCTCAAACACGATTAAAGGTTGTCCTTCTTTTCTGTTTTCCAGCCCGATGGTGTTGATCCAGATTTTAGTACTGTCAATTGTAATATACCTTTTCTGAGAATAGGCACTTAAGCTGATCAGGATGGCTATTGCTAATAATATTTTTTTCATTAAAGCGTTGTTTTAATTATAAAATGTAGAAAGGAATAAGACAAATTATTCAATATCAGTTAATAAACCGAATTCTATTGCTACAATAATTGTTGGTTATTAATAGAATAAGTTGCGTGCCATGGCTTAACAAGGCTTATTGACAGATAGCGGAAAGTTATAAAGAATATGTTAGAAATCAAAGAATGGCAGCAAAAATATTTTTTCATGGCATGGTAAGCGCTATAATATGCTTAACAAAACAAACTGTCTTGTCTGCTTGGGTTTTAATGAAAAATGCGATCTGTTGTGATACGGATCGCATTTTTTATCAGGTATCCTGTATGTATAGTGTGTCTAGAACCGGTATCCCACTTCCAGACCGAGACTGAGATTTTTTTTGCCGAAATACCAGTCGTAAAAAGTGTCATCTCTTTGGTTATCTTTTGTTTTGATGAGTCCGTATTCGTAATATGCGCCGAAGGTAAGATGTTTTTTCAGCTCGAAATAGACGCCGTTGCTCAGTCCGAAATCGAAACGGCGCATGTTGATGCCGTTCTCGCTAAAGGTGTCTTCTTTATATTCTCTCCTGACGCCGTTGACGTTTTTGGTGAGCGTTGTGTTTCCTCCGATACCATAAGCGAAGTAAGGACCGACACTGAAAACGAGGGCGTTCTTCTGTTCATGCAATCTGACACGGAAAAGCACATCTACCGGCACCTCAATATAGGTCTGTCGGTAATTGGTTGTGTTACACGTGTAGGTGGTGTGAGTGATATCCTCGGAGGAGTAGTCGATTCTTGATGTCGACTTTTCCTTGGCGCCTTTGAAATTGAGCATGAGCGCCGGTTGAATAGATACGATGCGTCCCAGACTGTATTCCATGCCTACGCCTATGCGGCCGCCTGCTTTGGCATCACTACCGAAGAGTCCCTGATTGGATACGTTGGCTGACGGACCGCCTTTGACGATCCAGGATACTTGTGCCGACGATAATATCGGCGCAAGGATAAATAGTGCCAATAGAATAGATTTTGTTTTCATCTCTGATTGATATTTAGAAACTGTTTTAAATTTTTTCATTCACGACAACAAAAATAGAAGATTCCGGGAAGAAATGCAATACTAATAGGCATAAAGTTGTATCTCTTCCCGGAATCTTGTCAGCCGGACTGCTTATTTTGTCAATGGATAAAGAGCAGTTCGCGATATTTCGGCAGCGGCCACATCTGGTTGTCGACCATCAGTTCCAGTTCGTCAATGTGGTTGCGGATCTCATCCAGATAGGGTGCGACAGTGTCGTGATAGGCAATGGCTTTTTCGCGCATGCCGGCGATGCGGTTGGCTTTTTTGCGGGCTTCAACCATTTCGTCTACCATTCGTGTGACGGCGGATATATGTCCTGCAATCTTGCGTACCAGCCGCTTGGGTTCGGCGGAAATCTCGGTGTATTCACCTTCGCTGAAGGTGTTTTGAAGTTTCGAGAGGTTGTCGAGCAGCACGCTCTGATAACGCACGGCTACCGGAATGATGTGATTAAGCGACAAGTCTCCCAGTACACGGGCTTCGATCTGTACTTTCTTGATGTACATTTCCCATTTGACTTCGTTGCGCGCTTCCAGTTCGATGTGGTTAAGCACGCCTGTCTCTTCAAACATTTTGACGACGCCGGGTTTCAGGTAAGCGTCATATTGCAACGGAACACTGCTTTCGCAGTCCAGACCGCGGCCGGCGGCTTCTTCTTTCCATTTGTCGTCATAGCCGTTACCGTCGAAGCGGATGGGTTTTGATTCTTTGATATAGGTTTTGATTACTTCGAAGATCGCGCTTTCCTTGCTCTTGCCTTGTGCACGCAGTGTTTCTACATCGGTCTTGAATTGACGAAGTTGATAGGCTACAGCTGTATTGAGCGCCAGCATGGCCGAGCCGCAGTTGGCCGACGATCCGATGGCGCGAAACTCGAACCTGTTGCCGGTGAAGGCAAAAGGCGACGTGCGGTTGCGGTCGGTATTGTCCAGAAGCAGTTCGGGAATCTGTCCGAATCCCAGGTAGAGCCGTTTTTTCTCGTCGACTTCTATGGCATCTTCGATCGAACTATTTTCAAAACGGTTCAGAATCTCTGAGATTTGTTTGCCGAGGAATGAAGAGATAATGGCGGGCGGCGCCTCGTTGGCTCCGAGACGGTGCGCGTTGGTGGCTGTGGCGATGCTGGCTTTAAGCAGCGAATTGTATTTGTAGACAGCCATCAGGGTATTGACCATGAATGTGATGAATTGCAGGTTCTCTTCGCGGTTTTTACCGGGCGAGAAAAGGTTCAAGCCGGTATCTGTGCCTATCGACCAGTTGCAATGCTTGCCCGAACCATTGACGCCTTTGAACGGTTTTTCGTGCAGCAGCACACTGAAATTATGACGTCGGGCGACACGCTTCATCACCGACATCAGCAGTTGGTTGTGATCGTTTGCCAGATTGCACTCTTCGTATATCGGAGCCAGTTCGAACTGGTTCGGAGCTACTTCGTTGTGGCGCGTTTTTACAGGAATACCCAGTTTATAACATTCAATCTCAAGCTCTTTCATAAACTCTTGTACGCGTGACGGAATGGCTCCGAAAAAATGGTCGTCGAGCTGTTGGTTCTTGGCACTCTCGTGTCCGATAAGCGTCCGTTCGGTAAGCGACAGATCGGGGCGCGCGGAATAGAGGTCTTCATCGACCAGAAAGTATTCCTGTTCCCAGCCGAGGAAAGTGGTCACTTTATGAACGTCTTCATTGAAATAGTGGCATACTTCGATGGCCGCTGTGTCAAGCGCTTCGATGGAACGGATGAGCGGTGTCTTGTAGTCGAGTGCTTCGCCGGTGTATGCGATAAATACCGACGGGATACAGAGCGTGTCGTCAACGATAAATGCCGGCGACGACGGATCCCACGCCGAATAGCCGCGAGCTTCGAAAGTATTGCGCAGTCCGCCACTCGGAAAACTCGACGCGTCCGGTTCCTGCTGGGTCAGCAGCTTGCCGTTGAACTCTTCTATCATGCCGCCTTTGCCGTCGAGCTCTACAAATGCATCGTGTTTTTCGGCTGTTCCGTCAGTCAGAGGCTGGAACCAGTGCGTATAATGCGTGACGCCTTTTTCGAGCGCCCACATGCGCATACCGGCGGCAACATGACTGGCTATCTGGCGATCGATAGGCTTGCAGCTGTCGATAGCGTCCGTCAGTGCCTGATAAGTCTCTTTGGAAAGGTACTTTTGCATTGCCTTCCGGTTAAAAACGTTTTCGCCAAAATAGTCGGAAACTTTTTGAGTGGGTGTAACGACTTCTATCGCCTTCCGGTTTGAAGCCTTTTCCACTGCATTGAAGCGTGTGATTGACATTGTTGATTGTTTTTATTGTTATACCTTTGCAAAATTACTCCTTTTTTTAGATGAGGAAAAGGAATGACTGAAAAACATGGATTTTGTGAATTGTCGGAACGACTGGTTTCGTTGTTCTTATTTTGTGTATTAAAGCAAAAATGTCATATCTTTGGAGGCGTAAAATGAAGTGAGACTTAAAATAGTATATCATGAAAAAGATTTTTAATTGTGTTGTTATCCTTTGCTTTCTGCTGCCTGCCGTTCTGTATGGCGGAGAGATTAATCTTTCTCATGCTTCATTGCTGGTATCCAAAACGATCCGGGAGCCTGTACGCTCGTCAATTATTACCATGATGCAGGAGGAGATCAGCAAGCGGACAGGGTTCAAGTTGGAATCAGCTGATAAATGGGGCAAATCACTGACGATAGCTTTGGTGAAAGCATCGGATGCCGGCTTATACGGGCGGGCTTTGCCTTCGGATGCAGAATTGCCGGCTAAGGCCGAGTCGTACAGAATTGAATATCAGGACAACGGCCCGCATGCCACGCTCTGGCTGATTGGCGCTGACGACCGAGGTGTTCTTTTTGCGGCCGGACATCTGTTGCGGACTTCTTTTTATCAAAAGAACAGGATGGATCTCGATATGAATTGTCAGGGCGTGTATGAACCGGTAGATTCGATCCGCGGTCATCAGCTGGGGTATCGTCCTTTGCCGAATACGTATGATTTGTGGACCGGCCCGCAGTTTGAGCAGTATATTCGCGAACTGGTTATCTTTGGAACGAATAGTATCGAGGCTGTTCCTACGGATAATGCGCCCGATTCGATCATGAAGACGCCTAAGGATTCCATCAATTATTATATCAGTCGTGTCTGTCGGAAGTATGGACTGGATTATTGGATTTGGACTCCGGCCGAGGTCGATCTTTCGGATCCTGTTGCCAATCAGAGAGAGTTCCTGAGAAACGTGGCTTTCTACAGCCATTGTCCGAAGCTGGATAATGTGTTTGTTCCGGGAGGTGATCCGGGAAGCAATCATCCGAAGTATCTGTTGCCATTTATGAAAAAGCTTTTGGAAGCGTTGAAGAAGTATCATCCTGCGGCGGGTATGTGGATTTCGCTCCAGGGTTTCAATGATGAAGAGATGGAATATTTCTATCATTATCTGGAGACTGAACAGCCGGATTGGTTGCGTGGCGTGGTTTGCGGACCAGGGAGCCCTTCTATCTTCGAGACGCGCACCCGTTTGCCGCAACGTTATCTGCTTCGCCACTATCCGGATATCACACATTGCGTCCGCTGTCAGTATCCGGTGCTGCGCTGGGATCAGGCTTTCGCTCTGACTTATGGTCGCGAGCCTATTAATCCGCAGCCTGAATATTATTCGACTATTCATGACAAGTATGCGCCTATGACCAATGGTTATATTACTTATTCGGAAGGTGTGACCGATGACGTGAACAAGTTCGTTTGGAGTCTCCGCTCCTGGATGCCGTCTTTTTCTGTAGCGGAAGCCGTTTCACAATATGAACGTTTTTTCTTTTGTTCAAAGCCGAAAGATCATGTTGCTGAAGCAATAATGAGTCTGGAAAAAAACTGGGACGGACCGATAGAAAACAATCAGGGCATCGAAACCTCGTTCCGCCATTGGCAGCAGTTGGAGCAGGCGTATCCAGGATTGCATGACAACTGGCGTTGGCAGATGTTGGTCTTGCGTGCCTATTACGATGCATACGTGGAAAGAAGAAAAGTTTACGAACAGCAACTTGAACAGTCGGCTAACCGGATTCTTTTGGCAGCTCCCGCGTTGGGTTCGGAAATGGCTATGCAACGCGCTCTGGAAAAAGTGAACGAAGCGGATACGCATCCGGTAGATCAGGCGTTGAAACAAAAAATTGCCGGTTATTGCGAAATTTTGTATCATTCGATTGGCTGGCAGAGCAGTTTTAAAAAATATCATGCCGACGGACCGGAACGCGGTTGTATCTTGGATTATATTGATTATCCGCTGAATAATCGCTGGTGGCTTGCCGATGAGTTCACCAAGATAGGTAAGATGCCGGCTGAAAAAGATAAGCTTGCCCGTCTAAATGTGATTGCCACATGGCAGAACCCCGGCGAAGGTAATTATTATGACAATATTTCAGATGTCAGCCAAAGTCCTCATGTAGTGACAACGGTTGAGGATGGAACGGATGTTGCCTGGTGGGATGACGGATGGAGCCGTTGCCGCCTTTCTACACAGTTGTTTCAGCATGCACCCAGGCTGGTTTATGAGAACCTGAATCCGAATGTCAATTATGTAATCCGGATCGCAGGAAAAGGCGATGCGTTGCTGCGGGTGAATGGTTATCGTATGACGCCGCGTTTGTATAGCAAAGACTTGGAAGGGTTTAAAGAATTCTTTATCAGTCGCAGATATATGGATAAAGGCAAACTGATTGTAAGCTTCGATGAACCGGAAGAGTCACAAGTAAATTGGCGTCAGCAATCGTTTATCAGTGATGTGTGGCTGCTGAAAGCTGAAGATTAAATGTATGAACAAGAAATAATGACATTGTAGATTATGATACCTAAGCCTTTAAAAGGAATCATCCCTCCGTTAGTCACGCCGATGCTGGATGAAAACACCTTGGATCTGAAAGGACTCGAACGCCTTTTGAATCATGTTATTTCGGGTGGCGTGTCAGGCATATTTATACTTGGAACGAGTGGAGAGGCGCAAAACCTCAGTTACGCAGTTAGAAAAGAGATGATCAAACAAACTTGCCGGATTGTAGGCGGGAGAGTGCCGGTACTGGTCGGCATATCGGATACCAGTTTTGTTGAAAGTATCTCTTTGGCGAATAAAGCGCATGAATTTGGTGCAGATGTGCTGGTGGCTACGCCTCCGTTTTATTATACGCCGGGTCAGGCCGAACTGATTCAATATTACTGGGACTTGGCCGATCAAGTGCCTCTGCCGTTATTTCTCTATAATATGCCATCGCATGTGAAGGTGATGATAGAACCCGAAACAATCGTAAAACTGGCTGCAAACAATAATATCATCGGCCTGAAAGACAGTTCGGCCAATGGTGTCTATCTGCAGAAAGTCATGTATCTGCTGAAAGACAGGCCTGACTTTACTATTTTGGTCGGTCCTGAAGAAATGACGGCGGGAATGGTTCTGATGGGAGCACATGGCGGGGTGAATGGAGGAGCGAATATCTATCCCGAACTGTACGTCTCGCTTTATCAGGCGGCTTGCAACAAAGATTTTGAAACAATAGCCGAATTGCAACCCAAGGTAATGAATATAAGTCTTTCGCTTTATAATATCGGAAAATATGCGTCCAGCTATATTAAAGGGCTTAAGACAGCTTTGAATTTGAAAGGTATCTGTGATGATTTTATGCCCGAACCGTTTCATAAGTTCAACGCGGCTGAGCGGAAGTTTGTCGAACTGAAGCTGAAAGAGCTGGATAGTCTCATCAAATAAGCATATGAAATGAAACTGTCGGTCATCGATCTTGTCATATTCCTTATATTCATGCTGGGGACGTTTCTCTTCGGATGTTCGTTTTTTCAGAAGAAAAGAAATTCCAGCGATTATACTTCAGCGGGAGGGAAACTTCCGGCTTGGGTTGTCGGAATGTCCATCTTTGCTACTTATGTCAGCAGTATCAGTTTCCTGGCTTTGCCCGGAAATGCTTATAAAGGCAATTGGAATTCTTTTGTGTTCAGTTTGTCGATCCCGATAGCTTCATGGATCGCTGCGAAATATTTTGTTCCGTTCTATAGGAAAATCAACAGTATATCTGCGTATAGTTTTCTAGAAGAACGCTTTGGCTATTGGGCGCGTGTCTATGCCTCCTGTTGTTATCTGCTTACACAGGTGGCCCGAATAGGATCGGTGCTGTATCTGATGGCTTTACCTCTGCATAGCATGTTGGGTATAAGTGTTGCGTCGCTGGTTATTGTTTTAGGGGTATGTGTTGTTATTTATTCCGTATTGGGAGGAATACAGGCTGTTATCTGGACAGATGCCATTCAGGGGATTATCTTGATTGTCGGCGCATTGGCTTGCGTGGCTGTTTTGCTTTTTTCCATGCCGGAAGGACCATCGCAATTGTTTCAGGTGGCCATTGCGCATGACAAGTTTTCCTTGGGCAGTTTCAGCCCGGATCTTTCAACGGCAACGTTCTGGGTGACTCTGGTTTACGGCCTGTTTATCAATCTGCAGAATTATGGTATCGATCAGAATTATGTTCAGCGCTATAAGACTGCGAAGGATGACAGGAGTGCTCGCTCGGCTGCGCTGTTTGGCGGATTGTTGTATGTGCCGGTCAGTTTGTTTTTCTTTTTTATAGGAACAGCTCTTTTTGCTTATTACAATGTGATGCCGTCGCTGCTCCCTGCCGGGACGGCGAGCGATGATGTTTTCCCTTATTTTATTGTTCACGGACTTCCTATTGGCTTTACCGGACTTCTTATTGCCGCAATCTGTGCTGCCGGAATGAGTACGGTGTCGACAAGTATAAATAGTTCTGCAACAATCATATTAACTGATTTTTATCAACATAAACAGCAGCGCACTGACAGGCAGAATATGACGGTTTTGTATCTGACGTCATTTTTGCTTGGTGTGTTGGGAATTGGACTGGGATTAGCCATGATGTCTGTACAAAGCGCTCTGGAGGCATGGTGGAAGCTGGCCGGAATATTTAGCGGCGGAATGTTAGGGCTGTTCTTGCTTGGTTATCTTGGAAGGAGGGTTAAAAGTATTTATGCTGCGATCGGTGTGATTTGCGGTGTGATTTTAATTTCATGGATGAGTCTGGGTCACCATGTGATCTTTCATAATTATTTGACGATCGTTTTTGGAACCATATTGATTTTTATGGTGGGATTTCTGCTTTCTGTTTTATTCGGAAAGAGAAAGGCATAGTATTCACGGACATGTACATTCTATGGCATTTTAGTGATTAAGTAATGCAAAATCATTACCTTTGCCATCAAATTAAACAAATAATGTAAGTCATGCAGAAACCGTCTATACCCAAAGGGACCAGAGATTTTTCGCCCGAAGAAATGGCGAAACGTAATTATATTTTCAATACAATTCGCGAAGTATATCATCTTTATGGATTTCAACAGATTGAAACGCCGGCAATGGAAAATCTTTCCACTCTGATGGGAAAGTATGGCGAAGAAGGCGATAAATTATTGTTTAAAATCTTGAACTCCGGCGATTGTTTTAGTGATCTAAGTGATAATGAGTTAATGGAACGTAATGCGGTGCATTTTGCAAATAAGGCTTGCGAAAAAGGCCTGCGTTATGATTTGACTGTTCCTTTTGCCCGTTTTGTTGTACAACATCGCAATGAAATAGCATTTCCTTTTAAGCGTTATCAGATTCAACCTGTGTGGCGTGCCGATCGTCCGCAAAAAGGTCGTTATCGTGAGTTCTATCAGTGCGACGGCGATGTCGTTGGCTCTGATTCATTAATCAATGAGGTCGAACTGATTCAGATTATGAATGAGGTGTTCAGGCGTTTTGGCATTCGCGTTTGTATCAAGATGAATAATCGAAAGATTTTGGCAGGCATTGCTGACATTATCGGTGAGGCTGAAAAGATTGTGGATATCACTGTTGCTATTGATAAGCTGGATAAGATCGGTTTGGAGAATGTCAATGAAGAATTGCGCTCAAAAGGTCTTACAGAGGAGGCTATTGCACGTTTGCAACCGATTATCATGCTGAAGGGAACAAACCGTGAGAAACTTGCTGTATTGAAACAGGAACTTGCTGTCTCGGGAACGGGAATGAAGGGTATTGAAGAAATGGAATATATTCTGGACCGGGTGGATAGTCTTCAGCTGACCGCCGAACTTGAAGTGGACTTGACTTTGGCACGCGGATTGAACTACTACACGGGAACGATTTTTGAAGTAAAAGCACTGGATGTTCAGATTGGAAGTATTACCGGTGGCGGACGATATGACAACTTGACGGGTGTTTTTGGCATGGATGGCGTGTCAGGTGTGGGAATCTCTTTCGGCGCTGATCGTATCTTTGATGTGTTGAATCAGCTGAATCTCTATCCGGCCGATTCCTTGCAGACAACGCAATTGTTGTTTGTTAACTTCGGCGAAAAAGAAACAGACTATTTGCTGCCGTTGATTGCCAAAGTGCGTGCTGCCGACATTCGTACAGAGCTCTATCCGGAGTCGGCAAAAGTGAAGAAACAGATGGGCTATGCCGACACAAAGAAGATCCCGTTTGTGGCTATTGTTGGCGAAACGGAGATTAACGAAGGAAAAGTAAACTTGAAGAATATGCTTACGGGTGAGCAAAAGCTCATTTCAGTGGATGATTTGATAGTGAATATACATTAACTATACTTATGAAACGTGCAGTTCTGATTATTAGTTTGTCATTATTGTGCCTATCATGCCATTTCAGACCTCGTGCGGCGTGGGTGACTACAACGGATGGCGATGTATGGCATGAACAATCGGAACTGACGGCAGCTTCGGTCGATACGATTCCATCTGTTGATGTAACAATCCTTACGGAGAAACGTCAGCAGCAGATTGATGGATTCGGAGCTTGTTTCAATGAGTTGGGATGGATTTCGTTGAGTAAACTGGCACCCGAATCGAGAGAAAATATTATGGAAGAATTGTTCTTCCCCGATTTCGGGGCGAATTTTAATATTTGCCGTATGCCTGTTGGTGCCAATGATTTTTCACGCGATTGGTATTCGTATGATGAGACTGATAGCGATTTTGTGATGTCTGACTTTACGATTGCCAACGATGTGCAGACATTAATTCCGTTCATCAAAAATGCACAAAAGTATAATCCTGATTTGGAAATATGGGCTTCGCCATGGTGTCCGCCAAGTTGGATGAAATGCAATAAGCATTATGCTTCGGCCTATACGGACGAGACGGTCGATCCTAAATATAGAAATGGATTGCCGAAGGAAGATGTGGGGCGTGAAGGAACGGATATGTTTATTCAGGATTCATTGCATTTACAGGCATACGCACTATATTTTTCAAAGTTCATTTCTGCATACAAAGAAAAGGGTATTCCTGTTTTTGCTGTGATGCCTCAAAATGAATTCAATTCGGCACAAGTGTTTCCGAGTTGTTGCTGGAAATCTTCTTCGCTGGCTCATTTTATCGGCAGATATTTAGGCCCGGAGATGAAGAAGCAGGGTGTAGAGATTCTGTTCGGCACGGTAGAACGAGCTAATGAAGCATTGGTTGATACGGTCCTGACGGATCCGGAAGCTGCCAAATACGTTACAGGTGTTGGTTTTCAGTGGGCAGGCAAGAGTGCGGTGAATGGCATTCATAAACGATACCCGGACATGAAGTTATATCAGTCGGAACAGGAATGCGGTAATGGCAGGAACGACTGGGAAGGTGCATTTCACTCATGGGATCTGATGCGTACGTATTTTGACGGAGGGGTTTCAGCCTATATGTATTGGAATATATCTTTGGAAAAAGGTGGCATAAGTCGCTGGGGATGGGCTCAAAATTCACTGATCGTTGTTGATCCGGCCACTGAATCGTATGTCTTTACTCCTGAATATTATGTCTTGAAACATTTAAGTCATTATGTTTCTCCTGGTGCTTACAAGGTCGCTACGAAAGGTAATTATAATAATCTGCTGGCTTTTGTCAATCATGACGGAAGTGTAGTCGTTGTTGTGGCCAATGAGAACGACATGTCGCAAAAAATAAAGATACGTATTGAAGGGCGTGTATATCAGCCTGTTTTGCCGGCTCATTCTATTACTACACTATTTGTTGATTAAAAGAAAAGGCTATGTGCGTCAGAAGAGAATGGCCAACCTGTCAGTCTGTCTCACTGCAAAGTTTGTTATCGCTGAAAAAATGGCAGGTTTTATCGAAATATTTGTTTTGGCATGAATTTGGCATATATCCTAATGTGCTTCAAAAGAACACAAAAGTAATTATAATTATTAACAAATAAAAATATGTCAACAATGAACATTAAACCATTAGCAGATCGGGTCCTTATTAAACCCGCTGAAGCAGAAGAGAAAACATTAGGTGGAATCATTATTCCTGATTCTGCAAAAGAAAAACCGTTGAAAGGTGCAGTAGTTGCTGTAGGCAACGGAACTAAAGATGAAGAAATGGTTGTCAAGGGTGGAGATGAAGTACTTTATGGCAAATATGCGGGTACCGAAATCGAATTTGATGGTGAGAAATACCTCATTATGCGTCAATCGGATATTTTAGCTATCATCTAATTTGTAGTAATTCAAACATTATAAATTTCTAAATAAGTAAATATTATGGCTAAAGAGATTAAATATGATATGGAAGCTCGCGACCTTTTGAAAAAGGGCGTTGATGAATTGGCTAATGCCGTTAAAGTTACATTAGGCCCAAAAGGCCGTAACGTGATTCTTGAGAAGAAGTTTGGTGCTCCTCAGGTTACGAAGGATGGTGTTACTGTTGCTAAAGAGATCGAATTGACCTGCCCGTTTGAGAATATGGGTGCACAGATGGTAAAAGAAGTAGCTTCCAAAACGAATGATAACGCTGGTGATGGTACTACTACTGCTACAATCCTGGCACAATCAATCATTGGTGTTGGATTGAAAAACGTTACAGCCGGTGCAAATCCAATGGATTTGAAACGTGGTATAGATAAGGCTGTTGCAAAGGTTGTTGAGAGTCTGGCTAAGCAGGCAGAAGCTGTTGGCGACAAATTTGAAAAGATCGAGCATGTAGCAAAGATTTCTGCAAATGGAGATGAATCAATAGGTAAGCTGATTGCTGAAGCAATGCATAAGGTTAAGAAAGAAGGTGTTATAACTGTAGAAGAAGCTAAGGGTACGGAAACGACAGTTGATGTTGTTGAAGGTATGCAGTTTGATCGTGGTTATATCTCTCCTTATTTCGTAACGGATACAGAGAAGATGGAATGTCAGCTTGAGAATCCTTATCTCTTGATTTATGATAAGAAAATTTCTGTATTGAAAGACTTGCTGCCTATTTTGGAACCGGCAGTTCAAAGCGGACGTCCGTTGTTGATCGTAGCTGAAGATATTGATAGCGAGGCTTTGGCCACATTGGTTGTAAACAGGTTGCGTGGTTCGTTGAAAGTTTGTGCTGTTAAAGCTCCGGGCTTTGGCGATCGTCGTAAGGCAATGCTTGAAGATATTGCTATTCTTACAGGTGGTACAGTCATTTCAGAAGAAAAAGGTTTGAAACTGGAAGGCGCAACAATGGATATGCTGGGCACAGCTGAGAAGATTACTATCAATAAGGACAACACAACCATTGTTAATGGCGGTGGCGACAAGAAAGCTATCGAGGCTCGTATAGCTCAGATAAAGATTCAGATGGAGAATACAACATCTGATTACGATAAAGAGAAATTGCAGGAACGTCTGGCTAAATTGGCCGGTGGTGTTGCCGTTCTTTATGTAGGTGCTGCTTCGGAAGTTGAAATGAAGGAAAAGAAAGACCGTGTTGATGATGCATTGCATGCAACGCGTGCTGCTATCGAAGAAGGTACAGTTCCTGGTGGTGGTGTTGCCTATATTCGTGCTATTGAAGCTTTGGAAGGGATGAAAGGCGAAAATGAAGACGAAACAACAGGTATCGAAATCATTAAACGTGCGATAGAAGAACCATTGCGTCAGATTGTTGCAAACGCTGGTAAAGAGGGTGCAGTAATCGTTCAGAGAGTTAAGGAAGGCAAGGGCGATTTTGGTTATAATGCCCGCACGGATAAATATGAAAACCTCTGTGCATCGGGAGTTATTGATCCTGCAAAGGTTACTCGTGTTGCATTGGAAAATGCAGCTTCAATCGCCGGTATGTTCCTGACAACAGAATGTGTAGTTGCTGAGAAGAAAGAAGAAACTCCAGCTCCCCCTATGAATCCTAATATGGGTGGCGGCATGGGCGGTATGATGTAATTCTTCCCATAAAATAAATAACTCGGACAGCTGTTTTCTTTATTGAAGGCAGCTGTCCTTTTTTGTTCCAAGACTTAATTTTATATTTTATAGAAAAAGCCCAATATTTTTTTTAAGTTGAAAAAATACGCTTATCTTTATAGCCGAAATAATCAATCTATTAAAAGATACAATCATGAAGAACAGAAAACTAAGAATGGGAATGGTAGGCGGTGGCAGTGACGCTTTCATTGGTGCGATTCATCGTCGCGCAGCTTTTATGGATAACCAAATAGAATTGGTTTGTGGATGCTTTAGTATTAATCCTGAAATCTCAAAAAGTTCAGGTTTGTCCTATTTTTTACCGGAAGATCGAATCTATAATAACTATAAGGAAATGTTCGATCACGAAATGGAATTGCCGGAAGATGAACGGATGGATTTTGTTACAATTGTAACACCGAACCGTTTTCATTTTGAACCTGCTATGATGGCATTGGAAAGGGGTTTCCATGTAGTGGTAGATAAACCAATGACATTCTCTCTGGAAGAAGCTAAACTTCTTCAGAAGAAAGTGAAAGAGACAGGATTGGTTCTTGCTTTGACACATGTTTATTCTGCTTTTCCGGCAGTAAAGGAGGCTAAAGCGCGTATAGCCAGAGGCGAACTGGGGATGCTCCGCCGCGTTTATGTTGAGTATTCGCAGGGATGGCTTTCTCATCGCATCGAATTGAACGGAGGCAATAACGCGGTTTGGCGTACAGACCCGAAGAGCTCGGGTAAAGGCGGTTGTGTAGGTGATATAGGCACACATGCATGGCATTTAAGTGAATATATTACAGGATTGAAAGTGCAGGAGGTTTGCGCAGAGTTGAGTGCATTCGCCCCGGGGCGTCCGATAGATGACGATGCAGCTGCATTCTTGCATTATGAAAATGGTGTTAAAGGTGTACTAACCGCTACACAAGTTGCTACAGGCGAAGCAAATAATATACGTATTCGCATCTATGGAGATGAAGGTGGTTTGGAATGGCGTCAGATGGAGCCAAATACTTTGACCTTAAAATGGGGTAATCGTCCGGAAGAAATTTTGCAAATCGGCAATAACGGATTTTTGTCTAAAGAAGCGTTGTGGAATGTGCGTACGCCTGCCGGTCATCCGGAAGGATTTATTGAAGCATTTGCCAATATATATCACAATTTCTCACTCACGGTGAGAGCTATGAAAAATGGTCAGAAGCCCGAAGGTGATTGTTTGGATTTTCCGACGGTCGACGATGGCGTCAGAGGTTTGCAGTTTATTGAAACCATGGTAGCTGCCAGCAATGACAATGTGAATAAATGGCATAAATGGGTTGAATAGTAATTATTTTAAATATAGTATTTATGAGATTGAGTATTATTGCCTGCTGTTTTTCTTTATTATTGGGAACAGTGGCATTTGCACAAAAGAACGAGTGGCAGGATCCGAATGTGAATGAAATAAATCGTGCTCCTATGCATGCGTATTATTTTGCATATGCAAATGAAAAAAGCGCATTGACTGGGAATATGGAGTCGTCGGAGAATTTCATGACATTGAATGGCGTCTGGAAATTTAATTGGGTAAAGAATGCAGATCAAAGGCCAACGGATTTTTATTCCGTCAGCTTTAATGATAAAGGTTGGAGTAATATGAAAGTTCCGGGTATTTGGGAAAGGAACGGATATGGTGATCCTTTGTATGTGAATATTGGATATGCCTGGATGAGACAATTTAAATCCGATCCCCCGAAAATTCCTGTAGAAAATAATCATGTGGGTTCGTATCGCAAGGAAATAACGGTTCCTGCAGCATGGAAAGGTAAAGAAATATTTGCTCATTTTGGTTCAGTGACTTCTAACATTTATCTTTGGGTGAACGGTCAGTTTGTCGGTTACAGTGAGGATAGTAAATTAGAGGCTGAGTTCAACCTGACAAAGTACCTAAAACCCGGGAAGAATCTGATTGCTTTTCAGACATTCCGCTGGTGTGACGGTTCATATCTGGAAGATCAGGACTTTTTCCGTCTTTCGGGTGTTGGACGTGATTGTTATCTTTATGTACGAAATACCAAATATATTCAGGATATACGTGTAACTCCGGATCTGGATGCACAATACAAGGATGCTACATTGAATGTAGCACTGAACCTGAAGGGCAGCGGTATCGTTGATCTGAAATTGCTGGATAAGTCCGGCAAGCCGGTAGCAACCGCAAATGTGAAAGGGACGGGCAAAGTATCTACTGTGATGTCAATAGCTGATCCTGAAAAATGGTCGGCCGAGACGCCGGTGCTCTATACGCTGGTTGCCAGCATGAAAGACGGCAGTCAGGAAGAGGTTATTCCGATTAAGGTCGGATTCCGCAAGATTGAGTTGAAAAATGCTCAATTATTGGTTAATGGCAAAGCTGTTTTATTTAAAGGAGCTGATCGTCATGAGATGGATCCTGATTTCGGATATTGTGTATCAAAAGAGAGAATGATCCAGGACATCACGATCATGAAGAAGTTTAATATCAATGCTGTTCGTACATGTCATTATCCAGACGATAGTTTCTGGTATGACTTATGCGATAAGTATGGCATATATATGGTTGCTGAAGCTAATCTGGAGTCTCACGGTATGGGCTATGGCAAGACTACTTTGGCAAAGAACCCATTATTTGCTAAAGCGCATCTGGAGCGTAATCAGCGTAATGTTCAACGCAACTTCAATCATCCGGCAATTATATTTTGGTCGCTTGGCAATGAAGCCGGTTTTGGACCGAATTTTGAAGCTTGCTACAAATGGATTAAGAGCGAAGATAAATCACGTGCCGTGCAATATGAACAAGCCAATAAAAGCGAGTTTACCGATATCTATTGTCCGATGTATCTGGATTATGAAGGATGTATAAAATATTGTGAGAGCGATAATACGAATAAACCTCTTATACAGTGTGAATATGCACATGCAATGGGTAATTCTGAAGGTGGTTTTAAAGAATATTGGGATTTGGTTCGCAAATATCCGAAGTATCAGGGTGGATTTATTTGGGATTTTGTGGATCAGTCGCAACGCATAACTAAGAATGGGGTATCATATTACGGTTACGGTGGAGACTGGAATCCTTACGATGCTTCCGACCAGAATTTCTGCGATAATGGTTTGATCGGACCTGATCGCATTCCGAATCCACACATGTATGAGGTTGGTCATTTCTATCAGTCAATATGGGCTACGCCTGTTGATCTTGCTAAGGGTACAATTAATGTCTACAATGAAAACTTCTTCCATGATTTGAGCAATTATGCTATGGAATGGCAGTTGCTGGGTAATGGAGAGGTACTTCAAAACGGTACGATAGAGAATATGGATGTAGCTCCGCAACAAACGAAAGAGTTTCAATTGCCATATACTACTGATGGAATTTGTGAATGCAAAGAGTTGTTGTTGAATGTTTCTTTCAAACTAAAGAAAGCGGATGGATTGCTGTCTGCCGGGTTTGTAGTTGCAAAAAATCAGTTGACCGTTCGTCCGTATGAAGCCGGAAAACTGGATATTCAGAACGTAAAGCAAGAAAATATTCAGGTAGTTACTCCAACTCTGAAGGATAATGATGTTAATTATTTGATTGTTAGTGGAGAAAACTTTAGGATGGATTTCAATCGTCATGATGGATTCCTTTGCAGATATGAAGCGAATGGAATGTCCATGTTGAAGGATGGAGGTAAACTGACACCAAACTTCTGGCGCGCTCCGACGGATAATGATATGGGGGCAAATCTTCAGATAAAGTATGCTGTATGGAAGAATCCCGAACTCAAGCTTAAGTCTCTGAAGGGAGAAATGGAAAATGGCATTGCTGTCATTAATGCTGAATATGATATGGAGGCTGTAAAGGCAACTTTGTATTTGACCTATGTAGTGAATAATGAAGGTGCTGTGAAGGTAACAGAGAAGATGGTTGCAGATAAGTCTGCGACGGTACCTGATATGTTCCGTTTTGGTATACAGATACAGATGCCGAAGTCTTGCGAGTACATTAATTATTACGGTAGAGGTCCGATGGAAAACTATTCAGACAGAAATAATGTATCAGATATAGGCAACTATAAACAGACTGTAGCCGAACAGTTCTATCCGTATATTCGTCCGCAAGAAACAGGAACGAAGACGGATGTCCGCTGGTGGAAGCAGATCAACGTAGGAGGAAATGGTTTGATGTTTACTGGCGAAGCTCCGTTCTCTGCATCTGCGTTGAATTATTCTATTGAATCCTTGGATGAGGGTTTGAAAAAGCACCAGACTCATTCTGAATTAGTGCCTCAGATTGATTATACGAATGTATGTATTGATAAGGTTCAAATGGGCTTGGGATGCATCACTAGTTGGGGAACGCTTCCAATTGAAAAATATCGTTTGCATTATGGTGATTACGAATTCTCATTCATTATGAAACCGACAAAATCTAATTTTTAATTAATTATATAGTATAAAGGATAGCAGTCACTATGTACTGCTGTCCTTTATGTTTATATGCCCGGAAACAGATAATCTAGATAGTAAAAACATCAGAAGAATGAAACTAAGAATATACTTAACTCTTGCCTCCTTATTTTTATGTCTGCCATTCTTATCGGCACAAAAGAATGAATGGCAGGATCCGAATGTAAATGAGATCAACAGAGCTCCGATGCATGCGAGCTATTTTGCTTATGCCAATGAAGCAAGCGCATTGAAAGGTTGTAAGGAGTCGTCAGAGAATTATATGACATTGAATGGTACCTGGAAATTCAATTGGGTGAAAAACGCAGATCAACGTCCGAGAGATTTTTATTCATTATCCTTTAATGATAAAGGATGGGATAATATAAAAGTTCCGGGGATATGGGAGCGCAACGGTTATGGACAACCTTTATATCTGGATGCCGGTTATCCATGGATGAATCAGTGTGAACCCAATCCTCCCAAAGTCCCGACTGAGAATAATCATGTAGGCTCGTATCGCAAAGAGATAACCGTACCTGCAAACTGGAAGGGGAAAGAGATATTTGCTCATTTTGGTTCAGTGACATCAAATATGTATTTGTGGGTGAACGGGCAGTTTGTGGGTTACAGTGAAGATAGTAAGCTGGAGGCAGAGTTCAATCTGACAAAATATCTGAAACCTGGAAAGAATATGATTGCTTTTCAGACATTTCGCTGGTGCGATGGTACTTATCTTGAAGATCAGGACTTTTTCCGTATGTCAGGCGTTGCACGTGATTGCTATTTGTACGCAAGGAATACGAAATATATTCAGGATATACGCGTAACCCCGGATTTGGATACACAATATAAAAATGCAACCTTAAGTGTTTCTTTGGCTTTGAAAGGGGATGGTCTTGTAGATTTGAAATTGCTGGATAAGTCCGGAAAGTCGATAGCTACCGCAAATGTAAAGGGTATAGGTAAAGTGTCGACCGTATTATCTATTTTAAATCCGGTAAAATGGACAGCTGAAACACCTGAACTTTACACTCTTGTAGCAACATTGAAGGATGGCAATCAGGTGGAAGAGGTTATACCTGTTAAAGTGGGTTTTAGAAAGATTGAACTGAAGGGCTCTCAATTATTAGTCAATGGAAAAGCAGTATTGATAAAAGGAGTGAACCGCCATGAAATGGATCCGGATTACGGATACTATGTGTCGAAAGAGAGAATGATTCAAGATATCACTATCATGAAAAAATTCAATATCAACAGTGTACGTACGTGTCATTATCCTGATGATAGTTTTTGGTATGATTTATGCGATAAGTATGGTCTCTATATGGTTGCTGAAGCCAATCTGGAATCTCACGGCATGGGGTATGACAAGACCACTTTGGCAAAGAATCCGTTGTTCGCTAAAGCTCATTTGGAGCGCAACCAGCGAAATGTTCAACGAAACTTCAATCATCCGGCAATTATATTTTGGTCGCTCGGCAATGAAGCCGGTTTTGGTCCGAATTTCGAAGCTTGCTATAAGTGGATTAAGAATGAAGATAAATCACGCGCTGTACAGTACGAGCAGGCAAGAACAAATGAGTTCACTGATATCTATTGCCCGATGTATTTGGATTATGACAGATGCGAGAAATATTGCAAAGGCGATATTGATAAGCCTCTTATACAGTGCGAGTATGCACATGCGATGGGCAATTCGGAAGGAGGTTTTAAAGAATATTGGGATTTGATTCGCAAATACCCTAAATATCAGGGTGGTTTCGTTTGGGATTTTGTTGATCAATCCCAGCGTATAAAAAATAAAGCAGGAGAATCGTTTTATGCTTATGGAGGAGATTGGAATCCTTACGATGCTTCCGGACAGAATTTTTGCGACAATGGCTTGGTCGGACCTGACCGTGTTCCGAATCCGCATATGTATGAAGTATCTTATTTCTATCAGTCCATATGGACAACTCCAGTTGATTTGAACAAAGGAATAATCAATGTTTATAATGAAAATTTCTTCCATGATTTGAGATCCTATATCATGGAGTGGCAATTGCTGGAAAATGGAGAAATTGTTCAGAGTGGCATTATCGATAATATGGACGTTGCTCCACAGGAAACTAAACAATTCCAATTGCCGTATAAATATAAAGCAGAAGAAGTATGCAATTCTAAGGAAGTATTGTTGAATGTATGTTATAAGCTGAAAGACGCAGAAGGACTGTTGCCGGCTGGACATGTAGTTGCAAAAAATCAGTTGTCGGTTCGCCCTTATGAAGCGAAGAAATTGGATATTCGAAATTTGAAAGAGGCAAATATCCCGACAATCCTGCCGGATGTGACAGATAATGATATTAATTATCTGATTATTTCAAATGATCATTTCCGGATAGATTTTAATCGTCATGACGGATTCTTGTGTAGATATGAGATCAATGGAATGTCAGTGTTAAAAGAGGGGGGGAAACTGACGCCTAATTTCTGGCGTGCACCAACGGATAATGATATGGGTGTAAGTCTGCAGGTAAAATATGCAGCGTGGAAGAATCCGGAATTGAAATTAAAATCATTGCAGGGAAATTTGGAAGACAGTATTGCTGTAGTTAAAGCCGAGTATGATATGCAAGCGGTGAAAGCAACATTGTATCTGACCTATGAAATAAATAATCAGGGCGTTGTAAAAGTAACCGAGAAGATGGTTGCAGATAAGTCTGCCACAGTCTCCGATATGTTCCGCTTTGGTATGCAGATGCAGATGCCGAAATCTTTTGAATACATTCATTATTATGGGAGAGGTCCGATGGAAAATTATTCAGATAGAAATAGTGTATCTGATATAGGCAATTACAGACAGACTGTTTCCGAGCAGTTTTATCCGTATATTCGTCCTCAGGAAACAGGAACGAAGACAGATATCCGTTGGTGGAAGCAGATCAACACAGCAGGCAACGGTTTGATGTTTGTGGGAGAAGAACCTTTTTCGGCTTCGGCTTTACATTATTCTATAGAATCTTTGGACGAAGGAAAGGAAAAACATCAGACCCATGCAGAGTTGGTGCCGCAGATTAATTATACTAACGTATGTATAGATAAGGTTCAAATGGGGCTGGGTTGTATTACGAGCTGGCGCACATTGCCAATAGAAAAATATCGCCTTCACTATAGCGATTATGAGTTTTCATTCATGATCAAACCGGTGCTGTCCGGTTTGTAAATCAAAATATAGAAGAATAATCCCGGAGTGCACAGGCATTATTCTTCTATATTTTTTATAAAAAAGTATAATTAGGTCAATTTGCGTTAAATAGATTGGTCCTTGTTTGCTTTTCTATATAAAAACGCTACTTTTATTGCCGATTATTGAATTCCTTTTTTAATTAAATGTAATACCTTTACAAGTAAAATGGTTAGTTTTAGAAATTTGAATCGTCGTTCGTCTGATAGGGAAGGTAAAAAAAACTTTTTCCGACGGAAAAGTTTTATTCTTCTTATTGGAATTCTTTTTGGAGCCGGCATTATGATTGCCGTTTATAAAACAACAGTTTATTTTTCTTCCGATGAGTCATGTATGATGTGTCATGTACATCCACATGCTGAAGATAGTTGGAAACTTTCAACCCATGTTAATAACAAGAGCGGAGTGATGACGCATTGCGTTGCTTGCCACTTGCCACCTCAGAACGAAACATGGAATTACTATACAGCCAAAGCTAAACTAGGGATCAGAGATGTTTGGTTTTATTTGATAAAAGATAGCGCTGATTTTGATTGGGACAGTAAGTCCGAATTAGAACAAGCTGTAAAATATATACCTAATAGTTCGTGTAAAGAGTGTCATAGAAATCTTTTCCCCGAAGGAATCAGCCAAGATGGAATTACGGCTCATCTTTATTATGAGGATAATGAAAAGAAATTGGATCTTCAGTGCATCAGTTGCCATTTGGACGCAGGTCACTACAATCCCAATTATAAACATGGAAAGCTGACTGGTATTCCCGGTCAGACAGCAAAAGCGGTTGTAGATACCAGTCTTTACTTCAAAGTGGCTACACCTGTTACATCATTTAAAAATTATACGGAACAAATTCCGGGTACGGCGGTGTCATTTAAGATGGTTGCCGTTCAGGGAGGAACATTTAAAATGGGTAGTACCGACAAAGAAGCCTTTCATAAGCCGGATGAAGCTCCGGTACATAACGTGAGTGTCAGCCCGTTCTTTATGTCCGAAGTTGAGGTTACCTGGGATCAATATTGGGCATTCTATGGAAACACAATGAGTGAAGGACGTACGCCTCCGGAAAAAGTATATGCGAACAATAGTAATCCTAATGTAGATGCTATCACAGGCCCGACGCCTCCGTTTGGTTTTCCGGATCAAGGCTGGGGTTCTGGTGATAGACCCGCAATTACAATGACTCATTATGCAGCTGAAACATTCTGTCAGTGGCTTTCGAAGAAAACAGGAAAGAAGTATCGTCTGCCAACAGAAGCAGAATGGGAATACGCAGCTCGTGGCGGTACGGAAACGCCTTATTTCTTCAAAGGAAATCCCAAAGATTTCTCTGATCGTGGTTTCTGGCGCAAATTCTTTGATGCTAAGACCGAGGATATTTCTTCATACATCATTTATCGCAAGGATAGTAAGAATAGAACTCAAGAACCAAGCGCAGTTAAGGCCAATCCGTTTGGTTTGAAGAATATGTTGGGTAATGTGATGGAATATTGCGCAGATAAATATGATCCAAAAGCTTATAGCAAGATGGGTAATAATGCTAAGAACCCGATTGTGAAAGAAGGCACCGAGTGGGTCGTTCGTGGTGGTGATTATTCGTCTGATGCAGCAGATGTCCGTTCAGCTGCACGTGATTATACCAAACACGATGCGTGGTTGAAGACAGATCCTCAGCAACCAAAGAGTATCTGGTGGTATTCTGATATTCGTGGAATAGGTTTTCGTGTAGTATGTGAGCCTGATGCTTCGTTAAGAGCTAAATAATTTTTATTGATAAAAAGTATTATATCATGAAAGAAAACAACGGTATTAGCAGAAGAACTTTTTTGAAGAGCTCTGCAATGGTAGGTGCACTGGGTGCCATAGGTACAGGAAGTGCAAGTATTTTAACCTCTTGTTCGGGTAAGGGAGAATCAGTAGGTTCCGACAAACCTCTGAAAGCACCTGGAAGTTATTATGTTCCAGACCTGCCTGATAAAGCCACCGATGGTAAAGCACTGAAAGTGGGTGTTATTGGTTGCGGTGGTCGTGGTTCTGGTGCGACATTCAACTTGTTGGATGCAGCCAATGGCATTACTATTGCTGCTCTAGGCGATGTTTTCCAGGAGAGAGTTGATGAATTGGCTGGAAAATTGAAAGATCAGAAGCAGGTTGATGTTCCTGCCGACAAGCGTTTTGTTGGTTTGGATGCATATCAGAAGGTTATTGATAGCGGCGTTGATGCAATCATTGTAGCAACACCTCCTCTGTTCCGTCCATTACATTTTCAATATGCTGTAGATAAGAGCAAACATTGCTTCCTTGAGAAACCGATCTGTGTTGATCCGGTAGGTTATCGTACGATTATGGCTGCTGCTAAACAAGCTCAGGCAAAGAACTTGTGTGTCGTTACAGGTACACAGCGTCATCATCAGCGTAACTATGTTGAATCATTGAAAAAAATCATGGATGGTGCAATTGGTGAAATCACGGGCGGTTGCGTTTATTGGAATCAGCCAATGTTGTGGTTTAAGAAACGTGAAGCCGGTTGGAACGATTGCGAATATATGATTAAGGATTGGGTAAACTGGAAATGGTTATCAGGTGATCATATTGTAGAGCAGCACGTACATAATATTGATGTATTCTTGTGGATGAGCGGTTTGAAACCTGTTAAAGCTGTAGGTTTCGGTTCTCGTCAACGTCGTCTTACCGGTGATCAATACGATAATTTCAGTATAGATTTCACCATGGAAAATGGTATTCATCTGCACAGTATGTGTCGTCAGATAGACGGTTGCGTTAATAACGTAAGCGAATTCATCCAGGGAACAAAGGGTACTTGGTCTACAGAAAACGGTGATACTGTTATTAAGGATAACACAGGTAAGGAAATCTGGAAGTATGATAAGGAAGCAGAGAAAACAGCTCACAAACAAAATGATCCATATGTATTGGAACATGTAAACTGGGTTAACTGTATCCGCAGCAACAAACCTATTGAATTAGCATCTGCAACGGCTGCTTCTTGTATGGCTGCAATTATGGGTCGTGAGTCAGCATATACCGGAGCTGAAACAACATGGGATGCAATGGCTGCTTCTGCACTTGATTATACTCCGAAAGATCTGAATCTGGGTAAGATGGATATGACTGGATTTGTAGTTCCTGTTCCCGGTACTCCTCATGAAGAGAAAAAAGAGGAAGAAAAGAAGGATGACAAGAAAAAAGAAGCAAAAAAGTAAAATTTTATTAGAATGACACTAAACAGAAGAAACTTCTTAAGAACATCTCTGTCGGGTGCTGCAATAACTTTAGGAGCTCCAGCTTTCGCCGCATGCGTGTCGAAAGCGGCTCCTGACGAATCTGCCGGCAATATAAAGAAGGGACAGGGTGCTAAGAACAAAGCTGTGTTGAATATATCATTTCAGGAAGGTGTAGCTCCGGGGAAGACCTTGAAGAAGAAGCTTGATTTTATGGAAAAGAATGGTGTTGTTGGTTTCGAACCGGGCGGCAATGGTTTAGGCGCACGTGTCAGTGAAATCAAGAATGCTTTGAAAGGACGCAATATTAAGGTTAGTGCTATTTGTGCCGGCTTTAAGGGGTTCATTCTTTCTACAGATCCGGCAATCCGCAAGCAATGCATGGACACTATGAAAGAGATCATTACTGCTGCCGGCGAATTGGGTTCTGTCGGAGTAATCATCGTTCCGGCATTCAATGCTCAGGTTCCGGTAATGCCTCATACAATGGAGACACGCAATTTCCTTTGCGAGCAGTTTAATGAAATGGGTACATTCGCTGCAGAACACGGTACGTCGGTTATCTTTGAGCCGTTGAACCGTAAGGAATGTTTCTATATGCGTCAGGTAGCCGACGCCGCTTCTGTATGTCGGGATATCAATAATCCGGGTGTACGTTGTATGGGTGATTTCTGGCATATGACGTGGGAAGAAACTTCTGATATGGGTGCTTTTATTTCAGCAGGAAAATACCTGCAGCACGTACATATAGCGAGCCGTAAGCGTCGTAGTATGCCCGGTGAAGATGGTGCTGCCGATAATTATGTAGAAGGTTTCAAAGGTCTTAAAATGATCGGCTATCAGAATTTTGTCAGTTTCGAATGCGGATGTCAGGGAGATCGCGAAACTTTGGCTGTTGCTGCTGTGAAATTGCTCCGCAAACAGTGGGAAGAAGCGTAAACGAATATGCCTCTAGTTTATTCAAATATGCAAATGAGTGAGGTGGTGGAAGAACATCCCTCACTCATTCCTGTTATTAACCGATTTGGCATTCGTCTGGGCTTGGGTGATAAGTCTGTAAAGACAGTCTGTGATGATTATCATCTGGATGCTGATTTTCTGTTGATGGTTATCAACACTTTTTTAAATGAAGAGTATTTTCCCGAAAAGAAACTGCAAACTTTTCATGCTTCACAGGTTATTGATTATCTACGAAAGACGAATACCTATTATCGTCGCTATCAGTTGCCGAATATTGAGCGGCATCTGAATTCTTTTATTTCTATGAGCACTCCTGGGAATCAATCCTTGAGTCTGATTGGTCGTTTTTTTATGTCTTTTAAGAATGAACTGATTAAACGTATAGATAAAGACGAAGAAGAGTCGTTTCCGTACTATTTGTCCATGTGCGAGAAGCTGGCAAAGGATAATCGGAAAATAGAACCATTTGCCTTGATTTCAGGAGAACCTGTAGAAGATCCGATAGAAGCTCTGTTAGCTGATTTAAAAAGTATTATGGTTAAACATATTTCCGGCGAATATGATGAGAATCTTTGTTATGCGGTAATTTTTGCCATAAGCAGTTTGGAAAAAGACATCAAACAGCATAACCGTATTCGTTATAGAATATTGCTTCCGATGGTTTCTGCAATGGAAAAACTGAATAGTTGATGAAAGATGCATCGAAATAAACGAATAGCAATTATTTTAGCTGATACGCTACAGAGCTTGGGTTTACAGAGTCTTCTTATTGATTATTTTTCGCCTGTTGAAGTTTCCTGTTTCTCTTCTTTTGAGCTTTTTGCAAATACAGGAAGCGATTCATATGATTACTATTTCACTGATTCTGATTCATGGATATTGAATTCTGAATTCTTTTTACCGCACCGCAGCAAAACACTTGTTTTAATAAATAGGACCAAACCTGCCGAACTCTCTAATAATCACATTACTATATACTCCCCTCAGGAAGTTATCATTGAAGAGATGGAGCGGCTGTTGACAAGTGCAAGTCTGTCTACTCCAGCTACAGAAAAAAGTAAAGGACTTTCAACCCGCGAGATCGACGTGCTTCAATTGATTGTCAAGGGAATAACGAATAAGGAAATCGCTGATAAACTGAATATAAGCCTTAATACGGTTCTTACACATCGTAAAAATATTACAGCCAAATTGGGCATTAAAACCGTTTCCGGTCTCACCTTCTATGCATTGATGAATGGTATTGTATCTACTGATAATATAGATTTGTAAAACAGTTTTGTTCAAAGAACTCTGTTTGCAGAGTATTTATTATCTTTGCATTAATCAATCATTAAATAGTCAGAATATGGAAACAGTAGAAGACAAAATGGTAGAAATAGCTCGATTTACGTATCCTGCTGATGCACAAACCCTGATGGCTCTTTTGCGTTCAGAGGGTATAGAATGCTATTTGCGTGATGAGTTTAGTTCTCAGATTATGGGCGGCTATGCTGATATTGGCGGTGCCCGTGTCGAAATACTGGAAAGTGAAGTGCAACATGCGCTTGACGTGATGAAAGAGGGTGGGTATGAGATTCCCAAAGAGAATGAAGAGCCGGAAGGAGTACAAACTGTTTCCGGTTTTGCCCAACGTATTCCTTTCTTGCGGAAGTACCCGCTGGAAAAGCAGATCATTATTATTTTAGTTACTGTGGCTGTTTTATTAGGATTGTTCGTCTATTTAGGTTCATTATTATCATCGAATTGACAGATTTGTATTATGAAGCGGAGAAAGATTACAAATAGTCAGGCTGTATGTATTATTATACTATGGGGGCTATTGTGTTATATGTTGTTGACATACAGTAAAAAAATAGATTTTGATGTCATATTTTCTATTTTGGCATCAGCTATCATTGTGTTTGTTCCTTTATATAAAAATATGAGACATCGTGTAGATGAAAAGTGATTGATTTTTCACAATAAGTATGTCTAAATGGTATTTTAATCGTTAATTTACTTTCAAAAGTTTGCCGGTTTGAAAAAGTAGCTTACCTTTGTGCTGTCACATTAAGAGCGGTATCTTAGTGACGAATTGGTATAACATTCTATATAAAATCAATTATGAAGGCAAGTGAAGTTCTAGGAGACTTGAAAAGAAGGTTTCCGAATGAACCTGAATATCATCAGGCTGTATCGGAAGTGTTATCAACGATTGAAGATGCATATAATGAGCATCCCGAGTTTGAAAAAAGCAATTTAATTGAGCGTTTGTGTATTCCTGACAGAATCTTTACGTTTCGTGTTTCATGGATGGATGATAAGGGTCGTATTCAGACGAATATGGGATACCGTATTCAGCATAACAATGCTATTGGTCCGTATAAAGGAGGCGTTCGTTTCCATTCGTCCGTTAATTTGTCAATTCTCAAGTTTTTAGCATTTGAGCAAACATTTAAGAATTCCCTGACAACACTCCCTATGGGTGGTGCAAAAGGAGGTTCTGATTTTAATCCGAGAGGTAAGTCAAATGCCGAAGTCATGCGTTTTTGTCAGGCATTTATGCTTGAATTGTGGCGCTATGTCGGACCGGATACTGATGTTCCTGCAGGTGATATCGGTGTAGGCGGACGTGAAGTTGCTTATATGTATGGTATGTATAAGAAACTGGCTCGTGAGAATACAGGAACCTTTACCGGTAAAGGTATTGAGTTTGGTGGTTCGCTGATTCGGCCTGAAGCAACGGGATACGGAAATGTATATTTCCTGTTGGAGATGTTGAAGACCAAAGATATTGACCTTAAGGATAAAGTAGTTGCCGTTTCCGGTTCGGGAAATGTGGCACAGTATACAGTAGACAAATTGATTGATTTGGGTGCTAAAGTTGTCACCATGTCTGACTCAGATGGCTATATTTATGATCCTGATGGTATTGATCGTGAGAAGTGGAATTATATCATGGAACTAAAGAATTTGTATCGCGGTCGTATTCGTGAATATGCAGAGCAGTACGGAGTCAAGTATGTTGCCGGAGCTCGTCCATGGAGCGAAAAGTGCGATATAGCCATGCCTAGTGCCACTCAGAATGAAATTAGCGGTGAAGAAGCTGCCAAACTGGTTGCTAACGGTTGTTTTGCTGTATCGGAAGGGGCGAATATGCCATCAACACCGGAAGCGATCAAAATATTCCAGGATTCAAAGATTCTATATGCTCCGGGTAAGGCCTCTAATGCAGGTGGTGTATCGGTTTCCGGTTTGGAGATGACACAGAATGCTCAGAAGCTGAGTTGGACCAGCGAAGAAGTCGATGCCAAGCTAAAGAGCATCATGCAGAATATCCATGAACAGTGTCTGAAATATGGTACACTGTCTGATGGTTATGTGAATTATGTTAAGGGTGCCAATGTTGCCGGCTTTATGAAAGTGGCTAAAGCGATGATGGCTCAGGGAATCCTTTAATTAGTATAATTTGTTTAGTTGCGAGCGTGGCCCGAAAGGTTACGCTCGTTTTTGTTTTGTCAATTATTAATTCTTTCTTACCTTCGTGGCATAATTGATAAACTATATGGTTACAGACGATTTAAATCAACTTTATCGTTCTTACACCGGGTGTGCTGCCAGTGATATAACGGAACTTCCCTCTTCCGGATCAAACCGCAGATATTTCAGAATATCCGGATTGCAAACGTTGATTGGTGTGAGTGGCACATCTTTGGAAGAAAACCGTGCTTTCATCTATATGTCGGATCATTTTCGTCAGAAAGGATTACCCGTACCTCAAGTACTGTGCCATTCTGATGATTGCGCTTTTTATCTTCAGGAAGATTTAGGAGATACATTGTTGTTTAACGCAATAGAGAAGGGTAGAAGAAGCAGTTCCTTCGATGAGAATGAAAAGGAACTGTTACGTAAAACAATTGCTCTTTTACCTGTTGTTCAATTTGTTGGTGCGCAAGATTTTGATTTTTCTGTTTGTTATCCTCAGCCTGAGTTCAACCAGCGTTCCATCCTTTGGGATTTGAATTATTTCAAGTATTGCTTTCTGAAAGCTACAGGAATGGAGTTTCAGGAAAACCGGTTGGAAGACGATTTTCAGAAGATGAGTCAGTTGTTATTGCATGATTCCTCTTCGACATTCATGTATCGTGATTTTCAATCCAGGAATGTGATGATTCGAAATAATGAACCCTGGCTGATTGATTTCCAGGGTGGACGAAAGGGGCCTTTCTATTATGATATAGCCTCATTCTTATGGCAGGCAAAGGCCAAGTTTCCGGATGATTTGCGTCAGGAATTGTTGCAGGTTTATCTTGGTTCATTAAAGCAATACACATCAATTAATGAAGATCATTTCTATAATCAGCTTCGTCACTTTGTCTTATTCAGAACATTACAGGTCTTGGGAGCATATGGTTTCAGAGGTTACTTTGAGAAGAAGCCTCATTTCTTGCAAAGTGTTCCCTTTGCCATTGATAATTTGCGCCAATTATTACATGAAGATTACCCGGAGTATCCATATCTGTGTCCATTATTAAAAGACCTTACCCATTTATCGCAATTCTATGATGAGATTCAGAAACGAATGTTGGAAGTGAAGGTGGTTAGTTTTGCTTATAAAAAAGGCATTCCAAACGATTCGAGCGGCAATGGCGGTGGTTATGTGTTTGATTGCAGAGCCCTTAATAATCCGGGCAAGTATGAACGATATAATCATTTTACCGGACTGGATGAACCGGTTATTCGATATTTAGAAGACGATGGCGGTATCGTTAAATTTCTGGATCATGCCTATGCTCTTGTGGATATAACTGTCAAGCGTTATCTGGATCGTGGTTTCACCAACCTGATGGTCTGTTTCGGATGCACAGGCGGACAGCATCGTTCCGTGTATGCTGCACAACATATGGCTGAGCATTTATACAGCAAATTCGGCGTGAAAGTGGACTTGGTTCACAGGGAGCAGAACAAAGAACAGATCTTTAATTCAACATTATGAAAGCAATGATATTTGCGGCCGGATTGGGAACCCGATTACGGCCGCTTACCGATACAACTCCGAAAGCTCTGATTCCGGTAAACGGAAAGCCGATGCTTGAGAATGTTATTATGAAACTCAAAGCGGCCGGGTTTGATCAGATCGTTATCAATATTCATCATCTGGGAGAACAAATCATGGATTTCTTGGATAAGAATAATAACTTCGGTGTCCAGATCTATATTTCTGACGAGCGTGATTATCTGCTTGATACAGGGGGAGGAATAAAGAACGCTTCCGTCTTTTTGCGAGGGAATGAACCATTCCTGGTGCATAATGTCGATATACTATCGGATGTTGATTTGAACAAGCTCTATCAGTCACATATTGAAACCGGTTCGTTAGCTACGCTTTTGGTAAGCTGCCGGGCAGCTTCTCGTCAGCTTTTGTTTAATAAAGAAAACCGGATGTGCGGGTGGCAGAACATTAAAACAGAAGAAGTTAAATCTTTCTATCCGGAGTTCGATCCGCGAGATTATAAAAGTTATGCCTTTAGTGGTATTCATGTGATTTCTCCGAAGATTTTCGAGTTTATGGATGAATGGACAGGACGTTTTTCTATTATCGATTTCTATGTGTCTGCCTGCGTTAAATCAGACATACATGCTTATGTTGATGACAATCAGCATTTGATAGATATTGGAAAACCTGAAAATCTATTGCAGGCAGAGGCATGGTTGAAATCAAGAACATTGGAATGACAAATGTTTTATATGGATTGAATTTTTGTTTTTGTAGTTGATAATGTTTGTACGGCATACTTATAGTTTATCGTCTCATATAATATGGAACGACCGTCTCATATAATATGGAACGATCGACTCATATAATATGAGACGGTCGTTCCACCTATATGAATCGATAAAAGTATAAGGTCATTTGCTAATTTTTCTATAATGAGCCGCAAAAATAGTATAGATGTCTTATATTTTTGTTTGAATAAATTTATCATTAAAGTCCAAGAATAATTTAAGCTGATGTAATAAATATTGGAATTTCACTTTGCAGAATATCGAAAAAGTAGTATTTTTGTTCGATGCTTAGAATAGTAACACATATCAGACGATTGCTTTTGGTACACGATTGCGTTATCGTACCAAAATTCGGAGGCTTTGTATTACAGGTCGCTGCGGCTAAATATGATGCATCCGGAAATTCATTTACTCCCCGGCGCAAAGAAATAAGTTTTAATGTCACGCTGCAGCACAGCGATGGTTTGCTTGCCGAATCGTACATGCAGATGTATAAGGTAAACTATCAACAGGCTCAACTGATGATTGACGAAGACATAGAAACCCTCAGACAGTCGTTGCAGCAATATAAGAAGGTGCCATTGGAGAACTTGGGGTCGTTTACTATAGGCGACGAAGGACAGATGATTTTTAATGCTGACGCATCCGATTTATTAAGCATCGAATCGTACGGTCTGCCTACGTTTCAGTTTGCAACGCTCTCTTCTTTACATGCAGAGAGAAAAGCAGAATCAATACATCAAAGCAGGAAAAAGAAAGATACACTATATATACCGGTCAATCGTAGATTTCTGCGCATGACAGTGGCTTCGGCTGCAGCTGTGGCCTTGTTTTTTTTGATATCCACACCGGTGAAAGATGTCAATCAAAATGCTTATACCGCCAGCTTTGTACCAACAGAAGTGGTGAGTTATGCACTTCCTGCTGAAAGTCTCCGGTCCTCCTGCGACTCTTCTGCGGTAGACGCAGCAACAGTTGGGAAGCCTGATGATAATGCGGTTTCTTCATCATCGGCAGTGCCTAAAGAGGAAGTCAGAAACACGCAGAAAAAGTATCATGTAATCATAGCCAGTTTCCCGAATAAAGCGTTGGCGAGTGCTTATTTGTCGAAAGTAGATAAAACAGTTTGCAAGAATGCAGATATGCTTCAATGCGACAATAAATATCGTGTATACGCTGACAAGTTTGATAACGACTCGCAAGCTCAGTTATTCATGTCAACCTTGCGGTCGAATACGAAATATAAAGATGCTTGGTTGTATATCAGTCATTAAAAAAATGTTAATTGGACTTTTCGGTAGACATAGATAATAAGGAGTTTCAGGATGCCTTGCAACTGATAACTCATACACGTCAGTCTGTTTTTTTGACCGGAAGAGCCGGTACGGGGAAATCAACCTTTTTGAAGTATATATGTGCGCATACAAAGAAGAAACATGTTGTTCTGGCGCCGACAGGCATTGCTGCTATTAATGCTGAAGGCGTTACATTGCATTCGTTTTTCAAGTTGCCTTTTCGTCCGATACTTCCCAATGATCCGGATTTGAGCCTGAAAGATGGGCGTATTTTTGATTTCTTCAAATATAAGAAGGAACAACGTAAGCTAATTGCTGAAGTCGAACTAATCATCATCGATGAAGTATCGATGGTCAGAGCTGATATTATAGATTGTATCGATCGGATCTTACGGGTCTATTCAGGCAATATTCGTTTGCCTTTTGGGGGGAAGCAATTGCTTTTTGTCGGTGATGTGTTCCAGTTGGAACCTGTTGTTCCGGCCGACCAAAAAGAGATACTGACGATGTTTTATACCACGCCGTTCTTCTTTTCGGCTCGTGTTTTCAGTGAAATAAGTCTGGTGCCGATAGAACTGAAGAAAGTATATCGGCAGACTGACCCGGTTTTCATTCGTATCCTGGATCATATACGGAGTAACGAAATGGAGAAAAAAGATTTGGACATATTGAATGAACGCTATTTTCCTGATTTCGCCCCTCGTAATGAGGATATGTTTATTACTTTGGCCACTCGCCGCGATCAGGTGGATCACATTAATAATAGTAAACTTGCTGAGCTTCCGGATAAGGAATATGTGTCAAAAGGGTGGATTGAGGGCGAGTTTCCTGAATCATCTCTACCTACGCAGCTTAACCTTTCGCTGAAAGAAAAAGCACAGGTGATCTTTATTGATAACGATCATGATCGTCGATGGGTGAATGGTACTATTGGTGTAATTTCGGGGATAGACGAAGACGGTAATGTGTATGTACTTCTTGAAGATGGTCGTGAATATTTGGTGGAACGAACCATCTGGAGGAATTATAAATATAAATATAATGAAAAAGAAAAACGCATTGAAGAGAAAATCATTGGTGCGTTTGAACAATTACCTATACGTTTGGCTTGGGCTATAACCGTTCATAAAAGTCAGGGACTTACTTTCAACCGTGTTGTTGTTGATTTATCGGGAGGTGTTTTTGCCGGTGGACAGACTTACGTGGCTCTGAGTCGGTGTACCTCATTGGAAGGACTTGTATTGAAAATCAAAATCTCACCGTTTGATATTTTTGTAAAAAGAGAGATTTTACAGTTTAGTCAAGAGTTTAACGATCAGAAACTGATTGCAAACAGTATGCTTGAAAGCGAAGTCGAACTGTTGTATGCGCGTGCTGCAAACAGTTTCAATCAGGGAAATATGAAAGAGGCGGTAGAAGCGTTTGCTGCGGCAGTCTCAAAACGTAATGATTTAGGGAAACCGGAAGTACAACGTTTGTTGCGATTGAAACTGCAAAGTATCAATGAACTATGCAAGCAGATTAAAAAGCTTCGTGAGGATATTCATACACAGAGGGAGACGAGAAAAAGTTTTGCAAAAGAATATTATTTGATGGGCAATGAGTGCATCACAAAAGCACGTGATCTGAATGCGGCATTGCGTTCTTTTGATAAAGCATTAAAATTAGATCCGGATTATGTGGATGCTTGGGTAGGAAAAGGAGTGACCTTGTATGATTTAGGCGATTGTTTTCAGGCTATCACATGTTTAAATGAAGCAGTACGTTTGAATAGTAAATCCTTCAAGGCACGATATAACAGGGGAAAATGTTATCTCTCAATTAAATACTATGAAGAAGCAGTGTCAGATTTCATTAAAGCACTTGATGTGAAACCTAAGCATATTGCTGCCCATGAATATCTGGCGGAAGCTTTTCGTAATATAGGCGAAGATGAGTTGGCGCGGCAGCATCAGGAGATTGCTGACCAACTTCGGGAAGACAGAGACTTATAATTTTGTTGAAAAATTTAATATAAATGTAATATACGGATAAATATAAACATTTATCTTTGCATAGAAATATAACGAATGTTTTGATTGTTTAATATTAAACTCTGTTTCATATGGGAAAAGTAAGTCTATACACGTGTATTTTATTCCTGTGTAGCATTTTTGCTATTAATGCGCAGGTCACCACTTCGTCTATGAGTGGTAAGATTACAAGTGCGACCGATAACAACGAACCTGTTATTGGTGCAACGGTTGTTGCAATCCATGAACCTTCGGGTACGCATTATGGTGCAGTAACGAATGTTGACGGACGCTATACTATCCAAGGTATGCGTACAGGTGGCCCTTACAGTGTCGAGATATCCTATGTGGGATATCAGAAGTCATCTTATAAAAACATCCGTCTCGAGTTGGGTAACAACTATCAGTTAAACGTATCGCTAAAGGAATCAGCTGAAGCAATCAACGAGATTGTGGTTACAGGCGTTGCCTCAAAGAAAGCTTTGACGGGAGCCGGGCATAACTTTGCTACTGAAAAGATAGAGAGTTCTCCCACGGTCGATCGTAACATCTACGATATCATTAAGAATATGCCTATGGCTCAGACAAACAAGATCGGCGGTATCTCATTTGCGGGGTCAAATAACCGTTACAACAGTTTTCAGATTGATGGTACGGTAAGTAACGATGTTTTTGGATTGACTTCTTCAGGTACCAATGGTGGCCAGTCTAATGCCAATCCAATTTCCATGGATGCTATTCAGGAAATTCAGGTTGTTGTTTCACCTTTTGATGTTCGTCAAAGTGGTTTCACCGGCGGTGGTATTAATGCTATTACCAAGCAAGGAACGAACAAATTTCATGGATCGGCCTGGACATATTATACCAACCAGAATATGTATGGTCTTTATAATGCAGCTAATGATCATCAAAAATCAAAATTAGATAAGCAGCATACGACAACTTATGGGTTCAATTTGGGCGGTCCAATCGTTAAGGACAAATTGTTCTTTTTTGCCAACCTTGAATCTATCGGTCAGTCTTATCCTTCCCGTTATTATCCGGGTTCTGCCAACTATAAGGCAAATAAGTCGGGCGTAACATTCAATGAGGGTATTGCAAAACAGGTCCTTGATAAATATAAATCAATTACGGGATTTGATGATGTATATAATTCTCGTGATGTTGATCAGAATCAATTAGGCCTTTTAGCTCGTATTGACTGGAACATTAATACCAACAACAAGTTTGCATTACGTTACCAATATAATAATTCTTCGGCTGACAGCTATAGTTCCGGAAGTAGTACGTATTACTATAACAATAGTGGTTATACAATGAAGAATAAGACTAATTCATTCGTAGCAGAGTTGAACTCTCATATCAGCAATACTTTGTATAATGAGGCTCGTGTATCCTTAACTTTGGTACGTGATCATCGTGAAGTTCCTTATCAGGCTCCTTTAGTTTGGATAAAGGGCGCCGATGATATGGGAAGTGTCGCTGTCAATTTAGGTACTGAATATTCTTCAGGTGCAAATCGTTTAAACCAGAACATCTACAGTTTCGAAGATAACATGTCGCTGTTTCTTGGTAGTCACACATTGACATTCGGTACGCATAATGAAGTCTTCCATATTGAAAATTTGTATGTTCAAGCAAATAATGGAGAGTGGGTTTATAATAGCCTTGCTGATTTCTTGAAGGATTCGCCTTCACAGTTTGTATATAAGTATGCTGATCCTGAGGGATTCGTTCCTAAGTTCAGTGCCGGGCAATTTGGTCTTTATGTTCAAGATAAATGGGATGTAAATAACAATTTGTCTTTAACGTTGGGTCTTCGCTGGGATGTTCCGCAAATATTTGATGACCCGACAACAAACACCGTATTTAATACTTATGCCGCTTCAAAAGGTTTTGACGCAAAAGTTGGCCGTATGCCTTCTACGAAAGTAATGATGTCTCCGCGTTTGGGTTTCCGCTGGTATACAAACGATTCTCATAATACATTATTACGTGGTGGCTTAGGTTTGTTTACCGGTCGTGTTCCTTTCGTTTGGCTGTCTAATTGCTTCACCAACGATGGTATTGAGCAGAAAGGTACAACCATCAACAAGAATGTACCAACGTTAGCTTCTTCTTATAAAGATCCGAAAACAGCTGCAACAAGTGGCTCAAATGGTAAACCTGATATCTGTACGGTTGATAAGGATTTCAAATATCCGCAGGTATTCCGTACGGACCTTGCATTGGAACAGAAGTTACCGTATGACATGAAACTGACGTTAGAAGGGTTGTATTCTAAAACGATGAATAATGTATACTTTGAGAATTTGGCATTGACCGGTAAAGGTAAGGTTTATTCTGTAAGTGGTGTGGAAAATTCTGCTGCACCTTTATATTCTGTTGAAAACAGTGATTATTATAGTATTATCAATTTGAAGAATACAAGCAGAGGCTATACTTATTCTTTATCTGCTCAATTGGAGAAAAGTTTTGATTTCGGTCTGAATGCTTCCGTATCTTACACCTATGGTCATTCTAAATCCGTATTCGACGGTACTTCCTCTGTGGCTTATTCCAATTGGAAGTACAATTATGCATATGATTCAAATAATCCGGATTTGTCTTATTCAACATTTGATATTCCTAACCGAATCGTGGCAACTTTATCTTATACCACTCCTAAATATTTGAATGGGTTGTTTAATACAAATGTCGGCTTGGTATACACCGGATCTAATGGAATGCGATATAGCTTGTCTATGAATGAGAGTGTTGATTACAATGGCGATGGTCAAAAAGGTAATTCTCTGCTCTATATTCCTACTGATGCTGAATTAAGTCAGATGAAATTTGTTGATACCAAGGTTAATGGCGTTGTAACGTTAACAGGGGACCAAAGTCGTGCCGCTTTCAAAGAATGGATTGAGAATAATAGCTATGCAAAGGATCATCGTGGTGAATATGCACAACGTAATGGGAGTCAGGCAAAATGGGAAAATCGGGTAGATTTCCATCTGGCTGAGAACATCTTTGTTCCGAAGAGTTTGAATGGAAGCAAGTTGCAGGTTACATTTGATGTTATCAACTTTGCTAATATGCTGAATAAGAATTGGGGCGTATCTTATAATTCTACATATAATGTGACGCCTCTTAATGTGACGGCTGTTGATAAGACTAATGTCGCATCTTTCTCTTACAATGCAAATGGCGAAGTCACACGTAGTGATATCTACTCTCGTTGGCATGCACAGATTGGTTTGAAATATACTTTCTAAGGGTACTAACATAAAAAAAATGAGTAGGATATGCTGATTTTCAGAGATGAATAGGCATATCCTATTTTTTATAGGTGAATGGTTTAACTGAAAAATATAAAGGATAAAACAATGAATAGATTTTTGATCTTTGTGGAAATACTTTTGTTCACTGTCTTTTGTACATTGAGTACGGGGTGTGCCAGTTTGAAGTCGCACGATCATTACGTAGTTGTTTTATCCATGGATGCTTTCCGTTCCGATTATCCGACAAAAGCACATACGCCAACTTTGGATTCACTGGGTGAAGCAGGAGTGAAGGCTGCTTTTCGGCCATCGTTCCCGAGTGTTACGTTCCCTAATCATTATGCAATGGCTACAGGCTTGTATCCCGATCATAACGGTTTGGTGGGTAATGCTTTTTATGCTTCTGACATGGATAGCATATATCGTATGGGCAAGACTGATTCGCGCTTCTTTGGCGGTGAACCAATCTGGAATACTGCGGCCAAGCAGGGTGTCCGTTCGGCCATTTATTACTGGGTGGGAAGCGAATATGAGATACAGGGACTCCGGCCTTATATATGGAAACCTTTCGATAAGCATGTCTCTTTCTCTGACAGAGCCGATTCGGTGATCGCCTGGCTACAGATGCCGCCCAAAGAACGCCCTCATTTAATCATGTGGTATTTTGAAGAACCGGATGCTACAGGTCATGAAGCTTCTCCTGATTCTCCTGTTACATTACGGGAGGTGGAATCATTGGATAAGATTTTGGCCGCTTTTTTCGATAAAGCACGAAAACTAAAGAATTTTAAGAAGATTGACTTTATTGTCGTGGCAGATCATGGCATGGCTAAGATTAAACCTGAATGCAGTATCAATCTTCATGATTATTTGCCGCGTGACAGTTTTAATTATATTTTCGACGGCGTACCCACTTTCTTATATCCCAAGCCTTCTTATTTGAATACGGCCTACGAAATTTTAAAGAAAGTTCCGCATATTGTGGTTTGGAAGAAAGATGAAGTTCCTGCAAAATATGTCTATGGCACTAATCCGCGCGTGGCCGATCTGATTGTACTTCCTGATGTGGGAGCGTATGTCCAGTTTACCGTTCGTCCGAGAAAACCTTCGGCAGGCAATCACGGATATGATAATTTTGCTCCGGAGATGGAAGCTATTTTTTATGCTTCCGGACCTTCTTTCAAGCAGCACGTAAAGTTCCCGGCAATGGCAAATGTTAATCTCTATCTCCTTATTGCCCGGTTGCTTCACCTGAAACCGGCTCCGAATGATGGCGAAGAAGCAGTGGTAAATAGCTTACTGAAATAAATAACCTGTATAGCCGGGAAAGACTGTTCCGTAAGCTCTTTTCTATATTGATTGTTGCAGTCATTATCATTTTGATTGGATATGCTTTCTGTATTTGTCATTCATGGACATTTTGAACAGGTTAATGTGACTATAGCCTTTAGAAAGTTAAAATGCTCGCATGGCGGTACTGAAAGGCAAAAAAAATAGAACGAATATGGAACCCATTTTCGTTCTATTTAACTGCTTTGTAGTGCGTCCGGGAGTCGAACCCGGGTTTTCGCCGTGAGAGGGCGGTGTCCTAAGCCACTAGACGAATGCACCCAGTTTTTTGTCAATTGTGTTTTGTTTGACGCCGCGAAGTTAGTTATTATTTTTAATTTGTAAAGTATTTTGTTGAGAAAAAAATAAAAGATTTGTTTGCTCCTGACACTTTGGAAGTAAAAAACTATTTATTCCACTAAAAGGCGTTAAAAAGAGTATCAAATACATTCTTGTTTGATTGTTGTTCCTGTTTATTTGTTTTACCTTTGTCTCAATTTATAATGTTATGTTTGAATATTTAATATCAGTATCAAAATAACTAATATTATGGCAGAACTAAAAGAAAAACTTTTCTCGGAATTCCCTCCGGTCTCTACCGAAGAGTGGGTGGCGAAGATTACAGCCGACTTAAAGGGTGTTCCATTTGAGAAAAAGCTTGTTTGGAAAACAGGCGAAGGATTTAATGTAAATCCTTTCTATCGTAGAGAAGATCTTAAGGATTTAAAAACTACAGATTCTCTTCCCGGTGAATTTCCTTATGTGCGTGGTACAAAAAAGGATAACGATTGGAAGGTACGTCAAAACATTGAAGTAACCAACTTCAAGAGTGCAAATGCAGAAGCTAAAGACTTGCTGACAAAAGGCGTTACGTCTTTAGGCTTTTCAGTGAAAGGCGATGAGGTAAATGCGGAAAACATCGCTACGTTGTTGGACGGCATTTGCCCTGTTGCAACAGAGTTGAACTTCAGTACTTGCAATTGCAAAGTAGAGAAGTTGATCACAATCTTGGTTGAAAACTTCAAAACTAAAGGAGCAGACCTTAGCAAATGCTTCGGTTCTGTAGATTTTAATCCTTTTAAGAAACCTTTATTGAAAGGTAAAGTAAATGATAGTTGGGTTGATGATGCCGCCGCTGTGCTCAAAGCCGGCAGAGAACTTCCCCGTTATCGGTTTTTGGGTGTCGATTCATTCTATCTTAATAATGCAGGTGCTTACATTTCTCAGGAATTAGGATGTGCATTGGCTTGGGGTGACGAATATATTTCAAAACTTACAGAAGCAGGTTTTGGAGCTGATGAAGTGGCAAAGAAGATAAAGTTTAATATGGGCATCAGTTCCAATTACTTTATGGAAATTGCAAAGTTCCGCGCTGCCCGTTGGTTGTGGGCTGAAATAGTTGCCGCTTATAAGCCGGTATGCCACTGCCCGACGGAATGTCCTAATAAAGCTAAAGATGGTATGTGTCGTTGTGCATGCAAAATGGAGATTCATGCTGTGACTTCAGAATGGAATATGACTGTTTATGATGCATACGTAAATTTACTTCGTTCACAGACAGAAACAATGTCTGCTGCTTTGGCTGGAGTCAATTCGATTACCGTTTCTCCATTCGATAAATCTTTTGAAACACCGGATGATTTTTCAAAGCGTATTGCACGCAATCAGCAACTGTTGCTGAAGGAAGAATGTCATTTTGATAAGGTCGTTGATCCGGCTGCCGGTTCATATTATATTGAAGTATTAACTGCTTCTTTAGCCGATGTAGCTTGGAAGTTGTTTCTTAATATGGATGAGAAAGGCGGTTTTGGAGCGTTGGCTAATGTAGGTGATATTCAGAAAGCCGTTAATGCTTCTAGTGCTTTGCGTAAAAAAGCCGTTGCTACACGTCGTGAGATTTTGTTGGGTTCTAATCAGTTCCCGAACTTCAATGAGGTCGTTGCCGAGAAAGTTAAGAAGGCTCCGGCTTGTTGCTGTGGAGGTGCTTGTGAAGAAGCTACAATTCCTACACTCGATCTTTCACGCGGTGCTTCCCAGTTTGAAGATTTGCGTCTGGCGACCGAAAAGAGCGGAAAGACCCCGAAGGTGTTTATGCTTACAATAGGTAACTTGGCTATGCGTCTGGCTCGTTCGCAGTTCTCTGCAAACTTCTTCGCATGTGCAGGATACAAGATTATAGATAACTTGGGATTTGATACGGTGGAAGCAGGCGTTGAAGAGGCCTTAAAAGTTGGTGCCGAGATCGTGGTTCTTTGCTCAAGTGATGATGAATATGTTGAATTCGCTCCTGCTGCCAATAAGGCTTTGGCTGGACGTGCTTTGTTTGTTGTAGCCGGTGCTCCTGCTTGCATGGATGATTTGAAAGCTCAGGGTATCGAACACTTTATTCATGTAAAGAGCAATGTGCTTGAAACATTGCAGGCATTCAACGTTAAATTGGGTATTAAATAATAAGTAGTTATGAAACCGAATTTTAAAAATATAGATATAAAGAATGCCGGTTTTGTAGCAACCGATGCTACAGAATGGGCAAAAGCCAACGGCATTGAAACCGTTTGGAAGACACCTGAGCATATAGAGGTAAAGCCTGTATATACAAAAGATGACTTGGATGGAATGGAGCATTTGGATTATGTTTCTGGTATTCCTCCCTATCTGCGTGGCCCGTACAGTGCTATGTATCCGATGCGTCCCTGGACGATCCGTCAGTATGCCGGCTTCTCTACGGCTGAAGAATCAAATGCATTTTATCGCCGTAATCTGGCTTCCGGCCAGAAAGGATTGTCTGTTGCATTCGATCTTCCGACACACCGCGGCTATGATGCCGACAACGAACGCGTGGTAGGCGATGTGGGTAAAGCTGGCGTATCTATCTGTTCCATAGAGAATATGAAGGTTCTGTTTGATGGTATTCCATTGAATAAGATGTCTGTCTCAATGACAATGAACGGAGCCGTTCTTCCTATTCTTGCATTTTATATCAATGCCGGTTTGGAACAAGGGGCTAAATTGGAAGAAATGCAAGGCACGATCCAGAATGATATCTTGAAAGAGTTCATGGTCCGTAATACCTATATTTACCCACCGGAATTCTCAATGCGTATTATCGCCGATATCTTCGCTTACACATCACAGAACATGCCGAAGTTTAACTCAATTTCTATCTCAGGTTACCATATGCAGGAAGCCGGTGCAACAGCAGATATTGAGATGGCTTATACTTTGTGCGACGGCTTGGAATATCTTCGTGCAGGTGAGGCTGTAGGTTTAAAGGTTGATGCTTTTGCTCCACGTTTGTCGTTCTTCTGGGCAATTGGTGTCAATCACTTCATGGAAATAGCAAAGATGCGTGCAGCTCGTATGTTGTGGGCAAAGATTGTTAAGAGTTTTGGTGCTACAAATCCAAAATCTTTGGCTTTGCGTACGCACTGTCAGACTTCAGGCTGGTCGCTGACAGAGCAGGATCCTTTCAACAATGTTGGGCGTACTTGTATTGAAGCTATGGCGGCTGCATTAGGTCATACTCAGTCTTTGCATACAAATGCATTGGATGAGGCTATTGCATTGCCTACCGACTTTTCTGCCCGTATTGCACGTAATACGCAGATATATATTCAGAATGAAACACAGATATGCAAGGAAATTGATCCTTGGGGCGGTTCTTATTATGTAGAGTCTTTGACAAACGAATTGGTACATAAAGGCTGGGCTTTGATTCAGGAAATCGAAAGTATGGGTGGTATGGCTAAAGCTATTGAAACAGGGCTTCCAAAGATGCGTATCGAAGAGGCTGCTGCGCGTACTCAAGCTCGAATCGATTCCGGTATTCAGACTATTGTGGGTGTTAATAAATATCGTCTGTCCAAAGAAGCTCCTATTGATATTCTTGAAATTGATAATACAGCCGTTCGTAATGAGCAGATTGCCTTGTTGAAAAAGTTACGTGAAAACCGTGATGAAGCAGCTGTAAAGAAAGCTTTGGCTGACCTTACAGAATGTGTCCGTACTAAAAAGGGCAACTTGTTGGATTTGGCAGTGAAAGCTGCAGGCTTGCGTGCATCATTAGGTGAAATATCTGATGCCTGCGAAGCTGTTGCAGGTCGTTATAAAGCAATAATAAGAACTATTTCAGGCGTGTATTCATCAGAAACAAAGAAAGATGCAGACTTCCAGAAGGCATGTGAGCTTTGTGAGAAGTTTGCGAAGAAGGAAGGTCGTCAGCCACGTATCATGATCGCAAAAATGGGTCAGGACGGACACGATCGTGGCGCAAAAGTTGTTGCAACAGGTTATGCCGATTGTGGTTTCGACGTAGATATGGGACCATTGTTCCAGACTCCTGCTGAGGCTGCTCGCCAGGCTGTAGAAAATGATGTCCATGTATTGGGCGTTTCCTCTTTGGCTGCCGGTCATAAAACCTTGGTTCCACAGGTTATTGAAGAGTTGAAGAAACTTGGTCGTCCGGATATTATTGTGATCGCCGGTGGCGTAATCCCTGTACAAGATTATGATTTCTTGTATAAAGCGGGCGTAGCTGCCATCTTTGGACCTGGTTCTTCAGTTACGAAGGCCGCTTGCCAGATATTGGAAATACTCTTAGGTGAATGATGGCGCGGAAAAGACTTTAGAGTAATAGACAGAAGTCTTTATATATGAAGCCGCGCAGTATTCCTTTGGAAACTGCGCGGCTTTTTTCTAAATGGTAAAAAAACAAGAAATCGATGTTGAGTGTGAAAATAGATAAATGGGTAGTCGTACTGGGCTTGCTTCTTTGTTTTGTGTTTACTCAGTCGTGCAAGAAAGATGATCATATTGATACGTCCGACGAAGGCACGAATGAGTGGATATATAATACAATGACAAGCTATTATTTGTGGTATGGAGATATTCCAAACAAGAATACGCTCGACTTCTCTAAGTCGCCTGAAGACTTCTTTGCTTCTTTATTATCTTCGCAGGATGGTGTGCAATATCAAAACAGCTGGCTGACTTTTTCTAAAATAGAGAAAAAAACAGTAGCAACTAAATCTATCGATATATCCGATTCTTATGGATTTGATTTCGCTTCCTATAAGAATGGAAGTGTATATTTTGCGTGGGTGATATATGTTCTTCCGAACTCACCGGCAGCTGAAGCCGGAGTACAACGTGGCGATTGGATTGTAGCTGCAGGAAGTGATACACCAAATGTAACCACAACCTCAACTTTTGCAAAAGGAGGAGCTACAACTTTTTTGTTGGCGAAATATGCTAATAATCAATTTTATAAAGACAAGACAATTTCAATCTCGGCATCTCGTGAAGTTGAAGATACTCCGTTTCTGGCAGATAGTGTTTATTCAATAGGCGGGAAAAGTATAGGCTATCTGCTTTATAATACATTTGCTTCAGGTCCTGACAATAAGAATGAGATATATGATACTCAACTTAAACAGATCTTTTCAAAGTTCAAGGCAAAGAATGTGAATGAATTTATTTTGGATTTACGCTATAATCAGGGTGGATTGGTAACCAGTGCAAGGTTGATGACTTCTTATCTTGTGCCTGAGACGGATCTGGGGAAGACTTTCTGCTTTATGGAATATAACGATAAGCATACAAGCGATAATAAAGAACTGGCGTTATTAAAAAATGCGGATTTGCAGAATGGCAATCTGAATCTAAAGCGCATCTATATATTGACAGGAAATACTACTGCTTCTGCTTCTGAGGCTGTTATTAACTGTTTGATTCCATATATTGGGAGAAACAATATTACATTAATAGGCGAAAAGACGATAGGAAAGCGCGTAGGATCGAATACTTTCGGAGAGAGTGAGAAATATGATTGGTTGCTACATCCCATTACCTTGCGGATTTATAACGCTTCGCATAGTGCAGACTACGCTAACGGTTTTTCACCGGATATCAGTCTGAAGGAAGTGGTGATCGGTAACGAATTATACCCTTTTGGAGATACAAGAGATTTGTTGTTGGATAAAGCCGTTTCGCTGATTACGGGACAAGCTTCAAAAAGAGAGAATGCTTATTATAATGGAAAATCAGACCTGGTCTATCCTTCAATTGGGCATAAGATTAAAGGATTGATTTACGATTCGATGAATTAAATTAAAAAACTTATAGTACTATGAAAAGAGTTGATTGCTTTATTCCTTATATCCCTTCTGCAATATTGGAGCAGACTGTGGCAAGTTTGAAACAGAGTCCATGTGTGAATAAGATATTCTTGCTTGGCAGCGATAGTCAACAACAACCTGTTGACAGTTGTGTGTTCCTTCAGGTGGATTCATTACAATCGTCTGCTGCATGGCATACTGTTGGCTCTAACATTTCTACGGATTATATATTAGTATGTATAAAACGTACTGCTTTTGATTTAGGTCAGTTTGCCATTGAACGTATGTTGACGATAGCTGAAGATACGAAAGCAGGCTTTATTTATGCAGACCATTATCTGATTGTAGATGGAGATACTCTTTATCCGGCTCCTGTTATAGATTATCAAAAAGGAAGTCTGCGAGATGATTTCGATTTTGGATCATTACTTCTGATACGTTCGGATGTTATGAAGCAAGCGTTGGATTCTATGGATGTTGAATATCGTTTTGCAGCTTTGTACGATTTGCGTCTCCGTATTTCTGAGTCTACAGAATTGATTCATATGAATGAGTTTTTGTATTCAGAAATCACAACAGATTCAAGAAAAAGCGACGAGTGTTTATTTGATTATGTTAATCCCCGGAATCGTGAAGTGCAGATAGAAATGGAAAAAGTATGTTCAGCATATCTAAAGCGTGTGGGAGGATTCCTTTCTTCACATTTTGAATCTGTGTCTTTTGATTCCCATTTTGAATATGAAGCTACAGTTGTTATTCCGGTAAAGAATCGTAAACGAACAATAGAAGAAGCCATTTGTTCCGCATTGGCACAAAAAACTTCCTTTAAATATAATCTGATCATTGTAGACAATCATTCTACTGATGGAACTACAGAGATTATTGATAAGTTTTGTAATGATGAACGTGTGATTCATTTAATACCTGAACGTTCTGATTTGGGAATAGGAGGTTGTTGGAATGAGGCCATTCATCATTGTCGGTGCGGAAAGTTTGCTGTCCAGCTGGATAGTGATGATGTCTATAGTGGCCCTGAAATCTTACAAAAAGTTATTGATGCTTTTTATGAACAAGACTGTGCGATGGTTGTAGGTACATATCGTGTGACTGATATTAAAATGCAGGAGATTTCACCGGGAATAATTGATCATAAGGAATGGACTCCTGATAATGGTCGTAATAATGCTCTTCGAATAAATGGATTTGGGGCTCCCAGGGCTTTTTATACGCCTATACTCCGTTCAATAAATTTACCAAACACCAGCTATGGAGAAGATTATGCGCTAGGATTACGTATTTCACGGACATGGCGGATTGGTCGTATTTATGAGGTATTGTATTTATGCCGCAGATGGGAAGATAATTCTGATGCTGCGTTGGATGTGAATAAAATGAATGTAAATAATTTGTATAAGGACCGTATTCGTACTTGGGAACTGCAGGCACGGATTAAATTGAATCAAATTAAGTTGAATTAAATTAAATAGAAAACGCCATGAATTATTTGAACCTTTATGTAAAGTTACTTTTTGTAGAACAGCTTCGATATTGGCCACTGGCTGAGAAAAATTACCAAGCTTTATCAGAGGTAGAAACGAGTAGAATGCTTGTTAGGGGACGGGAGACAAAGCTGCAGTTTAATCCGGAGCGTATTCATTCGTCAGCAGCAAATATAGATGCTGATTCATTAAAGAATCGCCCTTGTTTCCTTTGTAAAGAAAATCAACCCAAAGAACAGAAACGTCTTCCCTATAAAGATAAATATGAAATCGGAGTCAATCCGTATCCTATTTTTTTGCGGCATTTGACTATTTCATCAATTCATCATGAAAGGCAGCAGATAAAAGATCGGTATGAGGATATGTTACTTTTAGCTATGGAGTTAAAGGATTTCTTGGTCTTTTATAATGGACCCAAATGTGGCGCGTCAGCTCCAGATCACATGCATTTTCAGGCCGGTAAAAAGGGAATGCTCCCTTTGGAAGATTTGTGGAAAAAGGATGATTTAGAAAAGATAATATCCGAAAACGATTCCACTTTATATCGTGTTCATTGCTTACTGCCTGTTACTTTTCTGATCAGATCTCGTATGCTGTCCGAATCTGTTCAATTATTTAATCGTATATATTCGTCTCTAGTGGTTAAAGAAGGGGAATATGAACCGATGGTAAATATCCTTGTGTGGAAAGAGAATAGCGAATGGCTTACTTTTATTTTTCCGCGTCGTGAATTTCGTCCTTCATGTTATAATGCTGAAGGCGACGAAAATATTCTAATAAGTCCGGCGACAGTAGAAATGGCTGGTTTTTTCCCTATGCCACGAAAAAGTGATTATCGAAAAATAAAAGCAAGAGATATAGAGCAAATATGGAGAGAAGTTTCAGTAACGGCGGAAGAGGCTGACTGTATAATTAGTAAATGTAAAGCTTTATGAGGCGAAAATTGACCCCTTGGTCGTGGATTCCCACATTGTACTTTGCAGAGGGAATACCATATGTAGCTGTGATGACAGTTTCAGTATTGATGTATAAGCGATTGGGTTTGTCAAACACCGATATCGCTTTATATACGAGCTGGCTAAATGTGCCATGGATTATTAAACCATTCTGGAGTCCATTCGTTGATTTGTTGAAAACAAAGCGCTGGTGGATTGTTGTGATGCAATTATTGATTGGTGCAGGTTTGGCTGGTGTTGCATTGACAATACCAACACCGTTTTTTTTTCAAGCAACATTGGCTGTGTTTTGGTTAATCGCATTCAGTTCGGCAACACATGATATTGCAGCAGACGGTTTTTATATGTTGGGCCTTAATCCGCATGAACAAGCCTTTTTTGTTGGTATTCGAAGTACATTTTATCGTATAGCTATGATATCAGGTCAAGGATTGCTTGTAATGTTGGCAGGCTTTCTTGAAATACATACCGGGAATATACCACTAGCTTGGTCTATATCTTTTTTTGTCCTTTCGGGATTGTTTATTGCATTGTTCCTTTATCATAAATATATTCTGCCACATCCTGTTGATGATAAACCGTCCGTAACTGTAACGCCTGCAACCATATTGAAGGAATTTCTGTCCACTTTTATTTCTTTCTTTAAGAAAAAGCAGGCTCTGGTTGCTATTCTGTTTATGTTATTGTTCCGCTTTCCGGAAGCTCAATTGGTAAAATTGATTACTCCTTTTTTTGTGGATCCGAAATCTGTGGGAGGATTGGGGCTAACTACGGCTGAGATAGGCTTTGTTTATGGTACAATAGGCACAATCGGACTTGTTATTGGTGGTATATTAGGTGGTATAGCAGTATCAAGAGGAGGATTAAAGAAGTGGCTTTGGCCAATGACATTGGCTATTACGCTACCGGATGCTGTATATATATATTTAAGCTCTGCGCTCCCATCCAGTATGCTGGTAGTCAATATTTGCGTCTTTATAGAACAGTTCGGTTATGGATTTGGATTTTCAGCCTATATGCTCTATATGATGTATTATTCAGCGGGAGAACATAAAACGAGCCATTATGCTATTTGTACCGCATTTATGGCATTGGGAATGATGTTACCGGGAATGGCCGCCGGATGGCTGGAAGAACAAATGGGTTACGCTAATTTCTTTTGGTGGGTAATGGGATGCTGTATCATAACCTTGATTGTTACTGCATTTTTGAAAATAGATTCTGAATATGGAAAGAAAAAGTAGGAGATTGTTTTGAATGTGTTGCGTAAGCATATAAGCATGATTGGGCATATGTATTTTGAAGCTAGCCGAGTGTTGCATCCCTAGTTCGATATCCGAAATCAATCTTGACGGATCAATAGTGGTTTATCGCTAATTCTTTTACAATCGGGCAGTTGATGAACATTTGATTTTATGTATTGTTTCAAAATGTAATTTGCAAACTTTATTTGATTTGTTTGGAATATGTTTGTTGTGACGGTGGAATGCTCATTGGTAAACCAAATAATGATGAAATAGTTTATGAACAAATGTATGCTTTTTGAATAGATATATTTCTTTTTGCTTGGAAATCGATTATTTGCTGACATTCTATATAATAAAGTAATAAAATATTTACATTTTATTACTTTATTATTTTACAATTAATTCTATTATGTACAATAGATACATTTAGTTAACAAAAAATTGAAAATGCGACATTATGTCAATATTAATGCATTATTATTGACTTTTTATTGCTTCTATTCATATATAGTATAATATTGATAATTAATTTTTTATTATATAGAATGATTATTCTCTTTTATAATAAAATAAGTGGTGAATTGAAATATTTTACTATGTTTAGGAACATAGTAAAATATTCAATTTTTTACTATAATAAATTTGTTTATGATAAAACTATGGCATATATTTGCAAAAGATAAAGTAATAATTATGATAAGTAATAAAAATTATCGATAATTATTGTTTTGGGATTTTGTTTTTATAGCATGAGCACAATTATTAATTCACTTTGTTACCTTAACTTTGAAAAAATGCGTTTTTAATTAAAAGAGGGTGCCATTCTAGAGCACCCTCTTTTTAGATTTGTTACAAATCTAAAATAAAAAACACAGCTATATAATAAAGCAACAATTAAGCTTTTAGCACTTTCTTAAAGCGAATAAGAAAATCTTTTGCTTCGTTTGACGAAAGGCACAGTGGAGGAAGCAGACGAATAGTGTTTGTCCCTGCAATACCGGTAAATACTTTTTCCTCAAACAAAAGTTTATTTCGCATTTCTTTTATTGAATCTTCAAATTCTATTCCAATCATTAATCCTCGTCCGCGAACTTCTTTTATTCCGGGAATAGTATGTAGTTGTTCTAAAAGATAGTTGCCGATTTTGGCTGCATTATCAATTAGATGCTCTTGATTCATTATATCTAATACTGCCATAGCGGCAGCACATGCTAAATGATTACCTCCAAAGGTGGTACCAAGCATACCATAAACAGGTTTGAACATTGGACTGATAATTAACCCTCCCATTGGAAAACCATTACCGATACCTTTAGCAACAGTAATCAAGTCAGCACGGATATCTGCATATTGGTGAGCAAAGAATTTTCCACTACGGCCGTAACCTGATTGAATTTCATCAATAATTAGGCATGCATCATATTTTGTACATAAAGAACGTAGATCGCGCATAAACTGATCTTTTGGAACCTGTATCCCTCCAACTCCTTGAATACCTTCGATGATGACTGATGATACATCTCCTTTTTTTAGTTCTATTTCGACCGCATTTGCGTCATTCAATGGAAGATAACAAACCTCTAAACCCTCATTGATTGGTGCAATGATTTTGGGATTATCAGTTACTCGGACAGCGGCTGAAGTTCTTCCATGAAACGAATGCTTAAAAGCTATAACACGTTTCTTACCATTATGGAACGAGGCTAGCTTTAGCGCGTTTTCGTTGGCCTCGGCTCCTGAGTTTATCAAGAAGAGCGAATAATCATCATATCCGCTTGCTTTGCCTAATTTGTCAGCAAGTTCCTGTTGAAGACTATTAATCACAGAGTTTGAGTAAAATCCTAAACGGTTTACTTGCTCCGTAATTGCTTTTACATAAACTGGATGACTGTGACCAACAGATATAACAGCATGGCCGCCATATAAATCTAGATACTCGTTGCCTTCTTTGTCCCATACGTGGCAACCTTTACCTTTTACAATTTCTATATTGAATAATGGATATACGTCAAATAACTGCATATGTTTAATTAATTATATGTTATATAAATCAGCTAGAAAGCAGAAGGTTTCAAATGTAATCCTGTCATTTCATCAAACCCGAACATCAAGTTCATATTTTGTATAGCTTGTCCGCTAGCTCCTTTTATTAAATTGTCTATTATAGAAACAATTAATAATTTACCGTTATACTTTTCTAAATAGACGAGACACTTATTTGTATTAACTACCTGTTTGAGATCGGGATTCTTATCAGTTACGAAAGTAAACGGATGCTCACAGTAGTATGTGTTATAAATCTCTTTCAAGTCTTTTAATTCAATAGGACAATCCAGATATGTTGTTGCTAATATTCCTCGGGCAAAATCACCTCGCATAGGAATAAAATTTATTTCATTTAAGAAATTATTTTGTAATTGAACAAGACTTTGCCTGATTTCAGCTAAATGTTGATGAATAAATGGTTTGTATACGGAGATATTATCATTTCGCCAACTGAAGTGTGTAGTAGGAGAAGGCTTTACCCCAGCGCCTGTCGATCCTGTAATTGCATTGACATGCAGTTCGGCATTCAGCAATGAGTGCTTTGCTAGAGGTAAGACTGCTAGTTGAATACAAGTTGCAAAACATCCGGGGTTAGCAATGCGTTGCGCTTTACAAATCCTCGAACGATTAAGTTCCGGCAATCCGTAAATGAATTCATGAGCAGGACTTTCTATACGATAATCCATACTGAGGTCTATTAGTTTCAGTTGCTCAGGAATATCGTGCGTTTCAATGAATTTCTTCGTATCTCCATGTGCCGTACAAAAAAATAGAATGTCAATATCCTTTAATGGAAGTTCATCGGTGAATGTTAAGTCGGTTTCACCATATAGACCTTCATGAATATCTGTGATTTTGTTTCCCGCGTTGCTGGTACTGTTTACAAATGCGATCTCGGTTTGAGGATGATTGATCAGCAGGCGAATAAGTTCGCCTGCTGTGTAACCAGCTCCTCCAATAATTCCTACTTTTATCATTTTATATTTTCTCGTCTTTGTGATTATTGTAGTATACACGTAACGGGGTAGAAAGAACTTTTATAAATCCTTTTGCATCTTCAGCTGTCCAGCCTTTTTGCATTTCACCATATTCGCCGAATTTAGTTTTTACTAAATCGTCTTTTGAATCAACGCCTATTGTCGAAAAAGATAATGGGCGTAGTTCAAGTAGAGCTGTTCCATTGACATTTCGTTGTGACTCTAATAACATCGCTTCAATGTCCCGCATGACAGGTTCAAGATATTGGCTTTCGTGCAAGAACATTCCGTACCAGTTAGCTACTTGATCTTTCCAGTATTGTTGCCATTTGCTCAATGTGTATTTTTCTAGAAAGCGGTGAGCTCCAATAATCAACATGGGAGCTGCGGCTTCAAAGCCGACACGTCCTTTAATACCAATAATCGTATCGCCGATATGCATATCACGACCAATACCATAAGCTGAACCGATCTCTTCAACTTTTTGTATAGCTTTGATTTTGTCCTCGAAAGCTTCTCCATTGACAGCAGCGATCTCTCCCTTTTTAAATTCAATTTCTAATTTTTCACTTCCTGTTTTTGTTACCTGTTTCAGGTATGCACTTTCAGGTAAGCCTTGGGTTGAGTCTAAGATTTCTCCTCCGCAGATCGATGTACCCCATAATCCCACATTGTATGAATACTTGAGTTTTGTAAAGTCTGCTTCGAAACCATGCTTTTTCAGGTATTCAATCTCAAAATTGCGACTTAATGCCATATCTCGAGTTAACGTGATGATTTCAACATTTGGAGCTAAGACCATAAACGTCATATCAAAGCGAACCTGATCATTACCTGCACCGGTAGAACCATGGGCTATAGCATCGGCACCGATTTCATTTGCATAACGAGCAATAGCTAGAGCCTGAAAAATTCGTTCCGAACTAACAGAAATTGGATAAGTTCCGTTACGAAGGACGTTCCCGAATACCATATATTTTAAGCTCTTCTCGTAGTATTCTTTTGTTACATCTATAGTGACATATTTTATGGCACCCAGTTTGTAGGCATTTTCTTCATTCTTTTTTAGTTGTTCTTCACTAAAACCACCCGTATTGGCTGATGCAGCATATACATCGTAACCTTTCTCTTTTGCTAAGTACATGACTGTGAACGAAGTGTCCAAGCCTCCACTGAATGCTACTACTACTTTTTTCTTCATTTTATTATATTTTATTTTTGTGCTGAACCGAGCATTTTTACTAAATGCGTTAATACATCCGATACTTCTGGATTATCTTTATTTTCTTTTTCGTGTTTAATATTGCGAGGATCACTCGGATCATATAACATTGCAGTACAAATACAGAATTTTCTTTCTTTTTCTATTAGTATATGATGATTTATACATCCTTCACAACCGTGCCAGAAAGCCTCGTCGTCAGTGAGTTCATTAAATGTTACGGGTACATATCCTAATTGGGTATTCATTTTCATTACAGCAGCTCCAGAAGTTAAGCTGAATATTTTTGCTTTTGGCCAACGTAGGCGTGCTAGCGCAAAGGTTGCTTCCTTAATACGTTTAGCAATACCTAATCCACGGAATTTTTCAGGAACGATTAAACCGGATGTTGCCACAAATTGTTTGTGACCCCATGATTCAATATAGCTAAAACCTGCAAATTCATCTCCAGCTAACGCAATGACAGCTTTACCCTCTTTCATTTTTTGTGCCACATACTCATGTGTCCGTTTGGCTATGCCTGTACCGCGTACTTTTGCGGCAGTTTCAATTGTGTCTAAAATAGTGTCGACATATACTTCATGTGAAGAATCGGCAACCATTACGTCAATTTCTTTTTCTTCTTCCATTTTATATACTTCTTTTATTTCTTTTCGAATATACTTAATTTATTTTTATAGAAACATTGATAAAGCCTTGACAATCTTATCACGACTGATACCTTCTCTTGGAATAATAAGAATGGTATCATCGCCGGCTATTGTTCCAAGGATTTCGTGTGGGGCATGCATATCTATATCTGAAGCAATTCCCATAGCATAGCCTGGGCGAGTTTTTACTACGGCTAAATTTCCGGAAAATTCAACCTTGAAATTGTTTTGAATGTCTTTATCCTGACTTTGTAATGTATACTGATAATCCGGTAAACGATAAACATAACTATTATCTCCATCGTGAACTTTTACTACTTTGAGGCGTTTGATATCTCGCGAAAGTGTAGCTTGAGTAATTTGAAATCCTTTTGCTTCTAATCTCTTAAGCAATACTTCTTGATTCTCTATGGATTCAGTTTCAAGAATGTTTCTAACCGTTTCTAATCTAGCTTTTTTTGTTGTCATAATTCATTTTATGCAAAATGCATGCAAATATATGGACTATTATTGAATAAATATTCATGTTTGGCCTATTTTTTTGTATATACATGCATAAATTTGTTTTATTCAAATAATGGTCTCTAAAAATTATCATTATAAAAAGAAAATGATAATTTTGTCTCATTATTAAATTATGATACAATGAAAAAGGTTATAACTCTTTTATTTGCGACATTATTATTGCTAAGTAGTTGCAGTAGTGTTCCTTTGACTGGGAGAAAACAAGTGCTGCTCGTTTCTGATTCAGAAGTTTTGTCATCTAGTCTTACTCAGTATGACAGTTATATTAAATCTGCGACAAAGTCAACTAATCAAGCTCAAACTGCCATGGTTGTGCGTGTTGGAAAGAAGATAGCAGCTGCTACAGAGGCTTATTTGAGACAGAATGGATTGGAAAGTGAGCTTAAAAATTTTTCATGGGAATTTAATTTGGTGAAGGATCCACAGGTGAATGCATTTTGTATGCCTGGTGGAAAAATTGTTGTGTATGAAGGATTACTCCCTTATGTATCTTCGGATGATGAGCTGGCTGTTGTTATCGGACATGAAGTTGCTCATGCTGTAGCTAAACATAGTAATGAGCGTATGAGCCAGCAGCTTCTTGCTCAATACGGGGCAGCTATTGTTGGTGAGGCATTAAGTACCAAATCAACGGCTATGCAGCAGTTAGGAAATACAGTTTATGGATTGGGAGCACAATATGGCGTCACATTGCCGTTCTCTCGCAGACATGAATCGGAGGCTGATTATATGGGTTTGGTTTTTATGGCAATGGCTGGATATAATCCGGATGTGGCTCTTAATTTCTGGCAGAAGATGTCCAATGGAAACGCAAATAAAATTCCTGAATTTGTAAGTACTCACCCTAGTGATGCCACGCGTATCGCTGATATTAGAAGACATTTGCCTGAAGTTGAAAAGTATAGAACAATAACAACTACAAACCCGGCAAAGGCTACTATGAAAACTGATGTTTCAACGAAGGAAAATCAGACAAGAAAGAAATGATATTGTAGCAATACCAGAAATAACCTATTCCGAAATCAAGAATATTTTAAATTTGATTCCGAAGTAGGTTATTTCTATGATAATGGTAAAGTGATACCCATTTTGTTCATAAGAAAACAAGCATTCATATTTTGTGCCACACCTTCACGTAAATGATATGTGAAAGTCAGTTTGTCTTCTGTAATATCGGCCTCAAAGCAATAATTCTTTACTTCATTAGGAAATGCTTTTTCCAGATTACCCAATACAAGATCATGCGTGGCAATTATTCCACACGTTTTGCAGGATACCAGTTGCTTAATAAGCGCTAGTGATCCTTTTTGTTTATCGATGGAATTGGTCCCTTTTAAAATTTCATCTAATATGATAAACAATTTCTCTCCATTGTTCAAACGATCGATGATAGTTTTTAGTCTTTTTAGTTCTGCAAAGAAATAGGATTCATTGCTGGATAATGAATCCGCAGTACGAAGACTCGTGATCATTTGTGCAGGATAGAGAGTTAAAGATTCAGCACATACAGGTGCACCTATACAAGCTAGTAAAAAATTGACGCCAATAGTACGTAGATAAGTGCTTTTTCCAGCCATATTTGCACCAGTGATAATTAAAAACCATGGGGCTTTTTCTATATTTATATTATTTCGAACACATACATTTCTATTTAACAAAGGATGGCCTAAAGCTTTCCCTCTCATCTCGAAATATGAATCTGATATTTGTGGATAAGTATAATCCGAATGATTATAAGCAAAAGTAGCCAGAGAACTATATGCCTCAAATTCGGCAAGAGCATCGAACCAGTGAACCATTTCAATGGCAAATGTTTCATTCCATTTTTCAATATGTATGGCTATTCGTATATCTCGCAAAGAAAAAATATTCAGTAATAATCCGATAAGACTAAAACGCTGATCCGATGCTCCAATATAACGTGATAATTGTTTTATTGCAACAGAAGCAATTTTGTCATGATTTGATAATTGTTGATGAATGTGAACTAATGCTGACGACTCAAAGTGTTGTTCTTCAATTATTTTTATAAGGACGGAATATGTAAGAAGTAATTTTTCCATTTTGTTGACAGAATTGTATAGCGTAGTTATCTTTTGAGATTTTATGTATGCAATCAAGATGGAAAAACAGAACAACAGACCGATTATAGACATTGGAATAATGTGAAATAAGCTTCCTGCTAATGCAACTAACCAGATAATAGGGATAAGAACAACCAAGGTTTGCCAAAGTTTGTTTTTCAAAAAGTAAGATTTAGTTTCAGACAGAGTTTTTAATTGCCTAAAGTCATTTTGTCCTCCTTGTTGCAGAATTCCTGTTACGTAAAAATGCTGTCTTAATGCAGTCAGTTTACTTAGTTCACATATAGCCTTTTGACGTTTTATTATTATTTGTTTGTCTGCTAAAGGCTGTTCAAACCATTTCACCAATAATTCTTTGCCCATCCAAGTGACTGTACGATTAATGGATTGAAAAATGGAATGTTCTCCAAATATGTCGAGATCCAAACTGAAAGGATGTTCAGTTGAACATTTTTCTGGTGCGCCATCAAAAGCATTGAAATTATAATCCAGCCCGTTTATCTCATTTTTGCAAAGCCTGATTATTGCTTCATCATAATTTTTTTTTGCGGAAAGTCGAGTATGCCAAACCATAAGTATTGCAAATGGCAACATAAAAACAATGATAATACCCATGATTACGATCCAACAGCTTGCTTTAAATAGCCAGATTGCAGTTATCATCGCAATAACTAATGCTAACCTTATACTACCTAATAGATATACTTGTTTACCTAACTCTCTTGCTAACTTTGTATATTTTTCTATTGTTCGCTTGTAAAAATTGTAAACTTCTTCCATCTAATCATTTATGATTTTGTAGCTACTACTTTTTTAGTTTCAATTATATTTACAACATCAATTCAGGTTGCAAATATGAAATAGACCCTCTTTCTATGATGACTTGTTTTTATTAAGGAATAGATATAAAAAGGCACAGTAAACGGTGATTTTTGCTGTGCCTATATGAAAGAAATTATTTGTTTGCTTTATTGCGACGATCCAATTCTGCTTTTAGCATAGTGAGTTCGCGTAAAGTCTGTCCTGCTACGGAAGTGTTTTCTTCAGCACGACGAATCAGATATGGAAGAACCTCTCTCACCTTTGCATAAGGAACATATTTGGTTACGTTGTAGCCGTCATGTGCAAGGTTAAATGAAATATTGTCGCTCATTCCTAACAGCTGGGCAAAAAAGATTCGTTTGTCGTCATGTGATAACCCTTTTTCGTCCATTAGTTTTGCCAATTTATAGTTGCTCTCTTCGTTATGAGTACCCATGAACATTTCAAGATGTTCTATATTTTCTATTGTAAATTGTACCGCTGCGTTATAGTTATCATCAGTAACTTGTTTGTTTTTGCAGATAGGATCAGGATAACCCATAGCAGCTGCACGTGCGCGTTCTGCTTCCATATATGCGCCACGAACAAATTTTACTCCTGCAATATACCCTTTTTCTGTAGCATCGGATAATATACGTTTCAAATATGGCATACGATCATGGCGATACATTTGTAAAGTGGCGAAGACAATAGCACGTTTCTTATTAAATTTTCGCATGGCTTCATCTGTTAACTCATCGATTGCATCTTGAAAACAATAGTCTTCGGCGTCAACGATTAAACGAACATCATTATCGTAAGCACGCTGGCAAAATGCCATAAAGCGTTCTTTATATTCGCGAAATTCTTTAACTTCTTCAATTGTCAATTCTTCCCGTTTCTCTGAAGCTTTAGCAAGTAGCTCGTCAGTGATAACGGTAGAGGGTTTAAAAACCGCGTATGCTAATTTATCATTACCCTTAGCAAAATCGATAGAACGCATGGTTTCGTCAAATGTGGCCTTTATTCCTTCAGGAGTTTGTTTCCCTTCAGCAGAAAAGTCGAGTGTTGAACGAACATTAAATTTCATTAAGTGATCAATGGTCTTTGTACAATCGTCCAAAGTTTCCCCACCAACAAATTGCTTGTAGAGAGTAGGTTTTATAGCCCAAGCCACAGGAAAATGAATATTTAAAGCTAAAGTACTTGCCGCACTAGCGAACTTTACTAGGCCAGGGTGTTTTATTGTATTAAATAATAAATAAGCGTTTCTTAGTTCGCCTTGCGATTTGGCAGAGAAAGCTATTTCGGTATTTTTAAAATCTAACATGGTATTAATAATGATTAGTATTTTGTTTGAGTTAAGAGAGAACTAAAAATTCACTAGAATTTTTAGTTCTCTCTCTGCGTTATTGATTATTTTTCTTTTAAGAACGGATATCCGTAGGTAGTCGATGGAACAAATGTTTCTTTGATGCAACGTGCATTTGTCCAACGGATTAAATTTAGTGGGCCACCAGCCTTATCATTTGTCCCCGAAGCACGAGAACCTCCGAATGGTTGCTGAGCGATTACGGCTCCGGTTGGCTTATCATTGATATAGAAATTGCCAGCCGAATAGCGCAGTTTATTAAATGCCATGTCAACGGCATAGCGGTCGCTTGCAAAAATCGAACCAGTCAATCCATAAGGTGAGGTGCGATCGCAGAGTTCCAAGGTCTCTTCATATTTGTTGTCCTCATAAACATAGATTGTGATAACCGGGCCAAATATTTCCTCAACCATTGTTTTGAATGTCGGATTGGTTGTTTGGATAACAGTAGGTTCAACAAAATAGCCTACAGACTTGTCACCCTTGCCACCGAACAATATTTCTGCATCTGGTGCTTGTTTGGCGTAATTGATGTAGTTCATGATGTTGTCGAACGAAGCTTCATCTATAACGGCATTGACAAAGTTGGTGAAGTCCTGAACGTCACCCATTTTTATTTCAGCCATCATTGCGCCAACTCTCTCTTTGACTTCTTTCCATAATGATTTGGGAATATATGCACGTGAACCGGCTGAACATTTTTGTCCTTGATATTCGAATGCGCCACGTACGATGGCAGCGGCAATATCGGCAGCAGAAGCTGACGGATGTGCAAAAATGAAATTTTTACCACCCGTTTCACCTACAATCTTCGGATATGATTTGTATTTACCTAAGTTTTCGCCCATTTCACGCCACAAAGTATTGAATGTTCCTGTTGATCCTGTGAAATGAAATCCAGCTAAATCAGGACTGGTTGTAACTACTTTGCCAATAACACTTCCTTTGCCAGGGATAAAGTTAACAACACCGTCAGGCAGACCTGCTTCCTTAAATACTTTGGTCAAGAAGTAATTAGAATAGATTGCCGTTGTTGATGGCTTCCAAACGCAGACATTGCCCATCATTGCAGGAGCCATATTTAAATTTGAAGCAATAGAGGTGAAGTTAAACGGAGTAAGCGAAAATACAAAGCCTTCCAATGCACGATATTCCATGCGATTAAGAATGCCACCGTCTGAATACGGCTGGTCTGCATAAACCTGACTTGCATAAAATGTACTGAAGCGAAGGAAGTCTATTAATTCACACGGAGCGTCTATTTCTGCCTGAAATGGATTCTTGCTCTGTCCCAGCATGACAGATGCATTTAGGATATAGCGATACTTTGTTGCTAAAAGTTCTGCAGCTTTTAACATGACAGATGCGCGTTCAACCCAAGGAAGTTCCGACCATTCTTTGTGTGCTTTCATAGCAGCATCAATAGCCATTTGTACCTCTTTTTCTCCAGCTTTATGATAAGTGGCTAATACGTGGTGATGGTCATGAGGCATGACAACCTTCCCTGTATCGCCGGTACGGATTTCTTTTCCACCAATAACCAAAGGGATATCCCATTCTTCAGAAGACAATCGGGCTAATTCCTTTTTTAAAGCGAGTTTTTCACTTGAACCTGGAGCATAACCTTGCACTGGTTCGTTGATGGGTTTAGGAAATCTGAAAATTGCATTGTTCATAGCGTTTCTCTTTTTTATAAGATATTTGTTACATGTTTATTTGGCGTAAACATAGTAATTATATTTTACATGGAAATGAGATTACCGTTAAAAAAAATTTTCAATGCATTTTAATCCCCCCTTAATAAATCAGAGTTTGAGGCACATTTGAAGAGGTTGTGACATTCGAGTAAAATTGTTTATTTACCGACTTCAATCTTCCCTGTATTCCGGTTGAGTTCTGAACCTTGGACGCTGTGAGGTACTGAAAATACAATGAACATTACTAATACTGCAATGATTGTCACGATTCGGTTCCATTTCCATTTCCCGGTGAAAACCGCAGCAAGGATGGCTAACAGAGCAAAGAGAGTCTTGTTGTCAGTTAGGTCAGCCCCAAAAGGTAATCCGCTCCAATACATTCCAAAAGCATAATGTTGAACAAGAGGACCGAATATAAATCCCCCAACGAAAAGGATAACTGCCGTAATTAATGTATATTTTTTAAATGTCGGATTCTTGATTATCGCCATAATTCCCGCATAGCAGGCAAAAAGCATGGCTGCAAACATCAAGATAATATGCGGAACAAGAACTCCTGCAGGAACATCCCCTTTGAATCGTATTATTAGGGGGGCGTTATCAAAGTAGCTTTTTCCATTGATGTTTAAAAAATATTGTAATTTGCCGGCAGCGGGTTGGGTTGGCAGTAATGCTATTAATCCATCTTTAGCCGGAGTCATATGTATTTCTTTATAATATTCATTTGTGGGATAATGTTTCCATAATAAATATGCGTCCATATTTTTGGGAGCTCCTTTTAGTACAACTCGCACTATAGGATCAGTTTTTGCGCTACGGGGTAGAGCAAACTTATATGTTGTGTCATTCATCTCAATTTGGAGATGTTTTGGATATGTCGGGCCTGTCATTCGCTGATATACGCTGGCTGCTATGGTGATGAAGACTGCTATGGTCCAGTATAAAGCTTTTTTCATTTGTTTTGATTTGCAAGATGAACAACAAAATTAATTATTTCTTCGCCTCTGCGGACTTTGACATTTACATTTTCACCAGGCTTAAGCTCGGCAAGTCTTGCCATATAGTCTTCTATGTTGCTGACACTTTTGCCATTGATATCAGTAATTACATCTCCTGAACGCAATCCGGCTTCATATGCAGGTTTACCTTTGACTACAATATCAGCACGCAATCCTTTGTTATCGCCTCCCGTGATATCAGGCATCAACCCTAGCGTTACTTTGAAATGAGCACGCATAGGCTCAGCATTTGGAGCACCTGCTTCATGATAAGTAAGCTTGTCAGGACGGTTAGCAACGAGCATGATTAGTCTCTCGGCACAGCTAGCAACAGAGTCCATTCCAGCGTAATTCAAGGTGGAAGCTTTATCGTCAGGCGTATGATAGGTAAGGGTACCACCGGTTGTGAAGTAAAATACAGGAATCTGTTTAGCATAGAACGACGCATGATCAGAGGGTCCGTACCCTTCAGGCGAACAAGTAACATGTAATCCAGAGCTTTTTGCAGCTATATGAATCAATGAGTCTGATTCGGTAGATGTTCCACTGCCTCCAACGGTTAGTGCTGAGTTTCGCAGACTTCCAACCATATCGAAATTGAACATGGCTGAAATAGATTGTATTTTTACCGGTAATCTGTCGGCAAACTGCTTTGATCCGATAACTCCTTCTTCTTCGGCACTGAAGGCTACAAATAGAATGCTACGTTCAGGCTGCAGACTTTTCAGCCGGCGGGCTAAATGTAATATTGTAGCTACACCGGATGCGTTATCGTCAGCTCCGTTGTGAATAGCCAACGTATCAGGTCTTCGAGAACCTGAATGCTCACCGCCCATACCCAGATGATCATAATGAGCGCCTATGACTATGTATTGATTTCTTAGATTGGAATTTCGGCCTTCCAGGTAACCGACAATATTGTGCGTCTTGGTAAAGATTCTTACCAAATTGACCTGAAGATCAGCCTGATTATTTTGTATTCGGGGTGCCTTGCTTGTCTCCATATTCCCCATTGCGCCACCCATGGCTACCATTGCTCCCATACCTGATTCTTTATCATTGAGAGCTTCATCGCCAAAAATTTTTTCAGCTTTGTTTCGTTTGATTTGTACTACCGGAATCTTCAATGCAAAGTCACGTTCCGTTAAGCTACCGAAGGCGTCAATACTGTCGTTAGCCTGACTAATAAACATCACAGCTGTTGCACCCATATCTTGAGCTAACAAGGCTTTACTGCGGTCGGATGACAGGTGTGCCATCTGTTTTTGAATTTTTTTGTTGTCTGGAAGTCCGCGCAGAATCAATACACACTTGCCTTTTACATCGGTAGATCGATAATCGTTCCAGGGAAATGATTTATCATTGCTTTGCAGACCGAATCCAAGGTATACGATCTCACCTTTAACTACTCCGTTGGCGCTATAGGTCAGTGGTCGGTAATCTTTATTCAGAGTAAGAGAAATTGTCCCAATCATCAGGTGATTTTCGCCTTCCATTTTTTGTGATACAGGCAAATCAAAGTCTTGGAAGTACCTTTTTCCCTTATCGATCGCTGATGTGTTCCCCAACGGTTTGATGCCGGCCTTTAGAAACTGCGAAACGATAAAGTTTGAGGCTAAAGTGTCGCCATGAGTTCCAGGATACCGGCCTGTTAGCTCATCAGAGGCCAGATAAGCAACAATCTTTTGAACTTCCAATGTCCCGGAAGATTGTTTTTTTTGTGCCTGCATGCCGATTGTCAACAGCAGTAACGGTACAATGCATATTGTTTTTTTTATATCTATCATATTTATCATAATTGTTTAGTCAATTCTTCAATGGCTACAGAGACAGCTGCAAAAATAGTCATTCCTCGGGTAATTCCCGCATTATAAGTGACATTATCTGGTTTGTAATTAAATAAATTGTTCACTCCAAGATTTGCCCTTATACCATGAGAAAACTGCCCCGTCAAGTTTAATTTCCATAGCGAATAAGCTGGATATCGTACAGCATAATAATCTCCTTTACTGTCTTCGCTATAAACCTTAAGCTTACCTAGATAGCGTCCGTTTAAGCCGGCAGAAAAGAACATTTTGTTTACCTTGAAATTATATTCCAGACGGATGTTGGCTGAATGCGGACGAGTAGATGAAGTATTGTATCCGTCTACCATCTGCCGATCTCGTACGTACGCATAACCTCCTTTTAGTGTCCAATGATTAAACAGGCGGACGCGCAAGTTAAAATCTATACCCGAAACGGTTGCTTTATCAATGTTATTGTAAAAGCTTGTGTCCTGTTTGGCATTCCAGACCGTTGAAATTTTATTATAAATGTGATTGTAATAACTATTTACCGAAGCATTAAAAACTCCTTTTGTATATTCTACAGAAGCTGAAAGATTATGACTCTTTTCCGGTTTCAAATTAGGATTCCCTATGAGTTTGAACATTCCCTGATGGTCCCATGCAGTGTATAATTCTTTGAGCGTTGGCGCTCTAAATCCGGCTGCATATCCTGCGCGGAAGTTCCAGCCGGAAGTCTTCAGCATGGCTGATAGTTTGGGATTCAGGTTCACATTGTCATACTTCGAATGGTGGTCCATCCGAAGTCCGGCTTGTAATGAAAAATGATTATTAATGGTATAATCATCCTGCAGGTATGCTGCTGCACGAGTTACATGATGGGTAGAATCACTAAACTGATAAGTTTGCAGTTTCTCGGAAAAGGTTTCAATGCCGGCAACCACCGTATTCGATGGAATAAAGTCCGTGATGAAAAGTAATTTCGGATGGTGTAAAATGTTTTTATAATTAAGATCAGTTTCATTTAGTTTGAAATATTTGTAGTATTTGTTGTAGTCGTCGTAATTGTATGTCAGTTCAAATCGGCTTTTGGCCGTTATGTCATACTGCATCTTTGCCACCGTATTCCAATCGTGGTAGATATCATGCTTTAGGGTTCCTTCCAAGCCGGCATTATAGCGTTCATGATTGTAATAACTTCCTTTGAGTGAAGCATTCAACTTGTTTGAAAAGCGGTAACCTAATTTCTCTTCGATAGTAAAATTTTTGTATCCCTCAATTTCTATTTCTGAAATGGTCGAGTCAGAGGCCGCCACTCGTCCGTCGTCGTAATAATGTTGCAGAAGTTTGCTATCGTGCATCATGTATGCAGATTTAAAGCGGGCCAGTCCTGAAGTGAAGGAAGTAAATCGTCCTTTTTTTGTACCGATATTCAACCCGTATTTTTGTTCGCCTTCCGTATCATACTGGGCGTTTACTCTAGCTTGAAAAGGTTTGTTTGCTGATTGTGTTATAATATTTATCACACCGGCGACAGCTCCTGATCCGTAAAGTGTTGACATACCTCCCTTGACCACTTCAATACGTTCAACATTATCTATATCTATACGGTTGAAGTCTGGATTGCTTCGTGAGGTTTCGCCGGCCATTCTTTCTCCATCCACAAGAAACAGTAGATAGTTTGCGCTTAATCCCTGAAAGGTCACACTGTTTGTAACGCCTTCCGTACGGGTAAATTCTATTCCGGGAAGCTCTGTTTCCAGTACATCCATCAGCGATTGCGGTGAGTCTTTGTGGATCTCTGAAGCAGTTATAACACGAGTGATGACGGGAGAATCGGTTAGTGCTTTTGGCGTACGGGTACCTGTGACGACTACTTCATCCATTCCGAACGAATTTTCTTTCATTGAAATATGAAGCGGACGAGTTCCCGGGCGCCAATAAAGGCTTGTATCAACAGGTGTAAAGCCTGTGTATCGAATTTGAAATGTGCGCTGACCTCCTTTGCCTGTCAGCCTGAAGTCCCCATTTGTATCTGTAGTTGTACCACGTGATGTGCCTTGAATCATGACAGTTGCGCCAGGAAGCGGATTGCCATTGGCATCCGTGATGGTCCCACGTAAAGATACAGTATCTGCAGGCAGCGATAAAACAGACAGGCAAGTGAGCAGCGCTTCGATGATCATCGTATTAATTCCAAATGGTTACAGGATAGATATATTCAAAAGTCACATAGCCTTTTTCAGCCTTATCGTTCATATAATTAGTAAACTGGACGACTGCATATTTACCGTTTGCCGTTTTGACGACAAAAGCGTTTTCTGTCATAGCATATGTTGGTGGAATAGATGCCATTTTAACTACCATCCACGAACCCAGGACGGTATTTGCAGGGACATCTACGCGTTGGTCTGCATCAGAATCAGCATACATATTAGGAATGTTCATATAGGTTTTGATGAGCAAATCTTTTGTGAAGCTGGCTGACAATACAGGAACGCTCCATGAGGCAAGAGCTGATTCTTCAGTAACATCTTTAATGGAATAAGCGACTGCATAAGCTCCGCCCTGTCCAATACCTGATTCGCCGCTATTGGTTCGTACATCCCAGCGATGAAGCGCTAAATCCCAGGTCTGATCGTTTTTAAAATTAGCGGGTACAGCTACTGTGTCTCCTTTTTCAAAAGAGAAATAAGTCCATTTTGTATAATCACTCGTCTTGATTGTTATGCTTCTTTTGACAGAATTAGTTGCCGGCTCGTCTTTGTCGTCCTTACTACAACTCATCATAATGGAAGAAATGGCTATTATAGCCATCACTAGAGAAAAATACTTCTTCATGCTTTTCGTTTTATTATTTTTTTACAAAGGACGGCATTAAAAAATGTTTGCACAATCACTACAACTAGTGATTTTTCACTAGTTTTTGTATTAGAATATTCATATAGGTTGTTTACATAATTAATGTATTTAATATAATTCAAAGCATGAATCATTCTGCGGAGCTCATCCCGCTTCTTGATTCATGCTTTTTAAACTAATTATTATGGCAAATAATTATTAGCATATGGGTGGCTACACAGGGCAAAAACAATACGCAGGAAAAATGATATAGAAAGTCCCTTTTGTATTCTCTCAGCCTTTCCTCGAAGCCATAGATAAATAGTAGTATTGCAGGTCTTCTGACTTACTCCTCGAATGGACGCCTTCCCGATTTCTCAGTGGCTAAAGTGTTGCCCATCACTTAACGAAGCTTACAGCAGCGGGACTGTTCAGGATTTTCACCCGATTCCCTTTTAATCTTGTTCCGCGAAAGCGAAGCAGAAACAATACAGACAGCAAATATAAGGATAATTTTTTATTTGTTCTGATAGGTTTCGTGTATTTCTGTAAATTTTACACACATAGGTTTACTTATGGAAATGTCATTATGAATGCTCGTCAGTAGTCCATTTTCTTTATTGATGGTGTAAATCTGAACGACATTACTGTCGCGGCAGGCACAAAGTAAAAATTTCCCATTAGGAGTGATGATAAAGTTACGCGGATGAAGACCCGTTAATTGATATCCAATTTTGGTCAGTAATCCCGTTTTGACATTAATCGAAAAGATAGCAATGCCATCTCCTTTGAGACGATTCGATACATATAAAAAGCGACCGTCTGGTGCGACGTGTATATCGGCACTGCCAGCGGCATTCAGTGTGTCTGCAATAATAGTTTGTATCGGTGTCAGATTGCCTTTGTTGTACTTTAGGACAGTTACATTACCTGACAGTTCACCGATGATATAAGCAAATTTTCCATTCTGATGGAATTCGGTGTGACGCGGTCCTTCGCCGGCGGGAAGTTTGAATGAGGCGGGTGTGCCTTTTTTTAGTGAAAGCGTGTGTTGCGCTTTGTTCTCTACCAAGTCATATTTGTAAATTTGGTCAGTTCCCAGATCGTTGGCGTAGAGATAGAGGTTATCGGGCGAGGTATAAATGCAATGGAGGTGTGGCTGTTCCTGGCGGGCCGACTTTGGATCGCCGCCTTCAAACTGAAAGAGTTTGCCTTTATGCAGGCGCCCGTCACGTTGCAACGGGAACGCAGTGATGCTACCTCCGAAATAGTTAGCTGTCACTGCAAGGCTTTTGTCTGCATCAATCCAAACATTGCAGGGATTATCACCATGGGTTAATTGATAGTTGAGAAGACGGATATTACCGTTCTTGTTATTAAAAACGTATGAATAGAGTTTAGCTTTGCCATCTTGCGTCTCACTGACAGCATATAGATTGCGACCGTCTTTAGTGAAGTTTATATACGTAGGATTAGCAATCTGGTTTACTTTACGTAGAAGTATAGCTTTGCCTGAAGCTTCATCGAAACGATACAGGTACATACCTGGCTGCGAAGGTTCTGCCATACAACCGATCAGCATGAATAAGTCATTACCGGCACCAAAACAAGTAGCTGCCGAAAGGAGAATTCCAATGAATAGTATGAATATCTTTCTCATTATTATAATATTTATTTTGTGCAAATATACAACAGAATCTTTGTAACTTTACACCGTTAAAATAATAATCGTAAACAATGAAAGTATTACTAGTCAATGGCAGTCCTCATAAATTGGGTTGCACATATATGGCACTCGGTGAAGTTGCCGATGCGCTGAATAAGGAAGGTATCGAAACCGAAATCATGTGGCTTGGCGTGAAACCTCTGGCCGGTTGTATCGGATGTGGCAAATGTCGTGAGACTGGGAAATGCTTCCGTGATGATATTGTCAATGAATTTGCCCGGAAGAGTTTTGAGTGTGATGGTTTTGTGTTTGGGACCCCGGTACATTTTGCATCGGCTACAGGTGCTATCACCTCGTTCATGGATCGTGCGTTCATTGTACCTTCGGGATTACGAAACAAACCGGCTGCCACGATCTGTAGTTGCCGTCGGGGAGGAGCCGCTTCTACTTTTGATCAGCTGAATAAATACTTTACCATCCGTTGTATGCCTATCGTTTCGTCCAACTATTGGAATATGGTGCATGGTAATACACCTGATGATGTAAAGCAAGATATTGAAGGGTTACAAACAATGCGCGTACTCGGCAAGAATATGGTGTGGCTGCTAAGATGTATTGAAGCCGGTAAGCAGGCTGGATTTGTTCCACAAGAAGAAGAAAAGGTTTACACTAACTTTATTCGATAATGTAAGGCATCAGCTTGCGCAGAAAATAGAAGATGGTTTTTGTAAAGTCCCTTGACGGAATTAAATTCAGCCGACCAATGTCTTTACTATAAATCAGACGAACTCTTGAAGAGTTTGTTTTTAGAACTATTATTTTTCAAAACTTACTTATAACTTGTTTTGTATTTTCTGCGAAGGAATATTTCTGTACGTTTAATTAATCGATTAATGCTCCATTTGATAAAGAACTTGATCGAACATCAAAGGAATATCAGCCTTATCTATTCCGGCAGCTAACAGATAGGGTATGTCTGCGTCAAACATCTCTTTGAAGGAATAGATGTTGCCTTGTTCTTCGATCACTGCCTTTTCGTAATAATCGGCAGCAAACTTAAGGTTGCGCATAGCCCATTCGGTATGTGCAGCGTTCAGAAAGTCCTGAGACGTTGGATCTTCGTTTAGAATCTTTTGGTAGTAGTTGTGCGCTTGCTCATATTTTCCCAGTAAAAACGAACACCAGGCAATAGGTCTCCAGGCTTTATGATTGTGACTATCCAGATAGTCTATCTTGAAGAAGTATTTCAATGCCTCGTCGTAGCGCTTAAGTTCCAGCAGACAGTTTCCGATATTAAGATCGATAGAAAGGTTGTTATCGTGATTGTGTGATGCAAACTTGTTGTAGTATTCGATAGCCTGTTGAGGCTGCTTAAGGAGGCGATAACAGGAAGCGATACGGCGGATGACCCATCGACTGTCCGGATTGAGTAATTCGGCGCGAAGAAAAGCTTGCAAAGCACCTTTGGTGTTACCCCTCATCTCTTCACAGTAGCCGATCTTCTGGAAGAGAAGGTCGTCGGTTTCTTTTTTTTCTGCGAACTGGTTGAATATGGTCAGCGCATCTTTGTAATACATTTTGCGCATGTAGTATTCGGCGATGGCCATGAGACTCTCTTCATCAGACAGGTAAGGTTTTAGAATCTCCAGATTATGAAAATCAAGCGGCAACTTGAAGATGTCGATGAAATCATCATGTTTCGGATAGAGTTTGAAAAATCGATAAAGATCCTGGATGTATTGAATCATAATAATCTCTAGTTCACCTCGCTTGGTGATAATTTCGGCTTTCGATTGGCGGGCAGCCTCTGAGGCCTGACTGTCGAATTGCCCCATCATCATTTGTCGGACGTTCTGAGGTAACTGCATCATACTAAAATAGAGCGAATATTTGTCGGAATTGCACATGAAGGCGGCAGAAGTCATTGTTTCTAATGCTTGTTGTTCGAATGTCGATTGTGTCATAAGGCTGTTGATGTTTGAGTTTTGCACTGAGAAAGGCATGAACCAGTTGCTTATCTCGTGAAAGAACGGATAGTTCTTAAGATGGATAAATGTTGAATGCATCACGTCGGCACCTTCCTGCTGAAGATCGCCGAACTCTTCGATTTTTTTACCCAAATTGCTGTCGGCAAACATTTTTTCCCATTCGGGATTCATGTCGTTTTCGGTCAAGTCGTTTATGTCTTTCATTCCTTCTTGATTAATTTTCTTTCCGATATTTGGCGTAAGTTTAATCATTTCGGGGATAATTTCTTCTTGCAGCTTCCGAGTGATCTTTTCGGTCTCCCGAGCCAGTATGAAGCGTAGAGTAATAGTTTGTAGAATATGTGTGAATCCGGGTTCCTCGTTGAGTGTAGCCAGCAAGATAGCCAGTCGAGAATAGTATACCTTTCGATTTCTATAGAGGTAAAGGATGATGAGAAGGTTTATCAGCGCCCTGGCTTTGATCTCGTTGTTCTTGTGTGAAGCGGCGATGAATAGTAGTCTCATCTTTGCTTTATCAAATGACTCTAGCAATGACAACAGGAATGCCGATACAATCTGACATCCTGTCACAAAGGGCAGATTATCGTCTTTCAGTAGCTCGTTTATTTGCTGCTCTTCTTCTGGTGTGAGTATATCTGAACCCCAAATCTTATTGAATAGTAAATTGTTGGCCTCATCGAAACCCTTGTAGTTTGTTGTTTCGTAACTATCAATCAATTGCTTGTGGAGCTGTTGATATGAGTAGGATGGCATATTATGAAGATTTCTGCGATTGATATAGTAGGTCGTGGGCTCATCTTTTTCCAGCATCTTATGTTTCATCGTTTCAGCCAGCTCATAAGTAGAGATGGTCAGATTGTTATAAATTTGTTCGCGCATAGGATCTTTGATACCTTCCATATTATACCGCAACATATACCTATAGTTGTTCTCAAGTTCATCCAGTTCATCACGTGTTGAGGTCTCGTGATTGTACGAAATTAGCTCTTTAATGGCTTCAAAAGCAAGTTTTAATCCACCCTTCTCCAAACGACTGATAATTGTGTCGTAGAGTTTTTTTGTATTTTGTGCTGTCATAATTCGTTTTATACAAATGCAATGCCAAATGTATGCAATTCAGGTGAAATTTTTTATCTTTGCACACAAAAATAGAAGTGAAAATGAACAAAATTCGTAATTTTTGTATTATTGCTCATATTGATCACGGAAAAAGTACGTTGGCCGACCGTTTGCTTGAATACACTAAGACAGTAGAGAGCAGAGATATGCAGGACCAAGTTTTAGATGATATGGATTTGGAGCGTGAACGAGGAATAACCATCAAGAGCCATGCTATTCAAATGAATTATAATTATAACGGTGAAATTTATACGCTCAATCTGATTGATACTCCGGGGCATGTCGATTTTTCATACGAAGTGTCTCGTTCAATTGCGGCTTCCGAAGGTGCGCTGTTGCTTGTTGATGCCTCTCAGGGTATTCAAGCACAAACCATTTCAAACATGTATATGGCTGTTGAGAATGATTTGGAGATTATTCCTGTCATCAACAAGATTGATATTCCGAGCGCTATGCCTGAAGAGGTGGAAGATCAGATTGTAGAACTTTTGGGTTGTAATCGTGCCAATATTTTGCGGGCCAGTGGCAAAACCGGTTACGGTGTCAAGGAAATACTTGATGCGATTGTTGAGCGCGTACCTGCGCCGAAAGGCGATTCTGATGCTCCGCTGCAATGCTTGATCTTTGATTCAATTTTTAATCCTTTTCGAGGAATTATTGCTTATTTTAAGGTTGAGAATGGTACGATCCATACGGGTGATCATGTCAAGTTTATCGCTACGGGGAAAGAGTATGATGCTGATGAGGTAGGCGTTTTGAAGCTGAAAATTTCACCGCGCAACGAGGTCACGACAGGCGACGTGGGCTATATCATCTCCGGTATCAAGTCGTCGCGTGAGGTGCGCGTAGGTGATACAATTACGCATGTCGATCGGCCCGCCCAAAAAGCCATTGCCGGTTTTCAAGAGGTTAAGCCAATGGTGTTTGCCGGCGTTTATCCTATTGATCCGGAAGATTTCGAGAACTTGCGCTCTTCGCTGGAAAAACTGCAACTCAATGATGCGTCACTTACTTTTCAGCCGGAGAGTTCCGTAGCACTGGGATTCGGCTTCCGTTGTGGATTTCTGGGACTATTGCACATGGAGATTGTGCAGGAACGGCTTGATCGTGAGTTTAATATGGATGTTATAACGACGGTTCCCAATGTTTCGTATAAGGTCTATGACAAGAAGGGCAACTGTATAGAGGTTCATAATCCGAGTGGTTTGCCTGATCCTACACTGATTGAACATATTGACGAACCTTATATCCGGGCCTCTATCATTACGCAAACCACTTATATAGGGCCGATTATGACACTTTGCCTAGGTAAACGCGGCACATTGATTAAACAGGAATATGTATCGGGCGACAGGGTTGAATTATTTTATGATATTCCTTTGGGTGAGATCGTGATTGATTTTTATGATAAGTTGAAAAGTATTTCCAAAGGATATGCTTCCTTTGATTATCATATACACGATTTTCGTCCAAGTAAGTTGGTGAAACTGGATATTCTACTGAACGGCGATCCGGTGGATGCGTTGTCAACTTTGACCCATGTGGATAATAGCGTCAGTTTCGGACGCCGGATGTGCGAGAAGCTGAAGGATTTGATTCCACGGCAACAGTTCGATATAGCAATTCAGGCGGCTATTGGTGCAAAGATCATTGCACGCGAAACAGTGAAAGCCGTTCGTAAGGATGTTACGGCGAAGTGCTACGGTGGTGATATCTCTCGTAAGCGTAAATTACTAGAGAAGCAGAAAGAGGGAAAGAAACGAATGAAACAGATCGGTACAGTTCAGGTACCGCAGAAAGCCTTTCTGGCTGTTCTGAAATTAGATTGATAAAAGGATGAAAAAGATTGTCTGGATATTCTGCTGCTTGCTTCCTTTGTTTGGTTACGGGCAACATCATGAAGAAACAATAGTAAAGGAAGATGTAATTTCCTATGTGCATCCGATTATTGGTGCTTCTACTTCTACGGAGGCAGGAAAGAGCGGGCATGGATTAGGTAAGACTTTTCCGGGAAGCGCAACACCTTTCGGACTGGTGCAGCTTAGTCCCGATACAAAGACAGGCGGCGACAATGCGCCGGGATATTCATGGCATCATAAGACAATTGAAGGGTTTAGTTTTATTCATATGAGCGGCACCGGCTGGTATGGCGACTTTGGTAATTTCCTCGTGATGCCGAATACGGGCGGACTTCATACAAATAGTGGCTTCGAAAACAAACCAGAATCGGGCTACCGCTCTAGGTATTCACACGATAATGAAGTGTCAAAACTGGGATATTATGCCGTTAATCTGGATGATTATAATATCCGTACAGAGCTTACTTCGCTTCCACATTCGGGTATCATGCGAATGACCTTTCCTACTGGTGATTCTTCTCGTATCAGCATTGACCTCGCTCGTCGTATAGGAGGTTCTTCGTCGGAGCAATATATAAAGGTAGTGAATGATACAACTATTCAGGGTTGGATGCGTTGTAGCTCTAAAGATGGCGGTTGGGGAAACGGCGATGGACATGTAAATTATACGGTCTATTTCTGGTGCCAGATCAGCAAACCTTTTTGCAAATATGGCGTTTGGAGTGCCAATGTGAGTCAGCATTTCAAGCAGAGAAACCGTAATGCAATTGAGACCGACGAGTTTCAGAAAATTGTGTCCAATGCTGATATCCTACATGGTTGCCGTGAGAAACAGGGCGAACATCTGGGCTTTTTTACCGAGTTTCAGACAAAAGCAAATGAACAGGTCCTTTTAAAAGCCGGGATTTCTTTCGTCAGCATGGAAGGTGCAAGAAAGAATATTGAAGCCGAAATGCCTGACTGGAATTTTGACAAGATTAGGCAAACCAATGAAGACCTTTGGCGCAAAGCATTCAATAATATTCATATCAAAGGTGGAACATTAGATGATAAAATAAAGTTCTACACGTCCTTATATCACACAATGATTGATCCGCGGAGTACATCTGATGTAGATGGCAAATATGTAGGTGGCGACAATCAGATCCATCAAAACGCGAATTACACCTATCGGAGTATTTTCAGCGGATGGGATGTGTTCAGAAGTCAGTTTCCATTACAAACGATAATCAACCCGCAGATGGTGAACGATGAAGTCAATTCGTTGATCAATCTGGCAACATTGAGTGGAAAAAAGTATTTGGCACGTTGGGAAATAATGAATTCATATTCCGGTTGTATGTTGGGAAATCCGGCTGTTTCTGTTTTGGTGGATGCATATAATAAGGGTATTCGAAATTGGGATATTAATCAGGGTTATCAATATTGTAGGAATTCTGTTAATAAATTCGGTAATGACCCCCTTGGTTATTCACCTTTGGATATTTCAAGAACATTAGAATATGCTTATACCGATTGGTGTATGTCGGAATTTGCTCGTCAGAAAAATAATGCCGATGATGAACATACCTATGTGCTGCGGTCGCAGAATTATAAGAATATTTGGAACGATAGTGTAAAGTGGTTCAGAGGGCGCAATGCGGATGGTTCATTTGGTGAATGGCGGGGCGAAACTTGTCAGAATTTGTATTGTACAGAATCAAATCCTCTCCAGCAAGGCTGGTTTGTTCCTCATGATGTTTATGGATTCATGGATTTGTTGGGTCATGAGGCTTTTACTCGGAAGCTGACTGATTTCTTCGATAAATCTTCTGCCGATTTTCTTTGGAACGATTATTATAATCATCCCAATGAGCCGGTGCATCATGTTCCTTTTTTGTTTACTTATACAGGAAATTCCTGGCTGACACAAAAATGGACGCGAATGATTTGCGCCAAAGCTTACGGAACTGATGTTTTGGGATTGTGTGGCAATGAGGACGTCGGTCAGATGAGTGCGTGGTATATTCTTGCTTCAATCGGTATTCATCCAGTGAATCCGGGAGATAACATTTATATTATTACGTCTCCGGTGTTCAGTGAGACAACAATAGCTTTGGATCCCCGGTATTACAAAGGGAAACGTTTCACCATTAAGGCGGTCAACAATTCCCCTGAAAACGGCTATATCTCCAAGATTTATCTGAATGGCAAACTTTTGAACCGCGCATGGATTCGGCACCAGGAAATAGTTAATGGCGGCGAATTGAAACTGATCATGAATAAGGTTCCCAATAAGACATTAGGAAATACAAATCTTCCGCCATCGTTTGGTCGCAACCACTGGAAAGTTGAATGATTTTTATGTAGTTTTTTTAGCCTATTCTTGGGGAATGAGACGGATACCTTCTGTTTCAATAGAAATCAGATGTTGCCTGTACAAAGAGCCGATAGCCTGTTTAAAAGCCTTCTTACTACAACGGAATAGTGAGTAGATGATATCGGGATTGCTTTTGTCGTGTACAGGCAGGAAGCCCCCCTTAGCTTCAAGAGCATCATAAATGACCTTGGCTACGCCTTCCACTTTCTGATACCCGAGAGGAGACAGACTTACATCGATCTTTTTGTCTTCTCGTACCTCTTTAATATATCCTTTTATGTGTTCACCTTTTTCGACGTTACAGAACACTTCGTCGCTGTAAATCAATCCCCAATGTTCATTATTAATAATTACTTTATAACCTATTTCTGTCTTATCGGCAATCAGCAGGTCAACTTTTTGGTTGAAACTGTATTCAGGAGTCGTTTTGCTTAAGAATTTATCGATGCGTTCTGAAGCAACGATGCGACCGGTAACATCATCAATATAGAGGTAAACAATGTACCATCGGCCTTCCTTCATGGGTAATTTCTGTTCTCTGAACGGAACGAGAAGATCTTTCATCAGTCCCCAGTCTAAAAATGCACCCATTTCATTTACAGATTTGACTTCCATGTATTGGAATTCACCAACCTGAGCAAAAGGTTTTGCTGTTGTAGCGATCAGTCGCCCTTCATTATCATGATAGATAAAGACCTCTACATCATCGCCCGGTTTGACATCACTAGGTACATAGCGTGCAGGCAATAGAATTTCCAATCCATCGCCACCATCCAAATAGACACCGAAATCCAAGTCCTTGACGATTTTCAGTGTATTATATTTTCCAACGTTTACCATCGTTCTATATTTTCTACAAAAGTACACAAAGGAATTGATATAGAAGAAAAGGAAGAAAACATTTTATAAAGCAAGCCTGTGCAATATATACATATTTGCTGCGTTATTAAAAAGAATATGGAAAGTACATTTCTGATATTTCTTTTTGAGGTAATGGAAATGTAGTATATTTGCAGTTTATTTGAAAAATCGTATATATGAAGATAAAGTTAGTGGTTTTTAGTTTATTGGTTTTCCTTTTGGGTGCCTGTTCAACACCTCGGAATCTGACTTATTTTGAGGATTCTAAAGAAATGACAGATAAGCAGTTATTGCAAATGACTTCGGATTATGAACCGCACTTTAAGTGTGGAGATAAATTGGTTATTATTGTTTCCGCTATTGATCCTGTCGCTGTCGCTCCATTTAATATGCCTGTTACCATGGTGACAGATGTTTTGCAGACACAGACCAGTTCTGTTGTCGACAGGAAAGCATTATCTCAGAATCAATCTTATTTACCATATACGGTCGATTCGGAAGGATATATAAATTTCCCTGTTTTAGGAAAACTTTCAGTCAAAGGGCAGACTCCTCAGGAATTGACTTTGTATTTGGAAAAACGTATCTCAGAATCAGTAGAGAATCCTATAGTGAATATTAAGCTTGATAATTTTAAAGTTTCGGTTATTGGAGAGGTTACTCGTCCGGGTTCTTTTAATGTTTATAATGATCGTGTTTCAATATTGGATGCATTGGGACTGGCAGGAGACTTAACTATTTATGGCCGTAGAGACAATGTTAGGCTGATACGTGATATTAATGGAAAAAAAGAGATCGTGACTTTGAATTTAACTAGAACAAATTTACTGGAATCACCATATTTCTATTTGCAACAAAATGATGTTGTATATGTTGAACCCAATGACAAGAAGAAGAAAACTTCCGGCTACAGCCAGGCTGAGCAATATAACTTGTCGTTTGTTTCTACTTTCGTGAGTGCGATATCCGTAATAACAAGCATGGTCATATCAATCATTGCATTAAAAAATAAATGATTTATGGGAGCAGTTGATAATAATAAAGAGTATGTTGATATCAGAAAGTACTATTTGAGGTATAAGAACTATTGGCCGGTTATAGTAATTTCTTTCGTCGTTTTTTGTGTTTTGGGTTTTTTCTATTTTCATTTTGCCCCTCCTGTATTACAGGTTAATGCTAATATATTGATAAAGGAAGATGAGGGTATATCAGGTTCTACCGCTTCTTCTTCCGCTGCGTCTGCAGCAGCATCTCAGGCTATGCAAAATTTCGCTTTTGGAGGAAGTTCTTCGCTTGGCGGCAATTCGGTGAACGATGAATTATTGTTGTTGAGTTCATATTCTTTGTTTCGCGAAGTGGGTCGTGATCTGAATTTGAATGTACGATATTCTGTTGATGATTTTCCTTTTGATAAAGATTGCTATAAAAACTCTCCAGTCAAAGTCTATACGGTTACACCGATTGCGGATAAGCTGGCAGGATTGATTAAATTTAGGTTAAAGGTTTCATCAGGAGGAAAATGCAGCATTACGGCCAAACAAGGTTGGAAAACGATAGGAAGTGTATCCTCAACTGATTTTCCTGTACGATTAAATACAAAATATGGACCATTTTATTTCGATTTGACAAACTATTATAAGCCAAAAGAACCGTTGAGTATGGATATATTGTTTTTGGGATATGATTTTTGTGCCGAACTACTTCAAAAACAGATTACTGTCGATCAGGTTACAAAAAAAGCCAACGTCGTTTCATTAACGATGGAAGACAAAAATAGAATTCGAGGTAAAGAGATATTAAATACACTTATTAGCTTGTATAACGAAAATGGACAGGTAGATAAAAACGGTGAGACAAAGTTGATGGATGATTTTTTGGGTGGGCGTATTAATTTACTGAATGCAGAACTTGATAGTGTAGAACGCAATATCGAACGTTACAAAAAAGAAAACAATCTGACGGATATTGATGAAGAAGCGAAAATAATTTTGGATAAAAGTCAAGACTTTAAGGAAAAACAGATTGAAGCCGAATCACAATATACGGTGATTGAGTTGGTTGAGGAGTTTTTAACAAAAAAGGAAAATCGTTATTCGCTGGTTCCTCTTAATATTGGGCTAAATGATAAGACTGTTCTTGAAGGGTTACAGAGTTATAATGAGGCTTTGCTTGATCGTATCAAATTATTAATGACAACGAAACCCGGCAACCCGGCAATAGATTTGACAAATAAGCAGATTGATGCTATGCGTGCAAATATGATTGAAACGGTTCGTAGCATTAAATCCGGTTTGGGTCGTGCCCGTGCAGATTTGGCCAGTCAAGAAAATTATTTCTTGTCTCGTATAGGAAACATGCCAACACAAGAACGTGAATTCATCAGTATCAAACGACAGCAAATGATTAAGCAGGAATTGTTTATGTTTTTGCTACAGAAACGGGAAGAAAATGCGTTGACTCAGGCATTGGTGAAACCAAAGGCCAAGATTGTTGATGCAGCGTATGTTTTGTCAGATCCTATAAGCCCGAAGTTGTCGGTCGTCTTGATATTATCGGTTGTTCTTTCTTTTATTGTATCACTGATATATATAATTTCAGCTGAGTGTATTAAGAAAAAAAGATCAATAAATTGATGCCATGTTATTTTTACCGGTATTAGCAATTGCAATTATATTATATATGTGTGGGCAAAGAATTCTTTCTTTGCTCATATTTTTCTTTTTTCTATTTGCCGGTTTTCAATTTGTTCCCGAAACGATGTTTGACACCGCTTTTGGATTTTCCAAGCCTTTGGATTTTGCTTTGTTTTATATAGCCATTTTATTTGTCTGGGGCTGTTTTTTCTATGATAACTATATTCCTCGTAATAAGATGACGCTGCTGATTGCCATTTATCTGTCAGTTATTCTATGCTTGGTGTTAATCAGTAAATTTGTTTTGGGAATTGGGTGGGGAGATATTATCCGTACATCCCGTTATTTTTTCTTTGTTCTGAGTTATTATGTACTGAGGCGCTTTAGCCGGGAAGAAATAGAAGCTGTTTTGAAGGTCTTGGTGTTCATTACTGCATTCCAATGCCTTTTGTTTATCGCGCAGGCATTTACCGGTCATCCTCTATTGACCGGTGCTCCAAAGGAAGAAAATAGGCAGACGATAGGTATTATTACTCGTTTTTATAATCTGCCTAAGATGATCTATTTTATGTTGTTTTATGTGGTATTTTCAAAGCCTGTAAGAGGAATCTTAGGTTATATCATTGCGGCAATTATGGTGATTTCTGTTTTCCTGACCATGCACCGAAGCATGTCGATGGTCGTTATTATAACTTTATTGTTGGGGACATTCCTGAGCATGAAGAATATCAAACAGTTTGTTAAATATATACCATACATCTTAATTGTGTTTATACCTCTTGCATTCGTCTTTGCGGCTCAGATGTCGAAGAAAACAATTTCTGATCTGGAGAGTGTAAAGAATGGTGATTTTGTAGATACTGAAGATGTCGAATTGAATGACGAATCTTCGTTTCTTTTCCGTATGGCGCATTTTTATGAACGATATCAGTTTGCTCAAGAAGATAAACTGTACAAATATTTTGGATTGGGTTTGATGCCTGAAGATTCTCCTTATACCTCACGTAAATTTGACTTCAATATCGGTCTCGAAAATGAAAAGAATGGAGAAACGGTGCAGCTGGATACTTCTGACATCTCTTGGTCGTTGTTTGTTGTGAGATATGGATATGTCGGAACTTTTGTTTATATGTGTATTTATTTTGCACTTGTCTGGCATTTCTTTGTCCGTCGTAAAACAGACTACTCATTGCCTTTGATGTTATATTTGTTGTTGATATTTGGATGTTCCTTGACTTCTGATATGTTGTTTAATGTATATATGTTGATTTTCCCGATGATGCTTTACGATTATACGGTAAGGAAGGAAACAGCAGATGCGACAGACGAATTAATAAAAATACCGGAAAATGTATCATGAAAATTACGGTGTTGACATCCTTATATCGAAGTGTCTCTTATCTGGAAAGTTATTTTGGATGCGTTCAAAAACTAAATAAGAGGGCTGATTTGGAAATTCTGCTTTTGCATAATGATCCAACACCTGAGGAAGTAGGCATTATTAATCAAAAACTTCCGGATCTTTCTTTCGTTAAATATATTCCAATACCTGTGCGTGAGAATCTTTATGCTACGTGGAATCGTGGAGTAGATTTGGCCAAGGGTGAATATATTGCTGTTTGGAATGTTGATGATGTGCGTTTTTCCGATTCACTAGATAAGCAAGCAGCAGTGCTAGATGAAAATCCGGACATTTTACTCACCTACGGTGATTTTTTTTATATGTTTCGTTATCTTGATATAAGCGATAAAATGGTCTGTAACGCAGATTATGATTTAGATAAGTCCTCTTTTTATCATTCTCATCAGATTGGTTGTTTTCCGATGTGGAGGAAATCTTTGCATATGAAATACGGCTATTTTGATGAACAGTTCAAGTTGGTTGCAGATTTTGATTTTCAAATACGTATTGCAAGAACTGGGAGAATAAAAAAGACGTCTGGAGTTTTAGGTGCATATCTAGAGAATGTTCCTGGTAAACTAAGCAGTAATATGTGGCTGCAGGTATCTGAGCGCAATGTTATATATTGGCGTTATGCGGTATTGTCTATTGTAAATTGGTGTACCCTATTTACAATAGTCCGGAATTATAAAATATTCTCAGTGAGGAAACAAAAGGGTTGGTTCCCTTTGCGCAATATATTTGCCGGCTACCTGTCTTTCTGGTGGAAACGCTTTCCAAGTCTTTTGGTTTCTATCATTTATCAGCCACGTTATTTGGGGGCATTCGTTAAACATAATCTATTAAAGCAATAAGAAATGGTTGATGAACATTTGAAATTTAGTATTGTTACACCTGTTTACAATCGCAAGGATTGTATTAAGCGTTGTATAGACAGTGTTCAAAAGCAGAGTTATTCAAATTGGGAACATATCGTTGTAGATGATGGTTCGGACGATGGAACAGATATGATTCTGGAAAAGCTGGCGAAAGAAAAAGCAAAAGGATTGTTGTACTTTAGGCAGCCCCAGAATGGCGGACCGAACAGTGCGCGAAATCGGGCTTTAGATATGTCATCGGGCGATTTTGTTCTCTTTCTGGATAGTGCTGATATGCTTGTACCGGATGCTTTAAGCCAGATTGTAAAGGTAATTGATGAACATCCGAATTATCTGCATTTTTTATTTATTGCAGGTGACAGAATAGACTATTGCGCGCAAAACCCTACGTTGAAAGGGCATTATTTTGCAGAGATTACATTCGGTGATTGGCTTAAAGGTAAACTGACAGGCGATTTTGTTCATGTTGTCTCAGCAAAGATATGGGATAAGGCCCGTTTTATTGAAAAATATAGAATATATGAAGCGTTGACTTTTTGGGATATTTATAAGCTTACTCAAAAACAATTGTTTTGTAATGAAGTGATTATTCAGGTTGAACTTAATCGGAGCGATGCCGTTTCCCGTGAGGCTAATCTGTATAAAAAAAATGCTATTCAATTTTCAAAGGAAGTGATGGGGCTGATGTTACAAAATCATTATCAAGACTATATTGACAATAACGCGATAACAAATGTTTTGCATCTTGTCAATAAATTGTATTTTTACACCTTGATGTTGGGAATGTATGACGAGTTATCTTCTTATGAAGAAAAAGCTGTTGCATGTGGCGGAAGGATAAAACCTGTGTATAAAATTGCCAGGACGTTGCATTGCGGAAAACTGTTATGTATGGGAGTGAAATGTTATTCTTTTAGTAAACACCTTTTAGATTGAAATGAGGATTCTTCATGTTATATTCACGCTTCAATACGGCGGTGCTGAAACATTACTTGTTGATATTGTAAATGAACAGGCAAAAGAGCATGATGTAAATGTTTTTGTTATCAATAAAGATTATTCCGAAGGCTTGCTCAAAACGATTGACAGACACGTAAAGGTGCTGTTGTTTGAACGCAAGATAGGTGGATTTGACCCTAAAATCTGGTTCGATATTTATTTAGAATGTTATAGATTGAAGCCGGATATTATTCATTGTCACGATTCCAAGGCTATTTATTTTGTTCCTTTTTTCTCTTTTAAAACGATATTGACGGTACATGCCGTTAATTTGGAACTCAAAGGGATAGGCTTGTATCATTCAATAGTTTCGGTATCGAATGTCGTAAAAGAGGATGTTTTGAAACGAAAGAAACGGGATTCACAAGTTATTATTAATGGCATCAACATTGATCAGATTCAGCACAAATCAGAAGAAGTGCCATTGCCTTGTTTCAAAATGGTTCAAATAGGGCGATTAAATCATAATATTAAAGGGCAGCATATTCTTTTAAAAGCGCTTTCACTTTTACGTCAGCGCAATATTCTGCAGCGGGTGACGTTGGATCTTATAGGAGCAGGTCCTTCTCTAGCATATCTGAAGGGGTTAGTAACCGATTTGAATCTGGAAGATTGTGTTTTTTTTAGAGGATTGAAAGACCGGGCATTCATCTATGATCGGCTTCGAGATTATGATTTGTTAGTTCAACCTTCTATTTATGAAGGATTCGGATTGACTGTAATCGAAGCAATGGCTGCCGGAGTACCTGTATTGGTATCCAATATTTACGGTCCGGCAGAATTAGTTCGCGAAGGTCGATTTGGTTATATGTTTCATTCTGAGGATACAGAGGATTGTGCTAACCAAATTGAACATATCATTGAGTCACATTCAGAAGTCGTCGTTAAAGCAAAAGAAGCATATTTGCATTGCGTTGAAAATTTTAGTTTAAAAAAAACAGTTTCTGATTATGCCGTATTATATTTACAGCTTAATCAACATAGTCATTAATAATGGACATTATAATTGTATCTCCTTCGTTGAATCCTAATGAGAATGTTAGTGGAGTCTCCGCGGTTGTGAATTTTATTGTACAGCGAGACCATAGTCATCATTATATTCATTTTAAGCAGGGGCGTAAGGACAGAGAATTATTTATTATTCGATTCTTCTCATTAATTGTAGATTTTATAAAATGGATATGGTTGCTTTGTAAACATAGAGATGCAATGGTCCATTATAATTTTCCCCTTACGGCAAAAGCAATATTCCGGGATTATTTTTTTATAAAGGCTGCTTCATTTTTAGGGTTCAAACTATTAATACATATCCATGGCGGCAATTATTTGATGGAAGAACCTTTTCATCCTATGATTAGAAGGATGTTGAAGTCTGTTTTTCAATTATCCTGCCCATTTATCGTTTTAAGTAAAAAAGAAAAGGATAGCATTGAAAAACGTTTTGGAAATAAGAAAATCTTTGTCTTACCGAATTCTGTAGATATACAAGATGATTCATTGACAAGAAAAAGTAATTTGCATCGGCCCCTAAATATATTGTTTATTGGTCGTATAGCCTCGTCTAAAGGTGTAGATTATATTTTGGATGCTGCTATAAAGATGAAAGGAAAGCTTCCTTTCCGACTTGTTTTTGCAGGTGAAGAGGAGAAAAGAGGAAAATATATTCCTTATGCTTTGAAACGTTTAGGGAATGATTATTTTCGTTATGTTGGAATAATTAACGGCCAGGCTAAAACAGATTTGTTGAGGAAATGTGATGTCTTTCTTTTACCTTCTTTTTATGAAGGACTTCCTATTTCGATGTTGGAGTGTATGAGCTTTGGTATTGTGCCGGTTGTAACAAATGTTGGTTCGATAAGCAGTTGTGTAGCCGATGGCGTGAATGGTTTGATTATTGGGCAGAAAGATACGGATGCCATCATAGATGCTGTTAAATTGTTGAGCAGGGACAGAGAACTTTTGGAAAACTTATCAAGTAAGGCACGCGAAACGATTATGAAGAAGTTTTCCCCTGATCAATATATTGCGAATTTGAATCGTATATATGATGAGGTAGGTGCGTATAGATAAGATAAAGATGGAAGGTAAGAGATACTTTAATGTCAGAATGGAATTCAGCAGAGATATATTCCATACAATTGTAGAAGAGGCTGTTTCCACAAACAAAACAGGCTATGTTTGTTGCATAGAAAGTAATAATCTGACTGTTGCCAATTCGGATCCATTGTTTAATCAGGTCGTGAACCATGCATTGGTAAATAGTTGTGATGGTTCTGTTGTAGCTAAAATATTGTCGTATTTATATAAGCAATCTTTTGATTCTTATGTTGGAGCGGATGTTTTCATGCATTATATTTCTTTATGCAAATATCGGCATTTTTTTCTTGGTAATACGCCTGAAGTACTGAGTGGATTAAAAGTAAATTTGTCTGATATTGATTCAAATATAAGAAATATGCATTTTGATTCACTGCCTTTTAAGACTGTAGACGATTTTGATTATGCCGGTATCGCTGAAAGGATAAACCAAGACAGTCCAGATATGATTTGGATTTCTTTAGGTGCTCCAAAACAGGAATTTTTTATGAGCAGACTACAACCTTATTTGAAACGGGGTGTGATGTTTGGTGTTGGTGCGGCATTCAATTTTTATTCGGGAGTAGGAAAAGTAAAAAGGGCTCCTTCATGGATGCGCAAATGCAGATTGGAGTGGTTACATAGAGCTTTGGAAGAACCGGGGAAAAATGTCCCGCGTTATTTGAATTTTATTAGGATTCTACCTCAGCTTATCAGAAATGAGCGTAGAAAAGGCTGTTGTCAGGATTAAGTTGCCGTAAAAGGGTTGTACAAAAAGATGAAATATGAAAAGCTGGAAAAATAAAATGGAAAAACTTTTGTCTCTGCCGAGATCGTTTTTCTTTTGTTTACGTTGCTTGCCTTTTGAGCAGGCAATAAAGATCCCTTTCTTATTGAGATACAATTGTAAAGTCTTGAAGAATAGAGCAAAGATCTATCTCCCCTCCGAATTCCGATTTGCTATGATTAAAATAGGTTTTGGTGATATTGGTATTTTTGATAAGCGATATGAGCGTTCAATAATTGAGTGGAATGGGAATATTACATTCCGGGGCGACGCATACTTTGGACAGGGTTCTCGCATCTGTGTAGGTAAAGAAGGCCGATTAACGGTTGGAGATCATTTCACAAATACAGCAATGGGGACTATTGTCTGTTTTGATAAGATACAAATCGGTGATGATGTGCTGACCAGTTGGAATACTTTAATCATTGACACTGATTTTCATGAAACACTTAATCTTGAAACAGGCGTCCCCAATCAGTATCATAAACCCATTTTTATACATGATCGCGCATGGATTGGTACTCGCTCAGTTGTTTTGAAGGGAAGTGAGATTCCTTCAGGATGTATTGTAGGTGCTAGTTCTACAGTAAATAGAATATTTGAAAATGAAAACACCCTCATTGCCGGTAGTCCGGCAAGAGAGTGCAAATGCTGTATCACAAGAAAACTAGATTCCTAGTAATATAATGGTTATCCACTTAACTTAATAATCCGGCCGCCACTTCTTCGGCAACGGCTTTGCTTTTGATGACTTCTACCAGTTTTAGCCCAAAGGGAATAACTAATCCGGGACCTTTTCCTGTAATGACATGGTCGTCTTTTTCGACTGATTTGCCTGTTATTTCCGCTCCGATCAACATTCCTTCGAAACCTGGATAGCAGGTGGCTTTGCGTCCTTTTAGTAGGCCGAGCCTTCCCAAAACCAATGGAGCGGCACAGATTGCAGCAACGATTTTGCCCTTTTTATATTGCCCAATCAAAACTCCCCTGAGTGGATCGCAGGCATCCAGATTTTTACTTCCGGGCATTCCACCAGGCAAAACTAATGCGTCAGCATCCGAAAAATCACATTCTTTCAGTAAACAATCGGCTATAGCTTCAATGCTATGGGCTCCGCTAACTTTATGTTCGTTTGTGATTGATACCGTTTGGGTGTCAATGCCTCCCCGACGCAAAATATCAACAGTACCAATAGCTTCCATCTCTTCAAAACCGGTTGCTAAAAACAAATAAGCTTTCTTCATATTTCCTCCTTTTTTTGATGGTTCTTACAGGTTATTACTTCTGTCTAAAAAAGTATATACTTTCATATACCAGAAGTATATACTTTCGTACCCCCAAAGTATATACTTTTGATTTCAAAAGCATATACTTTTTGAAGCTGGCTTCATATCTTATCTCAAGCGATACTTGTATGTGATTTTGCCTTGTTGGTTGTTCACCCCGGTAATCTCATTAAACTTGTTATTGCGAGCGGCGCGAATCGCTTTTGCTCGCATTGATGCGTCGTCGATGGTTGTGCCTCTTCCTATTTCGGCCGCAATGACATTTCCACGCGGATCGACTGTGATATTGATGACAATCTGACCTTCTTCCTTTTCGGTGTAGGAGGGTTCGGCTACCTTTCCTGTGATAATTTGTCGCCCAGACAGACTGAATGTTCCCATTCCGCCAACACCAGTGTTGGCACCATGATCGGAATTACCAAATGGGCTTCCCTGGTTTCCGGTTCCTTTTCCGGTTCCCTGACTGTTGCCTTTAGCACTTCCTATGCCGAAAGCTCCGGCTACACGATTATTGATAGCTTGTTGTTTACGTTGTTCTTCAGCTAGACGTTTTTTCTCGGCATTTTCTTTTTGTATGCGTTCCTTTTCTTCTGTATCTCTTCTTTGTTTCTCTTCTTCCTGTTTGCGCAACTCTTCTTTTTTCTTCTTCTTTTCTTTAATTGCAACAGTTTCTTCAATATTCTGTGTCACCAAGTCTTCTTTAATCGGTTCGGTCTTTGGTTCGCTTGGAGGAGGGGGTACCGTCGTTTCGTCAGGAGGAACCTCACCTGTATATTGAGGTTCGAATGTTCCTGCAGCTTCATCTACATTGCCGAAGTTAACAATGACACCTCCATTCTCGTCCGGGATAACCGTTTTGATTACCGAGAACCATAGAATCAACAGGATAACCGCATGGAACAGAAGAGTACCAATTATACTGTATATGTCGTCTTTATTAAACTTCATTTTTTCTGAGGTCTGGTGGCAAGAACCATTTTGAATTTATTTTCATTTGCAATATTCAGTATGCGGACAATCTCTTTATACGGAACCGTTTCGTCGGCATAAAGCGCAACGTACATGTCCGGTTCCTTTGCATAACAGTCCTGCAGAAATGGTGTGATTTCGTCGAATGTGACCTGCCGCTCCCTCTGACTGCCAAAAGCGACATAATAATTGAGATTCGCATCAATAGTTAGACGTGTTAACGGTTTCGCTGTTGTCTGTTGTTTGGATTGAGGTAAGGATACTTTGATGGAGTTCGGTACGACGATTGTTGATGATATTAAAAAGAATATCAGTAACAGAAAAATGACATCAGTCATCGACGCCATGCTAAAGTCTACCTGAACTTTTGTTCTTCGTTTTAATGCCATATTAATTTGCCGGTTCGTTCAATAAATCCATAAATTCCATTGTGCGGGCTTCCATCTTGTTGACCACCTTATCAACCTGCGAAACAAGGTAGTTGTAGGCGAACAGGAAAATAATTCCGACTATCAAGCCACCAACTGTTGTTACCAATGCTTCATAGATACCGCTTGAGAGCAAAGAGATGTCGACATTGCTTCCGGCATTGGCCATGTCGAAAAAAGCACGAACCATTCCGGTTACTGTTCCTAAAAATCCAAGCATCGGTGCACCTGACGCCGTGGTAGCAATAACAGGAAATCCTTTTTCAAGCTTTGCTACTTCGATATTTCCAACATTCTCAATGGCTACCATCACATCGTTCATCGGACGTCCCAGTCTGGTGATCCCCTTTTCGATCATGCGTGATGAAGGTGTATTGGTGTTGCGACACAAGTTGAGTGCCGAATCAATTTTTCCTTCGTGTATATAGTCTTTGATGCGATTCATAAACGTTTCATCTTCTTTTCCGGCACGTTTGATAATAATAAACCGCTGAATAAAAACATAACATGCAATCAATGAGAGTATTAATAATACAATCATAATCCATCCGCCTTTTACAGCCAAATCGAATACATTAATCTTTGCTTCTGCTGGAACGGCTGTCGCCGTTAAGTTTGGCATTTGTTCAACTGCTTGTGCGCCAACAGTCTGTAGGAAAAGTAATATGCTCATGCTTACTTATTTAATATGTATAATTATTAATAAATGTCTTTTCTTTTATTCATTTTTTAAACAATTCTTATATAACCGAATTGTCTCTTTCAACCCATAATATAAGGCGTCGCAAATTATCGCATGTCCGATGGAAACTTCTTCCAGCCATGGAATATTCTGATGAAAAAAGGCGAGATTTTCAAGATTAAGGTCATGCCCGGCATTGACTCCCAATCCTAAGTTCTTTGCCAACCGGGCTGCTTCTATGAATGACTTTATTGCCTCTTCCTTATTTGTTGTGTATTGGGATGAATAGGGTTCGGTATAAAGTTCGATCCGGTCAGTTCCTGTTTTGGCTGCCAGTTCGATATTGGACAGTTCTGTCCCAACAAAGATAGAAGTTCTTATTCCTTGCGGAGCAAAAGTATCAACCAATTCATTTAATCGGTCAAAGTTTTCTTTTACATTCCATCCTGCATTAGAAGTGATGGCATCGGGAGCATCCGGGACTAAGGTCACTTGAGTTGGTTTGATTTTTAGAATCAAATCTATAAATTGGTCAGATGGATAACCTTCAATATTAAATTCTGTCTTTATCAATGGTTTCAACCCATAAACATCGCTGTAACGGATGTGACGTTCATCTGGTCTTGGATGAACAGTTATGCCTTGAGCTCCGAACGATTCGCAGTCCTGTGCAACCTGAAGAACATCAGGTACGTTACCCCCCCGCGCATTACGGATCGTTGCAATCTTGTTAATGTTTACACTTAAATTTGTCATTGTATATCGTTATTCTTTTTTCTTTCACTACATTTGCAGAAAGTATTTGCAAATGTAGCAGTATTTGGGGAAATACAGAATAATGTTAGTAAAAGATTTCATAACAAAGGAACCGCCGGTGTTAAAAAGTTTTGACACCCGAGAGTATGCATTATCATTAATGGATGATTTTAAGCTAAAACATCTGCCATTATTGAGAGATAATGTATACAAATGCTTGATAGCCGAGAAAGACTTGTTGTCAATGTCTGATTCCGCATTGTTGGCAGACGATAGTACATTGTTTTCACCATGTGTACAAGAATCCACGCTTATATTTGACGCATTAGCAATGGTTTCTCGTTATCGGCTAAGTCTCCTCCCGGTTGTTAATGAAAAGAATGAATATAAAGGTGCAGTTGTTTGCGAACGATTGGTTAATGCGCTCTCTGAACTTTGTAATGCTGAGGCGGAGGGAAGTGTTATTGTGCTCGAAATCGCACCGCGCGATTATTCATTGACCGATATTGTACGCCTCATAGAGGTAAATAATGCGCATGTATTAAGCTTGTTGTCGCATATAGATAATATTACCGGTCGTTTACATCTTGTTATAAAGATTGATTTGGAAGATGCTTCACCGGTGATTCGGAGTTTCGAACGTTTCAATTACACGATTCTTTATTATTTCATGAAGAAAGGAGTAGTCGACGATGTATTGCAGCGACGAATGGAAGAGTTGGTCCGCTATATGAATATTTAAAGAATAGGAAAAATGAAAATTGGCATTTTTGGTAGAGAATATAAGGCCAACAAGCAAAAGATTGTTATGCGTTTGTTCGACAAACTTCATCAGCTTCAGGCTGAGGTCTATATTGATAGCCGCTTTCATGATTTCTTATTGAGAATGGGGTATGAACCACAGTTCAATGGATTACTGGAGGGCGATGACTTTGATTTGGATGTTGCTTTGAGCGTGGGTGGCGACGGCACGTTTTTGCGGACGGCAGCCCGAATCAATAAACAGAATATTCCTATTCTGGGAATAAATATTGGTCGTCTGGGTTTTCTGGCTGATATTGGAAGTGATGAAATTGAAGATACGCTGGATGAGTTATTCCGCCATTACTATAAGGTAGAAGAACGGACATTGCTTCGGCTTCATACGGACAATCATGATTTCCATGGTTATAATTACGCTTTGAACGAAATAGCGATTCTTAAGCGCGATACTTCTTCAATGATTACGATTCATACGCTGCTTAATGGCGAATATCTTACTTCTTACCAGGCAGATGGATTAGTAATTGCAACCCCTACAGGTTCTACGGCTTATTCGATGAGCGTGAATGGACCGATCATTGTCCCACAGAGTAATAGTATTGTTCTTAGCCCGGTTGCTCCTCATTCATTGAATGTGCGGCCACTGGTTATCCCTGATTCATATACTATTTCTCTTCGTGTGGAAAGCCGCAATGAATTCTTTTTGATCTCTTTAGACGGCCGTTCGGAAGTCTTTCCGACAGGTATTGTTCTGAGAGTTAATAAAGCTGATTATACAACAAAGGTTATTAAACGATACAATCATACTTTTTATCAGACGCTTTGTGAGAAATTGATGTGGGGAGCCGATGTGAGAATGAAATAGAATCTGATAATTCTTTTATATGGAAAATTCAAAATTGTCTGCGCCGGGAACCCATGTCGTTTGGTTGGATTTGGTGCGTTTTATTGCTATGTACGCAGTGGTTTGCTGTCATAGTACTGATCCCTTTAATTTTTATCCGGGCATTCCGCCTGACAATATTGATAATATTAAGTTTTGGGGCAGTTTTTGGGGTTCAATGGTTCGCCCGTGTGTGCCTCTCTTTGTTATGATTACAGGAGCGTTGCTTTTACCGATTAAGGGTGAAACTTCTCTTTTTTATAAAAAACGTATTCTACGTGTACTTTGGCCGTTTATTATCTGGTCGATCTTATATAATATTTTTCCTTGGATTACAGGCCTGATGGGACTTCCGTCAACGGTTGTCACCGATTTTGTGGCTTATGCAGGTGAAGAGCATATGCGCCAGTCGCTGACTGTTGCCTTGAAGTATATTGCAGAGATCCCAGTCAATTTCTCTCTGATGGATGTTCATATGTGGTACATTTATACGCTGATAGGATTGTATCTTTATCTGCCAATCTTTTCCGCATGGGTCGAAAAAGCTTCCGAGAAAGCAAAGCTTTGGTTTCTGGTTGCATGGGGTGCCGCCTCATTGCTGCCGTATTATTGTTATTTTGTAGATCAATATTTGTGGGGGACTTGTGCATGGAACGCCTATGGTATGCTTTATATGTTTGCCGGATTTAACGGATATTTGCTGCTGGGTCATTATTTGCGCAATCACGAGTGTTCGCTTAATAAGACGCTTCTATGGGGAATCCCGATGTTTTTCATTGGATTTGGCATTACTTTTTTTGGTTATCGCTACATGACGGCTATTCCAGACTTCACGGATAAAATGTCTGAACTATTCTTTACCTATTGTTCTTTGAATGTTATTATGATGACAATTCCCTGTTTTATGATTGCCCAAAAGATCCGTTTCAACTCAAGTGTTATCAAGAAACTGTTGGCGAACCTGACTGTATGTGGTTTTGGGGTATATATGATTCACTACTTCTTTATCGGCCCGTCTGTTAATCTGATGCGTGCGATCAATATGCCTTTGAGTGTGCAAATTCCGATAGCTGCCGTTTTGGCGTTCTTAATATCTTGGATTGTTGTTAACTTGATACGCAAAGCCTTGGGTAAGCGTGCAAAATATATTGTAGGATAGACTTTGACGATTTTTTCAATCGTTTTAGATTTGCTTTTGATGATTGCTTGATTGTCTTTTCATGATTTAATTGTCAATAAATGAAAACATACCCCTGTCTTATACTTAAAAACTATGTTGTACGACATGTTTTTGTTAAACGTGGTTAAATTAGTGAGATTTCCAAATAATTTTATGTGCTATATAACATAAAACCTCTATATTTGCATTGTGTTTTTCATGGTATTAGATTTAAGGTTAACAATGAAGATTGGCTGTCTGTGAAGATAGCCTTTTTTTTTGCCATTTTGTGGCGAAAAGTGTTATCTTTGCAATTAAAATGAAATAGTTCCTAATATATGAAGAGAATATTCTGTCCGAAGTGTGATAATCAGTTAGCTTTTGATGAAACAAAATATACCAGAGGCAAAGTTCTTGTCTTTGTGTGTCCGTCATGCGGTCATCAGTTCAAAATTCGTTTAGGAATGAAAAAAGTACGTACGGAAGAAGGAGAAGAAAAAGAAATAAAAGAACCTGACTTATCGTGTGGATATATAACGGTGATTGAGAATCAGTTTGGTTACAAACAGAAGTTCCCATTGGTGATGGGCGATAACCTTATCGGGCGTCGTAATCGTGATACGGACGGCGTTAACGTGGCTATTATTACCAGTGATCCGAGTGTAGATCGTAAGCATTGCATTATTAGTGTAAAGGAAGATAAGCGGGGAAAACTGATTTATACGTTGCGTGATTTTCCTAGCATTACGGGAACATTTTTAGGAAATGTATTGCTAAGAGATAAAGAGCAGGTACAAATCAGTGAAGATGCCGTTGTAACCATTGGAGCAACGACGTTTATCTTGCATACAATCCCTGAAAAGTGAAGATTTTTATTGAAGTTGACGAATTCTTACTTCGATGCCGCTGCCTTGTAAAGCTGTTTTAAGCTCTTCAATTTTTGTTTCACCATAATGATAAGGATATAAAACCTTTGGCGAAAACATTTTTGCTGCTCGAGCGGCTTGTTGTACAGTCATAGTATAAGGTTGATTGACAGATAGAAAAGCAATATCTATATTTTTGAGGTTTTTTAGTTCAGGAATATCCTCGGTATCACCTGAGATGTAAACACGTGTGCCTCCGAAAGTGAGAATATAACCATTATCGCGATTGCGCGGATGGAACTTTTCATGTCCGACTGTGGTGTTGTAAGCGGGAACAGCTTCAACGGAAACGTAATTTGTAGGCTTAATCTTGTCGCCGTTTTTCATGACGGTTGCTTTACCTATTTTTTTTTGACTGTTGCTGTTTGCTATTAACAAGGTAGTCGATTTTTTTGCAGCATCAATGGCTTTCATATCCAAATGGTCTCCATGTTCATGAGTAATCAAAATTATGTCAGCTTTAGGAAATGTAGAATAATCGGCATAATCCGATACCGGATCAATTTGAATAATATGCCCCTTATAATTCAGCATGAGACTGCCATGCTTGATAAAAGTGATTTCCAAAGAACCACCGTTGTTGGTCCTAAACTTGTCAGAGGAGAAATTGCTGGCAAAGGCTATAGTAGTAGCAAGCAATCCACAGATGCAGAGTAATGATTTTAGCTTCATTTCTATTCAATTTAGAGGGTGAGATTTCGGAACAAAAATACAACTTTTTATCGAGTTTCTCAATAAAGAATTGAATGTTTGGTAAGGAAAGATTTGGAAGTGTTTGTACGTATTAGATAATTCCTTACTTTTGTAGTCGGTTGATAAAAAAAAAGATGAAACGAATACTGATATTTATTTTGCTTTGTTGCCAGTGTGTATTGGCAGTGGCCCAGAAAGACGCGCCTAAATGGAAAGAAAAGGCGCTAAAGGCAATTGTATCTGTTACTACCTACGGGAAGGATGGAAACCAACAGGCAACGGGAACAGGCTTTTTTATTTCTGAGACGGGTGAAGCTGTCTCTTCTTATACATTGTTTAAGGGTGCTATAAAGGCAACTGTGACTGATATGGAGGGGAAAGCTATGGTTGTCGAAAGTATTCTGGGTGCGGATGAGATGTATGATGTAGTGAGGTTCAAGGTCGCTCTTTCAAAGAAAGTGGCAGCGCTGACAATAGCATCTCTGCCCGTTGCAAACGGAACGCCTGCTTATTTGCTCCCTTTTGCTAAAGACAAAAATGGGAAAATATATTCGGGGAACATCACCGAAGTTAGCAAATTGAAAGATCCATTCAAATATTATAAGTTGGCTATTCCATTGAATGTCAATCAACTCAATTCGCCGCTGCTTACTGCCGACGGGCAAGTGTTTGGCCTTGCACAAGCGGATGCGAGTGGCAAAACGGATATTTGCTATGCACTCTCGGTAGGTTACGCGAGCAGTTTGACCATAGGTTCCGCCGATTATCTGAGCAGTGTTTATACGAATATTGGTATTAAGAAAGCCTGGCCTAAAGATTTTGACCAGGCAAATGTGGTTTTATATCTTATGGGCAATATGCAGGATGCCAAGACCCGTCTGATAACGGTAAATGATTTTATTGCTACTTTCCCCGAACATAGCGAAGGTTATCTTAATCGCTCAAATTTGTACGCATATAATCGAAAAGAGTTGGCTTCATCGCAGACTGAACAGGATCAGTATTTGAATATGGCACTTGAGGATATAAAAACGGCTGCCAAATACAGTGGGAAAAAGGGTGATATGTTGTATAATCAAGCTAAATTGATTTATGCAGTGGCTTCGAGCGATACAACATTGAATAATCCGGCTTGGACAATTGATGCTGCAATGGATATGCTCCAAAAGGCAATCAAAGAAGATAATCGGGTGGAATATCATCAACTGGAAGGTGATATTTATTTTTCAAAGAGAGAATTTCAGCAGGCTTATGATGCCTATATGCTTGTAAACAACAGCGAGGGCGCGATACCTTCAACCTATTTTTATGCAGCAAAGGCTTTGGAAAATATTACAGGATTTAATATTGGAGATGTAATAACATTACTCGATAAAGCTATTGATAAGTGTGGTAATGAAATGGGTAGTGAAGCCGGAGCCTATATTCTTGAGCGTATAAATTGGAAATTGCGTTTGCAGCAATATCCTGAGGCTGTAGCTGATTATAATCTGTATTATACCAAAGTGGGTGGACAAGTCAATTCTAACTTTTATTATCTTCGTGAGCAGGCAAAATATCATGCTAATGATCTGGAAGGATCTTTGAAAGATATCCGAAGTGCTATTATGTTAAGCCCTGAAAATCCTGATTATTATGCTGAAGAGGCATCAGTATGTGTACGGATGCAGAAATATACTGATGCACTTTCAAGCTTGGACAAGGCTATCGAAATAGCCCCTAACTTTGCTGCATGTCATCGCTTGCGTGGTGTTTGCTTTGTCCGTTTAGGAAAGAAAAAAGAAGCTTGTGAGGCATTGAATAAAGCAAAAGCATTAGGAGATCCTGTTGCCGATAAACTGATTAAGGAGAACTGCAAGTGATATGAAAGATGTATTGAATGATATATAATATTTTCGTATAACGGAACAAAGATAGAGACTAATACCAATGAAATAGTTCCTTTTAGTAAATGAACCAGACACATTATTTGGCATCAAAACAACGTTTTGATATATTAGATGGGTTACGTGGAGTTGCAGCATTGATTGTTGTGGGATTCCATTTGTTTGAAACTTATTCCAGAGGTCCGCAGTATCAAATACTGAATCATGGATACTTGGCCGTTGATTTCTTTTTTCTACTTTCGGGTTTTGTAATGGGTTATGCTTATGACGACCGTTGGAATAAGATGACGCTGAAAGATTTCTTCAAACGACGTATCGTCCGCTTGCATCCGATGGTAATTGCCGGTTCAATTATCGGAGCATTGCTATTCTATGTGGGCGATTCGGCTGCTTTCCCATTGATCGATCAAACGTTTTGGTGGAAGATGTTATTAATAATGTTGCTTACATTTTTGATGCTTCCTGTTCTTCCAAAATGGGATATTCGAGGATGGAGTGAGACGAATCCCTTGAATGGCCCAGCGTGGACACTCTTGTATGAATATATTGCCAATATTTTCTATGCATTGTTTATTAGGCGGTGCTCGAAAATGGTGCTGGCATTGTTTGTTGTTTTTGCGGCGTTCCTAACTATTAATTTGGGATTAAATCTGGATGTGTTTGGAGTTTTGCAAGACAGAAATAATCCGGCATATACAACGGCTTATACTTTTATTGGTGGTTGGAACATTAGCGTTCCGGGAATGTTTGTTGGTTTTACTCGTTTGCTTTATCCGTTTTTGATGGGATTATTACTTTCGCGTATGAGAAGTGTGATAAGAATCAGATCGGCTTATTTCTTTTGTTCGCTTGTGATTATTGTCCTTTTGGTGATGCCTCATCTTGGAGGACGGGATTATATGTGGGTCAATGGGTTGTATGATGTTATCTGTATTCTGATTGTGTTTCCACTGATTTTGATGGTGGGAGCGGGCAGTGAGATCAAGGGAAAAGCACAAAAAGTCTGCAAGTTTGTTGGTGAGATTTCTTATCCGTTATTTATCACCCATTATCCATTGGTTTATATACAGATGGCTTGGAAAACCAATCATCCGGATGCACCGTTAAGTCAGATTATTTGCGTGAGCGTTGGTCTTATTATTGTTGCAATTGGCAATGCCTATGCTTTGATGAAGCTTTACGATGCTCCGATTCGCGAGTGGCTGAGGAAACATTGGTTGATGAAGTAGAATAACACAGTAACATTGCATTTTTCTATCTTTTGAATAATTAGAACCCTCTGGCAAAATGAAGAAGAAAAAATGTGACTGTAATGTTATAAATTTTACTGTCGCTTTTCTGCTAATAGTTTTTGTTTAGTTCTTCTATTCGTTGCAGAAATTGTGCGATGTGGAATCCATCCATTAGTGCGTGATGAACTAAAATGCTGAAAGGCATCATCTTTTGTCCATTCTGTTCAAAAAGACGCCCGGTTGTAATGCGCGGATTGCAGTCATTTGGATCTTGAGTAAGTGGATTTTTAATTGAAGTATATTGGATCCATGGAACTGCTGAAAAATAAATCGAACTACGAACTTCTTCTGTAGGTTTTTCTTTCATAATAGGTTGCGATTTGACTTCCTTGGTGATACGCTGGCATTCGGAAACAAACTGTTCACGATCGTTGTAATATGGAAAATAGCAGAAACAAAAGGTTCCGTCTTCACGACCCACTGTTGGAGCTATGCCTACATGATCATATAAATATACTTTTTCGTCAATCAGGCGGAGACGAATTGGGTCATAGTTGTTAACAGCCTGCATGATAACATGCAGATAATATAAATAAAATGAAGCACCGTCGTGTTTAGCCGTATTATAAACATTTGTGAAATTCATATTTACCGTTACCCCGCAAAAAGGATCGGCATAGTCTTTGAATGTCTGGAATATTTCTTTTCGATTCCAGGTATTGATATCTATTTCCTGTTTCATAGGTTTTTTTAATTGAGAAATTGGTTGCAAAGTTAGTCGATTTTGCTTTTTCTACAAGAAAAAACCTCTGTAAGTCATTAACGACATGCAGAGGTTTAAAATTAATATTGTATATGATTAATTACTTTTTCATAGCTTCTTCAACGGCAACAGCGACAGCAACGGTTGCACCAACCATTGGATTGTTACCCATACCAAGGAAACCCATCATTTCAACGTGAGCGGGAACGGATGATGAACCAGCAAATTGTGCATCAGAATGCATGCGTCCCATAGTATCAGTCATACCATATGATGCAGGACCTGCAGCCATATTATCCGGGTGTAATGTACGTCCCGTTCCACCACCTGATGCAACAGAGAAGTATGGCTTGCCGGCCTGTAAGCGCTCTTTCTTATATGTTCCTGCAACAGGATGCTGGAAGCGTGTTGGATTTGTAGAGTTACCTGTAATGGAAACATCAACATCTTCTTTCCACATGATAGCAACGCCTTCACGAACATCATCGGCACCGTAACATTTTACTTTTGCACGCAGACCTGTTGAATAAGGAATTTCCTGAACGATCTTCAAGTCGCTGGTTAAGTAATCAAATTCAGTCTGTATGTATGTAAAGCCATTGATACGTGAAATAATCATTGCAGCATCTTTGCCGAGGCCATTAAGGATAACACGTAATGGAGACTTACGAACTTTGTTTGCCATTTCGGCGATCTTGATTGCACCTTCTGCAGCAGCAAATGATTCGTGACCGGCAAGGAATGCAAAGCATTTTGTTTCTTCACGAAGCAGGCGGGCAGCTAAATTTCCATGACCGATACCTACTTTACGATCGTCGGCAACTGAACCGGCAATACAGAACGACTGCAAACCGATACCAATAGCTTCAGCAGCTTCGGCAGCGTTTTTGCAACCTTTCTTGATTGCGATGGCAGCACCTACTACATATGCCCAGCATGCATTTTCAAAACAGATGGGCTGTGTTTCCTTACACATTGTATAAGGATCGATACCTTTGGCAGCACAGATTGCCTTTGCATCATCAATGCCATTGATACCATATTCTTTTAAAACCGCGTTGATATGATCTATTCGGCGTTCATAACTTTCAAATAAAGCCATATTCTTTTTTACTTTTTAAAATTCTTATTTACCAGGAATAGAGAAATCAGAAAATTGAAAACAAGCACGCCTCCGCAACAGGCAACATAAAATGCCATCCAAGGACGATCAGGTTTGAGCCAATAGTAGGCTATAACTGTAGCTATCACCGTAATGATAACCAGTCCCAGCAGAATTCGTGTGAATGCTTTCTTATTCATTACGAGGATCGATATATTTTACAGCTTCTTTGAAACGACCGTAAGAGCCTTTTGCTTTTTCCAGTGCTTCGTTAGCGTCAATACCTTTTTTAACCATGTCCATGAACTTGCCGAGGTTGATAAATTCGTAACCGATGATCTGACTGTCGGCGTCTAAAGCAATGCGTGTGCAATAACCTTCTGCCATCTCCAAATAACGAGCACCTTTTGCAAGTGTTCCAAACATAGTCCCTACTTGACTACGGAGACCTTTACCTAAGTCTTCCAATGATGCGCCAATGACTAAACCACCTTCAGAAAATGCAGATTGTGAACGACCGTAAACAATCTGAAGGAACAATTCGCGCATAGCCGTGTTGATTGCATCGCAAACTAAGTCGGTGTTTAATGCTTCAAGCAATGTTTTGCCTGGAAGAATTTCTGAAGCCATCGCTGCCGAATGAGTCATACCCGAACAACCGATAGTTTCAACCAATGCCTCCTGAATGATTCCCTCTTTGATGTTAAGTGTCAACTTGCATCCGCCTTGTTGTGGTGCACACCAACCAATACCATGAGTTAAACCAGAAATATCAGTAATCTCCTTTGCCCTAACCCATTTTCCCTCCTCAGGAATCGGAGCGCTTTGGTGTTTAGCTCCCTTCTTTACAACACACATGTGTTGAACTTCTTGTGAATAAATCATACTTGAATATTTATTATATTTAGTGATAATAAAACTATTTGCCTCGATTAATTGCGTTTTGAACGCACAAAGATAAAGTTTTTAATTCTGCCCTGCAACAGGATATTTTCGATATTTTACTGTACTGCGGCAAGGCTTAAGATTATTTCAATGTTTCAGCAATTTTGTTGCTTAATTCTTCACCAAATATATTTTTAGCGACGATAATACCATTTTTGTCCACTAAAATAGTGTGAGGAATGCTGTTTACGCCGTACAGTGCAGCACCCGCATTCTTCCAGCCTTGTAAGTCGGAAAGTTGAGTCCATGTGATATTGAGCGTTTTTACTCCATTCAACCAAGCGTCTGCTTTACTATCTAGGGATATACCTACAATATCGAACCCTTTATTCTTGTATTGTTTGTATAGATTAACCAGATTAGGCATTTCCCTGCGGCATGGAGGACACCAAGAAGCCCAGAAGTCGATAAGAACAACTTTTTTACCGGTTCCTACGAATTCTGAGAGTTTATGCATTTGCCCATTAGCATCTGCCATCTCAAAATCCGTGAATTTCTTTCCAACAGAAACAGTCTTTAGTACATCCAGATGCTCAATCATTTTATCAATACCGGGTACCGATTTGAAAGTAGAATCAGCCTTTGCTAAAATTTGATTTTGCTGATCTTCACTTAAATCATAACGATAGTCGATCATGTATTTGGCTGACATTTTCTGATTGGTGTGTCCCATGATGTAGTTGCATACAACATCGGTTATTTTTTTATTTATTTCGTCATATTTTTTTTCTGCTGCTTTGACAAGCGTGTCATTTTGAGAGGTGATGTCATTTTTTAACTTTCCTATTTCATCTGTAAGTGGCTTGATTTGATCTTTTAATGTTTTTTCTGCATCATTAGCGGGTGTCCCTGTTACAGTTGGAATGCTATCGAGTTTGATCGTGATTTTACCATTTTCCAGAGTGAATGTTGTTTTGAATGGAGTTGGTTCTCCTTCTTTCGTGGAAACTACATTTTCAGCGAATTGGATGGTTGTTAGCACAGCTCCATTCTGTGTGCCTTTGAAAGTGAAGGCATTGTTTTTGACTAATGCGCTGTCAAAAGGCTGAACATCAGGTTTCCCGTATTCAGAAAGGTAAACATATTTGCCGTTGAGTTCAGCATTTGTTATTGTACCGGAAATTTCATAACCCGGCTTTTCGTTACAGCTTGCAATGAGCATAGCAGAAGCGAGGAGAGGAAGAAGATGTTTGTTCATATACATTATGTATTAATTGATTGGTGCAAAAGTATATAAAGTTGTTCGTTCCTTATAATCTTGTTAGCTGTATTTTTTATCATTGACAAATATTCTGAAGCTCCTGACGTTCTTTCGACCATGTTTGTTTTCATATCTGACGAATTGTCACTATTTGAATTGTTAAAAAGGTACTTTGTATAACACAGTACAGTTAAGTGCCGTTAACCTTTTTCGGCGTGCCGTTAAAAGTGATAAAAAAACAATGTCAAAGAGAATAATTGCACGTTTTTTGAGTTTTCTTTGTTGAACTAAAAATGTTAAATTTAAATGTTCAACAAAATATTAACGAATATGAAAACTATCTTGAAAAATGTGCTTGGCGTTGCTCTTGTTGCTGCAATTAGTGCGGGAGCAGCTTTGGGGACTACGTCTTATGTGATGCATAAGAATGGGGTATACGGTTATAATAATCCGGCAGATGTTTTTGATCAGCGAATGCATTTGGCTAGTTATAATGGTGTGGCTGGAGAAAATACTGATTTTACAGTTGCAGCAGAAAGTGCAATTCATGGCGTCGTCCATATAAAAGCCACTGTGAATGCAAAGCAATCCACTTCTGATGAAGAGGATTTTAATCCTTTTGAGTATTTTTTTGGATTTGGTAATGGACGATCATTTCAACGCCCTCAACAACAACCGCGTGTTGGTTCAGGCTCCGGTGTAATTATTTCTACTGATGGTTATATTATTACAAATAATCATGTCATTGACAGTGCTGATGAACTAGAAGTAACATTGAATGATAATCGCAAATTTAAGGCAAAACTGGTAGGTACAGATCCAACAACAGATATTGCATTGATAAAAATTGATGCTAAGAATTTACCGACAATTCCTTTTGGTGATTCTGAAAAATTGAAGGTCGGCGAGTGGGTTTTGGCTGTAGGTAATCCATTTAATCTCACATCAACAGTTACAGCTGGTATTGTTAGTGCGAAAAGTCGCGGTGGACTTGCTCTAGGAGCTGATAAAAGCAAAATAGAGTCATTTATTCAAACGGATGCTGCAGTCAATCCGGGAAATAGTGGCGGCGCTTTAGTGAATACGAAGGGTGAATTGGTGGGCATTAATACTGCTATTTATTCTGAAACAGGTAATTATGCTGGATATTCATTTGCTGTACCAATTAGTATTGCAGGAAAGGTTGCTGCAGATTTGAAACAGTATGGAACTGTTCAACGTGCGGTACTGGGTGTTCAAATTATGGATGCTCAGAATGTTCCGGATGAAGATAAATCAAAGGTAAAGGTTCTTGAAGGAGCTTATGTAGGTGGTTTTGCAGAACGGAGTGTGGCTAAAGAGGCTGGTATAGAAAAAGGCGACGTGATTGTAGCTGTTAATGGCGCAAAGGTTAAATCGGCTAATGCTCTCCAGGAACAGATCACAAAATACCGTCCAGGCGATAAAGTTGACGTCACTGTTAATAGAGTCGGTGTAACGAAAGTATTTAAGATTGAACTTCGTAATGCTCAAGGAGGTACTTCGTTTGTGAAAAGCGGAGGCGATACAGCAGATGTTTTGGGTGCTGCCTTTAAGTCGTTGACAGATACGCAGAAGAAGAATTTGGGCGTTAGCTATGGTATAGAGGTTACGGGTGTTATGAATGGAAAACTGAGGGAAGCCGGCATCAAGAAAGGTTTTATTATTATGGATGTTAATGATGTAAAGATGACTGATCCGGAGAAATTAGAGGGTATGGTCGATAGGTTATTGAAAGGAAGTTCGGATGAACAATATTTGGTCATTAAAGGATTTTATCCTAATGGACGAATGAAAATCTTTGCGATTGATTTGGCGCAATGATAAAATAAAGTTATATTACTAAGCATTTTGAACTATTTCTCTTCATTGTTTGTTAAAGGTTCATAATTGGTCGGATGTCGGGTGCTTCCGACCAATTTCTTTGCTTGAAATTTGTTACTTTTGCACTCGAATTGCATTATAAATTTATTGGATGAGACAGTTAAAGATTACAAAGTCCATTACCAATCGAGAAAGTGCTTCGCTTGATAAGTATCTCCAAGAAATTGGTCGTGAGGATCTTATTACAGTTGAAGAAGAAGTTGAATTGGCACAGGCTATTAAGAGAGGGGACCGGAAGGCGCTTGAGAAATTGACAAGAGCTAATTTGCGTTTCGTCGTTTCTGTAGCAAAACAGTATCAGAATCAAGGGCTAAGTTTACCTGATTTAATTAATGAAGGTAATTTGGGTTTGATCAAGGCTGCCGAGAAATTCGATGAAACGAGAGGATTCAAGTTTATTTCTTATGCCGTATGGTGGATTCGCCAATCTATTCTGCAGGCTTTGGCTGAACAGTCAAGAATTGTTCGTTTACCGTTGAATCAGGTAGGGTCGTTGAATAAAATCACAAAAGCCTTTTCGAAATTTGAACAGGAAAATGAGCGAAAACCGTCACCTGAAGAACTGGCAGACGAATTGGATATTCCAGTAGATAAAATTTCTGATACGCTAAAAGTTTCAGGAAGACATATATCTGTGGATGCTCCGTTTGTTGAAGGCGAAGACAACAGTCTCTTGGATGTGCTTGTGAACGATGATGCTCCTATAGCAGACCGATCGTTAATGAACGAATCATTATCCAAAGAAATTGACAGAGCGCTTGCTACATTAACCGAAAGAGAAAGCGAGATAATCAAAATGTTTTTCGGTATTGGTTGTCAGGAAATGACATTAGAAGAGATCGGCGACAAATTTGGACTCACTCGTGAGCGTGTTCGCCAGATCAAGGAAAAAGCAATTAGAAGATTAAGACAAGGAACGCGTAGCAAACTCCTCAAATCCTATTTGGGCTAATCGTTTTGTAAAAAGGGATTTGCCGAAAGGGGCTATGTCATTAACGACATAGCCCCTTTTTTGTATTAAAGAATCTGCATCTTGAGTCCAAAAGAAAGGCTTAAGTAATCTTTTGGTTTCAAGTATCTGTTTCCCAATGCACTAATAAGATACATATCACAAGTGCTTAATTCATAGAAAATAGAGAGAGATTTATGCCAACTTTTTTCTTTTGGCAACAGAAATGTGAATCTCTGTCCGATAAAGATGTGGGCTCTTATGCGCGTAGAGAATGTGTAATAATTTTTGGGATATCTTTCTGGTTGTTTCACCCAAAAGTCTTTATCTAATAAAGTGTTTAGATATAATCCGGTTGCTAGAGGGTCAAATGAGAAATGTTTGTTTATGGGAATACTCCAAGGAAGGTAGTTTTGTTTGAGAGTAAAGGTTGCCATGGCGTGTTGATCGGAGTAACGAGGGACAAAACCAAATAGCAGATCTGTTTCCCAATGATTATGACCGTAATTCCACCCGGGTCCGACAGAAAACATTCCCATAGAACCGGCATATTGTATTTTTGCATAGCGGGGAATAAGAGAGTTCCACGTAGAAGTATATTGTTGAATGTGCTTATCATACGAGATCTCTTGTCCAAACAAGTTACCACAAATGAATAAAAGTATAATTTCCATTCTAAAAATTGATAATGTCATAAGTATAGCTATTTGGAGTTATAGTGAATAATAAATAATTTCGTTTGGCAATATTACTGCATCCGTAATAGATGATTCCATCCCCAAAGATGTCTGTAACTGACGTATTGTGATTATGAGCATGTAAGCAAAACATCAAATGAGGAAATTGTTTAATGTAATATTGAAAGATGTCTTTGACATTATTATCGAATTGTTCGCAACCAGGAGGAGCATGCATTGCTATGACTGTCCGTTTATATCCTGTTGTATCTTGGCATTCTGATTTTATATAATTGAAATTTGGAACCGGATGCGAATAATCATACTCAATAGCATTTGTGTTAAGGCAAACGAATTTTATATCATGTACAATAAATGAAAAGTTTTCTTTTCCATATAGCTTGCGGTATACTTCAACTCCATTACCGATAACATCATGATTTCCAATGATTGCCACGTATGGAACTTTTAGTTTATTTAATATTTTGACTGTCCATTCATATTCTTTGGTCATGCCAAAATCAGCTATATCTCCTCCATGAATGATAAAATCAATGCTATCTCTATTATTGATGTCTTCCACAAATGCTTCTGTTTCATCATAACTACGTTGGGTATCACCCATCATGGCAAAGCGTATTGTATCTTTGTTTTTGGTTTTCTCTTCAATAATATTGATATTGAAATCATTGATGTCACGATCGGAAATGGATAAACGACCGTCATAAGGATGATAATCTATCAAATCGCAAGCATTAGTGGTGACTAGTAAGATAAATGCAATTACTTTTCTATACATAAACGTCCTAACTTTTGTGTGTAAAGCTAGGACGTATTTCATATTCTCAAAAGGTCAATAGTTAATCACTTTTGGTCTAAAAGGAGGATCGCTCCTCTATTTGATATAATCATAGTAATTCGAAACAAAATTTTTGAAGAAGTTTAGTTTTAAAAGCCCTTTCTCGAAAATCAAAATACCAACCAAAGCACATAAGATCCCTAATGATACATCAATAATGTAATGATGAGAAGCATATACGGCTGTACACCAAATCCCAACCATTATTATAGCAAAGAGAGTAATAATGGCTACATTACATCTTTTCATTATGGCATAAATAAGGGCGATGAGCATATAGGCGGCATGAAGTGACGGAATTGCAGCAAATACATTTGCGTTTCGTCCATAAATAGAATGGAATATTGGCAGACCTATTAATTGATCAAACCTTCCTAATCCGCCCACATTTCCGGGCGTATTTATTATTGGAGTGAATCCATAATTGATCACATACCAGGGCGGGGCTGCCGGATGAATATAGTAACCGGCAAAGCCGATTAAATTTACAAACAAAAATACCATCGAGTATTTTAAATATAAGTATTTGTCTTTGAAGTATAACCAAAGCCCGAATGCGATGGGAACAGGGACCCAACAGAGGTAAAAGAGGCCTGCTAATATATCGGCAGTAGCACAATGGTGTATGGAGAAATATTCGCATGGGATGATAATTGTACCATTTTCATTGATGCCGAACAAACTTTTTTCGAGATTATAAAGGCCTCTAGTATCAATTGGATTTAGTTCATAGTTAGGATATATTCGCATATAGTCATATGATATACCGAATAAAATAAATGGCATCAAAGCTACTGCCAGTTTTCGGGTGCTTGGACTTATAAAAAATAGCAACATAAATAAGGAACACATAAGAATGTGCTCTAGCCGCAGTCCAACTAATGTAGCTGTCAGAAATAAGAATACAATACCGATTCCAATAGCCGTGAAAGTCTCTTTGCGAGATGGAAGTCTATTGTTTTCAATCATTCTTTTCTTCTTTATTCAACAATTTACGGCAATGATTAAGTCTGCTAAATGCTGTGATGTTAGAAAAGAGGGCTACGAAAAATAGGGGAATGACGAACCATAGTATGGGTTGGAATATAGTGTTGTACTCCATCATTGGCCCAAAAATGCCACATAGTAATGCTCCTAATCCGGTCAGAACTACTCTTTCCGGACGTTGCATAAATCCCATCTTGCATTCTAATCCCAATCCTTCAGCTCGTGCTCTTACATAGCTTACCATTAGTGAACCAATCAGAGCAATAAAAGCAATGATAGAGCTGATGACATACCCTTGCATGATTAGGTAAAAGCAGATGCCGAAAAATACGGTTAGTTCACTATATCGATCTAAAACGGAATCATATAGTGCACCAAATGTTGACCCCATTTTTCCAATACGGGCCACTTGTCCATCCATCATATCAAATAAACCGGCAAAGAGAATAATTCCTCCACCCCAGCCAATATAAAAATAGTCTTCACGGTTTCCTCGCATTCCAGCATAAAGGAAAATACATGCTGCTAAAATGTTTAGTACTAATCCTGTCGTTGTGATAAAATTCGGCGTAATGCCTATTTTAATCATCCAATGCACAAGTGGATTTATGATTTTGTAAATCGTTTGTTGTGCCCAGTCTCTACAAACTTTAAAAACTGTCATATTTCTACCTTTTTTTATTCTGTTCGTTTTTCGCAAAAATGTCTTTTACATGTATATTCTTATATACAAAAGTTCTGTGCATATTGTAATTCCAGAGAAACCCTACAAGCAATGATACGACGCCTTTTGAAAAGACGAATAAATCATCTATATAAACATGAAGAGCTTTTTTTACCCAGGGGTTTTTACTGATCGTCTCTGTTAGCAGATAGGTACCCCATGTATTTAGCATTATACTACATGTCCATACTAGAATATATTTATAAAAAACGTATCGTTTTATGCAGTCCTTTGACTTAAATGTCCAAACATAATTGAGTATGCAGTTTACTATACCTCCACATACCGATCCGATAAATGTGGCATAGACATAATAGATATGAAACAACTTTACTAAAAGAATTGTTACAACAAAGTCTACTACACTGGCTATTTGAGAGGTGAATTGTGCACGCATGAACATGAAAATTCCTCCTCTTTCTGAAAAAACTTTTACACTTGTTTTTACCCAATTAAACATCTTGCCCCCAATAATATAATAAAACTATATATACCTGCCAAGATGTCATCCATCATGACTCCAATTCCACCTTTGAAATTTTCCATCTTTCGAATTCCTAATGGTTTGAATATATCGAATAATCGAAATAGAACAAATGCCGCTAAAACGAACCATGCGTTTCTTTCCGGCACAATTAGTAATGGAATCCAGACGCCTACCATTTCATCTACAACGACTCTGGAAGGGTCTTTTCCCCAGATGGCTTCAACTGCGTTAGCGGAATAAGTTCCCAATATAATAAATGTGATAATAAGAAGCAATGTAATAATATACATAAACTCATATGGTACCAGAATAGAAAAAATGAACCATATAACAATAGCCAATAACGCCCCGGCTGTACCCGGAGCAATTGGCGAATAGCCAGATCCAAATCCAGTAGCGATTATTTTATTAATGCAAGAAACCTTTTTCATTATTCAAACATTATTCAATCAATATCAGAATTGTATGCAAAGTTGAAAAAAATACTTTACATAAATTCCTATTTGACAAAATAATATTGCAAAATTACCACTTATTCTTTATACAAAATGGTCATAAAAGCGGCTTGTTTGGTTAAAAATGCTATAAATGGAATGCAAGAAAGCATAGTTAATGAAATTATTCCATGTAAGAATGTTAGTTTAATGAATAAATGTGTACGTTTGCACAAAACTAGTAATTCATGAAATTGCATTCAGAAAAGAATCTTTTTTCTCATTTTTTCAGCATGCTTTTATTGCTGAAGTTGATTTCCGGACTCAGTTGCCTGTCAGCCCAAATCCCAGAAAATGTGTATAAGACGGATTATCGTATCGCCTCTGAATCAGTAGGACAGTTGTCCGTTAGTATAGATAATTTAAATTTTTTTAAGGATAATGAATTTTCAGGATCTTATATGAAAGGTTATACGTTGCCTGGATTTTGGTTTCAGGGAAAAGCTATTTACTATCCACTTGAAAATTTGAAATTGGAAGCAGGAATTCATTTATTAAGATATTGGGGCGCTAATAAATATCCGAATATGGCTTATCAAGATATCGCTAAATGGCAAGGGTCGCAGATAGAAAAAGGATTCCATATTCTACCGGTATTGAGAGCTCAGCTGGCATTATCTGATCATGTAAATATTGTTTTAGGCACTTTATACGGAGCTGCTAATCATAATTTGATCGAACCATTATATTTTCCGGAGTTAAATCTTACAGCCGATCCTGAAATGGGATTGCAGGTTATTTATGCTTCGCGTTATGTTGATATGGATTCCTGGGTAAACTGGCAAAGCTTTATGTTTAAGGATGATACACATAAGGAGGCTTTTACCGTTGGGCTCTCTTCCCGTTTAAAGCTTAATGATTCAAAATCGCTGTTTCATTATTATTTGCCAATACAGGGCTTAACCCAACACAGAGGAGGTGAGTTTGACGACAATTACACGGTTGAAACCCTAATGAATGGTACTGTAGGAATAGGCGGGCTTTGGAATATTAACCATAAGGCAGTGAAAAATATTAATATTGAGGCGGATCTGGTTGGTTACTATCAACAATCGGGAGAGCTTTGGCCTTTTGATAAAGGTTATGGATTTTATTTTCGCGCATCAGCGGATGTTTCATTTTTTCGTATAAAAACCTCATATTGGAAGTGTCATGACTTTGTTTCCCTATATGGAATACCATACTTTGGAGCGGTGTCAACCAAGATTGAAGGTGCAACAATAAAGAATCCTTCAATTGTGTACTTAGGCTTTGAATATTCTTATCCGTTATCAAAAGGCTATGCATTAGGAGTTGACATGGATATTTATCAACAATTTAAAAACACATTTCATGAAAAAGATAATACATCTTTGCTTGTTGGCAACAAGACAAGTTTTTCGGCTGGTATTTATCTTCGCATCAATCCTACATTCTTAATAAAAAAGTTCTGATATAAGCTTAACCCTGTGTGATTAATTTTTCATTGCGTGATATTTTTAGCTCTTTCAATCGAAGCTTTTCTGAAATTGCATTATCTTTGTGCAAACTAGAATTACGATGTTACGCATAAAAGAATTATATATAAAGTATTTGTCAAAAATCAATTCTTACTGGCTTGTGACAATTGTTTTTTTGATTCTTACACTTACGGTTGGTGATAGTAGTTTATATAAGCGTTTTACTTATGATGAGAAGATTCGTAGTTTGGAAAAAGAGATTAAGCATTATCAGGAAGAGATAGATGTCAATAGTAAGAAACTTAATGATCTTAAAACGGATAAGGAAGGATTAGAACGTTTTGCTCGTGAGGAGTATTTTATGAAAAAGGCTAATGAAGATGTATTTATTATTGAAGATAAAAAGTAGTAGAATGAGTGATAAGTTTAAATTTGTTTTATTTGTTTTTTCAGCTATTTTTATTTTGGGAGGTGCTATAATGCATGTAACTTCTCCCACCATGGCTTCATATATATTTGCTGTTGGTGCTGCGGGAATAGCTGTTTATTATTTTACAGTGCCAGTAAAAGATATGGATTTTCGTTCACGTCGTTTGCAGCGTTTTAATATTTTTGCTGGTTTATTGTGTATTGCTGCATCAGTTTTAATGTTTGTCCATCGAAAAGAGTGGATAATTTGTCTTACTATTGCTGCCATTTTTCAACTATATTCAGCTTTTGTTACTCCGAAGAAAAAGATGGACTAGACTCGTTGGCGGAATTAAATTCAACTAATAAATATGAGTGTGATTAATAATCATATTTACCTTTGAAGAGGTTGTTTTCAAATCTTATTCATAACTTGTTTTATATTTTCTGTGGAAGAATTTTTGTATAAGTCTGGAATAATTTTTCTATTTGTACTCACCTATTTATCGTCTCATATAATATGGAACGGTCGTTCCATATTATATGAGACGATAGAAATATGAGAAGGTTTACAAAAATATATTGTTACATTTGCTGAAACTTATTCTATTATATGTACAAAAGGGTTCAATAGAACAATAAACAAATATAATAGATCGGTTATTTGTTTATGCCGCAATTCCACCAAGGGGTTGATTATAAATAAACTTATGTTAATGACGTTTCTTCATCCAAATAGGCGATAATGGCATTTTCGTCGTTTGGATGAAACCATTTGATGTTTTTATCTCGCTTAAACCACGTCATTTGTTTTCTCGCATATACTCGGGTATTTCTTTTTATTTTTTCAATGGCGAAATCAAGAGTCCATTCTCCATCCAGGTATCTGAATAATTCTTTATATCCTACGGTATTAAGTGAATTTAATGCACGAAAAGGATATACTCTTCGGGCTTCATCCAGAAATCCTCTACTCATCATCTGATCGACCCGTTGATTGATTCTGTTAAATAATTCCTCCCTTTCTCTGTTAAGTCCTATTTGGATAATTTTGAAAGGACGCATTTTTTTGCTGTTCGTTCTAAAAGAGGAGAAAGGGCGACCGGTCATTCGGCAGATTTCTACAGCATGAATGACACGCTTATAATTATTATGATCAACGAGGGCATAATATTCGGGATCTGCTTCTTTTAATTCTGCAAGAATAGGGGCTAAGCTTTCAATATTGAATTGCTTATATATTGCATCTCTTATTTCTTGTGTTACTGTGGGAATATCGTCAATTCCTTTTGTTACTGCGTCAATATACATCATACTGCCGCCTGCCATCACAATAGTTTGATGCGTTTGATATAATTCATTTAGAAGATTAATAACATCTTCTTCAAAGTTACTGGCACTATAATAGTCGTTCAGAGATAGTTTCCCAATCATGTAATGTTTTACTTGCAACAACTGCTCTCTTGTCGGAGCCGCTGTTCCAATAATAAGGTCTTTATAAAGCTGACGGGAATCGGAGGATATGATTGGCGAACGGAAATGTTCGGCAATACGCAAACTTAATTCAGTTTTTCCGACTCCGGTTGGCCCCAAAACTATAACTAGGCATTTCATTAATAGTGATCGTCATCGTAAGGGTTATCTGATGGTACGTTTCCTAACCCTTCAAAGCCGTCTTTATCCAATTCATCTTCGTCATATTCTGAATCACCATAAAAATCTTCTCCCAAGTCAGAAGTAGCATTCTTTGGTTCGACTTCATCAAAAGGCCTGATTTGTGTAGGTGGTTGTCCAACAGATTTGCTGCAAACAGGTTTGTCCAGATTTTCACCCGTGATGATTTCTCTTAATTCCATGAAGAATACACGCTCTGATAGATAATCATACACAAATAGAAGTTTCTGATGTTCATCTTCCAGGAACTGATCAAGAACGCAGTCCTCCATGATATAATTATCTACTTCGGATGATGTATCCATCTCGACAAGGGTGATTTCAGTTTTTTTACTCCAATCTTCGTCGCAGATAAAAAAAGAACACATTTGATCTTTTGAGTAGCCTACGGAATCCATAATAATATTATATAGATCCAGAAACGTCGCTTCTGAGTCAATTTTAATTTCACGTTTGAAGTCATCGACTTCGTCAGATAGAATTAAAAATCTAAATATCATAATTGTAATTTCTATTTTTGTCGCATCAAAGTTAATAAAATATTTTTTACGATAGCATTAATCATCAATAGAACCTCTAACAATTCCTCGTTCAGAAGATTTAATAAAATTCAGGATCAGATCTCTTTCTTCACTAGGTTCGTATTCTGTTTCAATAGCTTTCAATGCTTCCGTATTATTAAGGCCTCGAGTATAGAGCGTACGATAGATATCTTGGATTAGAAATACTTGTTGATTTGTGAATCCACGTCTCCGTAAGCCGACAATATTGATTCCACAATAGGTTATCGGATCTCGTCCAATCAGTGTGTAAGGGGGGATATCTTTGCCCACCCTCGAGCCACCTTGTATCATTACGTGTTTTGAGATACGACTGAACTGATGTATTAAGGTACCTCCGCTGACAATGGCAAAGTCATCTATTTTAACTTCACCGGCAATTTGAGATGCATTACCAATAATGATGTGATTATTCAGAAAACAATCATGAGCAACATGCGAATAGGCCATGATAAGACAATTTTCTCCAATGATTGTTTTCCCTTTTGAAGCTGTACCCCGATTAATGGTTACACATTCGCGGATAGTCGTGTTATCGCCTATTTCGGCAGTAGTCCTTTCTCCTTTAAACTTCAAATCCTGTGGAATGCCTGCAATAACAGCTCCTGGAAAAATGTAGCAATTGTTACCAATTCGGGCTCCATCAAAAATGACGGTATGCGAGAAAATATGACAATTATCACCAATGATAACATCTTTATGTATTACGGCAAATGGTTCAATATGCGTGTTTTGACCGATTTGCGCTTCAGGATCAACGACTGCTAGTGGAGATATGTTTGTCATTTTATATTATTTATTTTTGATTACTTGTGCTGTGAATTCTGCCTCGCTTACTAATTTATCGCCTACAAATATATAACCTTTCATAGTAGAAATTCCGTGACGTATTGGCTCAATCATTTGTAAACGCAAGATTAAAGTATCTCCTGGAACAACCTTTTGGCGAAATTTTACTCCATCAATTTTCATAAAGTAAGTCGAATAGCGTTCTGGATTATCCACTGAGTTTAATACTAGCAGACCTCCGGTTTGTGCCATTGCTTCTATTTGGAGCACACCAGGCATCACCGGCTCTTGAGGAAAGTGCCCTTGGAAGAACGGTTCATTAGAAGTTATATTTTTTATCCCAACAATGTAGTTGCCTCCAAGTTCGATGATTTTATCTACTAAGAGCATTGGATAACGGTGAGGAAGAAGTTCACGAATACGGTTTATATCCATGATAGGCGCTGTGTTGGGATTATATACCGGTCCTTGAATTTCGTTAAGCTTAATATCTTTGCGGATTTTCCGCGACATCTGTGTATTAATCTTATGACCTGGTCGGGTTGCTATGATACGACCCAGCAGCGGCTTACCGATCAGAGCAATATCACCCATTACATCAATAAGTTTATGACGTGCGGGTTCATTGTCGTAAACTAATGGTTTGTTATTGATATAGCCTAAGTCAGTAACGTTTTTATGAGGAATATGTAATTCGTCAGCTAATTTGTTTAAGGATTCTTGAGATACTTTTTGGTCGTAAATAACGATTGCATTATCTAAATCTCCTCCCTTGATTAAATTGTTTTGCAACAACATCTCTACTTCACGAACAAACACGAATGTTCTGGAAGCGGCAATCTCCCTTGGAAATTGACTTAAGTTGTCCATCGTTGCATATTGATTGTTTAATACGGGCGAATTGAATGAAATCAAAACATTTACACTGAATTTATCATCAGGCAGGATTACGATTGAAGAGCCGGTTTCATCATCCTTGACTTCTATTTTATGTTTTACAACGTAGAAATCTTTCGGAGCATTTTGTTCAACAGTTCCTACTTTTAGTATCTCGTCTGAAAAATATTTTGAACTACCATCAAATATAGGAAACTCTGGAGCATTCACTTCAATCAGGCAGTTATCTATTTCGTTGCCATACAAGGCTGCCATTGCATGCTCAATGGTGCTTACCTGAATATTATTTTTAGATAATACAGTGCCACGTTGAGTCCCTACAACATTTTCAGCAACTGCATCAATGATAGGTTGTCCTTCCAAATCGACGCGACTGATTTTATAACCGTGATTTTCAGGTGCCGGTTTAAAAGTTATTTGAATATTTAAACCCGTGTGCAGACCTTTTCCCTGCATTGAAAAACTTTTAGCAAGTGTCTTTTGTCTTTGCATCTTACTTATTGTTTAGTAAATTCTTTAACTTTTCTATCTCGTGTTGCATCTGTCCCATAGTGCGATATATTTCAGGAAGCTTTTTATAAACGGCAGCAGAACGCATGTAATCTTTGGCATTGAAAGCTGGCGCACCTAGCAATACTGAGCCTTCTTTAACATTACCAGCTATTCCGCTCTGTGCCCCGAGTGATACATGGTCGCTAACATGAATATGCCCCGCCAGTCCCACTTGGCCACCGAACATGCAGTGTTTTCCTACTTTCGCAGAACCTGCAATACCTACTTGAGCTGCCATAACGGTATTCTCACCTATTTCTACATTGTGAGCTATTTGAATCAAGTTATCAAGCTTGACTCCTTTATGTATAATGGTTGAATCCATTACTGCACGGTCAATTGTTGTATTGGCACCGATTTCAACATTGTCTTCTAATACCACATTTCCCAATTGCGGTATTTTTTTATAACTTTCACCTTCCGGTGCAAAACCGAAGCCATCCGATCCAATTACACTTCCTGCATGTAAAATGCAGTTATTACCAATAATGCAATCTTCATATACGGTTGTGTGAGGATATAGAATACAGTTGTCGCCCACAATAACATTATCACCAATAAATGCATTCGGATAGATGTAGCAATTCTTTCCAATAGTTGTATTTTCACCGATATAGGCAAATTGTCCAATGGAGCAGTCTTCACCTATTTTACTTGATGAGGAGATAAATGCTGTTGAAGCTATACCTGTTTTCTTACTTTTTGTTTTTTTTACCATATCCAGCAAAATAGCAAGTGAAGCATAAGCATTCTCCACCTTTATTAATGTTGCAGTGACTGGTTCTGATGGAACGAAACTATTGTTTACTAATACAACACTTGCTTTTGTACAATAAATGTAGTGTTCGTATTTGGGATTGGCTAAAAAAGTCAGCGTCCCGGATTTTCCTTCTTCTATCTTTGAGAAGTTATTAATTTTAATTTCGGGATCGCCATCAATGGTACCTCCTAAAACATTAGCTATCTGTCGAGCAGTAAACTCCATTACTATTTTTGTTATTGTTTATGAATCAACTGTTATTATCTATCTCAAACGTATTTTGCAAAAGTGGTGAAAATTATTGATATTGCCTATCCTTTGCAAGAAATAATTCCTTTGTCTTGTAAATAACCTGCCATTTCACGTTGTAAGGCATGAGCCGCCTCGCGGGCAAAATGAGCGAACTGATCGGAATGATCGGCATATATGATAGCTCTTGAGGAATTAACCAACAACCCACATTGGCCATTCATTCCGTAAAGAGCTACTTCAGCCAGACTTCCACCTTGAGTGCCAATACCCGGAACTAGCAAAAAATGATTTGGAGCATATTTGCGGATATCTATAAACATTTTGCTTTGTGTTGCACCAACAACATACATCATCTGTTCATCACTGGCCCATTCTTGTGATTTCTTTATTACTTTTTCAAACAATTTTTCACCTTGCTTATCTTCAGTTAATTGGAAATCGCCAGAGCCTTTGTTGGAAGTTAATGCGAGAAGTATTACCCACGCTTCGGGATATAATAAGAAAGGTTTAACTCCATCTTCTCCCATGTATGGAACCACAGTCACTGCATCGACTTTATAATAACTAAAAAAGGTTTGGGCATACATAGCAGAGGTATTGCCGATGTCACCTCTTTTAGCATCAGCTATAATAAACTGATCCTGATAGTTTTCACGGAGATATGCAATTGTTTTTTCAAAAGCGGTGAGCCCCGTTATTCCCATACTTTCGTAAAAAGCCATGTTGGGCTTAAAGGCAACGCAATAATCGGCTGTAGCATCGATGATAGCTTTATTAAATGCGAAAATCGGGTCTTTTTCTTTTAATAAGTGCTGAGGAATTTTTTTGATATCGGTGTCTAGTCCTACACAGAGGAACGATTGTTTCTTTTGGATATTTTTAAATAAATGTTGCTTGTCCATAATTTATTCTTTATACAACGTTTTTATAATTCGGCTTCTTTCAATCGTTCTGTATTTTCGGCTACAATCAAATGATCTATACATTCTTGAATATCACCATCCATAAATGCCGAAAGATTATATATGGTATAATTGATTCGGTGATCTGTAATGCGTCCCTGTGGATAGTTGTAAGTACGTATTTTTGCAGAGCGATCGCCCGTGGAAACCATTGTCTTGCGCTTATGAGCAATCTCTTCTACATATTTTTGATGTTCACGGTCATAAATGAATGAACGTAAACGTGTCAGTGCGCGTTCTTTATTCTTGGGTTGATCACGAGTTTCAGTACATTCAATCAGTATTTCATCAGATACACCCGTGACCGGATTCTTCCATTTATAACGCAGTCGTACACCAGATTCGACTTTGTTTACATTTTGACCTCCGGCGCCTCCTGAACGAAATGTATCCCATTTGATCTCTCCTTCATTTATATCAACATCGAACTCGTCGGCTTCAGGTAATACCGCAACTGTTGCAGCTGATGTGTGAACGCGCCCTTGTGTTTCAGTCGCAGGGATTCTTTGCACCCGATGAACTCCCGATTCATATTTGAGGGTTCCGTATGCTTTTTCACCATTTACGGTAAAGATGATTTCTTTAAAACCTCCTGAAGAACCTTCATTACTACTTGATACCGTCGTTTTCCAACCTTTTGATTCGCAATATTTGACATACATTCGATACAGATCACCCGCAAACAGGGCTGCTTCATCTCCTCCTGTACCTCCGCGTATTTCAACGATTGCATTTTTATCATCTTCCGGATCCGACGGGATCAATTGTAGTTTAATGTCTTCTTCTAGCGGAGCAATGCGTGCATGGCAATTTTCCAGTTCTTCACGGGCCATTTTCCGCATTTCAGGATCTTGCTCTTTGTCTAATATCTCATTTGCTTCTTGTATTCCATTGAGAATACTACTGTATTCTTTTCTGAGTAAAACGATTTTTTCTAACTCGCGATATTCCTTATTGAGCTTGACAAATCGTTTCATATCAGCAATGACAGCCGGATCGGTAATCAGTGTGCCTACTTCTTCAAAACGGCTAACTAAGCCATCTAGTTTGTTTAATAAGCTGTTTTCAGTCATTTGCTGTATTAATAGGTAAAGCGCCCTTCCTCGCTTTCAATGATTAATTCGTTATGCTCAGACTCTTCTACGAAGCCTATAATTTGAGCGTCAATGCCAAACCCTTTTGTTATATCAATAATCTTCTGGGCTTTTTTAGGCGCTGCATATACTTCCATCCGGTGTCCCATATTGAATACTTTATACATTTCGTTCCAATCGGTATTACTTTGTTCTTGAATGATGCGGAATAACGGTGGGATGGGGAAGAGGTTGTTTTTGATAACACGTTTATTGTTCACAAAATGCATGACTTTGGTCTGCGCTCCACCGGAACAATGAATCATACCATGAATATCTGTTCTCATTTCATCAAGCATAACTTTGATAACAGGGGCATAGGTACGTGTAGGTGATAAAATTAGTTTGCCTACGTCGATTCCTAATTCAGGAATTTGGTCCGTCAACTTTAGTTTGCCGGAATAAACCAAATCTTCGGGCATCTCCGCATCAAAACTTTCCGGATATTTGTTGGCAAGGTATTTTGCGAAAACGTCATGTCGTGCAGATGTGAGGCCGTTGCTTCCCATGCCGCCATTATAGCTTTTCTCATACGTTGATTGTCCAAACGATGCCATACCGACAATAACATCTCCTCCCTGAATATGTTTATTGTCGATTACATCTGAGCGCTTCATTCGACAAGTGACTGTGCTGTCGACAATAATTGTACGAACAAGATCTCCAACGTCTGCTGTTTCGCCGCCTGTAGCATAACAGCCAACACCCAATTCCCGTAGTTCATTCAGGAGTTCCTCTGTCCCGTTTATAATGGCAGAAATGACTTCGCCCGGAATAAGCATTTTGTTTCTACCGATTGTTGATGATACAAGTATATTGTTGGTCGCTCCTACGCACAGTAGATCATCAATATTCATGATCAATGCGTCTTGCGCAATGCCCCTCCAAACAGACAGATCGCCGGTTTCTTTCCAATACATATAGGCTAACGATGATTTTGTCCCTGCACCGTCAGCATGCATGATATTGCAATATTCAGTATCTCCTCCTAAAATATCAGGAATGATTTTGCAAAATGCATTGGGAAATATTCCCTTGTCGATGTTTTTTATTGCGTTGTGAACATCCTCTTTTGATGCGGATACACCGCGTAGATTATATCGCTGATCGCTCATTTCTTTTATATTTTATCTTGCAAAGATATTACTTTTCTCTTATTTTATCTCAGTTTGAGGACATCTCCTTCAGCAGGAATATATTCTTTGTCCTTCTTATTCAACTTATACAAGCTCTTGGTTTGTATTCCGTACATTTGTGAGATACTGTGCATGGATTCGCCTACCTGGACCACATGATCGTAATCCGGCTTATCGGCTTTTTTCTTCTTTTTCTCCAAATATACTATATCATCCTTTTTAAGAGGAAAATCTTCCGGAACTTCGTTATATTTTCTCAAATTTTTAGCTTTGAAGCCTAAAGCATTGGCTATATCGTCGAAGCTGTCATGACCATTTGAATAAACGTATAGAAGGCCGTGAGTAATATATATCGTATACTTATATGGAGAACCTATTTGTTCCGTTTTAGGCTGTTTGTTTAGGAAATGTTTATTTTCTTTTTGAGAGTCAAGGCGATATAATTCATAATCTTCTATAATTTTGATGAGCCTGTTTGCATAAGCTCTGTCTGTAGCGTAGCCACATTGCTGCAAGCCTCTTGCCCAGCCCTGATAATCTCTGATATCCAGAGAGAATAGGGGAGCATAGCGTGGGCGATCGGTTAAAAAATGTGCATGATCATCATATGATTCTTCCGGATCATTATATTTGCGAAAGCATTCTCCGCGCGCATCGTCATCATGGTAAACTTTGGCGCCTCTCCAATCTGCATGGCACTTGATGCCGAAGTGATTATTTGACTCACGGGCTAACTGGCTGAGTCCAGCCCCGGACTCCAGTAGTCCTTGAGCTAAAGTGATGCTTGCCGGAATGCGATATTCTTTTTGTTGTTTGACAGCTATGTCACTGTATTTTTTGATGTATTTTTCGTATGCTGATACATTCCATTGACTTTTTACCTGAAAGTGACATAAAAAGGTTAATGAAGCGAGCAGGAAAACCATTCTAAAACTGAGTCTCATAACTTGATATAATCATATTTTTGCGCAAAGATAGATATTCTGAAGTATATTTGTGTTATTTTTGTCTTCATAAATATGCAAAACGATGAAAGAGTTTAAGATTGAAACGAAAATAATGATGTATGCTTTATCGGAATTACCTGATGAAGATTTACCATTAATGAATGCAGCGATCAAAGCAACTGAACATTCTTATGCACCTTATTCAAAATTTCATGTGGGAGCGGCGGCGAGGCTTGCCAATGGAGTTATTGTTACTGGCAGCAATCAGGAGAATGCAGCTTATCCATCGGGACTATGTGCCGAACGCGTCACTTTATTTCATGCGGGTCATCAATATCCTGATATTCCTGTTGTAGCACTGGCTATTGCTGCAGCAACGGGAGGAAGACAGGTTGAAAGTATTTCGCCGTGTGGCGGATGCCGGCAAGTGTTGTTGGAGACGGAACAACGTTATGGGAAGAAAATAAAAGTAATGCTTTGCGGAACGAAGAACGTTATGGTAGCAGAAAGTGCCGAAGCTCTTTTACCTTTATGTTTCGGTTCAAAAGATTTGGAGAAAAAATAAGATGAAACATCGGAATGCTGCATTGGTATGCTTGTCCGGCGGGCAAGATTCCACCACTTGTTTATTTTGGGCTAAGAAACATTTTGAATGTGTTGAAGCCGTTTGTTTTATTTATGGGCAGAAACATTCTTTGGAAACAAAGATTGCCGAGAAGATTGCAACAGACGCAAATGTGCCTTTCAAACTGATGGACATCTCGTTGATAAGTCAGCTGGACAGAAATTGTTCCCTGACTAACAGTGCAATTGAGATGGATAAGGAAAAGCCTGGAGATACTTATCCTAATACATTTGTGCCGGGACGAAATATGGTGTTTCTCACGTTTGCAGCAATTTGGGCCCGGAGCCGGGGTATATTCAATTTGGTGACAGGTGTTTCTGAGGCTGATTATAGTGGATACCCCGATTGTCGAGACACTTTTATTCGTTCGCTGAATGTGACGCTCAATCTGGCTATGGATGAGCAATTCGTTATCCATACACCACTGATGAATAGAGATAAGAGTGAAGTATGGCAGCTGGCGGATGAATTGGGTGTGTTCGACCTGGTACGTAATGAGACGCTTACTTGCTATAATGGCATTCCTGCTGATGGCTGCGGTCATTGCCCGGCATGTAAACTCCGCCGTGAAGGATTGGAAAAATATTTGGAAAGAAAAATCAGAAAGAATAATGAGCACCAGAATTGAAGAGAACGAGATACATCATTTGGGGCATTCGACAGTATACAAACAGGAGTATGCTCCTGAAGTGCTTGAATCGTTTACCAATAAGCATCAGGAAAATGATTATTGGGTCCATTTTAACTGTCCTGAGTTTACCAGCCTTTGTCCTATTACGGGGCAACCTGATTTTGCAACTATTTACATTGACTATATCCCGGCAGAGAAGATGGTCGAAAGTAAGAGTTTAAAACTTTATCTGTTCAGTTTTCGTAATCATGGTGCATTTCACGAAGATTGTGTGAATATAATCATGAAGGATCTGATTACTCTGATGCGTCCAAAATATATAGAAGTGACAGGTATTTTTACACCTCGCGGGGGTATAAGTATATATCCTTTTTGTAATTATGGTTTGGAAGGAACCAAGTTTGAATCATTGGCCGAACAACGGCTCTTCAACCATAAAAGTGTTTAATATAGGTAAAAAGTGACAATAATGAACCGCTTTATTCTATTTTTAGTATTTTTGTTGGCAGAATTACTAAACTTAAAAATTTAGACCATGATGAAAAGTATGATTACAAAAGTTGCGATGGCAACATTAGCTTGCATGTGTGTAGGCGGAATGAATGCACAGGAAGATCAGAAAACATATCCTGCGCAGGAACCGATGAGACCGGGAATGTCTGAATATTGGACACCTCAGCCCAAAGTTGTTACTCCTGGCGATATAAAGACTAATTCTGCTCCTTCAGATGCTATTGTATTGTTTGACGGTAAAGATCTTTCTGCCTGGGAAAGTGCCAAAGGCGGTCCTGCAGAATGGAATGTTCATGATGGAATTATCACGGTGAATAAAAAATCCGGTGATATTCAGACAAAACGTAAGTTTAACAACTATCAATTGCACATCGAATGGTGTGTTCCGACAGGAATTACCGGTTCAAGTCAGGCTCGTGGAAACAGCGGCATATATATGCAGGGTAAGTATGAAGTACAGGTACTTGATTGTTATAACAATGAGACTTATGTGAATGGTATGACAGGAAGTATTTATAAACAAACTCCTCCATTGGTTAACGCTATGCGTAAGCCAGGTGAATGGAATGTGTACGATATTATTTATTCTGCCCCAATCTTTAAGGAAGATGGAACATATCGTATTCCGCCTCATATCACTGTTATTCAAAATGGGATTGTTCTTCAGAACAACACGACAATTTTAGGAACGACCGAATATATCGGATTCCCGAAGGTTATCAAGCATGATGCAGGTCCTATTATTTTGCAAGCTCATGGCGACCCAAGTCAACCGATTAGCTATCGTAATATTTGGATTCGTGAAATGTAATGGATTGATTAGCAAATTGCTTTATATAATAAAGGCATCCCTGTTGAAGAGGTGCCTTTATTATTTTCTTAAAACAGGATCGTTTGGATATTTATCTGTCGAATGATAAATTAAATTCATCCTTAAGTTTCTCCAACATCGGATTAATCTGCAACAAATAGTTGTATTTTTCGGATGCTGTAAAAGGGAGATGCCCTTCTTCGGTTTCAATGAGATGCGTGCTCATTTGTATATGATTATTCTTTAAGTGAGTCCGTAAATATTGCAGAATATCTATACAACTGCTACTTAAGTCATCTTGTTGTTCCGGATTTTGCACACCTACGTCAAATAGATAGTTCTCTTTTAGTTCCGGTTTGCAACTGATCATAATATTCCTTAGAAAAGCTTTTTTCTCATCAATGAGTGGAATATATTCATTCCAGAAATTCAAAAGTTCATCTTGTGTGAAATCGTTTATTATATCTTCTTGTTGTTGGACTTCAGGAGTATTTGATCCATCTTGTTTCGTTTGCTCCTTTGAAACACCTTTGATTGACAAACTGGCATGAGGTCGTGATTGTTTCAGAGGCGTTCTTTCTTGTTGTTGAGTCTCCGAAACAATTGTCGCTTGCAGAGGAACAGCGGATGTGAATCTAGAGGTCGTTTGTGTGTTTGTTATAGGTTGTGCTTGTGTCGGTTGAGAAGACTGATTTTGCAATTTTTCTCCTGCTGCGAGTGGCTTAATCAGCTCTTTTTTTTTATTATCGTCCGTGTTGTCGGGGCTGTTGAGTTGACACATCTGTATGAGCGTCAGTTCTAATAGTAACCGTTTGTTATGGCTGTTACGGTAATTCAAGTCACACATGTTTGCCAGTTCCAGTGCCTTGAAAAGAAAACTGTCGGAGCAACGTTTTGCCATTTCTTTATATTTTTCCCGGATGGATGTGCCGACTTCAAAAAGAATCAGTGTCGATTCATCTTTGCAAACCAACAGATTGCGGAAATGGGAAGCCAACCCTGTAATGATGTTTTGTCCTTCAAACCCATTGCTCAGGATTTCATTCAATGTTAGAAGTGCTGCACGGATTTTCCCGTTCAGTATATTGTCGGTGAGGCGGAAATAATATTCGTAATCAAGGACATTCAGATTGTTAATAACTGCCTGATATGTAATATGTCCTTTGGCGAAACTTACTACCTGATCGAATATTGACAATGCATCACGCATGCTGCCATCAGCTTTTTGTGCTATCACATTCAGCGCTTCCGGCTCTGCATTTACGCCTTCCTGTGATGCCACATATTCAAGGTGTTCAACCATATCTGCTACAGTTATCCGAGAAAAGTCATATACCTGACAGCGTGAAATAATTGTGGGCAGAACCTTCTGTTTTTCCGTTGTGGCCAAGATGAATATGGCATGATGAGGCGGTTCTTCCAATGTTTTAAGAAATGCATTGAATGCCGCTGGACTTAGCATGTGTACTTCATCTATAATGAATACCTTATATTTGCCTATTGCTGGTGGAATGCGTACCTGATCGATCAAAGAACGAATATCTTCAACAGAATTGTTCGACGCAGCATCAAGTTCATGGATGTTATATGATCGTTGTTCATTGAATGCAAGGCACGATTCACATTCGTTGCAAGCTTCACCGTCGGCCGACGGGTTCAGACAATTTATGGTCTTGGCAAAGATGCGGGCACACGATGTTTTTCCTACTCCGCGTGGTCCGCAAAACAAGTATGCATGCGCTAGCTTGTTGCTTTGTATGGCATTTTTCAGTGTTGTTGTCAAGGCTTTTTGCCCAACAACACTTTGGAATGTCGACGGGCGATATTTCCTTGCTGATACAATATAATTGTCCATTCCAAATTCTTTTACGATACAAATATAGGGATATTATTCGGATTTTCCATGCTTTATTATAAATTGTATGGAGTGAATTATGTTGTATTTACTTTGTATGAATTGAATATAAATCTGTACATTTTTTCTCTTGATGATTCAGTTTTAAACAATTATCTTTGCTGATTCACAAGAATGGTGGTTCTCTCTGTTTATAAATCTGGATATCATGAATAGAATTCGTACTTTTCTTTCATTGTTGTTTATTTTATTTGCCCAGCTATCGTGTGGCGAGTCCAAATCAGTTATCTCACTTAATGGGAAGTGGCAACTTTCGTATTGGAAACAGCCGTCGGCGGCGGTAACTTCTCCTGAAGGAATGAAATGGATGAATGTTTCGAAGATTCAGGCGCAAGTACCCGGAAATGTCGAACTTGATTTATTGTCAGCCGGATTGATCAAAGATCCGATGATCGGACATAATGTGAACGATTTGCGTCCGTGGGAAGGATATCAGTGGTGTTATACAAAGTCTTTCACTGCTCCTTCGCTGGTGGATGGCGAACGATTGCAGCTTTTTTTTGGCGGGATAGATTGTTTGGCTGATGTCTGGCTTAACGGGAAGTATGTCGGGAAAGCAGAAAACATGATGATAGAGCATTTGTTTGATGTGACAGATCTAGTTCATACGGGCAGCGAGAACATACTCCAAGTGATAATCAGGTCCCCGGTGATCGAAGGGCAGAACTATCTGTTAGGCGTTTTGAGTATCGGCAATTTCCCTTCCGAAGAGTCGGTATGTATCCGCAAAGCTCCGCATACTTACGGTTGGGACATATTGCCACGTCTGGTCAGTGCGGGGTTATGGCGTGATGTGGAATTGCGTGTGGCCGAACCGTCTCGTTTGAGAGATGTGCATTATATGGTAATGAATGTTGATACGGCAACTCGCAGTGCGCGTGTTTTTGCTGAAGTTCAGTTAACTATGCCGTTTGAGAAGTTTGATAAAGCAAAAGCTGTCTTTACTTTCAGTAGAAATGGTCGGGAAGTGTATAAAGAAAGTCAGGTTGTGGTTGCTCCGGCTTTTAAGCAGGTAATCGATATAAAGAATGCTGATTTATGGTGGCCGCGCGGCTATGGCGAACCAGCCTTGTATGATGCAGAAGTAAAATTGGTGGATGCCGGTGGAAGAGTGCTGGCTATAGATCGGAAACGTGTGGGTTTGCGAACGGTAAAGTTGGATATATCGGATATTAATCTTCCTAATAATCAGGGACATTTTTGTTTTGTTGTCAACGGAGAACCCATATTTGTTCATGGAACGAACTGGGTGCCGATGGATGCTTTACACAGTCGTGATAGGAAATGGGTTGATGAGTCGGTCCAGATGGCTGTGGATTTGAATTGCAATATGATTCGTTGTTGGGGTGGAAATGTGTATGAAGACAATCATTTTTTTGATCTATGTGATGAGAACGGGATTATGGTTTGGCAGGATTTTGTCATGGGTTGTTCATTCTATCCGCAGCGGTCATTTTTTGCTCAAGCAATTGAGAAGGAAGTTATTTCTGTTGTATGTAAGCTGCGAAATCATCCTTCATTGGTTTTGTGGTCTGGTAATAATGAAAACGATGCTTCGCTGCGATGGTCACTTCAGCCTTTCAATTTAGATCCTAACAAAGATAAGATTAGTCGTGAAGTGATTCCAAATGTGCTTTATGAATTTGATCCTACGCGCCCTTATTTGCCCAGCTCTCCTTATTATAGCGAAGAGGTTTATAAGAAAGGAAGTGACGATATATATCTGCCGGAAAACCATCTTTGGGGACCGCGAGGGTATTATAAAGATAAGTTTTATACGGATGCTGCTTGTCCATTTGTCAGCGAGATAGGATATCATGGATGTCCGAATCTGGAAAGTCTGAAGAAGATGATGACGCCCGATTGCGTTTATCCCTGGAGCGAAGGACAACAATGGAACGAGGAATGGCTGACGAAATCGGTACGCCGTTTTCCCGTCCAGGGCAAAACAAACGATCGCAATAACTTGATGATAAACCAGATTCGGTTGTTATTTGGTGATGTGCCTGTCGACTTGAGCGATTATATTTTCGCATCGCAATCGGTACAGGCTGAGGCGATGAAGTACTTTATTGAAATGTGGCGGGGTAAGAAGTTTGCACCGAAGACTGGTATTATATGGTGGAATCTGCGTGATGGATGGCCACTCATTTCAGATGCAATTGTCGACTATTATAACTCTAAAAAGATGGCTTATTCTTTTATTAAGAATGTACAGAAAGATGTCTGCGTTTTTATGAATGATGCCATCAATGGTGCTTATCCATTAATCGTTGTTAATGATACGCGGTATGACAGTAGAGGAATAGTTAAGGTAATGGATGCCATGACGGGAAAAGTAGTTTACGAAGGTGGTTTTGTGGTTTCTGCCAATTGGAAGAATCAGATTGCTCTACTGCCTGAAATTCAGGGACAAGGTATGTATTTAATTAGTTATTCCGTTGAGGGTAGACAATCAAATAATCATTATCTATATGGTAATCCGCCTTTCGACCTGAAATTTTACAGGCAATTACTGAAGAAGGCCTATCCTGATTTGCTTAAGTGATTATTGCTGAAATATAGTCTGTTATGTTTTATCCGTTTATTAAATAATATTAAATATGCGAATAGAACACACTATTTCTATAATTATATACTACTTTTGACACGTCTGTCAAACATGTATGACTAAATAAAAAATAACATTATTTATGGGAACAGAAAATATTATAGATATGGAAAGCCGTATTATCGAAGCGGCAAAGATAGTCTTTGTCCGTAAAGGATATGAGGATACAAAAATGGGGGATATTGCAGCTGAGGTAGGAATAAGTCGTACGGCCTTACATTATTATTTCCATACAAAAGAAGTCTTGTTCGATGCTATCTTTCAGCAATTAATGGATGGTTTTCTTCCGAATATAGCATTGGTAGTCGATGCGCCGACCTCTTGTCTGGAAAAGATTCCGAAGATTGTAGATCAATATATTTTCATGTTGCAACGCAATCCGTTTTTACCTCTTTTTATTGTGAGTGAGTTTAATCGTGATCCGAAACATTTGTATAGTACATTACTTAAGGATTTCCATCGTTTGGAAACTTTATTGCGCCTGAAGACAATGATGGAAGCAGAAATGGAAGCAGGAAAATTGAAGAAATATCCGTTTGTATATGTAGTATCGACGTTGGTAAGTCTTGTTGTATTTCCAATGCTGGTACGTAATCCGTTAACAGATGCCTTCCTTGGCGGTGATCCTCGGAAGTTCGATGCATTCATCGAAGAACGTAAACAGTTTGTAGCAGAAATGATGGTCAGAATGTTGACACCTGATGTCGACGAAACATATCAGAATAATTAATACATTAATGCATATGAAAAAGAACAGATTCATAACAAAACAAGCGTTATGGGCTATGTCTGTAGCGCTTTTGCTGATTGTTATGCCGTTCGATGGCGTTTCACAGGAGAAGATTACACTCGCTGAATGCTATGAATGGGCGCATGCCAACTATCCACTTATTAAACAGCATCGACTAATAGAACAGGCCGAGCAGTATAATCTCTCGAATGCAGCAAAAGGTTGGTTGCCACAAGTGGCAGTCAGTGGTAAGATGTCGTATCAGAGCAAAGTAACGAAGTTACCTTTTGATACGGAAAAGATGTCTGTTATGCTTCCGGGTTTGGATATTCCAACGCTTAACAAGGATCAGTATCAGATGGTAGCTGAAGTGAATCAGACAATATGGGATGGCGGACAGATTTCTTCTGTCCGTGAAATGACGCGGGCGCAAGCAGTCGCAGACAAGCAACAACTTGAAAGCGAATTGTATACTTTGAACGGGCGTGTCAATCAACTTTATTTCGGTTGTTTGCTGCAAGATGAATTGCTAAAACAAAATGAACTGTTGCAGAAAGAGTTGCAAATTAATATCGATCGTATTAAGGGGATGATGGCCAATGGCATGGCGAATCAGTCTGATTGCAAGAGCATGGAGGTCGAATTGCTTAATGCCAAACAGAAAGCAATAGAGTTGAAAGCGGCAAGGACGGCTTATGGTCAGATGTTATGCGCCCTGATTGGCAAACCGTATCAATCGGAAACAAGTCTGGAAGTACCTGATATGGCAAGCCGTTCGCTCAGCTCGGAAATCAACCGCCCTGAACTTCGTGCTTTGGATGCTAAAAGCAATTTTCTCAATTCGCAGAACAAGCAGATCACTGCCGGCTTAATGCCGAAGATAGGAGCCTTTGTTCAAGGAGGGTACGGGCGTCCGGGACTGAATATGCTGTCCAATAGTTTTGATCCGTTTTATGTGGCAGGTCTGCGTCTTTCATGGAATATCGGAAAGTTTTATACACTGAAAAATGATCGGCGGAAGGTGGAAACCGGAATGAAAACGGTTGAGGTTGAGCGTGAGACGTTCCTGTTTAATACACGTTTGACAATGGCTCAGCAGAACACGGAGATAAAGAAGATTTCTGATTTAATGCAATCTGACGAATCGATTATTCATCTTCGTCATGATATAAAGACGGCGGCAGAGGTGAAACTGGCCAACGGTGTAATTTCGGTGACCGATCTTATTCGCGAAATTAACGCCGAAGATATGGCCCATCAAACGGCGGCTACGCATCGTATCCAACATCTACAGGCTATTTGTAATTATATGAATTCAACTAACGAACAATAAAAAAATATATGAAATGTACAATTTTATTTGCCGCACTGGTTATGCTGACAGCTTGCGGACGAAACGACAATGACTTTGATGCAACAGGTTCGTTTGAATCGACGGAAGTGATCGTCTCTTCAGAAACGAATGGTAAAATTATGGAATTGAATATGGAAGAAGGCGATAAGTTGAAAGCAGGTGATGCTATAGGGTATATTGACAGTACTCAACTTTATCTGAAGAAAATGCAGCTGGTTGCCGGTTTGCGTTCGGTAGATATCCGCAAACCGGATATCCATAAGCAGATAGCTTCGATAGAACAGCAAATAATTGTTGCCCGTAGCGAACAGCAACGTATGGAGAACTTGGTTCGTGCCAAGGCGGGCAACCAGAAACAGGTGGACGATTATGTCAATAGTATCAAGGTGCTGACAAAACAACTTGAAGCACAGAAATCGACGTTGAATAAATCGACTTCAGGTGCGAATGCGGATGTGGAGGGTCTTCAGTATCAGATCATGCAGCTTGATGATCAGTTACAGAAATGCAGGATTGTTAATCCGTCGGCAGGAACCGTGCTGGTAAAATACGCCCAGGCAGGTGAACTGGCTACAGTGGGGAAGCCTCTATATAAGATTGCAAATATAGATTTATTGTATTTGCGTGCGTATGTTACTTCTGATCAACTGACGCAGATCAAGCTGAACCAACAAGTACGCGTGTTGTCGGATTTTGGAAAGAAGGAGAGACGCGAATATCCGGGTATCATCACCTGGATTTCGGCCAAATCGGAGTTTACACCCAAAGGTATTGAAACGAAAGACGAACGGGCAAATCTGGTCTATGCAGTGAAGATTGCAGTGAAAAATGACGGGTATTTGAAGATAGGACAATACGGTGAGACGATTTTTAGTAAAAGCAAATGAATGTGGATAGAGGCATATTAGTCGATCATGTCAGTAAAGCCTACGGAAATGTGAAGGCGTTACAGGATATCTCTTTGCATATTCGCGAAGGAGAATTATTCGGGCTGATCGGGCCGGATGGTGCCGGGAAAACGACACTGTTTCGAATCTTGACGACATTGCTGTTGGCCGATAGCGGAAGTGCTTCTGTTTGCGGCTTGGATGTAATTCGTGACTATAAACAGATACGTTGCCACGTGGGTTATATGCCGGGACGGTTTTCATTATATCAGGATTTGACGGTTGAGGAAAACCTGAAGTTCTTCGCTACGGTTTTCAATACAACGATTGAGGCCAATTACAATCTGATACGTGATATCTATTCTCAGATTGAGCCCTTCAAGGAGCGTAAAGCCGGAAAGTTGTCAGGCGGAATGAAGCAGAAACTGGCACTTTGCTGTGCTTTGATTCATAAACCGGATGTATTGTTTTTGGATGAACCGACAACAGGTGTCGATCCGGTTTCACGCGTTGAATTCTGGAATATGCTGGATGGTTTGAAAGTACAAGGAATCACGATCATGGTCTCGACGCCGTATATGGATGAAGCGTCGCGGTCGGATCGGATTGCTTTGATGCGTGAAGGACGTTGTCTGACCGTGAATACGCCGAATGGAATTCGCGAGACATATCATCGTCCTCTTTTTGCGGTGCGCGCAAAAGATATGTATAAGTTACTTCTTGATTTACGGATGTTTCCACAGACATATTCCTGCTATTCGTTTGGAGATGCACATCATTTGACACTGAATGAGAAAAGTGTTACTCTTGGTGACGGACAGATAGAGTTGCAAATGTTGCGTGAATATCTGAAAGGAAAAGGACATGAAGAGGTGATGATGGAGAAGATAGCACCGACTATAGAAGATTGTTTTATGGCTTTGCAGACAGAAGGATAAACGGATATACAAATGAATGTTATAGAAACAAATCAGTTGACGAAGCGTTTTGGCACTTTTACGGCCGTCGATCGCATCAGTTTCGAGGTGGGAGAAGGCGAGATATTTGGATTTTTGGGTGCTAACGGAGCAGGGAAAACTACAGCAATGCGTATGCTTTGCGGATTGTCAGCCCCCACATCGGGCGAAGCACATGTAGCAGGTTTTGATGTATATAAGGAGGCCGAAAAAATAAAAAGCCATATTGGATATATGAGCCAGAAGTTCTCCCTTTATGGAGATTTGAAGGTATGGGAGAATATTCGTCTTTTCGGAGGTATCTATGGGCTCTCTACCCGACAACTTTCGATAAAGACGGATGAACTGCTTGATTTGCTTGATCTTAAAGGAGAGCGCAATACCCTTGTTAATGCTTTACCTTTAGGTTGGAAGCAGAAACTTGCTTTTTCTGTTGCTGTGATTCACGAACCTCGTATCGTTTTCCTTGACGAACCAACGGGCGGCGTCGATCCAGTAACACGGCGGCAATTCTGGGAATTGATTTATCAGGCGGCCGAACGGCATATAACAGTCTTTGTCACTACACATTATATGGATGAGGCCGAGTATTGCAACCGTGTCTCGATCATGGTGGATGGTTGCATCAAAGCATTGGATAGTCCGGCCGGATTAAAGACGACTTTTCAGGTAACGAATATGAATGATGTCTTTCATATGTTGGCGAGAAAGGCGAAAAGAGGAGAATAATTATGAAACAGTTGAGTTCATTTGTAAGAAAAGAATTTTATCATATCTTCCGCGATAAAAGGACAATGGTGATATTGCTGGTGATGCCTATTCTGGAGATTATCCTGTTCGGTTATGCAATAACTACCGAGATCAAAAGCACGCCGTTTGCCGTATTGGATGAAACGCGTAATGAGTTGACAACAAAAATTGTCGATAGGTTTGATGCCAGTGAGTATTTTGCCTTATATCAGGTGGTCAACACTCGTGATGAAGCTGAACATTTGTTCCGTCAGGGGAAAATACGTATGCTTATCGTTTTCCCTCCTCAGTTCGCTTCGTCGCGGGATGCATCCGTGCAGCTTCTCGCCGATGCAACCGATCCGAATGAGGCAACGCAAATCTCCGCTTATGCAAAGCAGTTGATTGCCGAAAGCGGGCAGTGGAAAGTGAATGCGGCTGTTCAGCAGAGTGGCGGTATTCGTCCTGTGGTTCATTTGTTGTATAATCCGCAGATGAAGGGTGCTTATAATTTTGTGCCCGGGGTTATGGGCTTGATCCTGATATTGATTTGTGCATTGATGACTTCCGTCGGTATTGTGAAAGAAAAAGAGATGGGGACAATGGAGGTACTGCTTGTGTCTCCTATAAAACCTGTTTTTATTATTCTGGCAAAGGCTTTGCCTTACTTGTTGCTGAGTCTTGTGAATATTGCGACGATATTACTGCTTTCGTATTTTCTTCTTAATGTTCCGATAGCAGGCAGTCTGTTATTACTTGTATCGATCTCGTTACTTTATTCTCTGGTCTCGTTGTGTCTCGGATTGCTTATCTCGACGATTGCAGACACGCAGCAGGCAGCGATGCTTATCAGTGCGATGGCACTTATGTTGCCGGTGATATTGTTGAGCGGGATGATGTTCCCGATAGAAAATATGCCCTGGATATTGCAATGGCTGTCGGATATTGTTCCTGCCAAATGGTATATCATTGCAGTGAAGGATATAATGATTAAAGGATTGGGTTTTACAGCCGTGTGGAGAGAAGTGGCGATTCTGTTTCTCATGGTTGTGGTTTTAGTCGCTTTAAGTGTGAAACGTTTTAAGATAAGATTAGAATGATGATCAGATATTTATTAGAAAAAGAGTTTAAACAGATCTGGCGCGACCGGTTTCTGCCGAAGATTATATTCGTTGTACCCTTAGTACAACTATTGATCTTACCTTTTGCAGCCAATTTTGAGATGCACAATATTAATCTCGCAGTGGTTGATAACGATCATTCGGAGATGTCAAAACAACTGATGAACAAAGTTATATCTTCAGGTTATTTTAATCTGAAAGATGTTTCGCCGACTTACGACCGGGCCATGAAATCGATCGAAAGCAACGATGCGGACTTGATTCTTGAGATCCCTGACCGGATGGAAGAGCAGTTGGGGCATGACGGACAGGCACAAGTACTTATTGCTGCGAATGCTGTCAATGGGACTAAAGGAGGTTTGGGTAGTTCATACTTGTCGTCAATCATTATGGATTTTAATCAGGAGAGGAATGGTACGGCTTCTTCAAAAGTACAGCCTGAAACAGTGACTACCTCATTCCTTTATAATCCGCATCTTGACTATAAAAATAATATGGTGCCCGGAATCATGGCATTTCTGCTGACGATTGTCGGTGGATTTCTTTCGGCGCTCAATGTGGTGAGTGAAAAGGAAAAAGGAACGATTGAGCAGATTAATGTGACTCCTGTGCCTAAAGCCTTGTTTTTGCTTTCTAAATTGATTCCGTTCTGGGTCATCGGTTTTATTCTTCTGACTATCGGTGTCCTTGTCGGCTGGATTGTTTATGGATTGGTGCCTACGGGAAATATGGGCGTTATATATCTTTTTGCAGGAGTTTATCTGATTGCATTTACAGGTTTCGGACTGGCTATCTCGTCGGTTTCGTCCACGCAACAGCAGGCCATGTTCACGGCATTTTTCTTCTTTATTATTTTCATTTTATTGAGCGGATTGTTTACGCCTATAAGCAGCATGCCAGTTTGGGCTCAATACCTTACGTACTTCAATCCGCTTCGTTACTTTGTAGAGGTGATGCGTATGGTCTATCTTAAAGGCAGTACAATTGCCGATTTAGGCAGTTATTTCGGAGCCATCGCACTCTTCGCTTTGTTCTTTAATATATTGGCTGTTATCAGTTATCGTAAAAAGGGATGAAGAAATAGTTCTCTGTTTGCCAATAAATCATTATTTTTGCAGCTGATAAAGGTTTTCAACCCGCCATTGCGCGCGGGAAGAAATGAAAAGGGAATCCTGTGAAAGTCAGGAACTATCCCCGTAGCTGTAAGTTCATAGCTCTTCATATTGTATAGAGAGCAATTGCAACAATCTCTGCCACTGGTTTTATATCCGGGAAGGCGTTGTAATGGAACAAGTCAGAAGACCTGCCTTTATGCATTGATTATTCAAGGCTTTCGGGTGAAAAAGCGATAGGACGAATCGTTAGATTCATTTTATTATCGTACTCCGTGTATTGCCTTATGTAGTTATACGTGCAATTTTTAATGATTCAAAATATGAAGAAGATTGTATTTGTCGCATGCAGCATGCTTTTATTTGCATTAGCTGCCTGTCAGCAGAAAGGCAAACAGAGAGACGGAGAAAATGATTCTGAGTCGTCGCATTCGTTTGCAGTAAAGGTCGTTCCAAAGTACGCCGAAGGATTTAGCGTGACCTATAAGGGAAACATTTGTCTGCTGGATATTCAGGATCCGCAGCGGGAAGAGGGACGCTCGTTTCATTTTGCCTTAGTGCCAAGAGGAAAGAAGGTCCACAATATCCCGGCTGATTATACAAGGATTGAAATCCCGGTTAAAAAAGTGATATGTATGACCTCATTACAATTGTCGAACTTTATCAAGCTTAATGCTTTGCAATATGTTGCCGGTATCACCAGCGCACGACATTTATTCAATGAGAATGTAAAGAAGCTTATTGCGGAAGGAAAGATTCATAAAATCGGGATGGAAGGAAATTTTGACAGTGAGGTAGTGATAGCCATTAATCCGAGTGTCATCCTTATTTCTCCCTTTAAACGTGGAGGTTATGATGCGATGAAAGATATTGATATTCCTTTAATTCCACATCTTGGATACAAGGAAATGACGCCCCTTGGGCAAGCTGAATGGATAAAGTTCGCAGGATTGCTGACAGGAAAGGAAGATGAGGCAAATAAACGGTTTGAGGCTATAGAAAAGCGTTACAATGAACTAAAGGCATTAACTGCGAACATTAAAAAACGTCCGGTAGTATTCAGCGGTGAACAGCGTGGTGGAAATTGGTATGCTGTCGGGGGTAAAAGTTTTCTGGCACAATTGTTTGAAGATGCGGGTGCCGATTATTTTATGAAAGACGACCAGAGATCGGGAGGTGTGACGTTGGATTTTGAAAAAGTATACAGCCAGGCAGCCGGTGCTGATTATTGGCGTATTGTGAATAGTTTCGAAGGTGATTTTACTTATAATACCTTGAAGGCCGATGATTCGCGTTATGCCGATTTTAAGGCATTTAAAAACAAAGGCGTTGTTTATTGTAATATGGATAAGAAGCCTTTCTACGAAAGTATGCCAACAGAGCCGGAGATTGTGTTAGCCGACTTGATCAAAGCCTTCCATCCTGAATTGTTGCCTGATTACAAACCTGTGTTTTATGAATTGCTTAAATGAGTTTGCTGAATGAGAAGGTCTGTCCCATTCTATATGCTTATGATCGTTGTATCTATTATACTGCTGTTTATCTTTAATTTGGTGTTTGGCTCTATTTCTATCCCTGTCAGGTCGATATGGAATATATTGTTTACGCAATCCTGTGAAAATGAGATATGGCGTAATATTGTATGGAAATCGCGTATGCCACAGGCGCTTATTTCACTTGCAGCGGGTGCCGGACTGTCGATTAGCGGCTTGCAGATGCAAACGGTGTTTCGTAATCCGCTGGCAGGACCTTCAGTGTTGGGTATCAGCTCGGGTGCAAGTCTGGGAGTTGCTTTTGTCATTCTTTTGTCGGGAAGTCTTGCCGGAGTGGCATTGAGCAATATGGGTTTTGTTGGCGAATTGGCATTAACTTTCGGTGCTATTGTTGGCGCATTGTCGGTTATGGCGATCATTGTATTCGTTTCCCAAAAAGTACGTGGAAATGTAACATTGCTGATCATCGGTGTAATGATTGGTTATGTGGCAAGTGCTATAATTGGCGTGATGAAATTCTTCAGTGTAGAGGAAGATATCCGCGCCTATGTTATATGGGGACTTGGAAGTTTCTCGCGCGTATCTGGTAATCAGGTTTTTGTCTTTGTTTTGATTATGGCAATATTGATTCCGCTTTCATTCCTGCTGATCAAAACGCTCAATCTTTTGCTTCTCGGTGATGCTTATGCCCGTAATCTGGGATTAAACATCAAGCGGGCCCGATTATTGGTAATCACTTGCTCAGGAGTATTGGTAGCTGTTGTTACGGCTTATTGCGGACCGGTAATATTTCTTGGCTTGGCTGTGCCACATCTTTGTCGCGGCATATTCCATACTTCCGATCATCGAATATTGATGCCTGCTTCATGCCTCGTAGGTGCTGCGTTGGCTTTGGCATGTAATCTGATTTCGCGAATGCCCGGATTTGAAGGTGCTCTGCCTGTAAATTCGGTTACGGCTTTGGTAGGTGCTCCGGTAGTCGTTTCAGTTTTGTTTAACAAGCGTAAGGAGGAAATCAACGAATAATGAAAGAGACAACGATCCTTATTCAAAATCTCTCGACGGGTTATCGCAATAAGAAGAATGTTCATGAAGTGACGCATCATATAAATGCTACGATTAATAGTGGCGAACTGACTTGCCTATTAGGCACCAATGGCATCGGTAAGTCTACCTTGCTTCGTACTTTGTCAGCTTTTTTGCCACCATTGGGTGGAAAGATTTTGATTCAGGGAACGTCGCTCACTGATTATTCCGATCGACAACTTTCTAAACTTATAGGAATGGTACTGACCGATCGCATTACACTTCGCAATATGACCGTTGAGGAGTTGGTTGGTATGGGACGTAGTCCTTATACGGGCTTTTGGGGAAGTTTGAGCAAGAATGACCAAAAGATTGTAAATGAATCGCTTTTACTGGTGAAGATTGATAAATTGAAGCACCGAATGGTACATACCTTGAGCGATGGCGAGCGTCAAAAGGTAATGATTGCAAAAACTCTGGCTCAGCAAACGCCCATCATTTTTCTGGATGAACCGACTGCATTTCTTGATTTTCCAAGTAAAGTGGAAATTATGAAGTTACTGCATTATTTGGCTTGTTCGATAGACAAAACGATTTTCATGTCGACGCATGATTTGGAACTGGCTTTGCAGATTGCCGATAAAATATGGTTGATGGACGGGGAAACCGGTGTCATTTCCGGTACGCCGGAGGATTTAGCTATAGATGGAAGCCTGAGCCATTTTTTTTCGCGCAAAGGTATTGTGTTTGATATGGAGAGCGGCTTATTTCGTATTGATAATGAGTTCAAAGATCAGATTCGTTTGGTGGGGCACGGCAATCGCTATGCTATGGTGCGCAAAGCTTTGCAACGTAATGGCATTTTAGCAAACCGTGATGTGCAATCAGATACATTTATCGAAACTGGCAATTTAAAAACAAATGGTTTTATTATCCATTCCGCAGGCAAACCTCCTATTTTCACAAATACGATTGAGGAATTGTTGGAACAGGTCTTGTAAAATGATTCCATAACGATATAAATGAAAGACAGCCCGATGGAAAGCTGTCTTTTATTTATTCAAATCATGAAGCATACCGTTGATAATCAGAGTCTCCTGTTCCAATGTTGCGTTTTGAATATTGATGTAAGGGCGAACGACTATTTCCAGATTTGCCGAAGCTTCTCGTTGTGCTGCTACCGGTGACAAGAGACCTGCCTTAGTTATTTTCCAAAAGTAGCTGATATCGGCATCACGCAGCGGATCTATTTTGTTTAATTTGCCGGTGATCGCACTGGCTTGTGTCTCCCGACTCAGTTCTATTTCTTGATGAATACAGGATCTGTATTCATCTATTAACGACTTTTGAATGTTCAACTTCACCAAATCTGCGGCACTGACTGTGTCGTAGATGTTGGCATTCATTTTGGCATGTAAGCCAGATTAAACCATGTACAGCGTGCGCTGTTGATTGTTTTTCATCATCCCTCTTTCTTTTTGCCAATAATATGGCCTTCTTCATCGATTAGCAAGATAGTGATTTCTCCCTTGGGTAAAAGAGGAGTGCAGTGTTTCAGGCATTGATCAATAACTTTTGGAAAAAAGCGGTGAGCATCATCCATATTCAGTTGTGTCCATAGTTCTCGTGCCAGAGTAATATTGTTGATGACCTTTTGTGCTGCCTTACTGCATCCGGCCTCTGTTGCCAATTGTTTGAGGAAGGATTTGTTCATGACGGCATTTCTGCTGTGCGTATCCAGATTGCCTTCTGCCAGCTTTACGGCTTTGCCAATCATGATACCCAGGGTTACGGTCTTAATACTTAGCTCGGAAGCAATCTTAAGTGTGTCGCCGATAAAATTACCATAGTGTACAAATGCTTGTGGCGGAAGTTCAGGATAAAGCTTTCTTATAAACCGTTCGCTTTTTGCTCCTGAGTTGATGACCAAACAGGGTGTACCAACAGCTACAGCTACTTCTATCTCTTTCCTAATGGCATCAATGAATGCTTGTGACGAGAATGGGCTGACTATTCCTGAAGTTCCGATGATAGATATGCCGTCCACAACTCCCAGCTTTGGATTGAACGTCTTTTTGGCTATCTCTGTACCACCCGGAACAGTAATAGTTACATCAATTCCTTTTTTACTGAGTGCAGACAGTTCGTTAATAATCATTTGTCGTGGTATACTATTGATGGCAGGTCCGCCTACTTCGAGCCCCAGTCCCGGTAGAGTGACGCGACCAACGCCTTTGCCCTGAAGAAAGTGTATGCCGGGATAAGAACTGTAAGCAACAGTGACAACTATGGCTTGTCCATCCGTTACATCCGGATCATCCCCGGCGTCTTTAATTACCGTAGCTGTTGCGATATTATTTTTTATTTCTGTATCAGAAACGGGGAGCGTCAGCACTTCACCATCAGGTAGAAAAAATGATACTTCTTGCTGTTTCTCCCGGAGTATCAGCGCAAGTAATGCCGCTTTTGCTGCCGCTGTGGCGCATGAGCCTGTAGTATACCCACTGCGAAGCGGATAAAACCCGGGCACGAAATGCTCGACCTGTTTACGTAGTCCGTGCACTCCAGTTACAACGATAAACGCTTTGGATAATAATGGACGTTTGACGGCATAGACGGCAATGTGCAATCGTTGTGCTATGTCTACTTTGTTTGCGAACCCGCCTGATTCGCCGCTTTCTTTTGTCAGTATGGCTGCTGGTTGGAGGTGTGCGAATAGTTTTTCTTCTTCCTCTGGATGGTAGAATACCAGCTGTTTCATTGGAAATCCCTGTGCATTTGCCAATTGAATGGACTCTTTACGTTCGAGTATGCGGAAGATGCAGGGATATTTTTCCCAATAAAGGCGTAGTTTACTGATCGTGTGTACGCCGGTAAGCGCTAACAGGTTCGTGATACCATCTTTTTCCAGCTTTTGTATGGCATCATCATAATTGTCGCACCAGATAATGCTTTTATCGCGCGGCGGATATCTCCGCTCGTATCTGACTACAGGTAATGATAGGCGTATGGCTACTTCGGCTACTGTTTGATGTAGCTGTTCTGCGAACGGATGAGCGGCATCTATCAATAACTGGATGTTGTTTTGTAGGCAGAAGTTGGCCATATCGTCAACCCCCATGCCGCCAGAGAGTCTTTTGCCATGCAAACACTCTACCTGCTGCGAATTTTCCTTTGTCGAGTAGAAGTAGGGTGTGCCGGCTTCATCGATTACCTTTACGGCGGCGCGCCCTTCTGTTGTGCCACCTAAAATCAGTATCATGGTCTGAACAGGTGTTTGAAATTACTTGCATAGAGATGCGAAAGACCTTCGCGATTATCAATTGCTTCACCTATTACCAATAGTGTGGTCAGAGTCAGATTATTCTCTTTTATAATTTTCGCTAAATCTTTTAGTATTCCTCGATAAATATGTTGATCTTTCCATGTCAGCCTATAGCAGGCCGCAACTGGTGTTTCAGGCGGATATGCTTGCAATAGTTCGGCTTCGACTTCGTCGACTATTGCGGCACTCAGATAGATGCACATAGTGCTTTGTGATTGTGCCAACAGATGAAGCTTCTCTTTTTCGGGCATGGGCGTGCGCCCTTCACCTCGTGTTAGAATTATCGTCTGTACTCGTTCCGGAATCGTGAATTGAGACTTTAGTTCTGCTGCTGCAGCTTGGAAGGAAGAGATGCCGGGTGTGATGTGATAGCTCATCTTGTATTTATCAAAGAAGGCCATCTGCTCTTCTATGGCTCCATAGATACAGGGATCACCTGTATGTAAACGGATTATAAATAATCCTCTGTTGTAAAACTCCTTTATCAGTGCAAACTGCTCTTCTAATGTCATTCCTGCCGAGCTGCGTACAGTTGCACCCGGCTTGGCGTAAAGTGTTAGTTCGTGTGGAACCAGGCTGCCTGCATATAAAATCAGATCGGCCTCTTTCATCATCCTTTTACCTCGGACGGAGATAAGTTCAGGATCACCAGGGCCGGCGCCTACGATCTCTATATGACCGTGCCTGCATGCAGCGGCACTCATGGCTACAGCAAATGTGAAATGGCTGTCCGCCGTGATCAGTCCTTTTTGCTTTTCAATCAGCAAAGGCCCATTCTCACTGCTTTTAAGTGCAGTTCCTTCGGCTACTCCGTAGATGCCGGTGATGGTAAAAGCTTTTTTTGAGGGGTTCGGCACAGTGATGTCTTTGAGTTCTTCTGCAGTGTAAATGTGTTGTTCTGTTGTTGGCCACTGCTTGTGCAAAACAGTCATTAATGGTTCGTTTTTCTTCAGTTCTATTGTATTGACGGAGGCCAACGAAAGCGGACAAAGTTTGTTTTCATGCATTACTAACTCGATGAATGCCGAAATACCTTCCGGATCACATTGTTTACGGCATCCTATGCCCAGATGAAGTACGGCCGGTCTAAAACAAAGCAATGGGATCTCCGCCTCGTAGATGAATGGTGTAACAGCAATCAGTAGGGCAAACTTACTTTGAGGAATATCATTGTAATGATAGAAAATCTTGACGTGCGAAGGAAGGGTACGTTCCAGATATTTTGTGCCATTATCATTTATATCTAGTAATAATGCAGTGGCTTCCTGATTGACGAAAAGAGCAATCAGTTTGTTCATCTTAGAGTGGGTGACTGTTGTTTTCCAACCAAATTTTTCGGCTAATAAGTCAAGCGGCCACAGTTCGGTGTTGTCGCTTTGCGTAGTAATAACGGCTTCACCACCTGTGACGGCAGCAATATGCCATGCCAAATTATTGGCTCCGCCTACATGTCCGGACAAAACCGAGACTACATATTTTCCCGTGCTGTCAATACAGACAACTGCCGGATCGGTGTATTTATTACAAATGCACCCGGCGATGCTACGGACGCATATTCCCATGGCTCCGATAAACACGATATTCGTCAGCTCATGAAAATGATTATTTATGAATTGGCTATAAGAGGTAATTGTCGTACAGCCTTCCAGCTTATTCTTCGTGTATATTTCGGCATCATCCATTTCTTGCTGTATATTTGCGGCCATTGTCAATGCTGTTTCTGAAACTAATATGATAGCTGTCTTTTTCATTCTGCTTTTATTATTTCTATAGGATTAAATTGTTCTACGGTAATACAGATACAATCTATTATTTGTCTGTTTATTTCTTGTATACCCGTGCGAAAAAGTCTCTGACTTTCGTCGGATACCGAGTTGAATACGATCACTCCACCTGGCAACAAAACCTGATCGATTTTTTTCAGTATCTCTATTAGTTGTCCGCCGTGTCCGCCAATGAAGACGGTATCGGGAGCAGGTAATGTGCTCAGGTTGATTGTCAGAAAATTACCGATAATCGATTTGATACCGGGTGTACCAAACTTGCGACAGTTCTTCAACATTAGTTCAGAACCTTCATTCCTTTGTTCGAAGGCTGTAATCTGCAAGTGCGGAAATTGTAGTTTTGCCTCAATGGAAACTGATCCTGTACAGAAGCCGATATCCCAGAACGAATGTCTGTTATGTAAATCAAGGAGGCTTAATGTAGCCAGTCTCACCGGCATTTTGGTGATCATCTTACTGCGTCCGTTGAGTAGATTGAAGTCACTCTCTGGAATTCCGAAGAGATGCTTGCGTTGATATGTTCTTTCGAGCAACAGGCAGTTGGGAAAGAGGAAGTTTTTTCTTATCGTCGCTTCCAATGTCAGGCTGCTGATCTGTTCATCGTCTTCATTACCCAGTGCTTCCCCTACATACATATGGTAATTGTCATATCCGTATTCAAGCATTCGATTAGCAATAGCTGCCGGTGTTTTTTCGTGATCGGTCAGTACACCTATCAGCGACTCGCCATTGATGAGCGCTTCGTCAAGTGCATCCCAGACTCTTCCCGTCAGCGATACATTTCTCATGGACTGATATGGAATGAGCAAACGGTGGGCTAATGTTTGCAATGAGTTGAAGGAAGGAAACATTTTGATGTCGGCTTCCGGAATTTCTCTGTGGATGGTATTGGCAAAGCCGAAAAACAGCGGATCGCCTGAAGCAAAGATAACAATTTCTTGATGATTATGATATTGCATGAATACATCGCTGAGCGGAATGGTGATATCAATCCATAATGCCTGATCAGGAAGAAGTGAGGCTATGATTTCATGATGTCTTTTCCCGCCGGAGAACACTTTCCCTTTTGCAATCACTGATATAGCGTCTGCGGTCAGATTCTGATGCCTATTATCGTTTAACCCTATTATATAAAACTTTTGCATATTCTTATTATTTTAGACATCTCGTCCTGGTCGTAACAGGACTGCATCGTTAAAACTTAAAATGGCGTTGACTAATGTTGCTGCTAGATTGCTTCCACCCTTGCGTCCTTCGATAATCAACTTGGGAATGTTAGTAAACGGTTTGACCATATGCTTGCTTTCACAGACATGCACAAATCCTACCGGTGCGGCAATGATTCCTACCGGGGTGGCCTTTTTTTTGCGGATCAGACTGCATAATTCCATCAGCGCCGTTGGTGCATTGCCGAAAACAAATAGTGCTTCAGGATGTTCTTCTACGGCTAAACGTATTCCGGCTTGCGTACGTGTGATGTTTTTTCCGTCAGCAAGTGTAACAGCACGTTCGTCGTGAAGGTAGCATTTGACTTCTACTCCCAAACGCTGGAGCGCTCCTTTGCGAATGCCGGCAGCAGCCATGGTAACGTCGGTGATGATGGTTTTTATCTCCCCGTTGCTTACTTTTTCGTATAACTGGCTTACGGCATTATCGTCGATCTTTAGCAAATCCTCCATTTCAAAATCAGCTGTTGTATGAATGGCATGCAGCAGCGCCCATTTCTTGTCAAGGGCTATCTCCGGATGCTTAAGTTCCTTTTCGATGGTCCGAAAACTATGGATCATGATGTCTTGGCCTACGCTTACTTCGGTATCCTCCTCTTCCTGATAATATCCTCGTGGCGTGATGAGGTTGTTCTCAGAGATATAGGATTGTGAGTTTCCAATAATGACGACTGTGAACATGTCAACCTGTTCCGGATCGAATAATTTCAGTGTTGTAACAGTGACCGTTTGTTCTTTACGTCCGGCCTGACGTACGTAACCTACAGGTGTTTCCTCAGAGCGCTCCTGAAGGAATATTTCCTTCAGTCTATAGAGTTGCCAGTATCGTTCTTCGCTTTTCGGATTGTAAACCGCAGTAACGAAGTCGGCTTGTGCGGCAGCCAAAATACGTTTCTCAATACAGTTCCACGGTGTCATCAGATCCGACAAAGAAATAACGCAGAAATCATGCCCTATTGGTGCCCCTAATAGTGAAGCCGCTTTTTGAAAGGCACTGATGCCGGGGATGACCTTTATCTCGACGCTGCTTTTGCGTTTTCGCTTCATCTCATAGATCAACGGGACCATGCCGTATATACCGGCATCGCCCGAACTAATCACACATACGGATTTACCTTGCTCGGCCAGATTAAAGGCTTGCTCGGCACGTGCTTTCTCACGTTTCATCCCAGTGTCTATATATTCAATTCCGGAAGGAAGAAAGGGGGTAATGAATTGAAAATAATAACGGTATCCAACGATGACGTTGCATTCCTTTATAGCTTCCAATGCAGCCGGCGTTATATCAAGCGGTGAACCTGGACCAATGCCGACTACGGTTATATTTGCTATCTTCATAATCTCTATTTTATTGTTGTTTGTCAAAGATATGAAAGATTCGTTTTATTATTCTTATCATGTATTTAATGCCTAATATAATTCCTGTGAATGATAGGGTAGTACCACCTAATAATAGGATCCATATAACGATAGTCCACACTACATGGTTTGATACGAGCCATTTGATATTCAAACTATGCAATCCCTGATACATCCAGAATCCACAACGGCTGTGCGTATTGAAATTACGGATAGAACCTGTTTGCGGATTGATGTAATAACAGGAGTGATCAATGTCATTGACCCTGATTTTCCAGACAGGCAAAGGTTGATGTTGTTTTTTGTTTTCTGTATAATATGTATCATAGTCTGTAAGTTCTGAAATCTGTAAAATAGGTTTATGATTTATGAATTTTACAGCTTCAATAGCTTGTTCTTTCGTCAGATTGAGCGGCTTTATCTTTTTTGATGAGGCATCGATAGTCATTTTAGCCGTGCCACATTCAATTTTATAGATAGGAATATGTAGAAAATGACCCCATTCGATAGAGGTAATGGTTCCATTGTTAGCTTTTATCAAATCTCTGTAATCAATTTGATAGCTTTCGAGTGCGGGAGGATCTTTCTCCATGAGTTTCTTGATATTATGTTTGATGTGCTCTTTGCCAATCCATTGCGGTGTATCGGTCAGCGACATCATTCCACTGAATGCCCATGTTAAAGCAAAAAAACCGAAAAAAAGTCCCATAATATGATGCCAGTAGTACCATTTTCTTTTGTAGGGAGAGAATATTAAGCTTTTTTTGTGGGATTTGATGCAGGTATATATGCCAACATATAAACCATTGATGACCATAATCGAGCCTATGCCTGCTAACCAGCGAATAACTTTTTTCCAAAGATCTACATCTTGTCTTAATTTCGTAAAGTATACCCAGTGAGGGATGGCGCCGACCCAAGCCCATATACGTTCGGAACGATTTGTACATTGTAAGATCTCCCCACTGTGTGAGGATACATAAACTTGTGTCAAAGCTTTGTCCGCAAAATGGAATTTGTAGATGGGAAGGTCTTCTCGTAGCCGTCCAAAGGGAATCCACTGTTCCAGATCATATAATGTATCAATTTTTGTAATAGATGCACTACACCATTGCGATGCAGCTTTACAAATGTATGAACTGTCAATAGTAGCCAGTTGTTGTGTACTGTCTGCTGGGAACTTAATCGTATCTCTTCTTGTAATAATAGTAAAAATAGTTTGTCCAAGGTTATTACTCAAACGAATTTGTTTTATGTTTGAATTTGGTGGAAAGTGTTTCTCTATCGATTCGATAGAAGGCAAGTTTGCGGGCAATGGTTCTTGCTTCACCATCTTTTCATCATGGTTAGCCGAAGGAAACTGATGATAAATCATCACAATCCCTGTAACAAACCAGATAAAAAACAGGGTACTGAGCAAAGTACCCAGTATCCTGTGAAGTATAAACATAAACTTTGTCAACATATATTGTGTGTATTATAAGGAATATGTGACCGTGGCTAAAAAATTCCGAGGCATACTCGGAACATATTGATTACCTAAGGCCTGATTAAAATATTCTTTGTTAAAGAGATTATTGATATTCAGTCTTAAGCCTATGTTATTTTTAAGTTTGTATGAAATACCTGCATCGGTAAGCCAATATGCATCAAATGCCGTTGTGTTGGTTGAGTTTCGATAAACTTTGTCCTGATAAGTCATGTCGAAATTAACGCCTAAGTTTTTTAATATACCATTAGTTACGATATAGTCGCCATATATATATAGGGTGTTCTTGGGAATATATTGAAACTGACGTCCTTTTGTGACATCATTGCTCATGTAACTGTTGCTGGCCATTTCACGTATTTGTGCATCAGTATATGCATAGCCTGCCGACAAAGATAATCCGTTAATTGGGCGATAGGTAATGTCTATGTCAAATCCTCTGGAATCCATACGACCTACTTGTCCAATTACGTTTTTGTCTATTGTTTGGTTGTTAATAAAATCCCCTTTGCTGGCGAGGGTACGAGTGATATTGTATTTATTGATGTAGAATACACTAGCGGTTGCTTGAAGTTTATCTGTTAAATCATATCGGGAGCCTATTTCTAATTGAGAACCTTTTTCCGGTTTAAAAACTTCTTCGCCTCCCTTAGGATAAAATTCATTTCCATTTTTGTCAATGTAGCGTGTGTCTTCGCTGAAAAATGTACGATTAGGTTTGAAATAGGTTCCAAAAGAACCATATATGGACCAGGTTCTGATCGGAAGATATACAACGCCGACACGACCGGTAAAAGCACTGGTTTTAACTTTGCTGAATGAATCTTCTTCAGGATTTTCATATTTGCGAGCACCATTAATGGTTGGTACATTTGCTGCACGTTTAAAATTGTACAGATCATAACGGCCAGCAAACAATGCTTTAAATTTTTCATTAAATTCAACTAAATCTTGTAGGTAAAATCCGTGCATATAGGTACGTTGTACAGTGACTTTGCTGAATTTTGAATCCATCCAGCCAATGCTATGAGGGTGGTAAACGCTTCCGTGGCCTGTGAGTCCTGGACCGGTAACATCAACGCCGAGGTTATAACCACTATAAGTATCACGAATCAGAGCAATGAAGGAATAACCTCCCATATAATTGTGCGTTATATTGCCTGTCTTGAATTTACCATTCAACTCAAGTTGATTATTATATGTATGTGCAATATGGGAAAAACGTAAAGGAAAGTCATAATAAAGAGAATCCAGACAGATGTATGTTTTTTTTGTGCCGGATGTATAATAATAGTCGTAAATAGGATTTGAGCTTGTCAAATAGGTAAGACCTTCGGTTCCGAAATAGTCTATATCGTCGTAGGCATAAGAAACTTTGTCCGTCAGTTTGGTTGCCTCGTTAAAGGTATGTTTCCATTGTGCAGAAGCATTGAAGCTACGGTTGTACATAAAATCGGATTCGCTGTTATAGCGTGCTTTTCTGTCAAGTCCGGGCAATAAATCTCCATTACTCAGATATTTGGAGTTATCTGTTACCTTATAGATGTCGGCTGTCATAATATCCGGGAGACCTATTTCTGTTGAATAATAATCATGATTGCCGGCAACGCGAAAATCTACTTCATCGGCGTTTGTTAGCTTACCGCCGATAGCTAAATATCCGGATAAACGCTTCGTCGCGTTGTCGCGCCAGCCGTCGTTGTTTTGATAATGAAAATTGGCCAGATAATTTAGTGGACCCACCAGTTTCCCTCCAAAATCGATTGTCGTAAGCACATTGTAATAGCTGCCATATGAAACGGACGCGTCAACTTTTTGTTTGCTTGAAGGCGCTTTTCGAACAATATTCAATACGCCGCCTACAGCTGACTGTCCATATAACACGGAAGCCGGACCTTTTAATAGTTCGATGCTTTGTATTGACGACAAATCCATGAAGGGATAGGAATTATCAATTGAGGAACGTTCGTCGCGGATGCCATCGACCATAACAATCGAATGGTCAAAACCTCGAATGGATAGTTGCTGGAATGCACCATAAGAAGTTTGGTATCTGACGCCAGGCAAGAAACGAACAGCCTCCTGAATGTTTTGAATGCCTCTGTTTATCAATACTTGTGACGGTAAAGTGTTTGTAGTTATCGGCAAATATGCTGTGGGAACAGCTATTTTTGTCACATTAATATTTTTTTTCTGTTGAGCAATGATCTCAATCTCGTTGATATTAAAAACAGTGTCTTGAAAATTTGTGTAATTTTTCTTTTCTTGAGCTGTTGCAATTGTTGAAGAAGTGATGGTTGCGACGGCAATAATTGTAAATAATAATTTATTCATTATATAGGATGTTTATTGTTTTTCTTTCCCAGCCGCATATTCGGCTTTCTTTTGTTCAATATCTAGAGGCTTATTTGCCTTGATAAACTTTAGGTGATTGATATATATGTTTTGTATATCCGGATTTTCTCCCAGTCCTTTTATCAGTGTTGTTACTTTAAAACTATCTTTTTCGAGGGCTTGCCTCCATTTGATGGCCATATCATTGTGAGCATGTTCGCCGGCAACGAACATAAATGGAATCAATGTGACTTCCGTTTGTTTGTCTTTATGCAGTTTGTTTAGCATATCTTGAAACGACGGGTATCCTTCAACTGTCCCTACGTAGACGTTGCTGTAATTTTTCGCTTTAAGCATATAATCAAGCATTGTATAGGATGCTGTTATAGGTTTATAGGTTCCATGACCCATTAATACAGTTGCACCTTTAATTGAGAAGTCTTTAGACAACGCTTGTATAACCTGTGCGAAGTCATCTGTACTATATAATAAGGGTCTTCCTAAACGAATTTCTTTGAATAGTGGGCTGACATTGCTGATTTCTTTTTGAAGCGATTCCATTTCAACGCCATCTAGCAGTTCTGTCGGTTGAACAAGAATATGCGTGTAACCCTCTTTGTTTAGTTGTTTTAGTATTTCTTCCGGTGTCTGTTTGATTATTCCTCTTTCTTTTAATCGGCGTATTATTATGCGTGAAGTATATGCTTCTCGGACTTCAATTGTAGGAAATGTTTCCCTCGTTTTTTGATTAATGGCATCAATGGTCAGAGTACGGGTATTATCATGTGTTGTTCCGAAATGAACCATTAGAATAGCCAGTTTGTCCGAAGGTTTCATCTCTTGTTGTATATCCATAGCCCGGAAGTTCCCTTCCTGGGCTTGGATAAACATACAACAAATGAAAATGTATAATACAATGAGTAAGGATTTTTTCATCTTATTTTTATTCTGATTCAGGATACATCGGTGCATTATTCATTGCATTTTTCATGTGACTGATCCAAATGTCTACAATGTCTGAATAATCGCCTAATCCTTTAAGAATGCAATTGTCGAGTGGGCAAGTATAACCCGATTTTGTCATTTCTGCACGCCAGCTGCCATCTTTAGCTGTTGTTCCGGTTCCGCCTTTCATATCGTTGTTTGCATGATCGCCGGCAATAGACATAAGTGGGTGTAGTTCAACATTTCCTGAAGTGTATTTGGCCATTTGCATTCTCTCGATGACATTGTCGACGTAATTTCCTTCCATGTCAACGGTTCCTACATAATAGTTTTTATTTATGTTTTGTAAAGCCGTTTCAAGTTGTGTATAGCGGATATTCCCGTTTCCATAGTTATAACTCTCAGGGTTTCCATGCCCCATAAGAGCTACAACACCTTTAGTGACAGAAGAGGAAAAGTGATTGTTTAATGCTTTTGCTAAAGTGGTGACATCATCTTCTTCAGCCATTAACGGACCGCCTACATATACTTTGACAGTAGAACGATAGTTTTCAGGAAGATCTGTATCATTATGAAAGTCTTTCACATACGTGTCGCGCATACGCAGAAATTCTTCTCCGGGTATGCAGTGTAATGATTGAACGCATACGGTTGAATATTGTGCTGAACCGATAGCTTTCAACCAATAGGAAGGTGCATAATAGTTTACTGGGTCTGTATTTTCACCTGCGGCGCAGCGTGAGATACATATAGAAGAGGTAAATGCCAAATAAATATCAGCATCCGGAAAGGCTTTTGCAAATTGTTCCTGAACAGACTTGTACGTTTGATGAGGAGCCTCCCAAGTACTTCCAAAAGTAACCAGTAGTAATGCCGTATTATGTCCGGACTTGCCCTTCGTTTGATCTACTGTTTCCTGTACGGCATTTAAAGCCTTGTCGTAATTAGACTCTTTGGTATCATCGTCTTTAGAACAAGCACTAAATGCAAATGTGATGATTGTTGCTATCGCAGCAATCATCAATAAATTAATCTTTTTCATCTTCATTACTAATTTTAAATGTATTATTTTTATTATTCTTAGTCATTTTCCCTTGTTTGAATCGGATAAGCAGTGAAACATAAATAGTTCGCCCGGGAGTTGTTGTGCCGTAATTGAGTCCGTGAGGTGTTGTTTCGTGATAATTGAACAAATTATCGATGCCGGCATTCAATACATAGTCATATTTGTTTTTGTTGAAATAGTGAGCTGTATTGATTCTCCAAATCTGATAGGCTTTACCATTGCCGTTAATCTGATAATATCTTTTGCTTTGTGCACGACCGTATAGAGATATATCCATATTATACAACTTGTTCCACTGATGTCTCCAACTACCAAATAGAGTAGCACGGTGATGCGCCATTCCGTCGATATTTATTTTTTCCAGATATTGGTTGCCAAAACGATCTTCATTCAGAACATGCGAACGGGTATCTAAACAGCTATAACTACCGCCGATTGTTACATGGGTGTTTATCTTGTATTGGAAGGTAAAATCAGTACCGTAAGTTTTGGCGTCTTCCATATTCTGATACATGCGAACTTTTACCGGATCATAACTTACGATTTTCTCCTGACTATATGCTGAAAGTTGATTGTATTCTGTGTTTTTTATTGTGGTTAAGGCAATCATGTTGTCTACCACATTGTAATAGCCTGTCACACTAATGGATAGTGCGTCAATGTTGTATTCCCCTCCTATAGAATAGTAGTTCGACGATTGAGGTTTCAATTGATTATTTCCAAGATAGAGATAAACGCCGCTCATATCTCGTACATAACAATAGTGGAGTTCTTTTAGCGTTGGCGTTTTGAATCCGCTAGAAAATGTGGCACGAAGATTAAAGTCGTTTATTTTGTATAAAGCCGATATCTTAGGTGTAACACGAAATCCAAACGATTCGTTATGAACAAAACGGACACCACCAGTTATGCTCAAAATGGAAAATGAATTCCATTCGTCTTGTAAATAAATAGCACCAGTCTGGTCCGTTACATGACTATCCGTATCCAGACGTCTGGGGGCTTTCAACCATTCGTAATCCCATTCGGAACCGACACTCAGGCGATTCTGGTAAGGTAAATTAAATACTCCTTTTAGATTGGCTAATGTTCGACGTTGGTCACTTTGTAGAGATTGGTCTCCGGGATAATAAGGATAAGGCATTGATTGTCCTGGAATATCCTCGAATGTGAGTGAGGTGTAGTTATAATCATATTGATGTTGGTTGAAGCTGACATCTAAAGAAATGTAGTCATGATTCTTTAATGATAATTTTCCTCCGGTTGCAGCTGCTGTATTTTGATAAGAGAGGTCATACAGTTTTACGTCGACACTGGCATATTTTCCATTTGGGCGGTAGATTCGTTTTTTGTAATAGCTGCCTTCGGCATATAATTCTAAATTTTGTATTGGATTATAAGTTAGATGTTCTCCAACCATCCAGTCAGTGAAACGGTTTACTGTTTTGTTAGCTGAATCGTATATATGTGATTCTGTTTGATCAGGATCTTCTTCGCCGGTATTTCTCCACCCATCGGAATGCTTTAGCTGAAAATTAGTCAGTGAATTCCATTTCTCTTTTTGAAGATTGATGACATTATGTTGTTGGAACTCTCCGTATGATCCACCTCGGGAAGTATTTTCTATCAGCAACCCTTTTTCCAAATGTTTCTTGGTGATGATATTTATTACTCCGGCAATAGCATCGCTACCGTATAAAGCAGATGAAGCTCCTTTAACAATCTCGATGTGATCGATATTATTGGGGTCAATCAATCCAAAACTGTTTTGTCCTCCTACATCACCATGAATCTTTTTTCCATCAATTAGAACAAGTATATAATTATTTCCTAGACCATTCAACTGCATGTTGCTCCCCATATCTGTTTCATTGAAATCAAACGATGCGCTTAATCCGGAAAGAATATCTTGCAGACTTTTCCCGGCATATGAATCTAATGTTTTTCGAGAAATAATTTCTGTTTGTACAGGGGCGTCTTTAAGCGTGTGCTTTGTTCCTGTTCCTGTAATTACGACTTCGTTTAGCGATACTGATAAATCGTTGTCCTTATTGTCACCTACGTTTTGTGCTTGTGTGTTTTGTAACCATAGAAGGGAACAAACTGCAAATAGGATATATTTTAAAATCTTGTTATTATGATTCATATCGTTTAGCTTTTAAATTTGATGGAGAAACTTATATAAAAGGAACGTCCCGGTGATAATGTGGCATAATTGCTGTTGTACGGTCGGTCGTCAATGTAATTGAACAGATTTTCGATGCCAGCACCAGGTTCTAAAATAATGGATTTCAGATGGAAAGAATATCTGGTATTCAAATCCCATAATTGATAGGCAGGCGCATATCCGTAAGTTTTTGAATATCTTTTGCTGTTGATACGTCCTGTAATATTTGCATTTAACTGATATTTATTCCATGTATGTCTCCATAGAGCTCCAATAGTTGCTGCATTTTTGATGCTTTTATCAATGGGTTTTTTTGTTGCCATATCCAGTGTATTTAGGTGAGAGAGTCCTATATTTATTGAAAATCCTGCTCCGATGTATCCATTAGCTGATAAACTGATCCCTTTTACTCTTGCTCTGGCAATGTTATCGCGTTGTCTTACTTCTTTGTACCCATATTGTTTCGATGCCTCGTCTCCTTGAGCAATGGTATTGTAATCAATCATATCCCGTATTTTATTATAAAAAAGGTTGACAGAGACAGCAAAACGGCTATGAGTGTATTCTGTGTTGAATGAAAAGTAATCACTCTTTTCTGGTTTAAGGTTTGTGTTTCCAATGGTTATTCTATCGATGGTTTTAGCAATATCTGTTGCATACATCTCTGATAGTGTAGGAGTTCTAAAGCCAGTTGCATAAGATCCCCTGAAATTGAGATGATTAAGCTTATACATTAAAGCAACATTTGGCGTAGCATAGTTTTTGAAATTTGCGTGATAAAGATATCTTAATCCTAGCAGAGCCTGCAATGAGCGAGTGATTCTTATTTCATCCTGGGCAAATAACGCTATGGTGTAGGCACTTTCTTTGTTGATATTATCAGTCTGACTTTTTAGTATATCAAACATATATTCGGTGCCAGCAGATATTTTGTTCCATGAGTTGACATTGAAAATACCTTTGATGGTCGCGTCATGAAAACGTGTACGTTTTCGTACCTGTTCATCGCCTTTTAAAGCATTGTTTTTGGCGTCATCTTTGAAAAAGCAGTAAGTGGATATAAAGTAATCGGCATAATAATCAGCTGTAATATAGGTATTTTTATTAATCATATATTTGCTTCCTATACCGTAGGAATAGGTAGCATGCAGCATGTCGTAGGAGTATACATCTTGGGGACGACTGGTCTTATTATTGTAATATCCGCCTCGCAGGTAAAAGGATAGTTTATCAGTAGGATCAAATGTGAAGCGTTGAGTGATATTATCAGAATGGAATCCGCTTGAAGCAATTTTGTTTGTCGCTTTCAATGCATTATTGATTTCTTCAAAAGGACTGAGTTGCCAACTATCGGCTTCTTGTCTTTGATATGAAGTGTATGAGCCGAATTCTCTTTCAGCAATATCTGCATTTACAGATGATACTAGTCGGCCTTTGTTAGCATAGTGCGTGTTACTGGATATACTCACAGCATTCTTTGCATCATCTGATATAATATTGATTACACCTCCGATTGCATTAGTTCCATAGAGAGCAGATGATGCACCGTTAAGTATTTCTATCCGTTTGACATGTTGGATATTTATACGGGAATAAGTATCGTCACCGCTCATTCTTTTGCCATTCAACAGAAAGATGAAGTAGTTATCGGGTAATCCATTTAAGCTGAGAGTCGTTCCCATCCCATTTGTCATGCTTGAAAAAGATGGAGTTAATTTCTGAAGGGCTTCGTCTAGAGTTGAAATGCCTGAATTGTTTAAATCCTTTGAAGTGATAACGGCAACAGGAACCGGACTATCGGTCATGCGATGATGTGTTCCTGTTCCGGTAACAACCACTTGTCCAATATTCATATAGCTCTCATGCATTCTTATGTCCAATTCTTTTTGTTCATCATCGGCTGTTATGGATAAGGGTTCGTAACTAAGATGTGTGATGCTGAGAGTGTGCTTCCCTGAAGAAAGATTATTTATATTGAATTCGCCTTCGCTGTTTGTACTGCATCCTGCAAGACTATTATCAATACGAATATTCGCACCAATAACAGGATCATTGGTTTCAATGTCTACAATTTTGCCATGGATGTTTATTTGTGCATGGATACTTGAACACATACAACAATACATGACAATGACTGTCATGAATAAATTTATTCTCATTTACGAGAAAATTAGAATTTTAATAACTGGTTTTCTTGACCCCGAGAAAACAACATTATTTGTTAGGTACGGCAGGTTTCCTGACTTCACTCCGAGAGAAGAGCCTTCCCATTCTTCTATAACAGAACAGTGGCATATAGGATACTTCTCCTTTGAAAATATGAGTGTTACAGTAGCGGGCACTGTTTCGGCTTATACACCGAATTCCCTTTTAATGCAATTTATGAATATAAATAGCATCACCGAACCAAGCGCAAAGTTAGATAAATGTTTTATATTTGTAACATATTAACGAGAAATTTTCGAATGACATCACATTTACTTATTGGTGCAATTGCTTCCGGATGCGGAAAAACAACCTTTACAATAGGTTTGTTGAGAGCTTTGAAAAAGCAGGGGTTACAAGTCCAGCCGTTTAAATGTGGCCCTGATTATATTGATACGCAGTATCATGCTATTGCTGCGGCAAAACAGTCAGTTAATCTGGACACTTGGATGTCATCCACAAATCATATACATTATTTATATACGAAATATGGTCATGTCGCCGATGTTTGTGTGACCGAAGGCGTTATGGGGTTGTTCGATGGTTATCGGAAAGCCGAGGGAAGTAGTGCTCAAATTGCTCAAATATTAAATATTCCAGTAGTTTTACTTGTTAATTCCAAATCGTCGGCCTATTCGGTGGCTCCGCTTATTTATGGTTTTATGCATTTTAATCCGGAAGTCAGAATTGTGGGTGTTGTGTTTAATCAAGTTTCTTCGGCATCACATTTCCTTTATTTGAAGAATGCTTGTGAAGATGTTGGCGTAGCCTGTTTGGGCTATCTTCCGCAAACGGAAGGATTGCAGATACCTTCTCGTCATTTAGGGTTGACTTTGTCTGAAGAAGATGCGATGGATCGATTTGCTGAACGAGCCTCTGACTTAATTGAGCAATATGTGGATATAGGAGCCTTGCTTGGTATTTGCAAGTCGGAAAATCCGGATGTAGTGGATGCTTTATCTTCAAAGGTTTCGTTTAGAAGTTTAAGAATAGCCATTGCCAGAGACGAAGCCTTTAATTTCGTATATCAGGAGAATTTGTCACGGTTATCGGATTGGGGCGATATCGTCTATTTTAGTCCATTGCACAGCGATATATTACCCGATGCGGATTTAGTATATTTACCGGGGGGCTATCCGGAATTTTTTGCTTATCGTCTGAGTCAAAGGAAAAGATTGATGGCACAAATAAGAGATTATGCCGAAAGTGGCGGAAAGATGTTTGCAGAATGTGGCGGGATGATGTATCTGACTCGTTCGCTCACCTTGAAAAAAGGTAAAAACTATGCAATGGTCGGAGTTCTGCCTTTAGACTCAACGATGGAAAATGCCCGGCTTCATCTGGGGTATCGGCAACTGAAATATAACGGACTGGATTTGAAAGGACATGAGTTTCATTATTCGGAAGTGATTGCTTCAAATGAATTGGTTTCAATCGCTCAGCAGTATAATGCAAGCGGAATAAAGACGGATACTGCATTATATCGATATAAAAATGTATTGGCAGGATATACACATCTTTATTGGGGAGAAGCGGAACTCTTGAAATTGTGGGAATAAAGATGATTTGATTTATTTAACTAAAAAGTATAGTTCATAAACTAAAACATTTAGTTACTTTGCAGAAAAACAAGAAAGCGATGAAACAATTGACTGCAAAGGAAGAAGAAGTGATGGATTTTTATTGGGAAAAAGGTCCGCTGTTTGTGAAACAACTGCTGGAGTTCTACGACGAACCGAAGCCGCATTTTAATACCTTATCGACGATTGTGCGGGGACTGGAAGAGAAAGGCTTTCTGTCCCATCGGGCATATGGCAATACCTATCAATATTATAGTATTGTTTCGAAAGAAACGTATAGCGAAGGAACATTGAAAAATGTTGTCGCCAAATATTTTAATAATTCCTATCTCAACGTGATCTCTTCGTTGGTAAAGGAAGAAGATATTTCGGTGAACGAATTGAAACAGCTCATTGAGGAAGTAGAAAAGAACCAAAAAGGAATGTGAAGCGGCTATGGGTGCATTTTTAGTGTTCATGATCAAGTCGACGTTAAGTCTGGCGGCATTTTATCTGTTTTACAGACTGTTGTTGAATGGCAATACTTTTCACAGATTGAACAGAGTGATATTGCTGGGAATTGTCATTTTATCGACGGTCATTCCACTTATACACTTTTCTACAAACGCTTCGGTTGTCTTGCAACAACCCTTACGTAACATAGAATATCTGCTGCTGATGGCTACTTCCCATAATGTTGCTGAAGCCGATATTTCTCAGTTGCTCTTGTTTATTGCGATTATTTTTACCATTTACCTGTGTGGTTGTCTGTTTTTCTTGTTTCGTTTTATTTATTCTCTCAGGCAAATTCTCGGACTTATTTCTTTAGGCGAAAAACATTATATAAGAAATGGTATTTATCTGGTGGTGGTTTGTCAAGACATAGCTCCTTTCAGCTGGATGAAATATATTGTCATTTCTAAGGTTGATTTGGAAGATAATGGGAAGGCTATATGGTTGCATGAAAAGGCGCATATCGATGCTGGTCATTCTGTTGATATGCTTTTTATGAGTTTATTTTCGATAATCCATTGGTTTAATCCGGCCGTTTGGTTGCTGAAGGAAGATTTACAGAATGTACATGAGTATGAAGCAGACGAGCAGGTGATAAATCATGGTGTCAATATAAAACAGTATCAGTTATTATTAATAAAAAAAGCTGTCGGTTCACAGCGCTTCACTTCTATGGCCAACAGCTTTAATCACAGTAAATTAAAAAGTAGAATTACTATGATGTTAAAAAGTAAATCAAATTCGTATGCGCGGTTGAAGTGCTTATATGTACTCCCGCTCTCGGCATTAGCCGTTGTTGCTTTTGCCCGTCCGGAAATCTCTCAACAGTTTGAGAAGATTTCGAGTGTCAAAGTTATTCAATCTTCAGCAGTTGTGCAAGCAAATGCGGTTGAAAAAGTGCAGATGCAAAGTAAGGCTTTGTCTGACGTAGTATCTGCCGATTCATTGCCGGCAGGAAAGTCGAAAGCGGCTACGATTCATATTTCGTCCGCCGCTTCTGAAGATAAGGGCAAACCATTGTTCTATCTTGATGGAGTCGAAATTACAGAATCGAGAGCTTCTTCCTTGGATGCAAGCATTATCGAGAGCGTGTCTGTTCTGAAAGATAAGGCTGCATTGGAAAAGTATGGAGAGAAAGGAAAGAACGGTGTGATTCTGATTTCAACTAAGAAACAGGAAAAGGCTTCATTATCCGGTGTAACACTTTATTCAAAGGAAGCCATAAAGATCTGTCCGAAAACATCAAATCCTGGTGTAACACTCGATTCAAAGGAAACCCCTGTTTACATTGTCGATGGCAAAGAAATCTCACAGAGTGAAATGGAGGCTATTGCGACAGATAAGATTGAATCGGTGAATGTGTTAAAAGGTGAGCATTCGAAAGCCGTGTATGGCAATAAGTATGAAGGCCGTTCGGTTGTTGTGATCAAGTTGAAGGATAATTGAAAGATGATTACCTGAGTCACTTATAAATGTTAAATAAAACATTCGAATGGAGCATCCGTTTCATTCGAATGAAATGGATGCTCCATTCGAATAAAATGGTTTTTATATTCGAATGTATAAGAAAATGCATTCGGTTGTATTTTGAAATACAATCGGATGTATTTTTTGTTTTCCGTAAATCAACAAAATGAATCATTAAATACTAAAAGTACAACAATAAGGGTTCATAATAGACAAAAAAGTTATTACTTTGCAATTGATAAGAAATAGTTGGTAACAAGAAAAACAAGCAGATAAAGATTATGATTTGGAATGAAACATTCGAATGTATGAGCCGCGATGAGATGCGAAAACTGCAGAGTATTCGCTTAAAGCGAGTAGTTGAACATGTCTATCATAACACACCTTTTTATCGTAAGAAGATGCAGGAGATGGGCATAACGCCGGACGACATTCAGTCTATTGATGACATTGTTAAACTCCCTTTTACTGTAAAAAAGGATTTGCGAGATAATTATCCTTTTGGATTGATGGCAGTACCCATGTCAGAGATCGTTCGCTTACATGCTTCTTCAGGTACTACAGGCAAGCCGATAGTTGTCGGTTATACCCGTAAGGATCTGTCAGTCTGGGCGGAAGCAGTTGCCCGTTGCCTGACTGCCTATGGTTTAACACGTAATGATTCGGTTCAGGTCTCTTATGGATACGGTCTGTTTACCGGTGGCTTGGGCGCTCATGCCGGGGTTGAAAATATTGGAGGAACTGTTATTCCAATGAGTAGTGGCAATACGCAAAAGCAGATACAGTTGATGCATGATTTTGGCGCAAAAGCGCTGGCTTGCACGCCATCATATGCACTGCATATTGCAGAAACAATTCAGGAATCGGGTATTCCTATTGAGGAGTTTAAGTTACGTGTGGGCGTTTTCGGTGCAGAACCGTGGACAGAAAATATGCGCAAGGAGCTTCAGGAAAAGCTGCATATTAAAGCATATGATATATATGGACTGACAGAGATATGTGGACCTGGCGTCGGAGGAGAATGCGAATGCCAGAACGGAACCCATCTATGGGAAGACAATTTCTTCCCGGAGATTATAGATCCAGTAACATTAAAACCGGTTGAACCCGGGCAACAGGGTGAGTTGGTCTTCACAACACTTACCAAGGAAGGAATGCCAATGATCCGTTACCGTACGCGGGATTTGACTCATTTGATTTATGATAAGTGCGATTGTGGAAGGACAGCTGTCCGTATGGGACGAATATTGGGGCGTAGTGATGATATGCTGATTATCCGTGGCGTAAATGTATTTCCGTCGACAGTTGAATCTATACTGCTGGAGTTGCCAGAATTTGAGCCTCAATATATGATTCTGGTTGATCGTGTGAACAATACCGATACTTTCCAGATTCAAGTTGAAGTACGTCCTGAATACTATTCGGATGAAATGAACAAGATGATTGCTTTGAAGAAAAAAATTACGAACCGTATGCAGAGTGTAATAGGCTTGCAGCCGGATATTAAGATCGTTGAGCCGCGCAGCATCGAACGGAGTATAGGCAAGGCAAAGCATGTGATTGACAAACGTGAATTCAAATAACCATAATAAGAACTACTATGCTAATTAAACAATTATCAATCTTTCTTGAAAATAAGAAAGGGCGTTTTACTGAAGTAGCTAAAATATTGGGTGAAGCCGGAATTAATATGTCTGCATTCACCGTGTCCGAAAATTCTGATTTCGGTATCTTGCGCTTGATTGTATCAGATACCGACAAGGCCATCAAAGTATTGCGTGATCGCCTTTATGCAGTCAGTGTAGCCGAAGTAGTATGTCTGCATTGTCCGAATCAGCCGGGTGCTCTGGCTAAAGCAATGGATATCATCACAAAGGCCGGTATATTTATTGAATATATGTATGCATTCTCTCAGGGTGAAGCCGCAAATGTAATCATTCGTCCCGATAATGTTGAACGTTGTGCTGAGGTGTTGAAAGAAAATAAGTTAGAGTTAATAGCTGCCAACGATTTGTATAAGTTGTAAATATTAACCTTCAAACGACAATTATTTCTCGAAAATAGCTTAACTTTGCACACTAAATGCAAGATGGATGAAAAAGGGCTTATTTTTTTTGGTGATGATGCTCTTGTTAACTTCCTGCGGGGAGTTTAATAAGATATTGAAAAGTACGGACTATGAAGTAAAGTACTCTTATGCAAAGAAATATTTTAATGCAAAGCAGTATTCAAAGTCTGCCACTTTATTGGATGAGTTGGTCCCCATTTTCAAAGGAACTTCCAATGCTGAGGAATCATTGTATTTATTAGCACAAAGTTATTACGGAGAGAAAGATTATCAGACGGCTTCGCAATACTTCAAGACTTATTATACAACTTATCCGAAAGGGGAGTATACGGAATTGTGTCGTTTTTATTCCGGATACGGATTGTATTTGGACTCTCCTGATCCCCGCTTGGACCAGAAGCAAACGTATGAGGCTATTCAAGAATTGCAGCTTTATCTTGAATATTATCCGCAGAGCGAACGTGCAAAGCAGGCACAAAATATTCTATTCGAGCTACAGGAGAAGTTGGCGTATAAGGAATTGATGGCAGTACGTTTGTATTTTAACTTGGGTACTTATATGGGTAACAATTATCTCTCGTCGGTAATTACTGCCGAGAATGCTTTGAAAAATTATCCATATTCGAAATATCGTGAAGAGTTGATGTATTATGTGCTCCGTTCGAAGTATGAACTGGCTTTAGTAAGTATAGAAGAAAAACTGCAGAGTCGTTATCGTGATGTTGTTGACGAATATTATGCTTACAAAAATGAATATCCGGAAGGAAAATACATGAAAGAAGTAATGAAGTATTTTGAATATGCAAATAAGCGAATAGTAAATACATATTAAAGGAATAAATATATTAATACAAGTATGGATTACAAAAAAACAAATGCACCTTCGACGACTATTACGCGTGATGTTATGGGTTTATGTACAGACACGGGTAATATTTATGAATCGGTAGCCATTATCTGTAAGAGATCTAATCAGATTTCCGTACTGATGAAGCAGGATTTGGAAAAGAAACTTCAAGAGTTTGCTTCATATAACGATAACTTGGAAGAAGTTTTTGAGAATAGGGAGCAGATTGAGATTTCTCGTTATTATGAGAAACTACCGAAACCTACACTAATTGCTACTCAGGAATTTATTGAAGGTAAGATCTATTATAAGAATCCCGCCAAAGAAAAGAACAACTTTTAATGTTTATTTGAAGGCTATAGCGAACTGTAGTGTTAAGATGATAGGTGGACAGTTGGCATAGGAGAAACTCAGTTTGATATCCTTTGCAATTGTCCATTGTTTTTCTTGACTAGGGTGTGAACTAATTAACGTGTTATTAAAATGTTACAAAGAATACAAACTGTTTATTTATTGATTATCGTTGGATTGATGGTCGTTTTGTTGTTTTTGCCGCTGGCTGTATTGCAGGCAGGCGATCAGTTATATACATTCGATGTCATGGGCATCAGTACGATGTCTGCACCCCCCCAACTTATCTATCCTACTTGGGGATTATTCGTTTTGACTGCTGCAGTCGCTTTGATTGCATTTATTACAATATTCTTATTTAAGAAGCGGATCTTGCAGATTCGTATGTGCATTTTTAATGCGATATTGATGCTGGGCATTTACGGTATGTTTGCCTTCTTTGTTTCTCATTTGAATGGACCTTTGGCAGATGCCAGGCTGTCCATAAAGTTTGCATGTGCATTGCCGGTAGTTGGTTTGATCCTGGATTATTTAGCTATCCGTAATATCGGTGCGGACGAAGCATTGGTACGTTCACTCGAACGTTTAAGATGATTCGTTCTAGCCTTGCTTTATCCTCATTGTGGGGAGTTTGATAGATGAACTTTGATAACTTTTTATTGAGATATGGGGAAACAGGTTTTTCAAACTGATGATACTTCGCGGTGGAAGAAGTTTAAATGGAGCATGCGTTTTGTTCTGTTCATTGCGGGCATGCTTGTTGCAGCCCTCATTGTAATGCTTATAATTGATCAAATCCCTAACCTTCCTTTCAGACAAGATTATAGAAGTGCGGTTACAGCATCAAAACCTTTTTTGCAAGAGACGAAGTTGTCGAAAGAATATAAAGGCTTTCGCGATCATATTAAAGAAACAAAATGGCACTCTAATTATGAGAAGGAGCGATTGGCAACGCTGAAACGTTATCGTCAGTTCCAGAATAAAAGAGATTCGAACCAAATTAAGTGTATTGAAAGCTGGACCAAATTTCCGGCCGGTATTCGTTCTGCATTTTATGTAGCATGGGATCCTCAGTCGTTATTTTCTTTGAAACGTAATATTCGTCATCTTAATTTGATTATGCCGGAGTGGTTTTTCATCGATCCAAATACGGATGAGTTAAAGACGAATGTTGACCCAATGGGGTATAGCTTTATGCGTAAAAGTGGTATTCCTATTATGCCCATGTTGAGTAATAACTATGACCGTGAATTCCGACCTGAAGCCATTGGTCGCATATTGCATGATCCGGTAAAAAGAAGAAATATGATAAACCGGGTAGTGAATGAATGCGTTAAAAACAAATTTGTCGGCGTAAATATTGACTTTGAGGATTTGAATGAAAGCAGTGATGAATACCTGATTCAGTTTGTGAAGGAGATGTCGTTGGCCTGTCATGCAAAAGGGTTGCTAGTTACACAAGATATTATGCCGTTCAATGACGATTATAACGTGAGTAAGCTGGCTAAGTATGACGATTACTTGTTTTTGATGTCATACGATGAATATTCTGCCGATAGTGATCCCGGTCCTATCAGTTCGCAGAAATGGATTGAAGCCACTGTGGCTGATTTGGCAAAGAAAGTTCCGCTAGACAAAATAGTGTTAGGTATAGGTGCTTTCGGGTACGATTGGCCGGCATTGCCTAACCTGAGTCCGAACCTAACTTATCAGCAAGCTTTATCCAAAGCATCTGCTAGTGGTGCTACCATCAATTTTGATAATAATACGTATAATCTGAATTATGCCTATGAGGATGATAAGAACATTGTTCATCAGGTATATTTTACTGATGCAGCAACACATTTCAATACTATGCGTTTTGGTGTAGAAAACGGATTGGCGGGTTTTGGCGTATGGCGTTTGGGTAGTGAGGACAGTCGGATATGGAAATTTTATAACAAGGATTTACGACGGGATGCTCTTTCTAAAATAACCAAGAAGGATTTGGAAGAGGTGAAGATGGTCAATGATGTCGATTATATTGGAGATGGAGAAGTCCTTGATGTTCTGAATACACCGCATCCAGGTGAAATTAAGACTGAAATTGATAGTACGGACATGCTTGTATCGGAAGAACAATATGTAAAAATTCCAAGTACGTACCAGATTCGTAAATATGGAGAGGCGGAAGAAAAACAGTTGCTCATCACGTTCGATGACGGACCCGATGAAACCTATACACCTAAAATATTAAATATTCTTTCTAAATATCATATTCATGCTGCGTTTTTTGTTGTTGGCCTTCAGGCTGAGAAAAATCTGCCGTTGTTGAAACGTGAGTTTAGAGAAGGGCACCTGATAGGAAATCATACTTTTACGCATAGGAATGTAGCGCTTAATACGCCCAATCGTACTTTTATGGAATTGAAATTGACACGTTTGCTCATCGAATGTGTTACAGGACACAGTACAATTCTTTTCCGGGCGCCATACAATGCAGATAGTGAGCCTGCCAATATGGAAGAGATCATTCCAGTTGTGCTGGCTCGGCAGGAAAATTATCTGGATGTAGGTGAGACGATTGATCCGGAAGACTGGCAGATTGGAATTAAAGCACAAACTATTTTTAATCGTGTCGTCAAAGCGGTAGAACAAGGACGCGGACATATTATTTTGTTGCACGATGCCGGAGGCGAAACACGGGCTGAAACGGTGAAAGCTCTTCCGATGATTATTGAATATTTTTTGAAGAAAGGTTATACTTTTACAACCCTTCCACAAATATTGGGAGAAGATAAGCAAGAATTGATGCCTGAGGTCAAGAAAGGTAAAGAATACTATGTGATGCAGGCTAATTTGGCTTTGGCAGAGCTTACTTATGAAGTGTCAACTTTTCTGGCTGTATTGTTCGTCTTCTTCATCATTCTGGGCATGGGACGTTTGTTCTTTATGATGATACTTACTTTTCGCGAAAAGACAAAGAAGAATGATGTCATTTATGATTATGCCACATTGAAAGATGCGCCGTTGGTGTCAATCATTGTCCCTGCTTATAATGAAGAAGTCAATGCTGTTTCGTCGTTGAATAATTTGTTGAAACAGGATTATCCGAACTTTAATATCATCTTTGTGGATGATGGGAGTAAGGATGAGACCTATAAACGAGTATGCGCCGCTTTGTCCGGGCATCCAAAAGTAAATATATTTACCAAACCTAATGGGGGTAAGGCTTCTGCACTCAATTTTGGTATAGAACACACGGATGCCGATTATGTTGTATGCATTGATGCTGATACAAAACTCTTTCCGAATGCCGTTTCTTTAATGATGTTGCATTTTGTTCAATCAAGAAATATTAATGTAGGCGCTGTGGCCGGAAATGTAAAAGTAGGCAATCAGCGTAATATGCTTACCTTCTGGCAAGCTATTGAATATACGACTAGTCAGAACTTTGATCGTATGGCTTACGCAAATATCAATGCGATCACTGTTGTTCCAGGTGCGATAGGGGCATTTAAGAAGGCGGCCATTAATGCAGCTGGAGGTCTGACAACAGACACGTTGGCCGAAGATTGTGACCTAACCATACGAATTCTGAAAGCGGGATATATTATTGAAAACGAGAATAAAGCTGTGGCAATGACCGAAGCTCCCGAGAAAGTTAAGCAATTCGTGAAACAAAGGACAAGATGGTGTTTTGGTATCATGCAGACATTCTGGAAGCATAGAGACACTTTGATGGCCAAGAAATATAAAGGTCTTGGATTGTGGGCAATGCCCAACATGCTTATTTTCCAGTTTATCATTCCGTTTTTCTCGCCGTTAGCCGATTTCTTTATGCTGGTCGGACTGTTCTCCGGAAACGCAAGAAAAATCGGGATCTATTATTTGATATTTATGTTGGTTGATGCCAGTATATCCGTTTTTGCCTTTATTGTGGAGAAGGAGAAATTGATTAAACTGCTTTGGATTATACCGCAGCGATTCTGTTACCGATGGATCATGTATGTTGTATTGTTTAAGAGTTTCAAGAAAGCTATTAAAGGGGAACTGCAAACATGGGGCGTTCTGAAACGTACTGGAAATGTGGCTGATATTGCATCTGTAAAATCTAAAACGTAGGCATTTTATATTCACTTTGGATAGTATATACTTTTATATTCAAAAGTATATACTATCATGCCCTCAAAGTATATACTTTCATATATCAAAAGTATATACTTTTTTATTGCTGTCCGATAAAACATTTTGAGAAGCAAATATAAAAGGGCTGAATTCATTTCTGATTTCAGCCCTAAATGTGTTCCTTTGTTTTCACCACAAAAACATTTTGTACACATGGGTAAAAGTACACATTTCTTCGGACAGCCGATCTATAGTCAGGTAATAGATTTACTTGATAAGTCAAGAATTCTTCGTTTAAGCCGTGAAAAGTGCGGTGAACGCTATATAAAGAGATTCGATTGCTGGACACACTTGGTTGTGATGCTCTATGCTGTGATTATGCGTTTTGATTCATTACGTGAGATCAGCACCTCTTTACAGGCCGAAGCACGCAAGTTGTTTCATCTGAAAATATTCATGATGACATCTCGTAGCACATTGGCAGATGCCAACAAGAGGCGACCGGAAAGCATATTTGAGGCTATTTACCGTGATTTATATATTACCTACCGTAACCGACTTTCTTCGGACAGCCGAGGATGCAACGAACCCAAGTGGATGAAACGGCTACAAATAATGGATTCTACAACTATCACATTGTTTTCCAACCTGCTTTTCAAGGGTGTAGGACGTCATCCAAAAACCGGAAAGAAAAAAGGAGGAATCAAGGTGCACACTGTGATCCATGCCAACGAGGGGGTACCTTCAGATATTAAATTCACCTCTGCAGCGACTAATGACTCTTTTATGCTAAAGCCTGCTGACTTAAACAGCGGTGATATAATGACTATGGACCGTGCTTATATAGACTATGAAAAACTAGAGGAGATGACAAGAAGAGGTGTGATCTATGTGACTAAGATGAAAAAGAATCTGAAATTTAGGATATTGAGTGATACCATGTATCAAACGCCTAACGGACTAATGGAGGTACGCATACAGTCTGTGGAATTCTCCAAACAATTAAAAGGAGGTGAAACCCTTATTCATCATGCGCGTATTATAATACATGCTGATGAGAAAAAATATAAGCTTATATCATTACTTACCAATGATATGGATACAGATCCTTCGGAAATTGTAGCCATATACCGCAAACGTTGGGAGATAGAGCTCCTATTCAAGCAGATAAAGCAGAACTTTCCATTGAAGTATTTCTACGGGGAGAGTGCCAATGCAATCAAGATACAAATTTGGGTTACACTTATCGCCAATCTACTGTTAATGGTTATGCGAAGGGGGCTAACTCGTTCGTGGAGCTTCTCCGGACTGGCTACAATGGTCAGAATAACATTGATGTATTATGTAAACTTCTATACCCTCTTCAATCACCCGGAAAGGGATTGGGAAACATGCCTGGAAGCTACATCGGGAAGTCCTCCGGAAACATCACTTTTTGATTAAGGGGCTTGCATTTCAAAAAAGAACCCGGAAGTACCATTTTAGGAAACTTCCGGGCATATCTATATGCTGTTGTGAGTTTTATCGGACAGCAATAATACTTTTTATGGTATTATATATGAATGATTTACTGCTATTTACGGATTGGGAAAACATAAGTTACTTTGGCGGAAATAACTTGACTGGACGAACGAGAGAAATGGTCTTGTTTGCGGCTATTGAAAATGTCTCCTAACGCATAATAGTATCTTCCTTCCAGAATTAACGAACCAATACCCGTGTGAAGTTCTATTCCCGGTCCACCACACAAACCCCAGTCAAACTTTTTTTCTATAGCCATATCGTGTTGCGTATTATCATTGTTCGGCTTTGCACCGTTTAGATTACTATCGGTGCTTTCGCTCAGGGCATAACCTATTTTGGGACCCATATTAAAGATCACCTTGAAATGTTTACTTCCGAAGTAGATATGTGTAAGAATAGGTAAGTCTATATAGTTGATTGTCCGGGAATATTTGTATTGCGGATCGTCAAATTTTTCTTCCCATCCATATTGCGTATAATTGATTTCGGCCTGAAGTCCTAAATTTTTTTCGGTATTCCAGCGAAGGGTTAGACCGCCATTATAGCCCATTTTCATTTTGGTGTTTACAGTATAGGGGGCAAAACTGATGTTTGAGAAGTTTGTCCCGAACGAAACACCTAAGGCTAATTCCGGCTTGAATGTTGTATTTTGAGCCAGACCGGCAGTAGCGAAAAGGCACAAAATCGTTGTTATGAGTTGTTTCTTAGTCATCTTACTACAGTTCTTGTTACATTAAAATCAGTCTGGAAGTGGACGATAAAGATATTTGTGTTGATGAATCCGCTCCAGTTGTTTACACGTTCAAAATCAAAATTGGTTTGCAGGCTGTTATAATGTATCTTACCCAGATGGTTTTCAAAGCGTATTCCATATTTGTGGAGCGCATTGATAAAAAACATTCCGGTATCAAACCCTAGCATCCCGTATTTAGGAAATGAATTGATTAGATTCTTGCTGTACCATGATTTATATTTCGTATAGAAATTTGATACATTTTTTGATAGATTATCTGCATAAAAATTGCTGTAAATATAGGTGTTTAGGGCATAGAAATCGTCTAGGCTTGTACGCATATAGGTTTGCCACTCAGGATAGCCAAACAGAGTTAGGATATATTCCGGATGGTTGTCGGTAATTGTTCTGAGTGGTGATTTTATTTTGTTGAGCGCTTCTTCAGAACTGGAGGTTGGAATTACCACGTTCCTTTGATCGGATCTTAGCAAAGCTGAAATATCATTCTCGAAGCTGCTAGAATTATAATTCAGCTCCTTAAAATGAATTTTACGCTGTTTCATTTCGGCTTTAAATGATTTGATAAAGTCGGTTTTTTCTTCACTGTCTTTAATATTCAGGACTACAACATTGTCATTGCCGAACAGGTCGCATCCTGCCTGTGAGGCCTTGGCGTAAAGATAGGAATGAGGTGTGTTTACCTGATAAACATACGCGTTTGAAAGAACATCGTCGTTCTTCGACGTAAAGGGAATAACATAACGTATATGATTTTTTTGAGCGAATTTGGCTATTTCACTTATTTGATCGTTGGCTACGGCACCAATAATCAGGTTCGCCTGTTTCATAGCATTTTCTTCCAGAATCTTTTTTACTTTGCCGATACCCTCACCGGTGTCATAAACAGTGAGATCGATCGAATAGCCCATCTCTTTCAGACTGTCTATTGCCAGCAGGAGTCCCTCATAATATTCGATAAAACGAGAAGAAGTAGCATCTGGTTTTGCATTTTCTTCCATAAACGGAAGCATGAGGACCAAACGTATAGTGTTTATAGGTTCAATCTTTTTTTGAGTGGAAAGCATTTCATTTATCTCGCGTTCGTGAGGTGTTTCACTTTTACTTTCTTCTTTCTGGCCTGCGCTTATCGGAATTTTGATTGTCATCCCCGCTTTGACGCCTTTGCTTAATTCCGGATTGAGGCTGAGTAGTTCTTCACCTGTTACATTAAATTTCTTACAGATGCGGTATATGGTTTCTTTCTTTTCAATCGTATATTCAATTTTTTTGACAACAGGCTTTGTCTTTACTGCTTGCTGCTCTTGAACAGGAATGCGAATGATTCGACCTTCATTGAATGTATTGGCTGACAAACCCGGATTGGCATTGATGATGGCTGCAGCAGGTATATTATATTTGACAGTCAGCGAATAGAGTGTTTCTTTGTGTTGAATCGTGTGATAGATGTATTCACTTTCTTCTTTGCCCGGTTCTTTTGCAGTCACTTTGTGCTGCGGAATTTTTAATGTGGAACCTGCTTTGATTGATTCTTTGCTCTCCGGGTTCAGATCATAAATGTCGTCTACTTTAACGCCATACATGGTCGCAATGGAGTAGACGGTTTGTCCGCGTTCAATGGTATGAAGGAAAACATTGCTTTCATTTTCTTTATGATCCTTAATATGATTGTTTTGGGCATAAACAGTAAACCCGATAAAACATAACAGATATGTAAGAAGAAGTCTACTAACTTTATTCATTGTTTATTTTCATATTATTTGATGCAAAGATAAGCAATTAAATTATTGTCAATATATTTTGACAGAAGATAGTTGCACCAAGGAATATTGTATGTCCGCATAAAGTTGTATCTTTGAGAGCTAATTCAGAAACTTATGCTAAAGAGATTTTGTAGAAAGACGGGTGTGATTCTATATTTTCTATGTGTGGTGTTGTTTGTCCATGCTCAATATGTAGTAACTGGAGGAACAGGTACACCTTATCTGGAAGATGATAGTAATAATAGAGTCCATGTATATCTTGTGAATGGAATGAATAATCTGACAATCAGCTATACTTCCTCCTCTTCGACAACACATCAATGGTACAAGTTTAAAGCAAAGGCGCTGGATCGTGAGCCGATCGCAAGCGAACAGAATGGAACTACGTCGGTGGTCAAGAATGTAGAGGATGATTGCGGATACTACGTGGATGATCCGGCGACCGGACTAAATGGATGGTTTGTCTGGATTATTGATTACAGTAAGTATCCTTTTAATCCGCAATCGCTGACTGTAAAATACGGAGACTGCTCGAATGTCCGCCTGGCACTATCACCTCTGCCTGCTGAACTGACTTACCGTTTGCCGGCAACAGGCGCCGTGAAGAGTTTGAAACGGCAGTATGACGTCGTTTATCAGACTTTAAACTGGTCGGATGTAAATAAGCTGTTCTCTCAGATTACGAAAAAAGTATCTTTGGCCAGTGCAACGTCGGAAAATCTGGACTTTGTACCGGCTCCACTTTGTGATACAGAGTTTACATTAAGTGGTGATCAGTATGCCAAATATTTCAATCAGAGTAAGTCGCTTACTACCGATACTTATCAGGCAGTGGCTGTGGAAGCGCATGCGGATACAACTATGGTATCTGATAATGCTCCTAATTTGATTTCGGGCGATGACGGATTGTCGGCTCCGGTATCGGTACATTTTAAGGCTTATGTCAATGATCCGGTAGCGTCATTGCTCGTCTGGAAAATTTATAAAGATACAGAGGAGGATAATCCGTTGATTCGATATACTGGGGATGAGGTAGATTATACTTTTCGTGAAGCAGGGACTTTTACCGCTTTGCTTGAGGTAAGCGATCGAAGCGGCACTTGTACAGATAATTCGAATACGTTTTCTTTTAAGATTGTAGAATCGTTTCTCGATGTGCCGAATGCATTTTCTCCGGGAACAACACCGGGTATTAACGATGAGTTCCGCGTGGCTTACAAGTCTATAGTTGATTACAAGATTTGGATATTCAACCGTTGGGGTGTAGAAATGTATCATTCAACGAATCCCGGTGAAGGCTGGGATGGAAAGAAGAGTGGAAAATACGTGGCTCCGGGAGTTTATTTCTATGTGATTGAAGCTAAAGGTTCTGATGGTGTAAAACATAATAAGAAAGGTTCAATAAATATTTTGAGACCCAAAACTATTGATGATGCGATTAGGAATGAATAAAGGAATTATTGGTTTTTGTGCAGGATCTCTTGTTTGTATGGTTGCTTGTTTGTCGTTGGGACTGACTGATTCGGTGAAAGAAAGAAATATGCGTCCTGTCGTCTCGGCCATGACCTTGTCGCCTGAGATCCCCGCAGAAATCACATTTTGTGGCGAACATATTGATTTGACTCGTTATGATATTCATGAGAATTATGACCGCGAATTGAGTGGTTTCACTTATTCGCATTCGACGACAATGTTGCTCATTAAGCGGGCGAATCGTTATTTTCCGGTGATTGAACCTATACTGAAGGCAAATGGTGTCCCTGATGATTTCAAGTATCTGGCTGTAATCGAAAGCCGTTTGGAGCCAAGGGCGCAATCGAGTGCTCAGGCTGTTGGTATGTGGCAACTGCTTGAGCCTACAGCTAAACAGTTTGGATTGACTGTGACAGCTACAGTGGATGAGCGTTGCGATGTGGAAAAAGCGACTGTGGCTGTATGCAAATATCTGAAAGCGGCTTATGCCAAATATCAGGATTGGGTAGCTGTGGCTGCTTCCTATAATGGAGGAATGGGACGGATTTCGGGCGAACTTTCGAAGCAGGATGCCGGCAATATGCTTGACCTGTGGCTGAATAGCGAAACAACGCGATATGTATACAGAGCTATGGCAGTCAAACAGGTTTTTGAAGCACCATATAAGTACGGATTTATCCTGAAGGCTCAGGATTTATATAAACCAATCGGTTGTAAAGAAGTGACGGTTTCGAGCAATATTGATGATCTGTCGGCTTATGCTAAACAAAAGGGGGTGACTTATGCCGACCTTCGTCGTTTTAATCCGTGGATGAACGATCGGAAATTGATTACCGGCGGAAAAATATTCACGGTCAAAATTCCCAATGAGGCCGATATGTATTACAAAAAACCCAACACGTATGTACATAATTCCGATTGGTTGGCAAAATAAATTGATTGAATGAAGAGCGTATTAAATGATGAACGATAAGAATGCTTTGGAAGGCGGGTGTATCTCTGTATTAGGTGCCCGCGTTCATAACTTAAAAAATGTAGATGTTGAGATTCCGCGTAATAAACTTTCAGTGATAACGGGAATGAGTGGCAGCGGAAAGTCGTCTCTTGCTTTTGATACGATTTTTGCCGAAGGACAGCGGCGTTATGTTGAGACATTCTCGGCTTATGCACGCAATTTCCTTGGGAACATGGAACGTCCGGATGTCGACAAGATTACGGGTTTGAGTCCTGTTATCTCTATTGAGCAGAAAACAACTAACAAGAATCCCCGTTCAACAGTGGGAACAACAACAGAGGTCTACGACTATTTACGTTTGCTCTATGCTCGTGCCGGTGAGGCCTATTCTTATCTGAGTGGAGAGAAAATGGTGAAATATACCGAAGATCAGATATTGCAACTGATTCTTGAAAAATATAAGGGGAAGAAGACCTATCTTCTGGCGCCATTGGTTCGTAACAGAAAAGGACACTACAAGGAGTTGTTCGAACAGATTCGCAAGAAAGGATATATAAATGTGCGTGTAGACGGAGAGATGAAAGAGATTTTTCATGGGATGAAGCTGGACCGTTATAAGATGCATAGTATAGAAGTCGTTATCGATAAACTGATCGTATCTGATACGGATGAACGTCGTTTAAAAGAAAGCTTGGCTATTGCCATGAAGCAGGGCGATGGATTAGTACTTCTTCTTGATGCCAAAACAAATGAGGTACGTCATTACAGTCGCCGTCTGATGGACCCGGCAACAGGACTTTCTTACAGCGAGCCTGCACCTCATAATTTTTCTTTTAATTCACCGCAGGGTGCTTGTCCTAAATGTAAAGGGCTGGGACAAATAAACTTGCTGGATATGGATAAGATTGTGCCGAATTCGGAGCTTAGTATTTACGAAGGAGGGATTGTGGCACTTGGAAAATATAAAAACTCGCTTATCTTTTGGCAGATCGATGCTATCTGTAACAAGTATGAAGTGACACTCAAAACACCGATAAAAGAGATTCCGGAAGAGGCAATGGATGAAATCTTGAATGGTACGGAGGAACGTCTTCAGATAAAGAATGATTCATTAGGGGCTTCTAACTATTTTTTGTCTTATGAAGGAGTTGCCAAATACATACTTATGCAGCAGGATAGTGAAGCTTCGGCAACGGCACAGAAGTGGGCAGGGCAATTTATAAAGATGGCTGTTTGCCCGGAATGTCAGGGCCAGCGCTTGAATAAGGAGGCGCTGAGTTACCGCATTGACGGAAAAAATATTGCCGAGCTGTCAAACATGGATATTAAAGAGTTATATGATTGGCTGGATGGCATAGAAGATCGTCTCTCGTCCAAGCAACAGCAGATTGCTATAGAAATACTGAAAGAAATACGTTCGCGTCTGAAGTTCTTGCTGGATGTGGGATTAGATTATCTTTCTCTGGGGCGCGCTTCATCTTCTCTTTCGGGTGGTGAAAGCCAGCGTATTCGTTTGGCAACACAGATCGGAAGTCAGCTGGTCAATGTTCTTTATATCTTGGACGAACCAAGTATCGGATTGCATCAGCGTGATAACGTACGACTGATAAATTCCCTTAAAGAATTGCGTGATATTGGCAATTCTGTTATTGTTGTAGAGCATGATAAGGAGATGATGTTAAGTGCCGATTATATAGTGGATATGGGACCCAAAGCCGGTCGTTTGGGAGGTGAGGTAGTCTTTGTCGGGACACCTGACGAAATGTTGAAGTCGGATACGTTGACTTCGGCATATCTGAATGGGAAGATGAAGATAGCTATACCACAGACGCGGCGCAAAGGAAATGGTAAATATCTTACTATAAAAGGAGCTGTGGGCAATAATCTGAAAAATGTGAATATCACTTTTCCGTTGGGAACATTTATCTGTGTAACAGGTGTTTCGGGAAGCGGAAAATCGACTTTGGTCAACAGGACTTTGCAACCTATTCTCAGTCAGCACTTTTATCGTTCATTGGAAGATCCATTGCCGTATGCCTCGATTGATGGAATAGATAATGTAGATAAGATAGTGAATGTTGATCAGTCACCAATAGGTCGTTCGCCACGCAGTAACCCTGCTACTTACACGGGTATATTTTCGGATATACGCAGCCTTTTTGTTGAGTTGCCAGAGTCGAAGGTCCGTGGTTATAAGGCAGGTCGTTTTTCATTTAATGTATCCGGCGGACGATGTGAGGTTTGCAAAGGGAATGGTTATAAGACAATAGAGATGAATTTCCTTCCGGATGTACTCGTGCCTTGTGAAGCCTGTCATGGAAAACGTTATAATCGTGAGACGCTGGAAGTGCGCTTTCGTGGCAAATCGATTGCAGATATTCTGGATATGACTATCAATATGGCGGTAGAGTTCTTTGAAAATATCCCATCAATCTTATATAAGATCAAAGTCTTGCAGGATGTTGGATTGGGATATATCAAGCTGGGACAACCTTCGACCACCTTGTCGGGTGGAGAAAGTCAGCGTGTGAAGCTGGCAACCGAGCTGTCGAAGCGTGATACGGGTAATACTCTTTATGTGCTTGATGAGCCGACGACTGGATTGCATTTTGAAGATATTCGCGTGCTGCTTGATGTGCTTAATAAACTGGTCGATAAGGGGAATACTATCATTGTTATAGAGCATAACATAGACATAATTAAATCTGCCGATTATATAATCGATATGGGATTGGAAGGTGGACGCAATGGTGGGCAGATTCTGTTTACCGGTACGCCTGAGGCTTTGGCAAAATCAAAAGTTAAGAGTTATACGGCCCCATTTTTGAAAGAAGAATTGAGCAATAAATAGTATATTGTAAAGATGAAGAATCCAATTCAGATGATCAAGCAATGTGTTGAGAAGGATGAACCTTATTTCCTTCTTCGCGGACAGGATATATGTGCGTTGGCTGCTATTGAAACCTACTATGAAGAGGTAAAGAAGCAGGTGAAAGACCCCTATTTTTTAGAGGAGATTGAAGAGATAATGAAAGATTTCCGTGCTTTTCGCAAAGAACAGAAAATGCATGTTCCCGATTGACTTATGGCAGACGACAGCTACAGGACAATCAAGCAGATATCAGAAGGTCACTACGCCGAGAAACGCAGCCGTTTCATTGCATATGCCATCCCCGTCAAAACGGTGGAGGAGGCAAGAGATCAGCTCGATAAATATCGGAAGCAGTATTACGATGCACGCCATGTCTGCTGGGCGTATATGTTGGGTGCAGACCGATTGACATTTCGTGCCAACGATGACGGCGAGCCGTCGTCGACAGCGGGGAAACCGATTCTGGGGCAGATCAATTCAAATGGTCTGACCGATATTTTAATTCTTGTTATTCGTTATTTCGGGGGTATCGAGTTGGGTACAAGCGGACTGATAGTGGCTTATCGTACAGCTGCCGCTGAAGCTATCGCTGCTGCCGAGATTGAAGAGCGCACAGTAGACGAAGATATTGTCGTCAGGTTTGAGTATCCTTTTCTCAATGGCATCATGCGTATAGTGAAGGAGGAGAATCCAATCGTTGTGACGAAAAAGTTCGATATGGATTGCGAAATGACACTCCGTATTCGCAAAGGCTTGGCCGGGCAGTTGAAAGAACGGCTGTTGAAGGTTGAGACCGCTACAATCAAATAATCGTATAGCGAATTTTTATTTATTCATTAAAGAAACATACAATTAAAATTTATGAAGCATCCGTTTAAAGTAATCCTTAAACCCTTGCAGCGTTTTGCCACTCAAAAGCCGAACGCAAGTCTGTTATTGTTCCTTGCAACTATATTAGCGATGGTCCTGGCCAATTCTCCGTGGGCACACTTCTATCACCAACTTTTATCCTATCCGGTAGGTTTGCAGTTTGTTGATTTCCGCCCGTTTGATCATCATGGTGAAACCATGCCGATGCTATCATTCGTCAACGACGCATTGATGGTAGTGTTCTTCTTTTTGGTGGGCTTGGAGATTAAACAAGAAATATTGATTGGCGAATTGAGTTCTTTCAGAAAAGCGATGTTGCCTGTGATTGCAGCATGCGGTGGCATGATTGTGCCTGTGCTTTTTTATCTTCTGGTCTGTCATACGTCGCCTGAAATGCGCGGAGCTGCTATTCCTATGGCTACGGATATTGCTTTTGCGCTGGCGGTTTTGGGATTGTTGGGAAAACGTGTTCCCCTAAACATGCGTATCTTTTTGACGGCGCTTGCAGTTGTAGATGATGTGGGAGGCATTATCATAATTGCCATATTTTACAGTAGTTCGATTTCATATGTACCCCTTTTGATTTCTTTTGCATTATTGGTTTTGCTGTTTAATGCCAAACGGTTGCGTATTCATTCGGATGCGTTCTATTATGCGGTGGGCTTTTTTGTGTGGATGTTCTTTCTGGAGTCGGGTATTCATCCTACGATAGCCGGTGTATTGGTTGCTTTTACAGTTCCCGCCCGCCCGGTAATCCGTTTGGATCGTTTTACCGATCGGATAACCAGTTATGTCGAGATGTTGAATGATAGTAGTTCCAAGTCTCCTAAAAAAAATGTGGTACTGACATCAACGCAGATTCAGGTTCTGAATAATATTCATACAGTAGCAGACAAGGCTGTAAGTCCGTTGCAACGGATGGTGGATAAACTTCATCCTATGGTTTATTACTTCATTCTGCCTCTGTTTGCTTTTGTAAATGCGGGGGTGACATTTGGAGAGATACAACTTTCTGCATTGCCCGGTGTTCCGTTGGCTGTATTGTTGGGATTGTTTGTGGGTAAATCTACCGGTATATTTTTGTTTACTTACCTTGCCGCACGTTTCGGTCTGGTTGCTCGTTCGGAGAGTATAACCAGATTTCATTTGTTAGGCTTGTCCATGTTAGGCGGTATTGGTTTTACAGTGGCGCTGTTTATTGCCAACTTGTCGTTTGCCGGTGTGTCTGAAGCTGGTACTCAAATGTTGGATCAGGCGAAGCTGGGTGTTTTTGCCGGCTCTTTTATTTCGGGTCTTTGTGGTTATCTTATTTTGCGAAAAGTATTGCCGAAAGGGGCTCCAAGTCGGCGTTGAGGTTTTTATTCTACTCTAGTTCTGTTTGAATCTGTACAGATAAAGAGGTATTCGGTACGGGTAGTCGGAAGAATCATTATTCCATCTTCGGTTTTTTATTTCTTCACCTCAAACAATATTTTGCGTTGATTGCCCCAGTTATCAATGAGAGTGAGCATGTGCCTACCGGGCGTAACGATGCAGGCGATCTGGTGATTCTCGGTTGTTTCACCAAGGTAGGTATTATCAACATGCCAGTAAATGATTGCATCAGGGCGTGCATGGGCTGCTTTGAAAATGAATTTTTCCTGTTGGCCGGAAAAGCCTTTCGGTAAATAGAGAACGGAGTTGTGTTCCGGATAGATCAACTCGATCTGTTTGCTTTGTTCCTGATTGCATCCGGGCTTGATAGGTGGTAGTGGTATATAATCGATGTGGTAGTTTTTGTAGTAATATTCTTCGGATGGAGGCAGTACGAACCAGGAGCGGGTAAGCATACGGTCGACCGATTCGCAGGAGCTATTCACCCGAAAACGGCCGTCGGGCGATAGATGTACCAATTGGTGATAAGGACAAAGCGGCGTTTTATTACCTACGCGTGGCATCAAAAGCGTGTCAACCTGGTCGCACAGGGATGAAGCTTTATGGCCGCTGAGGCGGCATATCACCATTGGTTCCAGTTCGTCGTACGGCTCATCAAACCAGTTGCTTTCAGGCAGCAATGAGAAGAGATCAAATAGTGCCGGAGCTGATGTTCCGACACCCGTCAGTCCTGGACGACCTTCGCCTGAAGCATTGCCGGCCCATATACCGACGACAAAACGTGGCGTGATACCAATGGCCCACGCATCGCGCCCGCCAAAACTGGTGCCTGTCTTCCAAGCGATCTGCTTCATTGAGTTGAACTGCTGCCAGTCGGCCTCCTCCTCTGGCCGGTTGAGTTGTGACATCGCTTCGAAAGTGAACCATATCGAAGCGGCCGAGAGGCGCGGTTTGTCGTTCAGGCGCCGGTCGGTGATAGTATGAATCGGATTTTCTTCTTTTGTATTGAAAGGTGTCAGCGGATGAATATCGGTTGGATTGTATCGTCCGTTATATCGGTGATAATGTAAAAGTACGCGTGCCATTGATGCATACATTCCGCATATATCCCATAATGTACATTCGGCTCCACCCAGAATAAGTGATGCGCCATAATGATCTTCGGGATATTTCAGTGTCGTCATCCCGTATGCTTTAAGCAGTGTCATAAATCGGCCTGTATTGTAGGTCGACAGCATGCGCACTAGCGGTACGTTGAGTGAGCGTTCGATGGCCTGATGCGCTGGGACGGCACCGCTGAAGCTCTTGTTGTAGTTCTCAGGTGTGAAGCCGTTGATGTTGAGTGGAACATCGGATATGAGCGTGTTGGGAAGTATTTGTCCGTCGTTCAGCATTGCTGCGTAGAGGAAAGGCTTGAGGATGCTGCCGGTGCTGCGTGGTGCGGTGACGACGTCGACCTTATTGCCTTTCCGTTCGTCGGCTGCGAAAGTGGCATTTCCCGCGTAGGCAAGAACTTCACCCGTTTCGACATCTGCGATGACGGCAGCCATGTTATGGATGTAGTTTGAGCTGTTTTCGTAAGCATAACGGTTTACGATTTCTTGTGTACGGCGTTGCAACATTTGTCTGATTGTTGTGTTGATGCGCGTTCCGGGATTTTTAGCTGCTAGTCTTTGCAGCAGATGAGGTGCATCGTCGGGTAATGTTATAGGTGCTTCGGGTAGTGGTTCCATACAGGATAATTCGTATTCGGTATGGTCAATATATCCTTTACGCATCAAGGCTAGCAACAGTTTGTTGCGCTTTGCTTTGAGTTCGTCACGGTTGCGGCCGGGGTGAATTAATCCGGGAGAATTGGGCAACACGGCCAGTGTTGCACTTTCGGCCCATGATAGATCGGCGGCGGTTCGCCCAAAATAGCGCCATGCTGCCGTTTCGACTCCGACCACGTTGCCGCCGAATGGCGCATGCGAAGCGTAAATATTCAGGATGGCTTTTTTGCTGTGTGTTGTTTCAATAAACAGAGCCCAGCAGGCCTCGATGCTTTTCTCATAAAGTGTCCGGTCTTGATTTTTGCGGGCAATTCGGGCCAGTTGCATTGTGATTGTACTTCCCCCACTGACTATTTTGTTGTTTTTTGTGTTGATATACAGAGCTCGTATCAAAGCAACTACGTCAATTCCTGGATGCCAGTAGAAACGTTTGTCTTCGTAGGTGAGCAGACATTTTGCAAATTTGGGAGGCAATACTTTGGTGGGCGGAAAGCGCCATTGTCCGTCCGGTGCAATACGGGCGCCAAGCAGATTGCCTTCAGATGAATAAAGAAGCGAAGAGTAAGATTCTGTAAACAGTGAGCGCGGAATCATCAGAAACATAATGATCCAGACAATAAACATTGTGATTAATGCAAGGCAAATCTTTTTTATTCTTTTATGTTTCTGTATAATTATCTGGATGGAGAATAATTTCATTTGATCATCGATTTGATTGCGAATATAGACAATTAACTTTATATTTGTGGAAGTCATTTATCCTAAATATAAAACATTTGTTGATATGAAACATCTTCACCTGGTGCTTTTTATTCTTGCTATTATCCTGTTTATGGCCTGTAGTACAGGTTCAGATAATGAGAATTTGCCTTATAATTCTTATGTCGAAGCATTTACTACAGGAACAATTTCCCGCTATACCCCTGTTTATTTGATTTTTAATCGCGATATTCCGACTGACAAGCTCAATAGAAAAGGGCTCTCTAAACTTATAAAGATTAAGCCATCTATAGATGGAACCTTTACGGTCGAAAACAATCGAACGATAGTATTTAAACCCGATAAAGGTTTTAAGCGCGATACTAAATATTGCGTGAAAGCCGATCTTTCCAAATGGTTTAATGCAAAAGGAAAGGATAAGGAGTTTACATTTCATTTTTCTACTTATCCACTTGTTATCAGGGCCTATTTGCAATCATTGGATATCAATAATGTTAACGATAATGCTTATGATGTGGCGGTTACTCTGCTCACACCGGATAAAGAGACGACTGCCACTTTGAAACAGCTCATTGATTATTCAGAAAAGGTAGAGACTGTATGGCAGCAAAGCATTGATGGAAAAAAGCACCAACTTGTCATAAAAAACGTAAAGAATGAACAGAAAGATCGTGATTTGAAACTTTCGATTGCGAGAAACAAGGAGAATGTGCCCGAAGATGAAATACTCTCTGTGAGGATTCCGAATGCTCGGGATTTTAAAGTCTATGACGTGCAGTCGGTCTCTGATCCCGAAAGCTATATTGAGGTGACATTTACCAAACTCCTGGATGCTTCACAAAACATGGAAGGATTGGCATATATAGAAGGATACAGTTCGAATGCCATTAGTGTCGACAGAAATAAACTTCGTATATATCCCGATACCAAGGCGAACGCAGAACAGGCTGTTGAAGCAACCGACAAGGCAAATCTGTTTATTACAAAAAATATACGGAGTAATAGAGGTATTGCACTAAAGGAAACGATTGTCAGGGCAATAGATATTAATCCGTTACTGCCGCGTGTGCAGTTTGTAGGGCAGGGAGTAATTATTCCTCAATCTTCGCAGCTCACAATTCCTTTCCGTGCTGTTTATCTGCGAGGGGTTGTAGTACGTGTTATCAAAGTTCTGCAACAGAATATAGGTCAGTTTTTACAAACAAATGATTTGGATGGAACTGGTGATTTGATGCGTGTGGGACGATTGATTGCCCGTAAGACAATCTTTTTCGACGAAGACGGTTCGCGTGATCTCTCTAAATGGAATACATATGCGGTCAATTTAAAGTCTTTAATAAATCCGGAGCCTGGAGCCATCTATCGAGTGGATATTTCATTTACACGCGAGCTTTCAACATATCCCGGTTCAAATCGTATTGTAAAGTCAAAGTCGCAGATTTTGGAAGAAGATAAAATCAAGTTTAAGGAAGAAAGCAATCGTTTCGATGATGGTGGTTATTTTTATACGAATGGCGATGTTGACTGGTCTAATTATAAATATGAAGAACGCCGGAATCCTTGTTCGGACAGTTATTATTATAATGTAGCTGTCGGGAAGAATGTGTTGGCAACTAATCTGGGGCTGATGGCTATGGCTGGTGGTGATAATGAAATGACTGTGATGGTTCATAATATTGTGACCACAAATCCGGAACGACGCGTAAGGGTGGAAGCTTATAATTATCAGAATCAATTACTGACCTCTGGAACAAGCGATGAAAATGGGCAGGTGAGGTTATCTTTGAGCAAAGGTAAACCCTACTATCTGATCGCATCTGAGGGGAAACAGCGTTCGTATCTCCGCGTCGATGGCGGTTCTGCGCTTTCTCTCAGTTCGTTTGATGTGGCTGGCGAAGTGGTACAGAAAGGAATCAAAGGATTTATTTATGGCGAGCGTGGCGTATGGCGCCCTGGCGATACTTTACATTTGGGATTTATGTTGAATGACCGGATCGGTAATATTCCTGTTAATCATCCTGTGATTATGGAACTATATACGCCACTCGGTCAACTTTATGTACGACAAGTAAGAACACAAAGTCAATTGGGATTGTATGCCTTCTCGCTGGCAACAGAAAATGACGCTCCGACGGGTGCATGGAATGCTAAAGTAAGCGTAGGCGGCGTAACTTTCAATAAGCGCATCCGTATTGAAACGATCAAACCTAATCGTTTGAAGATTGATTTGGCTTTGGTGAAAGGAACAACATTACTTCGTGGAGTTCCTCTGAAGACACGTTTGCATGTAGCCTGGTTACAGGGTGCAACAGCTAGAAACCTGAAATATGATATACAGGGAACTTTTATCTCAACACCAACAATATTCTCGGGATATAAGAACTTTGTCTTTGATGATCCTTCGAAGGTTTTTAATAGCGAGATGAGCAAACTGATTTCGGGCGTTACAAACGAATTGGGAGAGGGTTCTGTTCAGGCTCGTTTTGATATAGGCTCTTCGGCTCCGGGTATGTTGTTGGCAAACTTTGTTACACGAGTCTTTGAAGAATCGGGCGATTTCAGCGTTGATGCTTCGCGTATGCTTTATTCTCCTTATAATCGATTTGCGGGTATTCGCCCTCCTCAATCCAATCGCGAACAACTTAATACAGGACAGAATTATAACTATCAAGTGGCGTCTGTTGATTACCTCGGACGACCTGCTGGCGGTTCAGAACTTGAGGTGAATGTCTATAAGGTCGATTGGTACTGGTGGTGGAATTCAGATAACAACCAACTGGCAAATTTTGTGTCTGATACGTATAATAAACCTGTAAAGACCATGAGACTGCACACTTCTGCTAACGGTCTGGCGTCGTTCCCTCTTTCTTTTGGAGATAAAGAATGGGGAACATATTTCATTCGTGTAAAAGATAAAAACAGTAATCATTCTGCAGGCATCATGAGTTATTTTGACTGGCCTGATCAGGAAGGGCGCCGTAACGCAGATGGTTCATTATCAGCGAATATGCTTACATTTAAAACAGATAAGGATAATTATAAGCCTGGAGAAAAGATGGTAGTGGTTTTCCCGTCTGTTCCTGGTAGCCGCGCTATCATTAGCATTGAGAATGGCGCGAAGTTACTCTCTGTTTATGAGCATGTATGTACCAAAAGTGAGACGGCTATTAAGATTAATATTACAGCTGAGATGCAGCCTAATGCTTACGTATATGTTACCTTGCTTCAACCTCATGGTATTACAAAAAATGACTTGCCTGTACGCATGTATGGGGTTGTCCCTTTTACAGTTGCATCGGCTGAGAGCCATTTGAATCCGGTTATTCGTATGGCCAACGAACTGAAGCCTGGAAGCCGTTATGAAGTCAATGTCTCTGAGAAAAGTGGCCGACCGATGGCCTATACACTTGCTGTTGTTGATGAAGGGCTATTGGATTTAACTCGTTTCCAAACACCTGATCCATGGAAGGCTTTCAATGCACGCGAAGCATTGGGGGTTAGCACTTGGGATCTTTATAATTATGTGGTCGGTGCTTATGGCGGACGTATTGATCAGTTGTTCAGTATCGGCGGTGATGAAGCTTTGAACAAAGGGCCTAAAGCCATTGTGAATCGTTTCAAACCGGTTGTTAAGTTCGAAGGTCCGTTTATATTAGCGAAGGGTGAAAAAAAACGCCATGTTTATATGATGCCGAATTACAATGGGCGCGTTAAAGTAATGGTTGTTGCCGGCGATGGAAAATCTTATGGCAATGCCGAGAAGAGCGTTTTTGTACGCCAGCCGGTGATGATCCTCGGAACCTTGCCCCGTGTGATTGGGACAGGAGAAGAGATGGCTGTTCCGGCTACGGTCTTTGCGACTGAAAACAATATTGGAAACGTGCAGGTTTCGATCTCATGTTCTTCGAATATGAATGTTGTTGGTCCAGTTTCGCAAACACTGAATTTTGCTACCAGTGGTGATAAAATGGCTATGTTTCGTATAGCAGTAAGTGGAAAGTCAGGTATCGGGCATGTTAAACTGACCGTATCAGGTAAAGGCAGTCGATCTGTATATGATACGGATATAGAGATTCGCTCTGTGCTTCGTCCGTTAGTCAAAGTTCAGTCACTCACTTTGCAACCGGGATACGGTTGGAAGAGTACTGTAGTGATGCCGGGAGTTAGCGGTACTAATTTTTTGACACTCGAAATGTCGGATGTTCAACCTGTTAATTTGTCCTCTCGACTATCGTATCTGACAGATTATCCCTATGGTTGCGTTGAACAGCTTATCTCAAAAGGATTCCCGCAATTATATTTGTCTGAATTTGTCTTGAGAACCGGAAATGGTGCTTCTGCGGAGAAAGTGGTGAAGGATGTGATTGCTCGTATGCGTTCATATCAGACTGGCGAAGGTTCTTTTGCTTATTGGCCGGGAGGAACGAGTGGAAATGCGTGGGGTACGATTTATGCTGCACACTTTTTGTTGGAAGCAGAAGCTAGAGGTTATCTGGTGTCTGAAACGATGAAACGAAATTTGCTGGGAAACCTTCATCGTTTAGCAGGAGTCTGGAAGCCTATACGTTCAAATTATGTTAATTCTGAAGAAGAAACGCAAGCTTATCGCTTGTTTGTTTTAGCTTTGGCACAATCGCCTGATATGGGCGCAATGAACCGCATGAAGGAGACAGTGTCATTATTACCAATGTCGCGTTGGATGCTTGCATCTGCTTATGCATTGGTGGGCCGGAAAGATGTGGCTTCAGCTTTAATAATACGAACAACAAATATGACTTCTGCCTATGGTGAGTATGATGAGACTTATGGAAGCGGTGTGCGTGATAAGGCTATTCGTCTGCTTACACTTTGTCTTTTAGACAAAGGAAATGAAGCAGCAGGAGTTGCTAATGAGATTTCCAAATCATTATCATCAAATGATTGGATGAGTACACAATCTACTGCATTTGCGCTTATCGCATTCTCCAGATACATACATAAATATAGGGTAAAAGGGACAATGAGCTTTACTTATGCTTGTGGAGGAAAAGTAGAGAAAGCTAATACAAATGCTAATCTTTGGACGAAGAAATGGTCATTCAGTTCGGGACAGGCGGCTCGCGTTGAAATGAAAAATACAGGAAAATCTGCTCTTTTTGCTCGGATCATTACAGAAGGTACTCCATCTGCAGGCAGAGAATTTCCTTATTCAAACGGTGTTTCATTATCAATGAATTATACGGATTTGAACGGTCGGTCTATTGATGTATCATCATTGCAACAGGGAACAAGTTTTGTTATTTCAGCAACGATTAGAAATATGTCGTCGCGTACTCATCGCCATCTGGTGCTTTCTGAAATATTTCCTGCTGGTTGGGAAATACTTAATACGCGTTATTTAAATGGCGGTGTAATGGAAGGAAAGACAATTGGAGTCAATCATCAGGATATTCGTGATGATCGCATGTATAGTTACATTGATTTCTTGCCTGCCGGCCGTCAGTTGACAGTAAAGGTGAATCTTTGCGCTGTTTATTCCGGTCGCTTTTATTTCCCCGCTGTTTTTTGTGAAGCCATGTACGATAGAACGGTTCGTTCAAATATAGAGGGGAAATGGGTAGAAGTAAAATAAACAAAGTGGGGAATATTTACACAGATCCTTTCCCTGGTGTTCGCTTTACCTAAATCGTATGAAAAATATTAGTAGGCAAATATTTTATAATCAGCAAATTGAATATTTTATGTAGGGAATGATTATATTTTGGTTCGTTTTTTGTTCTATACTTAATAGAAAAAATATTATCCTTCCCAAGATATTATTTTCTGATTAAAATATTGAATGAAAATGTTTTAATAAAGCCGCTTGCCTGTGAAGGTAAGCGGTTTTATTCATTTAGAACCATTTTATTTTTCTGAATATAATGAAAGCTACTGTTGAAATAGAAAGTGATAATAGTACGATTGCAGCAAAAGCATGCGGCATATTCTCGCCTAAGATCGGAACATTCATTCCGTAAAAACTGGCTATCAATGTAGGAACCATTAAGATAATAGACGTAGAAGTCATACGTTTCATGATCGTGTTCACATTGTTGGAAATGATGGAAGCAAAAGTATCCATTGTTCCTGTAAGGATGTCGCTGTAGATATTTACAGTCAAGTGTGCCTGACGTAACTCAATCTCAACATCTTCAACCAATTCTTTGTCAATATATTTGGGATCTTGAAAGATGTTTTGCAGTTTGGCAAGCATCACTTCATTTCCACGGATAGAAGTGTTAAAGTAAACCATACTTTTTTCTAAATTCATCAATTGTAGTAAATCTTCATTCCGAATGCTTTTTTCGAGTGCTTTCTCGGCATTTGCCACTTCTGCATTGATTTGCTTCAGATATTTCAAGAACCATACAGCAGATGAATGTATCAATCTCAATATTAGATCATATTTATTCCTGACCGTGACCTCTTTTCGTCTTGTATAACGAATAAAGTCCGGTATGAGTTCCGTTTGATAATAACAAACAGAAATGGTAATATCATTATTGGTGATGATACCTATGGGAACGGTTGAAAAAGGAATGTCGCTATCTTTATTAAGTAGAGGAATTCGAAGAATGGTAAGTAACCAATTTGCTTCGTATTCGATGCGTGGTCGCTCATCAGTATCGGCTATATCGCTCAGAAACGATTCCGGGATTTTAAATTTGTCTAGTAAAAACTGGATATCATCTGGTGTTGGACATTCAACATTTACCCAGCTGTTTGGAAGCCATTGGTCTTTTTCAATATAACCCGATGCTTCACAATAAAGAAAAGTTCTCATTATTTGCCTCCTTTCGTTGTTGATAAACACGTGCAGAGGCTGTTTTGGACCCCTGCTAAACTAAATGCTGCTCGTTTCCTCAAGCGGTATACTGTCGTCCATATTTTTTATAATTTATTTTTTGTTGGCGCAAAGATAATTATTCTTGATAAAGTATTGCTCGTTTCAATAAAATTTAATCTGCAAGAATTTTTTTTCACATCTGGGGTATACCTTCTTCACAAATAGAATAGGACATGCCTTGGCAGTAAAACCATAGAGATAATGAAGTTAATAGATAGAAATAAAAAAAATGAGGTTGAGTGTTAATTTCTTAGGACAATTGTTTGCACACTTCAAAAAAATTGCTGAATATTGCACTTGACTTGCATACAAGTTTCTTTGATGGAAATATAATAAATATGTAAAATAATATGGAACAGAAAATGCCCCAGCGTTTACAATCGCTGGATGCCCTGCGGGGATTTGATATGTTGTTTATTATGGGTGGCGCTTCCTTCTTTGTGGCTCTTGCTACTGCGTTTCCCTGTCCTTTTTTCGATGCAATTGCCGGACAAATGGATCATGTTGAATGGAATGGACTAGCGCATCATGATACAATATTTCCTTTGTTTCTTTTTATTGCAGGAATTTCTTTTCCATTTTCGTTAGCTAAGCAACGTCTTCAAGGGAAGACAGATGCCGCTATCTATAAGAAAATTATTCGCCGTGGTTTGACTTTGGTTCTTTTGGGTATTATATATAATGGTTTTTTAAATTTTGATTTTGCTCATCAGCGTTATGCCAGTGTTCTTGCCCGTATTGGTTTGGGATGGATGTTTGCAGCATTGATTTTCGTCAATACAAAAGCAATTACCCGGGTTTGGATTACGGCAGCAATTCTGATTGGATATTATTTGTTGGTGGCGTTTGTCCCTGCACCGGATGGTAATGGAGCGGGAGTGTTTACTATGGAAGGTTCGATCGTGGGTTATATTGACAGAATGTTTCTTCCCGGCCGCTTACATTTAACCATACATGATCCGGAAGGTATTTTAAGCACCGTTCCGGCTATTGCAACAGCTCTTTTGGGGATGTTTACAGGTGAATTAGTAAAACTTGACAAATATTCCGGAATGAAAAAAGTATTATATATGGTAATAGGCGGCGTTGCATTATTGGTTATTGGTCTGTTGTGGAGTTTGGTTTTTCCGATTAATAAAAATTTGTGGACAAGTTCTTTTGTATGTGTAGTTGGTGCTTATTCTGTATTGATGTTTGCATTGTTCTATTATTTGATAGATGTAAAAAACTGGCGTAACTGGATATTGTTCTTCGTTGTTATCGGTATGAATTCTATCACTATCTATTTAGCTCAACAATTCGTTAGTTTCTCAGGTATAGCAAATGCTCTTTTTGGAGGCTTGGCTAATGCTTGTGGTGAAACATTCAAGCCGTTGGTTTCATCAATAGCATATATCTCTGTTTGTTGGGCGTTCCTTTATTTCTTATATCGTCAACGTATATTCTTAAAAGTTTAGTATTATGGCTGTACTGACAAAACGCCTGGAGTCGCTTGATGCTCTTCGAGGTTTCGATCTTTTTTGCCTGGTGGCTCTGGAAGGTATTATGCATCCTTTGGGAAATGCACTCAATCAGTCTTGGTATGATTCATTTTTGTGGTGTTTCACGCATAAAACATGGGAAGGTTTCTCATCGTGGGATTTAGTGATGCCTCTGTTCATGTTTATGTCAGGTGTATCTATGCCTTATTCGTTTGCAAAGTATAAGAATATGCCGGACAAACGTTCGGTATATCGTCGTATAGGCAAGCGAGTCCTTTTATTATGGATTTTTGGCATTATGTGTCAAGGAAATCTTCTCGGACTCGACCCTCAGAAAATTTATTTATTCTCGAACACATTACAGGCTATTGCTGTGGGCTATTTGTTTACAGCTTTGTTATATTTGAATTCACGCCGTTCTGTTCAGATTGTAATAGCGGTAGTTTTGTTATTGATTTATTGGGCTGCCATGCAGTTTATTTCTTTTAATGGTTTTGGAGGGGGAAATTATACTGCAGATGGCAATTTGGCTGAAGGAATTGATCGTTATGTACTCGGTCGTTTTCGTGATCAATCAACGGTTGTTGATGGGGTTATTGATTATGGAATCACTTACCGTTATACGTGGATTCTGAGTAGTTTGACATTTGTTGTGACTGTTCTTACCGGACTTTTTGCAGGGCAAATTTTGAAGACTCAAATGGATGGAAAACGTAAGTTGCAATTATTGTTTGGTATTGGAGCCGCTATGGTTATTGTTGGTTGGACTTGGGGTCTGGTTCTTCCGGTTATCAAACATATTTGGACAAGTTCAATGGTATTGGTCAGCAGCGGATATTGTTTTCTTTTGATGGGATTATTCTATTATTGGATTGATTATAAGGGTCATAATAAAAATATTACCTGGCTTAAGGTTTATGGTATGAATAGTATTACTGCATATGTTATAGCTGAAGTTATTCATTTTAGAAGTATAGGAGAATCTTTATTCCATGGAACTGAACAATATATAGGTGATTTTTATCCTGTTTTATTAGCAGTGACCAATGCATTGATAATTTATTTAATTTTGTGGCTGCTTTATAAGAGGAATATTTTCTTGAAAGTTTAAAAGCCAAAATTAAATAGAGAATGGAATCAATAAAAGATATTTATCGGATTGGTCATGGACCATCCAGTAGTCATACTATGGCTCCGATGCGAGCTGCCAGAATGTTTGCAGAACGCAATAAAGGTGCCGTGCGTTTTAATGTCACTCTATATGGTAGTTTAGCTGCTACAGGGAAAGGGCATATGACTGATCAGGCAATCTTGGAGATGTTGTCTCCGATTGCAAAGACAACAATTGATTGGAAGCCGTCGGTTTTTCTTTCATTTCATCCTAACGGCATGCAGTTTCAGTCATATAATGAGAGTGATGAAGAGCTTGATAATTGGACCGTGTTTAGTATTGGAGGAGGGGCATTGGCCAATGAACGTTTTAATGAATTAAGTTCTAAACATATTTATAAAGAGCATACTATTTATGATATACAGGCTATCTGTGAAAAGACGGGATATTCGTATTGGGAATATGTAGAACAACATGAAGGACCTGAAATCTGGGATTATTTGGCGGATGTATGGGCTGTAATGCAGCAAGCTGTTCGTAATGGCGTTGAAGCAGAAGGAATTTTGCCCGGAGGACTTGGTTTACGGCGTAAAGCCTCCGATTACCTGATTCGAGCTAAAGGCTATGGCAGCAGTATAAAAAATCGTGGAATGGTTTTTGCCTATGCTTTGGCTGTTTCTGAGGAAAATGCTTGTGGAGGTAAAATTGTTACTGCACCAACGTGTGGTTCTTGTGGTGTTATGCCGGCAGTTTTGTTCCATCTTCGTGAGACTCGCGAATTTCGTGATTCCCGTATTTTGCGGGCTTTGGCTACTGCGGGCTTGTTTGGAAATGTTGTTCGTACAAATGCTTCCATATCTGGAGCCGAAGTGGGCTGCCAGGGTGAAGTAGGAGTGGCTTGTGCTATGGCTGCGGCTGCTGCCAGTCAGCTGTTTGGAGGTACACCGGCGCAAATAGAATATGCAGCTGAGATGGGTTTGGAGCATCATCTGGGATTGACTTGTGATCCGGTTTGCGGTTTGGTTCAGATTCCTTGCATTGAACGGAATGCTTTTGCTGCGGCTCGTGCATTGGATGCCAATACTTTTTCAAATTTTTCAGATGGAAAACATCGTGTCAGTTTTGATCAGGTGGTTGAAGTGATGCGTGAAACAGGCAATGATCTGCCTAGCTTGTATAAAGAGACATCAACAGGTGGTTTGGCGAAGAATATGGAACAGTGATTAAGAATTGTTTTTTAAGCTGAGAAGATTAAAATGTGTGCTGACAGAATTTGTCATAAACAAATAGCCTATCTAATGTATTGATTTATTGTTTTATTAGAACATTTTATGCTTGGCCTAGATTAAATTTTATCAAGTGTAAAGATATATTTCTATCAACTTTCCCATATTTTTATCGATTCATATAATATGAATCGACCGTTCCATATTATATGGATCGATCGTCTCATATTATATGGATCGATCGTTCCACATATGTGAATCGATAAATAAGTGAGTACAAACAGAAAGATTCTTCAGGGTTCGTGCAAAAATTCTTCCAAAGAAAAGAGGATCCAAGTAATGAATAAGGTTTGGAAAATAGTAGTTCGATGAACAAATTTTTCAGAGGTGAATTTGATTCTTGATGCAACATCGGTAGGTGAATATAATTCAGCGGACGGGTAGTTATTTATTTCTTGACAGTAAAAATTTAGTATTTAAAATATTTGTTGCATTTTTGATGAATATTTTTCATATTCAAATAATTTTGGGATTGTTATTGATAAAAAACCATTATCTTTGCTTCAAATAGTAAAGATGGACTGAGCATTGAAAGCATTCATGTAGTAATGATTGCTGGAAAGTTTATATCTTTTAATATCTGTTATGTGAAATTGAGTATTTATCACACTACCAATGATTGACCTTTGTTTACTTAAAGAGTTAAAGAGTGGAAGTCATAAAGCTTTCGAACGTGTTTTCCGTTATTATTATCCTCGAGTCATGGCTTATACGGCTGTCATTGTGGATGAGGTTACAGCAGAAGATATTGTTCAGGATATATTTCTGTATATTTGGGAAAACCATGTAAACATTGAGCCTAACTCGGGCTTTAATTCATATTTGTATCAATTGGCTTATACACGCTGCATGGATTATTATCGTACAAAGAAACGTGATAATCAATATGCCATTCATTCTGGAAATGTATATTTGGAGGAATGCGAGAAACTATTGCAGCAAGATGCTTCCGTGATCCAGAATTTGTATAGTAAGGATTTTTCCAGGCGGTTAAATGAATTGCTGGAAAAATTGCCTGTGCAGCGACGTGATGCTTTTATTATGACTTATGTTGAAGGATTGAAAGCCAGAGAAGTCGCCGAACGAATGAATATTCCGCAACGTACAGTTGAAAGTCATGTTTATCTGACACTGAAATATCTGAAACAGAAGATGTCGAAGAATGATTTTTATATGTTATAATGTTAATCCAAATGTAACCGAATGCAGCGTACATTTCTTTTAAATGTAACTCTTGCTAAATTCGGAAGAAATGCTAGTTATATCTAAATGCTTTTTTAACACATGTTAAAGTGATAATTTTGTTCCGTAGTTTTTTTATCCCAAACGTATAAAGCATATAATGAAAATGAAAATGGATTTTGATTACAGATTATTGGCGAAATATTTGGCAGGTGCAATCTCAGCAGAAGAAATGGCTATGGTTGTACAATGGAGCAGTATATCTGAAGAGAACAAACATATTTTTTCGGAGATAGCGAAACTTCGCGTTGCCGAAGGTTTTACCAAATATAATAATGTAGAACGAATTGATGCCGCTTTGAAGATGGTGAACAGCCGCGTTAATGTTAAAAAGAGATTCACTCTCTTATTTTCAGCAATGAAATATGCGGCTATTGTTATACTGGTATTAGTTGTAGCAATAAGTGGATACACCTACTTGAAGCCGGAGAAATATTATACAATAGCGGTTTCTGAAGATACAAATGTAAAGAAGGTATTGCTTTCTGATGGTACAACAGTTTGGTTACATAGTAATTCGTCTTTGCAGATCCCGGCTTCTTTTTTAAAGGAGAATAGAAATGTGGTATTGAAAGGAGAGGCTTTTTTTGATGTTGCCAAAAAGCAGAAGAATCCATTTAATGTTTATACCAAATATGTGCGGGTTCGAGTTTTGGGCACCGCTTTTGATGTGAAAGTAAATGAGAAGGCTAAATCCGTTGAAACGACATTGGTTCGGGGTCATATTGCTTTACTCAATCAAGATGGCGAGCAGGTGATGAAAATGGATCCGGGCGAGAAAGTGACTTATACGAAAGATGATAATAAGTATTTGACTGAAGATGTAGATGCTAATCTTTGTGCGGCATGGCGTTTGAATCAGACGATATTCGAAAACACGACATTAAGAGAGATAGCTAAGAAATTGTCGTTGAAATATAATGTAAATGTGAACATTGAATCATCCGAATTGGCACAACACAAATTCAGGTGTGTGATAAACCAGGATGAAAGTTTAGCTGGCATTTTGAATTTATTGAAGTTTATGGCACCAATAAATTATCGTATTGAAGGACAAGAAGTTTTTATTGGAGAAGATAAAATAAATGGACATAAATGATAAAGGTGAAAGTGAAAGATATGATTAACAAAATTAATACCTAACAATTTAAAGAGACATGATGAACAGAAAAGCATCAATTGCAACATTAGCGATGTTGTTGGTGGCCGCTTCACCGGCTATTGCAGTGAACGGTACTTCATCTTTGTATGTGAATCTGGAGTTGTCAATGAACAGGACAACGGTTGGAGAAGTCATACAAAGTATTAGCCGACAAACCGGCTACGAGTTTTCATATGATGAATCTTTACTAAACAAGCAGATTGACAAAGTATCTGTGAATGTAAAGAACGTCCGTATTGAAAATGTTCTATCCAAGGTATTTAGAGATACCGGTATTTCTTTTAAAATAGTTGATAATCGGATCTTCTTGAAAGATGAAACGGTAAGAACTATTTCGTATGTAAAATTGGACAATCAACAGCAACGAGGTAAAAGTATTACCGGTGTTGTTGTTGATAATTCAGGTACGCCTATTATTGGCGCAAATGTTGTTGTAAAAGGGAAAAACGGTGTTGGTACAATCACCGATATTGATGGCAAATTTACTTTGACTGATATTGCCGACGGCACAACATTACTTATTTCTTATATTGGTTATACAGAACAAGCTGTAGCCGTTTCAAAAGATGCAAAATCGTTGAAAGTTACCTTACATGAAGATACACAGAAGCTGGACGAAGTGGTTGTTGTCGGTTATGGTACGCAGAAGAAGGTAAACATGACCGGTTCAATCTCGAACGTTAAGGCTGATGAGTTGACCAGTATTGCAACTCCAAATTTGTCTAATACCTTGGCTGGTCGTGCACCGGGTTTGACAATCACAGGTAACTCAGGCTTACTGGGATCCTCTTCTGAAATTCGTATGCGTGGCGGGTTTGGCGATCCTCTGTTTGTTATCGATGGTATTATCCGAGATAAGGATGCCTTTGATGCACTGGAAGCAAATGAAGTTGATCAGATGAGCTTCTTGAAAGATGCTGCAACAGCCTCTGTTTATGGTTCCGCTGCAGGTAACGGTGTTGTTTTGGTTACTACTAAGTCGGGTAGTACAAATAGCAGACCAGTGTTTAATTATCAGGGATCTTATTCATTCAGTAAAACGACCAAAGAGTTGTTTTCAGATATGTTTACTGCAACCGATGAGTTGATTTATCAAAATAAAGTAGCTGCATTTAAAGGATTAGCTCTCCCTAACGGTGATGCCGAATTTGACTATTTCAAAGACAAAAACTATAATGTTAACGACTGGATCTGGCAAACTCCTTGGAACACGAAACATTCATTAAGCGTGACTGGTGGTTCTGAGAAAGTTCAGTATTTTGTATTGGGCAGTTACTTGGGTGAAGAAGGTTCGTATAAGAATTTGAAAAATCAGAAGTATTCATTGCGTTCAAATATTACGATGGAGTTATCGAAGTATGTAAAGATGAACGTAAACATTGATGCGAACCAGTCTGATAGGAAGCGTTTCTACTGGCCGTTCACTGAGAGTGATGATGATCAGGCAATTTATGACTTGTATCGTTGTACCTTTAATGCCTTGAAGACAGTTCCTTTCTATGAAAATTTAGATGGAACACCTGCTACTCATCGTACCGAGTATCCAATCTACCCCGCTATTGGTTCTTGGCAGAGTTGGAACGTTGTCGATCAGGTTATCGGCGATCGTTATATAAAGACTCGCAATCGCGATATGACAGGTATACTTTCCTTTAATGTTGATTTGGGGTGGTTGTTGAAAGGCTTATCTACAAAGGTGGTAGGTAACTACGTCGGAAAAGATTTTACCAAAAAGAAGTTTATGACTTATCAACGTAACTATAAATTCCAGCAGGCTGATCCTAATGGTAACCGCTTTTTGCCGGGTCCGCTTGATTTGAATGCCTACAATACCTTTACATTTAGCCAGGATTATGAAAACTTGTCGTATGATGTTAAAAATCTGTGGAGCGAACAGTTTAACTGGTTCATCAACTACAACAATAAGTTTGGAAAACATGAGATTGGTGTTATGGGCGTATTCGAACAGGCTAAGAATGGTGGTGAATGGGTTTATGCCAGAGGTGAAAATCCGTTGACCAATTATGATCAAATGTTTGTCTATTCAACAGATGCTGAGCGTCGTTATGGTGATGCTGAGGAATATACCGGCGGTCGTCTTTCATGGATTGGTCGTGTTAATTACAATTACGATTCGAGGTATATGGCTGAATTCTCATTCCGTTATGATGGAAATGACAAATTTGCACCAGGTCACCGTTGGGGATTCTTCCCCTCTGTTTCAGGTGCTTGGCGTATCAGTCAGGAACCGTTTATGGAAAGCATGTCCAGCTGGTTGAATAACTTGAAAATACGTGCATCTTATGGTACGACAGGTAACGACTTGAATGTTGAAAATAAGCAAATTCTTAACTTCCTATATAAGAAGAGATATATAGCAACGCCTAAAGAGGATGATGATACGAAAGATTATGGAACTTATGTCTTTGGTAATTCTTTGGCAAACAGCATCAAACCGGGTGATACGCCAAATCCTGATCTGACTTGGGCGACTTCCCATACTTATAATGGTGGTATTGATTTCGGTTTTCTTAATAATAGACTGACTGGTTCTGTTGATGCATTCTATCGCAAGGAAACAAACATCCTAGGGCCGCGTACATTGTCTATACCAAGTACTTACGGACAGGTATTGGCTCCTGAAAACTACGCTGCACGTTCTTGGAAAGGGGGCGAGTTTGAGATGAACTGGCGCGATAAAGCAGTCGGAGGACAGTTGGAATATACTGTATATATGAATCTGGGTTTCTCTCGTGATAAATGGCTTACATTGGATGAAGAGGCCATCTATAAGACAGGAAACTTGGCTGATTTGTCAAAAGTAGGAATGGCGGATAGTCGTCTGATTGGTTATAAGGCTGTTGGTTTGATACGCACTCAGGAAGAGGTTGATGCATTAAAGGCAAAAGGATTCAAACAGTTTGGCCGTGATCCGTATCTGGGTGGTATTTTGTTTGAAGATACTCGCGGTGATGGTTATAGTGAAGGTCCTGATGGCAAGATTGATAGTAATGATTATTATAATTTGCTTTCTACAAATGCAACACCGCGTATAAACTATGGTTTTGGCGGAAGTGTGAAATATAAAGGCATTTATGTTGACCTCCATTTCCAGGGAGTTGGCAAGTATGATCGTGTAATGGGTATCGATGGTTTCCATCAGTATGGTGGCAGTACACGTCCTTATTATCCTATTTGGACGAGCAACGATTGCTGGAGTCCTGAGAATCCTAACGGCAAATATCCACGTGTTGTTGGTTCAAGTTGGTATGAATCTGGTACAGGTCCAACAAGCTTTTGGTTGCGTAATGGTGCTTATCTCCGTTTGAAGAATGTCAATGTGGGTTATGATTTACCGAAGAATATCCTTCATGTTGTCGGCTTGTCAAAAGCTCAGATTTTTATGAATGCAACGAACTTGTTCTATATTTCTGCTGTTGGTGAGTTTATGGATCCTGAACAAAAGTATTATGATTCATATCCTTTGATGAAGACGTTTACTTTTGGTCTTAATGTTACATTCTAACTAAATAATGAATTTGATATGAAAAGTTTAAAGTATATATTTTTAAGTTCGATTGCAGCATTAACATTAAATAGCTGTAATACATTGGACATCAAAAATACGACAAGTTATGATGCTGATCAGGTTTGGCAGGATAAAAATCTGTCGACTGCTTATGTAACTAATTTGTATATGCAGGTGTTCCCGAATTGGGATTCTGCTATAGATAATAATTCGGAACAGATGTCGGGGATGCCTTTTTATGAAGGGACTATTACCTTGACAGGTGACGAATATAAAAAGTGGGATTATAAAAACATCCGTCTCATCAACGAGGCTATTCAGGAATTGGAAACCGGGACATTGGATGAAACGACCAAAAACTCATTGTTAGGTCAGGTTTATTTCCTACGTGCTTATGTTTATACGTGGATGGTTATTTATCACGGAGGGGTTCCTTATATTACCAAACCTCAGGATAAAGATGCTGACGATTTGATGGTAAAACGTAATTCAACGGCTGAATGTTTCCAATATATTATCGCAGATATTGATAAGGCTGTTTCTTTATTACCTGAGAAAATTAAAAGTTCTTCAACCGATTACGGTCGTGTAGACCAGTGTTTTGCTAAGGCTTTCAAGGCAAAGGTCTTGTTGTACAAAGCTTCTCCGCAGTTTAATCCATCCAATCAGTATGGCAATAAATATTGGAGCGATGCTTATACGGCAGCCAAGGAAGCTTATGATTTTTGTTTGAGTCATGGTGCTGCACTTACTCCGAACTATGCTGATATCTGGTTGAAAGAAGGAGGAGATGAGGTGATTTTTTCTGTTATTAATTCCAATCCTAATAGAACCGCAGATTGGGATAATGGTATCCGCCCGGGGTCTTTGAGCCGTGGAACAGCAAGTAATCCTCCGACATGGAATTTTGTTAAATCTTTCCCGATGTTGGATGGCAAAGCTTATAATGATCCGACAGGTAAATACTATCAGAAGGATGAGAATGCACTGTTAAAGTGTTTCTGGAAGAACCGAGATCCTCGTTTTGCCAGTTCAATTCTCTGTAACGGTGACTTGTATAATGTAGCAGGAACAAAAGCTGGTTATCGTCAATATACGGCAGTCGGTATTGCTGATGATGATGATTGTTACGGAACTAATCCGGCAGCAGGCAAGAATCCTACAAACAATGATTCTTATACAGGTTTCTTTGTTCGTAAGGCATCAGATCTATCGTTGACTCAGGATAAAGTGCTGACTTATGATAAGGATTTCATTGTGATGCGTTTTGCTGAGGTGATGATGATTTATGCTGAAACTGCAAATGAGACAGGTCATTCTGATGTAGCTGTTAGTATCTTGAAACAGATTCGCCAGAGAGCCGGTATCGAAGCAGGTAATGATGGAATGTATGGATTGAAAGTGAGCAACAGAGAAGAAATTCGTCAAGCTATATTGGATGAAGACAATATTGAATTCTGTTTTGAAGGACATCGTTTCTGGGATATGCGTCGTACACGTAATCTGATGAAATTAAACGGGCTTGAGAAATTTGGTGTAGAAGCTATTGCTATCAATGCCGATGGTACAGATATGGATATGGGTACAGCTCGTACAAAAGCAGCCAATTTTGAATTGACACCTGAAAACTTCCGTTATGTGATTCATCAGGTTCCTTTAACTCCGAATGCAGAGAAGCAGTTTGTGATTAAAGAATCGTTCTATTTCTTCCCGATTCAACAAGTAAAGATTCTAGAGAATAGCAATCTTGAACAGAATAAAGATTGGGGTGGTTCATTTAATCCTACAATGGAATAAAATTTAATTGGTTTTATAGAAAAAGGGAGGGTTTTGTGATCAAACTCTCCTTTTTTTGGTAATTTTGGGGCTAAAACTAAATTATTAAAAGATATAGACAATGAAAACTAAATTTTCTTTATTGATTTTGGCGGTGATGTTTGTTTTTTCTGAAGCAATGGCTCAGGGGAAGAGCAAAATAACCGTTGGTGTAATTCAATATGATTGGACGAATTTGGATAAGAGTTTTAAAGAATTACATGATGCAGGGTTTGGCTCTTGTCAGTTGAATTATAATGCAAAGGCTGCAAACAAGACTTCGGCTGAACAGGTTAAAGCAGTATCAAAAAAATATAATATTAAAGTGACCACCCTTGTAGGTGTTCCTGGTCACAGTGTTTGGAATTTTCGTCAAGGCCCGGCAACGATTGGACTTGTCCCCACTGAGGGACGTGCAGAAAAGTTGCAGACTTATCATAATATGATTGATTTTTGTGTTGAGGCTGGAATTCCGGCTATGCATTCTCATTTCGGATTTATTCCGGAAGATCCTTCATGTGCACAATACAAAGATTTTATAGAAGTGATGAAAAGTCTTGCAGGTTATGCTAAGGATCGTGGTATCATGATTTATTTTGAGACAGGACAGGAAACGCCGACTACGCTGATTCGTGCTATCAAGGATATTGGAACCGGTAATGTATTTATCAATTGTGATCTGGCAAATTTGTTGATGTATGGTAAAGCAAACTCATTGGATGCTGTTAAACTGTTTGGCAATCTGATTAAAGATGTTCATGCCAAGGATGGTAAGTATCCGGATCCCAAAAATCCGTATGAGTTAGGTGAAGAGGTGAATATTCCACTCGGAGAAGTAAATTTTCCCCTAGTTATCAAACAACTGAAGAAACAAGGCTATCAAGGCGCTATTACTATAGAATGTGAATTAGATGGTAATCAACATGACTATGTGATAAAAACTCGTAAATATCTTCAGGGTTTGTTGGATAATTAATATCTTTGACAAATCATAGATTTTGAAATAAAATAGAGAATAATTAATATAAATGTAATTCGTTATCATGAAGACAAGTAGAAGAAACTTCCTGAAGACTTTGGGCGGCGTTGCACTGTTTACGATAGTGCCGCGTAATGTGTTGGGAAAAGGATATATAGCTCCGAGTGATCAGTTAACCAAAGGCATCATTGGTGTTGGAGGCATGGGGCGTGGTCATGTGGACTATGGTGGAACTCGCTTGGTAGCTATATGTGATGTAGATGCAAAGCATCTGGAGTTAGGAAATAATCTGGTAAATGACAAGATTGCCAACTATCATGATTTTCGCGATTTAATCTTGGATCCGAATGTGGACATTGTTCATATTGCAACACCTCCCCACTGGCATGGTATTATGTCTGTTGAAGCAGCAAAAGCTGGAAAGGATATATGGTGTGAAAAACCAATGACGCGTACCATCGGTGAAGGTAAGCGTGTTATGGAAGCCATGGAGCAATATGGACGTATTTTTCGCCTGAATACATGGTTCCGCTTTACCGACCAGTTCTATGGTCTGGGAACTCCGGTTAAACCATTGAAAAAGCTTATCCAAAGTGGGATGTTAGGATGGCCATTGAAGGTTACTATCAGTAAACATACGGGTTTCGATTGGAAATTTTATTGGGTAGGCAAAGAGTATCTTGAACCAATGCCTGTCCCTCCGGAATTAGATTATGATTTTTGGTTAGGTCCCGCTCCTTATAAACCTTATAATCCGCAGCGCGTACATCAAGTATTCCGTGGATACTGGGATTATGATGGAGGTGGTCTTGGTGATATGGGGCAGCATTATATCGATCCGGTACAATATATGTTGGGGAAGGATGATACAAGTCCTGTAAAAGTGGAAGTTGATGCTCCACAACAACATCCGGATGCTGTCGGTACTTGGCGTTCAATTACCTATACTTACGGAGATGGTTGTCAGATTGTTCTTTGGGGTGGTGATTTTGGAGATCCTAAGACTCCGTATATTGCCGGTCCCAAGGGAAATGTATATAAAAATTTTGTATGTGATATTCCGAATTGGGAAAAGAAACTAGCTGAATATCCTGATCCTGAACCACAGGAAACAGATTTTATCAAGTGTATTAAGACTCGCCAGCCATTTGCTTTGAATGAGCGTAACGGCTTCCGTTCTGCTACGATTGTGAATTTAGGTAAGGTTGCTCTTCGTCTGAATCGTACGTTGAATTTTGATCCTGTGAAACTTGAGTTTATTGATGATGAGGCTGCCAATCGTTTGTTAAATCAACCAGCTAGAGCCCCTTGGAACATCTAATAAGTAAGAAAATAGAAACTTACAGTAAATTAAGAGGAAAATAAAATGAGAAAAGCATACATATCAATAGCAGGATTGTTACTATGCGGAAGCATGCTTATGGCACAAAGTCCAGCTAATCGGACAGCAAAAACTATCGCTGCCGATGTTCTGGCTCAGATGCCTGCACAACAACAAGCAGAATACAATAAGCTTATTAGTGATTTGAGTACTACAGGTGAAGATGGTGTTCTTCAGTTAGTGAACATGATCAATGCACCGGGGAAGGGAAGTAATGCCAATGTCGATTATGCATTAAGCGGCTTGACATATTATGTGATGGCTAAGGGAGAAGAAACAGCACGGATGGCTACAGCAAAGGCTTATATCAAGGCCTTGGGTATGGTAAGCGAGCGAGAAACTAAAGCTTTTATCATCCGTCAATTGCAATGGTTAGGCAAGGATGAGAGTGTTGGCGTATTAAGCCCTTATCTGAAAGAAGAAAGTTTGAGTGGACCTGCTGCGCGTGCATTGGCTTCTATTAATACCCCGAGTGCGGGAAAAGCTTTGCTTTCAGCATTGACAAATCATGAGGGAACAGCAAAAACGCAGAAAGATGTTATAATGGCTATTTCGGAGGCTCAGGTTGATGGTTCTGAAAGTGCTTTAAAGGCTTTACTTTCATCGAATAACGATCCATTTTTGCTTAAAGAAGTGCTTTATGGTTTGAGTCGTGTTGGATCGAAAGCATCTCTTGCTGATTTGGCTGCAGCTGCTGCAAAGGCTAATTATACATTAGATAAGTCTTGCGCAAATGAAGCTTATATTGCTTTGATTAAACGTATAGCAAAACAAGGCGACGCTTTAACTGCAGGTAATGAAGCTAAAGTATTAATGAAAAATGCAACAAAGGCTAATGCTCTGCAAAGCCGTGAAGCAGCACTTCAGATTCTTTGCTCATTGGCAAAAGATAAAGAAGCTATTAAGTTGATTACGGACGCTATGAAGGATTCGAATATGAATTATCGTAACGCTGCATTGAATTATGCTTCTGATTTTGCTAACCAAGCGTTGTATATTGATTTGCTGAAAACGATGGCAAAGGCAAAGCCTGCTGTAAAAGTGGATATTCTAAATTGGTTTGGGCGTGAGGCAAAGCGTCCATCACAGTATGATGTGATTAAGAATCTGGAGGTTCGCTTTGATTTGACTGCAAAGCAGTTGATTATTAATCAATTGAAGAATGCGAACTTTGATGTTAAACAGGCTGCAGCTTGGGCACTGGTAAAGATTGGAGATAAAGCTGCTATTCCGGCATTGGCTGCTCTTTTGAAAAGTACGGACAAACAGGTTGCTTTGTTAGGAGAAGATGCTTTGACGGCCTTTGGTGGCGATATTGATGGGGCTGTTGCCAATGTTATTCCTCAAGCTGCGAATGTAGGAAAAATCGCAGGGCTGGAACTACTGGCAAAACGTGGTGCAACATCAAATTTGAATACAGTACTCGATCAGATTAAGTCTGATTCTCCTGAGGTAAAGGCTGCTGCTTATGTAGCGTTGAAAGATGTTGTTGGTGAAGGTGATTTTACTAATCTTTGTGGAATGTTGGAAACTGCTGATGCATTGGCTGTTCCTCCTTTGCAGAGAGCTGTAATTTCATCATTATCTTCAAAAACTCCCGCAGAACAGGTTGATGCAATTAATCGTCGTATGCTGCAGGCTGGTGAAAGTAAACAATATTTGTATTATTCGGCATTGGCTGCAACCGGCAGACAAGATGCATTGGCCGCAATTGTTAAAGGATTCCAAAATGGACAGAGTGTGCAGAAAGATGCTGCTTTCAATGCTTTATTGGGATGGAAAGGCCTAGACGGTGCAGACGAAGTATATAATATATGTAAGGCAAATCCTTCGTCAAATTATTATACAAAGGGGATGAGTTCTTATATTGCTATGGTTTCTAATCCTTCATATACAGGCGAAAATCGTTTGATTCGTTTGCGTAAAGCAATGGAAATTGCCCAAAATGATGAGCAGAAGAAATTGATTTTGAAAGAGATTGGTAAGACAGGTACATTCTTGGCTTTATTGTATGCAGGTGAATTTATGGATCAGCCTGCTTTAAAAGAAGCAGCATCAAGTGCCGTCCTGTCTATAGCTCAGAGTAATAAAGATTTAATGGGTACGAATGTTCGTGATATACTCCAGAAAGCTTCTGGACTTTTGAATGATCCGGATGCAAGTTATGAACGTGAAGCAATCACGAAACGGGTAGCTGAAATGCCGCAGGGTGAAGGTTTTGTTTCTATTTTTAATGGTAAGGATCTGACAGGTTGGAAGGGTTTAGTAGAAAATCCTATCAAGCGCGCAAGCATGAAACCGGCCGAATTAGCTAAGGCGCAAGTTGTAGCTGACGAAAAGATGGCAAATGACTGGAAGGTTGAAGATGGTTTGATGACTTATGTCGGTACGGGATACGATAATATCTGTACTACAAAGCAGTATGGCGACTTTGAAATGTATGTCGACTGGAGATTGGATCCGACCGGGAAGGAACCTGATGCTGGTATTTATCTTCGTGGAACGCCTCAAGTACAAATTTGGGATACTTCTCGTGTGAATGTTGGTGCACAGGTCGGTTCAGGCGGCTTGTATAATAATCAGATTAATCCAAGCAAACCTTTGAAAGTGGCTGATAACAAAGTTGGCGAATGGAATAGTTTTTATATTAAGATGGTTGGCGACCGCGTAACAGTTCTATTGAATGGTGAGAAAGTTGTCGATGATGTTATTCTTGAAAATTATTGGGATCGCAAGTTACCGATTTTCCCAATTGAACAGATTGAACTGCAGGCGCACGGCAGTAAGGTTTACTATCGGAACTTGTATGTGAAGGAACTGAAAGGTGTTGAACCATTCAAATTGTCTACGGAAGAACAGAAAGAAGGCTATAAGGTCTTGTTTGATGGAACAAATATGAATGAATGGACAGGTAACACTGTTGATTATACTTTGGAAGATGGTTGTATTTCTATGAACCCGTCAAAGAGCTTTGGTGGAAACCTGTACACAAAAAAGGAATATGCTAATTTTGTGTATCGTTTTGATTTCAAATTGACTCCGGGTGCAAATAATGGTGTAGGTATTCGTACGCCAATGGAAGGTGATGCTGCTTATGTTGGAATGGAAATCCAAATTCTGGATTGCGAACATCCTATTTATAAGGATATCACTCCGTTGCAGCATCATGGTTCTGTTTATGGAATCATTCCTGCTTTGCCCGATCATCATAAAGCATTTAAACCTGCTGGTGAATGGAATAGCGAAGAAATTGTAGCTGATGGAGATCATATTCATGTAACTGTAAACGGTATAGTTATTTTGGATGGTAATATTCGTGAGGCAACGAAAAATGGAACGCCTGATCATAAAGAACATCCGGGTTTGTTTAATAAAGCTGGACATATTGGATTCTTGGGTCATGGTTCACCGGTAATGTTCCGCAATATTCGCATTAAGGAATTGAAATAACATCGTTGGTTGTTATAATAAAGAAGAGTGTCAAATATTTGAATTTGGCGCTCTTCTTTTTATGGATCCACTCTGAAAAGAATGTGTTTATTTGTTTATTCTTTTTCTCCGAAAGCTAAATCACCTGCATCGCCTAACCCTGGAACAATATAGGAATGATCATCAAGATGGTCATCAACAGCAGCAACCCAAACCGTCGTATTGTTTTCCGGCATTTTGTGTTTGATATATTCAAGAGCCTGTTTGCTTGCGATAATCGAAGCAATATGTATTTGTGCAGGGTGTCCTTTAGTGCGTAGAGCTTCATAAGCCAGTTCCATTGAGCTACCTGTTGCCAGCATTGGATCTGTAATTATGAGCGTTTTGTTTGTCAGTCGAGGAGAAGCAATATATTCTATATGAATTTCAAAATTCAAACGATCTTTATATTTTCGAAATGCCGAAACAAAGGCATTTTCAGCATTATCAAAATAATGCAAAAAACCTTGATGAAAAGGCAATCCTGCTCGGAGTATAGTACTTATAACAAGTTCGTTATCGGGCGTTCCTATTGTGGCGATTCCTAATGGTGTTTGAATTTCTTTTTTACTGTAACCAAAATCTTTGCTCATCTCATAAGCCATGATTTCTCCAATTCGCTCGATATTTGTTCTGAAACGCATGCGATCTTTTTGAATATTGACGTCTCTCAATTCTGCGACGAACCGATTCAGTATCGAATTTGTTTCGCCTAAATTAATAATCTTCATTGTATAGGAATTTAATGTTATTTTTTGGTTGCGAAATTAATGATAAATATCCATTCTTCAGGTCGATATATAAAAAAAGGCAACCTTTTCATGAAAGATTACCCTTTTTATATTAATGAAATTGAGAAGCATTACTTTTTCTTGTTAATAGCTTCTAATAGAAATTTGCCAGGTTTAAACTTTACAGTTGTTCTTGCTGGAATTACAACAGGAACGCCTGTCTTCGGATTGCGAGCCGGACGACTGGTCTGAGCATGCGGCGTCAGAGTTCCGAAGCCTACAAGTATCACATCTTCATTTCGTTGCATTACTTCTGTAACGATATCAACATAAGCATTCAGTATCTTTTTCGCTTTTTGCTTTTGTATTCCTGACCTTGCGGCCAAGGTCTCAATCAATTCTGCCTTATTCATAAATCTTCTTATTTTAAATAACTCTTTATTTATAATTTCCAATTATTGCGCTGTATTCTTTAATTGATCCTTATAGACTATACGATATTTATAACTCTGTTATCTAATTATCTAACAAAACATGCATATAAATGTTATATTATCTGTTGGTAAAAAATACTAAAATGTGTTTTTGTTGATCTTTTGTTTGTATGCTTTCTTTATTCTTCTCCTCTTTACTGCGAGCTGATTTAATTTTTATATATACTTTTGCCTTGAAATAGTAAGAATATGAAAATAGAAGAGAATTATTCATTAAAGGAACATAATACATTTCATCTTTCCGTTAAGGCGCGTTGGTTTATAGAATATTGCAACGAGGAAGAACTTTGTCGTATTTTGCATGATGAGTATTTTCAGGAATGTATATCACTACATATTGGTAGTGGGAGTAATCTGTTGTTTCTTAATGATTATAATGGTATTATCCTTCATTCGGCTATATGCGGAATAACTGTTGTTGAAGAAACCGATGATACGGTGTTGCTGCATGTTGGTGCTGCCGAAAAGTGGGATGGGGTTGTTGCTTATGCTGTTGCAAGAGGATGGGGTGGGGTAGAGAATCTTTCTTTTATTCCAGGTGAAGCAGGTGCTGCTGCTGTGCAGAATATTGGAGCATACGGAACTGAAGTTAAAGATGTTATTGAAACAGTAGAAGCATTTAATCAACTGTCTTTTGAGAAAAAAGTATTCTCAAATCAAGAATGTTGCTATTCGTATCGTTCAAGTTTCTTCAAAAATGAAAATAATGATCCGCACATTGTAACATATATAAATATACGCTTAAGAAAGCATTTTCAATTGAATTTGTCTTACAAAGAATTGCAAAAAGAACTCTTGCATTTTGATAATCCCGGCTTGCAATCTGTTCGAGATGCTGTGATTCTACTTCGTCGTCACAAGTTGCCTGATCCGGAAGTGTTGGGCAATGCTGGTAGTTTTTTTATGAATCCGATCATTGCGGTATCTCATTTTGAATCATTGAAAGATGAATATCCAAATATTCCATTTTATCTATTAGGTAATGATCAGGTAAAATTATCGGCAGGATGGTTGATTGAGCAGTGTGGTTTTAAGGGCAAGTCGCATGGTGCGGTAGGTGTATATGAAAAGCAGGCTTTAGTGCTGGTCAACTTGGGCGATGCAACAGGTGATGAAATAGCAATGGTTGCTGAGAGTATCCGTATGGCCGTGAATGATCGTTTTGGTATTATGTTGATGCCTGAAGTTAAATATGTTGGCTAAATGAAAATTACTTTTTTGGGAACAGGAACTTCTACGGGTGTCCCTCAGATAGGTTGCCGGTGTGAAGTCTGTACAAGTACAGACAAGCATGATGTGCGTCTTCGAACTTCCATATTGGTTGAAACTCACGGTAAAAGTATATTGCTGGACTGCGGTCCGGACTTTCGTTGGCAGATGATAAAGAGTAAGACTTATCATCTGGATGCTGTTCTTATTTCTCATGAACATTACGATCATGTGGGCGGGTTGGATGATCTTCGTCCATTCAGTTATCCTCAAGGATTAGATATTTATGCGGAGAAAGACGTCGTTGAAGCTATTGAGACACGCATGCCTTATGTTTTCCGTGCCAACAAATATCCTGGAGCCCCGAACCTTGAACTGCATTGTGTGGCTCAAGATGAGCCTTTTGATGCTGCGGGTATTTCAATTATTCCTATTCGCATTATGCATGGAGATTTGCCGATCTTAGGATATCGTATTGGCAATATTGCTTATCTTACTGATTTAAAGTTTATTCCTGACAGTGAATATGACAAACTGAGAAATTTGGATTTACTTATTATTGCCGCATTACGGAAAGAGTATCATCCAACGCATGAGACACTAGCCGAGGCATTAGGTAATATCCGACTTATTCGTCCGAGAGAAGCTTATCTAATTCACATGAGTCATCATATGGGCTTGCACGCGATAGTTGATGAAGGCCTTCCTTCTCATGTCCATTTGGCTTATGATGGTTTGATTTGGGATGACCGGAGTGGAAACTATTGATGTTCCATATCTTGTTTTCTTTTGTTAGCGTATTTACACCAAATTTTTAAGCCACATTCTTCGCATTTAGGTTTGCGCGCTAGACAAGTGTATCGTCCGTGGAGAATAAGCCAGTGATGTGCTATAGGAATCTTATCTTCTGGAATATTTTTTGTGAGTTGTTTTTCAGTTTCCAAAGGTGTTTTGCTATTGTTTGTTAATCCAATTCGATTTGCAACCCTGAATACATGTGTATCGACAGCCATTGTTGGTTTATTATATACAACCGATGCGATGACATTAGCTGTTTTTCGTCCTACACCAGGCAATTTCATTAGTTGATTTACATCTGAGGGAACAATTCCTTTGAAATCAGACGTTAACATTTTTGCCATTCCGACTAAGTGTCTGGCTTTATTGTTTGGGTAGGATATAGAATGAATATAAGTGAAAATCATGTCAGGAGTTGCTGCAGCCATCACTTCAGGTGTTGGAAAGTCACGAAATAGTGAAGGTGTAATCAAGTTAACCCGTTTATCTGTGCATTGAGCAGACAAAATTACCGCAATAAGCAATTGGTAAGGATTATCATAATGTAGTTCAGTTTGAGCAATTGGAATATTGGCCTCAAACCAATTTAGAACTCCTTTGTATCGTTCTTCTTTACGCATAATAATTAGTCATGTTACCTGTGTGTTCTCCCCGGGCCAGGTTAAGCCCGGGGAACAGGGTACATGACTTAGGTCTTCAATTTAATTGGCTGATTCAAATTGACGCAGGAATCGGATATCATTTTCCGAAAACATGCGTAAATCTTTAACTTGGTATTTTAAATTAGTTATTCGTTCAATACCCATTCCTAGTGCAAACCCGGAATATATCTTGCTATCAATATGACAGTTCTCAAGTACGTTCGGATCAACCATACCGCAGCCGAGAATTTCAACCCAGCCTGTTCCTTTACAGAATGGGCAGCCTTTCCCGCCACATATATTACATGAAATATCCATTTCAGCAGACGGTTCGGTAAATGGAAAATAAGACGGACGTAAACGTATCTTAGTGTCCGCACTGAACATCTCTTTGGCAAAATAAAGCAGTGTCTGCTTCAGATCGGCAAAGGATACATTTTTGTCAACGTATAAAGCTTCAACTTGATGGAAGAAGCAATGAGCACGGTATGAAATAGCTTCGTTACGATAAACACGCCCCGGACATATGATGCGGATGGGAGGGCCTTGTACCTCCATAGTGCGTGTCTGAACAGAAGAAGTGTGCGTACGGAGAAGTACATCCGGACTATGTTGAATAAAGAATGTGTCTTGCATATCACGAGCTGGATGATCTTCAGCAAAATTGAGTGATGAAAACACATGCCAATCGTCTTCAACTTCCGGTCCTTCAGCAATGCTGAATCCCAAGCGGCTGAAAATGTCACATATCTCTTTTTTTACTATTGAAAGAGGGTGACGTGTACCTAACTCAATAGGATATGATGTACGTGTAAGGTCAAGATTTTCATCTTCTGCATAGGTGTTTTCGAAGCTGACTTTTAATTCGTTAATCCTATTTTGAGTTGTCTCTTTTAGTTTATTAAGATATTGGCCCACTTCACGTTTCTGATCGATTGCCACGTTATGAAATTCGTTCATCAGCACTGATATCTCACCTTTTTTGCTGAGATATTTAATTCGTAGAGCTTCTAATTCTTCCGCATTGGAAGCCTTCATCGTCTCTACTTCTTGAAGCAGGGCTTTTATTCTGTCGATCATTTTAAACCATTTTATATTGGTGTGCAAATTTACGCCTTTCTGTGGACTTTGCAATCTTTTAGTCACTTTTTTTATTATTTGCATACAAGTTAGACTGTTTAGAGTCTCCATTGTACGAGGAGAATATAAATTCGGTACGTTATAAATTATTGTATTTTGTTTTTCATTATCATATCAAAACTCTCTCCTAGAGATTCCTTCAGGTTGTAGTTGCTTGTTTATTGGACAAGGAATCCAAAAGCGGAAGGATGTCCCCTGCTTGGAATCTGAATCGACTCTTATTTTCCCATTATTTTTGATGATAAGTGCTTTACAAAGAGGAAGACCAATCCCTGGAATGTACTTTGAAGATTTGTCGAAATTATCGAATCGGGAGAAGAGATGGTGTTGGTATTTCTCTTTTATATGAAAGCTTGAATCGGATATGATAACATATAATCCTGAATCTTTTTCTGCATATTTGATATCGATGTCTCCTTTTTTTGTAAAGCCTATCATAAAGTTAAATAGAGATGTTATAATGCGTTCCAGCATAGAAGAATCGAGTGTGACTTTGAAACTTGTATTTTCAGAATGAAGAATTAAATTAATGCCTTGATTTATTGTTTTCTTTACATTTTTAATAAGATATCTAAAAAAGAATTCTATGTCAAATGATAAAGGAATGCAAAGTTGGCGACCAGATTCTATTTCTGCAAACGTAAGGATATCATTTGACATTCGTAGCAGCATGCTACTGTTTTCATTGATAATCTTTTGATATTCGGCTTTGATTTCTTCTGAGTCTTCATCATTCATCAAGTCTGAAAAACCAACAATGGCATTTAATGGTGTTATAATTTTGTATCCAATATTTTCAATAAAATTGGATAGCAGTTTGACCATTTCAGCCATGGTACTTAATTCGGTAATTTGTTCCATCATTACATGGCATTTGTCATTTTTTTGACAAATACCCATATAGCTAATCACTTTGCCATCTTTATCAATTTTATAGGGGATGATATCGGTAATATACCACGCGTATGTTTCAGTTTCTGGAACTCTATATCTATAGTCACAAGAATAATTACCTAATGTTTGATTATTCATATATTCCATGAGTTTTTGAGAAACATCCAAATCTTTCGGAAAAACACGTGTCCAATATTCGTCTAGAGAAAAAGAACGGGGAGGAATATTCTCTTTATCATTCCAGTAAATAAAGCGTTTTTCTTTTACATCGTACTGTATGATGTTCACGTCGTTATTGGGTGTAATGTGCGTCAATTTGAAGCAAAGTGTTTTCAATTCTTTGTTTTTTTTAGTCACAAGTAAATGTGAGATGATCATGTAAATTAATAGAAATAGAAGGAATATGATGATTATGGCATTAATAATCAATAATATACTAATGGTTTTGTTTACTGTCTTTTCTAAAAAAGATAAATAAATGTTGCAGGCAATTACTAACAAGGTAAAAGTGAGCAATATTACAGAAAATATGATGCCTAAGAATTGCTGAGTTGTTTTTTTCTTCATAACAAATAGACAGAATGAATTATTATTTAAAAAGAAATTATCAGGTATAAATGTTTAATCATTTGCAAAATAGAATAAACTGATTCTTCAAATGCAGCCCAGTGGTCACTTATGAAATATAAATATAGGAGTAATATTTCCTGTATTTTTACACTAAGAAGTAGTACAATTTGTAACATTATATCTATTTTTTGTGGAAGCATTCTGAAATATTGGAGGTGTTACCCTATAAACACCACATATAGTAACAATCAGATGATGCTCGCCTTTTACGTTTGATGCATGCCTCAGCTCCCTTGAAAAATTCCCCTATCACTTACATGTGTTTCCCCTTGTTGTAGCATATCTTGTCATTATTGAATTATTCCACCTTGTCTGTTTTTGGGTATATTTTCTATATCAAAAACCTTGTTATCGAAAACTTTAAGCGTGTCCCAACATATAATACTGTTTTGTTTTATCATATAGAAAATGTTTATTGGTGTCATCGCGCTGCCTTAAGTATATACCTTTAACTTCTCCCCGCCATATCTTGATATTTCTATCCTGATACGTGATAATCAGGGTTGATCCTCTTCTTTTTCAAATTGAGAAAACAGGTAAATAGCAGTAATGCCCTTTACCCCTAAATAAATAATCCACATTCCCGAATTTTCAAATAGAGGCGGTACAACATGAAGCGGTTTTTACGCCTTTCTTCAATTCAGGGAAATTAGTACTTCTCTTATGGAGAGAAAGTTCACTTTACTTAATATTCTCTTCGTTTTTTTTTCTTACAGAGACTTGAGGATTAATTTATTTGCCTTGTCTACGACAGATGTGTCTAGCGAAGCCAAGTATATTCGAGTTGTATTCTCGGAATCATGCCCCATGCCTTCGCTAATGACTGAAATAGGTATGTTTTTGCTCTTGGCAATACTTGCCCAAGAATGACGAGCGACATACATAGTTAGTGGGGCTGGAATTTCCAATTTTTCGCCCAGTTGTTTTAGCTTTTTGTTGATGAGGTGCGCTGCATTTTTGTATTGCAATCTTACATTTTTGTTTGTGTCTTTTATGATAGGGAGTAAATACGACGTGCCTCTTGTATCGTATTTTTTTAAGATGTCTTGCATGGGTTTTTCCCATTTAATGAAGAGTTGTTGATTTGTTTTTTGACGACGGTAGGAGAGAGTGCCGTTTTGTAAGTTTTTTTTCTTCAGAAAAGCCATGTCCACGAACGACATCCCACGAGTGTAGAAGGAAAACATAAACATGTCTCTTGCATAATCCATCGTAGGAAATGAAGTGAGATCCATGTCTTTGATTTGGCGTATGTTCGTCATCGAAATTGCTCTTTTTACTGTTTTATCGATGCCGGTATATACGTGTTTGAATGGATTTTGTTGTGTGGTCAGTCCTTTCTCTACAGCGCGGTTGTATATGGCACGGAGGTTGCGCATGTAAAATGATGTAGAGTTCTGACTAAGTCCTTTTGTCTTTAGGAATACTTCATATTTTGTGATTAAGCCAGAATCTATGTCTTTCAATGGAATATCTTCTTCTCCATGGAATCGAATAAAACTATTTAGCACTGTAGTATAGGTCTCCGACGTTCGTCCTTTGCCAATCAGCTTCAGTTGTCTCATAAGGTTTTTGGTAAAGGAAACGAAACCTTTATTATTGGAAGATGACAGGAAAAGATCCACTATTTTATCGGAGGTATAGGCTTTAGTTGAACGTTCCAAGTGAGATATGATGCTTCCTAAACGCGAGGTATCTTCCTCTACTTTGTCTTTCAATTCGGATAAATACACTTGGCGAGGTTCACTAAATGAAGAAAGTCGTATTTGCGCCAATCGTTTATTCCATTCTGTTGGAAACAACCTGTAGTTGGTGTTTATTTGCCTTACTTCTCGTTCATGGATCACTTGGTAGAATAGTGTGCCTTCTTTCGTGCTGACGGAAGAGGTACGGAATTTGATTTTTATACTTGTCATATATTGATGTTTTTTGATGAACAATAAGTAATATCGGATAATGATATCTCTTTTTTGTATGTCATAAACTGAAATAATTGATTCTTTTGTAATTTAGTTGAAAAGTATGGAGTTGCTAATAATTTTAGTATATGAGTTCTAATACTCAACAGATTTTTTGCTCTGAATTTTAGTAAAAAGGGAGTATGTATAAATAATTCATTTTATTAATAATTAATATATTAGGTGTACTTATAGGGCTTTATCTAGCTAAATAAATAAGTTGAAAGTATACCTAATGGAAGCAAATTTATTAAAGAAGATAGCGTCTACCAAAAAAAACAGCTAATTTTATTAATAGTGATTCACTTCAGTTGTCGATGATGATAAAAACAGAATTGAAGAAATAAGCCTTGTTACTCGGATAGTGGATTACAAAATGTTTGTCCGTGTCAAAAATACTGAAATGCCAGATAGGCTAATATAAGGCCTGATAGAGATGCGAGAGGTATGTAAAAATGTAACCGTACATATTCTGAATTTTGGTCTACAATAAACACAAGTTGTTTCAGTAGAACAATAGATCAGTGATTATATACCCTCGTTGATTATATTACCAGTTATATATTTGGTTATCTCAAGAATTTTACAGAATATTGCACATAAGTTGTATATATGATGATTTATTCAGGAATAGATTTTATCTTTGCCTATGAATTAAAAGATAATTTGTAGAATAAATAATTGAATATGATGCATAATTGGTTTGAATGTAAAGTCTCCTACGTAAAAACAATGGAAAATGGGTTGCAGAAGAAGGTCTCTGAGCCATATTTGGTTGATGCAATGTCGTTTACGGAAGCTGAAGCTCGTATTATTGAAGAGATTCAACCTTATATTTCTGGAGAATTTACAGTGGCAGATATTAAGAGAGCACGCTATTCAGAACTATTCTTTAATGAAAAAGGGGATAGGTTCTATAAGTTTAAAGTTTATTTTATCACTTTGGACGAAAAGAGTGGAGCAGAGAAGAAAACGGCTTCGCAGATGTTGGCTCAAGCTACAACATTAGAAGATGCGATCGTTATACTTAATGAAGGGATGAAAGGGACAATGGCTGATTATGTTATTGCTTCGGTTTCAGAAACTATGTTGGTCGACGTATTCCCCTTTGACGCTGGTTCGATCCCGTCTGGAAAGAAATCCGATGAAGAGTTGATGGCTGAGGCTAAGAAGGAGGTGGAAACAGAATAATGACAAATATTTCTCAGAATATTAAGAATTTGAAAGATGAGCTTCCGGTAGACGTCACATTGGTGGCTGTTTCGAAGTTTCATCCGGTAGAAGCTTTGCAAGAAGCATATAATGAGGGACAGCAGATTTTTGGAGAGAGTCGTGCTCAGGAATTGGTAGGTAAAGCGAAATCATTGCCTAAAGATATAGAATGGCATTTTATCGGTCCCTTGCAGACCAATAAAGTGAAGGATATCGCTCCGTATATTTCAATGATACAGAGTATCGATAGCGAGAAATTATTGAAAGAGGTAGAGAAACAGGCGATGCGTCATGAACGGATTATTCGTGTTTTGCTGGAAATACATATTGCGCGTGAAGAAGCCAAGCATGGATTTAGTGCTGATGAGTGTAAGGCTATATTGAAGAATAAGAACCTTGACTCAATGAAGCATATACAGATTTGTGGTTTGATGGGCATGGCTACGAATACCGACGACATGAAACAAGTAGAGGAGGAGTTTCATGGTTTGCATAACCTATTCGAGGAATTGAAAGATATTGAATTCAAGGATCATTCTTCTTTTACTATACTGTCTATGGGAATGAGTCATGATTATCGGGAGGCTGTAAAAGAAGGGACAACGATGGTACGCGTTGGAACGAATATTTTTGGGGAAAGAGAATATTAATAATAATGTAAAACTTAAATAATTAGATCTGAAATGATTGACGTTAAAACACAATATGCAGGGCTTACACTGAGCAGTCCGCTGATTGTAGGAAGTTCGGGTTTGACACGGAATCCCGAAAAAAGTAAGGAGTTCGAGAAAGCCGGTGCCGGTGCTATCGTACTAAAGTCACTCTTTGAAGAGCAGATAGAGTTGCAGAGTGATTCGCTTTCGGTAGGTTCAGACTATCCCGAGGCTGTCGATTATATTCGTGGCTATGTGAAAGCAAATCAACTTAATGATTATCTAGAACTAATTAGGAAGACAAAAGATGTTTGTGCTATTCCTGTGATTTCCAGTATCAACTGTTATAGATCTGGTGCCTGGGTGGAGTTTGCTCATGAAATAGAGAAGGCTGGTGCGGATGCTATTGAGTTGAATATATTCTTTTTGGAAACAGATCTGACGTATAATAGTGATACAACGCGCGATTTGTACGTCAATATTGTTCGTAACGTAAAGAAGGCTGTTTCGATCCCTGTAACGGTAAAGATGAGTAAAAGTCTGGGGAACATTCCTGCTCTTATCAATGATGTAAATGTTAATGGAGCAAATGGTTTTGTGTTATTTAATCGTTACTATCAGCCGGATATTGACATCAATAAAATGCAAATTGTCTCGGGTAATGTGTTCAGTAGTACAACTGATTTGAGTGATACTCTTCGCTGGATAGCTATTACTTCAAGTAAGATACCTGGAATAAGTATTGCGGCTTCGACAGGCGTGCATGACTGGGATGGCGTGATCAAATGCCTTTTGGCCGGTGCTTCCGCCGTAGAGCTTTGCAGTGCAGTTTATTTGCACGGGCCAAGTATTATTTCTCAGATGTTGACTTGCCTTGAAGAATGGATGCATCAGTCCCGTTTTGATTCATTAAAGCAGTTTATTGGGAAGTTGAATATGTCAAATATTCAGGATCCCGCCATGTATGAGCGTTTGCAGTTTATGAAGTATTTCTCCAATAGAGACTAATCTATAATTTATATTTATTCAATCACAGATTACATGAAGATGCAATCTGTGATTTTTGTTTCATTACAAATATTTTCTAGTAGAAAATATTTGTAATGAAAAATATATGTATATCTTTGCATCATTAATGAGGAAAGTGAAAAAGAAATGGAATCAATTTGTGCTATAAAGGATATATATAAAACCTTGTATCAGTTTGAGAAAACTTTTGCAGAAGCCAATGGAATCACAATCAATGAAGCGATGTTGCTCTGTTGTTTGAAAGATGGTGAAAATAAATCGGCAGGAATGATTAGTGAATATATCGGGCTTTCAAATTCGCGTGTGTCGAAAGTAATTACAGCTGTTGAAGATAAAAAGTTTATCTGTCGCCATATGAATAAGGATGATAAGAGGCAAATGTTTTTTTCGCTTACTATGGCAGGAAAAGATAAAATTAAACTGATGATGGATGCAAAACTGCGATTTGAAGAATTGTTTGAACAATTAAAACAATGTATGGATAAAATTTGATTTATCAGAAGAAGTATAAAAGTTTAATAATTAATAGTATAATATATGAAGTACTTGATCATCGGTGGAGTTGCAGGTGGAGCGACCGTCGCTGCACGTTTACGCAGAATGGACGAGAAGGCTCAGATCATCTTGTTCGAAAGAGGAAAATATGTTTCGTATGCCAATTGCGGACTACCTTATTATATAGGTGGAGAGATAAGTGATCGGAAAAAACTGTTTGTTCAGACGGTAGAAGGATTTACTCATCGTTTCTTGATAGATATAAGAACGGAGCAAGAGGTTATGGCTATTGACGCAGGTAAGAAAGAGGTAAAAGTAAAGAATTTACTGACACAGGAGTCTTATCAGGAAAGTTATGATAAATTAGTACTTTCACCGGGGGCTGAACCTTTACGCCCTGGGATAAAAGGCATTGACAATAAAAAGATTTTTACGTTACGCAATATTCCAGATACGGATGCTATTAAGCAATATATAGCGTATGAGAAACCGCATCGTTCAGTTGTTATCGGCGGAGGCTTTATTGGGCTGGAAATGGCTGAGAATTTCAGTCTATGCGGAACAAAAGTAGATATTGTTGAGATGGCAGATCAAGTGATGGCTCCGCTGGATTATTCGATGGCAGCTATTATTCATCAACATCTTGTTGATAATGGAGTTACACTACATCTTAAAGATGGCGTGAAGAGTTTTGAAGAAACTTCGTCGGGAATATCCGTGAATTTGCAAAGTGGCGAGATTATTGAGACGGATATGGTTTTGCTTAGTATTGGTATCCGCCCGGAAGTGAAGTTGGCGCGTGAAGCAGGTTTGACGATAGGACAGCTGGGAGGCATTTCCGTGAATGAATTTATGCAAACTTCCAATCCTGATATTTATGCTCTCGGAGATGCTGTAGAAGTGCGTCATCTTGTTACAGGTCTGCCGGCAATGATCCCGTTGGCAGGACCGGCAAACAAACAGGGGCGTATTGTTGCAGATAATATTGCAATGGGAAATAAGGAAACATATCCCGGAACGATGGGTACGTCTGTTGCAAAGGTGTTCGACTTGACAGTAGCTGTTGTTGGTGCTAATGCAAAATTATTAAAAAAAGTAAATATCCCATATATCTCTTCGTATACGCATACAGCATCGCATGCCGGTTATTATCCGGGAGCGATACCTATGTCGATTAAGATTCTCTTTGCTCCTGAAACAGGCCGCTTGTTGGGCGCACAGATTGTCGGGTTCAACGGTGTGGACAAGCGTATCGAGATGATGGCACAAGTGATTCAACGGCAAGGGACTATTTATGATTTGACTACCTTGGAACATGCTTATGCTCCTCCTTATTCTTCGGCTAAGGATCCTGTAAATATTGCTGGATTTGTAGCAGCAAATGTTCTTGAAGGGAAGGTGAAAATTATTCATTGGCGTGAACTGTCCGGATTATCGTCTGAGGCGTTTTGCCTTGATGTCCGTTCGCCACAAGAATTTCAATTGGGATGCATCCCGGGGTTTATCAATATTCCGTTGGACGATTTGCGTGATCATTTGGGTGAGCTGCCAAAGGATAAGCCGATTATTGTGAATTGCGCTGTTGGATTGCGCGGCTATCTAGCGGCCAGAATATTGGTTCAGCATGGTTTTAAAGACGTACGCAATCTGTCAGGTGGGTATAAAACATGGCATGCAGCAACGGCAAGTGTAGGAATTCCGAAAGAATGTAAAAAGAATAATTCTTGCGGTTGTGATCATGGACCTGTAAAAGTAATAGAAGTTGACGCTTGTGGATTGATGTGTCCGGGGCCGATCCTTCAATTGAAAAAGAGTTATGAAAATTTAGAGATTGGGAGTCGGTTACAAATTACAGCGACTGATCAGGCTTTTGCCAAAGATGTGGTGTCATGGTGTAAAATGACAGGTGCTGGATTGATTTCTGTTAAAAATGACAATGGAGTCGTGACAGCTATGATCTGCAAGGAAGAGCCAAAAGAATTATGCCCTGTTCATGGTCGTTCAGCAGATAACAAGACCCTGATAGTGTTTAGTGATGATTTGGATAAAGCATTGGCTTCGTTTGTAATTGCCAATGGCGCTGCATCTACGGGAAAGAAAGTGACAATGTTCTTTACTTTCTGGGGCTTGAATGTGATAAAGAAGCAGAATAAGCCTGATGTTTCGAAAGATATCTTTGGAAAGATGTTTGGGTGGATGCTTCCGTCAGACAGTACAAAGTTGAAGCTTTCGAAAATGAACATGATGGGTATGGGTAGTTGGATGATGCGTTTGATCATGAAGAAGCGTAATATTGACAATCTGGAGAGTTTAATGAAACAAGCTATTGATAACGACATTGAAATGATAGCCTGCACGATGAGCATGGATGTGATGGGCGTCAAAAAGGAAGAACTGAGAGATAATGTAGTATTAGGAGGTGTTGCTACATATTTGGAGCGCGCTGAAGAGGCTAATGTGAATCTTTTTATATAAAGAAATCCCGGTAGACACAAGTATCTCAAGGAGAACTATGAGAGGTCTGCCGGGATATTTTTTAGTCGTATTTTATTTCGCAAGAGAAAGTATTTATTCTTACCTTTGTTCATCAATAATTTGTAATATTTCATGTATGACCTTTCTAAAATGTTTTTCTCTTATGGCGCTGAGTACAATTATGTGCTTTAATGTGAATGCCGAAATTAATCAGTCTGTTATACAACAGACTATTCGTTCTCTTTCAGCGAAAGATGCCAGTAACGACGTTGGAATAGAAAAGGGAGTACGTCAGGCTGCTTCATTATGGCAGGTCGCTGATGGTACCGATAAGGATTTCCAAAAGTTTTGCGAAACAAATTATATAGCCGATCCGATAGAGAAGGAGCATGTGTTCTTAAAGATCAGCGATTATATGGAGGCAATTAACGGCTATTATAATCAAATGACTCTCCGACTGCAACAGAATATGCATTTGACCACTGGTCCGCTTTATCCTATCGATGAAATGTTTGCTTCATACAGTCCGTCGTCACACCTGACTGATGATTTCTTTACAAACAAGATTGCGTTTATTATCATGCTAAATTTTCCACACCTGACACTGGTAGAAAAAGAAGCACTGGGCAATGATCGTAAAGCTTGGGCTTATGCGCGTTTAGGCGATATGTTTACACAGCGTATTCCAGCCGATGTTCTTCAAAAGCAAGGTAATGCCATGAGCGATGCAGAAATGTATATTTCCGCATATAATATTTATATGGGCTATACTACCAATAAGGAGGGAAAGGTCCTTTTTCCAAAAGAAATGGTACTTCTTTCGCATTGGAACCTACGCGACGAGATCAAGTCGAACTATAATAAGGGGAAAATAGGATTGGATAAACAGCGTACGATATATGAAATAATGAAGCGCATTATTGCTCAGGAAATTCCGGTTGAGGTAATTAATGCGGGGAAGTATATGTGGAATCCTTTTACCAATACAATTATGCTGGACGGCAAGTTCGCGCAGGCTTCGCCCGAATCGACTACGCGTTATCAGAAGATGGTGAATACTTTCAAAGCGATGCAAGGGATCGATAAATATACGGGCGATACTTATATTGACAGAAAGTTTAACGATGAAATGGAAATTTCGCTTAAAGACGCTGAGAGTTTGTTCGATAGTTTTCTTTCTGCTCCGGAATTGAAAATCCTGGCAAAAATGATCAGCAAGCGCTTAGGGCGTAAACTCGAAGCTTATGATATTTGGTATGATGGATTCAAAGCCCGCAGTAATATGGATGAGGTAAAATTGAACGAACAGACACGTTTCTTGTATCCTAATGCGGATGCAATGAAGAACGATCTTCCGAATATTTTGATGAAAGCGGGATTTTCTAAAGATAAAGCAAACTATATTGCAGCTAAGGTTGCTGTTGACCCGGCACGGGGTTCTGGTCATGCCTGGGGATCTGCTATGAAAGGACAACAGTCGCATTTGCGGACACGCATTCCGGCTACAGGAATGGATTATAAAGGTTATAATATTGCTATACATGAGTTTGGGCATAATGTGGAACAAACCATTTCAATGTATGATGTTGATTATTATATGATGAGTGGTGTCCCGAATACGGCCTTTACAGAAGCTTTAGCGTTTGTTTTTCAAAAGCGGGACTTAGAGTTTTTGGGCATTAAGGATAGTGATCCCGAAAAGAAGGCTATGGATGTGCTGGATAAAGTTTGGACTATGTATGAGATTACAGGTGTTTCGATGGTTGATATATCTGTTTGGAAATGGCTTTATGCTCACCCCGATGCAACGGCAGAACAGTTAAAAGAAGCAACGATTAGCATTGCCAAGGAGATCTGGAATAAGTATTATGCACCTGTATTTGGCGTGAAAGATGAGACAATATTGGCCGTCTATTCGCATATGATTGATTCACCGTTGTATTTGTCGGCTTATGCTTTCGGACAGATTATAGAATTCCAACTTAGCCAGTACCTTGAAGGTAAAAACTTCGCAACTGAAGTAGAACGGATCTTCAGCCAGGGACGTTTGACTCCAAATGCATGGATGAAGCAGGCAACAGGCAGTCCACTTAATGTTGAACCTATGTTAGAGGCCGTACGAAAAGTAGTAATTAAAAAGTAAAGATTGAAAATAAATATGCACTTAAATAGGGCAATGGCAATAACTGAAACAGAGGGAATGCCGTTGCCTGGTCGTTATTTGGCAATACTGACTATTGCATTAGGAGTTAGCACTTCGGTCATTACAGGGACAATCACTAATGTGGCATTACCTACAATCTCACGCGATTTGTCGACAGATCCATCTATGACTATTTGGGTCGTTAACGCTTTCCAGTTGGCAACGATGGTTGCATTACTTTCATTTTCTTCACTGGGAGAAATTTACGGTTATCGCCGAATTTATCTTTTTGGTCTTGTATTGTTTAGTATCACTTCGTTGTTATGTGCGTTGTCAACGTCTTTTTGGATGCTGACACTTTCGCGCGTTCTGCAAGGTTTTGGCGCTGCGGCTATCAATAGTGTTAATACGGCGTTACTTCGCATTATCTATCCAAAACAACAGTTAGGACGCGGAATGGGAATCAATGCGTTTGTGGTAGCTGTATCTATTGCGGCAGGTCCTACGTTTGCTTCTGCAATCTTATCGCTCGGTTCCTGGCACTGGTTGTTTGCAGTCAATATTCCATTTGCCGTTGCCGCGTTTATTTTAGGAATTTCTTATCTTCCTCTGAATCCGGCAAAAACTTTGGACCAGAAATTTGATATTACCAATTCGATGATGAACGCATTGACATTTGCTTTGTTGATATTCACGATGGAGAGTATTGCACATGATTGTAGTCGTGCTGTGATTATCGCTTTAGCCTTGGGTTTTATGGTTGTATGCTATTTCTTTGTTCGCCGGCAACTTAGTCAAACATTCCCTATGTTGCCACTCGATTTATTGCGTATACCTATATTTTCACTTTCTATAATCAATTCTATATTCTCTTTTATGGCTCAGATGTTGGCGATGATTTCGTTGCCATTTTTTCTTCAGAATTCACTTGGTCGTAGTGATGTGGCAACAGGATTGCTGTTCACTGCGTGGCCTATAGCCAGTATGGTTGCTGCTCCTGCAGCCGGCTATCTGGTTGAAAAGATTCATCCGGGGATCTTGGGAGCAATAGGGATGTTGACATTTGCGTCCGGGCTATTTTTACTAACAGTTATGCCTTTATGGCCATCGGATATGGACATAATGTGGCGTTTGGCTGTTTGTGGAGCAGGGTTTAGTTTATTTCAGACACCAAATAACAGCACAATTATTTCGTCGGCACCTGTTAATCGTAGTGGGGGAGCAAGCGGAATGTTGAGTATGGCGCGGTTACTGGGACAGACAATAGGAGCAACGCTTGTGTCCATGTTATTTGGTCTGGCTCATGACAATGGTACGCAGATTTGCTTGTATCTGGCTTTTGCATTTGCTATTATAGCTGCAATTATCAGTTGCATACGAATTTCACAACCGGCACCAATGAAAAAGAAATAAAGATTTATGACCTCTTTGTAAAAAAGTATGTACTTTACAATCAAAAAGTATATACTTTTATACCCCAAGAGTATATACTTTCGTATATCAAAAGTATATACTTTTTTAATCACATATAATGATATAAAAAGAGAGGGTATGTAGGATACATACCCTCTCTTTAAATCTCTTTACTCAAGCAGGTTGATTAAAGCTTATCGTTTGAACCAAGTACATTGACAATTTTGTGCTTGTAAAGTTTTTCCATGTTGTCGCGAGCTGGTCCAAGATATTTACGTGGATCGAATTCAGCTGGCTTTTCAGCAAATGTTTTGCGGATTGCAGCTGTCATTGCAAGGCGGCTGTCAGAATCGATGTTGATTTTACAAACAGCAGACTTTGCAGCTTTGCGTAACTGATCTTCAGGAATACCAATGGCAGCTTCAAGTTTTCCACCATATTTGTTGATTGTATCAACTTCTTCCTGAGGTACTGAAGATGATCCGTGAAGAACGATTGGGAATCCGGGTAATTTATCCATGACTGCATCCAATACATCGAATGCCAATGGAGGAGGAACCAAGCGACCTGTAGCAGGATCAACGTGGCACTGTTCCGGTTTGAACTTGTATGCACCATGAGAGGTACCGATAGAGATAGCCAAAGAATCAACATGAGTCTTGCTAACAAAATCGATTACTTCTTCAGGATCTGTATAAGTATGATGTTCTGCACTTACTTCGTCTTCAACACCGGCTAAAACACCAAGCTCGCCTTCAACGGTTACATCATATTGATGAGCGTAGTCAACCACTTTCTTTGTAAGAGCTGCATTCTCTTCGTATGGAAGATGTGAGCCATCGATCATAACTGAAGAGAAGCCCATGTCAACGCATGATTTGCAAAGTTCAAATGAATCGCCGTGATCCAGATGAAGAACGATTTGTGGATTCGGACAACCTAATTCTTTTGCATATTCAACGGCACCTTCAGCCATGTAACGAAGGAGTGTTTGGTTAGCATATTGACGCGCACCTTTGGAAACCTGAAGGATTACCGGAGATTTCGTTTCAACTGCTGCTTTCACGATAGCCTGCATCTGTTCCATGTTGTTGAAGTTGAAGGCCGGAATAGCATATCCGCCTTTAATTGCCTTTGCAAACATCTCTCTTGTGTTTACAAGACCTAAATCTTTGTAGTTTACCATTGTGTTATATTTATTATTGCGTTAATGAATAATTCTTCTGCAAAGGTAACAACTCTTGCATATTATATGTTGCTTTTAAGGTTATAAATTAACACAAAAGAGATAAATCAAGAAAAATTGCCTGAAATTCTTTGATAGTTCAACTGTAATCCATACCTTTGCATCCCAAAATACCGGTTACCAAACAAAAGAATAATAAATAATTAAAAGATAAAAGAAGCAATGAAAAAGGGAATTCATCCTGAGAACTATCGTCCTGTTGTATTCAAGGACATATCGAATGATGATACATTCATCACTCGTTCAACAGTTAATACCAAGGAAACTATCGAATTAGATGGTGTTACATATCCCATGGTTAAGGTCGAAATTTCGAATACATCTCATCCGTTCTATACAGGAAAATCAAAATTGGTTGATACTGCCGGACGTGTTGATAAATTCGTTAGCCGTTACGGTAATCGTAACAAAAAGTAAGTATTGGCAGGGTGTAAACTTGTCAATCAAAGTATTACAAAAGGCTGTCAGAAATGACCGCCTTTTTGTTTTATTATTTTTTACTCTTGGTTATTCTCAAAAGAATTTCATACATTTGCAAAAGTTTGGAAAGGAAGGATGTGAGTTAAATTCATTTCCGGAATTTTCTGGTGTTTTATTTATCGTCAATCAATTAAAGCCATGGCAAAAACAAAAGAACAGTTATTAAATATCCTTAGTCATTTCAAGTTGGATGAGAACGTTGTTTCCGCAGAACCATTTGGTAATGGTCATATTAATGATACTTTAAAGGTTACAACCGAGTCCGGTAAATCAAAATACGTGCTTCAACGCATAAATCACTTAATATTTACGAATGTTGATATGCTTCAAAATAATATTCGGATTGTTACTTCGCATATTCGTGAAAAATTAGAAGCTAAAGGTGAGGCTGATATTGATCGTAAAGTGCTTACATTTTTGCCAACTAATGAAGGAAAGTATTATTATTTCGATGGCGATAGCTATTGGCGTGTATCGTTACTAATTCCGAATAGTACAAGCTTTGAAGAGGTATCGCCGGAATTGTCATATGAAGCAGGAAATGCTTTTGGAGAATTCCAGTCAATGCTTTCAGATATTCCTGAGGGAACATTGGGCGAAACGATACCCCACTTCCATAATATGGAATTTCGTCTCCAGCAATTTCATGATGCAATAAAGGAAAATGTAGCTGGTCGACTGGATGAAGTAAAAGAACTGGTTGATGAGGTGGACAAGCGGGCATATGATATGTGTATTCAGGAACGTTTTTACCGCGAAGGCAAACTCAGGAAACATATTAATCATTGTGATACGAAAGTGAATAACATGTTGTTCGATACAGATACTAAACAAGTATTGTGTGTTATAGATTTGGACACCGTGATGCCGGGATTTGTTCTTTCAGATATAGGCGATTTCATCCGCACAGGAGCCAACACAGGTGCCGAGGATGATGAAAATCTGGATAATGTTAATGTAAATATGGCTATTTTCAAAGCATATACTCGTGGCTATATGGAAAAGGCAAAATCTTTTTTGACGCCAACAGAGATACATTTGTTGCCTTATGGCGGTCGTTTGCTTACTTATATGCAGACGGTTCGATTTTTAACGGATTATATTAATGGTGATACTTATTATAAAACACATAAGCCTAAGCATAATTTGATTCGTACAAAGGCACAATTCAAACTTTTGCAGAGTCTGGAGGCGTATGCAAAAGAAATGGATTTGTTTATGAATGAATGGCTTTGATTTGGAATATTTCGACGGCGCAGCTTTATGGCTTGCGCCATTGTTTTTTATATGATAAGATATGGACGGCATTAAAAATTTGATTTTTGATTTTGGCGGCGTGATTATTAATATCGCGCGAAGCAGATGCGTGGAAGCTTTTGAACAATTGGGAGTGGCCGATGTGGGTGAAAAGATTTCCAATAGTTACAAAAGTAAAAATCTTTTCAAATTGTTGGAAGCGGGATTGATTTCGGCTGAAGAATTTCGTGATGATGTCCGGCTATTGACTCAGCAGCAGCTCGATGATAAGCAAATTGATTCTGCGTGGATTAAAATGCTGGATGGTGTTGCCCCATATAAGCTGGATTTGTTACTCGAACTGCGTAAGCGTTATAATACAATGTTACTTAGCAATACAAATGTCATTCACTGGGAATGGGCGGAAAAAAATTGCTTTTCCTATAAAGGGTACCAGGCATCCAACTTCTTTAATAAGATTTATCTTTCCTACGAACTGCATTTACAGAAACCTGATCCGGAAATTTACAAATATGTCTTACAGGATGCAGCTATTGTCCCTGAAGAAACTCTTTTTATTGACGATACCACTCTCAATTGTCGTGCAGCTGAAGCCTTTGGAATTCATACTTACATACCTGACCCGCATGAGGACTGGTCGCATCTCTTTAAATAATCTTCATTAGAGCTCTTTAATTTTGATGATATTATATGACGTGTTGAAATCATAAACGTCATTGCCATCAATTTTCTTTATATATCTTACAACACGGATGGTTACTGGAAGAACAATTACTTCATAAAGTGTTTTAAGAATGGCTTGTGTAATAATCATAATCAACAAATTATTTAGTGGCATCAATCCTGCGAATGCAATAGGGAAGAAGATGATGGAATCAGCACTTTCGCCAACAATCGTCGAACCAATGGCTCGCGTAGAAAAATGTTTTCCTTTGGAAGCGATTTTCATTTTACTCATGATGTAAGCGTTGAGAAATGAACCAACCAAAAAAGCAGTAAGGCTGGCAATAGCAATACGCGGGGCGAGTCCAAATACAAAGTTGAATCCTTCTTCACCTTGCCAAAATGGAGCGGCGGGTAATTGAATAGCAATCTGTCCGAGCGCAATTACTAAGAAATTGGATATAAATCCGCTCCAGATAATTAGACGGGCTTTTTTGTAGCCCCATACTTCGGCGATGCAATCATTGATGATATATGAAAGGGGAAATACAATCAATCCGGCAGTGGCTGAGATTCCACCTACTTGGACTACTTTAGTTTCTAACATATTAGCTGCTATTAAACAGACATTAAAGAGAATGCCAAGCAGCATAAAAGGGACTGTTACAGTTGTTTTCTGCATGTTCTTGTTTTTTACGAGGTTTAGCAAGCACTCGAGATGGAATAATACCATCTGTAAGCATGTCAATTATTATATTTCGGTGACAAAGGTACGGATTATGTTCCTAAAAAGCTTTATCTTTGCAATACAAAAGTATTATTTTATAATTAAGCTTATGAAAAACAGTAAGTTATTATGTGTGGTGGTATGTTTGTTTGCTGCTGCTTCCTTATTTGCCCAAGGAAAAGATTGGGCTCAGTTTGGCCGGTACAATGCCGCCAATCAAACCGTTACAAAAACAGCTGAAGCTGTCTTTCTCGGGAATTCTATAACGGATAACTGGTATAGAATGGATTCGACATTTTTTATAACCCATAACTATTTGGGTCGTGGCATCAGCGGGCAGACTTCTGCTGAAATGCTGGTACGCTTTCGTGCTGATGTAATTAACCTGAAGCCTAAAGCAGTTGTAATTCTGGCAGGAACGAATGATGTTGCTCAAAATAATGGTTATATTAGTTTGGAAAATGTACTTGGAAATATTATTTCGATGGCAGAGTTGGCTAAGGCACATAATATACGTGTTTTGCTTTGTTCGGTAACTCCGGCTTATGATTTCGGCTGGCGTCATGGATTGGAGCCGGCTCAGAAAATCGCCAAACTGAACAGTATGATAAAGGATTATGCGTTGAAACACAAGATTACGTATGTTGATTATTATTCAAAACTAGTCGATGAGCGAGGTGGTCTACCAGAAAAATTTTCTAAAGATGGTGTTCATCCAACAATAGAATGCTATAAAATTATGGAAGATATTGTTGTAAAAACATTGAAAACGAAATAGTGAATTTTTGAATGACAATCGAGGCACAGATAATTAAAAAGTCTGTGCCTCAATTTTTTATTCCATTCTTTTGCGCAATTCGTTTTCTTGCGCTTCAGACCAATATTTACAGTCAAATTCAATGAATATTGATGTATAGGGAAGAGTCGTTTCGGTTTTTAGAACAAGTACGCTGAACAGTTTTGATGCTGCATCGAGTTTGGCAAAGACTTCATTATGTAATAGTGTTTGTATTTTTACTCCTGTTGTATTTGTCTGAATCGTTTTATACAATTCTTTTCGAAAAGTTCTTATACCGTCGCAATATGATTCGTCCAGATATTCCAACTCTTTGTCTGTATAAATAATCGGGCGAATATGCTCTTCATTGCTAATCGCTTTTAATGTGATGTCAAGCACATGTAGTAGTGCTTCACCTGTGTCGACTAACTTGATTTGACTAGATCCTTGCAAAGGAAAAGCTTTATCAACAATTAAGACCCAATTGCGATGTCCCATCAAGGGTAACATGCGTTCTAACTCTTCTTGCCATGTCATAATAATTCTTTATTTATTTTACTTCTTCATCAAAAACAATTGCAACTTTACCGCATCTGCCGTCAGCCATCAGTTTATAGGCTTCAGAAGCCCGATTAAGAGTGAAACGATGGGTTACCAAGTCTTCAGGATGAATATTCCAGCGAACTAATCTTTCCACCAATTCTTCCATACGCCAGATATTCGTGACCCATGAGCCGTATATCGTTTTCTGTTCATGGATGATGTCCGGACTTGGGTTGAATTCAACGGTTCCGCCTTCTCCTATGAATACTATTTTTCCCCATTTACGTGCTGCGCGAATGGCTAACTGTCGTCCATAAGTATTACCCGAACAATCAACAGCGCGCTCAACACCATTGCCTCGTGTTAATGCTTTAATTTTATCCAAAGCTGTATCATCGGAAATAAAAGCGTTATCGACAAGCCCTTTCGAAACAGCAATATCAATACGTTCCTGTACAGTATCTACGCCGTACACTTTGATTGCACCCATCGCTTTTGCCAACATGCAAGCAGCGAGACCTACAGGGCCTAATCCAACAACCAATACATCGTCATCGCCACAGATGCCGATTTTTTCAAGACCTTCGTAAACAGTTCCAAAGCCACATGCTACTTGTGCGCCATCTGTGTATGTCAAAGAATCAGGCAAAGCTACTAAATCTTTTTCTTCTGCCAAAAGATATTCAGCCATTCCTCCATCACGTTGCCATCCATAGGCTTTGCGCTGTGGACTAGTACAACTAATCATATATCCGCGTCGGCAATCGTTGCATACACCACAACCGGAAATATGATAAACGATTACACGATCGCCTTCCTTAAAGCGGCGCATTCCTGGTCCGCACTTAACGATTTGTCCGCATGGTTCATGACCACAAATCTTATCTTGATACCCTTCCGGACCTTTACCCAGATGTTCGCGATAGATTGCACGAATATCACTTCCACAAATTGTTGAAGCTTTCATCTTTAGTAATACTTCGCCATGTCCCGGTTGCGGAATCTCAACATCTTTCAGCAATACGGTGCTGTTGCCGGGCAAAAATGCCGCTTTCATTGTTTGCATAATATTTTAATATTTATCGTTTTATTTGTTGTTTAATCTTTCCATAAATCTTCCCAAGTAGCTCCTTTCCATGTGAAAACCTGCCCTTTTACCAACCGGCAGTTTTTATCGATGGCTTTGATTTCATCCATTTCTTCGCTAGTCAGTGGATCTTCTGTGGCCGATCTTAAATTGCTAGCCATCTTTATGGGTTTGACAGAGAATGGAATAGGAATTTGTCCACGCTGAATAGCCCATTTAATGCAGATTAAGGCCGGATGCACATTATGTTTCTGCGCAATTTCAACAATAGTAGGATCTTCCAATGGGTTTGTGTCGGTGTCCGTTTTGTCGCGTTCAGGACGATTGGGAGATCCGAGTGGACAGAAGCCAATGGGTTGTATATTGTTTTCAACCATAAAATCAAATAGTTCAGGCTGCTGAAAATGAGGATGCAGTTCCATTTCATTGCAAACAGGCTTAATCCGGCAATCACGTAATAGCCATTCCATTTTTTTTTGCGTCATATTCGATGTTCCTATATTACGTACAAGTCCCATATCGACCAGTTGCTCCATAGCTTGCCATGTTTCCATATATTCATCGTGGATATAGGGGCGGGCGTTAGGATCACGTGAATCGACAGATACACCCTTGGCATGCGAATTTGGAAAGGGCCAATGCACAAGATATAGATTCAAATAGTCCAATTGCAGGTCGGCAAGTGATTTGCGGCAGGCTCCAATTACATCGTGGTGCATATCATTCCATACTTTTGATGTGATCCATAAATCTTCACGCTTCACAGTACCGTCGGCAATGAGTTCAGCTATAGCTTGTCCGATTTCTTTTTCATTGCCATAAACCGAAGCACAGTCAATATGCCTGTATCCCATTTGAATAGCCGTTTTTACAGCATCGGCAATTGTTTGATTATCGTAATTGTCGGAACCAAATGTCCCTAATCCGATGGCAGGAAGAATGTCTCCGGTAGCTAACTTACACTTTGGAACAGAAACGGGACTAATCTTAAATGAATTATTTTTCATGATGTTAATGTTTGAATTTGATTTCGAAAGTAATTGCACTGTATGTTGGCATTGTTTTTGGAACTTTGATAATTAGTTCCTCGTCCGTTTGAGACCATTTCATCTTCGCCTTGTTTCCGAGCATTCTAACTGATGTAACCTTTTTACCATTGAGGGCATGAATCTGTATGTCGCTTGTCGGATGTTCCATGCAGAAAGCATATAAAGCTCCTTGTTTTTGTGTGAAACGGATATCAGTAGGCTGATACTTTCGGACATCTTTTAATCCTTCGAACCATCCTTTTTCCTGTTTGCCGGTGGTTGATGGGCCTTCACCATAAACACTCCAAGGACGAGTTCCGTAGATGGCTTCACCATTGTCTTTAATCCAGGTGGCAATACCTTCGAGTATTTGAAGAACATCGTTTTCCAGATCTCCTTCGGGTGTTTGTACTACATTGAGCAGTAAGTTCCCATTTTTACTGACAATATCAATGAGCATCTGTATAACTTCGTCTGAAGTCATATATTTTTGTCCGTCACGATAATACCAGTCACCAATAGAAGTATCTGTTTGCCACGGAAATTCACTGATATTCTCAATTACGCCACGTTCTACATCACGTACGTATCGACCTTGTGATTCTTCTTTGCACGTGTAAACGACAGTCGGTTGGTTGTCTTTGTTCAAACTCTGGTTATAGAAATGAGCGATCAAACTGCGTCCTACATTTTCGAAGGGCAGTTTACTATCTGAATAGAGTAAGTCCGGATGATAGTTGTCTATCAGTTCCTTGATGCGGTCGTACCATTCATGTTGCCATTTTGGATTTTTTGTCAGCCATTCATCGTCGCCGTAGAATGCTCTTTCGTGATACAGATCTTGGTATTTAGGATCATTGCCATCATATAATATACCGGTTTTGTCGCCAGTCAGATCTGCTCCATGAGCCGCTTGGAACCAGGTATAGCTTGCACCGAGATGTTCGGAAACACCAAAATGTAAGCCTTCATTCTTTGCCGCTTTTTGCCATTCGCCAACTACATCACGATGAGGACCCATCAGAACAGAGTTCCATTTATGGAGCTTCGAATTCCAAAGGAAAAAATTATCGTGATGTGTTCCCATGGAAACGAAATATTTGGCCCCGACACGTTTGTAAAGTTTCATCAGTTCTTCTGGATTCCATTTTTCTGCTTTCCACAGAGGGATAATATCTTTATAGCCGAAATTCGATGGATGCCCATAATGTTTTAAATGATACAGATAATCACTATCCGGCTTCCCGTCCTTCTGTCCATTTTGATACATTCGTCTGGCATACCAATCGCCTTGCCGTGGAACAGCCTGCGGTCCCCAATGCGCCCAGATTCCAAATTTTGCATCTCTGAACCATTCAGGATATTGATACTGCCTGAGCGATTCGTCTGTAGGCTTGAACTTCCCTTGTTGCATGGGCAGATCTGTCGTTTGAGCGATAGCTGAGATAGAGCAACTCATTATGAGAAATGTTATCCATCGCCATCCTTTTTTCAATGTGTTTGTTTTCATGATCATTCATATTTATGTGATAAACAATTATTCTCTTTGGAAAATGCAAAGTAACTAAAAATTGTTTTCTTATCTGTAGTCCGATTTCGACGAATAATACGGTGAATTCCACAAAATAAACGGAAGTTGTAGAAAGAATTATGTAGCTTTGCAATTATATAAAAATATGTATGGAGAAGGAGTTGGCATTTCCGCAGTTTGTACCTCTGCATATCGGTTATTGGGAGCATCATGCCGATTGGAATTTTGATAATATTAATAGTCCGTTTTTTCGAATCTATTTGGTTGTGAACGGCGAGGCGAGAGTTATTATAAATCATTACGAACAGGCTTTAACGTCTGGACATTTGTATATTATTCCTCCTTTCACTACGCATACCGACCGCTGTGAGGGCGACTTCAGTCTCTATTATATTCATGTGTTCGAAACAATGGAAGATCGTCGCTATAGTCTTTTTGAACACTTCTCGTTTCCTTTTGAAATTGAATCAACGCCATTAGATAGGGTTTTGATTGAGCGACTTATAGAGATTAATAAAGGAAGAAAACTTCAGTATAGTGATCCGAAAAAATATGATAATCAGGCGATGTTGATACAAATGATTTCTCAAAATGGCCTTGGCGATTATTCTGAATTTATTGATACACGCGGTATTTTGTTGCAACTTTTTTCGCGTTTTCTTCCTTATGCCAAGGTGTTGGTCCAGACTTCTGATACAGGAATCATCAATGTGAAGAAATACGTGCGCGAGCATATTTGTGAAAATATTACTGTCAAAACATTAGCCGATATTTGTTGCCTTAGTGAAGACCATTTTATTCGTTTGTTCAAGAAAGAGATAGGGAGCACTCCGCTAGAATATATTCAACAAAAGAAAGTTGAGAAAGCGCAAACGATGTTGGTTTTTGATAATCTTTCAGTTAAAGATGTGGCTTATACGCTGTCGTACACAAATCAATCTTATTTCATTCGTTTATTTAAAAAGTTCACAGGCTCTACACCTGGCGAATATAAATCGACGATATGATTCAATAATATTGAGGCGAATACTGTAGTTTGAGTGAAGTAATAGATATTCGCTATACTTAAAGCCTTTTCACTTGCATCGACTTCCAAGTGAACGGTCAATCAGATTAGCGAAATGGCGGTTAAATTCATTCTTAACTTGAAAAAATTCTCAGACGAGAATGATGTTTTGAATTTTTTATAACTACTTTTGTCTACACGTTGGGAATCCTTGTTGGGGATGTTTTGTGGCATTAAGATAAGTGGATTTTCTGGCAGGTCCAAATCATGTGGGAGATATTGTTTCTTAATGATTTAGGCTTTTTACAAATAAATATGCGGCTGAATTAAGAAATAACTAAACGGAAAATAACGGATGAAACTTATTTCGTGGAATGTAAATGGTCTGAGGGCTGTCATAAAGAAAGAGTTCGAATCACAACTAAAATTGATGGATGCAGATGTGATTAGCATTCAGGAAACAAAAGCACAAGACGATCAGGTGAAGGAAGCTTTGGCTAACATCAAGGATTATCACCTCTTTTGCACTTCTGCTGTAAGAAAAGGATACTCCGGAACTGCCATTCTCTGCAAACAGAAACCGTTGTCGGTTAATTATGGCATTGGAATTGAAGAGCATGACCAGGAAGGACGTGTTATCACTGCTGAATTTTCAGATTTCTACCTCATCAATGTGTATGTTCCTAACTCAGGAGTCGAATTAGCAAGACTTGATTATCGCGGAACGTGGGACAACGATTTCTTTAACTATCTGAAGAGATTGGAGACAATGAAACCTGTAATCGCGTGTGGTGACTTCAATGTTGCTCATGAATCGATTGATATTGCGCGATCGAAAGACAACTACAACAAAACGGCCGGATATACACAAAAGGAAATTGATGGTATGGACAACCTTATCAATGGTGGTTTCATTGATACGTTCCGTCACTTTTATCCGGATAAAAAAGAGGCTTATACTTGGTGGAGTTACCGTTTCAATGCCAAAGCTAAGAACCTTGGCTGGCGCATCGACTATTTTCTGATAAGCACCTCGCTTCTTCCGCGTCTGAAAGAGGCTTTTATACTCGACTTGATCGAAGGCTCGGATCATTGTCCTGTCGGTATCGTTTTATCACCTAATAATATATTATAAATCAGTAAAATGAAAAAAGTATTTCTGGCATTTGTTATCATTGTTTTGACAACCATAAGCTATTCAGCTTATTCGCAAGCAAAACACTCTTTCGCAATTGCAAATGGTAATTTCCTCTATGATGGTCAACCAATCAAGATATATTCTGGAGAGATGCATTATGAACGTATCCCCGCTCCATATTGGCGTCATCGCCTAAAAATGGCCAAAGCAATGGGATTGAATGCCGTGGCTACTTATGTCTTTTGGAACTACCACGAAACAGCACCCGGAGTTTGGGATTGGACAACCGGGAACCGCAATATCAGACAGTTCGTCAAAACTGCTGCTGAAGAGGGATTGATGGTCATCCTTCGTCCTGGACCTTATAGTTGTGGCGAATGGGAATTTGGTGGCTATCCATGGTGGCTGCAGAAAGAGAAAAGATTGGTCGTAAGAACAATGAATGAACCGTTTCTGGATTCCTGCAGAGTTTATATAAACCAACTTGCCGGGCAATTGAAAGGACTTCAAGTCACTGAAGGAGGGCCGATTATTATGGTTCAAGCTGAAAATGAATTTGGCTCATATGTGGCTCAACGGCCTGATATTCCTTTGGAAACCCATAAGAAGTACAGTGCTGCAATCAGACAAGAACTGCTTGACGCCGGCTTCGATATTCCTATGTTTACTTCAGACGGCGATTGGTTATTGAAAGAAGGAACCATCGAAGGTGCGCACCCAACAGCTAATGGCGAAACGGATATTGATAATTTGAGGAAGATGCTCAACCCATACACAAATGATCAAGGTCCTTACATGGTTGCCGAATATTATCCCGGATGGTTGGATCATTGGGGCGAACCTTTTGAAAAGGTTACGACAAAAGATGTGTACAACCAAATTGAGAAATATCTCACAAACGGTATCAACTTTAATTTCTATATGATTCACGGAGGAACGAACTTTGCCTTTACATCGGGCGCCAATTACTCTGATAAAAAAGGCATACAGCCGGACATCACCAGCTATGATTATGACGCCCCTATCAGTGAAGCGGGTTGGGCGACAGTTAAATATGATTCACTTAGAAGGCTTTTCAAAAAGTATGTTTCATACAATGTTCCTGAAGTTCCAAAAGCTATTCCGACGATCGCAACTTCTATAAGACTTAATAAGAAAGTCAATCTGTTCGACATGATCGCAAAAACAAAACCTGTTGTCAATAGCTATCCAATGACTTTTGAAGATTTGAATCAAGGTCATGGTTATGTACTTTATCGTAAGCAGTTCTATATGAACACTAAAGGATTGTTGAAAATAAAAGGTCTGCGCGATTTTGCGGTTGTTTATGTCAATCGTCAAAAAGTAGGCGAATTAAACCGAATCACAGGAAAAGACAGTATTGATGTAATCATTCCGAAGGACGGGACTTTGGATATCCTTGTTGAAAATATGGGACGCATCAATTATGGCAAACTGATTACTGAAAACCTTAAAGGTATTATTAGTCCTGTTTATATAGATGGAAAAGAAGTCACAGGAAACTGGCAAATGTTCAAACTACCGATGGATAAGGTCCCGAACTTGAGTAATTACGGTTCAAACTATGTTCTTGGTCTACCGGTCGTTTATGAAGGCTCATTTACACTTAACGCGATTGGCGACACTTTCCTCGACATGGAAAATTGGGGCAAAGGAATCGTTTTTGTCAATGGTATCAATCTCGGCCGATATTGGAAGATCGGTCCACAACAGACTCTTTATTTGCCAGGTTGTTTCCTGAAAAAAGGTATTAATAAAGTTATTGTCTTTGAACAGTTGAATGATAAGGCTCAGTCGTCGCTTTCAGGGGTAAAAACGCCTGTACTTGATAAATTGAAATAATCTTTCAATAAGCCAAAGTTACTGAATAAATGTGCTCTTTTAATTCTTCTAAAATTTGTTAGTGTCTGAACGTGCAATGAATACAATGGAATTGTCTTTTTGGTATCAAATTCTAATTATAAAAGATATTTCTACAATAGCATGACAAGATTAAATCAAAAATTTATGTTTGCTTCTTCTTATGCAAGTGAAAATAATTCAGGAAAAAAGGTTTCCCTTTTACAGATTTGGTGTTTGACAAGCAAGAGAATGCCATATTCAAAGCCACTGTATTTAATGGTGATTGTCTGAATAAACAAGAAATGGATAAGATATCATATCTAATAAATGGTAAAATTGCTGCCTATCAGACATTGACAGCAAACAAACTTGTTGAAGCCCAATAACAATCGCGAGTTGAAAGGCATACTTAATGAAATTATATCCACCTTGAATGAAGAATCGAATCCTGTTGTCGTTATCATGAAGTATAAAGGAATTTGATTGCCCGATACTAATATTCAATGAAAAAGCACTATCTTTGCATCATGCAGTCGGTCGGTCTGTCGCTCATTAGCAATAGTGGGAGGAAAGTCCGGGCAACACAGAGCACCATACTTCCTAACGGAAAGCAATCTGTGAAGGTTGAGTAACGTAACAGAAAAAAACCGCCGGCTTGCCGGTAAGGGTGAAAAGGCGAGGTAAAAGCTCACCGGTTCTTGTAGTAATATGAGAAGCCGTACGTCTTATGGGTTGTAAGGTCATGTATATCGGTATTTAAGGGTGGCTCGTCCGATGCCGAGGGGTGGACCGCTAAAGCTTGTCGGCGACGGCAAGACGAGATAAATGGCAGACATTGCGTGTATACGGAATACAGAACCCGGCTTATAGGCCGGCTGCATTTTTTTTAATTCGACAGCATAGAAAGTTTGGAATTTAAACAACTGAAAAATATGCCATTGGGTACTCGAATAAATTTCATCCTGAAATGGGGAATCCGATTTGTTACTATCGATATTTGGCGAATTACCGGAAATGAAGTTAGTGGCTTGAAAGAGGTGTATCTACAGATTGGTCGCACAATTCTTCTTGCTGGGCGCGGGTTTAAAAATGATCAGTTGCAGACACGTGCTTCTGCTCTTACGTACAGTACAATGCTTTCTATTGTTCCACTTCTGGCTGTTCTTATAGGCATCGCTAAAGGTTTTGGTTTTCAGGATACGGTACGTCAGGAGCTGATTAATTATTTCCCAGGACACGATGTCGAACTGAACAAGGCTTTTGAGTTTGTTAGCAGTTGCTTGTCTCAGGCGCAGGGAGGTGTTTTTATTGGATTGGGTTTGATACTGTTGTTGTGGACGGTTATTAGTCTGATTTCGTCTATTGAAGATACTTTCAATGACATTTGGCAGATTCAGAAATCACGCCAGTGGTATCGCAAAGTGACCGATTATTTGGCGTTGTTTTTTATTCTACCCGTGTTGATGATTGCTTCCAGTGGTCTTTCTCTTTTTATTTATACTATCCAGAATTCGTTTTTGAGTCAATATGTTTTTCTGACACCTATTGTTGGGACGGCTTTGAAGATCGCTCCCTATCTTTTCACTATCTTGGCTTTTTCTGGGTTGTATATTTTTTTGCCGAACACGAGGGTGAAGTTGGTCAATGGCTTGGTTGCCGGTTGTCTGGCTGGTTTTGCTTTTCAGTTTTTCCAGTATATTTATATCAGCGGACAGATTTGGGTGAGCAAGTATAATGCCATCTACGGTAGTTTTGCTGCATTGCCATTGTTGTTACTTTGGTTACAATTGTCATGGCTTATCTGTCTTTTTGGTGCTGAAATTTCGTATGCTTCCCAAAATGTTGAAAAGTTCGTTTTTGAAAAAGACAGTAAAAATATCAGCCGCCGTTATCGTGATTTCCTGACTCTGCTTATCGCTTCGCTTATTATCAAGCGTTTTGCAAAGGGGGAAGAGCCCTATACGGCCGATAAACTGTCGAATGATTTTCGTATTCCTATTCGTTTGACAACGCAGATACTCTATTCTCTCACTCGACTGGGTGTTATTATTGAAGTTAATTGTGGCGACGATTTGCGCATTGTTCATTATCAACCAGCAATAGATGTTAATGGCATTACAGTTGGTTTCATGTTGAATACGATAGATAAAGCTGGTCCATACGATAAAATCGGGTCGGAAGATTTCAAGATAGATACATCACATTTGTATCCGAAAGGATGGAAATCATTATTGAGTGCCCGTGAGAAGATGACTGCAGAGACTTATAATACGCTTTTAAAAGATCTTTGATAAATAATAAATGGAGAGTAAACAGCCTTTTTTAGTTAGAAAGAAAAATACGGACTTGACCCATGGAAATGTCTGGAAAGTAATTCTTTCGTTTGCTATTCCATTATTGATTGCAAATTTGTTACAACAACTTTTCAATGTGACAGACAGTATCATTGTAGGACAGTTTTTGGGGAAGAGGGCGCTTGCAGGCGTTTCTGCTTCATTCTTTATTTACTATTTTGTTATCTCGTTTGTCGTCGGTATTGGCAGCGGAACATCTGTTGTCGTTTCGCAGTTTTTTGGTGCGCAGCAGTATGAAAAAGTTCAGAGAGCTTTTTCGTCTTTTTTTATTTTTATGTTAATTACTGGTGTCTTGATTTCTATCATTGGAATTTTTATTGCGGAGCCGTTGTTTCGGCTAACTAGGACACCTGAAGATGTTATTCCCGAAGCCGTGGCATATTTCAGAATATATGTTGGTGGAACGTTTCTGTTTGTCTGTTTCAACAGTATCATTTCTATTTTGCGAGGAGTGGGAGAATCGGTTCCTCCAATGATTTTTATTACTATTTCGACAATACTGAATGTTACGCTTGATTTGTTGTTTATTTGTGTATTTAAATGGGGAGTGGAAGGAGCTGCTTTGGCCACTGTTATTGCACAAGGAATTAGCATGTGCATTGCATTGGTATATGTGAATAATATTCAGCAGGTGCTTTCTATCAAAAAGCGTGATATGTTGTTCGATACAAAACTGTTTATGGTCGGTTTGAGGATCGGTATTCCGGCCAGTGTTCAACAGTGTGCTATTTCGATGGGACTGATGGCTCTGCTCGGTATTGTCAATACTTTCGGAACAGATACGCTTACAGCTTATGGTGCGGGTGGAAAAATTGATTCAATTATTATACAGGCTGTCCTCACTCTTTCTGGAGCATTGGCTGCTTTTTGTGGACAGAATATTGGTGCTGGGAGACTCGACCGGGTGAAAAAAGGAGTCCGTTTTGCCATGTTTCTCAATGTATCGCTGGGTTTTTTGACATTCATTGTTATTTATTTTTTTGGCGATAAGCTGATGATGGCTTTCACTCACGATGCAAATGTAATTGCTATAGGAAGAGAATATTTGGTGATTATGGCTGGATTCTTCATGATTCATGGTGGCCTAAACGTATTCAATGGTGCGCTTCGCGGTGCTGGCGATACATTGTTTCCAATGATTACGAGTATCATTTGCCTATGGCTTATCCGCATCCCAATTGCTTATTATTTTGGTAAGCATTTTGGACGCGTCGGAATTTGGTGGGGAATAGGGTTGAGTATCTCTATCGGATTTGTCATTACTTATGTCTATTATAAAATTGGCTATTGGAAAAGGCGAAGCGTTAATACTCAAATGTAAGTCCGATGGTAGGTAGCATTGTTCCACTGGATTGTGAAATTCGCTTCATGATATAATGATGTTCCTCAATTGGCGCTTCCGGATTTTGAACAACACCTGTGCTCATAAATACATCTTGCCTTTTAAGTTTGCTGCCGGTTATGTTTTGAATATCTAAATAACATCCCAGCATGCAGCGTCCCAGATAGAATGTTTTGTCCACACGAATATCAATTTGTGTAAACACAGAAAGGCGGTTCATGTTATAGCGACTGTAATCGTAATAGGATTTTTCTTGTGCATCCCATGCTGTGACAAGCGACGATTTTTTTTCATCATATGGCGTATAAGGTGTTCCTCCTATACTACTTATTTTGGTCCCTACGCTCCATTGGCGTTTGAAGTTGTATGTGCCCCGTAAATTAAAGATAAAACGATTGTCCCAGGCGGAGGCAATGTATTGACTTTCTTTATTGTTACGGTATTTACTTTTGTATAATGTCAAAGAAGAACTCAGATTTAGTTTTTTTGCGATAATCCATTTTGCCATAAATTCTATGCCGTATGAGCGACCTTCGGCTGTTGAGATGAGTAACTCATTGCCTACAACGCCGTAGTCGTTCCCTTTACAGGCCAATGGAATATTATCGACTATAGAAAGTGGAATTCTGCTGTAACTTCTATAAAATCCTTCGGCGGAAAGTTCAAATGTGCTGTTATTGTGCCAATTGACGCCTATCCCTTCTTGATTTACCTTCATATAACGCAAATTTTCTTTGTTGATGAATATACCATTGTTATCTTTGAATCCTAAAGATGTGTAAGGTGGAAGTTGATAGTATATTCCAGCATTACCGCTTAACGTCCAGTATTTGGTTAGCTGATAGGAGATGGAGATGCGTGGCGAGAACTGATCTAATAGGTGATTCATTGATGGTGAATAATTATTCGCATCTGTTCGCAATCCTAATGAGATTGTGAAACGGTCACCGGCAGAAGTATAGGCAGCAGTACTGAAAACGCCGGTTCTCCAAATGCTTAAATCAGTATGATAGTTAAATGTTTGCACATTGTTTGTATATATTTTTTGGAAAGTGCTATTGTTGTAATTACTGTAGTCGAGGCTTGCTCCGGCTTGGATTTTCCAATTTCTGAAAGATGAACTATTCAAAAAGCGGAGTTGTGTGTTCTGTTCGATAGAACGCAGATGCAAAATAAGATTGTCGACAATACTCTCGTCGTTTTGTTTATATTTGGTGTTGCGATTGTTGAGATAGCTGTGGCTGACAATGACTGACTGAACATTTGCTCCGGCATAGTGACGGAATACGGTTCCCAATGTGAAAGTTTCCTGTTGAATTTTGGGTAGATAGCCAAGTATATATTCGTTGCTTTCACCGTTAGCCTTCTTGTTTAGTCGCATATTATCTATACCGCCAATGCCGAGAACCGTAAGTTCATTTTTGGCATTGAAGCGGGTTTTTATCTTAAACTGAGCATCGGTGAACGTAGGTAGAAAAGGCAATCCCAGCGCACTAAACAAAAATTGCAGATAGGATTGACGAACAGAAACGATATATGAGCTTTTATTACCAAGATGACCGCTAGATGCAAACGATACTTCTGAAGCGCCGAGTGTTGCTTTCAAAGAATTGCGTTCCATATCGCCGTCGCGCAATTTGAAGTCAAGAACCGAACTAAGGGCATTTCCCTTATCTGCCGGGAATGCACCACTGTAAAAGTTCACTTCGCGAATCAAATCGGCATTAATAATACCAACCGGACCTCCGGAAGCTCCTTGCGTACTGAAATGATTGATGTTGGGAATCTCGATACCATCCAGATAAAAACGATTATCGGAAGGCGAACCTCCCCGAACAATCAAGTCATTGCGGTAACCTGCCGGTGAGAACGAAACACCTGGGTAAGACTGCACGATACGTGAGATGTCTCTGTTTGCACCTGGACTTTTTTCAATCTCTTGGAGTCCGATAATATGGAGTCCTATGGGCGTTTCAGACTCATGACGAAAAGGAGAAGGTGTGACTGTTATACCTGCCAATTCTGTTGCGTTCTCTTCCAATTCGATAGCTATATGTAAATCTTTTGTCGAAAGGATATATTCAGACGTTATAATACTTTTGTAGCCTATCGCCGATGCCTGAAGTTTATAGATTCCGGGTGGAATGCGATCAATGGAAAATTCCCCTTTTTCGTCAGAAACATTCCCAATGCCAAGGCCGACAATAAGTATATTGACATACTCAATTGGTTGTCGACTGTACTTGTCGATAATTGTTCCTTTAATTTTTCTCATCGGCTGAGCCGTAAGAAAGGGTATTGAGAAGGCGAAGCATATCAAAAGATATAGTCCCTTTTTTGTATCCATACGGCCGGCAAGTTGAAAGAGTAAGTATGATTTTACTTGAACTGCATCATTTTGCTTATATATTTTCCAACAATGTCGAACTCGATGTTGACTACCGTGCCTTTTTCGATTTGGCAGAAGTTCGTGTGTTCGTATGTGTACGGGATAATGGCCACCTGAAAACTGTTTGCTTGAGAATTGCAGACTGTCAGGCTGACACCATTTATACAAACAGAGCCTTTTTCTACAGTCATATACCCTTGTTGCGCCATCTCTTTGTTGAATGGATATTCAAACGTATAAAACCAGCTTCCATTAGCATCTTTTACTTGGGTACAAATGGCAGTCTGGTCAACGTGACCTTGAACGATATGTCCATCCAAGCGACCGTTCATGACCATACTGCGTTCCAGGTTGACAAGCGAACCGGGTTTGAGCAATCCAAGATTTGAACGTTCCAGTGTTTCATGCATAGCCGTTGTTGTGAATGTGTCGCCTTCTTTGTGAACGACGGTCAGGCAGACACCGTTGTGAGCTATACTCTGATCTATCTTTAGTTCGTCGACAAATGAGCATTTCATTGTGATATGGATATTGTCTTTGTCGTGTTTAATAGCTACGACAGGAGCTGTTTCTTCAATGATTCCGCAGAACATACTATTTGTGTTTAAAGATTTTGTACAAAGATAGAAATTAATGTTGAAAACATGTTGTTTTTTATGTTTCCAAATATTCGGTTTGGGTAATAAACTTTTCATTTTTATGAGAAGTAAAATAGACTTTTCCCTTGATTTATGAATTGTCCTTAGAACGCTATAGATGGAATCTATCAATAAAAAAGGGCTGACATTTAAAAATCAGCCCTTTTCATATTTATAATTCTTGCATGAAGCTAACTGTTATTAGTAGCCTGCATTCTGAGTCCAATTGGTGTTTGTATTCATAACATCTTGCGGAACCGGGAATATTCGGCGGTTTTTATCGGTATTTCCCGGGAAGAGATACTTGAAACCCCATGGATTTTCGAATTTACCAAAGCGAATCAAGTCATTACGGCGCCATGATTCATCGGCAAACTCACGGGCGCGTTCATCAAGAAGTTCATCCAGAGTTGGAGTCCCGCTGACTGAAGGTGCGCCAACGTAGGAACGGATCTGATTCATCAGAGAAGCCGGTGTATCGTTATTTGTTGCCGAAGCACCGCGCAGGATAGCTTCTGCTTTCATCAGCAAAATGTCAGCATAACGAAAAATCGGAACATCATTGCTTTGACTTCTGTTTTGTGCTTTGGTTGTTTCTATATCCATATAGAATTTGATAGATCTATAACCCATGGATCGCCCTTTTTGATCGTTGCCGCAATTGAGCGTTTCCGCTCCGTCCGGACGAAGAACAATATCTTTGGTCAGTTCAACTTGCCAGTTAAATTTGGTATCAGCGTCGCCACCAGTATAATCCTGGTCGATTCCTTTTTTGCTTGTACTAATGGTAAATGGTTCAGTTGTTGCTTCAAAGTTTTTACGTTTAAAGAGTTTTCCGGTCAGATATTGTTTGTTACGCTCATCGTTCGGGAGGTTGAATTTATCATAAAACTCCGGTAGGCAACGGAATGTACCGGCAACGCTGTTTGGCAGATCTACTTCGTAAAATCCTTTTTGTGCGCTTCGGTGTGTCCAAAAACGAGCATAGGTCATGCCTTGTTGTTTTTCACGATCGAAAGGCATTGCAAAGATAAAATCTTTGATTTGCGAACCGTTGGTTGGACGGAATTTGACAAAAAAGTCATCCTTAAGATTAAATTTACCGGAGTTGATGATCTCGTCGCATATGGCTACGGCGTTGTTGAGTTTTGGATTGATTGTGCCCGGTGTGTACGAGGCAACATCAGAGGCGGTATACACATTCCAGTTCAGATACAGTTTGACCAATAATGCATCAGCCATGTAACGGGTAGCTTTGCCATAAGTGGTTTCGTCTACTGTTGTCGTCAGTTTATCTCTTACGGCCAACAGTTCTGATTCGATGAATTCGCATACGTCTTTGCGGGGAGATCGGTCGGAAGGAGTGTCGCTGATAGATTTCTGAATAGGGACATTACCAAAGTTATCCATCAAGATGAAGTAATAAAACGCGCGCATCGCACGAACCGGAGCAGCTCCTGTAGATTCGGTATCGCCAAGAATCTGAAGTACTTGATTGCAGCCTGTCACACCCTTCATGGCTGAATTCCAGATTGTTGATAATTTGCTTAAATCAGAACGCCAGCTGTGTAAATCCAGCTGCATATATATTCCTCCATCGTAATAATCGCTTCCCAAAGCAACGCTTACAGCTTCGTCTGAAGACAAGGTTTGTACCATCCAGTGGTCACCGCCTAAAGCTTCGCGATAATAGTTGTAAATGTTTGCCGCAACGGCTTCGGCAGCATCTTCCGAGTTCGGAAATGATGTGTATTGTGATTTGATGTCTACATTCAAATCCGTACAGCTTGTTGCAAAAAATAGAGAGGAAGCATACAGAAATAGTTTTATATTTTTTGTTTTCATAGGATCTAATATTAAAAGTTGATATTTACACCGAGCATATAGGTACGTGTTCTCGGGTATGTTTGACGATTATCAATTCCAGGTGTCAATCCTCCTAAATACACTTCGGGATCGATGCCTTTGTAGCCGGTAATTGTAAAGACATTGTTGCAGGTTGCATAGATGCGTACATTATTTATCCAGTCATCAATATTTCCGATATTATACGACAGCGATAATGTTGCCAGACGCAAGTAGTCACCTTTTTCCAAATAACGGTCAGATAGCATATGCGAGTTGTAGTCGGTTACTTTCTCTGTTTTGCTTGCATCTTTGAGCAGATTGCGGTTACCAGCATTGCCAATCACGTTCAGTAGTCGTGCTCGTGTGCCATTCAATATCTTGTTGCCAGTAATACCTTGAAAGAACAGGTTCATCGACCATTTCTTGTAATTGAGATTATTGTTCCATCCAAAAGTTGCTTTAGGTTGTGCACTGCCTGTTTTTGCCCGATCATTGAAACCGGGTTTGACAGTTGTCTCTCCGGTACGTTCTCCGGTCTTGGCATCGTGAACATAGAAGGTCGATACGCCGTCGCTGTTGTAACCGGCCCACTCCCAGGTATAGAACTGTCCAATCGGACACCCTTCCATGATCCGCTGCTGGTAGTTGCCTGATTGACCGGGAGCGCTTAGTTCGGCTTCATCCATATATGCTACAGAAAACAGGTCGTTGGATATTTTTTTGACATTGTTCTTGTTATGAGAAATATTCAGTCCTGTTGTCCATGAGAAGTCTTTTGTTTGTATTGGAATGGCATTCACACTGAATTCAACACCTTTGTTAGTGATTTCACCCACATTGGTAGTAAGCCAACCGTAGAGATATTTGGTTGTTGGCACGGCATAATCGGCAATAAGATCTTTGGTGTCTTTATAATAATATTCAACGGTTCCGGTTAGACGGTTCCCGAAGAATCCGAAGTCTACACCGATATTTGTCATTGATGTGTGTTCCCATTTAAGATCCGGATTTGCGTTACGTGTGGCGCCTAATGTATGGACTTGCTTGCCTGCAGAGTTGGTAAACCATCCTGTTGATCCGTAGACAGCTGAAGCTGTGAATACATCGAATCCCATTGAGTTACCGCTGACGCCATAACCTGCACGAAATTTCAGATCATCAAAGATTCCTAAGTTTTTGATGAAAGGTTCTTCGGATGCACGCCAGGCAATAGATGCTGACGGGAATGTTCCCCATCGATTGTTGTTTCCGAAAGCAGAAGAACCATCGCGTCGAATAGTGGCTTGTAGCAGGTATTTACTGTTGAAAGCATAGTTTGCACGGCCGAAAAATGAAATCATTCTGAGTGTCGAATAGTTCATGCTTTCGCCGTTACTGGGATTGAGCATGATTCCAATACTGTTGGTATCGATAATATTTGCCATTGTCAGGTTGTAATAAGATAGAGCATCGTTAAAGAAGCTCGATGTCGTTGCACTGAATCCGTTGTGATCATTATTTTCTTCCCAGGAGTAACCGGCCATCAGGTTGAGTTTGTGAAGTCCGTTGAACGTTTTGTCATAGTTGAAATACATCTCCATTACTTTTTTCTCATTCTCGCCTGTTGAACGAACTGCTTTGCCGTTCATTCCAACAGCAATCATTGATTTGGAAGAGTTATAACAATCATAATTCAATTGTTCGTTCTGGTAGGAAAGGTCTATGTCGTAAGTCAAGCCTTTGATGATTTCCAGAGAAGCTTTTGCTGTAGCTTGTAATTGTTTTGTTTTTGAGAAATAGGTATTCTCCTTTATGAGAGATACGGGATTATAATACTGCGAACGCCCCGTATTTTCGAACCACGATCCATCAGCATTCCTGGTAGGTGATACAGGCAGGTAGTATGTCATTGCATCATAAACGCTTAATCCGTCTTTTGCCGCAATAACCGTGTTGGATTTTTGAATGCTGGCATTCAGATTGAACGAAAGGGTAAGGCGATCTTTCAGGGTTTTAGTTTCCAAGTAGGTGCGTCCGATGTAGCGTTCCAAGTCTGTTCCCTCAATAACTCCTTGATTTTTCAGATAATTTACGCTTGTGCTATATACTGTTTTACCGTTTCCTCCACTGATTCCGATGTTGTGATTGAAAGATACTCCTGTACGTTCAACCTCTTTTTGCCAGTCGGTGTTACAGCCCAAATCGTCTGCCGCTTCAAGCGGTAAGTTATTTTTTGTGATATAAGCCTTATATTCGTCGCCCGACATCATGTCCCAGTTTTTTGCAACCTTGTCGAATGCAGCGTATCCATTATATGTAACATTTGTATGTCCTGATTTGCCTTTTTTTGTCGTTACGATGATGACCCCGTTGGCTGCTTTTGATCCATAGATAGCCGTTGCCGATGCATCACGAAGAACGTCAATGCTTTCTATATCGTCGGGAGCAATGGTCGATAAGGATACTCCCGGGATTCCGTCGATGACATAATAAGGTTCCATGGCTGCACCTTCACGGAGTGATGACGCGCCACGTAGCGTGACTGATGGTGTAGCGTTCGGGTTATTGTTCTGTGTTATTGTCAGTCCCGGGACTTTTCCTTGTAGTAACTGAGCCGGCGAGGAATATACACCAACATTCAGTTGATCAGATTTGACTGTGGTGATAGAGCTTGTTACGTCCTTGCGTGTCATACTGCCGTAGCCGATGACAACAACTTCATCCAAAATCTTATTGTCTTCACGAAGCATTACATTGATATTCTTCTGATTAGCTACATTAAATTCTTGTTCAACGAATCCAATGTAAGAAAAGATCAGTGTACTTCCGGAAGGCACTGCGGTTAAAGAATATTTGCCATCCGAGTCGGTGGTGGTTCCGATAGTTGTTCCTTTAACAATAACATTGACACTGATCAATGGTACTCCATTGGTATCAACTACTTTTCCGGTAATGTTTTTTTGTGCAAGCATCGAGATGCTGTACATCAAAAAAAGGCATAAGCATGTGATTGTTTTGTTCATGATCCTATAATTTTATAAATATAAGTTTTATGAATACAAAAGTAGTTAATAAGAATTCATGAAACAAAATCTATTTTACTAATTTGTTCGTCTTTTATGCTAAAAAACAAGTCAATAACATGAATAAAGATGTGGTTTCGATATTGTATAAAAAAGACCGCGACAACTGTCGCAGTCTTTTTTTACGATTTACTCTTCGTATTTTTTATTTTTGATGTTCGAGCATCAGTGTTTTTGTAGGCTGATCGCAAACTTCCGTTGGACCGAAATACTGGATCGGGCCCGGGTAAACGTAGCTTGTTGTCAATGCCCATTCGTCGCGGTGAGAGGCGAACTCTTTGAATGGCGCACCGTCCAGTTTGACTAAGGCTTTTTGTATTACAGGTTTCATTTCGCCGTTACGACGTTCCATATTCATCATCATGGTGATTGGAATACCTCCGGCAATCCAGTTATTGGCTGGGGCAGTCGTATTACGAACAGATGACATATATCCTGTCTTTCCTGCAGCAACCAGACACGAAGCTGTGTATCCTAAAGAATAGCAATAGTCGGCATCGTAGTTTGACGGAGCAGCGCAGCGTCCTTCATATCCGAAGAAATGGTGCTGAGCAGCGAATTTGCCTTTATATTTGCCTTCTGTTTTCCATTCAGCCAGCTTGCGACCAACCATTTCAGAAAGGAGTTTCTCCGTTTCGATGAGCGAGACCTGTACGTTTCCGTGAGGGTCACGTTCCAATGATAATTGGCGTGCAACCCCTTCAGGAAGTGAAGCATATAGTGTAGAATTTTCTTTAGTTAATTTGCTGATGATATAAGAACGTTGTTCGCTCTTTTTGATCATTTTGAATTCTGAATCATTCTTTGCTAGGAAGTCGTTAAGCTCGGCAATCAGACGTTTCATTGCTGGAATAAATTCGATGAGTCCTTCCGGGATCAGCACTGTACCGAAATTGTGATCTTCGGCAGCACGCTTGGCAACGATTGTTGCGATGTATGTAACGATATCATCGAGCGACATATTTTTAGCTTCTACTTCTTCAGAAATGAGGCAGATATTAGGTTGTGTTTGCAATGCACATTCAAGGGCTATATGCGATGCAGAGCGACCCATCAGCTTGATAAAGTGCCAGTATTTTTGTGCAGAGTTGCAGTCACGCTGTATATTACCGATAACTTCGGAGTAAACCTTGCAGGCAGTATCAAAACCGAATGATGTTTCAATCTGAGCGTTCTTCAAGTCGCCATCGATTGTTTTTGGGCAACCCAGTACTTGTACACCTGCATTGATTGCCTTATAGTATTCGGCTAATACGCATGCGTTTGTGTTTGAGTCGTCGCCCCCGATAATAACCAAAGCTTTAATATTAAGTTCCTTGATAATTTGCAGGCCTTTATCAAATTGCTCTTTGGTTTCGAGTTTAGTGCGTCCCGAACCAATCATGTCGAAACCGCCAGTGTTACGGTATTCGTCAATAATGTCGGCAGTGAGTTCTTCATATTTATGGTCTATTAGTCCGCCAGGGCCAAGGATGAATCCATAAAGGTGAGAATCTTTATTGTGAGCCTTGATGCCATCGAATAATCCGGCAATCACATTGTGTCCGCCTGGAGCCTGTCCGCCGGAAAGAATAACACCAACGTTCATTGGCGGTATTTCAATTTTCGCGTTGTTCTTCTCAAACGTTACAACAGGCATTCCATAAGTGTTCGGGAAAAGTTTTTTGATCTCTTCCTGATTTGCAACCGATTGGGTATACTCACCATCCACTGCTTTTACAGCGCCTTTTAATGCAGCCGGAACCTTTGGTTGATAGGCTGCTCTTGCAATTTGTAATGCACTCTTTATCATTTGTTTTTATTTATTTAAAGATTATCTGATTCTATATATTGACGATGCAAATTTAGTTGAAAAAATCGATTCATGGGCGCGAATGATATAGAAAACATGGTTAAGCCCTTTGTGCTTGTACCTACGAACTCTATACATGCGTTGTTATATTATTCTTTTTCCCGGTAACATTCATGATATTTATCTATTGCTTTTTTTACGGAACCCGACATTAAGAGCAGATTATGCGCTTGTTCGTAGCAAATACCCAACTCTTCTACAAGCATACGGGTACCTCGGTCAATAAGTTTTTTATTTGTGAGTTGCATGTTGACCATTTTGTTGCCCTTCACACGTCCCAGTTTGATCATGACAGAGGTTGATATCATATTCAGAATCATTTTCTGCCCTGTACCCGACTTCATTCGTGAACTGCCGGTAACAAATTCCGGACCGACAATCATCTCTATTGGAATATCAACTTCGGCAGCCATCGGTGAGTCGGGGTTGCTGCAGATACATGCTGTCAGCAGACCATTGACACGGGCTTCATGCAGCGCACCAATTACGTAAGGCGTTGTTCCGGAGGCGGCGATACCAATCACAGTATCTTTTCCGTTTACATTATATGCTAATAGTTCCTTCCATCCGTGCTTTGTGTCGTCTTCAGCATTTTCAACAGCCGAACGAAGCGCGATGTCGCCGCCGGCAATCAGCCCGATGATATGTGTGGGTGGAACTCCGAATGTTGGTGGAATCTCTGAGGCATCTAATACTCCTAAACGTCCGCTTGTGCCGGCACCCATATAGAAGATTCGTCCTCCTTGTTGCATGCGGGGAATAAGAAGTGAGACGAGTTTTTCAATTTGGGGGATTGTCTTCTGTACAGCTAATGCTACTTTCTGATCTTCCGTATTGATATCTTCTAATATTTCGCGAACCGATTTCTTTTCTAAATCGTCGTATAATGAGGGTTGCTCAGATATTTTGATAAACGACATATGTGATGTTATTCATTTATTGTTTGACATGTATGATAATTAACAAGTCCTTCCATCGGACTTTGGATAATTCGACCCAGATGAATACCGCACTGTTTAGCGGATACCATCAGTAATCCTCTGAAATGGAATGCGATAGATCCGACTATATTTGTGCGGTAACGACGGTAGTCATAATGCTTGATGTTGCGGTTGAAGAAATCGCAGAAGTTGTCAATCACAATCTTTTGCACTTCGGGAATATCCAGATGTTCTGCAATGAATGGTGCAAATGCAGCCAGAAAGCGGTTCGGAAAAGGTTGTTTGTATACGCGTTCAATGATTTTCCCGGCCGTAAGGTTGTATTTGTTCAAAAACAGTTCCTTAATATTATCATTGATCATATCTTTCAGCAGATCACTAACGAAGCGTTTGCCCAACGTATCGCCTGCACCTTCATTACCAAGAACGAACCCCAGAGCCGGAATATTCTTGGCAATGTTTTCTCCATCGTAGAAACAGGAGTTTGAGCCTGTTCCCAAAATACCTACGATACCGGCTTCATGTCCGCATAGACTACGGGCTGCACCTAGAAGGTCGGAACTTACTTCAACATACTGCGCGGAGAGGAGTGTCTTTATTTTTTTTTGCATCAAATCAATCTTTTCAGCCGTACATCCGGCGCCATAGAAGTAGGTGGATTCGATGGTTTTGCTGCCCAGTTGAGGCAATAATATGTTTGAAAGCTCGTCGTCAATCTCTTTTTCCGACTGGAAGTAGGGATTCATCCCTTTTGTTCTAAGCGACTGAATCAACTGATTGTTTTCAATCACGCTCCAGTCTGTTTTCGTTGAACCGCTGTCTGCTATAAGTATCATATCGATTGTTTTGTTTGTATTATTTTCCCTTGTCCCATACTTGCCAGCCATAATCCGATGCAGGTAAAGAGGGCATTGAATATCAAAAGTTCATAACTGAAGGAGTAGCCGTTAAACCAGACCTCGGAATTCGTTTGCAGGATATAGCAAAGAACAGGCGAGAGAATGGCAATAATCGGAATGTAGCGGTCGCGTACCTTCCTTTTACAAAGTATGCCAAATGCGAACATGCCCAGGATCGGACCGTAAGTGTAGCTTACCAGAATATATACCGCATCAATAACACTTGTATTATTGAGTATATTTATGATAATGATGGACAGCCCCATTAATATGGCCATTCCGATATGTACACGTTTGCGCATATGAGTTATTTGCTCATCGCTCTTATCTTTGATTTTTAGGATGTCGACAGTGAAAGATGTTGTCATTGCAGTCAGTGCCGATCCTGCTGCCGAAAAGGCCGCAGACACAAGACCGATAATGAACAGTATGCCAACAATGATTGGAAAATATCCGCCTGTAGCAATCATGGGAAATAGTTCATCACTTTTTGCCGGATTCTGGATTCCGTTTTGAGCTGTATAAGTAAACAACAGAACGCCCAGCATTAAGAACATTGCAATGACAACCGATTGCAGCAGAATGCTGGTTAACATGTTTTTCTGGGATTCTTTGATATTTTTGCAACTCAAATTACGCTGCATCATATCCTGATCAAGTCCGTTCATGGCAATCATTGTGAATATTCCGGCCAGAAACTGCTTGAAGAAATATTGTTTGGAGTTGATATCATCAAAGAAAAATACGCGAGAAAGTTTACTTTGATAGATAGTGGAGCATATGCCGTTAAAATCGAGGTTTAAACTGCTGGCTATATAATAAATGCAGAGGGCTACGGCGGTAATAAGACATAATGTTTTTAATGAATCGGTCCAAATAAGTGATTTAACACCACTTTGAAAAGTATAAAGCCATACAACGATAATCGAGATCGCAACATTTACTCCGAAAGAAATATGCAGAGGGGTGAATACTAGCATTTGCAATATTAGGCAGACAAGGAAAAGTCTTACTGCGGCTCCTGACATTTTTGAGATAAAGAAAAACCAGGCTCCCGTTTTGTGTGAACTTGTTCCGAACCGATTTTCCAGATATCCGTATATTGAAACCAGATTCATGCGATAATATAATGGAGTGAGCACATATGCAATGATGAGCTGACCCACTATAAAACCCAATACCATTTGCAGATATGCAAAATTATTGACACCTACCATACCCGGTACTGATACAAATGTGACACCCGACAAACTTGCACCAATCATAGCAAATGCTACAATGTACCAGGGCGATTTTCTGTTGCCGATGAAGAACCCTTGATTATCTGACTTTCTGCCGGTTATGTATGATACTGTGAAAAGCATCAGAAAATAACACAAAATAGTGACAAGCACTAATATTGGACTCATATTTGAATATTATTTTACGTTTATTGTTCTATCCTTGTCATTGTTTGATAATCGAAAATCAATCATCGGATTACGTATCATGCTCATGATTTATTGTGGAGATTTTTGTTGAGAATAACTGTTGAAGGCATTCTTTGTAATGCATCCTTGTTGTTTTCGGATACATAATTCCATGTATCATATCCAATCAGCATAAAGTTATGATTGCTTAAAAGCTCGCCGGTGAGCCTGTTCCCGTCTATCCATGTTGTATCAGATCCGGATTCAATGAACGACAAGATTGTTTTTGCCATCTGTTCATTTTCATTTGCATTTGGCGAATGGAGCATCAGAATGTGAAGCGCCCCATTGGTCGATTTTATCAGGATACGCGCATAATGTAATATGAAGAGATCTTTTTCGCAACCTATTACAGCAATAACTTCCGAAGCCCGCACAAAGTTTCTGTTGATAAATATTCCTACATCACAGTGGCTATTATTAATGAATATCTTCGTTTTATCCTTTAATAAAGAGTTTGGTGAAAACCAACTTTCGTGTGAGCTGAAATGCCGGAAGTATTTGGTGACTGCTTTGTCACCAGGTTCGTCGCTCATGGAAAGGGCTGCGCCTACGAGCAGGAAGTCGAATCCTTCTCGGTTTACGATGTTGCAGATGTCCTGACCGGCATTGTCGGATATCTCGTAGCGTGTATGAATCAGTAATCCTAATTTTTTTGCCCCATAAAGAATGGGTCCGAAGCTGACTTCTTCAAATTTATCGGTGCGCATCGGGTTTACATCAGAACCTACTGTAAGGTGTAATGCTGTAAGTTCCATATTTTTCGGGTTTTGCGAAAACATTTGATGTGCCACATCAAGCATGATTTGTCCGTTGCCGGCACGTCCGAACGAAAGCAACACTTTGAAGGTATCGTTTGACGACATTGCTCTGCTTTGATTTTTGCGCTTCCTCTCGCGCAGCCGATAACAAAAACTGATAAATGAAACCAGAGGTGTGGTCATAAATGTAGTCACCAGAGTCATCAGCACAAGCATTACAAAGATGCTGGGCGGAAGAATTTTCATTTCGCTTCCGATATTAAGTACAACCAGTTCCATCAATCCGCGTGTGTTGAGTAATGCTCCGATATACAGACTGTCGTGCCAGCTTTCTCCGGTGATACGTGCGGAAATCATTGCACCTCCGAACTTTCCCGCAATAGCTACGAGGATGAAGATGATGCACATGCCCCACATGGCAGGCGTATTCAGTAAGCCTATTTCAGTGCGCAGACCGGTGGATACAAAAAACAGTGGAAGGAATAAGGCTAAAGCTACATCCTCTACTTTTTCAGTCATGATCTTCCGGAATTTAATATTTTTGGGCATGACTACACCTGCAAAGAATGCACCGAACAAAACATGCAGGCCTATAATCTCTGTCAGATAGGCTGAAACTATAAGTAATAAGAACATCATTGCGACCATCGTTTTGTCTATGACTTCCTTGTTGTGGTAGATATGTCCTACCATTTCAAGGAACGGGCGAACGGCAAAAAGCATAATCAGGATGTATGCGATTGAAACCAGAATATAAAAAAAGGAACTGAGAATTCCGCCGGCTTGTGTTATTGAGATAACAACAGCTAGTAAACACCATGCTGTAATATCATTGTTGGCTGCACTCGACAAGGAGATGATGCCTAAGTGCGTTTTGGTGAGACCTCTTTCTTGAATAATGCGTGCCAGAACAGGAAAGGCTGTGATGCTTAAGGCAATGCCTATGAATAGGGCAAAAGATAAAAATGATGTTTCTTTATTGGCATATTGGTCGTATACAAAATAGGCCGTTGTCATACCGCAGATGAAGGGGATAATTATGCTGGCGTGACTGATGACGATTGTTTCATTCAGTTTCTTTTTCACTTCGCCTATATCCAGTTCCATGCCTATGGCATACATGAACAGAATCAGACCGAATTCACTTAGTATCGAGATATTCCCTAATGATTCGGGTGGAAACAGGAATGTAGATATCTCGGGCGAAATGTGCCCTAATACGGATGGGCCAAGTATGATTCCGGCCATAATTTCACCTACAACTGTCGGCTGACCCAACTTTCTAAAGAACCATCCGAACAGGCGGCATACCAAAAGGATCGTAATGATTTGGAGTAGCAGAATCCCCATGGATGAACGGATATGCGTCATGACAGAAGCAATAAAAACACCAAAACCATTTTTCAAATCAATTGGTGCTTCTTTAACAGTCTTTACTGCAAAGTCAATTTCTTTATATTCTCCTTCTTTGGTAATGAAATACACTAAGAAACCAAAGATCAAGACCATCAGCAGATAGAATGTTATGTTTTTTGTCCCTTTTTTCATTGCATCACATCCAATTCGCTACAAAGATAGCTAAATAAAATGAATAAATTCATTTGTTAGGCTCTTAACTTGCATTATCTTTGCATCCAAATTTGAATACAACAGATATGAGTCAAGTAGAAAAAAATTTGATGGCCGGCGAACAGGTTGTTTATAAGGCTAAAATTCATTGGTGCGTTTACTCAAAAGCTATAATTGCATTGGTCATTGGATTGGTAATTATTGCTTTGGGTATGAGTTTCGGAGATAAATTGCGTGAATATACAGTTATCTTTGGTGTGGTTGTTCTGGCCTTTTCGGCTATTCTTTTTTTTGGTGACTATACACAAGTAAAATCTTGCGAATATGTGGTAACAAACAAACGCTTAATCTTAAAAAAAGGCGTTTTGAAATTGGATGTCATCGAACTGATGTTGACAAAGGTTGATTCAGTTCGGGTAAGTCAGACCGTTGCCGGCAGAATGTTCGACTATGGAACCATTACTGTTTCAACAAGAGATGCTTCAAATGATTTCCCGTTAATAAAAGAACCGTATGCATTTAGAAATGCTATTGGTGAACAAGTTGATAATCTGAATAAGAACATGAATCAAGTAACAAACTCATGATCGATTTATATGTTCAAAAACATATATAATAATTTGCGTAGAATTAATATGAGTCGTTACTTTACAATCTATTATAGGTTAACGTATAGTTTTAATAAAAGATTTTTAAGTTGTGATTTAAGAAAGGCCTGTGCGTGAGCTCAGGCCTTTTTGTGTGTTCACCTTATGTTCTTAGTTGATAATTAAATCGTGTGATTTTTGATATAAACTTTATTGGTGCCACGCCCCGATGTAGTTATGCCCGATTCATGATTGTTTCGAAATTCAACAAGTTCTTTCGCAGCTGAAGATATGGAAAGCCCCGCTATCGCTGCGTAGTCTGCAATGTGCATGACCGGATGAGCCGGATCGCTGACGTATTGGAGAGCCAGTTGCAGTCGTTCTTCACGGGTATAGGGAGAGCGATATATTTTGTTGACACCTGCGCGCGTCAGTTGACACTGTGCGTTTGTGTCTTTGACCAGTTGCTTATCAGCCCTGTAATTGATCCCTTTTATTCGTAGGCTTGCGGCATTTCGTTTAGGCTCAACTCCCTCAATGGTATCCATCTCTTTGTCTTCCTTTACACCGATAGCCGCCTTGAATGTGCCGAGTCCGTCAATGGATATGCTGTAGCCTTCAGCCAGATAGTATGATACTTTATCGGTAAGCGACCGGAGCACATGAATAACCGTTCCTTCACTTAATCCGGATCCGGGTTGCGCAATGCTGGCAACTAAATCTTTTGTACTAAGGTTTCCTGTTGTTTCCAGCCGGTAATAACATTTGTTTTCACCTGTGCCTTTTAAGTCCGACATTTCCTGTTTGATATATTTTGCCATTCTATTAGGTATAAAGTTTATTTAGTTGAAATACAAAGATAATCAAATATGGAACTAAAAACAAATTATTGTCATAGAATAATTATTTTGTGGCAGTAAATAAGTATTTCATGATGGCAAATAATTATTTTGTGTAAGTAAATAACAAAATCTGCTATATCCGGTTAAGATTTTATAAGTATTGATTGATTTTTATATCCTTATCAATGACTTTTTCATCGGGAATGCGTATTGTTTGTAGGCAGAATCTGTTTGAATCCGACTGACCGCGCTTTTTGACACGTTTTCTTCCGAGCATCACCTAGACAAGGCATAAATATAAATTCCCTTCACTAAAAGAAAGTAATAGTGAAGGGAATTCTACAAAGCCGAATCATACAAGATCGTTATGGAATCGGCAACAAATAATGTTCAGTCATGCTATATGCCCATATACAAAAGCGAGTAACATATAGCATTCCTTAAAATGGATATCACTTAGTGGCTATGGCTTCTTTCTCATCTATTGCAAACGCAGTAAAGTATCCGACACCACCACCGGAGATGTTCGTTGTTATATTGCTAAAAGGACCTCCAAAGAACGGGTTTTCTCCATCCTTGTTTTCTTGGCATTGCTGTACAAAGTTATAATATCCTTTGCTGATGTTCGAAAAGGAAAGTTTTATTTTATCTCCTTCTGTTACAAAAACCATTATATCATAATCTGTATTATCCTTGTATTTATGGCGTTCAGCCGCATCGGGCAGGTAATTACATGACAACCCATTGATATATTGATTTTCAATTGTGACATCGTTCAATAAAGTATATTGACTGAGTTTCGAATAGAGCGTATCATTTATCTGATATTGGCATAGGTAATAATTCTCGCCTTGAGGCTCTTGGGCATAAAGGTTAAACGAATAGAAGCTGTATCCTACTAATGCTTCATTCACGACAGTCAGTGAATCTAGTGCCACTTTAGCAGGCATTGTCGCGTCCGCTTCATAAGTCTCCGGAACACCATCTCCATTGAAATCAATCTGGACTTTCAGATGGTAACTTTCGCCCGGAACGCCCGTCAAAACATCAATGGTTTTATAAACACCCGGCTGAGATGCATCTTCCTGCAGATCATAGACCGCCCCGCTTCCTGTGGTAATAGTAACTGTAGCTCCGGAAATTTTGGTATTATGGTTCTGATCGAAATAACCGGTAGATTTGCTCAGCTTGATTTCCTGATGAATCGGTTGATCGGTCACAGTACCATAAATAACCATTACTGGGTCGCTGTCATATGTATTGAGAGTGATATCCTCAGTACAGCTAACCAGACTAAAAAATAAACTTACCAGTAAAAAAGGTAATAAACTGCTATATATTCTATTCATATCCGTCTTCTTTAAAATTTAAAATTATAGGTTATAGAGGGAACAAAACTGAAAAGGCAGGTCATCTTGGCAGTAGGAATGCCACTGGGAGTATCCTGATCATAAGTAATGATCCAGGGATTCTTATGCCCGTAAGCATTATACAAAGAGAAGTTCCATTCGCCTGTCCATTTCCTTTTCCGCTTTGGAGTAGGCACATAAGTCGCCGACAAATCCAATCGATGATAATCTTCTTTACGAAACTCATTCCGACCGGAATAAATAGGGAAATATTCGCCATTAACTTCAAAGCGTCCTGTAGGATACGAAGTCGGATTACCGGTTGCATATATCCATGCCGCTGATACACTCCACTTTTTTGAAAGCTGATAAGATGCCGATATATTCAGGCTATGAGGTTTATCATAAGGAGAAAGATAAGTCTTTCCCTTGTTTATTTCCGGTATAGTACGCTCGGAGCGAGACAACGTATAATTAACAAATCCTGTCAGCCGGCCGGTGTTCTTCTTTACCATAAACTCAATACCGTAAGCCTTTCCTGTGCCTGTTCTGACTTCTCCTTCCAGTTTATCATTAAGCAATAATTGGGCATGATCTGCAAAGTCGATCACATTATTCATTTTCTTATAATAAACCTCAACTGAAGTCTCAATGGCATTATTCTTGAAATTATGAAAATACCCGGTAGAAACCATGTCTACAGTCTGCGGTTTGATGTTGGGGCTGGCGGGAAACCATAGGTCCAGTGGAGAACCTACAGACGAATTATTGGCCAACTGCATGAATTGAGTGTTACGCGCATAATTAGCTTTCACCGATGAATGATCTGTTAACTTATATACTGCTGCAACCCGGGGTGTAAAGGCATAATAAGTATGATAGATTTCACCGGACTTGTATTGCGTGGAATCAGATACTTCATAATCCTTATCGTATTTATATACAGTAGATTTCCCCATATTCTGGAAAGCAGAAAAGCGTACGCCATATCTAAATGTCAAGTTGTCTGTCACTTGATGTTCGGCGGAAAGATAGAGGTCGTGTTCCAGAGCACGGTTGCGTTCAAGTTTGTAATCCGGATAGCTGGGACGCGTTACCAAGCCCGGATTAAATATATGAAAAGTAGAAGTGGCGCCGTAGCTCAATTTAAAGAAATCAGACAGGTTTTGTTCCCAATCCCATCGTAACATAAAATCGGTAATATTCGACTCCCATTTCACACTTGCATTATCCATTTCAGATTTGAGCATATAATGATAGTTGGTCGCATTCAAACTCATTTTGAACAAAAGATTTTCATTGTATATATGTCCCCATGTAAGCGAACCAACACGGTTGCCATAAGAAAACTCAGCAATAGAAGAAGTCCCGAATTTGTCATTACCCATATATAAGTTAACGGCTAACTTATCCGTCTCAGAAAAACGATGCGATAATTTTGCATTCAGATCATAGAAATAGATAATAGTTTTCTTAATCTGTTCATCTGAAGAAGCTTTTAAGAAAAAATCCGCATAACTTCTTCGACCGGCAATCAGCCAGTTTGTCTTTTTCCCTAATGATCCCTCAAGCATTAAACGACTTGAAATTAATCCTATACCTCCATTACCTCTGACTTTATCCGTATAGGTATCCTTTAATTGTACATCAAGTAAAGAGGATAAACGTCCACCGTATTTCATTGGTATATCTCCTTTGTAGAGTTCTACGTTTTGTACAACATCATTATTAAAAACGGAAAAAAAACCAAACATGTGTGACGCGTTATAAACTGTGGCATTATCAAGCACTATCAAGTTCTGATCGGCTGATCCTCCACGGACACTATAGCCGGAACTCCCTTCTGCAGTTGGTTGTACGCCGGGAAGCAACTGGATGGCTTTTATAACGTCCACTTCACCCATAAGTGCCGGCATACGTTTTATTTCACTAATAGAAAGTTTTTCTACCCCCATATTCGTACGGCTCACATTCTCATCTTTCTTATTTGCTGTCACTAATATTTCATGTAAATGTGTGTCCGATTGCAATTCAATATTGTATTCTGTCGCATTATGAAAATTAATTGTAACATACTGCTCTTTGTAGCCAATGTATGAGACCCTCATGCGATAAACAGCCTGAGGCAAATTGATGGCATAAGATCCTTCTTCCCCGGTCACCGTACCAGTCTTTAGTTCCTCGATAAATATATTCACATCGGGCAAAGGTTTTTTTGTTTCTATATCTGTTACTACTCCTTTCAATGTGACTCGCTTAGTTACGCTTGGAGAAATTGATTTATCCATCTTTTTCCTCTGTGTGATTGAAATCTGCTTTCCAAGTAATTGGTATGATAAATCTGTTTGCCTAAATAACTCATCTAGGACATTCTTCAGTGTTTGATTATTAATTTTTATGCTCACACGTTTGTTCATTTCCGGTTTTACATCTTCCGAGAAAAAGCATACACAACCTGTTTTTTGTTCTATATCATTAAGAACTTCTTTGATGGTTGTTTGTTTTTTATTCATACTAATTAAATTATTCTGCGCTTTTATACTGATAATAAATGAAAAACAGAAAAGCAACAGGAATACCATTTTAAGATGAAGTAGTTTTGTTTTTTTACCATAAGGGTACAGTTCTCCCTTAATATTAAGTCTAAATTTCATAAATTACAAATTGATATTAACACTTGGTGATATTCACCTCTTTCTTTAAATTGTTACATAAAAGAATGCAGCATTCTTTTATTCTCATTAAAATTTATCTCATTTCATGCTTTTATTATCCGTTAATTTTATTTCAATCTTATTCCCTTTTTTCTTTGCCGTTACCGGCATAGTTGATACTATACAATTAATGACGTCATTTATAGAATCGGTTAAAACTAGTTTACCATTACATTTTAAGTTACAAGAACCCGGACAACACGAAATTTCCACATTATAATAGCGCTCAATGTGCTTCAATACCTCAGATAATGGTTCACTCTGAAGATACAAATACCCGTCTTTCCAACTGGTATAATGTGAGGCATCCACGGCTGTACAGATGAGTCCGTTATCTGTAATTGTTCCCATTTCATTCGGACTTAATTTAAGAGAGCCTTTACTTGATGTATCTATCTGAACGCTTCCCTCTGCCAAGATTACTCTTTGAGCTTTATCTCCTTTATAAGCATGTACATCAAATTTAGTTCCGAGTACACGCACATTAAAGTCGGGACATTTGACAATGAACGGGTGCTTATGATCTTTTGTTACTTCAATATATGCTTCACCAAGCATATTTATTACTCTTTTATCTGTTGCGAAGGTAGAAGGAAAGGTTATTTCCGAACCTGAATTCACCCAAATCTTAGTTCCATCGGGAAGTTGTAACACTGTACGTCTTCCTTTGGGGACAATCAGACGATTAGTATTGTTGTTTCCTTTGAAAAGAGAAATTCTGTGTGTGGATTTAGTCAATTCTATATTTCCATCGGCAAGGCAAGCAATATTGGCACCTATGGGAATTTCTACACGTTTATCACCCATCAACAATTGAACTTCGTTTATTTTTGCTATCGTGTCAGATGGGTTCTCATTTTTCTGCAAAGAATGTGTGAATAGAAGTATTATCCCTAAAATACATGCAGCAGCCACCGAACCAGCCCGATAGATGAACAGACGCTTTTTATGCTTCGCGGCACGTAGCCTTATTTGCTGAATTTGCCCCTGCTGTTCGGGTAAAGACAAGGTTGAAGGATTAAACTTTACAGAAAGCAATATAGTGCCGGGCACGATCTATTTCCGGCTTCAATTCGGGATATTTCAGAATAAAATCCTCCCAGAAACGGCAATTACCTTGATCTGGCATCAGTAGCCATCCAATAAAATCCGGATCTTTCGCAAAGTCCAGAGCTTTGAATGCTGTATAATCTTTCTTTTCCATACTTTCGATGAATGTTACGTCAATTAGACGACATTTTGCCAGAAATGTTCCCATTCTCCGAAAAAAAGTAAAATAATTATTCCATTTTTTTCTGTCTGCTCAAGAATAGTCTCAGTGAAGTCTTAATGTAATGATATTAATATTAAATAAAAGCCATCCCGACTAAAAATACTATAGCGGGGATGACTTTATCAACTTGAAACTTTCTATGTTCTTCTACATTAGTCCGTAATGGGAATATAAATTTCAGTTTGTAATTTCTCCGGAGTTGTACAATCCGGATCATTTAAATATTTCTCAAATCCAGGTTGAGAAGCCAATTTAAATCCTTTTTCAAATAGATATTTACTGTAAATAGTATCATATACCATACTTAGATTATCATAAGTCCCTTGATAACGATATACAACATATTTACCTCCAATCAATTGTTTTGTTCCGATTTCACCTTTTGCTTCCATTTTTTGCGGAACAGCCAGACAAACATCTACACGAAGTTTATCTGTTTCCGTTACATTGGGATCATCATGGTAAATACAAATATGTTCAATACCAACCGAACATAAGTTTTGAAGTATATCAGATTTATTCTGACCATTACAAATGTGCTCCATTTCAGTCGAATAGACTCCGCATATTTTGACATAGTTCCATAATTTTTGCCATGCCATACAATAATCATTTTTTTGATAATCACCTATAAGGCGAATATAGATCAACTGCTTAGGCTCCATTCTTATTACTTTTTCTTCCAGTTCCAATTCTGGATTTACTTGAATATTTCTCATAATCGTGTAATTTTTGTTATTACGATAGTCATTAGGTGAAATACCGTAAAGTAATTTGAAAGCTTTAGATAAAGAAGACGGCATGCCATAGCCGACTTTGTAGGCAATATCCACAATAGGAATTTCAGTATAGCGAAGTAATCGAGCTGCAGTCTCAATACGCATTCGTGTGATAAACGCTCCTATTGGTTCTCCTAAGAAAGCTTTCATTATACGGTGAAAGTGAAAAGGTGAGAAGTTTACCATTTCAGCTAGCTTTTCAAGATCTATATTCTCGTCCAGGTGATTATTAATATATTCAACGATGAGATTGATCCTTTTTAGATATTCTTCTTTTGTCGATTCTCTTTGTCCCATATCCTTTCAGTATTTCATTTGCAAAAATAGAACGGATTTAGAAGATGCTGTTTTCCTATCTTGCTATTTTTGAAAAAAGTCCGGTTCAGGACGGTTTTAAGGAATTACCAAGTTCAAGCAGCAATAAATAGAGAGGCAAATAATTCAAACTTTCCATTCGTAATCGGGCTATGCCTCTACACACTAATTTGCGAACAGCCGGTGCAGTCATATCTAGAATTTCCGCAATCTCTTCGTAATCCATTTCGTCTATATAGCGCAAGTAAATAGCTTCACGCTGACGACTTGTAAGTAAATTCATATAAAACTCAATTTGTTCTTCAATAGTTTTACGGTCTTCTTCCTCTACCAAGGTATCCGTAACCATAGGCTGAATAGTAAATTCGATATTATCAATGCTGACGGTTTCTATTGAAGTCTTGCGTAAATCAAGGATTCTGTTTTTTAAAGAGCGAATAAGGTAAAGCTTTAGATTTTTGGTATGCTCAAATGATTTCCGATTGGTATACAATTTATAAAAAACATCCTGAATAGCATCTTTCAATGTTTCACGATCGATGCCCCATCCTGTCCCATAAGCCATCAAGTCATTGGCATACTTATTATAAATCAAAGTAAATGCGGCGCTATTTCCTTTGAAGAAGCTATGTAAAAGGGCTAAATCATCCTGTGCATGCAATAAAGAAGTATCAGGCATCACAATGTATATTTACAATTTGAGTATGCAAAGATAAATCAAAATAAGTAATGACTCCCCGTTGGACGGATTAATTACAGACTATTTTAATTTCGTTAAAGGGTTATGCTTTCTTCTCGGATGTTCTTTTGTGAAGTTTTTTGCAGTAACTATATAAATATTAGCCCTGATACCAATTCTCTTTAAGGAAAATGATATCAGGGCAAGATTATTTTGTTGGAATCTGAGATATTACAAATTCACTTCTTTATTGTCTACTAGTACTTGCTTACCGTAACGATATTGATATAATGCGACCTGTAATTTCTTTTTGTCTGACTTGACAGGATAGATTGTTACGAAGTTCATTTTTAATGCATCTGATCTATTGTTGCATTTTTGTCACGTGTTTTCTGATCTTCCCAAGTGCCTGAATTGGCATATACACATGTTTCGCCTTTTGCTTTACGATCAACACCGTGGCTTATATGATTGTGTTGATACATCGTCTGCAGTACAGAATTCGTTGTGTGAAAGGATTGTTCTTCATATGAACCGTATCAATGATTATAGGGATCCTGATATCTCACTAAACTCGCTGGCCAGTTCCCTCTTTACTAACCGTACGACCTTGACCAATGCTTTGCATGAATTAGGATACGTTAATTTTAATACCTATATTAATATGTTGCGTATTGAGGATTTTATTCAGCGAATCAGGAATAAGGAGTCAGTCAATTATCAGGAGGCTTTCTATGATGCGGGTTTCCGTTCGAGGGCGATCGCTCTTCGTAATTTTAAGCAGTATACCGGCAAAACCCCATCGGAATATTTTGCCGGAGAGGATTCTTCGTGTCATAATCCTTGAAAAGATTTGGCTGGATGGATATGGTGATTTTAGAAGAAATGTATATCTTTATAGCCTGAAATAGTAATACTGATATTATGTCATTAAAGCGCTTTGGAGTCTCTTTAGAAGACGATTTGTTGGAATCGCTGGATGATTATGTGAAGAATAATAGCTTTGCTAACCGTTCGCAAGCTATCCGTTTTTTGATTGAAAAGAATGTGGCTGAACAGAAGTGGCAATGTGATCATATTGTGGCTGGTACTATTATTATTATGTATGATCAAGTAAAAAAAGAGATTACTGCCAAAATCTCTCAGATGCAGCAGAATTATCAGGATGTGATACTCTCGTCATCGCAATTTTATATCAATAAGAATTTTTGTCTGCATATCGTAACAGTGATGGGAACAGCTTTCCGTTTGACCGAACTTTCCGATAAGATGATAGCTATTAAAGGCATTAAACACGGCAAGTTGGTTATGAGTCGTGCTGATTGATCTTTTTTTTACTTATAGGGTAACACGTATTTAAAAGAATGTGTTACCTTTGGCGTGTCTCTAAAATAAATAATCTGTAATAATTGAATATATGAATAGGGTTCTACTACTAGTTTTGAGTCTGCTTCCGGTTGTAAGTTTGCGTGCTGCAACACCTGAAGTAGTAGACAGCTTGATTAATTTGAATGGGGTTGTGGTAACAGCCAATAGAATATATGTAAATCGGAGCAATGTTCCGCTTTCGATATCTGTGATTGACAGAAATCAGATTGAATCAAGTAGCGAGTCCGCTCTGCTTCCGGTGCTTTCGAAGCGAATACCCGGATTGTTTGTGACAGAAAAAGGAATAACAGGTTTTGGCGTTTCTTCCGGTTCTGCTGGCATTGTAAATATTCGTGGAGTCGGACAGAGCAACAAGGTTTTGATGCTTTTTGACGGACAGCCCCAGTGGGCAGGTGTGTTTGGACATGCTTTACCTGATACGTATGTAGCTTCGGATATTGAAAGAGTAGAGGTTATACGTGGCCCGGGTTCGCTTTTGTATGGCTCGAATGCAATGGGTGGTGTTGTAAATATTATCACGCGACAGCATTTGAAACAGGGACGGCGCACACAGGCCCGTGTGATGTATGGTTCGTATAACACACAGAAATATATGATAAACAACGGATACAATATTGGAAAATTCAGTAGTTTCTTTTCTGTTAATCATGACCGGACAGACGGACATCGTCCAAACTCCGATTTTTATATTACAAATGGTTATGCAAATCTGGGATATAAGTTCAATGAAGCTTATAAGTTGACCGGTAATGTGAGTTTGGCCAAATATCGCACAGTCGATCCTGGAACGGTGAATAGTCCACTTTTGGATCATGTGATGAATATCTTTAGAGGTACTTCCTCTTTCGGTTTCGAAAACAATCATGAAAAGACGAGTGGTGCCTTGCGATTTTTCTATAGTTGGGGTCATCATAAGATTAATGATGGCTATACCCCGGGCGAGAATCCGCGTAAATATCTCTTCTATTCGGATGACCACAATGCGGGCGTACAGTTATATCAGTCGTTCCGATTGCTTCCGGGTAATACGATCACGGCTGGTTTTGATTATAAAAATTGGGGCGGACATGCGTGGAACGATTCAGTAAATGGAAAACTAGGTGAGATTGTTGATAAGACTGTAAACGAAGCAGCCGGATACACAATTGTACAACAAGATTTTGGTATTTTGAGTTTGAATGGTGGCATACGTTATGAGCATAGCAGTGCTTATAGTGGAGAATGGGTTCCGCAAGCGGGCTTTTCTATCCGTCCAATGAAAGGTAATGTTATTAAAGGTTCGTTCTCTAAAGGATACAGAAGTCCGACGTTGCGCGAACTGTATATATCTTATTTGCCTTATTCAAAAGCTAATTCGAATCTGAAGCCGGAAAGTATGCTTAATTATGAATTATCTGTTGGTCAGTATTTTATAGAGAATCGCCTGCATACCGAACTCACGGGCTTCTATATAGAAGGGAAGAATATGATCTCTCTCGTACAGCGTCAGCTGAATAATGTGAATCATTTCTACAATAGCGGGATTGAGTTCGAGACCGATTTTCAAGCTTTCAAAAATTTGAGCTTTGATATGAATTATAGTTATCTTCATACAAATAAGACACTTATTGCAGCACCCAAGCATAAGTTGTATGCAGGAATAACTTATACACCGGGACGGTTTATATTTGATGTAAATGTACAGTCAATATTTGGATTATATACTTATGTGGGAAATACAGAAACAGACAACAAGAAAGAAGACTATACGGTCCTGAATGCAAAGATCTCTTATCATTTAGGGAATATACATAAAGGGTCAAATTTGTTTATTAAAGGTGAAAACTTAACGGCAACCCGTTATTCTATAAATGATGGATATCCGATGCCAAAAGCTATTTTTATGGGAGGGATAGATGTAATATTTTGAGAATTTTATTATTATTAACGATATTCCTAGACTCAAAATACAATAAGTTTTGTTATTTTGGGGAACTGAAAGATAAAATGAAAACACAGATTGAATTGATGAGTATGGTAAAGAAACTTAAGATTCGTGACTTGACCTTGCGTGATGGTCAACAATCTGCTTTTGCAACTAGAATGTCGCAGGAACAGATAGACAGAGTGCTTCCTTTCTATAAGGAAGCCGGTTTTTATGCAATGGAAGTATGGGGAGGTGCTGTTCCTGATTCTGTAATGCGATATTTGGGGGAGAGTCCTTGGGATCGCTTGGAAAAAATTAAAGCTGCAGTTGGCGATGTTTCAAAGCTGACGGCTTTGTCGCGCGGCCGTAATCTTTTCGGTTATAACCCATATCCAGATAGTATCATCGAAGGTTTTTGCCGTAATTCTATAGAAAGCGGATTAGGCATTATGCGTATTTTTGATGCTTTGAATGATGTAGATAATGTCAAATCGACAATCAAATATGTTAAGCAATATGGTGGAATAGCCGATTGTGCCGTTTGTTACACCATTGATCCTACTTATACAACGATGCAGCGTATCATGGGTGCTATAACAGGTCATCCGCTGCCGAAACCGGTTTTCACAAACAAGTATTTTCTTGATAAAGCTCTTGAGTTACAGTCATTGGGTGCTGATATGATTACAATCAAAGATATGAGCGGGTTGATTCCGCCTTTGAGAAGTGCTCAGTTGGTGAAACTATTTAAGGAAAAGTTGAATGTACCTATAGATTTCCATACACATTGTACACCGGGTTATGGTTTGGGTTCTGTTTTGGCGGCTATTATGAATGGTGCCGACATTGTGGATACCAACATGTGGTATTTTGGTGGTGGTCCTGCAGCTCCGGCTATTGAGTTGATATATATTTTCTGTAAGAAGCTAGGCATCGAACTTGGTGTAAATATGGAAATTGCTGCAAAAATTAATCCTGAACTGAAAACTATCAGAGAAGAACTGGCTGCTTATGATACATCTAAAGCATTTCCAAAGCCATTTAATCCACTCGTCGATACTTTGCCTGCAGAGGTTGATCACCAGTTTGATTTGGCTATAGAGGCTGTCAATAAGGAAAACGAACAGGCTTTGTTGGATGCTTGTCATGCTATTGAGGCATACTTTGGATTTCCGAAGCCAAATGAGTTGGTTAAAAATGCACAGGTTCCTGGTGGAATGTATACAAATATGGTAGCCCAGCTGAAAGCTTTAGGACAAATGTCTTTATTGGAAAAAGCGATGGCGTTGATTCCTACCGTACGTATAGAATCAGGCCTTCCACCATTGGTTACACCTACAAGTCAGATTGTTGGTGCTCAGGCTGTTTCGTGTGCTCTCGATCAAGAAAAAGGCCGTCCGATGTACAGTAATCCTTCCAATCAGTTTATTTCTTTGGTAAAGGGTGAATATGGAAAGACCCCTATACCTGTCAAGCCTGAATTCCGTGCTAAGATTACAGGTTCGCCAACAGAGATTCCTTATGATCCGTCAGGCTATCAGATGCATGATAATCCTGTGTTGGAAGAGTTCGGTGTTAAATTGGCCGAGAATGAAAAGGAAATTCTGTTGTTGGAATTATTCCCGGCTGTTGCAACAACCTTCTTGACTAAACAGAAGGAAGCTCGCAAAGCCCAGCAGGCTTAAATTTGGTAAATAGCGCTTTTGCGCGTATATTATAATCAATTTGATTTTGTCCAAGTGTACATTGTATGCTTGGACAATTTTTTTTAATACTATTTTGTAATTCGAATGTCATGTCTTTGTAAATGTAATGTAAATATATTGTTATGACTATGAAATGTGGACGCTTTACTTTTGCCTCAGAATTAATAATAAAAGATGGCATTTATGAGAAGTGTAATTTTACGAATATGTTTTTTTATTTTCTTTTTATTGTTGGGAGTAGGGCAAATAATGGCTGAAGATGATGGAGGATCGATCAGTGGCAAAGTGATAGACAAGGCAAATAGGGAGCCACTCATTGGAGCGACAGTGCAACTCGGAGGAACAACGCTGGGAACGGTAACCGATGCTGACGGTCATTTTGTTATACAGCATTTGAAACCAGGTAAATATCAGATCAGTATTAAATATGTTTCATATAAAACAATTGACCTAAATAATGTAGCTGTTTTGAAGGGAAAAAACACGATGCTTGATGCTGAGATGGCTGAAGCTGATATGGCACTCGAAGGAGTGGTGGTAGTTGCACAAGCGAAGCAGAATACGGAAATGGCTATGCTTAATGCCACAAAAGCAAGTATGCTGGTACAATCAGGCATCTCCGCTCAACAGATACAACGTATGCAGGACAGGAATGCTTCAGATGTTATTCGCCGCATTCCGGGTATATCAATTATTGACGATAAGTTTGTTATGGTACGCGGGCTGTCACAACGTTATAATAATGTATGGATCAACAATAGTGCTGTGCCCAGTTCGGAAGCTGATACAAGGGCATTCTCGTTTGATATTATTCCTAGCTCGCAGATGGATAATATGATAGTGATAAAAAGTCCTGCCCCCGAACTTCCAGCTGATTTTTCAGGTGGGTTTATTAAGATCAACACCAAAGATGTTCCCGAAACAAATGGGTTTTCCTTTTCCGTGGGTGGAAGCATTAATGATCGTACTCATTTCAAATCATTTTTATCTGCCCCGGGGAGTGCAACCGATTTTCTTGGCTTTGACAATGGAACACGTAAACTCAGCGGATCCTACGGTAATAGATTGGATAACAATGATGCGTCCGCAGTGAATAATATTACACGCGAGGGATTTAATAACGACTGGTCTGTGAATTCGCATAAACCTGTTTCCGACTTACTTCTTAACGCTTCGTTCAATCGTTCATTCTTGATAGATGGAAAACGTTTCGCTCTCATTGCAACGGCTAATTATACGAATACATACAAAAGCCTCATCGGAATGCAGAATAGACGTTATAGTTTGTACGATATCGATAAAGATCAACCGGATTATAAAAATAAGTATACCGACGATGTCTACAACCAGCACGTACGTATGGGCGTAATGGCGAACCTGACTTTTATGCCAAATAACCGCGACAAATACGAGCTGAAAAATATCGTGAATCAACTTGGTTGGAGTCGTTATACAAATCGTAATGGAATACTTTTCAACAGTGGCGAATATGTGCAGGAGCAGCAGGAATACTTTTACAGCAGTCGCACAACCTACAATGGACAGTTTACCGGATTGTATAATCGAGATCATGCCAAGACTGACTGGAATATCGGATATGCTTATGCTAATAAAAACCAACCCGATCGACGAATAATAAATCGCGAAGAAAATGGTTTCGTGGGTGATGCTCACTATGGACAAATGCGTGTAGACCAAAATGAGATAGAAAGGTTGTTTTATCGCTTGGATGAACATATTATGTCGGGAGGAGTCAACCATCAACGCGAGATATCAATGGGCAATATTACACCAACACTGAAAATGGGAATGTATGGCGAATACCGCATGCGTAACTACAAAAATAGGGCTTTTTATTATCGCTGGGATAATCAGAATGTGCCGGCAGGCTTTGAATATTATAATGTGGTTGATCAGATTTTGACACCACAGTATCTGGGTGCCGACAAGATGTTTGTCTATGAAGATACAGATAACCGTGACAGCTATAAAGGAAACAATATACTTGCAGCTGGTTATCTAGCGGTGAACATTCCATTTGGACGATGGGATATCTATGCTGGTGCACGCTATGAATATAACAGAATGCAGCTTACAAATTACACGACAATCAAGGAGTGGAGAACAAAGCATTTCACTTATCCCGGTGGATACCTGTTTCCTTCTTTGAACGCTGACTATAAGTTTAGCGACAAACATCAATTGCGTCTGGCTTACGGTTCATCGGTAAACCGACCGGAATTCCGGGAGCGTTCGGGTTCTGTCTATTATGATTTTGATCTTTTCAGCAGTGTCATGGGAAACAAGGATCTTAAGCAGGCTTATATTCATAATGCAGATCTACGATATGAGTATTATCCTACGGCAAATGAGGTGATATCGGTGGCCTTATTTTATAAACATTTTAGTAATCCTATTGAATGGAGTTATATTGATAACGGTGGAAGTTATACATATACATATGTAAATGCCAAAAGTGCTGATAACTACGGAGTGGAAGTTGAGTTGAAAAAAGAACTTAGTTGTTTAGGCCTGCCCGATTTCAGCTGGAACTTTAATGGATCGTTTATCCACAGTCGGGTCCATTTTGCTCCCGGAACGTTGGATAAAAACCGACCGATGCAAGGGCAGTCTCCTTATCTAATCAATACAGGGCTTTTTTATCAGAATCGCCGTTTCGGATGGAATGTGAATGTGCTCTATAACCGCATTGGTAAGCGAATCATGGAAGTGGGTAATGATGATATGAGTGTGGGTGCTTCAGTGAATAACAATTTTCCTGATACTTATGAGTTGTCTCGTAACACGATTGATGTGAATTTGAGCAAAATGTTTGCTAAGCGCTGGGAGTTGAAGTTTAGTCTACGGAATCTGTTGGCAGAAAAAGTGACATTCATTCAATATCCTAAGTTCTACGATGCAAAGGGCATGCTTCAAAAACGCGAACAGATTACGAAACAGTATAAACCGGGAAGAAATATCTTCTTGACATTGAGTTATAGTTTGTGAAATATATTATTTATTTAAAAATGAAGAGTATGAAAAATTTCAAATTGTCTGTATGTTTCTTTGCTCTGACCGGCATGGTTTTGTTGATGACGGCATGTAGCAAAGACGATAATCCTCAGAAAGAGGAAGAAAAGAACCTTTTAGAGAATGTCTTATTGTTTAAAGCCGATGATGGTATGATGACTCAGCTGGGTAATGGCGATCAGGAGTTTGAAATGCCAAAAGGAACCTATACTTTGAAAAAAGGGACTTATACGATAAAAGGCTGGTGCTATATAGCCAGTGGGGTTACATTAACCATTGAACCAGGAACGATTATCAAAGGAGACAAAGAGACTAAGGCTGCTTTGATTGTAGAACGCGGTGGAAAATTGATAGCAAAAGGTTCAGCTAGTGAACCGATAGTGTTTACTTCTGAACAGGCTCCCGGTTCGCGCCGCCCGGGAGATTGGGGCGGGTTGATCCTTTGTGGTAAGGCTCGCAATAATGGTGTGGAAAAACAGATTGAAGGAGGTCCGCGCTCGTTTTACGGAGGAAGTGATGATGCCGACAATTCGGGTATCCTTAGCTATGTGCGTGTGGAGTTTGCAGGGTTTCCCTTCAAGCCGGATCAGGAAATAAATGGCGTTACTTTCGGCTCTGTAGGTAGTGGAACTCAGGTTGATCATGTGCAGGTTTCATATTCCAACGACGATTCATTTGAATGGTTTGGTGGTGCTGTAAACTGTAAATACTTGGTCGCATATCATGGGTGGGACGATGAATTTGATACCGATAACGGGTTTTCTGGTAAGCTGCAATTTCTGTTGGGTATAAGAAATCCTAGGATAGCTGATACTTCATTGTCAAACGGGTTCGAGTCTGATAACGATGCTGATGGATCAACCAAAGATCCTTTTACCACTTGTACATTTAGTAATGTTACATTAGTCGGACCGATCGGTCAGGCTTCCGATTTTACAAACACAACGGATTATATTACAGGTGGAAATATAAATCCAAACAACGGTTCAAAATTGGGGGCCTTCCAAGCTGCCATGCATATTCGCCGTAATAGTAAACTGAATTGTTTTAATTCAGTAGCAATAGGATATCCTGTTGGTTTGCTTCTTGATAATCAGAAGGGGACGACCCAGACTTGGGCTACCAACGGAGATTTAAAACTGAACAATATCTATTTTGCACAGATGGCTGTGGTTGGTTCTGATGTAAATAAGTCGTGGAAAGATTATTATTCGGTTAATGGCACAAACGAAGATGCATCGAAAGAATCATTCTCTCATACATTCTTTTTAAAGCAAGCTGGTAACAAATATTATAATACCATTTCCGAACTTGGTTTAGGTCAGCCTAGCAGTATGGCTGCGTCGCCAAATTACGGACCGAAGAGCAATAGCCCATTGCTTTCTCATAGTGGCTTGTTCTCAGATGCCAAATTGAGCGATTCGTTCTTTGATAAAGTAACCTATATCGGTGCATTCAAGAGCGATTCAGATGCAGACAACTGGATGAAAGGGTGGACAAATTTTGATCCTCAAAACTCTAAATACTAATATTCCTTCTTTTATTACACATTCTGTTTTCTCCTGAGAGACGTTCGTTTCTCGGGAGATTTGTGTTTTATGGTTTGTATTTTGATGCTGTCAGAATTTCTTGACTATCGTTATTATTCATCAACGCCTCGATTGTTGAATTTGTTTCATTCATGTATTTTGTTATGATTTGCCATCCAACCCATGTACCGATATTCCCTGGTGCATTGTTCATCAATGAATTATTGGGTATGATTTCGAAATATTTGGAAGTTATTATCTGGTCGGGCGTATATAAATGTTTCCGTTCAATAATTATTTTCCAAATATCGGACTCATTTTCTTTACACCAGGACAGTTCTTTATCGGTGTATGACATTAATAATTCGGCGGAGAGTTTAGGATAGGCATGTTGAACAAGATATTTTAATTTTCCTTCATAGATCATGCGGTCGAGCAAAACATTTTCTTTTCCGGCAAATGGATATTCCGACATGATCCATCCTGTAATATAATCGGGTATAATACGCTCTGATATCATTGTAGAGCGTTGTGGGTCATAGAAAAATTCCTGATATAACGGATAATCAGCACCCATATATTTGTCAATAGATAACGATAGAGTGCTGTCACTGACTAAAACATTCTGATTAAAGCCTGATACGTGCATGTATACTTGTGGAATGGTTACTTTGGGAAGACATATTTTCAGCCAGGCAAAACCATTGCCTAAAGCGATCTCGATATCTTGGACTTGGTCGTATTTTTGAATGGCATCGGCATATAACTTTTTTAGGGTAGGTTCAGAATAAAAATTTGTTAGTTTGTCCCAATATCCGGGAAGTGATGGCGATTTTACATTTAAAACGCCTTTGCCTAATAATTCAAGCATTTTTGGATATTTTTGATTCAATCCGGTTATCAGGGTTGTATCACCTGTACTAATCAATTGATATAAATCTTTGTCAAAGCGATTAATAAGTATTGGCTCTGCATTTGTGACAGCCGAAGGAATATTTGAGTTCTGACCCGTACAGCTAAAAAGGCAGAATGTCATTATGGCTGTAAAGACTATTTTTAGTGCACGTTTTTTTAGTTGCATATAATATTTGTGTTAAATCATTTTGAACTATAACGAATCGTATTCTTAATATATTGTATAATTTCTTTTTTTATTTATTATCTTCAGGTTTGATATATATAATTGCAAATTTGATAGTACGATAATCTATAGAAAACTTATTTTAACTAAATTAACTGCCAACTTCTGTCTATGGCATATTTTTTGTTCAAAAAGGAATGAGTGTTTATGTATAATATATCATGATGCTCAAATGAATAATAATTTTACAACAATTTATGATTATAGGAGATAAAAACTATGGGTGCGGCAGGAAACAAAAAACCGAAGAAGCCAGGTAAAAAGCATGAAGCTTCTTATTTGGAAGAAGAAAATACAAAAGTACTTCCTTTAAAGAACAAGAAAAGTAAATAAAAAGATTGTTATTAAGGCGTGCATACAGTTCGAACGAGTACAAGTCGCTAGAACTGTATGTTTTTTTATTGTTTAACCAGTCGGGTCAATTTAAGCGCTATGTCAAAAAATACCATTTTGGAATTGACATTTTGCGCTATGTCACGTTCACCTTTTGATAATTCATCCATTATTTCAAATACATTTCTTTCATTTACATAAGGAAAAAAATTGCGTGAGAAAGTGGCTTCTTCTAAATTCAGATAGTTCAGATCAGGAAGTTGAAAGCGGTAAATGAAATTCTCACGAATCAGATGTTGGCAATAAATTAGAAAGTTTTTTTGCCTTTCACGCTCAATTGATGCCAATGAATCAGCTATATTTTTTAATCCTCTTACATCTCGTTGCCAAGACTTACGCATCATTTGAATAAATTGTTCAAGATAGTATTTGTTTTCTTCATTTATGCTGATGGTTTCCATTGCCTTTAAATAATTTCCATTAGCCAGATGAGCAATATAGGCGGCATCTTTTGTTGTTAACCCAAATTTTGTTACCATAGCAGCTGACAAATCTTCTGAATGTATGCCATGAACGTTAATTCGTTGTACACGTGACTGAATTGTTCCTAAAATTAGATCAGGCATTTCGGAAATCATTAGAATGATGGTATTTTGTGGTGGTTCTTCGATAACTTTAAGGAGTTTGTTAGCACAGACCGGATGCAATTTTTCAGGTAGCCAAATGAGGAGAATACGATATTTTGCTTCATATATTTTTAGACTTATCTTACGGATGATTTCATCACTTTCTTTAGAATAAATGATGGCTTGTGAGTTACCGGCATCGATACACTCAAGCCATTCATCGAAGGTGAAATAGGGACGATCTTTTAAAAATAACCGCCACTCTGTAAGATAATCATCGCAGATTTCTTTTTTTTTATCTTTCTTTGTTACTATTGGAAAGACAAAATGCAAATCAGGGTGGGCTAAAGCTTCGTATTTCAGACAAGAAGGGCATTGCCCACAGGAATCAGTATCGGTTCGGTTGGTACAATTCAGATATTGAGCATAGGCTAATGCAAGAGGAAACGTTCCTGTACCATTTTGGCCTGCAAACAATTGTGCATGTGGTACAATACCGGTTTGTGCCGATTGAATAAGCTCTTTTTTTATTTCTTTTTGACCGATGATATCTTTAAAATACATATCCTTTATTGTTTTGTCTGCACAACAAAGGTATGTATTTTTATTTTGTCATACAACTGCGACCCTATATAGTATATCAATAGAAATGGATACACAAATACGTCAATAAGTATGAAAAGCAGATATTTCATGACTGTTACTAATTATATTGTTTGCTAGTAAGACTAGGAAAATTGAAAATCCCCTATTTCGACATCGACAATTTTGAAATATTTATTTTCCTTATGAGAATAGCACGGTGTGATGTTTTAGGCTAAATTTCAAAATGTCACTTTTTAATGTGTATTTGAACTTATGATTTATAATATAAATAAATTTTAATTCTTACTTAAGTCGTTTTGATTTCAAAATGATATTCGTTATCTTCGCACAGTAAAATAAAAAAGCACGATCAATGATATGAACAAACTCAAAGAAAATAATTCTATTCTGTTGATTTACACAGGAGGAACAATAGGAATGATAGAGAATGCTTCAACAGGAGCTTTGGAAGCCTTTAATTTTCAACATTTAGAGGAACATTTTCCCGAATTGAAGGATTTAGGTTCTCAAATTGATTGTGTCCAGTTTGATCCTCCAATGGATTCTTCAGAAATGGGCCCTGATTCGTGGAAAAAGATTGTGCGTATTATCGCAGAAAACTACCATATGTATAGTGGCTTTGTTGTTCTCCATGGTACGGATACAATGGCATATACAGCTTCAGCATTAAGTTTTATGCTGGAAAATCTAAATAAGCCGGTCATTTTAACAGGATCGCAGCTTCCTATCGGTGTACTTCGAACAGATGGAAAAGAGAACCTGATTACAGCTATTGAGATAGCTGCTGCTAAGGATGAAAAAGGATTTCCTATTGTGCCGGAAGTATGTATTTTCTTTGAAAATGATCTATTGCGTGGAAACAGAACGTGTAAGGCCAATGTTGATAATTTTAATGCTTTCCGTTCTTACAATTATTCCCCTCTGGCTCATGCTGGAGTTTCAATCAGGTATGATTTGTCACAGATTTATTATCCGGTTTCTCCACGGCCGTTGAAACCGCATTATCTTTTGGATAGAAATGTTGCTATATTAAAGATTTTTCCGGGCATTTCACTGCAAGTTGTATCAACAATACTGAATATTCCCGATTTGAAGGGAGTCGTATTAGAAACTTTCGGTAGTGGAAACGCTCCTGGGCAAGAATGGTTTTTGAATGAAATAAAAGCGGCTGTCGATCGGGGATTGGTAATTGTTAATGTATCCCAGTGTCGTGCCGGTTGTGTAGAAATGAGTCGATATGAGACAGGTCGTAAATTGTTGGAGGTGGGCGTTGTCAGTGGTTATGACAGTACAACAGAATGTGCCGTGACCAAACTGATGTTTTTGTTTGGTCACGGTATGACAACTGATGCAGTAATAGAACACTTGAATTGTTCATTGATTGGAGAGGTCTCTATCCGTCAGCAACGTTGATCAATTGTAATATTTACTGTAAACTTTTTCCCTTTCCTTAATAATCTGCTCGAATGCTTCAATATCATTTTCAGGCATGAGCGCTTTTTCTTTCCATGAAGCAGAACCTTCAACGCCAGCCTTATTATAGTTGAATGGCATAAAACCGATTTTGCGTACATTCTTTAAGCTCTTAAAGGTAAAATCAGCATGGATAGGATCTTTGAATAGAGGATCGGCAATGATTGAATTTTTGTCTCTGCTGTTCTTCCATTCGGTAAAAGTATATTTTAGGAATGAAGGCATCTGACCTTGCATATTCCAGTAACAGTTACGATCCATATTAATTTGAACTTTGTCCCATGGACCGAACATTACATCACCACAATCCATTAGAATGATATTATTTGTAAACGAAAAAGAGCGATGATTTTCAACACGAGTTACTTGTAATTGTTGTTTCATTCCAAAAGCAAAGATGTTGTTGCGCAGGATATTGTTTTCGCCATAGTGTTGATGGAATCCTCCGCTTTTGCAGGCGTATACCAAATTGTTTTCTAATATAATGTTTGAACTCCCTTCGTCGGTATACAATCCCCAGCCCCCATAGTCGTACGAATAGACATCATGTATTACATTATTATATATATGTGTCCCAGGAGAAACGCCAAGAGTATAAACAGCACCCATATCAGACAGTTCGCCCCAGCCGATATGATGAATATGATTATAAGCTACGATGTTATTTATAGCTGCACTTCGAATGCTGTCGCTCGAATTTGGTTTTGCAGCTGTGTAACCCCACATCCAGCCAATAGACACGCCAGTGTAACGCAAATCTGCAATTTCATTGTGAATAACTTTATTGTCACCCGAATTGAGAATTACGACGCCTCCTGCACAAGGAAAGACTAATCCGATATGGCGGATAATATTGTTTTCTACAGCAATATTAGTAGTAAGTAATCCTTCGTCGCAGCCCACATGCGTTTCGCCAATTTTGAATCCACCGGCACCAATATCAAAGATAAATGAATGACGGACTATGTTGTTATGGCAAGCACGCCGAAACCAGAATGCGTAGTTGCCTGTATGCTTGACTTCACAATTATCAAAAAGTAAATTTTCTCCCCAATCTACTTGAATAGCTGCATCAATATCTGCCGCAGCTTGCGCCGGTTCGTTACCGTATGAGGGCATGATATTGGCCGTGTAGTCGAATGATATATTTCGGAATATTTTATCCTTTACTTCATTGCCTGCTTGCCCAGTGATCACCAGCAATTGTTTCAGGATAGGAGCATAACACTGAGCGTTTTCGATCTTTTCGTCTTTACGTGGAATATAGTACAAATCACCATTTTCTTCGAGAAACCATTCGCCTGGTTCACTCAGTGCTCCTTGATAATTTTCCAGAGTGAAACGCGTAGTGTTATCAAGTTTGTTCCAAGGTTTCATGCCTTCTCCATTAGTGCAAAAAAAACTAGAATCTGACTGTAAGTAATCAATATATTTACGGGTATTGTCCCATTTATGATAGAAAGTGGCAACGACTTTAGTCAAATCGTCCTTGTTAAGTTTTGTCAATGAAGATAAGCTTTCCGCATCAGCATACAGCTTTTGAGTGGCATACTCAGGTGAACGGCCATTGCCATTGTAATGTGTATTTTCAGTTACTTTACTAAGTGTAAACCAGCCTTTATCAGGTGTGCGTGCTCTTGTTGCACGTTGTCCGTTGACATAAAATTGCTCAAAACGAACTCCATAACGGGCAACTTCAGGTACATTACATTTCCACCAGCCATTGCTGGTCATTTTCCATCCACTAATGGTAATTCCTCCATTCAGTGACGGCTTATTTTCTGCATTACCTTCGAAAATAATTGGGCGCTTATCTTGAGTGGTTAGTTTTATCGGTTCATTTAAAAAATAATTTCCTGATTCAATCTTAATGTAAGCTGTATCACTGCCTGATTTTGTACGCAATTTTTGGAGCGCGGCTGAAACCGATTGCATAGGTTGTTGTGCATTTCCTGATGCATGGTCGTTGCCATTAACAGATACATATATTATATCTTGTCCGAAACTGGCTGCTGAGAGAAAACAGCAACAAAAAGTAAGTAGTAATTTCTTTGTATTCATGGAATATTTATTTAATGAAAAAATAAGTACTATTTTATATATAGTCTTCTAGATGTAGCAATCAATATATTGCTTTTGCTATCTGATACACACTGTCTGAAGCCATCATGGTATAGAAATGCAAACTTGGCACTCCGTGAGTTATTAGGTCTTTACATTGTTGTATGCTCCATTCTATGCCAACAGCTTTTGCCTCTTCATTGGTGCGGCATTTGCGTAGAGCCATAGCTAAAGGTTCGGGTATTTCTGAGCGAAACACTTTAGGTAGTACAGTCAGTTGATCACAAAAGACGATGGGCTTGATTCCTGGGATGATTGGAACTGTTATTCCTGCAGCACGGCAACTATTTACAAATGCGTAATATTTATTGTTGTCGAAAAACATTTGTGTTACTAAATAATTGGCTCCATTATCTACTTTCATCTTGGCATAATGGAGATCTGATTCCATATTTGGGGCTTCTTCATGCTTTTCTGGATAACAAGCCATACCATAAGAAAAAGGCGTTTCATTGGCTTCAAAGGTCGATCCGTCAACAGCAATTCCCTTGTTGAAATTGTTTACTTGCACTTGCAAATCGGTAGCATGTTCATGATAAAGTGAAGAATCTTCAGATTTATCAAGCGTTTTTATGTCTCCGCGTAATAATAGCAAGTCGTAAACACCTAAAAAATTGAGGTCAATTAATGCATACTCGGTTTCGTCTTTGGAAAAACCTTTGCAGATAATATGCGGAACGGCTGTAATACCATATTTATTTTGTATAGCGGAAGCAATAGCTACCGAGCCGGGACGTTTACGGATGTTGACTTTCTGAAAACTTCCGTCCGGCAATGTTTTATAGATATACTCGCTATGATGTGAGGTGATATTGATATATTTCGGATCAAATTCTCTCAATTTGTCAATCACCTTATACACTTTTTGAATGCTGTTCCCCTTGATAGGAGGAAGAATTTCGAAAGAGAAGGCTGTACCTTTATTGTTTTTAATCAAATCGATAACTTTCATTTGTGAATCTATTTTGCATTAGTTAGTGTTCACCGAAAGCAAAATTAGAGAAATATATGGTATAACCAATGATTTTTGTCAAGAATTTGCAGTATGGCATGTAAATAAAAACTATATTGAGTATTTTGTGGTATTATTCAAAGATGTTTTATCTATATTTGCATAGGTAAAAATAATGTTGGGCGACAAATCTCAAATAAAATTGTTGAAGCAGGGCAGTGAAGAAGCTTTTACCTATTTGTATAAGCAGCACTGGAAGCAAGTATACAACTTTAGCCGATTATATTTGAATAATCACAGCACGGCAGAAGAAGTTGTACAGGATGTTTTTGTCAAACTTTGGGAGTCGCGCGAATTTATTCACGAAGATGAAAATTTTGATGGTTTGTTGTTTATTATTACTCGTAATTTGGTGTTTAACCGAAATCGGGATGAGGTGAATCAGGATTTCTACAAAATGACAATTGTATCGGCTATGGAAGAGTCGAATAATTCGGTTGAGGAAGAGATAGAAGCCAATGATTTACGAAAATATATCGATCATCTAATTGAGGAACTTCCACCGAAGCGTCGTGAAATCTTTAACTTGAGTCGCCGGGAGCATAAGAGTTACAAAGAGATTGCTCTTGTGATGAATATTTCAGAAAAGACGGTTGAAAATCAGATTTCTGAAGCTCTCAAGTTTTTAAAGAAAAATGTATTCTTAATGACTGTTTTTATGTCGTGAGAACATTGTAATGCTACTCTAGATGACTTAACAAGAAGATAATTGTAAAAGAAATTTGGAACAATAGAAAGTAAACTGTATGATATTTTTGTTTACTTTTACGTATCCTAAAGATTTTGATGAAAAGAATTTTAATTAGTAATAGCATGAAAAACAGGTTTAAGGTATTAACCAATAGAAAAACAGTTGTTTGTCTAATGGCTTCATTTTTGTTTATGGCTTTCGGAAGTCATACGTTGCAAGCCCAGATAAAGTTTAATGAAGCGAATGAGATCCGTGAGGCTAATTTAGGAGTAGAGCGAGTGGCTCGCTATTATATTCCGGCCTATTCCTCAAAAGCAGTCAGTAATAATGAAACAAAATGGGTCCAGATTGATTTGGGAAGTGTCAGAAAGATCGATGGTATAAAACTGTTGCCGGGAGCGCAAGGTTGGGGTCCTGCTTCAGGAGGATTTCCGGCAAGATTTAAGATTGAAGTTTCAGATGACCCTGCTTTTGTTCATTCTATTATGTATGAAGACTATACAATTAAAGATGAATATCCTATTCCGGATGATGTAGTTGCCTCATTTGCTACAAAAGAAGTCAATGGCCGTTACGTTCGTTTTACAGCAACGCAATTGCGTGATAATAAATTGGTCATGACTAAGATTATGGTTATGTCGGATGGTAAGGATATCGCTGAAGGATGTAAAGTTACGGAGTCAAATTCAAGTAAAGATTCAAATGTTGAACTGATTACGCGCCAGGCACGTCCACAGGGAGAGTTTGATATTACGGATAACCCCGGTAATATAATGCCTGAGAAAACTTGGAAACCTGTCTCTTACAAGGCTGAAGCTCCACTGTGCGGCGTTAAGCTGAGTGACGGATTGTTCAAAACCACTATGGACAATAACATCAACTATTTACTCAACTCTTTTACATTCGATCAATTGGTTCGTAATTTTCGTGTTAAAGCCGGTTTACCTGTAGAACCTTTTGATGGGAATTTGAGTGTGTTCTGGTTCAAACAGCTCCCTGGTTCTGAAGCGGGTCGTTTCCTGATGGGTGCCGGAAATACGTTGCGTTGGACAGAAAATGATGCTCTTCGTAAGGAGATGAATGACATTATCGATGTGATCGATCAATGTAAAGAACCAGATGGTTATCTGATGGCTTACCCGAAACATTGTATATTTGATGTGGAGTATGGTGCTTATACTCGCTCATGGGTAACACACGGATTGATTGAAGCTGGATTTGCAGGAAATCAGAAGGCCTTTTCATTGCTTCGTGGATTCTATGACTGGTTTGACAAATGTGCTTTTCTACCAGAAATGCTGCGCCGTCCGAGGCAGGGAACGCAAGGTATTATTCCAATGACTCGCACCTATTTTACTCCGGTAGGTAAGCCAAAAGATATTCAAGTTGTTCAACGATATTTCCAGGAAAATTATTGGATGGAACAGTTGGCAAATCGTGATCCGAAAGCTATTTGGCAATATCCATACGATCGCCCTCATAATTATTTGGTAACAGGTATTGAACCCTATCTTGATTTATATCGTGCCACAGGCGCCAAGAAATATCTTGATGCAGCTTTGGGTGCATGGGATCTGTATCATGATAATTGGGAGATTGTCGGTGGATCTCTTGCTATTAACGAAGGTCCGTTTTTGTATGCTCCCAAATCGTATTACTTACGCAGAGAGGCTGGCGAATTGTGTGGAAATGCCTTCTGGATTAGATTAAACCAACGCTTCCATCTACTTTATCCGGAAGAAGAAAAATATGTTTCAGAGATTGAAAAATCTCTTTATAATGTTGTGATTGCCAATCAGTATGGTTCGGAAGGTATTCGTTACTTTGCGAAATTGGTCGACCGTAAGTATGGTCCTCATGTGCCAAACACTTATCATTGTATGAATACTTGTTGTGAAGGGCAGGGTACTCGCATCTATGGTTCTCTTCCCGAATACATTTACTCTGTTGCTAAGGATGGTGTGTATGTTGATTTGTATTCAGCTTCAGAAATCAGTTATAAGACAAATAGTCATGCTATCAGATTGAAGATGAGTACACAATTCCCTTATGACTCAAAAGTGGATATTTCTGTTTCAAGCGAACAACCTGCACAGAGCAAAATATATATTCGTGTGCCTTCATGGGCAGCAGGTGATATGGCAGTTATGGTCAATGGCAGCGAGGTCGGTAAAGGGAAGCCGGGTTCTTATTTATTAATCGATCGTAAATGGGGCAATAATGATATGATTTCATTTACACTCCCGATGAGTTTCCGCGTTACCAAATACAATGGCATTGAGAAAGGTTTTGAAGAAGGCCATTACGCCATTGAATATGGTCCCATTTTGATGGCTGTGGTAGGCGTTAAAGGAAAGAAAATAAATATGGAAATCAATGCTTCTGCCGAAAGTATTAAATCAATGTTGAAACCGATAGTCGGGAAACCCCTTCATTTCGCTATTGAAGGAGACAGTGAGTTTGAATACTGGCCATATTTTGAAGTACAGGACCAGCCGTTTTCTTGTTTTCCTGGATTTACAGTTCGCTGATTCTATCAATCTATGTATGCTTTTTCTGAATTACCAAGTATAGTTTTCAGGGAAAGTATACATAGTCTTGAGTAACTGGTTATGTTTGAAGTGAAAGTAAATTTTTGTTGTTATTATACAATGTATTATGAAAGAAATTCTATTATTCATTCTTACATTTGCTACTTTGACGACGTTTGCTGCCAATGGTGAAAATAAAGTAATCCTTTATGGAGACGGAATTCATGATGATACAGAAGCTATTCAATCCATGTTGGACAGCAGAAAGGAGCATGTAGAGCTTCCTGTTCCCAAGAAAAACTATATTATCAGTCGTCCACTGAAAATTTATTCGAATCAAGATTTTGTGCTCAATCGTTACACGATTATCCGACTGGCTGACAGTTCAAATTGCATAATGCTTACTACAGCCGATACCGTAAGCCAAAACATTTCTGTGAAAGGTGGAATTTGGGACTGCAACAACAAGGGGCAGCTGCCAAATCCATTTCACTTCAAACATCCTCAGGTCCCGAGTTATAATGGATTCGGATTGTTTTTTCTAAATGTGATGCATCTTACCATCTCAGACTTGACAGTTAAAGATCCGACTACTTTTGCCATCACAATTGACAAGACAAGTTATTTCACCGTATCAAATATTTATTTTGATTTTAACTACGGTAATCCCTGGGCGACTAATATGGATGGTGTTCATTTGAATGGTAATTGTCATTATGGTGAAATACATAATATCCAAGGAGCTTGTTACGACGATATGATTGCATTGAATACTGAAGAAGGTACAGCCGGGCCAATAAGTTTTGTCACTATCAGTGGTTTGTATGCCCACGATTGTCATAGTGCCGTAAGACTTATGGCTTGTTCTTATCCTTTGACAAATGTGGTTATCGAAAATGTATTTGGAACTTATTTTCAGTATTGCATAGGACTAACGAAGTACTATCAAGGTCACGGGGGGTACTTTTCCGGAATCTCATTGCGTAACATCTTTGCATCTAAAGCTCCACGACTTACCATATACCAAAAGGATGGTGGTTTCGTTTATCCGTTTATTTTTATTGAAAGTGAAGTGGTAGCCAAATCTCTTTATATATCGGATGTCCACCGTGTAGAGGATATTATCGCAACACCAACATTGCGGATTGACAGTAAAGCAACAGTTGATCAACTTATATTCCAGAATGTATATCAGGAAAATCATACAGGAACCCCGTTCCCCGTCATTTCCAATTCAGGCACGATTAATCGTTATGATTTTCGCAACATTGAATCCAACGGTGATGAAGTGTTGTTTAACGATGGAGTGATGAAAGAAAAGCGATAAATAGAATTGTTCGCTGACTCAGAGTACCATTGTCTTCTTTATTTGAAAGAACTGCTCTTTGGATATTGATTACATCAATAATGTAAAATAGTATTAGTTTTTGCAAAAAGAGGCATAGCTTTAAGCCGTTGCCCATTTATATCTTTGCATCAGATAAAGCAAGTTTTATTCCTTTTAATATGAATACAACGCGAAGAAAATTTATAAAGAAGTCGCTGACTGCAGGTATGGGGCTTTTTATTATACCTACAATTGTACCGTCGTCAGTCTTAGGTAAAAATGCCCCATCCAACCGGATAAATATAGGGGCTATAGGAACTGGACGTATTTCTCGAGATCATGATTTGCCTGGTGTCTGGCAATATGATGATGTAAGAATAATAGGCGCAGCCGATCTGGATGCAAATAGAGTAACTGATGCGAAGAAATATATTGAGGCCTATTACACGAAGAAGTTTGGAAAGTCATATACTTGTGTTACGACCTATACAAACTACATGGATTTGTTGTCTAACAAAGATATTGATGCGGTACTTGTCAGTACGCCTGATCATTGGCATGCAAAGATTGCGATAGACGCCGTTCATGCCGGAAAAGATGTTTATTTGCAGAAACCAGCATCGTTGACGATTGAAGAGGGTCGTAAGATGAGCAATGCTGTTAATGCCAGTGGTCGCATTTTACAGATTGGAAGTCAGCAACGTTCAATGGAGCAATTTCGGATAGCCTGCGAGTTGGTTAGGAACGGTCGCATTGGACAGTTGAAAGAGATAGAGGTGCGTCTGCCAGGCGATCCTGCCGGAGGAAATAGTGAAGAGATGCCTATTCCTACCGGCTTCAATTATGAGATGTGGCTGGGGCAAACTCCATATGTGCCCTATACTGTCGACCGCGTTCATCCACAGAAAGGCTATGATCGTCCAGGCTGGTTGCGTTGCGAACAGTTTGGTGCAGGCATGATAACGGGTTGGGGGGCACATCATTTTGATATTGCTCATTGGGCGATGGATAAAGAATATTCCGGACCTATTGAGATTATAGGTCATGCACAATTTCCAACGACGGGATTATGGAATGTACATGGCGATTTTTATACAGAAATGCTTTATGATAATGGAGTCATAGTCAAAGGAGTGACAGAAAGTAAAGAGAAGCCTAATGGTGTGAAGTTTATCGGTACAGAAGGTTGGATATTTGTTTGTCGTGGCAATTACTCGGCATCAGCCCATGATCCAAAAACAAATACTTCTTCTCAGGCATTGCAAGCTTCAGATCCGAATATTTTGACTTCAGTTATCAAACAAAATGAGATTCATCTTTACAAAAGTACTGATCAGCATGGAAACTGGTTGGAATGTATCCGATCAAGGAAATTGAATATTGCTCCAGCCGAAGTGGCTCATCGTTCGTGTAGTGCTTGCTTGTTGCAGCATATTGCGATGAAATTGAAAAGAAAGTTATATTGGGATCCGATAAAGGAACGTTTTAAAAGTGATGATGAGGCAAATGCCATGCTGTCTCGCCCACAAAGAGAACCATACAATTTTTAAGTATATAAAAAAGTTATGAAACACATTTGGATTTTTTTATTCTGCTTGCTAACTTTTACATCGTGGGCAGAAAGAAGTATAAAGATAATTGTCAACTCTGGCAATTATGATCGTAAAGATTGCATTGTTTCTGTAGATGCCGCTAAGTTAGGATTTACGGGCAAATCTGATTTTGTCTTGTTTGAGAAGGAAGGATATAAACAGATTCCAGTTAAAAGCCAGCTTATTCGCGAGAAGAATGGAACAACTAGCTTATATTGGATTTTAAACGGAAATACTCCTGCTGGAACTTCCAGGCAGTTTTCGGTTCTAAAAACTAAACCTTCAATAAATCCGGATGAAATGACGGTCGAAGATACTCATCGTGCATTGATATTGAAAAATCGAGGGAAAAATATACTTCAATACAATTACGCAGTGACTTATCCACCGGCAGGTGTCGATTCAGCCTATAAAAGAAGTGGCTATATTCATCCGGCTTATTCGCCGACAGGAAATGTTCTTACAACGATCCAACCTAAAGATCATCGGCATCATTATGGCATTTGGAATCCTTGGACACATATTGTGTATGATGGCACTTTATATGATTTATGGAATTTGGGAGATAAAAAGGGAACAGTAAAAGCAAAGAATGTAGAGGCTATTTATGAAGGGCGTGTCTGTGCCGGATATGATGCCAGTCTGGATCATTATATTTTCACACCGCAAGGGGAGCAATTAATCCTGCATGAATTATGGAAGGTGAAAGCCTGGGATGTCTCTGGTGGATTCTTATGGGACTTTGAATCAGATCTGATGCCTGCTACTTCGCTGCCGGTGTTGTTGCAACAGTATCGTTATGCTGGTTTTGGCTGGCGAGCAACGGAAGAATGGACACGCAATAATAGTGAAATGTTTACTTCTGAAGGCAAGAATCGTCAGGAGATAGACGGAACGACAGCTCGTTGGATTTATGTAACGGGTCAGTGTACCAATGGGCGTTCGGGATTTCTGATTCTTGGCTGTCCAGAAAATTATAATTCGCCGGAACCACTTCGTATATGGGATGAGAATGCCAATGGAGGCAGAGGCGATGTCTTTGTGAATTTTGCTCCGACGAAGAATAAAGATTGGGAACTTCAGCCGAACAAAAAGTATAAACTCCGCTATCGGATATTTATGTATGATGGTGAGATGACAAAGGAGTTGGCTGATCGTTTGTGGAATGACTACGCTTATCCCCCTCAGGTTATTGTAAAGTAAAATAATAGTAAAATGGAAAAAATGTTCATAACTAGGATTGCGTCTAGCGGAGATACTCTATGTTCGGAGGTAGGAATGGATAATCATGAGGATTATTCATCTATACGAATAATATACAAAGGAAGGAACTGATGAATATTGATTTGAAAGGGGAAGTAGCTGTAGTTACCGGTGGTAGCGGAGTATTGGGTGGCAGTATATCACGAAGTCTAGTGGAGAATGGAGCAAAAGTAGTTATAATTGGCCTTCATAAAGGGCGTGTTGAAAAGGCAGTTCAGGTTTTGTCTCCGTTGGGTGAAGTTATGGGGATAGTTTGTGATGTATTAAATATTCACGACCTGAAAAGAGCCTGCCAACAGATACTTACTAAATGGAGAGAGATAAATATTTTGGTAAATGTTGCAGGAGGAAATCTACCAGGTGCTACTTTACTAGAGGGTCAAACGGTTTTTGATATGAAAATAGAAGACTTTAATCGAGTAAACGATTTGAATCTTAATGGTACTGTCTATCCTTGTTTAGTTTTTGGAAAGGCCATGGCTGATAATGGCAAAGGTAGTATTGTTAATATTTCATCAATGGCGACCTACTCTGCGATAACACGTGTTCCGGGATATTCAGTGGCTAAGTGTGGCGTCGAGATTTTCACGAAATGGCTGGCTATGGAAATGGCATTGAAGTTTAGTGAGAAGATTAGAGTAAATGCAATAGCTCCAGGTTTTTTTATAGGAAATCAGAATAGAAATGTTTTGCTTAATTCTGATGGCACATACACGGAACGCAGCAGTAAGATTTTGGCACGTACGCCAATGAGGCGTTTTGGTAATATAGAGGAATTAAATGGTTTGGTTCATTTTCTTTGTTCTGAACATGCTAGTTTTATTACAGGTGCCATTATTCCGGTTGATGGGGGTTTTAGTTCATTTAGTGGTGTATAAATATGGCTTTCGAAAAGACATGGCGGTGGTTTGGTGATCAAGATCCTATTTCGTTATCTGACTTGAAGCAGATGGGTGTGGAAGGTGTTGTTACCTCATTATATCATATTGCTACAGGAGAAGAATGGCCGGTTAAGGAAATTTGTTCTTTGAAGAGAAAGATTGAACGATACGGATTGCGATGGAGCGTTGTGGAAAGTTTGCCTGTAGCCGATGGTATTAAGAGGGGTTCGCCTGAGAGGCCGCAGCTTATAAGGAACTATCTTGCTTCTTTAAGGAATTTGGGTACTTGCGGTATAGATACCGTTTGCTATAATTTTATGCCTGTTCTGGATTGGGCGAGGACAGATATACACTATAAATTATCGTCAGGTGTTGAATCAATGCTTTTTGATTATCCTACATTTGCTGCTTTTGATATTTTTATTCTTAAGCGGGAACATGCATCTGACGATTATCCTGATTCGGTGCAAAAAGAGGCATCAAAGTTAATACAGGTCATGAATACTGAGCAGCAGGAAGAACTGGCACATAATATTATTGTGGTGACTCAATCGTTTATTCATGGAATCGTTGGTGATTGCAGGGATTATAAACAACAGTTTCGGAATTATTTAAAGACATATGAAGGAATAGGAAAAAAGCAGTTGCAGCATAATCTATCATTGTTTTTGAAAGAGGTTGTTCCTGTTGCCGAAAAGGTTGGCGTTCGCCTTTGCATTCACCCCGACGATCCTCCGTTCCCTTTATTAGGTCTTCCTCGTATTGCCAGTACGGCAGACGATCTGCAATGGATTGTTGACCAGTGTGATTCTTTATCGAACGGCATTACTTTTTGTGTGGGTTCTCTTTCAGCTCGCCAGGATAACGATCTGGTCAAAATGGCAAAACAGTTCGCTTCACGTATACAATATATACATTTACGCAATACGACATTTCTTTCTGATAACAAAGGCTTTTATGAATCAGGTCATCTTTCAGGAAATGTAGATATGTTTTCGGTGGTCAAATTACTATTGGAAGAACAACAAAAACGGCTGCACGAAGGTCGTAAAGATTCACGTATGCCTTTTCGTCCCGATCATGGCTTAAAGATGTTGGACGATTATGAACGTAAAGCTAATCCTGGTTATCCTTTGATTGGAAGGTTGAAGGGATTAGCGGAGATTGATGGGCTACAAATGGCAATAGAACATATATTAATACATCAATAACAATGAAACATATATTATTTATCGTAGTAGTATTTTGTATGATAATCATATCATGCTCTACAAGTAAAAATAGTTATTCTTCAATTATGAGTGAAACTGGAAGTGTAAAGCTGATAACTCTGGATCCCGGGCATTTTCATGCTGCATTGATTCAGAATAAATTTTATCCCCAGGTTGATAGTACGGTGTATGTTTATGCTCCAAAAGGGGAAGACCTGAATGAGCATTTGAAAAAAATAGAATCCTATAATCTACAGACAATAAATCCAACGCATTGGAATGAAATAGTATATGATGAATCTGACTATTTGGAAAAAATGTTGGCTGACAGAAAGGGTAATGTTGTTGTATTGGCCGGAAATAATGGGAAAAAGACTGACTATATTGAAAGATCTTTGGAAGCAGGTTTCAATGTATTGGCAGATAAACCAATGGCAATAAACAGTGATAATTTTTTTTTACTGAAAAAATGTTTTTCGATAGCTAAGCAAAAAGGAATACTTTTGTATGATATTATGACTGAGCGTAATGAAATAACTACTATTCTTCAGCGTGAATTGTCAATGTCAACCGATGTTTATGGCATTCAGGAGAAAGGTTCACCTGAAGATCCGGCTATTGTAAAGGAGAGTGTACATCATTTTTTTAAAAACGTTTCAGGAAATCCATTAAAACGACCGGCTTGGTTTTTTGATGTAGACCAGGAAGGCGAAGGAATTGTTGATGTGACAACTCATTTGGTTGATTTGGTTCAATGGGAAGCTTTTCCTGAAAAGAGTATTGATTATTATAAAGATATTCAGCTGCTGGATGCCAATCATTGGACTACAGCTATATCTCTATCTGAATTTAGGCAAGTGACAGGAATGACAGATTACCCTGATTTTCTTCTGAAGGATGTGAAGAATGATTCATTAAGAGTATATTGCAATGGGGATATTTTGTATAGACTAAAAGGTGTTTGTGCAAAAGTTTCGGTTACTTGGAAATATACTTTTCCCAAAGGAGGAGGTGATACCCATTTTTCAATTATGAAAGGAAGTAAGTGCAATTTAGTTATCCGTCAGGGGAAAGATCAGAATTATCAGCCGGAGCTTTATGTTGAAGCCGTTAAGAAGCAGGATTTGTTGGCATTTGAGAAAACATTAAATGCTTTGTTTAAAAAAATTGCTTTAAAATATCCGGGTATAACCTTGCAGAAACAAAGCAAAAATGTATGGCAAGTGATGATTTCCCCAAAGTATCGTGTGGGTCATGAGGCTCATTTTGGTCAGGTGATGGATAATTTTCTTCTTTATTTAAAGAATAGACAACTGCCATCTTGGGAAGTTCCCAACATGCTTGCTAAATATTATCTAACTACAACTGCATTGGAAGTAGCCAAGAAGAAAGATAAATCTGTTACAGAACAAACTTATAAATAAACAAGTGATCTATTGTATTCATTGTTCTACTGAAATGTCTTATGTTTATAGTAGATTGAGTATAATTTATGATACATACTTCGGTCAGTTGAATTTAATTCCACCAATGCTTTGATAAATAAGCTCGTATTGAAGATAAGTTATATGTCATTTTAAAAATTGTTTTTTGTACTCTGTAGGAGTGACTCCAGTGTTTCTTTTGAAAATACGGTTAAAATGGGTTATTGAATTAAATCCTGATTCCAAACATATTTGAACGATATCCAGTTTATCTTCAATTAATAATTTACAAGCATAACCAATACGTAAATCCAGTATAAATTCCGTGAGTGTTTTTCCTGACTTTTCTTTAAAGAATCGGCAAAATGAGGAAGCACTCATAGCTGCTATACTAGAAATTTCATTAAGATCTATTTGTTCTTTATAGTGGTTAGTTATGAATGTAATTATTTTCTCCATGCGTGGACTTTTTTGTAAAGATATTGTTTGGCAGAAATGCATGCTACCTAAATATCTTTTATTTTTGAAGTTTGCCATTAAATCCAGCAAATGTAATAAGTTGATTATTCTCATAGTCCCTTTGCTATTAGGCAATTGTTCTATAGATGAGATAATCTCGACACTTTCCGGAAATGGAAAATTAACTCCTCTTTTTGAATCTTCAAGCAAATTCTTTATGTGCGATAGATCGGCATAGTTATTTATTGCATGTGACATGAAATCTTCTTCAAACTGAATAATGACCCCATTTACCCGCATAGATGTATCTCCTTTTTCATATTCAGGTGCACTTTTCATATAGTGAGGAATACAATGTCCTACAATAGTTACATCATGGTTGTGAAAAGATTCCATATTGTCTGCTACGAATCTTTCACCATATCCATTCCTGACATAGATAATCTCAAATTCATTATGTATATGCCAAGGATAGGTGAACTTTTCGTAATCAAAGAATCTTGCAATTATTGGTGATCCGGAATAGATTGTAAGATGTTCATGCATTATAGTGCTTTCCATAATAACTGTATGATAAAGAATAGTCTTAATTTTTGTGGAACAAAGATAATAAACTTCTCACTAGTCTGTTAGACTATACAATTATTTTAACTCCATATTTTATCTGCCTTATTGTATTTGTAACTGAAGCCATATTGATGTTTTTAGTACACTTAATGGTTTGAATAAATTGTATTACCCGTTAGCGGAATTACTACATAAACAAATAACAGATCTATGGCATTTGTTTATTGTTCTATTGAAACCTTTTGTGCATATAGTAGATTAAATTTCAGCAAATGTAGAGATCTATTTCTGTAGACCTCCCCATATTCTTATCGATTCATATAATATGAATCGACCGTTCCATATAATATGAATCGATCGACTCATATTATATGAGACGATCGTTCCACATATGTGAGACGGCAAATGGGTGAGTACAAACAGAAAGATTCTTCAGGGCTCATGCAAAAATTCTTTCACAGAAAATATAAAACAAGTCATGAATAAGATTTGAAAAACAACCTCCTCAAGGGTAAATATGATTCTTAACACACATATCTATTAGTTGAATTTAATTCCGCCAACGGGTTATATTATATTTTAATGTATAAGTATTTATATTTTGTGGATAATAATCAATCTTTTATTGATAAGTATCAATCAATATCAAAATAGTGTAATCATTTGCAAAATAAGAATATTTATCATGATAGTTTAATTTATAGTTTTGTCTAACTATAATTTGTACAATTTACTTTACAAAATTGTATTATTAAAACATGTAAATATTAATTATGTCTTTTGTCTTGAGTTGATATGCTTTATTATTTATGTACTAATAAAATCGTTTTCAGGTATGAGAAATTGTATTATTCTTAAGATTTGCATCGCTATTATTCTCTGTGCTGTTTTTGTTCATGTTCGAGCACAAAATGGACGAGAAATAAGCGGCTTGGTATTAGATGACCATGGCTTGGCATTGGTTGGTGTTAATGTTGTACAAAAGGGTACAACTATTGGTTCGATAACTGATATTGATGGCAAATATCGTATTGTTGTTTCAAGTAAAAATCCTATTCTTGTTTTTTCGTATGTTGGTTATTTAAACCAGGAAGTACCTGTTGGAAATTTGGATCACTTGAATGTTGAAATGAAGGAAGATACTAAAAATCTTGAAGAGGTTGTAGTAATTGGTTATGGTACAGCTAAAAAAAGAGATTTGACTGGTGCTATTTCTTCTATAAAGACAGAACAATTAACCGCGGAAGTTCCACGCTCTATGCAAGATTTAATGCGTGCTAATTCGCCGGGTTTGAATGTAGGATTGACAACTAATGCTAAAGGGGATGCAAGTTTACAGGTGCGCGGTGTAAATACTTTGAAAGCGGGTTCTTCTCCTTTAATTGTTTTAGATGGTGCAATTTATGATGGTTCATTAGCGGATATTAATCCTTCTGATGTTGAGTCAATAGATGTACTAAAAGATGCGAGTTCAGCTGCTGTATATGGTGCAAAGTCTGCCAATGGTGTAGTAGTTGTTACTACAAAAAAAGGTCAGGTAGGAAAACCTATTGTAAATTTTAATGCTAATTTGGGGTTTGTGCAAGCTGCTAATAAACGAAAGGTTTTAGATGCAGATGGGTTTATTAAATATCGTCAGGATTATGAGTTAACACGTAATTCGACTGATTATCTCGCAAAATATCCTGAAATATTTTTAGATCCTCGTCAATTGCAGAACGTAAATCAGTTGGATTGGTATAACTATACACAAAAGACTCCAGTATCTTCTGTTACACAAGAACAGTTAGTCACAGCTTGGTTGTCTCGTTTGGATTTTAAAGCTATAGAAATTGAAAATTATTTATCAGGGAATATAACAGATTGGGAGAAGCTGGTATTTCAAGCAGGATTGCAACAGGATTATACATCCAGTATTTCAAATCGTACCAATAATATGGCGTATTATTGGTCTTTAGGCTATACTGATAGAGAAGGAATAGTGACCGGAGAAGACTATTCTGTATTTAGAACACGTTTGAACTTGGAATCAAAAATCACCAATTTTTTAACTATTGGTATTAATTCAAGTTTCTCGTCTCGTGATGAAACAAAATTAAATAATAATGATGCAGATGGTTATTATTTGTGCAAATGGGAGTCAATGATTGATATTTCACCATATGGTTCAAATAATATAAGTGATCCCGCTAGTATTTATCGTCGTTTACCTACAGGTGATTCAGTAGCAGTAAATCCGTTTTATGATAACTTGTATCGTGACCGAAAAAAGAGGTACAATATTTTGGATGCCAATTTGTATGCGAAAATATTGTTCCCTTTTGATATTGATTATCAAATTAATTTTATTCCTCATTATCAGTGGTACGAATATTTTATGCATCAGTCGTCAGCAAATGAAGAGTGGGCTAGTACAGGAGGTTCTTCTGAACGTACTACTAGTAAAGTATATAATTGGCAAGTAGATAATGTTCTCCATTGGAAACGGCAATTTAATAAAATGCATAATATAGAATTAACGCTGCTTGCTAATGCTGAAAAGCGTCAAACATGGAGTCAGTCGGCAACAACCTCCAAATATTCACCAAGTGATATATTAAGTTATCACCGTATACAAGCCGGAACTGTCCCTTTGGTTTCAAGTGAAGATACATATGCTACCGGAGATGCTTTAATGGGGCGTTTGTTTTATTCTTATGATAATAGATATATGATTACGACCTCTGTTCGGCGGGATGGGTATTCAGCATTTGGACAAAAGCATCCTCATGCTTTTTTTCCGGCTGTTGCTTTAGGTTGGACATTTACTTCTGAAAGATTCATGAAAAATGTAGGTAATTGGCTAAATTATGGAAAATTGCGTCTTTCATGGGGACAGAATGGAAATCGCGACATTGGTCAATATGAGGCATTATCTGACCTGACTTCAGGGTTGCATCCTTATATAGATCAAAATGGTAGTTTATATACTTCGTCTCAACTATATGTTAATCGTATGTCGAATGCTGATTTAAAATGGGAAAGAACAAGTTCATATAATGTAGGCTTGGATTATTCATTATTTGGTGATTTATTAAGTGGTTCAATAGAAACTTATATTTCTAAAACAAATGATTTGTTGATTGATCGTGCTGTCCCTGAAATTACTGGTTTTGGTAGTGTGGCTTCTAATATGGGTGAGATTAAAAATAGAGGAGTTGAATTATCATTAAGTGCTAACCTTATTAAACATAAAAATTTTAATTATATTTTGTCAGGTAACTTTTCACTTAATAGAAGAAAGATCGTTCATTTATATGGGACAAAGGTGGATGTTTTGGATGAAAATGGAAGTGTCATTGGTCAGAAAGAAGCAGATGATATATCGAATAAGTGGTTTATTGGACATGATACGAATGAGATATGGGATTATGTTCGTGATGGAGTATGGCAAGAAAGTGAAGTAAAGGAAGCGGCTAAATATGGTTGTCAGCCCGGTGATTTTAAGTATGTGGATCAAAATGGGGATGGGGTAATGACTAATGCGGATAAGGTTTTTCAGAAAAAGTATACTACTCCTCGTTTTCGTTGGACTTTACGTAATGAATTTCAGTTTTATAAAGATTTTTCAGTCTCTTTTATGATCTATTCGTATTGGGGACAATATGGAACTTTTAATTATGCGGCTAATACATCTAATTTCCCCAGTCGTAGTTCATACTACGATCAGCCTCATTGGATGCCTGATAATCCAATTAATGATTTTGCACGTATTGGTTCAAAGAATATTGGTAATAATTATATTAATAGATCATTTATTAGATTAGATAATATAACCTTTTCTTACCGTGTACCACTTTCTTTTTTACATAAGTTTTCGATACAGAATATGCGGCTATCTGCAACTGTCAGAAATGTTGCTGTTTTTGCTCCTGATTGGAAATATTGGGATCCTGAATCGGGATCACCTACGCCTCGTACTTTTAATTTGAGTTTGAATTTTACTTTATGATAATTAAAAATGAATGGTTATGAAAATTAGACAAATAGAAAATAGTATTTTATTTTCTGGTGTTGTATCATTACTTTTGGTTTTATCTTCCTGTAGTGATTCATGGCTGGAACCTAAACCATTGTCATTCTATACGCCAGAAAATGCTTATATTGATGCAAATGGATTATATGGAGCTTTGACTACTTGTGAACGAAGCATGCGACATGAATATTTTGGAGATGGAAGTCCCATTCTTACAGAAATAATTCAATCGGATGTAGCCGTTGAAGGGACCACAGATAAAGCTGGCCCTCAAATGGACATGGATAAATCACTTTTGCCTGATGCTACATTGAATCATTGTGATTATACAAGGGTCGGTTGGTATTGGACAGAAGGATATAAAGGTATTAAATATGCTAATGTAGTCATTTCACGTATTGATAATGCCACTTTTAAAGATGAGTCTGAGCGGAATGCCGTATTGGGAGCTGCCTATTTTCAGCGCGCATATCGTTATTACAAATTAGTTCATCAATTTGGCAATGTCCCTTATCTGGACTGGGAAATTACGGAACCAAAATATGATTTTTATACATATGATCGATGGAGTATTTTGGAAAAAATGAAGACCGAACTTGAATTTGCATATAAATGGGTCCCTGAAAAAGTAGATCGTGGAAGGACGTCAAAAGCTGCATGTGGCGTTCTGTTGATGAAAGTGTGCATGTCGTTATGTGATTTTGATCGTGCAATAGAAGTTGGAAAAGAGATTGTTGCAGTTCATCCGCTGATGACTTCTCGTTTTACAACAAAAAAGACGACAAATCCTAATTTGATGTTTGACTTGCATAGTGTTGAGGCTAAATTGGATATGTCAAATACAGAAGGATTAATGTATGTTGTATCTTATCCTAATGTAGATGGGTCTGACCGTATGCAGATTATGCGCCAAACGGTTCCGTATTGGAGTAGTGGATCGGTGATAACTCCTGATGGAAGATCCGGTACAACAATTACAGGTGCTGATGCTACTGATGTAGCCGCTAATCCCGCGATGGATTTAAACAAATTATATGGTAGGGGAATAGGCCGACTTCGTTCGACAAATTATTTTCAGTATACAATTTGGACTGATAAAGAAAAGAATGATTTACGCAGCCCAAATAATCATGATAGTTGGAAACGTATGGAAGATTTACTTTATAATAACCCAAGTTTGAAAGGCAAGAGTGAATGGTATGGCAAGAATTTGGTTAAGAATCCGGCGATGTCTGTTGAAGATACAATTCGTTGCTGGTATATGTGGCCACAATACAAAACATTCGTGCCTGATCCATTACAAAATCGATGGGATGGTGGTGAAACGCCATGGTATATATACCGTTCGGCTGAAGTTTATTTAATGTTGGGAGAGTGTTATTATTGGAAGAATCAGCCTGCAGAAGCCGCAGAAATGTTGAATGTGGTAAGGAGACGTGCGGGCGCAGATCCTTTGACAGCTGCGGATATTAATATTGGTGCTATATTAGATGAACGGGCACGTGAATTATACTATGAAGAAAATAGGCATATTGAATTAGTTCGTGTTTCATATACTTATGCTAAGACGGGCAAGCCATGTGAAGTATTTGGAGGCCGTGTCTATAGTCTTGATAATATATCTGGGCCTGGTGGAACGGGTGCAAATATAAAACAGGAAGGCGTTAATTTCTGGTATGATTGGGTAGTGGCTAAAAATAATTTCTACAATAAAGGTGTTAAGCACAAATGGGCAGAATATAAGATTAGTGTTCATCATATTTTATGGCCTGTTCCTGCAAGTGCAATTAATACAAATTTAAATGGAGTTATTAATCAAAATATTGGTTATCCGGGCGCTGAAAATAATAAGGAGCCTCTAAAAGTTCCAGCCGAAGGAACTGTTTTAGGCCCAAAGTAATCATATTAGTTATGAAAGTAATCATATTAGTTATGCATGTATGGAAAGGAGTGCTTTAAAAGGCTCTCCTTTTTTTTACGAATTGAAATAAAAGACAAAAAAATGTTATGTGCGAATAGGGGAACTCTAATTCTCGCGTGTATTTAACTACGTAAAAGAGATAGGAATGAAAAATGAAGAGAAGAAGCATATATTAAAGATGTTGATGCAAGATGCTTTGACAGATGAAGAGCATCGCGCATTATTGTCATCTAAAGAAGTAACTCATGTGATGACGCATCAATGGAATGGCGTATCTTCAGAGATTACAGATGATGCAGATGCTGAAAATGCAATCTGGCAAATGATTTTTCGTCGTTTGTGGAATCGATCGAGTTCAAAGAAAATCACATTCTATCGTATTTACAGCATAGCTGCTTCGTTATTGCTTTTATTGGCTATGAGTAGTTTAGTTTATTTTTATTCTACAAATAGAAAAATGCCTCAGATGTATGTTGTTACCTCTGGAATTCAAAATATGGAAGCAGTGCAATTGCCTGATGGAACGAGGGTACAAATGGGAGCAGGAAGCACATTGACATATCCGGCTGTTTTTGAGGGTAAAACACGTGAAGTTACTTTGACGGGGCAAGCGTTCTTTGATGTTGCCAGAAATCATCAGAAACCATTTATTGTTCATGCCTCTGATATGAGTATACAAGCGGTTGGCACAGCGTTTGAAGTGTTTAGTTATGATGTAGAGGATAAATCGGAAGCTATTTTAGTTAATGGAAAAATAAAAGTTGGGATCAAGGATAAGAATACCGGTAGTACAAAAGAATATTCAGTAACTCCTGACACAAAACTTGTATATGATAAATTGAGTGGAGCAGTGACGACCGGCTATGTTGAAGCTGATAAATATACATCCTGGCGCAAACAGCGAGTATTAAGCTTTGAAAATGAACAGTTATCGATGATTATTCCACGCCTTGAACAGTGGTATGGTCGTAAAATTATGTGCCAGAAAGATTTGTCGGAAAGATATCGCTTTACATTCAAGGTCCGTGATGAAGCGCTGGATAGAATCTTGTATCTAATACAGGTTTCATCTCCATTGAAATATACAAAACAGGATAATGGTGATTTTACTGTAGAATTGAAAAACAAACAATAGATAAAACTACTAAATTAATTTATAAAACCATGAATAATAAAGACGGATGAAGGAACAAAAAATTGGAAGACGCCTGCCAGCATCTTCCAATCCAAGAGATTTAATTTACCATGCGAAACCATACACATTCTCGAAGCTGTTGGCCGCGCATGCATTATTAATTTTAATAACATCACAAAGTTATGAAAAATAAAGAAAGGGATCACTATGTCCCGCTATTAAAAAAAGTAAAGCGCATCATGAAGATCACTACCTTATTTATCTTGTGTGCTATTTTTAGCATTTCTGCTTCCACGTACGCACAAAATTACAAGGTGACAATCAACAAGCAGAATAGTACAATCATTGAGGTATTGAAAGAAATTGAGAAGAACAGTGAATTTACATTCTTCTTCAACGACAATCGTGTAAATGTCAATCAACCGGTTAGTGTTATGGCGAAGAATGCCACTATTCAAGACGTCCTTGATAAGGTATTTCGCAACACAGGTTATGTTTATCAAATAATAGATCGCCAGGTCTTGATTAAAGCATCTGCATCAGGTAAGTCAGGCGAACGCGGAACTGTATCTCAGCAATCAAATAAGCGAACAATAACCGGTACAGTTAAAGATCCTAATGGAGATCCGATTATTGGGGCAAACATTGTCCAGAAGGGAACAACAAACGGTACAATTACCGATGCTGATGGTAATTTTACAATAACACTTCCTACCGGAAGTGCTACATTAGGTGTTTCTTATATAGGATACAAGGGAACTGAGATTGTAGTTGGAAATAAGAATTCTATTGCTGTAACTTTGAAAGAAGACACAGAAATGTTGGATGAAGTGGTTGTTGTCGGCTATGGAACGATGAAGAAAAAAGATTTAACAGGGGCTGTAGCTGCTGTTAAAGGTGATGATTTGGCAGCACGTCACACAACACAATTATCCACAGCTTTGCAAGGAGCAACTTCCGGTGTAATGGTTACGCGAGATAACAGCGCTCCCGGTGCAACAGCATCAATAAAGGTTCGTGGTGTGACAACTATCAGTGATTCAAGTCCATTGGTTATTGTTGATGGTGTCCCTGGTGATATTAATCAGATCAATCCTGAAGATGTCGAAAGTATGTCGGTTTTGAAAGATGCTGCATCTGCTTCAATTTATGGTTCACGTGCTGCTGCCGGTGTTATTGTTATTACAACAAAACGTGCTAAAGAAAATGATTTGGTTTTGAACTATAATTTCGAATATGGTTGGGAGATGCCAACTAAATTACCAAAATATGTAGGTGTTCAACGTTATTTGGAAATGACAAATGAACTTCGCTATAATGATAATAATTCAGGTAGTTGGTATCAAACATATTCTGAAGATCAAGTGAATAACTGGCTTACATATCATGAAACAGATCCTGACAAATATCCTATAACTGATTGGCAAGATGAAATATTGAAAGGTTTTGCTCCAAAACAGACTCATTCTCTTAATATATCTGGAGGAAGTAAAATAGTTCAATCCAAAGCGTCTTTTCGTTACGATAATACCGATGGTTTGTATGCAAATAAAGACTATGAGCGTTATATGATTCGTGTAAATAATGATTTTAAAATTAATAAATATATTGCGGCTCATTTAGATGTGAATTTTAAACGTTCTAAATCAGAAGACACACATACAAATCCTATGACCATGCAATATCGTGCTATACCGCCTATTTATGCAGTTCGTTGGACTAATGGAATGTATAGTGATTGTAAAGATGGAGAGAATATTATTGCTATGATTAATGATGGCGGTAATATTACGAGTTGGTATAATACAATTGGAGGAAAAGCTGCTATTGATATAAGTCCTTTTGAAGGATTAAAAATTACAGGTGTAGTATCTCCAACTTATAATTTTAGTAAAATTAAAAATTTTACTAAGAAGGTTCCTTTTACTTACGCAGATGATTCAGAAACAGTAAAAGGTTATATGAATGGATATGCATCTACAAAATTAACTGAAAGCAGAAATGATGATTATAATGTAACTACTCAATTTTTTGCTAATTATAATAAATCTTTTGGACGTCATGATATGACGGCTATGGTCGGTTATGAGGATTATTATGCATTTTGGGAAAATTTGGCTGCTTCACGTGATCAATATGAGTTGACAAATTATCCGTATTTGGATTTGGGACCGCAAGATTATCGTGATAATAGTGGTAACGCTTATGAGTATGCTTATCGTTCGTTGTTCGGTCGTTTGACATATAGTTTCGAAAATCGTTATTTATTACAAGCTAACTTCCGTCGTGATGGTTCTTCTCGTTTTGCTAAAGATAATCGTTGGGCAAACTTCCCCTCATTTTCGGCCGGTTGGGTTATTAGCGAAGAGTCTTTTATGAAAAAAATTGATCCTAAAGTTATTTCATATTTGAAGTTGAGAGGCTCGTGGGGAACATTAGGAAATGAACGTATAGGTAGTTATTATCCTTATCAAGCAGCTTTAAATTTTAATTCAGCATTGTTTTATAGTGGTTCTGCTGTTTCTTCAGCGACTACAGCCGCTCAGCAATATTATGCTGTGCGTAATATTTCATGGGAGACAACAGAAACGTGGGATATAGGTTTAGATGCTGATTTTTTGAATGGGCGCTTTCATTTTTCAGGTGATTATTATAAGAAAATGACTAAGAATATGTTATTGTCTTTGGAAATTCCTAAGTTTATCGGTTATGATAATCCGAGTGTGAATTCGGGTAAAATGAATACTCATGGATATGATTTAGAAATAGGATGGCATGATAAAATTGGAAATTTAAATTATTCAGTTACAGCAAATCTCTCTGATTTTGTTTCAAAAATGGGGAATTTAGGTGGAACTGAATTTTTAGGGGACCAAGTAAAAAAGGAAGGAAGTGAATTTAATGAATGGTATGGTTATGTTAGTGATGGATTATTCCTTACGCAAGAGGATGTGAATAATTCTCCTAAAATAAATAACAATGTCAAAGTGGGCGATGTAAAATATAAAGACATCTCCGGCCCGGATGGCGTTCCAGATGGCAAGATTTCTTCTGAGTATGATCGTGTATTATTAGGTGGTTCTTTACCTCGTTATATATTTGGTATTAATTTAACAGCTGGATATAAGGGTTTTGATTTTGCAATGATGTTGCAAGGTGTAGGGAGCCAAAATGCACGTATAAATGCTAATATGATTGAAGCTTTGAATACAAATTGGGGAGGAATTCCTGAAATATTAGATGGTAATTATTGGAGTTCTAAAAATACTGAAGAACAGAATACAAGTGTTAAATATCCAAGATTGACACGTTCAAATAGAGATACTAATTTAGCGATGTCTGATTATTGGTTGTTTAATGGAAGATATCTTCGTATGAAAAACCTGACGTTAGGTTACACATTGCCTTCTGCATTAACAAAGAAAGCAAACATTAAGTCGTTGCGTTTTTATATTGCGGGTAATGATTTATTCTGTTTGAGCGGTTATCCTCATGGATGGGATCCTGAAGTTAGTTCAACAGGTTATCCTATTACAATGTCTGTACTATTTGGCGCATCTATTAATTTTTAAGGAGAATTATCATGAAAAAGAATATTATAATAGGAACTTTTTTATTGAGTGGAATAACAATTTTAACATCTTGCCATGATTTAAATTTGAATCCATTGTCTAATGGTTCTACTGATACTTGGTATTCATCGGAGACAGAAATACAAATGGCAGTTAATGATTTGTATAGAATAGATTTTTGGACACAAGATGAAGGTGGATGGGGTGGTACAGATTGGTCAGACGATCGAGTATATCGTGAACAATTGACTGCATTTCAGAATGCAACTTTAAATGGTCAAAATTCGGATGTTACTGACTTATGGTCAAAACAGTATAAAGTAATTGCACGAGCTAATTCTGTTATTCTAAAAGCTGATCGTGCTATAAAGAATGGTTCTTCAGCAACGAAAGTGAATCAATTGGTAGGAGAGGCTCGTTTTCATAGGGGATGTGCGTATTCTAAACTTATAACAAAGTTTGGCGATGTTCCCTTAGTTGAGGGTGAATTAAGTATTGATGACGGATTGCAACAAGGACGAACCGATAAGGCTACTATTCTTCAGTTTATATATGATGATTTTGATGCTGCCGCGTCAGTTCTTCCTACTACAGTTTCTGGTCAACGTCGTGCAACAAAAGGAGCAGCTTTAGCATTTAAAGCTCGTATCGCTCTTTATATGGGAGATTATAATACAGCAGCAACTGCATCAAAAGCAGTTATGGATTTAGGGGTATATAAATTACATAGCAATTATGGAAATTTATTTTTATCAAGTACAAAGAATTCGGAAGAATCAGTATTCTTGATTCCACGGTCAATAGAGTATAAAGTTTATATAAATGTTAGAGGTCAATTACCTCGTAATTCAGGAGGTTATGCTGTTCCAGATCCTACCTGGGATTTATTTGCTTCATACACATGTACAGATGGACTTCCTATTGATAAGTCACCATTGTTTGATCCGCATAACCCATTCAAGAATCGTGATCCTCGTTGCACAATGACAATTGTTCCATTTGGAGAAACATTTCTTGGTATAGAATTCAATCCTCATCCACAAGTTTTACAGGTTATGAATTATAATACAGGAAAAATAATAAAAAATAATGATACACGTGCCAATGCTCAGTATGCATCATTTAATGGGTTAGTATGGAAAAAAGGTATTGATGAGGATGCATTAAAAAATTCGGGAAATATTGAACCTGATTATATCGTTATTCGTTATGCAGATGTTTTATTAATGTATGCTGAAGCAAAAATTGAATTAAATCAAATTGACCAATCGGTCTTAGATGCAATGAATACTGTGCGTGCTCGTGCTTATGGAGTTGATAAATCTGCTACTGATAAATATCCAGCTTTTACAGCTATGGATCAAAAAACTTTAAGAACTCAGTTACGCATGGAACGTAGAGTGGAGTTCCCTAATGAAGGACTTCGTTATCAAGATTTGATCCGTTGGAGAATAATGAACGTAGCGATGAGCAAAAAGGAGTATATGATGTTATATCCTTCAACATTACTAGTAGAAAAAGTTGTTAATGATGGTGATTGGTTTTGGCCATTTGCACCAGATATTGATGAAAACGGCTTGGCTGACTTTACAAAAATGGAAGCAGCTGGTAAATGTGCTGCAATGTCAGAGAAGAAGTGGGATGATCGTCAATATTTGTGGCCTATACCTACGACTGAAATACAGATTAATCCTAATATGACTCAGAATCCAGGTTATTAATGAGATACATAGTTGTCTAGGTGGATATTCTACCTAGATGACTTTTTAAATTAAACTAAAATATGAAGAATATATTTGTTTTATTGTTGTATTTGTTAACAATACCATTATTAAAAGCTGAAGATTTGTTTATTGAAGCAGAAAGTTTTAATAATAAAGGAGGATGGGTTATAGATAATCAATCGATGGAGTATATGGGTTCTTCTTATTTGCTAGCTCATGGAATTGGGATACCAGTCGTAAATGCATCAACTAATTTTGTTATTCATGAATTTGGAAAGCATAGACTATGGGTTAGAACACGAAATTGGGTTAAGCCGTGGTGTGAATCAGAAATTCCTGGGCGTTTTCAGGTAATGCTTAATGGTAAAATGTTGAATACTATTTTTGGAACAGGTGATGAAAATTGGCACTGGCAAGATGGCGGTGTGTATATATTAACAGAAAGAAATAATAAGTTGGAATTACATGATTTGACTGGATTCGAAGGAAGATGTGATGCTATTTATATAACAAATGATTTAACAGAGATTCCACCAAATTGTCAAGACGAATTGATGAAATTTCGTAGAGAAAAGTTAGGATTTTCATCAGAACCGAAAGATTTTGGAACTTTTGATTTGGTCGTTGTAGGTGGTGGTATAGCTGGTTGCTGCGCAGCGGTTAGTGCAGCTCGTTTAGGATGTAAGGTTGCATTGATACAAAATCGTCCTGTTTTAGGGGGTAATAATAGTTCTGAAGTTCGTGTTGGTCTTTCTGGGTTAATATTCCAAGAACCTTATCCAAGGTTAGGACATTTGATTGATGAAATTGGTCCTATTGGTTATTGGAATTATTTGGAATCAAAGAAGGATCCTTTATCAATACGGAGTAAAAGTATTCAGGCAATTTTAGAAAAGCATCCTGAAAAGCTTATTCATAATGCAGGTCCTTATAGTAATTATGAAGATGAGAAAAAATATTTTGTAGTATATAATCAGGAGAACTTAAGTTTATACTTGAATATGCAAGTTTGTGCTGTAAATAAAATTGGAAATAGAATAATTTCAGTTGTTGGGAAAAATATAGAAACAGGTGAAGACTGTCTTTTTAAAGCGAATCTCTTTTCAGATTGTACTGGTGATGGAGAAGTAGGTTTTTTATCCGGTGCTGATTATCGTATGGGCAGAGAATCTAGGAGTCAGACAAATGAGTTTAGGGCACCAGAGAATAGTGACCAACTCGTAATGGGAACTTCGATGCAGTGGTATGCTGATTCGACAAATGAAGTTTCTTCTTTTCCTGATTGCTCGTGGGCTATACAATTTAATGATCAAACATGTAAACCGATTCTTCGTGGTGATTGGAATTGGGAAACAGGATTTAATAAAAATCAAATAACTGATATTGAAAATATCAGGGATTATGCTTTGCTTGCTGTATATGGAAATTGGTCCTTTTTAAAAAATCATAGCAAAATAAAATCAAAGTTTGCAAATAAAAAATTAGTATGGGTCGCATTTATTGGAGGAAAACGTGAATCTCGTCGATTATTGGGTGATGTTATTTTGCAAGAGCAGGATTTACTTAATGGAACTTCTTTTGATGATGCTTCTTTTACTACTACTTGGGGTATAGATTTACATTATCCTGAACCAGTTAAGGGTATGAAAGTGGAGCCTTTTTTAGCTTATTCTGATACAAAGGCAATAAAGCCTTTTGCTGTTCCCTATAGATGTTTGTATTCTAGAAATATTGATAATCTTTTTATGGCTGGAAGAGATATCAGTGTTACTCATATAGCATTGGGCTCTGTTCGAGTAATGAGAACTGGTGGGATGATGGGTGAAGTTGTAGGAATGGCTGCTTCGATATGTAAGAAATATAATACAACGCCAAGAGCTGTGTATGTGAGTTATTTAAAGGAATTGAAATTATTAATGGGAAAAGGTATAGGAAAGGCAGGTTTTACCGAAGCTGAATAATAGTATATTTAAGAAAGTGGAACTAAATAAATGGAGAAGACACATTACTTTGAAAGAGTTATTTTATTTTTGTTTGAAATAATAGAAACTAACAATGAAAGTTATTTGTGTTATAGGAATAGTTCTTATACTTTTTTTAATAAACTATGTAACTTAGTAAAGGTGAGTTTTTTCTCAACTTTCTGGAATTTCTTCTCGTTTTGTTTATTATAATAATGAGAGAGAATGTGGAATGGGAGCTGTTATTCCTTGGAATGGACGATTGTGGGGTGATTACTTATGAACAGCATTTACCTTATGGGTCGTTGGATAAGTTGTATGAAGTGATTAAGGGCTATCAGCAGATTGTTAATATAGAGAACATTAACTGTTTTATTGGGCAGGTGTGATTGATGATTTGTGGCAGTTGGGTAAACCAGTGGGTAACGGTGGACCCTGGAAAGATACGGAAGTGAAAGCAGGTATTGTATCAGACCCGTACCTCATGGCGTTTTATGATAAAAAAGAGCTATCTTTAGCGCATAATAGTAAAAGCAGTGTCACGTTCAAAGTTGAAGTTGATCCGACAGGCAATGGCGATTGGATGGAATATGCCTCTTATGTTGTGAAACCCGGGGGAAAGTTTACTTATCGTTTTCCAGCTTCGTTTGCAGCACGTTGGATCCGTTTTTCGACGAATGTTGATGCGCGTGCTACCGCTATGTTGGATTATAAATAAATAGTTATGAAGGGAAGTAATCAGATTAAAAGTATAATGATGGCGGTATTATTTCTGCTGCCATATTCAGCTCAAAGTGTTGAACCTGATGATAATCAGGTTGTGCTTAATCCGTCTCAACGTATGCAAACGATAGAAGGCTGGGGCAGTTCGCTTTGTTGGTGGGCCGGACAAGTCGGCAAATGGAACGAGCAAAAGATGGATGATATTGTGAATCTGATTACTTCACCTGATAAATTGAATATGAATATCTTCCGTTATAATATCGGGGGAGGCGACGATCCGTCGCATGCAGGCGGACATATGGTGAAAGGTAAAGGCAAGCGTGCCGAAATGGAAGGCTTTAAAGCGTCTCCTACAGCGCCTTATAATTGGGATGCTGATAAGGCCCAGCGTACAATCATGATGAAAATCAAAGCAAAACGGCCGGATGCCATATTCGAAGCTTTTTCCAATTCTGCACCGTATTGGATGACATTCAGTGGTTGTACTGCCGGTAACAACGATCCGTTGAAAGATAATCTGAAACCTGAATATTACGATATGTTTTGCGATTATCTGGTAGATGTATGCAAATATTATCATGATACATATCGCTTGGATTTCAGAACGTTGGAACCGTTTAACGAGTCTTATTCAAACTATTGGTATAATCAGGGAAGTCAGGAAGGTTGTCATTTTGAGCCAGCTACCCAGATTGAAATTATCCGCAGGCTTTACCCTAAACTGCAGGCGTCGGGTTTGAAAACTGTTATTGCCGCTTCCGACGAGACAAATCTGAATCAGTTTCTTACTGTTCAGCATGCTTATCAGGCTGCGGGTGATATTCAGGACAAGATCGGACAACTTAATACACATACTTATGGCGGAACGGATGTAGAACGGGCAGAAGTGCACACTTTGGTGGCTGCTTCGGGCAAGCGTTTCTGGCAATCGGAAACCGGGCCGAGCGAAAGTCATGGTTTCGAAAGCAATCTGATGCTGTTGCAGAAAATGTTTGATGATTTGCGGATTATGCGTCCTGAAGCATGGCTAGACTGGCAAATGGTGGAAGAACATAATGCTGAATGGTGCGTTATCAGCGGAGACTTTAAGACGCAGGAATATGAGATTGTAAAGAATTTTTATGTTCAGATGCAGATCACGCGTTTTATTAAGGGCGGATATACGCTGATCGAAACAAATCAGAAGAATGTACTGGCTGCCGTTTCGCCTTCAGGTAGAGAGGTTGTTGTTGCTTTGCTTAATATAAATAAAGAAGATAAGGATTTTAATCTCGATTTAAGTGGCCTTGGAAAGATAAAGGAAGTAGCTTGCTGGCGGACGAGTAAAACAGAAGATTGTACCCAAATAACTCCGCCGAAGATGAAAAGGCAGATGATGAAATATAGTTGTCCAGAACAGTCTGTGACGACTATTCGATTGACTGTTAATTAAGAATGTGAATCGGCTTTGTTGGCAGTCGGAAATGAATTTCGCACTGGAGGTGTATTTATATCGTTTTTACTGAATGAATATGTGATTAGTAGACAATCATCCACAGTGAAAGCGATGATCTAATAATAAATAATTTGTTACAATGAGAAAATATTTTGCATTGATTTTACTCGGTTTTATACTGACGGGAAGCGCGAAGGCTGCCGATCTGTTCGTCGAGACCGAAAGTTTTAGTCATAAGGGGGGATGGGTTGTCGATCAGCAGTTTATGGATCTGATGGGTTCACCGTACTTGTTGGCACACGGCGTGGGTGTTCCTGTAGCTGATGCTTTGACCGAAGTTACATTCCCTGAAGTGGGTAATTATTTTGTTTATGTGCGGACTTATAATTGGACTTCTCCTTGGAAGGATGGCGAGGGTCCGGGCAAGTTTTCGCTTATTGTAGGAGGTAAGAAAATGTTATCACCCCTAGGTACTGAAGGATCTGCCTGGATATGGCAGTTTGCCGGTAAGGTGAATATAAAGTCATTAAAGACAATATTAAAACTTCATGACCTGACCGGGTTCGACGGTCGTTGTGACGCCATTTATTTCACGACGGAAAAAGAGAAAGTACCACCAACAGAGGTTAAGGTGTTAGCTGCATTTCGGCATAAGGCATTGGGTTTACCTGATGTACCCTCATCAGCCGGAAAATATGATTTAGTGGTTGTTGGTGCTGGCATTGCAGGCATGAGTGCGGCGGTTTCGGCTGCACGTCTTGGATGTAAGGTTGCTCTGATTAATGATCGTCCGGTAGTTGGAGGTAACAACAGTTCTGATATACGTGTACATCTGGGCGGACGCATTGAAGCAGGTAAATATAAGGAATTGGGCGGGCTTCAGAAAGAATTCGGTCCATTGAAAGGAGGCAATGCGCAGCCTGCATCATATTATGAAGACCAAAAAAAGATGGACTGGCTCTTAAAAGAAAAGAACGTGACACTGTTTATAAACTATCGTGCTATAAAAGTGAATAAAGATGGCAATAGAATAACATCTGTGGTTGCTCAGCAGATTGAGACAGGAAAGGAGTCGACATTTGAAGCTCCGTTGTTTTCGGATTGCACGGGGGATGGAACTATCGGTTATTTGGCCGGTGCCGATTTTCGTATGGGGCGTGAGAGTCGCGATGAGTTTGGCGAGAGTACGGCTCCAGAGAAAGCCGACAAGTTGACGATGGGTGCGTCCGTGCAATGGTATTCTGTAGATAATAAGAAACCCAGTGCTTTCCCCGAGTTTAATTATGGTGTGAATTTTAATGATAAGAACGCTGAGAAAGTGATGATGGGCGAATGGACTTGGGAGACAGGTATGAATCTTGATCAAATACATGATTTTGAACGTATACGCGACTATGGAATGCTTGTTGTTTATTCAAACTGGAGCTTCCTGAAAAATCACATGAAGGAGAATAAACAATATAATAATCGGAAACTCGGCTGGGTGGCTTATGTCGCCGGTAAACGCGAATCGCGCCGGCTTATTGGCGATTATGTTCTGAAGGAGGACGATCTTGTGAAGAATGTGGCTCATGAGGATGCATCATTTACTACAACTTGGACGATCGATTTGCATTATCCCGATCCGGCTAACACTTCCAATTTTGCCGGAAAAGAGTTTAAATCCATTGCAAAGCATATTACCATTTATCCTTACGCTGTTCCTTATCGCTGCTTATATTCGAGAAATATTGACAATCTGTTCATGGCTGGACGCGATATCAGTGTGACGCATGTAGCTTTAGGCACAGTCCGTGTGATGCGAACCACAGGAATGATGGGTGAAGTAGTCGGTATGGCTGCATCTATTTGTAAGAAATATAATGTTAATCCACGGGGTGTTTACACATCTCATCTTGACGACTTGAAAGTGTTGATGAGGCAAGGCGTAGGTGGACAGGAAATTTCTAACAATCAACAGTATAATGAAGGTGGTACGCGTAAGGATAAACCTGTCGTAAAGTAACTATAAGAAAATAAAATGCTTTGATAATCAAATGCATGGTTGTTTTCAATATTTAAATCTTTATATTTGTGATATGAGAAGCAAGAATACGATGACAATGAGAATACTTCGTGCATGTTTGCTGGCCGTGTTATTGTTGCCGTTGTCTATGCATATCAGTGCTGAACAGAGAAAACAGCAACGATTCTCAATCATGGGTCTGGGTGATTCTATTACTGAGGGCAGCACTTCGTTTACCTGCTATTTGTATCCGCTTTGGGAAAAGCTGATGACCGGGGGATACGAATTCGATTTTATCGGTCCGAATAACAGTCCCTGTCGTATAGGAACGTTGAATACCTGTGGTTTTGGCGGCAAGACGGTGGAATTCCTCGACTCAAAGATTGACAGCCTTTATAGAATTTATCCGGCCGATATTGTGCTGCTTCACGCGGGGCACAACCATTCCGTTGACGAACATCCCGTTCCCGGTATGATTTCAGCTTATAGATCCATAATAAGTAAGATATTAGCTATTAATCCAAGGGCTTACATTTTCATGGCTGAAGTTATTCCAAGCGGCAAACTTCCAAAATATAACTATATTCCTGATTTAAATAAGCAGATTGCGAAGATGGTGAAATCGATGAATTCGAGTCAGGTTATTCTTGTGAATCAGTGTAGCGGATTTGACTGGCAACGATTTACGATAGCCGACAAAGTGCATCCGAACAAACTCGGCGGCGAACATATGGCTGCCGTCTGGTTCAAGGCATTGGAACAGATTCTGAAACCTGCGCCGAACGTGTATAAGTTTGATATTGTCCCGTATAAAACTTTGAGTAATGCCGATCCGCTGACACTGCATATCTTTCAACCGTCAAAACGAGGCGGAGCAAAGCATCCGGCACTCATTTATTTTTTTGGTGGAGGCTGGCACGAAGGCACGCCGATCCAGTTTTATCGAGAGTGCGCTTATTACGCAGCGAATGGTTTCGTGGCTGTTAGTGCCGATTATCGTATTGAGCTGCTCCATCATTCCACCCCTTTTGATAGTTTTGAAGATGCCAGAGATGCCATGCGCTGGCTTCGTATGCATGCAGATAAATACAATATTGATACGATGCGAATTGTTGCTTCCGGTTCCTCGGCCGGCGGACAGTTGGCGGCGGCATTAGGAACAATACCAAATCGTGACGGAGGTGTTTCTTATCGTCCTGGCTTAATGGTACTCAACTATGCAGTCGTTGATAATGGACCGACAGGATATGGCACCGCTCAGATGAAAGCACGCTATAAAGAGATTTCACCTTTGGATAATATTACGCCTGCAACTCCGCCGACACTGTTTCTTTTGGGTACGAAAGATCCGCTGATACCGGTTGCAACGGCGAAAGCTTTTCAGCAACGCATGGAACAGAACGGCGTATACTGCGAATTAAAGTTGTTTTTAAATGCCGGACATCCTATTTTCCTTTATCGCAAGCCTTTGGCGAAGGAATTTTATGATGTACGCAAGGTGACAGACGCCTTTTTGCGGCATTATCACTATCTGCCGTGAATTTTTAAGGCTATATTTGAATCATTGTTTTTCTTAATAAATAGAAATGAATATATTGATGGAAAAGAAAGAAATGCGTGTGACAGACTATAAAATAGTCACTTTAACAGAAAACTTGGTTTATGGGCGAGGCTTGCAGGCCGAGCATGGTTTGTCACTTTATATTCAGACACCGACACATAAACTGCTGTTTGATACAGGAGCGACTGATGTTTTTATTCACAATGCCCGTATAATGCATATCGACCTCAGTGGCGTTGATTATCTTATACTTTCGCATGGTCACAGCGATCATACAGGCGGACTTCGTGCTTTTCTTGAACTGAATAGTCGGGCGACAGTAGTCTGTAAAGAAACCCTTTTCGATCGAAAGTATAAAGACGACCGCGAGAACGGCGTCCGTCATAGCGAGACGCTTGAGCGTTCGCGTTTTCGTTTCGTACAGGAAAAGACAGAGTTGGTGCCCGGTGTCTTTCTTTTCCCTGATATTCCTGTGCTTGATCCTGCTGACACGCATTTCGATCATTTCTTTGTCATGAGATCTGATAATCGCGTTCCCGATACGTTTGAAGACGAGATGGCTCTGGTTCTCGCCGGTAAAGATAGTTTTTCTATTCTAAGCGCCTGTTCGCACCGTGGCATCACGAATATCATCCGTCGTGTGCGTGCGGCATTTCCAACTCGCAAGTTCCGTCTGCTTTTGGGCGGTTTCCATATTCATAACGCAGAGGAGGAAAAATATCATGTCATTGCTAATTATCTTGAGAACGATTTTCCGCAGCAGATTGCCGTCTGCCACTGTACCGGCGTCGACAAATACGCGCTTTTTCTGCAACAGTTCGGTGACTGTGTAGTCTATCAATATGCAGGAAAAGAGATAGAGTTATAATGGCTTATACTAGAAGCAGCCCATTTTGTTATGCTTCATGATTTGTGATAGTACCGTCAAGACAGGCACAGACAATGCAACTTCTACAGCGAAGATGGTTAAGCGAGGATACGTTGTTATTTATTTCTGGTAATCCGGCTCATTACAAAAAATGTCGGATTTTTTTGTTTTTGAACCTGAACAATCTGCCTAAATGTCAGAATTTGTGACATGCAAAATTTTAGTGTTGCAATGATTTTACTTTGGCATACCATTTGTTGGATATGAAGTGCAACTCGTAAGAGCCTACAGAATTTTGAATAATAAACAATTAAAATATTATCAATTATGGGAAAAATTATTGGTATAGATTTAGGAACAACAAACTCGTGTGTTGCCGTACTTGAAGGAAATGAACCTATTGTGATTGCTAACAGTGAAGGAAAGCGTACAACACCTTCTGTCGTCGCTTTTGTTGACGGTGGAGAGCGTAAAGTAGGCGATCCTGCAAAACGTCAGGCCATCACCAATCCTCAAAATACGGTTTTCTCAATTAAACGTTTCATGGGTGAAACCTATGATCGGGTACAGAAAGAGCGCGAACGCGTACCGTATAAAGTAGTTCAGGGCGACAATAACACGCCTCGTGTTGATATTAATGGTCGTCTTTATACACCTCAGGAAATTTCTGCTATGATTCTTCAGAAGATGAAGAAGACAGCTGAAGATTATCTGGGACAGGAAGTAACGGACGCTGTTGTCACCGTTCCGGCTTATTTTAGTGATTCACAGCGCCAGGCAACGAAAGAAGCCGGCGAGATCGCAGGCTTGAATGTACGTCGTATCATCAACGAACCGACAGCGGCATCGCTGGCTTACGGTTTGGATAAGACGAACAAAGATATGAAGATTGCTGTATTTGACCTTGGTGGTGGTACGTTTGATATCTCTATCCTTGAATTGGGTGACGGGGTGTTTGAAGTTAAGTCCACTAATGGTAATACACATCTTGGCGGTGATGATTTCGATCATGTGATCATCGACTGGTTAGCTGAAGAATTCATGAAAGAAGAAGGCGTCGATCTGCGTAAGGATCCGATGGCTCTGCAACGTTTGAAGGAAGCAGCCGAGAAGGCCAAGATCGAACTTTCGAGTACAACAACAAGCGAAATCAATTTGCCGTACATTATGCCGGTGAATGGTGTTCCGAAGCATTTGGTAAAAACATTGACACGTGCTAAATTTGAGCAACTGACCGACGGTCTCGTTCAGTCTTGTCTCGAACCATGCCGTAAGGCGTTGCAGGATGCAAACCTGACGTCTTCCGATATCAACGAAGTTATTCTTGTTGGTGGTTCAAGCCGTATTCCGGCTGTTCAGGCACTGGTTGAAAAATTCTTCGGAAGAGTTCCTTCCAAAGGAGTCAATCCGGATGAAGCTGTTGCCGTTGGTGCAGCTATCCAGGGCGGCGTTCTGACGGGCGAAGTAAAAGATGTCCTTCTGTTGGATGTTACGCCGTTGTCATTAGGTATTGAGACGATGGGTGGAGTTATGACGAAACTGATCGAATCGAACACAACCATTCCTACCAAGAAATCAGAAGTGTTCACGACTGCAGTTGACAACCAGCCGTCTGTTGAGATCCATGTTTTACAAGGCGAACGTTCGATGGCAAAGGGCAACAAGTCTATTGGTCGTTTCCATCTGGATGGAATTCCGGCAGCTATGCGTGGAGTACCGCAAATCGAAGTCACTTTTGATATCGATGCCAATGGTATCTTGAACGTTACTGCTCGCGACAAAGGTACAGGCAAAGTGCAGAGTATTCGTATTGAGGCCTCCAGTGGTTTGAGCGACGATGAAGTAAAGCGTATGCGTGACGAAGCTGCTGCTAATGCCGAAAATGATAAGAAGGAGAAGGAACGCATAGACAAGCTGAATCAGGCTGACAGTATGATATTCCAGACTGAGAAACAGTTGAAAGATCTTGGCGATAAACTTCCTGCTGATAAGAAAGGTCAGATTGAGGCTGCTCTTGGCAAACTGAAAGAGGCTCACAAGGCTCAGGATGTTGCTGGTATTGATGCAGCAATGGCTGAACTTAACAGTGTATTCCAGGCAGCAAGTCAGGATATGTATAACAATACTAACGCTCAGCAGAACGCAGGCGGTCAGGCCGGTCCTAACTTTGGAGGACAGCAGGGTGGTCCGAATTTCGGTGGTCAACAGACGAACAATAACGCAGGAAATAACGGCGGCAAGAGTGGTGGCGTTACAGACGTTGACTTTGAAGAAGTGAAATAATAGCTATTGATCAAAAGAGATTAATAAGATTAATAATTTAAGTGTGGAAAAGGGGTGGCTCCAAAAGAGTACACCTCTTTTTTTTAAGTATGTCTCGTCCTGAAATAGCGTTACAATAAAAGGAGTAATGTTATGGAATAGATTAAGAATCAGTATACTAAACGCAGTCAAAAGGATTAAACTTTATCCTTTAAATTATTGATAGTATCCGAGATAGAGCAAGGGCATCTATCGGTTACCCGTGCCAAAAAGTAAAGAGTAAAAGATCCTTGAGTTGGAATAGCGTATCAAAGCTTTTCTGGAGAAGCAAGCGGAGAAATCCGATATGAAAGCAGCTTTCTTTGATATGATGGTTGATATGGTCGAAAAAGAGTATAATATTTGTATACGAAAAAACTCCTTACCCGATCAATCGACCAATTTAGCAGAGAATACCAAGTGAGTAAAAGTTCCACCTGTGGATTGCTCGGGATATGTAGACAGTTTATTATCGTTCCTGTAAGTCCAAAAGACAAAAACAAAGTACAGCAGAACAGGTTTTAGTTTTGATTCAGCCCATACGAATGAATATGTTTCGTATGGGGTTCAGGAAGTTGTATTATCTTTAAATGAGTCTTTGAGAGAATTATATGTTGGTCGGGATAAGCTTCTGGCGATATTAAAAGCAAGTCATATGCTTATAATGCCCAAACGGAATTATTGTATAACAACGAACTCTCATCACCGATTTCGTAAACATAAAAATTTGGTTGTCGATATGGAACTGAATCAACCGGAACAAGTATGAGTTTCGGATATAACTTATATTGCAGGGAGAAGTCGTAATTGTTATCTGGTTTTAGTCACAGATGCTTATTCTAAGGAAATAATGGGATACGACCTTTCTTCAGTCTAGGAACTGGAGGTTCCCTCAGAACACTAAAAATGGTTATAAAGCGAAAGTACAAGAGCAGATTAATTCATCATTCAGACAGAGGATTACAGTATTGGAGTAATCCCTATCAGAAAGTGTTGAAGGCTAAGAAGATTATTCCAAGTATGACCGAGAGTTATGATTCACCTGCCAATGCAATAGCAGAAAAAGTGAATGGATTTTAATGCAGGAGTTCTTACTCGAAGAATACAACGCTGATATTGATACAATGAAACATTTGGTGAAAGATACGATACATATAATACAAAAAGACCTCATTGGCCCTTTCACATGAAAACTCCCGAAGAAATGCATCAGCAGAATAATTTGGAAATTAAAATGTATAAAAAGTCTGAGAGAAAAAAGATTAGCCTTGCTTCTCTCAAATAAAATAGATATTTTTGTCTAATAAACCAGTAACGGTTATTTAGGACTAGTCATTCGAATCACAAGGAATAAGAGAACATGTTTGTGAAATATTAGAAGGTGGCAGAGAAGCCTTTGAAATACGAGAAAAGAAATATGAATTTAAAAAATAGAAATATGCCCGAACAGTAAAACATAGAATACAAATCCTCTTGGCACGACGATTACCTAAAATGGATATGCGGTTTTGCTAATGCGCAAGGCGGACGGATTTATATAGGCAAAGACGATGCAGGTGCTCTTATTGGTTTAACCGACTATAAAAAACTGATGGAGGATTTACCCAACAGAATCAAGAATAATTTAGGTATCACAGTAGAAGTCAATCTTTTGTCGGATGAGGATAAGCACTATATCGAAAAGAAAAGAGGTTTACTACTGATAGAATATTTGCAACTACTCTATTAAATCATGGTTTTTTGGGATCAAAAATCCGATATGCCAGCAGTTTAACACGGTCATTTAAGAGAAACCAAGCCAACGCATAGCCCCAAACGAACATTGCCCAACCCCAACCCAGGGGAGTCATAAACAACCCATAAACAGCTATGAACGTTGCAATAATTTGTGTCCCCAAAACAGCAATCCATAGTATTTTCGCAGGTCGAATAGACCAGAATGGACCACGTGTACGCGTGAGGAAAATCGTTAGATGACCAGCCACAGAGAGTTTTAAATACATTAATGTTTGGATGTGATCGCGGTCGAGATGAAAGACACGCTCACCAAGATAAAATAAGCCAAAGGCAGAGACGACCCCGATGACACCCAGCACTGTTGAAATACCCAGTACCATGCGCATGTTCCATGCCTCGGGTTGATTCTTAAATTTAACATTGTCGTAAGCAATGGAGAGGATAGCTCCGTCATTAAGCAATGCCAACATGACAATCATGACCGCTGTCACCGGGTAAAAGTTAAATACGAGTATTGACACTGTCATGAACAACAGTACGCGCAGTGTCTCGGCGATACGGTAGATTGCGTAGCTATTCATCCGCTGGAAGATACAACGGCTCTCCTTGATTGCATCGATGATTACCGAAAGACCGGGGGTCATTAAAACGATAGCTGCTGCTGCCCTGGCAGCATCTGTAGCGTCTGAAACGGCGATACCACAATCGGCTTTCTTAAGGGCTGGTGCATCATTTACTCCATCACCCGTCATTCCAACAATATGACCACGTTTTTGGAGGACATCCACAATGTGAAACTTATGTTCGGGAAACACCTGGGCGAAACCATCGGCATTCTCGATGGACTCAGCCACTGCCTTCGTTTCTTTCTTCTTTGAATCACCGAGGCTGACAGCATCGAGAATATTGGTGCCCATGTCTAACTTTTGAGCGGTTTCCTTTGCAATGGCCAGTGCATCGCCTGTAACCATTTTTATCTTCACGCCCATAGCAAGTGCGGTTGCAATGGTTGCTTTGGCATCTTCCCGTGGCGGATCGAACAACGGTAACACACCAACAAACTGCCATTTTCCGTCACCTTCGGCACGTGCTACGCCCAACGAGCGAAAGCCTCGTGCTGCAAAAGCGTTCACTGCCTTATCAACAGCAATCTTTACCTGTCCGGCATTGGCTGCTAATTCCAAAATCACCTGGGGCGCACCTTTCGATACTTTAAACTCTTTTCCATCTTTCCCCTTGACAGTAGCTTCGGTGCGCTTATGTACGGGATCAAACGGCTGAAAATGAACCACTTTGTACTCCTTTAATGAATTGTTGCTTTTCAAACCTCCAAGAACGGCAAGGTCTATCGTGTCGTTATTTTCCGCACGCGATGCCAATGCGCCATTAAGTATGACCTGATCGGCAGGAATATCGTTAACACTAAAAGGATCGCCTAATGTTAGTTTATTCTGTGTAAGGGTACCTGTTTTGTCTGCACAAAGCACATCTACTCCTGCTAACTCTTCGATCGCCACCAATTTACTCACAATCGCTTTTTTCTTGGCAAGAAGTCGGGCTCCTACTGCCATTGTCACCGATAATACCGTTGGCATAGCAACCGGAATTGCCGCCACGGTCAACACCAGGGCGAATTGCAGTGTGGTGAGGATTTTGTCACCACGGAAAATAGCTACGGTAATAATTACCGCAACCAAGGCCACCGCTAAAATGATCAGGTAATTGCCAATCTTCAAAACTGCTTTTTGAAAATGGCTGACGGTGTGCGCTTCCTGTACTAATTGGGCTGTCTTACCGAAATAGGTATTGGCGCCAGTTCCATAAACGATGGCACTAATTTCACCACGACGAATGATTGAACCGGAAAAAATTGCCTCACCGGATTTGCACGTCGCCGGTAATGATTCACCCGTCAAAGCTGACTGATCGACTTCCACCGGATCGCCATCCAGCAAACGTGCATCGGCAGGCACAATATCTCCCAAACGTAAGCGAATAACATCGCCAGGTACCAATTCGCGTGATGCAGGAGTAATCCATTTTCCATCGCGTAGTACCCGAGCCTTTACTGCAAGCTTAGCCTTTAGGGCGGCTATAGCGTTACCCGCCTCGCGTTCTTCCCAGAATCCCACCACAGCATTAGCCAGAAGCAGAACGAGGATGATAAAAAAATCAGGCCAGTGCCGGGCAATTGCCGAAAGAATCACAGCTGCTTCAATCATCCATGGAATAGGTCCCCAAAAATACGTGAGGAATTTCAGGAACATATTGGTTTTCTTTTCCTCAATCTCGTTAGGACCATATTGATCGAGACGCTTTTTTGCTTCGGCCTGAGTAAGACCGTCCGCAGATGAATCTAATTTATTCATCAATTCCGGAATAGGAAGGGTTTTCAGTTCCTCTTTTGAATCGGGCTTTGCATTCTGCTTCGATTCTGAAGCCTTTGACTTTTTGGTATTTGGTTTCATCCTAAAGTATTTATTATTTGAATCAGTGAAGCTTATCTTTAATAATTTCCATTGGAGACTTATACTTAAGCCGGTTACGGTTTCTCTGTTGACAGATAATTCTTACTAACAAACCAATAACAACAACAGCGGCAATAATGACGAAAAACCAGCCATATCCCATTTCCCATCCAGAATTCATGTCATTCATCATACTATTTATTTTAAGGATTAATATTCCGTCTGTTGTTTATTTCCCCAGAGGAATTTTTCACAATAAATTTATGCTTGCCGACAGGTGCATTTGTTACGGATCAAGGGTGAAAAGTTGTATCATTCACACATTCTGATTTAATGTTTTACGGATGCCTGATTTGCCACAGCCTGCATCGCCTGCTCAATTTGTGCAAAATCCCCAATTTTTATACATAACTCACCTTCATCATATTGGTGCTCCCGTGAAGTTTAAGCGGAGTGGTGCCGACATAAACTACGCAATCACCATCTGTGAGTAATTTTTTATCCTTCAGAATTTTTACTGTTTCCGGCATAGCCTGATCCAAATGATCGTAATTATTTAAGTAGAAAGGTCTTATTCCCCAGACCAGCGAAATTTTTTGAAGGATGTTTTTGTTATTGGTAAAAGTGTATATTTTGGATTTAGGCCGATGACTGGATACTCGGATTGCGGAATAGCCGGAATTAGTAAATGCAATGATGGCATTAGCTCCCACTTGTTTGGCCAGCCTTGTTGCATTGAGGCATATAGAATCAGCCAGATAAGTAGAATTTCCTTTTGTTGGCTCGTGTTGTTTGTCATATGGATTTCCCCGCTCCTCAGTATAACTGATAATCTGGTGCATGGCGGTTATGGTTTCTACCGGATATTTTCCTACGGATGTTTCTCCGCTTAGCATCAATGCATCAGCGCCGTCAAGTACGGCATTGGCCACATCGTTTGCTTCGGCCCGGGTAGGTCTGAAATTGGTAATCATGCTTTCCATCATCTGGGTGGCAATGATCACCGGTTTTGATTGCCTGATACATTTTTCAACAATTTGTTTCTGAAACAAAGGAACTTCGTCAAAAGGCATTTCCACGCCCAGGTCGCCGCGCGCGACCATGATACCATCGGCCGCATCAATAATCTGATCGATTTCGAGTAGTGCTTCCGGTTTTTCAATTTTTGCAATTACACCGGCATCGCAGTTACTTTTGCTGATCAGCTCTTTCAGTTCAAGAATATCCGAAGCCTTCCGGACAAATGACATGGCGATCCAGTCGACACCATGCGCCAGCGCAAAATCAGCATTCGAAATATCTTCGGGAGTCAGGCAGGGTAACGAAACTTTGGTGCCGGGCAGATTTACCCCTTTATGCGAAGAAAGCGGGCCACCATAAATAACTTTGGCTTTGACAGCGTCTTTTTTATTGGTTTCTGTTACTTCCAGCTTTATTTTGCCATCGTCGATTAAAATGACTTCACCGGCATTTACATCTTTCGGAAATTCCTGATAGCTCATGTAAATATGATCTTTCTGCCCGATGCATTTTTCAGTAACAAAGGTTATAACATCGCCTTCGTCCAACTGAATCATATTGTTTTCAATTTCGCCCACCCGGAGTTTTGGCCCTTGTAAATCAGCCATGATGGCCACATTGGTTCCAAATTCCAGGTTCAATTCTTTAATCAGATTGGTTAGCCTCAAATATTCTTCTTTTGAGGAGTGCGAAAAATTTAACCTGAACACATCAACTCCCGCCGTAATTAAATCGGAAATGACACTTTTAGAGGAAGTTGCCGGTCCTAAAGTCGCGATTATCTTGGTTTGAGATCTGGGCTGCTTCATCGTGTTGTTTTTTATTCAAGAACAAATAAATTTAAAGATTGATTGCTTTGATGAGATTTTTTAGGGTATTGGCCGAATGCTTAAATAGCTTTTCTTCCTGATCGGACAAATTGAGTTTCACGTATTGTTCAACTCCTGTACTATTGACGAGCGCTGGTATGCTTAAGCAGACATCGCTTATTCCGTAGAAGTCGGTAATTAACGTGGAAACAGGTAAAATAGAATTTTCGTTTCTCACAATTGCCCGGGTAATTTTAACCAGGGCTAACCCAATTGAATAGTTCGTTGCCCCTTTTGCCTGAATAATCTGATAAGCCGCATTTTTAACTTTCTCAAATATTTCGGCCAGTTCAATTCTTGCATTCGTCTTCCGGGCATAGACAGAACAATACGTTTCGATATCCATGCCTCCAATGGTTGCATTACTCCAAACAGGAAGTTCTGTGTCGCCATGTTCTCCGACAATGTAGGCGTGAATATTGCTGGCGTCTACTTTATAGTATTCGCTTATCATATACTTTAGCCGTGCTGTATCCAGCACCGTTCCCGAACCAATAACCCTGTTCGAAGGAAACCCCGATATTTTGAGAGTCACATAAGTAAGTATGTCAACCGGGTTCGTAACAACTAAAAGAATAGCATCCGTTGTATGTTTGGTAACTTCAGGTATTAAATCTTTAAATATCGCCACATTGGCCTGCACCAAATCGGTTCTGCTTTGTCCCGGCTTTTGATTCGTTCCTGCGGTGATGACCACAATATCTGCATCCTTACAGCCTTCGAATCCGGCAGCGTAAATTTTTGTTGGATGGGCGAAACTTATTCCATGATTTAAATCCATGCATTCACCTTTGGCAAGCGAATCATTCTTGTCAATTAAAACAATTTCCCGCGCCAGGCCGCTAATCATTAACGAAAAAGCGAACGTGCTACCTACGTTGCCTGCGCCTACAATTACAATCTTTGGTTTCAACGATTTCATAAGTAATAAATTTTATTTTATAATACTTCGCCCAAATGTTTATAATTGGATGAAATAATCTTAAATGCCTCATCCATACCTCCGCTTAACATCATTTTACTCATATATAGAGCAAAACCTTTCATCTGGTCAAATTCCACTTTGGGAGGCATGGCGAGGGCATTCGGATCGGTCTGAATTGAAACCAATACAGGACCTTCCTGCCTAAATGCCTTTTCTAATCCTGATTTTACATCATCAGGATCATCAATACCAATACCTGTCATTCCCATTGCTTCCGCTATTTTCAGGAAGTCAGGGTTTAACATATCCGTTTCAAAATCGGGAATCCCGGCAACCTGCATTTCCAGCTTCACCATTCCCAACGATCGGTTATTAAAAACAATGATCTTTACCGGTAACTGATATTGAACAATGGTCATGAGGTCGCCCAACATCATCGAAATTCCTCCGTCACCACAAAAGGCAACAACCTGTTGGTCGGGACGGGCAAGCGCAGCACCAATGGCCTGTGGCATTGCATTTGCCATGGATCCGTGATTGAACGAACCCAGCATTTTGCGCTCGCCTGTTCCATCAATATAGCGAGCAGCCCACACACAAGACATTCCGGTATCAACCGTAAAAATGGCGTCTTTGTCAGCCAGTTCATTAATCACTGAAGCCACAAATTCAGGATGAATTTCATTGGATTTCCCGATATCCTTTACATAGGACTGTAAATTCTTTTTTACTTCCTGATAAAATTCCAATTGCTGGTCAAGAAATGCGCGATCTTCCTTAATTTCCAACAGAGGCAGGAGTGCCTGCAAAGTATCTTTGACATCACCGCAAAGTCCCAGATCGAGTTTAGCCCTTCGCCCGAGGTTCTCGGGTTTAAGGTCAATTTGAACAATCTTATTTTTAACGGGCATGAAAGATGTGTATGGAAAATCGGTGCCTAATAATAAAAGCAATTCACATTCGTGCATGGCGTGGTAGGCCGATGGAAGCCCCAGCAATCCGGTGAGTCCCACTTCATAAGGATTATCATACTGGATCGCCATCTTGGCTTTATAAGAATAGGCTACCGGAGCCTTTAGCTTTTCAGCCAATTGAATAACTTCTTTGTGTGCCTCAGCAGCGCCCAGTCCGCAGTAAATAGTGACCTTTTTGTGCGAGTTTATCAGTTCCGCCAGTTGCAACAATTCGCTTTCCGATGGCCTGACAACAGGTTGATTTCTATAAAGGAGGGAAGTGGTTTCAGCGGCTACAGCGGGAAGGTCGGTAATATCACCGGGCAATCCAACAACTGCTACGCCTTTTTTATGCACGGCATTTTGAAGGGCAGCCTGTAACATTCGTGGCAATTGTGCGGGTGTCGTAGCCATCTGATTGTAGCAACTGCAATCGTCAAAAAGTTTAATGGTGTTTGTTTCCTGAAAAAAGTCTGTTCCAAATTCTATGGTAGGGATCGTAGAAGCGATAGCCAATACCGATGCCGATGAACGGTGTGCGTCATACAATCCGTTTATCAGGTGGACGTGTCCGGGACCGCTACTGCCTGCACAACATGCCAGACCGTTCAGTTGCGCCTCAGCTCCTGCGGCATAAGCAGCAGTTTCTTCGTGCCGAACGTGGATCCATTTGATTTTCCCATTGCGATGTACAGCCGCATTTACATGATTGAGGCTATCGCCTGTTACCGCATAAATCCTTTGGATGCCTGCTTCAACCAATGTTTCCACCAGTTGGTCTGATACATTTTTACTCATAGTAGATTTCTAAAATTAATATTTTTAAAATAGCCAATCTCGTTACTTACTAAACAACAACCCACCATAAGCAAATTGAAACAAAGCGTTAATGAGTATCTCCAAAAATATTCTCTGAATTCATAAGTAAATCAACATATTGGGCTCTTTTATAAAATAAAGAACTTTTATTGAGTTTGTTTTTTGAAAGGGTACCTCTAAACTCATCTATACTCATGTAATTTTTTGTTTCCATCCAATCCATCAATTCTTTCTTGATGATTGATATCTGTTTCAAACCATTTTTATAAAATGTACTTACACCCTGCACACATGATGCCCCTGATAAAATGAGCTTAATTGCATCTGCCCCAGTAAATATCCCATGGCTACCACAAATGTCAGCTTTTATATTTTCAAATAGTAATCCGGAATATCTTAAAGATTGCTTGTAATCGCCTTCATTACTAAGATTAAAAGATTTAATATGCTTTTCTTTATTTATATCGATATCGGGCTGAAAAAAAGAATTAAACAGAACAAATGCATCGACTCCGATTTGGTCGAGCTTATTTATAAAATTCAAAATATTAGAGTAGTTGGGACTTAATTTTACGCTAATGGGGATAGAGATATTTTTTCTGATTTCTTTAACTATTTCAGTTTGCTCATCCTCAATCTCCTTCGCATCTTTATTGAAGTCGGAGGGAGTATGATAAAAATTCAGTTCAATTCCATCAACTCCTGTTTCACTTATTAGCTTCGCATATTTGATCCATGCGTCATAATTGATCGCATTTAAACTTGCAATTACAGGAATCGATAAACTCTCTTTGGTTTTTCTAAGGTTCAAAAGATGTCCATCGGATCCGGCATATTGGGTATTCGGGTGCATTGTAAGCATTTCTGCATAAATATCGTTGAATTCGGTCAGCTTTTCATCTAACTGTAATTCTTCGAGTTGTATCTGCTCTTCGAATAATGATTTAAAAACAATTGCCCCAACGCCAAACTCTTCGGCCTTCTTAAGTTTATCCAAATCGTTGGACATGTTGGAAGCTCCCAGAATTATTGGGTTGCCTAACTCAATCCCCATGTACTTTATTTTAAGATTTGCCATCGTAGAAATTATATGTTTTTATATAATAACAAATGTTTATTCCTCGGTATATTTATTAATTTCAACCGGATAGCTTTCTGTAACTCTAATCATTTTATCAAAATACCTCTTTGATGATTCGTTTTTCATCAACATGTAAATTGGATAAGAACTTCTCCACAGCATTCATCATTGGTGGAGGTCCGCATACATAAAAGTATTTGTCGATGCCGCCAATAGTTGATTTTAGAAAATCCTGAGTGATGAAACCATGCCCGTAACCTTCAACTTTTTCATCGGATAGTATGTTGATGAAGTTATCACCTAACAGTGATCTGAATTCTGCTTCATTTATGATGTCCTTCTTTGTTTTGTTAGCAAAGATGAGTTCATTGTTGGCTGTCTGGCCCGTTGATTTCAGATACCGGAAAATTGAAATAAAAGGAGTAACTCCTGCTCCTCCGGCAATAAATACACCCTCACCCTTATATGTGATCGCGCCAAAGACATCATTCAGAATCAACATATCATTTTCTATCAGATGAAGCAGTTCATTGGTAACACCTTTATGCGAAGGATATGTTTTAATGATAAACTCAAGGTAATCATCGTCAGGAAGACATGTAAAAGTGAAAGGCCTTCTTTCATCCTTCGAGCCGTTTTTATTTATTGAAATTTCGGTAGCCTGTCCAGGAGTGAAAGTGAATTGTTCAGGCTTATCGGTGACAATTTGCAATACATCATGTGTGATGTACTTAATTGAATTTATTTTTACAATATGTTGAGCCATGCTTTTATATAAAATTTTAAGTTACAAAATGAGCTTCAGACGTAATAGCTACTTTTAATGCTTTGGAAACTATACAGTTTTGTTCAGCCTCCTTAACAATTTTAGCAAACTCATCAGCATTTAACCCTTTTACGGAGCCTGTAATTGATAAATGTATGGCAGTTATAGCTAATCCTTCAAGCGTCAAAGCAGCCTTTGTTTCTAATGAAGTGGGTATTAATTCTTTTTTATCAATGATAGATGCTACCGACATAGTAAAACAACCTGCATGTGAGGCAGCCAATAGTTCTTCCGGATTGGTCCCTTTTTGGCCTTCCTCAAACCGGGTTTTAAAACTGTAATTGGTTTTATCCAATATTCCGCTTTGCGTTGAAAGTGTTCCTTTTCCTTCTTTTAGGTTTCCTTGCCAATAGGCTGTTGCTGTTCGTTCCATAAAATTTTATTTTTTAGTTATTGTTGTTTAAAAACCATTTTGTTTATTTCAACCCATTAGTCTTTAAAGCAGTTTCATATCTCCTTGATACCTCTTCCCAGTTCACAACGTTCCAGAAGGCATCTATATAATCTGGTCTTTTGTTCTGATATTTCAAATAATAGGCATGTTCCCATACATCCAAATTAAGAAGAGGGATTCCCTTTTTTTCAGAAACATCCATCAACGGATTATCCTGATTTGGGGTAGAATAAATAAACAGGCGGCCTTTATCATCGAGGCATAGCCACGCCCAACCACTTCCAAATCTGGTTTTGCCTGCTTCTGAAAATTGTTTTTTAAACTCTTCAAAGGAACCAAAGGTTTTGGTTATCTCTTCTGATAATCTTCCGTTTGATGGAATTCCACCCTTGGGTTTCATACCTTCCCAATAAAAGGTGTGATTGTAATAACCACCACCATTATTTCTGACTGCTGCCGGATATTTGCTAATATTTTTGAAAATATCTGTTATATCCATCGTTTCCATCTCTGTGCTTTTAATGGCACTCAAGAAGTTGTCATAATAAGCCTTATGGTGCTTGCTATAATGGATTTCCACTGTTTGCTTATCAATAAAAGGTTCAAGTGCATCGTAAGAATAGGGTAATGATTGAAATTCGAATTTCACTGTTGATTTCATAGCGATTTGTGGATTAAGATTCTTTTGTATTTGATTATTATTCAATTGATTTTCAGGAATACCTTGCGCATTTGAAATAAAATTGCATTGCAACCCGAGAAATCCGAGAATAAATAGTGATTTAACTAAAATTTGCTTGTTCATTTTATTGTCCTCCTGTTAGTTGCCCCGGACACATAGTCTCCGGAAATTATTTGTTTTATAAATGATGGAATTAATTTCAGAACTTTATATTTGACTAACCAGGTAATTCTCTATGCCCATTTGATCAATTTGCGAACGTTGTATTTCATTCCAATCTACATGGCCTTCTTCCATTTTAAGTATTTTGGTAAGCAGGTCAATTGTACCCTGATCATCAACTTCGCGAGCCATTTTGATTGCACTGTTATATGCATGAATAGCATCTAATTCGTCTCCGTTATCGTTGCTGATCATTTCTGAAACTGTTTTTCCAATTTTTATTGTATTAAGTTTGGAAACCGTTGGAGCCCCTTCAAAAAAGATAATTCTCTCGATAAGCCATTCGGCATGGTGCATTTCGTCCATAGCCTGACTACGAATTGCTAAGTGCAGCTTCCCATAACCCCAGTTCTCACACATTTCGGAATGTACCATGTACTGGTTTATAGCCGTTAATTCGTCAGCCAGAAGTGAATTTAATACGGTAATTAATTCTTTATTCCCTTTCATATTGTAAAATTTAAATGAGTTTGATGCTTGAATTTTGTTCTGACAAATTTAATCAACTTAGGTGAATAAACTATTACAGAATTATTGAAAAGTGTTATATGATTCACACATTTTAGCGTTAAATACCTATTCTTTTATTCATTCGATTCGTAAAAACGAAGTCTGTTCCGGAGCACCTTAATCTCATCCTGCATTGTGTTTAACCGTTGCAGCAAATGAGTGATGGTCTCAATACCTTCGAGGTTGATATCCGGTTCAAAATAGAGCCTGGTGATTTTCTCTAAATGCCGAAGCTGGTCAGCATGTATAAATGCGGTTTGTTCAACCGTAGTAATATCTAATAGTCCGCTTTGTTGCAACGAACTGATAAATAATATTTCAATATTGTGGTTGATACAGAAATCCTTTACAGCTATTAAACGCTCTGTTTGCATAGTTCACAATTTAGTTTTACGATTTGGACAATTCAGTAATTAATGCTTTCTGCTTTTCCGAATAATACAGACTTTTATACCTAATATTTACTTATCATTTATTTGTATCATATTTGTTACATGCCTTTATAATATACTGATATTCAACGTTCCTAATCTTTGAAGAAGTGAAATAATAGCTATTGATTAAAAGAGATTAATAAGATTAATAATTTAAGTGTGGAAAAGGGGTGGCTCCAAAAGAGTGCACCTTTTTTTTTTATTTCTTACATCCGTAAGCGACCGGCAGAATACATATCATTTTAAATCCTCTACATGAAATAGACAATAATCTGTATCTGAATGATATAATATCTTTCAAAGCAAACCGATTACAAAAGGCGGTCTAAGTGAAACGTGTATAAATGAATAAGATTTGCTTTGCAAAGAGGAAGTTTTAGAAAAAAACACTAATTTTAAAGCCAGGTAAGCAATACTTACAATCAAATGAACTAATATCAGGTGAATATGCCATTTATTTATAGATATAATAATGGGAAAGACAGTAACAACATATCTAATAGACGGAGATCCTAAAGGAACTCAATACGTTTTCATCAGCAATAAGATTTGTCAGATGTATGTAATACCTCGTTCAAACCTTTCTTATTTGAATGAGCAGGAGAAGCTACAAAAGCCGGCGTTTTATATTCTGTTAGGAGAAGATGAAACCACCAAACCACAAGCATATATTGGCGAAACTGAAAATTTTAGAGAGCGAGTAAAAGATCATGAATACAAGAAGTCATTTTGGCAAAAGGCACTTATATTCGTGTCAAAAGATGCCGATATGACTAAGGCTGATGTACAATATCTGGAGTATAAGGCTATTGAAGAAGCCAAGAAAGCGAATACATTTGTTCTGAAAGAAAATAAACAAATACCTAAAGCCCCCAATTTGCCTGAATATCAAAAAGACACGATGAATGAATTTTTTGAAGACATTAAATTCCTTGCGTCTTTCATCGGATACAATATCTTCGAAATGAACAAATTTAAAGAAGAGCATCTTTTTTATACGAGAGGTCGAGGTTGCGAGGCTAAAGGTTTTTATAGTCCATCGGGTTTTACTATATTAAAAGGGAGTATTATAGCCAATAGCTCTGCCTTTTCTCTCAAATGGAAAGAGAAGAGAGATCAATTAATAAATCAGTACACATTAAAACAAGGAGATCTTTTGGTCCTAGACGCAGACAAAACTTTTTCAAGTCCAAGTACTGCTGCTGATTTTTGTATTGGCAGTAGCAACAATGGATGGTTAGTGTGGAAAGATAAGGATGGACGAACTTTGAATTCAGTATATCGTAAACAAATAGAGTAATTGAAAAAGAATTTGGCGCAGAAAACATCCAAGAAACACCAAAGAAGAGATAACCATTTTGTTAGAAAAAACCTTGCTTATTCGTAAAAGGTATTGTAGAGAAGTTAGAACGTGTAGAAAACAAATATAAGGTATCACTTAAGGCGTATGACAGAAAATGGCATTGTAAAGCACGAAGATTCAACGAAGTCAGGTAAATGGATAATATTAAATGAACGATTATGACAAATATAAAATCGAAAATAGAAACATTGGAGATTCAAAGCCGCTGTCTGAATAAGAAATTAAAAGCTTTGATTTATCTTCCTGAGGGATACACTAAAACCAAATCCTACTCCGTATTATATTTCCTTCATGGTAGAAGCGGGGATGAACAATTTCTTTTAAGAAGCAATATGCACTTAGCTGCTGATAGATTGATTCATGAGAAGAGGATTAATCCATTAATCATTGTGTGTTCCAATATAGAAAATAGCAGAGGCATCAATTCTTCTCCCCTTAGTAAGGAATGTGTGGACAGTCAAGGCAGAATAATCAATATCGGAAGATATGAAGACTATTTTATATCAGAATTAATACCGGCCATTGATGCCGCTTATGCAACGATAAATGATAGTACGGCGCGCTTTGTTGGAGGTGTATCTATGGGAGGCTATGCTGCATTACACTATGCATTTCGACATCAAAATCTCTTTTCAAAAGTCGGCGGACACATGCCTGCCATAGAATTGACTTTGGAGGAAGAAGACAAACCATACTTTCCTGATTTAAGCGATTGGAGTAAATATAACCCTATTAAAATTGCCGAATGCAGCGAAATCCGTCCGGATATGAAGGTGTATTTAGATGCAGGGAATCAGGACGAAGGGCAATTTTATCAAGGATGTTCAATATTGCACGGAATATTAATAGATAAAGGGGTAGAGTGTCAAAATCATCTTTTCGACGGACATCATAATGAAGCATATATTAAAGCAAATATTGAAAAGTATCTTATGTTTTATGGAAATATAATTTGAATGTAGCTCCAATTGAGCAGTATACCACATTTCCATGGGCCGAAATCTTTCGGAAGCATTCGCCACTGGCAGTCTGTTTTTATTAGATACATTATGGCGTTTATTCTATCGCGCAAAGAATGTTTTCGCTTTCTTTCTTTGATTTCTAACATATTCTTAATAACTTTCCACTGTTTATTAGAGAGGTTAGTTGAATAATAGTTCATAACTTATTGTTTTGATAACTATAAAGTTACGAAATTTAGTCCAATTAACCTGTTGGTTTTTAATATTTTATTTCTCTTTTTTTATAATTCAAAACAGCTTCTCAACAAAACGAATATATGAACAGCGTTATATCAAGTTATCCAGATGTTGTTTCTGAGGCATTAATTCCTATGATTATAGCAATATTCGCATTGGGATTTCCTTTACTCATTCAAACAATCAGTCGAATAGATGATAGATTCAATATCTATACAAGTATTATTAATCTAAATGAAGCAGAAAATGAGATAATTAAAAATGAGATGATTAAAGAAGAGGCGGAAAAAGAGAACAATCAAGTTGATTTATTGCAAAAGGTTTTGGCTTGTGTGGATATAAATGTAGAAATTCAATGCAAACAGAATATTAAATGTATTCAATTAAAAGCATTTTCTCAGTTTGATGATAGAGGCAAAGCAAACACTTTAGATGATGTCAAGAACTGCTGGTAAACAAATTTAAGAAGATATATATTATGCCCGAAACTCAAAACATAGAATATAAATCCGTTTGGAGAGATGAATACCTGAAATGGATATGCGGTTTTGCCAATGCTCAGGGTGGTACGCTCTATATTGGCAAAGACGATAATGGTAATGTGGTGGGACTAAAGAATGCCAAAAAACTATTAGAAGAACTGCCCAACAAGATAACTACCATTTTGGGAATTGTGACAGCCGTAAACCTCCATGAAACACCGGAAGGCGATTATATTGAGATTGTGGTTGAGCCACACCCCAATCCGGTAAACTATAAAGGTGAGTACCACTTCCGCAGCGGTTCAACCAAGCAAGAGTTGAAAGGCACGGCATTAGATAAATTCTTGCTCCAAAAGCAGGGCAAGCATTGGGATGGCGTTTTAATACCCAATGTATCGGTTGCCGACCTAAAACCCGAAACTTTTGACTTCTTCCGCAATAAAGGTATTAAGAGCAAAAGGCTCGATAATGATGTTCTGACAGATGCAAACGAAGTGTTGCTGAATAACCTGAAACTCACAGATAACGGTTATTTGAAAAGAGCAGCAATCTTACTTTTCCACCCCGACCCCGAAAAGTTTGTATCCGGTGCCTATGTCAAAATCGGCTTTTTCCGTACCGATAGTGATTTGTTGTTTCAAGACGTGATTAACGGCAATCTCTTTGAACAAGTTGAAAAAACAATGGATTTGTTGTTGACCAAATATACCAAGGCATTGATTTCTTATGAAGGGCTTACCCGTGTTGAAACCTACGAATACCCTAAGGATGCTTTACGTGAAGCCTTGCTCAATGCGGTTGCACACAAAGATTATACGGGTCCGTATCCAATTCAAATTAGCGTTTATCCCGACAAGATTATGATTTGGAATTACGGACAACTACCCGAAAACTGGACTATTGAAGATTTACTCAACAAACATTCCTCACAACCTCGCAATCCCGATATTGCAACTGCCTTTTTCCGTAGCGGTTATGTTGAATCGTGGGGGCGTGGAATGGATAAAATGAGGAATTTATGTCAAGAGGCTAAAATACCTGTACCTCAATTCTCCTGCAAAGGCAACGATTTTTGGACGGTTTTCCGCAAAGATATTTATAACAAAGAGAATTTGAGTAAGTTAGGTCTGAACGAAAGGCAAATTAAAGCGGTACTGTATGTAAAAGGAAACGGACGGATTACGAATGCTAAATATCAGAAGATAAATGAAATATCCCGACAAATGGCAACCAATGAATTGCATAATTTGGTAAATGAATTTAAGTTGCTGATTAACAAAGGATACGGTGCTGGTAGTTATTTTGAATTAGTCAATTAGCTGTCATTTATTAGTCAATATGGTCAATTATTAGCCAATTGGAAATAGCAGGTTCCAGTAGGATAGATACTTTCTCTTGCTCCTTTTCTGTCAAGGCATTTTCTAATGCTCTGTTTTTGTGTTTAAGCACATTGAATTTTAACAAAGCGGCGATATGCCTGCAGAAATAACCCACTGCAATATTGAATATCAGGACAATCATATAATTGTCTTTTTGAGCTTTGGTCGGGCAGCTAGCCTATATGCTCACAAATGGGAATAGTCGCTAAAAGCATTAAGATGGCTATCACATAAAGCACTACATATCGCGTTCTATGGTTTACCTGCAGCAAGGAGGCAAATAAAAAAGCTATAAACAGGACGGCTATTATGGTACTGAGCGATTCGAAAAGTATTCCCAGATGCTTATTTTTTGGTTTGAGGATTAATTATAATACGCCAATAACCACCAAAGTTCACGCCTTCACGAAACAAAATACCCATAAACCGCAATTTTGCGATTTGCTTTTCTACGGCACGAGAACTTATACCAATTTTATAAGCCATAGTTTTGGCTGACATAGAGGAATCTGAAATGACGAGGTCGATAATCTTCTGTGCTGTTCTACTTATATTTTAGGCTTATCCGCAATCTCTCCGAACTTACTCTCCAAACTTTTCTTCATTTACAGGGTACTTTTCAAGGGTATTATTTACCTGTTGGCTACTTCTTTCACAGGTATTCTACCATTCTTACTCCAATTCGGATTATAAAAGTCGTGAAGAAAGATGATGCTTTTGTTTTGTAATACGGTTCTTTGCCTAGTAAGAAGTTCGGTAGTTTCTCTGTCAGTCCACGCATCTTATGTAGATCGGAACCGCGTTTTTCCATATAGTCAAGTTGGTAAACATATCGGCAATGACCGGATTGCGGCGTAAAGAAGGAACGTTGTATATGTCTCTGTCCTGAATTTGCGTACCGTCAAGCATCTCGCCGGGTGATACCAATTTAAACGGTCATCGTAAATATCGATATGCACTTCGCCGCCCATCACCGTGTAATCTCTATGAATAATATGGTTTACCAATCCTTCAAAGATAGCACGGTCAGAATAATCAGAGAGGTTAAGGCGATAGTTGAGCATCTTTACCCAGCCACTCATGAGGGTCCTTTTTATGTTTGATACCGTGATAATTTGATGCATGAGGCAGAATCGTAATTTCAGCATCACTCATTCTTAGCTCTTGATGATAGTGTTATTTTCGGGGCTTATTGTTATCAATAATCTTATATTTTTTCCATTTGCTGATCACATAACTTGCAGAAATCACCTGCAAGACCATAAATTTCTGTACTTTTGTTTATAGTAAACATAACTGTTTGAAATAGTAATGAACAACAATACAAAAATAGCAATTCGTTTCTTTAACAACCGTGAAGTTCGTGCTATTTGGGGTGAAGAAGACAATAAATGGTGGTTTAATGTTGTGGATATTGCAGCAGTATTCGAGTTTGTTACAGTTGACGGTAAAAAACATTTGGCTGATGGACTTGACAGCGAAGCAACTGTTTCTTTTGTGAAGCATTTCCCTGACAATAATGCCACAAACGCCCTTGATTGGAAATGAGTAAGAGAATGAAAAAGCTTATATTTATAAATGGAACAATGGGAGTCGGTAAGACTACTATCTGTAAAAAATTACATCAGGATATAAAACATTCTTGCTGGTTGGATGGAGATTGGTGCTGGATGATGAATCCTTTTTGTGTGACTGAAGAAAATAAAGTAATGGTGATGAATAATATTGCTTATATTTTGAGTAGTTATTTAAAGAATTCAACATTCGAATATGTAATTTTTAACTGGGTTATGCATCAAGATGCTATAATTTCAGAGATTCTAAATAGATTAGATAAAAACGTGGAATATCAACTGTATAAAATAACCTTAGTTTGTTCGGGTAGTGAATTGGAACATCGTATAAGAAGAGATATTAATGCAGGAATAAGAGATGAAGATTCCCTTTCAAGAAGTCTTGAGAAATTACCTTTGTATGATAGTATGGATACAATAAAAGTGGATGTAGGGTGTAATGATATAGAAGCAAGCGCAAGTATAATTAAGAATATAGTAGGCTATCATGATTGATTCTTTTGATAGTATCCCGATTTATATTTGACGCTTTTTTATTGTATGGAATTGTCTCTTTATAAACTGCTGGATTACACCGAGGATCTACAACATTATACTTGCCAGGTCATACTGATTTTATACAGCCTGAAGCGGAATGGTCTCAATAACAACATTGAAAGATCCGGATAAAAACTTTGAAAGGTATGGAGGAGAAGATGGGTAGATTAGAAGATGTTTCTTAAATACTGACAGTAAATTACTAATTACTGTCAGTAAATACTTATTTCGTGATGTTATTTAAGTATTTCATAGTGTGAAATAATAAATAATTTATGAGCCGGCGAACTTTTATTCCTGATGAACTACTTTATTCTTCAGGTGTAATGCTAATTGTTTAGGGCAAGAATTGCGGAACTTATAAAGGGAAGCATAGTGGGTACAAGATGCAAACTTTTCTTGTTATATGAACGGATGTTTGCCGTATTGTAGTCGATGGTTGTGCCATTACCGGAAAAATGGATTTTTGTTCAGGCAAAGGAGGAATGAATCAAGGGTTAATCGTGAATTGGTCGGCATCTCTCCACGCCGGGAATTTCTGACGGAAACGTTCCAGGGAGGCTTTCTCGATGTTGACGATCCTGACACTGTTGGCGCGTTTTCCAAGGTTCGCCATCCGTTCGCCTTTGAATGAGAAGAGCATCGAGTCGCCATGAAACATAATGCCTTCGCCATTCGCCCCTGCACGGTTCACACCGCATACGTACGACAGGTTCTCGATGGCTCGCGCCTGCAACAGTGATATCCAGGCGTTGCGACGCGATTCAGGCCAGTTGGCCACATAGATGATGAGGTCGTAAGCATTGCCAACGTTGCGGCTCCATACGGGGAAACGCAGATCGTAGCACACTTGCAGACAGATATTCCAGCCTTGATAGTCAATAATCAACTGCTTGTTTCCGGAAGCGAAGTAACGATCTTCCTGAGCCATCCTGAACAGATGGCGTTTGTCGTAGAAGCATATACTCCCGTCGGGTTTGGCAAAGAATGCACGGTTGAAGTATTGTTCGCCGTCGTGAGCAATGAAACTGCCGCAAAGCGCCATCTTGTAGCGCTTGCTCCACTCTGCGACGTGCTGCATCGTCGGTCCGTCGTTTGCTTCGCTCATCCCGGCTGCATTCATCGTGAAGCCCGTAGCGAACATTTCCGGTATGACAGCCACATCGGCTTTCCCCTCCAGCTTGCTTAAGAGTTTATTGTAGAGGGCGAAGTTGACTTCCTTCTGCTCCCAGGCGATATTTGCCTGAACCATTCCGATGCGTAGTAGCTCTGCCATAAAAATAGGAGTGATGTATCAGTAATGTAATATAGTTGAATATAACAATAAACTAAAATTTTTCGGGATGATGCGCATTCACATCTGTATAAAATGAACGTATTTTTAGAATGTCAGCCTCTGCATCGCCTGTAGGATAAAATACACTCTTGAATCCGACTTCTTTCTTCACGTAGTCGAAGAATGCGATCAGAATCGGAACTTTAGCTCCTAAAGCGATGTAATAGAAACCTCTTTTCCATTCGTCCACTTTCTTGCGTGTGCCTTCAGGTGTGATGGCAAGCTGGAATTTTGTATGCTTATTAAACTCTTCTATCATCTGATCCGTCACCGACCGATGCTTGCTGCGATCAACGGCAACACCTCCCAGCATATTAAAAATAATATTCATCGGGAAGACAAACCATTCTTTCTTGATCAGAAACTTGGCATCCTTGCCTACAGCATTGTAAAACAGTTTCCCCACAATAAAATCCCAATTGCTTGTGTGGGGAGCAACACATATAACACATTTCGGGAAATCCTCTTTCCACGGGAATAACTTCCACCCATTCCATTGCAGAAGTTTCCTACTGATCCATTGCATCATGCCTGCTGTTCTTTCTTCTCCTGGTGCAGTTTTATTAATTCGTCGGCTATAGCCGTGAACTCAGTATTGATGTCTTCCTTGAGTTTCTTGTAATAGGCTTTAACCAGTTTAGGATTGTCTTTGCCGTCAGGACGACCGGCACGACGAACAAAGTCATCTTCAACGTCAAGAATCCGCGTCATAAGAAGGTGGACTTTTTCGCAGTCAATGTCAGGAATAATTTGTTCGGCGATGATTGCTTCTGAAAACAAATCTCCGGCAGCATATGAAATGCTTTTCTTTAAAATTCTTCTTTTAGCCATAACATATCTATTTAGAAATCCGCACAAAGCTACATAAATCATTTGTGATATATGCCGATTATGGTGGAAAAAAGATAAAAATGGTGTATCTTTGCCCCCTAATTTGAGATGTAAAATGGTGACTAATAAGATAACAACGCCAGAGTATTTGATTGAGAGCAGCTGGGAAGTGTGCAACAAGGTAGGAGGGATTTATACAGTATTGTCGACTAAAGCCCTGACTCTGCAAACAATTTTCAAAGACAAAGTGCTTTTTGTTGGTCCGGATATCCGGCAACAACAGTGTGTTTGTGATTTTCAGACAGACGAAAATCTTTTTGCCGATTGGCGATTACATGCTGCCGGTGAAGGACTGAAGATGAAGGTCGGTCGATGGGCTATCCCGGGACAGCCGCCTGTTGTGCTGGTCGATTTCAGGCCGTTCTATAAAGATAAGGACAAGCTCTATTTTGAGATGTGGAACAGTTTCGGGGTCGATTCAATGCATGCCTATGGCGACTACGATGACTCGTGTATCTTTGCTTATGCTGTAGCCAAAGTTATCGAAAGCTTCTATCGCTTTTATCATCTTGAGCAGAAAAGTGTCGTGGCACATTTCAATGAGTGGATGCTGGGAATGGGATTGCTCTATGTGCAGAAGCATCTGCCGGCTATCGCTACGATTTTTACAACGCATGCCACATCCATCGGACGCTCTATTGCAGGGAATAATAAGGCTCTCTATGCTTATATGAAGGGTTATCACGGCGATCAGATGGCGCATGAACTTAATATGGAAGCCAAGCATTCTGTTGAGAAACAGGCTGCGCATTATGCCGACTGTTTTACGACAGTGAGTGATATTACGGCTTGCGAATGCAGTCAGTTGCTCGATAAAGCGCCTGACGTAGTGACGCCTAATGGTTTCGAACTTGATTTTGTGCCTGAAAAAGAAGAATATGCAGTGCGTCGTAAGGAAGCCCGCCGTTTGTTGATCGGTGCAGCCGAAAGATTGTCGGGTTCGAAGATAGCCGATGATGCATTGCTCGTATCAACAAGCGGACGCTATGAGTTTCGCAATAAAGGCATCGATGTGTTTATTGACGCAATGAATCGTTTGCGGTTGTCGGACAAGCTGCATCGTGAGGTAGTGGCATTTATTATGGTACCTGCATGGGTGCGCGATAAGCGTTCGGATCTTAAAGAGATGATGGACAACGATATAGTGGGAACGAAGCCGATGCAGATGCCGTTTGCCACACATTGGCTCAACCAGATGGAAGACGATCGGATTCTAGGTTATATACAGCAACTGGGATTCCCTAATACGGCTGCCGAAAAGCTGAAGATTGTATTTATCCCATGTTATCTTGATGGCCGCGACGGTATTTTTAACAAGTCGTACTATGATATGCTGATCGGACTTGATGCTACCGTCTATCCGTCGTATTACGAGCCATGGGGTTATACACCGCTCGAGAGCATTGCTTTCGGAATACCGACAATAACGACAACGCTGGCAGGTTTCGGACTGTGGGCGAAGAAGAGCGTCGCGGGCAACGACATCCGTGAGGGCGTAGTGGTAATGGAACGTACGGATTCAAACTACCGCGAAGTGGCTGATGGGATATGTGATAAAATAGTTGCGCTGTCAGAAAAATCGACCGCCGAAATAGAATCGATTCATGAGCATTGCACACGACTTGCAGAACAAGCCCAATGGAGCAAGTTTATCACCTATTATCAGAATGCATTTTGCTATGCATTAGCACAGTCGTGTAAAAGAAATGGATAAATAGTAGTACAAAGTGACAAGAAAACTTTATCTTTACGACGCTTTTTATATAAAAAACAAATGAATTTGAAACTGAATAAATAACATAGAAAATGAAAATCAAAGTCAACAACACAAACAATCCAATATGGAAGGATGTCTATTCACATTCCAAACTTCCGGATGCTTTACAGCCTTTGTATGAAATGGCTAATAATCTGTGGTGGGTATGGAATCATGAAGGTGCTAAATTGTTTGGCAAAATTGATCCTGCTTTGTGGGTGTCGACGAAAGGAAATCCAGTACTTCTTTTGCAAAGTTTGACATACAAACGTATAGAAGAAATTCTTCATGATAAAATTCTTATGGCAGATATTCGCGGGGTCTATTCGATCTTTCGCGATTATATGGATGTGACGCCTGATCAGACGAAGCCCTCCGTTGCCTATTTTAGTATGGAATATGGTCTGACAAATGTGTTGAAGATTTATTCCGGAGGTTTGGGTATTCTTGCCGGTGATTATCTGAAGGAAGCAAGCGACAGCAATGTGGATTTTGCTGCTGTCGGATTTCTTTATCGCTACGGTTATTTCACGCAATCACTTTCTATCGACGGGCAGCAGATCGCCAATTATGAGTCGCAGAATTTTAATACGCTTCCTATAACGCAGATGACGAAAGCCAATGGCGAACCGATGATTCTTGAGGTGCCTTATCCCGGACGGACCGTCTTTGCCAATATCTGGAAAGTGCAGGTCGGACGTGTGCCGTTATATTTGATGGATACGGATATTCCGCAGAATAGCGAGTGGGACCGACCTATCACACATCAGCTTTACGGTGGCGACTGGGAAAACCGTATGAAGCAGGAGTATCTGCTGGGTATCGGCGGTATACTGATGCTGAATAAGCTGGGTATCAAAAAGCAGATATATCATTGCAATGAAGGTCATGCCGCACTGATCAATGTGCAGCGTATGGTCGATTATATCCATAATGATAATCTGACATTTAACGAAGCACTGGAAGTGGTGCGCGCTTCGTCTCTTTACACTGTACATACGCCTGTTCCGGCAGGACACGACTATTTTGACGAAAGTCTCTTTGGAAAGTATATGGGCGAATTCCCCGCCAAACTTGGTATCAGCTGGCAGGATTTTATCGATATGGGACGTGAGAATCCGGGTTCCAACGAACGTTTTTGCATGAGTGTTTTTGCACTCAACACCTGTCAGGAAGCCAATGGGGTAAGTTGGCTGCACGGCAAAGTATCCCGCAAGATGTTCGCTCCGATCTGGAAAGGCTATTTCCCGGAAGAGCTGCATGTGGGCTATGTGACCAATGGCGTGCACATGATGACATGGGCTTCAACGGAATGGAAACGTTTCTTCAGAGAAAATTTTGATGAAAACTTCTTCAGCGATCAGTCGAACAAGAAATACTGGGAGGCGATACAGAATGCTTCTGACGAAGATATATGGAATATACGCAAGGCTTTGAAAGATAAGCTTGTAAAATATATTAAGAGCGAATATAAAAACAATTGGCTGAAGAACCAGGGTGATCCGGCAAAGGTCGTTTCCGTATTGGATAAAATCAATCCGAATGCGTTGATCGTAGGCTTTGGCCGTCGTTTTGCCACCTATAAACGTGCGCATCTGTTGTTTGCCGATCTCGATCGTCTGTCGAAGATCGTAAATAACGAGGAATATCCGATACAGTTTGTTTTCACCGGTAAGGCGCATCCTGCTGATGGAGGCGGACAGGGCTTGATTAAGCATATTGTCGAGATCTCGCGTCGTCCGGAGTTTCTGGGCAAGATCATCTTCCTTGAAAACTATGACATGCGTCTGGCCCGCCATCTGATTGCAGGTGTCGATGTATGGCTGAACACACCGACGCGTCCGCTTGAAGCTTCGGGAACATCGGGCGAGAAAGCGGAGATGAACGGGGTGCTGAATTTCTCCGTCCTCGACGGATGGTGGTATGAAGGCTATAAGCAGGGTGCCGGCTGGGCATTGACCGACAAATGTTCATACGATAACCCGCAATATCAGGATCAGCTCGATGCGGCAACGATATATCAGATACTCGAGACGGAGATTATCCCGACTTACTATGCCAAAAACAGCAATGGTTACTCGCCTGAGTGGATCCAGTATATCAAGAACTCCATGTCGGAAATTGCTCCTGATTTCACAATGAAACGTATGCTTGACGATTATATCGATCGCTTCTATAACAAATTGGCAACCCGTTCATTGCTGCTTCAAGGTGATGGCTTTGCAAAAGCTAAATCGATCGCTGCCTGGAAAGAGGAAGTGGCAAGTCATTGGGATAAATTCCAAGTCGAATCATTTACTTGTAGTCAGGATTTGTCGACAGACATGCCGATAGTTGGAAAAGAATATAAGTTCAATCTGGTGATCGACCGTCATGAGTTGCAGGGGATGCTGGGTGTCGAAATGGTGACAACAAAAGAAAATACTGAAACGCATGAGCTGGAATTGATCGGCGTTGAACCATTCACGTTGCTGAAGGAAGAAGGGTCGAAACTGATATTCGAGTTGGCGACGACGCCTATTGAGGCCGGCAATCATAAGATGGGTTTCCGCGTTTATCCTTTAAATGCAGATCTTCCGCATCGTATGGATTTTGCTTACGTCCGTTGGATTCAGATTTGAAAAGTAAATAATATCTCTTATCAACAAAAAAGACCCCGGGTTGACTATTTAGAGTTTTACCCGGGGTCTTTTATTTTATTCTTGTCAGTCTTTTGTCTCTGCTATGCGATACTTCCAATAGCCATCCGAATCGTTTATATACCTAATTCGGCACGGATGCTGTCGATTTTTTCCGTTGCTGCTTTGTCTGCTGCTTCCAGTTCATCGACGCCATTTACTTTTGCATGTACTTCGATATAGAACTTTATTTTTGGCTCTGTACCTGAAGGACGGATGGATACCTTCGTGTTGTCTTCGGTGAAATACTGCAGAACGTTTGAGGTGGTAGGCATCATCAGCGACAATGTTTCGTTATCGATATAGTCGTACGCTTTCAGTGTGGCATAATCGCGCGATAGTGTAACCTTCGAACCTGCGAGTTCTTTCAGCGGGTTCTCGCGAAAATGCTTCATCATCGCCTCAATTTCCTCGGCGCCTTCGCGACCTTTGCGTACAACGGAAATGCCTTTTTCTTTTGAGAATCCGTATTGAACATATATCTTCTGGAGAAGCTGATACATCGTTAATCCCTGATCTTTAGCCCATGCTGCAATCTCAGCGAGTATTGAACAGGCTGAAACGGAATCTTTGTCGCGAACGAAGTCTTCGCAAAGGAATCCGAAACTCTCTTCGCCACCGCCGATATAGTTCTTTTTACCTTCGTTCTTGTGCATGATATCTGCGATCCATTTAAATCCTGTGTAAACATCATATACTTCGACACCATTCTTTTCGGCAATCGTGCGTATCAGTTCTGTTGTAACGATGGTCTTTACAATATATTCTTTACCTTTAATCTTGCCTAATTCTTTCCAACGGGTGATGAGATAGTAGACAAACAGCAGCGCTGTTTGATTCCCATTGAGCAGAATCCACTCGCCATCGTTGTTTTTGATAGCAGAACCAATGCGGTCGGCATCGGGATCGGAAGCCAAAACAATGTCGGCATCAACTTCTTTGGCTTTGCTGACAGCCATTGCCATAGCTGCAGGTTCTTCCGGATTCGGAGAGACGACAGTTGGAAAATCGCCGCTAATGACATCCTGTTCGGGGACGTGAATAATATTCGTAAATCCGAATGCCTTCAACGCCGAAGGGATAATTTTCACTCCTGTGCCATGAATCGGCGTATAGACAATCTTCATATCATGATGATGGGCTATAGCTTCGGGTGACAGCGAAATCTTTGTCAGGTCGTTGATATACTGCTCGTCAATCTCTTGGCCGATGATTGTAATCAGTTCTTTTTTGCCTGCAAAATTAATGTCGCTGACGTTGCGGATCTTGTTGACTTCGGCAATTGTATTCTTATCGTGCGGGGCAATCATTTGTGCACCGTCGTCCCAATAAGCTTTATAACCGTTATATTCTTTTGGATTGTGTGAAGCTGTAAGGATGATCCCGCTCTGGCAGCCCAGTTTACGGATGGCATACGACATCTCAGGCGTAGGACGCAGATCTTCAAAGAGATAGACTTTGATATCGTTGGCTGTGAAGATGTCGGCAGAGATTTCGGCGAATTTGCGGCTGTTGTTACGGCAATCGTGACCTATTACTACTTTTATCTGTTCTAAATCAGAGAATTCCGCCTTCAGGTAATTGGACAGTCCCTGTGTGGCTGCTCCAACTGTATAGATGTTCATTCGATTGCTTCCGACACCCATGATTCCTCTCAGACCGCCTGTACCGAACTCCAGGTCTTTATAGAAAGCATCAATCAGTTCCGATGAATCTTCCTTATCTAATAAAGCCTGCACTTGCATGCGTGTCTCAGGATCATAACTATTTGAAAGCCAAGTTTGAGCTTTCGCTCTTACTTTCTCTAACAATGCTTCATTTTCCATGTCTGTTGTATTCCTTGATTAAAAATTCTTCTATTACAAAAAGCAAATGTACAAAAAGAATCTTTCTTATGTATTATTTTTCTTTTTATTTTCGCTGATAATGATAACCTTAAGCCAGTCTTTCAGAACGCCTCCGTAATGGTTTTGAGAGTCGCTGATGAGAATAAGTGTCTGATTGCCATCGGGCAGTGTCGGGCCTAAACACATTCCTTCATAGTTGGCTATCTGATTACTGGCCAGTGTCAGGCTTGTCTTGAACTCATACAGTTTTGTTTTTTTTAAGAAAGACGATGAGTCGCTCAGCGGTTTATCATTACTCAGAGGTTCGCCTTCATCCGGGTTGACGACATAAAGTTTACAGTTTACCCGGGCTCCGAATTTTGACGGCGGAATGATAAATTCTCTTTCGAGTATGATTAGCTGGCCATCGTCTAAAGCTGTTATCTCACTAACTCCCATGGCATAAGGTGAAGAGTTTTTCGTCGAAACGGGGGCATCCATCAGATAGGCGTATTGGCGAACAGGCTGCATGTCTTCATCAAAACATTGGATTCGTAATATGTTTCTGACCCCGTTATTGGGAGAAGACGGTTCGCCATCAATCGGGAGCGTGCTTTCGGTCGTGGTCCAAAACAGATGTGTTTCCGGGTTGTATGCCAGCGCTTCGAAGTTTGAGTTGGGTAATGCCGAGTTGAATATTGACGGGATTTGTAACTCTCGTCCGGTCAGTGAGCCGTCCATTTTGTATTCCAGAATACGTTTGTCGGCTTCGCCGCTGATGAATAGCGTGTTGGAAGAGGGAACGTAGACAATGCCTTCGCCGTCGCGGTTGGGATGATCGTTTGTAATCAGTTCGCTCATGGTAGCGGAAAGAATATCACCACTGATGGAATCGATATCGATATCGAAAAAATGGAAACCGTCCGAAGGGGATTTGTCGTCGACAACGGCATAGCGATTGCCGGATATTCGTGTGATGCCACTATAGTTCCCCGGAATAATGCTTGAGAATGATTTTTGGTGCAGTTCCTGAACGAAAGTAGGCACAATAACCGGAGTTGCCGCTTCGGAACTGAACGAAAGCAGAACGATTGTGGAGAGAGCTGTTATGAACCGGTCATATTTCATATGATTGTATTACCAGAAAAAAGGACGAATGAATGTTGCCGTGTTTCCGGCGAAATCGGTTGCCGTTATTTTGACAATATGCTGTCCGCGTTGTAGTCTCTCTTTATCGAATGCATAGCTGATGACGGCCTGACGGTTAATTTCAAATAGGGCGTAATGACCGTCAATCTCACCGCGATAGCTTTGTATGCCACTCAGGTCGTCTGTCAGTCTGAATGAAATTTCTTTTCGGCTTGTCCAGGCGTTTACATATAACGGTGCTATTGTGGGTTGTTTTGTGTCCCGCCGGACACTATAGTTACCGAATTCCTTGATATCGGCTTCGACCCGGTTACTATTACATGTGCTGGGGATCCATAGGCATCTTTTTCCTACAATATGTACAATACCATATTGCCGTATGTTTGCTGTCGAATCTTTGTCTCTCGGTACTTTAATGGAGAGGCTGGCACTTTTGTGGATGGGTACTAAATTGTTATGCAGCATATAAACAGGGGCAATGGCATCGCCGGCCGTTTTCTCGGCATATTGAAAATAGAAATCATCGTATAAATTGCCTTTGGAAATGAAAAGCTGGCAGTCGCCTTGTTCTACTCGGTTGTCGGTATTCCAATGAAGCAGAGTCCCTTTGTTTACAGGCTGTATAATAGGTTGAGGTTTGCCTTTAATATGAATATTCAGACTGGTTGTGTTTCCGAAAGCATCCGAGAGCGTGTAGGTCAGGTTGTATGTTTTTTGTTCGTTGATATTGATGATTCCCCGGTTGCGGCTTTCGATGCCGGGCATCATGTTGCCGGGTTCAACGAAGCTTCGCATGTAGTACTGGCCATGTGTACGCAACTCCGCAAAATCCACAAAACTGGCCAGATAGTGCGCTTCCCGCAATGCGAACCGGTTAATGCGACTGTGATAGATCACATGATTGTCCAGACGGAGGGTGATGTCTTTCACGCCGTAGGTATTGTCTGTTTTGTTCATCAGGTCGATCGCTCTGACAGCCATACCAATTTCGCCCCAGGCTTCAATCTTGCCTACTAATGTTGTCTGGCCGTTTGCCGCTGTTGTTACGCGGAGTATTATTTTCTTGTTACCGCCATTTACGGCTCCGCGTCCATTCATAGGACAAACCATGACGCCTGTGATGCGTGGAGCGCGCGTATCTTCAACTTCTGATTTGAAATACTCGATAGGATCGATAAAGTTGTCGGTAGGTGTGTCGTGCACTTCAAAGTGAAGATGCGGACCGGCAGAACTGCCGCTGTTTCCGCTGTAGGCAATGATATCGCCTTTACCGAACGTGAGTAAATTCGGCAGAACGGGCATATCGATGTCATAACGTTCTTGTTTATATTGTTGCTCTTTGACGAACTGTGCAATCTTCGGTGCAAAACGGTTCAGATGACCGTAAAAAGTAGTGAGCCCGTTTGGGTGAGTCATAAAAAGAGAATATCCGTAGGCGAATGCACTGACTGTAATATGTGAGATATAACCGTCTTCGGGAGCATGGATGGATTGTCCTTGAACACCTTGAGTCTTAAAGTCTATTCCTGTATGGAAATGGGTGGAGCGAAGTTCGCCGAAATTTCCGCTCAAAAGGATTGGAAAATCGAATGGCTGGCGTATTTGTTGAGCGTCAATGCTTTGGAATGAAAGGAATGTCATCAGGCAACATTCTATGATAAATAAATTCAAATGCATATGTAATCATTAATTTCAGTTTGGCAAAGATACATAAAACTCTGCAATAATAGGCAAGTGATCACTATATCCGCCTTCGTATTTGTATCCGTAAAAGCTTCGGTAAGGGCGCTTCCCACGCCATGTTTTATCGTCGGTGAGCAAAAACGACGGGCTGAAAATTTTGCATAAGTCATTTGACAGATGCATTGACGATTGCCGGCGGATCAAGTTCGCCGAGACAATAATTTGGTCGATACAACTCCATTCGCCCTGGAACTTGTAACTGCCTTTGGCCTGTTTGTTTTTCTCCGGCTTAAGAAAAAAGAGGGTATTAGTAGTTATTTCTTTATCCGACTGAATCATTTGGGCCGGTGTTGCATTCAAAATTTTTGAAATGCTTGCGTTCACGGATGTGTCGTTGAAGTCGCCCATGATGATTATTTGCAGTTCGTCTCTTACGGTATGCAATGAATCGCATAGCTGCCGTAAGGTACGGGCGGCATCTGTACGGTCTGTTTCGCTTTCTTTTTCTCCACCATAACGCGACGGGAGATGGCATACGAATACATCCAATATTTTTCCGTTGACTACTTTTCCCCAGCTATGCAGGATATTGCGTGTGGATTTGTGTGTTTTGCGACTGAACTTTACGGGATGTTCTTCGTGACCCAGATACCCGAACTTGTCGCGTTGATATAGTAAAGCTACGTTGATGCCGCGTGTGTCTTGCCCGTGTGTCATACAGTAGTGATAGTGTTGCTGTCGGAGTGGCGTGTGTTGTAAAAGATGATGCAGAACAGTGTCATTTTCTATTTCACACAGACCTACCAAAGCCGGTGTATCCCATTCGCCGGCAGCTGCGATGACTTTGGCAATTTGCTGTGTTTTGTGATAGTAGCGGCTCGAAGTCCAATGCCTGGAACCTGAAGGGGTAAATTCATTGTCGTCTTTAGCCGGATCGTCTTTTGTATCAAAAAAGTTTTCGACATTGTATGTCATGATGCGAAAAGATTGCTGAGCCGGCAAAGCTGTTGGCAACAGGGCAAAGAGATATAGTGTAATAGTTAAGATGGGTCTCATGTAAATGTCTGATCGGTTATTTCTTTTGTTCCACAAACTCATATGCCCCAATTGACGGCGTATTGTTTGTTAGTCTGTTTACACCATAACGATCCGTTGGATAACTTTTTGAAATAGCTAAATCAGCTTTGCCTACACCGATGGTAGTAGCTGAGTCGGGGCGAAAGTCGAAACAATATTTATTCTTTTCGCCACCTGTAAGCCTATAAGATGGACTGACATCGGTGAAAATAACATCCGTATAATGCTCGTTTGCAGAACCTTTTGATTTAATTACGCAGTGATTGAACAGATAATTGAATGTAGTGCTTTCGTTAATGGAAAGTAACATCTCGCCTTGAAAGTCTGTTTTTCCGGATGAAAAACTACCGTCGATAACGCAGTTGGCAAATGTGGCTTCGAGAGGAAACGTCTGGTTGTTGGCATTATTTGATATTGTCAGGCAGGGATATGAACCATTTCTGGGTGTTAGCGCCATGTAATTGACAATCGTACAGTGAATGAATGAATATTTTCCTCCGATGAGATTAGCCACACCTTCACCGGCATTGCTTAGTTCGCTGTTGTCTATTTCAATATGGCAATTGAATGCACTCAAAAGGTTTTTGCCCATATTTGTAATTTGCGAATTGTGCATTTTAAGTTTGGGTTGCTCTGTAGAAGAAGGTTCGAAAGTCAGTCCGGTGTTTCCGTTTCTGACAATCATATAGTTCATTTCATTGTTGAAACTCTCTTTACGAAAATAGATGCCACCCCATTGTGAAGGCGTACGGTCGTAAGGCAAAACGTCATTTAGAATAAAGTCCAGCCGGTCGCCGCGGATGATAATCGGACTTTCTAAAGAGCCATTGGCCACGATTGTTCCATAATTGATGATATTTGCCTTGTTGTGCATATAAAATACGGAACCTGGAGCTATATGCAATGTCGCCCCTTGGGCAATGACCAGACTGTCATATATCAGATAGGGCTTTTCAGCATTGAAGGTCGTGTCATGTAACAAAGTGATGCCGCCTTTGAGTAAGTTTACATCTTGTCCGTAGGCTTCCAGACGGACAACTTGCTTGATTCCGTTTACGTTGAACAGAACGGAATCGCTCACTAGCAAGGGTCCGTTTTCTTTATTCGGATTGACAGTAACTTCAGCCAGTACATACAAACTGTCGTTGGCACCGATTCGGATATCGTTGAAACTGTTTCCCTTGCGTCCGTCGACATTGATGCGGAATCCGCTCTCTCCGCCGCTGGCAAGCAAGATATTGCTGATAAGCAATGGTTTGTCGTTATGATTATATATCATAAACGAATGCGTGGCCGAGCCAATATCGGTAAAAACTGTATCAAACGAAAGTGTATCGGCAGAGAAACTGAGCTTCAGATTCGGATTTGTTGCATAGTCTTCGTCCAGACCTTCGCATGATACAAATTGAAGGGCAATAACAAATATGATAAGTATGGGTGCGATTAATCTTTTCATCCTATTCTACATTAAAAAAGAGAGAAAGCACCTTCTTTGATGCTTTTTCTCTTTTATAACGGATGTTGTAACGATTTGTTTTATTTTTCCGGAATATTCTTTAGTAATTCCAGCAGGTGGTTCCACCACATGCCGACGGTGTCGATTTGTATGCGTTCGCTTGGGGTATGAACATCACGCAATGTCGGACCAAAGGAGATCATGTCTAATTGTGGATATTTTTCGAGGAACAAACCACATTCCAATCCTGCATGGATAGCCATAACCAAAGCATCTTTGTGAAACAGATTCTTATATGTTTCCATTGCTACTTTCAAAATCTTTGAGTTTGGGTTCGGAGCCCATCCGGGATAACCGTCGCTGTGTGTGACACTTGCGCCAGCCAGTTGAAAGACAGAGGCTACTTGGTTTGCAATCATTGTTTTACATGAGTCGATTGAACTTCTTTGGCTTGTGCCGACGGTGATTGTATTGCTGTCCGTCATTTTTATTGAAGCCAAGTTTGTTGAAGTTTCAACCAATCCTTCCATATCGTGGCTCATACCAATCACGCCGTGAGGGCAGGCATGTAGAGCCTGGATCAATTTCTCTGTGGTGTTACGGTCGATGGCAAACTTCGGACGGTCTGTTGACTGCATGGCGATTTGCACCTTCGGATCTACTTTCTTCAGTTCATTTTCAATATCAGCCGTGAAATTGTTCAGCATGATGCGAACTGTCTCTTTATCTTCGGGATAGATTCCAATCACGGTATCTGCTTCGCGGGCTATTGCATTGCGAAGGTTCCCACCGTGAATAGAACAGAGAGTAAAATCGATTTTTTCACCCAACAGATATAAGAAGCGTGTCAATATTTTGTTGGCGCAACCCATCCCTTTATGAATATCACCTCCGGAATGACCTCCGTAGAGACCATTGATTTCGATTTTGAAATATTGCATGTTCGGGTTTGCCTCACGCGCTTGATAATGAAAGACCGCTGTCGTATCTATACCGCCGGCACATCCCATAAAGATTTGTCCTTCGTCTTCGCTATCGAGATTAATCAGGATATTTGCAGTCATGAAGCCTTCTTTAATGAAGTTTGCTCCGCTCATCCCCGTTTCTTCGTCTTCTGTAAATAAGCATTCCAGAGGACCGTGCTCGATATTGTCGGAGGCAAGGATAGCCAGTTCGGCCGCTACACCGATACCATTATCCGCACCCAGTGTTGTGCCATTGGCACGCACCCATTTATCATCTACGATTGTTTCTATGGGATCTTTCTCAAAATCATGAACAATATTACCGTTTTTCTCGCATACCATATCCATGTGCGACTGAAGAACAACTTTCTGCAGATTCTCTTTTCCCGGAGTTGCAGGCTTCGACATCAGTACGTTGCCGATAGCATCTTTCTTGAAAGCGATCTTGTTTTCTTTGGCAAATGATTCTAGAAATTCAATCATCTTCTCTTCCTTTTTTGAAGGACGGGGTACTTGTGTGATTTGCTGGAAGTACTTCCAAACAATTTTAGGTTCTAATTCTGTAATCTTCATAATGTTACAATATATTATAGATACTACGTATTCGTTAAATCTTCCGCTTCTTCAAAAGTAAAAAATGAAAAAAAGTAGAATTAAATACTGAAAAAATACTTTTTAATCACTTAAACCCTTATATTTGCGTCCACAAATATATAGAGAAAATGTTTACGACGTTTGTTTTAACGGTTATAATTCTTTTTGTCTGCGTAGTTCTGATGAGCGTTAAGATCCTTTTGAAGAAAGGCGGGCGCTTTCCGAATACGCATATAGATGGTAATGCGGCTTTGCGAGCTAAAGGTATTCATTGTGCAAAGACACAGATGAAAGAGGATAGTGAGCATAAGAATCTGTGTGATAAGATGGTAGAAGTAAATAATAATAAATAATTTCACTTTATGAAGAACATAAACTACGTTATCAATGGTGTATTAGCGGTGGCGGTGATCGTTTTGTTTATTTTGCAGTTTTCAAACAAGAAACAATCGTCGGCATTACCGACCTTCGCATCGAACGATACGACTAAAATGCTTCCTATTGCTTATGTCAATGTGGACTCATTGTTACAGAATTACAATTTCGCAAAGGATTTGAATGAGAGAATTGTAAAAAAACAGGAAGATTATCGTGCGAGTATCAACCAGGAAATGACTACTTTACAAGGAGAAGCAGCTGATTTCCAGCGTAAACTTCAGAATAATGCATTTTTGACAAATGAGAGAGCTGAACAGGAAAACAATCGTTTAATGAAGAAAAAACAAGATCTCGAAGCTCGATATAACAATTTGCAAAATGAATTGGCAGCAGAACAACAAAGACTTAATGAACAGTTACGCGATACCATTGTTGCGCAGTTGAATATTTATAATAAGACAAAAGGCTATCAGGTTATTTTTAGCAATACGATGGGCGACAATATTTTGACAGCCGGTAAGGCTTACGATATAACAAGTGAAATCTTGGAGATTTTGAATAAAAATTACTCTTCAGGGAATAAGTAACTTACATATTAACTAAAATATAGAAGAGGCTGACATTGTGTATAATGTTAGCCTTTGTTATAATGGCATTGAAGATTATACATACGGCCGACTGGCATTTGGGACAGACTTTTTTTGGCTACGATCGTGATGAAGAGCATGAAGCTTTCTTGTCGTGGCTGAATGGTATACTCGTTGAAAGAAAAACAGACGTGCTCCTTATCGCCGGCGATGTTTTTGATGTGGCAAACCCTTCGGCTGCTGCTCAACATCGTTTCTTTCGTTTCCTGAAAGATTGTAATTGGCGGTGTCCGCATTTACAGATTGTGATTATTGCAGGCAATCATGACTCGGCTGCACGCCTGGAAGCGCCTGAACCTTTGCTGGAAGAATTGAATACAACGATTATTGGGCTGGTGAAACGGACAGACGAAGGGTTAATCGATTTTGATCGTATGATTGTTCCGTTGCGTAATGCTGATGGCTGTCAGGAGGCGCTCTGTCTGGCCGTTCCTTATTTGCGTCAAGGCGATTATCCGCCGATGGAGACTGAAGGGGAAAATTCGTATGTTATCGGAGTTACGCGAATGTACAATAAGATTTATGAATATGCTTTGGCAGGAAGGAATTCCGATGAGGCGATAATAGCCATGGGGCATTTGCATGCTACGGGTGCTGAGTTATCTGAGGATGATCGCAGCGAACGTATCATTGCCGGTGGGTTGGAGTCGATAGGTGTCGACGCCTTTAATGCGGATATAGTTTACACGGCACTCGGTCATATTCATCGTGCGCAGTCTGTGGGAGGACGCGTTGATGTACGCTATGCGGGTAGTCCGCTACCGATGTCATTCACAGAGAAAGGTTATCATCATCAGGTGGTTGAGGTGACTATTAATGAGTGTAAGCTTGAGAGTGTTGAATCTTTGCTTATTCCCTTAACGACACCATTGCGATGTATCCCTGATTCGCCGGAAGAGCCTGAAGAAGTGTTGCGTCAGTTATCAGCCTTACCTGAAGCTCAAGGTGATTTGGATAAAAGCCGCTGGCCTTATGTGGAAGTGCAAGTATTATTGAGAGAGCCGGCGCCAACATTTCGTCACCGGGTAGAGGAAGCACTTGCAAATAAAGCTGTGCGTCTGACGGCGATAGTCCCCTCTTATCCGGAAAGAAAAGAAGGAGAGCCGGCGCCGCTTTTGTCGTCGGATGACTTGCAGAAGATTAATCCTTTGGAGATGTTGCGCCATGCTTTCGCTTGTAGATATAAAGGAGATTTGCCGCAGGAGATTGAAGAAAGGTTTAACGAAGTGATGCGGGAGGTTTCACAATGAAAATACTGGCAATCAGAGGAAAGAACATAGCTTCGCTGGAAGGCGAATTCTCTATAGATTTCATGCAGGAACCTTTGCTTTCGGCAGGAATTTTTGCTATCAGCGGACCAACAGGAGCCGGGAAGTCTACATTGCTGGATACCTTGTGTCTGGCTTTATTTGCCCGTACGCCCCGCACTGATCAGGCAAAGGAAAGTAATGTGCGTATTCAGGATGTCGATGCGGATACATTGATGCAGGGTGATCCAAGATTTCTCCTTCGTAGGGGAACAGCTTCAGGTTATGCAGAAGCTGATTTTGTTGCTTTAAATGGTCATCATTATCGCTCTCGCTGGGCGGTGGCACGTGCGCGCGATAAAGAAAACGGTCGTCTTCAGAATCCACGAACGACCTTGATCAATCTAGATACAGAAAAGGAAGAACAGGGTACCCGTTCGGAGCTGCAGGATCGTATTATAGAACTTATAGGTCTCACATTTGAACAGTTTACCCGTTCAGTGCTTCTGGCGCAAAACGACTTCTCTACATTTCTAAAAGCCGATCAGAACGATAAGGCTTCTCTTTTGGAAAAGCTGACAGGAACGGAATTGTATTCGAAGATTTCCTGCCTGATATATGAAAAGAATGCAAAGTCAAAAGCGGCGTTTGATGCTGTGAATATGCGTCTTCAGGGTATTGAACTACTGTCGGATGAGGTTGTGGAAGAACGGAAGAAACAACTTGCCTACGTTGATGCGGTATTTAATCATTTGGATAAAGCAAAGGCTGAACGCCAATCCATGCAGGAGTCGATTCGGCAGATCGAACAGCAACAGGAAGTGCGTCGGGATCAGCAGCAGAAAGCTGTGGCCGAACTAACCCGTGCCACTGAGATTGCTGCCGCTGCACGCAAGGACTATGATGATGCATTGGTGAAGCAACAGCAGTGTGAAGTGACATTTAAGTATCTGACAGACGATCTTCAGAAAGCTCGCAAGCTTGATGTACAATTGGAGAATGCAGTAGAGGCATTGAATGAAGCCAAACGGCAACTGACAGATGCACAAGCGCAACGGAAGGAGGCGGCAGATAATTATAACTTGGTCCGAACACGAATGAAGGAAGGTGAAGACAAGATAGACCGGCTCGTCAAATGGATTGAGAAGTACAAGAATAAGGAGAATATTGCCATTCAGAATGCTGCGCTGCTTATTCATATTGATGCGGCCAGGGATGCGCGTAATCAGATACAGACATTGCAGAAGCAGATGAGCGTTTTACAAGAGGAAATGCGGTTGTTATCTGTAAAGCAAACCGAAAAAAAAAGATTTTGGGATGAAAAGAATCAGACTCTCCGCCAGTCTGAGGACGACTTGCAAAAATTGAGACACGCTCAGCAGTCGTATGATATCGATGAGATAAACAGAGCATTGGAGAGTACTCGTAATAAACGCGAACAGTTATTGGTGGAACAGGCTCGTTTCGCTGCCGGAGGTAATGTGCGTGAGCTTCGCGAAAAATTGGAAGAGGGCAGACCTTGCCCTGTTTGCGGTAGCGTGCATCATCCGATAATCATACAGATTGAAGCGTGCAAACATCAGCCGGATCCGGTAAATGCATTGACATTGCAGATTCAGCAGTTGGGTAAGCAAAAGGATACATACGAAGAGCAGAACAAACAGATTAATAATTTGCAACAAAAACAGCTGGCGCTTCATAAAGATTTGTCGGATGCTAATGCGGCACTCAACGATATTCTGTCGCAACAGAAACTTAAAGTTTCGCAGGTGGACAGCGAAGAACAAATGATACGGAAACAGCAAGAGTACCTTACAGATGCGCTGGGGGCAGCTGATATACTTTTCGGTAACAGTGAATGGCAGAAGAACTGGCAGGCCGATCCGGTGAAATTTCGTGAAGCATTGGCCGATTTTGCCATAAAATGGAGCGATAGCAATAACCAACTTCGTGAAGCTCAGCTCGATCAGAATGGGCTCAAGGCTAGATCTGAATCACTGGCTTCGTTTCTTCTTCCCTTGGAAAAGCGTGTTGCAGAAGTGTCAGTTCTTGTCAACAAGAATAATTCTTTTTATGAATCGTTGAAAAATGACAGACATAAACTGTTGGAAGGACGCACGGCTGACGACGTGGAGAAGGAGTATGCCAATCATCTTGACGGACTTAAAGGAAGATTGTCGGAGCTGCAGGCGACGTTGAATAAGCAAACGTCGATCTCGCAGCAGAAACAAGGAACGTTGAAACAAATAGATAAAGACCTGGCTGATGCCGCGGCTGAACTCGATCGTCGCCGGGAATCGCTTGAAAAGTGGATGACGGCATATATTGAATCTTCTGATGGAGAGCCCTTGGATGAGGCTTTTGATCGTGCCGCGAAGCAGAAGACGGAACTTTCGTTCAGTCTTCGTACCGATAGTGAAAACAGGTTGAAAGTGGCCGGTATTGAGGAAGAGTTGAACAAACTTCGTATAGAGAGCGAACAGTGGGGTAAGCTCAATGATCTGGCAGGTTCGGCCGATGGCGGAAAGTTTCGTCGAATAGCACAATGCTATACGCTAGACATATTGTTGCGCTATGCGAACATGCAGTTGCAGAGCCTGACACGCCGTTACCGATTGGAACGCGTGCCTGAAACATTGGCTTTGCAGGTCATCGACCACGATATGTGCGACGAGATTCGTACTGTTCACACGCTTTCGGGAGGCGAGTCGTTTCTCGTATCGTTGGCTCTGGCTCTCGGTTTGTCGTCGCTTTCGTCGAACAGGATGAAAGTAGAGAGTCTGTTTATTGACGAAGGTTTTGGCTCTTTGGATGCCGAGACATTGCGTACAGCTATGGATGCTCTCGAAAACCTCCGAACTCAGGGACGCAAGATTGGCGTTATCTCGCATGTGCAGGAGATGACTGAACGTATTCCGGTGCAAATTCGCGTGAGCCGCTCGGGCAACGGACGGAGTTTCATAGAGATCGTGTAGAGATCTGCGTGTCTCGACCCGGAAGGTTATTCTGACAGGATTTCTGTTACTTATGAAGGTCTATAAGGCTTTCTGATTTTGGAATTGTCTTTTATCTCTTTGTTGGATAATAAAAAATTCCTGCCAGACTATGGACCGGAGAATCAGAAACTGATTTGCATCGCTAATCCGGCTTGACCGCGTTCGTAATATGGAACTCCGATAAGCTGAAACGATTTCGTCCCTTGCTTGTATGAGGCTTTTTTCACCAGCTTGGGATACAGCCAGTAGGCGAGTTTTGTACTAAGTATCCCGATGCCTGCTCCTGCGACGACATCTGTCAGCCAGTGCCGGTTATTGTACATTCTGAAAAATCCTGTTCCTGCAGCTACAGTATAGCCTGCTACACCTATCCAGGGTGATACGTCTTTATATTCCTGATAGAGAAACTCAGCTCCCATGAAAGCAGTGGCAGTGTGCCCGGAAGGAAATGAATTGCGCGATGAGCTATCGGGACGCTCCACATGAATAGTATGTTTGAGACTTGTGACCAGAATCGTGGAAGTAAGAAACGAGATTGCCAAAAGTCGTGTACGGTCTTTGAAGTTGTGCAAGCCTTTTACACCACACAGATTCAGTCCATATACCGCTGCCATCGGGGCATATTGTGAGAAGTCGTCGATGGAAATTCGGCGATCAATGTTTTCTTGCAGCTCATCTCTCACCTCGTGGTTTTGATATTGCAGCCAGTCACTTCCTATTCCGGCAATGCCAACACCAATACATGCTGCAGGAAATATTAATTGGGTTAATTTAAAATCATGTGTCGTGTCATTGATGGGTTTGCTTATTTTGAGCGAGTCTTGTGCCCATGCAACAGAGTGCAGTAACAACAATCCTGTCAGTAAAATGATAAGCTGGCAATTACAATGCTTCATCATATTTCAATTCTTGATTACGTTTTTTGCTTCTATTTCCAAAATGATATGAAATACCAAAATAAAAGATGCGAGGCTGGCGCTTCCTTATCAGATGCCGATCGATTGTTGAGGTATGAATATCTAAAGTATTTTTGAATGAATCAAACAAATCGGAAATTGTGGCTGTACAGGTTAGGTTATATTTAGGAATGTCATATCTGGTTCCCACATTTATAATATAGGTAGAACCTATTGTCCCTTGCGTTGTTAGTTCTGACGCTTTGTAATGCGTGTTGATTTGGAACATCAGATTCTTGGCAGGAATAAAATTGGCATTTGTCGCGAGATACCATGAAAAGGCGTTTCTATTATTTGAATAACCAAGATTAGAAGCATCAATCACATTCCAATAAAGATTTGAATTGATGTTGAAGTTGCACCAGCGGCCGATGGCTGAATTCAATATCAGTTCTGTGCCTGCAGAATTGTTCGACGACATATTCTCTTTCGTTGTCTTCATCACGCCGTTATCTAGTATTTGAGTAATTTCTGTCATTTTGTTGAATATATAGCGATAATAAGGCGTTAGAATAAATGTGGTAGCATTCTTTTTATATTGCCAGCCGACTTCTATGGAATGTATTTTCTCTGGTTTTAGATAGGGATTACCCGCTCTGATGTTGTAAGGATCCTGATATTCTGGAAAAGGATTCATATCTTCTCCTTCAGGGCGGTTGACACGTAAAGAATAATTAAACTGCAACTCATTATTATTATTTAAATTATAAGAAGAATGCAGTGTAGGATAGAACAGGAAGTAGTTGTTCTTAACTTTTTGATCGAGTGTCAACAAGCTTGACGTGATGAATGATTGTTCTGCGCGAACTCCAGCCATGACAGTCAGGTTATTGAAATTGTGCTCCAATGTGCCATAGAGAGAGTGTACATTTTCGTGGAAAAGGAAGTCGTTGCTTTTATTAGAATTCTGTATCCACTTGTTATTCAGAAAATCTTCTGCGAAGTAGCGCATGTCGCTCTTATCTAATTCGGATTCATAGCCGAGAACCAGTTTATTTTGCTTATTCAACTGGTTTGTATAGATGGCGCGGATCAGATTCTCATAATATTTCTGACGAATCAAGGTATTGTCTAGGGTAGTGCTTTGTGTTGAAGGAATGGAATAGATGTTTGAATAGTGATTGTTTTCTACCTCGCTGAATCGACTGTGTGTATAGTCAATTGTTAGGGCATTATCTTTATTGAATGTATGTGTATAGGCTGCTGCGGCTTCTGTCGTTTTTTGAGTTTCATTATCATTCCGATGTCGATTGTAATCTGTTGTTGTGCTTGTTTCACTGCGTTGTATCAATCTATTGTCTTCAACTCTAGGAAATGCAAGTCTGTTAAAACTTCCGCTGGCTTCAAATCGGTCTGCGAATGTTGGATTCCATACAACACCCAGTCCTCCGATATGTGATCGTGAAGGAGCTTTGCTATCAATATGTTGAGTGATATACGTATGGTTTCCGCTTGTTCCATCAGTAACCGTTCTGTTATCGTCAGTGTAGCGGTCGCGGCGATCATGGCGATAGTTGTAATTTGCAGAGATGGAGAGTTTAGGCAAAGTGTAACCTAAAGAGACTCCGCCATTGTAGCGATCGTTGTTGCCTATATTCGCTATCATGTTTCCGTTTAGTCCGGCTGGTTGCTTTTTCTTTAAAATCAGATTAATGATGCCTGAAGTACCGTCAGGTTTATATTGAGCCGATGGATTTGTAATTACCTCTATTCGTTCGATTGAATTGGCTGGGATTTGTGAAAGAACAGCTCCTCTGGTTGTATTTCTCATCATGACTGATGGTTTGCCGTCAATAAGTATCTGTACATTTTCATTTCCGCGAAGAGTGACGTTTCCGTCTATATCCACTTGTACGGAAGGAATGTTTTGCAAGAGATCACTAGCTGCACCATTGCCAGCCATTACATCCGAGCCTACATTAAAAATTTTCTTGTCGATGGTTTGAACATAAGTGGAGCGTTTTCCTTCGACGACGATTTCGCCTAAGGCTGTAGTATTTTCATTCATCAGAATTGTTCCAATTTGAACCGTTGCATGCTGTTTGCCGAGGGTGAATGGCAACGAGTGACTATCAGCATATCCCACGAAGCTGCATGTCAGTTCGTAAGTGCCATATTTGTTGTAATCGATGGAAAAAAAACCTGTTGAATCGGTGACGGTTCCGGTCTGAACTTTGTGCGTTGCCTTGTTGCAGAGCGATACCGTAGCATATTCGATTGGTTGAAGACTCTGTTTGTCTTTTATATAACCTGATATTCCCCCTTGGTTCTGTGCAGATATAAATGTTACTGCGACAAAGAACGTAAACATAATACATAATCTTTTCATTGCTGATTCATACTTTGATCGTTTATGGAGGCGAAAGTAGAACCCGATTATGTAGAGATTTTGAATTTGGAGATGGAATGATGAATTCTAACAGAATTTAACACTGAAACGGTGCTTGTTTTCGTAAAATACATAATTAATCTGCCAGTGATGATAGTCGCAAATAGCTTTCACGATAGCCAGACCCAACCCGTTCCCTTTGCTGCTGCCCGAAGGATTGTAAAACCGATGGAACAGATTATCTTTATCCAGGCTACCGTTGGCGGCTTTGTTGTATACGACGAGGAGAGGATAGTTCCATTCGATATGTACAGGTTCGTTAGGCACATTGTGGCGAAGCGCGTTTATTACCAGGTTGTTAACCATGGCCTCCAGTAGCGGACGGTTAGCGGATATGCATGGTGCTTTCTCGTCGATGGATGCAAATTGTACAGGTTCGGTGTAAAGAATAGCATACTGCGATATGCTCTCCTTGATAAATACAGAAAGATCTATTGCTTCTTTGTCCTGATACTGGTTATTATCGATTTTTGCCAGCAGGAGTAAATTTCTGTTCAGCTTGCTGATGCGGGTCACCGTTGAGTTCATATCTTGAACAATATTCATTTGCTTTTCGTTCAGGTCCTCCTGCATGAGTAAATCCAGTTTGCTGCGAAACACAGCCATGGGCGTTTGTAGTTCATGTGAAGCATTTTCGGTAAACTCTTTCTGCACTTTATAGCTTTTGACGTTACGTCGGATCAGATCGGTTACTGAATGATTGAGTTGGGCAAACTCTTTGATATTGGTTTGCGGAAAGTCAGGCACAGAATTTTTTCCGAGAGAAAAGGTTTCAATCTTCTGTATAGTTTCATTAAAAGGCTTCCACAGTAGACGGGTCACATAGCGTATCGTGAGTGTGATTGAAAGCGCCAGTACAACTACAATTAGGAGAAACTGTATCATCACCCCAGTCATTATATCTTCTTCCATGTCCGATTCAATCTCATTTAGATGAGGATAGTCGGATTTCTGTTGATTCGTCTTAATCTGATGGTCATTGCTTATTCTATCGGTCTTCTTTTCCCATGGATATATCCGCTGATATTTGCCATCTCTGGAATGCTGAATTGTTTCGATTAGTTCTTCTGCATAATACTTTTTGGTGAGGTAGTAGAACAGAGGCGTTGAGAGCAGCAGTATGACGATAGTGCATACAGTAAACTGGAGCATACTTTTTTGAAGGAGTGTTTTCATTCTTCCCATTTGTAACCAAGTCCGTAATAAGTCTTTATGTAATTCTCACAACCTGCTTCAGTCAATTTGGCCTTCAGGTTTTTTATATGTGCATAGACAAAGTTGAAATTGTCGAGCATGTCTGACATATCTCCGCTCAAATGTTCGGCTACGGAGTTTTTTGAGACTACTCGGTTTTTATTGCTGATTAGAAAAAGGAGCAATTCATATTCGGATTTGGTTAGATCGATGGCTTTATGATTAACGGTCACGGTCTTGCTCAGTAGATCTATTGTCAGTGTGTTGCTTTGGATGATATTGTTGTTGGAGAAGTTCCGTCGGCGGATCAGTGCGAAGATTCGCATGGCAAGTTCCGACAGATGGAAAGGTTTGGCCAGATAGTCGTCGGCACCGTTAGCCAGACCTTTGATTTTGTCATCAACGGAATCTTTGGCAGAGATGATGATTACACCGGTTTCGGGAGCTGTCTTGTTGATCTTTTCAAATAGATCTAAACCGTTACCATCGGGGAGCATCAGGTCTAGCAGAATGCAGTCGTAAACATATAAGGCAATTTTAGCCGAGGCTTCGCTACTGGTGAAGGCTTGTTCACAAACATATTCTTTGGTACAGAGAAAGCTCACGATGCTGTCGGATAAACTTTTTTCGTCTTCTATAATTAATAGTTTCATTTTCTTATCAGTTGTTGTACAAAGGTATAGGTAAATATGGTAGAAATTTTGAATTTGATGATTATTTATCTTCGCTTCTGCTTTCGGAAACAAAAATTTACTTGCCTGAAGGAGGGCTTTCACTGGAATGAGCTGATGCTTTCTTTGTTGAACGACAATCGGATAGTATTTATAAAATGGATAGTTTGTCGTGCGAAAGAATGAAAAAAGGCATCACCCTTTGTAATGTGAACTGAAATACGTAAATTTGTCGCTTTAAAAAGCGTAATATAAGAAATATAAAATATATACAATCGTGGCAGATACAAAGTATATCTTCGTTACAGGCGGTGTAGTTTCTTCAATTGGAAAAGGAATAATTTCCGCATCAGTGGGTAAACTGCTTCAAGCAAGAGGTTACAAAGTGACCATTCAAAAATTCGACCCGTATATTAATGTGGATCCCGGAACGTTGAATCCTTATGAACATGGCGAATGCTATGTGACGGCGGATGGTTGTGAAACCGACTTGGATCTCGGACATTACGAACGTTTTTTGAATGTTCCGACAACGCGTGCCAATAATATTACTACTGGACGTATTTATTTGAATGTGATTAATAAAGAACGTCGCGGTGATTTTCTGGGGAAGACGGTTCAGGTCGTTCCTCATATCACTGACGAAATTAAACGCAATGTAAAACTGCTTGGTTCGAAAAACAAGTATGATTTTGTGATTACTGAGATTGGTGGAACCGTGGGTGATATCGAATCGTTGCCGTTCATCGAAAGTGTCCGTCAACTGAAATGGGAGATGGGTAAGAACTGTGTTAATATTCATCTTACTTATGTGCCTTATATTGCAGCAGCAAAAGAGTATAAGACAAAACCGACACAGCATTCCGTAAAGCAACTTCAGGAGTTGGGCATCCAACCGGATATACTGATTCTCCGTACAGAACATGAACTTAGCGAAAGTATTCTGAACAAGGTTGCATTGTTCTGTAACGTTTCTAAAGATGCCGTTATTCAATCTATTGACGTACCGACAATTTATGAAGTTCCTTTGGTTCTTCAGCGGCAAAAGATGGATGAGGTTATTCTTCGCAAAGTAGGTCTCGAAGCCGGTCAGGAACCGGAGATGAAACCCTGGCATAATTTCCTCAACAGGATGAATGCAGCTACAAAACAGGTAAAAATAGGTCTGGTAGGCAAGTATGTAGAACTGCAGGATGCCTACAAATCTATTGATGAGTCACTATTTCAGGCCGCTATATATAATGATCGCAAGCTGGATTTGCATTTGTTCCATTCGGAGAAACTCAACGACGCCAACGCTGCAGGGTTACTGAAGGATATGGATGGTCTTCTGATTGCTCCGGGTTTCGGACAGCGAGGCATTGAAGGAAAGTTTGCTGCCATTAAGTATGCTCGTGAAAATGATATACCTTGTCTGGGTGTATGCTTGGGCTTGCAATGTATGGTAATAGAGTTCGCCCGTGACGTATTGGGTATGGCCGATGCAAACTCGACCGAGATGGATCCGAATACACCATTTAAAGTAATAGACTTGATGGAAGAGCAAAAGAACATTACGAATATGGGTGGTTCTATGCGTTTAGGTGCATACGAATGTGTAATTAAGAAAGGTTCGAAAGCTTACGAGGCCTATGGAAAAGAACATATTCAGGAACGCCATCGTCATCGCTATGAGTTTAATAATGAATATAAGAGTAAGTTTGAAGCAGCCGGCATGATGTGTGTTGGTGAGAATCCTGACACAGGTCTGGTCGAGATAATGGAAATTCCGACACTGAAATGGTTTGTCGGTGTACAGTTCCATCCCGAATACAACAGCACCGTTGTAAATCCGAATCCACTGTTTGTGAGATTCGTCAAAGCTGCAGTCGAAAACGCAAAAAAAGATTGATAAATGGATAAAAACACAGTATTAGGTTTTATACTTATCGGTATTGTTCTGGTTATTTTTACTTGGATTAACAGGCCTAGTCCCGAACAACTGGAGGCGCAGCGTCATATGCAAGATTCGATTGCAAAAGTCGAACTGACAAAGCAATTGGAAGCACAAAAAGTCGAAAAGAAGTCGGCTATACCAAGTGATAGTATTCTTGCTGCATCAGATTCAGATCAAGTGGCAAAATTGCAAAACACTTACGGAGTGTTTGCTCCGGCTATGACTGGCAACGACAGTACAATTATTCTTGAAAACGAAGTGATCAAGATGTGTCTTAGTAATAAAGGTGGGCGTATTGAGTCGGTATCATTGAAAAAATATGACGATTTCAGAGGTAATCCGGTTACTTTGTTTGATAAGGATAATTCAACATTTGATTTTACCCTTGTGACGGCTGAAAATCGTGTTATCAATACGAGTGACCTCTATTTTACACCACTCAAAAGCGCTGACGGCAAGAGTTTGACTATGCGTTTGAATGCAGGCGAAAACAGCTATCTTGATTTTATCTATACATTGAATCCAGGCGATTACATGGTGAAGTTCTCTGTTAAAGGAACAGGATTGAACGGAGTTCTCTCTCCCGGAACAACTTCTTTCGATCTATTGTGGCAGGCAAAAGCACCGCAGCAGGAGAAAGGACGCAAGTTTGAAGATCGTTATGCCACGGTATATTACAAGTTTGTTGCCGATAATGTTGAAAACTTGAATGAGACGCGTAACAGCAGTAAGAAGTTAACTAATCGTTTGAATTGGATCGCTTATAAGGATATGTATTTTTCGTCCGTATTGATTACTGACGGCGAAGGTTTTGAATCGACAACGGTCGATTTAAAAACACTTCCTGACGATACAACCTACATGAAGGAATATAAAACGACCACATCAGTACCATTCGACTTGAAGGGAGCAAAGGCGACGGATATGCGTTTCTATTTTGGTCCGAACTTGTTTTCTTTGCTGCAATCCTATGATAAGGGAGTCGTTGTAGATAAGCGTCTTGATCTGGAAAAAATTATACCATTAGGTTGGGGGTTATTTCGCTGGATAAATCAATATTTTGTTATCCCTTTGTTTAACTTCCTTGGCGGGTTTATTCATAGTTATGGCATATTGATTCTTTTGTTAACATTGATTGTAAAGACAATCTTGTTTCCTCTGACATACAAATCCTATTTGTCATCGGCAAAGATGCGCGTATTGCGTCCTCAGGTGGAAGAACTCAATGCAAAATATCCGGGACAAGATAAAGCCATGGAGCGTCAGAAAGCAACGATGGAATTATATAGTCGAGCGGGAGCAAGTCCGATGGCCGGTTGCGTTCCTATGTTATTGCAGATGCCAATCTGGATTGCATTGTTTATGTTTTTCCCGTCTACCATTGAGTTGCGTCATCAGAGTTTCCTGTGGGCGCAGGACTTGTCAACATACGATGCCATTGTTAGTTGGAATGCAAATATTCCGCTTGTCACAGCTTATTTCGGCAATCATATCAGTCTGTTCTGTCTTTTGATGACTATTACGAATATTGTCTATACCAAATTTAATATGGATATGACAAATACCGGACAGCAGCAGATGCCTGGTATGAAAGCTATGATGTATCTGATGCCCGTCGTCATGATGGTATTCTTTAACCAGTATGCTTCAGGTTTAACCTATTATTATTTCATTTCACTGCTAATCACTATTGTACAGACAATGATTTTCAGATATGCAATTGATGAAGACAAATTGCTTGCGAAGTTGGAAGAGAATAAGAAGAAACCGCTTAAGAAATCAGGCTTTATGAAGCGTTTGGAAGATATGCAGAAGCAACAACAGACTATGGTTGATCAGCAGAAGCGGCAACAACAGAAAAAGAAAAGATAATTTGTAAGGATAAAGAAAAAGAAAAGAGGATGAGCCGTAGCGGATCATCCTCTTTTACATTTTGCGACTCAGTGAAAATGGAAACAGTGTACAACCTATTTTCTATTTTTGTATTATTTCTTCTGCTTCAATAAGAATTCTATAGCCAGTTTCATGTCTGCGGGTGTATCTATTCCGATAGTCTCCAAATCGGTAATACCCACTTTAATTTTATATCCGTTTTCGAGCCAGCGCAGTTGTTCGAGGTTTTCTGCCAGTTCGAGAGGAGATTGTGGAAGATGTGTGATTTGTTTTAATGTCTCAGCACGATAACCATAAAGACCGATATGTTTATAAAACACATGGTTATGAAGCCATTCGTCGTATTTTTTCCCCCGAATATATGGAATGATTGAACGGCTGAAGTACATGGCTTCATTATTTTTATTCAATACAACTTTAGGTGAATTCGCATTGAAAAGTGTGCTCTCAAAATCTCCGTCAGCATCGAAAGGCTTGACAAGCGTAGCAATTTGTACATCATCTTTTTTAAAACAAGTTTTGATAGTCTCTATTTGCTTCGGTTGGATAAAGGGTTCGTCTCCCTGAATATTGATTACGACGTCGAATCCTGAACCGATTTTGCAATAGGCTTCATAGCAGCGATCGGTTCCGCTACGATGATTGGAGGAAGTCATGATAGCATTGCCTCCGAATTGCTTGACGGCTTTTTCAATGCGCTCATCGTCAGTGGCTACCCATACTGCATCGAGGACATCTTTAACTTGTTCGTATACACGTTCAATCATGGGTTTGCCGAGCATATCAACTAACGGTTTACCGGGAAAGCGTGTTGAAGCATAGCGAGCAGGAATAATTCCAATGAATTTCATATTATATATAATGTATAGTTTTATTGTACGATGTTACCATCACTCAAAAGAAGCACCTTGTCATGTTCGCCAACAATCCAAACCACATCGCCTTCTTCAAAGATTGTTGAAGGCTCAGGATTTTTTATTGAGGTGTCGCCTCGTTCAATGCCAATAACAAGACAGGCTGCTTTATCACGGATTCCGGATTCGCGGATAGTGTGGCCAATAAGGTTTGAGCTTCTGACTATAAGAAATTGTTCGATATTGACTTCATTTGTTGGTTGCATTGCAGGTATTGATTTGTATTGCATATCAATATAATCACGAAAATGAAGTAAATCGTCATCGTTTCCCACGACAACAAGTTTATCAAATGGAAAGATCCGTTCTTCTCCACCGGGAATGTTGAGGCGCTTTTCTCCACGCATAACAGTAACTATATTGACATTGAATAATTGTCTGAAATTTAATTCTTTCAATGTCTTCCCCGCGCATGGAGAATTTTGTTGCACTTCAAAATCGGCGAGGTGAAGATCCCTTTCTAGCAGGTGATTGGTGAATCGTTCAGTAACAGGCGCTTTTCTGTTTTTTTCTACTTCCCGGGCAGTCAGATTCGAAAAGAAGCGTCGTTCCATCAATATGGAATGTCTTTTGAGCCTTTTTGACAGCATGACAATTACAATCACGGTAGTTGCAATAGCGAGCATAAGGCCAATAGCTATGTTTAATAGTCTGGTTACTGGAATCATCACTAAGCCAATGCAAAGTAAAATACGAAGAATGATTAAAGAAACGAGTGGTCCGCGATTATATTTGCTATCCATCCAGAGTCTCTGGAATTCTTCAGAATGATTTTTTTTCATCATAATGGCACGCAACATCGGAGATATGACCAACAATATCACAATTAATGAAATAATGCTGCCTTTAAAATCGGGAAGCCATTTTATGATGATTGGTGAAACAAATTGCAACCATGTGAAAATGAGGACCAATGAAACGGCTGTATATGTACCTACAATTCGAATCAATGAATGAATAAGCTTATTCCATGTACTTTTTTGTCGAATAGTGTTTGAGCCTGATGAGTAGCGAATGAGAAACCGGTTCCACGATTGCGGCATTTTTTGATCGGCGTAACGACATACCGGATCCGCTAAACGTATCATATAGGGCGTAAAGAATGTTGTTATAACCGAGACGGCAACGACTATCGGGTATAAATAATGGCTTGTGACACCTAATGAAAGTCCAAGAGAGGCAATAATAAATGCAAACTCACCTATTTGTGCTAACGAAAAACCTGTATGAATGGCAATTTTCAGCGGCTGACCTGATAGTAATACACCAAAGCTTGCAAACAAGATTTGCCCTATTATGACAATTATCGTAATAATTAAGATAGGAATCTTATATTCCCATAGCAGTTCAGGTGCGATAAGCATTCCGACAGAGACAAAAAATATAGCGCCGAACAGATCCTTTACCGGTTTGATTAGCCGATCAATATGTTCGGCTTCAATCGTTTCAGCAAGTATGGAACCCATAATAAATGCACCCAAAGCCGATGAGAATCCGGCTTTTGTAGCAATGATTACCATTCCAAGGCAAAGACCGATACTAACGATGAGCAATGTTTCATCATTCAAAAAGCGTTTGAAAGCTTTCAGAAACGACGGAATCAGATAAATGCCCACAACAAAGCAGAAAAGCAGAAATACACCTAATTTAACGACGCTGTATAGCAAATCCATTCCTTCTACATGCTTACTGACAGAAACAGTTGATAGCAAGACCATTAGTAATACGGCAAATAGGTCTTCGACAACCAGAATTCCGAAGACAACACCTGCAAACCGTTGATTACGCAGCCCCATATCATCAAAAGCTTTGAAAATAATTGTTGTCGACGACATGGAGAGCATTCCTCCCAGGAAAAGGCTGTTCATGTGTCCCCAGCCAAGAGCAAGGCCTGTTATATAACCCAGTGTCATCATTCCAATAACAATTGTAATTGCTCCAATTGTAGCAGTACCACCTACTTTAACTAGCTTTTTGAAACTGAACTCCAGCCCTAAAGCAAATAGCAGGAATATGACACCTATATCAGCCCAAATATGTATACTTTCAACATTTGATACTGTTGGAATTAACTTGACTGACGGTCCGGCTAAAATACCCGCAACGATATATCCCAGGACAACCGGCTGTTTCAACTTTTTGAATAACAAGGTAATTAATCCTGCCGAGATTAATATGACAGCTAAATCCGATATGAGTGATGGTATTTGTGACATGTTTCTCTTGTTTTTCAGTTGACAAAGTTAGCTATTTATTTTAATTTTGTTGTCGAAATAGATGTTTGAAATGAAGAAGCATCCCATAGAAGAATTAATCGAACAGGGTGAACACCAGCAGTTGGATTTCAAGTATGAGGTGAGCGACAGTAAGAAGATTGCGCGCACATTGAGTGCCTTTGCCAATACGGACGGTGGTCGTTTATTGATTGGCGTTAAGGATAATGGGAACATTTCCGGCATTCGAAGTGAAGAAGAATACTATATGATTGAGGCCGCCTCAAAGATGTACACACGCCCGGAAGTGCCATTCCGAGCCACACGATGGGAAATAAATGGAAAAACAGTGCTCGAAGTTTACATTGCGCCTAGTATTGATAAGCCGCATACAGCCCCCGATAAAGATGATTGCTATAAAGCTTATATTCGCGTTGCCGATGAAAATATTCTTGCCAATGATATCCTTATGCGCGCTTGGCAAAAAGCGCATAAGAGCGAAGGAATTCTTTTGAAAATTGGTAAACCTGTTGAACATCTTTTTGTCTATTTGGAAGAGCATACCTATATAACAGTGGGTCAGTTTTGCCGCATAGGTCATATCAATTACTTTACGGCAAAAAATATTTTGAGCGATCTGTTAGCACTACGTATTCTTCAATATACAGTCATAAACAAGCAAATTGTTTATCAGAAGACACCATCGGCTACAACATAAAGCTGGGCATTTTCGAAACGGATGACTTTTATTTTGTCGCCTTTTTCAATAAACCCCGATTCCGATACGGCATCGTAAAATTCACCATCTATCCAAACTTTTCCCGACGGGCGGAGTACGGTGGCAGCCATCCCTTTTTTCCCGACTAAAGAAATTAAGCTGGGAGACGACACGGCTCCTTCCAAATCCGCATTTAAGGCTATTTTTTTAAATATACCTTTCTTGCCTATCTTATCTGATAACCAAAGTGTGAGGGTAAAGCCGAAGATCAGTCCGGCCAGAACCGTAAATACCGCGTCTCTTACATCTACACTTCCAACCGTATGAAAATCAAAATAGCGGTTTCCAAGCAGAGCCATTGTAAGCCCAGCTATCACACAGATGATGCCGCTTATGCCTGCAACGCCAAAGCCGGGAATAATAAAGATCTCTGCCATAACGAGCAATATGCCGATAATGAAAATAATGATTTCCCAATAAGCGGCCAGTCCGTCCATATAGAGAGGAGCAAAATAAAGGATAGCTGCAATAACGGCAGCAATAGAAGGAAAACCGATTCCCGGGGTTTGCATTTCAAAATAGATTCCACCAATAATAATGACAATCAGGATAGATTGCAATATGGGATTCATCAGAAAACCTTTAAGGTTATCAAACCAACCGGGCTCATAGGTTTCAAGTTTGTAATCCTGGTAACCTATATATTTAGTGATCACTTCATCGATAGTTTGCGCAATACCATCGCAATAACCCCACTTCAGAGCTTCTTTGGCTGTAAAAGTCAATACCTTGCCTGAGTCGATTAAATTTGGTATAGCAATACGTTCATCTACCATGGCTTCGGCAATTTTCGGGTCGCGTTTCCATTGGTAGGTTGTATCTTTTCCGTGGATAATGGTATCTTGTCCGTGTGCTTCAGCTGTCGACCTCATTAAAGAACGCATATATGACTGGTATTTGTCAGGCAGGGCTGCGCCTGTTTCATTGACAACAGTAGCTGCACCGATATTTGCTCCTTCACGCATATATATGCCTTTGCATGCGATGGAAATCAGAGCTCCGGCCGATGCGGCATTATTATCAATGAATACATATACGGGGATGCGGCTATATAAAATTGAAGTACGCATTGAATCTGCTGCATCTAAAACCCCACCATAGGTATTCATATGTATTAAAATGGCTTTAGCCTGAAGCTTATTTGCTTCATTTAGTCCATTATTAAGGTAAAGCCGAGTTGTTTGATTTATCTCTTTTTTTATATCAATCTGATAGATAATGGGCTTTTTTTGTTGTATCTGTGCTGTCGATGCCCCTGCTATAAGAAACATGAAGCATATTGTTTGCAAAGTGTATAAGTATTTCTTCATTTTATATATTCTCTCTTTATTTTACAAAATGTTCCAAATGGTAACAATTGTGCTCTAAATTTTATATTTTGTGACGATTGTATTCTCTCTACGGTTTAAAAATCAATTGATATACTAAGTTACCACTCATAATATTAATAATTCAAAAAGATGTTCCACTTTCAATTTTTTTTATTATATTTGTAGAGTCCTTTAAAGGGAGGGAAGATCTAAACAATATCAACTCTATAAAAACAAATATTATGAACGCGTTGCAATTTCAGAAAAAATTATTGAGTATGCAAGAAAACATGATGAATTTTGCACTAATGCTCACAGCGAATCGGGATGATGCCCAAGATTTGATGCAAGACACAACGCTCAAGGTTTTGGACAATCAGGAAAAGTTTGTTGACAATATCAATTTTAAGGGATGGGTTTTAACGGTGATGCGTAATATTTTTATAAACAATTACCATCGTGTAGTTCGTACGCAGACTGTTGTTGACCAAAGCATCGATTTATATAATTTGGATGTTGTCAGTGATTCAGGATTTGATTCTCCTGATGGATCGTGTCAGATCAAGGAGATTACAAAAGCTATAAACGGTCTTAATAATGATCTCAAAGTTCCCTTTTCTATGTTTCTCAGCGGCTATAAATACAATGAGATCGCCGAGAAACTGGATATTCCATTGGGAACAGTTAAAAGTCGTATCTTCTTTGCTCGTCAGGAGTTACAGAAGAAGTTGAAGGATTTTCATAAGTAATATTTAGAAAATCTCTTAAAAATAAGCGGGAATGTCGAAGGATGCTCCCGCTTATTTTATTACTTTTGATCTCGATATATAAAAGAAACGAGATGAGAAGTTTTGCTAGTGATAACAATTCGGGTGTGCATCCCCGGATAATGGATGCAATTATTAAGGCTAATGATAATCATGCTTTGGGTTATGGAGACGACCCTTGGACAGCTTCTGCGGAAACAAAGATAAAAGAGGTTTTTGGTGATCTGGCTTCTCCATTTATTGTATTTAACGGCACTGGAGCCAATTCTGTCGCTTTACAGGCTGTTACACGTCCTTTCAATAGTATTTTGTGTGCTTCAACTGCACATATCAATGTAGATGAATGCGGAGCTCCCGCTCGTATGACGGGTTGTGCTTTTGTAGCGATACCAACACTTGATGGAAAACTAACGCCGGAATTAATCCGTCCGCATTTGATTAACTTTGGCGTTTGCCATCATTCACAGCCCAAAGCCGTTTACATATCGCAGGTTTCTGAACTGGGAACAGTTTATACCCTTGATGAGGTTAAGGCTATTGCTGATTTGTTGCATGAGCATGATATGTATCTTCATATGGATGGTGCTCGTCTGGCTAATGCCTGTGCGTATCTAAATTGTTCGATGAAAGTGGTTACTGTTGATGCCGGCATTGATATTTTGAGTTTTGGAGGAACAAAGAATGGTATGATGATGGGAGAATCGGTTGTGTCATTTCGTCCTGAAATCAGTGTAAACTTGCAGTATTTTCGTAAGCAGTCGGCTCAACTGGCTTCGAAACTTCGATATCTTTCTGCTCAATTTATTTCCTATTTGGAAAATGATTTGTGGCTGGAAAATGCCAAAAAAGCAAATAGGGCAGCATTAAAACTGGCTTCTGTTCTGAATCAATATCCACAGATCCATTTCACACAGAAAATCGAATCCAACCAGCTTTTCTTTACGATTCCACCTGAACAACTTGAAAAGTTACAAGAAAAGTATTTTTTCTATATGTGGAATGAGAAAATAAACGAAGCGCGTCTGGTTACATCCTGGGATACGACTGATGCCGATATTGATGACATGGCACAAACGCTCTCTGAAATATTTCCTGCCTGATCATAGGCAAGCATAGTTCATATATAATAACCCATTAGCGGAATTAGTGCACAAATAAATAATCTGTCTATTGTATTTGTTTGTTGTTCTAGTGAAATTTTTTGTACATATTAGAATAAGTTTTAGCAAATGTAAAGATATATTTTTGTAAACCTCCCTATATTTTTATCGATTCATATATATGAATCGACCGTTCCATATAATATGAATCGATCGGCTCATATTATATGAGACGACCGTTCCACATATGTGAGACGATAAATAAGTGAGTACAAACAGGAAAATCCTTCAGGATATGTATAAAACTTCTTTCGCAGAAGATGTAAAACTGGTTATGAATAAGATTTTACAATTATCAACGCCGGAAGAAAGCAGGAGATATATTTTTATCTGCTTATTCTTTTGGTTTGAGTATTTTTATATAGGCTGATTCTTTTGTATAAGGTTTCCATTCCGGTAAAGAAGAATCGTTAGGGTCTCCTGTACGAGCAAAATTTGTCCAATAACTCATAATCTGTTCGCTCAGATTATAAGCGCTCGGCGGAAACGGTCGCCAGCAGTTTTTCAAAGTGCCGAATACGAACCATAGCTCTGACGAATGGAATGCTCCTGCATTGTCACCCGGAAGCTTATAGTCGAAATGATAAACGTAGGCAGGTTTTCGTCCTTGTTTTTCAAGGAGTAAACTCCAGTTGGAGGCAGCTTTGGCCATTGTTTCGGGGGCTATATCATCGGTAGTGTAGCCGATCATATAAGGGATATTTAGTTCATCACCCTCGTTTGCTGCTGTAGTTAGATCTTTAGGAATCAACTGATTGTCGACATTTGGACGAAGCAGTAGACTAAAGTGTTTTTGTTCTTTCATGTAGTCGTAATAGAGGCCTAGTAATTTTTCGGCCGGATAAGCCCGCATTGCTTCAAGTGTTGATATTCCGGCATGGTCGAATATGGCTTTGCCTGAAGCTTCTGCACTTTCCTGAGTGATGGTATTAATGATGCCGCTCAGTCCACCGCCACTTTGAATGATAGCTCTTTGTATATATCCTTTACTGAGAGGCGAAGAAACGAGAACTTGTACGCTTCCTGCACCTGCACTTTGTCCAAAGACAGTTACGCAATTCGGATCACCACCGAAGTGTTCAATATTCCGCTTAACCCATTTGAGAGCAGCCAACTGATCGTATAATCCGTAGTTTCCGCTGCCGTAACCGCTTTCGGATGTAAGCAACGGATGTGCCAGAAAGCCTAACATTCCCAGACGATAGTTAACTGTAACCAACACGACATTCTTTTTTGCCAACGCATCGCCTTCAAATTCAATTTCATGACCAAAGCCTCCGGTGTATGCACCTCCATGGATCCAAAGCATCACGGGCATCTTTTTTGACGTAGCTGGAGCTGTTGTAAAGACATTCAGATACAGGCAGTCTTCACTGCGGACAGGGTCTCCGGCTTGATAAAACTCTTTTACATAGTCGATACCTGCTCCATTGTTAGCTCCTACAGGACCTCTGTCAGCTTGCAATGAAGCGGCGCCGTACTGATCGCATTTGCGAATGCCTTTCCAACTTTTGACCGGTTGTGGTTGTTTCCAACGCAATTGTCCAACAGGCGGGGCGGCATAAGGAATTCCTTTATAGATGGCGATTGAAGGATCTTTGTCGCTATAAACACCGCTTATTTCTCCACCGTCTATTTTTATAACAGGAGCCTTTGCTGATTGTTGTGCCCAAAGTCCGATGGCTGGGAACAGACACAATGTTGACAAGATAATTTTTATTACTTTCATGGTACGTCTGTTTTTAAGTGATATATATATAATAATGTATAGCAACAAATGTAATATTGTTTTTTTGATAAAGCAAGATGCTTTGATATTTTCTTCTACCGACTTTCATCAGTCGCTCTATTCAATCATTTGATGCTTAGGATTGACTACATATGAATATGTGTAGAGTTCTATTTCTGTAAACTTCTCCATATATTTGACCACATAAGTGATTTTTGATGTGCACATCAGCTTGTTGAATACGATTCTGTGGAGGGTGAATTATGTATTATTTTTTGTTTTTTTTCTTTCGCCAGGGGCCTTTTGTGTGGCGTCTTTCTCTTTTTGGCGATAATTGATATAACAGATATTAAAATTTTAGACTAAAAATAGGATATATGATTGTCAATATGTATCCAATTAACAAATAAATCGCATGTTTACCTGTCAAATTGATTAAATGAAATATAAAATTGAACTTTATTGCTATAATTATTGTATACATTACTTTTATTTGTATTTTTGCAAGTGGGTTAACATGCATTTGGATTTTCACGCAAAGATTAATTTAGTGGAATGTATATTTAAAGCATATTTTAATTGAAAATGTGTGTATAGATGACAATCAAATGTGAATTTGAAATGAAAGAATTATAAAACTCTAATTATTAACATTAACAGATTGTGTGTATGAAACGAGTATTTTACTTGATGTTATGCTTGATTGCAAGCATAAATTTAGCGATGGCTCAGACTCACAAGATAACAGGTACTGTTATCTCCGGTGATGACAATGAGCCAATCATCGGGGCCGCGGTCGTTGTTAAAGGAACAACGAATGGAACTGTTACTAACATTGACGGTGCGTTTTCATTGAATGTACCAAACAATGCTAAAACGTTGGAAATTTCATATGTAGGTATGAAAAAGCAAGAGGTGGCCGTAAAGAATGGATTAAAGATTATCCTTGAATCTGATTCTCAAAATTTGAGTGAAGTCGTTGTAACGGCTATGGGTTTGACACGTGAAAAAAAATCACTAGGTTACGCAATTCAAGAGGTTAAATCAGAGGAATTGACTAAAGCTGGTGCATTAAGTGTTACGGGGTCTTTGGCTGGGAAAGTTGCAGGTGTACAAATTAATACATTTGGAGGTTCAGTTGGTGCTTCTTCTCGTATTTCTTTACGTGGAAATACATCTTTGTCAAATGATCAACAACCTTTAATTGTTGTTGATGGTGTGCCTATTGCTAATGATACGCAGCGTTCAGGTGATAATACCTACAACGGCGTTGACTACGGCTCGGGTTTGAATGATATTAACCCTGAAGATATTGAGTCTATGACTGTATTAAAGGGTGGTTCTGCGGCTCTTTATGGTATGCGTGCCGGTAATGGTGTTATTTTGATTACAACCAAGAATGGTCGAAAGACCAATGGCGTAACAATTTCCTATGATGGAGATATTACAATTGACCGTGTTTCTACATTACCTAAATTGCAGAATAAATATGGACAAGGTTATACCGGAAGTGAATATTATTATAATTTGAATGGAGGAGGTTTGACTTATCAAGAATATGCTCAGAAATATGGATTTTCTTATGCTGATGGACAAGGAGGGGGAGTTAATGATGGTGTAGATGAATCTTGGGGTCCTCGTTTGGATATAGGATTGCAATTACCTCAATTCGATAGTCCTGTTGTAAATGGGACTCGCCAGTCTACTCCATGGATTTCACAGAAGAATAATATTAATCAGTTCTTTCAGACAGGTTATTCTATGAATCATATGGTTTCTGTTTTATCAAAGAGCGATAAGGCGAGTACACGTGTTTCCCTGTCATATAGGGATCAAAAGGGCACTATTCCTAATACGGATCAGCGTCGTTATTCAGGACAGTTTAATACAGATGTTGTATTGAATAGATATGTTGATTTCAATATGAGTGCTAATTATACACGTACCGAGAGTAATAACTTGCCAAATCAAGGTTATAGTGGATCAAACCCTATTAACAGTTTATTTTTGTGGAATGCACGTCAAATGAATATGAAATCATTAAAGGCAAATTGGGATGAAAGAGATGAACAAGGTAATTATACATTCTATAATTGGAATAGTAATTATCATATGAATCCATATTTTGATGTTAATGAGAATACGAATAGTCTTCAGCGTGATCGTGTATTTGCAAAGAGTTCTCTTTTTTATAAGCCTTTTGATTTTCTGAAGATAGAAGGTCGTATGGGCTTTGATTTTTATAATGCTCGTACTTTTGAGCGTGTTTATTTTGATCATGATTATCCTAATGGAAGATTCTCTCAGAGTACAACCAAGAATACAGAGTTGAATCTTGATCTTTTGGCTACATTTAATAAGACATTTGGTGATTTTAATGTTTCAGCTGTTGCGGGTGGTAACTATCGTGATTTGAATTGGGCTTATGACAATATGGGTGCTTCTGCATTAATTATGCCTGGAGTCTATACTATGTCAAATAAATCAGGTGATGCTATAGCAACAATGGATCATAGTCACATCCGTTCTAATTCAGTATATGCATCTGGCTCTATTGGATGGAAGAGTCAATTATTTTTAGATGCGAGTGCTCGTAATGATTGGAGCTCTACAATTCATAATTCATTTTTTTATCCTTCATTTAGTTTAAGTTGGATTCCAACAGAGTCATTCCAATCATTAAAGGGCAGTGTTCTTTCATTCTTGAAATTCCGTGGTGGCTGGGCAGAAGTTGGTTCTGCTACGAGTGCTTATCGTAATAGAAGCTATTATTATGCACAGTCAAGTACATTTAATGGTGTTGGTTTAACGTATAAGAGTTTTCAATATCCTAATTATAATTTGAAACCAGAGAAGACGAGAACTTGGGAAGTGGGTACAGAGATTGGTTTATTCGATAATCGACTCCATTTTGACGGAGCTTATTACTTTAAAACAACTAAGGATCAGATATTGAGTGTTACCACTTCAAATACGGTCGGTTTTGGCTCAATGTTAATTAATGCTGGGGAGATTCAAGGTAAAGGTATTGAATTACAGTTGAAAGGAGATATTCTTCGTAATCCAAAGGGTTTTAGCTGGTCAGCTACTTGGAATTTTTCTAAGGATTGGAGTAAAGTTAAAAGCTTATATCCTGAGTTAAATATTAAAACATATGGTATAGGCTGGACATGGGGTATTGCTACTCAAGCTCGTGAAGGTGAAAAATGGGGAGACTTGGTTAGTGATGGATATTATCGTTTGGGTGAAGATGATGGCGTAAAGAAAGGTGATCCTAATTATGGTAAGATACTGGTTTCTGACGGAGGTTTAATACAATCTAAATCTGCGCAGGTTATAGGTAATGTTACACCTGATTTCCTTACAGGGTTGCGTAACGATTTTACATATAAGAATTTTACTGCGGGATTCTTCTTAGATATGCGTATTGGTGGCGATATCTGGTCTCAGTCTATGAGTCATGGTTATGCAGCTGGGACGGCTAAGATAACGGCTGAAGGTGATGTGCGTGAACATGCGATTGTAGCGGGTGTTGATGTATTGCCAAACCTTGAGTTTGTGAAGCAAAATGCAGATGGTAGTTATTCAAAAAATGATATACAGACGGATGCACAAACTTGGTATGAAAGTGGAGGTGTTGCTGAAATGTATATTTTCAAGGGTTCATTTTTGAAATTGCGTGAAGCATATATTTCTTATGAAGTCCCGAAAGCGTGGTTAGTGAAGACAAAATATATTTCTAGAGCGAATTTGTCTTTGATCGGATCTAATTTGGCTCTTCTTTGGGTTGATAAGTCGAATACGATGCGTTTGGATCCTGAAGCAGGTGGCGTATCCAGTGATAGTCGTGGTGTAGGTTTCGAACAAGCAGGTGTTCCTCAATCACGTAGCTTAGGTTTTAAGGTAAGTCTCACATTTTAATTGAAAGGAAAAATTTATGAAGAATATATTTAAATACTCAGCAATCGCTTTTATGTCTGCATCTTTATTTGCATGTACTGGCGATTTTGATAAAATAAATACGGATCCGGATGCATTTGACTCAGCTCCTTATACAAATATGCTGGGTTATATGGAAGAATATGCTGCTAATCAATTTGGAGGTGATATGGATGGTTACGGTACATGGGCTGGTTACATTGTTAAGATTCAATATTTGGATAAAATGAGTGGCATTATTCCTACTAATAATACTTACGGTAATCGTTGGTATTACTGCTATTATGCTAATACACAACTTCAAGATGTTTTAGATAGGACGGAAGCAGAGGCTGATTCTTATAAAAATATCCGTTGGGTGTGCAAGATATGGAAGAATTATTGTTGGGCATATCTGACAGATGGTTGGCGCGATGTTCCATATACGGAAGCGATGAAAGGTGGAGAGGGCGTTCTGCATCCTAAATATGATAAACAGGAGGATATTTATCCTGCTATTTTGAGTGCTTTAAAAACTGTAGCTGATGAAATGTCAACAGGATTTGGTTCAGATAAATTGGGCGAAGGTGATTTTATTTATAAAGGAAGTATGGTTAAGTGGCAGAAATTCTGTAATTCTCTTCGCTTACGTTTAGCCATGCGTATTTCTGGTGTTTCTTCGGCTTTGGCAAAGAGTACAGTGGAAGAAATTTTTCAAAATCCCTCAAAATATCCGGTTATGGAATCTACTGATGATCAATGTTATTTTTGGTGGCAAGGCTCTGGTGATTATCGTGAAAGATGGTATGATAATATGTATGGCGGTCGTGATGATCATGGTATGTCAGATATTTTTATTAATCATATGAAAAATACAAAAGATCCACGTATTGCTTCGATAGCTCATTATGCTGGTCATTATAGTTTGGCAAGTAACTCTTATGTTGTTTATGCTAATGAATATACTGGTTTTCAAAATGGCCCATCCAAACAACCTGCTAATTTATATTCCATCTCTCGTATTGGAGCAATGTATCGTGATGATGCAAAAGGGTTTACTCCATTTATGAAAGCTAGTGAAGTTTATTATATTAAGGCTGAAGCTGCTATGCTGGGTTATAGTGTAGGGTCAACGGCTAAAGAGGCCTATGAAATGGCTGTTCGTCTTTCAATGAAAGAAAATAATGTTTCTGATGCGGATGCAGATACATACTTAACTGGTGCAGGTAAATGGGATGGAACAAAAGATCGTATATATTGGGACGAATGGGTCGCTTTGTTTAAGAATAATTTTGAAGCGTGGTGTTTATATCGTAGAACAGGCTTCCCAACAACAAACTATATTTCTTTAACTTCTGTTTGGGGTGATGCCCATAATACTCAACCTTTCCGTTTGCCTTATCCAAATAATGAATATTTGTATAATGCAGATAATGTGAAAGCTGCTGCTGTAAATTCTGTTAATTATTGTTGGGGTCAGCAAATGTGGTGGGATACACGTACAGGAGTTAAGTAAAGATTGATATTATGATATCAACAAGTTATAATAAAGGTTCGATTTTTAAGTATATTTAGACACACATTCAAAACCTCTTTTTCGGTGGAACTGCTTGTGAAAGTGGTTCCACTTTTATGTTTATTAGAAACTAATGTAATTGAATTCTTGATTTCCGGTAAAAGATATATTACTTTTGTCAAAGGATTTTCAATTGTCAACTTAAAAAATAAATGTATGAAGTCACTCAATCTGATCAAAAATGATCCATGGTTGGAGCCGTATAGAGAAGCTATTGAGAGTCGCTGTCAATACGCAATAGATAAAGAGGAGAGTCTAACGGACAACGGAAAGCAATCTCTGTCGGATATGGCTTCAGGCTATCTTTATTTTGGGCTGCATAAAATGGACGATGGATGGATATTTCGAGAATGGGCACCGAATGCTGTCGATATTTATCTGATTGGTACATTTAATAGCTGGAGGAAATACGAACAGTACCGTCTGAAGTCTTTGAAAAATGGCGTTTGGGAAATCAAGCTGGCAGAAGAAATGCTGCATCACGGTGATTTGTTTAAATTGTTCATAGAGTGGAATGGTGGTTCCGGTGAACGTATTCCTGCGTGGATCAGGCGAGTTGTACAAGATAGTAATACAAAAATATTCAGTGCCCAGGCTTGGAATCCGGCAAAGCCGTATGTGTTCCGATACAAGAACTTCAAGCCGGATGTTTCACCTCTTTTAATTTACGAATGCCATATAGGAATGGCTTCAAATGAAGAAAAGGTCGGATCGTATGATGAGTTTAGGAAAAATGTGTTGCCGCGCATAGCCGGTGAAGGCTATAATACTATTCAGATTATGGCTATTCAGGAGCATCCTTATTATGGTTCGTTTGGTTATCATGTGAGTAGTTTTTTTGCCGCTTCGTCGCGTTTCGGAACACCCGAAGATCTAAAGCAACTGATTGATGAGGCGCATGGCATGGGCATTGCCGTGATTATGGATATTGTGCATAGTCACGCAGTAAAGAATGAAGTTGAAGGACTAGGCCGTTTCGATGGTTCTTATGATCAGTATTTTCATGGTGGCAGCCGGCGTGAACATCCGGCGTGGGATTCACTTTGTTTCAATTATGGCAAGAATGAGGTGTTACATTTTTTGCTTTCTAACTGCAAGTTCTGGCTTGACGAATATCATTTTGACGGATTTCGTTTTGATGGCGTTACATCGATGCTTTATTATAGTCATGGCTTGGGTGAAGCCTTCTGCGGCTATGCCGATTATTTCAATGGTCATCAGGACGGCGATGCAATCGCCTATCTTACTTTGGCCAACAAATTGATACATCAGGTTAATCCGAACGCTATAACTATTGCTGAGGAGGTGAGCGGAATGCCCGGTCTGGCAGCAAAAATTGAAGATGGCGGTTATGGTTTCGATTATCGTATGGCTATGAATATCCCTGACTTCTGGATAAAGATGATCAAGGAGAAAAGAGATGAAGACTGGAAGCCGTCTTCGATCTGGTGGGAGACGACAAATCGTCGTGCGGATGAGAAAACAGTCAGTTATGCTGAGAGTCACGATCAGGCGCTTGTTGGTGATAAAACGATTATTTTTCGCTTGATTGACGCTGATATGTACTGGCATATGCAGACGAGCGATCGTAATGCGGTTGTTGAACGCGGTATGGCGCTTCACAAGATGATTCGTTTGGTGACGGCTACAACAATCAATGGTGCTTATCTGAATTTTATGGGTAACGAATTTGGGCATCCTGAATGGATTGACTTCCCGCGTGAGGGCAATGGTTGGTCATATAAATATGCACGCCGTCAATGGAATCTGGAGGATGATATGAACTTGAAGTATCATTTTCTGAGCGATTTTGACCGAGAGATGCTGAAAGTGATAAAAAACGTCCGAAATTTTCAGGCGACGTCTATTCAAAAGGTTTGGGACAACGACGGGGATCAGATACTGGCATATATGCGCAGGAATCTGGTGTTTGTTTTCAACTTTAATCCGGTGAAGTCGTTTACGGATTATGGATTGCTGGTTCCTGAGGGCGAGTATGAAGTAGTGTTGGATACAGATGCGACTCTGTTCGGAGGTTTCGGTCTTTCGGATGATGCTGTTCATCATCTCACGCAATACGATGCTTTGTATGAAAAAGATAAGAAAGGTTGGCTCAAATTATATATTCCGGCACGTACAGCCTTGGTTTTGAAATTAAAGAAAGACAAATAAACAATGAATATGCAATTATATCCAATGGTATTTAAGCCGATCCTGAAAAAAATTATTTGGGGCGGTTCAGCTATCTGCCCATTTAAAGGAATTACCCCCGGTCAGGATAGTATTGGCGAGAGTTGGGAACTTTCGCATGTAGATGAAAATTTTTCTGTTGTCGATAACGGAGTTTTCGAAGGCAAATCTCTGGACGAACTTATTAATACGTATGGCAAACAGCTGATAGGAGGGAAGGTGATGGAACAGTTCGGTTCGCGTTTCCCGCTACTGATCAAGTTTATTGATGCACATGCCGATTTGTCGATTCAGGTTCATCCGAATGATGAACTGGCAAAGAAACGTCATAACTCATTTGGAAAAACAGAGATGTGGTATGTCATTCATGCCGGTGAGGGTGCCGCTTTGTATTCAGGCTTTTCTAAACAGATCACTCCTGAAGAATATGTGGAACGCGTTCAAAATAATACGATCATGGATGTTTTGCGTCGCTATCCGGTGTCTGAAGGCGATGTGTTCTTTATCCCGGCCGGACGTGTTCATGCTATTTGTGCAGGCTGCTTCGTGGCAGAAATACAGCAGACGAGCAATATCACTTATCGTATTTACGATTATAATCGCAAGGATGCCAATGGCAATGGACGAGAGTTGCATACCGAACAGGCAAAAGATGCTATTGATTATACGCTTTATTCTGATTATCGTACACATTATGAACCTTTCAAGAACGAGGTGATCGAATTGGCTTCCTGCAAATATTTTACAACTGATTTATTGGAGTTAGACAAGCCTTTTGCCAGAGACTTCTCTGCTTTCGACTCTTTTGTTATCTATATTTGTATGGATGGGAAAGCAACGCTAAAGGATGACAAAGGAAATTCGTTGGATGTTCATCAAGGGCAAACCGTTCTTTTTCCGGCAGACACGAAAACTATTACCACATCTCCTTTATCACATGCAAAGTTTCTTGTGAGCTATATCAAGTGATTTTCAGTAAAGAGTTCGAGAAAGCATTGTCACTCTGAAGTAGTGTTAATATACAGATTTGAAGAGTGCCTTTTTCTAGAGTAAAATCAGAAAGAAATCAGAGAAAAACTATTTCGCCGATAAATAAAGCGAGCCTCTTAATCTTGTTTGTTTACAAGTTGAGAGGCTCGTTTAGATTGTAACTGAACTGATTTTATTCTATCGTTAACTCTATGCTTTTAAGTGCTTTGTCGTCTGAAGATCCGCCATATAGAATTTGATATTTCCCAGGGCGGACTTCGAACGTTTGCGTGTTGTCGCTAAATGACCAAAAGGCTTTTGGTTCCAACAGAAAACTGACCTTCTGCGTTTTTCCGGCCTTAATATTGACACGGCTAAAAGCCTTCAGTGCTTTGATTGGACCGGATGGATCGTTTGGATTCTTGATATAGATTTGTGCAACTTCGTCGCCGTTGCGTTTGCCTGTATTGGCAATATCCAGTGTCAATGTGACATTTTGATCTTTTGTGATTGTGTTAGCCGAGAGTTTAACATTACGATAATCAAATGTCGTGTAGCTCAATCCGTAACCGAAAGGATATAGTGGCGTTTCTGTCATATAGCGATAGGTGCGACCTTTCATATTATAATCCATGAAATTTGGAAGTTGATCAATAGATTTGTAGAAAGTGACTGGCAGACGTCCTGCGGGGTTATAGTCTCCAAATAGAATATCAGCCACTGCTGTTCCGGCTTCCTGTCCTCCGTACCAGGCGTTAAGGATCGCATCTGCATTTTCTTCTTCCCAGCTCAGATTCAAAGCACTACCTGTGCAAAGAATATAAACGATCGGTTTGTCGGTCGCTTTTAGCGCTTTAACCATCTCCTGTTGAATTTGAGGAATTTCAATATCTGTGCGGTCGCCTTTGTTGAATCCTTTCACTTTTACCGGCATCTCTTCGCCTTCAAGGCGTGGTGAAATACCTCCAACAAATAAAATTACATCGGCATTCTTTACCTTGTCAACTATAGAAGAAAAGTTCACAGCAACGCGTTGTCCATCGATAGTGATTGAGTCTCCAACATGTTCGCAACCTTGTTCGTAGATAACTTTTGCTTTTCCTATCTTGTTTTGTATTCCTTCAAGGATAGTAACTGTGTGCGTTGGGAAGCCGTTGTAGTTCGCCCAGAGCATTGTTGAATCGGCAGCGTTTGGCCCGACAATAGCAATCGTTTTGATTTGTTTGTTGAGTGGCAGAATATGGTTCTGGTTTTTCAGAAGAACCATGCTCTCACTTGCCATCAGTCTGGCTTGTGCTATATGTTCGGGTGATTCGACAACGCTATATGGGATCTGACTATAAGATACGCGTTCGTCAGGGTCGAACATTCCCAGTTCGAAACGTCCTTTTAGCAGTCGGCGGAGTGAAACATCCAGGTCGGCTTCTTTAATTTTCCCTTCTTTCATCGCGTTGATCAGCGAATGATAGCTGTCGCCACATTCCAGATCTGTTCCGCTCAATACGGCTGCAGAAGAGGCACTCTCGGCATCAGGATGCGTTTCGTGTCGTGGCGTATTTTCGTCTTTCTGCCAGAAATCAGCAATTGCACCACAGTCGGAAAGGATGATATTTTTGTATCCCCAAGTGTTGCGGAGGATGTCTATAAGTAGTTTGTCGCTTGTACAGCAAGGCTTGCCGTCGACACGGTTGTATGCGCACATTACTTCCTGTACATTGCCTTCTTTGACCAATGTTTCGAAAGCCGGCAGATAGGTTGTCCATAAATCGCGCGGGCTTACAAACGCGTCGAATGAATGGCGCGTAGATTCCGGTCCGCTATGAACAGCGTAATGTTTGGCGCATGCATGAGTTTTGAGGTATTTAGGGTCGTTGCCCTGTAATCCCTTGACTACAGCCACTCCCATGCGTGATGTCAGATACGGATCTTCTCCGTATGTTTCCATGCCGCGTCCCCAGCGGGGATCACGTACGATATTGATATTAGGTGTCCAGAATGTCAATCCGTAATATTGCTTGTATGTATTGTCTTTTAGCGATTGATGATACTTGGCACGGGCTTCGTCGCTCACCATCGTAAATGTTTTAAGCAGTGCTTTATCATCAAAAGAGGCCGACATGGCGATGGCCTGTGGAAATACAGTCGCTTTACCTGCGCGGGCAACGCCATGAAGTGCTTCATTCCACCAGTCGTAGGCTGGAATACCCAGTCGGTCGATGGCTTTTGTTGCATTCATCATCTGTCCGACTTTTTCTTCCGGAGTCATTCGTTCCAACAGGTCATTGATTCGCTGGTCGATAGGCAGATCAGGATTCCGGAAAGGATAATTTTGCTGTTGTGCATGACAGAAAACCGGCAGAGAAATGGCTAGTGCTGTCATTATTAAATATTTTGTTTTCATATTCAAATATTTTTTATTTAGCTTTTTGTATTGTTGAGAAAATTATTTTAATAAGTCCGGACGCAATCGCGCCGTTCGTTCCTGGGCTTGTTGCAAACGCCATTCTTCAATCTTCCGTTCATTTCCTGAAAGTAGAATATCGGGTACTTTCCATCCGTTGTATTCCGCCGGACGTGTATAGACCGGCGGAGCCAGCAATCCGTCTTGGAAAGAGTCCGAGAGGGCGCTCTGCTCATCACCGATAGCTCCCGGAATCAGTCTGACAACAGCATCAGTGATGATGGCTGCAGCCAGCTCACCTCCGGTCAGTACATAGTCGCCAACGGAAATCTCTTTTGTGATCAGATGCTCCCGAATTCTATAATCGATACCCTTGTAATGACCGCATAGAATAATAATATTGTTCAAAAGTGACATGCTGTTGGCTATTGGTTGATTGAACATCTCGCCGTCAGGTGAAGTATAAATCACTTCATCATAATCGCGCTCGCTTTTCAGTGCATGGATGGCTTTGTCAATAGGTTCGATCTGCATCACCATGCCGGCTTCACCGCCAAAAGGATAGTCATCGACACGACGCCACTTATTGCTGGTGTAATCACGCAGGTTGATGAGATGTATTTCCACCAGTTTTTTATCTTGTGCACGTTTCACTATTGAGCAATTAATCATCCCGTTAATCATTTCGGGAAGAACAGTTAATATATCTATTCGCATCATTCTTTATTTTATAAGATCAGTTGCAAAAGTAGACAATCTTTTTAGAATTCAGAGAGCTATTTGTCATGATAGATCTATTTCTTATTAGAAGGCTTCCACATCTTACTCATCTGCTCGAGTGTCATTCCTTTTGTTTCAGGTACCAGTTTCCATACGAATATTGCAGCGATGAAGCAGATAATTCCGTAAAGCGCGTACACAAAGAAATGACCGAATTTGTCACCCATAGCGCCTTGCTGCATGTTGTACATTGGGACAAAGGTCGACGATACGATGAAGTTGGCAATCCATTGGAAAGCTACAGCAATGGCTACAGCTCCGCTTCGGATGGTGTTTGGAAATATCTCTGAAATAAGCACCCAGCATATAGGTCCCCAACTCATCATGAATGCAGCAGCGTAAAACATGATACTAACTACAGATACAAGCGGCGGCAGATCAAAAAGGTTTGTCAATGCGACACCTGCCGCGCCGATTCCCATTCCAATAGAACCGGTTATGAGTAGCGGTTTGCGTCCCCATTTCTCGACGGTCAGGATGGCAACAACGGTGAACAGGATATTGATAATGCCCATAATGACTGTCTGTACCATCGGATCGCCCATATGCATTGATTCAAATATTCGCGGAGCAAAGTAGAGTACTGCGTTGATGCCGACGAACTGTTGAAATACAGACAGCATGATACCGATAAAGATCACCAGCCATCCGTAACTGAACAATTTCTCGTGCTTTTCTTCGGCTGTAGCTTTGATTTCGGAGAGAATCATCTTCGCTTTTTCCAACCCGTTGATGCGTTGTAAAACGTGAATGGCGGCATTGTCTCTTCCTATAAGGACCAAATACCTGGGTGTCTCGGGAACGAAACAAATAAGTAAGGTGAATAATCCGGCCGGGAATGTTTCACTGCCAAACATATAACGCCATCCTGTTGCGATAGTCCAGGGATCAGAGCCGGCCATGACTGTGACAACACCTTCAACCGTATCAATAATCGGGTTCTTATGCGAACCAAGTATCAGGAAGTTGACAAAATAGACAACCAATTGACCAAAGATAATCGCAAACTGGTTCCAGGAAACCAAAGTTCCTCTGAGATTTGTAGGTGCCACTTCGGCAATATACATCGGACAGATAGCCGAAGCCAAACCTACTCCAATACCTCCGAGAATACGATAAAAATTGAAAGCGACCAATAGTGAGTATGTCGGTTTGCCGTGACTGAAGAACAAAAACTCAGGATCGAATGAGCCTAAAGCTGACAGGAAGAAGCATATTCCAGCAAATATCAGTGATTTCTTTCTTCCCCAACGGGCAGCCAAAAGCCCTGATAGCGCACTTCCGATAATACAACCGATCAATGCACTTGATGCTGTAAATCCGTGCATGGCTTCCGTATAATGAAAATCCGTGGCACTCAGAAAAAAGGCTTGTAATCCTTTTTCAGCACCGGAGATGACGGCTGTATCGTATCCGAATAAAAGGCCTCCCAGCACAGCCACAAGGACTATGCTGAAGAGGTATAGTTTACTTCCGTTCGTATTTTCCATGGACAATTTATTGTCAATACATGTTTACAATGGCCTCATATAGTTCTTGCTTGCCGCTGATCTGTTCAGGTTCTCCATGCTGCTTTGCATAAGCTACAAGGTCTTCAAGAGTCAGACGACCTTCTTCATATTCTTTACCTTTACCTGCATCAAAAGAGGCATAACGCTCCTTGAACATCTGAGGATATGGTGAATTCTCCAATATATCTGCTGCGCTTTCCAAAGCATGAGCCATAGCATCCATACCACTGATATGAGCAATGAAAATATCGTCAAGATCGGTAGAATTACGTCGAGTCTTGGCATCAAAATTCGAACCTCCGTTATGCAGACCTCCATTGCGGATGATTTGCAGCATTGCCTGAACAAGTTCGAAATGATCGATTGGGAATTGATCGGTATCCCATCCGTTCTGATAATCACCTCGATTCGCATCAATGGAACCCAGCATTCCGTTATCGACAGCAACAGCCAGTTCATGTTCAAACGTGTGACCGGCTAATGTGGCATGATTAACTTCGATGTTTACTTTGAAATCTTTGTCCAGGTTGTGTGCTTTCAAGAAACCAATGACAGTCTCTGTATCTACATCATATTGATGTTTTGTAGGTTCCATGGGCTTCGGTTCAATAAGAAATGTTCCTTTGAACCCTTTTGCACGAGCATAGTCGCGGCATTTAGTCAACATTGTTGCCAAATGCTCCTTTTCTCGTTTCTGATCGGTGTTCAGCAATGACATATAGCCTTCGCGTCCGCCCCAGAATACGTAGTTTGTTCCACCGAGTTCGATTGTTGCATCAATAGCATTCTTGAGTTGTACGGCAGCACGGGCGACAACATCGAAGTTCGGATTTGTGGCAGCACCGTTCATGTAGCGTTTGTGGCCGAAGATGTTGGCTGTGCCCCAAAGAAGTTTGATGCCTGTATCCGACATTTTTAGTTTTAGATATGCAACAATCTCTTTCATGTTGGATTCGTACTCTTCTATCGTGTCAGCTTCTTTGCAGAGATCAACATCATGAAAGCAAAAATATTCAATGCCCAGCTTTTGCATGATTTCAAAACCGGCATCGACTTTAGCTTTTGCGACTGCCATCGGATCTGCATTTTCATTCCATGGAAATGCTTTTGTATCGCCACCAAACTGGTCGGTTCCTTGAGCACCCAGCGTGTGCCACCATGCCATTGCAAACTTAAGCCAGTCTTTCATTGGTTTGCCCATGATAACTTTATTGGCATCATAATAGTGATATGCCATCGGATTCTTACTGCCTTTCCCCTCATATTTGATTTTCTCTATTCCGGGGAAAAATTCTTTGTTTGCCATAATTTTATGATTTATTGTTGTTGAAAAATTATTTATGCTTTGATAAGTATACTTTACCTAAAAGACTTTATGAATGCTCCGGTTGTAAATTTTACGGTCGAACTTATAGTATCTGGCTGCTCGGTGACTAACGTCTTTCTCATAATCGTTCAGCGGAATAATATATTCCATCTGAAGCATTTTTTTATGAAAATTGCGAGGATCAAATTCTCTGTCGAAAATACGTTCATGTAAATGGCGAATCTGATACATCGTGAATTTGCGTGGCAAAAGATCATAAAGGATTGAAGGCGTACTCTCTACATTTTTTTGTAGTCGGAGGATTGCCGCCGAGATGATCTGATTATGGTCGAAAGCCAGTTCGCCCACATCCTCAATAGGCAACCAGCAGGCATGATATTGTGAAGTAAGTTGCTTCAGGTGATGATCAATTTTTACCCACGCAATATAGGCGACGGTTACTATCCGTTCGATGGATGCATTCAAACTGTGAAATCGTTCCAACCAGGAGGTGTCTTTCGGGTTACTTGTCCGGTTGATAGAACCAAAGGCTTGAAATTGCATCATATTGATATTCTTCAGGCCTGTAAGTTCATAAAGAACACGACGGACAGCTTCATCCAGATCTTCGTCGTCGTATATTAGACTTCCAGGAAGTTTCATGCGTCCCTTAGGTTGTCTTTCTTGACTATTTACTTGTTGTACTAATAAAACTTTCAAATTCTCTCCATCGTAACCGAAGAGAACACAGTCTATTGAAATATGTGGATTGATTTGTCTGTCTGACATATGCTGTTCCGTTATTTTCTTAATAAGCAATGCAAAATTACCATGAAAGATAAGTTCTTAATAAATTATTTATATGTTTTAAAGCATTGTTTTTGTGATAGATACAAAGGTTAGTGTATTTATGCCGGACATATTGTATTATGTACCAAATACCATAACTTTCCTTTATATAGATAGTTGGAAAAATGGAAACCATTCTACTTAATGTTTTTTGTACGTTAAGTTAAGGGGAATTTAAAAAAGTATAATCTTCCATTTTATTATGGGAAGTCGTTTATACAATAATTTCTATGAAATTTTAGAGATATGAAATTGAGACTATAAGCAATTAAATCGGCTCAATGCTATATCTTTTAAAGAATTATTTGTAATTTTGCCCGTCAAAAATGTGAGCAAAGCGCTAAACCCTTTGTGCCATCGTTTTTTTTTGAAGAATAAATTTTAATAGAATGAATATATCATACAACTGGCTGAAAGAGTATCTTGATTTCGATTTACAGCCTGATGAAGTAGCAGCAGCTCTTACTTCCATTGGTCTAGAAACCGATGGAGTGGAGGAAGTTCAAACCATTAAAGGTGGATTGGAAGGATTGTTTATCGGCGAAGTATTGACTTGTGTTGATCATCCTAATTCAGATCATTTGCATATTACGACGGTTAATGTAGGCGGAGCAGAACCTTTGCAGATTGTTTGTGGTGCACCGAATGTAGCTGCTGGGCAGAAAGTCGTTGTTGCTGTGAATGGAACAAAGTTGTACGATGGTGATAATTGTATTACAATTAAGCGTTCTAAAATTCGTGGCATTGAATCGAACGGTATGATTTGTGCCGAGGATGAGATTGGCATAGGTGCAGATCATTCCGGAATTATAGTTTTGCCTGATAACGCTGTGGTTGGTACTCCTGCAAAAAAATATTACAATATTAAGAGTGATTACGTTATTGAGATAGATATCACTCCAAATCGTGTAGATGCTACTTCTCATTATGGTGTTGCCCGTGATTTGGCTGCGTATTTGAAGCAAAATGGCAAATCTGCTACGCTAAAACGTCCGAATGTTGATGCCTTTAAGATTGATGTTGATGCTCCGGCTATTGATGTGGAAATTGGAAACGAAGAGGCTTGTCTTCGTTATTCAGGATTGACAATCAAGAATGTGACAGTAAAGGAAAGCCCTGAGTGGTTGCAGAATCATCTGAAGATGATAGGTTTGCGTCCTATAAATAATGTAGTGGATGTTACTAATTTTATTTTGTTTGAATTAGGTCAGCCTTTGCATTCATTTGATGCCGACAAGATTGAAGGTAACAAGGTGATCGTTAATACTTATCCTGAAGGTACAAAGTTTGTGACTCTCGATGGCGTTGAACGGATATTAACTGCCCGTGATCTGATGATTTGTAATATAAACAGGCCTATGTGCATTGCCGGTGTTTTTGGCGGACTTGAGTCTGGTGTTACAGAAAAAACAACAAACGTTTTTCTTGAATCTGCCTGTTTCCATCCATCATGGATTCGAAAAACAGCCCGCCGTTTCGGATTGAATACAGATGCTTCGTTCCGCTTTGAACGAGGTCTGGACCCGAACCAGACTGTTTATGTACTGAAGCGTGCTGCTATGTTGATAAAGGAAGTCGCCAGCGGTGAGATAACAGGTGCTATACGAGATGTGTATCCTTCACCTGTAGCTCCATATACAGTTGAACTGACTTACAATAAGATAAATTCTTTAGTTGGAAAAGTGATTCCTAAAGAGACAATCAAGAGCATTCTTGAGAGTCTGGAGATGAAAATAATTGATGAGACAGAAGAAAAATTAACCCTCCATGTTCCTGTGTATCGTATTGATGTTCAGCGTGATGTTGATGTGATTGAAGATATTCTCCGTGTTTACGGATATAATAATGTAGAGTTCGGAGAGCATGTTAATTCAAGTTTAAGCTATAAGACTCCGACTGATCACAGCTACAAGATGCAGGAACTTATCTCTGAACAGCTTTGTGGTGCCGGATTCAATGAAATCCTGAATAATTCGCTGACGCGTTCAGCTTATTACACTGAACTTTCAACTTATCCGGAAGCGCATTGTGTAAAGTTGCTCAACCCGCTCAGCGCTGATCTAAATTGTATGCGTCAGACGCTCCTGTTCGGTGGGCTTGAAAGTGCTGAATATAATATCAAACATAAGAATGGCGCGATCCGTTTCTTTGAGTTTGGCAACTGTTATGACTATAATATAGATAAGAAAAAGGATGGTGAGGCTTTGGCTGAATTTAGCGAAGACTATCGTTTAGCTTTGTGGCTAAATGGAATGCGCGTGGAAAACAACTGGGCTCATCCGGATGAAGAATCATCTGTTTATGAGATGAAGGCCTATGTCATCAATATTCTGAATCGTTTGGGCATTAGTATTAAAAAATTGATTTTTGGGACATTAAGCAATGATATCTATTCGGAAGGAATGACTATCACTACTGTATCCGGACGCCAATTGGGTTCATTAGGTGTTGTCGATAAAAAGCTTTGTAGGGTAGCGGATATTGATGCCAAAGTCTATTTTGCTGAATTGTCATGGACACAGTTGATGCGTGAAACGAAGAAAAACAAAGTAAGTTTCTCTGACATAGCTAAATTTCCTGCAGTAAAGCGTGATCTTGCTTTATTAGTTGATAAGAAGGTTCAGTTTGCTGAGATTGAGAAAGTCGCTGCCGAGAGTGAGCGTAAACTTCTGAAAGATATTCGCTTGTTTGATGTTTACGAAGGAAAGAATCTTCCTGTCGGCAAAAAATCATATGCTGTAAGTTTCTTCTTGCAGGATGAGGAAAAGACATTAAATGACAAACAGATAGATGCTATAATGAAAAAGCTCTCCGACAATATGAGCCAGAAATTAGGAGCACAATTAAGATAATTAATAATATAATTAAAGAAATAATATGGGAAGAGCGTTTGAGTTCCGTAAAGCAAGAAAGTTTAAACGTTGGGGGAATATGGCCCGCGTTTTCACAAAATTAGGCAAGGAAATTACAATCTGTGCGCGCGAGAGCGGTACGGATCCAGATAATAATCCTCGTCTGCGCGTGCTTATGCAGATGGCCAAGAAGGAGAATATGCCGAAAGAGAATGTCGACCGTGCCATCAAGCGTGCCGTATCGAAAGATTTCAGCGATTATAAAGAAGTTAATTATGAAGGCTATGGCCCTCATGGAATAGCCATCTTTATTGAAACAGCTACCGATAACACCACACGTACTGTAGCCAACATTCGTAGTTATTTTAATAAGAACGGCGGAAATCTTGGTACATCCGGTAGTCTTGAATATCTGTTCGATCATAAATGCGTATTCCATATTGCGAAAAAAGACGATATGTCACTCGAAGATCTGGAGTTGGAATTGATTGATTTCGGTGTTGATGAAGTTGATAATGATGAGGATACCAATGAAATAGTTCTTTATGGCGAGTTTTCTAAGAATGCTGTTATTCAAAAATACCTGGATGAAAATGGATATGATGTAACGAGCAGTGAGTTTGTTCGCATTCCGAATGATTTGAAGGAGGTTACATCTGAACAGCGTGATGCAATCAATAAGCTGATTGATAGGATTGAAGAAGATGAAGACGTTCAGAATGTTTTCCATAATATGAAGGAAGACGAAGACGATGCAGAAGAAGCCTGATTCGGTTGGTACAAAGAATATACAAAAGCGCAATCTGGAAAGGGTTGCGCTTTTTTGTATTAGTTGTTATTGTTAATCCTTCAAAAGTGCCGTCAGCATTTTGATATCTTTTATAATATAATCTGCACCGGCCTCCTCAAGTTCTTCCTTGTTACCATAGCCATAGAGCACTCCAATCGAATCTATTCCATTTTGTTTAGCACCTATGATATCGTATTTGCGATCACCAATCATGACAGCTTTGTCTTTATTTGAAATAAACCCTTGATTTATGATGTAGTGTATTACCTCGCCTTTTGAAGAACGTGAGTGATTCATCGTATCACCTCCGATAAAGGTGAAATAGGAAGAGATATTAAAATGATCCAGGATCTTGATGGCTAATGGTTCCGGTTTTGAGGTCGCAACAAACAATTGCTTTCCCAATTTCTTTTGGCCGATAAGAAAGTCCTCAATTCCTTCATATATTTTATTTTCGAGCCAACCTTTATTTATAAAGCGTTCATGATAGATTTGGACGGCCTCTTCGGCTTGTTTCCTTGGAAAATGATAAAATTCTTGAAACGAATCGACCAGCGGCGGACCGATAAACGGAGCCAGATGTGTCAGGTTGTCTACCACAATTCCATAATGATTCAGTGCGTACTGCACAGATTTAGTGATACCTGTAAATGGATCTGTCAGCGTTCCGTCGAGGTCCATCAGTATGTATTCGTATGATTTCATTCTTTATTTTGTGTAAATTATGCGACTCGTTCTTTGATAACTAATAGTTTGTCTACCATTCCATGATCCATATCAATGATTTCGAATCGTAGATTTTTGTAATTGAAAATATCGCCCGATTTTGGTACATTTCCTGTCAGGTACATGGCAAGTCCGCTTAATGTGGAGAAATCTTCATCTTTCAGATCCTCATAATTCATGATGCCCATTCTATCCATAAAATCGTCGACATTCATCGATGCTTCAACCAGCATTGATCCATCTTGTCGGATAATGATATCTTGCTCTTCAGCTTCATTTTCCTCAAGGATATCTCCAAAAATACTTTCTGCAAGATCATGAAGCGTAATAATACCTTCTGTTCCTCCATATTCGTTGACAACAACGGCAAATTTGTTTTTATTGAGTTTGAAGATTTCTAAAACTTTCTTTGCATAAAGACTTTCGGGAATGAACAAAGGTGTTTGTGCTATACTTCGAAGATTAAATATATTTTCATTTCCCATCATCAGAATAATGTCTTTTACAGATACGATGCCGATAATTTCATCTTTCCCCTTTTCAACTAAAAGATAGTTGCTGAAATGTTTCTCACGGATCGTATTCAATACTTCATTTTTATTGTCAGTCGGATGTAGCAAAACGACATCTCTGCGGTATGTCATTAGTTCGTTCGCTCGTTTGTCAGAAAAACGAAGAACATCTTTCAGCATTTTTGTTTCGTCCTTATCGATTACACCTTGTTCGGAGCTTTGATGAAGGATCATTTTTAACTCGTCTTCCGTCATATTTGGATATGTGTCGTTTTTCATCCCGATAAGCTTATTTATAAGCCTAGTGGATAGGCTTAAGAACCATATGAAAGGATAAGCCACCTTACTCAGAATAATCATGAACGGGCTAAGCAATATTGCATATTGTTCAGGATTGTGAAGCGCTATCGATTTGGGAACGAGTTCACCGATGATAAGCGATAAATAAGTGATCAGAGCTACGGTTGTTATCATCGCCAGATTACCGGCATATGGTGATAGCTGAGGAATCATGGTGAAAAAGGGAGTGAGCTCATTGGCTATTGCTACACCTCCGAATGCTCCGGAGATAATTCCGATGAGTGTAATGCCAATTTGAATCATTGAAAGAAATTTCTCAGGCTCTTCAAGTTGTCTTAATACGGCTTTAGCTTTTTTATTTCCTTTATTCACAAATGTTTCCAGTCGTGTTTTATTGGATGAAACCAATGCGATTTCATACATGGCGAAGAGTCCATTCAAGATAAGGAGAAATAGAATGATGAGAAAATCCATAATGACATGATTCGTTAAGATTGCAAATCTACTCATTTTGATTAGAAATGGAAAATTAGCAAGGAAGAAAATTTGTGTATATCATTGGATTGGTAAACGTTCCGCCTAGCACTGTGTGGTTTTAATATTTCATGCAGGTAGTGCTGTATCTTGAAGTCGGACAATGTAGATGATAGCGTTATTGCCATTGGGTTTGCAGTAGTAGTAGGTATTGCTGTAGACATCCATAGCATGGAGACTGGTGATATTCCCTGAATTGTAAAAATCGTCGTTTAGCTTATTGTATGCAAGGTTTTTTTCTTTGTCAAAACAAAAAGTATAAGCTTCAAAATCGTCATTGCAAGTAATTAGAAAGCGGCTTCCGATACGCCAGGGATAAACATTGGTGCGTACGAGACCATATTTTTCTTTCTGTTTAAGAAGGTTTAAGGTATCCTCAAAAAGTTCTTTGGAATGAGTCGGATTGGCTTCAACGTATATTTGTCCGTTGCTGACAGCCATTTCCGGCCTGTTGCTACGTTCTATATTTATACGTCCTACATTTACCGGGGTGATTTTTTGTGCTTCGATTGTTTGGAATGTTGTATCAAATTTGTACAGCCATTGCTCCATACATATTTGTCTACTGCATTTTTCATGAATAACATAGCGCTCGGCTGTAGCCCAGATGTGGTGATCGAAATAAGAAAGATGAATGAGCGAATTCCATGTGCGACCGTCGTTTAAGTCCTTTGTTCCTAAAAAAATTCCATTATACGTGTAATAGTATGCGTTTTGCTTTTCATCAAGCACGATCAGTTGTTTGTGAGGAGGATCAATCACATAGTCGGAAACCAGCAAGCTGTTTTCTGTTCGGTTTTGTTTATTGAATGTGATTTGATTAAGAAATTTACCTTTGCAATTGAAACGATAAAGTTGACGTTCGCTTACCAGAAACAGGTCATTGCCGTCTTTTCGTATCATCGTGGCTTGTTTCACTTGACAATGAGGAGTTGTTTCCAGGGGAATAGCCGTGACTTCCCGGGCAATATCCGAAAGGTTGCCTGAAATGGTACTTTGAGCAGATCTTTGTTTCGTAATCTGCCTGAAACCCTCGCTGAAGTAAAGAGCAAACAGCAGGATGATCATCAAGGTGAATGTCCTTTTCATTAATTTTGCTTTTGCTATGAATAACGTAAAGATAAGCCTTTTTATTATAACCGGGTAATTTTCTTACTATTTTTATAAATTGGAAGAATAGTTTGGGGATAGTGTTGATTTATGCCATATTGACATACATACTCTTCTGGTATTGTTTTTGCAGATATATAGGTGTGTTTAAAATGTAAGTAGGACAAGAAAGGAGATAAATATATGAATATGAATAATTTTACAATCAAGGCGCAAGAAGCTGTCGAAAAGTCTATACAGCTTGTTACCAAGAATGAGCAGCAAACTATTGAGGCGATTCATTTGTTGAAAGGTGTCATTTTGACGGGTGAAAGTGTAACCAATTTCATCTTTCAGAAACTGGGTGTTAATATTCAGAATCTGAATCGTGTACTGGATGCCCAGATCAGTTCGTATCCAAAAGTATCCGGGGGTGAACCGTATTTGTCTAATGAAGCAAATGCAGTTCTTCAGAAAGCTATCGCTTATTCTTCGAAGATGGGCGACGAGTATGTATCTATCGAACCGATCATACTGGCGTTGTTTACCGAGAAGAGTTCTGCTTCGCAAATTTTAAAAGATGCCGGAGTCACCGAAACAGAACTTCGTAAGGCTATCGAAGAGTTGAGAAAAGGAAATAAAGTAACGAGCCAGTCGGCTGAAGAAACATACGATTCGTTAAATAAGTACGCTATCAATCTGAATGAGCGCGCCCGCAGCGGTAAACTTGATCCTGTGATCGGCCGTGATGAGGAAATTCGTCGTGTGCTTCAGATATTGAGTCGCCGTACCAAAAATAATCCGATACTGATTGGTGAGCCTGGTGTTGGCAAGACAGCTATTGCCGAAGGATTAGCTCATCGTATTGTCAGGGGCGATGTGCCTGAAAATTTGAAATCGAAACAGATATTTTCACTGGATATGGGGGCGCTGATTGCCGGTGCAAAATATAAGGGTGAGTTTGAAGAGCGTCTGAAAGCGGTTGTCAATGAAGTGACAAAAGCTGAAGGAGAGATCATCCTTTTCATTGATGAGATACACACCCTTGTCGGCGCAGGGAAGAGCGAAGGGGCAATGGATGCTGCAAACATTCTTAAGCCTGCGTTGGCACGTGGCGATCTGCGAGCCATAGGTGCAACAACTTTGGATGAATATCAGAAGTACTTCGAGAAGGACAAAGCCCTCGAACGCCGATTCCAGATTGTGATGGTCGACGAACCGAGTGAAGTCGATGCTATTTCTATCCTGCGTGGCTTGAAGGAAAAATACGAGAATCATCATAAGGTACGTATTAAAGATGATGCTTTGATTGCAGCCGTACAGCTGTCGTCGCGCTACATCACCGATCGTTTTTTGCCTGATAAGGCTATTGACTTAATGGATGAAGCGGCTGCCCGTTTACGTTTGCAGATCGATTCTGTGCCTGAATCGCTGGATGAGGTCTCACGAAAAATAAAACAGTTGGAGATAGAGCGTGAGGCTATCAAGCGTGAGAACGATCAGGATAAACTGCAACAATTGAATAGAGAAATAGCGAATCTCAAAGATGAGGAAACGAAACAAAAAGCTCAGTGGCAGAGTGAGAAGGAAGAGATAAACAAGATTCAGCAGAATAAGATAGATATTGAAAATCTTAAATTTGAAGCTGATCGTGCAGAACGTGAAGGCGATTACGGAAAAGTAGCTGAGATTCGTTACGGCAAGATCAAACAGAAAGAAGAGGGAATCAAGCAGGTTCAGGAAAAGCTTAAAACGCTTCAAGGCGGTGCTGCTATGATTAAGGAAGAGGTGGATAGTGAAGATATTGCCGATGTCGTTTCGAAATGGACAGGTATACCTGTAAACCGGATGCTCCAGAGTGAGAAAGAAAAACTTTTGCATCTGGAAGATGAGCTCCATAAACGGGTTATCGGTCAGGATGAGGCCATCACGGCGATCTCTGATGCCGTTCGTCGTAGCCGGGCTGGATTGCAGGATCCCAAACGCCCTATAGGCTCATTTATATTTCTCGGAACAACAGGTGTCGGCAAGACCGAGTTGGCCAAAGCATTGGCAGAATGTCTTTTTGATGATGAAAATATGATGACACGTATTGATATGAGCGAATATCAAGAGAAGTTTAGTGCTACTCGTCTGATCGGAGCACCTCCGGGATACGTGGGTTATGAGGAAGGCGGACAGCTTACCGAAGCTATTCGTCGTAAACCATATTCGGTTGTTCTTTTTGATGAGATCGAAAAAGCTCATCCGGACGTATTCAACATCTTACTGCAGGTTCTGGATGACGGACGACTGACCGACAATAAGGGACGCGTGGTCAATTTTAAGAATACCATTATTATCATGACGAGCAACCTGGGTTCGTCGTTGATCCGTGAGAACTTTGAAAAGATGACTGTCACTAATCATGATATGGTCGTTGAATCAACTCGTAATCAGGTGCTCGAGCTTATGAAAAAAACAATTCGTCCGGAATTTCTGAATCGTATTGACGACATTATTATGTTCACACCGCTTAGCGAGAGTGAGATTGGTTTGATTGTCAAGTTGCAGCTTAATGCAGTAAAGAAGATGCTTGAACAGAATGGCGTCACGTTGAATTATACCGATGGTGCAGTCAGAAGCATTGCTGAGCAAGGTTTTGATCCGCAGTTTGGAGCGCGTCCGGTCAAACGTGTTATTCAGCGAAATGTACTCAATGAGCTTTCGAAAGAACTTTTGAGTGGTCATGTCAATCGCGAACGTCCAATTGTTATAGACGAACAGAACGGTTCGTTGATTTTTAGAAATTAAGAGATAATAGGTTATTCACATATTGGTTGATTCAGAAAGGAGAGGACTCTTGGTGAGCCTTCTCCTTTTTTAGTGAGTGTGTCATTCTTGATAAGGGAAAATAAAAAAAGACCATGAATAAAATCATGGTCTTTTTTTCACTGTTGCGGAGGCAAGACTCGAACTTACGACCTCTGGGTTATGAGCCCAACGAGCTACCACTGCTCCACTCCGCGATATGTATGCATCCCTTTCGGATTGCGAGTGCAAAGATAGAGACTCTTATCCCTATTTCCAAACAATTTTCGATATTTATTTTCATTTAGTTTTTTATCTGCTGATTTATAAATGTTTAGTATATATCAATTATATCGTTAAAATCGTCTTTTTCATAAATGCGAAGTTTTTCTCTCAGTAGTCCGATCTCTGTCTGCATCGATTTGATGCGTTTCAATATGTGATGAATGGCATCAATTCCTTCGATATTGATGGAGAGGTCGTAATACATGCGTGCATAGCTCTCGATATCTGATAGCTGAGAGGCAGGCATATAGTTTTCTCCGTCAACTATATCTATTTTGATCAATCCGCCTTCTTGAAGCATCTCCAGAAATGACGGTTCTATATGACTTTTTTTGCAGTAGTCGTCTACTATAATTAAATCTGTTGTTTGCATAGCTTTACATTTTTAGTGGAGACTTTTTAATTGCCAAAACAGTTCTTTTTCTCTGTCTGTCAGATTTGTAGGTATAGCGATGACATAGGTGACTATCAGGTCACCAAAGCGTCCGTCTTCCTTATAAACAGGGAATCCTTTGCCTCTGAGTCGTACTTTTGTGTTGTTTTGTGTACCGGGTTGAATCTTCAACCTAACCTTTCCTTTCAACGTGTCAATAACTTTTTCGCCTCCCAGCACAGCAGTGTATAGGTCGAGTGAAACATTCGTGAATAGATTGTCGCCAATGCGTTCGAACCGGTTGTCACTGGCCACTTTGAAGGTAATATACAAATCTCCGGAAGGAGCACCTCCTTCGCCCGGTCCACCTTGTCCTTTTAGTTTGATTGTTTGTCCGTCGGCTACACCTGCAGGAATAGTGATACGCAGGTTTTTTCCATTGACACCGATGATTTGCTTATGTGTAGTGGCAGCTTCGCTGAGCGTAAGTTGCAATTCTGTCGTATAATCCTGTCCGTGAAAACCAAAATGACTACGTTGGCTGTGATGTCCCATACTACCGAACAGTTGTTCGAAGAAGTCCGAAAACTCTCCTCCGTCCGACGATGTCCAGTAGGTTTCGTTTTCGCTACCGTCCTGATACTGTTTATATTGTTGCTGTTGCGTATTATAATCGTCGGCATGTTTCCAGTTGTCTCCGTATTGGTCATACTTTTTTCTTTTTTCCGGATCGCTCAGAACTTCGTTGGCTTCATTGATTTCCTGGAATTTCCTTACGGCATCCGGATCATTCGGATTCAGGTCGGGATGGTACTTACGCGCCAACTGTTTATACGCCTTTTTGACGTCATCTTGTGTAGCGTTCTTATCTATTCCGAGAATTTTGTAATAATCTATATATGCCATAATACTTGTTTTTTACATTATCAACAACAAACGTGCCTAAATGGTTTCATATAGATTAATTATCACAAAAAAAGTTTCCTGAAATCCAAATTGAATTGATTCAAGAAACATGAAATTTTGATAACTTTGCTTTTTTGTTATAAAACGGTCTCTTATGTGTGTGAGAAGTAACCCTTTTTTTAAGACAAAAATATTAATTTTTGATACTTACTTTTCTTTGGCTTCTTTTTCGCGTTCAACATCTTCGCGGCTTTTACTTTGGGTGACCAGATAGACACCCGCAAATACAAAGACGGTCGCAATTACCTTATAAAACGAAAATGAATCCTGACCTACGGCTATAGCCAGAAAAGCAGCGATGATGGTTTGTAAGTAGTTATACATACTGATGGTAGTAGGACGTATGCGTTTCTGAGCCATGGGAATCAACAGATATGGAAGGAATGTAGCACCGAAAAGAACAAAGAAAATCGCACTTATTTCTCCCCAATCGATAGCAGGACGATGAAACGCCGGCGTGCTCAATATATATTTATATGTAAAGGGCAACAGCAAACAGGTTGTGAAGAGAAACATCCATTTCATGATGGTGATCGCCGAATATCGTTGAGAAATGGGTTTTGAGATGACTAGAAAAATGGCGTACATCATACCGCTGACGATGAGCATAATGTTTCCTTCGAGACTGCTGTTTGAATGATAGAGCTGCGACGACGAGAAGATCAGAAGAAGTCCTCCTATTATGCCCAAAAAGACACCACCGGCTTTTTTTAAAGTGATGGGCTCCTTAAGAACAACCGCTGCAAGCAACAGTACATATATGGGAACAGCCGTATTGATGATAGCCGCATCGACAGGAGACGTGCGACTGAGACCGACAATAAAAAGACCCTGATTAAGACCGACACCACATAATGAACATACAAGGAGTATACCTAAATCTTTTAAAGTGACTTTTTCATATTTGGTGAATAGTGAAACAATCCAAAACATGATACAGGCAAACAACATACGCATAATCGTCAATCCTTCGGGCGGAACGTGCGATGGCAGCAGATATTTGCATACGGGAATATTAATAGCGAACAGGACGGCTGTTACGAGAATTAATATATGCCCTTTGAGTTTCTTCCTATTCATCGTTTGTTATTTATCTTTACAAAGATATAACATTAAAACAGACGCGTCAATACAGACCGTTATATTTGTACGAAAAAAATGTCGGCATAGTTGTCATGTGTACATTTATTATTATTTTTGTTTATCGTTACAACTAAAGATGCTAATCATGAAAAAGACAATTGTTTTGATAATGACATTTATTGTTGCTGTTACAACAATGAGTGGTCAGTCGTGGACTGCAGATAATGGGAATGGGACGTATACGAATCCGTTGTTTTATGATGAGTTTTCGGATCCTGATATCATTCGTGTAGGTTCGGATTTCTATCTGGTAGGGACAAGCATGCATTCTGTGCCGGGATTGGCCGTACTTCATTCAAAAGATCTGGTGAACTGGTCTTTTCTCGGCTACGCCTTGAATCGTCTCGACAATTTGGATGAGTTTAACCTGATGAATGGAAAAGACAGTTACGGACAAGGGATATGGGCGCCTTGTATCCGTTATCACAATGGAAAATTTTATATTTTCTCCCACATAAACCACCATGGGGTACATGTTTTTATTGCATCTAATCCTTCAGGTCCCTGGATTCACAAAGATATGGGTGGAAATATTCATGATCTTTCTATCTTGTTCGGCGGCAGCAAAATTTATGCTGTTTATGGATATGATGAGGTCCGGATGATTGAGGTAAAGCCTGATTTTACAGGATATGTCGAAGGAACGGACCGTGTGATCATTCCTCGCGGAAATGCCATGGGCGAAGGTCATCATGTGTATAAGATAGACGGGAAATATTATATTATCAGTGCTGATTACTCGCCGATGGGCCGCATGCAGTGCGCCCGCGCTGATAAGTTGGAAGGTCCTTACGAGACAGCAGTGATTAGTGCACGTGAAACGATGGGTACGCAACAGGCTACTTGGGTAAATAACGTGGGGCAGAATGCGACTAAATATGATGAAGAAGGAATGCCGTTTATCATCTCAAAACCGTTAAAGGATGTGATGAACTGCGCAACACTGCATCAGGGTGGAATCGTTGATCTGCCTAACGGCGACTGGTGGGGCTGGTCGATGCAGGACTTCCGTTCTGAAGGAAGAACGACTTGCCTGTCGCCGGTGACGTGGATCGACGGATGGCCTTATTTCGGACTGGCAGGAAACCTGGGACGTTCACCGCGAACGTGGATCAAACCTGATGTCGGCGAGTTCGAGAAACCTCACGCAACATACAGGCGTAGCGATGATTTCTCTGGAAAACCGCTACAGCCAATCTGGCAGTGGAACCACAATCCCGATGACTCCCGATGGTCGCTGACTAACGGGAGACTGCGGCTGAACACCATGCCGGCTGCAAACTTTCTCAGGGCAAGAAATACATTGACGCAGCGTGGGATTGGTCCGGCTTCTTCGGCAACGGTGACACTCGATGCCTCGCACCTGAAAAATGGCGATATTGCCGGATTAGGATTGCTTAATGTGCCGTGTGTATGGATGGGTGTGCTGCGTGAGGGTAAACATTTTGTTCTTCGTTATTATAACCAATTGGATAACGAAAAGATTGATATCGCACTGGACGGAGGAAAAGTGTATTTGCGTGCAACTGGCTATTTCGATACGGATTCGGCTCAGATGAGCTACAGTATCGACGGAAAGGTATTTACTGATATGGGTGAGAAGGCGGTAATTCCTTATCAACTGAAGACATTTCAAGGTACCCGCTATGCCTTGTTCGCTTTCAATACGGAGGACGTCTGCGGGGGATTTGCAGAGTTCGACGATTTTATAGTCAGTGAGCCTTATGCCGACCGCTCTGCAAATCTTCCGATAGGTAAAGTGATCACGCTGCTTAATATGGGAAATAATCAGCGTATGTGGGCAAATCCGCACGGGATGCTGCACGGAAAATCCTTGGACGAGAAAGAATATGATGCTACCGGTTGTCGTTTCAGGGTTATCGATCGAGGACGGGGACGCGTTGCTCTGGAAGCAATGAACGGGACAGGTTTTGTTACTGTTGTCGGCGCGGGCTTGTCTGCCGATGTGAGATTGATGAAGAAGGAAACGGAAGGAAGTTTATTTCAGTGGCAGGATATGCTGATGGGAGAGTGCATGCTTTTGTCGTTGAAAACGAATAGATATGTAGGTATCGATCCTGCAACGGGTGAACCTTATGGAGCTGATTGGACAGGCGCTTCGCCTGGCAGAACCAACGGAACTGTCTTTAAATGGCATGAAGCGGAATAGTTTTTGCCGGAGAATTGTTTTTTATCAGAAGAAATTTTGTTCTTTTGTGGAAAAGAAATAGATGATGAAGTATACGATTGATAATTTAAAAGGGCGGCGAAACTTTTTCTTGATGGCGGGGCCTTGTGTGATTGAAGGCGAAGAGATGGCGCTGTCTGTTGCCGAAAAGATTGCGGATATCAGCTACAGACTGAATATTCCGTACATTTTTAAAGGTTCATATCGCAAAGCCAATCGCTCGCGTCTGGATTCGTTTACAGGAATAGGCGATGAGAAAGCTTTACGTATCTTGCGCAAAGTGGGCGAGACATTTAATCTTCCGGTGGTCACGGATATTCACGAGACTCATGAGGCTGCGATGGCTGCAGAGTATGTTGATGTCCTTCAGATTCCTGCGTTTCTTTGCAGACAGACGGATTTGCTGATTGCTGCTTCGCATACGGGGAAGGTGATAAATATAAAGAAAGGACAGTTTCTTTCGCCTACCTCGATGCAGTTCGCGGTACAGAAAGTTGTGGATGCTGGCAATACGAATGTAATGATTACGGAGCGTGGAACAACTTTTGGATATACTGATTTGGTTGTCGACTACCGGGGGATTCCGGAAATGCAGCGTTTTGGTTTTCCAGTTATAATGGATGTTACTCATTCACTGCAACAGCCAAACCAGGGGTCAGGTGTGACCGGCGGACTTCCTTCGCTGATTGAAACAATTGCCAAGGCGGCTGTGGCTGTGGGTGTTGATGGATTGTTTATCGAGACCCACCCGGATCCTTCAGTAGCAAAATCGGATGGCGCAAATATGTTACCGCTAAATATGCTGGAAGGGTTGCTGACGCGTCTGGTACGCATACGCGAGGCGATAATGTAAGGGGGAAACACGGGGATAACATTATCTGTTATCCCATTTTGCTTATTTTTCGGAGCCTCTCTTCGTCAATAATTTTGATTTTCCGTCCGTCGATGGCTATTACCCGTTCGAGTACAAATGTTGAGAGCGTACGGATTGCATTGGATGTCGTCATGTTCGAAAGGTTCGCTAAATCTTCGCGTGAGAGGTATATGCTCAGTGTTGCGCCGTCTTCTTCCAGTCCATAGCTGTCTTTTAAGAACAGCAAGGACTCGGCAAGCCTGCCCCGGATATGTTTTTGTGTGAGATTCACTGTTCGCTCATCGGCAATACCTAAGTCGACGGATAGCTGGCGGATGAAAAACATGGCCAGATTACAATTCTTCAGGAGAAGACTGCTTACGACCGTCATCGGAATAAGACAGACGGTCGACGCTTCGAAAGCGGAGGCGTTGGTCAGGTATTTTTCCTGAGCGAAGTTTGCACGATAACCGAAATACTGGATCGGTTTAATCATCCGGATAATCTGGCTTCTTCCGCCCACGCCTTCTTTGAATATCTTCACCTTCCCTTTGAGTAAGCACATCATATCTTTAGGTTCGTCACCTTCGCAATAAATAAGCTCATTGCGTTTAAAGCGTTGAATCTTTGAATTATTGCGAAGAATTTCATGCTCCGTCTCCGTCAATACTCTCCAAACTTCTGCTAAACTAGCCGATAAATCGACTTTTATTTTCTGTTGCTTAACCACGACTGTTATATAACATACTTTTCAAGCACAAATGTAATATTTTTCTTTTATATGTATTCTTTTTTCCCCCTAATAAATTTAGAGTAATATAACATTTTACTTTATTTTATCACTTATGTCGTTTTTATTTGTAAGTTTGTAGAAGGAGGAACGAATATTATGGCTAGGAAGTTTGTCTGCATATGGTGTTTGCTCTTTTGTTTTTATAATGTCTTTTCTGTTTCGGATGAAGGCTATAAGAAACCCTTGTTGATGAAGAAAATAGAAACAGTCTCTTCTCTGCAGGGCGATTCGATTATGCATCTTGTTGCCGGACAGGCTGCCAAATACCAGACCGTCGTTTCAAAGTATGAGGCCGACGTGTATATTAAGGGGCACTCGGAGGTGAAACGGCGTAATTTTTTGATGCAATACGTCAGACGCATATTCCCTGTGAGCCGTTCTTCAGGAAACATGTTCTTTGAGATCCTCAGTCATGTAAAATTTAGTTATCCAAACGATTATCTGCATGACTTTAAGGCTACAAATGGTAGTGCCATACCTAATGGGGCAAAGGAACGCGAGGTCCTGGAATTGCTGAATCTGAATGTTTATTCTTCAACCATGTACAACGACGGCATCATTTTGCCTGTTGCCCATAATGCTTACAAATATTACAATTTTAATCTGGATACGGTGCTATATACTCTTGGATCCAAATTATTCAAGATCAGCTTCTCTCCTAAACTGTGGAGTCATAAACTTGTAGTCGGATCATTGTATGTATGGGATAAAGTGTGGAATATATCCAGAATCGATGTTTCGGGAAGTCTCTCGTTCGGTGATTTTAGTCTGGCGATGTCTTTTGGGAAAGACTACCGGAATTTTCTCTTGCCGTCAAATGCGGATTTATCTATTCGTTATCATTTTTTAGGAAATGAGATAACCAGTACTTATCATTCCTTTTTCAAATATAGTTATGTGCAATGGTTGAATGAGAATCCGAACGCCGGACGAAGGCGCAAGCTGAATTTGACGGCTTATTATAAACTTTCTGCAGATACGATACCCATTATCCGCGATTCGAGTTTTTGGAACAATGTGAGGGATATTCCTTTGACGGACAAAGAACGATCGATGTATAAGAATAATGAACAAAAGGCGGAAAAAGATACATCGCATGTGCAGACGTATCTTGAACTGACCGAGCGATTGACCAATACGATTAATCTGGATTCAAAGTCGTCTCGTCTGCGCTATTCAGGAGTGCTTAATCCATCACAGTTCGGCTATTCGGTGCGCGATGGGGTCTCATACAGACAGCGCATCAGATACAGTCGCACACTAGCTCGTGACAGACAGTTACGTTTTTACCCTTCGATAGGCTACGTGTCCAAACATCATGAATTGTTCTTTGAGTTTGCTACAGACTGGGAATATCTGCCTCAGCATATGGGTATTATGAGTTTGAGCATAGGAAATAGCAATCAAGGCTATCCTTCAGGAATAACTGATAAGATTAATCGACAGCTTAAGGATTCTGTGATTAATTTTGACGATTTGAACTTGAGCTATTTTAAGCATTACTATGCGGAGTTGGAGAATAGCATCGAATTGTTTAATGGTTTTCAGATTTCGGCGGGGTTATCGTATCATCGACGTATTCCCGTAAGTCGCATTACAAACGTAAAGGTGGGAGATGAAATTCAACAGATCATCAATAATAATTATAATGACTTTACACCAGTCTTAGGTTTCACCTATACACCTCGCCAATATTACTGGATGGATGGTTATCGCAAGGAGTATCTTTATTCTTATTATCCGACAATATCGTTTGAAGTAGCCCGCGGCATTCCGCATATATGGAAAAGTACGGGCGATTATTGCAGGATGGAGGCGGATATACAGCAAAATGTTTACCTTGCACTGTCCCGGCATTTTAATTATCATTTGAGTTTTGGATTTTTTACAAATACCAGATCTACTTATTTTGCCGATTTCAAATATTTTGCGCGCCATGGTTTTCCCGAATCATGGAATGATGATTTTGGCGGTGTTTTTAATGTACTGCCGCGCGCCTGGTATAATGCCTCCGATAAATATGTTCAGGGGCATATGTTATACGAGAGTCCGTTTCTGCTTTCAAAGATTTTCAGACCTAAAGCTTCCCAATATATGCTGATGGAGCATTTCTATCTGAGTCAGTTGTGGTTGCCTGTATTGCCGAGCTATACGGAAATAGGCTATGGATTCGGTAATAATATTATTAACGTCGCTTTATTTGCCGGATTCGAAAAGCTTAAATATAAGAATATAGGTCTTAAGTTCGTCTTTGAAATATTTCAGTGATCAGAATGTCGGATGCACAATCATGATACCGTTGTTTTTCTTTACGTTCTGCACATATTCCTGTAATGGTTCTTCGTTGATAATCACTCTTTTATTTGTTGACGAGGCATGGATGAACGTCAATTTTTCATTTGTCTTATAGATGATGCCAACGTGAGATATATCCAGTCCTTTGACCGTGGTTACAAAGCAAACAATATCTCCGTTATGTATCTGACCGGCATGGGAGTTTATTTCGTTCTGAGGAATGAAGTAATGCGGTCTGGCACTGATCTCCTGTTCTTTTTTTGCTATCTTCTGTATTCTTATGCTGTTGTCTTTAAGCTGCTTGTAGCTGTCAGGGTGAGTCGACATGAATGAAAGTTGGAGCGGAAGTCTTTTACCTCCTATTTCTTTGTTTACGTCCTTCACTCGACCTTTTTTCTGATTCTCGAAAATCCAGTCGGTCGTGTAATGAAGACGGTCGGTATAATCGCTGATTTTCCCGTTTCGATAACGGTCTTCTTGCAAATGGCGGCAGAATGATTTGAATGATTGGTCCTTATCGCGTAAGGTTCGTACTAATGCCGTTGTGGTTTCCACAAGAGTCATGCAATCCAGCTCCTGCAGATTAACAACCAGTTGCTCGGGCTCTTTTTCGAGCGTTGATGCAACATAGGGCGTACCGAGGAAGAACTTGGCTGTTTCTAGCATCAAATCGCCGGTAGGTTGCGATATCATCGGTTGCATCCGGCTCATATAACGATTGAAGGTTGATTCATTTTGCTCACTGTTTTGAGCAGTTATAACGAAAGGCATACATATAAGGCCTAACATCCAAAGCACAGTTTTTGTATTCATACTTCTGTTATTTTTCTTTTGTTATTAAAAGATCTTGCAGTTTGAGCAGTTCATCCCGATACTGGGCTGCTTCAATAAAATCCAGTTTCTTTGCTGCTTCACCCATTTGTTTTCTGGTCCGTTCGATGGCTTTTTCCAGTTGCGAACGGTTCATGTACTGAACAACTGGATCTGCCGCAATCGAGGGCTCGGGTTCAATGTAAGCATGCATACTGGTGGCGACAGTCGACTGCTGTTTTTCGGCTACAAGCGAAATGCTGTTTTTAATAGCTTGTCTCGGTATGATTCCATATTTCTGGTTGTATGCCAGCTGTTTTTCTCGCCTGCGATCGGTCTCATCTATTGTCCGTTTCATACTGTCGGTCATTTTGTCGGCATAGAATATTACTTTGCCGTTTACGTTTCGGGCAGCGCGTCCGGCTGTTTGTGTCAGTGAACGGTGCGAACGGAGGAAGCCTTCTTTGTCCGCATCGAGGATTGCCACTAAAGATACCTCAGGAAGATCGAGACCTTCGCGGAGCAAGTTCACGCCTATTAACACATCAAACAGGCCTTTTCTCAAGTCGTCCATGATCTGGATCCGGTCCATCGTATCTACGTCGCTGTGGATATAGTTGCAGCGAACTCCCATCCGGCTCAGATATGTTGTCAGTTCTTCTGCCATTCTCTTGGTCAATGTGGTTACCAATACGCGTTCATTCACCGCTGCTCTCTGTTCAATTTCTTCCATCAGATCATCGATTTGGTTCAGGGAAGGACGCACTTCGATAACCGGATCCAGTAATCCTGTGGGTCTGATAAGCTGTTCAACAACGATTCCTTCGCTTTTTTCCAGCTCATAGTCGGCCGGCGTTGCACTCACATATATTGCCAGTGGCGTCATTGATTCGAATTCATCGAAAGTCAAAGGTCTGTTGTCGATAGCAGCGGGCAAACGGAAACCATATTCTACCAGATTCTTTTTCCTGGAGTAGTCTCCTCCGTACATGGCTCTGATTTGTGGAACAGTAACATGGCTTTCGTCAATCACAAGCAGGAATTCTTTTGGAAAATAATCCAGAAGGCAAAACGGCCTTTCTCCAGGCTTGCGCCCGTCAAAATAGCGCGAATAGTTTTCGATACCTGAGCAATGTCCCAATTCGCGAATCATTTCGAGATCGAAGGTGACGCGTTCATACAACCGTTTCGCTTCGTAAGGTTTGCCTATTTCCTTTAGGTAGCTGACTTGTGTTCCCAGATCTACGTCTATCTGGCTTATTGCGGCGTTAATACGATCTTGTGTTGTCACAAAAAGATTGGTCGGATAGATGTTTAGTTCATCTTGTTCACTTATTTCCTGTCCATTCAGGGGATCAAACGAAGATATTCTATCAATCTCATCACCCCAAAATTCAATCCGGTAAGCCGCCCCGTCGAAAGTTTCGATAGCCGGAAAGATGTCTACCGTATCGCCATTGACTCGGAAACATCCACTGGTAAAATCGAGTTTATTGTTTACATATAGTGCATCTACAAAACGGTGTAGTAAGTCGTCTCTGTTTATTTTCATTCCTTTTTCCACGTGCGTCACTTTGGCAGCGAATGCGGTAGGGTCAGCCATACCATAAAGGCAGGAAACGGACGAAACGACAATGACGTCTTTACGACCGGAGAGGAGTGATGCTGTGGCGCGCAGTCTCAGTTTATCAATCTCTTCGTTGATTGCAAGGTCTTTTTCGATATAAGTGTCTGTTGTTGGCAGATAGGCTTCCGGTTGGTAATAGTCGTAATAAGAAACGAAATACTCGACGGCATTATTTGGGAAAAAAGCTTTGAACTCGCTGTATAACTGAGCGGCGAGTGTCTTATTATGACTTAGTACCAGAGTGGGCTTCTGCACTTCTTGGATCACATTGGCAATGGTAAAGGTCTTGCCGGAGCCTGTAACCCCGAGCAATGTCTGAAAAGGGATACCATTTTTTATGCCGTCTGATAAGGCTTTGATTGCTTCCGGTTGATCACCAGTAGGACTATATGACGATGTTAATTCAAAATCCATTTATATTTCAGGCTGTTTAGGCACAATAATCCATAGAATGATATAAATAATGATTCCACTGAAGAGGGTAAACACGGTCAGAATAGCATAAACGATACGAACTATTGTTGGATCTACCTCAAGGTATTCAGCTATTCCGGCGCAAATACCTCCTATCATTTTACTGTTCGAACGATAAAGTTTTTTAGGGTCACTCATGGTTGTATGATTTTAATTTTTACTGATTATGTAATATGAATATAATGCATAACTATTCATCTGAGGTAAATAGAACGTTACTCGTCCTCCTTCTTCAACGCGGGCTCTGAAAGCTTTGCCTTCACCCAGAACGGGTGTAAAACCAATCAACTCGCCCTCATTGAGGAAGGTTTTCATGGTGTATGAATTGGACTGGTTATCTTCTCTGTAAATGATAAAATAGCCTCTTTCATCTCTTATCGATTGGAATCCGCACCAGGATCTTCCTGACGGTTCATCGCCTATAGGAAGAATATATCCGGTATGAAAGTCATGCTGGATAGTTTCGTACTTCTTTATAGTTTCGCCTGTAGCAAAGGCTTCGGCAGGCAGATTCTGCGATTCAAGCCAGGCTAGCGGTTGTGCCGCCATGGTGATAGCGAAGAGATAATCGAAAGAATATTTTCCGGGAGCAAAGAAATCGTTTGCATATTTATTTTCATTGCGCCATTTGTTCAGAAACTCAATTTGTAATGATTGAGCAGGAACATATCGTGATAGCATCCATATATTTCTCAATGTCCAGTAGGGATAATAATTACCCCAATCTGTATAACGATTTTCTAGAAAGATGTTGCCATATTCATTAAAGAAGAAATAGCCTCCGCGCTTACCAAGAGTAGCGTCAAGATTAAGAACGGCATTCCAGTTGGTTGCTTCCATCACGCGGTCATAAATCTTGCGTAAACGTATTTCCGCCAGTTTGTCGGGAATAGCGGTACCGTCAATTTTGAATGTACGTATACCATATTTTTTATAGAGAGATATGAGTACATCCGCATCTTTTTCCCAGTCTGCAAAATCATTCTGGATACTTGGATTGAACCATAAACATATTTCGATACCCAGTTCCTTGCCACGCTTGACGATAGGCGCAAGTCCATTCGGAAAACGTTTTGGATCAGGTGTCCAGTAATTCGGATTCCTCCAGATATTTACAAAACTGCCACCATAAGCCGAGTTTTCACTTCTCCCGGTCTGCCACCCGTCGTCGATCTGGAAATGAGTGATTCCCATTTTTGCAGCTGTCTCGAGTTCTTTCAAGCAGAAGGCTTCGTTGACATGTGCGTCCTGCCCGCGGTCACCCCAGGTGTTAAGCATAACCATCTCGTCACGTTCTTTCAGGAACGGTCGGATATGCATTTGATAATTTCTCAAGGCGATCAGTTTTTCTTTTTCTACAGAACGGTAAACGCCGGTAGCGTAACCGTACGCACGAGTCCATTCGTCAGTTTTCAGATCTGCACTGTCAACACCCAGCCCAATCATTTCAAAGGTACCGACATTCGTCAGAAAATCTCCCTTAGGGTAATGTAACTGAATATTTGATGTCGGAGCTTCCTTAAGCATGAAGAAACCGCCGTTTTTTTCCATATTTTCGGCGAAAAGCAGGTTCCCGCGGTAGAGACAATTGCGATAAGATAGGGCACGTACCGGATGAACCAATGTATTGAATTGGTCTGTAATATCAAAAAATTCGTCTGCTTCTATTTGCCAATGTCTTCCTTCCAGAGAAAGCTGTTCCATAATGGGAACGTTTCCGGCGGAGATATGTTTGGTCAGCTCAACGATATTGTGCAATTCTTCCGGATTATTGTTTTCGTTGCCCCATGTATGCGAAGCTTTGCCTTTGAGATAGATTTCGCAGGCAATAACAGGACAATTCGGATAAATTTTAATCACTTTCTTTACTTCAATTTTTCCCAGCTTGTACGAGATGAAAATTTGAAGTTGTTTTGTATATCTTGCCGATTCGGCTATTTCTTCACATTGGATATCGGCATCTGTAGCCGTTTTGCTTTCGTGAGGAATGTATAGATCCGGCAGCTCGTTTGAAGTATTCCAAATAATATTGTTCCCTTTGTCCACGAGCGATCGGGTGATAAGATTCCCGTTGTTCCACAGCCAGCAGCGTTTGATCAGATCGTTTTCAATGGTCAAAGTGTCATTTTTCAGCTCAACAAGATTATCCTCTTTGGCATACCGGAAAGTTTTATCGGATGCGAATGTTGTACTTAATGGAAGAAGCATAACTAATAATGTGATAGTTAGTCGTTTATTCATAAAATCCATGTATATGTTATTCAATCAACAAATATAAGTATATTTACGGAATCGTTACAATAAATATTGCATTACTTTTGTCCGGTCTGTTTCAACCGTTTCGAACTCAGAGGAAATGCTGTTGCTACCCATAGGCACTTCTTTATTTCTGTAGTTCATTTTGCTATATACGGTACTACGTGCTGATGTATGAAATTCTTTGGCTCCTGTTTCGGCTTCTATGTGTGCAATATTGTTTTCTCTTACACCGCATCCCGGCATAATGATTATACGATCGGCAGCGCGTCTGACCAGTTCGGCGATGAGGGGAATGCCTTTTACGGCATCCGGCTGCTGACCGGAGGTCAGTATCCTGTCGCAACCAAGTTCTATAAGTTGTTCCAATGCATTGAAAGGATCACGGCAAACATCGAATGCACGATGACAAGTAACAGATAAAGGTCGGGCTTTTTCGATCAGTCTGTACATGAGGTCTGTATCAATAACACCATCGACTGTCAGACATCCGAATACGACGCCGTGCACTTTCAGATTCTTGCACATTTCGATATCTTCGAGCATCGTTTGTACTTCAGTTCCGGTGTATAGGAAATCGCCGCCCCGAGGGCGGATAATTACATTGATATCAATGGAAGAGGTGAGGGCCTGCGCCGTCTTTATTGTCCCATAGCTGGGTGTTGTTCCCCCTTCGGGAATCGCTGCACACAACTCTACCCGTTTGGCGCCCCCGGCTTCTGCTTCAACACAACTTTGTGCCGAATTAGCGCATATCTCAATGATACGTCGACAGTTCATATATTTATTCTGTTAATTGAATAACTCATTTAATATGCGGGCCAGACGGTAGCCAGCTTTAAGAATTTGCGATTCAACAAGAGGTTGTGCTTCATTCATGAAGTCATTTCCCAGATTACTCCCTTCAGGTGCCATATCATAGATGTGTTGGCAATCAACAGCCGTTTCATGAAACCATTCCCGTGGAGTGCCGTCGGATATACGCTTTTTTTCTTGTTTGCTGCAACGGTCCAGCTGTTGCTCGAATTCTGTATAACTCCATTTTTCTCTGTTTTCGATGATTCCCGTATCCCAAGTACTATGATATGTATAGGTCTTACCATTCTCTTTAATAGTGTACCATATTTTTTTGTTCGGATAAAAAATGTGAGCTGGACAATGCATATCTCCTGTAAGGTGAATAATATATTTGAGATTGACCGCTACAGTTGAGTCATCTAGCTGTTTGTAATTTTTTAGTTTGGCTATGGCATTTTCCAATTCGCATACGACATCTCCCTGAGGGCTGCGGACAGTCTTGGTGTAGTTGAAGTTTTCGTCGACGGCAGCCATATGCCATTCGGAAGTTTGCTTATATTGTGGTGTGTGACGATAGTCGTCCATCCATGAAGAATAATAAACTATAGAATAATGTAGATATTTGGCAATGTTCTTTTTTGCCTTTTTAGTGAGATTACATTCAGCAATATAAGCTATTGCATCATGCCCCCTTCTTCCCCAGCCCAATGCCTGTTGAGAAAGCGTCATTGAAAATACCAGAAATAAAATCAAATATCTTTTCATCACTTTAAATAATTGTCTTTAATTAGTTACGTCCAAAGATAAGTCATACTGATTAAAATCCGGACAAAAACAGAAAAAAACTATTGTATTTGTGTATTTTTATTTAGGTTCTTATATTCGGATGAATACTCGGATCCTGTTTATATAGCAACTCCAGTGTTTTGTCAATTTTATCCTTTGTCGGGAGTTGTGCATCTATCCAGTGAATAGTGCATCCGCGGCGTTCCATTCCCCGGAACCAGGTCATCTGTCGTTTGGCAAACTGATGAATGGCTATCTCTAGTTGCACGAACATCTCATTGTATGATAGCTGCCCGGTGACATATAGGGTCAGGTATTTATATTCCAGTCCGTAGTAGATCAGATCTTCCTGTTTAATGCCTGAATCAAGCAGGCTCCGTATCTCGTCGACCATTCCTTCATTCAGTCGGGCATGCAGCCGTTTACTTATTTTTTCGCGTCTTAGTTCACGGTCGATCATGATGCCGATGATTAAACTGTGAAGTGGATCATATTCATTTTTGCCGGGTGTACAGGTATTGTAATATTCTTCAATTTCTATGGCCCGGATAGCCCGTTGAGGCGAGTCTACATCCGTTTTATTGTGGAGTGTTTTGTATCCGGCCAGAATCTGCTCGAGTTCGGCTAGCGTTTTGTCTTGTAAGGCCGTTCTTAATTCCGTGTTTTGTGGAACATCCAGCAATTTGTAACCTTTTAGTACGGCTTCGATGTACATACCTGTTCCTCCGCATAGTATCGGCAGTTTGTCTTTGGCTTTGATCTTTTGATAAGCTTTAAAGAAATCATGTTGATACTCAAACACATTATATTTATAACCCGGTTCACATATATCGATCAGATGAAATGGAATCTGTTTTCCGTTAACTGTATAGTCGGCCAGATCTTTTCCTGTTCCGATATCCATACGACGATAGATCTGTCTGGAATCGGCACTGATGATTTCTGTGTCCATTTTTTCAGCCAATGCTGCAGCAAATGATGTTTTGCCCGAAGCAGTAGGTCCCAGGACAGTAATAAGTTCATAAGATGTTTCCATGCGAACAAAGATAAATAAAAAAGCACTGACTTTTTAAAAGGCAGTACTTTTTTGATTATCTGGACTGAATGATGATTAGTTCGCTGGTAAGTGGAACTTCCAGCCGGATTGGGATTCCTTCATTTATGAGCATGTTTCCTTGGACATCCCATGACACTTTTCTACTGTCTAGTGAGACGTGGTAGTTTCTATTCGGGTCTATTCCTCGTGGCGTAAATAAATATTCATCAGGATTGTTTCCCGTATTTTTGGAACTGGTTCGCATAACTACAGCTACAGACGTTGTTTTGTCTGGTTTCGCATATTCCAGAACACACCAGGGTGAATCGCTCATAACTGGAAGCATCGGCGTATGGTGAAATACTTTTCCATCAATCATGGTCGGAACAATAATCTCTTTGTGAATATTGATATAGTTTTTTATTTTTTCTTCTAGGTATGGTGACAGATCGGCCAGTGAAGGTGATATTCCTCGGAGAATCATACGGCAGAAATTGTGACGGAGTTGAGTATCCACATCTCCATCTAACACTTGCTCGGAAGCTTCTGTGCCGAATGCTCGCATTAATATTTCCGGAGGGAGAGACATGGAAACTCCGTTCAATATTTTAAATCCTCTTGGGAGGCGCATAAAATCAGATAATTCAACGTTGTGGAAGTGAGCCATTGTTCCCCAATCAAGGCGTCCTCCACCTCCCGAACAGTTTTGAAAAACTAATGATGGAAATTTCGCTCGTAACTCATCTAGCATTTGGTAGAAACTGTCGTAATAACGCCATGTCAGGTCTTCGGTAAACCCTTGGTATTTGCGATTTCCTGAGGGCGACATTTGATGGTTATGATCAATACGATACATGTCAAGTTTCAGATCATGAACAATTCGTTCAATAGTCTCTTTTTCGAATTTTTGTACTTCCGGTTTTGTCAGATCTAATGCCCGCCCGTTGCAAATGGGTTTGCCGTCGCGGGTCATCAACCAGTCGGGATGATTCTTTTTAAGATCGGTGTTCTCTCCTGCTGCCTCAATTTCTACCCAGAGTCCGAACTTCATTCCTTTTTTGTGTGTGTAGTTGGAGACAGCTTTCATGCCACCGCCATTCTTCATCCATTCCCCGTCGAACCAGTCTCCGGCATTTTTCCACCAGTTATTGGGTTCTTTGCCGTACCAGCCAGCGTCAACCACATACATATCAGCTCCTGCCGATTTTGCTACATCGATATCTTTGATGATGCTGTCTACGTTCTCATGATCACATAGATAACCGCGATGATTGGCTTCCGTTTCAACGTAACGTCCAGTTATTTGTTTGGGCATCACTACGTGGCGTACATGATCATGAGTGGCTTGAACAATAATATCGTCGTTATCCTGAAATAATGCCATATGCACAGATGGCGTTGAGACGGTTTCACCGGCGTCAAGAACCCTTAATGCTTCATCCCATCCGGAGAGTCCTATTTTGAAAAAGAGTTCGGATTTCCCATTCTCCTGAATACGGCAGTCGAAATCGAATTCATAATTGCCTCCCCATGCCAGTTCACAGACGAATGTTTGTCCGTTGCATCGGTTTCGTGCCCAGAAAGCCGGTCGTCCCCAACCGCTTTGACCACGTTTTCCTCCATCTACCTTCATCACGCCGTTTGTGAGGTCTTGAAAATAGAAATCACCTTCATGCCCCCAATCATTTGAGTGATTATATGCAACTATAAACGGAGTGGAGAATTCTTTAGGCAGATGCTCGTTGGTTCTGTGGTTCCAGAGCATTCCCGAAAATGGAGCTACATCGGTTATGGCCACTGCCTTTTTGTTGAGGTTTGTTATTTCCAACCATCGAATCATGAAAGGGCTTCCATCCAGACGGGTATGTACTTTTACCTGAATGCCGCTTTGTTTGTTCTGTAGGGTTACGACGCTGTGTGTTATAGGAATCGGTCTGCTGTTTGCATCTTGTCTTAGCTGCCATGAAGACGGATCAGGAGTAAGTTCGCCCTTTATCCATTGGTAATTTCCCGAAAGATCTTTTCCGTTGATGCACAGACGAAAACTTTCGGCTGGTTCATATGCTTCCCATTTGAGATTTGAGAAGTGCATTTCCGGCCAAATTTGTCCGTTTGGATTCCAATAACGGATAACGAATCTGCCATCGATAAGCGCTTCATCTAAAACCAGTCGATTGGAAATGCTTAATGTTCCCGGAAGATCACCTCCTCGGAAAGAGATTCTTGACTGTGAAGCTGACTGGTTTTGTGCTTTAATGTGCATGCCGACCGTCAAGCCGAATGCCATTGATAAGATGATTAGCAGAAAATGTTTCATGATACAATTGTTTTGTCGATATTTAAAAAGGTTTGTAAAAAGGAATATTGTTGAGAAGATTCATTTTTCCGTTGAAAGTGTAGGTTGAATTTGGCATTACATTAACCTTGTACGTCTGATGATTATAATAAATCGTCGTGTGTACATTTGTCGTTTCAATGCCGGCTGCTCCTGTCAGTTTCCCATTCAGATCGGTGATTATCCTTAATCCTTTGTTGAAGGAAAGGATTTTTTTCCCATTTATGTAGCAATTTACCTTATTCTTGTTTGTTTTCATCTGGAGGACAGTCTTTCTATATCGTTGTGTATATTGCAATTCTTCATTTGTAAGTATGCATGACCAATAGATTTTATTTTGAGTGATATGTATGCCATACATGCGACTTATAAATTCCAATGTAGCTAAAATGGTGGGTCCGTAGCCATCGGGTGATTGGTTCGGAGTTCCTGTAAAAGGATCGTATTGCTGTGTGAACTTATTGTATTTTTTCAAATTACCTAGAAACGCTTTTCCGAGTAAAGTAAGTTCTGCATAATGGTTATAATTCTCCAGTGCCCTGATTGATCGCTGATATGTCAGACCTTGCGGCTGACCGCTCCAGTCATTGCCCGGTTCGTTTTTAAACATTTTGTCACTGACTGCAATAGAGGGTAGCGGAAATGGCGTCCAGAATTCTTTCTTGTTCATCAGGTGAAAACGAATGAACTCGTCGGCCATATGCTGATTGAAACTTCCAAAATACATACATCTTAGGTTGTTATGAATCAGTATGTTGATAACTTTTCCTGCATTGTCTTTATCATAGCAGGCATGTCTATCCGAATCCCACAAATGTCCTTTCAAAGCTTTTTTTACTTCATCGGCTTTTGTTCTCCAGAAGATTTCCCTGTCATTCCCCGATTCATAGGCGATTTTTGCCAAAACATCTCTGCAGGTATATGAATAGGACATGATATCCATTGATTCCACTGGCAGGAGATATGTTTTGATTGAATCCTGAAACAAGTTCTGGATTATTTCTTTTCTTTTATTGGCAGGCATAGATTCGATTTTGTTCCATAAAGGTGGATTATCAAATGGCCAGCACTGTGGAATTTTTCCAAGTCGGACGGAATTATCTTCTCCGGCATCTCCTAAGCACCAGATTTCTAGGCATCCGTTTTTGTTTGAGTCCCGTGTGCGCCATAAGTAATCATCAAAAGCCTGCAAGGAATCATATACTTTTCGGATAAATTTTTTATCCTTTCCAAAAAGGAACCACGATTCAAAAGCAGGTTCTGCCAAATAGAATCCCTGAAACCATCCATAGTGGGCTTTAAGGGAACCATTTTCACAAGAGATCATTCCTGGAAACCGTCCATCGGAACGTTGATAATCTATAAAAATTTCAATGTTGTTACGTGCTATTTCCGGATCTCTTTTGCCATACATATAACCTCCCATTGGTTGTGTTTCAAGCCAAACGTTATTGTATCCAGCGCCTTCCACCAGTACTTTATATTTTCCAAACCGAGCTAAGTTTTGTTTGCTTTTTTCTATCGCATGATTATATAAGTCTTGCAGTCGACTGTCAGTTATTATAAAACAAACCGGCTGATTGTTTTCCGACGCCTCTTGTGCATTGATAGGAAACGTGAAAATAAGGATAGCGATAATGAATAGTATGTTTTTCATCATTTATTGTGGTGCGGATATGTTTCTGACGGATATCGGATAAATCTTCAAGACGAAGATTAAAAAAAGCAATGAGGGCGTATCAAATATGATACACCCTCATTTTAAATATATAATCCAGTGAGATTATGCATTCTTCTTTGCCATGATAGCAATAAGGTCAAGAACCTTGTTTGAATAACCAATTTCGTTATCGTACCAAGAAATAACCTTTACGAATTTGTCAGTCAGATAAACACCTGCATTAGCATCGAAGATTGATGTAAGCTTGCAGCCTAAGAAATCAGAAGAAACGACAGCATCTTCCGTGTAACCCAGAATACCCTTCAAATCACCTTCAGCAGCTTCTTTCATTGCAGCACAGATGTCAGCTTTTGTAGCCGGCTTAGCCAAATTGGCTGTCAAGTCAACAACAGAAACATCCAAAGTCGGAACACGCATTGAGATACCTGTCAGTTTGCCGTTCAAAGACGGAATAACTTTGCCTACAGCTTTTGCAGCACCTGTAGTTGACGGGATGATGTTGCCTGAAGCAGCACGACCACCGCGCCAGTCTTTCATCGACGGACCATCAACAGTTTTCTGTGTTGCTGTTGTTGAGTGAACGGTTGTCATCAAACCTTCAAGAATACCGAATTTATCATTTAATACTTTAGCGATAGGAGCCAAGCAGTTTGTTGTACAAGATGCATTGGAAACGATTGTTTGTCCTGCATAAGTATCGGTGTTTACACCACATACGAACATCGGAGCCTGACGACCATCTTCACCAGCTTTAGAAGGAGCCGACAATACAACATATTTTGCACCGGCCTGGAGGTGTTTCTCAGCTTTTTCCATTGTCAGGAACAAACCGGTAGATTCAACTACGTATTCAGCACCGATTTCATTCCATTTCAGGTTAGCTGGATCTTTTTCTGCAGATATGCGAATTTTCTTACCATTAACGATTAAGCAATTCTCACCTTCAGTTTCAACAGTACCGGTAAAACCACCATGCATTGTATCATACTTCAGCATATAAGCCATGTAATCAACTGGAAGGAGGTCATTGATACCTACGATCTGAATGTCATCACGTTCTTGAGCTGCACGGAATACAAAACGTCCAATACGGCCAAATCCATTAATACCTACTTTAATCATTGTAATAAAGCTTTTTATAGTTTAGTAAAATAATATATAAATCTTAATTCATCATCGGAAAGGATTAACATTCAAGTTCTAAAGATTGAATTCAGATGATGTTGAATCCCCATTTTCTTTCCCGACGGCAAAGTTAGTTATTTTTTATTTTGGTTATTAGGTTGAAATAAGAAAAATATGCTCTATAACATAAATTAATTGTTTCAACTTATTTCTTTTTCTTAAACAATTTGCCCAGCACCCAGCTCTGCACTTTTTGAATGCTCCAGGATATGAGTAATGGCCGAGCTACTTCCCACGCTGCAGGCATCATGCTTTTGGCTATCGACAGATAGTTCGAGAGGCTAAGCGAACTTGGCGTTATATGATCTGTTGAAGCCGCATTAGTCACCACCGCTACCTGTTCTTTTTTCTTCTTTGGAAACAGCAATGACGATACGCCCGAAAGCAGCAAACCGGCTACATGATCTTCAATATAAGTGAGATCTTCGTTTAGTTTTCTCTCCTTAGCCTGACATTCTTTTTTCAGGCGCTGCTTTTCAAAGAGAAGTTTGTCAATCGGTTTTTTCTGATTGTTCATTGTCTGTTTCATTTCCTTTGTCATCGTTTGAAGTTAATGATGCTATGACTACATTCAGTACTTTATCGCTGATCTTTTTCCTGTTGGTTACAATCAGTATAATCAGTAAGATGTAGAGAATCACAACCGAGCCGAATCCGGCTCCCACAGAACCGAACAGATCTCCCAAAAAGAAACCTAAAGCCAGGAAAATAAATAGAACAGCCAGAAAAGCAAGAAATAAAAGCACCAAACCATACGAAAGAACGGAAATAACTCTCGCTGTCCTTTCGTATGTGCTCAGCTTTAGATATTCAAGCTTTAATTCCACATAAGCCGAAACATCTTTTTTTAGCTCGTTGAATATTTCTCTTGCTTCTTGTTCCATGCGAAATCTATTCTGCCGGTTGTTCTGCTATTTCAGCGTCTTTTTCCTTACAACCTTTAACTTTGGAAATAGCCGCATTGCAAAGCTCTTTACCTTTAGTAACGCCTTTCGATGCCAGATCGTTCAGGTCATCCAACCATTGTTCTTTCTTTTCTTTGTCTGTTGCAGCTAGTACCCCGATAGCTGTTCCAACAGCAGCTCCAATAAGCAAACCTAATAAAAACTTAGAATCAACATTTTTCATATTTCTTGTTTTTTTGATTTATACCTATATAACGCATTGTGCCGGAAGATAGTTTATTCTGTGATTAACTTTTTGTGTTAATTAATGTTTTGCTTCTGAAAACGTACGGTTACCCAGTTGTCTTTTTCGGTATATGCCTGATACCGCAGTCCGTATTTATTACATTCTGTTTCAATCAAAGGAATGTCTTCTTTGTAAAACCCGCTCATATAGAGTAACCCTTCAAGTTTCAGGCTGGCAGCATATAAATTGATATCGTGTAGGAGAATATTCCGGTTGATATTTGCCAGTATAATGTCGAACGAGCCGAAAGAGGCAATCTTTTCAGCTCCGCCCAGAGTTACTTGTATACGATCAGTATGATTAAGCGCGATATTTTTGACGGCATTACGGTATGCCCATTCGTCGATATCAATGGCGGCAATCTCTCCGGCTCCTTTCATGCAGGCGAGGATAGCCAGGATTGCGGTGCCGCATCCCATATCGAGCACTTTTTTACCGTACATATCAAGCTTCAGCAGTTCTTCGATCATCAGGTAGGTTGTCTGGTGGTGACCGGTCCCAAATGACAATTGCGGATGGATGATGATTTCGTATCTGTAGCCCTTTTCGGCTTGATGGTATGGTGCACGGATGATACAGTCATGTCCGACTTTGATGGGTTCGAAACTGTTTTTTTCCCATTCTTCATTCCAGTCTTTATCTTCCAGTGTTTTTATATTATAATGTATGCTGACCTGTTCCAGTGGAAACGATTCCAGCAGTTGCTGCAGTTTTGTTTCGTCGAGAGAATCTGCCGGAATGTAGCCCTGCAGTCCCTTGCAGGTTTCCATAAAACTGTCGAATCCGATACGTCCCAATTCCGCAGCCAGTACATCGTTAATAATGGTGTTTTCGATGGGTGACTGGCAGGTGAAGATCACTTCGTTGTATTTCATTTTTTGTTTTTGACATGATTTTCGGCAAATATAGCTGTTTTTGTCAAAAAAGTAAGATATAAAATCATTTTTGTTATTGAGATAAAGACAGAAGATTCTTTCCTTTGAACATTCAATCAATGTATTAAGAACCCATGAAAAAAGTAATTCTATTATTATGCGCATTATTGGCCTTTGGATGGGGCGGAAGCGCGAAAGTGACAGTGAAGAACCTTCGTTTGGAGATGAAGGAGAATCCTGTAGGAATAAATGTTGTTCAGCCTCGTTTCTCCTGGCAGATCAGTTCGGATAAGTCCAACCTGATGCAGGTTTCATATCAGATTCAGGTATCGACATCGGCAAAAGATCTGGTTTCAGGTAAGAATCTGTTATGGAACTCAGGAAATGTTAAGTCGGACCGTTCAATACTGGTTCAGTACAAGGGTAAAGCCTTGCAGTCGGAAAAAGCTTATTTTTGGCGGGTGAAGATAACCACCAATCAGGGGACGACCGGCTGGAGCGACGTCAATAGCTGGTCGATGGCCATGTTGAACCCTTCAGACTGGAACGCGACCTGGATCGGCATCAACCGCATGACTAATCCAGGCGAGAATGTCGGCATAAAGGATGGCGATGCTTGTACGCGTCTGGCTGCAAGGTATCTGCGTAAGGAATTCGCTGTAAATAAGACTGTTAAAAGGGCAGTCCTTTATATGTCGGGGCTTGGATCATCGGAAGCTTATGTTAATGGAAAGCGTATCAGTGATGATATCTTTGCTCCGATGCCGTCTTTATATGATAAACGCGTATATTACAATGTGTTTGATGTGACTCGTTTTCTTAGTGCCGGTCAGAATGCCATAGGTGTTATTTTGGGCAACGGCCGTTTCTTCTCAATGAGAAATCCGGGGATGAAGACTTTCGGTTTTCCGCGCCTGCTGGCTCAGTTGAATATTGAATATACCGACGGAAGCAAAGCTTCTGTAGTAAGCGATCTTTCTTGGAAAGTCACCGCTAAAGGTCCGATTGTTGCAAACAATGAGTTCGATGGCGAAGAGTATGATGCCCGTCTGGAGATGCCGGGATGGAGTGATGCCGGTTTCAACGATGCAAGCTGGCAAACTGTCGAAAAGATGGAAGCTCCGAGCGGCACCCTTACGGCACAGCAGAATCCGAACCTGTGTATTCAGGACCGGATCAGACCAGTGGCTATCACCGAGCGTGCCGACGGTCATTTTATTCTCGATATGGGACAGAATATGGTGGGTTGGCTTTCCGTAAAACTGAAAGGCAGAGCGAACCAACCTGTCACTATGCGTTTCGCAGAAACGATGCAGAAAGATAATGAATTATATGTGGCCAATTTGCGTAAAGCCCGCGCAACAGATGTCTATACGCCGTCTAAAGATGGTGAGTTCACCTGGCAGCCATCGTTTGTCTATCATGGATTCCGTTTTGTGGAAATTTCAGGATTGGATTACAGGCCATCTTTATCTGATTTTACAGGTGACGTAATTTATGATAAGATGGAAACCTCCGGACAGTTTGCTTCTTCAAATGCTCTGGTGGATCAGATCCATAAAAATGCATTCTGGGGTATTCGCGGCAACTATCGTGGAATGCCTACCGATTGTCCGCAGCGCGACGAACGTCTGGGATGGTTGGGCGACCGTGCAACAGGCTGTTACGGTGAATCATATATATTGAATAATTCGCTGCTTTATAATAAGTGGGAGCAGGATATAGAGGATTCGCAAAGTGATGCCGGCAGTATTTCCGATGTTTCTCCTCATTATTGGACTCTTTATAATGACGATGTCACCTGGCCGTCTGCATTCTTCTATGGAGCCGATATGCTTTACACCCGTTTTGGCGACGACAAGGCTATCCGCACGCACTATGCAGCGATGAAGAAATGGATGGAGCACATGCAGAGTGTTGCCATGAAAGACTATATCATCGTGAAAGATACTTATGGCGACTGGTGTATGCCTCCGGAGGCTCAGGAGCTTATTCATTCCAAAGACCCGGCACGCAAGACCGATGGCGCTATCCTGAGTACGACCGTTTACTACGATTTGCTGAACAAAATGATCAAATATGCAAAAATCTGCGGTAAGGATGCTGATATACTCGCATACAAGACTCTTGCAGCAAAAATGAAAGAGGCTTATAATGTGAAGTATTTCAACAAGGAAACGGCTCAGTATGGGAATAATACCGTTACTGCTAATATCCTTTCATTGAGACTTGGCCTGGTACCGCAAGGCTACGAACAGAAAGTATTTGAAAATATAGTCGAAAAAACTGAAGGCGACTTTAAAGGTCACGTAAGCACCGGCGTACTGGGCATCCAGCATCTGATGCGCGGCCTGACAGACTACGGACGTGTTGATCTGGCCTATAAACTGGTTACTAACGATACTTATCCGAGTTGGGGTTATATGGTAAAGAACGGCGCTACAACGATCTGGGAATTATGGAACGGCAACACAGCTGATCCTGCAATGAACTCAGGCAACCATGTGATGCTGCTCGGCGATCTTATCATCTGGTACTACGAAAATCTGGCCGGTATCAAATGCGCTCCGGATGCAGTGGGATACAAACATATACTGATGCAGCCTGCATTCCCTAAAGGGCTGGATCACGTGTCGGCTACCTACAAGTCTGTTTATGGCGATATCAGCAGTGCTTGGTCGACTAAAGACGATCAGTTCAGTTGGGATATTACCATTCCCGGTAATACGACCGCTACGGTTCGCATCCCTAAGAAATACGGTGTGATCTCAAACAGTCAGCCGGGTGTATTGAAAGTGTCTGAAACAAGCGATTACAATGAATTCCTGATTGCTTCCGGAAATTATCACTTTAGTAAGTAATCATCTGGTATTCTGAAAACAATACTTCCGACCTTTCTATTCATAAAAAATAGAAAGGTCGGATCATAACCGATCGTAACTACTACATAGAGATTTCTCATTTTACATATACGGCGTCACCGTAGGCTATAAACAACAATATAATAGTATGTTAAGTGTGACGCTAAGGCTTACCGATAAAATTTCAGCGTCACTCATATGATTGTAAATTGTTCATACACAGTAATCATATTAGGTGATGCTAAAATTTTGTAGCGTCACCAGTGCCTCACCTCAAAAAAATATACTTTTTCGCTGACAAAATTGGACTACAAACATAATTGCCAATTTATTATATTAACTTATTGTTCTATTGAAATCTTTTGTACTAGAAAGAGTAAATTTTAGCAAACGTGAAGATATATTTTTGTAACCCATCCTATATTTCTATCGTTCCACATTATATGAATCGATCGGCTCATATTATATGGATCGATCGTTCCACATATGTGAGTCGATAAATAAGTGATTACAAACAGAAAGATTCTTCCGAACTTGTGCAAAAATTCTTCCGCAGAAAATATAAAGCAGGTGATGAACAAGATTTGGAAAGGAATAGTTTTTTTAAAACTTTTTCACAGAGTTGACTGAATATAAAGCAGATATGACATACCTAATTTGATTTTGTGTCTTCAATTTAATGATGAAAGGAAATCAACAAGCAAACTTAGCGAGAAGATTCGTAAACAAATTGTTGATTTTATTGCTGATAGGTTATTCTATAATAATTTATTCCTTTATTAATATAGTTTAATTTAAACTAGTAGGGAGAAATTATTCAGATTTCTCCCTACTATAAAAATCTATTTTCGAGAATGTTTTACGTTATCTACTTCCAATTTACATTTTGAACCAGTGCACCATCCATTGTGATAATCTGGTCGTTCGGAATTGGCATTGTTACCCATTTCTCATTATAAACACTACTCTTATACTTCTTTAAGTATGTTTGTTCATAAGAGATATAGCTTGTTAAAGTGTTTTTGATGACTCCCCAACGGGCCAAATCATACCAGCGATGTCCTTCCATGGCCATTTCTGCGCGGCGTTCAGATCTTAGAGCGATAGTAGCTCCTTCTTTTGTGGTAAATTGAGAAGCCGGCCAGAGTCCGACCCGATAGTTGGCTGCTGCATTAACATCTTTCTTTCCGTTTATCAAATCATCTAGAACATACGAAGATGAGGTTTGATCCATCGTAGAAGCATTAACAGCTTTCACATATGAGTTGACTGCACGTGCACGGACCATATTTATATATTTTTGTGCACCGGCATAGTCCCCTGTTTCGATTAATGCTTCTGCATACCATAATAATACGTCAGCATAACGAATCAAATGGAAGTTTTTTGCTGATGAGTCAGTAAGTGTTGAAACACTTAGACTTCCCTTATCTGCTTTTTTAGGAATATTTTTTTTATTCAAATAGACACCACCGTTAGATACGTCACGAACCCATCCGTCAATGCTTGTTGGTACAGCCCAATCCCAGTAAGGTACATCAAAACGTCCGACGGCATAATCCAGACGTGGGTCGGTATAAACGGTCAAGTCAGTTGTCGGAACCGTAGCCGTGGCATCCAACATCGTCAATGCCGGTACATTACGATAAGAATTATCTGTGTAAGGTAATCCCTTGTCATCAACAATGTATGAATTCACCAAGTCGTAAGAAGGCTGATAGAAGCCCCATCCGCCTGTACCTAGGGCACCAGACATACCGATATGCCAAGAACCATTGACGTTGTTTGTGTTTTCTTCAACACCAGAAATTGCCATCTGCATATCGAATACAGATTCACCTGTCCAATCGCTTTCGCCGGCCACATAAAGTGATTCATATGTATCTGCCAATTTAAACTTCGTACCATGATTATCTTTTCCTTCAGTCATGATGGTTTCCAAAAGAGATTTAACTTCATCCCAACGATTCACTGTACCATTTGTACCGTTATAAGGAGACGATTCATACATCATGACCTTAGCTAAGAAAGCAGCTGCAGCCCATTTGTTGGCATATCCCTGCTTAGATGACCATGTATCCGGTAGATTCTCGTAAGCATATTTGAAATCGTCGATGATTTTATCCCATATATAAATATAGTTACCTGATTGATCCACATTAGATACAATAGGGTTCACACTTTGACTGTATTCTTCACTGCCAACATAGGGCACGGCAGCACCGAAGAGCTTAACTGCTTCAAAGTGCCAGAGCCCCCGGAAGAAACGAGCTTGCGCAACGGTTTCCGTATAATAATCCTTGACCTCACCTTGTTTGGCAGAGAATTCTTCTTTCCCTTTTTCAGCCATGCTTAATACCGTGTTTGCACGAAATACACCGTCGTAACATGAACTCCATTTTGAATTTAGATAACCATTATCAGTTGTAATACCATAAGTTTCCAGATTTGTGAAATCCGACTGATCATTAAACGTAGATCCTTTATTTGCGTCACCACCCATCACATCGCCATAAGCATAGTTGGTAAGCGGGGCAGCAAAATAATCTGTCTGATGCATGGATGAATACATACCGGTAATGGCATAATCCATGTTGGTTACGTTTGTCAGCGTTGTTTCTGTGACAGCACCAACCGGTTCTATGTCCAGGAAGTTGTTGCAAGCCGTCATACTAGCACACAAAGCGACTAAGGTTGAATATATATATATTTTTTTCATATTGAACTATTTTTATCGTTGTACATTTTTTCTCTTATTTATTACAATGTCAAATTAAGTCCGACAAGGAATAAACGCGGCATTCCATAAGAGCCGTAGTCAATACCCATAGAGCGGGTAGCATTATTATAATTCCGAACTTCAGGATCCAATCCGTCATATCCGGTAATGGTGAATACATTCATCATTTGCACATAAACACGTAATTTTGATAATTTAACTTTTTCAATCAGCTTTTTCGGCAGAGAATAGCCCAGGGCCAAAGTTTGCAGACGTAAATAGGAACCATCCTGTATATACATAGAGTTCGATTCATTGGCAGCCTCTGTTCCTTCACCGGTTGACCCACAATACAACGGATAAATTCCATTAGGGTTCTTCACCGGATCCCATGAATTATCTCGACGATCTTTCGAGTAGTTTGACTGTAAGGCGGCATAATGGGTATAGTACATATAATGTCTATACAAATCATTACCGATAGAAAAGTAGAAATTCGCGCTCATATCCCAGTTATTATAATTTATACCGAGGTTTATACCTCCTGTCAGATCGGGATGCGGATTCCCGATAATGGTACGGTCTTCGGCACCAATCTTACCGTCGTTGTTGATATCTTTAATCTTGTAGCGTCCGATATAATTTTTTGCATTCAGATCACTTTTCGATGCAATAGCATACGGCAAAACCGTTTGTCCCTTATCATTCTTGTAGTTCAAGACATCTTCTTCGCTTTTGTAGATACCATCGATTTTATAACCATAGAACATACCGACCGGCTGTCCTTCTGTTGTGATAGTAACTTTTGACAAACGTGTGCTGTAAAATAAGTCTGAAGAACCTAATTTGACTACATTGTTTTTATAATGTGATACATTGCCTGAAATAGTGTAATGTACTTTTCCGATCTTGTCTCGCCAAGTAGCACTGAGGTCAAAACCGGTATTTTTCATATCTCCAATATTCACATTTGGCTTTGTAGCATTTCCAGCCAATGCCGACCAGTTTGCCGGAACTAGCATATCTGATGTTTTCTTTACGTAAAAATCAGCTGAGAAAGTTAGCTTATTGAACAAGCTGGCATCAAAACCGACGTTGGTCATTTTAGTTGTTTCCCATTTTGCATTCGTGTCTCCTAAACTGGAAATTGCATAACCTGCAGCGACTTCACTATCAGTACCAGCAGTAGAATATAAATAACTATTGCCGGTAGAAAATTGAAATGCATAATTGTATGCACCGATATTCGAGTTACCGGTTGTACCGTATCCGGCACGAATCTTCAGGTCATCCAACCATTTATTGGTAGGTTTCATGAATTTTTCGTCGGAAATACGCCATCCAATGGAAAGTGACGGAAATGTTCCCCAACGATTATCCTTGGCGAATTTGGAAGAAGCATCACGGCGTACGGTTGCTGTAGCCAGATATTTACCTTTATATGAATAATCACCACGGAAAAACATACCAAACATACTGGTGTGGTTAAATGCTGTACCGCTGTTATTTAAATTGGCAGCAGCACCATTATTGATGGTCCAGGTATTTGGTTCTTCTTCAAAAGCATAATTGTATCGTGTAGCTGACATCTCGCGGCCTAAGTTCTCATTTAAGGCTTCAGTACCGAGAATCACTGTCATTTTATGATCTTTAGCAAATGTATGATCATAAGTAGTGGTATTAGTCCATTGCCAGTTCAGATTATACGACGAATATTCATACAGGTTGTTGGTAGAAGCACCTTCCTTGTTTGTCATAATATCGCGTTCGTTGAATGTCCGTTGCCAATTACCTCTTAACATAGCACTGAACTGTGTTTTAATAGACAGTCCGGTGATCGGTTTTAACTCAGCAAAGACAGCTCCTTGTCCACGGAACATTCTGTTCCAGTCGTTCTTTGCACGTTCAACAGTCGCTACAGCCGAATTAGCACGTCCACCATTTGGCGCTTGCGATCCGGCAAATTCACCACCTACATTATATATAGGCACCCATGGCTGAATCGTATAGGTTTGAGCAAAAATATTATCATCACCTTGAGTTCCACGTTCACCACTAGTTTCCATGACCGACAAATTGATATCTGAACCTAAATTAAAGTATTTATTGGGAATAAATGTTCCGTTTGCACGGAGTGAATAGCGATCAAAATATGAAGATTTAATGGTTCCCTCGCGATTCATATAGCCAATTCCTAACGAATATGTTCCTTTGTCCGAACCGCCAAGAGCAGAAATCTGATGATTTTGAACCAGACCTGTACGAACAATTTCATTATACCAGTCGGTTCCTTTACGAGCTTCAGATTCTGAGGCTCCATCTTCTAGCATTTGATAATAGGCGGAACGAGACCAACTGGAAGAACCATCACTCTTGTATGATTTAACCCAGTTGTCTATACTGCCCCATCTGGATATTACATCTTCCTTAGATAAGCCAGCTGGCTTGATTGCGTAAGGCATTGTTAGTTCGTCATTGGCATTGAGTGAACCAAACTGTGTGTCCGATAATCCGGTGGTCTCGCCACGATAATCACGGCGATTCACCAATCCGTAAGCTTGAAATTCCATAGCTTCCCATCCGTTCAACAGATCATAACCGCTATTAGCCATTTTGGCAACACCTACATATCCATCATAAGAAATGCGAGGTTGACCGGATTTGGTGCCTTTCTTTGTTGTGATAATAATAACGCCGTTAGCTCCTTGTGCACCATAAATGGCAGTGGCGGAAGCATCTTTTAACACTTGCATAGACTCAATATCGTTCGGATTTACCGAATTGATAGCAGCATTGGATATACCGTCAATGACAATCAACGGGTCTGAACCATTTACAGAACCTACGCCACGAATACGAATTGTTACGTCCGAACCTGGTGCGCCTGTTGTAGAAACATATACACCGGAGGCTTTTCCTTGTAACGCTTCAGCAAACGTAGCTACAGGTGTTTCTGAAATATCTTTGGCCGAAACAACAGAAACAGATCCGGTAATATCTTTCTTCGCCTGAGACCCGTATCCGGTTACAACTACTTCTTCCAAATTTTGGGTATCTTCAAGTAAACGTACAGAGAGATTTTTCTTTCCTGTTAGTGGAAATTCCTGTGTTTTATAGCCAATATAAGATATAACCAAAGTTCCTTTTAATGGTACATTTTCAATGATGGCAATTCCATTTATATCTGTTATATTTCCGATGGTCGAACCTTTTACCATCACATTGGCACCGATAATAGCGCCTTGACTGTCAGTTACTGTAACCTTAATCGTTTGTTTTTGTTGGGTTACACTTGCTCCACTATTGGGATACATATGATTGTCATCACGACTGTTTGTTGCAGACCAAGCAAGACCTGTACTTATACACAGACATGCCGCTACAATAACATAACGTTTTCGTGAAATTGTTTTTGTTTGTAGTAAATTCATTTGATGTTTTTTTAGATATTAAAATACGGTAAAAATGAAGAAAAGCAGTATGTTGCTTATTTCTTAAATGGAATATATATGAATATTCCTTTTAACTTGTGTTTCTCATAGGCATACAATTTTAAGAGGGTTCTATATAAAATCGAATTTTTTCAAACAGAAGAAGAATTAGAACCCATTATTCTTTTTGAGTCTTTACAAATATAATTATTTTCTATTTATATATGAAAATAGTTATTCTTTTATTAATATTATTAACGTTATGAAGTAAATGGGCTTCACTTTATTTGGAAATAGTAGTTTTTTTTTATTACATCAAATATAATAATTATTTTGTAATAAAGAAGTGGCGTTTTTTAAATAATCGTTGAACAGGTTTTATTGATTACACAAAAAAGAAACAGGATAACATTTTGCTGATAGACGGTCTATTAGTTAAAAGTGTACGTATTATATTCCTAGTTAGGAATCTTCCGAGAATAATTTTATGCAACCTGAAATCTGTTGTGAAAAATAAATTCAAGAAAGTTTGGAAGATCGAATGAAAGATACTAATTTTGTGGCCTGAATTCTGCAGAGGGTAAACAAGTGATATCTATAAGTGTATCCACCCCCGGGACAAAACCTGTTAAATATAAAAAACAGATGTACGTAATCGTAGAAATTAACGGACAACAGTTTAAGGCTGAACAAGGCAAGAAATTGTTCGTTCATCACATTCAGAACGCCGAAGGCGGAGCTGTTGTTGAGTTCGACAGAGTGTTGTTGGTCGACAACGAGGGTGTTGTAACAGTGGGAACACCTACAGTAGAAGGTGCTAAAGTGGTTTGCGAAGTTGTTTCTCCTTTAGTAAAGGGAGACAGAGTATTGGTATTCCACAAGAAGAGAAGAAAAGACTATCGTAAATTGAATGGTCATCGCCAGCAGTTTACCGAAGTGAATGTGAAAGAAATTGTTGCTTAACGTTTAAAGGAGGAAAAGAAAATGGCACATAAAAAAGGTGTTGGTAGTTCTAAGAACGGCCGTGAATCACATAGCAAACGTTTAGGAGTTAAGATTTATGGCGGCGAAGTTGTAAAGGCCGGCAATATCCTCGTTCGTCAGAGAGGAACGGTTCATCATCCTGATGAAAACGTTGGAATGGGCAAGGATCATACATTGTATGCACTTGTTGACGGTATTGTTGCTTTCCGTAAGAAAGCTGAAGGGAAGTCGTACGTTTCAGTAAAGAAAGTGGAAGCTCAGGCGTAAAGGCTTCAGCATAAACTATAACGAAAGAGCGAGATATTTTAGTGATATCTCGCTTTTTCTGTTGTATGCCGATCTTCTCAAGACCGGCTTATCTGAAGGCCTTTGTTCGACAGACTCATCTCTACGAAGCGGGCATTGGCATTCTGTGACGATGTTGTTAGTTCCTTGCGGATCAGGGCGGCCGCCGAAGGATCTTTAGCGATGATATACAGGTATCCGCCGCCGCCGGCACCGGGAAGTTTGTAACCTAAAGCATAATCTTTGATACGGGAGATAATCTTTTCCACGGCAGGTGGATTGGTCCCCGAGTCGAGCGCTTTATTTTGTTCCCATGTTTTGGAGACTAAACGCCCGAAGGTTTCGAATTCACCCCGCTGGATGGCGTCGTACATATCCAGAGCATGAGTCTTCATCAATGAAAGAATATGCAGGTGAGGAGCGCTGTTAAGGAACATCCCCTGTACAATCTCCGAGAGTATATCTTTGGCGGTGCGCGTGATGCCGGTATAATAGAGTAGGTGGCAGGCACGGTATTCAGGGTCGGTAAAGAGATAATCAGGCAGCCAGCGTATCAATGGGCTTTGATTGAACCCTTCGATGGTCTGAAGCAGCTTCAGACCGTGCAGGATTCCACCGTACTGATCCTGCCATCCGCCGCCGGTAGTGAGCAGTTGCTCAAGGATGAGGGTACGGCGTCCGATCTCGTTCTTATCCCATGAGAGTCCGCAGAAATTGGCAACGGCTCCGAGTACTGTTGCGGCAAGGATGGAGCTTGTGCCCAGTCCGGATCCAGCCGGTATGGCTGCAAGCAGTGTTACCTCAATACCGCACCCAAAGGCATGCAGTTGTTCTTCGAGTGATTTGTATCTTTCGGCAGCGAACTCAGGTGAGAATCCCGCCAGTGACAAGGCGGCTTTTGGAATGGAGAAGGGTGATCCGACCTTGTGGTAGTCTTCGAGTTCTTCCCATGTGGTTACTATATCCATTGCTCCGAGATCAATGGAACGGAGGATGATCTTGTATTCTCTCGCCGGCTTGACATATACTTGCAGAGGCGGCTGACCGTTGAGCTCGATAGCCACGTTCACTACATCTCCCCCCGAGAACATGCAGAACGGCGGCGTATCGGTCCAACCTCCTGCCAGATCAATACGTACAGGGCTGCGTCCCCAGACGATCTGATCGTGGTAGACGTTGAGATGCGGTATTTGCTTCTCGCTGTTGACTGTACCTATCAGTCCTTCCCGCAACAGGGAAAAAGCTTGTTGCTGATCGACTTGATATAGTTCGCCTCGTAATTTTAATGTACGGGCGCGAAACATGTTGTCCTGAATACGTTTCATCAGTGGTGTATCCTGAGGCAGAGGAGCGGGCAACGTTATCCTCTGCGTGGCAAAAGCCAATGCTGCATCAGCCAGATCCAACTGATAGAACACGCTCTTCTCATGATTGGCAGCCAGTACGGGCCAGTTTTTGATACGGAAGTTTTTCCGTTGTGCAAACAAGCGGCGGAGGTTGGCTTTGTCGGATATGTCGTTGGCCGAAAGCTTCTGCGCTTGTTGCCATATTATTTTGCCGGCTTTCAGGCTAGGCTCGGAGGTCATCCAGCGAAGTGCAAGACCCAGTTCGCCGACCGTATGACATATCGGGAAAATGGGGGTGTCCTGAATGTCTTCATTCCAATCGGTATGGATATGTCTTTCCTGCGTCCATTGTACAAGCGGTTTGCCCATGAACAATGTGTCGGGAGCGTCGGCGTTTCCCTTGAAGGGATCGTTGTAGCCATAAGGGCGTGCCACTAAGTCCTTGTCGCCTATTGGAACAATATCGATACATACTTCCGGTGAAAGGTGCAGCGTCCAGTCATTGATTGGAACACCAGTGATGACATGGCGGTTCTCCAGTGTCCAGTCTTTGCCGATATAGCTGTTTTCAATCCATAGTTCGGAGTTTGCAGCCGTAAGCGGATGTTTCACCTCGGCGTTCTGCACAAACATGGCAGGGTGCGGTTTCACTTTCCTTTGCATGATAGCACGCTGATCGCACACCAGATTCTGTACGGCCAGTGTTGATGAGATAAGCTCCGGGCTTGTGCCATAATGATAGAATTCGCCTCCAGGCAGTGGAAGGATAGCCACACTGAGCCGGTTCAGCTCGGAGTCGATGACGTGCGGATGTTTTCCAAGAGCCAGTCCGAACTCGGAATACAGGTCATATGCCTTCATCTCCGAACGGTTGTCGTTGTACGAATGTTTTATCAGTAGTTCGACCGCCCGGTCACTAAGCAGCCATATACCTATGTCCATCAGGAATAGATGTGTCTGTGCCAGTTCGCTTAATACGTCATGCGTAGGTTTTTGCAACATAAAATCGAGCGTATCCGGACTTTTCCTGTCCGATACGAATACGCCATGGTGTGTGGCCAGGATCGGATCAGCCCACAGACCGTAGCATACAACATCGACTTCGGGTATGTTTTGTAGTGCTTTATCATTTCTGAGGTATACGTCACCGCTGGCAATGAGTGTGTGAAGCGATTCCGGGGCTTTGCGCATGATCGCTTCGTAAAGCGGAAGCTGTAGTGATAGGAGGTTCTGCGACAGTTTCTGTCCTCTTGCCCAACGGAACACCGGGATAGGCGTGAGTATCTTTCCCGACGGGGCATAGCTTGGCAGACGCCGTCCTTGCCCGCCTGCATGCAACAGGATACGTTTCTCTTTAGGCAACCATTCGGAAAGACGATTACTACCGGTTTCTTTCTGGCAACAGGCGGTGAGCAACCAAGTTGTTCCTCCACCGGAGCCTAGACGTGCACCCGTAGGATCGGATGTACAAAACCATTCGTCGGAATTTATTTGTGTTATTTCATGAAAGCTCTCCACCAGATTAGGAGGCAATGATAATAATGTTTTCATATGGATGTATGTTTTTGGCAAAAGTACTTTTTCTTTCGGGAAACAGCAATAATTTTGATAGGTAATCATTTGCATAATATACCTTGCTAGTAATGAAATGTTATATATTTTGTAATTTTGCTTGAAATAAATACAGTTTGAAAGATAGATTTGCAATAATTTCGCATCAATATGTTGTTTTATTAATATCTTTGCGAAATAGTTATATTAATATTTTGATATGGAAAATATAAATTGGTCTGATCTGTCTTTCGGATATATGAAGACAGATTATAATGTACGTTGCTATTATCGTGACGGAAAATGGGGAGAACTGGAAGTTTCTTCTTCAGAAATTATTAATCTTCACATGGCTTCTACCTGCCTGCATTACGGTCAGGAATCTTTTGAAGGCCTTAAAGCTTTCAGAGGTAAGGATGGGAAAATCCGCATATTCCGTATTGATGAGAATGGGAAGCGTATGCAATCGTCGAGCCGTGGCATCAAGATGGCAGAATTGCCTGTTGAGAAGTTTGAAGAAGCTGTTCTCAAAACAGTCAGACTGAACGAACGTTTTGTTCCTCCTTATGAGAGTGGTGCAGCCTTATATATTCGTCCGTTGATGCTTGGTTTGGGCCAGCAGGTTGGCGTTAAGCCGGCTCCGGAATATATGTTTCTTGTGTTTGTAACTCCGGTGGGTCCGTATTTCAAAGGCGGATTTATGCCCTCGAAGGTCTGCATCATGCGCGAATATGACCGTGCTGCGCCTTACGGAACAGGTACGATCAAGGTAGGCGGTAACTATGCAGCCAGTCTTGTGGCCGGTGAGATCGCTCATTCCAAAGGTTATGCAGCTGTTTTGTATCTGGATCCGAAAGAAAAGAAATATATAGATGAGTGCGGACCGGCCAACTTCTTCGGTATCCGCGGTAATAGTTATATCACTCCGAAATCGCATTCAATCCTGCCGTCAATCACCAACAAGAGTTTGCAGCAACTGGCAAAGGATATGGGGCTTACCGTAGAATGCCGTCCGGTGCCTTATGAAGAAATAGCTACATTTAATGAAGCGGCAGAGTGCGGTACAGCAGCTGTAATCGCTCCTATATCAACTATTGATGATCTTGATGAAAATAAATCATACGTTATTTCCAAGGATGGTAAACCGGGTCCTGTTTGTGAAAAACTCTATCATCATTTACGTGCTATCCAATATGGCGACGAACCGGACAAATATGGTTGGGTAACAGTTCTTGATTAAAATAGATAACATCAATGGGCAATTGATGGTTAAATTTGCTATCTCGATATTGCAATATTAAATATTTTGTTTAATTTTGTGGTGTTAACGAGTGATAGGTAGTTTAGCTTTTTAATGATTGATTGCCTATTAATGTATATGTAATAAGTGGAAACATTCTATAGAACACATAAGTATTTAATTGAACATCTGTATTCTCCGGTACGCAGGGGACTGATGGATGAGATTGACTGGAACGACAGGCTGATCGGTATAAAAGGTTCACGTGGAGTAGGAAAGACGACGTTTTTATTGGATTATGCCCGCGAGTTTTATGGGGCAGATAACAAAGATTGCTTGTATATTAATTTGAATCACTTTTATTTTACCGAACGGACATTGATAGATTTTGCAGCCGAGTTCAAAGCTAAAGGAGGAAAGGTCCTTTTACTTGATCAGGTATTTAAATATCCGGGATGGTCGAAGGAATTGAGATATTGTTATGATCACTTTAAAGATTTGAAGATTGTCTTCACAGGTTCTTCTGTGATGCGCCTGAAAGAAGAGAATCCCGATTTGTCGGGCAGAGTGGTTTCTTATAATCTGAGAGGGTTTTCGTTCAGGGAATTTTTGAATCTGATGTCGGGTAATAATTTTCCGGCATATACTTTTGAAGAGATATTGGCTAATCATCAGGAGATTGCGAAGCTTATTTGCGCTGTGACAAAACCGATGGCTTACTTTCAGGATTATTTGCATCATGGCTTTTATCCATTCTTTCTGGAAAAACGCAATTTTTCTGAGAACTTGCTGAAAACAATGAATATGATGCTGGAAGTGGATGTTTTGTATATTAAACAGATTGAGCAAACTTATCTTCCGAAATTGCGTAAGTTGTTATATATATTGGCAACAACATCCCCTTGTACGCCGAACGTTAGTCAGTTGAGTATCGATATTGAGACTTCTCGTGCTACGGTAATGAATTATATCAAGTATCTGACGGATGCACGGTTGATCAATATGATTTATAAAGTGGGCGACTCGTTTCCCAAAAAGCCTGCAGAGGTTTATATGTACAATTCGAATCTGATGTATCCGATACGTCCAATAGAAGTTAATCCGCAGGCTGTACGTGAAACTTTTTTCTTAAACCAGTTGTTAAAGGATAACCAGTTGAATGAGGGCGGAAGGAATGTTTCTTTTTTGGTGAACAGGAAATATAATTTTAAGATTGAAGAGATAAGGAAAGGTAAAAACAATCCGGATATGTATTACGCTGTCGACAAACTGGAAGTAGGGAGCGAGAATGTGATACCTCTTTGGCTTTGCGGATTTCTATATTGAATTTCATTAATTACTAAATAATTAAGGTCTATGACAAAACAGAAAAAGTTTTTGACTTGTGATGGTAATCAGGCTGCTGCTCACGTAGCATATATGTTCAGTGAGGTTGCAGCCATTTATCCTATCACTCCATCTTCGCCTATGGCTGAGTACGTAGACGAATGGGCAGCTGCCGGACGTAAAAACATCTTCGGTGAGACGGTATCCGTACAGGAGATGCAGTCTGAAGGTGGTGCAGCAGGTGCACTTCACGGTTCGTTGCAGGCAGGTGCTTTGACGACCACATTTACGGCTTCACAAGGTTTGTTGCTTATGATCCCGAACATGTATAAGATTTCGGGTGAGTTGCTGCCTTGTGTATTCCATGTCTCCGCCCGGACATTGGCTTCGCATGCTTTGTGTATCTTCGGCGATCAGCAGGATGTGATGTCTTGCCGTTCTACCGGTTTTGCAATGTTGGCCGAAGGTTCTGTACAGGAGGTGATGGATCTGTCGGGTGTTGCTCATCTGGCAACTATTAAATCGCGTGTTCCGTTTGTGAACTTCTTTGACGGCTTCCGTACTTCTCATGAAATACAGAAAATTGAGGCGTTGTCAAATGAAGATCTGGCTCCGCTTATCGACCAGAAGGCATTGGCTGAGTTCCGCTCGCGTGCTATGAATCCGAAGAATCCGGTTGCTCGTGGTATGGCAGAGAATCCTGACCATTTCTTCCAGCACAGAGAGTCGCCTAATGCTTACTACGAAGCTGTTCCGGCTATTGTTGAGGAATATATGAATGAAGTTTCAGAGATCACAGGCCGTAAGTATGGTTTGTTCAGCTATTATGGCGCTGAAGATGCCGATCGCGTGATTATCGCTATCGGTTCAGTAACAGAAGCTGCTCGTGAAGCTATCGACTATTTGCGTTCGAATGGTGAAAAGGTCGGTCTGGTGTCTGTTCATCTGTATCGCCCGTTCTCTGCTAAGCATTTTCTGGCAGCTGTGCCAAAGACAGCTAAGCGCATTGCTGTGCTCGATCGTACAAAGGAACCGGGTGCTAACGGCGAACCGTTGTATCTGGATGTAAAAGACTGTTTCTATGGTACACCTGATGCTCCGGTGATCGTTGGCGGACGCTATGGCCTTGGTTCAAAAGATACTACTCCGGCACAGATCCTTTCTGTGTTTGAGAATCTGTCGTTGCCGATGCCGAAGAACCAGTTTACTATCGGTATTGTTGATGATGTTACATTCACCTCTCTTCCGGTGAAAGAAGAAATAGCTTTGGGCGGCGAAGGCATGTTTGAAGCCAAGTTTTACGGTTTGGGCGCTGACGGTACGGTTGGTGCAAACAAGAACTCCGTAAAGATTATTGGCGATAACACCGATAAATATTGTCAGGCTTACTTCTCTTATGACTCGAAGAAGTCCGGAGGTTTCACCTGCTCGCATCTGCGTTTCGGTGATCATCCTATTCGCTCGACTTATCTGGTTAATACACCGAACTTTGTTGCGTGTCATGTTCAGGCATACCTGCACATGTATGATGTAACACGCGGTTTGCGCGAGAATGGCACATTCCTGCTGAACACAGTCTGGAGCGGTGAGGATTTGGCAAAGCATTTGCCAAACAAGGTAAAACGTTATTTTGCAAAGAAAAATATCACCGTTTACTATATCAACGCTACGAAGATTGCTCAGGAGATCGGATTGGGTAATCGTACGAACACAATCCTGCAGTCGGCATTCTTCCGTATCACGGGCGTTATTCCTGTTGATCTGGCTATCGAGCAGATGAAGAAGTTTATCGTCAAGTCTTACGGTAAGAAAGGCGAAGATGTTGTCAACAAGAACTATGCAGCTGTCGACCGTGGTGGCGAATATGAGACGCTGACTATTGATCCTGCATGGGCAAACCTGCCTGATGATGAGGAAAAATCGGCCAACGATCCTGTATTCATCAAGGATGTTGTTCGTCCTATTAATGCACAGGATGGAGATCTGTTGCCTGTTTCAGCATTTAAGGGTATCGAAGACGGTACATGGCAGCAGGGTACAGCCAAGTTTGAGAAACGTGGTGTTGCCGCCTTTGTTCCTGTATGGAATGAAGCCAACTGTATCCAGTGCAACCAGTGCTCATATGTATGTCCTCACGCATCAATCCGTCCGTTTGTATTAGACAGCGAGGAGCAGAAGGGCGCTAAGTTCGCTATGCTCGATGTGAAGGCTCCGGCAGCTTATAAGGGTATGAAGTTCCATATTCAGGTTGATGTTCTCGACTGCTTGGGTTGCGGTAACTGTGCCGATATTTGCCCGGGCTTCAAGGGAAATAAAGCCCTCACAATGGTTCCTATTGAAACTCAGATGGCTGAAGCTGACAACTGGGAGTATTGCGTTAAGAATGTAAAGACCAAACAGTCGCTGATCGATATTAAGATGAATGTAAAGAATTCACAGTTCGCTACTCCGTTGTTTGAGTTCTCAGGTGCATGTGCAGGTTGCGGCGAGACACCTTATATCAAGTTGATCACTCAGTTATTTGGCGATCGTGAGATGGTGGCTAATGCAACAGGTTGTACTTCTATATATTCAGGATCTGTCCCATCAACACCGTACACAAAGAATGAAGAAGGTCACGGTCCGGCATGGGCAAATTCATTGTTCGAAGATTTCTGCGAATATGGTTTGGGTATGCAGTTGGCTAATGAGAAGATGCGTGCACGCATCGAGCGTCTGATGAATGAAGCATTGGCTTCTGAACATACACCTGAAGATGCGAAGGCTGTCTTTACCGAATGGATTGAAAATAAGGATGATGCCGAAAAGACAAAGGCGCTTGCTCCACAGCTTGATGCTGTTGTTGAGAAGGGAGCTGCAGCAGGTTGTCCGGTATGTACCGAGTTGAAGGGCTTGTCACAGTATTTTGTTAAACGTTCGCAGTGGATTATCGGTGGTGATGGTGCTTCTTACGATATTGGTTACGGCGGATTGGATCACGTCATCGCATCCGGCAAGAATGTTAACATTCTTGTTTTGGATACCGAAGTCTATTCAAACACTGGCGGCCAGTCTTCGAAGGCTACACCTATTGGTGCAATTGCAAAGTTTGCTGCAGCAGGTAAGCGTATACGCAAGAAGGATCTTGGTCTTATGGCAACCACTTACGGATATGTCTATGTTGCACAGATCGCTATGGGTGCTGATCAGGCACAGACTATGAAGGCGTTGCGTGAAGCTGAGGCTTACGAAGGACCGTCATTGGTTATCGCTTATGCTCCATGTATTAATCATGGCTTGAAGAAAGGCATGGGCAAGGCGCAGGCTGAAGAAAAAGAAGCTGTAGCTTGCGGTTACTGGCACTTGTGGCGCTATAATCCGCAATTGGAAGCTGAAGGCAAAAATCCGTTCACACTCGATTCGAAAGAACCGGATTGGAGTAAGTTCAAAGACTTCCTGAAGGGCGAGGTTCGTTTTGCATCCGTTATGAAGCAGTATCCGGGCGAAGCTGAGGCTCTGTTCCAGGCAGCCGAAGACAATGCAAAATGGAGATTGAATTCATACAAGCGTCTGGTAAACCAGCAGTGGGTTACTGAATAGTGTAAATATAATGCGGGGCAATGATTTTTGCCTTTGCAACAAATAGGAGAGAGAGACTGCTTTGATCGGCAGTCTCCTTTTTTGTTTCAATCCGTTTTGTCATTTGTCTTTTGCAAGAAATGTGATTAATCTTAAAGCATATGTAATCAGATTAATCTGATACAACGCTATGAATTCAAGTGCACTCACTTGATTAATCCATGTAATTGACTAAATATTAAATATTTAAAAGAACTATTTGGAATTTTAAGGATATGGCAATGTTATCCCGTAGTCCGAGTTTATCATTCTCATTCGGATTGTTTAAATTGGCGCAAGCCACCCTACACCATTCTTTGTCTTTTAAGAGATTAAAAATTAAAGATCTGATTTTATTTCGAAAATTCTCTCTCCCCCTCGTGTGCGTGATCGCACGCGTATAGAGAGCGTGAGTCTCTCTCTATATAAAAATTATTTTTAATTTTTATTCTTCTCTTCTCTTCTCTTCCCTTCAGTTCATTCTCTTTCTCTTTTCTTTTCTCTTTTTGTTTTGGCGCTATTATTTTCAGTCATGTCCTGATTATTTGCAACATCTTCGTTTGCACTATGATCTTCAACTTACACATCACCGTTTCCGCCTGTTTCGGATATTCGTTTTGCCTGTCCTTTTTCGCGTCTTCTGCAGTATGCTTTCTTTTGCATGCCAAAGGCCGTCATCAGGTCGATTTGATTCACCGGATGTAGAAATTCATAGATCATAGTTTTTGCCTTAACGATTTGTTCATATTTTTATTTTGTGTTAAATAAATACGATATCATATTTTATATATGAAAATAGTATGCAATATATACCATATTAATGTAGATTAAAAAAAACAATTATTACTATTCATAATACACTGAAATAGAAAAACGCTAACCGGACACAACAAATTGTTTGCATGCACACTGAGGTATTAAATAATTCATTCGAATGGACGAACACTTTCATTCGAATGAAAAGGTTGATACATTCAAATGAAATGGATATTTGTTCCGAATGTATTTGGAAACAGATTCGAATGAAATACGCCAAAAGTAGAATTATTGACGAAAATGGTGTGAAAAAGCAGTAATGATAACATCATAATTTCTAATAAAAATAGTATGACTACATTAGCGAATCAACTCTTTCACCTATTATTATCTGTAAATAAGAAAAGTTTTGTACTTTTGCGCTGTAGCAAAATAATAAGAATAATGGTAGAACTGAGTGAACAGGAAATGATAAGACGTAACAGTTTGGAACAATTACGTCAAATGGGTATAGACCCGTATCCGGCAGCAGAGTATATAACCGATGCGTTCTCAAAGGAAATAAAGGAATCATTCAAAGACGACGCTGAACCACGCAATGTAAGTATTGCAGGTCGATTAATGAGCCGCCGCATAATGGGCAAGGCCTCTTTTGCTGAAATTCAAGATTCGAAAGGAAGAATCCAAATATATATTTCGCGTGACGATATTTGTCCTGACGAAAATAAAGATCTTTATAATGAAGTGTTCAGACATCTGCTTGATATCGGCGACTTTATCGGCATCAAAGGTTTTGTTTTCAGAACAAAAACAGGCGAGATATCCGTGCATGCGAAAAGCCTCACGCTATTAAGCAAGAGTCTCAAACCGCTGCCGATCGTCAAATATAAGGACGGTGTGGCTTATGATAAGTTTGACGATCCTGAACTGCGCTACCGCCAGCGCTATGTAGATCTTATTGTCAACGATGGCGTGAAAGAGACGTTCCTCCAGCGGGCAACCGTGATCAGTACCATTCGCAAAGTACTCGATGAAGCCGGATATACCGAAGTTGAAACGCCAACGTTGCAGGCGATTGCCGGTGGTGCCAGCGCCCGTCCGTTTATTACGCATTTCAATGCGCTCGACATTAATATGTATATGCGTATTGCAACCGAGCTTTATCTGAAACGACTGATCGTCGGTGGATTCGAAGGCGTATATGAAATAGGAAAAAACTTTCGCAACGAGGGTATGGACCGCAATCATAATCCGGAATTCACTTGTATGGAGCTATATGTTCAATATAAGGATTATAACTGGATGATGTCGTTTACCGAGAATCTGCTCGAAACTGTATGCATTGCCGTCAACGGGAAAACGGAACGCGAAATAAATGGAAACATCGTTAGTTTCAAAGCGCCGTATAGACGTCTGCCCATTCTTGATGCAATCAAAGAGAAGACAGGCTATGACCTGAACGGGATGAACGAGGGCGAGATTCGTGATGTATGCAAAAAGCTGAAGATGGAGATCGATGATACGATGGGTAAAGGCAAACTGATTGATGAGATATTCGGGGATTTCTGCGAAGGCACATTCATTCAGCCTACATTCATCATCGATTATCCCGTAGAAATGTCGCCGCTGACGAAGATGCACCGTTCGAAGCCGGGACTTACCGAACGTTTCGAACTGATGGTGAACGGGAAAGAGCTTGCTAACGCTTATTCGGAGCTCAATGATCCGATAGATCAGGAGGAACGTTTCAAGGAGCAGATGCGATTAGCCGACAAGGGCGACGACGAGGCCATGGTTATTGATCAGGACTTTTTGCGCGCACTGCAATATGGTATGCCTCCTACCTCGGGCATCGGTATCGGAATCGATCGTCTGGTTATGTTGATGACAGGCAAAACATATATACAGGAAGTATTGTTCTTCCCACAGATGCGTCCCGAAATCACAGTAAAAAAAGATACGGAGGAAAAATAAAAATAATATGAATTTGCCTGGTAAAATTGCAGTCTTAGGCGGAGGTAGCTGGGCTACTGCTCTGGCTAAGATTGTTCTCTCTACGCAAGACAGTATCAACTGGTATATGCGGAGGCCTGAACAGATTGAAGAAATACTTCAGACCAAACATAATCCGAACTATCTGTCTGCAATCACATTCGACATCAATAGAATCACATTCTATTCCGATATCAATGCCGTGATTGAAGCGTCGGATACACTCATTTTTGCAACGCCATCGCCTTTTTTGAAACAACATTTGCAGAAAGTGACGACTTCGCTGGAAAAGAAATTCATTCTGTCAGCCATCAAAGGGATCGTACCCGATGAAAACATGCTGGTCGCAGACTATTTTAATACGTTCTATGGCGTGCCTGCCGAGAATATTGCAGTGATAAGCGGTCCGTGTCACGCCGAAGAAGTGGCTATGGAGCGATTGTCGTATCTCACGTTGGCTTGTTCGAATATCGGACATGCCGAAGCTCTTGTACCCGTCTTCAATAATTCATTCTTGCGAACATCGTGTTGTCAGGATGTCACTGGTATTGAGTATGCATCGGTGTTGAAAAACGTGTATGCCATCGTTGCCGGAATCTGCCACGGAATGAAATATGGCGATAACTTCATTGCCGTATTTATATGCAATGCTATTAGCGAGATGCGAAAATTCCTCAATGAAGTGCATGTGCTCGAACGCGACATCACCGATTCGGTATATCTGGGCGATCTGCTGGTGACAGCCTATTCGCGCTTCAGCAGAAACCGTACGTTTGGAACGATGATAGGCAAAGGATACTCGGTCAAGACGGCTCAACTGGAGATGGAGATGATTGCTGAAGGTTATTATGGAACCAAATGTATTTACGAGATCAATGAGAAATACAAAGTCGACATGCCGATTCTGGATGCATTGTATTCCATTTTGTATGAAAAGAAATCGCCGGTGACAGTGATCTGGAAACTTACAGAAACATTCAAATAACATCAAACGCTTATGGCGTTATAATACATATGTATAATATGAAGAACATCAGTCTTAACATCGACAAAGCTTTAGGCACTGTTACCAAAGAACAGGTTTACGCCCAGGCAAAGAAAGCAAGTGAATGCAATGCCAAGTTGCAGAACGGCAACGGCGCAGGCAATGATTTTCTTGGTTGGTTACATCTTCCTTCTTCTATCACGGAAGCTGAAATCGAAGATATCGAAAAATCAGCCAGTGTACTTCGTTCAAAATGCGAAGTGGTAGTAGCTATTGGCATCGGTGGAAGCTATTTGGGAACAAAAGCTGTAGTTGAAGCCCTCAATAACAGTTTCGACTGGTTACATACCGATCGGAAGAACCCTGTACTGTTGTATGCCGGCAACAATATTGGTGAAGATTATCTCTATGAGCTTTGTGAAATATTGAAAGGTAAACAATTCGGTCTGATTAATATCTCCAAATCGGGTACGACAACCGAACCGGCTTTGGCTTTTCGTATGCTCAAAAAACAATTGGAAGATGCTGTAGGCAAAGAAGAAGCCAAACATCGTATCGTAGCCATCACCGATGCAAAAAAAGGGGCATTGCGTTCGTTGGCCGACAAAGAGGGCTACAAGACTTTTATCATTCCTGATAACGTGGGCGGACGTTTTTCTGTGCTGACTCCTGTAGGATTGCTGCCTATTGCCGTAGCCGGCATTAACATCCGAGAACTGATTGCAGGTGCTGTTTCACTCGAAGAAACAACGGATACAACGGTTCCTTTTGAAGAAAATATCTCCGAAATATATGCAGCTGTAAGAAACGAATTATATAAGAGTGGCAAAAAGGTGGAGATACTTGCCAACTTTAATCCTAAACTTCATTTTATTGCTGAATGGTGGAAACAGCTTTACGGTGAAAGCGAAGGTAAAGATCATAAGGGCATATTCCCTGCTTCTGTAGATCTGACTACCGATTTGCATTCTATGGGTCAGTGGATTCAGGATGGGGAACGTATTATCTTCGAGACTGTCATCTCGGTTGAAGAACCGGAACATAAGGTGATTGTTCCTACTGACGAAGCCAACCTCGACGGATTGAACTTCCTTGCCGGCAAGCATGTGGATGAAGTGAATAAAATGGCTGAGCTCGGAACCCAGCTGGCGCATGTTGACGGTGGCGTTCCGAATATTAAAATCTGCCTGCCGAAAATGTCGGCTTACTATATCGGTCAGCTTTTCTATTTCTTTGAAAGAGCTTGTGGAATAAGTGGCTACATGTTAGATGTGAATCCGTTTAATCAGCCGGGTGTTGAAGCCTATAAAAAGAATATGTTCGCCCTGCTGAATAAACCTGGATACGAAAAAGAAAGTGAAGCAATTAAAGCCAAACTTTGATAATTAATATTGATTGATTGGCAATCGGTAATAAGTGGTTATTACTGACTGCCAATTGTTTTTTTACTCGGTCATCATATATTTAAATAAACAATGATACAAGAAGCTATAGAGCATTACTTGCAGACAAGCAATCAATCGTTTCTTTCTCCCAAAGCTGTTCTTTTTGATATGGATGGTGTATTATATGACTCCATGCGTTTCCATGCTCGCTCATGGCATGAGACGGCTCAGCACCATCATCTGATTGCCGACCGGAAGATATTTTATTTGTATGAAGGACGTACAGGAGCAAGTACGATCAATGAACTTTATCAAAAAACGTTCCATCGTGATGCGACCGAAGAAGAAAAGGAGTCTATATATAAGGAAAAAGCAACTTTATTTAAAAAATATAATGATGGTAATCCAATGCCCGGCGCCGCAGAGATGCTGGCGGAGGTAAAAGCTTCAGGATTAAAGACATTTCTTGTGACAGGTTCAGGACAACATAGTCTTATCAATAAACTGGAACATACTTATCCGGGCTATTTTCAACGCGAGAATATGGTGACCGCCTTCGATGTCAAGTATGGCAAACCCAATCCGGAACCTTATCTTATGGGATTGAAAAAAGCCGGAGTTAAGGCTAACGAAGCTTTTGTCGTTGAAAATGCTCCGATGGGCGTCGAGGCAGCTGTTGCTGCAGGCATATTTACCATTGCGGTGAACACTGGTCCGCTGGAAGATGACTATCTGCTGAATGCCGGAGCCAATTTGCTTTATCCGGATATGCAAACACTGGCATCGGACTGGAAAAATATAATGGAAGCGTTAAAAAATAGCCACTCACGATGAAAAGTCTTATAAAATAAGCAGCATATTTACTAGTAAATCCGCATAAGTATCAGGTCAATTTGTGATTTCATAAATAATAAATTAACATTCTTATAAGCTGCTTTGAATTTTTATCGAAAGGATTTTGAGACCGTTTTTGAGTGAATTTATTGGGTCCGTTTCGATCTTTGTTGTTCAACCCGGATTCGAACCAGGACTAACAGGACCAGAATCTGTTGTGCTACCTTTACACCATTGAACAATATCACTAAAAGAATCATCCATGTTTCACTCTCTTTGTTGTTCAACCCGGATTCGAACCAGGACTAACAGGACCAGAATCTGTTGTGCTACCTTTACACCATTGAACAATATGTCGCGAAACAGCCTATTTCTTTCTTTGACGCTGCAAAGGTATTTACTTTTTCATGATTTGCAATGAATAGGGCAAAAAAAATTCCACCGTATGAAAATTATATCAAAATGAAAAGCTATTCGCTATTTTATAAGAAAAGAAATGGTACGCAAACCAAATTTATAAAGTATATTTGCACATCAAATATCAACCAATTAATATTAAATGGATCAAACAAAAGAATTACTACAAACTATTGTAGAAGGCTTACAAGAAAAAAAAGGAAAAGATATTGTTACTATAGACTTAACTCGTCTACACGGAACCATTTGTGAATATATGGTAATTTGTGAAGGCAATTCACCAACGCAAGTATCGGCTTTATCTGATTCGGTTTGGGATTTTGCTAATAAAAATGCAGGAGAAAAACCTCTGTCAACTGCGGGCGTACAACGTGCCGAATGGATCGGCATGGATTATGGCACAATACTTGTACATATATTTTTGCCCAAGCTTCGGGAATTCTATAATTTGGAGAATCTTTGGTCGGATGCCAAGGTGACCGCAATACAGAATCTCGATTGACTGTTGGTTTAACAATATAAAAAATCAATATGGAAAATAACAACGACATGATTAATAAGTCGCCTAAGAACAATAAGCAGAAGATGTTCCGCTTTAATTTGTATTGGATGTATGGATTAATCTTTATGATGCTTATTGCTTTATATCTGACTAACGATACTTCAACATCGCGCGAATTGGGATGGACTGAGTTTCAACGTTTGGCGCAACAAAATGCATTCGACAAGATGGTTGTGCACAATAAAAAGAACAATGTTGAGGCAACAGTCAGAATCGGATGCAGAGGAATGGTTTTCCGTGGCGACACCACTTCTCTGGGTTCAAACCCTAAAGTGTATGTAACGATACCTTCAGCTGACAAATTTTCCGATTTTTACGATAAGGCTGTAGCAAACTATCATATCGACACTCAAGTGCGTTTTGAAGAGAGCGACGATGCGATTTGGAGTTTTCTGATCTCATTCGGCCCTTTAATTTTGCTTATTATTCTCTGGATTGTATTCATGCGACGCATGTCAGGTGGAGCAGCCGGTGGCGGTGCAGGCGGCGTTTTCAATGTGGGGCGCTCAAAAGCGCAGCTCTTCGACAAGGAAAACGGTCCCAAAGTGACATTTAAAGATGTGGCTGGACTTTCTGAAGCCAAAGAGGAGGTTGAAGAGATTGTTTCTTTCCTTAAAAGTCCGCAGAGATATACCGAACTTGGCGGAAAGATTCCCAAGGGTGCCTTACTGGTAGGCCCTCCGGGGACGGGTAAAACGTTGCTCGCAAAAGCAGTTGCCGGTGAAGCAAACGTTCCGTTTTTCTCACTTTCGGGTTCCGACTTCGTTGAGATGTTCGTCGGTGTGGGTGCATCGCGTGTGCGTGACTTGTTCCGTCAGGCAAAAGAGAAGGCACCTTGTATTGTTTTTATCGATGAAATAGATGCTATAGGTCGCGCCCGTGGCAGAAATGCCAATATGAACACGAATGATGAGCGCGAAAATACCCTGAACCAGTTGCTTACTGAAATGGATGGTTTCGGTTCGAACAGCGGTGTTATTATTCTGGCGGCAACGAACCGTGCTGACATTTTGGACAAAGCGTTACTGCGTGCCGGACGTTTTGACAGACAGATATACGTTGAACTGCCTGATCTGAACGAACGGAAAGAAATATTCGGTGTACATCTCAGACCTATAAAAATAGATACAAGCGTGGATCCGGAGTTTCTGGCGCGTCAGACACCGGGATTTTCGGGAGCCGATATTGCAAATGTTTGTAATGAAGCTGCCTTGATCGCCGCCCGCAGCGGAAAAAAATTTGTACAAAAAGAAGATTTTACCAATGCTATCGACCGTATTGTAGGCGGTCTTGAAAAACGGTCTAAGATAACAACATCGGAAGAAAGACGGAGCATCGCTATTCATGAAGCAGGGCATGCCACGTTGAGCTGGCTGCTCGAACATGCCAATCCTCTGGTGAAAATTACAATTGTACCGAGAGGCAAAGCTTTAGGTGCAGCCTGGTATTTGCCGGAAGAAAGACAGATTACTACACGCGAACAGTTACTTGATGAGTTGTGTGCAACCTTAGGCGGTAGAGCTGCAGAAGAGATTTTCCTGGGGAAGATTTCTACCGGAGCATCGAACGATCTGGAGAAAGTGACCAAGCAGGCTTATGCCATGGTTGTATACTTTGGTATGAGCGGAAAGCTTCCGAACATCAATTATTACGATTCAAGTGGTCAGGACTGGGGATTCACCAAGCCATACAGTGAAGATACGGCTCGGCTGATAGATACTGAAGTTCAGCATATAATCAACGAACAGTACGAACGGGCAAAGAAAATATTAAAAGAACATACTGAGGGTCATAAACAGCTTGCGCAGGTCCTGCTAGACCGCGAAGTTATATACTCGGAAGATGTAGAACATATTTTTGGCAAACGGGCATGGGTTTCGCGTTCGCAAGAAATCTTTGAGCTACAGGAAAAAGCGAACAAAGAAAATGCTGAGAAAAAAGACAAAGACTCAATGGAAACCTCTCCTGAAAACGAAAAACCTGAAGCAGATTCCGGTAAAACAGAAACAGACGGAGGTACGGAAAAACAAAATGATACAAGTGAAGATTAACGAACAATAGTTTTATGGCCTTAAAGAACTTGCTTATCCGGACAGTTACCGGCATCATATTTGTAGGAGTGATGGTGTGTGCAATATGCTACTCATCATTCTCCTTCCTGTTGTTATTCGGACTAGTCACGGGACTTACGGTTTGGGAATTTAGCGGATTATTAAAAAACTACGAAGAGTCTTCCATGCAACGAATGGTTAATGTTATTGAAGGCGTGTATCTTTTTACCGCTTCATTCTTATATGCCAACAATTATGTCGACAGCAAAATTTTTCTTCCATACCTTCTTCTTCTCATGCTGAGCATGATTGGTGAACTATTTTTTAAGGCGCCTAATCCGATCAATAATTTCGCTTTTTCATTTCTGACACAGGTTTATTGTGCCGGATCCTTTTCTCTGCTCAACTTTATCGGGACAGCCCCCGACGGCAACGCCTACTCACCATTACTTGTTTTAGCTCTGTTTATTTTTATATGGGTCAACGATACGGGAGCCTATGTCGTAGGCTCAATGATCGGCAGAAATAAAATGTTCGAACGCATATCACCGAAAAAATCGTGGGAAGGTTTTTTTGGCGGATTGATTTTTGTTCTGGCGGCTTCTCTGCTATTCGTCTGGTACGAGCCTGTTATTAATTGCTATAAATGGTTAGGTCTGGCTGCAACAATTACTATTTTCGGTACTTTGGGCGACTTAACCGAATCGCTTATAAAACGTACGCTCAAGATTAAAGACTCCGGAAATATTCTTCCCGGACACGGAGGAATGCTTGATCGTTTCGATAGCATCATTATGGCTATTCCCGCTTCGTATATTTATATACGCTTATTTATTCAAAGTTGAACGTCAGAATAACCATTCGTGATGTGGCTCTAGATAGTGCATTCGTGTATTTCAACAAATCCGGATCGTTCAGGTCATCTCTTTTCTTTTCGAGGAGATCAGTCAGGCCAAAACTGAATTTGAGTTCGGGGCAAAGTTTAAAATAAGGCAAATAGATATCGCATCCGAGACCAAACTCAACACCAAAATCTTGTCCTTTCAATAACAATACGTTACCTCTTTTACGTCCCAGATCCATAGCACCATAAACACCGCCAATCAGGTATGGGCGATAATTATTAACACGGAACGCACTGTATTTGATGTCTAAAGGGAAAGTCAAGTAATTGGAACGAACGTCCGAAGTATATTCTTCATCATCTTCCTGTCTGTGAAAAACTAACTTTTTATCACCGAAGTGGATTGTAGGGATAAATCGCAGATTGAAATACGGATTCAAATACATATCGCCAATAATGCCCACACTAAAGCCCGGCGAATAGCTTGGAATTTCAGCGAACCACGTTTCGCCGTTATTCGTTATTCCATTATTTGTCAGTATCATATCCTGCGAATGCAATCCCACATGAAAGCCCAAATGGAAAAGCTTCAGATCGGCATAGGGCTGATTCTTGACTTTTTCTTTTTGCGGAGAGGCATAAAAAGCCCCCATCAGTAAAACTGATAATATAATAATCAAGCGTTTCAATTCGTTCACAATTTAGAACTATAACGAAGAATAAACAGAGTTATTGCAATAAGCTAAAATATTTATAGCAGAAGAATTTTTTTAATGGAAAGAAAACTCTACATTTGCAACGATATATGTTATTAATTTAAACATCTTGAAAAATGGCTTACGTAATCAGTGACGATTGTATCGCTTGCGGTACTTGTATTGACGAATGTCCGGTGGGAGCAATTTCAGAAGGCGACAAATATAGCATCGACCCTGAAATGTGTACTGAATGTGGAACTTGCGCAGATGCATGTCCTACAGAAGCAATTCATCCTCAGGCATAACCGCAGCAAAATATAGGTCCGACCGATATTGGGCCTATAAAAAATAAGAGGTCGATTCATTTCTGAATCGACCCTTTATTTTCTAGATCACTCATTTAGAAATCTATATTCAGCTTTATATCGTCCGAATGGTCCAGCGATTCGTTGTCGTTTTCGTCAGAGCTGGCTTCCGGGTGCTGTCCATGAGAGAATTCATGCTGTCTGATGTAATCGATCACATCATTCATTCCTTCCACAAATTTATCAAAATCTTCCTTGTACAGGAAAATTTTATGCTTTTCAAAGGATACTTGACTACCGTCTCTGGAGGCTACTTTTTTACTCTCGGTCACAGCCAAAAACAATTCATCCTTCAGATTCCTTTTAACATCAAGATAATAAATCCGTTTACCCGCCTTTATGGCTTTTGAGTAAATAATCTCTTTATCACCACTTTCCATTTGTTTATCTTTCTTTGATTCTTCCATTATAGTCAACACTCGTCAGACAAGTCATTCACTATTTAAATAACTCAAAAATATATGATTCCATATAAACAGCACCTGCTAATACGTAAAATATAACTAAAAAGATAAAATATCGCAAAATGTAAGCCCGGTCCCATTTATTTATGCGAAGATACAAATCATTTTGAAAAGAATGACTAACTTTGCAAAGAAATTATAAACAAAAAGTAGTTCCTTCAAACAATGATTAATAGAATTTTAATCCGCATTAAAGTATTGCAGATAATTTACTCCTGCTATCAGAGTGAAAATAAAGATTTTACGGTAGCAGAAAAAGAGTTGTTGCTCAGTATTCACAAGTCGTATGATCTCTATTTTTATCTTCTTCTTCTTATCGTTGAGATAACGCGTCAACAAGAACTGATCTTGGATGCTCACAAGAATAAATATTTGCCGACTGAAGAAGAACTTCATCCCAATACACGTTTGGTCGATAACCGTTTTGCCGTACAGCTGGCAAAAAATGAGGCTTTATTAAAATATGCTTCTCAACAAGCTTTATCCTGGACAGACGACAAGGCCTTTGTCAGAAAGTTGTTAGAGCAAATTTTGGTTTCCGACCTGTATAAGGCCTATCTGGAAAACGAAAACGATTCATATGAGACCGACCGCGAGTTTTGGCGTGCCATATTCAAAAACATCATTTGCGGTAATGACGAAATGGATGAGTTTTTGCAGGACAAGAGCATTTATTGGAATGATGACATTTCGATCATCGAGACGTTTGTGCTTAAAACAATTAAGCAATTTGACGAAAAAGCCGATAGTAAGCAAAAGTTACTGCCGATGTACAAAGATATGGAAGATCAAAGCTTTGCCATCAAGCTTTTTAAGAATGCGCTGGAAAATAAAACCGCATATCGCGAGCGTATTGACAAGCATGTAAAGAACTGGGAAAGCGAACGGATAGCGAACATGGACTTAATAATCATGCAAGTTGCCATAGCCGAATTGCTTACATTTCCCGGCATTCCGATCAGTGTCACACTGAACGAATACATTGATATAGCCAAATACTACAGCACTCCTAAAAGCAGTATATTCATCAATGGCATTCTGGATTCGATCGTCGGCGAGTTAAAAAATGAAAAGCTTTTGTTGAAGAATTGATTATTATTCTTACATTTGTCCCTATAGAGATATATCAAACTGATATTAACAATTAATGATTACAGATATGAACTTAGTTAGCATTTTACTACAAGCAACTTCCAGCCAATCAGGCTGGTCAGGCATCTTAATGATGGTCGTCATTGTTGCCATTTTTTACTTTTTAATGATCCGCCCGCAGCAGAAGAAGCAGAAAGCGATTCAGAAAGCCCGCGAAGCCTTAAGTGTAGGTGACAAAGTTGTTACAGCAGGCGGTATTTACGGAAAGATCAAAGAAATCGGAGATATATACATGTTGATAGAAATTACTGACGGTGTTCGTGTACGCGTAGAAAAAACATCTGTATTTGCATCAGCTGAAGACGCACAGACGCAGCAGAAATAAATAATATTTTATGGCTGTACTTGGGACTATAATAGGAATATTCAAGTCGGTCCGGTTAAAGACTAAAGCTTTTCTGAACAGCCAGAAATGGAAAGAAGCTTTGGTTTTTTTCTGTTTTGTACTTCTCTCTTTCGGCTTCTGGATGCTTCAAAGCTTACAAGAAGAATATGAAATAGAAATAACTATTCCGGTCAGATACACAGACGTTCCACCTGAAATCTCTTTTAACCGAACGCTGCCCGATCATATCACCGTTCGAATAAGAGATAAGGGAAGTGTGTTGCTTAATTACAAGTTCGGGCGCACCTTTGTTCCCATTGAAGCCAATATAAAATCAAAAATTAAAAAAAGCGGAAAGCTGATTATCAGTCGCCAACTCATAGAAAGCAAAATTAAAAAGCAACTGATATCTACAACCACACTGCTGAGCATCGATCCCCGTTCGATAGAAGAATCCTACAGTGAAAGAATGGAAAAATCTCTTCCCGTAGTATTTGACGGTTCAATACAGACCAGCGCAGGGTATAAAATATCCAGCGACATTCAGATATTGCCATCGACAGTTCGGGTATACGCCAATAATGCCATATTGGATACGCTTTCAAGTATACATACGGTTTTTACGACTATCGCGAAAGGAGACAAAGACATCACGCGGCGAATCCGCCTTCAGCGTATTATTGGAGCAACAATAAAACCTTCCATCGTAACTGTCACCATCCCTATCGAAGAATATACCGAAAAAACGTTGACCATACCTATTGTCTGTCCGGATTTGCCGCCGAACTATACTTTGCGTACATTCCCTTCGATAGCAAAAGTGAACTGCATTATTCCGCTATCGCAATTCAAGAATGTTACATCCGACGATTTTGCTATACAGATATCATTCACCGATCTGGAACAAAATGTTACCGGTTCGTTGCCATTGCAATTAACAAAGAAACCTGATTGGGTGGACATTACGGCTATCATGCCCGGAAAGATTGAATTTATTCTTGAACAAACGAAGCCAAATGATTAAAATAGGAATTACAGGAGGCATTGGAAGTGGCAAATCTGTTATCGCAACACTTTTGCAACTATTTGATATCCCTGTTTATACAGCCGACGACGAAAGTAAGAAACTTGTAAACCGTTCTCCCGTCATCCGCGAAGCGCTCGTTTCACTTTTGGGTAAAGAGATCTATACGGGTGAAAATCTGGACAAAAAACTCCTGGCTTCTAAAATCTTTCAGGATGATAAGTTGCGGCAACAAGTAAACGGAATCATCCATCCGGAAGTAAAATGTGATTTTTTTGAATGGGCAGAGCGGCAGCACGCCGAATCCTGCGCCATTGAATCGGCTATACTGTTCGAATCAGGGTTCGACAAGTTTGTCGATGTCACCCTGATGGTTTATGCTCCCGAAGAAATCCGCATACAAAGAACATTGCAGCGCGACAATTCTACACGCGAAGCAATTGCCGGCCGCATTCACAGTCAAATGCCGGATGAAATAAAACGAGATCGCTGTGATTACGTTATCTACAATGACAACCAGCAACCGCTGATACCTCAGGTGGTGAAATTTGTCTGTTTCATAAATGGAAAAAAGTAAGAATTAGCCCTGTTTATAGATTTTTATTCGTTCGACTGACTGAAATATCCAACAGTTATGCTACATTTGCAAATCAAATTGTTAAACACGATAAGAAAAAACAAAGGATTATGTTGAAGACGATTTTATCTATTTCGGGAAGACCGGGATTGTTTAAATTAGTTTCCCGCGGGAAAAATATGTTGATAGTCGAATCTCTACTTGACAAAAAGAAAGTACCTGCTTATGCAAGAGATAAAGTAATTTCATTAGGCGATATCGCCATCTATACCGATGACAAAGAAGTGCCTTTACATGAAGTGCTTACAAATATACAGAAAAAGGAGAATGGAGAAAAGGCCTCTATTGATCCAGCTAGTAAACCAGATGAACTCCGCGACTATTTTGCTGAAGTTTTACCTAACTTCGATCGCGATCGCGTCTATCCGAGCGACATCAAAAAGATTCTCAGTTGGTATAACATTCTCCTTTCTGCCGGAATAACCGACTTTACCCCAAAAGAAGAAGAAGGAGAGAAGACAGAAGAACCGTCCACAGAGGAAACTAAACCGGAAGAATCTGAAAAATAAACATTCAATGAATGGGATACATATAAAAGAGAGAACTTTTTCAACATAGAAGTTCCCTCTTTTTATTTATACAGATATAACATAAAATCCATACCTTTGCAGTATCAATGTCAGGTTAATGAAACGCAATTTACTCGCACTCTATCTAATCAAAATATCCAAATGGTTCACACTGGTGATGCCAATCATCGTGCTCTTTTACGAAAAACAGGGACTTGGCCTGCAGGATGTTTTTATCTTGAAGAGTGTCTATTCGGTAGCTGCCGTTATTTTAGAAATTCCATCCGGATATCTGGCTGATGTGTGGGGACGACGCAAATGTTTGATACTTGGCTGCACCTTGTTCTTTTTTGGCTATCTCTGTTACTCATTTACCTCTACCTTCGAAGCCTTCATGATTGCCGAAATCCTTTTGGGAACCGGCCAGACATTAGTTAATGGAGCCGACTCGGCCTTGCTTTATGATACCATGCTTCATTACAAAAAAGAATCTCAATATTTGCATTATGAAGGACGGATCACGATGATAGGCAACTTCTCAGAGGCGATAGCCGGTATATTCGGCGGTCTTCTGGCTGCCAGTTCACTACGCCTGCCGTTCTACTTTCAGGCCGGTATCGCAGTTATCGGAATTCCTGCCGCTTTTACCTTAACGGAATGGAAAAGAGACAGCAACGTGCAAAATCCGCTCAACGAGATTCTTCGTATCATCAAATACTCGCTGGTAACTAATAAGAAGTTGTGTTATAACATTTTATTCTCGGGCGTTATTGGTGCTGCCACTTTAACGATGGCCTGGTTTGTGCAGCCTGTCCTGATTTATCTCAAGACTCCTGTATCGTGGTATGGCGTAATCTGGACCATATTGAACCTGACTGTCGGTCTTGCCGCCTTCTGGTCTGATCTGGCCGACCGCTACTTAGGTCCGCGAAAGATGAACATTCTCATTCTCGTTATTATTTTCATCGGATACATAACCCTGGCTTTCAATTTGTCATATATTGGATTGGGTATCCTGTTAATATTCTATATCTTCCGCGGTTTCGCCACACCGATTCTCAAGGGATATATCAATCAGCTCACCTTTTCGGAGATGCGGGCAACTGTTCTCTCCATCCGCAACTTTATCATCCGTCTGATGTTCGCGGCTATCGCCCCATTCGTAGGATGGCTCAACGATTACTATTCGCTGAGCACTGCTTTAATTGCCACGGGAATTATTATATTTGTCCCCGGCGTAATATTCCTGACTCTAGAGTTATCAAGGAAACCTGCGTGACGGATAATTCAAACCACTGCCTGGCTAAAAGCTATACAAATCTGCGTAAGAATTGAAATATTACTATTTATATATTTTTAACGCTATTGGAATGCTATATTCAGAATCGAATATGCACTTTTATACACGTATTTCCGATATTAAGGCGAATAGATAAAACGCACAGAGTTTTATCTATCAATTGAATCATCAATGGCCGTTTGGTTGTTGCATCTTTCAAAATAGAATAGATGCGATGAGTATGCAGGTGTTGAAGAAAAGAATATTATCATGAAGAAAGTATTTTTCCTGTTAACCGGGATTTGTCTGTTGTTTGTTTCATTCAGCTGTTGTCACTATACTTCACATCAGAGTGCAAGCCTGTTGCATTGCGCCGACTCTCTTATGGAAAGCCGCCCCGACAGTTCGCTGGCAATCTTGAAGCATATCTCCTCTCCTAAAAAGCTCCCAAAAAGAGATTACGCACTGTGGTGCTTACTTATAACACAAGCGTGCGAAAAAAGCGGCATGAAACCTAAATCAGATTCGCTGATCAACGCAGCCGTAGAATATTTTTCAAAGACGAACGACATCACACGCAAAGCGCAAGCCTACTACTTATGGGGAAAGGTCGGAAGTTCATACAATAAAGAACGTCTACTTTACGAGTATCGGCAGCAGATACAACATACTAAGAATAGATTAGTCATACTATCCATCGTTTTGGTTCTACTCACGATTGTCTTTTTCTTTGCCTATTTTCATATTAAAAAAAAGAGCGAGATGTATAAAATAACGCTTGAAAAGATCATGAATCAATTAAAATCTCTAAATAAAACAGGCATGCAATTCAAAGCGCAGATCGAAGCTCTGAGTAAAGAATATGCGTTTTATAGTGATGAACAAAAAAAAATACAGCAAGAAAAGGACAGATTGAGCAAAGCAAAAGAAGAGGCTTTGCGTCGTATGCTCAGCGTTTCGGAAGAAAATAACCAGCAGTTAGCTACTTATAAAGCATGGTATATAGCCGAACTCGAAGAAAATGATTATTTGCAGGATATTATAAAAAGGGAGCATTTGTCAAAATGGAACAAAGCAGAATGGGATGAGTTTATGATCAACTTCAATAAAGTTTTTCATCAGTTTGCCTACAGAATGGAGGAATCATATGCACTAACGGAGCGCGAACTGAGAATATGTTGTTTAATTAAGTTAGGATTAAAAACAAGTAAAATTGCAGAGGTCTTTGATTTGGAGAACGATACCATCTCAAGAATCAAAGGCGAGATTCGAGACGTAAAATTTCCTCATGAAGAAAAAAAATCCTTAGATAAAATAATAAAAATGAAATATTAGTTGAACTGAAAGCCTGTTTTTTAAGTCGAGAAATTGAAATATTACAGACGAATACTCAATTTGAATCATACAATATATTAAAATACAACAAAATGCATAAAATGTAAAAATATTTAGACTAAGCCGGTTTTTATCAATTCTTTGGCTATATATTTGAGGATAATTAAATTGTATAGTCTATGAAACACTTCTAATTCCTAATTGTCCGTATGATTATTCAGGATTTGCAATGTCCTGTCTCTCCTTTTTCCCATGTTTCTAATTCTGACAGTGTCGACATTCATGCTGAAGAGGAGAAAAAAGAAAAAAGTAGTAAAGTTTTTCAAACTATTTAATCTTAAAGATATGAAAACAACTATTCTAACAATTGTGATGGCATTGATAGGCATGACCGCTTATGCCCAGAAATTCACTTACTTTAATGAAGCTGAATCAACCAATGGTGTAACAGTTATTTCACCTAAAGGGCAAACAAGCCTATTTTATGGCGGTGGTGAGTACGACTTTGAAATAAAAAACATGGCCGAATTTATGAAAGAAATGGGTGACGTTTTTTTCCATACATTCAAAAACATAAAAGACTCAGATATAGATAAATTCAGTAAAGTCAGTGTACAAATATGTTTTTCAGGTAAATTTGAAACGGATTATGTTGGATTACGCTTCAAAAATGAATACAGATCTTTTATGTTGCAGAATGAAAAGAAATTTTATGACTATGCCATGTCTTTGGATATGGCTAAACACAAGTCCCTGTTTTATTATAATAAGAACTTCAAAGGAAAAGTTCTCTTTTTTCCGGTTAAAACATTCTTTACCGGGATGAAGTAAAATAGCAGACTTACAATTCTATTGCTGAATTTGTAATTCGATTGCAGTCAGTTATAATCCATTTGAAAAAGTATGATTTGTCCGAGCAGATATAATCACAACTCGGGCAAATCTGTAAATAATAGCATAAAGCAGATATGAAAACAACTATTTTAACAATTGTGATGTCATTGATAAGCCTGACCGCTTATGCCCAGAAATTCACTTACTTTAATGAAGCTGAATCAATCAATGGTGTAACAGCCATTTTACCTATAGGTCAGAAGAGAGTATTTTATAGTGGTGGTACCGGTGAATTCTATATTGATGACAAAGTTGGATTTATGAAAGAGATGGCTGCTGTTTTCTTCCGTACATTCAAAAACATAAAAGATTCAGATATAGATAATTTCAGTAAAATCAGTGTAGAAGTATCTTTTTCGGGTAAATTGAAAACGGACTATGTCAAATTGCGCTTCAAAGATGAATATAGATCTTTTATGTTGCAGAATGAAAAGAAATTTTATGACTATGCCATGTCTTTGGATATGACTAAACAAAAACGTTTCTTATATTATAAAGAAAATTTCATAGGTGGTTCTCTTACTTTTCCAGTCAAGGCATTCTTTAAATACCGAAATGAAGTAAAATAGCAGACTTACAACTTTCTTTTCATGCCGGGAATTTTATTAATAGATAAAAGAGTATAACCCGAAAGCAGGATTGTTATATAGACATAATAACTGTTCCATCCCGTTGATTTAATGTTTTATTGAAACATTTTGTACCTATAATAGATTAAAATTCAGCAAAGGTAAAGATATATTTCTGTATACCTCCCCATATTTCTATCGTCTCATATAATATGAGACGATCGTTCCATATTATATGAGACGGTCGGCTCACATATGTGGAACGACCGTCCCACATATATGGTTCGATAAATAGGTGAGTACAAACAGAAAGATTCTTCCGGACTCGTGTAAAAATTCTTCTGCTGAAAAGATAAGACAGGTCGTGAATGAGACTTTAGGAGTAACAACTTGAAAAACAATTGCTTCAAGAGTTCTTATAAGTCATATAAGCGTAAAAGCCAGAAACCCTTAACAAAATGAAGCGAAACTGTTGCCCGACTGAAGATAATTTGTATATTTGTTGCACAATTATAATATTAAACACAAATGAAGATGAAGAAGCTGTTTGCTATATGTATCGCAGCCTTGATGGCGCTGGTATCCATCCATTTGCAAGCGCAAAATGATGAGACTTTAGTATTGATTGAAACGGATAAAGGAAATATCAAGATCAAACTGTTCAATGATACACCGAAACATCGGGATAATTTTATCAAGAATGTGAACGAACATCGTTATGACGGGTTGTTGTTTCACCGTGTGATCAAACAGTTTATGATTCAGGCAGGCGATATCAATTCGAAGGATGCACCTATGGACAAACATTTGGGCGATGGAGAATTGGATTATACGATTCCGGCAGAGATCGTTTTCCCTAAATATATTCATAAAAGAGGGATGGTAGGCGCTGCCCGTACCGCCGATGAAGAGAATCCGGAGCGTGTCTCTTCGGCTACGCAATTTTATATTGTTACCGGCAAATTCTTCACGGAGATGGATTTGGATAAACAGGAGAAAGAAAACGGAGTAACCTTTACTCCCGAGCAGCGCAAGGCTTATATGCATGAAGGCGGTTCGCCTCATCTGGACGGGAAATATACCATCTTCGGTGAAGTGATGAAAGGTATGGATGTGGTGGACAAAATACAATATGAGAAGACCGACGAGAACGACAGACCGCTGAAAAACATCAAGATCAAAACAATGAAGATCATCAAAAAATAGCGACCACGCTTTTATGTAAAAGCGTACTTTCGCTATTCAAAGAATAATTGTAACTTTGTCGAAAGGTTGCAAGACCTTTCAAACAGAATATTAACAAGATAAATCAACAGTATAAAATGGGAAGAGTTTTAGTTATTGGCGCCGGAGGTGTAAGCACTGTAGCTGTGAAGAAAATGGCGATGAACGCAGATGTTTTTACGGAAATCATGGTTGCCAGCCGTACAAAAAGCAAATGCGATGCGATAGCTGCCGATATAAAAAATGTAAAGGTGCAGACTGCACAAGTCAACGCCGACCATGTAGACGAGCTAATCAAACTATTTAGTGCATTTAAGCCTGATCTGGTTGTCAACCTGGCATTGCCCTACCAGGACCTGTCTATCATGGATGCATGCCTGGCTTATGGCGTAAGCTATTTGGATACAGCTAACTATGAACCGCTGGACAAAGCCAAATACGAATACAGCTGGCAGTGGGCTTACAAGGATCGTTTCGAGAAAGCAGGATTGACCGCAATCCTGGGCAGTGGCTTCGATCCGGGCGTCACAAGCGTGTACACAGCTTATGCAGCCAAGCATCATTTTGATGAGATCCAATATCTGGATATCGTGGATTGTAATGCCGGCGATCATCACAAGGCTTTTGCCACCAACTTTAATCCGGAAATCAACATCCGCGAAATCACCCAGAGAGGTAAATATTTTGAAGACGGCGAATGGAAAGAGACAGACCCGCTGTCGGTACACAAGGCTTTGAATTATCCGAATATCGGACCAAAGGAGTCGTATCTGATGTATCACGAAGAACTGGAATGTTTGACCAAACATTTTCCGACGATCAAACGGGCACGCTTCTGGATGACGTTCGGACAGGAATATCTTACACATCTGCGTGTGATTCAGGATATCGGTATGGCCAGCATCAAACCGATCATGTACAACGGACAAGAGATTGTTCCGATACAGTTTCTGAAAGCCGTATTGCCAAATCCGGGCGACCTGGGAAAGAACTACACGGGCGAGACTTCTATAGGCTGCCGCATACGCGGACTCAAAGATGGGAAGGAACTGACTTATTACGTATATAACAATTGCAGCCATCATGCAGCATATGTGGAGACCGGTGCACAAGGTGTGAGCTATACGACCGGTGTTCCGGCCATGATCGGCGCGAAGATGTTTATGGAAGGAATCTGGAAAAAACCGGGCGTATGGAATATGGAAGAGTTTGATCCGGATCCGTTCATGAAAGAACTAAACGAACAGGGATTGCCTTGGCATGAACTATTTAACACAGATATTGAACTGTAATAATCAAACAACTATGGCAATACAAATTGGAGACAAAGCACCTGAATCTCTGGGCGTGGATCAGGATGGAAAAGAAATAAAACTGAGCGACTTCAAAGGCAAGAAGTTGGCTTTATATTTTTATCCCAAAGACAACACCAGCGGTTGTACGGCCGAAGCATGTAGCTTACGTGATGGATATGAATCACTACGCAAGGCCGGATATGAAGTAATCGGTGTAAGCAAAGACAGTGCGAAGTCGCATCAGGGATTTCGTGCGAAACAGCAGCTGCCTTTTAACTTGATTGCAGATACCGAAACGACATTGCAACAGCAATTTGGCGTATGGGCGGAAAAAAAATTATACGGACGTTCATACATGGGAACCCTCCGTACTACCTTTATCATCAATGAGGAAGGTGTCGTTACTGATATCATCGGACCGAAAGAGGTGGCAGTTAAAGACCATGCAAATCAAATCCTTAATTTGAGGGAAAAATAAAAATGGCAAAAGAAGAAAACTTATTTGAGAACGGCAAACAGCCTGATGCAGACAAATCAGCCGGCAAAGTTGAAAAACTGAAAGCGTTGCGGGCAGCGATGGACAAGATTGAGAAAGACTTCGGTAAAGGATCGATCATGAAATTGGGTGATGAGCGTGTCGAAAATATTGAAGTTATTCACACCGGTTCCATCGCGCTGGATGTCGCTTTAGGCGTTGGCGGATATCCTAAAGGACGTGTCGTTGAAATATACGGCCCGGAGTCGTCCGGTAAAACGACACTTGCAATTCATGCTATTGCTGAAGCGCAAAAGACAGGAGGCATATGTGCATTTATTGATGCAGAACATGCTTTCGATCGTTTTTATGCTCAAAAGCTGGGCGTGGATGTTGACAATCTGTACATCTCTCAGCCGGATAACGGCGAACAGGCGTTGGAAATTGCCGAGCAGGTGATTCGCTCATCAGCTATTGATCTGGTAGTAATCGACTCTGTGGCAGCATTGACGCCTCAAGCTGAGATCGAAGGTGATATGGGCGACAACAAGCTGGGTTTACAAGCACGACTGATGTCGCAGGCATTGCGCAAGCTTACGGCTATACTCAATAAGACCAATACGACCTGTATCTTCATCAACCAGTTGCGTGAAAAGATTGGCGTAATGTTCGGTAATCCTGAAACGACAACGGGTGGTAATGCATTGAAGTTTTATGCTTCTGTCCGTTTAGACATCCGCCGTATCGGGCAGTTAAAAGACGGAGATGAGGTGATAGGCAGTCAGGTTCGTGTAAAAGTAGTAAAGAACAAGGTCGCTCCTCCATTCCGCAAGGCTGAGTTTGACATTATGTTCAACGAAGGTATATCGCGTACAGGCGAGATCGTTGACCTTGCAGCCGAACTGAACATCGTCAAAAAGAGCGGTTCATGGTACAGCTATAACGATACCAAACTGGCTCAGGGCCGTGATGCTACAAAGAAATGCATTGCCGACAATCCCGAACTGGCAGAAGAACTATCGCAGAAGATTTACGAGGCATTGAAATAACTGCTTCCATATATACAGGCACGGATTCTACGGACTGCACGATTCTATACAGGGAAGCCCTGAAAGGCGGTAATCCGTGCCGGTGATTTTCTATAAACCTTCATATCACATTTTACTTAAAAAATATGACCAGTAAAGAAAAATACCAGGCTCTCTGTAATAATGAACCATCTATCCCCATCTTCTCGAGATACTGGTGGCTGGATACGGTATGCGGAAAGAATCACTGGGACGTTTTGCTGGCCGAAGAAAATGGAAAAACAATAGCGGCAATGCCTTTGTATATTCCTCATCGCGGGATTGTTTCGATGCCACAGTTTACGCAGACGATGGGGCCTTGGTTTGCTGCCGCTTCCGACGATACGAAATATACTACGTTGATAGGCCGGCGCCAGGAGATATGCAAAGCTTTCGTTGAAACGCTTCGCCCGTATACCTCTTTCCTGCAAAACTTCAGTTACGAAATAACTGATTGGCTGCCGTTCTACTGGAACGGATATTCTCAGACGACGCGTTATACCTATCTTCTTCATCAAATCAAAGATGAAAATACCATAATGGAAAATATGAGCCCGAACATCAGGCGCAATATTTCCAAGGCGCGCGACAAATATCACATCCGGGTAAAAAAAGGTATCACGACAGAAGAATTCCTCCGTGTTCAGCGACAGACCTATAGTCGGCAACAGCTTATGATGAAAGAAGATACCAATACTTTGGCTGAGCTGATTAAAGAAGCCCGTGAGCGAGGTCAAGGCGATCTTTGGGGTGGTTACGATGATAACGGCGATCTGCATGCCGTGGCGTTCATTGTCTGGCAAGAAAGCTCGGCCTATTATCTGGCAGGCGGTGAGAATCCCGGGCTACGCAAATCGGGAGCGCATAGCCTGGTGATCAGGGAAAGTATCCGTTACGTTTCACAATATACCGACACATTCAATTTCGAAGGATCGATGATCCCGGGTATCGAACGTTTTTTTCGCGAATTTGGAGCCCAACAAACGCCATACTTTACAATAACACGCGGAAAATTGAGTTTAATATACAGGGCATGGTCGAAGTTCGTCAAAATATTCATGAACAATATACATTACGCCAATGATTAATAGTTATAACAACATACTGGTTTTGGCACCTCATACCGACGATGGAGAGTTAGGTATGGGCGGGACAATCAGTCATTTAGTGGAATTGGGAAAGAACGTTACTTATGTCGCTTTTTCTACTGCCCAGCAGTCAGTGCCCGACGGTTTTCCAAAAGATATATTGAAAACCGAAGTCAAAAGGGCAACAACCAAATTGGGTATTCGTCCGGAGAACCTGATTATATATAATTACGAAGTGAGGAAACTGGGATATGTCAGGCAAGAGATTCTGGAAGAGTTAATCCGTCTGCGTAAAGCCAATGCTTTCGATCTGGTATTTATGCCCAGCCTTCACGATATTCATCAGGATCATACAACCGTTGCACAGGAGGGGCTGCGCGCTTTTAAAAACACGACACTGCTCGGTTATGAACTGATCTGGAATAATCTGACATTTAACACACAGTGTTTCGTTCCGCTGGAACAGCGTCATGTTAATGCCAAAGTAGGAGCACTGAAGGAATATAAATCGCAAGGATCGCGCGATTATCTGTCTGAAGATTTTATTTTTTCATTGGCCAAAGCACGCGGTGTACAAGCCGGATGTACATACGCCGAAGCTTTTGAGGTGGTGCGCCTGTTCCTGTAAAAGACTATAGCTTATGAATGAAATCATCTCTTATATAATCAGGTTTCTGATTGGTGGTGAAAAGCCCGGTGAATTGGTTTCGCTGGTGGGTTACACTTCGGATATCTATAAAATATCGAACTATCGTGTGGTGATTGTACCGTCTCCTTTTTTCAGTGACGGCATCTATGGGACTGATGCTTCACTGCCGAAACTGCCGCTGGAAGAAGTTGATGGTACCCCCTTGCTGTTCGGATCGCCGAAAATAGAATGGGTGAACGATGTCTTGGTGGTTTATGCAGACATCATTGCAAGCGCATACTTTTTGCTGACGCGCTATGAAGAGATCCGCAAAAGGAATATACGCGATGAGCACGGTCGTTTTCCGGGAAAACAGTCGTTGCCCTACAAAGCGGGCGTTCTTCATCGGCCAATAGTCGATGAATATGGTAGACTGCTGCGTAAATGGTTACGCGAAGCACGTGTAACCAAAGCTGTTGATCAACAGCCGCAAATCAAAAAGATATGGCTCACGCACGATGTGGATGCACCGTTTTATTGCCGTACATTCCGCAATCTGTGCCGGGAAACATTGAAAGGTTCGGGCTTCTTCAATGCATGGAAAATGTTCACCGGCGAACTGAAAGATGATCCTTATTATACATTTCCGTGGCTGCTTGAACAAGGCGAAGACTTGAAGAATGTAGTCGGCCGGGAGCGTTGTGAGTCCGTTCTTTTCTTTAAAGATGGAGGAACATCGGCTTTTGACAAACCTCATTATCATATTCTTTCAAAAGATATGCAGGATCTGTTACGTCTGTGTGAGACCGCGCATGCGCGTATCGGTTTTCATTGCAGTTACGATGCAGGAATGACACCATCACTGGTTGTTTCCGAAAAGAACGCCCTGGAAAAACACACAGGCAAAAAGATTACATTAAACCGGCATCACTATCTCGCTTCACGCGAACCGGAAGATATGGATTGGCTGGAAAAAGCGGGCATAACCGACGATTTCACTATCGGTTATGCAGATATTGCCGGATTCCGTCTCGGTACAAGCAGACCGGTACATTGGATTAATCCGGAGAACAGACGTATTTCTCCGCTTATTTTGCATCCTCTGACTATCATGGATTGTACTCTGAATGAATCGAATTATATGGGGTTCGGATATGAAGAAGCGCTGGTTTATGCGCTACAACTGATAGAAAAAGTCAATGAATTCAACGGCGAAGTGGTTTTGTTATGGCATAACGATGCTGTAACGACGGGAGCTAAACCGGCAGTTTCCGTTGACTGGCACCGGACATTGTTTAGCGCAATCATCAAAGAGCTCAAGGAAGAATGAAGATTTTGATTATTTGTGATATGTTTCCACCGGCTTTCGGCCCGCGCATGGGATACTTGTGCAAGTATATGAAGCAGGCCGGTTGGGAACCTGTGGTTCTATCCGAATACATCAACGATAACACTTTCGCCTTCCTGGCTCAAAAGACAGATACAATCTTTGTACGTTATTACACAGCTCAGGGAAAATGGGCGCGCAGAATAGAGTGGATGTCAATCTTTATCCGCGATTTTTTCTTCCATTACAAAGACAAAAGAATGGTGCGAGAGGCATTTGCGCTACTTGAAAAAGGCGGATTCGAAGGTATTCTATGTAGTACATACCGCACATTTCCTCTTCCGGCCGCACTGATGGCTGCCCGGAAGTTTGACTTGCCGCTCATCGCCGATCTCCGTGATATCGTCGAAGAATATGCTACTGACGAATATATCTCTCATCCTTTACATACATTCAGGTGGCTAGATAAGAAAATCACCAATATCTTCCGCCACCGTTTGATTAGCGATCGCAACAACGTATTGACTAAAGCGGACTTCGTGACGACGGTTTCACCATGGCATGTCGAGACGATGAAGAAATATAATCCACAAACCAAACTGATATATAATGGTTACGACCCGGAATTGTTTTTTCCCGAAAAGTACCGTACAGACCGTTTTGTAATTACTTATACCGGCCGTCTGTTAAGTCTTGCTATCCGCGATCCGAAACTTCTTTTTGAAGCAATGGAAAGATTGGATAAAGAAGGACTTATAACGCCGGAAACCTTCCGATTGCAATGGTATGTCGACGATGATTCAGAGAAAATGATCAAAGAGGCAGACAGCAACTACGCGATTGCTCCGTACATGGATTTTCTGGGATATGTTCCCGCATCCGAAATCCCGGAGATACTCAACCGAAGCTCTGTATTGCTTCAGCTAGCGAATAAAACGACGGAGTCCGGTCCGAAAGGCTTCATGACAACAAAACTATTCGAAGCTATGGCTGTTGAAAAACCACTCTTATGCGTAAGAAGTGACGAAGATTGTCTGGAACAGACTATCCAGCTGACTCATACAGGTGTTGCTGCACGAACAGCCGACATGGTATATGATTTTTTGTGTTATCACTATACGCAGTGGAAAAAGGAAGGTTATACGTCCGTTTGTGTGAATCGTGAAGCTATTGAGCAATTTTCACGTAAAAAACAGGCGGAACAATTTATGACACTCTTCAATGAGATCAGGATGCGGCGCCATGAATAAGCATATCAACATTATTGCATTCAATATTCCGTGGCCTGCCAACTACGGCGGTGTGATTGATGTCTATTATAAGATGAAGGCGCTTTATGACCGTGGTGTCCTAATTATTCTTCATTGTTTTGAGTACGAACGCCCGCATGCTCCCGAACTGGAAGCTATTTGTGAGAAAGTATACTACTACAAACGGCGTACAGGATTTATTTCAAACCTAACGCTACTGCCATATAACGTTTACAGCCGCAAAGATCCGAAACTGCTTGTAAACTTGCTTTCAAACGATTATCCTATCCTCTTCGAAGGATTACATTCATGCTATTTTCTTAATGATCTGCGCCTGCAAAACCGACGGAAAATATTCCGCAGTGCGAATATTGAGCATGACTACTACAGACATCTGGCCTGTGCGGAAGAGAATATTGTAAAGAAATTATTCTTCATGATTGAATCCGTGCGTTTTAAACATTATCAGAAAGTGCTTAATCATGCTGATCTGATGCTTGCCGTCTCGACAACGGACAGAGACTATTTGAAAAAAAACTTTCCGGGAAAAGAGGTCGAATTCATGCCTTGTTTCCATAGCAACGATCAGATCACAGCTCTTCCTGGACAATCGGACTTCATTCTTTATCATGGAAAATTATCGGTGGTAGAAAACGAACAAGCCGTCCTGTTCTTGATCAGGAATGTGTTCAGCAAGTTATCCAACGCATGCATCATCGCAGGGATGAATCCGTCACGTAAACTATTGTCGGCAGCGTCAGCCTATTCCAATATCCGGATCGAAGCCAATCCGTCTGAAGAACGTATAAACTTTCTGATCAGAGAGGCTCAGATTCATCTTTTGATAACGTTTCAGGGGACAGGACTGAAGCTCAAACTGCTTAACAGTCTGTTTGCAGGACGACATATCGTCGTGAACCACCTGATGACCATGGGCAGTGGTCTGGAATCTCTCTGCCATACAGCCGACACAGCCGGAGAGATGGTAAAAGTCTGCCATACACTCATGAACATACCTTTTGGAGCAGAACAAATAGAACAAAGAAAAAGACTTCTCTTTCCGCAATATTCAAACAAAGAACAATCAGCCCGTCTATGTCTAATGATTTATAATGAGGCATAAGGCAAATATACCTACTTATGGTGATAAAAAAGTAGCATGAATTATTCAAAGTTGCCGCATTTCATAGTACTTTTGTAACAGAAATAAGAGACAATGAGATTATCAGATCTTCGCACAGGTGAGAAAGGCGTTATCGTCAAAGTGACGGGACGCGGTGGATTCCGCAAACGTATAATCGAAATGGGATTCATCAGAGGAAAAGAAGTTGATGTTATCCAAAACGCCCCGCTTAAAGATCCGATCCATTATCGAGTGATGGGTTACGATGTCTCACTGCGACGCGCTGATGCCGCCATGATTGAAGTCATCAGTATGGCAGAAGCTGCACAGGAACAACAGAAAGCAAATAGTAATCCGTCCGATTATATTCTTCCATCCGATAATGATCTGCAAACACTGGCTATTCGTAAGGGAAAAACAATTAACGTTGCGTTGGTAGGCAATCCCAACTGTGGCAAAACGTCGCTATTCAATTTTGCGTCGGGAGCCCATGAACACGTAGGCAATTACAGCGGCGTCACCGTTGATGCCAAAGCCGGGACTTTCCATCAAAACGGCTATACGTTCAATATTGTTGACCTCCCCGGAACATATTCACTCTCCGCTTATACACCCGAAGAACTTTACGTCAGGAGGCATCTGAACGATGAAAACCCCGATGTTGTGATCAACGTTGTTGATTCTACAAACCTCGAACGTAATCTATATCTTACCTGTCAGCTCATTGATATGGATGTACGCATGGTCATTGCTCTTAATATGTACGACGAACTGGAAAAACGCGGGGATAAGTTCGATTATAAATCACTGGCGCGTATGATTGGCACGCCAATGGTTCCCACTGTGAGCAAAACCGGGTTCGGAATAGAAGATCTGTTCAATCGCGTCATTCAGGTGTATGAAGAACAAGACCCGATTCTGCGCCATACACATATTAACTATGGCGAGGTACTTGAGAAATCTATTTATAATGTCCGCCATTCCATCAAGGACAATCTGAATATCAGCAAAAGTATCTCCAAGCGAAATATGGCTATCAAGCTTTTGGAGAAGGATAATGATGTGATCGTCACCGTCAAAGCACTTCCTGATGGCGGAAAAGTTCTCCGGGAAAGTGAAAAGAATATTGCACAGCTGGAAACGTTGCTGAAAGATGATACTGAAACCATCTTCACCGATGCCCGCTACGGCTTTATTTCGGGTGCTTTACGCGAAACATTGAAACAGAATAAAATCAAAGAAGTCAGCAAAACGCAGATCATCGACCGTTTCGTCACCCATAAAGTACTGGGATTTCCTATATTCATTCTGTTCATGTGGATTATGTTCGAAGCAACGTTCCGTCTGGGGCAGTATCCAATGAACTGGATTCAATCGTTTGTTGGAGCAATAGGTCATTTCGTACAAAATAATATGGCCGAAGGACCACTCAAAGATTTACTGGTCGATGGCATTATCGGTGGCGTTGGTGGCGTTATTGTATTCCTACCGAATATTCTGATCCTATACATGTTTATCTCATTTATGGAAGATTCCGGTTATATGGCCCGTGCCGCTTTCATCATGGATAAGATCATGCACAAAATGGGACTCCACGGCAAATCATTTATTCCGCTGGTGATGGGGTTTGGCTGCAACGTTCCCGCTATCATGGCCTCACGTACGATAGAAAGCCGTAACAGCCGGATGATTACAATGCTTGTCAATCCGCTGATGAGTTGCAGCGCCCGTCTTCCCCTCTATGTGTTGCTTACAGGTGCATTCTTTCCCAAGAGTGCCAGCACAATACTGCTGCTTCTCTATGTTACGGGCATTGTTCTGGCCGTTATCATGGCGCGCCTGTTTAAAAGGTTCCTCTTCAATGAAGAAGATGTGCCTTTTGTTATGGAGCTACCCCCTTACCGCATGCCTACAGGAAAATCTATCATGATTCACATGTGGGAAAAAGCCAAACAATATCTTCACAAGATGGGTGGTATCATCCTTGTCGCCTCCATCATTATATGGTTTCTCAGCTATTTTCCCCGTCACAACGAAAACAATCATATGTTCGACAGCCAGATTACGCAGATCGAGCAGACTGTGACCAATCCGCAGACTAAGGAGGAAGCCATAGCGAAGGTTGAACATGCAAAAACAATTTATCATCAACAAAACTCTTATATCGGACTTATTGGTCGGGCTATTCAGCCGGCATTGGCTCCACTGGGTTTCAACTGGAAGATCAGTGTCAGTTTGCTATCAGGTATGACGGCAAAAGAAATTGTTGTCAGCACATTGAGCGTACTCTACACGGGTACGGACAACGATAATAGAGGTCTTTCAGAACGATTGAGGCAAGACGACGCTGTACCTGGTCAACCTCCTTTCACACCATTGGTTGGTCTGAGTCTGATGTTTTTTGTTCTGATATATTTTCCTTGTATTGCAACAGTTACAGCAATTGTTAACGAGTCAGGGTCATGGAAATGGGGTGCGTTTGTTATTACTTACACTTGCATCCTCGCATGGATTGTTTCGTTTATTGTGTACCAAACGGGGCATTTGTTTATTAGTTCTATTTAAATATCATTCAAGCGAGATTTAAATATGTGGCAAGAAATAGCAATCATTATCATCGGAATCATTACCATATTATATGTAGGTATCAAATTGTATAAGACTTTTACGCGTCCGCCAAAAGCCGATGACCCGTGCTTCGGCTGCAGTGGTTGTTCCTTAAAAGAAATAAAAAAGAATGCAAACAGACGAAAATGTTAAGATCTGCGTTATATAATTAATAAGGATCTGATAGCATGAATTTATTAAATGGTCATACTCGCTCATCTGTTCTGAAAAAGAACATCATTGCCTCCATTATCACCAAAGGAATAAGTATAGCAACTTCATTTCTGATGGTTCCGCTTACGCTCAACTATGTCAACAAGGAGCTTTATGGTATATGGTTAACACTTTCGTCCATTATTCTGTGGCTGAATTTCTTCGATATTGGTTTTACCCTTGGACTGAAAAATAAACTGGCCGAAGCGTTAGCTGTCAAAGATTATACATTAGGGAAGAAGCTGGTGTCAACTACCTACTACATGATGATTGTGATATTCATTCCGTTGTTGATCGTCATAATAGGGATCATTCCTTTCATCAATTGGTCATCATTATTAAATGTCGATCCGCAATACGAAGGCGATATTATCAAAGTGCTTGATTTGCTTACTCTTTTTACGGCTTTACAGATGTTTCTGAATGTACTTAGCACTGTTGTTTCGGCCTATCAGAAAATTGCCATGTCATCGATCTTCACAACATTGGGACAAGTATTATCGCTCATTTTTATTTTTATATTGACAAAAACAGTTCCGCCATCACTCATTACGCTGGCCATCGCTATTTCAATAGCACCGATAATCGTACTCATATTCTTTTCGATATACTTGTATAAAGGTGAGTTCCGCAATGTGTCGCCATCGCTCAGGTTCGTCAAACGAAACATGATCGGTGAACTGTTTGGTATGGGTATCAAGTTCTTCATCATCCAGATGCAGGTTTTGATTCTTTATCAGTCGACAAACCTCATCATCTCACATATCGCCGGACCTACAAATGTCACCCAATACAACATCGCCTACAAATACCTCAGTGTGGCGACTATGGTGTATAACATCATTCTGGCTCCGTTATGGCCGGCGTTCACGGATGCCTACACATTGAAAGACTACGCTTGGATGCGAAAAATTTACCGGAAGATGTGTTATATTTATCTTTGTGTGCTTGGCAGCCTCATCGTACTGACGATTATCGCACCATTCGTTTATAAGATTTGGGTGGGCGATCAGGTCAACGTTCCTGCAACCTTCACAATATGTATAGCTATATTTTTGGCCGTCAACTCGTGGGATTCTTTACAGGTATATATGATCAATGGCATCGGCTCAATCAAGTTGCAAACCTATATTGTCATTATTGGATTAGTATGTCATATTCCTTTAGCGCTCTTTTTAGGCAATAAAGTAGGTGCTGTCGGCGTTGTACTGTCGATGACTTGCATCAATATCATATACACCTGTGTCTTCACCACGCAGATCAACAAGTTATTGAACAAAACGGCAAAGGGCATCTGGATAGAATAAATGAATAAAAACAGTACATCATGAAACTGGCATCATACATCCGCAGGCACGTTCGATTCGTCGATAAGATATATACGACCTACAACTCATTCCGTTTCCTGTTTTTGCAGTCGCAGGACACCGGCAAATTCGGATATCGCGATCCGACATCCGTAGTCTTTGTTCCCATACATATTCCAAATCCGCAGAATATCTACATGTATGAGCATACGCGTCTGCAGGCTTATGCAAAGATAATCTCATTCACAGGTAAGTTCATCGTAAAAAAATATACAGGTATTGCGCCGGGACTGACAGTTATCACCGGCAACCATGTTCCGACTGTAGGTATCCCGCATTTCTCATTACCTATCCTTCGTGTTAATGAGCATGAACAAGATGTGATATTGGAAGAAGACGTTTGGATTGGAGCCAATGTAACGATACTAAGTGGCGTAACCGTTGGCCGCGGAGCCATAGTCGGGGCATGCAGTGTTGTTACAAAAAATGTACCGGCTTATGGTGTTGTGGTAGGTAACCCGGCACATGTCATCGCAGCAAAATTTACCATTGATCAGGTACTGCGGCATGAAGCCACTCTTTACCCTCCAGAAGAACGCTTTAGCCGCGAGTTTTTGGAGAAGCATTTTGAAGAGCACTTCAAAGGAATGAAAACCATTGGAAAAGGATAATACCATACTGTTCAAATAGACAATGGTCGAAAGAAATCCACAGTCTTGTTTTTATTGAACAAAGGATAAATCTTTTAAGCTATTCCAATTCACCGGAGATATAAAAAAGATTCCTTTAGCTAGATATTATCAATTTATCAATGGCGCTTTTTTGGAAGAAAGTTTCGACCCATTGAAAATGAGGATTAAAAAGACGCACCATGCTTCCGACGTAGAACATTGAAAATAATGTGCCGATGCCGATCAATTTCCAGTCCCAGTGACCAAAAAATACGAAGCAGCATATGATGCCAATGATGACCAGTGTTGTGTCGCTGCCTATTTTTACTTTGCCGAATTCAATATTGAAGGTCTTGGAAACCGCTAGGAAAAACCCCTCGTAAGCCATTAGTAGTACTTTGCAATGGACTTCCAGAGCAATGCCGAAAGCCATGATCGCTCCACCGGCACAAAGTTGGACGAAACGGATGAAGTAGCCTGTCGGTGTGCTGTCGAACTGAAAAGGAACAGTCATCCACATCGTCAGATCGGTGTAGAACCCGAAAAACAGACTGATCACAATCTGTAGCAGTTGAATCATTTCGTAGTTTTTTCTTAGCAGCACAATCTGCGTTAGGATAAGCAGGATCTGTATGCAGATGATGTATTCACCCATTGTCAGTGGCGAACCGGGAACCAGACTTAATATGTAAGGCGGGCAGGAGATAGGCGACGAACCAAGATTTGCCCGGATGGCAAGTGAAGTGCCAAGGGCGATAAGAAAGAGAGAGATAAAAAAAACTGTGTATCTGCGCAGTAATTCATTTTTGTTTCTGGCTTGTTTCATCTTGTAAATATAGATACTGTTTTTAATGTTTTGTCGTTATTTTTACGTTGCGAAAGTATATAAAATAATTGTTTACTTGTATATTTGTGTCATTAATTGTTTTTATCGTTTTAATTGATTTTGTCAATGGAACTTACACAATTGAAGTATTTTGTAAAGCTGGCTGAAGAGTTGAATTTCACAGAAGCGGCTAAAAAATTGTTTATCACGCAAAGTACACTCTCGTTGAGTATCAAAAAGTTGGAAGAAGAATGCGGCACACCTCTTTTTGACCGTATCGGTAAATCTACATATCTGACAGAAGCGGGGACTACATTTGCCGATTTTGCCCAACGGGCGATCAAAGAGGTTGAAACGGGAATGAGATGCATGAAGGAAGATAATGGCGTCTACACAGGAAGACTGCAGATTGGAGTGGTGTATAGTTTGCGGGATATTTTGAACAGTTGCGTATTGGAGTTCACGCAGAGGTATCCGGAAGCGGGACTAAGTATTGTTGAAACCAATTCGGTGAAAGAGCTGGCCGAATTGGTATTGAAGGGGAAGATCGATTTTGCGCTTACGTATAAAGCTAAAACGATGTCGCCATTATTGGAATGCTTGATGCTTTTTGAAACGCCGTTGTGTGTTATTGCACAGAAAGATCATCTGGTGGCGGCAAACAAAAGAATTTCACTCAGGCGCCTCAAAGACTATCCGTTTGTATTTTTCCCTTATGGCATTCATACGCGGATGGAGATAGAGCAAATGTTTATCAAAAAGAACCTGCCTGTTCTTGTTCCGCGCATCGAAGTGAATGATGCCAGTCTGATCTTGCAGCTCGTAAGTTCAGGCCGATGGCTGACAATCTTGTCGGAAGGCGTTGTAGCAAGCTGGAAGAATCTGAAAGCGATCCCCATAAATGGTGCAAATGAAAAGCTTAAAGGCTGCCTGATACGCTCGAAGGAAAAGTATATGCCACTGTTGGAACATGAGTTCTACAAAATTGTGAAAGAACATTGGGAGAACGTTTATTAGTCAGAGAAAAAACTATGCGCAGCGAATTCTTTTTATTTCTTCGTTGTTCATGTAAATACTGCCTCATTTTTTTGTACTTCATGTATTTTTAAGTATTTTTGCGCACAGTTTTAAACAAAATGTGCAATGTCTATTATAGTTTCTAAAACACGAGATATGCTGATTGATGTGGCAAGACAACTATTTGCCCGGATTGGTGTCGATGATACTACGATGAATGATATTGCAATCGCTTCGAAGAAAGGGCGGCGTACGCTGTATACCTATTTCAAGAATAAGAACGAGATTTATCATGCTGTTGTCGAAACAGAGTTGAACAGACTCTATAAGATGTTGCAGGACGTAGCAGCAAGAGATTTGCCTGCCGATGAGAAATTGATTTCTTTCATTTATACCCGATTAGATGCGATTAAAGCCATCGTGTTGCGTAATGGAACACTCAGAGCCAACTTTTTCAGAGATATCTGGCGCGTTGAGAAGGTGCGTAAGAATTTCGATATCCGTGAGACGGAACTGATTAAAGGTATACTTGAGGCCGGTGTTAAGGAGCGTGTGTTCGATATGCCGGATGTCGGGATAACAGCATTGGTTCTGCATCATGCGTTGAAAGGTCTTGAAGTGCCTTATATTCGTGGAAGTATGGGAGATACGACAAGCCAGCGACTGAGACGCAAAGACAATGTGGTGAATTTGATTTTTAATGGAATAAGAATAAAATAATTATAAACGGATAAACATGAAATTATTGGAAGGAAAAGTGGCTGTCATCACAGGTGCAGCTCGCGGTATTGGTAAGGCTATTGCCTTGAAGTTCGCTTCGGAAGGTGCAAATATTGCATTTACGGATTTAGTGATTGATGAAAATGGTATCGCTACACAGAATGAGATCGCAGCGTTAGGTGTAAAAGCAAAAGGTTATGCATCGAATGCTGCTAATTTTGAGGAGACACATAATGTGATAGCAGAGATCGTGAAAGATTTTGGACGGATAGATATTTTAGTTAATAATGCAGGTATTACGAAAGATGGTTTGATGCTTCGTATGACGGAAGCGCAGTGGGATGCTGTCATTGCTGTCAATCTGAAATCTGCTTTCAATTTTATCCATGCTTCTCTTCCTACGATGATGCATCAGAGAAGTGGAAATATCATCAATATGGCATCCGTTGTCGGCGTTCATGGTAATGCAAGTCAGGCAAACTATGCTTCATCTAAAGCCGGACTGATTGCTTTGGCTAAATCTGTCGCTCAGGAGATGGGTCCGAAGGGAATCCGTGCCAACGCGATTGCTCCGGGATTTATCGAAACGGCTATGACGGCAGCGCTGCCTGATAAGATTCGCGAAGAATGGATCAAAAAGATTCCGTTGCGCCGTGGTGGTCAGGTGGAAGATATCGCTAATATTGCTACGTTTTTAGCGTCGGATATGTCATCGTATGTCTCAGGACAGGTGATCCAGGTAGATGGCGGAATGAATATGTAATCACGTTTCATGGAAGTTATATACGAAGATAATCATCTCATTGCAGTCAATAAGACCTGCAGTGAGATTGTTCAAGGTGATAAAACCGGTGATATTCCTCTTTCAGACATGCTCAAAGCGTGGTTGAAAGAGAAGTATGCCAAGCCGGGGAATGTGTTCGTCGGTGTGACGCATCGGTTAGATCGCCCGGTGAGCGGGGTTGTTATTTTTGCAAAGACAAGCAAAGCTCTGACTCGTATGAATGACATGTTTCGTAATGGCGAGGTGAAGAAGATGTATTGGGCTATTGTGAAGAACGAACCCGCAACGCATGAGGGCGAGCTTGTCGATTGGCTTGTACGCAACGAGAAACAAAATAAAAGCTACGTCTCTGACAATGAGCGGCCGGATGCTAAAAAGGCAATCCTTGATTATAAGGTGATCGCGCGTTCGGATCGTTACTTCCTGCTTGAGATTGAGTTGAAGACAGGGCGTCATCATCAGATACGATGCCAATTGGCTCATATCGGTTGTCCGATAAAGGGCGATTTGAAATATGGCTTCGCTCGTTCGAATCCTGATGGAGGAATCAGTCTGCATGCTCGCAGTGCTGAGTTTATACACCCGATCTCGAAGCAAAAAGTGAAGATTGTCGCTCCAGTACCTGATGATCATTTATGGAAAGCCCTTACTTCGTCATTGACTGAATAACTTTGTAGAGCTCTTCATCAGAAAGATCTTTGCCATAAGTGGTATAATCTAAGCGAAAATGGCAACCGTTTTTGTATTCTGAACAGCCATAAGCAGTTTTACCGCGCAGGATCGTTCCTCTATGGCAGATGGGACAGAGTAGAAGCGGTTTTTTTGTTGCAGCGGTTGTATGAGCAACTGCTTTTTCTTTGTCAATGGTGATGGTACGTCCACGTTGATCGGCAAGGACGTTTTGTACAACCTGCTGCACCATCTGTTTCAATTCTTCTATGAACAGGGACGCTTTGTAAGTTCCTTTTTCTATTTGTCGCAGTTTCTTTTCCCAAAGACCTGTCAGTTCTGCGCTTTTGAGCAGTTCTTCTTGTATGATACCGATCAGTTCGGTACCTGTAGCTGTTGGGTATAGATTTTTGCGTTCCTTACGGATATAATTGCGCTTGAATAGGGTCTCAATGATGGCTGCACGTGTAGATGGACGACCTATGCCATTTTCTTTCAGAGCATCGCGTAGCTCATCGTTATCAACTAACTTCCCGGCTGTTTCCATGGCACGAAGTAGCGTAGCTTCGGTGTAAGGTTTCGGAGGCTGGGTCCATTTTTCGGCTAAGGATGGTTGGTGAGGACCGCTTTCGCCTTTGACGAATGTAGGCAGAACGTGCTCGTTATTGTCATCCTCTTCATTATCGTTGCTTTTCTGATCATTGCTGAAGATAACACGCCATCCGGGTTTGAGAATCTGTTTCCCGGTCGTCTTAAATTCAACCTTGGCTGCTTTTCCGAGTATGGTCGTTGTTGCCACTTCGCAATCCGGATAAAAAACCGCAATGAAACGGCGTGCGATCATATCATATACTTTCTTTTCCTTCTCTGTCAGACCATGCGGAGCTGCACCCGTAGGAATGATTGCGTGGTGATCTGTTACTTTCGAAGTATCGAACACACGTTTGTCTTTGCGTAATTTTTCTGTCAACAGTGGCGCTGTAAATGTGGCATAGTCGGTCAGCCCCTTGAGAATATTTGGAACTTTGGGATAGATGTCGTCGCTCAAGAATGTAGTATCGACACGTGGATAAGTTGTCGCTTTCTTTTCATAAAGAGACTGGATGAGTTTCAGTGTTTCGTCGGCCGTGAAAGCATGTTTCTTATTGCATTCAACCTGTAAAGAGGTCAAGTCGAAGAGACGAGGAGCGTACTCTTTGCCTTTCTTTTTAGATATATCTGTAACGGTGAAGTCCGACAGCTTTATCTCTTCGAGAAACTGTTCGCCTTCTTCTTTGGATGAGAACTTGCCTTTTGTTGCAGAGAAAGTGGTGTCGCGATATATTGTTTTCAATTCCCAATAAGCTTCGGGTTTGAAGTGGTCTATCTCTGCTTGTCGATTGACAATTAGGGCGAGTGTTGGCGTCTGCACACGCCCAATGGAAAGCACCTGTTTGTTTTGCCCGTAACGAAGCGTGTAGAGTCGCGTGGCATTCATTCCTAACAACCAGTCGCCGATAGCGCGTGAAAGCCCAGCTTCATAAAGTTTGTTATAATCATTCTGGTCTTTAAGACTTTTGAATCCTTCGCGGATAGCTTCCTCTGTGAGTGAAGAGATCCAAAGGCGATAGACCGGACATTTACAGTCTGCTTTGAGCATCACCCAACGTTGAATCAGTTCGCCTTCCTGGCCGGCATCACCACAGTTGATCACCATTTCGGCATCATGCATCAGCTTTGTGATGATTTCAAACTGCTGTTCGTAAGTCGGATTAGATATCAGCTTGATGCTAAAGCGTGGCGGGATCATCGGCAAGCTGCTCAGGCTCCATCGTTTCCAGCTTTCGGTATATTCCTGCGGTTCTTTCAATGTGCATAAGTGGCCATACGTCCAAGTGACCTGATATCCGTTACCTTCGATATATCCTTTCTTGGATTGGGTAGCGCCGAGCACTTCTGCAATTTCGCGCGCTACACTGGGCTTTTCTGCAATACAAACTTTCATCCGCTAAATTTCTTCTGTTTTCTTCTATAATGATACTGCAAAAGTAAACAATTTTTCAGTACTTTTGCCCCCGGTTGATCTAATCAGACACGAATTACACATTCAATAATGGACGAAGCTAATCTAATTAATGAACTGAAAAAAGGTTCAAAGCCGGCATTTGATACAATTTATGCAATGTACTTCAAACGCTTGTTTGTCTATTGTTTGAGATTTACAAAATCGAATGAAGATGCAGAAGAGATAGTACAGGATGTGTTTCTCCGTTTATGGAATGTGAGGGAATCCATTCAACAAAAAGATACCTTGCGATCGCTTCTGTTTATCATTTCCAAAAATTATCTGATCAATGCTTTCCACAGGAATATCAACTCTCCTGTTTATGAGGATTATACGGATTATCAGGAACAGATTGCTGTAACCGATGCAAGCCGGATAGAGTACGAGGAATTTTTGCATCAATTGAAGTATGCCATGTCTCAATTGCCTAAAACGCAGCGGGAAGTGATTGAGTTGTCTCGTTTCAATCAGTTATCGAATAAGAAAATCGCCGAACGTTTATCATTGAGCGAACAAACTGTAAAAAATCAATTATCGTTAGGATTGAAGGCGCTTCGTATGATGTTAAATAATGCACCGATTGTGGCTTTGTTTTTTATTTTGAGCGACGTTTTTCGGTACGTTGACCAATAATTGTTGTCATTATTATTAAAGTAGGAATATGAATGACTTATATAAAAAATATGTAACTGATCGTTTGACACGTCAAGATTTGGAAATATTGAAGAATAGCGATTCTTCAATCATTGATCGTGATCTTGAGTCTTTCATGAAGGATGAGTGGCTGAGCGGAGGATTGGATCCATCAAAAGTTTCTGATGAAGTGATGACTCGTGTCAAAGCAAGATTAGATGAGAAGATTCAATCTAAGCATTTGACGTTCCCTCTTTATATAAAAGTTTTTGGTTGGGCTGCTGCTATTCTGCTACCATTGCTTATCCTTTCCACTTTCTATCTCTATCATGAGAATAATCAATTAGTATCGGAAGAGATGGTCGTAACGACGGGATCTGGTGAACGAGCTACAATCACCTTGCCTGATGCTACGAAAGTGACTCTTAATGCTGAATCGCGCTTGACCTATATCCCGAAGGTGTATAATAAGGAAGAACGAAAAATAAAGTTCTCGGGTGAAGGTTATTTTGTAGTCTCTAAAGATAAAGCACGTCCGTTCATTATTGATGCGAAAGGGTTGACTGTGAAAGTACTTGGGACAACCTTCGATTTATTGGTGAGAAATGATGAAAAGACAGCCGAGTTATCCCTTGAATCAGGAAAAGTGATGTTCCGTTCGCTTTTGAGTGGCCAGTTTGTTATATTAAATCCAAATCAGAAGGTGGTGCTCGATCAATCGACAGGCAATTTAGTCGTTACGGGCAATGAGCCGCAATATGTGGCTTCTTGGAAACGGAATGAGTTGGTGTTTCGCAATGCTTCGTTGTCGTCAGTCTTGTCAAGCATAGAAAAGGCTTATGGTGTACATATTATAATGGATTGTAAGGAGTGCGGTTCGGACCTGTTTACAGGAACTTTGGTGACAAACGACATTAATGGCGTGTTAGAAGTAATAGAAAAGGCCTATCAGCTTAAGGCTGTGATGAGAGGTCATGAGATAACTATCGTGGAATTGAGGTGACATTGACATATCTGTAGCGAACCATTTCTTTTCGTAGAATAGAGATGGTTTTTTATGTTATATAGCATATGAATTTTTTGGTACTACTCTTAAAAAAGCTTGTCTTTACATGAAAGATCTAACAAGATCACAATTCATTATTAACTTTAATTTTGAGTAAGATGGATAAACATCGAAAAGTGAAATTTTTCACAGTATTGTTCTTTTTATCTTTATTCTGTTGTTTCAGTATTCATGGACAAGAGCAAAAGGTAACAGTAAATTTAAAAAATGCTTCTTTAAAGGAGGTGTTTAGTGTTATTGAGAAACAAACATCGTATCGTTTCTCATATCGTAGTGCCGCTGTAGATGACCGGAAGGATGTCAATGTGGAAAAACGTGGTGTATCAGTAGCAACAGTGCTTGATGTAGCATTGAAAGGACGAAATTTGGAGTATAAGATTGTCTCTTCGAAGATGATCGTTATTTCCAACAAAGTAACAAAGGCTACTCCTTCCACTAAGCAGAGGAAAGTGTCGGGTATTATCACAGATGCCAATGGAGAACCGATTATCGGGGCAAACGTAGCTGTTAAAGGAACCTCGACAGGCACTATTACGGATATTGACGGGAAATTCGACATCGAAGTTCCTGCCAATACCATTTTGAATATCACATACATTGGCTATCAGTCCATGGAAATAAATGTTGGAAACAAAAATACATTGGATGTAAGACTATCCGAAGATACGCAAGCATTAGATGAGATTGTCGTTATCGGTTATGGTACGCAGAAGAAGTCAGATGTGTCAGGTTCGGTGACAACCGTATCCGGAGAAAAACTTGCCAAGATACCTACAGCTAATGCTGAGACAGCGCTTCAGGGAATGGCACCCGGTTTATCAGTAAACTTTGGAAGTGGATCAGCCGGATCGACAGGGACTTTGCAAGTGCGTGGTATAACAACCTGGGGAACAGACAACTCTCCATTGGTGATTATTGATGGAGTGCCAGGCGACATGTCTTATCTGAATCCTGAAGATATCAAATCAATGTCTGTACTGAAAGATGCAGCAACGGCAGCTATTTATGGAGCTCGAGCTGCTGCGGGTGTCATCTTGATCGAAACGAACAGAGGTACAGTACAGGCGCCGAGGATACAGTTCTCTGCCTATTGGGGTATGGATGATCTGCCTAAACGTATGGATGTTTGTAATTCTGCCGAATTTGTAAAGGTTCGTAAGATGGCATTGACGAATGCGGGGATTGCTGAAAGTCGATGGCCAAAATATATTTCGGAATATGCAAAGGATCCTTCTCAGTTTGCTGATACAGATTGGCAAGATGAATACTATCGTAGAGGACTTACTCAGAAATATAATGTAGGTTATACCAGTGGAAATGAAGTTGCAAATGTAGCTCTCTCTACGTTCTACTCGAAGACTGATGCGATTGTAATAGGTACAGGAGATACAAAATATGGCTTCCGACTTAATTCTGATGTGAAAAGAGGCAACTTCAAGATGGGTGAATCAGTAAGCTATAGTCGCTGGGAATCGGATTTGGAGGCGAGTTCGGGTTTTCCAAGTATGTATCAGGTAACCAATATTGAGCCTTTGGCATTTGTATACGATAAGAATAATGACGGAGGTTATGGTGGCGCTATTGCCGGAATGGGAATGTCTGATGCTGCCAATGTTGTAGGTTACAATAATTTAGTTGAGAATACAGCGGCGAACGATTATATTGCTGCATCAGGTTATCTGCAATACGAACCGATTAAAGACCTTGTTTTTAAATTTAAAGCCAGTCGGAATATCTATTTTGGCAGTTCAAGAAATTTTACTCCGACCTATGAGTTAGGTGCGATGAAAGTCAACAGTCGGGCTTCGCTATATGAGGAACGGACAAAGACAATGAGCGACCTATTAGAGTTGACAGCCAATTGGAACAAGACATTCTTTCAGAAACATAGCATACAAGCCTTGTTCGGTATGTCGCAGGAAGAAAATCGTTATGACGGCATCAGTGCTTCAGGCAAAAAGTTCGAGAATAATGAAATGAGCTTGCTTGGTCAGGCTCAGGAAGATTTTGCTATCGGAGGAACAAAGACGCGCAGCAGATTGCGTTCGATGTTTGGACGTCTGAATTATAATTATCAGTTAAGATATATGATTATGGCCTCTTGCCGTTACGATGGTTCGTCACGCTTCGCTGATGGGAACAAATGGGGCTTCTTCCCATCGGTTTCTGCAGGATGGAATATTGCCAACGAGTCTTTTTGGGGCAATATGAAAGAGACAGTCTCTACCTTAAAGCTGCGTTTGAGTTATGGCGGATTGGGAAATCAGTCCATTGGTCTGTATAAGTATATTCCTAAGTTGTCATCGAATACCGATTATCTGAATTATCCTTTTGGAGGCAAAGATGTTTCATTAGGCTACGCGATTACCGAATTGCCTTCATCGAATATTAAATGGGAGACAACTATTTATAAAAATATCGGTATTGATGTAGGTCTGTGGAACAATAAGCTTGAACTTTCAGCCGAAGCCTATATAAAGAATACAAAAGATATGCTTTCGACGAAAAATATCAGTCTCTGTACCGGCTTTGGCTCATTGACAGTGAACGATGGGAAGTTGCGTACGACGGGTTTTGAAATGCAGGCTATTTATCATGGGAATACAGGAAAATTGAAATATGATTTGGATATGAACCTGACACATTATAAAAGTGTGTTGAAATCGATGGCCGATCCTAACTATCTGTACGAATATGGAGCTATGCGAACGTATGTTGGCGGCGAAGTTGGTGAATTTTGGGTAGTCAAAACGGACGGGATTTTCCAGAGTGAACAGGAAGTAACTGAATGGAATCAGAAACATGGCTACTATGACAAGAATAACGAATGGCATGGGATGCAACCATCTGCCAAAGCGGGTGATATACGTTTCGTCGATCAGAATGGCGATGGCATGTTAGATTCGAGCGATAAAGTAAAAGTGGGAAGTGGAACCCCTAAGGTGGCTTTGGCATTTAATGTGAATTTAATGTATGGCGATTTCGATTTGGTCGCTAATTTCTATGGACATTTTGGTGTCAAGCGCTATAATTATACAAAGTTTCAGTTGCAACGAATGGACCAGGTATTTAATTACGGTAAAGATGCATTGAATGCATGGACACCTGAGAACACGAACACTGATGTTCCACGCGCAGTGCAAGGCGACCCGAACAAAAACAATCGTGTGTCGGACCGTTTTGTGGAAAACGGAGATTATCTGCGACTCAACAATTTGCAATTGGGCTACAATCTGCCAGCGAGCATTTGTCACAATTTAGGTATTTCCAATTTGCGCGTTTACATTGGTGGCGAACGTTTATTTACAATCACAGGCTATAAGGGCTATGATCCTTCAACAGGTTCTACGGTAGGACGGATTGGTTACGATTATGCCTCTACACCATTGAGTCGTACCTATATGGCGGGCGTCAAATTTAGTTTCTAACATTAAAAAAGTAAGCAAAATGAAAATAAAGAATATCATAATAAGTATATCGGTTTTATCGAGTCTGCTTTTATTATCCTGTACAGGTTCATTCTTGGATGAGGATAAGAATCCGAATTCACTTTCTCCAAATATTTTTTGGAAAAACGAAGCAGATATAATGAAAGGGCTTACAAGCGCTTATGCCTATATGCAGCCGAATGTTGATTGGGCTATCCCTTACGAGCGATACATTGTTATCGATAATTATAGGAGCGACGAAATAGATTTCCGTGCCGACGTCAGTTCATGGATGAGCATCGCCATGTTCACCAACGATCCGACCAATTCTGTTTCCGAAACCGAATGGACAAACCTGTATACCGGTATCAATTATGCCAATCAGTGCATTGATAACATCCCGAATGTTCCGGATGATGATTCCAAGTTGGGCGATGTCAAGAAACAGGCTATCGCTGAGGCTCGCTTCCTCCGCGCATACTATTATTATCGTCTGTATCTGAACTTCGGTGAGAATGTACCTATTTACACGCATGAGTTAAAGGGTACAGAGGAGGAGTTCTATCCAAACCAGGCTGCGAGTGGCGAATTGGTCAGCTTTATCGAATCAGAATTGAAAGCGGTTCAGTCCGACCTGCCTGAAAAGTACACTTCTACAAGCGACGGAGGACGTGCAACACGTTACGCTGCTGCTGCCATACTTGGAAAGTTCTATATGTTCCGTCATGAGACATCAAAAGCCGAAGAGGAATTTAAAAAGTTGATTGGCAAATATGAACTGATGGAGAATTATGCAGATAACTTCGACGGATTGCATAAAAACAATAAGGAATCGGTGCTTGAAGTGCAGTTCACCGGCAATATGACCGGCGGTCATTATGAATATAATCTGTTTGCCATACATCTTGCTCCGTTCTCTGCTTACGATGGCGGCTATGAAGAAGCTTATCCTTCAAACTGGCTTTTCGATCTGATGAAGACCGATAAGACGACTGAGGGCAAGTATAGCGCCCGTACTTTGGCTACTATTATTTTTGATGATCCCGATTGCCGTCCAACTTATTATGAAGATGGCAAATCGTTCTCCGATTATCATGAGGAGGGACAGTTTTTCTGGCATAAATATGTGACGTGGGACAAATCTTTGAGCTCTGACTGGTATTATAGTGGCTATAATGTGACGTTGGTACGTTATGCCGATATTCTACTTCTTTATGCAGAGTGCCTGAATGACAAGGGGGCGACGGCTGAGGCTATCCGTTACATTAATCAGGTTCGCGACCGTGTGAAAGTGCCCGAATTGTCCGCGTCGATGTCAAAAGATCAAGTTTTGAAACATCTGCAGGATGTCGAACGTCCATGCGAGTTGGCTTTAGAAGGCGACCGCTGGTACGATTTGATTCGGTGGAATGTGGTAGGGACAACATTGACTGCTCATAAGAAACCTTATGTAGAAAACTATGTCGACAGCAAGCATAAGCTATTTCCTATCCCGCATAAGGAGTTCCTGATGAATCCGACCTGGGAACAGAATCCTAATTTCAGTAAATAAAGGTAGTGAACATCATATTCTTTTTTATTTAGATAATACTTTTTTAATATTCTCCGGAATGATTTATTCTCCGGAGAATATTTGTAAATTCACGCATTCAAACGTATGAAAAATAGAATAAAATGGCTTTTGGCGATAGGATTTGTCATGGTTTTGAATCATGGCCTGACCCTTGATGCCCAAAATCAGGAAGGAGAACGGTTGCTGACGGAACAGCATGATTTCTGCAACTTGATTCATCTGAAAAACGTGCCTGAACAGGCTAAAGCATATAGTTTATCTGTCTTCTCCGACTTGGGCGCATGGTCGGGATATGCGCTTCCGGAAAATGAATCTGACCGCTATGCGGGGGCATTTATTGGTCCGATATCGATGACGGGAGGCTGGGTTGCAGCTACGTTGGCTGAGCCCGAGCTAAAGGTGGACGGTAAGCCTTATGATTTAGCTCGTAACGTACAGACGTCGGTGTATTATCCGGGAAGGTTAGTCCAAAACTTCAGCAATGGGCAGGTTTCTTTTATGACGGAACTCTGTTATGCCACTTCGCGGTCGGTTATTGTCAGGTCGGTAGTGAAAAACAGCGGAGACAGTCCGGTATCTGTTTCAATGCATTGGAAAGGGGGCGTCTTTGGCAATTATTTCCTTTCGCAACAGAAAGAGAATTGTATTTTTATGAGAAGAAGCAAAGATTCATTGTTGACCGCTACGCGTTTCCGGACAGCCGATAAGGTGATATTGCTTCCTCAAGGCGATAGCTTGCAAGTGGTCGAGAAAGATGCCCTTCATTTACAGCCGGGCGAATCTTATCAGGCTGTTTATGTGCAGAGTGTCTTGTTGCGCGGCGATGATTGGCAGAAAGAGCTTGCCACAGCCGATGCGGTCGATGTTGAAACCTGTTTTAAGGCAAACGCGACGCGGTGGAATGTAAATATTTCGGCATTATTGTCCAACGCGGCAGGATCAGCCAATCCATATTTGGCAGATAATAACTACCGGAGGGTATTGGTCAAAGCGATGATGACACTCAACAGCAATTGGCGTACGGCCGCCGGCGACCTGAAGCATGAAGGAAGCTATCCCTCATATAATGAGTTCCATGGATTCTGGTCGTGGGACAGCTGGAAGATCGCTTCCGGCAATGTGTTTTATAATCCGGAGATGGCAAAGAATGAGATGCGCACGCTTTTTGATTACCAAGCTGCCAATGGTATGATCCCCGATTATATCGGATACAATAAAAAATACAACAACTGGCGCGATTCGAAGCCGCCATTGGCTGCATGGGGCGTGATGAACGTGTTTGAGCAGACGGGAGATACCCTTTTTGTGAAGGAGATGTTCGATAAACTTTGTCTTTTCCATCAATGGTGGTACAAAGAGCGCGATCATGACCAGAATGGTGTCTGCGAGTATGGCTCGACAGACGGTACGCTTATCGCAGCTGCCTGGGAGAGCGGGATGGATAACGGTGTGCGTTTCGATGATACCAAACTTCTGAAGAATGGGGAAGGCGCATGGTCGATGAATCAGGAAAGTGTCTGCCTCAACTCATTCCTGTATGTAGAAAAGACTATCCTTGCGAAGATGGCATCTATGCTTAACCGGAAAGCGTTAGCACGTCAGTTCGACGATGAAGCCAAGAAGCTGAAAGAGTATATTCAGACAAAAATGTACGATCCGAAGAGCGGATTCTTCTACGACGTGCGTTTGGGAACAGGCGAGTTTGTGAAGGTGATGGGCGCTGAATGTTGGCTGCCCTTATGGGCTGGGATCGCTACCACGGAGCAGGCGCGGACGGTGAAAGAGGTGATGATGGATCCAAGCCATTTCAACTCGTTCCTGCCGCTCGGAACACTCGATGTGAGCGATCGGCATTTGAAACCTGTAGCCGGATACTGGAGGGGGCCCGTGTGGGTCGACCAAGTTTACTTCGGAATAGCCGGACTGCGCAAGTACGGGTTCAATAATGAAGCCGATTTCTTTACCCGAAAGTTTGTGAACCATGCGTATGGATTACTTTCCGACGGACCTATACATGAGAACTACAATCCGTTGACAGGTGAGGCGCTCAACTGCCCGAACTTCGGATGGTCGTCAGCATTAATCATTAAAATGTTATTAATAAATTAATCGATATGAAGAATATTATTATCAAGGCGTTTTTATGTTGCCTGCCATTAGCAACATTGCAAGCACAGTACAGTGGCGCACCTATGGAGAAAAAGCAACAGGCTCAGCAGACGGTTCAGGCTGCAACAAAGGTTGATCGTAACAAATATCCCCATTCTGACAATGATTGGGAAAATTATGATGTGTTGCACATCAATCGTTTGCCATCAGCAGCCCATTTTTTCGCCTATCCGACGAAAGAGGCTGCATTAAAAAATGACCAGACGGCGTCGCCATTCTTCCAATCATTGAATGGCGTCTGGAAATTCAATTATGTTCCGCGTTACGACCAACGTCCGATGAGCTTTTTCCAGAACGGTTTTAATGTATCCGACTGGAAAGATATCCATGTGCCTGCCAATTGGGAGATGGAAGGTTTCGGATATCCATTCTATGTGGGAAGCGGTTACGGAATAAAGAGGAATCCGCCTCTGATTGCCGTCGAGAACAGTCCCGTAGGTTCGTACAAGCGGACATTCTCTGTCCCTTCATCGTGGAAAGGAAAACAGATCGTTTTATATTTCGGGGGCGTGGCTTCAGCCTTTTACGTATGGGTAAACGGACAAATGGTCGGCTATTCGCAGGATTCGAAGACGCCTTCGGAGTTCGACGTTACGCCGTATGTAAAATACGGTAAAAATGACATCGCAGTGCAAGTGTTCAAGTTCAGCGACGGCTATTATTTGGAAGATCAGGATTATTGGCGTTTGGCAGGAATCCAACGTGATGTCTACGTCTATGCACGCCCTAAAGTGCACATCCGTGATTTCGAAGTAGTGACCGATTTGGATAAAGACTATCGGAATGCCCGCTTGAAGCTCTTCGTTGAAGTAGGTAACGAATCGAAAAGCAAGATCAAGAACACGGAGGTCGAAGTTTCTCTGTTGGATATGCACAACAGCAGCTTGTACAAGGAACGCAAATCCCTAAACGGCACGAACGAGTTGGTTTTCGATAAAGAGATAATCGAACCTTTGCTTTGGAGCGCCGAGAAACCGAATCTGTATCGTCTTTTGCTTACCTTGCGCACGAATGGTAAGTCTGAACAGTATATATCCCGTTACATCGGATTCAGGAAGTCGGAGATAAAGCATGCACAGTTATTGGTCAACGGGAAGCCTGTTTATATCAAAGGAGTTAACCGCCACGAGCACGATCCGTTCAAAGGACATGTGATTGATGAGGCCTCGATGATACGCGACCTGAAACTGATGAAGGAAAACAACATCAACAGTGTGCGCACTTCACATTATCCCAACGATCCACGCTGGTACGAGCTATGCGACATCTATGGCATGTATGTTGTCGACGAAGCCAACATCGAAAGTCATGGTATGGGTTACGATGCCGATAAATGTTTGGCTAACCAGCCAGAATGGGAGACCGCTTTCGTCGACCGCACAGAACGCATGTTCGAACGCGATAAGAATCATCCTTCTATCATCATCTGGTCGTTGGGTAATGAAACGGGAGAGGGGTGCAATTTTGCGGCTACATATAAATGGATTCATAAACACGACCGATCAAACCGTCCCGTACATTCGGAAGACGGGATCAAAGGTCCTTACACGGATATTTACTGTCCGATGTATAAAAAGATCGATGTGCTGATCAATCATACGCTTTATCTTCCTACAAAACCGCTCATTCTGTGCGAATATGCACATGCCATGGGTAATAGCGAAGGCAACTTGCAGGATTATTGGGATGTGATCGAGAAATATCCTTCTTTGCAGGGCGGACATATCTGGGACTGGGTAGATCAGGGTTTCGATGCCAAGGATGCCAACGGCCGGAAATATTGGGCTTACGGCGGCGACTTGTGCCCGAAAGGAACACCGAGTTCGGCCAATTTCTGCATGAACGGATTGGTTGCAGCCGATAGAACATTGAAACCGCACATCCATGAGGTGAAAAAGGTGTATCAGAACATCGCTTTCCGCTTGGCTGATTATCATAGCGGATTGGTAGAACTGCAAAACAAATACTTCTTCACTAATCTGAGTGATTTTAATTTCACCTGGCGCCTTGAGAGTGATGGTTCGGTCATCGCTCAGGGGAAAATAGAAGATGTCAGCTTGCAACCGCAACAGAAAGCAATCTTCAAGACGAACTTTCCACAGATCGATCTGCAGGCAGGGGCTGAATATTACCTCAATCTGTATGCTTCTCTGAAAAATGACGAAGGATTGCTCAAGGCAGGAACAGAATTAGCAACCACACAGGTTGAACTGCCGTTTTTCATGCCTGAGAAACCGGTACGTACAGCTTCGCAGGTGGCAACGAATGAAACGTCGGCTCTTTTGACACTGACAGCCGGACGGATGCAGGTGGCATTCGATAAAACGAACGGTCGCTTGTGCTCTATCAAGCAGGACGATACGGAATTGATGAAAGAATCCTTGCGACCGAACTTCTGGCGGCCGGTAACCGACAACGATATGGGCAACGATATGAACGAGACGTTGCGTTGCTGGCGCAAGGCAGGGCAAGAGGCTAAATTGGTATCGATGACGACAAATGCTTTGGGCGATCAGGCTTACGAAGTGGTGTCATCTTATAAACTGCCTGTGGCCGAATCTGATTTCATTATTAAATATCATTTCTCCGGCGAGGGATTCTTAGATGTGAACTGTACATTCGTTCCGGGCAACGATACGCTGCCATTCTTGCCGCGCGTAGGTGTGAGCCTCACATTGAACAGATCATTCGACCAGATGCAATGGTTCGGAAGAGGCCCGCACGAGAATTATATCGACAGAAACACCTCTTCGTATGTCGGACTGTATAAGGGAAGTGTGGCTGATCAATATTTTCCATACGACCGGCCTCAAGAAAACGGAAACAAGACCGAAGTGCGCTGGATGACTCTAACCAACAATGATGGCGCTGGACTTATGGCCATCGGTAATCCTTATATCAGTACAAGCGCCTATCTTTTCCCGACAGAGGATTTGGATGAACCGGGATTGCGAAAATCGCAACGGCACATGAGCGATATCGTCGAGAAAGATATGGTGACCTGGAACATCGATTGGAAACAGATGGGCGTTGGTGGCGACACCAGCTGGGGAGCCTATCCGCATCAACCGTATCTGATTCCGGCGCAACATGTTTCTTATTCTTTCCGTCTCTGTTTGGCAAAACAGGCAGGGCAAACAACAAATTCTATTTATCATCAGTTCAAACCTTGACGGGTCGAGTGTTATTTAGAAAGAAATAACCACAAAACGCCGCGTTATTCTACAATTTAAGTTTAGAAGTAGGAAAAACGCGGCGTTATTATACAATTTAAGTTTGGAAGTTGCCAAAACGCCGCGTTATTTGGCAAATTAAGTTTGAAAGTAGGAATTACGCCGCGTTATTTGGCAAATTAAGTTTGAAAGTAGGAATTACGCCGCGTTATTTGGCAAATTAAGTTTAGGAGTAGGAATTACGCGGCGTAATTTGGCAAATTAAGTTTAGAAGTAGGAATTACGCGGCGTAATTGTGCAAATTAAGTTTAGAAAGTGGAATTACGCGGCGTTATTTGATTTTTTCAATGAGGATAATATAAAAGACGCGTCCCTTTTTCGCTATATTTTTATAGATAGAAAGGGAACGCGTCTTTTTATGAAGTAACGAATATCGAAACCTGTTACCGCTCAACCGGATTTGGTCTCCGATGATTATTCGGCTGTAATCTCATACATGTGACTTGTTGTCTGCATGGTGCTGAACACATTCAGTCCCACTTTCATCAGATAATCGCCAGAATATACTTTCGGTCCTTCATTGCCCGGCATCATCGGCGGCATCGGACGGTCGCTCTTCGTGCGTGGCATCTGATTGATTTCTTCCACCTTGTAATTTCTTGCCGGATCCAATCCCTGCAGTTTGACAGGCATCATCTTTTCCTGGAAACGGGGATGTATATCGAAAGCATAGAGTACAGCCTTGCCTTTATTATCTCCTACATACATGGTTGCTGTGTGATTGCCTTCGTAAGGAGAAACCAAACGATACATATCGCCGTCCAACGTGATGTTTTCCAAACGCTTGTAATTGGATACCGCTGCCTTGCAGTAGGTCATCTCATCGGGAGTCAGATTCTTCAAACTCATATCGAATCCTAACTTACAAAGCATGGCAACGTCTGTACGGAACTTGATACTTGTAGATTTATTCCAATCTGTTACATGCGCGCAGATGGCTTTGGCTGGGAAGAACTGAGAAAAGCCCCACTGTATGAAGAGACGCTCAATCGGATCGGTATCATCGCTTGCCCAGAACTCGGTGAAGTATTTCATGGCTTCATAATCGCAGCGGGCGCCGCCTCCAGAGCAAAGCATGATCGGAAGGTTCGGATATTTGGCTTTGACGCGATTGAACACATTGTAAAGTCCACGCACGTATTTGACATACAGTTCGTTTTGTTTATTCTTCAGATATGGCGAGTAGATATTGGTTATCGGACTGTTGCAATCCCATTTGAAGAAAGCGAGGTCGGGATTCTCGGTCATCAGCTTGTCTACGACGCCGAACACATGGTCTTGCACCTTTGGATTACTCAAATCCAATACAAGCTGGTTGCGGAAGTAGTAGGTTTCGCGGTTCGGCTGATGGATCACCCAATCCGGATGTTTCTCAAACAGCTCGCTCTTCGGGTTTACCATCTCCGGTTCGATCCAGATACCGAACTTTACACCGGCATCCTTAGCTGCTTTAACCAAATAGGGAACCCCGTTAGGCAATTTGCTGTGCGTTACTTCCCAGTCGCCTAACCCGGCATGGTCGTCCTTACGCGGATATTTGTTACCGAACCAACCGTCATCGAGCAGGAACATATCAACGCCTAACTCTTTCGCCTCTTTCATGAGGTTGCTTAAAATCTCTTCGTTGAAGTTGAAGCCCGTGTTCTCCCAATTATTCAAAAGCGTCAGACGGCTGCCTTTGCCATCTTTCAACTGATAATTGCGCGCCCAGTTATGAAAATTGCGGCTCGCCTTGCCTGTACCTTCCTGACTGAGTGTGAAGATGAATTCGGGTGTGATAAACAGTTCGCCCGGTTGCAGATCGTAAGTCGAAGCATACGGATTGATGCCCGAACTGATGCGCAGTGCGCCTGCATCGTCTACTTCGAATGTGAAACGGAAGTTGCCCGTCCATCCGATCGTACCTAACAGCACTTCACCGCGTTGCTCGTTGGCCGGTTCGTTGATTCCCAATTCAAAAAACGGCTGGAGCATCATGGCTGCACGCGAACCTAATTTTGTATCGAGCACTTTCTTTCCAAATTCCAACTTCTGCGTATTCATACCGACTTCCTTAGCCCAGTTGCCATTGAATTGCGTCAGATAATAAGCCATATTGTTCATGTAGAGCATGGATGAAGCATAACGGCTCATCAAAATGGCGCCTTTCTCGTTATGAGAAATCTCCGTCCATGTTTTGTAGATGTTCTCCTTGGCAAAAGTGATGTAATGTATCTTGACCGTGACCGGATAGACATCATCTTTGAGCGTGATGACCGTTTCGGTGACGTTGTCGTCCTGTTTGTTTACATCCGAGGAGATAAACTTCAGGTACGTTGTCATATTCCCATCGGCATGCGTGATCGCTAAAGCCGATTCGTAATAATCTTCGGCGCCGGAGGTTTGATAAACCTCGCCGCTGTTTCCACCCATCGGAGGCATTCCCGGACCGCCACGGCGTACATCTTTGAACTGATTCAGATCGGATTCGTTCATCAGTTTGGGACCTAAATACTTCTGATAGAGCCGTCCGTTTTGGGCGACATTCAATATCAAATCTGTCTCATTTGTTGAGATGCGGATCAGTTGAGAACCATCCGCTGCGACTGCCTTTACATTCATAAAGAACAAGCTTAAGATAAATGATAATGCAATGATTTTTTTCATGGCAAATGATATTAATTAATAATTTCACTTAGTTATATGCAAATGTAATTAAGTTTCTTTGAAATTTTTATAAAAAAACGGATTTTACTGTAGCAAAAATTGATTTGCTGTTGCATTCTACGTTGATCAATGTTTTCATGTTTATATTCTTTTAGTCCCTGACTTGTCCATGACCTTCAATAAGCCATTTATAGGTCGTAATTTCTTCGAGGGCCATTGGTCCACGTGGACCCAGTTTCTGAGTACTTATACCTATTTCTGCTCCTAATCCGAACTGACCACCGTCTGTGAAACTTGTAGGTGCATTGACATATACGCAGGCAGCGTCTGCTTTTACCTGAAATACTTTGGCATTGTTCTTATCTTCTGTTATGATACATTCGCTGTGACCAGAACCGTATTGACGTATATGTTCAAGTGCGGAATCAAGTGACGATACTGTCTTTATTGCCATTTTATAGTCCATAAACTCTGTGCCATAGGTATTGGCATCAGCATGTTTCAACAGTTCTTGAGGATATTTGCCAATAAGTGCATCATAAGCAGGTTTATCTGCATACAATTCAACATTACTTATACTTAACGGTGTACAAAGTTCAGCGAGGTCTTTGAGCCTTGACTGATGGATGATAAGACAATCCAATGCATTGCAAACACTTACGCGGCGGGTCTTGGCATTATTTATAATCAGGCGACCTATCTCAAGGTTGCCACATTCGTCAAAATATGTATTTACTACACCTGCGCCGGTTTCTATTACCGGTACTTTGGCTGTGTCTCTTACAAACTGTATCAGCTTTTTTCCTCCGCGTGGTATGCAGATGTCTATATATCCAACAGCATTCAGCATCTCACCTGTAGCTTCATGTGTTGCAGGCAGTAGTTCTATTACAGATGTGTTTATGCCATATTTGTTTAGTACATCGTGAATCAGTTTAACTTCAGCGCGGTTTGATGCGTCAGCATCTTTGCCTCCTTTTAATACGCAGGCATTGCCACTTTTGAAACATAAGGAAAAAACATCAAATGTTACATTCGGACGTGCTTCATAGATCATGCCTATTACTCCGAACGGAACGCTTACTCGTTTTAGGTCTAATCCATTTTCCAATACCTTATGTTTGAGTATGTGTCCTAATGGAGATGGCAATGTACTGACATGTTTCATATCAGCGGATATGTCATTAAGCCGCTTATCTGTAAGTTGTAGACGGTCATAAAGAGGATTTGTCTTGTCCATTTTAGCTAAATCCTCTGTATTTGCCTTTAGTATAAGATCCTTGTTGGCAACTATGGCATCAGCTACAGCCAAAAGGATTTCATTTTTTTTATTGTCGTTTATTAATGCCAGTTCGGTACTGGCTCTTTTCACTTTTTCAAATATATCTTTGAGTTCCATATCTTATTCCATATATAAGTAATCGTAATGAACTAATGGCTTTTGGTCGTGAGCGCCAATGAGATTTATTGCTTCAATACTGCCATAACCGGATTTGCCTATAGCAATACGTCTGTCATTTTCGTCTACAATACTGACGATGTCACCTTCTTCGAAGTCACCCTCTATTGATGTTACGCCTACGAGTAATAAACTTACGGCATGATCCTTACCCGATAATGCGTCTGCTGCTTTCTTGTTGATATGAATAATACCCTTGGCAAAGCTTTCACTATGGGCAATCCATTTCTTTACGTTTGAGGTAGCGTTAGGGTTAGGGATAAATTCAGTATGAAGCGTATTCTCGGGGTCTTTGACAATGTTGATAAGAATATTATTACGCTTACCATTTGCTATAATAACTTTTATTCCCTCATCGGCAACTTTACGTGCGATATTACATTTTGTAATCATACCACCACGTCCGAATCCACTTTTCTCTTCCTGGATGTATGCGCTAAGGTCTTTATCGTGCTCAACTTTAGTTATCACATGTGATTCGGGATCTTTTGGCGAACCATTGTATATACCGTCTATATTACTTAATATAATAAGGGCTTGTGCATCCATCATTGAAGCGATAAGTCCTGATAACTCATCATTATCCGTAAACATCAGTTCTGTTACGCTTATAGTGTCGTTCTCATTTATAATAGGAATGACATTATTGGCAAGCATTACGTTCATACATGAACGTTGATTCAGATATTCACGGCGGGTAGAGAAACTTTCTTTCATCGTTAATATCTGACCTATGTGAATATCGTATTCTCGAAACAAATCATAGTATAAATTTATTAGCTTTACCTGTCCGATAGCAGAAAATAATTGACGTTCTTCTACACTGTCGAGTTTATGATGGATTTTAAGCTCGCCTTTTCCTCCGGCAATAGAACCACTTGATACAAGAATAATTTCATATCCGTTGTGATGTAGCCATGATATTTGGTCTACGAGTTCAGACATTTGCGTAACGTTCAACTTTCCGTCATCACGGGTAAGGACATTACTGCCAACTTTTACTACAATTCGTTTTTTATCTATGTTGCTCATTTCTTATAGTCGTATTTTTTGAATAATCCAAGAGGTTCCTTGTCGCCTGCATGAACTACTATTTTTCCTTTTTTACCATCTTCGCATGGTGTTGTTGAGATGCGGATCAATTGAGCACTATCCGCTGCGACTGCCTTTACATTCATAAAGAACAAGCTAATGATAATGCAATGATTTTTCTCATGACAAATTAATAATTCTTTTAGTTACACGCAAATGTAATTAAGTTTCTTTGAAATTCTTATAAAAACAGGATTTTGCATAAGCTGAAAATTTTGTTTTACAAAAAATGTCTATATTTGTGAATTGACAAGCTAAGACAAAACTGAATAATGAATGAATATTTGAATTATCTATACGTGGCTATTCGTGCTGCTATTGATGCAGGAAGCGCAATTATGGCGATTTATGACAACCCGGAGGAAGATATTGCCGTTGAATTGAAAGCTGATAATTCACCTTTGACCAAGGCTGATAAGCAGGCTCATAAAATCATATCCATTGCTCTTTCGGCTACTCCTTTTCCTGTTTTGAGTGAAGAAGGCAAATTGACGCCATTTTCCGAACGTTCATCCTGGAAAACGCTGTGGATCGTTGATCCTTTGGACGGGACGAAAGAGTTCATCAAACGGAATGGAGAGTTTACTGTAAATATAGCATTGGTACAGGAGGGTGTTCCTGTTTTAGGCGTTATTTATATTCCGGTGCGTAAGGAGTTATATTTTTCTACAGACAGTTTAGGCGCCTACAAGCTGAATGGGATAGATACCGTTAGTCAGCCGTCGGCAAATGAGATGGTTACCAAAGCTATCAAATTGCCGAATGTCACCGCTCATCAGGGAATCGTTGTTGTAGCTTCTCGTTCGCATCTGAATGATGAGACGATGGCCTATATTGATAATCTGCGTCGAGAAGGACAGCCGGTGACGTTGATAAGCAGTGGCAGCAGTCTGAAAATTTGTTTAGTGGCCGAAGGTTCGGCCGATGTTTATCCGCGCTTCGCTCCAACAATGGAATGGGACACGGCTGCGGGGCATGCCATAGCACGTGCTGCCGGTTGTCAGATTTATCATACCGATGAGAAAACGCCATTGAGTTATAATAAAGCGGATTTACATAATCCCTGGTTCATTGTCAAAACATTGAAGGCATGAATTTCGAGATCATATTCGTCTTGTTAGCGTTAATCGGGATGATTGCCACGCTGATATGGGACAGGATGAGGCCGGGAATGGTGCTTCTTTCTGTCGTTGTTTTATTTCTGTGTGCCGGCATTCTGACTCCTAAAGAGATGCTTGAGGGGTTTAGTAACAAAGGCATGATTACCGTCGGACTGCTGTTCCTCGTGAGTGAGGGAATACGGCAGAGCGGCGCCTTGGGGCAGTTGGTGAAAAAACTCCTTCCATCACAGAAAACGACTATTTTTAAAGCACAATTGAAGTTGCTTCCTTCTATCGCGTTCATCTCTGCATTCTTAAATAATACGCCGGTCGTTGTCATATTCGCGCCGATAGTAAAACGTTGGGCAGAATCGATGAAGCTTCCGGCCACTAAGTTTCTTATTCCGCTTTCGTATGTAACGATATTAGGCGGACTTTGTACATTGATCGGAACCTCAACAAATCTGCTGGTCGACGGTATGGTGCAAGAGGCCGGATATCATGGATTCTCAATGTTCGAACTGGGGAAGATCGGTATCTTTATTGTTCTTGCCGGAATACTTTATCTGTTGTTCTTTTCGAAGAAATTACTACCCGATTCACGCAGAGACATATATGCGGATGATGAGAATAATACAGGCAACCTGCGTAAGATCGAAGTCGTGTTAGGCGCACGCTTTCCCGGCATAAACAAGTCGCTTGGTGATTTTAATTTTACGCGCCATTATGGAGCGATTGTCAAAGAGGTCAGAAGTGGCGATGCCTGCTATACTCACGACTTGGAAAAGGTGATTCTGCATGAGGGAGACACCTTGATTCTTTGGGCTGACGATACATTCGTTCCTACGTGGGGTGAATCGAGCGTATTCCTTTTGCTTGCGAACGATAAGGAAAAAGAGGAGTCTTTTTCTAAGAAAAAGCGTTGGTTGGCATTAGGTTTGCTTATATTTATGATTGTCGGCGCAACGGTAGGCGAATTGCCTATTATGAAAGAGCTGTTCCCACACTTGCATTTGGATATGTTTTTCTTCGTTTGTGTTACCACCATCATTATGGCATGGACAAAGATATTCCCTCCTAAAAAGTACACGAAGTATATATCTTGGGATATTCTGATAACGATCGCCTGTGCATTTGCAATCAGTAAAGCGATGGAAAATTCCGGGCTGGCTGCCTGGTTAGCCCGAAGCATTATCTCATTATCGCATAATATGGGGCCTTATGCTCTTTTGGCGATTGTATATATCATTACCAATGTATTCACCGAATTAATCACGAATAATGCTGCCGCTGCTTTGAGTTTTCCGATAGCTCTTTCGGTAGCTACGCAGTTAGGCGTTAGTCCGACGCCGTTTTTTGTGGTGATCTGTGTAGCCGCTTCAGCAAGTTTCAGTACGCCGATAGGTTATCAGACGAACTTGATAGTGCAAGGTATAGGCAGTTACAAATTTACTGATTTTGTGAAAGTGGGCTTGCCTCTGAACTTGATTACATTTTTAGTATCGGTACTTTTGATTCCTATGATATGGAGTTTTTAAACTGACGAAAAATGACCGCAGAACAACGACATATTTATCCTGTCTTCGACAAGATGTTGAAACGTGAAGAAAAAGAGTTACTACTAAGGCAACACAGTGTGATGGTCTGGTTTACCGGACTGAGCGGTTCGGGCAAAAGTACGATTGCTATAGCTTTGGAACGCGAATTGCATCGACGGGGTATGCTTTGTCGTATTTTGGATGGCGATAATATTCGCTCTGGAATCAATAACAACTTAGGTTTTTCGGCATCAGACCGGGTAGAAAATATCCGTCGTATAGCGGAAGTGGGAAAGCTTTTTGTTGACACGGGAATCATTACGATTGCCGCATTCATCAGTCCGTTGAATAGCCTTCGCGAAATGGCGGCTTCGATTATTGGCAAAAACAATTTCTTTGAAATATATGTTAATACATCGTTAGCAGAGTGCGAGCGCCGTGATGTCAAAGGATTGTATGCCAAGGCGCGTTGCGGCGAGATAAAAGAATTTACCGGTATCTCGGCACCATTTGAAGTGCCATCGCATCCGGATTTGGTTTTAGATACATCTATGTTGAGCGTTCAGCAATCTGTGGATAAACTATTAGAATTGATTATACCAAAAATAATGGTAAATAAATGATATGTCAGAATACAAATTAAGTCATTTACAAGAGTTGGAAGCTGAGTCCATTTACATTATTCGTGAAGTGGCTGCCGAATTTCAGAATCCTGTTATGCTTTATTCGATAGGAAAAGATTCATCCGTGATGGTACGTCTTGCGGAGAAGGCTTTTGCTCCGGGGAAGGTGCCGTTTCCATTGATGCATATCGATTCAAAATGGAAATTTAAGGAGATGATTCAGTTCCGCGATGAATATGCAAAGAAATATGGTTGGAATCTGATTGTAGAATCGAATATGAAAGCATTTCGCGAAGGCGTCGGGCCGTTTACGCATGGCAGTAAAGTGCATACGGATTTGATGAAGACGCAAGCGCTGTTGAATGCTTTGGATAAGTATAAGTTCGATGCTGCTTTTGGTGGCGCACGCCGGGATGAAGAAAAGAGTCGTGCGAAAGAGCGTATCTTTTCATTCCGCGACAAGTTCCATCAGTGGGATCCGAAGAATCAGCGTCCGGAATTGTGGGATATCTATAATGCCCGCGTTCACAAAGGCGAAAGTATCCGTGTCTTTCCATTATCGAACTGGACGGAGTTGGATATATGGCAATATATTCGTTTGGAGAAGATTCCGATCGTTCCGCTCTATTTCGCAAAGGAACGTCCATGCGTAGAGATTGACGGGAATCTGATTATGGCCGATGATGATCGTTTGCCGGAAAAATATCGCGATAAGATCAGGATGCGTAAGGTGCGTTTCCGCACGTTAGGATGCTGGCCGCTGACAGGCGCTGTCGAGAGTGATGCCGATACGATCGAAAAGATTGTGGAAGAGATGATGACAACGACAAAAAGCGAACGCACAACGCGGGTTATCGATTTCGATCAGGATTCGAGCATGGAACAAAAGAAGCGGGAAGGATATTTTTAATGATCTGACGGTGAATATACGAGACAATAAAAAACAGAATACGAGATATAGATGAAAGAACAACAACAAAATATAAAGAGTGACAATAAACTGAATGTCAAAGATTTTCTTGATCGTGACGAACAGAAAGATCTGCTCCGTTTCTTGACAGCAGGTTCTGTAGATGATGGAAAGTCTACTCTGATCGGGCGTCTGTTATTCGATAGTAAGAAGATTTATGAGGATCAGCTTGATGCGCTTGAGCGCGATAGCAAACGCGTGGGCAACGCCGGCGATCATATTGATTATGCATTATTATTAGACGGATTGAAGGCTGAACGCGAAGAGGGCATCACAATCGATGTGGCGTATCGCTATTTCAGTACAAATAATCGGAAATTTATCATCGCGGATACACCGGGGCATGAGCAATATACACGCAACATGATAACGGGCGGCTCTACAGCTAATTTGGCTATCATTCTTGTTGATGCCCGCTTAGGTGTGATCACACAGACGCGTCGCCATACCTATTTGGTTTCGCTTTTGGGTATTCGCCATGTGGTGTTAGCTGTCAACAAGATGGATCTTGTGAATTTTGACCAGCAGACATTCAATAAGATCGTCACCGATTATAAAACATTCATTGAACCATTAGATATCCCCGATGTGACATGTATTCCGCTATCAGCTTTAGATGGTGACAATGTGGTCGTAAAGAGTAACCGGACTCCTTGGTATGAAGGAAAGTCCTTGCTTGAATATTTAGAAACCGTTCCGATCGATTTGGACCGCAATTATACGGATTTCCGTTATCCGGTACAGTATGTCTTACGTCCGAATCAGAACTTCCGAGGTTTTAGCGGCAAGGTAGCAAGCGGGGTTGTGCATAAAGGCGATGTCGTGAAAGCTTTGCCTTCGGGTAAGATCTCAAAGGTAAAAAGTATTGTTACTTATGATGGCGAGTTGCAACAGGCTTTCCCTCCGCAGTGCGTTACGCTGACGTTGGAAGATGAGATCGATGTCTCTCGAGGGGAGATGTTGGTGCATCCGGATAATCTTCCTATGATAGGAAGGCATTTCAAGGCGATGCTTGTATGGATGGATGAGGCGCCGATGGATATGAACAAGTCGTTTTATATCAAACAGACTACTAATGAGACGCGCGCGCATGTCGATGCTATTCATTACAAGGTCAATGTTAATACGATGGAACATCTGACGTTAGAGAATGGACGATTGACGGAAGCCACTCTGCCTATGCAACTGAATGAGATCGCTTGTGCAACTTTCACTACGGGGAAGACACTGTTCTTCGATGCTTATAAGCAGAATAAGCAGACCGGTGCGTTTATTCTGATTGACCCGATAACCAACAACACCTCCGCAGTCGGAATGATTATTGCTATTGACAATTCGCAACCAATGGTTGACAATGAAAATGCTTTGACCATCGATTTGCAGGAGTTGGAGATAGGAACGGAACATTACGAAGCTATCCGTAAGGTCTGCGACGAACTGCAAAAACAAGGATGTAAAGTGAATTTGATAAGTCAACGTATAAAATAAAATTATGGGTTTATTGGAGTTTAGCAAATTACCGATTAATACATTAGTAGGCGCCGATTGGAAAACTTTTAAGGAAGTGACAGCCAATATGTCTATTGATAAAGAGTATCGTAGTAAGTATTATTTGACGAAGGCCGTTTGCCGATTGCTAAGTCTGCTTATTCCAATTGAGAATGCCTGTTATCAGAAGCTGATAAACAATCCGATCGAGATGGATCCTCTATTCATCTTAGGCCATTGGCGCAGTGGAACGACTTTTGTCCATAGCGTCTTCGCCCAAGACGATCATTTCGGCTATAATACTACCTATCAGACAGTATTTCCTAATCTTATGTTCTGGGGAAAGTCATTCTTTAAGAAGAACATGACATTCCTGATGCCAAATCGGAGGCCTACCGACAATATGGAGCTTAGCGTTGATCTGCCGCAGGAGGAAGAGTTCGCGCTGACGAATATGATGCCGTATTCGTATTATAATTTCTGGTTCTTCCCTAAACACATGTTGGAATATTGCGACCGCTATATGTTGCTCGATAATATCAACGAGCATGAGCTGAAAGTGTTCAAAGATACCTTTTTGAAGCTGATTAAGATATCGCTCTGGAATACGCACGGCATACAGTTCTTGAGTAAGAACCCTCCGCATACGGGGCGTGTCAAACTTCTGCTTGAGATGTTCCCAAACGCCAAGTTTATCTATCTGAAGCGCAATCCATACACCGTATTCGAAAGTACGCTCAATTTCTTTACTAATACAATCATTCCACTTCGCCTTCAGAATATTTCTGATGAACAACTCGAGAGCAATATCTTAGAAATCTATCGTCGTCTGTTTTATAAATTCGAGGAGCAAAAGGTACATATCCCTAAAGAAAATCTGATAGAGGTGAAGTTCGAAGATTTTGAGCATGAACCGATGGAGATGACCGAAGCCATCTATCAGCAATTGGATTTGCCGGGATTTACCAAGTCCAAAGATCAGATATTTAAATATATCCATTCAAAAGATGGCTATTCGAAGAATCATTATAAGATTGACGATCATATAGTGAAATTGGTAGAAGATAATTGGGGAATGGCACTTAAAGCTTGGCATTATTCGTTGGATCAATAGTATATTTTATCGGATAAAATGATGAAGAGTCGGTCTGTTTTTATATTTGTGCTTGTTCTGTTGATAGATGCACTGCTCGCTGAGGGATATGCTCAGCGCGTAACCTCTCTGCTGTATGGCGACATGGATAATTGGATTGTCCGTAAGATCCATGAGTCATCCATTATCGGTGGCAAAACCAAGTATGTCTATGAGTTAGGATCTTCCGATACGATTATCGGCAATATGCCTTATACCAATAAGGGCGGTTCGCCATGGGGAACATCTAATGTGATGGCTAAAGTAGCCGGAGTGGTGAAGACGAACACCTCTGTTTTCCCGGAGCGAAGGGGGAATGGATGGTGCGCACGATTGGAGACGCGCTATGTGAGTGTGAAGGTATTGGGACTTGTCGACATCGAAGTGATCGCTGCCGGCTCTGTTTATTTGGGTACTATTTATGAGCCGATCCGGGGGACACGCAATCCGCAATCGATGTTACAGAGCGGAATTCCTTTTACTCATCGCCCGACGGCGCTCCGTTTTGATTACAAGATAAAGCTGTCGTCCGAGAAAAACCGCATTCGCAGTACAGGCTTCAGCCGAAAAACGATCGTTGCCGGCCGCGATTCGATCTCTGTCATTATGTTCTTGCAGAAACGCTGGGAAGACAAAGACGGAAATGTGTATTCCAGGCGCGTGGGCACGATGGTTCAACGTATAGGTTCGGATTCGAAGGATTGGGTCAATGGAGCAACTTTCCCCATTCAGTATGGAAATATCTCTGAACAACAGTTCTTTAAACCTTATATGCGATTGCAGGAAGAAGTGAGGTACACCAGAAATAGCAAAGGCGAGAGTGTTCCGATCAGAGAGGTCGGCTGGGCCGATCCTTCCGAAACACCTACTCACCTGATTCTCCAATTCTCGTCCAGTCACGGCGGAGCCTACGTCGGCTCGCCGGGAAATACCTTCTGGCTCGATAATATACAACTTGTATACTGACTCCGAACGAGTGAATATCTGCCTCATGAGAATCTTCCCAAGAAGAGTTTTGCTATTGTATCTTGTGAATAATTCTGCTTATCAGGAGATATTGTTTATCGGTTAAAGAACTATTAGTTATTTTGTGATGCAAAATAATTAAGTCCTGATGGTAAACAAGTATTTTGCGACATTAAATAGTTATTTACCATCAGTATTTAATAAATGAGTCCTTATTTACTCATTTTTTTATTCCTATCGGGGTATCTTTTTCATCCCAGCTATCAATGAATTTAAAAGAGTAGAAAACTTCATTTTACCTGAATTTTGTCGTTGAGACAACTGAAGGGAAGACTTCAACTTTCAGTGTTTTAATAATTCGGATTCCTGTTGTTATATTCTTGACTGTTCAAATACAGATCGAATATAAAATATAATTAATATTAAAAAGTAAAAATAGAAGAACATTGATTCAATGGAAACTATAACTTTGTACAGTTGCTTAACTGTTTAAGCAAGACAATCACATAAACTAGTATCATGAGTATTTCGTTGAAAGACATAGCAAAAGAACTGAATATTTCAACAACAACCGTTTCGTGGGTGCTGTCGGGACAAGGTGAGCAAAAGCGCATCAGCGAATCTACTTGTAAGAAGATTCTTCAATATGCCGAAAAAAACAGTTATCATCCGAACTTGTTGGCGCGTGGATTAAATACGGGAATCACGGGCACTATTGGTCTGATCTTGCCTTCAATTTCCGACTCTTTTTATTCGCAGGTAGCTAAAGCGATAGAACTGGAAGCAGAAAATTATGGCTATACATTGATGATTTGCAGTTCGGAATCTGAAATCGAACGCGAAGACAGAATGATTCAAATGTTCAAGGCTAAGCATGTAGATGGAATCATTATTGCACCAACCAAGTATTCGCAAACTCAGATAGAACTCCTGATGAAGGAATCGTATCCTTTTGTATTGTTCGATCGTTATTTTGATACGCTGGACACCAATTATATTCTGATTAATAATGAAGAATGCAGCCATGATCTGACGCAGAGTCTTATTAATGACGGTTGTAAAAAGATTGCGATTTTGCTGACAAACCCTTATTTGAAAATCATGGGTATGCGATGCAATGGATACAAGAAAGCACTCGAAGAAAATAATCTTGTTTTTGACAAACGATTGTATGGAACTGTCGAGTTCTCCCATTTGAATGTACAGGTGTCAGCCATGCTTGACCGGATTTTTACTGAAGTGCCCGACGTGGACGGTTTCTTTTTTGCAACTCATGTAATGGCAATGGATACATTCGTTTACATGGCAGAGCGTAATATTGACATGCGCAGGTTCGGTTATGCATGTATTCATGAAGTGAATTCTTTCCGCCTCATTGTTCCAAATATTAAATTCGCAAAGATGCCTGTTGAAGAAATTGGGAAGAATGCGGTTCGTATAATCTATAACAGTATCATGGCCAAGCGTAAGAAGTTGACGCTTCCTGTTGAATCGCTGGTGATTAATTGTGAAATGTGTAACAATAAAATATAAGGTATATGGAAAACACTCGTAGTATGACAAGAAGAACTTTTATCAATCGTACAGCATTAGGAGTGGCAGCTGTCGCCCTGACTCCGTTTAACTCGCTGATAGCGGCTGATTCCCATTCCACGTGGGCGAAGAATGCCTCGAAGTACAATATGATTATGATTGGTCACGGACATATTGATCCGGTCTGGTTGTGGCGTTGGCAGGAAGGCGTGGCTGTTGTTCACAGTACTTTCCGCTCGGCACTGGACAGGATGAAAGAAAACCCGGATATGTGTTTTACAGCCAGTTCGGCACAGTTTTATCAGTGGATTGCCGATAATGATCCTGAGATGTTGAAAGAAATTCGTCAGCGAGTGGAAGAAGGACGCTGGAATATTGTCGGCGGCTGGTGGGTTGAACCGGATGTCAATATTCCTTGCGGCGAATCACTAGTACGACAAGGCTTGTATGGACAGCTTACGTTTCAAAAGCTTTTCAATAAACGTGCAAAGGTCGCTTTTAATCCGGATTCATTTGGTCATCCGGGTACTCTGCCGCAGATTATTGCCAAGCAGGGTATGGACAACTATTGCTTTATGCGTCCTGCCGCCCATGAGAAAACAATTCCTGCGGATCTTTTCTGGTGGGAATCGCCTGATGGGACGCGTGTCTTGACTTACCGTATTCAGAATAGTTATGGCGACGGAGGCAATTCCGTTCGTCAAAATATGGATGCGATTCTGACGATTGCACCGAAGCAGCCGATGAACACCTTTATGGCTTTCTATGGTGTTGGTGATCATGGAGGAGGTCCGACAAAAGAGAATCTGAAAAATATTGAGGAAATAAGGAAGGATAAAAATGCTCCGCATATTACTTACGGAGGGCTGGATACGTATTTTGAAAAGATGCGGTCAAACAGTACGTTATCACTTCCGGATGTGAAAGATGACTTACAGCATCATTCTGTGGGGTGTTATACGGCTGAGGGTATTTTAAAGAGAGGAAACAGCCTGGCAGAAGAAGCGCTGATGAAAGCCGAAAAGGTTTGTACAATAGGGCAATATGTGTGGAAGGCTGCTTATCCGAAAAATGATTTTACTACAGCCTGGCAAAAACTGCTGTTTATGCAGTTCCATGATAGTATGGCAGGAACAGCTTTGGTCTCGCATTATAAGAAAGATGTAACCGAGGCTCATGGTTTTGCTATCAGTACGGCTCATGATGCTGAAGCTTTGGCTATTCAGAAGCTGGAGTGGCAAATTCCGGCAACCGATAAAGAAGCTCAGTATCTGGTAGTTTTTAATCCACATGCCTGGGAAGTAAAAGCGGATATACATTATGATTTTAGCTGGAATGAAAAACCGGAAGATTCGAATGTGGTGGATTCTAGTGGAAGATCATTGCTTCATCAATGGGTTTTGGGAGAGTCGCAGTGTGGCGATCGCAAAGGGGTCGTGTTTGAAGCGACTTTGCCTCCGATGGGCTATGAACAGTTCCGTATCGTCAGAGGAACACCGCTGAAAACCGACTATCCTGTAAAAGCTGAAGGAGCTGCTTTGGAAAATGAGTTTTATAAGATGACTTTCGCCTCGGATGGAACAATAGGTATCTTTGATAAATCGATAGGGAAGGAGCTTTTCTCAAAAGGTAAAGGAGGTTGTCGCGCAGTGGTAATTAACGATACCAGTGATACCTGGAGTCACGATGTAGTAAGCTATGAAGACGAAGTGGGGGCCTTTGGTGATGCTTCGGTGAAAGTGCTTGAGAACGGTCCGCTGAGAGCTGTGACGCGTGTGATCACAACTTACGGGAAATCCACTTTGACAATAGATTGGTGCTTGTATGCAGGTTCAAGGCGTATTGATGCGGATGTTACTTTGGATTGGCACGAACACTTGAAGATGTTGAAATTTTCGTTCCCTGCAAATATCAATTCTCCGGTTTCGACCTATGAAGTACCTTATGGTTTTATCCGGCGTGAAACAAACGGTTATGAGAATCCGGGGCAACATTGGATCGATATTACGGGCTCCATTGCTTCTTCAGTGTTTGGTTTGGCTGTGATTAATGATTCGAAGTACGGTTACGATGTGAAAGGGAGCGACATGCGGATTTCTATTGCACGAGCTGCTGTTTATGCGCAGCATAATCCGGCAAAACTTCATCCTGATAAGGAATATGTATGGCAGGATCAGGGAATACAGTCTTTCCGCATGGCCGTTGTTCCTCATAAAGGAAACTGGCAAGAAGCAAATATTCCGCGTATGAGTGAAGAGTTTCTTTCGCAGCCTGTTTCTATTTATCAGGGTATTCATCAAGGGCATTTGCCATTAAAGGCTTCTTTCCTGAAGATTGATGTATCTAATGTCATTATTTCGTCCATCAAGAAGTCTGAGATGGGTGATGATATTATTATCCGTTTAGTTGAAACATGGGGGAAGATGACGGATGCCGTAATAGATTTTATCACGGAAAGCGCCAGCTGGAACTTGAGTTTCAGACCGTGTGAGATCAAAACGCTGCGTTGTAATGCTTCGCGGCAGTCTATTAGCGAAGTCAATTTGCTGGAGGAATAAATTGTTAGTAAAGAGCCGTTATGAAAAAAATAATTGTAGGAATTGATGTGGGTGGCACAAAATGTGCAGTCACTTCGGGACAGATAGAAGAGAATGATTCGATCCGGATCATTAAGAAGGTGGTTTTTCCGACAGAGGTTACGAAAGGCAACGATCAGACATTGAAGCATATTTTTTTTGCAATCGACGAATTATTGGGAGGAAAGGATGCCTCTGACATCGTCGCTTCGATAGGTGTTAGTTGCGGTGGTCCGCTGGATAGTTTAAAAGGAGTAGTCCTTTCACCTCCGAATTTGCCCGGTTGGGATCAGATTCCTATTGTCAGTTTGCTGGAAGAACGTTATCATGTGAAAGCCGGATTACAGAATGATGCGAATGCCTGTGCATTAGCGGAATGGAAGTATGGTGCCGGTAAAGGGTATAAGGATGTCATATTCCTGACTTTCGGTACAGGTATGGGGGCGGGATTAATCCTGAATAATAAGCTTTATGTTGGAGCCAATGATATGGCCGGAGAAGTGGGACATGTACGTCTTGAAAGCTTTGGACCTGTCGGTTATGGCAAGGCAGGTTCGTGTGAGGGGTTTTGTAGCGGGAATGGTATTGCACAACTTGCCCGGACCAAAGTGATGGAGAAAATTCAGCAGGGAATACATGTGGCATTCTGTCCTACGATAGGCGAAGTGTCGTCATTGACGGCGAAAGTTGTGGCTGAAGCGGCTATGAACGGTGATCCTCTCGCCATAGAAGTTTATCGGATTTGCGGTGCGTATCTGGGGCGGATGCTTTCAATGCTGATTGATATATTAAATCCTCAGGTTATCGTTATCGGCAGTATCTATGTACGTTCGAAAGACTTGATAGAACCGGAGATGGTTCGGGTGATTGAAAAGGAAACCCTTTCGTATTCGAGATCTGTCTGCAAGATTGTACCGGCCGGTTTAGGAGAGAAGATAGGTGATATAGCTGCACTTTCAGTGGCTTCGTATTTATTATAAGGTATTGAGTATGAAAATTTCTGTTGAAAAAGAGTTGATTATATTATTCGGCAATTATCCGGAGTTGACGGGTTGCAGAGATTGTATACTTGCTGCTTTCAATGTGATGCGCGAGTGTTATCAAAGCGGTGGTTTGATTATGACTTGCGGCAATGGGGGCAGTGCATCGGATGCGTCTCATATCGTCGGCGAATTGATGAAATCGTTCAAGTGCAAACGCCCTTTGTCCGAAGGACAGCGTAATCGTTTGCTGTCTCTGTTCCCACAAGAGGGCACGATGCTGGCAGAGAACTTGCAACAGGCCGTTCCGGCTTTGGCATTGACTGACCAGGTCGCATTGAATACCGCTTATTTAAATGATGTCTCTTCAGATATGATTTTTGCTCAACAGGTTTTTGGATACGGTAAAAAAGGCGATGTATTAATAGGTATATCTACTTCGGGTAATTCTCATGATGTTGTCAATGCATGCAAGGTGGCAAAAACTTTCGGGATTCATACGATTGCGTTGACGGGCGAAAAAGGAGGATTGTTGGCTGATATTTGTGAAGTGACAATCACGGTTCCGGCTCTCGAGACCTATCGTGTGCAAGAGTATCATCTTCCGATTTATCATACACTATGCGCAATGCTTGAATGTGAGTTTTGGGGTTGATTGAGCGTGTGAATATGAATGTAAAAAATGGAAATAATGAGTGCTGAGGCCGATGAAATAATATGGCAGAAATGTTTGACGGGTGACCGGAAAGCCTTTGAGGAGTTGTATAACAGATATTATGCGATGTTGTACAACTATGGCCGGAAGTTTTCATCGGATGTTGAATTAGTGAAGGATTGCATTCAGAATTTCTTTGTTAAACTGATTCGCAATCATGAACATTTGTCGACGACGGCTTCAGTGAAAAGTTATTTGTTGAAAGCCTTCCGCTATACTTTATATAATGCCTTAAAGGCTAAAAAGCAGCGAAATGATTTTATTCTTCCGTGCCTGGATGATTTGCTTTCATCTAATTCAGACTTACTTCCTTCAGCGCTGAGTGATAGTTTTCCTAATGATTACTCATCTATTCATCAGGCATTAAAAACTTTACCTTCGAGGCAACAGGAGATTCTTTATTTGTATTTTGCACTGGAACTTGAGCATTCGGAGATTGCTTCTCTTTTGAATATTAATTATCAATCGAGCAAGAATCTTTTATATCGGGCTTTATTGAAATTGAAAAGCATTTTAGTTAAGGAAGATTTAGTTTCATGTTTATGAAAAATGGCGTCGATAAATAATTTCGGCGCCATTTTATTTGATATAAGGATTGATTTTATTTATAAAGGGTAATCTTCAAAAGCGTAGAGGGCAGTAGAAAGATAACGTTCGCCGGTATCCGGCAGCAATGCTACAATTATTTTTCCTTTGTTCTCCGGGCGTTTAGCCAATTGAACGGCTGCAAATACGGCTGCACCGGAAGAAATGCCAACTAACAGACCTTCCTTTTTGGAAAGTTCGCGCGAAGTACGGATAGCATCATCTCCGTCAACAGGGATGATTTCATCAACGATTGAAGGATCGTATGTTTTTGGAATGAATCCGGCACCAATACCTTGAATTTTGTGAGGACCGGGGGCGCCTCCTGAAAGAACAGCAGAAGCACTGGGCTCGACAGCTACAATCTTTATATTTGGATTATGCGCTTTCAGTCCTTTACCGGTACCGCTTATTGTTCCTCCCGTTCCAACACCTGCAACAAAAATATCTACTTTTCCATCTGTATCCTTCCATATTTCCTGCGCGGTTGTTTTAACATGTTGTGCCGGATTAGCCGGATTTTCAAATTGTTGAAGGATGATCGACCCTGGTGTATTGTTATGTAAAGCTTCTGCTTTAGCTATGGCTCCTTTCATTCCTTCGGCTCCCGGGGTTAATACCAGATTGGCACCTAATGCCTTTAATAAGTTACGGCGCTCCAAACTCATCGTTTCGGGCATCGTCAGAATTAGTTTATAACCTTTTACTGTTGAAACAAAAGCTAACCCAACACCGGTGTTTCCACTGGTCGGTTCTATAATTGTTGCTCCGGGTTTGAGTTCACCTTTCTGTTCGGCATCTTCAATCATTGCCAGTGCAATACGGTCTTTGACGCTTCCTGCCGGATTGAAGTATTCAAGTTTACCGATGACTGTTGCAGGTGATTTTTTGCTTGCATTGAAATTTGTGAACTCCAGTAGAGGAGTGTTACCGATTAAATCGGTTAGTTGTTTTGCAATTTTTGACATACTCTTAATTAATTAGTTGTTTTTATTTTATGATACAAAGATATTGTATTTCAATATTTTTGCAAATACCATAAACAGGGTATATTACTTATTGTTATGTTGATTCACTTTTCATGAGTAATGATAAGAATATTTTAAATAACTATGTTGTACAACATGTTTTTTGTTAAACATGGTTAAGCTGATGATAATTTCTGGTGGATGATGATACAAGTATCCAGAAAGTCTGTATATTTGCACTGTGTTTTTCATGGTATTAGATTTAAGGTTAACAATGAAGATTGGCTGTCTGTGAAGATAGCCTTTTTTTTTGTCCTTTCCGCTGGTTATTTTCCTCGTTTATAAAAGAATGTGTTAAATAAAGACCCTACTGAGTACTTTTATTTTGTCCTTCTGTACTAATGTTGTAAATGTAATATAATAGAAGGTGCATAGATATTTGAAAATAGGAAATGAGCAGCTCATCGATCAGTTAAAGCGTTTCTTTTTAGTAATAAAGAAGAGTGAGCGAATTGAAAGTTCTGAAATTCAAAACTCTTGGAAAGAAGTGGAAAAGTTGATTGATGATGGTCATGATCTTGATGACTGTAATAATAAAGTGGAAACGACTTCTCACCGTAAAAAAGGTAATTTGTCTTTCTATTTCACAGCCATCAGTATAGCGGCCATGGTCTTGCTGTTTGTGATGCTCCCTTGGCAAAACTGGCGAATGATGCATGAACCTTCAGTGCTTTCCATCTTGCAAAATAGCTCTATCACATCAGATAGTATTAAGCAGATATCATTATTCCTTTCCAATAAAAATCAAGTACAGATAGAAAATGAATCGGTTGTCCATTATGATCGCGAGGGTAATGTCATTGTAGATAGTGGAAAAAAGAAAACCGCTCAATCTTTGAACAATGGTGGCTCCGAATCAACTCATGAGAATTTGAATCAGATTGTTGTTCCGAGAGGAAAACGAATGCATCTGATGCTGTCTGATGGTACGATGATGTATGTTAACTCTGAAAGCCGGGTTATTTATCCTGCGCGATTCAAGGGAAACAAGCGTGAAATAGCAGTCGAAGGTGAAATATATCTGGAAGTTGCTCGCAATGAGAAAGCTCCTTTTGTTGTTAAGACTGTCGGTTGTGATATCCAAGTTTTAGGAACCGTGCTGAATGTATCGGCATATAAGAATAGTAATATATCGGTGGTTCTTGTTAAAGGTCGCGTGGAAGTTAAAGCCGCACATGAAAAATCAATTCTTAATCCATCTCAGCTATTAACTTTGGAATCAGGTGTTATGACGACAAAGGCTGTAAATGTGGCAAAATATATTTGTTGGAAAGATGATATGATGTTGTTGCAAAATGATCGTGTAAGTAAAATTCTTGATGATCTGTCGAGATACTATGGAGTTCCTGTGTGGTATGATAAGAATGTGCAAAAGCTTGTTCTTTCGGGTAAATTGGATTTGGGTGAATCTACAGATGCCGTCTTTGATATTGTGAAGGAGTCTGCATCATTGAAGATGAATAAATTAGAAGGAGGAGGATATTATTTCTCTTCCAAATAAATAAAGTATAATCATGAAAATAGATATGCCTATGAAACAATAAATTGTTATAATGGAAAATCGGATAATATTGGGCGTATTATCCGATTAAAGCAATTCCCTAAACTTGCATTTAAAGAATTAAAATACAAAGGTATGAAAAACATAAGAAATATTGGTTATGTAAATATTAAATTTTTAAGGTTGGCTTGTTTAACTGCATTTTTAACCTCATGTCCGGCAATAGTAATGAACATGTCGGCAGTAATGCCACCCGAAGTGTTAACGGTTCACTTACAGGACAAAACCTTAGGAGAAGTTTTCTCTTATATAGAGAACCACAGCAATTATCTTTTTATTTATCAGGGTTCAAAAGTCGATTTGAATCAAAAAGTCGATGTGAATATGACAAATAAATCTGTTGATGAAATTTTAAGGGAAATCTTTTCAAACAGTGACTTTAAGTACGTTATTAAGGGACGGCAGATTATTGTAAAGAAGGCGGAGTATAGCAACAGCAGGCCGGAACCTATATCTTTACAACGAGATATACGAAATGTAATGATTCGTGGTTCGGTAGCCGACTCAAACGGATCGCCCTTAGTGGGAGTTAATATTGTAGTAAAAGGAACGACCAGAGGAACTGTAACAGATTCAAACGGAAACTTTGAATTATCGGTAGCACCAACGGCAACTCTTGAATGCTCATATATTGGTTATAAGACACAGATATTAAAAGTAAAGAATAATCTGAAGGTGATCTTACTTGAAGATAATGCCTTATTGGATGAAGTGGTTGTAGTTGGTTATGGTACGATGAAGAAGAGTGACCTGACAGGATCGGTCACGTCAGTCGCCTCCAAGTCATTTATTGACCAACCTAACAGTTCAGTCAATTCTATTCTTTCCGGCCGTGCTCCGGGTGTTACAGTCAGGCGAATGAATGGTGCTCCGGGGAAAGGTACACGATACGTATTCGTGGTGCAAATTCTCTTTATGGAGGTAATGATCCCTTGATTGTTGTTGATGGAAATTATGAAGATATGCCGGATACTTACGATATCGAATCGATAGAAATATTGAAGGATGCTTCGGCAACAGCAATATATGGTTCGCGCGGTGCAAATGGTGTTATTCTTGTAACGACTCGTCGTGGACAGGAAGGAAAGCCGACTTTAAAGTTCTATTCGAATTTCTCATTTGATACGGTTCCACAGCGTTATGATCTGATGAATGCAGGCGAATTTGCAGAATATAATAATAGTGTAGGTGCATATAACTTTACAAGCGATGAGATAGCTAAATACAAGGCGAATGGCGGTACAGACTGGCAAGATCAGATTTTTCGTACAGGCCTGTCTCAGAATTATAAGGCTGTTATTTCGGGTGGAAGCAAGAACGCTAAATATTACGTTTCTCCAAGTTATTCAAAGATGGATGGTACTATCAAGAATACCAATTCGGAAAGTTATGGTCTGAATGCGAAAATCGATATGGATTTGAGTAGTCGTGTGTCAGTCCAGTTTGAATCTAATGTAAATCATAATAATAATTTAAATGCGGATATGGCTCAAGGCGGAGGTAAAACGGCAATGCCAATTTTGGCTGCATTGCTATGGGCTCCGACAGAACCATTGTATGAAGAAGATGGCACTACATTGAATCGTCTGGGAAATATGACTGGTACATTATTGAATCCATTATTGTTGACAACAGTGGAAAATACAAATTATAATAATTCGGGAAACGGCATAGGTAATTTGAAGATTAAGATTATTGATGGCTTGGAATTGAATGCCAAGGGATCGGTAAGCTTTAGTACAGGAGGAAGCCGTGATTTCCAAAGTAAAAATTATAACGGTATTACGGCAACAGCTTCTCAGAGTTCTTATGAAAATAAATCCTGGCTGGTTAATGCTTACTTAACTTACAACAAGACTTTTGCTAAAGTGCATAACTTCTCGGCTATGGCTGGTATGGAGGAAACTCAAAGTAAATATAATTCTTTGTCCGGATCTGCCAATGCCCTTTCAATAGAATCGGTTAAGTGGTATAATCTGGGCTTGGCTGCACCAAATATCAGCGTCGGCTCGGGCTTTAGTAACAGCGCGTTGAGATCCTATTTCGGACGTGTGAATTATAATTACGCTTCCCGTTACTTTGTAACAGCCAATTTCCGTTCTGATGGATCTTCAAAGTTCAGGGAAGGCAATCAGTTTGGCTATTTTCCATCATTCTCATTAGCTTGGAAGTTGACCGAAGAACAATTTATGAAAAATCAAAACATCTTTTCAAACGTTAAGATTCGTGGCGGATGGGGTGAAACGGGAAATCAGGCTATTGATTCATATGCTACGTATAATACATTAGGTTCACGTGGCTATAGCTGGGGTACTTCTTCGAATCAAGCCGGATATTTTGCACGTGTAGGTGGTAATCCTGATCTGAAATGGGAAACAACCAGACAGACCAATCTGGGGCTTGATCTGGGGTTCTTTAATAATCGCTTATCGGTTTCACTGGATTATTATAATAAGAAAACAGTTGATTTGCTGGCTCCGGTCTCTGTACCGGCATACAATGGTGCCGATTCGGAATACGGCAAGAGTACTGTTATCTCAAATGTAGGTTCTGTCAGAAATAGAGGATTTGAGTTTAATATCAATTACAATTGGCCTTTGTCAAAGGATTTGCAATATGAGGTGAACTTTAATGGTGCAATCAACCACAATAAGGTGCTTGATCTTGGTGAGTCTAAAATTATTTATGGTGAGAATTATGGATCAGGTATTACGGCATTAAGTCCGTTTGTATTGTTACCCGGACAACCCATCGGCACTATTTATGGTTTGAAATATTTGGGTATATGGCAGAAAAGCGAGGCTGCCGAGGCGGCTAAGTTCGGTCAGACACCTGGCGATTATAAGTATGAAGACGTGAATGGTGATCATTCTTATTCTTCTGATGATAGTAAAGTTATTGGTCATACGAATCCTAAGTTTACGTGGGGTCTGAATAATCATTTGACATACAAGGATTTTGACTTGAATATCCTATTTGAGGGTATTCATGGACGTGATATAATTAACTGGACTTATATGTTGACGTCAGAACGTCTTGACATTTCTCAAGTATATAAATTGCGTGATTCACGTGACCGTTGGAATGAGAGCAATCCGGAAGCGAAGTTTGCCAAGATAGGAAATACGAATAAACTAAATCCTATTTCTTCACAATATATGGAAGACGGTAGTTATGTTAAATTGCGCAATATCAGTTTAGGATATCATGTTCCGAAGGTTGTGTGTCCATTTGCCGATATTAAGTTATCAGTTAGTGCTCAAAATATTCTGACATTTACGAAATATAAGGGTTATGATCCTGAAATCAGTTCTTCGGCTGGCAGCGATATTAATGCCGGTATGGATTGGTTTGCTTATCCTAATCCTAAGAGTGTCTCTTTTGGAGTATCATTGACATATTAATGAATATCAAATACAGAATAATATGAAAAAGACAATATTGGTAATTTCAATTATATTAGTTGCATTAACATCTTGCGAATCTAACAGCAAGTTTCTGGAAGAGACACCAAATGGAAGTTTGTTCCCGGAAAATTTTCTTAATAATGCAACAGAATTACAGATGATGACAAATTCCATGTATTGGATATGGGTCCACGCTATGGACCGTCCATATCAGAGCCTTGAGTGTAAATTTAATAGTGCTGATGATATGCTGGGTTTTACTACGCGTCCTTGTTTCAACGAAATGGAAATCAACGCCGACATTTCAACCAGCGGCGATAATGATATTCAGTTGGCTTGGGAACGTTGTTATAATGCTATTAACCAAGCTAATTCCATCATTAACAATTATCACAATGCTGATGGATCAATGACAGAAGCCGAATTGAACGGATACGCTGCTCAGGCTTATTTCGTACGCGCGTTTACGTATTTTTGGCTGGTACGTTTTTTTAATAATATTCCATTAGTTACTACTGCCTTTGAGGCGGATAAGACGCTGACCCTTTCGAAAGCCGCCGATGTGTATAAGTTGATTATTTCAGACTTGCAGTTTGCAGAAGAATGGTTGCCCGTAACCTGGTCTAACGCCACTTATAAAGTAGGTGGAGCATTTACAAAGGGTGCTGCAAAATCATTATTGGCAAAAGTCTATTTGCAGATGGCCGGATTTCCTGTTAACGGCGGTACTGAATATTATGCTTTAGCACGCGATAAGGCTAAAGAAGTTATTGATAATGCATCTACTTATGGCTACGCTTTACGCAATCATTTTTATGAAATATGGGATCCATACTGGACGGCATATGACAAAACACCTGATGAAGCAATTATATGGGTTGAACATAGTTTGGTTGAGCCTCAGTATTCAGTCAGAGCTCCAAATCCATCTCGTCCTGTTGAACTGGGTGGCTGGAATTTAATGATTGCCGAGAATTATTTTTATAAACATTTTCCGGAAGGTGAACGTAAGGATTTTACCTTCGTTACAGATTTTTATGTTCAAGGTGGCACTCATGTTACATATGATTATTTTTCTAGCAAACATCCTTATTACCGTAAATGGTGGGCTGATGAGCTTTCTGAAGGTTGGAAATGGGATGCAAATGGACCTGGAGGTTTGTGGAAGACTCATATGGAACAAGAAGCCAACTGGTATGATACGCGTGCTATCGTTATGATGCGTTATGCCGATATCCTGTTGACTTACGCAGAGGCAAAAGCCCGTACGGACGGACCCGATGCATTGGCTTATCAGTGTTTGAACGATGTTCGTAACCGTGCTTACAAAGGTGTTGGTACCACGGACGCTTCTCTTAGCGGTTTGTCGACGGAGGCTTTTATCGACAAGGTAGTTTGGGAAAGAGCTTACGAGTTTGCCGGTTTTGAATATTCGGCTCGTTGGTTTGATCTGCAAAGACTGCAGTTGGTTGAGAAAGCCACTACAGAGTGGCGCGATGAGCCGGATGCCGTATTCAAAATCGTAAAGAGTTATACAAAGAAGGATTATTTCTTGCCAATACCAAGTAAGGAAATTAAGAACAATCCTAACCTTGCTAATAATAATGCCGAATTTCAATAAAAAGCAGTTTCGAATTTTCCTATAGGTAATCTTCTTGAAATAATCTGGAGAAAATTCAAACTGGTTTCTAACAGTTTTATTGAGTAAGTCAGTGCCGTCAAATATTATTGATGGCACTGATTATTAAATTTTTTACTTCATGTTGAAAGTGTATACTTACGGTTTCAAAGGTATATATTTTTAGTTTGTAAAGATCTGTATTATGTTTTATCAAAAAAGACAACTTGTTTGATCTGATAATTAAGGAAGAAAATGAAGAACATAAAAATGTCTATGAGAATTTTATTTGCACTCTTGTTTATTACCAATATTGTGAGTGCAGCGAATTGGAAAGCCAAACATGTTATACTTATAGGATTGGATGGCTGGGGATCATATAGTGTGAAACAGGCAGATATGCCTAATACGAAAAAAATGATGGATGAAGGATCGTACACGCTAAAAAAACGTTCTGTCTTTCCTTCATCAAGTGTAGAAAATTGGGCATCCATGTTCATGGGCGTCGGTCCTGAACTACATGGATATTATACCGATGGTGGTGCTGGTTGGCGTGCTCCGTTGATTGAGCCGAGAGTTAGAAATAAGGATGGTGTTTTTCCAACAGTGTTTTCCTTGCTTCGTGAAGCTTGTCCAAAAGCGGAGATCGGGAGTATCTATCAATGGGAAGGCATTCAGAATTTTATTGATACAACGGCTATAAGTTTTTGCCGACAGGCTCCTCCGGAAGAATCTGTGGTATGCGATATGGCGGTGAAATACATTAAGGAAAAGAAGCCGGCACTGTTATTGCTTTATTGGATTAATCCGGATGATATAGGTCATGATAAAGGGTGGTATACGCCTGATTACTATAAGGAGATAAATATTCTGGATGGTTATATTGGTAAAATAGTGGATGCTTTGAAGGAATGCGGCATTATGGATGATACAATTATTATCATCACTTCTGATCATGGAGGCACAGGTCGTGGTCATAGTGGATCAACGTTGTTAGAAATGGAAACACCTTTTATTATTTGTGGTAAAGATATAAGGAAAGGACATGTCATCGAAGGCTCGATGATGCAATATGATGTTGCTGCGACTGTGGCAGCTATCTTTAATCTGAAACAACCTCAAGTGTGGGTAGGGCGTCCGATGACGGAAGTTTTTGTTAAATAGTAATGGAAGAATATGAAAAGTGAGATGTATTTTGCAATGCTGGTAGCTTTGCTATTATCGATAAATGTTATGGCACAGCAAACAGCAACGGGTCACGCTGTCGATCTGGGTCTGAGTGTGGAATGGTCGGATTGTAATATAGGAGCTACTGAACCCGATGATTACGGTTCATTGTTTGGCTGGGAAGATTTTGAAAAAGATTTATTTCCGGAATGGCTGATTAACTACCCAAAGAGTGAGACTTATGTCAATATAAGTGCTACAAAGTATGATTTTGCTACTATTAAGTGGGGTGTTAGCTGGCGTTTGCCTACGAGAGAAGAATGCCTTGAATTGCTAGAAAAATGTCAATGGCAATGGATGAGTGAAAATGGCGTCTATGGAATGAAGGTGATCGGACCGAATGGCAATTCCATCTTCCTTCCTGCTTCCGGATACCAAAAAGGTAAATTGATTTTGGATCAAGGCAAATACGGTCATTATTGGTCAGGAACATTAACTAACGATTATGGTCATTACAGTTTTGAAATGTGTTTTGCCAACAATGGCAATTATTGGGCATTCAATCACAGAAATTGGTCAGTGATTGCAATTAGACCGGTAAAAGTGAGTACAAATAATTAAATCAGTTGTATTTACATAAGTTAGTTGAAATAATTCTATTATTTATTAACAAAAATGAAGCATGGAAAAAAAACCGAAAAATTTAATGATCATGAAAATTTCGATTCCTTTCCTCATTATTTTTTTGTTTTCTTCAATGTCGTTGAATGGGGCAAAGTACGATAGTGGAACAAGAGGAATAAGTAATGACTTGATTTCACAGCAGAACCGATCTGTTGTGTGTGTAGTGACTGATGCACAAGGTCCGGTAGTTGGTGCCAATGTAATGGTAAAAGGCACTACAAATGGGAGTATAACTGATGCGAACGGACGAGTCTCTTTATCTAATATCCCATCTGGTGCAATATTAGTCGTTTCATTTGTTGGATATTTGACACAGGAAATTTCTTTAGGAAATAAAATATCTATTTCTGTTATTTTGAAAGAAGATACGAAGGTGTTGGATGAAGTGGTCGTTATCGGTTATGGCACCGTTCGTAAATCCGATTTGACCGGATCTATCTCATCCATTTCGTCCGAGAAGATTAAAAATCTGCCTCAAGGAAGTATAAGTAATATTCTTCAAGGCAAGGCAGCAGGTATTAACATTACGAGTACAAGCGGTGCCGGTAATATGAATATCCGTGTCCGCGGTATTACTTCTTTGAATAAAAGTAGCGAACCTTTGTGGGTCGTTGATGGCGTTATAGGTGGAACGGTTGGCAATTTTTACGATATAGAAAATATTGAAGTGTTAAAAGATGCATCAGCTACTTCCATATATGGAGCTCAAGGTGCAAATGGTGTTATTTTGGTTACAACAAAAAAACCTAAGGAAGGGACAAAGATCACTTTTGATGCGCGTTATGGGGTGAAGAACATGCGTAAGAAACCTGATCTTCTAAGTCCCTATGAATATGCTAGAGCTTATAATGAAGTTAATGGAGCCAATTCAATTTCAGTTGACGATTTGGCTGCGTATAAGAATGGAACAAAGGGAATTGACTGGGTGAATTTGATGACACAGACAGGGTTTTCTCAGAATTACAACTTGAACATATCGGGGGGCAATCAGAAGACCAAATATTCTATTTCTGGTTGGGTTGGCGATACAAAGGGGCAATGGATTAGCAATACTGCGCGAGATTATAATGTGAAAGCTACATTGGATACGAATATTACTCCCTGGTTGGAATTTTCAGGATATATGTATGATGGTTTGACAAAGCAGCATAATTCGACAAGTCAAGGTCAGTTTGTTGATGTATTGGAATATTCACCTTGTATGGAATTGCAAAACGAAAGTGGTATTTATAATCTTGACCCTTATGGATCAATAGGTAGTAATCCGTATGCTTCAGTTAAAGCCGAATGGACTGACTATAGGTCAAGTACAATGACCATGTTTGGTAACCTAAAGTTTAAAATTATTGATGGTTTGACATTTTCAACAGAAGGATTATATACGCAAATACATAATTGGAATCGTCATTTCCGCTCAGCATCGTATCAGCCTAGTGGAACTAGTCAGGCAAGTAATTACGAAGAGCAGTATTATAATTGGCGTAATATTGACAATTTGACTTATGATAAAACGCTAGGTGATCATCATTTGATTGCAATGGGCGTTTTGGAATTGACAAAGCATAAGTTTAGTTCTTTAAATGCTTCATCCACAGGTCTAGTTAATGAAGCAACAACTTATTGGGATCTGGCATCAGCTGGTTCATATTCAATAAGTAACAGTTTTAGCAACAGTTCTATGGCGTCTGTTTTTGGGCGATTGATTTATAGTTATAAAGGCAAGTATTTGTTTACCGGAACGATGCGTGCCGATGCTCCTTCGCAGTTCAAGGATAAATATAAATGGGGCTATTTTCCATCAATCGCTATCGGTTGGAACATGCATGAAGAGCGTTTTATTAATAAGGATGTTATTAATCAGTTGAAGTTGCGTGCTAGTGCAGGTACTATAGGTAACTGTGGTGTAGGTGCATATTCGACTTATTCAACATTATCAAGAGATTATGTAAGTTATGGAACAGCTACTAAATATTGGGGTTATTGGCCCGAATCAAACTCAAATCCAGATCTTCATTGGGAGAAAACAGTACAGTATGATTTGGGTTTTGATTTAGGTGTTTTGAATAATAAGGTAAACCTGTCTGCTGACTTTTATCTGAAGAATACGACAGATTTGTTGTTCCAAAAGGAATTACCAGACTATAATGGGGGTGGAACCGTTTGGACAAACTTGGGTAAACTTCAAAATAAAGGTATGGAATTCACTTTGAATGTAGTACCATTCGTTACCAAAAATATTACTTGGGAAAGCACGTTAACAGCAGCATATAATAGGAACACAGTTAAGGATTTGGGAGGTGATGATTATATTATTCCTGATGCTTCTCGTGGAGGTCTTTATTCTGGTGGTTTATTTATTTTGCAGGTTGGTAAACCTGTGGGCTCTTTCTATTTACAACGTTGGGCAGGATTTAATGATGAAGGGGCAAATTTGTATTATAATCAAGATGGAACAACGACAACAGGCAATAACAATGATAACCGTGTGATAACTGGTAAATCGGTTCCTGATTGGCTGTTTGGTTGGAATAATACGTTGACGTATAGAAATTGGGATTTCAATGTTTTGTTTCGTGCTACCAGTAATTATGATCGTTTGAATATTTCCAGATATATTGAAACTTGTCAGACAGGTGCTTCACGTTTCATTAGTTCACGCGAAGGTTATTATCGTAGTTGGGATAAAGTTTCCGACAAGAGCCATGCTTTGTTCCCAAGTTTGACAAATGCTAATAATCAATATGTTCCGGGGTCAACGCAATGGTTGGAGAAAGCTGCATTCATTCGTTGTCAGAACTTGTCTGTTGGTTATCAAATTCCAAAGAAACTGACTAAATATGCCGCAATCCACCTATCACTTAGCGCTGAGAATTTATTCGTTATTTCCAAATATAAAGGATTAGATCCAGAAACGGTTTCTGAAGCAAATACCAATACTTATGATACGACCTTTGGTCTTGATAGAGGTTCATTTCCGATGCCAACGACCTATTCTTTCATTGTGCGTCTAGAGTTTTAAAGATTAATTATTAAATTGAGAAATATGAAGACATCTTTAATAAGAATATTTGTATTAGTGACCATTACGTTTGGTTTTGTTTCATGCAACGACTTTTTAAAAGAGGATCCTAATGGTCAACTTATGTCAAACAATGCTTTCACTCAAGCCAGTGATCTGGATGGAGCAGTCAATGTATTGTATCGGCAAGTAAGTCGTTCAACGTTCGGAATTACACAGTTTATTCAAGCCATTATGGGCGATGATTTATCAACTCATCGCGCCAGTAATAAGGCCGGTATTCGTGAATGGGATTTATATGGTGTATCGACCGGCAATGATCGGTTGTTGTGGTGTTGGCAAGACAAATGGTTAGTTATTAAAGCGGCTAATTTTATTATTAATGGCGCGTCCAATACACCAAATGTTACAGAAGAAGATTTAAATTATGCATTGAATCAAGCTCATTTTTGGCGTGCGTGGGCTTATTATTATTTGGTTCGTACTTTTGGACCATTACCAATGGTAACGTCAAATGAAGTGGATTTTTCTATTGGGTTATCTACCGTCTCAGATATTTTTAATATGATTGTTACTGATCTTCAGGCGGCAGAGAATCTTCCCGCCAATTATACGGATACACCTCGTTCTATGAACGGTATTAATATTGTTGCTAATTCGGCGGCAGCTAAAGCTATGTTATCAAATGTTTATTTGACAATGGCTGGTTGGCCTCTTAATTTAGGAACAGAATATTATGAGAAGGCAGCGGCTAAAGCTTTGGAAGTAATTACAGGAGTCGAAAATGGCACATATAAATATTCTCTTTATGAAAATTATGCCGATATTCATTCTGTAGCTGAGAATAAGAAGAACAAAGAATGTATTTTAGGTATTTATTATTCTAATTCCTGGGGTGATGGCGATAGCAGTGAAAGTGCTCGTGGTTGTATTAATGATTTTCCTGATTGTACGGGAGGTTGGTGTGATACACGTGCAGAAATTGGCTTTTGGGTAAACTTTCCAGAAGGCCCTCGTAAAGATGCAACCTATCCGGTTGTAACTTATAATTCCGGTGATGGAAAAGCTTATCCATGGTGGAGTGAAAGTCTGCCTGATGCAAACAGATATCCATATTTTGGAAAATCTAAATTTACAAACGATGGTACGGAATATGATATATATAAAAGTTTAGGTAGCCAGTGTAATGGTTGGGTTGATCAGACGCATCAAATGATACGATTGAGTGAAGTATACTTGTGGTATGCAGAAGCGTTAGGACGTTCTGGTCAAACAAATGCAAAAGCTATTGAACTGTTGAATATTGTTCGTAATCGTGCTGATGGAAATGGCGTAAAGAGTGATGCAAGTATTAATCGTTATTCATTATCGATGACAGCGTCAGAATTGGCGGAAGCAGCTTATAACGAACATGGTTGGGAAATAGCCGGTTGGTTATGGGGCGCAATAGATTGTCGTTACAATGATATGCAACGTATGGATCGTGTTCAAGATCATTTTAATACACGCGTACAAAATCCGACTTATGTTATTCCGGGTGCAGGAGGTATTACCAGACAAGAGCCGAATGCTCCTACAGGAAGTTGGAGCGAGAGTTTGATGTATGTCCCTTATCCGGAACAGGATGTTAATCGTAATGCAGCTTTGAATATTTCATTGGCAGATAAGTTAAACTTAATCAAGTAAAGCGATTATGAAGATAATATTTATAAAAGGATTCAGTCTCTTATGTGGATGCTTGATGTTGTTATCTTGCAGTAATAAGTTAGGAGATGGCATTAATTTGAAAGGGATAGAAGTTGGTGCGGATTTAAGGTTGAATGTAGGTGAGAAAGGGAAAGCTCTTGCTTATCCTGATCCTTGGGATTGCACTAATTATGAATTCACATGGACGAGTGCTAATACCGATGTCGCGTCAGTGGATGCTTATGGTAATGTGACGGCTAATGATGTTGGAACAACTACATTGACTGTAAGCCAGGGAAGTTATTCAGCACAAATTTCTGTCGAAGTCTATGAAGTAACACTTCAAGAAAAACTTGAAGCCGTAAACGGCTTAGTAGGCTTCTGGGAATTTTCTGATGCAAGTAATTTTGGAAAAGCTACTGTTGGTAAAGACTTGATTTCTTATCACAGAACTGAAAATGCTGTCTTGGGAACTCCTTCAACAGAAGGCATTACTCAGGTGGCAGGGTTTAATAAACGTGATAAGGCTATCCAGATTGGTCATCAAAGTCTTCTCTTCTGCGATCATGGTCTCTCAGCTACAACTGGCAGTGATTTAGTAAGGCAATATACATTGGTGTATGATATAAACAGACCTTCAGGAGAAAGTGGCTTTGCTACATTGTTGAATACTTCTGTTACAAATGCTAATGATCAGGATATTGCCATTAATGATGCAGGGAATATTGGCGTAGGAACAAGCGGTTATAGTTCGAATACAATATCTAGAGATAAATGGTATCGCGTAGTTATTGTTTTAAAAGCTGATGAATATTTTCGTATATATGTAAATGGCAATAAATGGTTGGAAGGAAGTAGCTATAGTGATGATCGTTTTGCTCTTGATCCTCTAGGAACATTGATTATGGGTGATGATGATAGTGATGATCATACCGTATTACTTTCTTCTGTAGCTATTTTCAATAGACCATTAACCACAGATGAAATAACGTCTCTCGGAGGATTATAATATTATACTAAATAGGTTTTGTTGTATAGCATTATTTTTTATATGTCGTACTTTTAACGAAAAAATCGATGGCTTCTTGTGATTAATAACGTGTTATTTTTTCAACTAATTAAAAGTAATAAAAAGAACAATGAACAAAATTTTTATTGTAGTAATTTTATCTTGCCTAGGTCTAATGCAGGAAAGTAGTCTTACTGCTAAAACTGTATTTTCTAAAAACGCAGAGAAGATAAACACATTAATAGGCACTGAGGCTGGTGGAAATACTTTCCCTGGAGCCGCTTATCCCTTTGGAATGGTTCAATTTACCCGTACTTGTTTTAATCCACAAGCGGGATTTGTTATTAATCAACTTAGTGGCGCAGGTTGTCCTCAGATGGGACATTTTCCTACAATACCCATGAATGGAGATTTGAAGGTATCTCCTGATAGCATTCAAAATATGGATGTTCAAATAACGAATGAACAAGCTGTTTCCGGATATTATCGGGCCGTTGTGAATAATAACATAAATGCTGAATTTACTGTTACTGGGCGAACAGGAATGTCGCAATATACTTTTTCTCCGGAGACGAACAGAGCGACTGTGATTATAGGAGGAGGCGTATCTATTACTCCTTTGGAATATGCCACCGTAGTGATTACGGGAAAGCATACCTGTGAAGGTTTTGCCGATGGTGGAATGTTTTGCGATAAACTTACTCCTTACAAAATTTATTTTGCAGCTGAATTTAATGGAGATGTCGTTTCTTATGGAACATGGAATGGCGATAAATTAAAACCGAACACAACTTTTGCAGAAGGTAAACATTCCGGCGTTTATTTTACATTTGATGTAAAATCCCATAAAAAAGTTCAATATAAAATTGGTATTTCCTATGTTTCTCTAGAAAACGCACATGAAAATTTGGAAGCTGAAAATTCCGAGTGGAATTTTACTGCAATAAAGGAAAGTGCTATCAATGAATGGGAAAAATATCTTTCAAAAATACAAATACAGGGGACAAACGGAAATCGTATATCTCAGTTTTATACACATCTTTATCATGCATTGATACACCCGAATATTTGTAGTGATGTTAATGGTGAATATATGGGAGCGGATTTTAAAGTGCATAAAACTATAAAGAAACAATATACTAGTTTTAGCAATTGGGATACTTATCGTACACAGATTCAACTGTTATCTATTTTAGATCCGGAGGTAGCTTCTGACGTTATTACTTCCATGTTAGACTTTGCAGAACAATCGGGTGGAGGTTTTCCCCGTTGGATTATTGCTAATTTGGAAACTGGAATTATGCAAGGTGATCCAACGGCTATTTATGTAGCTAACGCTTATGCTTTTGGTGCAAAGAATTTCGATTGTAGTAAAGCATTGAAAATTATGCGTCATGGAGCAGATGATCCTACGGCTCATTCTCAAAAAGAGCTGACTCGGCCGTATTTAGGTTACCTGTTACGATTGGGATGGTGTCCGGCTTCCATGCAATTGGAGTATAATTCAGCCGATTTTGCAATTGGTCAGTTTGCTTTGAATGCTTGTAACGATAAGGTGTCGTATGAATTATATGTTAAGAAGCGCGCTCAGACATGGAAAAATCTTTATAATCCTGCTACAAGATGGTTACAGTCGCGTAACTGGGACGGATCGTGGAAAGATTTGAAATACGATTTCCGTGAATCAACATACAATAATTATATATGGATGATTCCTTTCAATTTTCAAGGGGTTATTCATATTATTGGAGGAAAAGAAGAGGCTGAAAAACGGTTGGATTATCTTTTCCGTCGGATAGATGCCGGTTATGATGATACTTGGTATGCTTCCGGCAATGAACCAAGTTTTGGCATTCCGTGGGTATATAATTGGGTTGGCAGACCATACAAAACGCAAGCTATTGTAAACCGGATTATAAAGGAAATGTATCATAATACTCCTGATGGTTTACCTGGTAATGATGATCTTGGATCTATGAGTGCTTGGTATGTATTTAGTTGTTTGGGTATTTATCCGGAAATCCCGGGAGTAGGAGGTTTTTCAATTAATGCTCCAATTTTTAGCGAGGTTAAAATAAGTATTAATGGAAACGATTTACTGATAAAGGGAGGCTCAGACGATAAATGCTATATTCAAAATTTGAAACTGAACGGAAAAATGTATAATAGCACTTGGATTACATGGAATGAAATAGCTAAAGGAGGAACACTCGATTTTAAATTGTCGTCAAATCCTAATAAAAAGTGGGGAACAGTAGATGTTCCTCCTTCGTTCGAATAGAATAAATCATTAAGATTATATTATTATGAATTATTGTAGATTATCAAGCACATTATTTGTGGTTATATGTATTTGTACGGTTTTAGGTTATATGAATGCACAAGATCGACAACAAAACTGGCCTTCTGAATGTAAAAGAGTTGAGATTATATCGACGGCCGATCAGAATATTCAACCGGCTTATTTTTATAAAGCGGAGTCTCAGAATCCACGTCCTTTAGTGGTCAGACTACATGCATGGAGTTCCGATTATTCAAAAGTTGATGATGTGGCTTCGATGTGTATCAAAGAAGATTATAATTATATACATCCGAATTTCAGAGGACCAAATGATCGTCCGGAGGCATGTGGAAGTAATTTGGCACTTCAAGATATAGAAGATGCCATCGATTATGCTATAACTCATGCTAATGTAGATACAACAAGTATTCATATTATAGGTGGTAGTGGTGGTGGTTATGCCACCTTATTATGCTATATGAAAATTAAGCATCATATCAAGACCTTTACAGCTTGGGCTTCAATTACTAATTTAGTGGATTATTACTATGAATGTGCCGGTCGCCGTACCAAGTATGGAGGATATATGAAGGATTTGGAACAAGTTACAACGGGTCTTCCCAAGGATGGCTTTGTCCTTTATTTTAATGTGCAAGAAGCTTGCCGTCGTTCTCCGGCATTGATGGATACACCTATTAAGGAGCGTGAGAATAGTAAACTGTTTATTTTTGCCGGTATTCATGACGGAGGACTGGATGGAGATGTTCCTTTTACGCATAGTTTGAAGTTTTTCAATAAGGTCGTTTCGGATTTCGATTATTCCGATACAAAAATATTATTTTCAAATGAAGAAATGCTGCGCTTGATGGATTGGCAAACAACTGGGGCACCTGTTAACAGGAATCGCCTGGAGGTATTGTTACAGCGTCACTATTTGGATAAGGTTCAGATAAATCTTTTTGAGGGAGGACATGAGATGATCATGGACAGAGTGTTGGATGGAGTAAAGGGACAAAACATACTTGTGCTTGGTGATACGAATGGGGTATTAGATAAAGGTTGGGTAAATCAATTGAAGGAAAAACGTTTCTCTGATTTCATCTATAACACTTCTATAGTTGACAACACCATCGGTTTTAATAATAAAGGGGAGAATAGATTAAATACGCTTTGTCAGATTAATCAATATATGAATGAAGCCGATAAGGCATTGAATGGTATTCATAAGATATTTATCATGTTGGGAACAGAAGATTGCAAAACTGTTTTTAAGGATAGTATAGGACTTGTTTCAAAGAATATGAAATCATTGATAGCACAGATAAAAAGCCATCCAGTATATAAGAAAAATCATCCGGAAATAGTTGTAATCACGCCTCCGCCATATGCAGAAGATAGCAAGGTGGCAGAACAATACCGAGGCGGATCAAAACGAATGTCATGGTTTGTGGCGCAATTGAAAAAAATATCGAAAGAAGAAGGTTGCCGATGTGTTGATGTCTACTCGGAATTATTACCTGTGTGGAATATGGTGAGTCCGGATGGCATAAATATGAATGAAACAGGTCAACAAATCGTTGCTGATATGGTGATTAAAGAGGATTTAACTAAGTAAGGTGAAGTCGTCTATTTATAAAATCAGTGTAAAGAATAGGGATATGAAACAGACAAGAAGATTATTTATAAGAGAAGGATTAGCAGGTGCGATCTTATTAGGAACGGGCAATCTGGTCGTTGCAGACGACGTATCGGAAACTGTAAAGGCAAAAGTTACCAGAGTTGTTAATCCTTTTCACTTGGGAATGGCAGGGTTCACATTCTCTCGGTTTGATATTGATATAACATTAAAAACAATGCAGCGTTTGGATTTGCATTATCTGAGTGTAAAGGATTTTCATTTACCACTAAATAGTACGGATAAACAGATTGAGGATTTCAAAGATAAGTGTGCATCATATAATGTAATCGGTTATATTGTGGGTCCAATCAATATGCATAGTGAAGCAGAAGTTGATGAAGCCTTTGAATATGCTAAACGTGTAGGTGTAAAGAAAATAATAGGGGTTCCGGATGTTGAATTGCTTCCTTATGTGGATAAGAGAGTAAAAGAATATGATTTTAATTATGCAATACATTTACATGGGCCGGATAAAAACGTTTATAAAGATGCCGCTTCTGTTTGGAAGTTTACTAAGGATTTAGATCCTCGTATAGGGATGTGTCTTGATGTAGGTCATGATTTTCGAAACGGATGTGATCCTTCGTTAGATCTGCAAAAGTATCACACTCGTGTATTTGATATGCATATCAAGGATGAAACAGAGGCATCAAGGATGGGCGTTTGTACAATTATAGGTCGTGGATTAATTAATTTCCCTGCATTAATAAGGACTATGAGAAAGGTCAATTATACTGGAATGTGTAGTCTTGAATATGAAGCGGATAAGAAAGATCCGTTTTTAGGCATAGCTGAATCGATTGGCTATTTTAAGGCATTGTGTGACACGCCTTCCTAAAAATATTCAAATTGTTGAAGTAAGATCAAAAGAGGTGAACCGCTGTTATAAGCTTAATTGATGATTAATACCAATGAAATTCGTTTCTTTTCTTCAAAATAGGTTAAATATCCATCTGCTTTGAGTACGACGGATATTGTTTTTTGTATTTATAAATGGAGTTGTGTAGTTCTGTTAGTTTCTAGGAAGCGTTTTAATATTATGTGTATAATGAAAATGTTGAACAATATAAATAGTAATTCAATGAAAGCGAAAGGAATGCTTAGAAAATTAATGACTGTTTTGTTATTGATAACGTTTTGTTGTGTTAGCGCACAAACGAATAAACTAAGGTTTGATAGTAATAAACAGTTTAAGATTGTGCAGTTTACAGACTTGCATTATGTCAATGGTGATAACAGAAGTCAGTTGATATTGGATAATATTCATGCAGTATTAAAGGCAGAGAAACCAGAATTGGTTGTTTTGACTGGCGATATAGTGACAGGTGGAGGTGATCGTAGAATTGGGTTACGTGAAGTTTTAGAGGCTATTTCTTCTCATAAAGTACCATTTGCCGTGACTTTTGGTAATCATGACTCTGAAGGAAATATGACACGTCTGGAGTTGTTAGCCGAGGCTCAAACATTTCCATATAATCTTTCAGGTACGACTAAAGGTATAACAGGTGTAACTAACTATATTCTTCCCGTTTTGTCGTCCGATGGTGGAAATAAGCCTGCTGCATTGCTCTATGTTTTTGATTCAAATACTTATTATTTTGATAAAGAGATTAGTGAATACGATAATATCCATTTCGATCAAATAGCTTGGTATCGCGAGAACAGTATGAGATATACAAAAGGAAATAATAATGTTCCAGTTCCAGCAATAGCTTTTTTCCATATTCCATTGCCTGAGTATAATTATGCCATTGCTAATAAGCAGGGATATTGGTCGGGTACACGCAAGGAGTGGGGCGGTGAGTCGCTTATTAATTCCGGACTATTTTCTTCTTTCCTTGATATGAAAGATATGATGGCAACATTCGTTGGGCATGATCACGACAATGATTATGCCATATATTTTCATGGGATTTTGTTGACCTATGGACGTTTTAGTGGTTGTAATACAACCTATAATAATTTGAAGCCTAATGGTGGTCGTGTAATCATTTTATCTGAAGGAGTTAGAAAGTTCCGTACTTATGTTAGACTTCGGACGGGAGAGGTGATTAATGATGTTGAATACCCGGATTACTTTTTGCCTCAGAAGAAATAACAAAAGAAATTATAAATCTATCGTAAAAAGAGTACATCCTTTTTAATACTTGATTAGGTTAGTTGAAAAATAGTAAATGGTAATGAAAAATGCAAAGACGATTATAGTGATATTGACTTGCAGTCTCCTTTACGTATTGCCTAAATTTACTTTTGGGATGAATAAAAAGAAAGCAAACTCTGATTTAGGGCTGGATTCAGCCAGAGTGGCAGTTTGTAATGAGAAGGCTAAGGAAGGAAAGACTTTTGTCGTCACAAAGCAATGGAATGTTATGGCAGATGGAAGGACAATAAATACGACTGCATTGCAGAAAGCTATTGATGAGGTAAGTCAGGAAGGAGGTGGAAAAATGGTATTTACAGCCGGGCGATACCTGACGGGATCCTTGATGTTGAAATCGAATGTTGAGTTATATTTGGATAGTGGGGCTGTATTGTTAGGGAGTACAAATCCAAGAGATTATTATACAACAAATTCCAAGAATTACAAGAATGTGGAAGATAAGCAACTGGCATTAATTATGGCTTCTGATGCCGGATGTATATCCCTTACAGGAAAGGGAAACATTGATGGGCAAGGTCGCGCTTTGGCTCTGGCAATCGACAGTCTGCATCATACAGGAGAGGTCGTTGATCCGGAATATAACATCAATAGTTCGCGCCCAGATGAGAATATGCGTCCCAAACTGTTCTCAATGTTTCGTTGCAAGAATGTTGTAATTAGTGATTTATATTTGAAAAACAGTGCTTGTTGGGGACTAAGTTTTGATCGCTGTGAGGATGTGTCCATTGAAGGTATAACTATTTTGAATCGCGCATTTTGGAATAATGATGGAATTGATGTATCAGATAGTCGTCGTGTTATCATTAAAAATTGTAATGTCAACGCTGCCGACGATGGTATCTGCTTGAAGTCGCATGAATCAGGCATTACAGATGATAGCATCCGAATAGAAAATTGTGAGATACGTAGTAGTGCCAGCGCAATTAAGTTCGGTACAGCTTCATGGGGCGGTTTTACAAATATTCGGATCAATAATATAAAGGTATTCGACACTTATCGTTCGGCCATAGCTATCGAATCGGTGGATGGAGGAAAAATAGAAAACGTAGATGTCTCAAATATGACAGTTAAGAATACTTCGAATGCCATATTTATCAGGTTAGGACATCGTGCAGGAGATAACACCGGCAGTTTGCGCAATGTGCATATTCGTAATTTGCAGGTGGAGGTTTCATTGGATCGTCCCGATGCCGGCTATGATATGCAGGGTCCGGATGTCGGTTTCTCGCATAATTCATTTTCATCATCTATTACAGGTATTCCTGGTTATAATGTAGAAAATGTAATGCTTGAAAATATTGAGATAGTGTGTCCCGGAAGAGCTTCTAAAGGAATGGCATATATGCCTTTGTGGCGATTAAAAGACGTACCCGAGAATATTAATCGCTATCCGGAGTATGATATGTTTAGAGAATTGCCTTCATGGGGATTTTATTTACGGCATGTTACCGGTGTCAAGATGAATAATGTGCGTTTGATTTTAAAAGATGAAGATTTTCGTCCGGCTATTGTCATGGATGATGTTAAGCAGGCAAGTTTGGTAAGTATGGGGTTTCCTGACGACAAACAGGCTCAGGTAATAGTTCATGATTGCAAGGACATTGCGGTGGAAGGAACAAAAATGGAAGAAGTTAAGTAAAGAAATTCTTTATATAGAAAGAGTAATTATTAGGTACATGAAAGAGATTTCTAGAAGACATTTCCTTGCAACAGGTGGACTATTGACAGGAGCTGTTATATTAGCTCCAACGGAGGGGCTTTATGCAACGGTAAGGGCAAGCGGTTTATCGGAAATATCCTTATCTAGAGGACCGATTTTGCGTTTTAATAAAAACGGCAAATTTAAGATAATGCAAATTACGGATATGCATTATATACTTTCGCGAGCCGAAGAATCGAACTTGGGAATTACCGATATAAGTAATTATATGGACATAGAAGAGCCTGATTTGATTATGATGACCGGAGATGTTGTTTATACCAATATGGATATACGGGGATTGGAAGCCGTGTTGGCGCCGATAATTAGTCACGGTATTCCATTTGCATTCACATGGGGAAACCATGATGGAAATGATTTGGTTTTTCGTGCCAAACTACAGGAAAGAGTGGAACAGGAATCTTTGAACGAAGGATATACCGCCCGGGGAATACCGGGATATTCTAATTTTGCATTACCGATATTATCATCAATCGGAAATAAAGAGGCTGCCATTATCTATGGTTTTGATTCAAATAAGGATTCTAGTTTACCACAGATAAAAGGTCGAGGTTGGATTACTCGTGAACAAATTAAATGGTATGAACAGACAAGCGTGTATTATACAAAAAAGAATGAAGGCGTACCATTGCCTTCCTATTCATTTTTTCATATACCTTTACCGGAATTTAAATTCGCGTATGAAGATATGTGGACACACCGAATAGGTAATCGCTTTGAGAATATAGAGACACCTTTAATCAATTCCGGACTGTTTCTATCCATGTTGGAACATAAAGATATGGTAGGAATATTCTGTGGACATGACCATGATAACGACTTTATTGTCAACTATGATGGCATCAAGTTGGCTTATGGTCAGGTTACAGGCAGAAAGACAGCTTATTGCCATATGCCTGACGGTTATGGCACTCGTATTATTATTCTTAATGAAGGTCAACGTGAATTTAATACTTATATCCGCCTTTCAAAAGGAGGAACAACATTACATGTTAATACCGTTGAAATATAATTAATTTGGAAAGATGAAACAAATAAAAGTAAAAGGGATATTAGTAGGATTGTCTCTGCTGGTTGCGGGTTCTCTTGTCGCACAAAAACATGAAAAATGTACATGCAAGATTAATGGTTTGGAACGTTCATATACGATGTATCTTCCTGCCGGTTTGAAAACCGAAGCTCCGCTGGTGTTTGTGTTGCATGGCTATGGAGGAAAGGCTGATCCCAGGCCAACAATGGATGCTGTTGCAGATAAAAATGGTTTTGCAGTTTGCTATCCTCAAGGATTGAAAGATGGACGAGGAAAAACTTGCTGGAATGTAGGCTACCCATTTCAGGCAGACATGAAAGTCAATGATGTGGATGCTCTTTGCAAAATGGCAAAGATTGTTCAGAAAAAGTTCGATTTGAGTAGTAAAAATACTTTTTTGTGTGGAATGTCGAACGGCGGCGAAATGTGTTATTTGTTGGCATACAGCAAACAGCATACTTTCGCTGCCCTCGCGCCTGTTGCAGGTCTGACAATGGTTTGGATGTATCAACAACTGGATGGTCCATCGCCTATACCTATGTTTGAAATACATGGTACGAAAGATCATACTTCAGAATGGACTGGGGACTTGTCGAATAACGGAGGATGGGGTGCATATATGCCTGTACCTGTTGCTGTCAATTATTGGGTGGCCAAGAATCGCTGTTTGGAAGAAAAAACAGACACTTTGCCTGTAAAGAATAAGGCTAATGGACATTATGTGATTACGCATAAGTATATTAGTGGCATTCATGGAAATGAAGTATGGTTGTATGAAGTGGTCAATGGTCCTCATTCATGGGCGAATGATGATTTGAATACGGAAGAGGAAATCTGGAAATTTTTTAGTAAGTATCTTAGGTAACTTAATATTAATGATATGAAAAATATAAGTATTAATAGACGAGATTTTATTCGTGATTCGGTAATGACAGTCGGTGCTCTTGGTTTTGCCGGAATAGATGTATCGGCAAGACCTTTATTATCACCGAATATCACAACAGCGGCATCGGTGTCATCTGAAAAGAAAAAATTACATTTCAATCCAGATGGTAAGTTTAAAATGGTTCAATTTACCGATATACATGCTGTTTATAAGCCAGGAGAAACAGATCAAGCATATACGATCATGAATAAAGTTCTGGATATTGAAAAACCGGATTTTGTAATTTATACGGGAGATATAGTGACGGATAATAATCCTACAGACTTGTGGAAAAAAGTTACCGGCTTGGCTAATGAACGCAATATTCCTTTTGCTGTAGTTTTCGGGAATCATGATTCTCAATTTGATGTTCCCAGAAGTAAACTGATGGATATTGTTGCTGAACTGGATGGCTGTTTAAATGTTCCAAAACCAAAGTCAATGGCGGATGTGTTTGGTGAGACAAATCAGGTTATTCCTATTTATCATTCGGATGATCCTTCGAAGAAAGATTTTATCTTATATCTATTTGATTCAAATGCATTGAATAATTTACCAAATGTTGCCCGTCGCGATGATTGGATAAAGAGTAGTCAGATAGAATGGTATATAAAACAAAGTAAAGAGCTTACGAAAGAAAATAATGGCATTCCATATCCGGCCATCGCCTTTTTTCATATTCCTTTGCTGGAATATATTACGGCCTATAATAATCCAATGTGTAAGCCAACAGGTTATCGAATAGAGAGTGAATGCACCCCACCTATCAATTCGGGTTTATTTTCAGCATTTATAGATTGTAAAGATGTTAAAGGTGTTTTTGTTGGTCATGATCATGATAATGACTATGTCTCATTCTATAATGGAATAGCTCTGGGGTACGGACGTTTTTCCGGAGGGTTAAACACTTATCATACGCTCTGTAGGGGAGCGCGCGTGTTTGAATTGACGGAGAACAAAGATACATTTGAAACATGGGTACGCCTTGAAACAGGACGTTTCCTTTGCCGGATTACGGTTCCATATTCGTTTACAAGTACAGATCCACAATACCAGCCTAAGCCATGAGAGATGGTCGATAAGTCTTATAAGTAATAAATATGAAAAGTAGAAATATGGAAGATAAGAAAGTTCCTCAGCGTTTGCAATCCTTGGATGCTCTTCGGGGATTTGATATGTTTTTTATTATGGGCGGAGCGAGTGTCTTTGTAGCATTAGCCACTTTGTATCCTTGTCCATTTTTGCAAGCTATTGCAGATCAGATGAATCATGTGGAATGGAATGGTTTGAAACACCATGACACGATTTTTCCGTTATTTCTATTTATAGCTGGAATCTCGTTTCCGTTTTCTTTAGCCAAACAACGTGAACATGGTAAAACAAATTTTACTATTTATATGAAAATCATTCGCCGTGGTTTTACATTGGTTTTACTTGGTTTTATTTATAATGGGTTGTTGAATTTTGATTTTGAACATCAGCGTTATGCTAGTGTGTTAGCCCGCATTGGTTTGGGATGGATGTTTGCTGCTTTGTTGTTTGTGAATGCGAAGGCCGTTACACGAGCATGGATTACGGCACTCATATTAATCAGTTATTGGCTGATAATGGCCTATATACCTGCACCTGATGCTAATGGCGCAGATATATTTACCGCTCAGGGTTCTATAGCTGGTTATTTCGATCGGAATTTTCTGCCAGGAACTTTTGCCGGAAAGGATATGGATCCGGAAGGGATATTGAGTACTTTTCCAGCTATCTGTACAGCTCTATTGGGTATGTTCACAGGTGAGTTGGTTAAATCTAATAAAGAAGGGTTGACCGGTAATAAGAAAGTCCTTATTATGGTAATAGCCGGAATAGTTTTACTTGCTGTTGGATTATTGTGGAATCAGGTATTCCCAATTAATAAGAAGATGTGGACAAGTTCTTTTGTATGTGTGGTTGGATCATATTCTTTATTGATGTTTGCTTTGTTCTTTTATTTGATTGATGTTAGGAACTGGCGTAAGTGGATTCTGTTTTTTACAGTTATTGGAATGAATTCTATTACCATATATTTGGGACAGAAGTTTATTGATTTTAGTTTTACCAAGTGGAAGATTTTTGCCGGTTTTATCAGCGTTTTTCCTGGAATTGCACAACCGTTTGTCGATTCTATTTGCTATGTAACCGTTTGTTGGCTTTTCTTGTATTTTTTATATCGGCAACGTATATTTTTAAAGATTTAATATGAAAGTAATGAAATTTGTATTTAGTTTATTTGTTTGTCTGATGTTAGCAAACGGATTACAGGCTAAGGATTGTAATATCCTCGACTTTGGAGCTAAACCTGATGGTACGACCATGAATACAAAAGCAATTCAGTCGGCTATTGACTATTTATCAAAAACAGGCGGTGGAACATTAATTGTTCCCAAAGGCCGTTTTCTGACCGGGAGTATTGAATTGAAATCAAATATTAATTTGTATTTGGATAAAGATGCTGTATTATTAGGTAGTACGGAATATGCCGATTATCGAAAATTGACGGATCATATGTCATTAATTTTAGCAAGTGATCAGAGTCATATTTCAATTTCAGGCGAAGGGACGATCGACGGTCAAGGACGTGCTATGGCATTGAAGCTTGATAGTCTGTTTTTTGTCGGAAAAATGAATCGAGATGATTATGATTTGACTCGTCCCGATGAGCGTGTTCGTCCAACAGACTTGCAAATTGTAAATTGTAAGGATGTTATGGTAAAACAGGTCACTTTTAAAAATGCAGCTTGTTGGGTTCAACAATATATAGGTTGCGAAAATGTGGTTATTGACAAGATCAGAGTAGATAGCGAAGCTTTCTCTAATAACGATGGGATGGATATTGCAAATTGCAAGAATGTTAGTATTACGGGTTGTTTGGTTAATTCTGCTGATGATGGGATTTGTTTGAAAGGGTCATGGAATGATCAGATATTAATTCAAAATTGTAGAATACGCTCGAGCGCCAGTGCTATAAAATTTGGTTCTGGAGTTGGGGCAACAAATGTTACTATTAAGGATATATACATATATGATACCTACCGCTCTGCACTAGCTCTTGAATCTGTTGACGGGAATGCCATTGAAAATATATTGGTAGATGGTTTACATGTTTCAAATACTTGGAACGTTTTTTATCTGCGGATTGGCAAGCGTAATCTGAATAGTAAAGGTGAAGTGGGTACTTTAAAAAATATTACGATCCGTAATGTAAGTGCTGATGTACCATATGCTCGTCCGGATATATATCATGAAACGCGCTTCCCTGGATTAAGTTATCCTCTAAATGCAAATATCTACCCGGCTATGATTATTGGCGTTACTGATCGTGCTGTAGAGAATGTCCATTTTGAGAATGTCTCAATCACATATCCTGGGCGAGGTGATGAAGGAACAGCTTATATGCCGGTATGGAAAATGAAGAATATTCCGGAGAATGAGAAGGTCTATCCCGAATTTAATTTGCATGGTGAAATGCCTGCTTGGGGTTTCTACGTGCGCCATGCCAAAGGAATCTCATTTAAGAATGTCGCTGTAGCTGCTAAGAAACATGATTACCGGCCAGCTTTTGTTTTTGATGATGTACAAGGAATTAATATGGAGCGTGTATATATTAATGAAGATGATAATGGTCCACAGATCATCTTGAGAAATGTTAGTGGGGAAAATCTCAAAGAAAACCAAGATCAAATAGAAGTGGTGCAATAGATCTCCCAATATAAGTGTTTATAGAAATAAGAAAGATAAATATTAGAGTGATGAAGATTCTAAGAAAGTTTGTTTATGGGCTGTTGGCAATAATAGGTTGCGTGATTATATTGTATTTTGCTTTGCCATCTTATCAATATTTATTAAAAGCAATTATTTACAAATATCCTAAGATTGATCAATATACCCTATTTCATAATAGGATTGTGAAAGCAGGAAATCCGTTACCTTGGAAATTAGCTAATGAGTATAATAAACTTTCCATCTCTGATAAATATTTGGATGAGTTTAAGAAAAATGAGACTATTGCTTTTGTTGTTATCAAAGACAGTTTACTGCTTTTTGAACAGTATTGGGGAGGTTATTCAAATCAATCATATAGTAATCCATTTTCGATGACAAAAAGTATTGTCTCACTGGCTTTAGGTTGCGCTATTGATGATGGCGTTATTCGTAGTGTAGATCAACCGGTAAGTGATTTTTTTCCTCAGTTTAAAGGATACAATGGAAAAACGTTGACAATACGACATTTGTTGACAATGAGTGCCGGAGTTGATATGATTGATTCGAATGCCGCATTTGCTTCCGCTCCTCGTTTGTATTATGGAAGCGATCTGCATCGGGTCGTATTTAGTACAAAAGAGGTCGCAGAACCCGGAAAACGTTTTATTTATCAGAGTGGAGTTACTCAGCTTCTTGCATTCTTGATAGAAAAAGCTACAGGTGAGAATTTAGCTTCATATGTCTCGAGGAAGTTGTGGACTCCGATGCATGCAGAAGAAGATGCACTTTGGAGCCTGGATCGTAAAGGAGGAATGGAAAAGGCTTATTGTTGCTTTAATAGTAATGCGCGCGATTTAGCTCGCTTTGGACAATTGATCCTTAACAAAGGTAGTTGGGATGGTAGGCAATTGGTTTCAGAATCTTATCTGAAACAGGCTATAATACCTGATACGACACTCTTTAAAGGAACTTCAAATGAAGTCAACAATGAATATGGATTTCAATATTGGATTATGAATTATAAAGGGATGACTATTCCATATATGAGCGGCATGGCCGGACAATATGTTTTTGCTATTCCAGAGATGAATGCAGTAGTTGTTCGCTTAGGACGGCAGGAGGGTGACCGACAGACCTGGTTGGATGCCGCTATGGATTTGATTGCTCAAAAAACCGGTTCTGTTGATAGTAAGTAGTAATTAAATTGTTTACAAGATGAAAAAGTATTTGGTCATTTTTTTATTTTTATCGATATTCGTTCAGGCACAAGTGAGAGAAAAGACTTGGGCTGAAATGCATTATACGCGGACAAATGTGATGATTCCTATGCGTGATGGCGTACGTTTGTATACATCCATATATATGCCAATATCTAATGCGGGGAAACATCCTATTCTGCTATTCAGGACACCATATAGCGTGGCTCCTTATGATAATACACCTAATAACTTAGGTCCTGATTCATATACATTGAATGATTATATTATTGTGAATCAGGATGTACGTGGCAGATGGATGAGCGAAGGTGAATTTGTAAATGTCCGTCCGTTTAATGCTAATAAAAAATCGAAGCATGATATAGATGAGGCAAGCGACACATACGATACTATAGACTGGCTTATTAAGCACGTACAAAATAATAATGGTTGTGTCGGAGCCAAAGGTAATTCTTATGGGGGTTTTTATACCTTGATGGCCGGATTGAGCGGGCATCCGGCTTTGAAAGCAATTGTACCTCAGGCTCCTGTAACAGATTGGTATATGGGGGATGATTTTCACCATAATGGAGCTTTAATGCTTATGGATGCTTTTGGCTTTTCACGTACAATTAGTTCCCCACGTCCGGAGCCTACGACTGTAGGCCCTTATAGACCTCCATTCATTGAAGCAGATTCATATTCTTCCTACTTGAGGATCGGTGCACTTAAGAATTTTTCTTATTTAATGGGTGATTCGATACAATTCTGGAGTCAAGTGATGGAACATCCGGATTACGATTCATGGTGGAAAGCACGCGACACACGCCGGAGTTGCTATAATATTAAGCCTGCAGTGATGATTGTGGGGGGCTTTTTTGATGCCGAAGATTTGTATGGAACTATTAACTTATATAAAGACATAAAGAGACAAAGCCCTTTAACTAATCTGAGCTTGGTAATCGGACCTTGGAATCACGGTGGTTATAATGGTGTTTTTTTTAACTATCTTGGTAATGTCCGATTTAGTAAGGAGAATATGAATGCGTATTATAAAAAGGTAGAGTATAACTTTTTGGATACTTATTTGCGTGGAAAAGGGAATACTGTAAAGACTCCAGATGCGAAGATTTTCTTTTCGGGAGAAAACACATGGGCTTCATTTGAATCCTGGCCTCCTAAAAATGTAGAAGGAACCTCTTTCTATCTGAATGAGAATGGACAATTAGGATTATCTTCACCTGAAGCTGTTCAGTCTTATTCTGACTATATATCTGATCCTGCAAAACCGGTCCCATTTGTCAAAGATGCTATTTTGGGTAGAAATAAGGAGTATATGACCGACGATCAGCGTTTCGCCTCTACGCGACCGGATGTGCTGACTTTTGTTACAGATCCTTTAAGTGAAGATGTTAAGATGGGTGGAGATGTGATAGCCGATTTAAAAGTAAGTATTTCAACAACGGATGCTGATTTTGTTGTCAAGTTGATAGATGTCTTTCCTGATAATTTTGTCTATGATGAGTTGAAAGATGGAAAAGGAGACGGCAAAGATTACTTTATGAAAGGTTATCAGATGTTGGTACGCGGTGATTTGATTCGTGGCCGTTATCGGAATAGTTTTGAAAAACCGGAAGCTTTTGTACCGGGTCAGCCGACAACTGTTTCCTTCAGTTTATGTGATATCGCTCATACTTTTATGAAAGGTCATCGAATTATGGTTCAAATACAGAGTTCGTGGTTCCCTTTGGTTGATCGTAATCCACAACAATTTGTTGATATTTATCATTGTGACGATAAGGCTTTTATTAAGTCGACGATTAAGATTTATCATCAAAAAGGATTAGCATCAAGAATCATTTTACCTGTATTGAAGTAGAATAAGATTATGAGAGATATAAACATTATATTAGTTCTGCTCATGCTCCTGACTCCCTGGAGTTTGAAGGCTGTTGATCGTTTATATGTTTCGCCTACAGGCAACGATTCAAATGTGGGTTCTATTGTAAAACCCATGAGAACAATTCAGAGTGCCATTATAAAATCTGGATTGTTTAATAAGAATGATTCTGTTGAGATTATTTTGAGGGCAGGTATTTATGTGTGCCCTAAAACAATCGAAGTCGGTAAAAATATTGAAGACAAATCATTCATTTCTATTAAGTCTTATTCAGGGGAAAAGGTTATTATATCTGGAGGTAAACATTTTTTATGGAAGGATTTAAGTAACATTACTGATTTGAAGGTTAAAGAGCGATTGAGGCCGGAAGTCCGATCAATTGTGAAAGAATTGAACTTAAAGAAAGCAGGTATTATTGTTAGGGGCCTTCATTCCACAGGCTTTTCACGAGCCAGTGTTGCCGCATGGAATGAATTGTTTATTGACGAGAAGCCGATGCGGATAGCACGTTGGCCTAATGATTCGACCGTCCTAATAGGAAAGGTTGTAGAACCTGGAGGACGTAATGTCAAAAATGGAACCCGTTTCCCTGTATTTAAATATAATGAAACTCGTCCTTCCAGTTGGAGCAGAGCTACAAATTTCTGGATTAGCGGTTATTTCAAATGGGGATGGGCTGATGATATGATACAAGCAGGTCATGTGGATACGCTTGATAGCACTATTCATATGGTTCAGCAACCGATTCATAGTTTTACAAGTGGATCACCGTGGCAAAGATGGTACGTGCGGAATTTATTGGAGGAAATTGATCTCCCCGGAGAATATGTTCTGGATGAACAAGAAGGAAAAATGTATGTTTACCCACCATCAGGGAAAACAAACAATATCTATGTATCCATCATGGATGCTCCTTTGTTGGCTATTGAGAATGTATCAAACGTAACTGTTGACGGAATTATGTTTGAATATGGTTGTGATATGGGGATCTATTTGGAAAATACGCATAATGTTATCATAAAAAATTGTGTAATTCGAAATATGGGAGGAATAGGTGTAGCCATGGGAGTTGGTGCTGTTAGCGGCGGAAATCAGGATGTTAATTCCGGAATGGTTGTTGCACATCGTAAAATAGGTTGTTTGGGGAATAAAATATATAGCGACATTCTGTTTAATCAAAATGGAGGTAGTCATAATGGAATTGTTAATTGCTACATCTACGATGTCGGTGCAGGAGGTATAAGCCTATGTGGCGGCGACAGAGCCTCATTGACTCCCGCGGGAAACTATGTTGAAAATTGCCGGATACATGATTACAATCGGGTGGAAAAATCTTACAGGCCAGGCGTTTTGATACAAGGTGTTGGAAATAGGGTTACGAAATGTGATATTTTCAATGCTCCAAGTATGGCCATTTTGTTCCATGGGAATAACCATTTGATAGAATATTGTAAAATTGTAAATGTCTGTAATGAAGTGGATGATCAAGGGGCTATCTACTACGGGAGAGATCAGTCCGAGCAAGGGAATGTAATAAGGTATTGTTACTTTGGCGAGTTGAATACCCAACGTTCTGTAAGTGCGACTTATCATGATGATGGTGCTTGCGGTTCTGAAGTCTATGGAAATATATATTATAAAGCAGGTCATTGGCCTGTACTGATTGGAGGCGGAAGCGATCATCATTATAAGAATAATGTGTTTATAGATTCACCTGTGGCTATCCATATTGATAATCGGATGCAAAATAAAGAAAATCAGAATATTGTATTCCAACGACTAGACGAAGTAAATTATAAACAACCTCCCTATAGTACAGCTTATCCACACATAGTGAATTATAAGGAAGAAATGTCTATTTCTCCAATGCGCAATTTGATAGAAGGTAATCTTTTTTATCATATAAAAAATGTATTGCATGGAAATTCGGAATGGGGTGAGTTTTGTAATAATTGGATAACGGATCAGGATCCGGGGTTTGTCGATTTGGATAATCCTTTGAAAGGATTTAAGGAAAATGCCAAGATATTTCAATATATCAAGGATTTTCCCAGACTTCCATTTAAGAATATCGGATGTGATTTACCCTGATTCAATAGAAACGAAATATTTTGAATATAACGGTCTGTTTGTGATAAACTGTTAGGGCTTCGATCATGACTGTTTGTTGGATTATAATCTGATTGGTAAAATTTTGCTTGCCTTGAAAAGGAATGGAGTATTTATCGAGAATAGCATGGGATGAAGCAAGGCTCCTTTTTATATTGATGCCTCATTCTGTAGATAACTATAAAAAGAAAATGAATTATAAAAGAGAATATATGAAAAGAATAATATTGGGTTTATCAATGACTCTTATCATGTCATTGTGTATGGCTCAGACGCCACTGATCCTGGTCGGTTCGGACGGCCTTCCCGAGCCTGAACAAAAACAGCATCGTCAGATGATCATGGATCATCCGGTGGTATTGAAGGATAGAAAATTGCAACCATGGACATCATATGATACCATATTGCATTATACTATGAATTTTATTAAGTATTGTCCGACGACAGATACTCCGAATGGAAAACTTCCTTATTATTTAGTGACTTCTGTATTTAAGAGCGATGGGACAATCAGGAAAAATCAAAACAATCAGGGTGGCAATGCTTATTTTGCTATGAAAACTTTTAAACGTTATTATGCTTATACCGGTGATCGTGATGCGTTGATTCCTGTGACACGCCTTATTGAGCAGATTGCTAAATATCATACTCCATCTGATTTCGCTTGGCCGGGGATTCCACGTACGCAGGATGATACACCCGATGGTATCTATGATGATGAGAAGGGAGAACCTGATAAAGCGTGTATGGTCGCTATAGCATATATTGAATATGCTCGCTTTACCGGTGAAAAGAGATATTTTGATTTGGCTGAAACCATAACAAAAACCTTGTTGAAACATATAATTGCTGGGAGCGAAAGGGAGTCGCCACTGCCATTCCGTATCAATATGCGCACAGGTGTTGTGATTGATCCTTATTGTTCGGATATGATTATGGCTGTAAACTTGTTTGATGAATTATTAGCTTCTAATACGACATTAGATAGACAGGAGCTGCAGCAGAAGCGTCAAATGGTAATCGACTGGATTCTTAAATACCCGATGGAAAACAACTACTGGTCAGCCTATTTTGAAGATGTGGCTTCAAATAGTTATAGCAATATCAATCAGCAAAATCCGATGGAGACAGCACGTTACCTGATTGATTATCCAGGGACCGATCCGTTGTATAAGCAGCATATTCTGAAATTGATTACCTTTGTTAAGTATCGCTTTGGCAATATTTCCCGTTACGGCGCTACGAGCATTATGGAGCAAGATGCATGCTTCGCCGAGATGAGTAGTCATACGTCCCGTTATGCATCTGTTGTGGCCAAGTGGTTCGGTATGACCGGCGATGAAAAGATGCGCGAAGAAGCCCGGGCTTCATTTGCATTGGCTTCCTATTCGGCATACAATAGGTATTCAAAAGATTCATTGGCTATTAATTATACTGGTATTGGTTACGAATCACCTTGGTTGTCGGATTCTTATTTTGATTATATGTCGCATTATATGGAAGGAATCGGTGAATTGCCTGAAATGATACCGGAAGGCACTAATCATCTTTTTTATTCATCGTCAATGATTACAAATATCAGTTATCTGCCTAGTAAGATTGCTTACACTGCTTATGATAATAATGGTACAGAACATTTGAAACTTACTTTTACGCCGATCGTTTATGCCAATGGCAAGCCCCTTTCTAAATCGAAGTGGAAGTTCGGTAAATATAGAGGAGTAGATAACATATTGACTATTAATCGCAAAGGTGTTTGTTCAATAGAAGTATATGCTAAATAAATATGAGGATATCTATTTTCAATATATATAAGATAGTCGTTGCAAATGCATTTTTCGTTGTCTGCCTATTGCTGATGAATAGCTGTTCGGACAAAACTGTCAGAATAAGTTATGATAAACTCTATGATCCTATTGCTGATGTCGGACAATATAGAATTCCAGCATTAAGCAAGACTCCTCGTTATTATCTAGAGTTTGATATGAGCGATTCGGAGGGTCGGAAAACGTCTTTGCGCGATTATCTTTTGGCCGCTTCCATCAATGGTTTGGCTAGCCGTGCCATTGAATGTGGAAAGAATAATGTCGGTTTCTGGTTTGATGTTCAGGAAAATCATTCTATTCCTCCGTTTAAAGTTGCTTATGAGGAAGAACGTATGTCGCTTCTGCGCAGAGGATGCGAATTTATCGGTTATGCCAATCCCATCGCTTTAGCGACACGTTCTTTACAATTTAATGGGGTTAATGTTGATTTGAAACCTTTATTTAAAGGTTATATATTAACCGATTTGGATGAAAACCCTGAAAGTGCAAACGTTGCAGTTACAGCTTCTCATGTTTATAATGCAATTATTGTTGATAAGCAAGATAAGGATTTGTTTGATAAGGTCGGATATAAGATGGTATATGATGCGTCACAAAAGAACGTTCGTGACGCGTGGAACGAATTCAAAAATAAGTGCGCTCATGACGGTTTGGTCATTATGCCAAATAATACATGGCAGCTGCGTGATATTGCGATTATGAATGGCTGGTTCTGTATGAACCTATACCCGATACCGCATAACAATTCAAAAGGCGATTATTGGGATCTTTATAGTGATGTATGCCAGACAATGACCAGTCATTCTTTAGTTTATGGCTGGGAGAGTGGTGTGCATAACGAACACGAAATTAATGAGATGGTTTCATCCAATGCATTAGCGTCAGCTGTAAATGATTGGCACTATAATGACTGCCTGATGAGTGCCGACTATAAACATCGGCAAGAATCTGTTCTGGCTAAGGTACTTGATCCGAAACATATCAATTATAATAAGAAAAAACGATTCGTTTCTTTCTTTATGACAGATGGTGATAATAATCAATGGATGATGAACAATTTTTTGGAGCAGTATTTTGAACAACCTGAAGGGGGGAAATCAAAAATTGCTTTCGGTATTCCGTCAACAACGATGCCGCAAATGTCACCTGCAGCATATCAATATCTTATCAATCATCAGCAGAACAATACGACGTTAGTAGAAGTACAGGGTGGCGGTGTTTTCTATATTGACACCTATGCCAAGAACCGAAACAGGAGAGTATTGCTAAAAGAGAGAGCTGAACTGACTGCTACTTGGATGCGTCAGCATCGTATTAAAGTATTAGGGTTGATGGCCAAAGAGGATGTGGGATCGCAAGATTCGAAAGAGGGATATAAAGCTTTTATTGAAGCTAATAATCAGTTGATAGGTATTATTGCTATTCAGTACACGCCATATGCAGGAGGTAAAGGAGATATATATTGGTTTAAGAATGCTGATGGTTATGATATTCCGGTTATTACTGTTAAGTATTCTTTATGGAATGAATCGTATTTGCGTGAAAGAGAGGGAACACCTCATTATATTGCCAAGTGTTTGGATAAGGATAATAATAACCGTAATTTTAATCTGGTAGCCATTCACGCGTGGAGTAGTTTTTCTGATCAGGGGCAGGATTGTGATGACTTGGCGGAGACAAAGGATAGTAATATCAGAGGATGTGGTATTGCAAGATTGTTGGAAAATCATTTGGATAGTACTTACGAAGTTGTGTCACTGGAAGAACTGATCTGGCAGTTACGCATGCAAGAACGTCCGCAGCAGATACGAAAATATTTAAAGAGTTTGTTATAATAAATATATCATCAGATGAAAAAGTTAAGTTGGATTTTTACATTGTTGTTTATTGCATTTATTATGAATGCACAAGCCCCTGTTTTAAAGTTTCATAAAGACGGGACATTTAAAATAGTACAGTTTACAGATATTCATTATGTTTATATGAAACCTGATTCTTCAAAGTTCGCGATTGATAATATGAATTCGGTGTTGGATGCTGAAAAACCGGATTTAGTCGTGATCACTGGCGATCTTATCTTTGCTCCGCCTGCATTACCGGGTTTAGACAAGGTTCTCGAACCGCTGATTAAGCGCAAGATTCCATATGCCATCGCTTGGGGTAATCATGATGAAGAACAAGGCGTTACTCGTGAGAATATTCAGAAATATATAGAGACGAAGCCTTATAATATGGGTAAGACGGCTGTCGGAGTCCCCGGTTATTCCAATTTTGCTCTGACCATTCAGTCAGCATCCAATGATAATGCAGCAGCTGTTGTCTACTGTTTTGATTCTCATTCGGGTTCGAAATTACCGGAAATAAAAGGTTATGACTGGATTTATCCGGAACAGGTTACCTGGTATATCAATAAGAGTAAGGAGATTACTCAGGCCAATGGTGGCAATCCTCTGCCCGCAATGGCATTTTTTCATATTCCTTTTCAGGAGTATGAATATGCGATGGTTGAACCTGGAATTCGTTGGGTAGGTTATCGTTGGGAGGATGTCTCATGCCCGGCTGTTAACAGTGGCTTATTTACAGCTATGTTACAGCAAAAGGATGTTGTTGGTGTTTTTGTCGGGCATGACCATGATAGCGATTTCATTACAAAGTATCATGGTATAACATTAGCTTACGGTCGTTATAGTGGTGGTCATACAGTTTATAATCATCTACCCGAAGGCAATGGCGCACGTGTAATAGAATTACAAGAAGGAAGTCGTAATTTTACAACATGGATCAGACTTCATGATAATCGGATACTGCAATTTTTACATTCAAACTTTTAAGTGATGATTCGGCAAACACGACAAACGTGATGCGCGTTTTGCTATCATCGAAACCAAAATCGGTCGTCGTCAAAGACGCCAAAGGCAAAGTAATGAAAGAAGCTAAGTTGCAATGGGACGCCAGAAGTTGTACTGGGTGGCTGACCTTCGAGAACAGTCCTGAAGGAGTTCATGTCATCATAAATAGATAGAGGAGAATAAAGGAGAGGAGCTTTAGAAATGGATCATATATGGTCCGATAGATATATAGGGAGGATTGCAGGAATAAGACTAGTCTATTGTTTTTTCGGCGAGAGAAAAGCTGTCGCTTTATTAATGCGGTAGTTTTGGCAATGAAAGCAACGGCTTCTTTGGTTATTGTAACAATTGAAGCGACTGAAGAAATTGTTTCTTTGACTAATAAGTTTATTCCTGCAACAATTTGAATTTTCTTTTGCCTATATAGGTTTTCACCATTTACTTCTTGTTGTTGAAACCTCTTTTTGCAATAATCTTCTTATATTTGTCCGATAGAAAACAGCATAAATTCATGAAACCATTTTTACAACAGGTAGCAGAAGCTTTTTTTGCTCATTACGGCAAAGAAGTTAGTCATTTGGCTTTCGTTTTTCCCAATCGTCGTGCTGGGTTGTTCTTTCAGAAATATCTTTCCGAAGAGGCCGTTCAGCCACTTTTCTCGCCGAAGATTCTGACCATCAACGATCTTTTTGTGCAGTTGAGTGGTAAAGTGCTGGCCGATAAGATGAGTATGTTGTTCAAGCTATATGAGATTTATCTGCAACGTAGCGGCTCGGAGGAAACTTTTGATCAGTTTGTTTATTGGGGTGAGATGTTGTTAGGTGATTTTGATGATATCGACAAGTATATGGTCGACGCCGGAAAACTCTTCACCAACGTGACAGATTTGCGTATGCTTGATGACGGATACAGTTTTCTTAGCGACGAACAGATAGCGGCCATCCGTACTTTTTGGTCGTCATTTTATCCACAGGGTAAGGTTAAGCATCAAAACAATTTCTTGAGTATTTGGGAGATTCTGTATAGTATTTATGAAGATTTGCGCAGATCATTGGCTGCTGAAGGCAAAGGCTACGAAGGAATGATATTCCGAGAGGTAGTAGAAGAGCTGAGAAATGGCAAATCGTTGAAGTTCCCTTACGAAAAGGTGGTTTTTGTGGGCTTGAATGCATTGTCGGTGGCAGAAGAACAGTTTCTTCTTGAACTAAAGCATGTCGGAATAGCTGATTTTTATTGGGATTATGATTCGCCAATGGTTAATGACCCGGCAAATAAGGCTTCTTTCTTTGTGACCCATAACCGCCAACAGTTTCCTTCGGCGTTTCATCTTGAAGCTGAATCCACGCAGCAAAACAAAATTGAAGTCATAGGGATCCCTTCGGGCGTAGGGCAGGCCAAGTCGTTGCATACACTTTTAGATGAGTTGTTGCAACAAGAAAATACTCTGAATGATGAGAAAGCTTTGCGTACGGCAGTGGTCTTGCCTGATGAGCGTTTGCTTGTTCCTGTACTTGACTCGATTCCTGAGTCTATACGACATATCAATGTGACAATGGGTTATCCACTAGCAGGAACACAGGTGTCTTCATTGATTGAATATGTGTTGATTTTGCAAAAGAACTGTAGTAGCAGAAACAGACAGTCTGTTTTTTATTTTCGTGATGTACTCCCTATTTTGAATCATCGTTATATCAGAATAGCAGATGGTACGGGGGTTATCTCAACATTGGTGGCTGATATTGCCAGAAAAAACCGTGTATATATAGCCGCTAACGAACTGGCTAAAAATGAACTACTGTCGGCTATCTTTGTGCAAGTTGATGATGTGCATAGCCTTTCCGATTATTTGTTGAATATTCTGCAACTATTAAACAAGTCTTTTTATACGACGGCAGATTTGGAAGACAACGGAGACGAGAATCATTCTACGTTGCGAGATGTGGAGCAAGAGTTTGTGTTCCATTATTTTGCAACTGTGAACAGGTTAAAGACCCTGATCAGCGAAGCAAATATTTCCATGCGTATCGATACTTATATGCGTTTACTGAAGCGCTTCGTTGATACTGTTACGATTGCTTTTGAAGGAGAACCATTGTCTGGACTACAGGTTATGGGTGTGCTCGAAACGCGCGCACTCGATTTTGATCGTCTGATCATTCTTTCTATGAATGAAGGTGTTTTTCCGATGAAGAAGACCGCCGGCTCTTTTATCCCTTATAATCTGCGTAGAGGCTTCGGGCTTCCTACTTACGAACATCAGGACAGTGTTTGGGCCTACCATTTCTATCGTCTTCTTTATCGTGCCTCCGACGTGTACCTGCTTTATGATACGCGCAGTAACGAGAAGCAGACGGGTGAGGTAAGCCGTTTCGTGCATCAGCTTCAGTATCATTATGAGGTCCCTCTGATCAAAAAACTGCTGGTTTACAACGTTTCTGCATCAACAGCGAGAACGCTCTCGATGCCAAAAAACGAATCGGTGATGAGACAACTTGAAGCATATATGAAGGGCGGTAGTCGTGCCCTTTCGGCCAGCGCAATTAATACTTATTTGGATTGTCCCTTACAATTCTATTTTTCTGAGGTGGAGCAAATTAGGGATGAAGACGAAGTGACTGAGACCATCGAAAGCGATGTGTTCGGCGATATCCTGCACCGAGTAATGCAGCTCCTATACAGTCCGCTGTGTGGAAAACAGGTAACGGCCGATTTGCTTACTGCCGTTTCTAAAGACTTGGAAACGATGAAAGGAGCTATTGAGCAGGCTTTTGCGGAGAAGTATTTTAAGACGGAGCAGAAACAACCGCTTACAGGACAGGTGTTTCTTTATGCCGAAATTATACGTAAATATGTGGAACAGATACTGATATGCGACAAACGCCTGACGCCGTTTTGCTATATTGCCTCAGAGTATAGGATGAAAACCTGTTTTGAACTGTCCGACAGACGTAAGATTCAGTTGAAAGGATTTATTGATCGTATCGATGAAGTACAGGGTGTGATTCGCATTATTGACTATAAAACGGGAAATCCGATAGTCTCTTTTGCTGAGACGACGGATCTGTTCGATAAGACGATGAGCAATCGCCCCAAATATGTTATGCAGGTTTTTTTCTACTCGTGGATGTATCATGCAAATGCCGGAAAAAAGGCTATACGGCCTGGAATTTATGTCGTTCGTTCGATGTTTGCAAACGATTTCAGTGCCGATATCCGCCACCGTCTGGACGCGCGACGTTCGGAAATGGTTGATGATTATAATGACCGGCATGATGAGTTTGAAGCTTCTTTGCGTACTTGCCTGGATGAAATATTTAATGTGTCGGTTCCCTTTACACAAACAACTACAGGAAAGGCTTGCGGATATTGTTCGTTTAAAGCAATTTGTGGTAAATGAATTATTCAAGCATGAGACTCATGTAGGCGCTGTATTGCTCTTTATTGAATAGAAGATGAAGTAACGAATTCTCTTCCATTGTCATAAGTGTGTCTTTATTTTCTTGTGACGGATGTAAGGACAGCCACTTTTCGATCAATGCTTTGCGGTCAATCAGATGTGCCATGCCAAGGCAAATGCTCTGTTTGTCCGGAGAGGCTGGTATGCGGCAGATGGCTTTTTCGGCATGATAGATGGAGATAGCTCTCTGTATGAGAAAATCTTTTACCTGGATGTTTTCATAAAGGAGCTCGTCGATATACAAGATTTTTTCCTTCAAGGCTTCTTTGTGAAATTTAATAAATGCCATGCCTACAGTTTTTTTCTTGTTGTCCAGCGCAATCAGAACTTTCTCTTGACTGAAGTTTCGATCCAGGGTATTGATATACAGATCATAGATGTCATGCAAGATACAACATGTACGTTTTCGCATCTGCTGGTCGAAGAAGTCATGAAGCTTTTCAATAGGTAGATGATTCGCATTTTGAATTGTCATTGGCAAGGCCGGCTTGAATTTATTGGAAGAGCGATATTCTTCTTCTGTATAAAAGAATGCTTCAGTAAAGCCATTTTTGCGGTAAAGTTCAAAGAGCCATGGTTCTGCAGGTATGAGAATAACCATTGAATTTCCACGTCGTAGAGCTTCCTCAAAGGCATTTTGCAATAGCTGATGCATCAATCCTTTGTTGCGTTCGGAGGTTTTTGTGCATACACCGTAGATGTAGCTGATCGGAATATCCAAACCCTGATAATTCATTACGTATGGAAGTAACTGTAAAGCGGAAACAATCTCTTCTCCCTGCCTGATGACGAGCGCATTTTCTTCTTTGTAGATACATTGAAAAAAAAGATTGATAAACTCGTTGGAATCATTGAAACAGATTTTCCACAGGTCAATAATTTGTTGCTTCTTGTCTTTCATTTCAGATGATTAATTTCTTTACGGCTACCGATTTTTCCAGCAAAATGGTTGGTTGATAAGAGAGCTTTGCTTTGCGAAGACCGGGAATACCCAAGTCTTCTTCTCGATTTACATAGATATACTTTTCAGGCAGATGCGTTGCAAACTCCTTGTTGATGATTGCATATGAGCCTTCGTAGTTCACATCGGCCTTTTCTACATGCACCCCAAAAGTATTATGTGTGATAGGCGCCCCAAAGGAGAAGGCTACAATCTGATGATTCACGCAGATAGCACCTCCCGTAAGTCCCAGTTCTTCGAAATGATTTAAGGCATAGATCATCGACCGTCGTTCGTCATTCAGCTTTTTCTCATCATCGTCACTACTGTTTGCTCTAAACCATTTACATTCCAATTGGAGACATTCAGGCACTAATTCAGGTGTTATTTCGATATATTTGTATGAATAAGTCTTGATGAAATTATTGACATGATTACGTTTAGCTTGATATTTTTTGCCTTTTAATGTGGCTAAGTCTTCTCTTAGGTAAATATAATCGTAGTAATTGCGATCGGAAAGATAGATGAAATTTCCCGGCATTGCTTCTTCAAGTCTGGCTTTAACTTCGGGTGTTACACCCAGCATACACAACTCCCGATCGTTTTTGTTTGCATCGGCTTCCATCAGTTCTATGGCATGCTTCAAGTTTTTTTGTTCGGTGGGTGCCATATAAACCATTTTTGTTTTATTTTCAATCATGAAGCGAATAAGCAGCATATTATCCACAACAGCAAACTCTGTGTCATAGAGGAATCTCCAGCTACAGATATTTGAAAAGGAATAGTCACAGTTGCGATTATCACTGGGAAGAGTGAAAGAGGTAATAAGTTCTTTATTTTTTATTGTTACGGGTTCGAAAGGAATTTCCATATTTCTATTTTTTATTACTACAAAAGTAAGATTTATTCTTTTCTTTACGGATAGGTGAGAATGTTTTTTTAGATAGAAGCTTTCTATGTTTTATAGATAATCGATATATTAGTCTACTAATTTAAATTAAAAGTAGATATTATATCGGTTGTTTTGAATTTATATTATTTTGCGTACATTTGCTGATAAGAATTTGCTAAATTTATTATATATGAAAGGACAGGAAAAACATTCTCGAATTGCCTCTCTCTGCGGAACGGCAATGGTTTTATTACTTATAAGCGGCTTTGTGGGTTCAAACGTCACGGCACAGTCTGTTGATCGATCGAACTATTATACACGAGGTATAGGCCAGTATCCGGGAAGTCCGAAGGAAAACTTTTCGCCTTCATTGGTTCCTGATAATACCACATATCGGAATATTGCTCTTCTCCGTTCGGCGTTTGCTTCGTCAAGCCATGACTATAACCTTACAGCTCAGTTGGCAACTGACGGTGTTATTACTAATAAACAACCTCAGTATCTGGACCTGTGCACTCCGGCAGGTGCAGTGCCTCGTCGTGAACGCGAATGGATGATCGATGAAGGCCTGTTCTCAAGAAACACATTTGCGGGCGCTGATACTTATTTTCAGTTTTCACTGTATAATTATAGTGAAGCAGCTGTCAAACTAAACCTGAAAGGAATGGTCGTTTATGATGAGAAAGAGGCTAAGAATGGTTATCAGATCATATGTCTTGCATCCAATGATGGAAAAACTTGGACACAGATAGGAAACCTGAGTAGTAACGAGCTGCCAGGTAAAACTATGAAGTATTATCAGGTCAGTGATCCGAATAAGCAGGACAAACAATTAACCACACAAGCAAGACAATTGGATGAGAATATCATACTCAGTAATGATATGGCTTATTCCTATTTTCGTGTTCAGCTAAAGATGGAAGGGGCTAAAGAATGGTCGTTTACGGAAGCAAACTTTTATGATAAGAAAGGCGGGTTGATTGAAATAAAGCCTTCAAAGTTCTTTAATAGTGCGTGGATGAGTGCAACAGCCGGTGAAGAATGGTTGTATGTGGACCTTGGAAGCCCGTCTACTTTCGATAAGGTCATTTTATATTGGGTAAATAAAGCTATTAAAGGAAAGGTGCAGATATCTGACGATGCTAATGTATGGGATGATGTCGCAACTCTTCCCGGAGGAGATTTGTCTGCAGATAATATTGCAATCAATACGCATAAAAAAGGACGCTATGTACGGGTGTTGATGCAACAATCTGCTAATAATAATCCTTATATATTGAGTGAGATAGAGGTGATGGGTAAAGGCGGTCTGGTCGCTCATTCTGTAGCGCTACCGGCTGCGACAAAGAATGAAATCAATCTCTCTGGAGGAAACTGGCGCTTACAACGTGCTTCAGAAGTGCTTGAAACGGGCGAAGTTATTTCATCAGCAAATTATAAGCCGACGAATTGGATTATTGCTACAGTTCCCGGAACTGTATTAAGCAGTTATAAGAATATAGGTGCTTTGGCTGATCCTAATTATGCAGACAACCAGTTGCAGGTATCTGAATCGTTTTTCTATTCAAACTTTTGGTATCGTACAGAGTTTGAAATTCCAAAGAATTTCAAACAAGAACGGTTATTTCTGAATTTTGATGGAATTAATTGGAAAGCGAATGTTTATCTGAATGGCAAAAAGCTTGGACGCATAGAAGGTGCTTTTATGCGTGGTATATTTGATGTTACAAATGCGATCATTCCCGGAAAGAATGTAGTGGCTGTTGAGATAATTAAGAATACTCATCTGGGAGCAATCAAAGAGAAAAACAGGCAGAGTACCGATTTTAATGGTGGTATTATAGGTGCTGATAATCCAACATTTCATGCAACAATTGGCTGGGACTGGATTCCTACAGTTCGCGGTCGCAATATCGGCATTTGGAATGATGTATCATTGACAACTACAGGCAAGGTAACCGTCGTCGATCCTTTGGTTCAGTCTGTACTTCCTCTTCCTGACACAACTTTGGCCAAACTAACTGCCGAAGTGATAGTGAAGAATCATGACGCAAAAGTTGTTAAAGGGGTGCTGATAGGGAAGATCGGTGATATAACTTTCCAAAAAACGGTTCAGCTGGCACCTGGTGAAGAACGTACGGTCTCTTTCAATGCAAACGATTTTACACAGTTGAATGTAAAGAACCCTCGTTTGTGGTGGCCAAAAGGTTACGGGGCACCGAATCTGTATGATGCTAGCTTTACGTTCAAAATTGATAATAAGGTATCGGATGCTTATGAATACAAAGTAGGTATTCGTCAGATGACTTACAACGAAGATAACCATGTGTTGAGCATGTTTATCAATGGTCGTCGCTTTATTGGTCGCGGTGGAAACTGGGGCTTTGGCGAATCGAACCTGAACTATCGGGGTCGTGAATATGATATAGCTGTAGCTTATCATGCCGATATGAATTTTACGATGATTCGCGACTGGGTTGGAATGATCGGAGATAAGGAATTCTATGAAGCTTGCGATCGTCATGGCATAATGGTTTGGCAGGACTTTTGGCTTGCCAATCCTGCAGACGGACCTGATCCGTACTATCCGGATTTGTTTATTGCCAACGCGGAGGATTATGTCAAACGTATTCGTAATCACCCTTCCATAGGTTTGTATTGCGGACGTAATGAAGGAGTTCCACCGGAAAAGATTGAAGCGGCATTAAGACGTATCGTGAGTGAAGAACATCCTGACATGCATTATATTCCCAGTTCAGCTGATGACGTTGTTAGCGGTCATGGTCCGTATCGTATGCTTCCGGCAAAAGTATATTTCACGTTGAAAACAGGTAATGATAAGTTTCATAGTGAGCGCGGCATGCCAAACGTGATGTCGTATGAGAGCATGCTTCGTACTTTTTCTCCGGCAGGAATATGGCCACAGGGAGATCAATGGGGAATGCACGATTATACACGCGAGGGTGCACAAGGTTGTACTTCCTTTAATGAGATTATAGCTAAAGGGTACGGTGAACCGCAGAATGCAAAGGAATTCTCGGAACTGGCACAATGGGTGAATTATGACGGCCATCGCAGTATGTTCGAGTCGAGGAGCATGAATCGTATGGGATTGTTGATGTGGATGAGTCATCCTTGTTGGCCATCAATGGTTTGGCAGACATATGATTACTATTTTGAACCGACAGCAGCCTATTTTGCATGCAAGAAGGCTTCCGAACCATTACATATACAGTGGAATCCGGCTACAGATGAGATTGAAGTTGTAAACTATAGTGCAGGTACGCATAAAGGATTGGTTGCAAAAGCACAGATACTGAATATGGATGCTTCTGTTGCATGGCAGAAGGAGGTTACTATTGATAGTAATGAGGATACAACAAATAAATGTATCAAATTGGAATTTTCGAATAATCTGTCAAAAGTCCATTTCATAAAACTGACTTTGATTGAAAATGGGCGTGTAATCTCTGATAATTTCTATCACAGAAGTTTTGATGAGAATAATTATCAGTCACTAAAAGATCTCCCTAAAGTAACGCTGCAGTCGGATATGACGACCAATAAAGCTAGTGACGGAACATGGAATGCTACAGCCGTGATTGAGAATACTTCATCTACACCTGCGTTGATGATTCGTTTGAATATCGTTGGCAACAATGATCAACAACAGTTTTTGCCTGTATTTTATTCAGACAACTATTTCGCTTTACTTCCCGGAGAGAAAAAGGAGATTCGGATTCATTGGAAAGATGAAGATACGAGAGGTAATGCAGCTAAACTTGTTGTTACGGGATATAATATAAAGTGATTGAGCTTTTGTTCTGTATTGTATGATAAAAACAAACTTCTTCGAATTAGAAATCTGAAGAGGTTTGTTTTTTATTTATCTTTCTGTGTTATTTCAAATGTTTTCCATTTCATCAAGGTATGCACAGGCTTGTCCGACGTTGGGCACGTGTTTAATGACAATACTCCGTTTGCCATTCAGATCGCGGAGGTTGCATTCACGGGGATGTTTTTGGACGAAGGCTATCAGTTTGTCGAAAGCTTTACTTTGGTAATAAGGGCTGTCTGAATTGGCAACAAGATAGATGCTCATTTGTCCTTTTTTTAGTATGATACGTTCTATACCCAGTTTCTTTGCCATGCGTCGAAGACGCACTACGCGTATCAGTTCCATGCCTTCTTCAGGAATCTTTCCGAAGCGGTCTTCGAGATGTGAAGCGAAAGACTGAATGTCGCGTTCCTGTTCCATATTGTCAAGTTCGCGATAGAGAGAGACTCGTTCCGAATCGTTTGGAATATAGGTGGGTGAAAACATCATTTCCAGATCGCTCTCAAAGAGAGTGTCTCGCACGTATTCGCTGCCAGAATCGGCATGCTTCTGTGTGGCGTCTGAATAAAGGTCGGCGAACTCGTCCGTTTTGAGTTCATCTATAGCTTCTTCAAGAATTTTCTGGTAGGTCTCATAACCTAGATCGGCAATAAAACCGCTCTGTTCGGCACCAAGCATGTTTCCTGCACCCCGGATATCGAGATCCTGCATGGCAATATGTATGCCACTACCCAGTTCGGCAAAACTTTCGATGGCCTGTAAACGACGACGGGCTTCCTGAGTGAGCGAGGATAGTGGTGGAGAAAGGAGATAGCAGAATGCTTTCTTGTTACTTCGTCCTACGCGCCCGCGGAGTTGATGCAGATCAGAAAGTCCGAACTGCTGGGCATTGTTGATGATGATGGTATTGGCATTAGGTACATCGATACCGTTTTCGACAATGCTGGTTGCAATAAGTACATCATATTCGTAGTTGACAAAATCAATGATGGTTTTTTCCAGTTTCTCGGGTTTCATTTGCCCGTGCCCAACCACAATACGAGCATCGGGAATTTCACGTTTGACGAGTGCTTCCATTTCATAGATGTTCTGGATGCGGTTGTTGATAAAAAACACCTGTCCGTTACGACTCATCTCAAAATTAATAGCTTCGCGGATAATATCCGGATTGAAACGTTCTACCTCGGTTTGAATCGGATAGCGGTTGGGCGGTGGAGTGAGGATATTGGAGAGGTCGCGAGCACCCATGAGTGAAAACTGTAGCGTACGCGGAATAGGTGTAGCTGTCATGGTGAGCGTATCGACATCAGCCTTCATTTGACGTAATTTTTCTTTGACTGAGACGCCGAACTTTTGCTCTTCATCGATTATAAGCATTCCCAAATCTTTAAATGAAACATCCTTACCAACCAGCCGGTGCGTACCGACAATAATATTTATATCGCCCTCCTTCAGTTCCTTCAGAATATCTTTGATTTCTTTGGGTGAGCGGGCACGACTAATATAATCAATCTTGCATGGAAAATCTTTCAAGCGATCGGTAAATGTTTGATAATGCTGAAATGCAAGTACGGTTGTTGGAACAAGAACGGCCACTTGCTTATTGTCGGCTACGGCTTTGAATGCGGCACGAATAGCTACTTCTGTCTTGCCGAAACCTACGTCTCCACAAATCAGGCGATCCATGGGACGATCGCTTTCCATATCTTCTTTTACTTCGTTTGTTGCCTTTGTTTGATCCGGTGTATCTTCATAAATGAAGCTGGCTTCCAATTCGTGCTGCATAAAACTGTCCGGACTGAAGGCAAAACCTTTTTCATTCTTTCTTTTTGAATACAGCACAATCAAATCACGCGCGATATCTTTTACTTTTGTTTTCGTGCGCTCTTTCATTTTTTCCCATGCACCTGTACCCAGTTTGCTGAGTTTTGGCGGTTCTCCACTATCTTTCCCTTTGTATTTTGAAAGTTTGTGAAGGGAATTGATGCTGACAAAGATGATATCATTATTCTGATATATCAGCTTAATAGCTTCTTGTATCTTGCCATTCATATCAATGCGGACCAGTCCGCCGAACTGCCCGATTCCATGATCGATATGTACTACATAATCGCCGATCGAGAATTGATTAAGTTCTTTTAGCGAAAGCATCATTTTTCCACTACGCGCCTTATCACTTTTTAAGTTGTATTTGTGGAAACGATCGAATAATTGATGGTCTGTAAAGAAGCACAATTTCAAAGTGTTGTCGACAAAGCCTTCATGAATGGTATGGCTGACAGAAATGAAGGGGCGATCTTCTCCACGATCTTCAAAGATGGTTTTAATTCTTTCTGTCTGTTTGTCGACATCACTCAGTATATATAGTTTGTAACCATTTTGTAGATAATCTTCAAACGATTGACTTACAAGGTCGAAATTTTTATGAAATATGGGTTGGGGGCTCGTATTGAAAGATAAGACAGCATCGGCTACACCTAAAGGATGGGTGCCAAAGTGGATGCGCCTGAAGTTTAATGCCGAATGCAGGAACTCCGTGTCGGTTGTCAGCTTATTACGCATTGTTGAAATATCTGTAAACGATTCTTCGTCCCCGCTGACAGGTTCGTCATTCCAGATGCTTCCGATGCGTTCTTTGGTCCATGAGAGATCTTTGGCTGCAATAAAAGTCCCTTTGGGTAGTGAGTCGAGTAGTGAAGAACTGCTTTCCGACTTCTTTTTCATTTCAGGAACGATATAGATATTATTTAGTTTTTCTTTGGAAAGTTGAGACTCTACTTCGAACGAGCGTATCGTTTCAACTTCGTCGCCAAAGAAATCGATTCGATACGGAAATTCGTATGAGAAAGAGAAAACATCAAGAATACTGCCACGCACCGCGTATTGCCCAGGTTCATAAACATAGTCAACTTGTTCGAATCCATATTGCTTTAGAACATCGGATACGAACATGTTGTCTATTTTTTCGCCTACACTGATCTTTAATGTATTCTTTTTTAATATGTCCTGAGCTATCACTTTTTCGGCGAGTGCATCCGGATAACTGACGATGATAAAAGAATTATTATTTTCCTGCAGCATACTCAACACTTCGGTACGCAGTATTTCGTTGGCCGGATCAAGATGACCATATTTGATGGCACGACGATAAGCTGACGGGAAAAAGCATATTTTTTCATCAGTTAGAAGTTGTACCAGATCGTGATAGAAATAGCCGGCCTCTTCCAAATCATTGAGGATACATAAACAGCACCCCCCCTCTTTTAAATGAAGAGAAGCGATAGTCATGGCTGCTCCCGAACCGTTCAGGCCTTTAAAAAATATGTTACGAGACGTATTGTCTTTAAGTAAACTGTTTGCTGCTGCCACTTGGGGATGGACAGCATACAGTTTTAATAGTTCTTGAATCTCCATGCAATTTGTTTGACATTGAATAATTAGCCGTTTGTTGGTACAACCAGCCGTTTTAGGAGGCAAAGATACTATTTTTGTCTAAAATCCCGGATTCAATTGAACTAAATCATTAAAAATCCTTATCTTCGCCGTGTATATAGCACAACAAATAGTTCATGGCTTATGTCAGATAGTATTGTCATTATTCCGACTTACAACGAAAAGGAAAACGTTGAGAATATTATCCGGGCCGTATTCGGCTTGGAAAAGGTTTTTCATATCCTGATTATTGATGATGGTTCGCCTGATGGAACAGCAGATATTGTAAAGCACTTGCAGACGGAGTTCCCTGAGCGGCTTTTTATAATTGAACGTAAAGGAAAGCTGGGATTAGGAACTGCCTATATTTGTGGTTTTGAGTGGTCGATAGCTCGCAAGTATGATTATATTTTTGAAATGGATGCTGATTTTAGCCACAATCCGAATGATTTACCCCGGCTATATGCAGCTTGTGCCGAACAGGGTGGCGATATCGCTGTCGGATCAAGATATTGTAATGGAGTGAATGTTGTTAACTGGCCTTTAAGTCGTGTACTGATGTCGTATGGAGCCTCTATGTATGTCCGTTTTATTACAGGTATTAATGTAAAGGATACAACAGCCGGCTTTAAATGTTATAGACGGGAAGTACTTGAAACGATTGATTTGGATCATATTCATTTCAAAGGTTATGCATTTCAGATTGAGATGAAATATACAGCTTATAAATGTGGCTTTAAGATCATAGAAGTACCTATCGTTTTTGTCAATCGCGTCCTCGGAACCTCAAAGATGAATTCGTCTATTTTCGGCGAAGCATTATTTGGCGTTCTGAAACTCAGATGGTGGAGTTTCTTTCGCAAATATCCACAAAAAGGAGAGAGGAGGAAAGTCTAAAAAATATTATATATTCAGGTAAAAAAAGTATATACTATTAATTTCCAAAGTATATACTTTCATAGTACAAAAGTATATACTTTCGATACCCAAGAGTATATACTTTTTTGAATGGAACATATATGTTTTGAAACGCAGCGGTTGTTTTTTGTAAATTAGTTCCACATCAGTACGTTAACGGAAGCGCCTATTGCAAACATATGAAGTATTTCGTGACATTCATGACGCTGGAATATTTTGTCGTCGCTTAATTCGAAACCTACATAACGTGAAGGAATAAAATTATAATCGGTGTATACTCGGACGCTTAATTTGGGTTTAATAATATAACTGACAGATATACCTGTTTCGTATCCGATATTATAGGAATGCTTTATATCTTCGATCTTTTGTTTTCCACTTATTCCGGTTGTTGCAGCTCTGTAATAGGCAGAAATACTATTTGCAGGCGAAAAACTGACACCAGTTAATAGTTTGGAACCAATCAGGCAGTGGTCGGTTAACGGAAATGAAAGATATGGACCCACATAGGTTGAGATAATATCCAGCGGTCCTGATTCGAGCGCATCTAATTTATATACAACGCCTTCTTTTGCAACATCAGGTATAGGATGTATCAGCGACAACGGCATACTTGAAGCGGATAATTCGCCTCCGATTCCAAAATAGCGATTTTTAAACCAGGCACCTTCTATTTGGATTTTGCTTCCGGGCGAAGCTTTTAATTCAATCTCTGAGGAAAGACTGAAATGCCTTGGCATTAGATTGAATCCCATGGATAACCCGAAGAATGATGGGGGACGCGTATAATCGAAGTCGCTATAATCAAGCAAGTTGTGACGTAATCCTTTATCTTTGAATATCAGATCAGCAAACAAATATCCTATTTCTGTAGAGATCACGCCGATGCCGGCACCGACCATGATGTCTGAAAGCCAATGTCGGTTGTTCATAATTCGGGTTACGGCCGTAGCTGCTGCGGCAGAATAACCACCTATACTGTACCACGGACTTTGAGTTAATCCATATTCTTTGTGCAACATTGTTGCAAACATGAATGCTGTAGCAGTATGCCCTGAAGGAAAAGAATTGTGTGTTGAACCATCGGGGCGTGGAACTTTCATGGTGTATTTTGTTGCATTGACAGAGGCCGCCATTAGTCCGACAGAAAAGAAGTCGGATACTAACATTCGTTCCCAGGAACTTCGTCCTTCAACACCGCAAGCTTTTAGCGCGAACATTGCTACCCCTGGTGAATATTGCAAATAATCGTCGTAGTGATTTTTGAAGTAGGGAATATAGGAATTACGTAAATTGCGAAAATGATCGTCTTCTTTTTTTATGATAAGACCTCCAATAATAAGCGGGACACCGATGTATGTCATCTGAAATGCGTCCTTGTTGATGATTTTATTTACTTTATCTTGGAACGACATCCATTGAGGCGGCTTGTTCAGGAGGGTACTGTCTTGCGTCAAGGATAGTACATTCGTTTGAGCATTCAAGTGCCCAACGGACAATAATAAGATAAAGGTGTATATATATTGTAATTGTATATGTTTATTTATTATCTTTCTCAATGCGAGAGCTTTTATTTGTTTTGCAAAAATACGATTACACGCATGATATGATGAAAGTATTTTGTTAAAAAACACATGCGATAGATTTTTTATTTTCCATCGCATATGTTTTAAATTATAGTAACTACATATATGTACACACTTATATGCAGACTATTGAATCGTCTTTACTTTGCTAATACCAATCCGGCTTCAAATGAAGTACATTCGCCCATAATCGAATTGACATTGCTGAAAATAGTTGTAAGCATGGCGGCTTTGCTACTGTCCATCATGCTACCGATAAGCGGAAGCATCTGATTGACTAAACCAACAATACCTGTGGCAACATCTTGAGTTAATACAATATTGAGTGTACCATTGTTGATAGCGAATGTCAGAGGTATACCATCGGTAAATGTAGTGTTTGGATCCCATGCTTTTGTCTGTGGAATCAGAGTAATTGCTTTTGCAAGATCAATTACTAAATATACTTGATTATTTTGTATATAATACTTCAGTAATCCATTTATTGTTGTAGGAGTTGTTGTATTCAGTTTCATAAATGTAAAATTCACATCACCGCCTTCTGTAAATTGAATAGAGGTTAAATATTGGGCATATTGGGCAAGTAGTGATTGAATAACCTGCTTGAATGCAGCATCCGGCATTGTCTTAAGAATATAAGGTTTCAATTCAGCTGGAAGCATACTGATGACGCCATCAGAAAAAGTAACGTAACCCGTTTTCGATGTGAAATTAAATATGGATTCAGCACCACTGGTTCCTATTTTGGGTTTCCATGTGCCAACTATTGATGAAAGGATCTTATATGTGATAGCACCATTCATCTTTTTATTAGCGATAGTACCGCTAAAGGAAACTTCATAGGCGCTTGTCTTTGACGAACCGCTGACGGTATATGATCCGTCGCTTGCCTCTTTAAGCGTGCAGTTCGGAATCTCTACAGAGCTATCGCTCGGACCAGGAATTATTCCAGTAATGCTGATAGCACCGGCTGTTTCAGAAGTGGCTTTCAACGTTACTGAACCACTTGTTAATGCTGTACCATCATACGTGATCGTGCTTTCGCTTGGCGTATATGATTTGCTGATTGTTCCGTAGCCGGAAGTTGTTACGGCCAGAGTAAGTAATGTTTTTGTTGCTGTACCGCTGATTTTAACGGTGAAGCCTCCATCCAGAGTACTGGTACCCTCAAGCTTATAACTGTCACCATTTTCGGTAATAGTAACTTCAGTAGTAGCATTAGCGGCTACATTTGGAATTTTACTGAACAGGAGACTGGCTTTGCCTTTAGCTGTTGTTAGTAGTGTAACGGGAAATGAGTTGTTGGCCGTACCGTCATAAGTAACGTTCAGACTATCGCCTGAAAAAACATTAGATATGGAACCCCAACCGGATGTTGTTACGTTTACTGTCAGTTTGCCTGCTGTGGTTACATTACCCTTTACATTTATTGTCAGACCTAGATCATCGGCTTTTGTTGTACCATCAATATTCGCACTTCCTTCGAAATCATACGATCCTTCGCTGATTTTTGTCAGGGTAACGTTGACAGGAACTGATGCATGTTTGTATAATAAGTTGTTCAAAGTTAATACTCCTGCATCTCCACTCTCGACTTGTAAACTTGCTGTTGCTCCCGTAATGGTTCCACTGTTTAAAGACATGGTTACATTGTTTGAAGGAATGTTGGATGGAATATCCTTCCAACCTGTGTCTTCGTCATCGCCACAGGAAGAAAAAAAACTTGTGACGCAAACCAAAGCAAATAAGAATAGTAAATTCTTTTTCATCTGTAATTGAAATTTTATGATTAATAATTATATAACTCAATTTCGGCTATCTTTATTATTCAAGACAATTTTTATTGCTAATAACAAAAACAATATAAAGTTGTTGTGTAAAGATAATACTTTTTTCTTTGTATTATATACTGAAACGTAGAAAAGTTTTTTAGCGTGGAGCCTTTAAGTAAAGATAGATTGCAATAAATGAATATATTATATTAGGAATCCAGGCAGCCAGCCATGGACTAAGGTTTCCGTTGATGGCAAATGTAGACGTTACAGTTGAGAACAGAATATAGGAGAAACTCAATGCTAGTCCGATACCAATATTAATACCCATTCCTCCTTTTACTTTCCGTGACGATAATGAGACACCAATAGTTGTCAAGATAAATGCCGCCATGATTGACGCATATCGTTTGTGATATTCAATTTCAAATGTTTGAATATTTCCAATTCCTCTTTGTTTCTGTCTTTTGATATAAGTGGCAAGTTCCGGTGAGGTAAGTGTTTCACAATCGTTTTTTGATATTAAAATATCTGACGGCAAGACAGTCAATGTGGTGTCTAAGCGTGCTCCCTCAGTGATGTGCTCGCGCATACCTTTAAAATTTCGGATCATGTAGTCGTTGAGTGTCCATCGGTATAATGAGTCGTGTTTGATAGAATTTGCCGTCAGACGTGATATGAGCTTTTTGTTTTTGAAATGTTCCAATGAAAAGCGATAGCCCATATCTGCCTTGGCATCGTAACGATCAAAGTAGGCAAATACATTTGGCTCTATTTCCAGTTGTGCTGCTCGAACATATTCTGTTTTTTTGTTGCGGATATATTTGTTTTGAAAGTCAATCCTTATTTTGTTTGATGGAGGAATCAAATAGGCATTCAGCACGAATGTTCCCATAGCAATGATCGCTGCAGATATGAAATACGGAAGCATCAGTCGGCGAAAACTGATTCCGTTGGATAGCATAGCTATTATTTCGGAATTATCGGCTAGTTTGGAGGTGAAGAATATAACCGCAATAAATGTAAACAGCGGACTAAGCATGTTTATAAAATAGGGTATAAAATTCATGTAATAGTCGACGATGATCGCTTTTAAAGGTACATCAGGATTGAGAAACTTATCAATTTTTTCATTAATATCAAACACAACGCAGATAGCAATAATCAAAGCAATAGAAAAAATGAATGTTCCCAGAAACTGCTTTATGATGTAAAAATCCAACAACTTCAGTCGATTCGTTCCGTCAGCATGCTTGAATATGTGTTTTGGTCTAAAACTCTTGATCGCTTTGAACTCAGATTTAATTCCATTAATGAATTTATGTGTTTCTTGTTTCAGGCTGAACTGTTTCATTTTAGATAACAGGTCTTTCAGTTGGAATCGTTTCGAACTGTTTTTTTTCTCTTTCTCTCTTTTTTCTTTGTGATGAGGTTTGAGCTTCATTGTTATGTCTTTCAATCTGAAATTCATCTCTGCTATTCTTATAATCTGTTAGACAGATGTTTGATCATGTCGTTTTTCCATGATGTAAATGTACCATCCATAATTCGTAGTCGAGCCTCTTTTACAAGCCACAGATAGAATGCCAGATTGTGTATTGATGCGATCTGTAGTCCTAAAAGTTCATTAACCTTAATCAGATGATGCAGATAAGCTTTGTTGTAGAGAGTATCTACATATGAATAGGCATTTTCATCGATAGGCGAAAAGTCGCTTTCCCACTTTTTGTTACGTAAATTAATTGTACCCAAACGAGTAAACAACTGTCCGTTACGGCCGTTACGCGTAGGCATGATGCAATCGAACATGTCCACTCCACGTTCAATAGATTCCAGCAGATTTATAGGTGTTCCTACGCCCATCAGGTAACGCGGCTTGTTTTTAGGAAGTATTTCGTTTACCACTTCAATCATTTCATACATTTTCTCTGTCGGTTCCCCTACGGCCAGTCCTCCAATGGCATTGCCATCGGCATTCTTTTCGGCAACATTCTCGGCTGCACGTTTGCGTAAGTCGGGATATATACATCCTTGTACGATCGGAAAGAGGCTTTGCGAATAACCGTATTTGGGTTCAGTCGTGTTGAAATGGGCTATGCAGCGGTTAAGCCAATGTTCGGTTAGTTCCAATGATTTGCAGGCATAGTCGTATTCGGCTGTCCCTGGGCAACATTCATCAAAGGCCATTATAATGTCGGCTCCGATGCTCCTTTCAATGTCAATTACCTTCTCAGGCGTAAAAAAATGTTTTGAGCCGTCGATATGCGAACGAAATTCGGCTCCTTCTTCATGCAGCTTGCGATTTTCGGAAAGTGAAAAGACTTGAAATCCCCCGCTGTCTGTAAGGATGGGTCTGTCCCAAGAGTTGAACTTATGCAATCCACCGGCTTTTTCTAGAATACTTGTTCCAGGGCGAAGGTACAGATGATAAGTATTGCCCAAGATAATCTGTGCTTTGATATCATTTTTCAGTTCGGGAATATGCACACCTTTTACACTGCCTTGCGTTCCGACAGGCATAAAAATAGGCGTTTCAATAACTCCATGATCAGTGGTAATCACGCCCGCCCTTGCATTCGACATCGAATCGTTATGCTGCACTTCAAATTTCATGGGCGCAAAGATACAAATAAAAGACTCTACTTTTATAGGTAGAGCCTTTTCGTTAATGAAATTTTAAATATTATCCTGCTAGAAACCAAAATCGTCAATTTCCACTTTCTTTTGCTGTTGTGCTTTTGGTTTACATACTTTCTTATGAACTTTATTCGGCTTAATAAGGATGGCACGCATCGGACGAACCGGACAAATTGATTCGCAACCGCCACAACCAATGCATAAGTCCGGATTTACCTGAGGAATCGTCAGTGTCCCTTTATAGGGAACCATGTGCACGGCTTGAGTTGGGCAATGTTCTGAACATGCTCCACAGTCTTGATTTTTAGTACTGACAACGCATCTGTCAATGAAAAAGGTTGCTACGCCAATCTGAGTCGTTTCTTTCTCATTCTTACTCAATGGTTTGATGGCCTCAACAGGGCAAACATCCGAACAGATAGTGCATGAATAATTACAATAACTGTTAATATATGCCATCCTTGGCTTTAACATGTAATCGAGTCCGTATTCTAATCCGGTTGGTCTTAGTACTTGCGTCGGACAATGAACTACACAAATTTGGCAGCCTGTACATTTGTTTTTGAATCTATCTAGACTGATTGACCCCGGAGGAGTTAATGGATCCCATTTTTCTTCATTATGAGATACTTGTTTTTTACCATTGACAGTTCTGGAAGCGAAGGCGGAAACGACAGAAACGGATGCGGCTAGCATAGCACTTGTCGTCAGAAAGTTTCGGCGACTGTTAAATTCTTTTGCTTCAGCTACCGAAATGTTGCTGTCGCAGACAGGGGCTGTTATTACTGCTTTTTTCGTTTCTTCATTTTTCCTTGATATAAAACGATATTTGAGCCCGTCTTTAGGACATGAGGAAGTACAGTTAAAACAATTCACACAGCGTGATGTATCAACCGTCATATTTTTACTGTTAATAGCTTCAGCTTTGCAGGTGTGTTCGCAGTTTCCACAGTTTGTACAAGTATCTTTATCAAAAGAGATACGGAACAAAGAATAACGCGAGAATAAACTGAGTAATGTTCCGATAGGGCATATGGTATTACAGAATAGTCTTCCGCGAAAGATTACCATAACGCTAAAGACGATCAGAGCAATTGCTCCAGCAGAGATCCCAGCTGCAGTAACAGTGCTGATCGTTACGTGATAGACCGCATAGCTATCCATTTTCATCAGTAAATCCGATAATAGATTATTGCAACCCATAACAACAGGTCTGAATAAATTCGTTGCGATGCGTCCGAAGTTGCTATACGGATCCAACAGTAAGCATAGTTCGCTTACTCCTAACAAGGTAAAAACAGTAGTTACCCCTAAGATCGAATATCGTAACCAATTGTATGGTTTATGATAATTGAAACGGCGGCTTCCTTTTTTCTTTTTCTTTCCAATACAGAAGATTCTGTTTATCACATCTTGAAATACACCTGCCGGACAAAAAGTAGAACAATAAATCCGTCCTAAAATTAGTGCCAACAGAAGTTGAATGATTATGATTCCTATAGCTCCGCCTAAAATAGCGGGCATCAGTTGAATGTGAAGCAGATAGTGCATCTGTTCTGGTAAGATATTGGCAAAGTCAATGAAATATAAAAGTATGGGTACAAAAAATAAAATAGCTAGTATAATTCGCAAACCCTTTAGATAATTTGTTCTTTTCATCAGATCTTAATTCGTTTGATATTCAGCATGCTTAGATTTGATGTTCCTAAATGCATAGCTTCACCATTTTTGATATGAGAAACAGCTGCCAAGTCTAATTTCTTAACTTGGTTAAACAATTTCAGTGATGCCGTATCGACAGCAATGATATCAGGCGATACGATTAAAGATTTCAATGTGGCAACATCAGCCGCACTTTGTCCCTGCGGGCCGTTTTGAAACATAATACGATAGGCATCGACAATATTTAGTACCGGCCTTTTTTGCCACGTACAGATATCTGCAATGCATTGCTGTAAGTCATGCTTATGAAAATCCCGTCTGTCCCAAACGATTCCCATAAAGTTTTTCATGGCACAAGTTAATTTCGCTCCACCATGATTTTTAAGAATGGGAACATTAATCCATGCATCTGCCTCTATCAATGCTTCATGAATTTTCACTTCTTTCAGGTTTTTACCATTAGGCAGTGCAACTTCCTTGTAGTATTTCTCGTCATTAGCCGGTACAATAATACCTCCTGCATTTTTAACAGCAGTTGCAATTCCGCTAGTAGAGTAACATTTCTGCCAGTTGTCGCATGTATGATCGAAGACGGTGACCTTTGATGCTCCTGCCTGAATACATTTTTTAACCAATGCTCCGACCAATTGTGGATTGGTGTTCCCGGCCAGTTCGGGCGTACGGTCCCAGCCAATATTTGGTTTGATAACGACTTTTTGTCCTTTCTTGATATATTTTCCGATTCCACCTATTGCACTCAAAGCTTTTTCTAGCATAACCTCTGGTTCTCCACCCATGACAGCCACCATATCAGGTGCTTTTTCTACAGCAATGGAATTTGTTGACAGCGCAGCATTTAACCCTTCAAAGTTTATTGATAATGCAGCTCCTGCAATTACACTTGTTTTTAGGAAATCACGACGTTTCATTGTTTGTTATGTATTTAGTTTTTAATTTAACAAAGGTAAGTAAATTTCCAAATTGTGATGTATATTTGAAGCAAAAATATATTTAGGATGAAGTTATATTCATATCTGACATTAGAATCGTTCGTGGAAGGGGCAAAAAACTCAAGCTTAAAATTATTGCCAATGCAGTTATCTAGCTTAATGTATGCTTTTTCCGATAGCAGCGTCGGTTATGGTTTGTCTCTTCTTCGTCATTCCATTCTGCGTTATGAAAAAGAACAACATGTTTCAAAAGAAAAAAGCAAAAGCGCAATGCCATTCTTTCGCAATCATCGAAAGCTTTTTGTAGGACCGGAGATCGAAATGTATGTTCGTTCGTTTTACGAAACCCCATTAACTCCTCATGATTTGAAGGACGAAAGGCCATTACTGAAGATTGCTTTTGATTATGAGGTGTTGGTCGATTATTGTCTGACAGATAATTGTAATCTGATCCGCTGTAAATATGATGCTGAAGAGTGCATAGAGAATTTTGTTTCTAAATTGAAGGTTGAGTACGACAAATTTTTTTATACGGAAGAGCATACTGGCTTTAAGTCGGATTCTCAATTCTTTTCGATGTTGTGTAATGCTTCTTTGGAAATGGTTGAATCTCAGTTTAAAGAAGAGAAGGAATGGCGTCTGATGCAGTTTTGTGCACCAGAGGACGCTTCTTATCACATGTCTGATGATCAGTTGCTTCCTTATATACAGATATCTGTTCCTTATGATTGCATCAGAAGTATAGAATTACTTGATTGGCAGAGCAATGAATCAACATATAGTGCTTTGGCCGGTTTGATGCAGCATATGGGGTTGCCTCCCGAACGTTTCCTGGAAGGGTTGATTGAAGATGAATGATAATTATTGATAAAAAATCTCCCGGAAAAATTAAAAGCTTTTCCGGGAGATTTTTATTAATCACATATCCAGTTCGACTACATAGTCAATATCGGTTGGGACTTCGTTTAGTTTCAAAAGAACTCCTTGCTTGTCTTGAACAAATTTAATTGGTGTTTTGTCTTTGAACAAGACGGCTTTTTTTACTTTTTGAGAAGTGATTGGAAGGAACAATCCTGTGTCCTTAAGTTCCAGAATATGCACATACAGCTTATTCCCTTTCTGCGTAGTGACACCCCAGTTGCGAGGAGTCACAATACCTCCGCGTGTTCCATATATTGTTTCACTATATGTTTTCATCCATTCACCCATTTCTTTTAATCGATCAATAGCTAAAGTCGGAAGTTCTCCATTGGGCTGCGGTCCGATGTTCATCAACAGGTTGGCGTTACGTCCGGCCGCTTTCACAAGATATTGAACCAGCGTTTTAGTCGATTTATAATTCTGATCAGTAATTCTGTATCCCCACATGCCATTCATTGTTTCACAAGTCTCCAAAGGCAACTGGCTAACGTCTTGTCCGGATAGTCCGGCACTGTTTTCACCCGGCAGATCACGCTCGAACATTTGAAAGTCTTCACCTGCAAATGGAGTTTCATGATGGTTGTTACCTACAAGGCAAGCCGGTTGAATCTGGTGTATGGTATTGTATAGTTCAGGTAGATGCCAATCAAAAGTTTTGTTTTGATCCTGATCCCACCATCCATCGAACCATATTGCACCTACTTTACCGTAGTTACTTAAGAGTTCTGTCAACTGGTCTTTCATAAACTGATTGTAGGTCCCCCATTCGCCATGAGTCTCACGGCCGACCTTAAGCCCCGTGCGCCCTAAAGGATAATAATCTGTACGGTGCCAGTCCAATAATGAATAATAGAAATTAATCGTGATTCCCTGTTTATGGCATTCGTCTGCCAACTCTTTGATAATATCGCGTTTGAAAGGAGAAGCTTTCGTAATGGTGTAATCGGTCACTTTGCTGTCAAACATCGAAAATCCGTCATGATGCCTCGTCGTAATACATATGTATTTAGCTCCCGAAGCTTTGATTGCAGCAACCCATTCGGCGGCATTGAATTTTGACGGGTAGAATCCTTCAGCCAACTTGGCATAATCTTTGTAATCAATATTACGGTTGTTCATGATCCATTCTCCGTCAGCCATCATGCTATAAATGCCATAATGAAGAAATATACCGAATTTGTTATCTTGAAACTCTTTTCTTGCTTCAAGATTATCTTTTGATGGTATATAATTGCTTTGTCCCAGCATTGGCAGGGATAGTCCGGCTGCCAATAATAAACTTAATAATCTGTTTCTCACCGTATTGTAACTATTTATTGATGATTTATACTACTATCGGAGGACAAATATATACAAAAAATTAGTCCTAAAGCTATTTGTAAAAAATGATTTTCTTGTCAATTTAGCGACAAACTGGCTACATTCTATTCGTTTTGGAACAAAATGAGATGCTTTTCTGTTGTAATTTTGCCCTACTTTTATAAATGATGTTTTGAGTAAAAAAAATAGTTTAAACATGGTAATGTTGAAAAGAATAATTATATTAATATTTATTTTGTCTGTTGTCTTCTCTGCTAAAAGTCAGAATATTGTATTGAGAGGTGGCGTTACCGATTCGATTACAGGTGAAGGATTACCTTACGTTTCTATTATCTTCAAAGGAACAACGATTGGAACAGCTACTGATGGTAACGGGATGTTTAGTTTTACATCTTCTACGAAATCTAAATATTTAGAGATTTCATATTTGGGATATGACACAAAAACAATTCGTGTTATACCGGGAAAGATGTCAAATATGCATGTGAAGCTGGTTCCTTCAGGAATTGCTTTGAATGAAGTGATTGTTAAGCCTAAGCGCGACAAATATTCAAAAAAGGAAAATCCGGCGGTTACTTTTATTAAAGAAGTTATTGATCGGCGTGGCGAATTTGATCCGCTTAAACATGATTATTTTCAGTATGAACATTACGAAAAAATGACGTTTGCCATGAATGATTATCAACCGAAGGTTCGTTCTGATGGGAAACATGGCAAGTTCGATTTTATGGCCGATTTTGTGGATACATTGGATAATCATAAAACGATTCTTCCGATTTCAGAGAAGGAAAAGTTGGAAATGGTGTATTATCGTAAATCACCTAAATCAGAGAAAAGAATTGTCTCTGGTGATCGTTCAGCAGGTGTTGATGAGATTTTTTCGCGCGATGGCATTAAGCAGTTGCTTGATCAGGTCTTTCGTGAGGTCAATATTTTTCAGAACGATATTCCTCTTTTTCTAATGCGGTTTGTAAGTCCGATTTCGACGATTGGACCGAATTATTATAAGTATTATCTTTTGGATACAGTACAAGTTAATGGCACCAAATGTTTGGATATGGGATTTGTCCCATTTAATGCAGAAACATTTGGGTTTACCGGCCACCTTTATGTAACACTCGATTCTACGTATTTTATTCAGAAGGTCTTACTTAATGTACCTAAAAATATCAATCTGAACTTTGTTTATGGCATGACAATTGAACAGACTTTTAATCGAACATCCGATGGTACACGCGTGATTAATAAGGATGATATTACGGTCGGTTTTAAGCTGAGTGAAAAATCAAAGGGAATGTATGCAAGACGTTTGAGTATTTATTCCAAGCAGTCTTTTGATCCGCCAACAGGCGATTTGGCAAATGTTTTTGATAAGAGTGCACCTGTCATTTCGATGAAACAAGCTTATCATAGGACAGAAGATTTTTGGAAATCGACTCGTCCGAAAGAGGCGGCTAAAAGAAACCCGAATACAGTCGAACAGTTAATGGCGAAATTTCGGTCTGTTCCACTTTTTTATGTGACTGAGAAGGTTGTTTCTATACTTGTTTCAGGCTATATTCCAACAAGTACAGATAAGACAAGGAGTAAGTTTGAATTTGGTCCGGCAAATACGACCGTGAGTTATAATGCTCTTGAAGGGGCACGGTTTCGTGTAGGGGGTACAACAACAACAGCATTTAGTAAGAACTTTTTTGTCGATACCTATCTGGCTTATGGAGCTGAAGATAAAAAGTTGAAATATGACGGATTGATAGAGTATTCATTTAATGACAGAAAAGCGTACCGCAAAGAGTATCCTCTTAATTCAATCCGTTTTGAATATATGTATGATATCAATGAGCTTGGGCAAGATTACGTTTATGCTACAAAGGATAATATGTTTCTGGCGTGGAAACGACAAAATGATTCTCGCGTAACTTATTTGCGTAATGCCGAACTTTCTTATTATCATGAGCTTTATAATGGCTTGGCTTATGGTGCTTCTATTTGTAATCGACTTGAATATGCCACTAAATATGCAGAATTCAATCGCTATGAACCCGATGGTACATTTTTTCCGATACGCCGTTATGATATGAGTGAATTAGAATTGAAAGTGCGTTATGCAAAGAATGAAAAGTTTTATCAAACACGTAATATCCGTTACCCGATAACTTTTGATGCTTTGATTCTTAATGCAAGTCACGTGATGGCCGCGAAAAATTTTCTTGGTTCGTCGTACAATTATCAACGTACAGATATAGGCATGCAGAAGCGTTTCTGGTTTTCGGCTTTTGGTTATTTAGATGTTATTTCAAAGGCTGGAAAAGTGTGGAGCAAGGTCCCTTATCCGTTGCTGATTCTTCCCAATGTGAACTTGTCGTATACTATTCAACCCGAACAGCTTACAAATATGAATGCGATGGAGTTTTTAAGTGATCAGTATTATTTTTGGGATGTAACCTATTACTTGAATGGAAATTTGCTAAATCGTCTTCCATTGATTAAAAAACTCAAATGGCGCGAAGTATTTTCGTGTCGCGGAATGGGCGGTAGTTTATCGGATAAGAATAATCCTATGATTTCGGGTGCTGATCATACAGGATTATATCAGTTTCCGGAAAACTCATATACGTTCGCTAACCACCCTTATGTAGAAGCTGGTGTCGGCATTGAGAATATTTTTCGCTTTTTGCGTTTGGATTATGTTTGGCGTATGAACTATCTTGATCATCCTGGTATTCAGAAGAGCGGCATACGTGTATCGGCTAGAATTAATTTCTAAAAGAACGTAGTCTTATAAAAGAGTGACTATTAAGACTACGTTTAGAGCAGTGATGACAGTACCCAATCCAAAGAGTAAGATTTTCATTCCTATACTATTTGCATATTTGCCCATTACTTTACTGTTTGATGTAAGGTAGACTTGTGCGAAAATAGTAATAGGGAGTTGTACGCTTAGCAACATTTGCGAGATAAGAAGTCCGTTAAGTGGATTATCTATGAAGAAAATAAGAATCAACGCAGGTATAAACGACATCAATATACCTACCTTGGAATGTAAATCTTTGTGATGATAGGCTTCTCCAAAGAATCCGGCAAATATGGATGCGCCTGCAATGCCGCAGGTAATGGTCGATGAAACACCCGCCAGTAACAATGCAGCTGCGAAGATTGTACCGGCATTGCTTCCTACCAAAGGAACCAGCATTTCTTGCGCTTGTTCAATTTCGGTAACAGCTGTATGTTGTTTGAAAAACGTGGATGCGGCTAAAATAATCATAGCTGAATTGATGGCCCAGCCGATAGTCATTGAAAAGATGGTATCAAATACTTCATATTTGAGTTGCTTTTTGATGGTCTTGCCATCTTCCAGATTCCATTCGCGACTCTGAATAACTTCCGAATGAAGAAACAGGTTGTGTGGCATCACTACGGCACCTAAAACACTCATGATAATTAGTGTGGAATTAGCAGGAAATGTTGGTTTTACCCAGCCTTGCACCGCCATATTCCAATCAACATCTACCAGCATCAGTTCGTAGAGAAATGAAAGTCCAATAATAGATACAAAGGTGATGATCCACCGTTCAATTTTACTATATGTGTTGCTGATCAGCATTCCAACACAAACGATAGTGATAATGACTGCACCTGCTTTGAGTGGAATGCTGAATAGCATCTGTAAGGCGATTGCACCACCCAAAATTTCGGCAAGCGCAGTAGAGATGCTTGCCAGCATTGCTGTTCCCAATATGGGATATCCTATTTTGTGCGGAATATATTTGTTGACAGCTTCAGAAAGACACAAGCCGGTAACAATGCCAAGGTGTGCTACATTATGCTGGATGATAATTAGGATGATTGATGAGAAAGTAACCATCCAGAGTAAATCATATCCAAACTTTGAACCTGCTGCCAAGTTGCTTGCCCAATTTCCCGGATCAATAAACCCGATGGTAACCAGCAATCCCGGACCAATGTATTTTAGCAAGTCTATTGCACCTGATTTCGGATGGTGATTAAAGTTGAGTTTATCAATAATGTTCATTATTCCTTCTATTTACGTATTTGTTGTGCAAATATAATCTTTTGTCGGCAAAGGCAATGCTTCTTGTTGATAAAAACATTTTTTGAAAATAAACTTCTTCTATTCATTAACGGAATTGAATTCAGCCGACTGATGTGCGTATCATAAATCATATACACCCTTGAAGAATTTGTTTTTTCACTATATTTTTTCAACTCTTATTCACGACCTGTCTTATCTTTTCAGCAGAAGAATATTTACATTTGCTGAAATTTAACCTATGCTGAGTATAAAAGTATTTTGAAGGAGCAGTAAATTGTGCATAATAGATCGATTGTTTGTTTATTTATTTATAACATAATTCCGCCAATGATTCAACATGATTAATGACAGAAACATTGGATGAATTAAATATGCGCTGAGTTAAGTTTACCAACGTTTTTTCTGTTGCCTTTTTATTTTTACTGATTCTGTAATGTAGAGATTGGATTATTATAGAATATTACTACAAAATGTAAGATATATCTTTCAATACAATCAGCTACATTCATCGCAATCAAATAAAATTCTTATCTTTGCCTCTTGATTTAAATCCGATTACAACAAGAATGATAGATTTTAATGCAATACCTTCGCCGTGCTATGTGATGGAAGAAAAGTTGCTCCGTAGAAATCTGGCACTTATCAAGAATGTCAAAGAACGTGCAGGAGTAGATATTATATTGGCTTTTAAGGCTTTTTCTTTATGGAAGGCATTTCCGATTGTGAGGGAATACATTTCTTATTCAACAGCCAGTTCAAAATATGAAGCAAGATTGGCTTATGAAGAGATGGGCAGTATGGCTCACACATATTCGCCGGCGTATACTGTGACCGATTTCCCTGAGATATTGAAATATAGCAGTCATATTACGTTTAATTCTCTCTCTCAGTTTGATCGTTTTTATCCTATTGTAAAAGCTTCAGCAAGAAAAGTTTCTTGCGGTTTGCGCATTAATCCGGAATACTCGGAGGTGAAAACGGCACTTTATAATCCTTGTGCCCCCGGTTCGAGAATGGGGATTGTAAGTGACTTGTTGGGCGATAAGTTACCCGATGGTATTGAAGGTTTGCATTTTCACACATTGTGCGAATCAACGCCTTATGAACTGGAACGAACGCTGCAAGTTGTTGAAAAACGTTTTGGACGTTTTTTACCGCAAATGAAGTGGTTGAATATGGGTGGCGGGCACCTTATGACGCGCAAAGATTACGATGTTGAGTATCTCATAGCTCTGTTGCAAAGGTTTAAAGCCAAATATCCTAACTTATCAATTATCCTTGAACCGGGAAGTGCTTTTGGTTGGCAAACGGGATTTTTGCTTACAACGGTGGTCGATATTGTCGAAAACCATGGCATTAAGACAGCCATTATGGATGCATCATTTACATGCCATATGCCCGATTGTTTGGAAATGCCATATAAGCCGGAGATTCGTAACGCAACCGATCCTGTTGAAGGGAAACCTACTTATCGTATAGGAGGCAATAGTTGTCTTAGTGGCGACTATATGGGTGAGTGGTCGTTTGAACAACCGCTGAAGATTGGTGATAAGTTGCTTTTTGAAGACATGATTCATTATACGATTGTTAAAACAAATATGTTCAATGGCATTCCACATCCTGCATTGGCTCTTTGGAGTAAAGAAGATAAGCTGGTCATGTACCGGCAGTTCGGTTATGAAGATTATAAAAGCAGAATGGATTGATTAATTATTGAATTATTTGTATTTTAGCGAACAAATTCGAGTAGAAATAATAAAGAATTTAGATATGGGCATTTTTAGCTTTTTCAATAAAGAGAAGAAAGAAACCTTAGATAAGGGGTTATCAAAAACTAAAGAGAATGTATTCTCGAAAATTACCAGAGCCATTGCGGGCAAGAGCAGGGTCGATGATGATGTACTGGATAATTTGGAAGAGGTGTTGATTACCTCGGATGTAGGCGTTGAAACGACGCTGAAAATTATTAATCGGATACAGGATCGGGTGGCTAAGGATAAATATGTGACTACTCAAGAGTTGACGTCGTTGCTCCGCGAAGAAATTGCCGCACTGCTCACCGAAAACAATACGGAAGATAACGAAAGTTTTTCTTTGCCTGAGGATAAGAAGCCGTATGTCATCATGGTTGTTGGTGTTAATGGAGTGGGTAAAACTACAACCATCGGCAAGTTGGCCTATCAGTTTAAGAAAGCCGGGATGAAGGTTTACCTGGGTGCGGCCGATACATTTCGTGCTGCGGCTGTCGAACAGTTGGATATTTGGGGTGAACGTGTAGGTGTACCGGTCATCAAACAGAAGATGGGTTCAGATCCGGCCTCAGTGGCTTTTGATACGCTGAATTCGGCAAAGGCCAATGAGGCTGATGTGGTGATCATTGATACGGCAGGTCGCCTGCATAATAAAATCAATCTGATGAATGAGTTGACGAAAATCAAAAACGTGATGAAGAAGGTTATTCCGGATGCGCCTCAAGAGGTGTTGCTGGTATTGGATGGCTCAACAGGACAAAACGCTTTCGAACAGGCTAAACAGTTTACGGCTGCCACCGAAGTGAATGCGCTGGCAGTGACCAAACTGGACGGGACAGCTAAGGGGGGTGTTGTAATAGGAATATCCGATCAGTTTCGGATCCCTGTAAAATACATCGGGTTAGGTGAAGGTATTGAAGATCTGCAGTTGTTTAATAAAAAGGAGTTTGTGAATTCATTGTTTGGGGAGTGATATGAAACGAATAGTAGGTTTACTTATACTGGCGTTATTTTATATGTCGGTTGCTGCACAGTCGGGATTTACCATGTGGCAGATTCCTTCTCATGTCAATACGATTGGGAATTCGTATGTTTTCCGTACAGATAAGGGCAGAGTGATTGTGATGGATGGTGGGACTAAAGACGAAACGCTGTTTTTGAAAGGTTTTATAGCAGCCTTGGGTAATGAGGTGGAAGCCTGGATCGTGTCGCATCCGCATGATGATCATATCGGTGCATTGACAGCTATTTTGGAGAATCCGCAAGGAATGAGAATTCATAAAATATATCATTCACGTTTCTCAACAGATTTGTTGAATGCCGAGGCAGATGCAGCAAAGTCAACAATAGAGTTTTATAATGTTTTGGATACATCGCATATAGAGGTGATAAATTTGACAAAGCCTGGCTTGACAGTAAAGATTGATGGTTTGAATTTCAAAATATTGAGCGTTACAAATGAGGAATTGAGGATTAATCCGTATAATAATTCATCAATGATTGTACGTGTATGGGATAAACGTAAGTCGATTGTTTTCTTGGGTGATGCCGGTGTGGAATGTGGCAATAAAGTGTTAAACAGTCCATATCGTAAAGAGTTGGATTGTGATTATTTGCAAGTAGCTCATCATGGACAGCAAGGCTGTAGCGAACAATTTTATAAAATGATACATTTCAATGCTTGTTTATGGTCGACACCATCATGGGTTTGGAATAATGATCAGGGAAAAGGAACGAATACTGGAAACCTGAAAACATTCGAGACCCGTCGCTGGATGGATGAGATTGGAATCAAGGAACATCACGTCACATGGAGAGACGGATTGTTTATGTTGAATTGAAACAGGAAGTAAATTGCAGATATGCGAAAGAATAAGGTAGATATAATTACTTTGGGTTGCTCGAAAAACCTGGTCGACTCGGAACAACTGATGTGTCAGTTCGTTGCGAATGGATACACCGTTGAACACGATCCGCATAAGATTAACGGCGAGATTGTGGTGGTCAACACGTGTGGATTCATCGGCGACGCACAGGAAGAATCAATCAATATGATCCTAGAACTGGGGCAAGCTAAGAAAATGGGAAAGATCGGAAAGCTTTTCGTTATGGGTTGCCTGTCCGAACGGTTTCTCAAAGAAATGCAGAATGAACTGCCAGAGGTGGATAAGTTTTATGGAAAGTTTAATTGGAAGGGCTTGATTGCTGATTTAGGTAAATCTTATTATCAGAATCTGGCTTCCGACCGGGTACTTACGACGCCTGCGCACTATGCTTATCTGAAGATCGCCGAAGGTTGCAACCGAACTTGTTCTTATTGTGCTATCCCTATAAGCACAGGTCATTATCAGTCGGTTCCGATGGAAGAATTGGAGAGAGAAGTCCGTGGTCTCGTTGCGCAAGGCGTGAAGGAGCTACAAGTGATTGCTCAAGACTTGACCTATTATGGTTTTGACTTGTATAAGCGATATGCATTGCCGGAATTAGTGGAACGCTTATCAGATATCCCAGGCGTTGAATGGATTAGGTTACACTATGGTTATCCGTCGCATTTTCCTTATGATCTGCTGCGTGTGATGCGCGAGCGTGATAATGTATGTAAGTATATGGATATCGCTCTACAACATATTAGTGACAGGATGTTGCAACTGATGCGGCGTAACATAACTAAAGAAGAGACATATGCTTTGATTCAACGCATGCGCGATGAGGTGCCGGGTATTCATATTCGTACAACACTTATGGTGGGCCATCCGGGTGAAACGGAAGAAGATTTTGAGCAGTTGCTTCAATTTGTACAAGATGAACGGTTTGAGCGAATGGGTGCTTTTGCTTACAGCCATGAAGAAGGCACATATTCATTCAAAAACTATAAAGATAACATTTCCCCGGAAATTAAGCAGCAACGTTTGGATGCATTGATGAATTTGCAGGAAAGTATTTCGGCTGATGTGAATGCCTCCAAGATTGATAAGAATCTGAAGGTGATTATTGATAGAGAAGAAGATGATTTTTATGTAGGACGCTCGGAGTATGATTCACCTGAAGTTGATCCGGAAATATTGATTTCAAAAGAACAGCCTTTGATGGTTGGACAGTTTTATACTGTTAGAATTACTGATTCACAGGCTTTTGATTTATATGGAGTGGTAGTAAAATGAGTTCGCAGTCTATAAATACGGAAGATATGAAAAATAAAGAATTGATAGCAGAACTATCCAAGAGGTTGGAGTGGACTTCACAGGAAGTCACAGAGGTTTTGTCTGCGTTTGGCTCTGTCGTCGGTTCTTGTTTGGTTGATAATGATATTGTTTATCTGCAGGGATTGGGGCAGTTTGAAGTTAAGAAAAAAATGGAACGTATATCGGTTAATCCCTCAAATGGCAAGCGCTATCTGGTTCCTCCGAAATTGGTCCCTGTATTTAAACCGGGAATGACGATGCGAACAAAGCTCAAGGAAATGAAAGAAAAAGAAGATGAATAGTCGACTCACCATACAGGATATTGCCGCTATCTTAGCTGATAAAACGGGAAAGGATAAAGAAAGCATGGAACGCTTCCTGAAAATACTCGTTGCGACTATATCCGAGAGCGTTGTGGCTGATCGTTTGATTAAAGTGAAGGGATTGGGAACTTTCAAGATTATTCGTGTGGAGAATCGCGAAAGTATTGATGTAAATACGGGTACCAGATTTCTTATTCCGGCTCATTATAAGTTTTCGTTTTTGCCTGATAAGGAACTGAGAGAATTGGTGAATCGGCCGTTTTCTTTCTTTGAAACTACAGAGATAAGTGGTAATACGGATTTTCCAGATATTGTTGTTTCTAAGGAATCGGATACAGACATAGATACAGACAATATGGATGAAGATGACTCAGAGGAAGAGGAGAGACTGGAGAAGAAATCGATTGTTTCAGAAGGGAAACCAGCTATTACAGAAACTCCGGATATTACGGAAGAACAAGTTTGGTTAGAGAATGAACAGCCTCAACGAGAAGAACAGCTATTGTCCCAACCGGATGAAGAACGAATAATTCCGGAAAAGAAAGAGATCTTATCAGAATCTCCGGTATCTCCAACGAAAGTTGAGGATTCCCCTATTGAAACAAATATAATAGCATCATCCGGATTCCATAAGAAAATGGTTTATAGGGGTAGACGACGTCATAATAATGTGTGGAAGATATTATGTATCATCCTTTCTGTTATTATTGTGTTAATGGTAGCTGCTTTTGCCTATCTGAACAGTGATGCTGTTTTGAAAAGAGCACACAGGCAATTTTATAGAACTGATCAAAATTTGATAAATCAGAAAGTTCCGGTTTCAGAACCTGCGGATACGATAAAAAATAGTGACCAAACTGTTGATACGGCAGCTCAAAGTCTAAAAAAGGAAGAAACAAAAATAGAAACACCAAATGTGAACGAATTAAAAACAGAATCAGCTAAATCAGTTTTGACAGAATCGACTGGCGTTTCGGATGTGATTGCTAACGTAAAAATAGAATCTGGAATTCGTTTGACATTGATTTCTCTTAAATATTATGGTGACAAGGTTTTTTGGGTATATTTGTATGAATATAATAAGGAAAAAATTAAAAATCCGAATAATATCCCTATTGGTGTTGTGATTAAAGTTCCGGCCCCGTCCGTGTATGGAATTGACAAAGCTAATGCGGCTTCGGTCAAAAAAGCATCGGATAAACAGGCAGAAATACTTGGCCGCAAATGAAAAAATAGAGGCTAGTGTGATAAAAGAATACTAAAATGTTCGAATTAAGTTAGTATTATTTAACTGCAAAAGTGAAGAATGCGGATTTAACATTTCTAATTTTGTGCGTCCTAAAAGGTAGGGCAACGTTATTTGTGATAGAAACAATAATTTATATACAGAAATTCTATGAGTCAGACAGTAGACATTCGTGAGTTGAATGAGCGAATTGAAAGTAAGAGTTCGTTTGTGAACATGATTACGATGGGAATGGATCAGGTAATAGTTGGTCAAAAACATTTGGTTGAATCATTGTTGATAGGTTTGCTAGCAGACGGACATATTTTGTTGGAAGGCGTTCCGGGTTTGGCAAAAACATTAGCTATAAAGACGCTTGCATCGTTAATTGATGCAAAATACAGCCGAATTCAGTTTACCCCCGATCTGTTGCCGGCAGATGTTGTCGGCACAATGATTTACAGTCAAAAGAACGAAGATTTTCAAGTTAAGCAGGGCCCGATTTTCGCTAACTTTGTATTGGCAGATGAAATAAACCGTGCTCCTGCAAAAGTACAGAGTGCATTGCTTGAAGCAATGCAGGAACGTCAGGTGACCATAAGTGAGAATACCTATAAATTGCCGCGGCCATTTCTGGTTATGGCAACACAGAATCCTATTGAGCAGGAAGGCACCTATCCGCTGCCCGAAGCTCAGGTCGATCGTTTTATGTTGAAAGTGATTATTAGTTATCCGAAGAAAGAAGAAGAGAAACGGATCATTCGTGAGAATATCACCGGCAAAGCACCTGAAATAAAACCGATATTGACAACAAAAGAGGTTATGGAAGCACGCGATGTTGTTCGCGAGGTATATATTGATGAGAAGATTGAACGCTACATCGTTGATATCGTGTTTTCTACCCGTTTCCCACAGGAATACGGTCTGCCGAATCTGGCGAATATGATTTCATTTGGTGCATCTCCACGTGCCTCTATCAATTTGGCTCTGGCTGCCCGCGCTTATGCTTTCATTAAACGCAGAGGATATGTTATTCCTGAAGATATCCGCGCCGTATGTCACGATGTGATGTGCCATCGTATCGGGCTGAGTTATGAAGCTGAAGCAAACAATCTAACGCCAGAAGAGGTCATTAGCGAAATATTGAACAAGGTAGAGGTGCCTTGATCAATGATTGAAATAATCAGTTTAGTTATTGATTGTTTGGAAAAGGGCATTCGTCTATTTATGGTTAATTATAAAAGATGGAAACAAGTGAACTATTAAAGAAAGTCCGGCAGATTGAGATAAAAACTCGCGGATTGTCGCGAAATATTTTTGCAGGACAATATCATTCAGCATTTAAAGGGCGTGGTATGGCGTTCAGTGAAGTGCGCGAATATCAGTATGGCGACGATATTCGTGATGTCGACTGGAATGTTACGGCGCGTTTTGTACGTCCATATGTGAAGATTTTTGAAGAGGAACGCGAGTTGACTGTGATGTTGCTGATAGATGTTTCAGGAAGTAGAAACTATGGTACGGCAAATGTAATGAAGCAAAGCATCATTACGGAAATTGCCGCTACGCTTGCTTTCTCTGCCATTCAGAACAATGATAAGATCGGGGTATTGTTCTTCTCTGATAAGATTGAGAAGTTTATCCCACCGCAGAAAGGGCGTAAGCATATATTATATGTCATCCGTGAATTGATAGATTTTCGCCCGACGGATACTAAAACGAATATTGCTCAGGTACTTAAATATCTTACTAATGCAATAAAGAAACGTTGTACGGCATTCCTTATTTCAGACTTTATTGATAAAGACAGCTTTAAGGATGATCTGACAATAGTCAATCGTAAGCATGATGTTGTGGCTATTCAGGTATATGATCGTCGCGAAACGGAATTGCCATCTGTGGGTCTGATGAAGATTAAAGACGTCGAAAGTGGGGAAGAGCACTGGATAGATACATCTTCGTCGCGTGTACGCAAAGCATATAAAGAATGGTGGGATAACAGGCAGAAGGCAATGAATGATTCGTTTAAAAAGTGTCGTGTAGATTCTGTGTCTATAAGTACGGAAGATGATTATGTAAAATCATTAATTTCTCTATTTGATAAACGTAGCTAAGCATGCAAATGAATTATATAAAGAAAAGCATTCTATTCCTGATCCTTGCAGGGATGTTCCTTTCAGGGGAAAAAGTGTATGCAGAGAAAACACTGCTTAGTGTGTCAGTGGATTCGGCTGCCATTCTTATCGGCGAACAGACTGTTTTGCATTTGACAATGACAACGGATAAGGCAAAGAAGGTTCGATTGATCATTCCGCGTGATACGTTGATGCAAGGCGTTGAAGTTCTAGATGCTTCTAAACCGGATTCGACGTTGATTGAAAACGGACGCTTGTTGATAAAGCAGGATTTATTGGTGACTTCCTTTGATTCGGCTTTGTATCTTTTGCCTCCGTTTATAGCCATTGATGGAACCGATACGGTATATTCAAATCAAATAGCATTGAAAGTATCTACTCTCCCTGTTATCAATAAGTATTATGATATTAAGGGAGCATGGAAACCTCCTTTTGTGTTGGCTGATTATTATGTATGGATTTTTGGTGTACTGACTACCTTGTTTCTTATTTGTGTCGTCGGATACATGATTCAACGTAAGCGAAATAAACTATCAATCCTTCCATTCAAAAAAGCCGAACCGCAATTACCTCCTTTTGATCAGGCCATAAAAGATCTTGACGAAGTAAAACAGCAAAAACTGTGGCAGCAAGGACGTAATAAGGAATATTATACATTAATAACAGAAGCTTTACGCCGCTATATTGTCGGTCGTTTTGGCCTTGGCGCCATGGAGATGACTTCAAATGAAATATTGGATGAAATTTACAAGCTGGAAGATGTCGAGTCGGCTTATGAGAGTTTGAAGCAGATTATGCAATTGTCTGATTTTGTGAAGTTTGCCAAGTTTACTCCATTGCCTGATGAAAATGATTTGAGTTTGATGAATGCATATCTTTTCGTTAATCAGACAAAGCCTGTAGTTGTTGCTCCATCTGACGAAAAAGCAAAAGAAAAAGAAGAGAGTGACTCTTCAGAAATGAATAATTCAATTGAAATAAAGAAGTAAAATGATATTTGCAAATCCTACATATCTATATTTGTTGTTGTTGCTTATTCCGATAATCGGATGGTATATCTACAAACTTAGCAAAAGTCAGGCAAGCTTGCAGGTATCCTCTTCGGAAGGTTTTATGGCTTCGGGAGCCTCCTCTTGGAAGGTGTGGCTGCGACATGTGCCTTTTGTGTTGAGGACCATTGCTATTGCATTACTCATTGTTATATTGGCACGCCCTCAATCAACAAACAGTTGGCAGAATTCTTCTACGGAAGGCATTGATATTATGATGGCGATGGATATATCAACCAGTATGTTGGCTCAGGATCTGAAACCTAACCGTTTGGAAGCAGCTAAAGATGTGGCGGCAGCCTTTATCAACGGTCGCCCGCATGATAATATTGGATTGGTTGTTTTTGCAGCTGAGAGTTTTACTCAATGCCCGTTGACAATCGATCATGGTGTATTACTGAATTTGTTTAAAAATATTCAGCCGGGTATAATTGAAGATGGTACTGCTATTGGTTTGGGGCTTGCAAATGCTGTTAGCCGTATTAAAGACAGTCAGGCCAAATCAAAGGTGATAATACTTTTAACTGATGGAGTGAACAATACAGGTGAGATAGCGCCTGTGACGGCAGCCGGTATAGCTAAGACTTTTGGAATCCGAGTTTATACAATCGGTGTTGGTACAAAAGGCGAAGCACCTTATCCGTTTCAAACAGCTTATGGTATTCAGTATCAGAATGTACCTGTTGAGATTGATGAACCGACATTAAAACAGATCTCTGCGACAACCGGCGGACAATACTTCCGCGCTACTGATAACGCCAGCCTGAAAGAAATATATTCGGAGATTGATCAGTTGGAAAAAACCAAGATCAGTGTTCAGCAATACAGCAAGAAGCAGGACGAGTATGAGAAGTGGGCTATATTGTTGTTGTCGCTGTTGGTTATAGAGTTTTTATTGAGAAATACATTGGTAAGAAATATACCGTAAAAAAGAAAGACATATGTTTCGTTTTGCACATCCGGACTTTTTATATTTGTTGTTCATACTTCCTATATTGTTTGCATTTTTTATACATGCAATCATCAGGAAGAAAAGAGCAATAAAAAAATATGGTAATCCTCAATTGTTGAGCGAATTGATGCCAGAGGTATCACCTAAGCGTCAACAATTGAAATTTTGGTTGTTGTTCGGAGCCATTGTGATGGTGATTATTGTGATGGCGGGGCCGCAGTTTGGTTCCAAACTTGAGACTGTAAAACGTCAAGGCATTGAGATTATGGTTTGTTTGGATGTTTCTAATTCGATGATGGCGGAAGATGTAGCCCCTAATCGTTTGGATAAAGCCAAACAAATGTTGTCTAAACTTACAGATGGTTTTTCTAACGACAAGATGGGCTTAATTGTTTTTGCCGGTGATGCTTTTACGCAGTTGCCTATCACGTCCGATTATGTTTCGGCGAAGATGTTTCTATCGTCAATCAATCCTTCGATGGTTTCCACACAGGGAACAGCTATCGGATCCGCTATAGATTTGGCTATTCGTTCGTTTACACCGGATGAAAAATCATCAAAAGCTATTATTGTCATTACGGACGGCGAAAATCATGAAGATGATGCTGTTAAAGCGGCAACAGCAGCTTATGACAAGAAGATTCGCGTTAACGTCGTGGGAATGGGAGATCCTAAAGGTGCACCTATTCCTGTCGGGCAAGGTAATAACTACATGAAAGATGCAGGAGGAAACGTGGTGATTACCAAGCTAAGTGAGCAGATGTGTCAGGAAATAGCCGCTGCAGGACATGGGATATATGTCAGAACCGATAATTCAAACGGTGCTTTGCGTGCTTTACAGAAAGAGTTTGATAAGATGAACAAATCTGATGTAGAAAGTAAAGTATATTCAGAATATGACGATCATTTCCAGACATTTGCCTGGATTGCACTTGTCCTGTTAGTGTTGGATATTTTCACGTTGGACAGAAAAAATCGGATATTCAGAAAAATCAAATTATTCTCTTAAAAGTCTGAAAAATGAGATATATGCGAAAGACAATTATATGGATGATGTTGTTAATGTTTTCTTCAGGGGCTGTTTTCGCTCAAAAGGCCGAGCGTAAGCATGTACGTGAAGGCAATGGATTATATAACAAGAAGAAATATACTGAAGCAGAGATAGCCTATAGAAAGAGTCTGGAGGTCAATCCCCGCTCTGTTGAAGGGACCTATAATTTGGGTAATGCATTATATAAACAGAAGAAATACTCTGAAGCAGGTCAGCAATATCAATTGTTGGGGGGAAGAGCTGAAAAGATAGCAAAAACGCCCGAAGGTAAAGCTCGTTTGGCACAGGTCTTCCATAATATGGGGAATATTGGCATGCAGAGTAAACAATATGCACAAAGCGTAGAAGCTTACAAGCAGTCTTTGCGTTTTAATCCGGATGATAACCAGACGCGTTATAATCTGGCTCTGGCACAGAAACTATTGAAAGATCAACAAAATCAGCAAAAACAAGATCAAAACAAAGATCAGAATAAGGATAAGAATAAAGATCAGAACAAGCAAAATCAGCAGCAGCAAGACCAGCAGAGCAAACAGGATAACAAGAAAGATAATAAGACGCAAAAACAACCTCAGCAAAATGAGGAGATGAGTAAGGATAATGCTCAGCAGATGCTGGATGCTTTTTTGCAAGATGAAAAGAATACGCAAGAAAAAGTAAAAAAGGCGCAGGCTCAGCAGCAGCAGCGTAGGAAGATTGATAAACAATGGTAATGTTTGATACAAAAAATGATATAGAAATGAGAAAAAGGGTTTTCTTATTGATTCTCTTTGCAACGTTAGGGTTGACAGTCGACGCAGCGAATGTTGTATTTAGAGCTTCGGCTCCACAAGCTGTCGCTATGGGAGAGAATTTTAGAATATCTTACACAGTAAATGCCGAAGGAAAGGATTTACGCGTGCCGGAACTTTCCGCTTTTGATGTTTTGTACGGGCCAACTACGTCAAATAGTATGAGTACGCAAATCATCAATGGTAACATGACTTCGGAAGTCTCCATGACTTTTACGTATGTATTGCAGCCGAAAAGAGTCGGGACATTCAATGTTGCTCCGGCCACTATCAAAGTAAAAGGCGCAAATTATACATCGAATGCCTTGGTTATTAAAGTTCTTCCGGCTGATAAGGCAAATAGCGCTGCAGTACAAAATGACGGTGAAAGAGGTGGTAGTACAGTAGCTGTTGGAAAAGGCGATTTGTTTCTGGCTATCAATGTTTCAAAACGGAATGTATATGAACAGGAAGGAGTTTTGGTCACTTTTAAGTTGTATGCTAATCCGAAAAAAGTGGATATTGCAGGTATTAATGATATTAAGTTGCCTGAGTTTGAAGGCTTTCTGACTCAAGATATTGAGCTGCCTCAAAATCGTCAGTTGACGCTTGAAAATTATAATGGACAAAACTACGGAGCAGTGGTTATTAAGCAGAGTGTTGTATATCCGCAGCGTTCAGGTCGACTTACAATCCCTTCGGGGCGATTGGAATTAGCATTGCGCATGGCTTCTCCTTCAAGAAGACCAAGAAGTGTTTTTGATTTGTTTGATGACAACAACACTATTGAAGTTAACAAGGTGGTCAACTCTGCTCCTGTAGCGATAGATGTACGGCCGCTGCCATCCGGCAAGCCGGCTTCGTTTTCGGGAGCTGTGGGTTCCTTTGGCATGACTACAAGTATCAGTTCAAATAAAGTTAAGACAAACGATGCCGTAACGATCAGGGTGAACATCACGGGAAATGGTAACATAAAACTTGTCAAGAATCCGGAAGTGAAGTTTCCAAATGATTTTGATGTATATGATCCGAAGGTGACAACCGATTTTAAAACAACTACAGCCGGTGCATCGGGCAGTAAAGTGATAGAATACATGGCTATTCCGCGTTATGCAGGTGATTTTGATATCCCGCCTGTTTCTTTGTCGTTCTTTGACCCCAAGTCGGGAACTTACAAGACATTGGCATCATCCTCATTTAAGCTACATGTTGATAAAGGAGTCGGTGGTTCGAATGCACCTGTGGTATCCAATTTTAACAATAAGGAGAATGTGAAATATTTGGGTAAGGATATACGTTATCTGAAGATTGATAATGTCCGGTTTGTTTCACGCGAAGAGGTGTTCTTTGGTTCGTTTATGTATATGTTGTGCTATATCATCCCGGCGATATTGTTTATTGTATTTTTTATTATATATCGTAAACAGATTAAGGAAAACGCTAATCTGGCATTGGTGCGTACCAAAAAAGCGAATAAGACAGCCGTACGGCGTTTGAAGAATGCCGGTAAACTAATGAAGGATAACAAGAAAGAGGCGTTTTATGATGAAGTCTTACGTGCGTTGTGGGGTTATCTGAGTGATAAATTAAGTATACCTCAGGCACAGTTGACAAAAGATAATGTGGAGACAGAACTCAAAAAGTACGGTGTCGATGATGTATTGACCAATGAGTTTATGGATATTCTGAATACTTGTGAATTCGCACGATATGCACCGGCTCAGGCTTCAGATGCAATGGATAAGTTATATGAATTGACAGTTGATGCTATCGGGAAAATGGAAAATACAATAAAAAAGTAGATATATGAAAGTCAATATAAATATGAAGAGAATCGTATTCTTCCTTTTGGTTCAGTTAATGGGTGTTTCTGTTTTTGCTCAACAAACGACAATTAAAGAAGCAGAAGCCGCTTATAGGAAAGAAAATTATAATAAAGCGATTGAGTTGTACGAAAAGCTGCTGAAAGATAATGGAGAGTCGGCTTCTGTCTATTATAATTTGGGAAATGCTTATTATAAGGCGGGCAAAGTAGCTCCGTCTATTTTGAATTATGAACGCGCTTTGATTTTAAATCCTGGTGATGGAGATATTCGTTTCAATCTCCAGATGGCACGGTTAAAAGCTGTTGACAGGATTGAACCGGCAGGCGACTTTTTTCTGCTTCGTTGGTTTCATGCGATTGAAAACGTAAAGAGCGCCGATGCATGGGCGTGTATCAGTATTGTCTGCTTTATTTTGTTGATAGGTTGTCTCATATTATTCTTTTTCTCTAAGTATATTCGTTTGAAGAAACTAGGATTTTATGGAGGTGTTGTTTTATTGCTTGCTGTGATATGTACTAACATATTTGCAGCAGATCAAAAGGACGATTTGATTAATAGAAAGTTTGCTATCATTTTTTCACCTACGGTTACTATCAAAAGCTCTCCTGATACAAGCGGAACCGATTTGTTTATCTTGCATGAAGGGACAAAAGTTTGTATTAAGAGTACCCTGAGTGGCTGGAAAGAAATATCAACCGAAGATGGAAATGTAGGCTGGTTGCCAAGTACAGATATACAAATAATATAATCTGTTGGCATATAGCATGGTAGAAAAGATATTAGTTTATGAGCGGGATGCATTTTTTGCACTTAATGGCAGCCATTACGAATTCCTTGATCGCTTTATGTGGCTTTTCTCAGGAAAGATTATATGGCTGCCATTAGCCGTTTTTGTTTTATGTGTTTTGTTATATAAACAAAACTGGCGCGAATCGTTGTTGATCGTTTTGGCTATTACTTTGACTATTACGTTATGCGATCAGTTTGCTTCTCATATATGTAAACCTTATTTTATGCGCTTTCGCCCTACGCATCACCCGGATTTTATGTATCAGGTGAAAACGGTTTTTGATTATAGGGGTGGTATGTATGGTTTTATCTCAAGCCATGCAGCTAATGCTTTCGGTTTTGCTACATTCATGGCTTATACTATGCGTAATCGCTTATTTACGTGGACTATATTCTTTTGGGCAACCTTGAATTCTTATACCCGAATCTATCTGGGAGTTCATTTTATATCTGATATCGTAGCTGGGGCCTTGTCGGGGTTTGTCTTCGGATATTTGGTTTATCAATTATATAAATGGTTGCGAAATCGCTGGATCGACGAATCATCGTTGCTGCAACCTATATATTCGGAGAAACGTATTCGTTTGATTGTTTATGCGATAGCTTTTACTATTGTTGCCATTATGATTCTCAATGTTCCGCTTACTTGTTGGCTGCATAGATAAAGATGCCGTAAAGCATATTCTGTTTTGTTTTATTTTACCCAAATAATTTGTCGTTCTTATTTTTATTGTCTAAGTTAGGCGCAAAATAGAAATGATTCATAAACCTTTTAAATAGTAGGAGTCATGACAAAGACAATAACATTTAACGGACTTCGCAGGCTCAAGGATAGTCTGCCCGATGGAAGCACACATCGTATTGCTGAAGAATTAGGCCTTTCGGTTGAAACTGTTCGTAATTATTTTGGTGGACATAATTTCCAAGACGGGAAGAGTTGTGGTGTCCATATAGAACCGGGGCCTGACGGAGGTTTGGTTGTATTAGATGATACCACCATCTATGATCTTGCTATAGAAATATTAGAAGAAAAAACAAGTTTTCAGCAAGTACAAGTGGTGTAGCAAATTTAATTTGTAATTAGAAAATCTCATGACATACTTAGGCGGTTGTGAGATTTTTTATTTCTCAACATTCCAGTGTATCTAGTTGTTATATATGAAAAATACGAATATCATGGAAGATAAATTAGTAACTTTAGCAATTCACACTTTTGAGAAAGCTCAGATTCTCAAAACGATGCTTGAAACAGAAGGAATAGAGGTCTATTTGCACAATGTAAATCAGATTCAACCGGTTGTTTCGGCAGGTGTTCGGGTACGAATTAAGGAAAGTGATCTGCCTCATGCTTTGCGTATTATTGAAGATAGTAAATGGTTCGCTCAGGAGACAGTTTCCCGGCAGGATGAAGACAAGAAGGATAAGAAGAAAAAAATTCTGATTCCCATAGATTTTTCTGATTATTCTATTAAAGCTTGCGAATTGGGTATCAATTATGCATCCAAAGTTGGTGCCGATGTTATGCTTATGCATGCTTACTTTAGTCCTTATTTTCCTTCGGCCATTCCGTTGGGTGATACTTTAGCTTATCAATCGTCGGAAGAAAGAGAGACAATGCAAAATGTTTTGAAACACGTTCAAAACGATATGAATGATATACACGCTTCTATAGAAAAGAAGATGAACGAAGGCGAACTTCCTAAAGTGAAATATGATTGCATATTACGAGAAGGACTTCCGGAAGACGAAATAATCTCTTTCAGTAAGGAATATCATCCTACTCTGATTGTTATGGGAACTCGTGGTAAGAGTCAAAAAGATATGGATTTAATCGGGAGTGTTACAGGAGAAGTGATTGAAGCTAATAATGTTCCGGTTTTGGCTGTGCCCGAAAATTTCCCGTATAATGATTTGGCAAAAGTTCAGAATGTCGCTTTTGCTACATCCTTCAACCAGCGCGATTTGCTGGCTTTCGATGAATTTATGGGAATAATGAAACCATATAAAAACAATATCTATATATTTAATATATCGACAAGCCATGATGAATGGAACGAGATTCGTCTTTCTGGTGTTAATCAGTACTTCAAGAAGCAATATCCGGAAGCGGATATAACACATCAAGTTCTTGCCGATGGCGATTTGTTACTTGCTGTTGAGAAGTTTATCCTTGAAAATCATATAGATGTGATTGCATTGAGTACATATAGACGGAATATTTTGGCTCGAATGTTTAATTCGAGTATCGCGCGTCGTATGCTGTTCCATACCGATACATCTCTTTTGGTAATGCATGCAACGGCTTGAGTTTACCTATATATAATGTATAGAAGTGTTTATAGGATCATTTTTGAAAGTATATGCTTTTTTAAGGCGATGTAAAGAATTGTGATATAGTATATTGTTTGACTATTTTTGAATATTGTTGAACAAAAATATGATATTGGCCATAAAAAGGCGGACAGAAATGGCAAGCAGGATGATTCCGAAAAATTTGCGGATAATATAGATGCCGCCTTTTCCCAGTATGCGTTGAATTTGTTTTGTCAGCCGGATTACTATATATACCCATATCATGTTTAGTATTAAAGCAATAATAATGTTAATGCTTGCATATTCAGCACGTAGTGAAAGTAAAGTAGTAAATGCACCGGCACCGGCAACAAGTGGAAAAACTAATGGAACTAAAGTGGCTTCTTTGATAGGTCCGAGGTTCTTGAATATTTCTACATCCAATATCATTTCAAGCGACATCAGAAATATGACTATAGAACCGGCAACAGCAAAAGACTCAATATCTACATGAAACAGTCGAAGCATATAGTCGCCTGCGTAAAAAAAGCCAAGCATCAGAAGAAAAGAGATAATTGTTGCTTTTGATGCATTAACATCTCTACCTTTTTCTCTTAATGATATGATAATAGGTATAGAACCTATCATATCGATTACGGCAAACAATACGATGAACGCACTGATCATTTGTTGGAAGTTAAATTCTGAAAGCATAAAATGAAATTTTTAATTGACGCACCGAAAGTACGCATAAAATTTAATTTTTCGTTTCATTTTAGTTAAACAAAATAAGTGGTATGAACTTATTTTTGTTTTGTTTTGTTATTATTTTAGCAGAGATGGAAGCAAGTTCTTTATTCTTTATATTGTAAATCAATGTATTAAAGGTATTTGTTTTTCATATAAGTAGAGTTTGTTATTTGTTTTTGTCCGTGTGCAACTGTGAAGTTTCATACGGACTTTCTTTTTGAGATTATAGTTTTTATGATAGAAAAGATAAAATTTCCATTAAAAAATTTATTTGTTCGAAAATTTTATATATTTTTGGGGCGAGAATAGATAAGAATGAATAAATACTGTTGACTAAATATAAACCTGTTTGGGGTTTTAGAAGGATGTGTGCCCCTCGAAGCTGTCTGTTTTTCTGCAAGTAAGCTAGTAAGGGCTACTGTGCGTCACGTGTTTTTAAGGAATGTCTAACATAAAGAATGTGTATTATGATGAAAAAGTTAACTTGTATCTTGCTATTTCTCTTTGTGGGGATTAGTATGGTGATGGCTCAGAACACGAAAGTGTCTGGTACAGTTACTTCCGCCGATGATGGCTTGCCTGTTATCGGGGCTTCTGTCGTAGTAAAAGGTACTACACTCGGAACAGTAACAGATATGGACGGGAAGTATTCCATAGAGGTTCCGTCTAATGCTAAGCTGCTGAAGATTTCTTACGTCGGAATGAAGTCGCAGGAAGTGTCAGCAAAAACGGGTTTGAAAATAGTTCTCGAATCAGATTCGGAGAACTTGGATGAAGTTGTTGTAACCGCAATGGGTATAAAAAGGTCTGAGAAGGCGATCGGATATTCAGCAACTTCAGTAGGAGGTGAAACAATTTCTGACAAACGTACTACGGATGTGATGTCCGGTTTGGCTGGTAAAGTTGCAGGTGTGCAGATTTCTACTACTTCTTCTGACCCGGGTGCTTCAAACTCAGTCGTTATTCGTGGTGTGAGTTCTTTGTCCGGTTCCAACCAGCCGTTGTATATTGTCGATGGTGTTCCATTGAATAATACGGCAACATTTTCGGACGATGGTTTAAATAAAGGCTATGATTTCGGTAGCGGTTCGAATGCCGTCAATCCGGATGATGTTGAAAACATGACTATCTTGAAGGGTGCTGCCGCTACGGCATTATATGGTAGCCGTGCTGCCAGTGGTGTAATTATGATTACAACCAAGAGTGGAAAATTGCAGAAAAAAGGCTTGGGTGTTGAATATAATGGCGGTCTCCAGTGGGAAACTTTGTTGCGTATTCCTGAATTGCAAAATGAATTTGGTATGGGTTGGTACGGCGACAAGACGATGATTGAAAATGGGTCCTGGGGTCCTCGTATGGATGGTTCAATGCAACTTTGGGGAAATGTATATGACAATTCTCAGAAATTGAAACCTTTTTCACCGATGGAAAATAATATAAAGGACTTTTTTGATACAGGTGTCCGTTATAATAATAGTGTTTCATTTAATGGTGCTACAGATAAGAGTACTTATTTTGTATCGTTCTCACAAGTTAGTGATGATGGTATGATTCCGACTAATGCAGATAGTTATAATAAGTATACTTTCTCAACAAGAGGCAGTCACAAAGTTGGTCATCTGACATTTTCAAGTTCTGTCAACTATGCTTATCAGAAGAATAAATTTGTAAGCACCGGTCAGGGTAAGACTACCATGTATAATTCAATTATGCAGACTCCTCGCGATATAAGTATTATTGGATTAAAAGATTTGGATGATCCGTTTAATAGTCCGGGTTACTATTATACTCCTTATGGTGTAACGAATCCATATTATGTACTGAATAACTTCCAGAATCAATACGAATCAGAACGTTTTTATGGAAAATTCCAGATGGATTATGATTTCCTGAAATATTTCAAGTTTACTTATCGTTTTGGTTTGGATACTTCAACAGGTCACCACAATACGGGTGATCCAAACTTGAGTGCCATGTATGCAGGGACACCGGACTGGTCTGATGCTTTAAAGAGTCTTACGGGTTCAGTTACGCAGCGGACGGAACGCCGCCGTGAAATCAATCAGGATATTCTTTTGAATTTTGAGATGCCGGTTAGTGATTTTAATATTAATGCTTTAGTGGGTTTCAATGGGAATGAACGTCAGGAAAGTTATTTGGATTCGCAGGTGAATAACTTAACTATTCCAACATGGTTCGATTTAAAAAATTCGGCTGACAAACCTGTTGTTGAGCAACATAAACAACTGCGTCGTTTAATGGGTGCTCTTGGTCAGTTTGAAGCCTCTTGGAAGAACATGGCATACTTGACTGTTACAGCCCGTAACGACTGGTCGTCCACATTACCTAAAGGAAATCGTTCATTCTTTTATCCGGGTTTCACGGGAAGCTTTATTTTTACAGAAATTCTTAATGATAATTTGAAAGAGATTATTTCTTTTGGCAAAGTTCGTGCAGCTTGGGGCAAGACAGGTAATGACGCCAGACCATATATGGTTAGTTCTGTATATGCACAAGGCGTTGCCAATTCCAGCGGCTGGTATGACAGCCAGTTTCCATTTACCAGAGTCGGCGTTAATGCTTTCAGTGTTGGAAATATAATTGGCAGTAATACATTAAGTCCGGAGATGACAACTGAAATTGAATTCGGTTTAAATATGGCATTTTTAAAGAATCGTATTTCAGTTGATGCTTCTTTCTACAACCGTAATTCAGATAAGCAGATATTCTCTCTGAATATGGATCCGGCTTCAGGTTATACGGCTCAGAATATGAACTTGGGTAAGATTCGTAATAAAGGTATTGAGTTATTAATAAACGTTACTCCTGTAAAGTATAAAGACTTTAGCTGGGATGTCAGCTGGAACTTTACGAAGAACTGGAGTAAGGTTATCAGCCTGCCTGAAGAATTGGGTGGTATTACTTCAATCTATGGTTTTTCAGGAGGTACACAGATGTATGCAATGGTAGGTCAACCAGTCGGCGTTTTTAAGGCAATTGTTCCTGAATACGATCCGGAAGGCCACATTGTTGTCAACTCCAGTACAGGATTGCCGGTCGAGGCAGCCGAACAGATTGTAGGAAGTATGAATTATAAATATCAAATGGGTTTCTCTACTACCTTTAAATATAAAGGTGTTAGTCTATCGGCCGATTTAGATATTCGTCATGGTGGCAAAATGTTCTCTCGTACAAAGGATATTGAGTTCTTCACCGGTAATGCAATTCAAACCGCCTATAACGACCGTAATCCGTTTATCGTCCCTAATTCTGTAAATAAGGTTACAACAGGTAGTAGTGTTTCATATGTAGAGAATACAACTGCTCTCGATGCAACCAATATCTTCAAGTATTGGGATGCCGGTGGTTCTGATTTGGCCAGTGCCTATTTGATTGATAAGTCGTATGTGAAATTGCGTTCTGTAATTTTAGGATGGAATGTACCTTCCAAGTGGTTGGCTAAGACGCCATTCCAAGGTTTGAAAGTGTCTGCTTTCGGAAGTAACCTCTTTGTTTGGACTCCAAAATCTAATACATATGTGGATCCGGAATTAACATCTTTTGGTAATGATTTGGAGGGTAACTTTGGTGAATATTCCGCAAACCCGAGTTCTCGTAAGTTTGGCTTCAACTTGATGGTTAAATTTTAATAGAAAGAATTGATATGAAAAATATATTATTATATGCTTCGTTAGGGGCCTTGTTGTTGACCGGCTGTAATCTGGATATTAATACGAATCCGGATTATCCCAATAATTCTGCGGTTTCTGCAGATTTGATATTCCCTGCTATTGAAAATTCGATTGCTACTACAACCGGCGACCAAATGTTTAATTATGCGGGTTTCTTCTCGCAGTATTATGAACAGATGCCTGAGGCAAATCAGTATAATGATTTTTGTGAGCAGACTCTTTATGAATCTTCTCAGGTTTTGGATCGTTGTTATCGTTCAATTTATGCCGGTGCACTGGAAGATGTGAAGACTGTGCTTGAAAAAACAACGAATCCCGCAGATGTTTTTGCTGCTACAGTGCTTCGCGCTTATGCATTACAATTGATGGTTGATAATATGAGTGACTGTCCATATACGGAAGCTTTGCAGGGAAATGCCAATTCTGCTCCAAAATGGGACGATGGTAAAACAGTATATTTAGGAGTATTGGCTGAAATCGATGCTGCTGAAACTGCTGTGACTAAGAGTGCGGCAATGTCGGTTACTGATCCGTTGATGAATAAAAGCATGAGTCAGTGGAAAGGTTTCGCCAATGCATTACGTTTACGTATGTATATGCGTTTAATTGATGGTGGTGTTGATGCTGCTAATTATACATCAAAGGCAAAAGCTTTGGTTCAGGCGAACAACTTCTTCACCGGTGATGTTAAGTTTGATGTTTACATGGATCAGAAAGGTCAGTATAATCCTTGGTATGGGTCTAAAGATGAATTAGGAGCAAACAACCATTGTGCTGCACATCCTCTTATTTCTTATTTGAGTGCAACAAACGATCCCCGTATTGCATATGGTTTCATAAAGAATGATGCTAAAGGCGTATATGTAGGTCAGATGCCTGGTGCTAAGACAGTCATGAAGAACTGGGGTTCAAATAAAGACTGGAAAAATAAGGATGTTAGTGCTGTTGATTATGATTTGGCAGGTAATGCAGGTCATGGTAAACCTGTCTATTTCTTTACCCAGGCTGAGTTACAGTTTTTGATTGCAGAGGTAAATGTCCGTTTCTTGAATAATCCATCTGCTGCCAAGGCGGCATATGAAGCGGCTATAGCAGCAGATTTTTCTGCTCGTGGCATGGCCGGTCAGGAAACAAAATTCTTATCTGGAGCTAAAGTGAATTGGGATGGTGCTACAACATCTGCAGAACAGTTACATTTGATATATATGCAGAAATGGGTTGCCTTTTTCTATATGAACCATATGGAAGCCTGGTCTGAAATTCGTCGTACAGATTGTCCGAATCTATCTTCTCATACTGGTAAGGAAATTTATGAGAATCCGAGCGTTTATAATGCGGGCGATTTGATTGTCCCGGCTGTTAATGGTTTAGAATCAGGTGGTTTACTCAAGCGTTTGTATTATCCGAAAGTGGCTCGTCAGCTGAATAAAAATACACCTGCAGAGGTTCCAATCAGTACACCGGTATTCTGGGATGTTAAATAAATATGGACATTTAAAAGAGAAATAATATGAAAAAGATAGTATATAGTTTTATTTTGTGTCTCTCTTTGGTCGCTTTGGGTTCTTGTTGCGACGAGACAACGCAAGATATTTCCAAAGTTACACATTATGTGACGTTTACACTTAATGGAGAACAAATGATACAGATACCCTTAGGTTCTTCTTATACGGATCAGGGAGTTGTCGCTATGGAAGGAACTGAGGATGTAACTTCAAATGTGAAGACTACGGGTGCAGTAAATACTAATGCGGTAGGTGTTTATACAATTACGTATAGTGCAGTAAACAAGGATGGCTTTTCGCGTTCCGCCTCTCGTACCGTTGCTGTGTATGATCCGAAAGTCAGTACAAATATTGCAGGTAATTATGTGGTCGGAAAAGGCTCGTTTCGTTTAAGAGATGGCGTTACTACAGAATATAGCGGCTATTCAATTTCTTTGACTCAGGTGGTTCCCGGTATTTTTCTGGTATCTGATTATTTAGGTGGTTATTATGATCAGAGAGCCGGCTATGGTTCAAGTTATGATTTGACTGGTTATATGAAATTAAATCCGGATAATACGCTAGAAGCTTTGACCGGACATATTGCCGGTTGGGGCGACGACTTTAGTGGATTTAAGAATGGGAAATATGATCCCGAGACAGGTAAGATTTCGTATACTATAACTTATTCTGCTATGGATTTCACTGTTATATTAACTAAATAAAGAATAGGCGATATGAAAAAATATATTTCTATTTTATTTACCCTGCTTTTAGTGGCTTTTACGGGTTGTGATGTTGAAACTGATACCGATGCAGGTGGAACGAGTGTAGCAGCAATGGCTGGACACTGGGTGGTTACGTTTAGTAATTCAGGTAAAGCTTATGGTCCATATGATTTGTATACATACAATACTGCTGCTGATAATGGTTCGGAAATGTGGATTAATGACAAGAATTCATTTTGGAACTTTAATATCAAATGTCCGGTGACTTATAATGCGCTTACATTTGCAACAGGTGGTACACCAGCTACAAGTATTGCGTTGAATAAAGACGGTAGTGCGTATAATATAACAGTGGCTATTACAGATGGTAAAGTAGTTCTGAATGGCACAAAATCTCCTGGCGGGCATGTTACTGACAGCATTTCTTTTGGAATAGAGTTTCAAGACGATCCGGGAAATGTTTATGTATGTGATGGTTATCGCTATACAGGTTTTGCTGATGATAAGTAGTATCTTGATTTAATAAGGGGATATTAATAAAAACCGGAACAACTCAAAGAGTTCTTCCGGTTTTTTTTGTAAGGTCACACTTTGTGCTTTAGTTATAATAATAATTTATTTGAAATTCATAACACGCTTGTTTATTTCATTCAACATTTGTATTTTCGTGAAGTAATAAATAAAATCAGATATGTCAGTAAAATCATATATAGAATCAAACAAAGAGCGCTTTATAAATGAGCTTTTTTCATTAATACGTATTCCTTCTGTCAGTGCAAAACAAGAAAACAGGCCTGATATGTTGGCTTGCGCTGATCGTTGGGTTGAATTATTGTTTTCGTCGGGAGCAGATAAAGCTATAGTTATGCCTACGGAGGGCAATCCTGTTGTTTATGGCGAAAAGATCTTTTCTGAAGAAGCACCGACCGTTTTAATATATGGACATTATGATGTAATGCCGGCTGAACCAATGGAACTTTGGAAAAGTAATCCTTTTGAACCGGAGATACGTGAAGAGCGTATTTGGGCTCGTGGTGCTGATGATGATAAAGGACAGAGCATGATGCAAGTTAAGGGCTTTGAAACGGCACTGAAGTCAGGATTACTAAACTGTAACGTCAAATTTGTGTTCGAAGGGGAAGAAGAGATAGGTTCAACAAACTTAGCTGCATTTTGTGAAGCCCATAAAGAATTGCTCAAAGCTGATGTGATATTGGTCTCTGATACAAGTATGGTCAGTGCAGATGTCCCTTCGTTGACAACAGGTTTACGCGGTCTTGCTTATTGGCAGATCGAAGTGACAGGCCCTAATCGGGATCTTCATTCCGGACATTTTGGAGGTGCTGTGGCAAATCCGGTCAATGTGTTGTGCAGGCTGATTGCCGATATAACAGATTCTGATGGACGAATAACAATTCCCGGTTTTTATGATGATGTAGAAGCAGTTTCAGATACAGAACGTCAAATGATTGCACAGATTCCTTTTGATGAAGAGAAATATATGGAAGCTATAGGAGTGGATTCTTTGTTTGGTGAAAAAGGCTATTCCACACTAGAACGCAACAGTATCCGTCCGTCTTTTGATGTGTGTGGTATTTGGGGCGGATATACGGGAGAGGGCAGCAAAACCGTATTACCTTCAAAAGCATTTGCAAAAGTTTCCTGTCGTTTGGTTCCACATCAAAACCATGCAAAGATCTCGAAACTGTTTAAGGATTACCTAAATTCAGTAGCGCCTGCTTATGTAAAGATAGATGTTAAGCCAACGCATGGTGGCGAAGGTTATGTGTGCCCCATAAATCTTTCTGCTTATAAAGCGGCCGAAGAGGCGATGACAATCGCTTTTGGAAAGCGTCCGCTGGCTGTTCGCAGAGGAGGCAGTATACCGATTATTTCTACTTTTGAACAAGTTCTTGGCATTAAGACCGTACTCATGGGATTTGGTCTTGAACAGAATGCAATTCATTCACCCAACGAAAGTTGTATGCTGGATTTCTTCTATAAGGGCATCGAATCTGTTGCTGAATTCTATAGAATATGGAAAGGTTGATATAAATAATTAAGATATTTTTGGGGCGATTAGTTTACAGAGCTTTTCCAAATTGTCGGCGTCAATCCGGTCAAAGCTTCCTAATTTTTCGCTGTCAATATCTAATACGGCAAAAATATTGTTTCCATTGGTGATCGGTACAACTATTTCTGACCGTGAAAGAGAACTGCATGCAATATGCCCGGGAAACTGTTCAACATCTGCTACAATGATTGTGCGAGCTTCTTTCCATGCCGTACCACACACGCCTTTACCATATTTTATTCGTGTGCAAGCCAAAGGTCCTTGAAACGGAGCCAAGACAAGCATATCCTCTTTGACAACATAAAAACCAACCCAAAAGAAGTGAAATGTCTGTTTTAATGCGGCAGCAATATTTGCCATGTTAGCCACAATATCCGTTTCTGCAGATACTAACGCCTCTATTTGAGGTATGAGAGTCTTGTACATTTCCTGTTTATTACTACCTTTAATAATCAAGTTTTCCGACATTGCTTTAATTGTATTTTTAGCAAATATACAAACTCTGATTTTAATTTATATCTTTGTTGTATGGAAAAGACAGAGGCACCTTTAATACTCGGAACAGAAAAGATCAGCAAGTTGCTGATGCAATTTGCATTGCCTGCCATTATTGCTATGACAGCTTCTTCTATTTATAATATTGTAGACAGTATTTTTATCGGACATGGAGTAGGCGCATTGGCTATTTCGGGTTTAGCTATTACGTTCCCTTTAATGAATTTGGCCGCAGCGTTCGGTTCTTTGGTTGGAGTCGGTGCATCTACATTGGTTTCCGTAAAACTAGGAGAGAGAGACTATGAAGGAGCAAATCATGTTTTAGGAAACGTGTTGGTTTTGAATGTGGTATTGGGATTGTTGTTTACTGTAGTCTTTTTGTGGAAGCTAGACCCTATATTGCTTTTCTTTGGAGCCAGTGATATAACATTGTCTTATGCGCATGATTATATGGTTGTTATCTTATTAGGTAATATTATAACTCATATGTATTTGGGTTTGAATGCCGTGTTAAGAGCTTCAGGTTTTCCAAAGTTAGCAATGTATGCCACATTGTCTGCTGTTTTGATCAACTGTATACTGAATCCGTTATTTATCTTTGGTTTTGGATGGGGAATAAAGGGTTCTGCTATTGCTACGGTTATTGCACAAACTATATCCTTGGCAGGGCAAATGATACATTTCTTTGATTCAGGACAGTTACTCCATTTTAAGAAAGGTATATATAGATTGAAGAGTGAACTCGTAAGAGGTGTTTTGTCTATTGGGATGTCTCCTTTTTTGATGAATCTTTGCGCCTGTTTGATTGTAATAGTTATTAATCGCAGTTTGAAAGAATATGGCGGAGATATGGCTGTGGGTGCTTACGGGTTGGTGAATAGAGTCGGATTTTTGTTCGTTATGATTGTAATGGGTTTCAATCAGGGTATGCAGCCTATTGCCGGCTATAATTTTGGAGCTCGTTTATATCCGCGAGTGACGGAAGTTACAAAGCTTACCATGTTGTATGCAACGGGTGTAACTACTCTCGGATTCTTGCTTTGCGAGATTATTCCATCGTCAATCATACGTATGTTTACAACAGATACTGAACTTATTAAATCGGCTGTATATGGCCTGCGTATAACGTTTGCTGTTTTTCCTATCGTTGGATTTCAAATGGTTGCTACCAATTTCTTTACTTCCATTGGCATGGCGAAGAAGGCTATATTTCTTTCCATGAGCAGGCAACTATTATTTTTGTTACCTTGCTTGCTTATTCTTCCCTCTTTTTATGGCGTAACCGGAGTTTGGCTCAGCAGTCCGATATCCGACGTGGTGGCGACTGTTATCACCTCCCTCGTATTGATATATCAGTTTCGCCAGTTTAAAACACAAGATAAAACAGTAGAAAATATCTCAATAAAGTGATCAATATGAAACATCAATTCAAGGCAATATTTGCGTTTATCTTATTACTTACAACTTGTTATAGTGGAGCTCAAACAAAGGAGATAACCATTCTTTCTGTAAATGATATTCATGCTGCTGTCGATCGTTTTCCTCAATTTGAAGTGATTGTTGATAGTGTTCGGGCAGTACACCCTGATTTACTGCTTTTTTCTGCCGGAGATAACCGGACAGGCAATCCCGTAAATGATCAATATCCTATAGTGTCTTACCCAATAGTTTCTTTGATGAATAAAGCCGGATTTAATCTTTCGGCTGTGGGAAATCATGAGTTCGATTCAACCCCTGCCGGGTTTCGTGAGGTGATGAACAGTTCAAATTTCCGCTATGTTTGTGCAAATATGTATGCTCCCGATACAATGCGCTTACATGTTGAACCTTATAGGATCTTCGAATGTAACGGAGTCCGAATAGGCGTATTGGGATTGATACAACTTAGTACGAATGGTCTTCCGGACTCTCATCCTAAGAATCTGGCGAATATTCATTTTCGCTCTCCTTTGAAGGTGGCACAGGAATATGCCTGGTTGCGCGACCGTTGTGATGTGTTTATTATTCTTTCACATAATGGTTATGAAGAAGATTTGGCTCTGGCAAAAGAATATCCGATAGCCGATGTGATTCTGGGTGGCCATTCGCATTCCAAAATCGAAGGAACGATGAGTAACGGAGTGCTTGTTACACAGGCAGAGAAGCAATTGAAGTATGTAACGGAATTGACTCTTAAACTTGCTGATGGAAAGGTTATTGAGAAAAAAGCGCATTTGATAAATGTAAAGGATAATCCGAAAAAGGATGAGAAGGTACAAGCTATGGTCAACGAGTTTAATGATAATAAAGAGCTGAAGCGTGTTGTAGCACAGGCAAAAGAAAGTTTTCTTAATAAGGAGGAATTGGGTTGTATGATGGCTGATGCGATTCGTATTGAATCGGGTGCAGACATTGCTTTGCAGAATTCAGGAGGTGTTCGTCTTGATTCTTTTCCGGCAGGACCAATCTCATTAGGAGATGTTTATCGTCTAGACCCATTTGGCAATGAAATGGTCATGTTTAATATGACAGGCGGTGAGGTTATACAGATGATTCTTGCTACTTGTAAATCTGATAATTACGGACCCGGTTACGTTTCCGGCATAAAATATACAATAACATTTGGCAATGATAAGGATGACATGAGAGATGTTAAGGTATGGATGGCAGACGGTTCGCCAATTGATAAGAAACGGGTTTATAAGGTTACTATGAACAGCTATATTGCTACAGTGAGCGATTTTGAGAAGAAAAATGAGGGACAAAATTTATTTCGCACTTGTTCTGATGCCATAATTGATTATCTCACCCAGCAATCTGTTGTAGATTACAAGGGAGTGAGTAGAGTTACCATAAAAAGAGTGAAGTGATATTTTTTAATAATCTTCTAGAGCAAGTTAGTTGAGCAAGAATTTGTATCAAAAATTAAAGTTTTTATTCTTAAAAAAGCATCTGTAAAAAGCATAAAATACATTCGAATGCGCGAACCATTTCATTCGATAGAAACCTTCAACGGATTCGAAAGAAATGCTTCTTACATCCGAATGAAATACAGAATTCATTCGAATCAAGTTTATTATCTAATACACTGTAATATAGACTATTATATACCATGAGGCGTTTTTACTCGCATAGTTGTAGGTAAAAGCGTTATTTTGCCATATGATGGGGTATGATCAAAATTCTATGTTTTTTAGAAATTCGGTCGTTTTTTATATCTCAAAGGCATAAATAAAAAAGATGTTTTTTATCTTTGTAACAGTAGAGTTGCTTAAGTTACATAAACTAAATACAATGTTATATTATGGGAAAGATTATATTAACCATCGGTCGCCAATATGGAAGTGGCGGACGTGAAATCGGACAGAAGCTGGCTTCTGCATTCGGCATTAATTATTATGATAAGGAATTGATGGCTGAAGCTGCTAAAAGTAGCGGATTAAGCCGGGAGTTTTTTGAAAAGGCTGACGAAAAAGTAGCAAGCAGTTTGGCTTATGCCTATTCGGTCGGGTTCCCATATATGGGTTTGTTTACGCCTTATGCCGATGTTCTTTCCAATGACGGATTGTTTAAGTTTCAGAGCGAGGCAATACGTAAGATCGCCGATAAGGGTTCTTGCGTGATGGTCGGCCGTTGTGCTGATTATATTCTTCGCGACTATCCGAAATGTTATAGCGTGTTTATTCATAATACGAAGGAAAATCGTATCAAACGAATTATGGATGCACAGCATGTAACGGAAGAACAGGCAAAAGAATTGATGATAAAAACGGATAAATCGCGTGCTGCTTATTACAATTATTATACCAATAAGGCTTGGGGTGTAGCGGCTTCGTATGATCTGTCGATTAATGTAGCCGTCTTAGGAATAGATGCTACGGTAAGCTTTATTAAGAATTTTGTTGAACAAAAAATGACTCGACCGCTTTAACATTTCGAATAATGTTATTACTTTTGTGCAGATGAAGCGAAAAAGGATGTCATTGAAAGATAAAATAATACGCTATGTAATGTTTGTAGCCAGCATTTTTGTAATGCTGGCTGTCATTCTTCCGCATCATCATCATCAGGATGGCGCTCCTTGTTATCGAACGCTGGCTTCCGAAGAAGCCGAAGGCGAACCTGGCGGATGCGAGTCGCATGATTGTGGCGATCATGGGCATACGATAGAATTCTTTACATCAATACAGTTGCATGTAATCGATAATGATTTGCACTATTTTCTTTTCCCGCTGCAGACTGTGTTCTCTTTGGTTGATGAGGTGAAGTCTGCTTGCATGCATCTTTTATTCAAACACAACTCAGTCTTATATGTCGAATCTCTCCATAGTATTTGGATAAGAACGGTCTTAGGACTTCGTGCACCGCCCTCATTGTAATCTCCTATTTTATTTTGTTTTTTGATGATGAGTTGTTTTTTGCGTTTGAGACAACTCATGATCTGTTATCTATTCATGTTTATTAATTGAGAAATACAATGAAAAAAATATATTTGTTTTGGGCGTTGTCTGTCTGTATCTTAATGGGATGCGGCGGATGTGCAGCCCAAAGTGGTCAAGGTCATGATGAAGAGGAAGAAGAACATGAACATGCCCATGAAGCCGGAGAGGCTCATGTTCCCGGCGAAGTTGTCTTTAAGAAAGCTATGGCCGATGCTGTTGGGCTGAAAACGGTAAAGATGACGCCTGCTGAGTTTTCGGATGTCATCAAAGCTACCGGCCGGATCGTTGCTGCTCAAGGTGGCGAATCAGTTGTTGTGGCAACAGCTTCGGGTATTGTTAATTTTGGAAAGCTGATTGTCGTTGATGGTATGGCTGTGCATAAGGGGCAACCGTTGCTGAGTTTATCGTCCAGTAATCTGGCCGATGGCAATGGTGCCGTAAAAGCGGTGAATATTAACCGGTTGATATGGTTTTCATAAGGAGGATTTAAATTTATATATTCATAATATTAAAAATTCAATCAGCTATGCTAATTGAAAGAAATTTTCAAAAATTATGATCAATAAAATCATTTTATATTCTATACGACACAAATTTGTCGTGTTATTATTATTATTTGTAATAATAGGAGGAGGTCTTTATTCTCTTCGTACTATTAATGTGGATTCTACTCCGGATATTACCAATAACCAAGTCCAGGTAATCACCACTGCTGAGAATTTGTCAACGGCTGATATAGAACAGTTTGTCACTTATCCTGTGGAGTTAGCTATGTCTAATTTACCCGGAGTAAAGGATGTCCGTTCTATATCAAGATTTGGCCTTTCGGTCGTTACGGTTATCTTTAATGATAATATGGGTTCATATCTGCCACGTCAGTTAGTTCAAGAGAAACTAGGTGAAGTAAAGGAGCAAATACCACAAGGCTTTGGTACGCCCGAAATGGGTCCAATCACAACAGGTCTTGGAGAAATATACCAGTATACTTTGATTCCGAAGGATATATCAAGATATACGCCGCAAGAATTGCGTACTATTCAAGATTGGATTGTAAAACGTCAAATGGCAATGATACCTGGAGTCGTAGAGGTTAATTCTTTCGGTGGAAGTATCAAACAATATGAAATCTCTCTTTCGTCCGAACGACTTAATTCTATGAACATAACAATGTCTGAAGTCTTTGACGCTCTTAATAAAAATAATGTAAACACAGGAGGTGCATACATAGAGAAAAATCACATGGCCAATTTCATTCGTGGAGAAGGGTTGGTAAAGTCGATAGACGATATCAAGAGCATTGTAGTGAAAAAAGAAAATAATATACCGATCCTTATACGTGATGTGGCGGAGGACGTAAAATTCGGTGAACAAGTGCGTTATGGAGCTTTCACACAAGATGGTCATGAGGCAGTAGGAGGTATGATTCTGATGTTGAAAGGAGCCAATTCTGAAAAAGTTGTAAGAGATGTGAAAGAACGAATTAAGTCTGTTCAGAAATCCCTTCCTGCGGGTATTGAGATTAAACCTTTCCTTGACCGTTCCAATCTGATAGAACGCACCACAAGTACAATTGCCCGTAATCTGATAGAAGGAGCTCTTATTGTGATTTTTGTACTTATTTTGCTCTTGGGAAGTATACGAGGCGGTCTTATAACGGCTTCGGTCATTCCGTTAGCACTCCTTTTTGCCTTTATCATGATGCGTTTGTTTGGCGTATGGGCCAATCTGATGAGTTTGGGAGCCATAGATTTTGGTATTATAGTCGATGGGGCCGTAATAATAGTTGAAGGAATTACCCATAAGATAGAATCCAGAATGAAGAAAAAGATGAACTTCAATCAGGAGACTATGAATACCATAAGTTATGATTCTGCATCAACAATGATGAATTCTGCATTCTTTGGTCAGCTCATCATACTTATTGTTTTCACACCGATACTTTTTCTTTCTGGTGTCAGCGGTAAGATGTTCCAACCCATGGCATATACATTCTCATTTGCTATATTGGGTGCAATCATTCTTTGTCTTACCTATGTACCGATGATTTCGTCTTTACTGATGCGTCCTTCCCGAAATCCTAATAGCCTCTTTGCTCGTTTGGAACATTGGTTTGAAAGCTTTAGCATGAAAATAATGAATAAGATACATGCTCTTTACGAACCACTCTTGAGTTTTTCTCTTGGTCACAAGAAACTTATTCTTTTCATAGCGATTATTCTTTTTACCATTACAGGAATTACATTTAGCCGAATGGGAGGAGAATTCATTCCCAGTTTGGATGAAGGAGATATTGCCATGCAAACCTTTTTGCGTCCCGGCAGTTCTCTTTCGGAAACGATTAAGCGTGAAGAAGAAGTCGAGAGGTTATTACTCACAAATTTTCCTGAAATAAAAACCGTATGTGCTCGTATCGGAGTTGCCGATATACCCACGGATCCCATGGGGTTTGATTATACAGACAGTTTCATTATTTTGGAAAAAGATAGGAGCAAGTGGAAATCTGCAAAAACGAAAGAGGAGTTAATTGAGAAAATGAAGGATAAACTCAGTGGGCTTCCTGGTTTAAATTTTTCTTTTTCGCAACCGGTGGAATTACGATTTAATGAATTGTTGACGGGAATTCGCGAAGATGTTGCGGTGAAGCTGTATGGTGATGATCTTGATACGTTGAATGACTTGGGTGAAAGAATGGTCGACATTATCAGTAAGATAAAAGGTGCAGGAGATGTATCACTGGAACGTACATCCGGACTTCCTCAGATAACGGTAAAGTACGACCATCAAAAGATAGCACAGTATGGACTGAATATAGAAAAGCTTAATCAATATGTGAGTGCAGCTTTTTCAGGAAGTAAAGCCGGTGTCATATTCGAGGGTGAAAAGCGCTTTGACATGGTTATACGTCTAACTCAGCAAGAACGTAAGAGTATAGAAGATTTACAAAACCTGTATGTCGACATGCCAAACGGTCAGCTCATTCCATTGAAAGAAGTGGCAGATATCAGTTATCAACCTGGACCTATGCAGATATCCAGAGATCAAGCCTCACGACGAATATATGTGGGAGTAAACGTACGCGGCAGGGACGTTCAGTCGCTTGTAGAAGAAATTCAAAAGAAACTCGATAAAGAACTCAAGTTACCTGCAGGTTATCGTATCACTTATGGTGGCGAATTCCAGAATCTGCAAGATGCCAAAGCTCGCTTGATGATTGTAATGCCTATAGCAATGCTGCTTATTTTTATTTTACTCTATTTTGCACTGAAATCTGTAAAACAGGCTTTGATGATATACATGGCTGTACCGCTTGCCACCATCGGAGGTATTTTCTCACTGGTAATACGTGGCATGCCGTTCAGTATCTCAGCGGGTGTAGGCTTTATTGTTCTTTTCGGTGTAGCCGTACTTAATGGACTTGTGCTGATTAATAGATTTAACTCGTTAAAGGAAAAAGGTATGACAGATGTAACGGAACGTATCAAAATAGGCACACGTGAGCGGCTACGGCCAATACTTCTTACTGCCACAGCTGCTATGCTCGGATTCCTGCCGATGGCTGTATCAGGCTCTGCAGGAGCTGAAGTCCAGAGACCTTTGGCCACTGTTGTTATAGGTGGATTATTTAGTGCCACACTGCTCACCTTGTTGGTAATACCTTTGTTATATGCTCTGGAAGAGCGAATTGGTAAACACGGTGCACATGGTAAAGTTCTTACAATGGTAACAGTAGTGATGATGTTGTTACTTCCTCATACTTTGAAAGCTCAACAATCAATATCTCTTAATAAGGCTGTTCAAATGGCAATTGATACTTATCCGTCTATCGAAGCTGCCCGATTGGATGTGAGAGCGCAAAAGGAAATGAAACGTTCGGCATGGGATATCGGTGCAACGGAAATAGCAACAGGAACAGAAGAGAAAGGTAAAAATAATGATGCAATAACAACTTTAATCTCTGTCAGACAGAACCTTGATATTCTGGGAATTGGAGCTCGTTCCAAATTTTATGGTAAACAAGTCGATGTTTCAAGAGCACAAGTAAAAGTAGAAGAGAGGGAAATTCGTCGTGAAGTAAGTATCGATTATGGAATGGCCTATGTGGCTCATCAACGCCGGTTAGTATATGATCAACTTGATTCGATATACCGAGATTTCGAGAAGGCTGCAAAGTTGCGTTATGAAACGGAGGCTACATCTAAATTGGAGTATATCTCGGCTCAGAATCAGGCCCGACAGATAAACTTGACGATGTTGCAGGTTATACGTGATGAACAGATAGCGTTGATAAATCTTAATCGCTGGCTGGGAGATAAAACTTCTTATACAACGGATAGTAGTGTTACGGAATTGCCAACGGATGTTGTGCCGTCGTCGACTATACCTCCTATCATGCAACTTGCCGATGAAAAAATAAAGTTGGCAGATAGTAAATATAAAATGGAAATATCCGAATTCTTTCCTAAGTTTTTTGTGGAGTACGGTAAACAAAAAATAGGATCGACCACCGGATATTATTCCTATCAAGTAGGTCTTAGTCTGCCCCTTTTCTTTGGGGCACAGTCCGGGCGTACCAAAGCTGCAAAGACGGAACGATATATTGCCGAACAGAACTATAATAGTCGTCAACGCGAATTGGTTTCTCAACGCGATGCTATTACAGATCAGTACGAGAAATGGAAAAGTTCTCTGAAATATTATAGTGAAACAGCTCTTCCTCTGGCCAAAGAGCAACAACAAGCTGCTATACAGTATTATCATAAAGGTGCAACCGATTATCTCGGATTTATCCAGAACATGAAAGATGCTACTCAAATTCAGCTTGATTATTGGAATTGTTATAGTGAATATTTAAACACGAAATTCAATTTAGAATATTGTTATTAATTACATAAACATAAGGTAAAAAAATGAAATACAAGTTATTATATATAGTCATACTGGTAAGTTCAGCAGTCATTATGTCCGGTTGCGGAGGAAAAAATGAACAGTCGAAAGAGATCTCAACTTCCGCGCAAGAACACGAATCATCACTGACAGATGTGGTTCTTTCAGATGTCCAAAAAAAGTCTCTTAATATTACAATTGGGAAGATGCCTATTTATCAGTTTAAAGGACTGATAGAGGCTAATGGCACATTGTCTGTAATGCCACAAAGCGAAGCTTTGGTATCTCCCTACATGGGTGCAAATGTGAAATTGATTCTTGTAAAAGAAGGACAAACGGTTTGTCGCGGTCAAGTTCTTGCCTATCTTTCACATCCGGATTTGTTGGATTTGCAGAATCGTTATCTTGCAGCATACAATCGTATGACGTATGTCTCACAAGAGTATGATCGCCAGAAAAAACTTTATACCGAGAAGATAGGTGCGGGGAAGGATTTCCAGCAGGTACAATCGGAATATAATTCTTTATTGGCTGAACTTAGAACTACCGAGTCGCAACTCAGTCTTATCGGTATAAACCCTATAAGTGTGCGTAATGGTAAAATAATTTCAAGTATAGCCGTTAAAAGTCCCATCGGTGGCTCGGTAGAAAAGATAAATATAAAGACCGGACAATACGCCGATTCCCAAACCCCGATGTTTCGTATTGTTAATATAGATAATATTTATGCAGATCTTCTTGTTTTCGAAAAAGATGTGCCGATGGTAAAAGTTGGTCAGAATGTATCGTTATCTTTACAATCCGCCACTGGTGCAAAATATACTGGGAAAGTGTATTCTGTGGGTAGAACATTCGAAAGTTCCCTTAAGGCTGTGCATGTTCGTGTTACTATCGATGGCTTAAAGGATGGACTGATTGCCGGAATGTACCTCTGTGGAAAAATAGAATCAGATACAAAACAACTTGCCGCAATATCCGAAGAAGGGGTCGTAGATGATTCTGGAAAATCTTATGTATTTTCAGTAGCACAGCAAAACGGTAAATGGATTTTTCATCCTATCGAAGTGAAAAAAGGAAGAGATGAAAAGGGGCATGTGGAGATAATGAATTCCGATAAATTAAAGGACGATATGGCTTTTGCTCTTGACAATGCCTATTATATAATTTCTGAAATGAAAAAAAATGAGACGGGGGAAGAGTAACTTTTATGATGGTATTTAACAATATTTTTTAGTATATGAACAAAAAATTGGTTAGAATAGTAGTTTCTGCAACACTGTTGATAGGGGCTGTTATAGTTGAAAAAACGGCTAATTTGCCTGTTTGGCAACTTCTGATAGTATATATTGTTCCATACCTACTGATAGGATATGATATTGTAGAAGAAGCTCTAGAAGGCTTAACCAAAGGAAATGTCTTTAATGAAGATTTCCTTATGGTTATTGCCACTCTTGGAGCATTGTGTATTGGCTTCTTACCTGGAAGTGCAACCGAATTTCCTGAGGCGGTATTTGTAATGTTGTTCTTTCAAGTGGGAGAACTATTTGAGGACATAGCAGAGGGACGTAGCCGAAAGTCTATTTCGGATTTAATGAACATTCGTCCAGATTCTGCTAATGTGTTACGTGATGATGCTATTAGTGTAGTATCTCCAGAGACTGTAGCCGTAGGAGAAATTATTGTAATAAAACCAGGGGAGAAGGTTCCTCTGGATGGCATAGTGATGGAAGGAACATCCAATCTCGATACAGTAGCATTGACGGGTGAAAGCCTTCCTCGAGAAGTAAACGTAGAGGATACCGTTATATCAGGCTGTGTTAATATATCAGGTCTACTCAAAGTAAAAGTTACAAAAAATTTTGGACAGTCTACAGCTTCTAAGATTATTAACTTAGTAGAAAATACAAGTGTAAATAAATCAAAAAGTGAAACCTTTATTACCAAATTTGCTCGAGTTTATACTCCAATCGTAGTGTTTGTGGCAATTGCTCTAGCTATCTTACCCCCCCTCTTTTCTTATGATTTTATGGAGACATTTCCTATATGGCTGAATCGTGCATTGACATTTCTGGTAGTATCTTGCCCATGCGCATTGGTTATATCTGTCCCTCTCACTTTCTTTGGGGGCATTGGTGGAGCTAGCAAGAATGGAATACTCATAAAAGGAGGAAACTACATGGAGACACTTGCCAAAATTGGGACTGTCGTTTTCGATAAGACAGGGACGTTGACAAAAGGAAAATTTGAAGTTAGCACCATTCATTCAAGCCAGATTAATGAAAACCAATTGCTACATTTAGCAGCTCATGTAGAACGTTTCTCTACACATCCTATAGCCATTTCTTTGCGAAATGCATATCCAAATGAAAACGATGACTGCAAAATAGAAGATATAGAAGAAATATTAGGCCATGGTATTCGTGCAAAGGTGAATGGCGAGATTGTTTGTGTAGGTAATACCAAGATGATGGATTCTATTGGGGCCAGATGGAAACCATGTGAAAAGAGCGGTACAATTATTCATGTGGCTGTTAATGGACTGTATGTTGGGCACATCGTTATATCAGACAAGATTAAGGAAGATTCAAAAGATGCGATTGCTGCCTTGAAAGCAGAAGGTATTGAAAAAACGGTAATGCTTACGGGTGATCGAAAAGAAGTTGGAGAGGCTGTTGCAAAAGAATTATGTTTGGATGAATATCATGCAGAACTCCTTCCTGTAGATAAAGTGAAATATTTGGAGCGTATTATCAAAGAGAAAAATAGAAAAACCAATTTGGCTTTCGTTGGGGACGGTATCAATGATGCTCCTGTATTAGCTAGGGCAGATGTCGGAATAGCAATGGGCGGACTTGGATCTGATGCAGCCATCGAGGCGGCAGATGTAGTCCTTATGGATGATAACCCATTTAAAATAGCTGTTGCTATCAATATTGCTCGCCGAACAATATTGATAGCAAGACAAAATGTGATATTTGCTATTTTTGTTAAGGTTTTAGTTCTTGTGCTCGCGGGATTTGGTATAGCTACAATGTGGATGGCTGTGTTTGCTGATGTGGGTGTAACGGCCTTGGTAATCCTTAATGCTATGCGTACACTTAAAAAGCAGTATACTAGTTGGTAAAATTAATATAACGTAAACTTAACTATTCTATTTGTCTCTTAAAAATGCATTTATATACTGATTAACAGTAAAATAATGGCATGAATATTTTGATAAATTTGCAAGTTTTCGTATTTTTGAATGTAGAAACTTGCAAATCTATCATATTCCTTTACAGATTAATTTTGCCAACGGCTTTTCTCCCTTATTGTGCTTTGTTACCATTGCATATAATCTTCTATTGTCAGTCCTATGAAATTCGGAATCACCTGATATACTTTATCTTGAATGACTTCAACAGCATTTGTTGTGCTTAGCCCTATAACACGCATGCCTGCCCGGTTTCCGGATTCGATACCGGCTATCGAATCTTCAAATACCAGACATTGATCCGGTTTTGTCTGCAAATCAGAAGCGCCGATCAGATAACACATCGGATCTGGTTTGCTGCGTGTGATACGGTTGGATGTTACCATCGTGTCGAAAGTATCCTCTAGATTCAGAAGTCGTAGCGCACGTTCCATTTTCTTGTCATCCGAACTGGTTACCAGGCCTATCTTGACACCATTCTGTTTTAGTTCTTTCAGAAACTCAACCGAACCGGGGAGTGGAGGTATCGGCAGTGTATAGTCGAAGTCATTAGATTCCTTAATAATATTTGCTTGAGTTTCTTGGGAATAGTTATAAAAGTACTTGTTAATGATCTGAAATATAGTAGTGCCTTTGACGTATGGGGCGAAGTGCTCATAAGGAAGCTGATACTTATGACCCATTTCATCCCAAAAGATGTCGTAGATCTTTTCAGTGTCGGCAATAACGCCGTCGAAATCAAAGAGGGCGGTTTTAAGCTGTTTCATCGGATTTTCTGTTGACTGATTAAATTTGTAGAACAAAGATAGTTCGATTTGTACTATGAATCGCTATATTTGTGAGAAAATCATAGAATATATTGACGATGAAAACACGAACAAGGGCGTTGTTAGCCATTTTTTTCCTTTACAGCTTTGTTATCATGCAGGCTCAGTCGCTTGTCAATCGTATAGGTGTTTGCACATCTCCTGAGAATGCAGCCTTGCTAAAGAGTTCCGGATGCGCGTATGTTGAAATTGGCATACGTTCGTTTCTTATTCCTGATAAACCGGACTCGGCCTTTGCTATAAACAAGCAGAAGGCCAGATATTGTGTACTGCCTATTTATTCCGGCAATGGCTTTTTTCCAGGAGAATTGAGGCTTACCGGCCCGGACGTGAAGATGGACAAGCTACTGGAGTATGGGCGTAACGCGATTCGCCGCGCTCATGAGATAGGACTGAAGGTGATGGTTTTGGGCAGTGGTACGGCTCGAAATATTCCGGAGGGTTTTAGTCGCGAAGAAGCTGTCGGGCAGTTTACGGAAATATGTAGTCAGCTGGCAAAGATGGCGGAAGAATATAATGTTGTGATTGTTATCGAGCCGTTGCAACACTCGGAAACGAACTTCATAAATACGGTCAGCGATGGAGCTGATATTGCACGGGCAGTTAATAATTCTCATCTTGGTGTTCTTGCTGATTTTTTTCATATGATGCGTGAAAATGAGGATCCTGCAGATTTGATAAAGGCCGGAAAGTTGCTAAAACATTGTCATATTGCAGAGAAGGAGGTACGTTCGGCTCCGGGCGTGAAGGGGGATGATTTTATACCTTTCTTTAAAGCTTTGAAGGCGATGCATTATAAGGGGAATCTTTCAATAGAATGTCACTGGGATGATATGAAAACTCAGTTAGCAGGTTCTGTAGCTGAAATACAGAGGCAGTTACGTGTCGCATATGAAGCCAAAAAATAATAAATAGTTTGCCGGACTAAAGATTTACTGATATTTTTGCACAAAAGAATATTCAGATGGAAGAGGTAGAAGCAAGGATTAAAGAACTCCGTGATGCACTGGAGATGCATAATTACAATTATTATGTGTTGTCATCACCTACGATATCAGATTTCGAGTTCGACAAACTGATGAAAGAACTGCAGACTCTGGAAGAAACTCATCCCGAATATGCCGATCTCAATTCACCGACACAGCGGGTGGGTAGTGATTTGTCGAAAGATTTTGCTTCTATTGCTCATAAATATCCGATGCTCTCATTGGGAAACACTTATTCCGAAGGAGAAGTACGCGATTTCTACGAACGTATTGCCCGCGATCTGAATGAATCTTTTGAAATCATTGCAGAACTAAAGTATGATGGTACGTCGATATCGCTCACGTATAAAAATGGCCGATTAACGCAAGCGGTTACTCGCGGTGATGGTACGCAAGGTGACGAAGTGACGGCCAATGCAAGGACTATCCGTTCTATTCCGCTTAAGTTGATGGGAAATAATTATCCTGAAGAGTTTGAAATAAGAGGTGAGGTTTTGTTACCATGGACAGAGTTTGATCGTTTGAACAAGGAACGTGAAGATCAGGAAGAACCTCTCTTTGCTAATCCTCGTAATGCTGCTTCCGGTACATTGAAACAGCAGAACCCTGCAATAGTCGCTTCGCGCAAGTTGGATGCTTATTTTTATTATCTTTTAGGCGAAAACTTGCCTGCTGATACACATTATGATAATCTGGAGGCAGCGCGCAAATGGGGTTTTAAGATTCCTCGTGTGATGCGTAAATGTAGCACATTGCAGGAAGTATTCGATTATATTGCATACTGGGATGCAGAACGCAAGAAGCTTCCGGTTGCTACTGATGGTATTGTGCTTAAAGTGAATTCTTTACGCCAGCAAAAAAATCTAGGTTTCACAGCTAAGAGCCCTCGCTGGGCGATTGCCTATAAGTTTCAGGCTGAACGGGCGCGAACAAAACTTAACTTTGTTTCTTTTCAAGTAGGCCGGACAGGTATTATTACGCCTGTGGCCAATTTGGATCCTGTACTTCTTGCCGGGACAATTGTAAAAAGAGCCTCTTTGCACAATGCCGATATCATAGCCGGTCTCGACCTGCGTGTGGGCGATATGGTATATGTGGAGAAGGGTGGAGAGATTATTCCTAAAATAGTGGATGTGGATAAAGAAGCAAGGGTTGAGAGTGATTTGGAAAAGGTTGTTTTTCCAAAAGTTTGTCCGATTTGTGGAACCTTATTAATTCGCGTAGAAGGAGAGGCTGCTCATTATTGTCCGAATGATTCGGGCTGTCCTCCACAGATAAAGGGAAAGATTGAGCATTTTGTCACGCGCAAAGCTATGAACATCAATATTGGTCCGGAGACAATTGAAGATTTGTATGATGCAGGCCTTGTAAAAGATGTAGCTGATTTATATATATTAAAGATTTGTGATTTACTCCGCCTGGAACGTTGGGCCGAAAAGAGTGCCAATAATTTGATGAAGAGTTTAGAAAATTCCAAAGAAGTGCCATTCGGACGTGTTTTGTATGGATTGGGTATCCGTTACGTAGGAGAAACGGTGGCCAAACGTCTGGTTTCCGTTTTTCATTCAATTGAGGAACTCGAAAAAGCATCTTTTATTACACTTACTCAAACAGACGAGATTGGTGAACGTATAGCGCAAAGCGTGATCGATTATTTTGCCGATGAACGTAATCGAATATTAATATCCAGACTGAAAGAATATGGCTTGCGAATGTCTGTCGCTAAAGATGATTTTGAAAATCAGTCGGATAAATTGAAAGGACTGTCTATTGTTATAAGCGGTACATTCAGCAAGTATTCGCGTGATGATTATAAGGTGATGATCGAACAACATGGTGGTAAGAATATGGGTTCTGTATCAGGTAAGACAGATTATATTCTGGCAGGAGAAAATATGGGTCCGGCTAAATTGGAAAAGGCAAAGAAGTTGGGTATTAAGATTATTAGCGAAGAAGAATTCTTGAATATGATTGGCCAATGAAACTGACAGGTTACTTTATCAGGAGGCGAATATCCGCCTTATCAAAAGATGCAGCTTTGCGTCCACATAACTATTGTTCATTAAGTGATGCTAAAAGCATTTTATTATTGTTTCAATCGGAAGACGAAAAGCTGATAGATGTTTGTGTTAGTAAGCTTAAAGATAAGAATATAAAAGTAATCGTTTGTCTATATTCAAAAATTCCTGTTTGCTCTGAAAGTCGGGATGATTCTTATTTTGTAATTGATATGAATGACAACTTGAATATGTTTTATTATCCTGATGAAGCAACGAATAGGCATTTTAGCGCGTTGCAAGCCGATATGCTGATTGACCTGACGCATAATGACTGTTATGCCATGCAGTACTTGCTGTTGCAACATCCTTGTCGTTTCAAAGTTGGTATTCAAGGCTGTTTCCCTATTTATGATATGGAGTTCTCTGCATCAAAAGATATTGATATTTCGCATATATTTGACCAGATGTTATTTTATTTGCAAATAATCCGTTCAAAATAATAGAAATTCTGTATTTTTGCGTTGCCAATTGATAATCGTAAAGCTTTTCCGGTTATTGGTTGTCAATTTATCAATCGTCAATTAATAAATATGGCAGACATAAATTTAAAAGGCATGGGTGTGGCTTTGATCACACCATTCAAGCAGGATGAAAGTGTGGACTATGAGGCACTTAACAGGGTCGTTGATCACATTGTTAGAAACGGTGCCGATTATCTAGTGGTACTTGCTACTACTTCAGAATCGCCAACGTTAACTGAGGATGAGAAAAAGCAAATTACTCAACTGGTTATTCAAAGGGTTAATGGGCGCGTTCCAATTGTCCTCGGTGTGGGTGGAAACTGTACTAGATCAATTGTTGATAAACTGAAGCATGATAATTTTGATGGTATTGATGCCATTTTGTCTGTAGTACCTTATTATAATAAGCCTTCACAAGAAGGACTTTATCAGCATTATAAAGCAATTGCCGAAGCCACAAAACTCCCAATCATATTATATAATGTACCGGGACGTACGGGTACAAACATGACGGCAGAAACGACTCTTCGTATTGCCCGTGATTTCAAAAATGTCGTTGCAGTGAAAGAGGCATCAGGAAATATTGTACAAATGGACGATATTATCAAGAATAAACCGGCCAACTTTAATGTTATTTCTGGCGACGACGGTATTACATTTCCTCTGATAACATTAGGAGCTATTGGTGTCATTTCTGTCATTGGTAATGCATTTCCACGTGAATTCAGTCGGATGGTACGTTTGGCTCTTGCAGGCGATTATGAACATGCACGCACTATTCATCATCAGTTTACTGAGTTATTCAGTCTGTTATTTGTCGACGGCAATCCTGCAGGTGTAAAAAGTATGCTTAATGCAATGGGTCTTATAGAGAATAAGCTGCGTTTGCCTCTGGTGCCAACACGTATTACTACCTTTGAAAAGATTCGCGACGTATTGGAAAAATTGAATATTAAATATTAACCCCAATAGCAGTATCGGTGTAGTTTGGATAATCTTATATCGATGTTTTATGAATGCCATTGATAATGATTTTATTATCAATGGCATTCATTTTAGAAATGTTTTCTACGAATGGCAATGTTAAGTGAAGGCATTTCCACTCTTTTCATCTTGTATTAATCTACTTGTACTTTGATGATTACTTTGCGTATAGAACCTTGACCGATGCCAGGAGCATGTCCGTCTTCTGGAAAATAAATAGCAAATTGTCCCGGATAAATTTTGGTAAATGCCGTTGGTCGGTCGATATAAAATGCAATATCTTCTTCCTCATTGTAGGGCGTAGATTCTTGCTGCAATTCGTTTCCGGACTTCCATCCGATCTTCTCTACACCCAAAAGAGGTAATTGTATATCAATATATTTTTTATGAATCTCTATCATTGCGTCTTTCTTTTCCTTGCCATATATGCTGGCAACTTTTGCGTACAGGTGTGCCCCGTCGATTTCATATTTGCCATTTTCCACCTGCGAGAAGTCTGTGGCTTTTATATAATCGAATGCCTTTTTAAATAATGGATGGAGGCTTTCGATACGCTGTGTGTTGTTTATTGAGTCAAGTATCATGTATATATTTTTTATATGGTTATTTATTGCTTCAAATTTGCGACAAAGGTCGGATATCTTAGTGTTAAATAATAGACCGCTTCTGTCAATAATTCTATTTTATGCATTCATTGAATAAAATATCATATATGGAACAAATGCGTGACTGTTTTGTTATATAAAGTGTAATTTATTTTGCAAACGAAAGTGGTTGTTCTTGAAACAGATGAACATATGAATCTTGAAACAAAAACAGTTTTAGTTCTAGACATGAGTTGTGCAGTCTGCGCTAATAATGTAGAAACTACAGTGAAACAACTTCCTGGTGTTGTGGATGCGGCGGTTAATTTTGCCACAAACACATTGACGGTTAAATATAATCCGCAGGCAATAACATTGCTAAAAATGCAGGAGGCCGTGAGAAAAGCTGGCTATGATTTGGTCATTGAAAGTGAGGATTTTGTCGCTTTACAAGAAGAAATAGAATGGAAACATTATAAGATATTGAAGAGAAATATGGCGGGGGCATGGTCTTTTTCAATAGTACTTCTTTTATTAAGTATGTTATATGCAGAACCTCTATGGAGTAAATGGCTAATGATGATTTTGTCCTTTATAGTCATATCGGTTTTCGGACGTTCGTTTTACATAAATGGCATTCGTCATGCCGTAAAGGGAAAAGCGAATATGGATACATTAGTGACGCTGAGTACTGCTATTGCATTTCTTTTTAGTCTGTTTAATACAGTGTATCCGCAATTTTGGCTATCAAGAGGTCTTGAAGCTCATGTTTATTATGATGCTTCCGGGATGATTATTGCTTTTGTTCTGACAGGGAAGTTTCTTGAATTGCGCGCCAGAAACAGTACTTCTTCCGCTATTAGGGGCTTGATGGGAATGCAGCCCAAGACGGCACGCCTGTTTAAGGATGGGTTTGAGTCGGATGTTCCTATTGCTGCCATTCAGGTAAGTGACTTGCTTAGTGTTCATCCCGGCGAGAAAATTCCTGTTGATGGGGAACTTATAGAAGGAAATTCTGCTATTGATGAAAGCATGTTAAGCGGCGAATCGATTCCAGTAGAAAAGGTGATTGGCGATAAAGTATATGCGGGCACAATCAATCAAAAGGGATCGTTTGTCATGAATGCAACGGGTGTGGGAAAAGCTACATTTTTGGCTCAGATTGTTCAAATGGTTCAGGAAGCACAGGGAAGTAAAGCTCCTGTACAGCGAATTGTCGACAAGATTAGTTCTGTTTTTGTCCCTGTTGTTGTTGCTTTGTCTCTGTTAACGTTTATCTGCTGGTTGAGTATCGGCGGTAGTAAATATTTTTCGTATGGATTGCTTTCGGCTGTTTCTGTGCTGGTTATAGCATGTCCGTGCGCATTAGGTTTGGCTACACCAACCGCATTGATGGTAGGTATTGGCAAAGGAGCTGAACATCATGTGTTGATTAAGGATGCTTTCGCATTGGAAAATTTATGCAAGGTCAACGCTGTCGTTTTTGATAAAACAGGGACGCTGACCGAAGGCGTGCCAACAGTAACCGATTCTTATTGGTTGTCAGGTTCCAATGAGGAAGAACTGAATATATTGTATACGGCAGAGCAAAAATCCGAACACCCATTGGCTTTGGCTATATTACGTTGGCTTGAAGACTCCGGTGCAACCTTTTGTGAAGTAGAACAATTCAAAAGCATGACCGGCAGCGGAATATCTCTCTTGGTTAAAGGTAAAACCTATTGGGTAGGCAATCAGCGGTTGCTGGATATGTTTCAGGTGCAGCTTCCCTCAAAGATAGATAAAGAGGTAAAAGAATGGCAGGAAGAGGGGCATAGTATTGCTTATTTCGGAAAAGAAAATGAATTGTTGGTAGTGTTGGCTATTTCCGATCGGATTAAATCTACGTCTCAACAAGCTGTATCTATACTTAAAAAGCAAGGGATAGAAGTCCATTTATTGACAGGAGATAATAAAAAAGCAGCTTTGCATGTGGCTTCACAATTAGAGATTGAGCATGTTGCAGCCGAGGTGTTGCCTGATGAAAAAAAACAATATATCCGTCGCTTGCATGATTCAGGTAAAATAGTTGCGATGGTTGGCGACGGAATCAACGATTCCGAAGCACTGGCTTCGGCCGATGTGAGTATTGCTATGGGTAAAGGTACAGATATAGCGATGGATGTGGCACAAGTCACACTTATCACTTCCGATTTGCTATTGCTTCCTGAAGCTATTCGTCTGTCGAAACAGACGGTCAGGCTTATTTATCAGAATCTTTTCTGGGCCTTTATATACAATGTAATTGGCATACCACTTGCAGCTGGCGTTTTGTTTCCAGTCAACGGACTGCTGTTGAACCCAATGATAGCTAGTGCTGCTATGGCATTTAGTTCGGTTTCAGTTGTACTAAACAGCCTTAGGTTGAAATTTGTGAAATAACAATATAACATATAGAATATGGAAGTAATGAGATTCAAGACAAGTGCAAAATGCAACGGATGTGTTGCAGCAATAGGAGTAGAGCTGAATAAACTGATAAATGCCAATCAATGGCATTTATATCTGTCTGATCCTGATAAAGTGTTAGAAGTGAGGGCTGATATTGCTCCCGAGAAGGTGATTGCTGCCGTTAAAACCGCTGGATTTCGTGTAGAACAAATGTGATGGCATGATTGTAGAAAAACGACAAACGCAAGGAGAAGAAGTAGCCAATGTTATCATACATGGTTCGGGAATCATCTTGGGATTATTAGCAGCATTTATCTTGATGAAAACGGCTATTCATAGCGGTAATTTCTGGACCATCTCAACGTTTGCCGTTTATATTGTGTGCATGACGACCTCTTATGTGACGTCAACATTTTATCATGCTTCGATAAAAGCTCGTCCGAAATGTCTCTGGAGGCGTTTCGATCACAGTGCAATTTATTTGCATATAGCAGGTACGTATACTCCGTTTACTCTGTTGATGCTTAGGAATGAAGGTGTTTGGGGATGGCTGTTGTTTGCGATTGTGTGGACTGCGGCTGCTGCGGGTATATGGTGGAGTTTTCATAAGATGAAGAAAAACGATCATATTAAGACTGCTTGTTATCTGGCTATGGGTTGCGTCGTTTTTATCGCTTTCAAACCTTTATTGGATGTTTGCCGAGCTACAGATTCAATGGATGTTTTATATTGGTTGATAGGTGGTGGAGTCTTTTATGTCGCGGGAAGTATTTTTTTCTTTCTTGACAAGTATAAATATATGCATCCGCTGTGGCATATTTTTGTTTTATGCGGCAGCGGATGTCATCTTATCTCAGTTTATTCAATTGTAAGATAAAAGTTTTATTTTTTCTTTATAACGCTGTTTACTACGCGAACAGTAGAGACCAACTTGTCAGTTGACGTAAAAACATCGACGTTCCATACGTGGGAAGTGCGTCCTTTGTGGATGATGGTTGCAACGGCGCGAACTGTATCTCCTTCGTGGGCGGAAGAAACATGCGAACCACTGACCTGCATTCCGACAATCAGTTCATCCGGTTGTGCCAGAATCATTGACCCCAGTCCGGCAGCCGTTTCCGCCAATGCCAATGTTGCGCCGCCATGGAGAATACCAAAAGGTTGTCGCGTACGTTCATCCACTGGCATTGTTGCTTCGACACGATTTTCGGAAGCATAAGTATACTGAATCCCTAAATTGCCCATCAAGGCATGTTTGGCACGGGCGTTGATAGCATCGAGAGGAATGGATGTCAGTTTGATATTTGCAAGTATAGCTGTTTCAACGGCTACAGCTACACCATCCATATTGTTAGATACCGTGATATGATCGGTACATGCTTTTACCGAGTCGCGTGCATTACCCATCGCAATGCCGATCCCTGCTGTTTGCAACATCGTTACATCGGCTACACCATCACCAATAACAATCACCTCCTCTTTGGGAACTTTCAGCATTTCCATCAAAACGCTTAATGTGTTTCCTTTATCTACGCTTGGTGGAACAATCTCCAGGAAATAGTCTTCCGAGCGGAGCAAATCTAATGAACCGCTCAGACGTTTTTTCCAATGATTTTCTAATCTGGCCAGAACTTCCGTATCGTCACTGGCTAAAACACATTTGCATGGATTGAAATCTATTTCTTTTGAAAAACATCCAACACCAACGATGCGCAATTTATTAAGAGCTGCTTCTTGTTGAACATATTTATTGGTGGGCGTATCAGTGAAAAGATAATCCTGATGATAGCTGAAAATTGTGAGTCCATATTCCTTGGCTTTTTTATCGATATAACCAAGGTCTTTTGGATTAATGCGTTTTTCAAAAAGGATCTCTCCATTTTCCACGTCCACAATCTCAGCACCATTGTAGGAGAGTATATAGCCTCCGTAATGGTCAAGTTCGAGTTCTTTAGCCAATGGCATGATACCGCCATTGGGACGACCTGATGCCAGTACAATATGAACACCCATCTGCTGTACTTTCAGCAGTGTGGCTTTGTTGTGCGGGCTTATTTCTTTTTGATCGTTAAGTAGTGTGCCATCAACATCGAGGACTAATAAAGTGCATTTCATATTTGCCATATTATCAAATTGTTTTACTATATAACTTTTGTTTCGGGTGAATTGTTTGCTTCAATAGGTGATGCTTTTGAAATTTCTCCGTTTTGTGAGATATAATTGTATAGTGCTTTGTAGAACGGATGTTTGCCCAGGGTTGAAGCATCGCCGAAAATAATCAATTTCATGCGAGCCCGTGTAATGGCTACATTCATTCGTCTCAAATCGCCGAGAAACCCGATTAGTCCACGATCGTTGGCGCGAACCAGGCTAATCATGATTACATCGCGTTCCTGCCCTTGAAAACCATCTACTGTATGTACCGTAATCTGGTTTCGGTATGGTTGAAAGAATTTATCTTTGCGGATGAGGCTACGCAAGTATTGTACTTGCGATTTGTAGGGCGAGATAAGCCCAAAATCGATGCGCTCTTCTAATATTCGTGCAGAAGTGACTTTTTGTATGTATTTTTTCAGACTACTTATCAGCAGGTTTGCCTCGTCGCGATTGATTCGGCTCAAACTGTCGTTCAGCTGATCTTCCTCAAACTCGCAGGCGGTCGTGTCGCACCAGACGATATGTGTCTCCAGATCAAGAATGCCCCGGTTTTTGACTTCGGGTGCCGATTCCAGTTGATCGTGATAGAACCAGTGCGACGGGAAACGCATAATTTCATCGTTCATACGATACTGCATTTTCAGTAGAGAGACGGTTTCGGATTTCCGGTCGGCAATCTTTTGCATCAACGTGTGGTCCAGGCCGCCACGAGCCGCTTCGATACATTTGATGGTTGGTGGCAGTTGGTGATGGTCGCCGGCAAAGATTACGCGGTCGGCTTTTGCTATAGCGATCCAGCATGCTGCTTCCAATGCTTGCGCTGCCTCATCAATGAAAAGCGTTGTGAAATGATAGTTGGTAAGTATTCGGTTGGCCGAACCTACCAGAGTACAGGCTACGACGCGTGCTTCACAAAATAGTTCAGCATTGATTTTGATTTCTAGTTCGGCGGCTCTGGAGCGCAGACGCGACAGTCGTGTGCGTTTCGTTTCTTTATCTTTGTAATTATTGTGTTTTGTAGACTGTATTTCGTGTATCGCTTTGCGGATACTCCAAAGTTCGGTATAGTCAGGATGCGCTTCAAAACGCCGTTCATAAGTGAAAGAGAGCATCTTATCGTTCACGCGTGTCGGATTACCTATTCGTAGAACATTAATTCCGCGATCCACCAGCTTCTCGGAAATCCAGTCCACCGCCGTGTTACTTTGCGCTGAGACAAGCACTTGATTCTCGCGATGCAGAGTCTCATAGATAGCTTCAACCATGGTGGTTGTTTTTCCTGTTCCGGGAGGACCGTGAACGATGGCTACATCTTTGGCTTCCAATACATGATTTACAGCTTCTTCCTGTGTGATATTCAACCATGGAAAACGTATAGGAAACAGTCTATGACGTTCAGCCGGCATGTTGCCAAGCAACACTTCACGCAATTCGGCCAATCGATTGTTTTTGGCTTTCGCCACGTCACCCAGTGCCGTCATCATCGTCTTGTAGCTCACCTCATCCATATATAATTGTACACCAATGGTCCCATTTTGCTCGAGATCGAATAACGCAGAAGGCGAAGGCAAAATAACCACCATCAGATCGTCTTGTACATAACTGACTATCGCTGAGAAGTTGAGGTAGTGGAGTTTCCCGTCCGTTTGCTGTCTGAAAAAACATACGGGACGTCCATATTCGAAGTTATGCTCAATCTCTCGGTTTTCTATTCGTCGTATCTCTATCACTATTTGATTAAGCGAGTTATAGTAACTTTTACCACTTTCGACAGGATACCAGCACAGTCCTTGTTGTATTTTTCTTCTGATTCCGGTACGCTCGGTCTGCTCTTGGTACATTTCTTTCTCGTATTCGTATTCTTTCTGTAGAAGCGTGTATTGCTGTTGCAGGTCTGCTATCGGTGTCAGCTGTTGATTTGTCATTCTAAATTGCCCAATTTGACTGCGAAGGTAAAAAAAAGTATTGCTAATAGGTATGAACAATACAGATATTATTTATTATTTACTGAATACATGGTAGGGGTTAATCAAAGCGAGAACATAGGTGGATTTGCATGATATTACCAAAACTAATAGATTGCGGTGTATTACACGGAAGTTACCGGGGATGATCTTCTATTTATATTTGTGAAGATAAAAAATGTAATCAGTGGGTATTTTATAAACATATCTGTTATATATTTGTTCATAATGAAATACTTAAAGCATGGACGATATGAAAAGAGTGATTTTATCAGTTGCAATGGCTTCGATGTTGATATTATCGGGATGCGGAACGATGGATCAGGCCTCGCGTACAGTCGTTGGTTCGCAGATTGGCTCACTTGCGGGTGGAATATTGGGAGCTGTTATTGGTAATAGTTCTGACCGTTGGGATGGTGCCGAACTGGGTGCACAACTGGGGTCTTTGGCCGGTGGTGCTGCCGGAGCCGTTATTGGTGCGAACTCGGCGGATACGCCCGAACAAGGGAAACGTGATCGTAATTATTCGGATGCGCCACAACTGGTTGTTGATGATATTTATCTTGAAAATGGAGGCGAGACTAATCAATATATTATGGCCGGACAGTCATGCCGTTTGTCATTTATTCTGATGAATAACGGAGTGCGCAATGCAGTACGTGTCCGTCCGGTTGTTATGGTTGAGAAAGGTAAATCCTATCTTGATATATCTGATCCTGTTATTGTAAATAATATTTCACCTAGAGACAGAGTCTGCTATACAGTCAGTGTACGTGCGTCGCGCAAACTTCCTAGTGGAAAAGCACTGTTCTCGATTCGTCTTGACGAAGGAAATGGATTCAATATGCCCAAGCAGAATTTTTCGATTCCTACACGCAGTATTGGCGATTAAAGGATTGTTCATTATATCAGTTATATGAAAGAGGTGAAGAGTTATTATCATGATTGGAGCATATTAGAAGACAGGTGTCATATGAGTGAGGCGGCATGATTGAATTTGTTTGGGTTGTAAATATTAAACTTGACGTTCTTATGATTGTCTGTAATAATGCTAAATATGCCATAAATTGTTCATTTGAATTATCAGAAAGATTCGTTGCTTATATGAAATTGTATTGATAATTGATCTATTGTCGATTCAAATAGGCACTGATTTCATTCTGTCAGCGGATTTGAAATTATTTTCTCAATAAAATAGAATCAACAATAAAGAATGATAATATTTACAGAATTCTTGTTTTTTTATGTAACTTGCAAAGAAAAGAAGTTATGAATTTGTATATTATATCAAACAGATTACCTATTAAAATTGTTAAAGATAAATCAGATAATTTTCAGTTCATAAAAAGTGAAGGAGGACTCGCAACTGGATTAGAATCGCTTGATATTACCGATAATGAAAAACACTGGATAGGATGGCCTGGAATTGAAATTACAGATTCTAGAATGAAGCATAAATTAAAGAAACAGCTAAACGATTTAAATTATCACCCTATATTTTTATCACAAAAGCAAATAGTTCAGTATTATGAAGGTTATTCGAATAGTATATTATGGCCGTTATTTCATTATTTCTATTCATTTATAGAATATGATAACAGATATTGGGATGCATACAAGGAGGTTAATCAGTTATTTTTTGAAGAAGTTTTAAAAATAGTAGAACCTGGAAGCATTGTATGGGTTCATGATTATCATTTAATGTTGTTGCCAAAAATGTTGAGGGATGGCATAGAAAATATAAAGATTGGTTATTTCCATCATGTGCCGTTCCCTTCATATGAGTTTTTCCGGGTTCTTCCTGAACGCGCTGAGTTGTTAAACGGATTATTAGGAGCTGACTTAATTGGTTTCCATACATTTGATTACGTGAGACATTTTGTTGATGCTGTTTTTCGTGTTCTCAAACTCAATTTTCAATTGGATTGTGTATGTTTAGGCAATTATAAATCATATGTGAATGCTTTTCCGATGGGTATTAATTATAATTTGTATCATGATGCGGCACTAAAACCGGAAGTGAAGGAACATGTAAAAGTATTAAAGAACAATTATGGAAAAGACAACAAGCTTATACTCTCTGTTGATAGGCTTGATTATAGTAAGGGTATTATTCACAGGATAAAGGGGTTTAATCTTTTTTTGAAAAATCATCCTGAATTTCATGGTAAAGTATCTCTGGTTATGATTATAGTTCCATCACGTGACACTGTAAACAAATATGCAAAACTTAAGAAAGTAATTGACGAAAAAATTGGGGCTATCAATGGAAAATATTCTAATATTAATTGGACTCCGGTGTATTATTTTTATCATAGCTTTGATTTTGATGACCTAGTGGCGATGTATTCTATGGCAGACATAGCTTTAGTTAATCCATTAAGAGATGGAATGAATCTTGTTGCAAAGGAGTATGTAGCGGTTAAAGGAGATAATCCAGGAGTTCTCATACTTAGCGAAATGGCAGGTGCGGCAGCAGAATTGCAAAGTTCAATATTGATAAATCCCAATGATATAAAACAAATTGAAAATGCGATTTTACAAGCTTTGAATATGCCTTGCTCGGAGCAGATAAGGCGTATAAAAAAAATGCAGGTAACACTTTCTAAATATACTGTGAAAAAATGGGCATCCGATTTTGTGAATAATTTATTGACAGTGTACGATAAGAATAGAGTACTAAATCATAAAGAAATAAATGATTCAAATATCAAATTAATTTCTGATTTATTTAGGAATGCTTCTCATCGTTTACTCCTATTTGACTATGACGGGACGCTAGTAGGATTCAAAGAAGATCCGGAAGAAGCATTCCCGGATGAAGAAATATTAGAATTTCTTTATAGATTAATTTCAGATAACAAAAACTACGTTGTCATTATAAGTGGAAGAGATAAAGCTACACTAGAAAAATGGTTTGGTAATCTGAATATTGTATTAGTAGCAGAACATGGTGCTGCTACTAAGGAAAATGGTATTTGGCAAGAGTTAATTCAAAAAGTAAATTGGGATGATGAGATTATCAGTATATTGAATGAGTTTGTTGATAAAACATTAGGTTCTCATCTGGAAATAAAGAAGACAGCATTAGTTTGGCATTTTAGAAACGTTGATGAAGGATTGGCTGTTTTACGCGAACAACAATTGATAAATACGTTAATATCACCGTGTAATCGTTGTGGATTGCAGATTATGCGTGGGAACAAAATACTAGAGATAAAATCCCCTGTTTGTTCTAAAGGAATCGAGATTAAAAGATTATTGGAGAATAGACAATATGATTTCATATTGGCAATAGGTGATGATGTAACGGACGAAGACATGTTTAGAGCCTTGCCTGATAATGCTTTTAGCATAAAAGTCGGAACAATTTCATATGGAGCAAAATACAATATACCATTACAAAAAGATGTATTTCCTTTTCTTCATACGATTTTTGGTATGAATGACGACTTTTGTAATTAAGGGCGGATGAATTTTGACAGCTTGACTTCTTTTGAAAATAGTAATGCCGTATCAATTAACGCCAAATGCGAATAAGCCTGAGGAAAATTACCCATTTGTTCCTTAGTATTAAAATCAAGATCTTCACTGAATAGTTTAACATGATTAGAATAGGTAAGCATACGTTTAAACATTTCCAATGCCTCTTTTTTACGTCCAGTTACATATAATCCGCGTACCATCCAGAAAGTACATATTGTAAAAGATGAAGTCGGTATTCCAAAATCGTCATGATTATTATATCTGAACATTAAACCCTTATAGCATAGTTTATTGTATATGGCATTGACTGTCTTTTTGTATAATGGATTTTTTGGAGATATAAATCCGTATTTTTCCATTAGAAGTAAAGATGAATCAAGGTCAAGGTTTGAATATGTTTGTGAAAAACTTTGTATTTCTTCTTTCCATCCGTTGGTTAGTACATCTTCTTTGATTAATTTGGCTTCGTTATTGTATCGCTCTGCATAGTCTTTTCGATTGAGCATGTCTGATATTTTTGCTGCTCTGTCGAGGGCAACCCAGCACATCACTTTTGAAAATACAAAATGTTCTTTTTTATTCCTTATTTCCCATATTCCGTTATCAGGATTACGCCATTCTTTTATAACAATACGTCCGATATGCTTAACTACTTCAAACATATCTTCTATTTCATCAAGGGTCCCTCTGAAATACAGATAATATTGATAAATGACATTCATCAAGTAGCCATAGGTGTCATTTTGTTGCTGATAATAGGCGGCATTTCCAATTCTTACCGGTTTTGAACCTTTATAGCCGTCTAAATACTTTAATTCTGTTTCCTTAATATCTCTTTCATAACGAATTCCGTACATGATCTGAAATTTATCTGATTTTGAACGCAGCATGTTAGTTATAAACCTCATAAATCTTTTTGCTGCACCTCTATGCCCAACTAATATCAGCATTTCTACAGACATGGAAGCATCTCTCAGCCAGCAATATCGATAATCCCAGTTACGGACGCCTCCGATAGTTTCAGGAATACTCGTTGTAAGTGCTGCCAATACAGCTCCTGTATGTTGATAAGACATTAATTTAAGAACCAGCATACTGCGTTCAATGTCATTGTTGAATAGAGTGAATTTTTTTGAACGATTTGACCAATTCATCCAATATAATTTGGTTCGTTCATATTCGAGATAAACTCGTTCTATATCCACTTTTATTACTTTTTGATTATACGAGACAAGCAGAAATTCATCTTGTATCAGTTCTATTTCTTCGTTATTCAATATCGAATCAAAATTGAGGCTCGAATATAAATAGATTGTATTTTCAAGATTTCCATCCAAGCATGATTTTATATATTCCGGACCTTTTTTATGAACGATGTTCCCATTTGCGTAATTAAGTTTTGGGTTATATCCAATTTTAAATTTTGGATGCCCGTTTTTTAGTTTGATAAGCCTATATAGTTCTGCAGGGGTATAGTAATCGGTACTATCTCCTGCTCTGTATCTGGGCATAAAATCAACAACTTCAAAACTGCCGTATTCTAGGGAGCAAAATGTCGTTTCCAATACATTTGTATGTGTTGTGTACTTCTGTGAGATGGTATAATCTGAAGATACGATGATATCCAGACTTCCACCTTTATCCTTATCAAGTATTTTACCAAATACGGAAGGTGAATCAAAATCAGGCAAACAAAACCATTCTATATTACCTTTTGCTGAAATAATAGCGGCCGTACGTCCATTTCCGACAGCGCCATAGTTAAGACCATCCATAATGTATCTGTTTAGTAATTTTTAAGCACAATTTTTTTTCTTGCCTGAAAGTACAAAAAAGAAAACACAAAATGGACCTTTGTATGGAAATCTGTATTTTTTTAATTATTCTTATGATACATCTGAATCATTTTACTGTAAGGAGAATAGCATATATGATAAATTACTCTATTTAGTTGTTGAAAAACTGAATTTCCTTTTCGAGTGGAACGACCCTGTGCTACAAAAATAGTAACGATGTCGCACTTCCCAATCTTTGGTTTTGTGATTATAGTTTATCAGGTTGTAAGCATCACCAAACTTTAGGTAATCATTGAGTTTGTAGTTCAGATCCAACGTTGTTAAGAAGCGTTCGGCTTCACTGAAGCTATTACGCGTACAAAAATCTTCTTCCAGTGATAGGTTCAGCTTAGGAGTCAGTTTTTTGCTTGTATCTGCACTAAAAGAAGAGCCTCAGTCGTTTTGCGCAAATAAAGGGAGGCATAAAATAATCCTAAGATCAGGTTAATAGTATGTTCGATTTTCACGATTTTGTATCATATTGGAATTAGTAATTTTGTTCATCGTCACTTCCGTGTGGGAATTTTGTTTGCAAATTAATCGAATTTATTTCTTCCACTTTAAATTTTTACGTGTAGTGTACTTAATATCAATACGGCTCATCAAGCGAACTTTTTCCATTTCGGCTAAAGTGATAACTTTAAATTCCTTCAGGAGTGATTCGATGTATGTCGTTTTCATATAATACGGTCTTCATTTATTTTACCTTTACAAAAATAAGAGATAACCAAACCGTATGAAAATAATATCAATAAAAAAAATCTTTTCTCAATGAACAGGCTAAATTTGAAGTGAAGGCCTTGAAATCGTCGGATTATGGTTACGTTTAGAGAACGTGAAACAGTGAATAAGTTAATTAAGTTAATATACACTAAAAATACGCTACAATAACTATGTTGGACAACATATGTTTTTATATTTGCAAAATGATAGTAGAAAAATAGATATATGGATATTTTGCTATTTATTTATTGAATTAACTAACCAATTGAAAATAATATGATTCAAAAGAGATTAATTTTGTTATTTATTGTGTCTGTGTTGCTGAGTGAGCATGCAATGGCTCAACGTCGTAATATGGCTATGCCGCAACCTACAGTGGAGCAGAAGGCAATGTATGTCACTTCTACAGCTGATTTGAAGTCGTGGATGTCTTTTCTGACCTCTCCGGAATGTCGGGGAAGATTGACAGGCGATATCGGATTCGCTAAAGCTACGCATTATGCAGCCGATTTGTTTAAAGCATGGGGATTAGAACCCGGAGGCGATAATGGAACCTATTTTCAGAGTTTTCCGCATCCTTACACAGAAGTGAAAGAAGGCGGATTTTTTACGCTCTATTTTCCTTCAGGCAAACAATGGATTGCAAAGCAGTATTCTTATCCGGACAACTATATGGTTGGCGGCACGTCAGACACGGGATTTCTGGAACAGAAAGATCTTGTATATGTGGGCTATGGCATTACAGCTCCCGAACTGGATTATGATTCATATAGCGGTATTGATGTAAAAGGCAAGATTGTTGTATGCGAACGTGATGTTCCTTATCAGGGACAGGATACGAAACTGCAGAAAGCTTGGACGCCGTATCAATATCATTCTCACAAGATGAAGAATGCCGCTGATCATGGTGCTGCGGGACTGCTTTATATATCTATAGCCGGAAATCCCAACCCGGGATTTAACAAGGGGTTTATTTATGCCTGCATCAGTGACAGTGTGGCAAAAGATATTTTCAGCGGAACAGGGAAAGATTATGTGACGGTTAAGTCAAATCTAGACAAGACACTTAAACCTAATTCGTTTCCGATTAATAAAAAAGCCGATATAAAGGCGTTCACGGAGTTTCATCCTGATGGTGTCGGTTGCAACGTTATAGGTATTCTGCACGGAACAGATCCAACACTTGCTCCCGAATATCTGACTATTGGAGCACATCTTGATCATATCGGAATGCAACCGTACGTTTGTCCCGGCGCGTTGGATAATGCTTCAGGTTCGGTGATCATCATGGGTGCAGCTAAAGCTTTGGCAACCTCTGGATTTAAACCGAAGAGAACGATTGTGTTTGTCTTATTTGGAGGCGAGGAGACAGGTTTGTATGGTAGTGATTATTTGGCCAATCATCCGATTATGCCATTGAATAATGCTAAAGCAGTTATCAATATAGACTGTCTGGGCGATGGCTACGGATTCGGGGCGATGATCGCTCCTAAATACAGTACTCTATTTAAATACGTAGAGGAAGCCGATATTAAAAGTTGTAATCGTCCATTTATGAAAGTGCCTAGTCGCGATGTGATTGTGACACGTCCGCGTACCGATGAAGCCAACTTTTTTATCAAAGGTGTACCGACCATTTCACCTTTTGCCTTTGGTGGAACAAAGGTCATTCCTTATCACAATCCGGGGGATACGATGGAAAATATCAATTTTGATTTGGTGCATGATGCTGTGAAGTGGATGGCAACAACGTTGATGGACATGTCAACTGTCCCCGAAGTGAAAGCTGCTAAAGAATGATTCATTTATATATATACGAATTATACACTAACTCTTAACTTTTTTAAAGACTCTTAACTTATTATATATACACACTAAACTTAGCTTTTATGTATAAAAAATTAATTTATTTTTTTATCGCATTACTTATGTCCGTAAATAGTTGGGGACAAGAGAATTTTACAGTCAGGGGAACGGTCACAGGTGATGATGGAGCTCCTGTAGTAGGCGCAACAGTTTTGCTGAAAGGTTCTAACAAGGGGACGGTGACGGATACCGATGGGAAGTACTCATTATTAGTTCCTTCCGATGGAACGTTGATTTTCAGATTTATAGGTATGACTGCTGTTGAAAAGAGGATTGCCGGGAAAGCAATGATGAATGTAACATTGAGCGACGACTCCCAAAATCTGGAGGAAGTGGTTGTCGTGGCTTATGGAACACAGTCTAAGCGAACAGTCACTTCCTCTATTGCATCCGTGAAGACGGAGGCAATTAAAGATGTTCCGGTAAATAGTATAGATCAGGCTTTGCAAGGTCGTGCAACCGGAGTCAGTATCATTACTCCTTCAGGGGGTGTCGGCGAATCGCCTATCATCCGCATTAGAGGTGTAAGTTCTATCACTTCAGGCACTTCTCCTCTTTATGTAGTTGATGGTGTTCCGATTGAAACAGGAAATACTTCTTATAGCGGTAATGTCAACTCACTGGCTGATATTAACCCGAATGATATTCTTTCAATGGATGTTCTTAAGGACGCTGCAGCAGCAGCTATGTATGGTTCGCGTGCAGCAAACGGTGTTATCCTGATTACAACAAAAAAAGGCGCCTCAGGAAAAACTAAGGTTTCATATAATGGATATATGGGTGTGACAAGTCATTCTCATTTTCTGGATGTTATGGATGCACAGCAGTATGTCGATTTCAAGAATATGGCTGTAAAGAACCGTTATGGAACAGATGAGATGTCGTTGACAGCCAATTATACTTCCGCTTACGGAACTAAAGCATTCAATATGTGGAAACGTTCCGATGGCAGCTATGTCGATACCGATTGGGAAAAAGAAGTTTTCCGTACCGGATTCGAACACAATCATACTGTCTCAATTGAAGGCGGAACCGACAAAGGACTGTTTTATATCTCAGGTAACTATGTTGATCAGAAAGGAATGGTCAGAGGTGATAAATACAATCGCTTCGGTTTGTCGGCCAACGGTTCGGCGAAAGCTACCGAATGGTTGAAAATTGGTGGAAGTGTCAACTCTTCCATTTCCAACACCGGCTATACTGATGGCGCACGCAAAGGCGGACAATACGCTACAGAAGGTTTTACACGTCTGGCACTGATTTTACCGACCAACGTCCCCGCTTACAATGAGGACGGAACGCCGTATCTGGGTGAAAGCGGATATATAGGAACCAGTCCGAACACCGTATATAACGGTTATACAAATCCTGTTGCACTTCTCAACTATGGCAGCGGTGTCAACTCAGAAGTACTTCGTTTCATTGGCAACGCTTATGCCGAGATTCATCCGTTTGCAGGGTTGACTTTAAAAACACAATATGGGCTAGATTACAGTCACATAGATGATAAAAACTTCCGTACAGCGATGATGTTCGGTGATACCGAGAATGGTTCGGCCACGAACTATTCAGCCAAACTGCGTTCTGAAACCTGGACGAACACGGCTAATTATATGTTTTCCGTCAATAAGAATAATTTTGATATTTTGGCCGGTGAAGAAACACATGGCAAACAACTGGATCGCTGGGGTGCAACACGGAGTATTCTTTTGGATAACAAATATACCACCTATCAGGGAGCCTGGGCTTCTATCTCAGCCGGCGACGGCAATACTATTTCTGAAAGCACACTTCTTTCTTTCTTTGGTCGTGTCAATTACGACTATGATGGAAAGTATTTGTTGTCGGCCAATTTCCGCCGTGATGGATTCTCGGCTTTAAGTCAGGATCATCGCTGGGGTAATTTTGGCGGTGTTTCGGCAGCCTGGAGAATCTCTTCTGAGAAATTTTTCCAACCGATGAAGCGTCTGGTTACCGATCTGAAGCTTAAAGGCAGTTGGGGCGTTGTTGGTAATACAAATATCAGCGATTATGCAGCATACTCGTATTATAGCAGTGGCTATTACGGCGATGACGGCGCATACAAACTCAGTCAGATTGCCGATTCGAAGAATCTAAAGTGGGAGACAAGTAAAAAGTTCGATTTGGGTTTTGCTGCCGTTCTACTTAATAATATCGCCATCGATTTTGATTATTATCACAATGTTTCTTCGGACTTGATTTTGAACGTTCCGGTTTCGCCTTCTAAAGGCATTCCGAACAACTATATCACAACTAATGCGGGAGCAATGAAGAACACGGGTGTCGAATTTAATATCTCAGCCGATGTGGTCAAGACGCGTGATTTTTCATGGAATACTTCATTTAATCTTACAACGACAAGAAACCGTGTCACGAAGCTGGCTGAAGGAATCGACAATATCACAACCGGTTCGTATAACATCACAATGGTTGGAAAATCGATCGGACAGCTTTATCTCTATCCAACAGGCGGTATCGATGAAAATACCGGTCGCCGTATCTTTTACGGCTCCGACGGGACGAAGGTGCTCTGTATGTATGAGAAGTCAGGTAAGTTTTTCACCGAAGACGGCAAAGCTTATGCCGAAAGCAATTTGCAGCCTGTTGTATGCGGTAATACCTTGCCGACATACTATGGAGGATGGGGCAATAACCTAAGATATAAGAGTTTCGACATGCTGATTATGTTTCAGTTTTCGGGGGGAAATAAGATCTACAATGGAACGAAAGCTACCTGCGCAGATATGCGTTATTGGAACAATGCGATTGATGTGTTAAATCATTATTGGAGCGAATCGAACAAGAACGCCACTTATGCATTCCCGATCTATGGTGATAATTATTCTAACGGTTCGGCAAAACCTTTTTCCGACTGGGTTGAGAACGGCGATTATCTGCGCTGCAAAAACATCTCCCTCGGTTATACTTTCAATACGAAAAAATGGCCCAAAGCCGTTGGCATCAGTTCACTTCGCGTCTATGCACAGGCACAAAACCTGTTTGTAATTACCGGTTACACAGGTTTAGATCCTGAAGCTTCAACCATGAGTACGAATGCCAACTTGCAAGGTGGCGTCGATAAGAATACATTGCCTCAGGCACGTACGTATACGTTGGGACTGAATTTGACATTTTAATCGTTTCATGTTTTAAAAAGTAATGAGTATGAAAACAAAAATATGTACCTTATTATTCGTTTTATCGTTATTCGTCTTTGGCGGATGTAGTGATTACCTGGATAAGACGCCGGCTCTGAATCTGGTTGATGAAGATATCTATTCGTCAGCCGAGCGTATGGACGGTGCTGTGATGGGTGTTTATACAGAGATGAAAGACAATCACTTTATCGGATCTAAAGCATATGTATGTATTGAGAATATTGGTGACGATATGATTAATATTTCAGGCAATTTCTATGAAGCGCTGAGCTCTTATGAAATGAGTGTAGGTCTTGAGACACAAGATAATTATGAAACATGGGAAGGCGCTTATCAGGCGATCAATAGTGCGAACACCGTTCTTGCCAATGTTGAATCACATTCGGCCGTTGCCGGTGTCAAATACAAGCAATATATTGCCGAATTGAAGTTTTGTCGTGCATTGAGTTATTATTATCTGAGTATGCTTTACGCTCAACCGTATAAGCTTGATGCTGCTGCCAAAGCTGTACCTTTGCGTTTACTGGCTGAGAGCGGATTGGAGAATAATGATTTGAAACGGTCAACAGTTTCGGAAGTGTATGCCCAGATTCTTGACGACACCGATGATTATGCCGACCTTCCTTCCGGTGGAGCTACCTACGATAAGATTACAAGAGCTACACAAGGTGCAGCATTGATGCTTCGTATGCGGGTGTATATGGCTATGAATAAATGGGATGAAGCCATCAAAGCAGGCGAAGCTGTCACTGGTTACAGTCTGACTTCCGGTAGTGCGGATCCATTTAAATCATCCTCTTCTTGTCCGGAGTCTATTTTTTCATTTCCGATGGCTACGACGAATACGGCCGGAATGCAGGCTGCTGTTCCCTATTTCTTTTATAAAGGAACATCATTGGTTGTCGACAATACCAGCGGTATTCACAGTCCGTTGTATCCGAACTACAATCTGAAAGCCGATGCTCGAATATCAAGTCTTCAGGCTTCGGCCAACGGCTATGTCATTTCGACGAAATTTGTGGATGGACAGACTTATCTCGATTGGGTTCCGGTCTTCCGTTATGCTGAAACGTTGCTTAACCTAGCGGAGTGTTATGCAAATACCGGCAATGAAGCAAAAGCGAAAGCTGCTTTGGAACAAGTTCGTCATCGTTCGATATCAGCAGGTGATGATCCGCTTAATATCTCGTCGCTCGCAGGTGATGCATTGAAGAACGCAATTTATCTGGAGCGTCGCACTGAGTTTATTGGCGAAGCCATCCGCGCAATAGATATCCATCGTCGTACCGAGAACTTTGTAAAACGGAAGAGTACATCAAGCGAGTTCACCGTAACGCCAACTACTAATGGCTATATTTGGCCGATTCCGACGGTTGAACGTGCAAACAATAAAGCTATTGAAGATTAATATATAAATTTAAAATCGTAATTTATGTGGGGGGAACTTCGCCGCGAGGGCGGGGTTCCCTTTGTTTTACGCCTGCGTGAGTGTATGCATTCTTCATAGATAAAACTAATGGTACACATGGCTTGCAGTTGTATAGTGAATGCGCGCTTAATTTCAATTCAATCTCTCTATTTTAGTACTATTAAATATAAAAACAATTAACATTAAGGCTAAATAATAGATATTTGTGTAATATTAATATATCTTTTTGCTTGAATTTATGCTTATATATGTGTCATAATGATATTAACATTGTAAAAAGAAAATTATTATGATAATATTTTTGAATATAATATATAATTATGTATGTTTGTTGATGAATTGAGTAAAGATGTATTTCTGGTTATATATTTTAAGCTTTTACTAATGGCTAACCTTATTCTGCGTATGTCAGTCGGACGACGAAAGAAGCAGAACTGTTAGTTGAAATATGACTATTATTAACTTTAACAAATTGTGTGTATGAAACAAGTATTTTACTTGATGTTATGCTTGGTTGCAGGCATAAACATGGTTATGGCTCAGACTCATCGGGTGACGGGCACCGTTATTTCCGGAGAAGACAATGAGCCGATTATTGGAGCTTCAGTTGTTATTAAAGGAACAATGAATGGCACAGTAACTGATTTGGATGGGAAATTCGTATTGAATGTCCCGACTAGTTCGAAACAATTGGTTATTTCCTTTGTGGGGATGAGACAGCAGGAAGTTGATGTAAAAGATGGCATTCGTATTATCATGTCATCTGATTCTCAGAAGTTGGATGAAGTAGTCGTTACGGCTATGGGTATTTCCCGCGAGAAAAAGTCTTTGGGATATGCTTTGCAGGAAGTTAAGTCGGACGAGTTGACAAATGCAGGACATATTAATGTGACTTCAGCTTTGGAGGGAAAAGTGGCCGGTGTTCAGGTTACAGCTTCAGGTGGCCAGGTCGGAGCTTCGTCGCGTATCGTTATCCGTGGAAACTCTTCTTTGGGCGACAACCAGCCCTTGATTGTTGTTGATGGCATCCCGATTTCCAATGATCAGATTGCTGCTTCATCTGTCGATTATGGTTCCAGTATCAATGACATTAACCCAAATGATATAGAAAGTATCTCTGTCCTGAAAGGAGGTTCTGCTGCTCTTTACGGTATGCGTGCCGGTAATGGCGTTATCCTTATTACAACGAAGTCCGGTAAAGGAAAGAATGGTGTTCAAATCAATTATGACGGCGAATATACGTTCGATCATGTGATGAATCTCCCGAAGTATCAGAATAAGTATGGTCAAGGTTACACGGGAAGTGAATATGATTATAATTATGGAGGATATTATGATGATAATAAAGTCTTTCATGCCTATAAGGACGAGAGCTCCAATTATGCCGATTTCGTCAACAAGTATTGTTATTCATTTAACGGAACGGATAATGCAGCTGATGAATCCTGGGGACCTCGTTTGGATGCAGGTTTAAAGATTCCACAGTTTGATAGTCCTATTGGCTCGGATGGAAAACGCACAGCAACCGACTGGATATCACATCCGGATAATGTGAAGAGCTTTTTCCAGACGGGTTATACAATGAATCATGTTATTTCATTGACATCAAATACGGAAAAGTCTACTACACGTGCTTCTTTAGGATATCGCGATCAGACAGGTTATATTCCTAATACAGACCAGTCTCGTTACTCCGCTCAATTGAATACGAAGATGTCATTGGGAAAATATGTTGATTATGATTTGGCTACCAATTTTACGTATACCAAAAGTAATAACTTGCCGATGACCGAATACAACGCCGGCAACGTTTTACAGTCAATCACACAGTGGTTCGGTCGTCAGGTCAATATGCAGTCATTGAAAGATAATTGGAATACGGTTGATTCTCAGACGGGACTTCCATATAGTTGGAACCCGTTCTATCATCAGGATCCTTATTATACAGTACATAAGAATTTGAATGAATATACACGTAATCGTTTCTTCGGAAAATCTTCACTCTGGTTAAAACCTACTGACTGGTTAAAGTTTGAAGGTCGTCTGGGTTATGATTTTTATGATGCCGAAACTTTTTCAAAGACAGCTTATACAACCGATGATCCTACCGGATTCTTTGATTTGCGTGATCAGAAACAAACAGAAGTCAATGCCGATTTTGTAGCCTATTTCAATAAGAATGTAGGTAATTTGAATATTAATTTCCTGACTGGCATTAATTATCGGGATGTGAAATGGAAATATAATCGTATATATTCGGATCAGTTGACAGTTCCCGAGCTTTATACGATCTCAAATGCTGAAAGCTCGACCATAGAGATGGATCATAGCCATATTCGTTCAAACTCTATTTACGGTAACTTGTCATTAGGCTATAAAAATTTCTTATATTCCGATATCAGCGCCCGTAATGACTGGAGTTCCACCATCTCGGATCCGTTTTTTTATCCATCAGTCAGCTTAAGCTTTATCCCAACGGCGGCTTTCAATAGATTCTTTAAAGATACACCTTTAAATTATTTGAAGATACGTGGAGGCTGGGCTAAGATTGGTAATGCGACTACAGCTTATCAGACGGCTGCCTATTATACAGCTGCAACGAGTACAATCGGCAATGTGACTCAGTTCTACTTGCCTACAACTTATCCTCCAAAGGGTTTGAAACCCGAATCGGTCGAAACTTGGGAATTGGGTCTGGAAGGTAATTTGTTTAACAGCCGTCTGGGATTTGATTTGGCTTATTATCATAAGAAAACGACAGATGAGATTATGAAGGTTACCACTTCTTCCGCAACAGGTTATAGCGCCATGTTGATTAATGCCGGTGAAATTACGAATAGAGGTTTAGAAGTTCAGTTGAATGGTACTCCAATCAAAACTAAAGATTGGACCTGGACCGTCACACTTAACTGGTCAAAAGATAAGAGTAAGATCGTTGAACTCTATAAAGATCCGACAACCGGACAATCGCTTGATCAATATGAACTGGGCCATCAATGGTCGACTTACGTTTATGCGAAGCCAGGTGAATCTTGGGGGTCAATCTATGGCTATGGTATGGTAAGCGATGGCAAAGGCAATTATATTATAGGAAGTGACGGTCTTCCAGAAACGAAATATGAAAAACTGGGCGATGTAACGCCGGACTGGTTGGCAAGTCTGCGTAACGAAGTGACCTGGAAGAATCTGAGTGCCGGTTTTATGCTGGATTATCGTAAAGGCGGCGATATATTTTCCGTATCATCCATGTGGTATGCGTATACGGGTATTGCTGATTTTACAGCCAAGGGTGACATTCGAGAACGTCCGATCGTTGTAGGTAAAGATGTGGCAACAGATTATTCATTTGTAAAAGAAGATGGCACCGCTAATGATATTACAACAGATGCTCATGCCTTTTTCTATTCATACTATTATAATCGTCAGTTTTCAACCTTTGAAGGATCATTCCTTAAGTTGCGCGAAATGCATCTTACCTATAATGTGCCTCAGTATTTTCTCAAGAAAATAGATGGTTTTGTAAAGGCTGCTAACTTATCGGTTATTGGCACTAACGTGGCTATATTGTGGTTGAGCTCAACCAATAAAGCGCATATTGACCCGGAGAGTACAAGTACAAGCGGTTCTAATTCGAGTTCGTCAAACTATGCCGTGGGTTTGGAGTCGGTATCATACATGCCTACACGTAGTATTGGTTTTAAAATTGGTCTTACATTTTAATTGAAAACAGATATGAAGAAGAATATATTAAAGAAAGCAATATTGGGCTTTTTATCAACAATAGTTTTGTTTTCAGGTTGTACAAGTTCGTTCGATGAGGTGAATACAGATCCTGATAGCGCAGAAAATGTACCAATATCAAATGTGATGGCATTCGTTTTGCAGGACACGGGAACGCAACTGTTCGATTCTTGGAATGATATGAGTTATACGAGTTCTTATAGCGGCCAGATTACCAAAATTCAATATGTGGATGAAGCTCGTTATCAGTATCGTGCCAGTACAATTCAGGATAAATGGTACGATGTTTATCGCCTGATGAATAATGCCAAAGCTGTAGAGGAAAGCGCATTGGCCGATGACAATAAAGTGATGGCCGGTATTGCAATAACCTGGAAAATTGTCCTTGAATCGATTGCAACCGATACATGGCGGGATGTTCCTTTTACTGAAGCATGCCGTATGTCGGAAGGAATACTGTTGCCTAAATATGACAAGCAGGAGGATATTTATCCGGCGATGATAGATTCATTGGCTGTTGCTTCTGAACTGATAGCTAGCGGTAAAGGAAGTGTAGTAGCAAGCGGTGTCAGTTTTCTGAATGACGATGCCGGTAATTGGCTTAAATTTTGTAATTCTCTGCGTTTACGTCTTGCCATGCGTATTTCTGGAGTTGATGCAGCTAAAGCTAAATCTGTCGTTGAGTCGTTGGCAAGTGGTGAATTAATTACAGAGAATACGGATAATGCCATGTATCAATGGCCTGGCGGAAGCTATAAAGATTTATGGGCAAATGCACTTCGTACACGTACTGATTATGGATGTTGCGATATTATGATTAATAAATTGAAAAAGTTAAGTGATCCAAGACTGAGTGTATATGCAAATAAAACACAAGCTTATTTGGATGGTGATTCTGATGAACCATATGTCGGTTATGCAAGCGGAGCTTCAACCAATGTTACTAATGTTGATCTGGTCTCTCCGATTGGTAGTCGTTTTTGTATGTACACTTCTCCCTATACCGGCTTTACACCTTATTTTCGTGCTTCGGAAACTTATTTTGAACTGGCTGAGGCCGCTTTTCTGGGATGGAATGTCGGAATAACGGCTGAAGCGGCTTACAATAAGGGAGTGACTCTTTCTTTGGAAGAAAATAGTATTGGTGCGGATGCTATAGAAACATATCTTGCCGGCACCGCTAAATATGATGGTACACTAGGAAAAATATATGATCAATGGTGGATATCGCTTTATAAGAATGGAATGGAAGCATGGTCTCTTTATCGTCGTACAGGTTATCCAACAGAAAATTATATTGCTCCGGGGCGTGCTGCCGGTTATGCAAATCATAATACTCCCCCTTTCCGTTTGCCTTATTCAATTGATGAAGAAGGTCTGAATGCCACTCAGTTGAAGTTGGTATCAGATCAGGTTAAGGATGATTTCTGGGGGACTCCGATGTGGTGGGATACTCGTAAAGGTGTTTATTAATATTTCATGTACTTAATTTATCGTATTTAGACACACATTCAAAACCTCTTTTTCAGTGGAACCGCTTGTGAAAGTAGTTCCACTTTTTGTATAAACGAATGACCGATCTATTGTATTTGTTTATTGTTCCATTGAAACCTTTTGTACCTGTAATAGATTGAGATTTAGTAAACGTAAAGATATATTTATGTAAACCTCCCTATATTCTTATCGTTCCATATAATATGAGTCGACCGTTCCATATAATATGAATCGACCGGCTCACATATGTGAATCGATCGTTCCATATATATGAGTCGATAAATAGGTGAGTACAAACAGAAAGATTCTTCAGGGCACGTGCAAAAATTCTTCTATTGAAAATACAAAACAAGTTATGAATAAGGTTTGAAAAACAACTTTTTCAAGGTAAGTATGATTCTTAATCACCCATATCTATTGATTGAATCTAATTCCACCAACGGGTTATTTACATTAACCTCTTATTTTGTTCCAATAAAGCAATTATTTTTTCTAATCTTTTTTGGCGGGTATCTTCTTTTTTCGCTTCAAAATAAAATCCGATGAATTGTTTTTGCGTCGATTTAGGCATTGCGCAATAGTTTAGGTACGCAGAATCATATTTGTTTATTGTAGATTCGAATTCTTCTTTTTGGCAATCTGAAATGCTTCGGTCTTGCACTTTATTCCATTTTCCATTTTTCTTGGCTTCGTCAATCGCCAGCCGTCCGATATGGGTCATTCTTCCTTCACGAATGAGTTTTTCTGCGAGGAGCTTGTTCTTTTCAGACCATTTACTTCCTTTGATTCGTCTCGCAAAGTATTTCTTGTATTTGTCATTATCAATAGAAACGATCAACCCGTCAATCCAGCCGAAGCATAGTGCTTCTTCAAGGGCTTCATTGGCGGACAGCGTTTGTAAAGCATTCGTTTTTCCGAATATCAGCCATATGCCTTCATTCGTTTGCCCATGCGTTTCGAGCCATTCACGAAATAATTTCCGTTCTTTAAAAATGAGTTCTTTATCCATAATTCATTTAAAGGAAGTTTGATATAAGTTTACAATATGGTTATCTTATGTTTATGAAAATAGCAACAAGAGTTGTAAATTTATAGGGTAGTTATCCTATTTACAAACAAATGCGGTTGCATTCTCAGGTGCTAAAGATATGAAAATTTTGAGATAATAATATTAAGGAAATCTTTTATTTGTGTAATTAGTGGAGATGTTTTTTGCGCCAATAGTCTATAATCCGGTTTTGGGTAACTTTGTACAACCATGCCGAGATTTTTTCGATGGATACATTTTCTTCTGTTTGTAGAAAACGAAGAAAAACATCCTGAAGAAGATCTTCTGCATCTTCTTCGGATGATACCCTGCAGGCAATAAACGTTAGTAACTTTTGTCGGAATGCAGTAAAAACGGTTGGAAGACGGATAGATGCTGAAAATATTTTATTGAATTTCTGAAACTGTAAATATAATAAGTGTATCTTTTCCAAAATAGTGTTACATTTGTGTTGGACAAACAAATATTTGGTCGTATGAAAAATGAGAAAGATAAAAGTTATCCTTGCGCTGATTGTAAGATGCGTCGTAAGTATGAAGAGAATCCAAAGTCGTTCATTGCGAGATTCTGGCATTGGCATACTGGTTTTTGTCCCGGGTGGAGGGCTTACTTTAAAAGTCTGAGCGAGGAGGAACAGGCCATAGTAAGAGTAAAGTATCATTTGAAATAGGATACGTGCATTTATTTATGGTTGCCTTTGATTTATTCGAGTTACACTTTAATGTGATAATTCGTAATATGCTGTGTGATTTATTACTCACTGAATATTTAATTTTACGATTTCTTCCAGCAAGCATAAAGGAGAGGAAATAAGTATGTCATTCTGGCCTAAAGAAAAATTACCGCGTGAAAATGGAGAGCGTGTATTTATGCAGATTCCTGAAATTATTTCGGCGAGCAGAAGTACAGATATCCCGGCATTTTATGCGGACTGGTTTTTTTATAGACTAAAAGTAGGCTATTCTGCATGGATTAACCCTTTTAATAGAGTCAAGGGGTATGTTTCATATAAAAACACCCGATTTATCGTTTTCTGGTCTAAAAACCCGCGCCCGTTATTAAAACACCTGAATGAATTAAGAGAAAAGAATATTGGATGTTATGTTCAATATTCTCTCAATGATTACGGAGAAGGTCTGGAGCCCGGTGTACATCCACTGACTGAACGAATAGAAACATTTAAATTGTTGGTGGAAGCTTTGGGTGAAGGCCATGTTATTTGGCGTTTTGATCCTCTGATTCTTACTGATGGCGTTGATATTGAAATACTGCTCAAAAAAATTGAAAACATAGGAGATCAGTTAAAAGGCTTTACAGAAAAACTTGTTTTTAGTTTTGCCGATATTCATATATATCGGAGAGTAAAGAACAATCTTGAAAAAGAAAAGATTCCATACAAGGAATGGTCTTCAACCGATATGCGGGAGTTTGCCGCGAAGCTGTTGGAATTGAACAAAAAATGGAAATATGAGCTTGCAACATGTGCCGAGGATCCGGGGATAGGACTAAAAGATTTTGGGATAAAGCCCAACCATTGTATTGATGATGCATTAATGATCCGATTTGCATACGAAGACAAAATTCTGATGAATGCGTTAAATGTTGATATTAACCCCATGCCTCAACCTGATATTTTTGGGAATGTTATGCCATTGCCTGCGGAAGCTATTGTTCTGCCAAACGGAACTTATGCGATTCGGGGTGATAATAAAGACAAGGGGCAGCGGCTTTTTTGCGGATGTATGTGCAGCAAGGATATTGGAGAATATAATACCTGCGTTCACTTATGTAAATATTGCTACGCTAATGATACAAAAGGCCGCGCCGTCGCTAATTATCGACAGCATAAGCTTCATCCTATGGCGGAATCTATTACAGGAGGATAATATGAGCAATTAGTTTATAAAAGGTGTCACTTCTGGAATATGTCCTTTGGTGACGCCTTTGTATAAAAGAAACATTAGCTGCGAAAATGTAGTACGCTTTTGACCGTCATTGATTCATCGGATGCCGTTAGGTATGTAATGCTGTAATTTTTTCCTTCCGGTTCAACATTCAGAATGATATGTCCACCTTCGAATGAATCTTCATCGATATCACTCATCCACGCTTTTCCTGCATCTTTTTCTCTCCGTTCTTTTGGAAAGATTCCAGGGCAGATGATTCTATCTCCGGGATAGATTGAACGATCGGCCAAACGTTCCATGACAGGAGCTACATTATGTAACTGATCCCAGACGCAGCTGACATAGACTTGCGCTTGCAAGGCGGCAATCAGCTTTCGGGTCATGGAATAATGCCCGTGATGGTTTAGTTTAGCTACATTCACTTTTCCGCAGACATCAGCAATCGCATCCTCTATCTCATATTCTGTGCCATCAGCCAGTTTCCATTTATCAGAAAAATCACCGGCGGTATAGAACCTGAATGAACCATAGGAGAATATCATACCCAGACTCATTCCGTTCTCATTTAACGTCTTGGGGTGTCCATTTTCAATACGTTCCTTATATAGATCATGAATAGTACCATCAGGATAAGCAATTCTTCCGTTTCCACAAATATTCCATGTGGAGAAGGTGGGATACTTACTTGGATCCTTCAGCATGGCAACTTGATTCCTTGTTCCTGGTTTAAACTTCTCCAATTGCATTCCGTTATGTTTCTGCATATAGTCATAAAACTTCTTCATATGGCCAACAGTCCCATTGTCGGATTCATCCGTCACGGGCAACGGATCATCAAAAGTAGGCCAACTACGGTCGAACGCTTTCTTGAAATTCAATGTCTCTGCAGCCTGAGAAAAACCGCTCAAGGTATAATCTTTTCCGTTCCGTTGATCTTTTGACACATAAAAAGTCTCACATCCGGCATGGTCGGAATGATAATGTGAAAGCATCATATAATCGACTTCTTTCTTTGATGGATTAACCCGCTCAACGTAACGTGCAATCCATTCGCCGGCATGACGTTCAGCATTCGGCAAAACCGGTACGGCCAATTTTCCTCTTCCGATAGCATTATGATCGCCGCAATCCAGCAACATCGTTGTCCCGTCAGGGAAGATGTAAAACATTGATTCTGCTACACCGGTATAGATAAAGTGGACTTGAAATTGTCCTCTTGTCCAGCCTTTCCAAGGCTTTCCTGCACTCTTGTCTCTTTCGCCGGCAGCAAATGCCTTGTCAAAATCACAAAGGCAAACCAAACTTGCACACATTGAAGTACGAATGAAATCTCTTCTGTCCATAATGTATATAATTAGAAACTTCTTTGAATTATAAGAAAAATAATTTAATATATTGAATATTAGTTTGTTGATTGGATTATCTTTTGTGTTTTCATGTCTTGCAATGATACAATGTTTTGCCTGGATTTCCAACCACTTTCACCGATAAACAGCGGCAAGTTATAAAAAATGTAATAGAAATAATAAAAGAAAATGAAAATATTCTTTTTCGAAGATGATAAATGCGACAATACGCATTATAAGGAAAAGTTGCCGGTAGTAAATGCATTTTAAAAATGAGTCTAATTTTGTTAAATAGAGTATTCGTTTATATAATACTCTCAAAAAAAATTATAACATGAAAAAGTTATCTTGTAGAGGATATATTATCATTTTTATTTATATTTTTGTCGCCGCGTCAGGAACTTATTTTTTTTGTCTTGCAGCAAGCACGTAAGTGGATTTTCCGGCATGATAAATATAGGCTAAATTGCCTATTCATTGGTCGTTTATGAAGAATTGTGATTGCTTTGCTGCGGAAGCGAATAATGAGTAAAAACATTCTGATCGTTCTGTTTCATGATGGTATGTTTCAGAGAGAAAACGTTGTAAGATATAAATACAAAATATTATTTATCAATCAGGAATAGCATAGAAATATTTGTTTCTTTCTAAGCCTCCAAATGATGCATTAATGAATAAGCAAATGCTGATGGTTGTCCTTGGCATAGCGCTAACGGCAACAAGTTGCAAATACACAAAGAGTAGCCATGAGGCTACGGTTTACACGATTACAACGCCAGAAGTAACCAACACCTTTATCTCGAAGGACTATGTGGCTAAAATTCAGTCGCAGAAGAATATCGAGATTCGAGCTCAGGAAGAGGGAATCCTGCAGGATCTCTATGTTGATGAGGGACAAACGGTGAGAGCCGGTCAGCCTCTATTTCGAATAACAGTTGTGGGTGCACAGGAAGAAGTGGATAAGTCGAAAGCGGAAGCAGAGCAGGCACGTATTGATTTGCAAAATGCTTCGACGCTGGCAGAAAACAATGTCGTTTCCAAGAATGCTCAAAAGATGGCTCATGCCAAGTTGACTGCGGCTATGGCAAGCTTTCGTTTGGCTCAACTCCATAAGAAATTATCTGTTATTTATGCTCCTTTTGAGGGAATCCTTGGGCGAATACCTAACAAAAGAGGGAGTTTGATTCAAGAGGGAGATTTACTTACCAATTTGTCGGATAACAGTAATATGTATGTCTATTTTAATGTTTCAGAACCAGAGTATTTAGACTATCAGTCGCATGCTGCCGAACGAAACAAGCTTCCTTTGACGCTCATTTTGGCTAATGGCGAAAACTTTGAAGCCCCGGGATATATACAAAATGTGGAAGGGGAGTTTGATAACCAGACTGGTAATATCTCTTTCAGGGCTAAGTTCAATAATGCCAAACATTTATTGCGAAACGGAGAAACCGGAATGGTGAGAATGAACATCCCGGTTAAAAATGCGATGATTATCCCTCAGGAGTCTACGTATGAGATTCAGGATCAGAAGTATGTATTTGTTGTTGATGGTCGTGGTATTGTTCATGCTCGTCCAATCACTGTGGCTTATGAGAAGCAAGGTGTCTATATTATTTCTAAAGGATTGTCGAGTGGTGATAAATTCATGGTGGAAGGTGTACAAAAGGTGAACGACGGAGATCATATCTTTTGTCGCTATAAGAGTCCAGCATCTGTCATGCAATTAATCAAACTTAAAGCTAGCTGAAAATGTTCAAGAAATTTATTCGACGACCGGTACTATCCATCGTCATCTCATTGATTATCATGTTTATTGGTGCACTGTCACTTTTCAACCTGCCTGTCACCCAATATCCTTCCATTTCTCCTCCAAAAGTGAATGTGGTGGCCGATTATCCGGGTGCTAACAACGAGCTGATGATCAAATCGGTAGTTATTCCTTTGGAACAAGCCCTGAACGGTGTACCGGGTATGAAATATATCGAATCGGATGCAGGTAACGATGGAGAAGGTGAGATAAACGTTGTTTTTAATTTGGGTACAGACCCTAATGTGGATGCTGTTAACGTACAGAATCGTGTATCAGCCGCCACTAATAAGCTGCCTCCAGCTGTCATTCGTGAAGGAGTGAAGATTTCACGTGAGGAACCTAATATTTTGATGTATGTAAACCTCTATAGCGACGATCCGAAAGCCGACCAGAAGTTTCTTTTCAATTATGCAGATATCAATATCACTCCGGAGTTGAAACGAGTAGAAGGGGTTGGTTTTGTAGATATATTGGGTAACCGTGACTATGCGATGCGTGTATGGTTGAAACCGGAGAAACTTACTACTTATAATCTTTCAGCCAACGATGTAATCGCGGCATTGGAAGACCAGAGTATCGAGGCCTCTCCCGGCAAATTAGGCGAAAGTTCAGGGCGCAAGGCTGAAAGTTTTGAATATGTGTTGAAATACCCGGGACGCTATACTTCGGCTGAAGAATATGGAAATGTTATTCTGAAAGCTAATCCAGAGGGACAGTTTGTCCGTTTGAAGGATGTGGCTGATATCGAATTCGGAAGTTCGATGTACGATATCTATTCTACTCTTAATGGTCACCCTTCAGCCGCTATCACTTTGAAGCAATCGTATGGTTCTAATGCCAGTCAGGTCATTAAGAATGTAAAATCCACCTTGGCTGAACTGCAAAAGACCATGCCCAAAGGCATGCATTATGAGATCAGTTATGATGTATCACGTTTCTTGGATGCCTCAATGGAAAAGGTGGCTCACACTTTGTTCGAAGCTTTTATTCTGGTTGCTTTGGTTGTCCTCATTTTCCTGGGTGACTGGCGATCGGCTCTGATTCCAATTTTAGCCGTTCCGGTTTCTTTGATAGGAACTTTTGCCGTGATGTCCGCCTTTAACATCACACTGAATCTTATTTCGCTTTTTGCGCTTGTCATGGCTATCGGTATAGTGGTTGATAACGCTATAGTTGTGATAGAAGCTGTACACGTAAAGATGGATGAAGATCATTTGCCGCCACTCGAAGCAACTACTGCAGCTATGAGTGAGATTAGCGGAGCCATCGTAGCTATCACATTGGTTATGGCCGCTGTATTTATTCCTGTAGCCTTTATGAGCGGACCAGTAGGTGTGTTCTATCGCCAGTTTTCTATCACAATGGCTTCAGCCATCATCCTTTCAGGTATTGTCGCGCTTACGCTGACTCCGGCTTTGTGTGCACTCATTCTGACAAAAGAAGAGGAGCATAAGTCAAAGGAATCATTATTCCGTAAGATGCTGGATAAATTTAATGCCAGTTTTAATAAGAGTATTTTACGTTATCATAATATTCTGGAGAAGACTGTTGCCCGCAAGATGATCACGTTGCCGTTGCTGTTGCTTTTCTGTGTAATTGCCTATTTCATGAACAATAGTCTGCCTTCCGGTTTTATCCCGGAGGAAGATCAGGGGATGATTTATGCAGTTATCGAAACGCCTCCAGGCTCTACTCTTGAACGTACCAATCATGTGGCTCATCAACTGCTGAATGCCGCCGAGAAAGAGGATGGGGTGGAATCAGTGTCATCACTGGCTGGATATGAGATTCTTTCAGAAGGGACAAGTGCCAATTCAGGTTCGTGTCTGATTAACTTGAAGGATTGGAAGAATCGTAAGAGAACAGCTAAAGAAATTATCGCCGATCTAGAGAAAAAGAGTAAAAGCATAACGGGGGCCAACATTGATTTCTTTCAGCCACCATCAATACCTGGTTATGGTGCAGCTTCTGGTTTCGAACTGCGATTGCTTGACAAGACAGGCAATGATGATTATCATCAGATGGAGCAGGTAAGCAAGGATTTTGTCAAGGAGCTTAACAAACGACCGGAGGTCGGGGCTGCTTTTACTTTTTATTCAGCCAGCTTCCCTCAGTATATGCTCCGTGTAAACAACGATATTGCCGAACAGAAGGGCGTGACACTAGGTTCGGCGATGGACAATCTTTCTGCACTGGTAGGTTCTGACTATGAGACAGGTTTTATCCGATTTGGAAAACCATATAAGGTTATTGTTCAGGCTGAGCCACAATACCGTGCATTTCCTCAAGATCTGATGCAACTATCAGTGAAGAACAATCAGGGGGAGATGGTACCGTATGCTGACTTTATGCAATTGGAAAAGGTATATGGAATGAGCGAGATAACTCGTTACAACCTTTATAATTCAGCAGAGGTAAGTGGCTCATCAGCTTCAGGTCATAGTAGTGGTCAGGCCATCAAAGCTATTCAAGAAGTTGCCGAAAAGACTTTGCCTCACGGATATGGAATTGACTGGGCAGGTATCTCTAAAGACGAAGTAAGTCGTGGCAATGAAGCTATTCTTATTTTTCTGATTTGTTTGGGCTTCGTCTATCTTATTTTATCGGCACAATATGAGAACTTTATTTTGCCATTGCCTATCATCGCGTGTTTGCCGGCCGGTATTTGTGGGGCTTACATCTTCCTGAAGGTGATGGGGCTGGAAAATAATATTTATGCGCAAGTGGCCATGGTTATGCTCATCGGTCTGTTGGGAAAGAATGCTGTGCTAATGGTGGAATACTCTGTTCAACGGAAGAACTTGGGTATGAGCGTGCTTCGGGCAGCTATTGAAGGCGCTGTGGCGCGATTCCGTCCGATCCTGATGACCTCTCTGGCTTTTATTGCGGGATTGCTGCCACTAGTGGTATCAACAGGCCCGGGAGCTATTGGCAACCGTACTATTGGAACGGCAGCTGTAGGTGGTATGTTATTTGGTACTGTCTTCGGTCTAATTCTCATCCCGGGGTTGTATTTTATTTTTGGAACAATAGCCGAAAAGATGACAATGGTAAAATACCAGCGCAATAAACCGTTAACAGAAGAGAAAGATAAAAAGTACAAGAAATGAAAACAAAATATGTTCTCTTAATAGTCTTGGCATCGAGCTTCACATTAATGGGCTGCAAGACACCGCATGCAACTAGTATGACAGACCGCGTGAAATCACAACTGCCGGCACACTATCAGTCTGATAGTGTGGTAGGCACTCATGCCGGCATCACTCCTTGGCGGCAGTTTTTTTCTGATCCAATACTTATTGCACTCATTGATACGGCTCTTGCCAATAACCAGGATCTGAAAATTACGCTCCAGCAGATAGCCATAGCCAAGAGTAATGTACTCTATCAAAAAGGTAAAATGCTGCCGGCGGTTACTGCTGGGGGAAGTGTCGCTGTTTCAAAAGCGGGTCGCTATACCAGTGAGGGTGCAGGCAATGCTACTACTGATATAAAACCGGGAAAAGCTATGCCCGACCCATTGATGGATTATCAACTCGGAGTTACTGCTGATTGGGAGATAGATTTGTGGCATAAGCTGAGTTCGGAAAAACGTGCAGCCGTAGAAGATTATCTGGCTACTGTTGAGGGACACAATGCCGTCTTGTCCTCTCTGATTGCCCAGGTGGCAGATACATATTATCAATTGCTTGCATTTGATAATAAGCTCGACCTGATTCATCAGTATATCGATTTGCAGAAGAAAGCCCTCGAAATAGCTAAAATACAAAAAGCCGCTGATGCCGGTACTGAACTGGCTGTGGAAAAGTTTGAAGCTGAACTGGCCAAAGCGCACTCTGAAGAATATGTTTTCCGTCAGGAGATTACTGAGAACGAGAATGAACTCAATCTATTGCTGGGTAGATATCCCGTAAAGATCGAACGGAATAAGGATTCTTTCCTGTCAACTAGTTTAAATCAGGTTATGACCGGTATCCCTTCGGAGCTTCTTGACAACCGTCCGGATATTCGTCAGGAAGGACACAAACTGGCTTCAGCCAAGTGGAATGTAGATGCGGCACGGAAGGAATTTTTGCCTTCTCTTAATATCTCGGCATCACTTGGCTTGGATGCGTTCAATCCAGTCTATCTCACGCGTTTTCCTAAATCATTGGCCTTTAGTGCACTGGGAGGAATGGCAGGTTCAATAATAAACCGCAAAGCTATTCAGGCAAACTTTCAGAGTGCTGATGCTCAACAGATAGAAGCTTTATATGAATATGATAAGACTTTGCTCACAGCCTACTCGGAAGTATGCACTCTGATGTCGAAGATTAAGAATCTGGATAATTATTATCAATTGAAAAAAGATGAATCGAATAAACTAGATAAGTCAATAGAAGTAGCCAGACTGTTATATCTCAATGGCGGGGCCAACTATCTTGACGTACTGATGGACGAACGTGATGCTTTAGATTCAAAAATGGAGCTATTGGATGCCAAGCAGCAACAACTGTCATGTGTGGTAGATGTCTATAAGAGTTTAGGAGGAGGCCAGAATCCTTCGGTTTTAGAAAAGAGTGTAGATAAAAAGTAAGCTGTTTGTTTGCATAGAATCAGAGCCTTGACACAGTTTAAATTATACTACCTAAGTTCGCATCTCGTTTGAAGGTCGTTTGAAGTCAGACAGATAGTAGATGGTGTTACTTCTTTTCAGAACGATATACCCACAAGACTTCAGTTTAACGCGCAGACGGCTCCGATGCTTGTTGCTCACAACCTTGATGTGTGTAATCGGTGGCAAGCCGAAGGTGACATGTGCCCGTTCTAGTCGGATCAAGGCTTTCCTTGATTTGGAGCGGAGACTACGTTCTTCATCGGCAGTACGCTGCAAGTTCAGCTCCTTGACAATACGGGAACCTGCCGTCATTCGCCATAGCTCCAATTCCTCTTTCTTTCCAAAACGTTTGTCGTGGCTGTTATCCACCAAGAACAGTTGCGCCACATTCTTTGACAGTTTGGCTCTTATCTTGTAGATAAACGAAATGAAGGTAGCGGTGGCATTTATGGAAGTCACTTCATACTGAAAGGGACAGATGATATAGTCCGAATTGGCGAAGATGGGAATCAGCCCTTGCTGAGTGAGATTACCGGGAGCATCAATTAAAATGATGCCCTGCATTTTCCGAAGGTTTGTTATTAGGTTTTGTACGTTTTGGACGTTGGCAATATTAAACGACTGAATGTTATAAGGTATAGTTACATCCTTGTATTTCTGAAGGTCTGCCTTGCGTCTGAAATTGATAGTTTGTTGGACGTCACAGTCATTGACAAGAACCCTCTTCCTGTGAGCCACCAAATAATTGGCAAACAGCGTACATAGCGTTGTCTTGCCTACACCGCCTTTTTGATTGGCAAAAGTAATAATGATGTTGTCTGACATATACGTTTACTCATTAATAATTCAAACAAACTATTTTTTGATAGGCCTATTATGTCAGTAGTCGGGCCCCAGAACAAGTAAACGTTGACGATGTACCAGTCATCTTACATCCAATGGATGTATCAACTATTAATGCAAAGGTACAAAGATTTAATGAACTAAGCAACCTTTGTGTCTATTCCTTATTTCTTAAACAGATTATCCAACATTAATAATAAAAAACATTGATATTGATGATAAATTGTCTGATTACACAATATTTTGTCGATTTTAGCGTATTATTTTCAGAAATAGCAATCTTCGTAAAAATGAATTGTTAGATTTGCATATAGATAATTAATAATTTGTTATGGGAAAAGACATCAATCGACTAAAAGTCGCATTAGCAGAAAAGAAGCGAACAAATAAATGGTTAGCAGAGCAGTTAGGAAAAGATCAGGCTATGGTCTCTAAATGGTGTACTAATACCACACAACCAAGTCTCGAAATGCTGATGAAAATTGCAAAAGTCTTAGAAGTAGAAGTAAAAGACTTACTTCGGGAACAGCCAGACCGATAACCCTTTAAACAAAACATGTATGCAAAAAGGTAGTAATGCTTCTTTACGCTATTTCATTTTAGACAAATGTTTTAGCAATACTCATCACCAATATACCATTGATGAACTACTTGATATTGTTAATGAAAAATTAGGAGATAAAGAAGGAAGTTCCATCAGTATCCGGCAACTTCGCAAAGATATTCAGGATATGCGAGACAGAGTAATGTATGATGCTCCTATTACAGCATATCCACTGGAGGGTCGAAAATGTTATTATCGATATTCCGATCCCGATTTTTCTGTCTTTAATAACGAATTATCTTCAGAAGAAATCGAAAACCTCCAGACTACAATAAAGATGCTTGGTAAATATCGGGGGATTCCGGCTAATGCGTGGATAGAAGAAGTTGTATCAAGTCTTGAATATCGATTCGGTATAAAGGCTAATTCTGAGAATTTGATTTCGTTTGAACAAAATGAACAACTAAAGGGATTGAATTTCCTTTCTGATATTATTGATGCAACTATTAATCATCAACCTCTTAATATAGATTACTGCACATTTAAGGGAAATAAGATTAAAATGGTTATTCATCCATACTATGTTAAACAATACAATGGAAGGTGGTTCTTATTCGGGTTGGACAGTGGACATGAACGAATAGCGAATATAGCTCTTGACAGGATACAACATGTTAATAATGCGAGCGTTGCGTTCAAGAAAAACAATAGTATAGACTTCAATACCTATTTTAATGATATTATTGGTGTTACTATTCCTGGAGAGAATATTAAAAAAGAATCTATTATTCTAAGATTTACCAAAGAAAGATTCCCCTACGTTGTTAGTAAACCAATTCATCAATCCCAAAGAATCATTGAAGGAGAGGGATGTGAAGTCGAAATAAATGTAAAACCGAATAAAGAGTTATACCAGCAGATTTTTTCTTTCATTCCGGATATCGAAGTGATTTCACCACAATGGTTAAGAGACGAAATAATCGAGAAGATGGAAAAGAATCTTAGAAAATATTTAACTATGCAGAATGACTGCATCGTTGAGAAGTAATTTTGCAAACAAAAAATAAGATATGAACCAGTCACAATATAGTAGCCTGTTCTCCTTCCTTTTCAACATCGCAAACGATGTTTTAGTTCAGGCTTTTGAAAAAGGAGATTATAAAAAGATAACACTACCCTTTATAGTGTTACGCCGTCTTGACTTACTATTGGAGCCTACAAAAGAAGCCGTACTCCAATTTATCCAAACAGAAGAGTTCTCAATAATGCCGGAAGAAAGTCAGAGTCAACAGTTATATCAAATTACCGGCTATCCTTTCTACAACACATCGGCTTTTACAATGAATACACTACGTGCTGAGACTGACAACACTCGCTTGCGTCAAAATTTCGAAGCTTATCTTGATGGCTTCAGCATCCATGTACAAGATATTATTGGCAAATTCGATTTACGGCATTATGTAGAAAAGCTATCATCTGTTGGTCGTTTAGGCTTGTTGATAGAGAAGATGACCGACGAGAATATCAATCTTGGCGCTTCACCTATTATTGACCCTGAAACAAAGGCGGAAAAATTTCCTGCTTTGGATAACCACACAATGGGTACACTCTTTGAAGATTTGCTTCGGAAATTCAATGAAGACTTCAGTGTTACTGAGGCCGGAGAACATTATACCCCTCGTGACTATGTACGTTTGTTGGCTGACTTGGCTATTATGCCGGTAGCCAATACGCTCAAACATGGCAGTTATGATATTTACGATGGAGCTTGCGGCACCGGTGGCATTCTTTCCCTCGTACAAGATCGAGTGAAGGAACTCGCAGTTGAACACAAGAAGCGTTGGAAAACGTATTTATATGGACAGGAACTTCAGCCCGAAACTTTTGCGACGTGTAAAGCAGACTTAATGCTTTCCGGACATAGCAATAACTTTACTTATCGTCAAGGTGGCGTCAATCGTCTTTGTTTTGCCAATGGCAGCACAATCAGCGAAGATGGACATCCTGGAAAGAAATTCGACTTTTGTATCTCCAATCCACCCTTCGGAACTCCATGGAAAGCAGATTTGGATAATTGGGGCTATGGTACGGATAAAAGTAAAATTATTGATCCTCGTTTCTTTGGTACATTGGATGGTAAAGTGCTTAGTTTTGTTCCTGGTATAGGAGATCCACAAATGTTGTTTCTTGCCAATAACGTAAGTCGCATGAAGGATGATGATGAGCAAGGCACCCGTATTGTGGAAATTCACAATGGCTCATCTCTTTTTACAGGAAATGCCGATGGTGGCGAAAGTAATCTGCGCCGCTATATCATAGAGAAAGATATGCTTGAAGCAATTATAGCAATGCCTGAAAATATGTTCTACAATACTGGTATTGGAACCTTTATATGGATTATAACTAACCGTAAAGAAGTTCGTCGAAGAGGAAAGGTGCAATTGATAGATGCTACCTCGATTAAAACGCCATTGCGAAAAAATCTGGGCAATAAGAATTGTGAAGCATCCGATACTGATAGAACTACTATTTTGAAGTTACTGACCGATTTTGAAGAGAACGAACAAAGTAAGATTTTCGACAATCGAGAATTTGGCTATTGGCAAATTACGGTTGATCGTCCATTACGTCTGCGCATTAAAGATAGTTATGACTTGACAGAGGGAAAGCTCAAAGAAGCTGAGATTGCGCTTTGCAAAGATGCTATTGATTCTTTGCCAGCAGGAACTCCAACCAATGATTGGACAAATTATTCTAAAGCTCTTGGGCTGAAAGCTGCTTTGTTGAAGAAACTCCGTTCACTTATCACAGAGACTGACCCTACGGCCATGATTGTAGAAGGCGAAGTGGATGCTGCTTTACGTGATTCAGAACAAGTTCCATTGCTATATTCTGGTGGAATAGAGGCATTTATGCAGAATGAGGTATTGCCTTATGCTCCTGATGCATTTGTTGATGAGACAAAGACTGTTATTGGTTATGAGCTATCATTTACCAAATACTTCTACAAGCCGGTAGAACTCCGTTCTCGTGAAACAATAGTGGCAGAAATCCGTGAGTTAGAAGATCAAACTGATGGATTACTTAATGAAATTTTAGAGGACTAAACAATGAAACAATATAAGGAATATAAGGATAGTGGGGTGAAATGGATTGGGACCATTCCAAGTTATTGGAAAAGGATGAGATATAAAGACATTTTTCAAATACTAGATGAGAAAGTTGGGACAATCAAAGACTTAACTCTTTTGTCATTAACAAAAAAAGGAGTTATTATTCGTGATTTATCAGAAGGAAAAGGTAAATTCCCAAAAGATTTTGAATCTTATAAAATTGTTCATCCTAATAATTTAATTCTATGTCTATTTGATGTAGATGAAACACCAAGAACTGTTGGTGTTTCTAATACAGAAGGGATGATCACAGGAGCCTATGATATATTTTCTGTAAAAAATGCTTTATTGGATTATGTATACTACTTGTATCTTTCCTTTGATGATAAAAAATGTTTAAAACCTCTTTATAAAGGATTGAGGAAAGTTATTCCATTGCCAGTATTGCTTTCTTCTTATATATACTTACCATTAGAGCAAGAGCAGCAAGCGATTGTTTCTTATCTTGATAACAAAGTAAGTAAAATAGATAAATATATATCTACAGCAGAAAAGAAAATTGCAGCACTTGATGAATTAAAGCAAGTTACTATCGCTGATGCTGTCACTCATGGAATCAATCCTAATACTTCAATGAAAGATTCAGGTATTCCTTGGATTGGAATGGTGCCTGAACATTGGAAATTAACCAGAATAAAATTTTTGTTTAATGAAATATCAGAAAAGGAACATCCAGAAGAATCCTGTCTATGTTCAACCCAGAAATATGGTGTCATACCACAGTCAATGTATGAAAACAGAGTTGTGGTAGTCAATAAAGGATTGGAAAATTTGAAATTTGTGCGAAAGGGTAACTTTGTTATAAGCTTACGCTCTTTTCAAGGCGGAATAGAGATAGCTCATTATCAAGGCATAATAAGTGCTGCTTATACAATTTTATCATTAGGCAGCAAGAATATATCATCGAATTATATAAAATACTTGTTTAAATCAAGTCCTTTCATTCAATTACTTCAAACATGTGTGACAGGAATTCGAGAAGGTCAAAACATCAACTATGAATTACTTAGAAGACAATTTATTCCTATCCCCACTCTCTCTCAACAGAATGAAATCGTCTCCTACATCGACCGCAAGGTTGCTCAAATCGATAAGATGAAAGCTGCTGAACTTGCTCAAATCGGAAAGCTAAAAGAATACAAGCAACGCTTGATAAGCGATGTTGTAACTGGTAAAGTAAAAGTAACAAACGAGTAATACCAAGAATTATGTCAACAGATAATATTTCAACGCTCAAAACCCAAAATGACGACTCTTACAATATATGGCTAAAGGAGCTGAAACAACGCTATCTGAGTCAACGACTGAAAGCTTCTATTTCTGTAAATACAGCTCTACTAGAATTTTATTGGAGCTTAGGTGGTGATATAGAGGCAAAACAGTATGCCAATACTTATGGTTCTGGTTTCTACAAGAATCTGAGTAAAGATTTGCAGCATGAGTTGCCCAATGTTAAAGGACTTTCACCGATAAACATTCGGTATATGACTGCTTTTTATAAATTGTATGCTCCAGTTCTTGAAATTGTTCCGCAAGCTGCGGAAGATTTTAACAAATCTATGCTATTCTCAATTCCTTGGGACCACCATAGAAGAATTATTGATCGTTGCAAGGACAATGTGGAGAAAGCTATATTCTTTGTCAAAAAGACACTGAAAAACAACTGGAGCCGTAATGTGTTACTCAACTGGCTTGATACAGACTTATATGAACGAGAAGGCAAAGCCATCAGTAATTTTAAGGCGACACTCCCCGTTATTCAAGGTGACTTAGCTCAACAAATAACCAAAGATCCTTATAACTTCGACTTCCTCGCCATGAGGGAACGTTATGACGAACGTGACCTTGAAGATGCATTGGTGGCAAACGTCACTAAATTTCTATTGGAATTGGGCAAAGGTTTCTCTTATATGGGACGACAATTCCGTCTATCAGTAGGCAATGAAGAGTTTTTCCCGGATTTATTATTTTATAATGCCCATCTTCATGCCTATATAGTAATCGAGCTTAAAGTAAAATCATTTAAACCTGAATTTCTGGGTCAATTGAGTTTCTACGTTTCAGCCATAAACAATCAGTTCAAGATCGAGATAGACAATCCTACGATAGGGCTGTTAATCTGCAAGGATAAAGATAATGTGGTCGCAAAATATGCTTTAGATGCATACAATCAACCCCTTGGTATTTCTGAATATCAATTATCGAAACTATTCCCCGACGATTTCAAATCTACATTGCCGACCATCGAGGAAATTGAAAAAGAATTGAAAAAGGATAATGATTAAAAAATAATACTTATGGCAACAACAGATACATCAGAAAAAGGCTTGGAAACCATCATCGAAGCGTGCCTATTAGACACCAAGGGTGAAAAAGAAGAGAGTCTTCGTTGGATAAAAAGAACGAGTGAGAATTTCAATAGAGATTATTGCTTAGATGAAGATATGCTGAAAACTTTTTTGCAGAGTACGCAGATGGATAAGGTGTCACGCACACGCATATATGAAACACCTGCCAACACTCGCAAGTTCCTAGAAAGACTTCGTAATCAAATAACTCAACGAGGTATCGTAGATGTACTTCGTCATGGAGTGGAACACAACGCCACTCCTTTCGACTTGTATTATCCAATACCAGTGGTTGGTAATTTGCAAGCAACTATTGCATATAACCAAAACCGTTGGTGCGTTACCCGTCAACTGCACTTTTCGAATAGCAGACCGGCTGATTCTGTAGATGTTGTATTATCGTTGAACGGACTTCCAATCATAACGATGGAACTCAAAAATGAGCTATCATGCCAAGATGTAGAACATGCAGTAAGTCAATATAAGACAGACCGTGACTCCAAAGAACTGCTATTCATGCCCAAACGATGCGCAGTTCACTTTGCCGTGGATGATGCTAACGTGAAGATGTGTACAGTACTAAACGGTAAATCTTCGTGGTTCTTGCCATTTAATAAAGGTGTAAACGATGGTGCCGGAAATCCTGTAAACCCTAACGGCTTGAAAACAGCTTACTTGTGGGAAGATATTCTTCAAAAGCCACGATTGAGTGAGATTTTGGAGAACTATGCTCAGGTTATCCGTGAGAAGGACCAAGAAACCGGTAAGATAAAGGAAAAGAATATATGGCCAAGATACCACCAATTGGAAGCAGTGCGTGAGTTGTTGGCTGATACAAAAGCTCATGATGGAGGTCAACGATATTTAATTCAACACTCTGCCGGTTCGGGTAAGAGCAATTCTATTACATGGTTAGCTTTCCAATTAGTTAATCTAAAGCTTGCAGATGGCATTACACCACGCTTTGAAAGCATCATTGTGGTGACAGACCGTGTAAATCTTGACAAACAGATTCGCGATAACATACGAGCATTCTGTAATAATAAAAGTATTGTAGAATGGGCTGACGATAGTGATGCCTTGAAGACAGCATTAGGAGCCGGTAAAAAAATCATTGTGAGTACTATCTGTAAATTCCCATTTGTATTACAGACTCTTGGAAAAGAAATGGCAGACAAGCGCTTTGCTGTCATTATCGACGAAGCACATTCTGGTCAAAGCGGTAGCATGCAAAGTGCGCTCAATCGCGTACTGTCGGGCTATGGTCATAAAGATGTAGAAATTGAAGATAATGAAGATGGTCTGAATGAATTGTTGGAATATGTTGTAGCAGGTAGAATGATGGCCAAAAATACTAATTTCTATGCATTTACAGCAACACCTAAAAATAAAACATTGGAAATGTTTGGCACTCCTTGTGAAGGAGAAAATGGCGAAGCAGCTCACAAACCATTCCACCTCTACTCTATGCGCCAGGCGATAGAAGAAGGCTATATCATGGATGTGCTTGAACATTACACAACCTATGATAGCTTCTACAAGATTTTAAAAGCCACTGAAGCCAATCCGGAGTTTGATAAGGATCAATCAGCAAAGAAGTTGCGTGTTTGGGTAGAAAGTCAACCGGAGACAGTGGAAAAGAAAGCTCGAATAATGGTTGAGCATTTTCATGAGAGTGTTGCCCATAAAATGGGTGGTGAAGCTCGTGCTATGATTATTTGCAACGGAATATTACGAGCTATTGACTATTACTTTGCATTTAAGGAGCTTCTTGCAAAGCGCAATAGCCCGTACAAGCCCATTATAGCCTTTAGTGGAACGAAGGAATATAAGGGGAAACAAGTTGATGAAGCAGACTTGAATGGTTTCCCCTCATCGGCTATAGAAAAGACATTCCGTAGTGGTAACTACCGGTTCCTTATCGTAGCCGATAAATTTCAGACTGGTTATGATGAGCCATTGCTTCATACGATGTATGTAGATAAGCCACTGAAAGATGTGAAGACAGTGCAGACTCTCAGTCGTTTGAATCGCTGTCATCCGCTAAAGGAGGAAACCTATGTGCTCGATTTTGTTAATAAGGCTGAAGATATTCAAGCAGATTTCCAGCGTTATTACAAAAAGACTATTCTCAGTCATGAAACTGATGTAAATAAACTAAGTGACAAACTTGATGTTTGCGACCAATCAATGATTTATGAGGAAGAAGAAGTGAATTTGTTTAATCAGAAGTATTGGAGTGGAGCTCCACGAGAGGAACTCGACCCGACATTGGATGCTTGCGTGGAACGCTTCAAACAACTACCGGTTACCGAAGATTGTAACAAACAGATTGAGGTTAAGAGTGCAATGAAACAATTTGTCCGCCTCTATGAGTTTCTCACAGCTCTGATGGATATAGCACGTATTGATTGGGAAAAGAAGAATACATTTTTCCACTTCTTACTTCGAAAGTTGCCAAAAATTGAAAAAGAAGATTGGACTGAAGGTTTACTAGACTTAGTAGACTTTGATAAGTATCGTATTGTTAGAGGTGGAGATAAGAAAATAAAGTTGGAGAATGAAAATTGCGTAATTGATCCAATCCCTGTTGGACAGGGAACGTCAATAACACCCGATCCTGATTTGGCGACATTGGAACAGATTATTGATGACTTTAATCTCGTGTTTGGAGATATTGAATGGGGAGACCCCGACACGGTACGCCATCAAATTCGTCAGGTAGTAACACAGTTACAACAAAATGATGAAGTTCGTGATTCAATGCTGAATAATGATGAAGATATGCAGATTCAAGTTATCCATGATAACATATCAACTAAACTGGGTGTAGTAACAGCTAATAGCAGTGAAATGCAACGTCGCTACTTATCACAGCCTTCTATTCAGGCTCAACTTGACAATCTGGTGCTGATGCGTTTGCAAGAACAAATCAATCCTGCAATAAATGAACAACTACTTTCTGATAAATTGATTGAAGAGTTTCATTCAGACTTTAAAGAATTGTGTGGTGTAAGCTACAGATCGTTGGACGAAGTTGTTGAATGGTTCTTCAAAGTTCTGGATACAGAAACCATACCTTCACTTGATGGTCTTAAAAAAATAAAGCGAACCATCAATTTAATATATCGTACGCAAGGACGAACAGAGGATTTGCAAGACTGGCTAAAATTGTTATTAGACAGATTCGAAGCCTACATGAAAAAAATGTATTATATAGCAAATCATGTAGAGTTTACTCGTGAAGATGGAGGTTTTGTTCAATTTTTAGATGCAGCAAAAGCCCTCAATGTTAATCGACTTCATTATACAGGAGAATCCAAATTGGCAAATCTCAAAACTTACTATGAATTTGTGCATGCTCAACGCAATGCAGAAAGTCATACAGCACCAATTATTGAAGATGCCCATGTTCCAGTCGGTATTCACATGACTATGGCTATGTATCTATATGCTACCATGATAAATGTTACAGATATGGAAAGCGGAGAAGGTGTTAAAATGTATCCAGTAATCGAGGATAGTACAAGTTATTCGATGGTAGCTGAACCTTAAATAATAAGAAAATATGCCACAATATGCAGTCAATTAAACGGTCAAAAATTATTTGAAATAGAATAACACTGCTGTCCATTTAAAAACAGTAATCGCTCTTTGAAATCGTTGAATTATAGTTAGTTATAAAGTTTTTCTGAGTCAACGGATTTGAATTCGTACCTTTGCAGAGTATCATCAGATTCTGCATATGCACAAAGACAAGTACGTATTCGCTCAGTTAGTCTCATTTCTTGACAGGAATCACTTCAATTATCTAGTCCGTAAATACGGAGGTGATAAGTATGTGAAGTTCTTCAGTTGCTGGAATCAGTTGCTTACCCTCATGTTTGGCCAGCTTAGTAACCGTGAAAGTCTTCGTGACCTAATAGTGGCTATCAATGCCCACCAGAAGAAGAGTTATCACCTAGGATTTGGCAAGCATGTGACCAAGAGTAATCTTGCAAAAGCAAACCAGAATCGAGACTATCATATCTTTGAGGATTTTGCTTACTTCCTTGTTGATGAAGCCAGGCGCAAACGTGCTGTTGATATCTTCAAGTTAGATGGCAATGTCTATGCATTTGATTCGACTACTATAGACTTGTGCCTAGATGTGTTCTGGTGGGCTAAGTTTCGCAAACATAAGGGTGGTATCAAAATACATACCCTCTACGATATTGAGACTCAAATACCAACGTTCTTCCATATCACAAGTGCTAAAGTGAATGATGTCAACGCAATGGACGTAATACACTATGAAATAGGCTCGTACTATGTTTTGACAGAGGTTATAACGACTTCAAACGACTCTATAGAATCAAGACATTAGACTCCTTCTTCGTTGTTAGATCCAAGAAGAACCTCCAGTACAAATGCATCAAATGGAGACGCAGACTTCCTAAGAACATACTGTCTGACGCAGAAATCGAATTGACAGGATTCTATCCTCATCAATACTATCCAGAGCCGCTCAGACTTGTCCGATACTGGGATGGCGAGTTGAACAGAGAGTTTACCTATCTGACCAACGCTAAACATCTCACGGCACTACAGATTGCAAACCTATATAAAAACAGGTGGCAAGTCGAGCTTTTCTTCAAATGGCTCAAGCAGCATCTCAAGATTAAGAAATTCTGGGGAACAACAGAAAACGCTGTAAGAATACAAATCTATGCAGCAATATCTGCTTACTGTCTGGTAGCTATCGTCCAAAATGACATGAGACTCGAAAGGAGCACTTATGAAGTCTTGCAGATACTTAGTATCTCCTTAACTGACAAGACTCCTTTGAGAGAACTTTTTGACAAAACTATATTCAATAATGACATAGAACGAACTGGTTCAAGTGAACCGCTATTATTTAATTTTGACTAGGACCACTTTTTAGTGGACACTAGTGATAGAATAAATATAATAAAAGCTATTGATGAAATCAAAAAGCAGGTAGATCTATGAAGCATGTAACATTTAATAGTATTGTAGAGCGTAATGGAGGAATAATCAAATTTCCTCTTTGGAAATTGAAGGTGCGTGATAATGAATATTTCGCATTAAAGGAAGAACTAAAGGCTTCTTATAATGAAAACTGCTTGGAGTATTATTCTAGGGAAGCTGCTTTGTTCTATGCAGAATGGTGGCGTAGAGAATACAATGGAGGAATTCCAAGCAAGGAGAGGGTTGCCAATTCAGCTGGTATTTATGATTCTGAACAATTGTTTAGCTTGGCTAAGCAGGCTATGCACGAATGGAGATGTAAAGTATATGGAGTGAACCGTCACATGCATTTCTATTCTATACTTCTCCAAGGAGGATTACCTATGAAACAGATTCAAAACTCATGGGGTAATTATGCCACGTTCCTCGAACGTGCAATGACAGAACTTATAAGCATGGGAATAACAAACTGGGAAGACGCCTCAGTGTTTGATGACCTTGACTGCGTTAGATATTTACCACAGTCATTCAGAAATGATTGTATATACAGTATTAGCATGCAGGTCATCAGATCTATCGTTGAAGATAAAATCGATATTCTTCCTTATGACATCAAGGAGGAAAGGTTTAGAAAACTCAATAGTGACCTACATAATGCATATGCCCGTCGTCGCCGTTCCAATCCTTTGGCATTTTTCTGGTACCTTAAATTGGATGGAGGCAAAGCACGCTTGCTGTATAAACTGAACACACAAAATGAAATTCGTTCTGATATTTTATCTATCGAGCCATCTGTTTATAGGTTTGAAATTCATGTCGCTGGAAAATTCTTAGCTCGATATGCTCGTATAGAACATAATGAGGATAATTCTATATATACCTGTATAAATAAGGAGTATTTGATTCAAGAATGGAAAGGAGAACAGTTCGTTCCCGTAAAAATCATATTGGATAATGGCGAAGATAGACTTATCACTGTAAGTAATTGTTATGCTCCAGATTTTTCGATACCACAGAAGTTCATAAAGAATGGAGATAATTATGTACAACATGGGACTTCCGATGAAGACAACATTATCATTTTTAATGATAAATGGGAAGTAAAAGATGATAGCGACACAAATAAAATAGAACTAAATGAGAAAAACTATTCTTATTCCATATTTAAGGATTCTATACAACTTGGAAACATTAAAAATGGAGAGATTGTATCGTATGACAATAACTTTTCTTCATATCATACAGAGTATCGCTATAATGTCGCATCATGGTGCCTAAATAGCACAGAAAACTTTTTGACGACTATTCCTTCAATAAACGTTTTCAATGAAAATGGAGAATGTGTGTCGCATGATGTAGAAAAATATTATAGACTTAAATCACAAAAGGGAGAATGGCACCCATTGAGAGAACTTGAAGGGAATCCGCCAGGTGAAATACAAATTCGTGTAAAGTTTCCAGATGAAAAGGATGAAATCCGTTCATTTTTCTATCTTGGCGATTTGAAGTATTCAACGACAGACGAAACGCTTTATGATGCAGAAATAAAATGGGAAAGCAGTTATAATGTTCATATTGCGTCTATGGATGTTGAAGGTATAGAAAACACAAATAATGGTAATGGATATTTTCATCTTCATAGGAAAGAAGAAAGCAATGTTTTCCCATCTGTTAGTACATTTGTAATAATTGCTCCAGCGTGTCTTCCCAAAAAAATTGTTATATCTTCCCCGTTTAGGGGTTTGGCTATACTTGATAGTGATGGTAAAGAGGTTCCTGACAATGAGATATTATGTGCCCAAAATTTATACAATTACAACATATTTGCTCACAGCATTGGTGATATCACGATTAGGATGACATATGTTAGTGATGATACAGAGGATACGAAATCGCTTATAATACAACGCCCATCGAATGGACTTATGTTGCTTAGCGATATAAATGATTTGCTAGACCGATTATTCATGCTTTATGAAAGGCGATCTTTTAATCGCGAGTCATACATTAAGGTATCTATAAAGGGACGATTTGACGGATATAAAAAAGAGTGTCGTGTCCGCCGTTATTCTCTTGATACGAAATCTATGGGTGACGAGGAATGCCTTGTTACGGAAATAGATAAAAATCCTGATGATGAAATATTCACATTACCAAAGGATTATGATGGGCACCTTTTAGCTTGTACTGTAGAATGTGATTCTGACGAAATGGGTATTTATCCTATGGAAAAGACAGAAGATAAAATACGCTTTCGCTTCCCAATGATAGAAAATATAAATCAGTATATTGTATTTTCTGACAAAGATGATGTAGGCAGAGTTATACCACGTTATTACAATTTGGAAAAGCTCGACATGACTATAAAACAACGTATAGAAATTAGGAAAACAAGGTTATCTGAATACGAAAAGAACTTGGTTTCTTCTTCACTGGAAAGTAATTCATGGACTGAAGTTTTCAGAAGTTATAAGATAGTTACTGAAAACAATCTTATATTTTCAACTTTTGACTGCTTTATTATAATAGCTCATAATCCTTATTTGACTGCCAAATTTGTATTGGGACTTTGTTATCATGGATATAGTGATAATAGCATTTCTGATTTTAACCGTTATACAGGTGAATTTGCTTTCTCTTTACATTGGATAAAACAGGGATATTGGATTCAAGTATTGGATTTAATCAATAATCTTGATGAGATGGCACAGCACTATCTTATAGATGATGTAACGAAGTTTATAACAGATGTGTTTAAAACGGAATTATACCAAAATAATGCAAACAAATTTGCAACATATATTATACAAGATAGGATTAAACAAGAATCTCCTTTCTATTGCTCTGATTTGCGTAACTATAAAGAGAGTATACATGGAGTGTCCGATACAGGACAGGACTTGCCAACTATCAAGATAGAGTTAAATGAATATATTTTTCCTGTTTTTTCTCAAGATACTCAACCTTGGCAAAAAGTAGCAATGTTATGCCCGGTAAAGATAGCAGAGCTATTAACAAGTCAACATGATGACATGGATTTTTGGAATGAAAAAAATGATAGTCTTAGACGTGTCATAAACTTTTATCGCATTTATGCAACTAAGACATATTCTACAATATTAATGAAAGCTATATCGATATATAAAAATAAATAATATGGAGTATTCTAAATTTTATATAGAAGCTAACCGCATATTGGTCAACACACTGCTTTCCCTTTGGTTTAAGGGTAAGGCAACGGAACAGAAATACTTACGTGAAATTTTGACTAAACGAGAACCTTTAATGTCTGAACCGATATTTCAAACGGTTTTTCCATGGGAACAGTCAAAGATAACATTCTTAGATCATGCTAAGAAGTTGAATATATTGGATAATAAATTTGTCAATGCATTGGCTGATGAGAATCTTACAGGGAAGGACTTGAATTTCCCTGCTGGACGGTGTCCTTATATTCATCAGACAAAGAGTTGGGACTGTATGCTTAACAAGCATAAGACTATTGTTGTGACGACAGGTACAGGCTCTGGAAAAACGGAATGCTTTATGATACCCGTATTGCAAGACTTGTATCGTCAGAGAATGCAGAATCCATTTGATAATGGTGTGCAGGCAATATTTATATATCCTCTTAATGCTTTGATGAAAAGCCAACAGAAGAGAATCAATGCATGGTGCAAAGCACTTGATCCTAACATTACTTATGCCATATATAATGGAGATACAGAAAATTTAGAAAAGAAAGAACCAAATTTCAAAGAAAGAAAATTGATTTGTGAATCCTTACCTCAGATGGTGTATCGTCAACAAATAAGAAATACACCTCCGCAAATCATGTTTACGAATCCAACCATGTTGAACTATATGTTGGTTCGCCAAGAAGATCAATCTATAATTCAGAAGTCTCGTGGTAAACTTCGTTGGATATTACTTGATGAAGCACATTCATATTCTGGTTCTGCTGCATCTGAACTTGCTCTTCAAATACGTCGTATTATTAATGCATTCGGAGAAACTATAGATGATGTTAACTTTGCTGTTACATCAGCAACTATTGGTGATACGTCTGACCCTATGGCTTCTGCAAAATTGAAGCAGTTTGTTCACAGGCTAACAGGAAAGCCAACAGAACATATTGAAGTCATTGATGGCAAAAGAATTATTCCAGAAATGGATAATTCCGATGCAGAAAAGAGAATAAATGAAATAAATAAGCTAGTTGGAGGAAAAGATCTTAATATAGATATAATAAAAAGACTTCGCCAACAGATAAATGTCTCGAATGGTATAACTGCAACACAATTAACATATTTCATGCCATCGACATCTTCGATGGAAGATAGACTGAAAGTCATTGATAAACTGAGTGAGGGTATGATACCTACCCGTGCTCATTTCTTTATACGTTCTATCAATGGCGTATATGTTTGTACAAATTCGGATTGTGATAGAGATAAAGACATACGGTCAGCATTAGGAAGCATGACAACATATCAGAGTAACGTTTGTCCAGAGAAGGACTGTGGTCAGCCTATGTTAGAAGTTGCTACATGTCCACAATGTGGACAACTTCTTGTTGTTGGTGAAGAAAATGTTGCAACGGGTAGTGAAGCATATGGTAAAATTAGAATGCGTTCTAATGATAAGTCTCTTGAGCAAAATATTTTTGGTCAAGATGTCAATGAGGACAATGAGGATGCAACATACGAAGAAGGCAATCTGTTTGAATCGGAAGAATATCAGCCTTTTGTACTAGCGAAGGTTGATGATAACGTCTACCTTGATTCGGAGCATGTACAATTCGCTACACTAAAAGGTGGCAAGTTCAGAGCTGTTGATGAACAAACAGAAGACTCGTATTCTTTTATTATTAAGCCTAATGGCTATCATTGCCCTCATTGTGGAAAGACAATAAACAAGGGCTTGTATTTGCGTGCCAGTTCTTCATTCTTAAGTCGTAATTTAGCATCTACACTTCTAAACGTTACAGATCCTATTAAGGATAATACAGACACGGAGGTCATTTATGGTGGTCGAAAATATCTTTCTTTTATGGATAACCGACAGGGCTCTGCTAAGGTTGCAATGACCATCAATCACGATGTAGAACGAAACTGGATTCGTACAGCTATCTATCATACGTTGTTGACTATGTCTGCTCCTAAAGAATTAAATAGTGATGACCTAGAATTTATCAATTATATTAAGGAGAAGATTGAGCGAGGAGAAAAGGTGCTAGACTTCATGAAGCACCAATATGAAGAAAAACTTAAATCTACACAAGTTAAGTATGGATCTTTTGGATGGAATGAGGTTAAAAATAAGCCCACACTTCAAGATGCTCAATTAAGATTGTTATATTCTCATCTAAAGAGTCTTAATAAAACGATATTTGATAGCAAAGACAATTATATTGATGCAATGTTCCTTGATCAATTTGGCTGGATACCTAAATATGGTAACTCCTTAGAAACTATGGGACTAGTGAAACTCGTATATCCAACTATCGCGAATGCTAAAGTTCCTTCTTGTGCAGGAAGCATTTTCACAGATAAAGACTGGCAGGATTTTCTTGGCATTTGTGTAGATTACTTTATGCGCGCAGGAAGACACTACTATATATCATCAGGACTTAATAAATATCTAACTCAGGAAGTAAGGGCTAATTATGTTTATCCTTCTGATAGTAATTTAACTTATCGCACCAAGAGAGGAAATATTGAGGATGTAAAAAAATGGATTTCTGGTGTAAAACTTGTTGCAGAAAAGGGCAGTAAACAACACCGTATAGTACTCTTACTTTGTGCAGCATTAGGATATACAGGTGAAGTTAATCAGGCACAAGAGAATGTCGTTAATCAATTATTAAAAGAAGCCTGGTTATTTCTCACTGGCTATGTCCTTGAAAAGGTAGATAATGAGTATGATGGATACATTCTCAATCTCATGGATGAAAGCAAAGTTAGACTGCAGCTCATAGATAAAGCATGGGTATGCCCAGTTGATAATGTTCCTGTGACAACAATATTGAAGGGTTATAGCCCTCGTATAACAGGTGTTTTGGCTACATCAACGTTCGCGAATTATAAAGTAAAGTCTGATGCTGATATCAACATGCCTTATTTCCCTTATGCGTGTCATAAAAAATATGAGGGTGATAAAACTATAAATGCATCTGATGAAGAAATCGTGGAATGGATAGTTCAAAATCTTAGTAAAATAAGTAAGATGGGCCTGCTATCTAATCTTCATGAATCAATTTTCTTATATCGCCCTGTTTTCATGGCAGCAGAGCACTCTGCTCAGATAGATCATCCTACTTTAAGTAAATATGAACAGGCTTTTAATGCGGGGCATCTTAATATTCTCTCATGTTCGACAACTATGGAAATGGGAGTTGATATAGGTGGTATTGAAGAAGTTGTTATGAATAATGTTCCACCTAAACCATCTAATTATCAACAGAGAACGGGACGCGCAGGAAGAAGAAATGAAACGAAATCTTTAGCTGTGACTTTCTGTGCGCCAAATCCAATCGGTTCGTCAATATGGAAGAACCCGATGTCCTTGTTGTCTCACGACAACGAGTTGCCTATATTAAAATTTGAGAGTAGTCAGTTGGCTCAACGTCATGTAAATTCTTTGCTTTTAACAGGCTTTATAATTATCAATCATAATACTAATGTCAGAGTCACTACAAAACTTCGTGAGTTTTTTGATGATATGCCAAGTAGATTTAATAACTTTTCAAATTATTTGTTACGAATAGCTAATGGCAACGATACAAGCATTCAAGATTCATATGATGCCTTAATAAAAGGTACTATTTATGAAGACAAAGTTGGTTTAAAAGATGCTGCCGGAAAGGCATTGGTGAAGCTTCAGTTCATAAAGAAAATTTATGATGATCGAGTTAGTGCATATACAGCTCAACTCGAAGATGCTGGCAACAGACAACGCAAGGCAATAGAAAAAGCATTGGAAAACTATAAAGATAGTTTCTTATTGGGTTACTTAGCAGAGAATGGCTTTATACCTAGTGCAGGAATGCCAACAGGACTTGTTCCTTTTACTAAGGATATATATTCTATGCAAAATGATTGGTATAAAGATAGTGGTACTCGTCGTGATATTACACAACATCTTAGTCAAGCTATTTCTATGTATTCTCCAGGCAGGCAAGTCGTGATTAATGAATTGGCATATCGTTCTGAAGGAATCTATCTTAAGACTGATTATGAGCATGCTAGTAGATATGTTTTACAAAGATGCAGTCATTGTGGCTTTGCAACAATTGCACCCGAGAACACAGGTGATGAGTGTCCCATGTGTCACCACCATGATATGCATGGACTTAAAGATAAGTTTGGCAAACTTTCTCCTTTTACAGAAGTGATTGAACCTGCTGGTTTCACAGTAGCGTATTCTTCTGAACCACAAAGAAGAGTTGTGGATTCGGGTGCTGCTGTAACACAGCCTCTATTGTTGGAAATGCAACCATGGAAGCAAGAAAATGTGAATAGTTCTAAAATCTTAATGAGAAAGGGTTCAGAGAAATCTCGCATCCTTTTTTATAATAATGGATGTGGACTTGGATTCGCCCTTTGCAGTCACTGTGGAAAAATGGTAGTAGAAACAGCTGATAATGTTGCACCTTTATCTAACCATATCAGTTTGTTGGATAATTCACGTTGTGTTGGGAATGAACGCAATAACATCCGTCGTCAAGTATTGCTGATAGCGCAATATCCTACAGACATTGTGGAGATGAAGTTTTTCGATAAGGAAACTAAGGAAATTGAAGATGTAACAACATTATACTCTTTAGGTACAGTCATCACACAAGAACTTACCAAATATTTGGGCATTCGTGATGATGAAATATCTTTCGGATATAATCAAGACTATAATTCTATCTTTATTTTTGACACTGCGCTTGGTGGTGCAGGATATTCGATTCATCTTCCAGAATACAAAAATGTTATTTTCAATAACGCCTTGGCATCACTTAAATCATGTGATTGTGAAAAAGCATGTTTAAAATGTTTGATTAATAGGCATACGCAATGGTATTCAAATTATTTGGATCGCCAGAAAGCTATAGAGTGGCTTGAAATGGAGCGAATGAGCAGAACGGCTCCTGACAAAATCAAGGCAATTTTTGATGATGCTGTAACTATGACAGGTGATTTTGTGTCAGAAATCAGTAATCTTGATTCTGATGATGGAATTGCATTCATGACCGTGTTCATTGATCCTAATGTCGATGTATGGGAAGATGACGAATTTCCCTTGTCTGCATCTATTTATGGAAAACGTTTTCAGGTTAGCTTAGTTACAAGTGACTCTATTATTGAGAAATTGCGTGTTAATTTTAACATGGTTGCAATTTTGGGAACAATATATAAAAATTACATAAAAATTGGCAATCTATCTCAAATGTCTTACATTCCATTAATGCAAGTAAATATGGTAGATGGCTCTTCACGATTATATTTTACTCTTGCCGGGTCTACATCCTATAATGAGCATTGGGGTGAATGTGAGAGAGTATACTCAACATCTCACGCGTTAGTTATTGACATAAAGGATATTGAATTAGACAATTTGTTTAATCAAGGTGATGACATAACGAGTCTATTCCGTTTACATGAAAATTCATGTCACATAAAGGATTTACTTGAACTACTTACAAAACAGTATGAAAATAAATGGATAGCAATAAAATCGTTTATTGAAGGAAAGCATGTAGATGTGTCATATAACGAGAAATATCTTAATACTCCATTGGGGTGTATGATTTTAGCAAATATGGTGAAGGCTTTGCCCTTAATTCTTGGCGTCAAACTGGGCACCATTAACTGTTATTTTCCCAAATATATGAAGAATTCAAATAATTGGGGAAGTAAGTTAATGGATAATTTCTTGGCTACAGAATTTCGAGATAAATTTCTTACTGATTGTATAAATGAATTAGTTAATAAAGATGTTCACATAACATTACTGGACAAACAACCTCATTTCCGCTGGATAGAGTTAAAAGGGGCGGATTATACGTTGTCTATTTATCCTGATGGAGGTATAGCCAATGGATGGAAACTCAGATACAATGATAGTCAAAAAGAATACGAAGATGTTGATTATTATGATAATCTTTTACTCATTAACATGAATCCTCATATTGGCATTCAATATATCATAGATTTCCATAAGAACTAAATCTAAGATTTATGATAGTTGCTTCTATCTGAAATCGAGTAGGATGGAAATAAAAGTTTTCTTCCTACTTTTATTTTCATCCTACTCGATTAAATTAAAAAAGATTTTCTATTTGTGCAGAATGACTGCATAGTTGCATAATACCTTTGTGATGTAATTTAAAAACAAAGGATTATGCCAACAAATAAGAATGCTGTAATTAGATATCAAGTACTTGACCGTTGTTTGAGCAACTGGGCAAGACGCTTTTACATTGAAGATCTCGTTGATAGCTGTAACGAAGCTTTGTATCAATATAATGGTGATAACAAAAAAGAATGCGGCGTTAAAAAACGTCAGGTACAAGAAGATCTGAAATTTTTGGAAAGCGAGGAAGGTTACAGAATGGATATCGATGCTATCAAAGATGGTCATCGTAAATACTACCGATATCATCATAGAGGAGATTCTATCAAAGACCAACCTATAAACCAAGAGGAATTGGATTTAATTCATGATGCGCTCCTACTCATGAAACGCTTCAAAGGTGTACCACATTTTGACTGGATGGACGAAGTAGAGAGACGACTCTATACTACAAGCCAACTTGGTGAAAATAGTAAATCTGTGATAACATTTCAATCCAATCTGTATTTAAAAGGTATGGATACATATTTTCGATCTTTATTTGATGCTATTGTAAACAAGCGTGTGATTGAAATCGTCTACCATCCATTTGGCAGAGATCCACGCACTATCACTATCCATCCGTATCACTTGAAGCAATACAATGACCGTTGGTTTCTTATTGGTAAACAAACAGACTATGACAAGCAATTGGCAAACATTGCTATTGACAGAATTGAAGGTCTGAAAGAAACATCTAAGTCTTATGAGCCATTGGATGATGATTTTAATTTTGAGGAATATTTTGGCGATGTAGTTGGTGTTTCTGTAAATGATACTCCAGTTGAAAATGTGGTACTATACGTGAATGACAGTGTAATTGGATATGTCATTACCAAGCCACTTCATGAATCGCAGTGCTTTATGCCCAAGAAAATGGAAGATGGACGTTGGAAAATAACATTGAAGGTAAAGGATAACTATGAACTCAAATCACTGCTTCGTTCATTCGGCGAACAAATAGAAGTTATGTCACCTGCATCATTACGACAAGAGATGAAAGAATCTGCAGATCGGATGAGTAAGATGTACACCGAAGACAAATAGAATCTAACAGTGCATATTGGGTGCATTGTTAGTTAAGATATTTGTACTATAGAACAAATAAGCAATTAATATGACTACAAAAACAAAAGAAATATTGGTTTCCACCCTTGAAGGGCGCTTTAAAAAACTACATGATGCTGCCAATTTTGCTGAAAATTGTAGCAATGCATTAGCTTTTCATTCAGAAAAACTAATGCAATTTGGATTGACAACAGAGCAGGTAAATGCTATTTGCAAACTGAATGATTCTATAGGTGCCTGGACGGATAAGTTCTCAATACTCGCAGACAAAATGCAATCTGTTGAATCACAATATATAGACCATTTATCAGAGGATAAAACAAGGTGTGTATTAATTGAAGAGGTACCGACATATACCAAGAATGAAATTCCAAATACTTTTCAAATGTCCGAGAAACTGTTTGACATAGGATATTACGAAATGGAAGGTGACCCCTATGACGCAAAGGAGCATAAATATACACGAGAAGCCGTCTTAAGCGATTTACAAGAACTTTACATGAATGTTGTCTTGTGTATAAAGGCTTTGGTAAATGCATCATATAATGGTATTTGGAAAGAAGTAGAGCTAGCCGTTTTTGAAATATACGATACAATGCCAGGCAATCAGTTTCTAAATGTGTGCAGGCTTTTTGCCATTAATGAATGGACTGAATCTAGTAGTGAAAAACTTTTAATTAAATAATGAAGAATATGAAAAGAATTCTATTTTATGTAACAGCTATTGTGTCATTGACATTATTTGCTGCATGTTCAAAAGATGATGGTGATGGTTTTAATATCACATCTTCAAAAAGTGTTGAATTGACGAGCAAAAAGACATTACAAATTGAATGTTCAGATCCTAGGGCAACGTATGCCTCTGAGAACGGGTATGTAGCAACGGTTTCAGAGACAGGACTTATTACCGGTAAAAGAATTGGAGAAACATATATTGATGTAAATGGGCAAAAATCTATCAAGGTCTCTGTTACACCTGTTTACACTCAATTTAGCGAACCTCAATTCTTGTTCGGAGCAACAAAAGATGAAGTGTATGCAAAAGTCGGGACAAACTACTCATTGTCAAATGAAAGTGGTATTGCTTATACTACAACAAATGACAGAGTAAGAGGTTATTTAGTAAGCGTCTCCGCGATTCTACATTGCCAGAAAAAGAAAAACGGTTAATAGGAATAATCCACTAACCGTTTTTCCATTTGTCAGGAAGTAAGTTTCTGTATTTTTCTATGGGTGTATTTGGTGCCCA